>OKWK01000002.1_pt1 | contig 1053847 bp, 1079 predicted proteins | sample 1607181 | NCBI WGS metagenome assembly OKWK01 (sample SAMN07501053, study PRJEB24779) | human gut metagenome | isolation source: stool | host: human infant | place: USA: Pittsburgh, PA | reverse complement strand
AGCAGATCGGCTCAATCGATCACTTGTTTAGATTTCAAAGATTGACTAATAGTTTAACAATGGTAGGTTAAAGAACATTTCGTTTCAACCATTTTGGTGAAACGGAAATTGAATTGTATATAAAACTCGCTTAAATTTAAATAAAACAAACCATAAATTTTAAAAGCCCCTGATCAAATCAAACAAACCGACTTTTTCGTTAAAAATAATATCCATTTTATCTTTGTCAAATTTAAATTCTGTTTTTACGCCTTTGCCATCACTCTTTAAAATTTCACCCTCTTTAAGCATAGGCTCAAACATGCCAACTTCCGGGATCTGACCAAAAAATTCAGCCAAAGTAGTATTGATATTTATCTTTCCGTTCACAATGAGAGATTTGATATTTTGTGCATCGGTGAGTTTTTTATCATACCCTTTAAATCCTAGCGTAAGGTTTAAATTTAGGGCATTATTGTCTACATTTTTTAGCGTCAATGCATTTACTTTTATAGTAGGATCGCTTGATAAAAACTCATCCCTATCCTTTTTAAATTTATCCGATAAGAATTCCTCATATCCGCCAAATTCACTACTAGCTAGCTCTGTATCTAAATTTTTTATATAATCCTCCAACACACTGACATTAAAATTTAAAAGCTCCGCATCAAGGGCCAGCTCTTTATATTTGCTATCATTTACAGATATGCCCGCCGCTTTTACGTTTTCTTTAAAATTTGCCAAACCGTTATTTATCTTCAACACCGAATCATAAATCACGTCTGCGATATTGATCTTAATGCTTTCTTGATAATTATCAGCACTTATCTCAAAAATTTTAAAGCCGCTCTTAGAAGCGTAAGGAACGATACTCCAGTCAAAAGCAGAGTCGATCACCAAAGGCTGCTCGTAGTCTATGTCCGCAAAAGCGTTTTCCATATTTAGGCTAAAATTTTCATCTTTATTTTCTATATATGCCTTTGAAACATTAAATTTTACGCTCTTGGCTTTATTGCTAGGGTCAAGGTCGACCGCGATAGACACACCCTTTGTCGTTAGCGTAACGCTTTTATTGTCTTTAAAATCAATATCGCTTAAATTTAGCAAGACATCCTTACTCCCGCCAAAACCTACGTTCGCATCGGCTGTCATTATTAAATTCGAGCCTAAAAATACTGAAACCATATTTTTAATAAAATCATTTTGAATAAAAATTTTAGACTTTACATGCGCTCCGGAAAATAAAGCCGTAAGACCGTGTTTTAGCTCTGTATCGACTTTAAAAACAAGATCTTGAGCGCCGGCACTCTCGTCTATTTTATCGAGCAAGTCTTTGCTGACGATCAAATCAAACGTGGCATTTGAGTCAAACAAGCCTTTTTCATACATGCTGTTTGAAATTTTTATCCCGTCGATCTTATCGAGCTCGCCGATCGTCTTTTCATAGTTTTTGGCGACATTGTCCGATACATAATACACAGCCGCGACTGCAACGACGACTACAACAAGCAATGCAGATAAAATTTTTTTCATTTTACTTCCTTTCTTTTTGTAACTTTTTTCAAAAAATACCAAATTCCACCGAATAAACAAAGCATAGCGACTGGCATTATATATCCGTGATCACTTATATAGTCGCTTGCTTTTATGAAAAAATCTCCCGCCCAGTAACTCAAAATGCCAAGTATGCATGCCCAAGCGATCGAAGAGATAACATTTATAACGCTAAATTTATAAAACGGATACTTCGTAAGCCCTATAGCAACGGGTACGAGAGTCTTTAGTCCGTAAATAAATTTCTTGAAAAATATGATTTTATCGCCGTGCTTTTTAGTGAGCACCCCAGCGTAAGCCAGTTTGCGTTTATGTCCTTTAAGATACGGCATTATCGCGCCTTTGTTGTATCTACTAAGATAAAAAAGCAATGTATCTCCGATAGCGTTTGAAACCGCTGCGACCGTTATACTGATGCTAAGATCCATTTTACCGGCATAGCTTAGCACTCCGGCAGCGATTATGGCGACCATACCGCCGCCAAGCGTATACAAAAAAAGTATGATGTAGCCGTAAGTAGAAAGCGAATTTATGATATCTTGCATACAGCGCCTTAAAATTTTGAGGCTGCGCCTATAAGCTGTTCGTAAGCATAGCCGCTTTGCTTTAAATTTTCATCCTTTGAGCTGATGACCGCACCGCCAAAGCTAGCTCCTGCAAAAAATCCGTCATTTGCCGCGTAGGCATAGATATCTTTTGAAAATTTAAAATCGCTTATTTTATTGAATTTACGCCCTATATCGCCAAATGAAAACGATACGTCGGCGTCTATCGTGACTTTCGCGTCCTTGATGTCATAAACTATGCTATCTTTCATCACAAAAAGTACCAGCGAGCTATCCTCGTAACCAAACTGAAGCCCTATGCTCCCGCCGCTTATACCCACTGAGACGATCTCGCTTGGAGAGCTCATGGGACCCACTATCATCACACCGTCTCCACCCATCCCGCCGACGACGAAGCCTACTTTTTTCACGCTCGGAAATATTATCGTAGCCTTTGCCTGTGCTATGAGCTCTTTTATTGGAGCGTCTTTGCTGGATCTCATCGTTGTTACGAACGAATTTGCCGCACTTAGCACGATCTCTTCGCTAGCAAACGAGAATACCGCGCAAAACAGCAAAATAACTAAATTCCTCATAAATTTATCCGTAATTATTTGGCGTAATCTACCGCGCGGGTCTCGCGGATGACACTGACCTTTATCTCGCCCGGATACTGCACTTTTTCTTCGATCTCTTTTGCGATCTCTTTTGCTACAAGCACCGCCTCATCGTCGTTTATGAGCTTTGCATTTGCGATGACACGAATTTCACGCCCTGCATTTATGGCGTAGGCTTGCTTGATGCCGTCTTTGCTTTTTGCGATATTTTCAACTTCTTCGACACGCTTCAAGAAGCTTTCTAACACCTCTCTACGCGCTCCTGGACGAGCCGCGCTCAGACAGTCGGCGGCACAAACGGCGGCACTTTCTATACTGGTAGCCTCCTCGTGTCCGTGGTGAGCGTAGATGGCATTTATGACTACCGGATGCTCTTTGTAGCGTTTGCAAATTTCAGCCCCCAGATCGACGTGACTACCTTCAAATTCATGCGTCAATGCCTTGCCGATGTCATGGAGCAATCCGGCTCTTTTAGCCAGCTTTTCATCACCGCCCGTCTCTGCTGCGATGATACCAGCGAGATGCGCCACCTCAAGGCTGTGAGCTAGTGCATTTTGACCGTAGCTGGCTCTAAATTTAAGCTTTCCTATCAGTTTGGTTATCTCAGGGTGTATCTTGCTTAGACCTAAATCGATGACGATATTTTCGCCCTCTTCTTGGATGCTTTGCTCAAATTCTTCCGTCACTTTTTTATGCAGATCTTCGATGCGAGCAGGCTGGATCCTGCCGTCCTCTACCAAAAGCTCGATGACACGCGTCGCGATCGCACGACGATAGAGATTAAAGCTGCTTAAAATGATCGCGTGCGGCGTATCATCGATGATGATATCTACGCCTAGCACCATTTCAAGGGTTTTTATATTTCGTCCCTCTTTGCCGATGATGCGCCCTTTTAGCTCGTCGTTTTTGATATTCACGACATTTATCAGACGCTCGGCGGCAAATTCTCCCGCAAAGCGCGATGTGGCTTGCGCCAAGATATAATTGACCCTCTTTTTAGCTTCGCGTTTAGCCTCTTCTTCGTGTTTCCTAACGATGTGAGCGATATCGGCGCGAGATTTCTCCTCTACTTTTTTTAACACCACTTCGCGAGCCTCATCCTCCGTAAGACCGGCGGCATGCTCAAGCACTTTAAGGGCTTCTTGCACTTTGCTTTGGTAAGTAGCTTTTAAATTTAGCCCCTCTTCGTAGGTGAGCTTGGCCTCGTTGCGATCTTTTTCAAAAAGCTCTTTATTTTCGTTTAAAAGCTCTTGCTCGTTTAGTAAAATTTGCTCTTTTTTGTTTAGTTCGTCGAATTTTTGACTATACTCTTTTTGAAGCTTGGTAGTTTTATCGTCATATCTTTTTTTAGCTTCAAATTCAGCCTCTTGCACTGAAATTTTAGAATTCTTAAGCGTCAGTTCCGCTTCGTATTCGATAGCTTTTGCTTTTGCTTTTGCCTGCTCTAAAAAGATGTTGTAGTTTGCATCGTTTATTTTTTTAGCATACAGATACCCTGCGCCAACTCCCGCCACACCGGCTCCTAAGCCTATTAAAACTTCTATCATAAGTCCCTCGTTTAATATAATTTTTTCTCGGGGTTATGTAAAAGTCGCCTCGAACATCATGTTTCTCGGTCAGTATCTGACTCGTAAAAAAATCTTTTATCTGCACAAAAACTATCATTTTCGGACGATAGGGCAAAGTGTTAAAAAATCTATCATAAAAGCCTTTTCCATGCCCTATTCTAGCCATAGCCCCATCAACCCCGATCACAGGAACTACCGCCATATCGAGCCGTATTTTGTCCATTTTCCTGCCGAGCGGTTGCCTGACATTAAATTTATGAACAATAAACGGCATTCGTAATTTTACCATTTTTAAACTAAGCCCTACCATAAAAGGAGCAAAAATTTCACACTCCTTTGATAATTTTCGCCTCAATCTACACACATCGACCTCATAATCAAGAGGTAAATAGAGCAAAATTTTCCTCGCACCGCTAAATTTTATCAGCTTTCCTAGCCTATCGACAGCCCTGTAATGCGCAGATCTTGCTTTTATGAGAGCTAAATTTCGTATATCGTTTTTAGCTTTTTGTCTATACTCTTTCTTTTCGGACTTAACGCTCATTTTATTGTCTTTTTTGTATAATTTCCGAGCTTTATTAAAAAAACAAAGGAAATTTATGGATTTTAAAAATATCATTATAGCATTATCGTGTGCGTTTTTGCTCTTTGGATGCGGCGAGAACGATAAAAAAAGTAACCAAACATCAAACGACGCGCGGACAGAAGCGAATAAAACTGATGCGAATTTAAGCCAAGGCGGCGCCAAATCTGAGCCGGTGGTCGATCTGCGTCTAAATTTGCTAAATGGCAAAACGATAAATTTACAAAAGCGTAAAAACGGCTTTGATATAAAAGATAACGACAAAGCCACTCTTTTTGTATTTTTCGCGACATGGTGTCCACCTTGTAGAGCGGAGATCCCGCATCTAAACAACCTCAGCGAGAAATTTAAAGAGGAGCTAAATATCGTCGGTGTATTGCTAGAAGAGAAAAATGAGCAAGAGGTAAAGGATTTTGCGAAAAAATATAATATAAAATACGATGTCGCCGTCGGAGAGGGTAACTTCTTGCTAGAAAAGGCAGTAGGCGGCATCATAGGGCTACCTTCGTCGGCTCTTTATAAGCCAAACGGCGATTATGCGATACATTACACCGGTTTAGTGCCGGAAGAGATGCTGGAAAACGATATTTTAAAAGCGATAAAATAATGATGAATTTTTTAAAAAAAGGCTTTGAAAAGACCTTTGGCGCGATACTCTCAGCCAAAACCTCAAAAAAGATAACAAAAGAAAATTTAGAGGAAATTTTACTCGAAGCCGACGTTGCTTACGAGATAGTAGAAGAGATAATCTATTATCTACCGCCTCAAAATGATGTCAGACGCGAGGATCTGCGCCGTGTGATGAGTAGCTATTTTATTTATGAAAAAGAGCGCAAAATAGAGCCGGACAAGCCTTTTGTAGACCTGATACTTGGCGTAAACGGAGCGGGCAAGACCACGACTATCGCAAAGCTGGCAAATTTATATAAAAATGCCGGCAAGAGCGTGATTCTCGGCGCTTGCGATACTTTTCGCGCGGGGGCCATCGAGCAGCTTCGTCAGTGGTCGCTACGTCTAAACGTGCCTATCGTCGCCACCCAGCAAGGGCATGATCCTTCGGCGGTCGCTTTTGATACGATAAGCTCGGCAGTCGCAAAAAATATCGACCGTGTCATACTAGATACCGCCGGACGCCTACAAAATCAAACGAATTTAGCAAACGAGCTGAGCAAGATCGTCCGCATCAGTCAAAAGGCCTACGAGCGAGCGCCTCACCGTAAAATTTTGATCCTTGACGGCACTCAGGGTAACGCCGGCGTCGCTCAGGCAAAGGCGTTTAACGAGATCGTCGAGCTTGACGGAGTCGTCATCACCAAGCTAGACGGCACGGCAAAGGGCGGAGCGCTATTTGGCGTGGCTCGCGAGCTGGAGCTGCCGATACTCTACATCGGCGTCGGTGAAAAGATGGAGGATCTGGTAAAATTTGACCCTGATGAATTCCTGGGCAGCCTAATGGACACGATATTTGATTGATATAAAGCTGGCCTCAAAATTTTCATTTTTCATTTGTCTGGCGGTCATCGAGTTTTTAGCGACGACCTCACGCAGTATAAAAATAGTCGAAAATTCCTGGGATAAAGCAAACCACTTCGCCGCATTTTGCGTGCTTTACGTTTTATTAAGCATCGGCTGGGAGTCAAAATTCTACACGAAATTTTGCATATTGCTTTTATTCGGGCTTCAGATAGAGATAGTCCAGCATTTCTTGCCAAATAGAGAATTTAGCCTGTTAGATGTATTCGCTGATTGCGTCGGGATAGCCTTTGGCGTGATCGTCATCAAAATTTTAAAAAGAGTAAGTAGTGGCAAAATCTAAAATAATTTTCGAATGTCAAGCATGCGGCAACCAACAAAGCAAATGGCTAGGCAAATGCCCTCAATGCGGAGCTTGGGACAGCTTCGTAGAGCTAAATAACGAGCAGATAAAAGCCGTAAAAGAGATGGCTAAAATTTCAACCTCGCCAAGCAAAGCCGTGAGTATAAACGAGGTGCAGATAGAAAATATCAATCGCTTCAGCACCAAGGACAGCGAGCTTGACCTGGTACTTGGCGGCGGCGTAGTCGAGGGCTCGCTAGTACTCATCGGCGGCAGCCCTGGCATCGGCAAATCGACTCTGCTTTTAAAAATCGCCTCAAATTTAGCCAAAGACGGTAAAAAAACTCTCTATGTCAGTGGCGAAGAGAGCGCCAGCCAGATAAAAATGCGCGCACAAAGGCTAGAAGCGATAGATGAAAAGCTCTATCTTTTGACTGAAATTTGCCTCGAAAACATCACCGCCGAGATACAAAAAAACGACTACAAAATTTTAGTCATAGATTCGATACAGACGCTTTATAGCGAGGAAGTGAGCTCGGCTCCGGGCTCTATTTCGCAGGTTCGCGAGATAACTTTCGAGCTCATGCGCCTTGCAAAAGACAAAAATATCTGCATATTCATCATCGGACACATCACCAAAGAGGGCTCGATAGCCGGCCCTAGAGTGCTCGAGCATATGGTCGATGTGGTGCTTTATTTCGAGGGTGACGCCAGCCGCGAGCTTAGGATGCTAAGGGGCTTTAAAAATCGCTTCGGCTCTACAAGCGAGGTCGGTATATTTGAGATGAGTGCCAAAGGATTGGTCAGTGCGAGTGAAATTTCAAGTAAATTTTTTACCAGAGGTAGCGCGATGAGCGGTAGCGCGATAACCGTCATCATGGAAGGCTCGCGCGCGCTTAGCGTCGAGGTGCAAGCCCTAGTATGCGAGAGCGCGTATCCTAAGCGAAGCTGCACAGGCTACGAGCGAAACCGCCTCGATATGCTTCTAGCCCTGCTCGAGCGTAAAGTAGAGCTACCACTTGGACATTACGATGTATTTGTAAATATCTCGGGCGGCGTGAAAGTAGGCGAAACGGCGGCCGATCTAGCCGTCGTCGCAGCGATAATCAGCAGCTTCAAAAACCGCCCGATAAGCAAGGATAGCGTATTTATCGGCGAGCTTAGTCTAAACGGCGAGATAAGAGAGGTCTTTAACCTCGACCAGCGTCTAAAAGAGGCCAAAACGCAAAAATTTAAAAACGCCATAATCCCAAACAAACCGCTCGATACGCAAGGACTAAAATGTTTTTATGCAAAAGACATAGTCCAAGTACTTGAGTGGATGTAGATATTAAGATACGATCACCGCGGCGATAGCAAAGCCTCCATCATGACTTATGCTAAGCGCAGCCTCTTTTATATTGAAATTTTTATAAATTTTAGGGGAAAATTTTAAAATCGGAGCGTTTTTTGATGATTTTTCGATGATGATGTCAAAAAAGCTACACTCAGCGCCGATGCCAACACCAAGCGCTTTACTGGCGGCCTCTTTTGCCGCCCAGAGCCCGGCGATACTGGCATCACTTTTAGCAAGCGCCAACTCGTCCTCGCTTAAAAAGCGTCTCAAAAAAAGCTCTCCGTGACGCTCTTTAAGCCTTGAAATTCTACCTATGCTGACGATATCGATGCCGATCATTGCACCACGAAGTCGGTAAAATAGATATTTTTGATGTATCCGTCGCTCAAAACCTCGTTTAGCTTACCTACTATCTCGTCTTTTAGGCGGTCTTTGCCTTTTGCCGTACTGACCTCTTCGTAGGTTTTAGATGATAGCGTGCGGATTATGATATCTCGTAGCAACGCCTTTTTCTTATCAAGCTCCGGCGTCAAAAGCTCATCGCTTTGCTCCAGGTCGATTTTGGTTTTCAAAAAGCGTGAGCCATTTTCACTAAGAAGATTTACTATAAACTGATCTAGCGGATATATAGGACCCATATTTGCGTAGTCGTTATTGCGTTTGGAGGCCGGTTTAGCACTCTTAGCCGGTGCGCTTTGCTGCGCTTGAGCTTGAGGCTGCGCCATGCTTGCATCATGCGATTCGTCATTGCCAAGTAGCAAGAACGCCACAAGACCGCCCACAACGAGTAACAAAACGAGCATCGCTACTATGATGATTATCAATACGCTACTGCCGCCTTTTTTAGTCTGTTTCTCTTCTATTTCGTCTGCCATTGATTCTCCTTTGAGTTTGGCTATAATTATACAAAAATTTTAAGGAATTTAGAAAGCATGATACATAAAACAAACGCGGCGAGGCTGCTAGACAAGCTAAATACGCCATACGAGCTGGTAGAGTACCAAGTCGATGAGAACGATCTGTCCGCCATCCATGTGGCTATGAGCACGCACCAAGACATCAAAAACATCTACAAAACCATCGTTTGTGTATGCGAGCCTAAAAATTTTATCGTCGCATGCTTACAAGGAGACTTGGAGCTTGATCTAAAGGCCCTGGCTCACGCTGCCGGCGTCAAACGCTGCGAGCTCATAAATCTACGCGATCTTGAAAAGATTACCGGCTACATCCGCGGCGGCTGCTCTCCGCTTGCGATGAAAAAGGCGTATCCTACTTTCATAGATGAGCGGGCGCGTGGGCTTAGTTTTGTTTATGTGAGCGCAGGAGTCCGCGGCAAGCAGCTAAGACTGGCACCTCTTGGTCTGGTAACTGCGTGCGAAGCGAAATTTGCAAGCATCGCGAGGGATTAAAATTTAGTAAATTCTATAAATTTAAAGCGCTCGCCTAAAAACTCGGCCGCACTGAGAAATTTCATCTGTTTTGCGGCATTTTGATAGGCTTTTTCACCGCCCATTTCAAGCGTCAGGGCTAAAATTTCATCGATCCTAAAATCCTGCACGAGAGCTAAATTTTGCCTCTTAAATTTAGCGGTTTTAAACCCCGCACTCTCAAAAGCGCTCGATAGATGCGAGAAATCCACATCGTAAGTCATATCGCTAACGCCAAAATATTCGCTTAAATCCGAAATTTCAAAAAAGTTAAAGACCTGATGATTTTTGTAAAGTCTAAGGCTAAAATCGTTTTTTGCGCCCCACTCTCCGTAGTCGAAGCTTAAAAATTTCACTCGCTTAAAGGCTTTTGAAATTTGCCCGGCAAAGTCCATAAATTTCAGGCAAATCTCACCTTTTTCAAGTCCTAATCCAGTGCAAATTTTTAAAATTTCATCATCCGTCCTACTCCAAAACGGCTTATGATTTTCATTGATGAAAAGCATATTTTCACCCTCTATCACCTCGCAAGCAAAGCTGTCAAACAGCTCGTTTGAGATGATAAAGGCCTCATCAAGCGCGCATTCGTCCAAATTTTTAAAATGCGTAAGCTTCACCTCATCGCCAAAGCGAGCCTTAAAGGTTTGAAGCTGAATTTCACGTAAAATTTCATGCGGTTCGACGATCGCGAAATTTAACTCGCCCAAGATCTCGGGCCGTAGTGTGAAGACGCCTTGGATAAAATCAGCGAGCATGTCACCGCTGTTTGCGCCGATCTCGACGACGCTACATTTGGCGCTAAGCTCATTTGCGTCGAGGCATTTTAAAAAATAGTTTGCATGAGCCGCACCAAAGAGCCATCCCACACTGACACTCGTGTAGAAGTCGCCCTTTTTACCGATATTTGCGCCGTTTTTATAGTATCTCTCGTGAAGCCAAATTTCAAAAAATTCGCTAAATTTCATACTCGCCAAGCGCCTTGGCTAGCCTGCTAAAGCCCTCTTTCATCTCTTTTTTACTGATGTTTAGAGGCGGCAAAAACCTAAGCGTTTTAGTGCCTGAGCGAAGCACGAGTACGCGATTTTTCAGGGCTAGGCGGATAATCTTTGCCAGATCGACGCCGTCTTGTAAAACAAGCCCCAGCATCATGCCTATGCCTTGCTTTTTGACGAAAATTTTAGGGAATTTTTTGACGAGCTCGTCTAAATGCTCATTGAATTTCGCTGAAATTTCATCTAGCCTGCCCTCTTTTTTGAGCCTTTTTAGCTCTTTTAAAGTGGCAAGCCCGCTTGCGGTAGCTAGGAAGTTGCCTCCAAAGGTCGAGCCGTGATCACCGGGCTCAAACACATCTTTTCTGCTCACGCAAGCACCGATGCCTACGCCTCCGCCAAGAGCCTTTGCAAAGGTGATGACATCGGGCTTTATACCGTAAATTTTACTCGTAACAAACTCGCCCGTGCGATAAACCCCGCACTGCACCTCGTCAGTGATGAGAAGCAGCTTGCGCTCTTTGAGCGTTTTAGCCAGCTTTTTCACCGCCTCTTTTTCAAACGCCTTTATACCGCCCTCGCCTTGCACGAGCTCTATCATCACGCCGACCGTTTTGTCGCTTATGTTTTTGGTAGCCTCCTCGATCGTGTCAAAAAATTTAAACCCGTCCATATAAGGAGCGAAGATCTCAGGGTGAAATTTATCCTGCCCGGTCGCTTGCAATGTCGCCAAGGTGCGGCCGTGAAAGGAGCTGCCAAGGGAGATGATCTCGTATTTTTTCTCTTTGAAATTTCGCGCGCCATATTTCCTGGCAAGCTTTATCGCGCATTCGTTGGCTTCGGCTCCCGAGTTGCAAAAAAAGGCGTAAGTTTTGTAGCCAAGCTGCTTTGAAATTTCTTTAGCCAGCTTCTCTTGCGGCTTTATATGGTAGATATTTGAGGTATGTAGCAGATTTTGCGCTTGCTTCGTGACGGCGGAGATTATCTTTTTATTTGCGTATCCAAGGGCATTTACGCCGATACCCGCTGCAAAATCGATATAGTCTCGCCCTCTCTCGTCAAACAGCGTCGCACCGCGGCCAAATTTAAAGCCCACATCGGCTCTAGCATAGGTATTCATCAGATACATTTTCACTCCTTACAGATCAGGCAGCTTCCAGCCCTTATAAAATGCCAGCATCCGCGTCAAGATCCCAAGTGCCAGCAAAACTAGGATAAAAAATAGATTATCCATCTCAAAATAATGCAAAATAAAATACGCCAGACCCACGCCCATGCTGATCGTGCCGTAAAGTCCCGTGCGTAAGAACCAAGGAATTTCATTTAGCAGCATATCTCTTAAAATGCCGCCTCCCACGCCGTTACAAAAAGCGACCATGACGACGCCAAAGACGTTGTATTTATACTCGGTCGCTACCATGGCTCCGACTATCGAGAAGCATATCACATCTATCGCATCGGCGAATATAAAAACGAATTTTTTCTCAAGACCTTCTTTGTTTATGTGTAAATTCGTAAGCTTCGTGGCAAAAAGCATGAAAATAACGACGCTGACCGGCATATAATGCGTAAAAGAATAAACGTCCCTGCCGACAAGCACGTCTCTTGTTATACCTCCGCCAAGTGCGGTCAAAAAGGACGATACGAAGATCCCTAGCCAGTCGCAGTCTTTTTTAACGGCGAATAAAAACCCGCTCAAGGCTGCCGAGGCGATGCCGATGTATTCGATGATCAATATGATGTGCATGTTGAGCCTTATTGAAATTTCGCTATTTTATAATCTAATAGCATAAAAAATCATAAATAAAATCTTAATATATATTAAAAAAAATCAAAATTTAAGGTATAATAGCGAGAAATTTTCCAAAGGACATTTTATGAAAAAAATTTTTGCATTTTTATGCACGATCTGTTTGTTTTGCGGTGTATCAAATGCTGACATCATACAAAACCAAAAGGTCAAAAATACGATAAACATACTAAATGCTTTCGGTCTGCGAAATTTACACGGCAACGAAAAATTTAAAGACATCAAAGCTATCGCGATAATCCCAGACGTCACAAAGACAGCGTTTGTCGTCTCCGGTGCCAAAGGAGAGGGGATATTCGTAGCTAAAAACGACGATGGCGAGTGGTCGAGCCCTATTTTTATAAACTATACGGCAGCGGGCATCGGAGCACAAGCCGGTATAAGCTCGGCGGACACGATCATTTTGTTTAAAAACTCACAGGCCTATGCAAGGCTCTTTAACGGAAAAGACACCATCAGCATAAACGCAGAAGCTACCGCCGGCATAGGAGAAGGCTCGGGAGTGACGACTGATCTGCCTGAAATTTCAGCATTTATAGCAGATAGGACTAAAACAAGCGGCGCTTTTATCGGAGTAGGCATAGATCTTGGCAGGATCACCACCAACAGACAACAAACAAACGACTACTACGAAAGGATGTATGACTACGAGGATCTTTACAACAACAGCCCGAAAATGAGCAAATACACGCTAAAACTTCACGAGATAATAAATAAGTATTTTCTGTAAATTTTATATGGTTTAGCCAAGCACTAAACCATAAATAATGACACGAATCGCTTCTTTGGGATCGGCGAAAACTGTGTCATATACTCAAAAGCCTCTTCGTAATCCCCGTCGGTATATTGAGCGATTTGTTCGATGAGTTCGTAGAGCTCCTCATCATCCATCGAGTCAAAACTCCCGCGATTTTCCAAGACCTCAAGCAAAACGGCGTCTAATTCAAGCTCGTCGTATGTCATGATCTTCCCTTTTTGATATTAAAAATTGCGAAACTATACCAAAACAACCTTATAATATGCTTTACCTTTATTTTACCGAGCATTAAGCCGTAAAGGTGTAAAATCTTTACATTCATTATCAATTTACCAACGGGCAGCAATGGAAAATTTCGAGCGTTTCTATCAGCATTTATCAAGCTTTATGAGCGAATTCAATCACAAAAATTCTCACCTAAAAGAGAACATCTTGTCTATTTTATATCGCTCGCAAACGCACCTCAGCGCCCAAGACATACAGACGGAATTTAGCAAAATTCACGCTCAAAACATATCGCTTCCTACTATATATGCGCTCTTAAATTTCCTAGACGAATGCCGCTTGTGCAACACCTACGATGATGGCGGCATAAAAAAATACGAGCTGAATTTAAAAGCCCATCACGATCATCTCATCTGCGAGAAATGCGGCAAGGTCGTGGAATTTCACGACGAGGAAATAGAGCAAAGGCAAGAACTGATCTGCAAAGAGAAAAATTTCGAGGCGGTAGCGCACACGATGGTGCTTTATGGCATCTGCTCAGACTGCCAAAAAACAGACGGGTAAAATTTATCATAATTTTTAGCATTTTGATAATGAGAGACAGAAAATTTTAAGTTACATTTAAGTTACATAATCGGATAATACCGCATAAAAAATAAGGAAACCAAATGAATATACAAATCGATACTCTGGCTCAAGTGGCCTCATATTTTACCGTGATAGCTCACACGAACGGCAGACTAAGGGTACGCGTGAGCCCCCAAATAAAAGAGATCTCGCAAAATGTGAATTTAGGCACGCTTGATGATACGATAGCCAAAATAAACGGCATAAAAAACGTGAAATTCAACAAAATAATAGGCTCGGTCACGATCGAATACGATCATCAAATTTTCCCTAAAAATTTATGGGAGGACTTACTAAACGGACAAAATTTAGAGCAAATTTCACAAAAGATCAACGCCGTAGCAAGGGAGGTCAGTTGTGCATGACGAGCTTTTGAGCGCAGCTTATATAAGCGAAAAAAACGCACAAATTTTATATGAGAGCGTAAGCGCATTTGGCGAAATTTTTAGCGAGATATCATCTATAAGAAGCGGTGCGATCGAGCTCATCAAAAAATACGCCCAAGCAAAAGGTCTAAAGCTCGATGATGCTGACGCACCAAATGCGTTTTTGACGCCAAATAGCTTTGAAGACGCGCTTATTTGCGCGCTAAACTATGAGATACAGCTAAATAAAATGTATGAAAATTTCACCTCGGATCTAGACGATGAGGAGCTAAAAGATCTGTTTTTTAGGCTCTGGGCGACGTCAAATAACGAATACATCCCGGCTTTAAAGCAAAATTTAGCCCGTTGTCTAAACAAAAAAACGCAGGCGAAAGAGGAGGCGAATTTAGAAAATTTAGGTCAAAATTTACTTCAAGGCGGATATGAAAATATCTTAAACGAATATCAAAAGAGCTTTAACGAGATGAGCGAGGGCTTGCAAAGTATCGTAAGCGGCAATGCCGACAAAGCGCAGCTTGCTAAGATTTTGAATAACCCGAATTTCTCGTTTTTCAGCGGTCTAGCGCTTGGAGCGCTTGGCATTTCTATGATGGATAAAATTTCACAAAAGGACAAATCTGATGAATAACTCACAAACCAAGAAAGGATTTAAGATGGCATTACCATTTTTAGCGGGAATAGCCGCAGGAGCACTAGCAGTCGTCGCTTGGAACAGACGCGACAAGATCAAAGATTACGCAAGTTGCGGGCTTGAAAAAGGTAAAGAAACAGCTGAGAAAATTTACAAAAAAGGTAAAGAAGCCACGAAAGAGGTCAAGGAATTCGTAGCCAGCAAACCTGCCGCAAAAAAAGGACGCGCCACTAAAAAGACGCAACAAGAGGCTCAAAAACCGGCAAAAAAGACTAGAAAACCGCGCGCTAAAAAAGCGGCTGCACCTAGCACGCCGGCTCCTGAGCTAGCGTAAGGATAAAATATGCAGCAAACTAAGGCATTTGCGCTTTCTGACACGAGGCTTCCTTTCGATCATTTTTTAAGCGGAGCCTTGATCGCAGGTATGAGCGCAGCGGCGATAAGCTTTAACGAGCACGCGAACGATCCTAGCAAAGACAAGCTACAAACCGCTAAGAAAATTTTAAAATTTAGCGTTTGCGGCGGCTTTGTGACTGCGATTGCGATAAGCGCGTCAAATTCTATCGCAAGAGGCAGGTATCTTGGTGCCGCCACTAAAATTTCACTAGGAGTCGGCGGCCTGCTGATAGCCGAAAAAATCATAAATTTGGAGAACAAATAATGCAAAACCCATACATAAACGAAACCGCTAGTCAAAGCGCACCAAGTGCTATCGACAATGCGATAAACAATGCGGCTGAAAATCTACCGTTCGTGCCTGAAAATTTCAACGCGGCAGGCTTTGTGAAAGGCCTATTAATCGGTGGTATCGCAGCTTACGTGCTTACAAACCCTAAGGCGCAAGAGTGCGTATTCAAGGCTATCGTAAAAGGCGGTGCGCTTATAAACGCCGGTATAGAAGAGCTAAAAGAGCGATTTGAAGATGTCAAAGCAGAGCTTGAAGCACAAAAATAACGTGCGTATCGCTCATCAAAGCAAAAATCGCGTTCGCATCATTTGCGAAAACATAACCGATACTAGCGATGTGAGCGCCATAGAGGCCACGATAACCGAGCGCACGAGCGCTAAAAGTGTGCGTGTAAATAAATACGCCAAGAGCGTGATCGTAGAATTTGACTCCGGGCTTGATAAAATTTTGGAATTCATCTCAAATTTTGACATACCAAAAAAGGCAAAAGATACATCGCAGCCAAGCAAGGTAAATATATATAAAGCCGGTGCAGCGCTTGCTATCACGCCATTTATCACAAATACCAAGGCTAAAACCGCGATCGGGCTTTATAGCGCAGCTCCAAATCTGATAGAAGGAGCAAAGGAGCTTAAAAACGAAGGCGTAACTTCCAAGGTTTTGGAGGCCATGGCGATAGGAACGAGTTTGGCGTTAGGCGATCATCTCGCGGCAAATAGCACGAATTTGATGATAAACATCGGCGAATACATGGAAGAAAGCGCCTCTCACAGAAGCGACGATCTCATCAAAGAGCTAGCTAAGCCAAATATCGAAGAGGTCTGGATCGAAAAGCGCGAGAAAGACGGCTCTAAAACGCTACATAAAGTAAAAACTCAAAGCGTCGAAAAAGGCGATATAGTCGTAGTCGGAGCCGGTGAGACCATCGGCATAGACGGCTACATCGTCGAGGGAAACGCAAGCGTCAATCAAGTCTCGATGACAGGCGAAGCCGAGCCGGTGCCAAAAGCAAGAGGTGACCGCGTCATAAGCGGTACGGTCGTCGACGAAGGCCGTATCAAAATTTGGGCTGAAAACGTCGGTAGCGAGACTGCGACAGCACGTATAAAAGAGTATATCCAAAGCTCTTTAAATGAAAAATCAAATGTCGGGCTAAAAGCGACCAAACTAGCCGATAAGCTAGTGCCGGTGACGCTCTCGCTAGCGGGCGCTTCATATCTCATAAACAAAGATATGAACAGCGTCGCGAGCGTGCTTCAGGCTGATTACTCCTGCGCGCTGAAGCTTGCCACACCGGTAGCGTTTAAGTCAAGTATCTCGAAAGCCGGCAGGAACGGCATCCTGATAAAAGGCGCAAAGGCTATCGAGGCGCTAAGCATGGCGGATACCTTTGTCTTTGACAAGACCGGCACACTGACGCATGGACGCCTGAGCGTAGTGCAAATTTACTCTTTTAAAAAGGGCTTTAGCGAGGCTGACATACTAAATTTGACCGCAAGCGCCGAGGAGCATTATTTCCACCCTGTAGCAGAGGCTATCGTGGAGGCGGCAAACAAGCGCGGCTTTAGCCATATCCACCACGACGAGGTAGAATTCATCGTCGCTCACGGTGTAAAGACCCTCATGCACGGCAAAGAGGTCGTCATCGGCAGCAGACACTTTTTAGAGGATGACGAGATGATCGACTTCAGCGCGCATGATGAGATGATCGCCAGCTCGCTAAAAAGCGGGCTTACGCTGCTTTACGTGGGCTACAACAAAGAGCTAGTAGGCGTGATCGCGATGAAAGACGATATGCGCGAAAACGCAAAAGATATGGTAGCGCGCCTAAGAAGCCTCGGAGTAAAAGAGATCGTGATGCTAAGCGGCGATATAAAAAGCAAAGCCGAGGAGGTCGCAAAAGAGCTGGGCCTTGACAAGGTCTTTGCCGAGTGCTTGCCAACAGACAAGGCTCACATCATCGAAACACTAAAAAATGATGGCAAAAACGTAGCTTTCATAGGCGATGGCATAAACGATGCTCCAAGCCTTACAAAGGCAAATGTCGGCATCAGCATGCACAAAGGTGCTGATATCGCAAAGGCGACGGCTGATATCAGCCTTCTAAAAGACGATATAATGAGCGTCGCACTGGCAAAGGAGCTCGCCAACAACACGATGAAGCTCATCGGGGCGAATTTCCGCTCGACAGTAGGCATAAACACGGCGATCCTCGGGGCGGCGACATTTGGCATGCTAAATCCTATCGCGACAGCCGTGCTTCATAACGGCACGACGATATGGCTACTGCTAAATTCAATGAAAGGTGTGAAATTTGGCAAATAACAAACTAAAAGGCTCGCTTTTAAATTTACAAACGCAAAGAAATATCGCAAAAATCGGCATGGGCGTATCGCTAGGAGTCGTTACGCTCACGGCCTTTAGTATGAAAAACCGCTTTGGCAAAGGGCTTCACATCGTTGCCGGTGCGGCGCTGGTGGGCTTTAGCCTTTATCATTACGGACTCTATAACGACGGGATATTTCAAAATCTCATATCCAAAAGCGGCAAAAAACGCAGGCTAAAAATTTAAAAAGCGGGCAAAAATGATAAGTGACGCGCAAATTTGGGAATACATAAAATCGGACCTGCCCTTTGATGACCTCACGACATCGCTTCAGGGCGAATTTTTAAATCTCCAAGCGACGCTAAACATAATAACTCGCGATGATATCGTGCTAAGCAACGTCGATATAGCCGCCAAGATAGCGGCTATGCTGGGGTGCGAAACGATCAGCAAAAGTGAAAATTCTCAAAATTTTAGTGCGAAAGAGACGATATTTCAGGCCAAAGGCAGTTATGGCGACTTGCACAAGGCCTGGAAGCTCATTCAAATTTTACTCGAATACTCCTGTAAAATTTCAACATACACAAATGCGATGGTGCGCGCCGCAAAGGCCGTAAATCCTAGCTGTCAGATACAAACGACGAGAAAAACCTTTCCCTTTGCAAAAGAATTTTGCATAGCAGCCGTATTGGCCGGCGGCGGAGCGATACATAGGCTAAATTTAAGCGATAGCGTATTGTTTTTCAAAAATCATATCGATGTTTATGAAAATTTCGAGGCGTTTTGTAAGCGGATAGAGGAATTTAAGGCTAAGCTGCCAGAAAAAAAGATAATCGTAGAGTGCGAAACGCTTGCGGACTTTAAAACGCTTCTAAATTTCGCTCCTGACGTGATACAATGCGATAAAATGGCCGTGAACGAGCTACGAGAAGCCGTAAATTTAAAAAATGTCGCTAAATTTCAGCCCGTCATCACCGCTGCAGGCGGTATAAATCTCGCTAACTGCGCTAAATTTGCCGCAACGGGTGTCGATGCGCTAATAACCTCCGCACCATATACGCAAGGCATGGCGGATCTGACAGCATCTTTAAGGCTTATATAAGCTAGCAAACGAGCCTTAACCAACCACGGCTTTTATCTAGGCTACAACTACAAATTCTAGCCAAAAGGTCAGGCTAGCCCTGACCTCTCTCACAAACTTATCTCTTTGATATCGGCTATCTCCAAGAAGCTTTTGTAAATTTGACCGATCACTGCGATGCGATTTTTACGGATATTTTCATCGTCTACGTTTATCATGACTTTATCAAAAAACGCGTCTATTTCGCCCTTTAGACCAAAGAGCTCGTTAAGGCGCGCCTGAAGATCGGAACTGTTTTTTAGCGCTTTAAAGCCCTCGTTTAGTGCGCGCTCCTCGCTTGTCTGAAGCAAATTTTTATCGACTGTGCCCACATCGACCTCTTTTATGATATTTGCCAGGCGCTTAAATGTGGAAAACAGCTCTTTGAAATTTGGCTTACTTGAAATTTCACTCATCGCCTCTACCGCCTTTGTAAGCTGCAAGATATCGCGTTTGCCGCTATTTATGCAAGCCTTTACTATCGAAGGATTGGTATCAAAAAATGTATAAAGCCTATCAAGGATGAAATTTTCCAGCAAGCTGATATCAAAGCTCTTATACTGCGCTGAAAGCGACTTTAGCACGCTTGATATGTCAAATTTTAGGCCATGAGCCAAAACGATTTTGATGACACCGTTTGCCGCGCGACGAAGTGCGAACGGATCTTTTGTGCCGCTTGGAATTTTACCCACGCTAAAAAGCCCTATCAGCATGTCTAGCTTATTTGCGAGCGCCACGACCGAGCTAAAAACGCTCGACGGGCACGGTGCGTCCTCGCCGTCAGGCAGGTATTGCTCGCGTATAGCCGTGACTATCACGTCCTCCTCGCCCTTAGCACGGGCATAATACGCACCCATGACGCCCTGAAGCTCGGTAAATTCATATACCATCTGTGTCGTGAGATCAGCCTTTGCGAGCATCACCGCGCGGTTTAGCTTGGCTCTAAATCCCGCTCCCACCTCGTTTTTAAGCTCATTTTCGCATAAATTTGCAAGCTCGTCAGCTATCTTTGCCTCTCTAAGCTCTTTGTCATAAAGGCTACCAAGCTCTTTTAGATAGGTTATATTTTTTAGCTTATCAGGACTAAATTCCGCCTTTAGATCGCTCCTCCAAAAGAACATCGCATCGCTAAGGCGCGCGCGAAGCACCTTTTCGTTACCTTTTACGATGAGTGCGCCGTCTTTTGCGAGGGCGTTACTGACGACTACGAAATGATTACTTAGTTTGCCGTTTTTAAACACCGGGAAATAGCGCTGATTTTCCTTCATCGAGGTGATTATGACCTCGCTTGGCACCTCTAAAAATTCAGTCTCAAACTCACCTAAAAGAGCCGTCGGATACTCTGTGATCGCCACGACCTCATCTAGCAAGTCCTCGTCGATCTGGATATCGATGCCGCCTTTTTCGAGCTCTTTAAACTGCGCTAAAATGATGCTCCTGCGCTCGCTCGCGTCAAGTACGATGCCGCGCGCCCTCATACCGCTAAAATATTCATCGGCGCTATTTACCAAGCTCTTATCGTAGCTGATACTTCTGTGCGGATAGGTGCCGTTGCCGCTTTCGACGCCAAATTTGTTAAATTTCACGACCTCGCCGCCAAACAGACACAAAAACGATCGTATCGGGCGGATAAACTCGAACTCACCGCTGCCCCAGCGCATGGACTTGCCAAAATTCAGGCTAAGCAGAAATTTCTCTATCATGTCGCCAAGCAGCTTAACACTGGCCTCACCTTTTAGCTGCCTCTCGTAGTAAAGCACCTCTTTACCGCCGATCTCTTTAAATTTCAGCTCGCTCTCATCGATACCGCATTTTTTAGCGAAACTAAGCGCAGCTTGGGTAAAAGCGCCGTCCTTTATCGCGACCTGCTTTGGCGCGCCGACAAATTCAGCCACGCTATTTGGTTGATTGAGGGCAAAATTTTCATGAAAAAACACCAAACGACGCGGCGTGTAGTAAAATTTAAACTCGCTTTCCAGCTTATACTCAGCCAGGACCGCTCGCCACTTTGCCTCGATATTTGGCAGCTCCCTTAAAAACGGGATCGCGGGAAGCTCCTCGACTCCTATCTCGATCAATAGATCCTTTTTCATAGCTCACTCTTTTTATTGAAATTTTCTTTTTTCATAGCTCTTTTCCTATCCCTTTCTTGTGTTTGTAAAACTACGCCACGCACCATAAATACGACAAACACTACAAACAAAACAAGCATGATGATATCGATTATTTTCAACTCTCACTCCACATAAAGCTGATTTTGCCCTTTGTAGCTCTTGACCCGCACGCGCTCAAAGTCGATGTTTTTGTTATCAAAGATGCGTCCTTTGGGGCTATACACGCGAATGCGGCCGTATGGCGTGTGCAGGTATCCACCCTTTAACTCGCCTGAAATTTTATCTATCACGTCGCCGTCTCTAGCCTCTTTTAGCATGCTAGCACTCATCATAAAGGCGTCCGGCTGTACCACACCATACATCTTTTTGATCTCGTATGCGCCGACTTCAAGGGCGTCTTTGTAAATTTTAGTTTTTGTCACGAGTACGTCCATCATCTGACCCAGCTCAAGGTCGTTTTGTGGGTCAAAAACGTAAATGCCTCGGTGATCTTCGCCAAGTATGAAGCCGTTTTTATCTTTATAAATGACGACTGCGCGGCTTAGGAAAAATGGTGAGTTTTCAGGCTTTGCAAATATATCGTCGATGTTTGAAATTTTATATTCGCTACCAAATGCAGGGCTATTTTTGCCCTCTTGACTAGCTGCGTTCACTTCGTCTTTAAAGCCAAAAATTTTAGTGAAAAATCCGCTTCTTTGACCGCTTGGCTGCGTCGAAATTTTAAATCGTAGCGGGAAATGATCGGAGTATAGATTTACACCGTCTTGCGACCTGACGTAGCCGTTTTCGTCCTTCATGAACGCCGGCTTAAACACTTCAAAGCTTTCAAAAACGTAGCTTAGCTCGCCGTTTTCAAAAAACGACGGCGAGAGCAAAACGTGATCTATCGCGCTTTTCCTGCCATGAACGGCGTGCGAGTAGCGCTCTTTGGCCTCTAAAAATTCCCACAGATCCACATAGCTTCTTGTCCTGATGATGTCGTTTAAGAGTGAGCGCGAGCCGTATGGAGTGTTAAAATCGCCCAAAAGCACGGCGTTTTTTTCATTTTCCAAAGCCGCACGCAACGTCCGCTCAGCCTTTTGCTGCTCGGTTTTCCCGTTTTTATAGGCCGGGAAGTGATTTACGAAAATGCTAAAATTTTTGCCCTCCAGCTCAAAATTTACCTTCAAGATATTGCGCGTTTTGGCATTTGGCACTTTGAAAATTTCACTCTTTACCGGGCGTATCTTTGAGATGAGCCCAAGTCCGATCGGAGCGCCTTTTTGAGCGGTAAACAGGACATATTTATACTGCGTGCCCTTAGCCAGCTCTTTTAAAATTTCCTCGTTTTCTATCTCTTCAAGTGCGATAATATCGGAGTCTAGGCTCAAAATGACCTCTTTTATGCGTGATACCTTTTCATTTGCCGCGGCGCAGTCCCAGCTCGAGCTGCCTACTCTAAAGTCTGTGTATTCGCTACCATCGTTTTTACAGTCAAATAAATTTTCCACATTATACGTGGCGATGCTTATCTCGCCTGCCAGGCTGATGAGGGCTGATAAAACGACGAGCCAAAATACTCTCAAACTGCGCTCCTAAAGTCGAATTTATCGATATTTTGTCTTATGGCTTCGTATGCGACTATGCCCGCACTCATGGCTAAATTTAGACTCCTGCCCTGTGCACCCATGGGTATCGTGACGGCGTGGGCGAAATTTATATCCATGAGCTCTTTTGGCAGCCCGGTACTCTCGCCGCCAAAAAATATAAAATCGCCGACTTCGAATTTAACGTCGTAATAAAGCTGATTGGTCTTAGTCGTAGCAAAGAAAAAGCGCTCTTTAAATTTTAAATTTTGCTGTAAAAATTCGTCCAAATTTTCCCAGATCACGGGATCTAACGCCCTCCAATAATCAAGCCCGGCGCGTCTGACAGCTTTCTGGCTGAGATCAAACATCGTAGGCTTTACGATATGCAGCTTTAAATTTGCATTTACACACATCCGCCCGATCGTGCCGGTGTTTTGCGGGATCTGAGGATGGACTAAAACGATATTAAACATCAAAAAACGATCACTTTGTTGCCGTTTATGAAAAGTCTATCCTCGAGGGCTAGATCAAGCGCTTGGGATAGGACGTTTTTCTCGCACGCCCTGCCCGCTCGCTGCATGTCTTGCCAGCTCATCTCGTGATTGACACGGATCACGTCTTGTGCGATGATCGGACCTTCGTCGAGATCGTCATTTACGAAGTGCGCGGTCGCACCGATGATCTTTACGCCGCGCTCGTAGGCTTGTTTGTATGGGTTTGCCCCGATGAATGCAGGCAAAAACGAGTGATGGATGTTGATTATCTTTTGCGGATAGGCATTTACAAATTTAGGCGATAGGATACGCATGTATTTTGCCAAGATCGCATAGTCGAATTTATACTGCGCCATCACGGCAAGCACGGCGTCCTCGTGCTCCTCGCGACTTAGTCCCTCGGCAGACACGACGTGAAAAGGCAGCCTGAAGCGCTCGACGAGGCTTCTTAAAATTTCATGATTTGCTATGACGGCTAGGATGTTCGCGTTTAGCTCGCCGCTATCGAATTTTATCAGCATATCGCCCAGACAATGCGTCTCCTTGGTCGCTAAAACGATGATGTTCTTTTTTGCCTTTTTACGGCACGTTATCTGCGCGTCCTTTGGCAAGACAGCCTCGAGGATACCGCAGAATTCACCCTCTTTTATATCTCCGCTAAGCTCGGCGCGCATGAAAAATCGGTTATTGTCCTTATCGACAAATTCGTTGTTCGTCTCGATGTTTAATCGATGCTTAAAAATGATATCGGAGACCCTATAAATCAGCCCTTTTTCGTCTGTGCATTTTATTTTTAAGATGTATTTTTCCACGTTTCGCCCCTCGCTCGTAAGTAAGGCCTTATTGTAGCCAAATTGCGCTTTTATGAGGATTAAATAAAGCATTTTAAATTTGCCCTATTTTATTTGCGCTTCGCAAAGCGCCGTTGCCCTGCTTGCGAAATCAAGGAAATAAAATAAGCGAAGCCAAGCATATGACATGAACGTTTTAAGCCGTTTTTTAGGGGGGGGGGGGGGTAAAATTGTCTAACATTTTTATAAAAGGAGTTGAAATGAAAATTTCAAATATTTGTTTCAAGGTAGCCTTGTTGGGCTCATTAGTTTGCTCGTCTGCACTAGCAAAGGGCGCTTTTGTGGGAGTTAGCGGCGGCTACAACTACAAAAGCGGCAACGAGCTAAAAGTCGATGACGGCAAGATAAAAGACGCAGTCCCGACCTTTGGCGTAAAAGGCGGCTACGACTTTGATGTGGCTAGAGTTTATGGCGAGTATATCTACGGCAGCGAAGGCAAAGCTAGTCAAAGGGACGGAGCAGACGCGATCGAAGCCAAGTGGAAAACTCACAAATTCCTAATCGGAGCTGACTACACGCCAGAGATCACGCGAAATTTCAAATTCTTAGCCGGAATTTATACCGGCCTCACCGTCCTTGACCTTGACGTAAAAGCCACGACTACAAATGCCAGCCTCACTATCTCGGACACCGGCAGAGACTGGACTATCGGTGGCAAACTGGGCGGGATTTACAGCTTTGATGAGAGAAACGAGCTCGAGTTTGGCGTGCGATATGACAAAACTAAATTCGACCTTGAAATAGGCGATGAAAAAGACAAGATAAAGCACACGAATTCGGGCGTTTATCTAGGCTACAACTACAAATTTTAATCTAGATCGGGCTAGTCCCGATCCGTCTTTGTCAAATACTCCCTTATCGCCGCTTCCTGCCGTCTTTTTATCTCGGCACCTATCTGCTCGCCTCTTAGCCCAAGCGTCAAAATTTCACTCATTTTTATATCAGGGTTAAATTTCTCATCATAAATTTTAAGCCCCTTTGCCCTATCTATGCGGCTTTCATCGTAACAGCCAAGCCAAAATTTGAGCGGCTTTTTAAGCGCGATTCTCATCAGCTCAAAGTCACTTGGCTCGTCCTTAAAAAACGGCTCTTTTTCAACGCTAAAAAAGCTTTTTGGCAGCTTCAAGCGCTCCAAATTTGCCCTCATATCAAGTCCGAAATATCCGCAAAGCAGATAAATAAACAGCCGCTCGTCACTCACAAATTTACGCGCATTTTTCAGCAGGGCGTTAAATTTATCAAACTCTTGCCACGAGATACAAAGCCCCTTAAATTCGCCACCCACAAACTTACCAAAGAGCCAGCCAAGCAAATTTAGCTCAAATAAATAACGCGCGCCGATGTGTAAATTTGGTGCTTTAAAAAATTTTATGAGTTCGGCGTTTATGCGCTCACGGCTTAGATTTTCAAGTGGCAGCTTTTTCATCAGATTTAGCGTTTCAGGCGCGATAGCAAAGCCAAGTCTCGCGCTAAACTGCACTCCACGAAGCACCCTTAGCGTGTCCTCGCAAAATTTAGCCTCATCGATGTGGCGTAAAATTTGCCCGCGCAAGTCGCCCTGCCCACCGTAAAAATCCAAAAGCTCGCCGTTAAAGATATTTATCATCATCGCATTAATGGTAAAATCGCGTCGCAAACACGCTGTACGCGGGTCGTTTATGTAGCTCACGGCAAAGTCTTTGTGCCGCTCGCCCGTCTTGCTCTCGCTACGAGGGAGGCCTAGGTCGAAGTTTTTAAATTTGTAGATGAAGTAGCTTTTGCCAACGCCATTTGCACCGATACTTTGCATTAGTGCGTCAAATTTATGCGGGTCGATGTCGTAAATCTCGATGTCGTAGTCGTAAATCTCGCGCCCTAGCAAAGCGTCGCGCACACAGCCGCCGACTAGGTAGGCGCGGTGGGTGTAAGGTGCTAGTAGGTGGCGCACCTCGTCAAGGTCGCTATTTTGGCAGATTTTCGAGCCTATTTTCGACATTTGCGAGCGTAAATTCTAAAAATTTAAGTGTCAGCTCCAAGCGGCTTTGTAAATTTTCCTTTGGCATTTCATTTAGCCCTTCAAAAAGCACCTCGATGCGCTCGCGTAAATTTTTCAAAAATATCTCTTCATTGCTTATGATATCGCGGCTCTCATCTTGCGTCGGTATCGCACTCTGACTAGGCTCATGCGCCTTTTGCGCGCTGACATCTTTAGCTGGCGGCTCTTTTTCGCGCTGAGCTTCATCCTTGCGTTTAGCGATAGTCTCTATCTTTTCTAGCTCCGCGCTGACCTCATCTATCGCCATTTTGGCTATATCATCAAGCTTCATAATCTTATCAACCACCTTTTAAATTCGGTTATCTCCTCTGGAGTCTTCATATCGATGAAAAAGTCTTTCATCTGCTCGTTTTGTATCTTTCGCGCCTTGCGAAGTCCGCTTAAACGGCGGATAGCTGCAAGCGCATCCTTATTTGAGGGATTTTGCTTCAGGATATTTTTATAAGCCTCGAGCGCATCGTCCATTAGCCCTTGAGACTCGTATATAAGGGCTTCTGTTATCGTATTTTTCATGATTTTTCTACGTATTTTGCTATTATGCCGCCCATTTCCGAGGTCGTGCATATCTCTTTAGCGCCGAATGAAGCGATGTCTTTTGTCCTATAACCCTCTGCGAGCACTCTTTTTACGGCATTTTCTATCGTCATGGCGGCCTCTTCTTGATTTAGCGCGTATCTTAGCATCATCGCCGCACTTAGTATCGTTGCGATAGGATTTGCGATGCCCTGCCCTGCGATATCCGGTGCACTGCCGTGTATCGGCTCGTAGATGCCGACCTTGCCACCTATGCTGGCACTTGGCAAAAGCCCGATCGACCCGCAAACCATGCTAGCCTCATCGCTTAGGATATCGCCAAATAAATTTTCTGTTAGGATCACGTCAAACTGCCTTGGAGCGCGTACCAGCTGCATCGCAGCGTTATCGACATACATAAATTCCAGATTCACATCGGGATAGCCCTTCGCCACTTCGTTTACGACCTCGCGCCAAAGCTGGCTAGTCTCTAGCACATTTGCCTTATCGACCATGCAAACGCGTCTTTTACGCTTCATAGCAGCCTCAAATGCGACCTTTGCGATGCGCTCGATCTCCGCTTTCGTATAGATCATCGTATTAAAGGCGCTATCATCTTTTTTTTCGCGCGGCTGACCAAAATAGAGTCCGCCGGTCAGCTCGCGAACCACCAAAATATCGACATCTCTAAGCACTTCAGGCTTTAAAGTACTAGCGTCTATGAGCTCGTCATATATCACGGCAGGGCGTAAATTTGCAAATGCCTCAAGACTCTTTCGTAGCTTCAAGAGCCCGCTTTCAGGACGTTTATCGCGCGGCAGGTCGTCCCATTTAGCACCGCCTATCGCGCCAAAAAGCACAGCATCCGAGCCCAGAGCGCTTTGACAAGTCTCATCAGGTAGCGGCTCGCCAAACACATCTATCGCTGCCCCGCCCATCAGCTTGTAGTCAAGCTCGAGCGTAAAGCCAAATCTCGCACTCGCTGCGTCAAGCACCTTTACCGCCTCATCGACGATCTCGGGACCGATGCCATCGCCCTTTATCACACAAATTTTATATCTTTTCATGACCGTCCTCATTTTGCTTTCGCTTTTGCATATTCGATCAGTCCGCCACTTTTTAAAAGCTCTTGCATAAACGGCGGGATCGGGTTAAATTTATACTCTTTTTGTGTGCTTAAATTTACGATCACTCCGTTATCCACGTCGATCTTTAGCTCATCGCCCTCGTTTAGCTCGTCAGTTTGTGAAATTTCAAGTATCAAAAGCCCGGTATTAAAGCTATTTCGGTAAAAGATCCTCGCATAGCTCTTTGCCACGACAGCCCCGATACCAGCGGCTTTGAGAGCTAGCGGTGCGTGCTCGCGCGAGCTACCGCAGCCAAAATTTTCGCCTGCGACGATGATATCGCCTTTTGCGATCTTAGAGCTAAATTTGGGATCAGCGTCCTCCATGATGTGCTTTGCGAGCTCGTTTTCATCGGATGTGTTTAGATAGCGCGCGGCGATGATGATGTCGGTGTCGATGTTATCGCCGAATTTCCAGACTTTGCCTGTCATTTTTGACCTTAAATTTAAATTTGAGCGATTTTAACAAAACAAAGCTAAATTTTTAATTCACGATCATCCAAACACCGATAAAACACATCAAAAATGCGGATACGATCTCCAAAATCCGCAGGTGGTTAGCAAGCAGCTTTTTAAAAGCCATACCGCCCAGCGCATAGACATTTAACGCGAAAATTTCCACGATAAAGAGCAAAAATAAAAGCAGATACATATCGCTACCAAATGGGTCGGCTTTATTTAAAAATGCCGGCAAGATCGCGGCTAGAAATATCCACGCATTTGGATTTGACAGCGATATGAGCGCGCCTTTTACAAAAAGCCCAACGCCGCTTTTATCGCCTTTGACGCTTTTGACACTGACGCCGCCGCGCCTTAAAAAGCCCTTTACACCAAGGTAGATGAGGTAAATTCCACTGCAAATTTTAAAAACGCTAAAAGCAAGAGTGTATTTGATAAGTAGCGCGCCGATGCCAAATATACATAAAACCGCGATAAATAGGAGCGAAAACACCTGCCCCGCGAGCATCGGCAGAGTGCGGCGGTAGCCAAGAGCCATGCCAAAGCTAAGCGCGAGTGTCATGTTGATGCCAGGCATCAGGCTGATAGGCAAAAACGTGATAACAAAAAGCAATGAATTCATAACAGCTCCCGAAATTCAACTGCAAAATTTTAAGCCTAAAATTATAAATTTAAGCTCTATTTTAACAAAAATTTGGCTTTTAAGATCTTTGTTGAAGCAAAGTTGTATAAAATAAATAAAGGCGGCAAATTTACCGCCTTAAATTTTTAGTGAGTTAGGAAAAATTCCTGGATCTTAGCCTTGTCGTTCGTGGTCGCGAGGGCTAACATCAGTAGGACTCTGGCCTTTTGCACGTTTAGGTTGTCGCTGGTTAAAAAGCCGTATTTCGTGTCATCTACTTCGCCGTTCATCGTGGTCTCGCCGCTGCCTACGCGAGAGTCACGCACGACTACGACACCCTTTTTGACCGCTTCACCTAGGGCTTCAAGCGCGCTTGGGAAAGGATTGCCGTTACCCATGCCGGCATTTACGATGCCCTTAGCACCGTTTGCGACGGCTAAATTTATGAAGTCCGGGTTGTCGTTTGAGTGGCTAAAAATAATATCCACGCGCGGAAGCTCCTTGATCTTTTCGATGTCAAACGCGCTTTTTGTCGTGTGTTTGCGTGCCGGGGTCATGTAGTATTTGACGTTGCCGTAAAAGACAGTGCCGATCTTACCGGCGTTTGGAGATTTAAATGTATCCACGCCCGTCGTGTTAGTCTTTGTCACCTCGCGTGCGGCGTGGATTTCGTCGTTCATCGTTACCACGACGCCCTTGCCTACGCTATCCTTGCTCATCGCGACATTTACGGCATTAAATAAATTTAGCGGGCCGTCCGCACTTAGCGAGCCGCTGTTTCTCATCGCTCCGACCATGACGACCGGTTTGTCGCTTTTGACGACGAGATCAAGAAAATACGCCGTCTCCTCCATCGTATCGGTGCCGTGCGTTATGACGATACCGTCGGCCTTGCCGCTATTTAGTAGCTCATTTACGCGCTTAGCTAGTTTTAGCCAAACTTCGTTATTCATCTCCTGCGAGCCGATGTTTGAAATTTGCTCGCCTTTGATCGTGGCGATCTTGTTTATTTCAGGCACTGCGGCGATGAGCTTATCGACCGTGACCGTGCCCGAGGTGTAGCTGCTATCAAGCGCACCGGAGCCGCTACCGGCGATCGTGCCGCCTGTTGCTAAAATGTAGATCGTAGGCTTTGCAAAAGCCACCATAGAACCTAAAAGCATGAAAAATACCACCTTACAAATGAAACGCATGTCTTCTCCTTTAGCAGAAATTTTCTAAAAGATTATAGCGCTTGACACTTAAATTTCATATTAATTTTTAAATTTTATATTTTTTTAAAAAATTCTTATCATAATCATATAAATCGCTGTCGAAATCACAATGCTAAGCAAGGTATTTTTAAATTTTAGATGGATAAGCACCGCACTCAGCACCCCGACGGCTTCATTCAGTCCGTAAGGAAAGGTGTTAAATTTAGTGTCTTTTAGCGCGTAAAAGACCAAAATCACCATTATCATCAGCCCCATATGCCGCTCGATAGCGCTTAGCCACGGACTTGGCTTGTAGTTTTTGACCGCGTAAAATGGCATCGCCCGCGTGAGAAAGGTCGCGAGCGCACTCACTAAAACCGCGACGAAAACGAGCCACTCGCTAGAATTTACGCTTATCATAGTCGCTCCTTAAACACCAAAATAAACACAAAGCAAAGCGCCATCGAGCCCACGAGCAGCGCCTTTGCGGGCATGCACGCCACGCCCACTACGCCAAAAAAGCACGCGGCAAAAAGGACTTTGAAATTTTTATCGTTTTTAAACATTTCTATAACGATCACGATAAAAAGCGCCGTGAGGGAGAATTCAAGCCCGCTCATATCGACTTTGATGAGGCCGCCAGCCACGCAGCCAACGAGCGTGCCAAGTGCCCAGTAAAGCCACGAGAGGAAATTTAGCCAAGTAAAAATGAAACTGCGCTCGGCGGCGCCTGAAATTTTGAGCGTTTTAAAGATAGCAAAGGTCTCGTCCGTGAGCGTGGCGATATTAAAGAGGCGAAATTTCAGCCCGTTATATTCTTTTAATAGCGCAAGTGCGTAAAACGTGTGGCGTAAATTTACGAGATAAGAGACGATAAAAACCTCAACAAGCCCTGTGCCCGCACTAAAAAGCGAGAGCATCATAAACTGCGCCGCACCGCCGTATGCGAGCATGCTAAGAGCCATCGCGATAAGCGTGCTCACCCCCATGCTGTTTGCCAGTATCCCAAACGCCACACTCAGCGGAAAATAGCCCATAAATATCGGTATGCTAAGCTTAAAAACGTAGTTAAACGACATATTTTTCCTTAAATTTAAGCGCAAATAGTATCTAAAATTTGAGAAATTTTGGCTAAAACGTAGCGGATCAAAGGGCGAAATTTTAAGACTCCGTTATGATAATCATTGACGTTTACTTTGCAAACCCTGTTCGCTCCGCAAGACGCCGAACATATAGCACGATTTACGCGGTCAGCTATCGCTTCCCTGTAAATCGGCGGCGATAGCGTCGCTTTACAAGGTTTGACTTCGCTTTGAAATCCAAAAATCAATGAAATATTTTAACAGAATCAATTTTAAATTTCATCCTTTGATCAAAATAGAAGCAAAATTTTAGTTCAAGGCCTTTTTGCGGTCTTTACTCTCGCTGGCCGAGGAGTCGTCTTGTGAAAAATAAAGCACATCAACGACCCAAATAAGCAAGATGAAGCCGACTATACTAAGCATCACGATCATTTTCTACCTTTTAAGTCCGTTTACGATCTCAAGCATCGAGTCGCTCGTTGTGATCGCCTTAGAGTTGGCTTCGTAGGCGCGCTGACCCGTGATGAGGTCGGTCATCTCCTCGACTAGCTGCACGTTACTCATCTCGACAAAGCCTTGTCTGATCGTGCCAAGCCCGTCAAGCCCGGCTACACCCACTACCGCGTCCCCGCTCGCTGCGGTTTCCAGGTAGTTGTTGTCGCCCATCGAGTGGAGACCTGCCGGGTTGATGAAATTTGCTATTTGTATCTGGCCTATTTGCGCCATATTGGTCTCTCCGGCTTGCAAAACCGAGACCGTTCCGTCCGTGCCTATCGAAATTTGCGTAGCATTTGCAGGCACGACGATCTGAGGAATGAGCTGATAGCCGTCGGAATTTACGATCGTTCCGTTGGAGTCAAGCTTGAACGCACCGTTTCTGGTGTATGCCGTAGTGCCGTCAGGTAGCTGAAGCTGGAAAAAGCCGTTTCCGGCGATGACCATGTCAAGGTTGTTGCTAGTTTCCTTAAAGTAGCCCTGAGAGAAAATTTTATTTATCGCCGTAGGCCTGACGCCCAGTCCCACCTCGATACCAGTCGGGCTAGTAGTCGTTTGGCTAGTCGCCGTGCCTGCGTATTCCATGACTTGATACATCAAATCGGCAAATTCCGCGCGATTTTTCTTATATCCGTAGGTATTTACGTTTGCTATGTTGTTTGAAGTAACGTCTATTTGCGTCTGCTGAGCGATCATGCCCGTAGCAGCCGTATAAAGTGATCTCATCATATCTTTATCCTTTAAGCTTTAAGCGCTAGTTTTTGAACTGCGTCTTGGTTGAGGTCGGTCATATGGCTTGTCATGACCTTTTGATACATATCCACAAGGCGCTGTGTCTCGATTAGTCCGACCATCTCGGTAACGGGATTTACGTTTGACATCTGCACGTAGCCTTGCATCAGAGTGTCGGCGTCATCAATATCTATCACATCGTCTAAATTTTTAGGCTCAAAAAGGTTGTCTCCTATCTTTTTAAGCTCTCTTATCTCACGTGGTTGAGCGATGAAAAATTTTGAAATTTGCTCGCTTTCGCCCTCGTCCATCGTATAGATATTTCCGTTTTTATCGACGCTTAGACTGCGATCTAGGGGTACTTGTATGCCTCTTTGCTCAGGAGCTAAGGTCTGATAGTTGTTCGGCAACACGCGGTATCCCTCTTTTGTCACGATAAAACCGTCCTCATCGAGGTTAAACGAGCCGTTTTTAGTCAGTCTTACGCCATTTGGAGTATCTACTAGAAAAAACATATCCTCGCGCTTGATAGCAAAATCTAGCGTATTGGAGCTGTATTTAAAGCCTCCAGCGCTAAAATCGGTGTATTCTTCGCTCACTTGCGGGACACGATCAAGAGTCCTGTTTAGAAATTTTGCCGCGTCTTTGGTGTGATTTTTTAGTGGCAGCTCGTCTTGAGTATCTTTGAAAATTCTCTCAAAATCCCCGATAACAACGTCATTTCGCTTAAATCCTATCGTATTTACGTTGGCTAAGTTGTTTGATATGACGTTTAATCTGTTAAACTGCGTCACCATTCCGGCAGTGGCCTGATAGTAGCCGTTTTGCATGGAAATTTCCTATAAATTTTGATTTTTACGAGTATGAAGCAAAATGCGTTCCAACTTTTCTTTTATAAACATTTAATAAAATTTGGGTATAATCCATTTTCTTCTTTAACAAAAGATTTACGATACACAAAATGCAAAATCAGAAAGGAAATTTTATGAGTGCCGCAAAAGAAGCTTTGAGCCAAATAGAGGAGCTTTTCACTGAAAATGCAAAAGGTTTTCTCACCTATGAAAAACTCGTAAAATTATTAGACAAAGCGCCTACGGCGACGATGATAAAAAAGATAGAGCAGCTTGCTAAAACACATAAAGTCCAGCTGATGACAGCTGCCGAGATCGCAAAGATGAGAAATATCGCCGATGCGAAAAAGCGCCTTGAAAATACACAAAAAACGGATGTGAATATCGAAGAAGACCTCGATCTGACAAGTGACAACGACTTTTTAGAGTGGTCGCGCTCGGATAGTCCGGTGAGGATGTATCTAAGAGAAATGGGGCAAATTTCACTGCTTACAAAAGACGAAGAGGTCGAGATCAGTAAAAAGATCGAGCTTGGCGAAGATATCATCATAGATGCCTTTTGCTCGGTGCCGTTTTTGATAGATTTCATACTTGACTACAAAGAGCCGCTCATCAACAGAGAGCGCCGCGTCAAAGAGCTTTTTAAAAGCTTTGAAGATGAGAGTGAGAGCGAAGACGAGGACATCGAGAGCGACGAGGACGAAGAGAGCGAAGATGAGGAAGCGCCGAAAAAATCGCTCAAAAACGATAAACGCGCAGAAAAAGTTATCGAAAGCTTCAAGGCTCTTGAAAAAGCAAAAAAAGAGTGGCTAAAAACCGTAAATAAGCAAGAAAAGGTCGAAGTAGAGGACACTATGTCAAAGCTCACCCTTGCTTTTAAAAAGAAAATTTTAAAAGATAAGCTGATGGATCTAGGACCGACCAGCAAGCTCATAAGCGAGATCGTAAAGTCCATGGAGACCGCCCTAAAAAGCGATGATGAGTTTGACCGTGAGCTAAAGCGCCTGGAGTATCGCTTGCCGATGTTTAGCGATGAGCTCAAGAAAAATCACAAAAGCATACTAAAAGACATCATCAAACTAAACAAAGAGGAGATCGCGGCTCGCGTACCTGAGGCAACGATGGTTTCTACTTATGTCGAGATCAAAAAGCTCTTTACAACAAAAGAAGCCAGCAAGCAAGGCTTTGACCTGGAGCCCGCACGCTTAAAGGAAATTTTAGAACAGATCAAGCGCGGTAAGAAAATTTCAGACGAAGCCAAGGCCCGTATGGCAAAGTCAAATTTACGCCTTGTGGTATCTATCGCCAAGCGCTATACGAACCGTGGCTTGCCGTTTTTGGACCTCATACAAGAGGGCAATATCGGCCTCATGAAAGCTGTCGATAAATTCGAATACCGCAAAGGATATAAATTTTCCACCTATGCCACATGGTGGATACGCCAAGCTATCAGCCGTGCCATAGCCGATCAAGCTCGCACTATCCGCATACCGATACACATGATAGAGACGATAAACCGTATCAATAAAATCAACCGCAAATATCTGCAAGAAGAGGGTAAAGAACCTGATGTGAGCGTCATCGCAAAAGAGGTCGGACTAAGTGTCGATAAAGTAAAGCAAGTCATAAAAATAACGAAAGAGCCTATCAGCCTCGAAGCCCCTATCGCAAACGAAGAAGACGGAAAATTTGGCGATTTTGTAGAGGATAAAAGCTCGCTTTCGCCGATAGAGCAGATTTTAAAAGGCGATCTAAGAGAGCAGATAGATGATGTCTTGTCACAGCTAAATGACCGTGAGAAGGCCGTCATCTGCATGAGATTTGGACTGCTTGAAGACGAGAGCGACCGCACTCTTGAAGAGATAGGCAAAGCTCTAAACGTGACTCGCGAGCGTGTCCGGCAGATAGAAAGCTCCGCTATCAAAAAACTAAAACACCCAAAAGTAGGCAGAAAGCTCAAAAACTATATCGAGGGGTAAATTTAGCCCCTCCTCTCCTAAAATTTCAGTTAAATTTAATATTACTTCAAACAAACGCTTTACCATCGTAATTTAAAAAACCACGCTTGGTCTAACGGCTTACCCTAAAAGTCGACAGTACCTACTCCGCTTCGAATTCGTTTCGCAACTACAAGCAAAGCGCAATACAGTTAGGCATCCTGCTCTTTGCTCTCATCTTATTTTACTGCACGGCTATTTCTTAAAAAGCTGCAAACGAAATAAAATAAAGCAGAAATGAAGCTTTTTAAAATTTATCAATGCTTTTTTAAAAAAGAAGGCTCTGTTACAATATTTCATTGATTTTCATATTTCAAAGCAGGAGAATACGAACAGCATCCCTGTAAAAACCTTGCTAGCGAGCTTATCGCCGCCGATTTTTACTTCGTGCTGCGCCCTCGTAATGAGACTTCGCTACGAGCAGAGAAGCCACAGGCTGAACGCGGTCTGTTTGCAGTTGCGAGTGTAACGAAGCGTCTTGAAAAGCTGCGAGCAACGCGAAGCAGAAAAAATCGTGCTATATGCTTAGCTTCACTTCGTTCGCTACTCTCGCAAGCTCGAGAACGGCTACTCGCTTCCGCACAAACGCTGTTCGCGTCCGTGCTAGGTCGCTCCTGGAGCGAACAGGGTTTTTGCTTCACTCCGTTCGCAACTGCAAAGCAGAAGCGAAGCAAGTGTCAATTATTTATTATAAGAGAGCCAAAAAGAAATTTAAAAAATATCCAAGCCAAAGGCGGCTTGGATAAAATTTAGGCCAAAAGTCTATCCATTTGGCTTTGTAGATTAGAGATATTGTGCACTTGAGCGAGGATACTAGCATCGATATTTAAATTTGCTTGTTGCAAGTCATTTACGTTTTTAGCGATATCGTTGTTTTGCAGTCCGCTTTCGCTTTGACGAAGCGCTATGCTTTGAGCGATAGAGGCGTTGATACCTGCGGCTATGCCATTTTGAGCGGAGCCGATATTTGTACGTAAAGAATTTATATTTTGCATTATATCATTTGCATTTGAGCCGTCCATCGCTACATTTGTGATAGACTCGGTGCTTAAATTTATGCTTTGCACACCCTCACCCGTCACGAAATTTAGCTCAGAGCCAAATACGCTTTTGCCGTTAAACGTAGCATTTTGCACGCTTTGTGACATAGAGTGCGAAAGCGAGCTTATCTCTTTTTGTATCATCGACCTTTGATCGCTGTTTAGCGCCGCACTGCCTAAAGATACAGAGAGCTCGTTTATACGGTTTGCACTTTGGCTTAAATTTGAAAGCGTAGAGTCAGCGATATTTAGCATCCCTATCGCGTCATTTGCATTTGCGATGCCTTGCTCCAGGGTGTTGCTTTGACTTAATAAAGAGTCCGCGATCGCCAAATTTGCCCCATCGATCCCGCTCAATGCGCGCGCGGCGGAGATGTTTTGCAAAGCCTTTTCTTGCTGTGTCTTTTGCTCTTCTGATCTTTGTGAGACATTGTATCCAGAGCCCACCGACGTCCCGTTTATTTGCATTTCATATCCTTTAAATTTTGCTTGATGATAGCTTAAAATTTATAAATTTCAGCTTTATCAGTCGTCTAGACGCACTCTGATCGATCTCTCGTGAGCGCCCAGCCCCTCGGCCTGAGCTAGCTGCATGCAGGCCTTGCCGAGCTCTTTTATACCTTTTCTGCTGACGGAGATTATCGAGCTTCTTTTCATGAAATTTTCAACCCCCAAAGGTGAGTAGAAACGCGCACTACCACCGGTTGGCAAAGTGTGATTTGGCCCTGCCAGATAGTCTCCCATCGCCTCAGGCGTAAAATGTCCGAAAAATATCGCTCCGGCATGTTTTATCTCGTCAAGATAGCTAAGCGCGTCGTTCGTAGCGATCTCGAGGTGTTCTACGGCCAGCTCGTTCATCAGCTCCACACACTCTTTCATATCCTTTGCGATGATGATGGCGGCCTTGTTTCGCATACTCACAGATGCGATAGGCTCGCGTTTTAGCGTCTTTAGCTCGTCCTCGACATATCTTTGCACCTGTCTGCCAAAGGCCTCCACCGGCGTTATCAAAAAGCTACTGGCAAGCTCGTCATGCTCGGCTTGAGAGAGTAGATCGATAGCCACATGGCGGGCATCCGCGCTCTCATCGGCGATGATGCCTATCTCGCTAGGACCTGCTATCATATCGATATTCACCTCACCATAAACTAGCTTTTTAGCCGTAGCGACGTAGATGTTTCCGGGACCTGTTATCACGTCCACTTTAGGAACGCTTTGCGTACCGTATGCCATCGCAGCGATAGCGCTGGCTCCACCTATCTTAAAGGCCGTTTTTATACCGCAAAGATGCATCGCAGCAAGCAAGAGAGGATTTACCTTGCCGCCGATGGCCGGTGTGCAGACCACGATCTCTTTTACACCGGCCACTATCGCAGGCACGGCATTCATCAAAAGCGAGCTGGGATAAGCCGCCTTTCCGCCCGGGATATAAAGCCCCGCACGATCTACCGGCGTGTATTTTGCACCCAGCAAGATACCATGATCATCTTTAAACGTCCAAGTAGCGGGCTTTGAGCGCTCATGATATGATTTTATGCGCTCATAGGCTAAATTTAGCGCTAGCCTTAGCGAGTTATCGAGGCCGTCGTAGGCTCGAGACATCTCGTTTACACCGATCATCAGGTCGTTTTTGCTAGTCGGACTAAATTTGTCAAATTTAGCGATCTGCGCAAAAAGCGCCTCATCTCCGCCGTTTTTCACCTCATCGATTATCTGCGTGACAACAGGCAAAACACCGCTCATATCCATATCCGATCGCTTGACAAGCTGCGTAAATTTCGCCCTAAAATCACTGTCCGTAGAATGTAAAAATTTCATCCTTGATCCTTTTTGAAATAATTTTTAAATTTTCTTTCATATCTCATTTTTTGGCTTATATTGCCGAGCAACCCACCTTGATGGATGTATAAAATTTCGTTTTTAAATTCCTTTAAATTTGCAAACATCGTGATAAATCCGACCGGGTCATAAATAAGCTCGAATTCCACACCAGCCGCCTTTAACTCCTGCCAAATTTCATAAAGCTCGAGCTTTGGATCGCCAAAATGATATTTTTTGGGTGGAGTTAAAATTTTGACCCGTGAGCGCTCGTCAAGCCCCGAAATCTCCTCTCGCAGATACTTCGCGTCACCTACACACGGGCAGGTAAAGACGTTTAGATCTATATGTTTGGCTAGATACGTAGCACTCGTGCCGGTGCCTGAAGGCAGAAAAATATCGGGCCTGACGCCGCTTTTTTCGCTCCAAGCCGAAATTTCATCGGCCTGCGTTTTAAAGCCATACTCCGCTTCGCTTTGTGCTACGCCCTCGCTTATAAAAAGGGCATCCGTCGTATCGGCAAGCTCTTTTGCAAATTTCACCCTATCCTCAGCCACGAAAATTTTCATACCGTTTTCAAGGGCAAATTTGAAATTTCCGACCGGATTTTGCTTTAAATTCGAGCTTAGATGTGAAACGACGTAGCAAAATTCTAGATTTTTTATCTTTGCAAAGAGACTTAGCGAGTACATCGCATTTGACTGGCTGGATCCGTGCGAAACGATGCGCTTAAAGCCGCTAAGATCGGCATTTAGGAAGTATTCGAGCTTTCTGGCTTTGTTGCCGTTGAAATCCCCCAGCAAATCATCTCTTAAAAGGTAAAATTCACGCCCGCGAAAGCTAAAAGGCTCTATCACTCTTTAGCTCCAAAAATTTCTCTATCTCGTTTATGGCGTCTTTGTTGGAAATCGAAAATTTTATCTCGATACGGCGCGATGCGTCCTTGTCCTCGGCTCCGTCCCTCATAACAAGCTCATTATAGCTGCGTCCGCTGGCGACTAAGAGCCTTTGCAGCCTGGCGTCTTTGTTGTATGAATTTATAAAGTCCATCACCGCATAGGCTCTGCGCTGTGAGAGCTCGAGATTATAAAGATAGCTGCCGTCGCTATCGGTAAAGCCCTCTATCATGATCTGATCGATATTTTTACTGATCTCAGGGTCGTTTAAAAGCACGTCAAAATACTTTTCAAGCGTGGTCTTTAGCCCCTCTTTGGCCTCCTCTTTTAGCTCCGCTTTACCCTTGTCAAAGAGCACCGAGGAGCTAAGCTTTAGAGCGCCTGAGTTTGGATCGATCGCGATACTGCCGCCTAGCTTGTCCTTAAGCTCGGAAATGACTTTCACGCGGATACCGGTCAGATTTTTTATGCGGTTTTTAGTGACGTTTAGATCGCGCAAAAGCTCGTCATATCTAGCCTCTTTTGCACTTACTTGCTCGAGCAAAAAGGCTATCTTGGCTAAATTTTTCTCATTACTGGCGTTCGCCTCCTCAAGCGCACTATCTCTAGCGGCTAGATCGTCGTTTAAAACGATCATTTTTTGATTCAGACTTAAAATGCTGGCATTCAGATCCGCTATGCTGGCGTTAGCATCGGCATTTTCCTCGATGAGCTGCTTTAGTTTTTGCTTTAGCGCGTCTATCTGAATCACAAAGATATCATTTGATTTTTTAAGGTTCAAATTTTCGTCACTTATCTTTGCTAGTTCGTTTTTTAGGGCTGAATTTAGCTGATCGAGAGTGAAATTTTTACCCTGCTCGTCCTTTAAATTTGCAAGGGCGAGGATGATGGCCTGCTCTTTATCGGCAAGCGTGTTTTGCGAGAGGACGTATTTTACGACTATGGCGCCTATCAGTAGCATAAAGACAAAAAGCAATCCCGCCATCAAGTCGGCATACGAAACCCAAAACGTGGAGGAATTTTGATCGCTTTTATCTATCTTCATCTATCAAATTTGCATTTTCTATTTTTTTGATCACGAGGCTAGCCTCTTTGTCTATCTCGTCTATGCTTTTTTTGAGCTCGGCGATAAGGGCTTCGCGCTCTTTATCGCGCTCACCGTTTTTGACCTCTTGCTCGTAAGCATTTTTAAAAGCGCCCACACCTTGAAGCATGCTCTCTTTAAAGGCTCGCATCGCGTTTTCTTGCTCGTTTATGAGCTTTAGAGAGAATTCTTTAAGGCTTGCTTCAAGCATCTTTAGCCCCTGTTCGAATTTAGCCGCATTTTTATCTAGCGTATGCGAACGCTCCTGTGAGATGTCGCTTAGCTTATTGTATCCAGTCAGTAAATTTAGCTCCATTTCCTTTATGCTAGCGCTAAATCCCGAGATCGCCTTTAAGATATCAGAGTGAATTTTGATGAATTCATCTTGCTTGCTGGCGGTTTTATTCAGTAAATTCACGCCTTGCTCTAGCCCCACTCTAGCTTCGCTGATGATTTGCTTTTCTAGGTCTTGAAGCTGCATATACGAGCTAAATTTAGACTCGATCATGTCGTCTAGTCTACCAAAAAATTCCTCATTGCTGACTCGTTTGAACATATTTTTGATATCGTCAAAGTGGCTGGTAGCCGCACTCATATATCGCTGCTCCAGCTCGTCCTTTTGCCAGAAAAACTGGCGGCTGAGCTCCCTTTGCTCGTTTGCAAATTTTTCAAATTTACTCATCCCGATCTTTTCAAAAAACATCCACCAAAGTGCCAGGAAAATGCCGTAGATCGAAACGTAAAACGCCGTTCCTACGCCGTTTAGAAGCACTCCGATCTCTTTTTCAAGCTCTCCTGATGTGCTTGAGTTAAAGCTTGGCATCGAGATAGCGATGCTTATGAAAGTGCCTAAAATTCCAAGCATCGGGAAAACGGCAGCACCGATGCTGGCTAGATTGTCATTTCTAAAATCTCTGGTGTAAAGCTCTAAAAAATCGTCAAATTTCGCATTTGATTTTTTGATACCTGAAATTTCAAGCAGACGCGAGATGATAAACTCTTTGAGACTGGCTCTAAAATCGTCTATCTTAGACGCAAAAAGGCTATATGCCAGCTCCGCGCTATGACGCGTAAAAAGAAGCGCTACAAATAAAATAATCCCCATCATCACGATCGTATGAAGCTTCATTTGAAAATTTATAAAGCCAAAATAGGCCAGTAAAGCTAAAACATAGATCGCGAGAGGGAAAAAGATGATTTTAAAAAAGACAAAGGTAGAGCGACCGGCCTGCGCTTTAGGCATAGCAAGGTCGCTAAAATCGTTTTGATTTTGCATAAATTAGTTCCTATCAATGCAGTTTAGGTCGCTAAATGCAGTCTGCAAGCGCCTAACCATACTCTCCTCACCGCATCTTAGCCACTTGCGCGGGTCATAATATTTTTTATTAGGCTTATCTTCGCCTTCCGGATTGCCGATTTGCCCTTGCAAATAGCCGTGATTTTTGGCCTCGTACTCACGCACTCCGTCCCAAAACGCCCACTGCGTATCGGTGTCGATATTCATCTTTATGACACCATAGCTCACTGCGTCTTTGATATCCCTGAGCTCACTACCGCTACCGCCGTGAAATACGAAATTTACAGGCTTGTCGTTTTTGGTATTAAATTTCTTAGCTACGTAAGCTTGAGAATTTTTCAAAATTTCAGGCCTTAGCACGACATTTCCCGGCTTGTAGACGCCATGAACGTTGCCAAAGCTAGCTGCGATGCTGAATTTATCGCTTATCTTGCCAAGTCTCTCGTAAGCAAGCGCGACGTCTTCAGGTTGCGTATAAAGAAGCGCGTTATCAACGCTTGTGTTATCCACGCCGTCCTCTTCGCCACCCGTCACGCCAAGCTCGATCTCCAGGCTGATGCCAAGCTCACTGAGCTCTTTTAGGTATTTTTCGCAAGTGCTTAAATTTTCATCAAGACTCTCCTCGCTAAGATCAAGCATGTGCGAGCTAAAAAGAGGCACGCCAAATGCGCGCTTATGCTCGCGGCTAGCCTCGATGAGAGCGTCTATCCAAGGTAGTAGCTTTCTTGCGGCATGGTCGGTGTGAAGCACGACAGGCACGCCGTATTCACGGGCCAGCAAATGTACGTGCTTTGCGCCGGCTATCGCACCTAAAACATCGGCCTTAGGGCATGATTTGCCAGCGTAAAAGCTGGCTCCACCGTTGCTAAACTGGATGATAACGGGCGAATTTGCCGTCTTGGCAGCCTCCAGGACGGCATTTACAGAGTTGTTTCCCACAACATTTACAGCCGGTATCGCAAAGCCTTGTTCCTTTGCAAAAGCGTATAGTTTATTTACGTCCTCACCACTCAAAACGCCTGCTTTTACAACATCTAAAACGCCCATTTTATCCTCCGAAATTTTATTTATACTCTATTTTGGCTTTCGCGCGAAGTGCATCGCCTTTTTGTCTTATAGTGTTTTGAAATTTCTCCATTTTGACGGCTTGCTCGATTTGAGGTTTAGCTTGCTCGAAGCTTACAACGCCGGCCGGTTTTGAGTCCTCTTTCAAGATGATGTGGTATCCAAATTGAGATTTGACAGGTTTAGTAGATACACTGCCTTTGCTCATCGAAAATACCGCGTCCGCAAAAGGTTTTACCATTTGGCTTTGTCCAAACCATCCAAGCTCGCCACCGTGAGCCGCAGAGCCCTTGTCGATAGAATCTGCTTGTGCAAGCTCGGCAAATTTCTTAGCCAAAGCATCGCCTTTTAAATTTTTAAGCTGAGCTATGATCGCGTTTGCGGTCTTCTCATCCTCGACTAGGATATGGCTGGCACGCGCTTGAGCCGGTTGATTTAGGCTATCTTTGTTTTTATTGTAGAAATTTCTAAGCTCATCGTCACTCGTTTTTATACCGTCAAAAATTTTTCTCATATAAAGCTCTACCGCGATGCCTTCTTGCGCGGCTTGAACAGCTTTTATATACTCCGGATCTTTTTCGATACCTGATGCCTTAGCGTCTTTTAAAAGAAGCTTTCTGTTTATGAGATCGTCTATGATGCGTTTTTTTTCATTAGGTTGAAGCTTGCTGGCGTCAAATCCAGGCATAGCGGCAGCCAAAAGTGCAGAAATATCCGTATCATTTATGTTTTCTCCGTCAACAGTTGCCACGACAGCGGCATTTAGGCTGATAGCAGCAGCCAAACTCAAAATAGCTGGAAATAAAAATTTTTTCATACAAATCCTTTAGAAAAATTGATTTTAGGCGGTCATTATACCAAATAAAGCCATAACTTTTCATTTAACTTGTAAAATTTGATAAAATACCAAAATGAGAAGCAAAAAAGATATTTCACAGATAAAAAACAGGTTGCTTTTAGCCTACAAGGACGCAAAAAGCGAGCTAAGGTTCAAAAGCCCTTACGAGCTGATAGTTTGCGTCATGCTCTCGGCTCAATGCACCGACAAGCGCGTAAATCTCATCACTCCCGCACTTTTTGAGGCCTATCCGAACGTCGAAGCGATGGCAAACGCGAATTTAGCCAGCGTGAAGCTGCTTATAAATTCATGCAGCTTTTTTAACAACAAAGCTCAAAACCTCATAAAAATGGCAAAAAGCGTCATGGCCGAGCATGACGGCGAGATCCCGCTTGATGAAAGCAAGCTGATAAAGCTAGCCGGCGTCGGACAAAAGACCGCTCACGTCGTGCTCTTAGAGGCGACAGGTGCAAACGTGATGGCTGTGGATACGCATGTATTTCGCGTGTCACATAGACTTGGGCTAAGCAAAGCAAAGACCCCCGAAGCCACAGAGGCGGATCTGAGCGAAATTTTTAAAACTGAGCTTGGCAGGCTACACCAGGCGATGGTGCTCTTTGGACGCTACACCTGTAAGGCGCAAAAGCCGCTGTGTGCGCAGTGCGTCCTAAACGACCTTTGCAAAAGCAAGGATAAAATTTCAGAGTGAAATTTCCTCACTGATTTTTTGTCATTATATTTCGCACGACCTGCGTTATCACGCCTACGGATGTGATCTCGCAGCGCTCATTTACGGAGTGAGGCGAGTAGATGTTCGGTCCGATCGATGCAGCCTCTAAATTTTTATGCTTTTCCAAAAGCACCCCGCATTCAAGCCCAGCGTGGATAGCCGTTATGACGGCATTTGGGCGAAACTTTTGAAGCTCTTTTAAGACATCGTTTGCAAATTCTCCTCCGACCGGCTTCCACGGCGCGGAGCGGTCCTGCACCCGCACGTCAAAGCCAAGCGCTTTGGCAAGCTCGCTAAGCTCGAATTCCATCCTTTTTAGCCCTTCAAAGCTGACCGAGCGAGCGAAAAATTCCGCCTCGACCTTGTCATTGTCAAATTTCACGATGGATAAATTTACGCTATCGTTTGGCATATTAAGCTCCTTGCTAAAGCTTCGCACGCCTTGAGAAAACGAATTCACAAGGGCTAAAATTTTATCGCCGTTGGCTAAAATTTCAGCTTTGCCGCCTAGTTTTTTTATGGCTATCTTTTCATTTTCGCTTTGCAGATCCTTTTGGCTCATCACAATCGCACTGGCAGATGATGGTATGGAGTTGCTCCTCTCACCACCCTCGAATTTCACGATCTTGCAGCCGTTTTCGCGTAAAAATCTAGCTAAAATTTTGATCGCGTTTGGTATGTCTTTATGTATCTCGTTTCCTGAGTGTCCGCCAGGATAGCCGCTCACGCGCACTTCGTAAAGCTCTCCTTGCGCCTCGTGCTTATCTCGCACGTTCATCGCGGCAAATACGTTTATACCGCCGGCACAGCCTATGATGACCTCGTTATCATCCTCACTGTCTAAATTTAGGAGTTTTTTAGAGATCAGTTGTCCCTTAAAGCCGTTCGCACCGATCAAACCGACCTCTTCGTCGTTAGTAAATAAACACTCGATATTTTTAAATTCGCCAAGCATTTGCATCATTATGGCTACACCTATGCCATTGTCAGCGCCAAGAGAGGAGTTATGAGCCCGCATAAAGCCGTCATCGTCGTATCTGATCTTGATATTTGGCGCATCGCCCATGCAGACCATATCGTAGTGGCTTTGTAGGCAAATTTTAGGCTCACCCTTTATGGCATGGATGTTGCCTACCTCGTCAATGCTGACTTCGCATCCGTGCGAACGCGCAAAGTCCGCTAAAAATTCGCGCATCTGCTTAGTCTCGAAACTACAATGCGGAATTTTGCTAAGAGTCTCGAATTTAGCCAGGATTTCATCTTTTGACATATTTTCTCCTTATTTTATGACACCAGGATACCCGGTCGCTTTTATCGCCTCAAGCATCGCGTCTTTATCGACATTTTCATCAGCCTCGACTACGGCTGTGCGTGTCTTTAGCGAGACGCTGGCCTTTTGTACGCCGGCAATCCCCAGCAGCGCTTTCCTCACGATAGCGGTGCAAAGCGGACAGTGCATCGCCTCGATGTAGATATTTATCGTTTGGGCGAACGCCCCCACGCAAAGTAATGTGATGAGTAAAATTTTACGCATAAAATTTCCCTAAAATTTCAGGATAGAATAGCAAGCACAGCACGATCGCTCCTGATATGATGTAGATAAACAGCCATTTTTTGCGGCCGACTCCTAGCGCGCAGCTTTTTGGCTTATAAAATATAAAAATACCGCAAAGCACGAAGGAGGCGAGTGCAAGCACCGAAAACAGCGTCCTATACTGGTAAAGTCCTTGCGTCCAGGACAAAAAAGAAAACGATGTGCCAAAGAGCAAAAACAAAAGCGCGGGCAAACAGCACAAGGTAGCGGCAAATGCGCTACCAAGCGATGTCAATATGAGCCAAATAGGCTTCAATCCTTGATCTCCAAAGATGTATAGTCGTAGCTGAATTCTTTTGGAGAGTAGTAGTTTTGAGTGTTGCCGTCCACTTCGGCATACGGATAGCCAAAGTTATTTAGCGGAGACTGCGCAGGCTCCGGCGTCAAGACAAAGTCGCGTCCGTAGTTGAAAGCTATCCAGCACATCTCCCAGTTGCCAAAGAGATATTCTCGTATGTGCGCTAGCTTGCTGTCGTCGTTAGAGAGCTTCTCTCCTAGGCGCACCTTCGTAACGTCGGCAGGGTCGACTGGTATCCAGCCGTAGCCTTTTAGATAAAATTCAGCCCTGCAGTGCTGTCCGCCTGAAATTTTAGCCAGGCCGTCCTTTGCGCTGCCCATCTGATCGGAAAATCTCGACTGCCCTACTCTGATGCCAAAAATTTCACGCGCAGGTATGCCGACCGATCTGCAAAGCCCGACGAAAACGGAGTTTATATCGGTGCATTTGCCGGTCAGCTTGCCGCTTTCAAGTATGGCTTTGACATCGCCAAGCCCGCATCCTAATACGCTGTTATCGCGTTGCATATTGTTTGCGACCCACGTATATATCGCTCTTGCACGCTCTAGATCGCCTTTTACGTCGCCTATTATCTCAAGCGCCTTATCTTTTACCACGCCCGTAGTCGGGATGTGCGAGGTCGGCTTTAAAAATTCCAGTATCGACGGCTCTAGTTTTTCGTTAGGATCGTAGTTTACTTTGCTAAAATCGGTATTTCGCTCGATCGTCTCTATCCTAAAATCAACATTTAGCACTGGTCTTTGCTCGTTTGGTGCAAATTCTCCAAAAAGAGTCGGTATCTGCGTATCCGAGATGAAAGCGTTATTTGCGGTCGTGTTGATGGCGTAGTCTTTTACTAGATGCTGATACTCGCTGTGAAGCGTGAGGGGCACCCAAATTTTTGAAATTTCGCCCTTTTCTACGAGCTGATGCTTGAAGCTAACGTCAAACGTCCTCTTTTTTGGCTCTAAAGCGCCATTTTCGCTCGCTAGGATAGCGTTTGGAAGCAGACTGGCCGCACCTAAGATACCACTGAATTTAAAAAAATCTCTTCTTTGCATGGATTGCCTTTATTTTTTCTAGCTGACCTCAGCCCTTGGTGGCTTATTGTAGCATAAATTTTGGCATTTTGGCCGTTTTATGATAAAATCCGCGCTATGAAAAAGATTATTTTTTTAGCCATTATCGCGGCTAGTTTCAACGGTTGTATCTACCTAAACGACCGCGGGGTTTCGACGCAATACTACAACGACTGCAAAGAGTATTATGACGCGACAGGGACGTATCAAAAAGAGTGCCCGCACAATATGATCGACTGGAAATAAATGGATATAAATAAGGCTAGAAAAGCTAAATTCGACGAGCTAAACAGCGGTAAAAATTTAGAAATTTCACGCGCGATAGAGGCGCTTGGAGATCTTTGCTGTGAGTGTGAATTTAACGATACGATAAATATAAAATTTCAAAATTTGAGCGCCGAGAAAAAAGAGGAGATTTACGCCCTCGCAAAGTCGCTAAAGCCTTGGCGCAAGGGACCTTTTAAGATAGGTGATATATTTATCGACACCGAGTGGCAAAGCTTTATTAAATTTAATCTCTTGGCGCCGCATCTGAATTTAGACGGTAAAAGCGTTGCCGATGTGGGCTGCAACAACGGCTATTATATGTTTAGGATGCTAAATTTCGCTCCTAAAAAGATGATCGGCTTTGATCCGAGCGTCCACACGGCGCTTCAGTTTAAATTTATAAACCATTTTGCTAAGACAAATATCGCTTACGAGATGCTTGGCGTAGAGCATTTGCCGTTTTTTGAGAGTAAATTCGACACTATTTTTTGCCTTGGCGTGATCTATCACAGAAGCGATCCGATAAAAATGCTAAAAGAGCTAAAAAGCGCGCTAAATCCGAGCGGAGAGGTGTTTTTAGACACGATGTATATCGATATGCGGGGAGAATTTGCCCTAAGCCCCAAAAATACCTACTCCAAGATACCAAATATCTATTTTGTGCCTACGATAGAGGCTCTGCAAGGCTGGTGTGAGAGGGCGAAATTTAAAGATTTTGAAATTTTAGCCACGAAGCAAACGGATACGAGCGAACAGCGAAAGACGCCATGGATAGACGGGCAAAGCTTGCAAAATTTTCTCGATCCAAACGACAGCGCTAAAACGATAGAGGGCTATCCCGCACCAAAACGAGTGTATATAAAAATCAAAATTTAAGGATAAAAATGGCTGATGATAATATTTACGAAGCTAGCGAAGAGAGCCAAATAGTCTTGCCCGAGGATGAAAATCCATTTAGAAACGACATCAAGACCTCTCCTGCTATAAAGCTGAATTTAAGTGGAACGACCACTTTTTTGGAAAAAAATCACGCAAAGACGAAATTTTACACCAATGCCGATATGGTCGCGGACGATAGAGGGCTCATACACAGCGGGTTTATCTTTTCGGCGGCGAACTATGCGGCACTCGTGGCTATAAATGAGGAATTTTGCGTAACTATCGGTGCTCGTATAAACTTTTTTGGTCCATTGAAGCTTGGCGATATCGTAGAGTTTGAAGCTAAGGCGCACTTTGACGAAAATAGAAAACGCGAAGTGCGAGTGACCGGCCATACAAAAGAGATCAAAATTTTTGAAGGGACGTTTCAGCTGGTTACCTTGGACGAGCATATCTTTGACGCCCAGCAAAAAAATATACAAAAAGAAGCCGCGATAAGACGCGCTAAAGAAAAACAAGAAAAAGATGGAGCTAAATAGGAGGCTTTTTATCCGCTTAGCACCTTTTAGTAAATAAACGGTAATTTTTTAAAATATTTAATTTTATATTAAGCAACAAAGTTAATTTTATATGGTAATATTCTCATTAAACTTTTATTAAAGGAGTCTTAATGAAACTGACTAAAATTAGTCTAGCGGCTTTGGTTGCTTTAGGTGCATTTTCAAGCGTTGCAAGTGCGACACCACTTGAAGAGGCCATAAAAAACGTTGATCTCTCCGGCTTTGCAAGGTATCGTTATACGGACGACCATTTTGACAACAAAGGTGCAAAAACCACAAGTGCAAATCATAGATTTAGAATAGAAAGCGCATTTAAAGCAGCTATCGATGATAACTTCTTTGGCGTCTTAAATCTTTTATATGATACAAAAGATGGCTCAGGTCACATGACTCCCAATGCTACAGATCAAACAAATACTACAGGTAGCTTTGGAGTTCAAGAATTTTACTTAGGTTATAAATATGGAAACACTACTGTAACAGCCGGTAAGCAGCTAATCAAAACATTTTTTGATGATGGTGATATATCAGGCACAGGTATTAAAATCTTAAACACAGATATTCCAGGGCTAACCTTAACAGCGGCTGCATATGATGCATTAGAGTATGGCACAGTTGATGTAGATGGTCCATTACTAAATGCTATCGGCGCGATGGACAAATCACCAAATCTATACGTATTAGGCGCTATGGGCTCATATGATCCGGTGGCATTTAAAATTTGGTATGCAAATCTTCATGACGTAGCAAATTTGATCGCAGGCGATGCTGCCGTGAACTTTAATATAAACGACTTCAAGCTAGGTTTGCAAGGTCAATACGCTCACAATGAGTCAGATCATGCAGACTATACAGATGCTAATTTCTATGGTGTAAAAGCTAACTTCGGTATACTAGGTGCTAGCCTAAACGCAGGATATATAAACTTTAAAGCCGATAACACAAACAATGGCGGAGTAGGAACATCTTTCGTTTCAATCGATTCAAATGGTGGTTATATAAATCCAGCCAAAATTCTAAACGGTGCAATGAGTAGTAGCTCTCAATTTTATAACAATATAAAAGACAAGAACGATTACTGGTTCATCAATGCCAAATATGTATTTGATCAAAAATATGGTATCGGCGCAGGATATACAAAAGGCAAAGGCTACAGCAATGCCCTTGCAGAAAAAAGAGCCAAAAGAGATGAGTGGTATGGTCAACTCGACTACAAATATAGCAAAAAGCTAAATTTCATGGCTTGGTATGCAGCCGCTAAAGATAAAAAAGACGGCGAGAAATTCAAACAAGACAGAATTAGGTTCGAAGCAAAATATAGCTTCTAATCCACTTGATATCCGAGTATGAAATATGCTCGGATATCAACTCTTTCTTACATATCTTATCCACATATCTAAATTTTCTTGTTCTCTCTTAAGTGTGCTAGGCTCGCCGTGTCCGGGGTATAGAGTAAAGTTTCCCTTTAAATTCTTGCATTTTTCAAGACTTTTTATCATATCTTCTTTACTAGAATACGGGAAATCCCACCTACCGATGCTGTCTTTAAATAAAAAATCGCCGCTAAACATAGCCTCACCGATCTGTATCATCGAACATCCCGGAGTGTGTCCACTAAACAGATAAAATCTCACAATCATATCACCTATCATACTTTCTTTATCTCTATCGATCAATACATCAGGGCTAAAACACTCGTATCCGTAGCCAAAGACGTCATTTTGCACCATAAACGCATCGTTTTTATTGATATAAACAGGCAAGCCAAGCTCATCCTTTAGGGCTTTTACGTCAAATATATGATCAAAATGTCCATGCGTGCAAAGTATGGCTTTTGCATTTTTTGCGTTTTGTTTTACCCACTCTTTTGCACCCTCTCCAGGATCTATTATGATATCGCTACTATGAGATTTTACGATGTAGCAATTTGTCATATACGGACCGAAATTTTTAGATAAAATTTGCATTTTTTATACTTTAATTTAAATTTTTAAGAATTTTACAATAAATTCCTTAAACTTAAAGGAAAATTTTAAAATAAAACTAGTATAATTGAACTCATAAAAATAAATCGGTGCAAAGATGAAAGATTACGAGAGCATAAAGAAAATTTTAGTTGGATTCTTAAAAGATTATATTACAAAAAAAAGCAAAGCTAAAAATCTACTGATAGGTGTGAGCGGCGGCATAGACTCTGCGGTAGTAGCCACTTTGTGCGCTGCTGCTATGCCAAAAAACACCCACGCTCTCATAATGCCAACAAGCGCTTCAAGCACTAAAAACATAGACGATGCGTTAAATTTATGTAAAAAACTTGGCTTAAATTTTAAAATTTTAAATATCCAAGCCATCCTTGACGCATTTAGCGACTCTATAGGCGAAGATACAGATAAACTTCGTAAAGGAAATTTAAGTGCAAGGGTACGCATGAGTCTGCTGTATGACTACTCGGCCAGTATAAACGCTCTAGTCGTAGGCACCAGCAACAAAAGCGAGCTGATGCTAGGATACGGCACTATCTTTGGTGATCTGGCATGCGCGATAAATCCTATCGGTGAGCTTTATAAAACTGAAATTTTTGAATTTGCAAAGCATCTTGGGGTCGATGAAAATATCATAAACAAAGCGCCAAGCGCCGACCTTTGGGAAGGCCAAAGCGATGAGGACGACATCGGATACACTTATGAAACGATAGATGAGATATTAAAAGGTATAGCAGGAGGGAATTTAGGCGCAAGCGTCGATAAATTTGGACAAGATACGGTCGATGAGATCGTAAAAAGGGTAGAATCGAATAAATTTAAGCGACAAATGCCGTTGATAGCAAAAATTTAAAAGGATTTATGATGAAAGAAATTTCATTTTACAAACCAACCGTCACAGAACGCGAAAGTGAGCTTATCAAAGAGGTCCTATATGGACAAGATCCAAACAGCATAATAGACAAATTTGAAGAGGCTCTGAAGAAGTATTTTGACGCAAAACATGTTATCACGACAAACAACAGCGCGGCGGCGCACCATCTGGCGCTAAGCGCTATGCACATCAAGCGTGGCGATAAGATACTCTGCTCGGTAAATGCCTTTCCTAGCGTAGCTCAGGCGATCCGCCATTTTGATGCGGAGCCGATATTTGTGGATATAAACGAGGATGATTTTAACATCAACCCCGATGCACTCGAGAAAATTTTAAAAGAGCAAAACCACAAAAAGCTAAAATGCGCCTTCGTCACTCATATAGCCGGTCAAAGTGCGCAAATGGACGAGATAAGAGAGATAGGCGAACGCTATGATGTTCAAATTTTAGACGATGCGAATAGAGCCATAGGATTTACCTACAATGGCAAGAAAGTCGGCAGTAAAGACTCGTTTTTATCGTGCTTTCAGACAAATTCTCAAGTGCAAAATCCAATCTCCACAGCTGGATTTTTCACCACAAACGACGACGAGATCGCCAAAAGCGCCAAGCTGCTTCGCAACTACGCGCTGGTAAACGGCATCGATAAATACGGCAACCTAAGCTACATCTACGATGTCGTGGATATCGGGCTAAAATACGATATAAACGCGCTGAATGCAGCATTTTCACTAGCCCAGCTAGAAAAAAACGACGGCTTCATAAAACGCCAGCGAGAGATAGCTGCGATCTACGATAAGGAGCTAGCAGGCTATCCGCAGATCGCCACACCTGTAAAAAAACGCGATCACATATACTCTCAATACATCATAAAAGTAAATAAAAACCGCGACGGCTTTGCAAGAGAGCTGCTAGAGCGCGGCATACACACGTCTTTACACTACATACCGATACACCTGCTAAGCTATTATAAAAACAAATATGCGCTTAAAGTAAATGACTTCCCAACTGCGCTAAAGGTCTATCAGCAGGTGCTTTCGCTGCCTATCTACGACGGGCTGAAAGACGAGGACGTTTACTATATCTGCGACACGATAAAAGAGATACTGAAAAATCGTGCCTAAAAGCAGCTTCGAGCAAAATTTACACGCTTGGGCGAACGGATATTTTTACCGCCCAAGCCTTCCGCAAAAGCTGCTAGCCTACGCACTTTTACCGCTTAGTCTCGTTTATACCGCCATCATTTGGATCAAAAAAATTTCAAGCCGCAAAAAAGACTTTGGTATCAAAATTTTAAGCGTGGGGAATTTAAGTCTTGGTGGAAGCGGTAAAACTCCACTTTGTATCGCCATTGCAAATGAATTTAAAGGTGCATTCATCGTGCTAAGAGGCTATAAAAGAGCCTCTAAAGGCATGCTCGTGGTCTGCAAAAACGGCGAAATTTTAGCCGACACGCGCACGAGCGGCGATGAAGCGATGGAATACGCCATAAGCGTCAAAGATGCAAACATCATCGTCAGCGAAAACCGCGACGAAGCGATAGAATTTGCCAAAAACGCCGGCGCCAGATATGTCTTGATGGACGATGGCTTTGGTAAATTTCATATCAAAAAATTTGACATCTTGTTGCGCCCCGCCCCAAAGCCCGCACTAAATTTTACCATCCCAAGCGGTGCTTACCGCTATCCGGTAAGCTTTTATAAATTTGCAGACTTTATCGCCGAGGCGGGGCGAACGCACTTTAGAAAAAGCCAGATCACAAACCCCACATCAAAAATGGTGCTAGTGACGGGCATAGCCAATCCGTCGCGTCTAGAGCCATTTTTTAAAGATACGATAGCACAGATCTTTTACCCCGATCATTACAGCTTTTGTAAGGACGAGCTCGCTCAAATTTTAAAAGAGCATGAGGCAAGCTCGCTTTTGATGACGCGAAAGGACTACGTAAAGGCGCGAGACTTTGGCCTACCGATCTCGCTCATCACGCTGGAAACGACACTTAGCGAAGAGTTTAAGACGCTGATACAATCTAAAATTTAAGTGCATTTTGTTATAATCTGGCATTTTTAGCGAAGGATCAAAGTGCAAAATTCACTACAAGTCGCGCAGGTCATCATCTCGGCCCTGCCTTATATTCAAAAATTTCGCAATAAAATTTTCGTCGTCAAATACGGCGGCTCCGCGCAGATAGACGATACGCTCAAAAACGACTTCGTTCGCGATATAGCGCTGCTTCAGCTGGTGGGCTGCAAGGTCGTAGTCGTGCATGGTGGTGGCAAAAAGATAAATTCTTACCTTGATCGTTTGCATATAAAAAGCGAATTTGTAGACGGGCTTCGTGTGACTGACAAAGAGACCATGGAGATCGTTGAAATGGTGCTTAGCGGCAATATCAACAAAGAGATCACCGCGCTTTTAAATAAAAATGGTGCAAGAGCGATCGGCGTGAGCGGCAAAGATGCGAATTTACTCAAAGCAAAAATTTTAAATGGCGGCAAATACGGCTTTGTGGGCGAGATAGAGCGCGTAAATACCTACGTCTTAAACGGCCTGCTCGAAAACGGCCTGATCCCGGTCGTCGCTCCTGTCGCCACTGACGACGAGGCCAACAGCTACAACATAAACGCCGATTTGTGCGCGAGTAAGATAGCAAGCGCGCTAAAGGCTGAACGAGTGATATTTCTTACCGACACACGCGGGATACTGGATAAAAACGGAAATTTGATCAGCAAACTAAACGAGGCGCATATAACCGCGCTAAAAGAGGACGGCACAATAAACGGCGGCATGATACCAAAGGTCGATGCGGCACTTGAATGCGTCAAAAACGGCGTCGCAAACGCACACATACTTGACGGTAGGCTACCTCACTCGCTACTGCTGGAGCTCTTTACCGATGATGGCATAGGGACGATGATAAAAGGATGAAAATTTTAATGACCTCGCTCGCTGATAAAAAGGTGGCAAAAATGCTAGGCAAAAAGCTCGTCAAAAAAGGCTTGGCCGCTTGTATCAGTAGCATAAAGGCAGATAGTCTTTACGTCTGGGACGATAAAATTTGCGACGAAAAAGAGAGAATTTTACTCATCAAGACGGACGCTAAATTTAAAAAAATAGCTAAATTCATAAAAGCAAATCACGGCTACGATCTGCCTGAAATTCTATCTTTCAAGCCAAAAGATATCTATAAAAAATACAAAATTTGGGTAAAAAATCAAACAAAAGGCAAAAAATGAGACTCACACCCACAAGAGCAGACAAAAACGAAAAGGTAAAAAACGTAAATTTAAGCACCGCACTGCTAAATCCAAGTAGCATCCACGGCGGACTTTACGCACCGACGAAGCTTCCAAAGATAAGCGCTAAAGCATGGCGAGATCTAAGCGCGTTAAGCTACGAAAAGCTGGCACTGGCTATCATCTCGCTCTTTAAATTCGACATCGACGAGGCAAGCTTTAAAAAGGCCTTGAGGCGCTATAAAAATTTCGACCGACCAAATACGCCGGCCGAGTTTAAAAGGCTTGGTAAAAATCTATACATAAACGAGCTTTATCATGGGCCAACACGCGCTTTTAAGGACATGGCGCTTCAGCCTTTCGGCGAAATTTTAAGCAAGCTCGCGCAAAAAAGAGGCGAAAACTACCTCATAATGTGCGCCACGAGCGGAGACACCGGCCCGGCGACTCTGCAAACCTTCGCAAATGCTAAAAACATAAAAGCCATCTGCTTGTATCCTACGGGCGGCACGAGCGAGGTCCAGCGACTCCAGATGGTCTGCATGCCCGGCGAAAATTTAAAGGTCTTTGGCATAAAAGGTAACTTCGACGACGCTCAGCGCGCATTAAAAACGCTTCTGGCAAGTCAAAATTTTAAAAGCGAACTGGCTAAAAATCGTCTTTTGCTGAGTGCGGCAAACTCCGTAAATTTTGGCAGGATTTTGTTTCAGATCATCTACCACGCATACGCCTACGCACGTCTTTTAAAGCTTAGCAAACTAGGTAAAAACGAGAGCTTTGACATCATCGTGCCAAGCGGGAATTTCGGCAACGCTTTGGGAGCTTATTACGCTAAAAAAATGGGTGCAAAAATAGGCAAGATAAAGATCTCTTCAAATGCCAACAATATCTTGACTGAGCTTTTTACGACGGGCATTTACGATCTAAGGAACAAAACCTTAGTCAAGACCATAAGCCCGGCCATGGATATCTTGCTAAGCTCTAACGTCGAGCGCCTACTTTTTGATAAATTTGGCGCCGTACGCACGAAAGAGCTCATGGATGAGCTTAATAAAAATAAATTTTACAAGCTAAATGCGCAAGAACTAGCAGCGCTAAAAGAGGACTTTGAGGCGGACTTTTGCACCGACGAGGAGTGCGAAGGCTACATAAGCTCCTGGGCTAAAAAAGGCGTAGCGATCGACCCACATACCGCAACATGCCTAAAAATGGTAGACAGCTCCCGTATAAACGTCATAACCTCGACCGCGCACTGGGTGAAATTTACGCCAAGTATGCTAAAAGCCTGCGACGTGAGGGTAAAAGGCGGCGAAAAAGAAGGGCTAAAAAAGATGGCTGAAATTTTAAACGACACAGTGCCAAAGGCGATAGATGCGCTATTTGATGCGCCGATCCTACACCCTGAAGTGATAGCTCAAAGCCAGATCGAAAATAAAATTTTAGAATGGATCAAAAAATGATAATCATACCAGCCCGACTGGCTTCGACTAGGTTTAAGGATAAAATTTTATGCGATATCGGCGGGGTGCCGATGTTCGTAGCTACGACTAGACGCGTTAGTAGCTGCGATGATGTAGTAGTGGCGGTCGATGATGAAAGTGTCTTTGACATCGCACGAAAGCACGGACTAAAGGCCGTGATGACGAACAAAGATCATCAAAGCGGGACGGACCGCATAAACGAAGCGGCGCAAATTTTAGGGCTAGACGAGCGCGAGATCATCATAAACGTCCAAGCCGACGAGCCCTTCATAGAGCCTGAAAATATCGCTAAATTCAAAGCCTTTTGCGAGGCCAAACGCGAAAAAGGCTTTATGTTTTCATGCTACAAGCTAGTTAGCGGCGAATTTGCCGATGATAAAAACATGGTCAAAGTCGTTACCGATTTTGACGGCTTTGCGCTATATTTTTCACGCTCGCGTATACCTTTTGACCGCGCTAAATGCGACGAATACAAAGCTCACCTTGGCATCTACGGATACAGCGCACTAAATTTACGCGAATTTTGCTCACTTCGCACCTCACATCTTGAAAGCACCGAAAAGTTAGAACAGCTGCGCGCCCTTGAAAACGGCAAGCGCATAGCAATGCTGGAGGTCTCAAGCCAGAGTATCGGCATAGACAGCGAGGATGACTACAAAAGAGCATTGGCGAAATTTCGGAACGATCTGTGACATTTGAGACTAAAAATATCTTGATTTATCTCAAATCAAATTTCACGCTTTTTGGCTACTATTTCCAAAAAGGATAATAGTATGACAAGAGAGAAATTTTGCTACGAGGTCGCGACAGTCACGAAATTCATACAAATTTACTGCACCGACAAACACAAAGACGAGCCAAAGCACAAATGCACGCAAAGTCTGAGCTACAATGGCGAAGCGAACGTAACGAGCGTGGAATTTGAGCTTTGCAAAGAGTGCGAGCATATGGCTAGATACGCTTACGCCAGACTTCAAGCCTGCCCTCATATAGAAAAACCGCGCTGTCACCGCTGTCCGCATCCTTGCTATGAGCTTGACATGTGGAAAAAGATGGCTAAAATGATGAAATACAGCGGTATGAAGCTAGGCCTTAATAAGATCAAAAAGCTATTTTTAAGAGGCGGCGACTAGCACCTGCTACTTAACCTTTCTTTCACAAATTCTTTTTACAATTCTCCTACATTTTAAATAAAGGAGAAAAAATGAGCGATCAAACTGTAGCGATATGTCAAAACAAAATAAGCCTGCCGACGCTTTTGATAGCTTCAAAGGCTTATCTTTTGGCGATATTCGCAAAAGTAAAAGAAGCCGGCTTTGGCAAAATGATCACGAGATCTGACGCCAAAACGCTTGCCGATATGGCATTTGAGATAGATAAAAGATTTGGCAAGCTAAAAGCGCAGGCAAATACTGCAAAAGCGGCATTTGAAGCCAAAATGCAAAACAAGCTCGAGACTCTTACTAAAGAGCAAAGAGATGACTTCGTGAGAGATTTTAGCGCGAGATATAACGAAAGAGTCTGCACTCTAAGCATAAAAGAGGCTGAAATTTGGGGTATCACTAAAAAAGACGAACCTGAAGAAAAAGCCAAAAACGACTAAACACCACTACACTCCACTCCTAAAATTCAGGCCGAATTCGATTCGGCCGATTTTAATCCATCACCACAAAATATAAAATAGTCAAATCTTATAAAACGACATTACAATATTTTAGAATTTTAAAATCGGCACTGTGTCAAGATATAACCTTCAAAAATTATCCTATATGATTTAACCTTTTCTTCACAAGTTTTATTTAAAATACACTCATATTTTTTAAAGGAGAAAAGATGAAAAAAATAGCTTTAGTAGCCGTCTTGATGGCTGGAAGTATGTTTGCCGCTTCACTTGAGAAGAGCACGAACGAGGAGCTTTACGCGATGATGGCGAACGCCGATGCAAAAACGCTAAGCGATATAGCCTTTGAGATAGACAAGCGCGTAGGTGAGCTAAAAGCCCAGATAAAGGACACCAAAAGAGGCTTCAAGTCTGAAATGAGAAAGAAGCTTGAGGCCATGAGCGCGGCTGACAGGTATAAATTTATGCAGGATTTTAGAACCGGCTACAACGAAAAAGTCTCGGCTCTAAGTGTAAAAGATGCCGACAGGCTAGACATAGAGCTCAAGAAAATGGACGACGACTTTGACAAACATCGTCATGAGGGTGGCTTTATGGACGGTAAAAAATTTGACAAAAAGCACGACTGATGCGAATTTAGGCTTTGCGATGAGCAAGGCCTACCTTAACGCTACAAAACAGGCAAAATTTTAAGTATAATTTGATGTTTTGGAGAAGCCATGAATAAAATTTTGATCGTAGAAGACGAAAATATGCTGCTTGATATGATGAGCACGTATCTAAAAAGCGAAAATTTTGACGTCACAGGCGTAAAAAACTACGAAGACGCACTAAATTTAGCCTATGAAAAATGCTTTGATCTGTGGATATTTGACGTCAAGATCATCGGCGGTAACGGCTTTAAGCTGCTTAAAGAGCTAAGAGAGGCCGGTCGCAACACGCCTTGTATATTCACGACCTCGCTAAACACCCTAAAAGACGTGCAAGATGGCTTCATAAGCGGCTGCGACGACTACATCAAAAAGCCATTTGAGCTTAAAGAGCTGCTTTTACGCGTCAATAACATCCTGCGGCGCACCTTCGTGCATAACCCAAAAACCAGAGAGCGCATAGATGAAAATTTCAGCTTCGACATGACCCAAAATGTTTTATTTAAAGGCGATGACATCGTGTCGATGCCCCAAAAACAAGCCAAACTGCTAAGCTTGCTGCTTAAAAACAAAGATAGATTCCTAAGCCGAGATGAAATTTATAGTGAAATTTGGAGCTATGATGAGAGCCCTAGCGAGCTAAGCCTTCGAGTCTACATCACGGGACTTAGGAAAATTTTAGGCAAGGAGCGCATCATCAGCCAGTCTAAGCTTGGATACAAATATGCTTAACAAACGCCATGTCTTGCCTATTTTCTTACTATATTTTCTAACGAGCATCACATTTACCGTCCTTTTTGCGGGCATCTTTTATCAAAATGAAAAGATGTTCATCATCGATAAAGACACTTTCGAGCTAAGGGATCTAAGGCGCGAGCTACAGATGAAGCTCGATAAACACGGCGAGCTTGACGATGATGATTTCGACGACTTCGAGGCGTATGTCGTGGATCTAAAAACCGGCGACGTCATCGAAGACGACTTTGATGTAAGGTCAAATATGCCAAGCAGCTACGAGGATGGCAACAGTCTGGTCGTGCAGTTTAACATAGCCGATAAAAACGCTCAAAACGAATACTACATAGCCATCAAAACGACCGGTGTGAAAACGAAGCTTTTCAGGCTCAAGCTTAAAATTTTATTCGCATCGCTGGGTGTTTTGGCGGCGGTTTTGCTGATAGCTTATTTTATCATCAGGCTCTCTTTGCGCCCGCTTTATGAAAAGATAGAATTCCTAGACGGCTTCATACGCGACACCACGCACGAGATAAACACGCCTTTGAGCGTCATTTTGATGAGTATAGAGCTTTTTAAAAGCGACCCTGCCAAATACCTAAGCAACATCAAGACCGCAGCGACTACGATAGCAAATCTTTACGAGGATCTGGTCGCTTTGAGGCTGAAAAACGGCACAAAAGATGAAAAAGAGCGGCTAGATTTAACTCGGATGCTAAGCGAGAGGATAGAGTATTTTAGCACCAGCATCGAGCAAAAAAATATAAATTTAAAGCTTGATCTAGCAAACGACGTATCGCTTTTCACCTCGAAATTCAAGCTAAGAAAGATCATCGACAACCTACTCTCAAACGCCGTAAAATACTGCAACGAAGGTGGAAATATCAGCGTAAATTTAACCCCTGGGGAGCTAAATATAAAAAATAGCGGCAAAGGTATCGCAAAGCAAAATTTACCGCATATTTTCGAGCTTTATACGAGATTTGACGAGCAAAACGGTGGCTTTGGCATAGGGCTGAATATCGTAAAGAAATTTTGCGACGAGCTGAATTTTAAAATAACCTGCCAAAGCAATGAAAGGCTGACGTCCTTTGAAGTGAAATTTAGCAAGGCTTAGCCCGCTACGATAATGGCATTTTAATGTTTTTAGACTCTGTCATAATAAACCATTGGTACTCGCTTTGCAAACCCTGCTCACTCCGCAAGGCGCCGAACGTATAGCACGATTTACGCAGTCAGCTACCGCTTCCCTGTAAATCGGTGGCGATAGCGTCGCTTCACAGGATTTGACTTCGCTTTTGAAAGTTAAAAATCAATTAAATATTGCAACAGAGCCTATTTTTAGTGGTCACTTGCGCGAGAGCGAGCAGCCAAACATATAAAATAAATAAAATAAAGGGTCGATTTGCTAAAAGCGTAGCAAATCAAGCCCTTTGTGCTTTTTTACATCGTCTCTCCGGCGATCATACCAAACACCATACAATCAAGTATCGCGTATGTTCCTAGACGGCTGGCTCCATGCACGCCGCCTGTTATCTCGCCTGCAGCATATAGGCCTTCTATTGGCTTATGCGTTTTATAAGAGATCACTTGAGTCTTTGTGTTTATCTCGAGACCTCCGCAAGTGTGGTGGACTTTTGGCATAGTGCGACTCGCATAAAATGGCGGTTTTGAGATGTTTATGCCACCTAGTTTATCTACCGGTTTGCCAAATTCGTCTTTTCCTGCGGCTACTCCTTCGTTATATTTTTTGACGCTTTCTTTGAGCGCATCAGCAGGGATCTTAAAATGCGCCGCGAGCGCGTCAAGGGTGTCAAATTTCCAGATGACGCCGGCCTCTAGCGGACGAGATGTGTAGATAGGATTTCTCGCGTCTACTGCTTGTTGGTCGCAAAGGTTGACCGGGTAGTTCTCGTCTTTGCCGATGACTGCAAAGCATGCGTCTGACTTGATCTTACGACCGGCATGCTCGTTCATGAAGCGCTTGCCGGTTTTTGGATTTACCGTTATGCCGTAAGTGTTGCAGCAGTGGTTTGTGAAATTCACGGCCGCACCAAAGCCCTTTTCATCAGGCGAGCAGTATGGCAAAAACTGTATCCACGAAGTTTGAAGCGTGATAGCACCTAGATCGGTCGCTTTTAGCATCGCTCCTGCGCTTGAGCCTTGTTGGTTGGTGCTGTCTATCGTAGGCACTATGCGAGGATCTTGGATCTGACGATACCAGAGGTCGCGTCCAAAGCCGCCTGCAGCCAGCAATACGCCGTCTTTGGCCTTATAGGCCTTTTTATCGCCGCTTGTGTTTTCCATGTCGTCGCTAAAGAGCTTGGCGTCAAATTTATAGTTCTCGCGAGCTAAAATTCCTACCACTTTTCCGGCGTCGTTTAGCACGAAGTCGTCAAATTTCGTCCTCGTTTTGATAGTGACGTTTTTATCCTCGCTAAGCACTTTTAACATAGGTTGGATGTAGCCAGAGCCCGAAGCGTTTGTAGCTTGTAAGCTTCTAGCCACGCTGTGACCGCTTTCAAATATCAGCTTATCTGAAAACTGAGCGCCACATTTTTCAAGGAGTGCGACGGCATCGTTGCTTTTATCAAACATCGTGCTCAAAAGCTCGGTGTGATTTAGCCCAAGCCCGTCTTTTACTGCATCGGCGATAAATAGCTCTTTGCTATCTTTTATGCCTTGAGCGACTTGGTATTTGTTCATAGGAGCAGCCATATTTCCGCCGTTTATGACGGAATTTCCGCCCGCACGGCCCATTTTCTCGACTATCAAAACCTTCTTGCCGCGTTCGCTGGCTTTTAAGGCGGCTGAGAGCCCTGCAAAGCCCGTTCCTACGATGACTATGTCATACTCCTCGTCAAATTTGACGTCTTTTTCGCTTGATGCCGCTACTGCATTTACGCCGCTTAGTGCGAGCGCACCGGCACCGACCATGCTCATTTTGAGCATATCGCGTCTTGAGATCTTGTTTGCCATGTTGTCTCCTTTAGAAGTTTGTAAGTTTATTATAATGAAATTTTAATTTTATATTTTAAAACGGATAGAAATTCTGCGCGCTTTATCATCTTTTGATAGAATCGATATTAAAAACCGCGACAAAAGCCGATATCTTGAATTTAACCTTACAAAAAATAGTAAATCAAAACCTTGTCCGAGCGAATTTTAGTCATCAAATTCCGCCTTTAAAATATGATAGTCTCGTGAGAAATTTTATGCTGCTACTTTTTGAAACATCGCAGATGAGGATAAATTTTAATAAAGCCGCGGAGATAGATCTCGCCTCCGTGACATCAAGCTAAGCCTCGTAAGCAGGCTTCCATCTGAAATTTAAAACGGCCGTTTTAGCGTCTTTTGCCTTGTCTTTATTTAAACCTTGAGCGATTGCAGTAGCAGCTACCGCCTCGGCTACGACCTGCGAGAACTGTGTCAATCTCGATACCGGCGGCAAGAGTGCAGCCCCGGGTTTATCGGTATCTATCATGCCTTTTAGGGAGTGTGCCGCCGCACTTATCATCTTATCAGTGAGCAACGAAGCATCGACAGACATCACTCCAAGCCCGAGGCCAGGATACATCAGCGCGTTATTTGCCTGTCCTATCTCGTATGTAACGCCCTTATAAACGATCGGCTCTACCGGGATACCGGTGGCTACTAGCGCCTTACCGTCGCTCCACGCTATAAGGTCGCTCGCCGTAGCTTCGGCTAGCTCGGTCGGGTTGCTTAGAGGAAATATCATAGGGCGCGCCGTGTGCTTTGACATCTCTTGGACTATCTCTTTAGTAAATGTATGAGGCGTGGTCGATGTGCCTACGAGGATCGTCGGATGCACTCTTTTGACCACTGCAGCGAGGCTTATGAGAGTATCTGGATCTATAAATTCCTCTCGTTTCCTTGCAAAAGGCTTTTGCTCGGGCGTAAGATCATCCATATCGTCAAAGAGCAGCCCTTGCTTATCTACTAGATAAAATTTAGACTTTGCCTCAGCCTCGCTGAGCCCTTGCTGTAGCATCTCGAGATAGACGCGATTTACTATGCCAGCTCCCGCAGTCCCCGCACCAAAGCAGACGTAAATTTGATCTTTTAGCTTTTCTTTTGAAATTTCAAGCCCGCACAAGATAGCGGCTAAGGTGATGATGCCCGTGCCTTGCATGTCGTCATTGAAAGTCGGTATGCTTTTGGTGTATTTTTAAGTATATTGGTGGCATTTGAGCGACCAAAATCCTCCCAGTGAAGATACAATCCAGGAAAGACTTTTCTGGCCGCATGCACGAATTTATCGATAAATTCGTAGTATTTATCGCCTCTTACACGCTTAAAACGGTTGCCTAGATAAAGTGGATCGTCCAGCAAACTTTGCCTATCCGTTCCCACATCAAGCACGACAGGTAGTACCATCTTGGGATCTATCCCGGCGGCCGCGCTATAAACCATCAGCTTACCCACCGATATATCAACACCGTTCGTGCCCTAGTCTCCTATGCCCAAAATACCCTCCGCATCGGTCGCTACGATGAGGCGGATCTCTCTGCCGCTAGCTGCATTTTTCAAAATTTCCTCTATGCCGTCGCTGTTTTCTATCGAGATGAAGGCCGCGTTTTGAGGGTTGACGAAAAATTCGCTGTAATTTTCTATACTCTTGGCGATCACCGGATCATAAACTATCGGCATAAATTCGACCACATGCTCGTTGAAAAGGTAGTAAAATAGCGTGCGGTTGGTGTCAAAAATTTGCATCAAAAATTTACGCTTTTCTATTCTCTTCGCCCTTTGTTTTAAAGTGCAAATACACCTGCCTGGCCTGCTCCTCGATGCTTTGGATGTGCGGCGGTAAAAGCCCGTCTAACCCGAGCTGCTCTCGCTCGGCCTTGCTGAATGCCGTTCCTTTGTTTAAAAACGGATCGTTTAAAATTTCATACCCTCTTTTCATGTTTTGCTCCTTATGAAAGATTGTCAAATTTTAGAAATTTTCTCCAAAAATTTCTCAGGCGAGATAAAGCCGATCGTTCGTAAAGGCTTAAGCTCCTCGCCGCCTTTAAAAAACAAAAGTGCAGGCGGGTCGATAAGGCCAAATTCTCGTAGCATCGCATCGTTTTGCTCGCCGCTTTGTGTGACATCCACGCGCACGAGAGTAAAATCGCCAAGTTTGCCGGCTACGGCGCTATCTTTAAAAGTGATCTTTTCTATCTCTTTGCAGCTTGCGCACCAATCGGCATAAAAATCGACCATCACGGGCTTGTCGGCATTTTTGATGAGATCTTTTAGCTCGTTTAAATTTTTGACCGAGCGAAAATTTAGCTGCGCTTGATCAAAGCTTGTAAAATTTAGCCCGCTAAGAGGCGAGAGAGCGTCCCTTGAGCCCAAAAATCCGCCCGCGATAAGCATTATAGAATAGACAAAGACCAAAATAGCAAGCGCCTTTTTAAATTTCATAGCCCCGCTCGCGGCTACCTCGAAAGCTCCAAAATATACCGCCATGAACACGCCTATGACGCCGTATCCTATCAGCTCGAAAAACGAGCCGAAAATTCTAGCCATGAGCCAAACGGCCATTATTAGCATCAAAAAGCCAAAAAGGCTCTTTATACCGTCCATCCAAGCGCCCGGCTTTGGTAAAATTTTACCCGAGCTAGCCCCTATGACAAGCAGCGGGACTCCCATGCCAAGCCCCATGCCAAAAAGCATGGTGCCGCCATAAAACGTATCTCCGCTTTGAGCTATGTAAAGTAGCGCCCCCGCAAGCGGTGCGGCGACGCACGGAGATACTATGAGCGCCGAGGCGAAGCCCATGATGAAAACGCCGATCAGACCGCTACTATTTTGGGATTTCTTGCTTATAAGATTTTCAAATTTTGACGGTAGCTTTATGTCGTAAAAGCCAAACATACTAAACGCAAGCAGGACAAAAAACAGCGCAAATACGCTAAGCACCCAGACGTTTTGTAATGCGCCAAGGATACCAAAGCCAAGCAAGCTCGCCGCAACGCCCGCAAGCGCGTAAGCAAGGCTCGACGCCACGACATAAACCAGCGACAGTACAAAGCCGGTTTTGGCGTTTAAATTTCGTCCGCTTTTTGAGACGATGATGCTTGAGAGGATCGGTATCATCGGGAAAACGCAAGGCGTGAAAGCTAGCAAAAGCCCGTAACCAAAAAACGTAGCCAAAGAGAGCAAAAAGCCGCTGCTATCAAGCTCGCTGGCGATATTCTCCTCGTCTGAAAGCTGATTTGTGTCCTGCTTGTCGGCAGCCGCAACGCTAAATTTATCATCTATTTTGGTGATAGTGTAAATTTTACTTTGCGGACGGTAGCAAATGCCGTTTTTAGCGCAGCCTTGATATAAAATTTCAAGCCGGGCTTTATCGTCTTTTAAATTTTCACCGACTAGCTTAAACGGCACAAGGAGCGAGAAATCCTGCAAGATGATCTCGTGATCGCCTACCGATTCCGGCTTTGGCATGTTTAAAAGAGAGTTGATCGTCTCGCCATTTAGCTTTATCTCGAAGGTATCTTGATAGATGTAGATATTTTCGCCGAATTTAAATTTTATCTCTAAATTTTGACTATCTTGGGCGGTGCTGATGTCAAATGCCTTACTGACGTCAAGGACCTCGCCAAAGCAAGTCAGACAAAATGCGAAAAATGAGACGAGAATTTTAAAAACCATAGTGTTCCTTTTTGATTTATGTGATTTTAATAAATTTTATTAAATTTATTGTAAAACCGTTAAGTGGGCGTGAAATCAGCTTTATTGTTGTAAAATTACGAAACGGACGTGAATTTATGAAATTTAAAGGATAAACCATGCCAAAAGAGAAAAAACACGTAAAAGGTGCCAAACTAGGCTACGAGCAAGAGCTAAGGCTGCTTCAGATCGAGCTTTTAAAATTTCAAAACTACGTCAAAGAAAAGGGCTTAAGAGTGCTGATGCTGATGGAGGGGCGCGACGCGGCGGGCAAAGGCGGCACGATAAAACGCCTGACCGAGCATCTAAACCCACGCGGATGTCGGATAGTCGCCCTCACAAAGCCAAGCGACGTCGAAAAGACGCAGTGGTATTTCCAGCGATATGTCACGCATCTACCAAGCGCGGGAGAGATCGTGATCTTTGATAGGAGCTGGTATAACCGCGCCGGAGTCGAGCCCGTGATGGGGTTTTGCACTCAAGAGGAGCATAAGGAATTTTTGCGCGAAGTGCCGAAATTTGAAGAGATGGTCATAAACTCGGGCATAATTTTCTTTAAATTTTACCTCTCTATCAGCAAAGAAGAGCAAAAAAGGCGCTTTAAAGAGCGCATGACCGACCCGCTCAAGCAGTTTAAGATCTCTCCGGTAGATCAAAAAGCTCAAGAGCTGTGGGATCAATACTCCATCGCCAAATACTCGATGCTGCTAGCCTCTCATAACGCCATCTCGCCATGGGTCATCGTGGCTTCTGACAACAAAAAAGAGGCGAGGCTCAATGTGTTTAAATTTATATTAAGCAACGTGGAGTATCCAAAAAAGATAGCCGAACGCCTACACTATGACAAGAACGTCGTCAGAGGCGGTAACGAAGAGATAAAACGTATCGAAGAGGGGCTAAATAAAGATAGGATAAAAAGTATCGAATAAATCTGCTTAGAGCCACGAGCGTGGCTCTAAATTTAGATATTACTCGACTTCAGCGTCGATGACGTCGTCGTCTTTTTTCTTGCCACCTGATTGCTCGCCGCTGGCGTTGTCATCTTTTTTATACATCGCCTCGGCTAGTTTGTGGCTGGCAGCACTTAGAGCTTGGACTTTTGCGTCGATTTGCTCTTTGCTTGCGTTCTCGTCTTTTAGCGTCTCTTTTAGATCGTTTAGCGCAGCCTCGATGTTGCTTCTATCCTCGGCAGGCACCTTCTCTCCTAGCTCGTTCATGCTTTTTTCGGTTTGATGTACCAAAGCGTCGGCTGAATTTCTGGCCTCGACCGCCTCTTTGCGCTTTTTATCGTCCTCTTTGTGAAGTTCGGCGTCCTTTACCATGTTGTTTATCTCGTCCTCGCTTAGTCCGCTTGAACCGGATATCGTGATGTTTTGAGCTTTGCCGGTCGCTTTATCTTTTGCTGAGACGGTCAAAATTCCGTTTGCGTCTATGTCAAATTCTACTTCTATTTGAGGTACACCGCGTGGGGCTGACGGGATGCCATCTAGGTTGAATCGTCCTAAAGATTTGTTATCCCTTGCAAATTCGCGCTCACCTTGAAGCACATGGATAGTCACGGCACTTTGGTTGTCCTCTGCAGTCGAGAATGTTTGATTTTTCTTGACAGGGATCGTAGTGCCCTTTTCGATGATCTTTGTCATCACGCCGCCAAGTGTCTCTATACCGAGACTAAGCGGAGTGACATCAAGGAGAAGCACGTCTTTTACGTCGCCTTTGATGACTGCGCCTTGGATAGCGGCACCGATAGCTACGACCTCGTCAGGGTTCACGCTCTTGTTTAGCTCTTTGCCAAAGGCTTTTTTGACCTCTTCTTGAACGAGTGGCACACGGGTAGAGCCACCGACCATTACGACCTCTTTTACATCGCTCTTGCTAAGTCCGGCCTCTTTTACGACCTCGTTGATCTTTGTGATAGTCTCGGCTACGAGCGACTCTATCATGCCTTCAAATTTTGCGCGAGTGAGCTTTTTGACGAGGTGTTTTGGGCCGGTAGCGTCAGCTGTGATGAACGGTAAATTTATCTCGGTTTCTTGAGCCGAGCTAAGCTCTTTTTTAGCGTTTTCTGCAGCCTCTTTTAGGCGTTGACTAGCCATGACATCCTTTTTAAGGTCGATGCCAGTCTCGTTTTTAAACTCATTTACGAGCCAATCGATGATAAGGTTATCAAAGTCATCACCACCAAGGAAAGCGTTACCGCCTGTGGCTAAAACTTCGACTACGCTATCTCCCGTCTCGAGCACCGTAACGTCAAATGTTCCACCGCCAAGGTCATAAACTAAAATTTTCTCGGCCTCTTTTTTATCAAGCCCGTAAGCAAGCGCCGCAGCCGTCGGCTCGTTGATGATACGAAGCACGTTTAGTCCTGCTATCGTTCCGGCCTCTTTTGTCGCCTTTCTTTGGCTATCGTTGAAATAAGCCGGCACCGTGATGACCGCGTCTACGACTTTTTCGCCAAGATATGCTTCGGCGTCTTCTTTTAATTTCATCAAAATTTTGGCCGAAATTTCTTGTGGGGTATAGACCTTACCGGCGATCTCGACGGCGCAAGCACCGTTTCTATCGACGACGTGATAAGGTAGGCGAGCTTTCGCTTCTTGGGCGTTTTTCTCGTTGCTCATGAGCCCCATGATACGCTTGATCGAATATATCGTCTTTTCAGGGTTAGTGACCGCTTGACGTTTTGCCACGTCGCCTACTAAAACCTCTCCCTTATCGGTAAATGCTACGACCGATGGAGTCGTATTTTTGCCCTCTTTGTTTGGTATGACCTTGCTCTCACCGCGCTCATAGACGCTCACGCAAGAGTTTGTCGTTCCTAGGTCGATTCCTATTACTTTTGCCATTTGTTTTCCTTTATTTTGGTTTTTAAATTTCGTTTATATCGATTACGACCGACCTTAATTTAGCCAGCCCATCAAAATCACCTGTCCGCCAGATCTCACTAAATACCTGCGGACGACTAAATTTCGTATCAATTTGCAACGCTAACCATCGCAGGGCGCAAGACTCTGCCGTTTATGATGTATCCTTTTTGCATGACTTGCACGATCTGGCCGCTAGTATGATCCTCACTATCGACGCGAAGCACCGCGTTATGGACATTCGGGTCAAACTCACCGCTAGTGTCGATCTCGCTCATGCCATGCTTTTCAAAGCATTTTTTGAACTGATTTATCGTGATGAGCACGCCCTCTTTGACGTTTTTGGCAAACTCATCGTCGTCAGGGTCGAAATTTGCCGCGATCTCCAAAGCGTCGATCACCGGGAGCAAATCGCGTGCAAATTTCTCGTTTGCATAGCTTGCGATATCGGCCTTTTCTTTCTCGAAACGCTTTTTGATGTTTTCAAATTCCGCATTTGCTCTATAATATTTATCCGTCAGCTCGTTAAGCTTGTTTTCAAGCTCCGCAACTTTCGCCGCATCGCTCAAGCCGTTAAAATTTACGCTATCAGGTGCTAAATTTTCATTTTGAGCATCTTGCACGTTTTGCTCTTTTATCTCTTCGCTCACGCTGCCTCCTTTATTTTATTTAAAAATTTCACATAATCGCTATAAATACTGCCCGCGCATATCATCTCGCACGGATAGCCAAGATAAGTCATTTTAAGCTTTAGCCCCATAAATCCCTCGTCAAATAACGGAGAAAACGTAAGTCCCTCGTTCATCTGCGCGGCAAATCCGGGCTCAAGCATCATCTTAAAACGCTCATCGCCAAACATTTTAAAGGCCAAAATTTCGTTCTCTTGGAAGTAAATTTTGGTTCTTTTAAGCTCCCTTATCTTGCTTCTAAGTTCGCTTAAACCAACCTGAGCGCAAATTGTCTCAAGCTTGTTTAAACCAACGCCAAGTAAATTTTGTAGGAATTTCTCGATGCGCGCATCATATCTGATGACGATCTCGTCGCTATCCAAATTTAAGATCAAAAATCTATCGTTTAAATTTAAAATTTCAAGTAGACGCATATCCAAACTGCCAAAAACCATACAATAAAGCTCGAACCTATCGCAAAGCATCTTTAGATTATAACCGTCACTTACGCTGATATCAACGTCATCTAGGTCTAAAGTCTCGCTCCAATATCTTCTCATCGCAGTTATCGTCGGTATGCGACCGCCGCTTATATGAAGCTTCGTTATCTCGCCCTCGTCGGAGAGCTTTTTAAAATAAACACGTATCGTAGATGCCGGCATCGAGATATTCATACGCGATCCAAGCTCGCTCGAGCCTATCGGGATATTGTCGCTCAGATACGCTTCGATGATGGAATTTAAGATCATATCGCGTTTGTTCGTCTTATTCACTTAGCACTCTTTCTTTTTAATTGCTAATGGAATTATACAATATTGAGTATGGTATTGTCAAGTAGTAAAGTTAAAAAAATAAATTTATTTATTCTTAGCGTTATAAACTCAAGTTTGGCTATAAAATTTTTAAATATTATACATTTTTTCGTATAATTTATATATTTTATTTGATTTTTTATAATATAATTAACATTATATATACTAAATTAATATATTTATATTAAATTTTATGTATATTTAATGAAATAACTTGTATAATTCTCCGATGATAGAAACGAACGACATTTTCAATCTGCTTCATAATGCGATTGAATCCAAAAATATCGGTAAGAAAATTTCACAAGCACAAATGGCAAAGCACCTTGGCATCTCGATGAGGACGTATCAGGACTGGCGTCTTGGCAACTCAAAGCCTCAAGCCGCACTGGCCGTTTGTCAGCTCTTGTGCGAGCTTGATGACGATGAGATATTGTTTGTTGTAAAAAAAATGAAAAAATTACTAGGAGAGTAGATGGATAATCTGACACAAAAAGAGCGTATAGAGCTAGAGAACGTTTTTGCGGCGATTTATATGAAAAAAGAGTCTAAATTTTTTCAGTTTTATAAGGAATTCTACTCCGTCGCGCTCTCAAAATTTCATACTTTTAAATTTAGACTAAAAAAGGGCAAAATTTTAAAATAAAAGATATAAACAAGGCCTACTTCACTCGGTCGGTAGCCTTTCAAAAGCAGCTGCCAGTATGCCATGCGAAGCGTCTAGAGGGACTACGAGATAGAGCCAAAGCAAAAATCGCATCACACACTCGCACTCGCTTACTTACCTGGCATAAACGCTTATTCACATTCTCTCCGCTCTTGCAAGCACAGCAACGGCTACTCGCTCTCACTCTGCTGGCAAGGAATTTATAAACAGCGTTTGATAAACCAAACAAATATCCACCGGCTAAAAAGGCCGATGGATACGAGATCATTCGCCAAATTTATGCACGATCCTGCCGCTTTTTATCGTAACTACGGCAGCTCCCTTCAGCTTTTTGCCAAATAGCGGAGAATTCGTAGATTTCGAGCGATTGATCTTTTCATCGTAGATGTATTCTATCTCCGGATCGATGATAGCGATATCAGCCAGCATCCCCTCGGCCACTTCGCCTTTATCCTTTAAATTTAGCATTTTTGCAGCGTTTGTCGAGGTGAGTTCGACCATTCGCTCGAGGCTTATGACGCCTTCATTCACGAGCTTTAGCGTGAGTGGCACAAGCGTTTGAAGTCCGATGATACCAAAAGGCGCCTTGTCAAATTCCACTTCTTTTTCATCGCTGTGATGCGGAGCGTGATCGGTAGCGATGACGTCGATCAGGCCGCTTTTTAGCGCCTCTCTGACAGCCATGACGTCGCTTGTCTCACGAAGCGGAGGCGACATTTTGAAATTTGCGTCATAGTTGTTTTTCAAAATTTCATCATCGCTAAAGCTAAAGTGATGCGGCGTAGCCTCGCAAGTGATGTGTATGCCCTCTTTTCGGCCCATTTCGATGATCTTTAGCGAATACTGCGAGCTTACGTGCGCGATATGGATATGCGCTTTAGTCAGCTTTGCTAAAAGCATATCTCGGCTCACGGCGATCTCCTCTTTTTCGCGTGCCATACCTTTAAGGCCCAGTATCGCCGAGACCTTGCCCTCGTGCATGACGCCCTGCCTACAAAGCGAACAGTCCTCCGAGTGGCTGATACAAAAGCTACCAAACATGCTCGAATACTCCAGTGCCGCCCTCATCACGCTAGAGCTAGTCACGGGCAGCCCGTCATCGCTAAAAGCTACAGCACCGGCCTCTATGATATCGCCCATCTCGACTATCTCGTTGCCACCAAGCCCCTTGCTGATCGCAGCTATAGGCAGCAAGTCTATGAGCCCGCAGGCCTTGGCTTTTGCTATCATCGCGCGCGTTATGGAGGCGTTATCGTTTACCGGGTTTGTATTTGCCATGCAAAGGCAGGTCGTCACGCCGCCAGCGACTGCAGCCTCGGAGCCTGAGATGATATCGTCTTTATATTCGTACCCGGGATCTCTAAAATGCACGTGCATGTCTATGAGTCCTGGCACCACTAGCTTGCCAGTAGCGTCTATGACGGTATCGGCATCGATATCCTCGCTCGTTATGCGCGCTATCTTTTCGCCGTCTATCAGCACGTTTGCTTTAAATTTCTTATCATGATTTACGACGGTTGCGTTTTTTATAGCTATTTTCATGATCAGCCTCGATTGTTTATTAGTGTGTTTAGGATCGCCATTCGCACGGCAACGCCGTTTTCTACTTGATTTAAGATGACCGAGTGAGTGCCGTCAGCCACGTCGGAATTTAGCTCCACGCCGCGGTTTATCGGTCCCGGGTGCAAGACTATGGCGTCAGGCTTAGCTAATTTTATCCTATTTTTATTCAGCCCGAAAAATTTCGAATACTCCCTAGAGCTTGGAAATGCCACGTCCCCGTCCGCGCGCTCGAGCTGGATCCTTAGCATTATGATGACGTCGCTTCCCTCGCATGCCTCTTCCATATTTTTGCAAATTTCAGACTCGAACACCTCGGCATCTTTTGGTATCATCATCTTTGGAGCAAAGAGCTTCACGTTTATGCCAAATTTCTTCATCGCCCAGATATCAGAGCGTGCCACGCGACTCCTTGCTATATCGCCGATGATAGAGACGGTCGTGTTTTTATCGAGGCTTTTGCCGTATTCAAGCAGAGTGAAAAGATCAAGCAGAGCCTGAGAGGGATGCTCGTTCGTGCCGTCTCCCGCATTTACGACGCTAGCATCTGTCCTGGCAGCTGCAAATTTAGCCGCACCCGAGCTTGGATGACGAAGCACGATGATATCTGTTTTCATCGCAGCCATATTATTCATCGTATCATTTAGCGTCTCGCCCTTTTTGACGCTCGAGTTTGAAGCGGTGAAATTTATCGTATCCGCGCCAAGCCTCTTTGCAGCTATCTCAAAACTAGTGCGCGTGCGAGTGGAATTTTCATAAAATGCGTTTATCGTAGTCTTGCCGCGCAGATACTCGCATTTTTTTACATCCTTTAAATTTAGCTCTTTAAATTCCTTCGCAGCGTCTAAAAAATACAAAATTTCCTCTTTGCTAAGCTCTCTGGTGCCCAGCAGATCCTTATGTTTATAGCCCATTTTAGCTCCTTTAGCTATTTACCTACCAAAACACAAGCCGGCTCATAACCGCCATCACACGCCTTTTTGAAAAGCGCCCTAGTCTTCTCCTCGTCTTTTATTTTGTTTTGCGAGATCCCAAACGCCTGCATCTCGCCAAGCTTTGCACACGCCATCGGCTCGTTCTCATCGCAGGCTTTTGTGAAAATTTGCTCGGCTTGAATCCTATCTTTTTTCACGCCGTCGCCGTTAAAGAGCATTATCGCGTTCATAGTGCAGCCCTTTTTCACGCCCTCGCCGCAAGCTTTGTTAAAAAGCGTGTAGGCCTCCTCAAATTTTTTACTTCCGTAAAGCTCTTGCGCTTTGTCGAAATTTTCATTTGCTCCGAGTGTAAGCGCAAGCGCGCCGACCGCCAAAAACAGTGTAGTGATCTTTTTCATATCTATCCTTTAAATTTTATTTCTCAAATAGCTTAGGATGTCGCTTTTTCATAAATTCGACTATCTCGATGACCTCGTCCACGCCCTCGGCCTGCGAATTTTCCAGTGCATCGTCTATACACTCGACATACGTTTGCGCCGCCTCTTCGAGCTTTGATCTCTTTACGCCGGCATAATGCATCAACGCCTCTAAAACCACGCTCAGCTCGTAGCTAAGCTCCTCTACGCTAACATCTTCTTCTCTCATATCTCCTCCTGCGTTTTTTTGTTTATCAGCTCTACCACCTGTGCTTTTATCGCTTCATAGCTAAATCCGTCCTTAAAATTTGCAAACAGCCCTCCGCTCGCACTGACGTGTCCGCCACCGCCCACTAGATGCTTTGCCATCGCGCTCACATCTACGTTGCCGTTAGCTCGAAAGCTCATCGTTTTTTTGTTCGTGATGTCGATGAAAAAGTCAAATTCTGGATTTGCGACCAAAAAATCGTTTCCGATGACCGAAGTGTTTCCTATATTATAGGTAAGCACGCCCTTTTTATCCTTATAATCTATCCTGAATTTCTCTTTATTCGCGCCAAGTAGCCCCACGACATAGCTTGATATGAGATTGCTCAGCGTATCGTCTTTATCCGTCATAAAAAAGGCTTTTTTTATCGCGTGGATCTGCATATCAAGCCCGATATAGTCGTTTTTATCGTTAAAAAATTTCGCCGCCTCGCGCAAAAGATGAAACATATAAAGGCTGTTTTGCTCTTCAAACATCACCTTGTTTATCTCCTTTGCGTTTGCGATGAGCCCGAGGCAGACCTTGCCCATCTCAAAATTTTTATCGTCTTTTAGCCAGATATCGACTGCATTCACGACATCGCTAAAAATTTTAAGCTCCCGCTCCTCGCCAAACATCGACGCGAAAAAGTCGTGCGTTATCTTTGTCGCGCACCTTGAGCTATCCAGCAGATACCACTCGAACGCACTCGCGCACTCCGCGCCGCTTTGATGATGATCCAAAAGGAAAATTTTAGCGTTTTTGCCCTTTAGCATGGACTCAAACTCCTCGCACTGAGCCATCGTCAAATTTAGATCCGTTATCAAGATAAGCGCCTCTTCGCCATCTAGCTCACTCACGATGGCGGCAAATTTCTCATCGATCTCGCGTCCGTAGTTGGAATTTAAAAATTTCACGTCCTTAAAATAAAAATTTGTGATTACCTGCGCGCCGTATCCGTCGAGATCGGTGTGCGAGAGGTGATAAAATTTCATATATTTCCTTAATCTATAAATTTTCGACTTCGATGACGCCGACGGTTTCAAACGGCGTATTCGGCGAAATTTCAGCAAAGCTCAGCACTACGATATCGATGCCGAAATTCGTGCAGATATTTGCTATGAATTTACGTAGACTAGGCTCGACGCAAAGTATCATCGCTCCGTGCTGACTGAGAGGACGCTTCTCCTTTTCATGCCGTAATGCCTGCACTATGGCCGAAGTCTGCGCGACGTTTATCATCAAATGATATGCGCCATCCTTATACTGCACCGCATCCATCAGCTTTTGCTGCACGGAAGTCTCTAAGATGTAAAAATTCAGCGCCCCGTGCTCGTCCGTGTAAAGCGAGGTGATGACACGCGAGAGCGCGGCGCGCACGTGTTCGATTATCATGTCTAAATTTTTACTGACCTCGGCGATGTCGCTGAGCGCTTCGAGTATGCTTAAAAGATCTTTTATCGGGATATTGTCTTTAAGCAAGGCTTTTAACACCTTTTGAATGAGGCTGATAGGCGCGATCCTGAGCGTATCCTCGACTACGACCGGGTAGTCTTGCTTTAGTTTGTCGAGTAAATTTTGCGTCTCTTGACGCGTTAGAAGCTCGGCTGCGTTTTGTTTTATGAGCTCACTCATATGCGTAGAGATGACGCTGGCGGGATCTACGATAGTATAGCCGCTAAGTATGGCGTCCTCTTTGACGCTGGCATCGACCCAAAGCGCATCAAGGCCAAACGCCGGCTCTTTTGTCGGGATACCCTCGATATCTTCGCTCACTAGCCCGCTATCCATCGCGAGGAATTTATCGGCGTAAATTTCGCCCTGACCTATCACGATGCCTTTTAGCTTGAAGCGGTACTCGTTAGGCGGTAGCTGGAGGTTGTCGCGGATACGAATTTTTGGCATCAAGAAGCCTAGCTGCGAGGCGATGTTTCGCCGCATAGCACGTATGCGCTCGATGAGATCGACGTCGGCTAGTTTTAACAGCCCGTAGCCCAAATCAAGCTCTAAAATTTCAAGCTTTAAGATATCGTTTATCTTAGTCTCTTCTTCTCTGGCGATCTCTTCGTCGCTTTTTTTAGGCGGTTTTGCGGCGCTCGGTGTCGCGTCCTCGCCGCCAGTTTTGGGTTTTGCTCCGATTTTAGCTTTACCTTGAGGCGTGATGGATAAATTTCCCTCTTGCGTCTGCTTTACGATATAGCCAAGCCCCAAAAACAAAACGGCAATGAAGCCAAGCGAGAGTGTCGGCAGACCAGGAACTAGCGCAAACATAAACAGTATGAAGCCAACGATCAAAAGCGTTTTATAATCGCCCAAAAGCTGATGTAACGTGCCTTCTGCGAAGTTATCGTCGTCTTTGCTCGCACGAGTGATGATGATCGCTGTCGCTGTGGACGTGATGAGTCCTGGTATCTGACTCACGAGTCCGTCACCGATCGTAAGGATCGTGTAGTACTGCGCCGAAGTCGCCATGTCAAGACCGTGCTGGAACGAGCCTATGGCAAAGCCGCCGATGATGTTTATTATGGTGATTATGATGCCTGCGACCGCGTCTCCTTTGATAAATTTAGACGAACCGTCCATCGCTCCGTAAAAATTTGCCTCGCCGATTATGGCTTGACGGCGCTCTCTGGCGGTCTTCTCATCGATGAGTCCTGCGTTTAGGTCCGCATCTATCGCCATTTGCTTACCCGGCATCGCATCTAACGTGAAGCGCGCTTGCACCTCACTCACACGAGTCGAGCCCTTGGTGACGACCATGAAATTTATGAGTACCAAGATACAAAACACGATGATACCGATGACGTAGTTTCCGCCTACGACGAACTGTCCGAAGCTCGAGATGATCTCACTGACCGCCTCGGGGCCGTTGTGCCCTTCGCTTAGTATCATACGCGTCGTGGCGATATTTAGTGACAAACGAAAGAGCGTAACGATGAGGATCAGTGTCGGGAAGGTGCTAAGATCGGTAGGCTTTGGCACATAAATAGAAATCAAGATGATGAGCACCGAGACCGAAATCGAAAGCGCCAGGAAAAAGTCTAGCACCGTGCTTGGCAGCGGCACGATGATGATCGCTAAAATGGCGATTATGACGCCGACGATGCTAAGACTTCTAAATTTCAAAATAGGCGCCAAAAAAGGCGCGACAAGAGTTAGGATGCTATTTTTTTGCTTTGCCAATTCTACTTCTTGATAATATCGCTTAATTTTATCGCGTCAAGCATCTCGTCGACTTTGTTTTGCAGTCCCGTAAACATCAACCAGATTTGACAGCTTGAGGCCTTGGCGGACGGACAGCCATCAGCCGAAGTCGAGCACTCAAATACGCTGACTTCGCGCTTTTCGGCGCATTCTATTATGGTTTTTATGCTTATGTTTTGAGGATCGGCTTGCAGTGCGAAGCCGCCGTTTGCACCTTTGTAGGATTTTAAAATTTGCTCTTTGGCTAAATTTTGAAGGATCTTGGCCAAAAAACTCTTTGAAATTTTAAGCTCGTTTGAAATAGTATCGACATCTACCGGAGATGATTTTTGGGATATTAAAATGAGCGAAAGTAAAGCATACTCGCTTGCCTTTGTAAAAAGCACGCACTCTCCTTGTTTATCTTTTGATTAGCTGGCTATTTTATAAAATTTTTACTGCATTTTTGATTAATTTTTTAAAAAAGCCGAATTTTATCTTATTTTATATATTTTTATGTTTTCTATGCTATAATCGCCGTCTTAAATTTCAATTCACCAATCAGGAGGTCATCATGGCTTTGGATTCGGCTAAAAAAGCAGAAATCGTTGCGAAATTCGCTAGAAAAGAGGGAGATACAGGCTCTCCGGAGGTTCAGATCGCGCTTCTAACAGCACGTATAGCAGAACTCACCGAACACCTTAAGGTTTTCAAAAAAGACTTCTCTTCACGCCTTGGTCTTTTAAAATTAGTAGGTCAAAGAAAAAGACTTCTAAAATATCTCAAGAACAAAGACTACACTACATATTCTAAACTCATCGTCGAGCTCGGCATAAGAGATAAATGATTTCAGGGGACTTGCTCCCCTATTTTATTTTAAAATTTCTATCTTCCTATCATCAAAATTTTAAATCAATATTTTTATCTTGCATAAGAAAACTCAACTACTTTAAATTTACAATGCCTAAATTCACAAAATTCGCGGCATAACGAGCCATACGTAAAATACCTGATATCGCGACGATAGATATATAATCTTAAATAATGTTTAAATTAAATTATTATTTAAATAATTAAGAATTTTTAATAAAGATTTAAGACTACGTGAGCTAAGATTACACCATAAATCAATGTGCAAATTTTGCACATAGAAGGAGAAAAGAATGAAAGAGGGCAAAGTAATCTGTCCTTATTGCGGGACGGGTTGTCAAGTAACGTTGCACGTCGAAAACAACGTTATCAAGTATGCCACCGGTGTCGAAGATAACCCTATCAACCAGGGAAATCTTTGTCTAAAAGGCTTTTATGGCTGGGACTATGTCGGAGCTCCGGATAGACTTACCAAACCGATGATACGCAAGAAAAACGGCGTATTCAGTAAGGACGGAGATCTCGAAGAGGCTAGCTGGGACGAGGCGCTTGATCTAGTCGTTTCAAAAATGAAAGAGGTCAAAGAAAAATACGGCCCCGACGCATTAGTCGGAAACTACTCCGCACGCTGTACGCTTGAGGACAACTATGTCGCTCAAAAGATCATGCGTGCAGTCATAGGAACAAACAACGTCGATCACTGCGCACGCATCTGACACGCTCCGACAGTAGCGGGACTCGCTAAAACAATCGGAAACGGAGCTGCCACAAATAGCTTTACAGAGATCGGACCATACAGCAACTGTATCCTAATGATCGGCTCAAACCCTGAAAACGGACACCCGATCGCAGCTATGCATATCCAAAGAGCACTAAACCGCGGTGCGAAACTCATCGTCATCGACCCGATAAAAACAGAATTTGCCAGCCGTGCAGACGTGCATTTGCAGCTTGCGCCTGAGCACAACATCGCTGTTATAAATTCGCTTCTTTACGTCATCTTTGACGAGGATTTAGTCAATTGGGACTTCGTAAACGAATGCACCACAGGTGTCGAATACGTTCGCGAAGCCGTCAAAGACTATTCGCCAGAAGCCGTCGCAAAATATACGAATTTAAATCCTGATGACATCAGGAAAGCCGCCAGGATGTATGCGACTATCCGCCCGGCAGTCATCACTCATGGTATGGGTGTAACACACTTTAACCACGGTGTGGGCGCGGTTTGCGATATTTCAAATTTATTCTTACTTACAGGCAATATCTGCGAGCTAGGAAGCGGTGACCTACCGATACGCGGTCAAGAAAACGTCCAAGGCTGCTGCGATATGGGCGTTTTGCCAAATATATTTTCAAATTTAGGCTCCGTGACAGACCCTAAACAAAGAGAGTGGTTTGAAAACGTATGGCACCTAGAGCCTGGCTCATTAAGTGGAAAGATCGGTATCCACAAAACGGAAGTACCTGACGCGATACTTGATGGCAGAGTGCACTTCTTCTGGACGATGGGTGAAAACCCGGTCATGACCGACCCGAACACCAACCACTTCCTAAAAGCGATCTCAAAGGTCGATATGTATGTAGTTCAGGACATCTTTTTGACCGAGACTTCGCTAAAAGCCGACGTCATACTTCCGGGTGTGGCAAGTAGCGAGAAAGAGGGCACATACGCAAATGCGGAGCGCCGCGTCCAACACAACGAAGCGGTCATCACACCTCCTGGCGATGCACGCCAAGACTGGTGGATCATCTGCGAGATAGCACGACGTTTGGGAGCTACCGAGGGCTTTAACTTCAACTCACCTGAGGAAATTTGGGAAGAGCAACGCAAGTGCGACCCACGCAGATACGGCGGTATGAGCTACTATCGTCTCAAAAAATATCACGGACTTCACTGGCCATGCCCGGATGAAAACGATATGGGCGGTCAAAGCCTTTATCTTGATAAAAAATTCTTTACGCCTGACGGAAAGGGTAAATTTATCCCTTGCCTTCACGTTGGTAGCGTAGCCGAGATCGAGCCGGCGCAAAAAGAATTTGCAAAACGTGTAAATTTACCTGAAGGTTGGGAGGTCATGGCAGGAAGCGTGGACGAGCCGACAGACGATGTCTATCCGATACAGCTCCTCACCACTCGCAAAGTCTATCAATACGCAGGCGGCGTAATGACAAGGCGCTCAAAAGCTATCGAAGAGGGTGGCGACAGCATAGGACCTATCGCCGAGATGAACCCAAGCCTGGCCGAGAGATACGGCATCAAGCAAGGCGACTTCATCAAAGCATGGAGTAGATACGGCTACATAGTCGTCAAAGCCGATGTTACCGACATCGTGCCAGACGGCGTGATACAAATGTCATATCACTACTGGGAGAGCTGCTGCAACGAGCTAACCAGCAACGGCTGGGACTTCATCAGTAAGACGCCGACATTTAAAGCCGCGATCCAGATAGAAAAAATAGACGAAGCGGAATTTTTACGTGTGCGCGAGCTAAAACGTATCAAATTCCAAACCTCAAAGGTCATTTACGACGACTTCCATCATCACGATGCGGCCGCAGCCGTAAACGAATAAAATTTGCCAGTCCACCTCGGGCTGGCTTTTTAAATTTAGGCAAATCAATCCAAATAACCTGTCATAATGAGACCGCGTCTGTTCGCAGTTACTAGTGCATAGCACGAAGCAAAAAATCGTGCCGTAGATTTGCGAAGCCTTTTAAAAATTTTCAACACTTTTTAAAATATAGCCAAATTTAATAAACAAACATACAAATTTTAAGAATTTTTCACTAACGACCCGGCTATCTGCATGCAACCCTTAAATCCCCAATATATCCTGTGATAAACGATCGATCGCCCCTTTAGCTCCATAAGCTCCAAAATATCTATCTGTTCGCCATCAGGAGTCTGCCTAGGATACTCCCAAACGAGGAGGCTCCCGTCAGTTAGGAATTTACCGTTTCGATACCATTTGACGAGCTCGTTTGGCCGCTTTTTCGTCCCGGCCTCTAAAAATCGCCTTATCTCGGCCTTGCCACGTAAAATTCCATCTTTTTTGTCATCCAGTATAGCCATGACTAGCGGGCTTTCAAATACCGCATCATTGCTATAAAGCTCTAAAAGCGCATCCACGTCCCTACTTTTGGCCCTTTCATGCCACTGCTCGTAGATAAATTTAGCATTTTCATACTCTTGCATTTTGATCCTTTCTTGCTCGGCTCTCGCGTCCGCTAGGTAGCTCCTGGAGCGATTAAAATTTACGAAACGTTCGTTTAAGACACCGACACTTCATTAAAACAAAGCCAAATTTTATAAATCAGCACTCTATAAAAAGCTCAAATTTTCACTTAAACGCTAAAAACGTCATAAAATTCCCCCATTTAAACACGCTCTCCACGCGTTTAAACCCGGCACCCAAGGCAAGTGCGCGGTTTTCCTCCTCGGTATAAGGGATGAGCACGTTTTCCAGCGCCTCTCTTTTTTGCGCGATCTCGTAGCGCGAGTATCCCTGTTTTTCCTTGTAGTTTTCATAGATTTCGATCATATTTTTGGCAAATTTCTTGTCCTCATAGATGATCTTTTCGCTAAAGACGAAAACTCCGCCCTCATTTAGCCCGTCGTATATGCTCTTTACCAGCTGCGCACGCTTTGGCGGGCGGATAAACTGAAGCGTATAGTTCATCATCACGGCATCCATTTGGCATATTTGGCTCTCAAGTGCGTCGCCGACGCTAAATTTTATCCTAGCCCCATACGCCTTTGCCTTTTTGCGGGCGTTTTCTATCATAGCGCTCGAGCTATCCACACCCTCTAGCACGAGGTCGCTTCTTAGCTGGTTTAGCAAAAGCAGGCTCGTAGCAGTCGAGCAGCCCAGATCGATCACGCGAGCCTTAGCAGGTAAAATTTTAGCCAAAATTTCACTCACGAGCTTACCGCTGACGTCATAAAACGGCACGCTGCGCCCTATCATATCGTCAAATACGCTCACTACGAAGTCGTCAAATTCAAACTGCTTTTTTATCGGCTCTTTAAAAATTTCATCTCTCATTGCAAGGCCCTTCGCTGCCGTATAGCTCGCAAACCCCCACCATCGTGCGAGCCTCTTTGATATCAAGCTCGATCCTGGTTTTAAGCTCGTTTAAATTTTCAAATTTCATATTATCGCGAAGCCGCTTTATGAAGCAGACGGCGACGTGCGACGCACTAACGTCTATCTCGTCTAAAACGTGCGTCTCGACGCTGAATTTACCGTCCGTACTGACGCGGTTGCCTATGAAGGTAACCGAGCCGTAGGTCGCGTAGCCTATGCGCGTGCGTGTGGCATAGACGCCGCTTTTTGGCAAAAGGTAGCTTTTTACGTCTAAATTTAGAGTCGGCACGAGCTCTTTTGAGCCAAGCCCCTGCCCGCTTATCACGTCGCCTTCTATCGAGTATTCGCGCCCGATGAGGCGGTTAGCACCGCTGACGTCGCCTTGTTTGATGAGCTCTCTGATAGCCGAGCTATGCACGCCCATGCAGTTGAAGCATACCTCATCGACTACGACCACTTCGCCGTCAAAGAGGCGCTTTAGATCGTGCTTGTCCCACGCTCTGTTTCGTCCGAAACGAAAATCATACCCCACGACGATCTTTTTTAAATTTTTAAAATCCCGCTTCAAAAGCGCGATGAATTCCTCACCGCTAAGCCCCTTTATACTCTCGAAATCATAAAAAAAGCAAGGATAGTTCGAGTACTCGGCACGTTTTAGTCCCGGGGTGATGTTGGCCTTATTTTTGTCGATGACGACCAGGCCGCCGTATTCGCCCAGCTGCTTTAAAAGCTGCTTGTGTCCGCGATGAACGCCGTCAAAATGCCCGATCGCAACGGCGGTTATGTTATCTTTTGTTAAAAGCGTAGAAAAATTCGGCATTGCCTTCCTTTCCTTTGATCTCGCACTCTTTGCAGGCTATCTGCACCAGCTCTTTTTGCGCGGCGGCCAGCTCAAATTTACGTCTGGCTAGAGCCACCGCCGCTTTATCGGTCACGACGCCTTTTTTGTTGCGTTTAGCCTCTTTGCCGACCTCAAACTGCGGCTTAAACAGCACGATGATAAGCGCGCCGCTCTTTGCGTTTTTACAGATCGCATCTAAAATTTCGATGACCGAGATGAACGCCACGTCGCAGGTGATGAGCTCAAAGCCCGCCGTGGCGACAAACTCCCTGATGTCCGTGTTTTCATAAACTTTTACTCGCGTATCGCTTCGCAGCTTCACATCTAGCTGATCGCTGCCCACGTCGACGCCAACTACGCTGTTTGCGCCCTTTTGCAGCAAAATCTGCATGAAGCCGCCGGTGCTTGAGCCGATGTCAAGCGCATCTTTGCCTGAAATTTCAAAATTTTGCCCGTCTAAAAAGCTCTTTAGCTTCATCGCCCCTCGCCCGACGTAAATCTCATCAAGCAGCGCGACGTCGTGGCTGTGGCTCTCGTCGCATTCTAGACTTGGCTTGTCGCAAATTTTAGAATCTAACATAATCTTGCCGGCCTTTATAAGCTCGGCAGCCTTATTTCTACTGATATTTAGCGCATTTGCAGCGTAAATGTCAAACCTCAAGCTTCAGCCTCTCAAACTCACCCTCGTCGATCACGCGAACGCCAAGCTCCACGGCTTTTTGCAGCTTGCTTCCAGCGTCGCTTCCTGCCAGTACGAAGTCCGTTTTTTTAGAGACCGAGCCGGCCACCTTTGCGCCGTAGCCCTCAAACTCGGCTTTGATCTCGTCTCTTGGTCGGCTTAGCGTGCCCGTTATCACGACGCTTTTGCCGCTAAAAGCGTTTTGCGTGATCTGCTTGCGCTCAAAGCTCGGACGAACGATGCTTTGCAGGGCCAAAATTTCATCTTTATTGACCTCTATAAAATCCATCAAACTATTTGCCATCTCCTTGCCAAAACCCTCTAAATTTTTTACCTCGTCAAAGTCGGCCTCCAGCCAGCCCTCGCCGAAATTTTGCGCGATCTTTTTAGCCGCCACCTCGCCGATATGCTCGCAGCCAAGCCCGGTGATGAAGCGCGCTAGACTCGCGCCCTTGCTCGCCTCTATCGCGTCAAGCAGGTTTTGCGCCTTTTTGTCTTTAAAGCCTTCAAGCGCCATCAGATCCTCAAATTTTAGTGAATATATATCGATGACGCGAGATATCAACCCTTTTTCATAGAGCAAATTTATGATCGCCTCGCCCAGCCCGTCGATGTTTAGGCATTTTTTGGAGGCGTAATGTATGATCGAGTTTATCACGCGAGCGCGGCAGTTTAGATTTTGACACTTGATGAAAACGCCCTCGTCAAGCAGATGCGAGCCGCACTCGGGGCAAAATTTTGGCCGTATTATTGGCGTTTGCGTGCCGTCTCTACGCTCTTTAAAGACGCTTGTTATCTTTGGTATCACGTCTCCTGAGCGGATGATGCTTATAAGATCATTTTTCATCACGCCAAGTCGCTCTATCTCGTCAAAGTTATGCAAAGTGGCCGATTTTACACGCGCTCCGTCGATGATGACCTCATCAAGCACGCCAACAGGCGTCACGACGCCGCTTCTGCCTACCTGAAGCGCCACGTCAAGCAGTCTCGTGGTCTTTTCGATCGCGGGGAATTTAAACGCGACCATAAATTTTGGGAATTTCACCGTGTAGCCCAGCTCCTCGCAGCGCGCCAGATCGTCCACGCGGATCACCATGCCGTCCATCATCACGTCCTTTTCGTCGCGCTGCTTAAGAAGCTCGTTATAAGCGCCCGCCAGACCGTCAGCGTCCAAAATTTTAAAAAAATCATCCCTATAAAAGCCAAGGTCGCGCACGAATTTCATCACTTCGCTATGCCTGGCAAACCCTAAATTTTGCTCGCCCACACCCCAAGGGATGAAAAGCAGCTTTCTTTTGGCTGTCACGGCGCTGTCTAGCTGTCGCAAGCTGCCTGCAGCCGCATTTCTAGGGTTTGAGAGCAGGGTCTCGCCGTTTCGTGCGCGCTCCTCGTTTATCGCATCAAAATCGGCCTTTTTTATGACGACCTCGCCGCGGATCTCGATGCGACCATCATAGGCGATATTTAGCGGGATGGACTTTATCACGCGAGCGTTTTGCGTGACCTCTTCGCCCGTGACGCCGTCTCCACGCGTGATAGCTTTTATCAGCGCACCGTTTTCATAGAGTAAATTTAGGCTCGCTCCGTCAAATTTTGGCTCGGCTACAAAGCTTAGATTTTGCTTCTCGCCGCGTTTTAGCCACGCGCCAAGCTCCTGCTCGCTAAAAATATCCTCCATGCTCCACATTTGCTTGATGTGTCTGGCCTTGCTAAAGCCCTCGCTGACGCCTCCGCCTATCCTGACAGTCGGCGAGAATAGCGATTTCTGGGCGGGATTTGCCTGCTCATAGGCCAAGACCTCGTGATAAAGCGCGTCATACTCCTCGTCGCTGGCTATCGGCGCGTCGTCATCGTAATAGGCCTTCGCCCACGCATTTAGCGTAGCCACCGCGTTTTCGTAGCTCTCTTTCGAATCTATTCGCATAAAATTTTTCATTTTCTATCCTGTTTGATTACGACATAAAATAGCGATGCGTTGCTAAACGTCGGTTTAGGTTCGCTACGCTTTTCACTCTTAGACGCTGTTCGCGTTCGCTCACTTAATTGGTTTCGGATCGCTACGCTCTTCATTCTTCGACGCCATAGGAAATGTTTCAACACATTTCCAAGCATGCCGTCTCAAGTACATTGCATAAAAAATGCACTCGTCTTGCTCTCATCACACCAAAACACATAGCATATCCCGCCGCTTCCAAAGAGCATCTCGCCACCATCCGTGCAGCCAAGCTCTGAGTCAAGCTGCATCAAAAACCGCATTTTCTTGCCGCTGACCGGACATGTCGGCACATCGGCACTTTGTATCCAGCAAGGCTCACCGCCTATGCGAAAGAGATTTTCTCTGCCGTTTGCCATGCCCCAGTCTTGCTTTTGCCACCTTTTTGGCGTAACTGCGAGCGAGACTTCGCACGAGGCTATTGGTTTGTCTACGGCGCAACTTATCCGTGCTCTCTCGCCGATGAGGTGCGGGTAGCCTTGCTCGTCGTGACGGTAAAAGCACAAGCCGCCCTCGTTTATTTGATTTAGATGTGCGCCCAGCGTCAGACTCTTTAGTCCCGTGACGCCAAGCCCCACCGGTAGCCTCTCAAAGGTGATGATGTGACAAAGCGGATCATTCTCGTCATCTTCTAGCACGCCGCCAAATTTATATCGCTCGTTGCCAGCTGGTAAATTCCATATGGGATGCAGGTCTTTTCGTAGCCAGATAGGGCGCTGGGCGGTAAAATAGCCTTTTGGAAAGATGATGTGAGACACACTGTTTGAGTAGTAACTTTTGATCTGGCCGCACTCAAGCATAAAGCCAAAGTCTTGCAGACACCACTCCAGATACTCTGCTGCGCCGTCCTTTTTCTCAAAAATATCGTTCGCAAGCGCGTATTCGTAGGCAAATTTAACATTTCGCTCATCACCAGTGGCTACTAGACACTCAAAGAGCTTGCCTGCGTCCGCGCCTCCAAAGACCAGCATATCGCGGTAAATTTGCGCGTTCTCAAAACTTAAATTTCGCCACGGATAGTTCTCGTAGTATGTGCCCTCGTTTGGTTTTAGCTTGTAAATTTGCTCCAAATACGGGTGCAGCAGCCACTCGCACTCAAGGCTGGCTTTTGCGATGACCTCCTCGGCGTTTTCGTTAAATTTGCACTGCTTTTTTTGAGCGTTTGCCGAGTCGAATTCCACCTGCAAAATTTCCACTGCCGTTTTTATGAGTGTGGCAAAATCCTCTAAATTTAGATAGCTCAAAGCGTCGTTGAATATAGTCGCGCTACTTGGAATTCGTCGTAAAAATTCGTCGTAAAATGCGTAAATTTTGGCTTCGTCTTTCACGAGCTCGTAAAATTTGTCATAAAGATTTGGCGATCTAAAGCCGTCTTTTTGAAATTCGTCGATAAGATCACGAACCTCTTGGCAAATTTTACCCCTCACTTCCATAAATTTACCTCGTTCATCGCATTTTGCAGCGCGAACATCTGTGCATGCTCTGCGACATCGTGCGTCCTGATGATCGCCGCGCCGTTTTCGCAGGCCTTTAGATGCAGATAAAGGCTGCCCGGCAGTCGCTGACTGACGGTGCTTTTAAAGTAATGATCGATCACGGACTTCCTGCTCGCACCCACCAAGAGCGGATAACCAAAGTGCAAGAAATGCCCCAAATGCTTGATAAGCAGCAAATTTTGCTCTGCCGTTTTTCCAAAGCCGATACCAACATCAAGCACGAGCTTTTTAGCCCCAAGCTCGCTCGCTCTTGCGATCTTGCTCGCAAAAAAATCGTCCATCTCGCCCAGCAGATCCTCATAATGCGGCGCTAGCTGCATCGTTTTAGGATCGTTTTGCATATGCATCATGCAAAATTCCGCGTCGTAACGTGCCGCTAAGGAGGCTAAATTTACGTTTGCCGTGATGTCGTTTATCATCGCAAAGCCGTGATCTAGCGCGTATTCTAGGCAGTACTCATCAAAGCTATCGAGACTAAATTTCGCCCTTTCGTGTAAATTCAGGCGGTAAATTTCAGCCACGACGCGCTCTATGCGCCTAAACTCCTCCTCGCGGCCGCAATACTCGCTGCCTGGCCTGGAGCTCACTCCGCCGATATCGATGTAGCAAGCCCCCTCTTCTATCATCGCCTCGATCCTTGACACGGCGTTTTTAGGATCTACGCGGCTTGCGGCATTGAAGCTATCTTCGTTGATGTTTAGGACGCCCATTATCTGCGCTTCGCGGGGCTTTTTGAAATTTTGGTTTAAAAAATCAGCCAAATTTTTCAAGCCAAAATCCTGCATCTTTTCTTTTTTGCTTAAAATTTCAAACTGCGCGTCCGTGCCCATCAAAAGCGCGCTGCTTCGCTCCTCGCGCCCAAATATCGTATCTTTGTTCGTAACCAGCTCGGCACCCGCACTTAGCGCGTCTTGCTTTAGGATATTTGCCGCAGGCGAGCCGATGCCATCTATAAAGATAAAATTTACGTGAGATTTTTTAGACATCAGCTTCAGCCCGCCGATGCTTGGGGCTATGCGCTTACAAATGGCGTCAAAGTCCGAATTTTCGTTTATCCTATAAAATTTCACGAGCGTCCTTTTTCAAAAATAGTGAGTAAAAGCGGAGTTAAAAGAGAGTGAGACTTTGAGTTTAGGTCGACCAAGCGCACGAGATCGTAAAAATATCCAAGCTCGTCCGCACTAAATTTATATCCCGCCTCGCAGGCTTTTAAGACTATCGCAGCGATGAGCTCTTTTAGCTCGTTTTTGCCGAGCTTATCGGCACGCTCGCTTTCTACGCACTCGTCTATGAAATTTGAAATTTCTTTGAGGCTTAGACTTTTTAGGTTTAAATTCACGCTCATTCGAGCGGTTTTGGTGAGTCTGTTTTCCAGTACCAGACGCGATCTGATGGTAGCAAGCAGTAGGTTTTTGCTATTTGCCGCGATCAAAAACTGCACGTTTCTAGGCGGCTCTTCGATGATTTTAAGAAGCGCATTTTGAGCCTCGATGCGGTAGCTTTTAGCCATTATGACGAGCAGCTTTTCGCTGATCTCGGCGATATAGGCCTCCGACATCACATCGCGTGCGTTTTCTATCATAAACTCGTCATATATAAAAAATCTTAAATTCTTGATGCCAAATTCGGCTTCAAGCTCTTTTTTTAATGTCTCAAAATCGTTTGTGATGACGATTTTACTATACATCTACAAGATGACCTTAGCAAACAAGACCGCGTCTATGCTCTTGTCAAAGAGCTTAAATAGCGTCAGCAACTTGACGTCTAAATTTTCATCGCCGGAATTTAGCGTGAAGCTGTTTTGAGCCTGCTCGTCAAAGAGCCACATATAGCTGCTCTCGGCTGATTTTGCTATCGCGGCGCGCTTGTCTATGCTTTTACCGATGTAAAAATAGACATATCCGTTTGGAAACGCGAGGCTTAGCATATCTTGAAGCAGTAGAATTTGCTCTTTGGAGTTTATCTCATCAAGCGCGGGATAAAGCGCTCTTAAGCTCACAAAAGGCAGTAGCGGGCGAGCGTTTGAGGCGCGATTTATCTTTTTTAGCAAATAGCTCTCAAACCACGAGCGCTCGTCATCGGTTATGACTATAAAGGTGCGACCCTCAAGTAAAAATTTAAGCCTAGAAGCAAGCAGTGGCGTCCACTCGACGCGGCGCTCCTCCATCCAGCTCATCAGCGATTTTTCCTCTCTGATCGCCTCAAGCGTCCATTTTATGAAGTCTTGCATTATTTATCTAGCTTATAGGCTTCATGAAGTACGCGAACAGCCAGCTCGCCATATTTTTGATCGACCACCATCGAAATTTTTATCTCGCTAGTCGAGATCATTTGGATATTTATGCCCTCTTTAGCCAGGGTCTCAAACGCAAGACACGCTACGCCGCTGTGACTTTTCATACCTACGCCAACGACTGATACCTTCACTATCGCGTCGTCATACTCCACGTTTCTGGCCGCAGAGAGCTTTTGCATAGTCTCTTTTGCGAGTTCCAGTTCGTTTTGAGGCACTGTAAAGCCTAAATTTGTTGTGCCGTCGTGCCCTACGTTTTGTATTATCATATCTACGTTTATGTTTTTCTTTGCAAGAGCGGTGAAAATTTCAGCCGCTATGCCCGGTTTATCCACTACGCCTCTTAGCGTTACTCTTGCTTGATTTTTATCCAGCGCTATGCCGCTTACCAAAACTGCTTCCATATCCTCTTCCTTTACTATGAGTGTGCCTTCGTTGTGATTGAAACTGCTTCTAGTTACAAGCTTCACGTTTAGTTTTTTCGCCAGCTCTACCGAGCGATTTTGCAAGACCTTAGCTCCTGCGCTTGCTAGCTCGAGCATCTCGTCGTAGCTCACTTTTTCAAGCTTTTTGGCTCTTTTTTCTATCCGAGGATCGGTGGTATAAACGCCGTCTACATCGGTGAAAATTTCACATAGATCAGCGTTTAGAGCCCCGGCTATCGCGACTGCACTAAGGTCGCTACCGCCTCGTCCAAGCGTCGTTATATCGCCGTGAGCGTCTATGCCCTGAAAGCCGGCTACCACGACGATCCTGCCCGCTTTTAGCTCCTCTTTCATACGCGTCGTATCTATGGCTTCGATGCGAGCTTTAGTATGCACGTCATCAGTCGCTATGCCTGCCATCGCGCCCGTAAGAGCCACACAAGGATAGCCTTTTGCATTTAGAGCTATCGTAAGAAGCGCCGTAGTCACTTGCTCACCCGAGCTTAGCAGCATATCGGTAGCTACCGGGTCCGGGTGCTTGCCAAAATACTCAGAATACTCCACGAGCTGGTTCGTCACGCCACTCATCGCAGAGACGACCACGACGATATCGGCGCCGCTATTTTTAGTCTCGATGACACGCTGTGCTACCGCATCTATGCGCTCGAGCGTTCCTACGCTAGTTCCGCCAAATTTTTGAACGATCAGCATTAGAAAAATCCTTTCTCTTTAAAATAACTTAAAACCTTAACGTAAATCGGCTTTTTGAAGTGATTTATCCCGTCAAGCACGTTTTTGACATCCACGAATTTATAGTCGTCAAATTCAGGATGCTTCGTCTTTAAATTTATCCTCGCATCGGCATCTAGGCGCACTAAAAAATACTTTTGCGTCTGCCCGTCGAAAGGATACATCTTTTTAGCCGCACCACTTGGAAAATCATAGCTCAGCCACTGCGGATACTCGTCCAGCACTTTCACTTTGCCCGTGCCTATCTCTTCTTCAAGTTCCCTTAATAGCGCCTCTTTAGGGCTCTCGCCCTCGTCTATGCCGCCTTGAGGAAACTGCCAAACATCGCTGAGATCCACTCTGCGCGCGACGAAAATTTCGCATTTGAAAGGATACGAGCTTGCAAGGATAACAGCTGCAACATTTGACCTATATTTTTTTTGCACTTTCGCCCGCCTATCTAAATAAAAATTTTGCTGATTTTAGCCTAAAAGACTTTATATTCGGCTTTAAATTTATTTTGGCTACAATGCCAAAAACATAAAAAAGAGAGAATTTGCTGCTTTATATCCACATCCCTTTTTGCGAGAGCAAATGCCCCTACTGCGCTTTTGGCTCGGTTACGAACGCTCAAGCGCTCACGGGCGGATATTTTGATGCTCTTTTGACGGATATAAAATTTCAAATAGATAAATTCAAAATTTCAAAATTTAGTAGCGTTTTTATAGGCGGAGGCACGCCAAGCGCGGTGAGTGCGAAATTCTACAAGAAAATTTTCGCTGAAATTTCGCCCTTTTGCAACGATAAAACAGAGATAACCAGCGAGGCAAATCCAAATTCCGCGAATTTAAGATGGCTCAAAGATATGCGAAATTTAGGTGTAAATCGCATCAGCTTTGGAGCACAAAGCTTTTTTGACGATAAGCTTGAGCTGCTTGGCAGAGCGCACAACTGCACGCAAATCTACAAAGCCGTGCAAAACGCCAAAAATGCGGGCTTTAGAAACATAAACATAGACCTCATCTACGCTACGAAGCTTGACAACAAAAAACGCTTGGCACAAGAGGCACTCGCTTTAAAAAATTTAGGCGTCACGCATGCGAGCGCTTATTCGCTCACGCTTGAGGAAAATACGCCCTTTGAGCGTAAATTCGAGCTTAGAAACGATAGCGCCGCACTGGCTAAATTTATGATGAAGCAAATAGAAAATATAGGATTAAAGCAGTATGAGGTTTCAAATTTCGGAAAGCCTTGCAAGCACAATCTAGGCTACTGGCAAGGCAAAGAGTATATCGGCGCGGGAGCATACTCCGTGGGTTTTATGAGAGGTGCAAGATACTACGCGCAAAAAGACTTGGCCCGCTACATCGCCTCACCGACGCATCGCGAGATAGAGATATTAAACGATGACGAGCTAAGGATGGAGCATGTATTTTTGGGCGCTAGAAGCTGCGTAGGCATAGATGAGCGCAGACTGACGCCGCGACAAAGGCAAAGGGCTGAAATTTTAAGGAGATCGCGCAAACTGAAATTTGAGCGCGGCAGGTATTTCGTCAAAAATTTCCTCCTTGCCGACGAGGTCGCTTTGTTTATAAACGGTTAAATTTATTAAATTTTGAGCAAAGTAAAGTTAAAATAGCGAGCTTAATATAAATTTAGGGACAAAAAATGTTTGGTATGAGTTTCTCGGAGATACTGATAATCGCCGTTGTCGCGATATTAGTCCTAGGTCCTGACAAGCTGCCTGAAGCGATGGTGCAGATAGCAAAATTTTTTAAAATGTTTAAAAAGGGTATAAACGACGCCAAATCGACCTTCGATCAAGAGATGAAGATCGCCGAGCTAAAAGAGGATGCCAGAAAATACAAAGAAAGCATCACGCAAACGACTCAAAGCGTGCGTAAAAAGCTCACCTTTGAGGAGCTAGACGAGCTCAAAAAGGGTGTGAATGAAGTCACCGGCGGTCTAAATGACGCCGTAAGCGACATCAAAAAAAGCGTCGATACGATCAAAAATCCTACAAATGCCATAAAAGACGCGGTGCTGGGTGAAAATGCCGATGAAAATTCAGATACCAAACCACAAAAAGAGGCGTGATGTTTGAAGAGTTGAAACCACATCTGGTAGAGCTTAGAAAGAGGCTTGCAATCAGCATTTTTGCCGTCATAGTCTGCTTTGGTCTATGCTTTTTGTTTTGGAACCCTTTGCTCGCATGGATGACCGCTCCGCTGAAACAAGCCTTACCGGCGGGTTCAAATATCGTATTTACACAGGTGCAAGAGCCGTTTTTTACCGCGATGAAGGTCGCTTTTTTTGCAGGGCTGATACTAGCTTTGCCCGTGATATTTTGGCAGTTTTGGCTCTTTGTCGCGCCGGGACTTTACGAAAATGAGAAAAAATACGTCATCCCCTTTGTCATCTCGGCTACGTTTATGTTTATCTGCGGGGCTGCTTTTTGCTACTACGTGGTCGTGCCACTTGGTTTTCAGTTTCTCATAAATTTTGGCGGACAGCTCTTTACGGCGATGCCAAGCATAGGCGAATATGTCGGCTTTTTCACTAAAATTTTGATCGCGTTTGGCATATCATTCGAGCTTCCGGTCATTACGTTTTTTCTAGCAAAGATCGGGCTTATCGACGATTTGATACTTAAAAAATACTTCAGATACGCCATAATCATTATATTTACATTTTCAGCCATCGTGACGCCTCCTGACGTGCTCAGCCAGTTTTTGATGGCTGTGCCCCTACTGGGACTTTACGGACTTTCTATCCTCATCGCCAAATCCGCCAGCCAAAAGGACGAGAGCGAGCCCGACGCACAAGATGCAGACAAATAAAGACATAAACGACATCTCAAGCTACGACTATGACCTGCCTAAAGAGCTGATAGCCAACGAGCCCGTGCTACCTAAAGAGCAGGCGCGACTGCTTGTGTATTTTCGCCAAACGGGCAAGATAGAGCATCTAAAATTTAAAGACTTATGTGAGCTCATTCCAAGAGACACCGCAGTCGTTTTTAACGATACGAAGGTCATAAAAGCACGCATTTTAGGGCATAAACGAAGCGGCGGTGCTTGTGAAGTGATGCTAAATCAGCCTCTTGGCGATGCGAAATTTAGCTGCTATATCAAAGGACGCGTGAGTGTGGGCAAAATTTTAGAGTTTGCAGACGGTGTGAGTGCTGAAATTTTAGAGCTAAACAGCGACGGAACCAGGATAGTGAAATTTAGCAAAAATGGCGTTTCATTAGACACCGCCATGCTTTTTAAAGAGCTTGAAAAGATCGGGCACGTCCCACTTCCGCCATACATAAAAAGAGCCGATACAAAAGAGGATGAGAGCTGGTATCAAAGCGTTTTCGCCGCTCATAGCGGTGCTGTCGCCGCTCCTACTGCGAGCCTGCACTTTAGCGAGGATATGCTTAAGCGTATAAAGGCAAAGCACAAGAGTGCGTATCTGACGCTTCACGTGGGTGCAGGGACGTTTAAGGGCGTCGAGTGCGAGGACATCAGAAGCCACATAATGCACTCGGAATTTTACGATATTCCCCAAGATACACAAGAGCTGATAAATAGCGATAAAAAAATTTTAGGCGTCGGAACGACGGTGACTAGGTGCGTGGAGGAGTTTGCAAGGAGCAAAAACGCCAGCGGCTTTTGCAAGCTGTTTTTAAATCTAAACAACCCGCCGATCCGCCAAAACTACCTGCTGACGAATTTCCACCTGCCAAAATCGACGCTCATCATGCTAGTTACTAGCTTCATAGGCCTTGATGAGACGATGCGAATCTACAAAACGGCGATAGAGGAGAGATATCGCTTTTACTCCTACGGCGACGGGATGCTGGTGCTATGAGACGTCAAAATATCGACTTTTTAGAACTCATGAATTTCTTTTTGGACGCGATCTACAAAGACGCCAAAGAAAGCTCTAACGCCGTCATCTTCGACTACGATCCGTCCTATCCTCGTAGATATGATATAGACGCGACAAACACGATAAAAGTCATCGAAAATTTGACCAAAATTTTCTTATATTCGCAAACCAAAGCCAAAATTTTGATCGGATTCAAGCTTGTTAATTACAGCAGCTCGCAGATACATTTCAACGTGACTATCAGGTGCGACAAAACTCCGAGCCAAACAGACGAGCGACTCTTAAATAAGGCCAAAGAGTGCGCACTGGCGGCCGAGGCCAGCATCGAGATGCCAAAAGGCAATGAATTTTTACTACAAATCAAAGCTGCACTGGCGGGAAATTTCAGAGGCAAAAATAGCCTCGAGCTTCAAAACGAGGTGATCAAAAAATATAGCGCCGTCATCGCATACGAGAACGAGGCGGGCTTTCACATCCTCTCAAATCAGCTAAAATTCGTAGGCATAAACGTGAGACCCACAAGCGACTACCAAAGCCTAAAAAGACACGTCACGGACGCTATTTTTAAGCCGGATATCGTCTTTATCAGCAAGGCTTTTTTAAACGACGAGGCGGAATTCGAGGAGCTTTTGAAATTTAAAAAGCTTAAAAATTTTTGCATCGTCGCGATATGCGAGGATGATGAAAATTTCGGTAAAGACGCAGGCGAAGTCATCATTTTAAGGCAGCCATACACCTACGACGTGCTAAGGGCGGTACTTGATATGTGCTACGCTGTGAAGCTGGGCGCAAAACGCGGATAGCGGCTCTTCTTAACGATCAAGCCGATCTTTGATAAATTTAGACTAAGCAATGCCCAAATATCGCTTCAAAATCAGCATCGCAGCTACGCTATCAAGCCTACCGTCGCGCTTGGTATCGGTGTAAATTTCACTCGCTTCAAAGCTACTAAACGCCTCATCTTGATATACTATCTTGGCCGAGATCTCAAGCAGCGATACGAAATGCTCGATCCTACGGCGCATCTCATCTTCGCTACTACCGCCTTTTGGCACTCCGACAACGAGCGTATCTGCGCCGTATTCTTGCACTCTGGCGCTCACTTCACGGGCTGCTTGGTTGCGATTTTTCCTTAAAATCGGCTCTTGAGGCACGACGATGCCGCCCGTGCCAAAGGCCACGCCTACTCGTTTTAGCCCGACATCTATCGCCATAAATTTTTCGCTCATAGGGCTTTTACTCTTAAATTTGATATCTCAAGCTTGCCAAGAAGCTCGTATTCGTAGATTTTATCGCCAAATTTCGATAAAGCATCGTCCAAGCTCGCTCCGTTTTTGCAAAATTCTAAAATTTCATCGCTTGAAGGTGCAAATTTTACATCGCCAAATTTCGCCGTAAACTCGTCGTAGTCGCTTATCAGTGTGGCTTTGCCTTCGCTTAAAAGCTTATTCGTGCCACCGCTTTCGTTGATGCGCTGAGGTAGGACGAACACCGGTACGCCAAGCTCTCCGGCCAGTCTCGCACTTTGCATCGAGCCGCTTTTAACGTCGGCCTGAGCTACGACTAGCGCCTCACAAAGCGCCACTACTATGCGGTTGCGCTCTAAAAATCTATAAGCAAGCGGCGGCTCGCCGTTTTCGTATTCGCTAAGGGCCAAGGAATTTTCGTAGATTTCTTTTATAAATTTTGCATTTGAGGGCGGATAGATGATGTCAAGTCCGCTTGCGAAGATGCCGATAGTAAGGGGCATCGCGGCCTTATGTGCAGCGATATCCACTCCGATAGCTCCGCCGCTCACGACGCAAACACCGGCATTTTTCAGCCTGGTGCAAAGATCTCTCACGCATTCTTTGGTATAGACGCTCGCCTTTCTAGAGCCCACGACCGCGACCTTTGGTAGGTTTAAAAGCGAGACATCGCCGATCGCGTAGAGTCCTTTTGGCGTATTTTCAAGACGCACCAAGCAAGCGGGCAGCTCGTCTCTAGCTAAAAATTTCATAAAATTTCTTTGAGATAAACAACGTCTACATCGCGTAAGATCGTATCTTTACTCTCTTTGATGATGTCTATGGTATTTTTCTTTGGATGGCCGATAGCTATCGCGTAAGAGCGTTTTTTAGCCAGCTCTACGGCATTTACGAGCTGCCTACGCACTCCCGAGCGAGACGGGTCATCGTCTAAGAAGATATCGCGCGAGATATATGGCTGCGAGTATTTTCTGGCGACCTCGGCGACTACGGTATGACCGATGGTCTTACTGTCCATAAAGATGAATTTCTCGCTTATGAACGCCCTGTAAGCCTTATCCATCGCGTCATAATCGCTCGTAAATTTCGATCCGGTGTGATTATTCATATAGACTGCGCGAGGGAAGTCGGCGCGTATCTTTCGTATCCTTTTTAGTATGCTCTCAAAGCTGTCGTTCGTGTTTAGAGTGCCGATCTCGGGGTGATCAAAGTGCTTTGCCTGCATAGGCAAGTGTATCATGTGAAATTCAAACCCTCTTGCGATATTTGGGGTATTTGGATGATCTTTAGTCATAGGAAATATTGACGGAGTGAGCTTTAGCCCGGTCGAGCGGATCATGCTCGCATGCTCATAAGTAGCCACGTCGTCGATTATTATGACTAGCTTTGGCTTGCCGCTAAATTTTTTAGTCGGCACGTAAGGAGCGGGGCTAAATTCTTGTCTTTTGCTCTGTTTGCCTTGTTTTTTAGGCTCCGGTTTTTGTGGCTTTAGCTCCGGCTTTTCGGATTTGCCGGCTAATAAACCTTGATCGTGTTGCGTTTTTAAAGGAGTGGATGAAGCCTTGGGCAAAGTTTTGTTTTCGTCTTTTTGCAAAATCGGCGCGACGCTTGCGTTTAGCTCGGTTTTAGAAGATACATTTGCCTCAAAAATGGCAGTCTCGTTTTTATCCTTTTTGACGCTACTTTGAGCGATAGCGCTCGGTAAATTCGCTAGTAAATTTTTAGTATCGTTTTGCTCCGATTTTTGCTCGGTCACAGCTTTTACAGGCTCTTTTTCGGCGTTTTTATGTTCTTGCTTTTTCTCTTTTGGGACGGAGAATTCGTCCTTTTTCTTGGAATTTGCAAAAATTTGGCTTAAATTTTCATCCTCGTCAAATTTCAGCGGATATTTTCGCCTCTCATACTCCTTTTTGACCGTAGGAGCGCTTTTTGTTACTGGAGTCGCTTTATTTTCGTGCGTATTTTGCACGATTTGAGGTGTCGTATGGACTTGCGGAGTGTTTTTATTGACGCTATTTAAGGCTACTATGAGCGTCACCACCAAAAGAACGGCAAGTAACGTTACACCTGCATAAATTTTATTTAAAGAGCGCCCTTTTTTAGGCTTTGAAAGGCGCTTTTTCGTAGCTTTTTTTTCGCTCAAAATTTTAATTTTTGTTTTGATCTACGAGTTTGCCGGCACTTATCCAAGGCATCATCGCGCGTAGTTTTTTACCGGTTTGATTTAGTAGCGAACGCTCCGCGATGCCGCGCTCTGCGTTCATTCTCACGTATCCGGCTTTTCTTTCGAGTATAAAATCTTTTGCAAATTTGCCGTTTTGTATCTCCTTTAAAACCTCTTTCATCGCTCTTTTGCTCTCTTCGCCTACGACACGCCCGCCGCTCACGTAGTCGCCGTATTCTGCGGTGTTTGAGATGGAGTAGCGCATGTCAGCCATGCCACCTTGATACATGAGATCAACGATGAGCTTTAGCTCATGGAGGCACTCAAAATACGCCATCTCAGGCTCATATCCGGCCTCAACTAGCGTCTCAAAGCCTGCATTTACAAGAGCGCAAAGCCCACCACAAAGCACAGCCTGCTCGCCAAAAAGATCGGTCTCGGTCTCGTCTTTAAACGTAGTCTCGATGATACCGGTTCTGCCCCCGCCTATCGCGCTTGCATAGCTTAGAGCGATTTGCTTGGCCTGCCCGCTGGCATCTTGCTCGACAGCGATGAGATCAGGAATGCCGCCACCACGGACGAATTCGCTCCTGACGGTGTGTCCAGGCGCTTTTGGAGCGATCATGATGACGTCTATGTTTTTAGGAGCTTTGATCTGACCAAAATGCACGTTAAAGCCATGACCAAACGCGATAGCTGCGCCGTCTTTTAAATTTGGCTCGATCTCTTTTTTGTAAATTTCAGACTGAAGCTCGTCTGGTGTGAGGATCATAACGACATCAGCGTCTTTCGTAGCTTCGCTGACGATCTTTACATCAAAGCCTTTGGCCTCGGCCTTTGTCCAGCTTTTACCGCCTTTTGCGAGACCGATCACGACCTTTACGCCGCTGTCGCGTAAATTTTCCGCGTGCGCGTGTCCTTGCGAGCCAAAGCCGACGATAGCGACTTTTTTACTTTGTATGAGGCTAAGATCACAATCTTTGTCATAGTAGATATTTACTGCCATTTTTTACCCTTAATAATAAAATTTCGGGAAATTATACACCTCATGAACTCAAATGTCGCTGAAATGGCAAAAAGGCGGTTTAAGTTTTATAAAAAGCCAATTTTGGTAAAATGGCCCAAATTTTAATACAGAAAGTTAGTATAATGAACGATTCTATATACAAAAAGATCAAAGCCCTACCGCCGCTTGACGACACGGTCATCCAGATCCAGAGGCTACATGCGGACGAAAACAGCTCCATAAGCGACCTAACCAAAGTCGTCGAAAAAGACCCGATGCTTACGGCAAACATCTTGCGTTCGGCAAATTCGCCTTTATATGGATTTTCTCAGGAGATCACAACCGTTGCGCGCGCTATTTCGCTTTTTGGTATGGCGACAATACGAGGTTTCGCACTTTCAAGCACTATCAAGAAAAGCTTTTCGATAAATTTAGAACCATACGGCATCACAGCGCAAGATTTTTTAAATATTTCCACTATCCAAAACGCGCTGATGTATAACTGGTACTCAAAGATCAAGCCAAAAAGCCTTGAAATTTTATCTCCGGCTTCCTTTATGCTAGAGATCGGCAAGATCGTCTTAGCGCACGAGCTGACAGAATATAACGAGGATGAAGAATTTAAATCAAGACTAAAAAATATCGTCTATCCAAGCGATCTGGCGCTACTTGAGACAGAATTTTTAGAGATCACCAACGAAGAGGTCACGGCTAAAATTTTCGAACAGTGGAATCTAGAGACCGAGCTCGTAAACTCCATCCTCTACTCAAACGACCCGGAGGAAGCTCCGGAACACATAAAAGAATACGCAAAGGCGCTGAAGGTCATAAAAACGGCTGTGAATATATTTAATCAGCTTGATGACGTGAGCATACAAAATACACTTCCACTTCTTGATGAATACGGCTTTGGACACGATACATTTTTAATGGCAACGGCGAAAGTCAAAGACAATCTGTGAAGGAATTTCTCACTGCCCTGCTAAGCGGCGTAAAAGAGAAAGAGATAAACAGCGAGAGCAAAGAGGCTTTACGAAACCTCTTAAATTTAGGCGCCGCGAGCTTACATAAAGATAAATTTTACCTAAACAACGGCTTTGTCTGCGGCAAACTAGACATCAGTGCGAACGGCACTGGCTTTTTGATGCCGTTTGACAAGCGCTTCAAACAAGACATCATCATAGAAAATAAAAATTTAAACAATGCGCACTTTGGCGACATCGTGCTGGCAAAGCTACTGCCGCTTAAAAAAAAGCGTCAAAGCGCTAAGGTCGTCATGAGCCTAAAGCTAGCCAACGAAACCAGCGTCGTTTATACGAAGCACTTTGGTGCGGCCGTACTTGGCGTAAATTTAAAGACAGGGCTATCTCTGGCGCTAAAAGCCAGTCAAAAAAGCCTAAAAGCGCTTCCTATAGGGACGCTTTTAAAGATAAATAACCTAAACAACGAAATAGTCGAGGTTTTAGGCAACATAAACGATCCTTTCAGCGATGAGAAAATTTCACTCGCCCTATACAACAAAAACGATAAATTTAGCGATGCTTGCGAGCTTGAGGCGAGCTCTTGGGGCGACGAGGTCGATGCTAGCATGTATCCAGACCGCGTGGATCTGCGAAATTTAGAATTTTGCACGATAGATCCGATCGATGCCAAGGACTTTGACGACGCGATATATTTTGACGAACGAAACCTCAAAATTTACGTCGCGATCGCCGATGTAAGCGAATACGTGAGCGCCTACTGCGCCATAGACAGCGAGGCTAAAAAACGCGGCTTTTCTATATATTTTCCGCACAAGGCCATACCGATGCTGCCGCGAGCGCTCAGCGAAAATATATGCTCGCTTAAGCCAAACGCCCCGCGCCTTGCGTTTTGCTTTAAAATTTCACTTGATAGCGAGCTAAACGTGACGAAAGAGGAGCTTTTCGAGGCGATCATCGTTTCAAAAAAGCGCTTTAACTACGATGAGGTCGATGAGATTTTAGAGGGCAGACGAAAGAGCGAAATTTCGTGGATAAAGCCACTCTTTGCGGTCACGACTAAACTTCGCAAAAAGCGCCTCGTGCACGCATTTGACTTTCACACGCAAGAGCTCAGGATGAGCCTTGATGAAAACGGCAAAATTTTAGCTACGCGCTACGAGAGCGACTCAGACTCGCACAGGCTAGTCGAGGACTGCATGCTGCTGGCCAACAAAGCCGCCGCAAAACGCATAAAAAAGGGCGTCTTTAGAAATCACGCCGCACCAGATCTAAACAAAATAGACAATCTTTTAAACGATCTGGCTGCGCTCGGGCTTGACTTCGTTTATGAAAACGACCTTGCGAATTTGATACGAAAGATACAAGCCAAAGCCCAAGCTATCGGCAACCGCGAGGAGATAGACAAGCTCATCATAAAAGCGCAGAAAAAAGCCGAATACGCAAGTGAAAATTTAGGCCACTTCGGGCTTGGATTTGACAGATATACGCACTTTACTAGCCCGATCAGACGCTACTCAGACCTCATCTTGCACCGCCTTTTAAAGGCAAATTTAGCCAAAGACGAGAAGCTTTATAACTTTTTGCTCCTAAATATCGAAAGCACATGCTCAAATTTGAGCGAGCTTGAAAGAGAGGCCGATAAGGTCGCGTTTGATTTCATGGATAGGAAATTTGCACGCTGGGCGAGCGAAAACATCGGCAAGCAAGTCGTTTGCTACATCAGTGAAAATCAAAATATCCTAGTAGCAAAGCTGGACGATGAGTTCGTGGGCGCTAGAATTTTCATCGCGGGCTATACCTGCGAGCTCTTGCAAAGGGTCTTAGTCGAGATCAAAGAGGCCGACATCGCCTCGGCAAAAATAATCGGCAAGGTCGTTCGCAAGCTCGAAAAGGAAATTTAATGTATAGAAAAGAGCTCGAAAATATCCTTGCAAACGGCAATGTGAGAAATTATTTTTTGCTCTTTGGCGCGGATGAATACCAGATCGAGCTTTACGGCAAGGAAATTTTAAATTTGTATTGTGCTAGCGACGCAAACGTGCTAAGCGTCTATTTTGACGAGTATGACTTTGCCAGGACCAAGGCTCACATCAGTGAGCCGTCGCTCTTTGGCGGCAAAAACGTGCTTCACATAAAAAGCGATAAAAGGATACCCGGCAAAGAGCTAAAAGAGCTCGTAGCGGCATGTCAAAAAGACGCAAATAACTGCTTTTTGTTTGAATTTTACGAAGCGGACATGAAGCTCGCACTCGAGGCGCAAAAAATTTTCGAGCCGAATTTCGCGAGATTTTTTAAGCCCTCAAGCCCTGACGAAGCTGTGATGCTACTAAGCAGACAAGCCGGCAAGATCGCTCTAAACATCACGAAAAACGCACTTTACGAGCTATATTTCATACATAATGAAAATTTATATCTTGCCGCAAGCGAGCTAAACAAGCTTGCAAGCCTAGACATACATATCGAACAAGACGATGTCAGGAGGCTAGTTTTCGGGCTTGGAGCCGTGAATTTCGACGATTTTTTCAACAAATTCATAAGCCTCAAGGATATAAGGGGGGATTTTTTCGCATATGAGCAAGATCCCAGCTTTAATGAAATTTTACTTCTAAATTCGCTTTATAAAGCGTTTTTTAGGCTATTCAAGCTTCATTTATATATCAAGATCAACGGGAAATTCGATATAAAAGACGCTATCGGCTATGCGCCTCCGCCAAATATCGCAAATATGCTAAAAACGCAAAGTTTGTCTTTAAATTTAAAGGCTTACAGGCAAATTTTTACCACTTTAAATTTAGCCGAGCTAGAGCTAAAAACAAACCCTAAAATAGACAAAAATTCGTTCATTTTGGCTACTATTTTAAACTTACAGAATTTAATATCAACAGCAAATATTAAGTAAAATGAAGCTATAATCAGCACTTGCTTAAAGCATCCTTGCTCGCACAGCGAGCTTAATACCCATAAGGAGAATCAATGAAACATTACGAGCTTTTATTCATTCTTAAGCCTACATTGACTGAAGAAGAAGTTAAAGCGAAAGTCGACTTCGTAAAAGAAGTTATCACCAAAAATGGCGGCGAGATCGCGACTGTCGTAGAGATGGGCACAAGAAAACTTGCATATACCATCAAAAAATACGAGCGCGGAACGTATTTCGTCATTTACTACAAAGCGCCACCTGCACTTTTGGCAGAGCTTACTAGAAACATAAGGATCACTGAAGATATCATTAGATTCTTAAGTGTCAAGTATGAGAATAAAAGAGAGATCGCAGCGTGGGAGAGACTTTGCAAGGGCATCAAGCAAACTATCAAAAAAGAACCTCGCGAGCCTAGAGAGCCGAGAGCTCCACGTGAGCCTAAGGCGGAAAAGATAGAAGAGCAAACCTTCTCGGAAGAATAATCAAGGATAAAAAATGTTCAATAGAGTAGTTTTAGTCGGAAATTTAACCAGAGATATCGAGCTTAGATACACTACCAGCGGCTCAGCTATCGGCAACTCAGGTATCGCCGTCACACGTAAATTTAGCGTTAATGGCGAAAAACGCGAAGAGACTTGCTTTATTGACATCACTTTTTTTGGAAAGCAAGCTGAGATAGCAAACCAGTACCTAAACAAAGGCTCGAAGCTGCTCGTCGAAGGTAGATTGAAATTTGATCAATGGACCGACAACAACGGACAAAATCGTAGCAAACACTCCATAAGCGTAGAAAATATGGAGATGCTAGGAGGCGGTAACTCTCAGCAAGGTGGATACAATCAAAATAATCAAGGCGGCGGATATTCGCAAGGCGGATATAACCAATCAAGCTACAATAATAGCGGCTATAACGCGCAAAGCGGCGGATACAATCAAAATTCTCAACAGCGACCGCAAAATCAGCAATCCGCTAAAAAATCCGAAGAATATTATGATGACAAAGTCCCTGATATCAATGTCGACGCCGACAAATACGAGAGCGACGACACAATACCGTTTTAATTAAGGATCAAAAATGGCAGAAAAAAGAAAATATTCACGCAAATACTGCAAATACACAGAGGCAAAGATAGATTTTATCGATTACAAAGATACTTCGCTTTTGAAGTACTGCTTATCAGAGAGATTTAAGATCATGCCAAGACGCCTAACCGGCACATCTAAAAAATACCAAGAAATGGTAGAAAAAGCGATCAAAAGAGCGCGCCACGCAGCGATAATACCTTACATAGTCGATCGCAAAGACGTAGTTACAAACCCTTTTGAAGGGATATGATCCAAAAAAGCTTAGTCCATTCGGGCTAGGCTCTCACTTTTTACTGCATCTATAAAGCCCCGCTTGCGCCACCAGTGCAAAATGTCTAAAATTTGATCTTTTCAAAAGCTCTTCATATTTTTTGACAGTCTCTTTTAGTTTGCCGTCTTGCTCTAGCTTTTGCGCCGCTTGCGAAATTTTGCTTAGTTCCTCGTATTTTTTCGGGTCGGCATCAAATTCTTTTTTAAAATTTTGCCTTAAATCGGGCTTTCTCTCATATAAAATTTCTCGAGCCTTCCATAACTCGGTTATACTTTTTGAAACTACAAACAAAAGCCCCTCTATCTCAAGCTTTTCGTCATTTTGAGATTCATTTTTGTATTTGACAAGCTCTGCACCTGCGCTATCGAGACGCTCTAACGCCTCACCAAGACAAATATCCATATACTCTAATGTCATTTTTGCTCCTTAACGCATTTATTAAAATATTATACGGCAATAACTTAAGTATCTATAAAGTTTTATAACCATCAAACAATAAAGTCTTGATTTTATTTTATGTAGTCAAAGTCGGCGCTATGCCGACTTTGAGATTATTTTACAAGTGCGTTTTTGAGTACTTCGTCTATCGTATCGACTGCGATTATTTTCATATCTTTTTTTACCTCTTGAGGTATGTCGTCAAGATCGCGGTCGTAGTTTTTGCGCGGTATGAGAGCGGTTTTTATGCCTGCTTTATGCGCTGCTATGAGCTTTTCTTTTAGTCCGCCTATCGGTAGCACCTTTCCGCTTAAAGTGATCTCGCCGGTCATTGCCACGTCATGCCTGACCTTGATGTCTGTTAATATCGACGCGATCGCCGTCACCATCGTTATACCAGCACTTGGCCCGTCCTTTGGCGTAGCGCCCTCTGGCACGTGAAGATGTAGATCAAACCTGCGATAAACATCGCTAGGTTCGAGCTTTCTTTTATCATCGTCAAATTTTGGCACGATGTTCATCGGCACTTTGAGTTTTTTATTATCTATCAGCACCTTGACCACGCTAAATGCTATCTGAGCACTCTCCTTCATCACATCGCCCAGCTGCCCCGTGATCTGCATGCCACCTTTGCCTTGTATGCGTATGGCTTCGATCCTCAGCACATCACCGCCTACGCTAGTCCATGCCAGGCCATTTACCTGCCCTATCTGATCTTTCTTATCGGCCGGCTCTATCTCATAGACTTTCTTTTCTAAAAATTCTTTTAAATTTTTAGCCGTAATCACGACCTTGCTTTCACTTTTTTTAGTCAGGATATTTTTGGCGACTTTTCGCAAGATGTCAGCTATCCTGCGACGTAAATTTCGCACTCCACTTTCGCGTGTGTAGTCGCTTATGATGAGCTCGAGCGCATCTTTGTTTATGCTAATATCGCTTGGCCTTAGCCCGTGCTTTTTGAGCTCTTGAGGCACGAGATATTTTTTAGCTATCTCGAATTTCTCCTGCGGCGTATATGAGCTTAGCTGGATAAATTCCATCCTATCGCGAAGTGCAGCCGGTATGGTACTCACGTCGTTTGCGGTGGCTATGAATATCACCTTGCTAAGATCGATGTTGAAATTTAGATAATAATCTCTGAATTTATTGTTTTGCTCAGGGTCTAGTATCTCCAGCAAAACGGCAGTCGGATCGCCTCGGTAGCTCCTGCCGACCTTGTCTATCTCGTCTAACACGACGACAGGATTCATCTGCTTGGCTTCGATTAGCCCCTGCACTATGCGTCCTGGCATCGCTCCGATGTAGGTGCGCCTATGACCGCGAAGCTCGTTCACATCTTCAAGCCCACCCAAGGCTATACGCACCAGCTCGCGCTTTAGCGCTTTGGCGATAGAATTTGCAAGGCTTGTTTTACCGACTCCGGGAGGCCCCGCAAAGCACAGGATCGCTCCATTGTTTATCTTTTCGCTGATACCTCTAAGCTCAAGTAGCTCACGAAGCGCAAAATACTCCTCTATACGCTCCTTTGGCTTTTCCAGGCTATAATGATCGGCGTTTAGATGCTTTGAGACTTCGGCGATAGATGACTTTTTCTTGGCTACGTTTTCAAACGGCACCTCGACGACCCAGTCGAGATAGCCTTGGATAGTATTCGCATCAGCCGAGTCAGGGTGCATCCTGCTTAGCTTATCGATCTGTTTTTTTATCTCCTTATAGGCATCCTCACCCATAAATTTTTTCTTAGCCTCGAGTTTTTTGCGATACTCCTCTATCTCCTCCTCGCGGCTACTATCACCGCCAAGTTCGGCCTGAATTTGCTTTAGCTGCTCTTTTAAAAAATACTCTTTATTGGTCTTATCTATCTTTGAATGAACCTTATTTTTTATCTCTTTTTGCAGCTTGTTAGCCTCGATCTCCTCGATCACGTAGTCGATGAGCTTTAAGAGGCGCTGTTCTAAATTTTCTTCTACAAAAAAACTATAAGCTATCTGCTTTTTTAGGCGCAAGGCGCTTGATACGAGATCGCACACACGAGTCGCTTCGGCGCTCTCCTCGATAGTCTTTAAAAGATCTGGCGGGAAAAAATGGCTAAACTGCGCCAGCTCCCTGACCTTCTCGCGTAAAACCACGATGAGCGCGTCCGTCTTTACCTGCGAAGGTCGCTTAACATGTAGCATGTCGACGACTCCGCGCAGAGGATTTACGCCGGTTTGCTTCACGATGCGACCCTTGTCGATGCCCTGAAATAAAATTTTCACTCGTCCGTCAGGTAGCGGCACTCGGCGCATTATCGTGCCGATGACACCGGCATCATATATGCTGTTAAAGTCGCGTGCACCGTCTTGTTGCGGCTTTGAAGGCACGACCAAGACCGAGGTCTCTCGCTGCATGGCAAGGTCAAGCGCGTGTAAATTTTCTTCATCGCTCAAAAAAAGCGGCGTTATCATAAAAGGATATAAAAACAGCTCATCTTCGACGATTATCGGGATCTCGGTAGGTAAAATTTTGTTTTCGTTTATTTGCAAGATCGCTCCTATTCGAATATTTTTCTATACCAAGCCACGTCAGGCTTGATGAGGTCGGCATCTTTTAGAGGCGATGACTCGACTCTTTCCTTGTAAATTTCAGCCGATACGTCACGTCCGGTGCGCTTATATAGATCCTCGATTTGTATATTTAGATAGTAAAGCGAGAGCTTGAATTTTATCAGCATGGTTTCGATGAGTGGCCTAAATTCCGTATTTGGATACATGTAAAGGAATTTTTCTATCTCTTTGACGCTGTCTTCCATGAGTTTTTGGTTGCGATTTGGCTGAGAGAACGAGTCGAAATTCGCCTTTATTTTAAGGTATTGGGCAAATTCCGTCTTAGGACCGCCGTCGCCGTATCTTTTGATATATTCGTCAAGATAGTGGTTGGCTAAAAGATACTCCTCTTCATTTACGTGAGCCTGAGCCAAAATGAGCAAAATTTGCTCCAAAAGCGGGCTGGCTACGTGCTCGCTAGCCATCGAAGTGTAGTGTTTATCTGCCGCTTCAAGATCGCTGTCTTTGATATCGGTTATTATTTGCGCGTACCACTCATCAGGCGTGAGGTTGTATAGTTCGGTGTATTTTTCAGCACATCCGCCGATCAAAACGACAAAGCCCAAAGTCGCAATAAATTTTGAAATTTTACGCATATTTTTCCTTAAGAATTTTGATTTTGGTATTTTACATTTTTTGCCATTATTTTTGCCTAAATTTACATAAATTTATCATTTTTTGTATTTTTATTTAAAAAATGGTAAAATGCCCCAAATTTAGAAAAGGAGAAGGTATGACATTTAGCGTAAAAAGCCCTATATTAGGCTTTGAGCACATAAAAACGATGGAACTCATAGAGCTTGATAAATTTTTTGTAAAATTACAAAGCAAAGATGACGAAACTTCATTTACGATGATAAACCCTTTCGCACTTAGAAGCTATGAATTCGACATCCCTAGCTACTATGAGGAGCTGATGGATATAAGAGACACGAGCCAGCTTAGAATTTACAACATCATAGTCGTATCTTTGCCTCTTGAGAAATCAACGGTAAATTTTGTCGCACCGATAGTTTGCAATATGGACAATATGACGCTGTCGCAGGTGGTTTTGGATGTTGGGGCGTATCCGCAATACGGACAAGCCGAACCGATAGAAAATTTTATACAAAAATAAAAATTTAACGAGCGCTAAAGAAGTCGGACGCTTTGGCGCAGTAAAGAAGCTACAAAAATGAGAATTTTAAAGATACTTATACTTACGCTTATTCTAGGTCAGGCGCTTTTTGCGGTCAATGACTTAAACGGTTTATCTCACAATATAGTAAGAAAAGACTATCAAGGGGAGCTTGGCTTTGTAGATCTTAAAGGCTATGAAAGTCTTACGCCAAGAGATAGCGGCAAAACAAGAAGAATCAACGGCGATATAGAGGTCATAGGAGCTACTATATCCGTGCCTAAAAATGGTGGGTTTGATTACGAACCAAGCAGAAGAGATATATATGTGAGCTCACTCACAGACGTTAGATTCTTAAAAGAAAATCCAAAATATCAAACGAATTCATCGTATGCAAAATTTAATTTTAGTAAACCCAAAAACCAAAACGGGCAAGAGGTCGCAGTAGACATAAAAGCAAAAGATGTGGTATTTGCTAGGCTATACTGGGCCGGAGGCATGTCATCTAGCGGTTGGCAAGGAAATCCAAATCAAGCGAATCTAACAACTACATTTTTTAACCTCATAAAAGACTTCAACAAGATAAAATTTGGAACACCGGATGGCAAATATTATGACTTTACGGCATCGCAGACCGATACTAGATGGTATGGCTCATTTACTAGAAAAGGTATGCAATTCATGTATCATACGAGCTATGATGTAACAACTATCATACAAAGTATGGGCGATCTGGTTCTTAATAATGCCACATTTAGCGCCGGCAACATCAAATCATCGGAGGGTCAGCCTGGGGGCATAAGGATGTTTCGTGACGGAGATTGGCTTGGCGAATACAATGGCTACGCCTTTTCTGGACACTATGGTGGTTGGAGCCTAGTCGTAGTATATGACTTGAAAGACGACACAAAAGCAAAGGCAAAAAATGTAACAGTATTTGATGGACTATATATATTAGCACCTATTCATAATATAGGCGTCAAAGAAACCAAAGTAAAATTCGACGGCTTTTATACGCCTAGTAACGGAGATATAAAATCAAGCTTGACCGTTTTAGCATTTGGCGCAAAAAAAGAGGTTAATAGCGAAAACATAATGATCAAAAAAGGCAGCAGATACGAAGTAGTAACATCTGCAAACAACCCTGCAGGCGGTCAATTCAACTCAACTATAACAAAATTTGGCAATTATGTAGATAGCAATAAAAAATATAATAACCAAATGGATCTTGATACATACGATATATCAAATCACATAACAAATAGGCAATATGAAGCTGAGGTAGCACTGCAAGCAAACGTTATTCAAAACGGAGTAACTACACTGGGCGATAGAGCAAACATCAGCTTTGTTGCCTTTTCGACTGATGTATATATACCTCACGTTTGTTATGACGAGAAACTCCTCTTACAATCAAAAGACGGTGGTGGCTTTAAAGAGTTGGCAAAAAAAGGCTCGGGAGCTCCTACGCCGGCAAAAGACGGAGATACCCTAAGATCACAAGTAACTATACTAAATCAAGGAAACGAAACTGCCGAAAATATCTCGATAAGCACGAATATAAGCGATAAAACAGGCACATACTCGCCAAATTCAACATACGTAAAGCCGTATGCGAGTGGGGGATTTAGTATAAGTGCTAGTGACAAAGTAAATGATAACAGCGGACTTCAAAAGCATATAGGCAAAGATCTGCAGTTTTTTGTAGGACAAAATGCCAGTAGCGGCTCAGGCGGAAATTTAGCAAAAAACAACAAGGCGTTCATACAATACGATCTTACGCTTAAAAATAAATTTGAAGAAACCGGATATCTGGCAAAATTTTCAAACAAGAGCATAAAACTAGAATATAACGGCGCTATCAAGAAATGCGAGCAAGTAGAATACGCTCTAAAAATAATAAAAGATCAAAATCCTCATGATTTCATACCTACCACCGTTGCCGACCCAAAAGACACAGATAAGCTAAGCATATACACCCAGCTTGCAAATAAGCCTTTTGATCTAAACATAGTCCACACTAAAGGCGGCAAGATAGCCCAGGCCGAAGACGATGTCGAGCTTGACGTAAAGATAGTGGATCAATGCACCTCTGACGAGTCTTTGATCGCAGGAGCTGCCCCGATAAAAAAAGCCACATTCACAAGCACCCAAAGTGTAGCCAAGATAAAAGATATAACGATAGAAAAGCCATATACATCTTTACACGTAAAGCTTTACTACACAGATCCGATCAACCACAAGGTAAAAACATCTTGCGAAAGCTATGATCCTTTTGCCGTCAGACCAAAGGAATTTAAGCTTTATGATACGCAAAAAAAGACCGCTTCACTACCACTTAGCCTCACCGGCGGTCTTGGATATAAAAATGTCGGGCTCATAGCTACCGACGCTAAAAATCAACCCGCAAAAGGATACACTAGCCTGCTTGAAACCTCCGGTAATAACATAGTTTCGTTCCTCCCCGAGCTGCCAAGCACATGCGTCATCAGCGAAAGTCTAAAAAAAGAGCTTGTTTCAAATCTTTTGAAAGCGGAATTTACAAACAGCAATACCGCGGTAGGCTCACTAAAACGCAACATAAAAGGTGCTGCCAGGGCAAGCGACGACAGCTTTTACTACCCTGACATAGGTGATGCGAAGCTCATAGTCATAGACGGCTCATATACGGCTGTCGATCAAGCAAACGGCGACTGCATAGCAGGTAGTGATACGGCCACCAAAGATACCAGCGGTAAGATAGGCTGCAACATCGCCCTAAAAACGCCTACGTTTAAATTTTTACCAAAAGATCTGCTTATAAGCGACTTTAAAATTTCAGACTTTGGCAACAATATGACCTATCTCTCAAATAGCGCTGATATGGCGGCTGCTGCGAGCTTTGACCTCACAGCAAGGCTGGGCAACGATAAAACGGCAAGGCTTTATTCAAAAGGCTGCTACTCGAAAAATGCCAAATTTACGATCAGCACGGATAAGATAATCAAAGACTACACCGACAACAAGTCAGCCGCTCTTACAGACGACGACAACGGAAAGAAAAGGCTAAACGACGAGATACTATTTTTTAGCGATAATATCTCCGCCGCCAAAAAATCAGCAGGCGTTGCGGCAAATGACGGATCTTACGAGGTTTTGGCCGATGGCTTTAAAGACGGCACCTCTAAAAATAGAATTTTATTCAACTTCGCAAGACTCACGAATTTAGCCAAAAATCCTTTCAAGGCCACAAGCGATATATTCAACTTTCAAAACATATACGACACCGATGGCGTCAAAGGTGCGACCTACACCAAGCCTGCCGCGGCTAATCTCACGTCCGCAAAATTCTACTACGGACGCGTTTATGCACCGTATTACGAAGGGCCAAAGAGCGGCTTTGATGCCGATGTCTACTATGGGGTTTATTGTGACAACTGCAGCGCAGACTATGTCCCGACGGGCTATGGCAGCTCATGGGAGAAAATGCCAAGCACCACTTCATGGTATGTAAATCCGCTTCACGATACGAACAAGGGCTACGTGAACAAATACGAATCTGCCGCAAGCAGCAATATCACGCGTATAAATTCCGCACCATCTGCGACCGTGCCTACTATAACCAGTGGCAAAGAGAGTATAAATTTACGAAACGCGCGAGCGACGATGGATCTGATAAAAATGACCGCGCCGCAGTGGCTGATACACGATGCTTTCGACGAAAAAGCCACTACGAGCGATTTTAACGTGAAATTTATAGATAAAGGCAAATGGGCCGGCAAGGCTTTGAGGCCCGATGGCAAACGAGACGAAGTGGGCGAGATAATAGGTGGCAGTGATCTTAAAAATTTAGACGACAAAACGAATAGAAGAATAGAATGGTAAAAAGACGCGGATTTTCATTGATAGAGCTCATACTCTCTATCGTCATCGTGGCTATCGTGAGCCTCAGCCTACCGCTTGTAATGAAGCTCACATCGCAAACGAACGCAAAGGCGATGACGCAAGAGAGCATCATGAACGCCAAAACCTATATGTCCTTGATCCTAAAAGCTCCTTTTAGCAAAGAGACGGTAAAGACTAGTAACGGTGCCTTATCTCCTAGAGTTTATGAGGGTGGCGATATAGACGAGCCTACCTTTTATGAGAAATTTGGACTAAATGGCGATGGACGTAGGATATTTTATAATAAAAACAATCCTAAAAATTTCATCGACAGACCGCCTACGACCGGTAACAATGAAGAATATATCTCCAAAAAAAGTATAGATGACTTTGCTACCAAAGAGCTGACGATAAACTACGACAAAGACAAGGGCATAAAGCTAAAGCGCGACTATGTCGTAAAGTCGCAATACTCGGTCAAAGTAAATGACGGCAGCAACACTTTCAAAGGTGCGTCAAACAACGACATCAAAGAGGTAGTGATACAAGCGATCTCTTACGGCGAAAATCAAGGCATAAAAACGGATGTTACTATCAGGGGCTTTGTGGCAAACATCGGCGATAGCGGGTTTTTGATAACCAAAGTGTGGCGTTGATGCGAAAAGCTTTTACACTTGTGGAGCTCATATTAGTTATCGTGATCCTTGGCATCATCGCATTGATGACGCTAGACATGCTCTTTAACGTCTATAAAAACTACTCGCAAAGCAAGGTCATAAGCTCACTAGAGACTCAAACCGAGCTGGTGCTGGAGCAAATTTCAAAACGACTGGGATACCGTATAAAAGAGAGCGTCATCGCCAGAAAGCCGGACAATACATATCTAGCGCTCAACGACGAGAGGGTAAATTTTGACTACACGGTTTTAGAATTTATCACCTACTCTTACGAGGCTTTTGACGCCGGCATTTATAGTGGACTGGCTGATCTGTCCGTTAGCTCTGCGGTAAACGGACTGGTCTCTCCGGGAAGTAAATTTGATGTGTATAGCAAGGTTGATGGTAGCGATCAAACGGCCCGACAAATGTTTATCGACCTTACGGACGGCAAGGTGGACTTTAAAAAAGATAACGGCGGAGTGGCGGTCGTCTTTAAAGGGATCGCCTACGATGTGGAAAAATCTTTCGGCTACCAAAAGAAAATAAATAATGGCGATCTCGATGTCGCAAGAGCCAGCGTCAAGGACGGCACTACTCTTAATATTTCAAACTATGACGGCAAGAGGGTCTCGGAGCAGTATCACTTGGCATATACGGCTTACGCTATCAGCACGGGAGAAAATTCCGCGCAAGGAGACTTCGACCTCATACTTCACTACAACTACCGTCCGTGGATGGGCGAAAAATATGATAGCCAAAATACCCCAAAAGCTACACTCGCCAGCCATGTAACGCGCTTTAACTTCATAGAGCAAAACGGCGTCATAGCCCTAAAGCTTTGCATAAAAGCTGAAAATTCCGAAGCGACTATCTGCAAAACAAAGGCGATATACTGATGAGACGTGGATTTAGCCTGCTTGCCGCGATATTTTTCGTAGTCGTGACCTCCTCTCTTTGCATGCTCGCACTGTCGCTGTCAAATACCACGTCAAGGCAAACGAGCGAAATTTACCTAAGAGAGCAAGCCGAGCTTCTGGCGCAAGGTGCGACCGAGTATGCGGTGCTTGAAATTTTAAATCACGACTTCAAAAGCAAAGGCTGCCTATCTAGCGTAAAAGGAAATTTCAAAAACGACGCGAACCCTATCCTCACCTACGAGGTGGATATAACGTATTTTGGAAATATCGGCACTTGTGCAGGCATACCCGTACAAAGCAAAGAGAGTGCAGGCACCGTCATGCTCGATGTTTTCGTCAAAAGCTACGGCTACGATGAGAGCGACCGAGATAAAATGAAAACCCCAAACTCGATAGCTTTTCACAAGCGAACGCTTCAGAAACTTTAAAATTTTATAAAATTTTTAACTTATATGTGATTTCAGCTTGGTTGTGTTATAATCGATTCACTTTCTAAAAAGGAGTTTGCAATGAACATAAGCATTGTAGGAAAGCAGTTCGAGCTTACCGAACCGATCAAAAGCTATATCCAAAATGCCTTCGAGTCGCTTGCTAGATACAACCTCGACATCATTTCAGGCAGATGCGTCGTCTCAGCCGACGAAAAACAGGGCAAAAAGGGCTTTAACGCTGAATTTGCTCTAAACATGGCGCGCAAAGATACGATAGTCATCCGCCAAAAGGACAAAGACCTTTACGCTGCTATCGACCTTGCGATAGACCGCGCGGCTAAGGTTTTGCGTAGAGAGCATGACAAGATGACGACCGTCAAGGGCAAAGACGACGGTAAAGAGGTCCGCGCTCGTATAGGCGAGGAGGCTATCGAGGGTGTCGACGAGATCGTGCCTATGGAGCTTGAGCTTTACAAACCGCTCGAAGTGGAAGAGGCGCTTGAAAAGCTAAAAGCCAGCGATATGCAGTTTTATGTATTTAACGATATCGACGCCAAAATGCGCGTCATCTACAAAAGAGCCGACGGGAAATTCGGCCTTTATTGATTACTCCTTGGGGCGGCTTCGCCCCTCCCTACTTTAAATCCCACGATGAAGCGATACCAAAATTTCACATTTTCCACATGGAACCCGACTATCGGCTGCCATAAAGTAAGCGCCGGCTGCACGAACTGCTACGCCGAGGTCATGGCAAAAAGGCTACAGTCGCTGGGAAATGAAATTTACAAAGACGGCTTTAAATTTAAAATGCTGCCAAGCCGCCTAACAGAGCCTTTAAAAGCCAAAAGGCCGACGATATTTTTCGTAAATTCCATGAGCGATCTATTTCACGAAAACATGAGCTTTGAGTTTTTGGACGAAATTTTGACCGTTATCTCGCAAACCCCGCACCATCAGTATCAAATTTTAACCAAACGACCGCACAGGATGCGCGCATACTTTCTAACACGTCATATCCCAAAAAACGTCTGGCTGGGCACGACGGTCGAGTCGTCTTTCGTCAAAGACCGCATAGATCTCATAAGAGATCTAAACGCCAGCGTCAAATGGCTCTCATGCGAACCGCTGATAAACGACCTTGGCGAGCTGAACCTTAGCGGCATCGACTGGGTCGTGGCCGGCGGGGAGAGCGGAGCAAAGGCTAGAGCGATGAAAAAGCAGTGGGCGCTAAATTTAAAAAGCGAATGCGATAGGCAGGGCGTGGCATTTTATTTCAAGCAATGGGGCGCGTGGGGCGAGGATGGCATAAAGCGCGACAAAAAGGCAAACGGCGCTGTGCTAGGGGGCAAAATTTACAAAAACTATCCGAAATTTAGCCCTCAGCAAGCAAAAGAGAGATCGCTCTTTGACTGATGCGAGGCTAAATTTAGCTGTTTACTTTTGTATGGCTACTTGGCAAAGTGTTGATTTTAAATTCCAGACACTATTTTAGTATATTGACGCGAATTTTATTTGGCTTTGCAAAGCCGTCTAACTTGCGACGCGATTTATGCGGCTATTTCGCCGTTTCGCCAACTTGCTTTGTCTCTTGCCTGAAAAATCTAAAAACCGCCCTTATCCAAATGATCATCGACACGAGCAAGATCACGTAAAAGACGTAGCTCATCACAGGTCGCGCGATCTGCTCGTTCTCGCCGAGCTCTTTTATCGAGACGGCATTTCTAAACTCGTCAAACATCGCGATGCGCCAGCCGTAAAATTTTATCTGCACGGCCTTTTGACTGCCCGCAAAGCTCTGCGCCCTAGCCTGCAAGTCAGCGGAGTTAAATTTAAAATAAAAAGGAAATCCCCAGCGCGTATCCTCGTTGCGATATGGCATCACCTTGTCGCCGACCTCTTGCTTGGTGTAGATAAAATACACATCGCGTGTCGGCCCGTCGGCCGGATTTGAGGCGTCTATGAGCCCGTCCTTGTCCATTCGCTTGACCTCACCGCCTGTTATCAGGGCTTTATCGTAATGCGGAAACGCGAAATTTACCATAACCGCCAAAAATAGGTGCAAAAGCACCACGAAAACTACACAGATCATCTTTGAAAATTTACGCAAAGTATCAAGAAAGCTCATCAAATTTCCTTAAATTTTTTGATGGATTTTACAAGGATTTTATAAATAAATGGATTTTTGCGTATAAAAACCAAAGCGACAAACACCTAAAATTTCGCTCGCATCGACGCAAATTTTAGGCTAGATATGTGAGTCATATTTGGCGATGACTTCATCTGAGGCGCTTATTTGCTCGAATTTAGCCCGTAATCATAGCAGCACGGTAGCTAAATTCACCCTGCGAGCTTATCTTTCTCTCGCTTTTTTAGCCTTTTCATACCATGATTTTGCCTTATTCATATCGTGTGGCACACCAAGCCCGTTTACGTAAAGATCGCCGATGGCTTTTAGCGTGTCAGCCGTGACGTGATCTATCCTTGAAGCGTTTTTCATATAAAGCCGCATCGCCTCTTTATAGTCCCTTTTTACGCCTAGCCCGCTCTCATACAGTTTGCCCAAATGATACTGCGACGTGATGTCGTCTCTCTCATCGCCTAGGCTAAAATACCTCACCGCTAAGGCGTAGTCTTTTTTCACGCCAAGTCCTTGCTCGTAGATGATGCCTATATATCGCGGAGCCTTCTTGTCGCCATTAGAGCTAGCTAGCGAAAGTAGCTTCATGGCCTCCGCATAGTCTTGTTTTACACCCCAGCCATATAGATACAATATCCCTAAATTCCTAGCTGCTACGCTACTTTTTTGCGCGTAAGCGAGCGAGGAGTATTTATACGCCTTGGCGTAATCCACGCTAAGCCCGTGATGCCCTGCCAAATAAGCCTCCGCTAGCATCTCTTGAGCCTTTTTATCGCCCGCGTCCGCTAGACGTATCATTTCGCTTGCATTCATATCGTTTTTATTTTCCGTCTGCGCCGCGCTTGCCGCGCCAAAGCATAAAACGGCAAGCAAAAACGCTCTAAATAGCAAACTCATAAGGGCTTCTTTCTAGTCAGTATCCACTCGAGTACCGGCGTAAGGTCGTAGGCAAATTTCCATGTATTTACGTGTCCTGCGCCGCTATTTGTCTGGCCATCCGCCAAGACCGAGCCCTTTTTAAACGATACGAAATTCACGTTTGCACCCTCGCTTATCAGCTTTTCAAACGCTTCTTTGCTTTCTTGTGTGCTCCATTTAGCGTCCCACACGCCGCGCGCGACTTTCGCGCCGTTTGCTTGAAGCTCATTTACGATAGCCGTTTGACCCGGATACGCCTTGGTATCGTCTTGCGAGACGACTATGAATAAATTTTGCTTTGCCATCGGCGCTACTAGCTTTTCATCCCACTGGCAAGCGACTAGATACGATGCGGCAAAGAAATTCGGATATTTTATATCCATCGCGATGCTTAGCATGCCGCCGCCTGACTGTCCCGTCGTATAGAGGCGGTCTTTATCGATACCATAGTCCTCTGCCAGCTCGTTTATCAAATTTATAGTCGTATCCAGGCTGCCCGAGACTTGCGAGTCGTCATCTGCGACGATCTCGTCAAACTGCGACGCTAGCACGAAACACGGGTATTTGGCTTGAATTTCAGCGCCCGCCCACGACGTAGCACCGTTTCCTTGTATGAGCGTGGCGATTGTATTCGTACCGGTTACCTCGGCGTCATGCATAAAAAGCACGAGCGGATAGGATTTGGCTTTGTCGTAATTTTTAGGAACGAAGAGGTTGTATCTTAGCGTTTGACCCGTCTTATTATCTTTAAATTCAAGCTGCTTAAAATCATCAACGATCAAATTTTTAACGGCACTGCTAGTTATCACGGCGTTTTTAGTATCGATCGTGAGGCGAGGGACTGCGTAGCTTGGCGAATTTTCCTGCTTATCGCCGGCCTTACCGGTCCTTTGCTTTGATCTTGATTTTGATTAGGAGGCTTTTTTACGAGCAGATTTGTCCTTTCAAGCTTTAAGGTCACAAATTTGCCGCTATCTTTTGGCGCACCGTCTACGGCGTCGCTAAGATAAATTTTGCTTACTTTATGCCCAGCCACGCTAAAGCTTTTTGCGTTTATACTGGAAGCCTCTAGCGGACTTTGATACTCGATCGCTACGCCAGTTAATTTATCCCGTCGCCAAACACCTGCGTGATCGCGGTGGCTTTTAACGGCTTATTTGACGCGGCTTTCGCAAAAACTGGCACGCTAAGCATCACCGCAAATCCGGTCGCTTTAAATAAAAATTCCCTTCGTTTCATGCTTGCTCCTTGCCTATATAGTGTATTTTACTCTCGTCAAATCGCTCTTTTTGTTCGTGCGCCGTTTTGGGGTAGCCGATCGCCATTATGCAAAGCACGCTCAAATTTGGCGGCAAATTTAAAATTTCTCGTGCCTCTTGCATGCGCTTTTCATAAGGCGCAATGCCTAGCCAAACTGCTCCAAGCCCCAAACTATCGGCTTCCAGCCATAAATTTTGCGCTGCGCAACTTGCATCAAACGGCGCGCACTCTTGATATTTGCAGCCCTCGTTATTATAGCAGATCACGATGCCGACGGGTGCGTCTTTGAGGCAGTCCGAGTACTGGCTGAGCTTTGAAAGCGCTTGGAGTAAAATTTTATCTTTGACTACGTAAAATTCCCATGGACGTTGATTTCCGGCACTTGGCGCAGCCATTGCAGCTTTTAAGACCCGTCTAATCTTTTCATCCTCGATCTCTTTGTTTTCGTAGTTTCTCACACTGCTTCTATGAAAAATTTCTTTCATTTTCGCTCCTTAAATTTTAGATTATGATAGAGCAAAACCGTAAATTTTAGGCAAATATCATTTGGTTTAAGCTACGTTTTTAAGAGTAGTGATTTTAAAAATTTAAGGCTCTGTTTTAACAAAGTTTTGATGTATTCAAACGAATGCTTCGCAAATCTTATTTACTCCGCAAGGCGCCGAACATATAGCACGATTTTTGCGGTCAGTCTTACGACTTCCCTAAAAATCGGCGGCGATAGCGTCGCTTCATAAGATTTGACTACGCTATAATGTTTAAAATTTTAGAAATCAACACTTTTTTAAAACAGAGCTAAATTTAAACATTCTAGAGAAGTAAAATTTAAAGTATAGCAGCCAGGTTGACCCCGGCCACTAGTTAGATTTACGCCTTGGCGGTTGCTTTGCCAAAGATAAATTTAAGGATCTGGATAAAGAAGCATAGACCGCCGATGATAAATATCATATCGCCGATCATCCTTAGCCATCTTAGATCTTGTAGATGTGATGATTGTAAGAATTCAGCGCTTCTAGCATACCACATACCTACATTGAGGCTGGCGATAGCTTGATATATACCTATTGGAAGCAGTGATAAAAGTATCATCAGCATGAGCCCCCAATTTAGCGACCAAAAGCCGATCTTCATAAGCTTGTCGTCAAATTCTTTGCCTTTAAAGACATAAAGCGCCACGAGCCAAACAAAGCCAAGAGCCAAGAATCCATACACGCCAAATAGCGCCGCATGCCCGTGAACAGGCGTTGTATTTAGACCTTGTATGTAAAATAGCGAGATCGGAGGGTTGATGAGAAAGCCAAACACGCCAGCGCCCAGCATATTCCAAAATGCGACTGCGATAAAGCAATAAAGCGGCCATTTAAGCGTTTTTGCCCAGCTAGTTGCAAACTGAAGCCTATAATGCTCGTAAGCCTCAGCTCCAAGAAGCACCAAAGGCACGACCTCAAGCGCTGAGAAGCTAGCTCCTACCGCCATTATCGGTGTAGTCGTTCCTGCAAAGTATAAATGGTGGAAAGTACCGGGAATTCCACCTATCATAAACAAAGACGCACTGGCAAGCGTCGAAAACGTCGCCATCCTCTTTGAGACAAGGCCTAAAGATACGAACACGAACGCAAGCGAAGCAGTCGCAAATACTTCGAAAAATCCCTCGACCCAAAGGTGAACGACCCACCAGCGCCAGTATTCCATCACAGGTAGTGGGCTTCTTTGTCCGTAAAATAGCCCCGCTCCGTAAAACAGACCAACAGCGATAGCCGACATAGCAAAGATCGCCAGCAAATTCTTGTCGCCACCTTGTTTGAAGCCACCGACAAATCCACGGCAAACCAACACCATCCAGATGACAAGACCTACAAAAAGTATAAGCTGCCAAACACGGCCAAGCTCTAGGTACTCGTATCCTTGGTGTCCAAACCAGAAGCTTAAATTTATAGGCATGATGTGCGCTATGGCTAGGTATTCGCCTACGAAGCTTCCTACGACTAAGATGAGAAGCGCGTAAAAGAGCAGATCCACGCCAAGCTTTTGAAATTTCGGATCCTTGCCGCCGTTTATGATAGGGGCTAAAAATAGGCCCGCAGCTAAAAATCCGGTCGCTATCCAAAATATACTAGCTTGTATGTGCCAGGTGCGCGCTAGCGAATACGGGATGTATTGCGAAACGTCGATACCGTAAAATTCTTGCCCCTCGACCGTATAGTGCGCCGCAAAGCCTCCTATCATGAACTGAAAGACAAAAAGTGCGATCGCTACGAAAAGATACTTGCCAAGCGCCTTTTGAGACGGAGTGAGTGCTAGACGGCTGAGCGGATCCTCGCTGATAGGGGTAGGTTTCTCCTCATCATGCTTACCGTAAAACGAACTACACCATACCAAAAAGCCGATACCAGCGATCAAGATCACGACGCTTGCGACAGACCAAAAGATATTTTCGCTGGTCGGGACGTTGTCTATGAGCGGCTCGTGCGGCCAGTTGTTAGTATATGTAGCTTCGCTGTTAGGACGATCAGTCGCCGTAGCCCAGGCAGCCCAGAAGAAGAAGTTGTTTAGATCCTTTCTGTCAGCCTCGCCAGGCAAGGTGTTTTCTTTCATAGCGTAAGCCTCTCTTAAAGACTTAAATTTAGGATCGTTGCCAAAGAGTGCGGAGTATTCGCTAGCGACTGAATTCATCGCTGCGATCCTATCTTTGCTTAGCGTGATCGTGCCGTTTTTGACGGTATTGGTACGGTATTCTTTTTTGAGGATGACCTTTAGATGCGCTTTTTGCTCGTCGTTTAGATCCTCGTATTTAGCGTTGTAAATTTCGCCCGCTTTGATCTGTAAAAACGCCATCAGCTCTTTATGTAGCCAGTCTGCACTCCAGTCAGGTGCCTGATAAGCTCCATGTCCCCAGACCGAGCCCACCTGCATGCCACCGATGCTTTGCCAGGCCTCTTGCCCCTTGTAAATGCTCTCCTCCTCGATGAGGACATTGCCGCTCTCATCGACGAAGCTCACCATTGGCGGAGACTGTCTATACACCTCCGCGCCGTAATAGCCCAAAAACCCAAAGCCGATGATCAGCACCGCGACCAGTGCCAACCAATACCTCTTGTATTCACGCATCTGCGCTCCTTTTCCTAAAATTTCGGAGTAAGTTTATCTTTTTTTGAGGCCTAAAATAATGATGTATGTCAAGAAGGAGAGCAAATTTTTCCTTTTGGTGAAATTTTGCCTTCTCGGCTACCGGTCGTTAAATTTTGCTTTGTTTTATATTTATGAAAATTTAAGTGGCGTTTAATTATAATCCGCGAAAATATATAGATATATATTTTAAAAATTTAAAAATATAATTAAGGAAAAATATGCGAAATATCAAAATTTCAGCCATTTTGGCTGCGTTTTTGGCCGTCGGCAGCAGCTGTGTGGCAGCTGAAAATGTCCGTCTCGAGACGATCGAGATAAAAAATAGCACTGGCGAGAACATTTCTGACAGCGGTATCTCGGAGCATTTTTTACAAAAAGACGCGCTTTTTGGACCGCTCATGGATAAAAAGGTCAAAGACATCCCGCTTCAAATCAACACCGTCTCAAACGAGCTCGTGCAAAATTTGCAAGCTACGGGGCTTGAAAATGTCTGGCGCGTGATACCAAGCGCGACCGTCTCATACATGGGCTCTGGCTCGGTCACACGTCCTGGCACGCGCGGTATGTATGGCGGCGTCATCGGCAACAACTACTGGGACGGCTTCATGGTGACTGCAACGACTGCCGTGCCGATGATGATATTTGAAAAGCTCGAAGTGCAAAACGGACTTTCAGGCTCGCTTTATGGCTCACAGCACCCAAGCGGCATCTTTAACTACACGCGCAAACGCCCGGTCGATAGCCAGACGATAGTTCGCGTGGATTGGAGCGAAAAGGCAAATTTTGGCACGATGCTTGATACGTCTGACCGCTTTGAGAAAGTCGGCTACCGCGGCATATTTTACTTTAACGACGGCGAGGGCTTCGTAAAAGACAGCATCAAAAGAAGCAAGCTCGCAAATTTAGCACTTGATTTTTATTTGACCGACGATCTCACATTGGAGACAAATTTTACCTACTATAACTACATCAGATACGGCTATGGTGCGCGTTTCTTGTCACCTCAGACAAAGGGAGTGGCAAATTTTAACGTCCCGGGAGCCATTGCGAACGATAAAAAAGGTATAGCGCAAACTTGGGCAGGAATGGATCTAGAGAGCTACAACGCCAGCGCAAAGTTAAAGTACAACATAAATAGTGACTGGTATGTGGAAGGCGGCTACCAGCACCATATCTCGGATCGCTGGACGATGGAGCAAAGCAACACCCTAGCTGGCAACAATGGCGAGATCAAGTCAAACGTCGGCAGACGCGGCAGCAAAGCACCTCGCTTTATACTTCAAAGCTGGTTTGTCAAAGCCATGGGACACGAAACGACAGGCAGCATCGAGCATGACCTAGGAATTTCTACCTACGGCTACATCTACGACTCCAAGACGCAGTTTGGCGGACCTGGCAATACAGCAACATGGTCACAAAACATAAACAATATGGTAAATATCTCAAAGCCAAGCGATTTTTATCAAAATGTAAGCCTCAAACGCGCTTTGAAATTTAAGACATACAATGTCACTTTGGCCGATGACATCAAGCTAAGCGAGCAGTTTAGCTTTCTTGGCGCTATCACTCACACATGGGTAAAGCAAGATAGCTTCGCTGACAATGCCGCCAAAACAGCTAGAGAAAAGGTCGGAAGCAACACCGATAAAAAATTTACCTATCTAGCAGGACTCACATATCGCCCTACTGATAATACAAATGTGTATTTCACCTACTCAAACAGCGTTCAAGTAGATGGCCTCGTGCCACCAGCTTATGACGCTGGTAGGACACTCACATACGTCGCACCGATCAAGACAAAGCAATATGAACTGGGCGTGAAATCGACTATCGGCACGATAGACCTATCCGCTGCACTTTTCCAGATAGAAAGACCGCTTTATTATAGAGTCGGCACGACAACTAAATTTATCAAACAAGGCAAACAAGTCAATAAAGGGCTTGAAGCAACAGCTGGCGGAAAGCTAGGCGAATACGTGAGCGTTTATGGCGGCTTCATGCTACTTGATCCAAAGCTTAAACACACCGTAAACAGCTATGCAGACAATAAATACGTCGTTGGCGCTCCTAAATTTCAAACAAACCTGCTATTTGACTTTGCCGTGCCAAATACGAACAAACTAAGCTTCATGACGAACCTCCACTACACAGGCAAGCGCTATGTCGACGACAGAAACACTCAAAGCGTCGATGGCTACTTCACGACCGACCTTGGCGTGAGATATGCGACTAAAACGTGGTTTGGCAAGGAGACGACTTTACGCTTTAACGTAAATAACCTCTTTGACAAAAAATACTACATCAGCGTGCGCCCAGGTGAGAGCGACGGAGCCGGTAGCGGCACGACCGACCTATATACAGGCGACAGCAGGAATTTCATGGCGTCATTTGAGGTCAAATTTTAAAAGATCAAATTTATCTTAAGGAGATGGATATGAAGAAAATTTTACTAGTCTTGGCTCTGATCTTTGGGGCTTTAAACATAAATGCAGCTGATTTTAAAACTCTGACCGACATGACCGGCAGCGAGGTCAAGATCCCTGTAAAGGTCGAGAAGATCGCCGCACTTTGGCATGCAAACAACCAAATCATTTTGGTTTTAGGTGGCATGGATAAGGTCGTCACGACTACCGATCAGATAAGCAAAAACAAGTGGTTCGCGCGCATTTATCCGCGCCTTACCAAGCTTCCTGCCACACTTAACGGCAACGATATCCAGATCGAAGAGCTAGTCAAGCTCGCTCCTGATGTCGTCATCGTCTCAAATAAAAATTTCCAAGCAAGCCTCGTAAAAGAGGGATTTAGCGTGGTGAATGCGCTGTTTAAAGACTACGAAGATATGAGAAAAAGCGTGCTTCTCACGGCTGATGTCATCGGCGGCAACGCCCCTGCACGCGCAAAGGAGCTAAACGACTACCTTGATAAAAACATCGCTCTTGTCAGCGCAAAAACGGACAAAATTCCAACCGACAAACGCCCTAAAGTGCTTCACATCGTAAATGGCTCGAATCTACTCAAAGTCGATGGCACAAAGAGCATGATCGATACTTGGATAAACTATGCAGGCGGAACGAACGCGATCCAAAAAGAGGGTAACATGTTTGAGATCACGGCCGAGGAGATACTAAACGCAAACCCTGACATCATCATAGTAGGCGGCGCGGACAATCAAAAATCTGTGGCTAAAATTTACGCCGATCCGGCATTTTCAGGGTTAAAAGCAGTCCAAAACAAAAAGGTCTTTGGCAATCCAAAAGGCGTATTCAGCTGGGATCGCTACGGCGCAGAGGCGGCTTTACAGATCCTTTGGGCGGCAAAGACTATCCAGCCGGAGCTCTTTGCCGATGTCGATCTAAAGGCCGAAACGAAGGCGTTTTATAAAAAATTTATGAACTACGATCTTAGCGACGCGGAGTTTGGATACATCCTAAACGGACTAAATCCTGACGGAAGCAAATGAAATTTAAAATTTTTTGCCTAGGGGCTCTGGCGCTGTTTGTGGCACTGGGGCTTTTTCTAAATGCAGGCGAATTTAAGAGCGTGAGCGACCTTGCGGGCAATGAAGTCAAAGTGCCCGCGAAGGTCGATAAGATCGCCGCTCTTTGGCCTGCGAACACTCAAATTTTACTCATCTTAAAAGCAGCAGACAAGATAGTCGCGACCTCCGAGCACATCACGAAAAATGCGTGGTTTGCTCGCGTTTTCCCACCGATAGCGGACGTGAAGACCAAATTTAGCGGTAACAGCGTAAATATCGAGGAGCTTTTCGCCGCAAACCCGGACGTCGTCATCGTCTCAAATAAAAATTTAAGAGATTCGCTCGCTAAAAATGGCTTTAACGCCCTTTTTGCGGGATTTGGCGACTATGAGGGCATGCAAAAAAGCGTACTAATGAGCGCGCGCATCATCGGCGGCGAGGCGGAGCAAAGAGCGCGCGAATTTAACGCATATCTGGCGCAAAATATCGATAAAGTCGCCGCGCGAACGAAAGATCTAGCGCACGAAAAACGCCCCAAAGTGCTTCACATCGTAAGCGGAGCGGATCTGCTCAAAATCGACGGGACGAACAATATGATAAACACGTGGATCGAGCTTGCCGGCGGCACGAACGCGATCAAAAAAGAGGGTATAATGCTAGAAATCACCGCCGAAGAGGTGATCGCGGCAAACCCTGACATCATCATCGCGGGCAACTCAAAGGCGGACGAAGTGCTGGCTAAAATTTACGCCGAGCCGCGATTTTCTGGACTGAATGCGGTCAAAAACAAGCGTGTGTATGCAAACCCAAGCGGCTTTTTTAGCTGGGATAGATACGGCGCGGAGGCGGCATTGCAGATCCTTTGGGCGGCAAAGACTATCCAGCCTGAAATTTTTGCCGATATCGACGTGAGAGCCGAAACCAAGGCGTTTTACAAGAAATTTATGAACTACGAGCTTAGCGATGCGGAGTTTGAGCATATCTTAAAAGGGCTCAGCCCAAATGGAGAGTAAATGAAAAAAATAGTGCTGGCAGCGAGTGCAGCGGTATGGCTGCTCGGTGCGGGGCTAGAATTTTACGAGGGTAAATTTGAAACCAAAACGCTAGACGTTGGCGGCAAGGCGGTCAAATTTAGAGCGTATGAAAATATCGTCTATGTCGCAAACCCCGTGGATACGCAGTATCAAACGATGAATTTTTATGCGCCTACAGAGTATTTTGAGGGCGGCAAAATCGGTAAATTTGACGCGACCAGCGCGCCGATATTTTTCCCAAATTCCGTGGGCGGATATATGCCGGGCAAGGCCTCTGCGCCAGGGCTTAAAAACGGCAAGCCAAACACCATTTTAGAGGCTCTCGCGCGCGGCTATGTCGTGGCAGCCCCAGGCGCTCGGGGTAGGACGCTCACAGACGCGCAGGGAAATTTCACAGGCAAAGCCCCCGCGGCGATCGTCGATCTAAAAGCCGCCGTGCGCTATCTGAAATTTAACGACGCAAAGATGCCTGGCGATGCGAACAAGATCGTCTCAAACGGCACTAGCGCGGGCGGTGCGCTCTCTGCTTTGCTTGGCGTCTCGGCGGACGCGGCGGAGTTTGAGCCATATCTAAAAGCCCTTGGCGCAGCCCCTGCAAGCGATGAAATTTACGCTGTCTCCGCCTACTGTCCGATCACAAACCTTGACAACGCCGACGCTGCCTACGAGTGGATGTTTAACGGCGTCGATGAATATGAGAAAATGGACTTTTCGGGGCTTGATGCGGGCGGCTTTAACGAGCGAAGCGGCAAACGAAAAACGATAAACGGCACGCTCACGCAAGGGCAAAAAAGCCTCTCAAACGAGAGAAAAACGGCGTTTGTGAGCTACGTAAATTCGCTAAATTTAAAGGACGCCAAAGGGCGAGCTTTGAGCCTTAAACCTAGCGGTGAGGGAAGCTTTAAAGAATACCTAAAAAAGGCGCTCTCAGCCTCATTCGTGGAGGCAAAAAGGATCAAACAAATCAGCATCGCACCCAAATTTATCTTTCTCAAAGAGGACGGCTGCGAGCTGGAATATGCTCTCGAATTTGACAACTACTTGCGCGAGATAAAGCGCGCCAAGACGCCACTTGCCTTTGACGATCTAAATTTAACAAATCCTGAAAACGATCTTTTTGGCGACGCAAAAATCGTGGCGAAGCACTTTACCACCTTTGCCAAAGAGCGTGGCAAGGGCGAGATGGCGGACGCGCAGATCATAAAAATGATGAACGCGATGAACTATTTGACAAACAAAAACGCGGCGAAATTTTATCGTATCAGACACGGCTCGGCTGATCGCGACACCGCGCTAGCCGTACCGCTCATACTTGCCTTGGGCTTGCAAAATGCGGGCAAGAGCGTTGATTTTGCCGTGCCGTGGGGGCAAGGACATGGCGGTGATTACGACTTGGACGAGCTTTTTACGTGGATAGACGGGATCGTTAAGTGATATTAAAAAGCGCGAAAATATGGCGGTTAAATTTTAAAATTTGCGCCTTATTTTGGGCGTTTTAAATTTTAAGGTTTCGTTTTGATAAAGTGTTGATTTAGTTTTACCTTGCTAGCGAGCTTATCGTCGCTACAACGAGACTTCGCTACGAGGATATGGGGTGTGGTAGCTGACGACCGCGCGTCTGCTAGCGATTGCGAAGCGTCTTAAAGAGCTGCGAGCAACGCGAAGTATAAAATCGTGCTATTCGCTCCCGTATAAACGCTGTTCGCGCCCGTGCTAGGTTGCTCTTGGAGTGAGTAGGATTTGTAAGGCGCTTTTAGGACATCAGCACTTTATTAAAACGCAACCAATATAAAAGGAAAATTTCATATGACACAAAATTTGCAAAAAGCAAGCATGCCGTTTAAATTTACCCTCGTCTTACTCGTAGTATTGACGATACTGACGGCTCTTGGCGCACTTTGCATCGGGCGCTTTGGCGTCTCGCCCGAAGACGTGCTTCGCGTGATACTAAATTTACTGGGTCTTAACGAGCAAATGGCTCTAAATATCCACAACGTCGTCGCCAACATACGCTTACCGCGGATCTTAGCCGCCCTATTAGTCGGTGCCGCACTTGGCATAAGCGGCACGGCGTATCAAGGCGTGTTTAAAAACCAGCTCGTGAGCCCCGATCTGCTGGGCGTCTCGGCCGGAGCCTGCGTAGGCGCGGCGAGCGCGATAATATTTGACTTCTCGATCTTTGGTATACAGATAATGGCCTTCGTCTGCGGCCTCATCACCGTGGGCTTGACGCTTAGCATACCGCGGCTGATGGGGCGAAACAGCACGCTGATGCTGGTGCTCTCGGGCGTCATAGTAAGCGGCCTCATGACCTCGATAATCGGCTTTTTAAAATACGTCGCAGACCCCGAGACGAAGCTACCTGACATCGTGTATTGGCAGCTTGGCAGTCTAGCTAAGATTGATGTTTTAAATCTAAAATTCCTAACGCCCGTGATGATCGTTTGCATGATCGTGCTAGTGGCGATGAGCTGGCGTATAAACCTACTCTCCCTTGGCGATGCGAGCGCGGCGAGGCTGGGCGTGAACGTCCCGCTGGAGCGCGGCGTCATCATCGTCTGTGCCACGCTTCTAACGGCGAGCAGCGTCTGTATAAGCGGTATAGTCGCGTGGATAGGGCTTTTGATGCCGCATCTTGCCCGTATGCTAGTTGGTGCGAACAATACGAAAAGCCTACCCGCGAGCATTTTTATGAGCGCGATATTTTTAGTCGTCGTAGACACCTTGGCGAGGACGATAAGCGTCAGCGAAGTGCCTCTTGGCGTGCTCACGGGCTTTATCGGCACATCGTTTTTCATCTGGGTACTATTTAAAAACAAAAAGGTCGTTTGATGTTAGAGATAAAAAATATGAATTTTGCCTACGCAAACGGCGCCGGGCAGCTACATAACGTGAATTTGAGCCTAAAAAAGGGTGAAATTCTGACTATCTTGGGTAAAAACGGAGCCGGCAAATCAACGATGCTGGGGCTGATAAGCGGGGCGCTGAGGCCAAATTCCGGTAAAATTTCACTAAAAGGACAAAACGCCCTTGGCCTAAGCAATAAACAAAGGGCGAAATTTATGGCTTATGTGGCGCAAAGTGAAATTTACGAATACGAATACACCGCGCTTGAATACATCACCTTCGCACGAGCGGCGCACCTAGGCATATTTGCAAGACCTAGCGAGGCTGATTATGATATCGCCAGAAAATATATCGCGATGCTTGGTATCGAGGCGCTGACGGATAAATTTATCACCCAGATGAGTGGCGGGCAAAGGCAGATGTGCTCGATCGCCAGAGCCCTCACCGCAGAGCCCGAGATCATCATTTTTGACGAGCCGACCTCGGCACTTGACTTTGGCAACCAGTATAAATTTTTAAAGGTCGTAAAGCGCCTGCTAGTAGAGGGCTATACTGTCGTTTTAACCACGCATAATCCGGACTTTGCCATACTTCTTGGAGGCACGGTCGCACTGGTAAAAGACGGCGGAGAGGTAGCTAGCGGAGCGGTGGATGAGATCGTAAAAAGTGAAAATTTAAGCAAGCTTTACGGGCTAAATTTAAACGTAGGATACGTTGATGGCGTCGGCAGGAAATGCTGCCTCACCTACCCGCTATAAACGTCATTTCAGCGCGCTACATAAAGCTCGCCTCTTGAGTTAGTCGTCATCTTTTTAGTATCGTATATTTTTGTACTCGTGCGAGAGGATGGGCTCTTTGATGGCGGACAAGCTACCGCGATACGACTGCCGTGGGGAAAGGGCGGAATTTTTACGTAGATTTTGAAAAGAAATTTTGATTTATCCGGGCAAAGCGGGCGAGAGTCTTCAGCCTCGCCCCTATTTTAAAATTTCACTACGCTTTACCGATATCATCGCTCTTTTTTTCGCCCGAAATTTTATTTAGCACCTTTTTACCGATCTCGCTTTGATTTAGAGCTTCAAGCATCGCGGCTAAATTTGTGCCACCCTTGGAGCTTAAAATTTCGCCGAATTTTCCCATACCTTCGCCTACGCTGCCTTCGTTTGCGATGATTTTTAGATCGGCTGTGCTTAGGGCTTTTGCTTGTTCGAGCCCGATGTCGCGGTTTGCTTCGATCTGTTTTATCGAGATGAGGTAGGTTTGATAGCCTTGATTTTCGCCGATCTCTTTGGCAAGCTCGATTTGTGCATTTACGGGAGCGAGCTCTTTTAGGCGCAGAGCTTCGGCTTCGGCGGTGCCGATCTTTAGCGTGCCTTGGGCCTCTTTATCTTTCATCTCAAGTAGCGCTGCGGCAGCTAAAAACTGCTTTTCTTTGTCGCCTTGAGCGATGAGGATCTGGTTTTCCCTTGTCGCCTCGGCCTCTCTTATGACCGCATTTTTGCGTGCTTCAGCGTCGATCTCGATCTTGCGCTGCTCTTGTTCGGCCTTTACGATCTCGACTTGTTTTTTGATCTCGGCTTGTTTGACATCATTTACGCGCACGACCTCCATCGCCTTTTCTTGCGTGATCTTTTGCTGATCTTTGATGAGCTGCTCGGCTTGCTCTTTTGAGATAGAGACCTCTCGCTCGTTTTCGACGGTTTTTAGACCGACCATTTTATTTGCCTCTTGTTGCTTGACTTCAGTGGCTTGTTTAGCCTCTATTTCGGCGATTTGGGCGAGCTTTTTATTATTTGCCACCTCGATGCGGCTCTCTTTTTCGATGAGGGATTTTTTCTTTTCCATTATGTTAAAGATGACCTTGCTGTCGCGGTTGTCGCGGATGTCCATTAGCTCGATATTTTTAACGGGCTCTATGCCCCAGTTTTCAAGTTGCGTTTTGACCGCCTTCGTAAAGTCATCGCCAAGCTCCGAGCGGATCTGCAAGATGTCTTCAAGCACGCGGCTTGAGAGGATCGAGCGGATCGAGCCTTGGATGATGTTTGTCAGCTGATTGTTAAGATCGTCAAAGTTATTGACGCGCTGAGCGGCTAAATTTGAGTCACTGATCCTAAAAAACGCCGTGATATCGACGACAAAAGGCAACCTACCAAGGTCATACGCCTCATAATCTTCGATCTTTATGCTAAAAACGGAGACCGGCAAAACGATCTTTGTAACGCCAAAAATCGGCATCCAGCTTGGAAATTCGTAATAGCTGTTGCCATTGCCCGTATCTTTGCCATAGCTCATCGTCTTTCTGGCACTTTGCACGATATGCACCTCGTTCGTCTCCACTACGCGCCTGAAAAACAAAGGCACTAGGACAAACAGTAAAACTAAAACGGCCGCGACCGCCAATATAACGGCATCATTTACATAACCCATCGCTATTCCTTGAGTAAAATTTTAGTTATTATATTGATTTTATGTTTAAATTTGGCTCTTTTTAGCAAAATGCCGAGATTTCAGCACTAACGTAAATTTCACTTCCTGCTTGCAAAGCCCAAAACTGCGTCCAGCCTGTCTTTTGCCGCCTGGGTGATCTCCTCTTCGTATGCGTAGTATTCAAAGGTCGCTCCGTGCTGAAGCGTGCCGTTTAGTATGTCGCCGCTTTGGCGGTTTTTTAGATCGAGCTGCGCTATCTCAAAGCCGTCCGTCGTCGAGCAAAATTCCACCAGTCTTTCGGGCGGATTTTTAAGCTTCGTAAATAAAAAACAAAAGCCGCTACCGCCGTTTCGTCCGACGCGACCGCGCAGCTGATGAAGTGTGGCAAGACCCAGTCGCTCGGCTCCTACGATCACGATCGTGCTAAGCCGTGGTAACGAGATACCGACCTCGACGACAGTAGTTGAGAGCAAGATATCGCCTCGTTGCTTAAACTGGCGCAAAATTTCCTCTTTTTCTCTATCTTTTCCGTGCGTGATGAAGACGTTTTTGAAATTTTGCAGCCAAAATCCCTGCGCCTCGCTCAGGCTTTGATAGTTTAAATTTTCAGAGCCCTCGACCAGCGGATAGACAATGATCGTTTGACGGCCGCTTGATATCTGGGCTTTTATGTGCGTTAGAAGCGAGGCGAAGTTTGCGGGCTTTAAAATTTGCGTTTTTATATACTTTTCAAAGGGCATTTGCTTTAAAAAGCTAAATTCTACGAGTGAGGACTGGATAAGGCTTAGCGTGCGGGGTATGGGCGTAGCTGAAAACTGCACGAAATTTGCGTGCAAGTCGCCGTTTCGCGTCATCTGCTCGATCTTTCCGCGCTGGCTCGAGCCAAATCGGTGCTGCTCATCGACCATCACTAACGGCACGGGCGGCAGCTCTTGATAGAGTAAAACGTGAGTGCCGATGATGAAATTTACGCCCGAAAAATCTAAATTTTTATCTCCGCTTTTAACGAGCATCATGTTCATAAACCCAGGCAGCAGGCGCTTCGCCTCGTTATAAATCTGCTCGCACAAGATGCTAGTAGGCGCCATCAACACCGCGCAGCCCGGATACACGCTAAGTGCGGCGGCTAGGATGACTAGCGTCTTGCCGCTACCTACATCACCCATCACGACGCGCCTTTTGGCCTCGCCGTGCGCTAGATCGGTGCGGATATCGTTTATAGCGTTTAGCTGGTCGTTTGTCGGGGCAAATGGTAAATTTTTAAACCACTCGCCGATGTCAAAAGGCTCGATCTTTTGGCTTTTAAAATGGATCTTTTTGGCGCTTAGCTTTTTTATGTAGTTAAAAATTTCTATGAATTTTAGGGTCTGCAGCCCTTCGCTTTTACTCTTTAGTTCGTTTAAAATTTCTATGCTTCGCTCGTTCGCATTTTGAAGGCTCAAGATGAAATTCGCCTCTCTTTCATCAAGCCCTTCGTTCGTTAAAATTTCAAAATTTATGTATTTTGACACGAGGGTTTTTAGCCGCTCGTCTTTTAATGTAGTGCGGTATTTTGGCACTATCTCGCCGGGCTTAGTGATGATCCTTGGATTTATCACCTGCCACGCGCCAAAAGTGTGCGAGGCTACGCCCGTTATCATCATCTTTTTGCCGACCTTAAACGCTCCAAAATGCCACGGCTTTGCATTAAAAATGACGATCTTGACGCTGCTTTGCCACGCCTCGCAAAAGCTTATGGCGACCAGCATACCGCCGCGCGCACGAGAAGTCGATCTTATCGTGACATCGATACAAACTTGCCCCTCTTTGGGCTCATTTGCCAGAGTCGTATCCTCAAAGCTTTTTGGTAGCGTCAAAGCCAGATCAAGCAGGCTGGTAACGCCGATCTTTGCTAGCTCGTCCCTATCTTTTGACTCAAATTTCATTTCTTAAAACGCAAAAACTAAGCTTGTTTATCTCCGCGTGAGAGGTGATGAAGTGATTTAGCTCATCAAGCTTTAGGGCTGAAATTTTATCAAGCTCGCTTAGAAACGAGCCAAGGGGCTTGCCCTCATAAAATTCGTTTTGTGCGATGTCAAGGCGCTTAAATAGCGTCTCAAGGCGCAGCGGTAGCGATCCGCTCAAAAATTTTTTTGCTTGAGCAAGCTCGGTTTTACTCACGCCCTTTTGGCTGAATTTTAAAATTTCATCCTTGATGACTGCAATGGCTTCGTCTTTTTTGTCGTTTTTAGTCTGCATATAGCCAAAAATTTGCGTGTATGAAAGGTTGAAGATATTTCTCGCGTAGGCGCTATATGCGAGCCCCCTTTTGACGCGGATCTCCTCCATCAGCCTGGAGCCAAAGCCGCCCTCGCCCAGGATAAACGTAGCCACTATGGCCTTGTAACGCTCCTGCTTTGGCACTTCATAAGGCGAGCCAAAATAGATATAAGCTTGCTCACTTGGCCTTACGATCTCTTTTGCCTCGCACTTGTCGCTAGTGGCAAAATGGCTTAAATTTCGCTGCTTACCCGCAGGTAAAACGCTCAAAATTTCACCCACCGTAGCCGTCTGCGCCTCGCTCACATCGCCTCCAAAAACGACAAATAAATTTGCCAGATCAAGATGAGAAGCGATGAAATTTTTAGCGTCTTTAAGCGTTATGCTTTTTATGCTTTTTTCATTTCCGAGCCCGGCCTTACCAAGAGGTGTTTTAGGATATAAAATTTCCATCAGCCCGCGCCTTGCGACATAGTCGAAGTCATTTTCGTTGCTTGCTATCTCGCCAAGCGTGAGGGCTTTGTTCCTGGCTAGAATTTCATCCGTGAAATTTGGCTCGCTTAAAAGCTCTTTTAGCTTTGAAAGAGCGTAGCTAAAGTGCTCTTTTAGGCAGTTTATATCGATACTCAGCGTCTCAAAGCCCGCACTCGCGCTTAAATTTATAGCTCTTGTCTCGAGCAGCCTTGCAAACTCGCTGGAGCCAAGGCTGAGCGTGCCCTCGTTTAGCATATTTGCCACCAGCTTGACAAGACCTGACTTTTCGCCGTCCTCGCAGCTACCGGCTACCTTGAAAACGAGCCTTAAAAGCACCACAGGCATCGCTTTTGAACTTTCAAAAACGACTGGTATCTTCGCATCTTTGACCTCTAAATTTAAAATTTTCATCTAAAACCTCTCTAAGATATCATAATTTGTGTTGCGTTTTGCGGGAAATTCGCCCACGTCCTTTATGAGCTCGATCATTTGAGCTTGATTCATCCTAAAGCTAGCTCCTGCGGCTTTGACGACGTTTTCTTCCATCATCGTAGATCCCAGATCGTTTGCACCAAACAAAAGCGCCAGCTGCCCGACGTAGCTGCCCTGCGTGACCCAGCTGCTTTGGATATTTTTAAAATTATCCAAAAACAGCCTGGAGACCGCGAGCAGGCGTAGATATTGGTTCGAGCTTTGTTTGATGATCTCAGGATGTTCGCTCGCTAGGCGGGTATTTAGCCCCTGAAAGCTCCAAAGTATAAACGCTCGAAAGCCGTTTGTAGCGTCTTGCAGGTCTCTGATGTGCGCCCAGTGCTCGACTATCTCGCGTGTGGTCTCGACCGTGCCAAACATCATCGTCGCAGTCGTCTTCATGCCTATCTCGTGCGCCTCGCGGTGGATGCGTAGCCAGTCTGCAGTGTCGCATTTCCTGGGGGCGATGATGTCGCGCACACGGTCGCTTAAAATTTCAGCTCCGGCTCCAGGCATCGAGAAAAGGCCTTTTTTATTGAGTCGCTTCAGCACTTCTTTGGTCGAAATTTTTGAAATTTTAGCTATGTAGTCGATCTCGACAGCTGAAAATCCATGTATCGTGATCGTAGGATAGTGCGTAGAGATAAATTCCACCAGCTGCTCGTACCACTCGATCTTCAGCTTTGGATGAACACCGCCTTGAAATAAAATCTGCGTCCCGCCGATAGCGATCAGCTCCTCGATCTTTTTGCCGATCTCCTCGTAGCTGAGCACATAGGCGTCCTCCTCTTTGGCGTGGCGATAAAAAGCGCAAAATTTACAATCCACCCAGCAAACGTTCGTGTAGTTTATGTTTCTATCGACGATAAATGTCGTTATCTTATCGGGATGAAGCTCGCGTTTTCTTGACAGCGCCATAGCTCCAAGCTCGTTTAGTTCGGCATTTTCTATCAGATCGACCGCCTCATCGACACTAAGTCTCTTCAAATTCAAAACCTTTATAATTTTTGGCGTAGTGTAGCAAATTTTAGCTTTTATTAGGATCTATTTTTAATTAAGACGTCATAAATTTAAGCTTCGCAAATTTTGAACGACCCGGTGCGCTATCGCTTCCCTAAAAATCGGCGGCGATAAGCTCGCTAATACCCAAAGGTAACAATTTAAAACTTACCAAACAAAGCCTTTTATCACTTAAAACGCGCGAATTTAGGCATTGCAAAAATATTAAAAAATCGACAGTAGAATAAAAATCTTATTTTAATCAAAAGGAGAAAGCATGAAAAAGATCGCTATATTGGCGGTGATAGCTGCATTTATGATAGGTTGCGCGCCTCGCCATCCTCATCACGAAGCAGGACATGGGGGTTGCGGTGGCGGCTGCATGCAAAAAGGCCCTGGCGGAGCCAGCGGACCACAAGGACCTGCGCAAAGGCCTATGCACTGATCTTAGCCCGAGATACGGGCTAAGCTAAATTTCATCTCTCTAAAATCGCCGTATCTTTTATCGTGCCTCTAACTTTGACTTTTACGCCCTCCTCAAGCTCGTCGCCGTTATAACGCCAAAGTGCGCCCTTGTAATATATCATGCCGCCTCTAACGATGCCTGTATCGCTCTCATCTGAGCTATCTTCGCTAAATTTCTCTTTTTTCCTACCAAATCTCTTTTTCAAAGGCTTTTTTAGGAAAAACAAAAGCACGAGCGAGACGAAAAGCACAAACAAAATTTGATGGTACCAGTGCCCCGGAAGCCAGAAATTCGCCACTCCGATAATAAGAAAGCCAAGTCCGAAAAAGAAAAGGAAAAACGAGAGCGACAAAAGCTCGGCCACGATAAGAAGCGCGCCGATAGCGAGCATCACATAAGGATCTATCATATTTTCTCCTTGAAATTTTAAAAATTTATCATCTATTGATTTATGTCGTATTATAATACATTTCATTTTAATCAAAGGAATTTACGATATGAAAAATTTTATCCTCGCTTTGAGCGCGTCCCTATTTTTGCTCGGTTGCGCTAGCTCCAGCCAAGACGCAACCGTCCCAAAAGGCAAATGCACGATAGACAACGTAAAAGGCTGCGAAGTCAGTAAAATGCCCGTCGCAGGGACGTATAAAACCACGCTGCCTTGTGCTAGCTGCTCTGGTATAGACGCTACCCTTACGTTAAACGCCGACGGGACTTTTACAAACAAAATGATCTATCAGTCAAAAGATAAATTTACAGATACTTCCAAGGGAAGATACATCGTCGTAGGCGACACCGTGACTACGACAGACGAATACAAAGAAAAAACGAGCTATAAATTTGACGGTAAAAACCTATATATGCTAAACGCCGACGGCACAATGGCGACAGGCGAATTTAAGGATAATTACACCTTCAAGCCGATCAACTGATTAGAGAGCCAAGCTTGGCTCTATTAAAATTTGAAGATCCTGTTATACTTCCAAAGCGAAGCCAAACCTTGTGAAGCGACGCTATCGCCGCCGATTTTTACTTCGTGCTACGCATTCGTAACGAGACTTCGCTACGAGGACAGGGAAGTGGTAGCTGACCGCGTAAATCGTGCTATATGTTCGGCTACTCGCTCCCGCACAAACGCTGTTCGCGTCTGTGCTAGGTCGCTCCTGGAGCGAGCAGGGTTTTTGCTTCACTTCGTTCGCAACTGCAAAGCAGAAGCGAAGCGGGCATCAATACTCTGATATAACAGAGCCAATTTTAAATTACTAAATGTTATAATCTCGCCACCCAAAGGAGATACGATGAAGCAAATTTTAGCGTCTATTCTTGCTTTGATCTTGGCTGGCTGTTCGCTGAACAAAGCTCCCGTTCAAGAAGCGGCGGTGCAAGATAAAAATATAACTCAAAAGCCAGCCGTGATCCAACCCGAGAAAAAAGAGACGAAGATCGCCGTCTCAAACGCTATTTTCAGCACCTTTCATACCATACTGCCCTGCCCTGACTGCGAGGGTATCAAGACCATACTCACGCTGAACAAAGACAAAACCTACGTAAAATCGATGCTTTACATAGCAAAAGATCCGAAATTTAGCCAAGAGGTCGGCACGTTTGAGATCAACGCAAATATAATCACCCTAAAAAGCGCCGAAGGCAAAACGCAGTTTTTCACACCGCATAAAAATTCCCTCATCCAGCTTGACGAAAATAAAAACAAACGCACAGGCGTTTTAGCCGACATATACAGCTTTGAGCCGGTAGATAAGGGCTATAAAGAGAGCTTTTTTAGACAATTTTTTAAATTTAAAAAGGAAAAAAGCTTTCAAAGCGTGATAATAACGCCGTTTAAAGACGGTGCCAGGCTTGATGCGTATTCGTCCTTAAAAGATGGCGAGCCGCCTTGCTCGCTGGACGGGACATTAAGCTACAAAGACGGCATCTTTTACCTCAAAAATGAAAACGGACTGGCACTAAGCGTGCATAAAATTCACGATAATATTTTCATAAAAAACGAGGGTAAAAATATCTGCAAAAGAGGCTATATAGCCGGCAAATACAGTCAAAAAACGAGCCTAAAATGGCTATTTGGCAAGCACTTTTTAGGAGTTCTCACTGACGATATGAAAAGCTCTGATATCATTAAAATTTTTGGCTCGAAAAACATCAAACGAGATGCAAATTTAAAAGACGAAAACAGCTATATCGTATTTGACAGCGCAAAAAACGGGCTTTTTAAATACACTCTGCTAAATGGCATCATAACGCAGATCGAGCTGCTGACGCCTAAATTTAAAACTCCGGAGGGCATAAGCATAGGCTCAAATTTTGGCGAGATAAAAAACGCACTCAAAATAGAAAATTTTACGAACCAAAATGGCAAAATTTCACTAAAGATCCCTACTCATAACATCGTCATCAAGCTAAAAACGGCTGAAAACATAGCGATAAAAGGCCTAAGCGACATCCCGGACGACACGAAAATAGATAAAATTTTACTCATCTGGAATCAGTAGGTGAAAAGCTATCTCAAGCTTTTAAAAGACGAAAAGAATTTTCGTCTTTTAAGCCTCGTTCAGCTGATGTGCTATTTTGGCGTATGGTTCTCGCACACTGGCATCTTCACGCTACTCATCGAGCTTGACGCACCCGTTTGGGCGATCACGGCTAGCGCTGCCATGGCGTATCTACCAGGCGTTGTGCTAGCACCTTTTAGCGGCGTTTTAGTCGATAAATTTAGCCCAAAACCCATGCTGGTAGCGATGGCGCTGATAGAAACCATCACCGTTTTCATGCTCGTTTTTATAGATTCGCTCGATTTTCTTTGGCTGCTTTTAGTGCTGATTTTTATACGAAACGGCACGGGCGGCATGTATTTTCAGGTCGAAATGAGCCTGCTGCCCAAAATTTTGAGCAAGCAAAATTTAAAGCTTGCAAACGAGATACACTCCATCATTTGGGCCGTCTCATATACTGCAGGCATGGGGCTTGCAGGTATTTATATACATTTTTTTGGTATTAAAAGCGCCTTTATCCTTGACGGACTTATTTACATTTGCAGCTTTTACTTTCTAGCGGCCCTAAAGATAGAACGCGCAACACAAATTTTCGTCGAATCAAGCCTAAAAATGCTAAAAAACGGACTAATTTATCTAAAACAAAACAAGCTGGTCATCCATCTCATATTTTTACACGCATTTGTTGGCGTGACGGCATACGAGGCGCTGGTAGCGCTTTTGGCGGATTATAAATACGCGGGAATTTTATCCGTTTCGCTAGTGATAGGCTTCATAAACGCTATGAGAGCGGTCTCCTTGATGCTAGCGCCAATGCTTTTAAGTAAATTCGTAAATAAAAACAACCTTGTCTTCATCTACATCGGGCACGGCATCGGCATCATCATCTGGGCGCTCTCGCAGCAAAATTTCTACGTAGGGCTGCTTGGCGTCACTGCGGCGGGCTTTTTCACATCGACGCTTTGGAGCTACACCTACACGCTATTGCAGCAAAACTGCGATAAAAATTTTTACGGGCGCGTCATCGCCTATAACGATATGATCTATCTTGGCGTGAGCGCCATAACGTCGCTAGCTATCGGCTCACTATTTAAATTTGGCGTAAATTTGGAGATGATAACCGCGCTTATGGGCGTGATGTTTTTCATCGGTGCGTTTTACTATTTTAAAATTTTGAACTCTTGCGATATCAAGTAGTCTTGGAGTTTGACTAAGACTGAATTTATCTATCCGAGCGCAGTTAAATCTTATAAAGCCCACAAAACGATCAAAAGCTATACATTTACGATTTTTGATTATACTGGCGCAAAATTATAAGGAGCAAATATGAAAAAAATCATGAAAATTTCACTCGTTGCCGCTATTTTAGCGAGCTTTGCAAATGCCGCAGTCTACGAAATAGACGCTGCTCATACCAATGTCGGCTTTAAGGTCAAGCACCTAAGCATCTCAAAAGTAAATGGAAATTTCGGCAAATTTAGCGCGACCATCGACTATGACAAGAGTTCAAACACGCTAAAAACATTTGAGGCTAGCATCGACGCGACCTCGATAAATACGCAAAATGAGACACGTGACAACCACCTAAGAAGCGCGGACTTTTTTGACACGGCAAAATTTGAAAAGATCACTTACAAAATGATGAAATTTGAAAAAGAAAGCCCGACCGAAGGCAAGGTCGTGGGTACGCTCACGATGCACGGCATCACAAAGCCGGTAGTGCTGAAATTCGAGCTTGGCGGATTTAGCAAAGATCAAGACGGCAAGGAAAAGATCGGCTTTAGCCTGGAGGGACATACGAAAAGAAGCCTCTTTGAGATCGGGCTTGACACCTCCGATCTTACGATCTCCGACAAAGTCGAGCTAGAGATCGAAGTCGAGGCTAAAGAGGGATGATCTCTTTACGCACGCTCGTAGTAAGACGCTCCGTAAGAAAACTGCTTGACATAAAGCGGAGTATAAGGCACGAGATCAGCATGGCCGGTGTATAACCTGCCTTGCTCTTTTAGTAGCTTATGCAAGCGCTCGACACATTTTAGCCTGAAGCTATCGTCAAAATATATCATCATATTTCGCGAAAGGATGATGTCGAATTTGCCAAGAGAAAATATCGCATCGTCAAAGACATTTAAAATTTTAAACTCACACCTTGGCAGCATCGACTTTTTGATCGCAAATTTATCCCCTTCTTTGGTGAAAAATCGCTCTTTTTGATACGCATCGAGTCGGTGCAAGCTACGCTCGTTATATATGCCGTTTAGACAGCCGGTTATGGCCTCCGAGTTTATGTCGATGCCTACGATATTTAGAGAGCTTTGAGGCATGCCGATCTCATGTGCGAGCATCGCCAGCGAGTAAGCCTCGTCGCCGCTAGAACATGGCGCACATAAAATTCTAGCGCTTCCAAGATCTTTAGCATAGCCGATCACGTCCTTTAGCTGCGGCAGCTCTCTATAAAAATAAGTCTCGTTCACCGTTACTAAATTTAAAATATCCTGCCTCAGCTCGCTGTTGTAGCGTATCATACTGACGATATCCTTAAAGGTTTTTATCTGTCTGTCTTTGGCAAATATCCCGAGCCTTTGAAACGTTATATCTCGTTTTGGCTCCAAATCGACTCCGCAAAGCGTCTTTATAGTGTTCATAAAGTCGTTAAAGCCGTCCATATCGGTAGGCGCTTGTGCGCTCAGGATGTCTTGCGCGTCTTTTTTGTCTGAATTTTCGTGTTTTTTAAAAAGCATTTAAAAAGTCCTCGAGCTCTTTTCTAGCAGCAAATAAATTTAGCGATTTTAAATTTGGATTTAGCTCCTTGGCGCGTTTTGGCATACCATAAACTATCGCGCTATCCTCACTCTCAGCGATACATCTAGCGCCCGCTTTGTAAAGATTGTTTAGTCCGCTCGCGCCGTCATCACCTATGCCAGTCAGCAGTATCGCCATCACGTTTGCGCTCTTGCATACGCTCACGCCAGAGTTGAAAAGCATATCGACATTTGGCGTGTATATGGTTTTAGTTTCGGTATTTGGCTTTGCGTTTAGCGGCACGCTATCGCCTATCATGAAATTTTGCTCGCAGATATATACCCTGTCTTTTAAGACCGCCCTATCGCTTAAAATTTCAACATTTATTTCGCATTCTCTACCTATTTGCGTCGCAAAAGACGGGATAAACATCTTATTCATATGCTGCGCAATGACTATGCTTGCGCCTTTTAGATCGATGTTTTTGAGGAGTTTTTTTATATGACCTGGTCCGCCCGTAGATGCGCCTATCAATACTAGCTTTTGAGCCACTATCCGCCTTTTTGCCCTTAAAATTTAGATGGCATTATATCATAAAAAATCAAGTCGTTTGGAATAAATTTACCTAGTCTCTGTCATATCCAAAGCCGAAATTTCAAAATTTCGGCTTAGATTTTATCGATTTATCTGGTCATGTTCTAAATTCGCCCAGTTTGGCGTTTAGAGTATCGGTCATCTTATTTAGATGCTCGGCTGCGCTCGCTATCTCTTCGACGCTTCTTGCATTTTCTGTCGAGATAGAGTTGATACCGTCGATATTCCTTACTATTTCATCTATGCTCTTGCCTGTATTTATGTAGTCTTGTATCGTTTTATCAGATAGTCCTATCGCACCACTCATCACTTCGCTCATGACCTTGATGGTCTTTTCAACATCGCTAGCGACGTTTGTAAGCTCTTGTATCTGTTTAGAATTTGCACTCATCTGCTCGCTCGAGTCTGATATCGCTTGGACTATGACGTTTATGGTCGCGTTTATCTCTATGAGGCTCTTTTGAGTCCTTTCTGCAAGCTGTCTGACCTCATCGGCGACGACTGCAAATCCGCGTCCATGCTCGCCAGCTCTAGCGGCCTCGATAGCGGCATTAAGAGCTAGTAGATTTGTCTGATCGGCTATATCGTTTATCACGACGAGGACTGATTTGACCTGCTCTGCATCACGGCTTAGCTGATCTATCTTGCCAGCCATTTCGTTTTCGGTTTGAGCGGTCTGGACTATCTCGGATGTCAAATTTGAGATCGATTTAGTAGCCTCATCTACATATCCTAGCGCCTTTTGTAGATCGTCTTTGCCGTTTTGAGCTATTTGGATAGACTCTTTCATACCTGATTGTATCTCGTTGCAGTCCTTGCTGGTTTTGCTCACTATCGTCGTAGAGTCCTCTACACGTTTGCCGGTTTGAAGCGATGTCGAGCTAAGCTCGTTTGCGATAGAGGAATTTTCAGAAGATAGATGCTTGGCGTCAGATATCAATATCCTTACTTTTTCTATGAAATTATTTATCGCTTCGCTTGCTTGGGCTATCTCGTCTTTGCCGTTTACTTCAAGCTTTCTAGTCAGATCGCCGTCTCCGCTTGAGAGGTTGTTTGCTCTGTCTATGAGCTCATTGAGCGGTTTAGTGATAGAAAATTTAGAGTAAAGTATAGTCACGATCAAAGATATTATCATTATGATGACGGCGACCATCACGAACATCTGCATACCTTTTGCCGCATCCGCCTCCATATCTTCTACTATCTTGTCAGCTCTTTTATAGGCGTCTTCAAGATCGGCTATCGACATGAGCACGACATCTTCGCCGAATAAATTTATGCCAAAGCTATCGCCAAGCCTTCTTATATGCTTTCCGTCTTTTGTAACAAAGGTAAATTCTACAAATTCGTCTTTATCTGAAGTTTGAATAAGCTTTTCTATATATCTAAGCCCGTTCGCATCCGTTGCGTTTATCCTGCTTTGCCCGTTAAATTGAGGATTGCCTGGATTTATGATGGTATTGCCTTGTTTATCATATACACTGATATAGTTTTTATTGCCCGCACCAAATCTAATCGATTCGATATACGCCAAGATATCTTTTTTTATGTCTTGTTGGCTTTTGCCGCTATCTATAAATTCTTTCTGAACCTTTGATATCAGCGTAGAAACTATCGCTAGCTCCTCGCTTAAAGCTAACTTTTTCCCGGTTATTACGGCTTTTACGAGCTCATCTTCGGAGAATTTAATCGTTTTATCTTGTTCATAGTTGTTTAGGGCAACTAGCGCAACAAGCAAAACAACAAGTGACGAGACTATCATCACCATAACTTTTGTTGAAATTTTCATTCAAACTCCTTTGTGTTGCAAATTTTATAAACTCGGCAGATTATACATCAAAAAACAAAAAATAAATTAAAAGTAAAAATAAGCTAACGATTATTTTTTATTCGTCACCTTATACAAGAAGCTGAAAATTTCAGCGACAGCCTTATATAAATTTGGCGGGATCTCTTGATCTATCTCGACTTTACTTAAAATTTCTATTAAATCGGGGTCTTCTTTGATCGGTATCTCGTGTTCGCGAGCGAGGGAGATTATCTTGTTTGCTATCTCGCCAGAGCCCGTGGCTAGGACTTTTGGAGCGCTATTTTTCTCGCGATTATAGCCAAGCGCGACCGCCTTTTTCTTAGACACTTGCATCAGATCTTCTTATCAAACCCCACGTCAAATCCGCCGAAATTCTTAAATTTCTGTCTGATTTGCGTTTTAGGCATCGCTTTTAGATTGAAATTCGAGACTATGAGCCCAAGCTGCGATATCGCCTGCTTCAGCTCGCCGGCTCCGCTTGAGATTAGATTTTTAAATTCGCTCGTTTGCGTAGCTACCGAGATATCGATGTAGCGCTTATCGATCAGCCCGACCATGACGTTTACTTGGCCGTATTTTTTAAAATTTAGATCGATTTGCGCGTAATATTTGTCTTTTTTGCCGCGCTTAAAAGCTACGTTGCCGCCCTCCACGCCGTCCCAAACGTAGGGCATATAGGTTTGTATGCCTCCTTGCAAGCTGGAGACTACTTGATGTATCTCGATTTGAGAGAGCATTTTATTAGCCATTTGGCTTATCTGCGGGTTTTGACTCTTTTCGCTGATAGATAAAAGAGTGCTTTTTACATCGCTGTTTAGTGCCTTTGCGACCTCGGCGGAATTTTTTTGAGTGATATTTGTTATATCGTTGGATGCTAGTTTTAGCTGCTTTAAAAGCGCTTTGCTCTCGTCTAAATTCGCCTTTGCAGCGCTTGCACTAGCGTCTGCGAAATTTAGCGTCTGTGCCAAACGACGGGCCGCACTTTGGAGCTTATCTTGCAAGCTAGCCTCGCTAGAGTCGCCGCTTAGCGCCTTAAATTCTTTGACGAGCCGCGCCTCATCGCCTATATCGTTTAAAAATTTCAGATCCTTTTGCAAGGCCTCAAGTGTCGTTCTTAGCTCCTTGTGGTTAGAGCTAAAGCCAAAATTTTGATTTAGCTTTTCGTTTGCCAGATCGCCTATTTTATCTTTTAAATTTGAGACGAAATCAAGCATTTTTCCTACTTGCATTTTTATATTATCGGCGTTTGGCTCTTTCGCGCTCGTTTTATCTAAAAATTTCAAGATATTATCAAGCTTATTGACATCGCTTAAAAGCGCCTTGATGTTTGAATTATTGAGCGTGTTTTGAGCCTGATTTTTGGTATTTTCCAGGACCGTGCTAAGCTTTGAAAAGGAATTTTGATTGTCTAAATTTTCATCGTTTGCAAGCGTCAAAATTTCATTTAGTAGATTTTGATTGCCTAAATTTTTGATGTCGCTTAGCAGCTTTTGGATAGATGATGGCAGCTTTTCGCCGCTTAACGCATCCTTTAAATTCGCCTCCAGTAGCACGCCAGAGTTTTTTATCTGCTCGTTTAGCGGCGCATTTTTTAGCTCGGCGATAGGTTTTAAAAACTCCTTCAGCTTTAGTGCGAGCTCTTTTAAACTCGCATTTTGCTCGGTATCGCTTTCGCTCTCAAGAGCCTTAGCCAAAGACTGCAGGTCGTTTGAAAAATTTGGCGCTATGCGCGTGTCCTTGGCTTGTTCTAGTATCTGCTCTGTCTTTGCGATGCTGGCGCTACTTTTTAGCTCGTCAAGTACGCGTGCAACGAGCTTGCCGACATTATCAAGCGCATTTTGAACGCTCTGTTCGCTTGCACTTTGAGGCACGGGCTGATTTTTAAAAAGCCCTCCTTGAGGCGTTTTTACCGCACTTTGTGCGCCTGAAGCGCCGCTTTGGACGGCTGTTTGAGTATTTATATTGTTTAAAATTTCCATCGTTCGCTTTTTATTTTTCTACATCGGCTAAATTTTGCTTTACGTTTAGGCTGCTTATCGCACTGGTGCGAGCGACATGCTGCTCGTTGTAGTTCTTGCGAAGATAGGACGGAACGGTCTTTTGCGTCAGAGCAAAGACTATAAGAAAGCTAAAAACGATCAAATAGACATAAATAAAACCAAAAGCTCCAAAATACCTCATACTAACGCCCATCAACATAGGTGAGGCGAGTGAAGCGAGCGAGTAGCTAAAAAGTAGCGCTCTTGCCACCTGCACGCTTTGCGTCTTATCCGTGATCTCATCGTTTGCACGCGCGATGGAAAGCCCGTATATACAAAATATCCCGCTACCAAAGAAAAATGCGAGGATGTATTGCACCGTGAGGTTGTGCTCGTTTAGCAAAAACAGCAGCGCAGAGACGAGCGCTACACAGCTTGAGGCGATGATGGCCGGTCTGCGGCCAAATTTATCAGAAAAGCCGCCTATCACAAGCTGCACGCTAAAGCCGCCCGCCATCGCGATCGTCATAAAAAACGAAACCTCTTTGGTGCCGTATCCTTGAAGCAGCACGAACAAGCTCGCCATAGAGAAAAAGCCGTTCACCGCTATGCCGGCGACCAGCGCGCCTACGAGCGCAAGCGGCACGATGCCTAAAATTTTAGGTATGTTGATGCTTTGCTTTTGCGGTATCTGCGGCTGTTTGATGCGGATGAGGTTTAGTGGGATACTTGAGATCATTATGAATGCGGCGCTTATTATGAAAATTTCAAAGCTGCTAAGATCGAGTGCTAGTATCAATATGCCAGCGCCAAAACTCGTGTAAAAAACGCCCTCGTAAAACGCCAGCACGCGCGATCTGATGAAATTTGCAGTCTTTGCGTTCAGCCAGCTTTCGATGACCATCAGTAGCCCGTAGTAGCAATATCCAAGGCAAGCGCGCAAAAACGCCCAAAAATATAAATTTTGACTGAGGCTATGAAACATCGCCGAGACGCCAAAAACCGCCGTAAATATCGCAAATGCGCGGATATGGCCGGTCTTTGAGATGATACGGTGCGAGCTGATAGTGCTCATCAGCGCACCGACAAAAAAGCAGGTATTTACAAGGCCGATTTGCATCTCGTCCACGCCCATTTTCTTAAGCTCCACGCCGCAAGAGGCGATGACTAGTCCGTTGCCGATAAAAAGCAAGCTCATACCCAAAAACAAAGGCAGCATCGAGCGGATCGTGCGCATACTACTTGACATCTGCGTGTCCTTGTATCGCGGGATTTGAGGCTAAATTTTGAAATTTCGACCGAGCGCTTTTTGTCTGCTCGTTTTGGCTGAAATTTAGTCGTTTGCCGCCTGGTCCTGACACCGACTGCGCATTATCGGCGCTTTCTTTACTAACAAAGCCAAAAACAAGCGCTCCAAGCGGCATAGGCGCTAGTCCTATCAAAAAGCCGGCGATGTCAAGCGCCCCTTTGCGATCTAACATCAAAAATCCCAAAAAAAGCACCGCATAAGCTAGCAGTCTATACGGCATGACCGCCGCCGTGAGGTTCATATCCTTTAAGCTTGGCTTTTGCTTTTTGAGCCTAGCTTTCTCGTCCTTGAGGCTAAAATTTTGCGCTCCGGCCTCTTGCTCTACGCCCTGCTCCTCTTCGTCCCATTCATCATCAATGCCTTGCATGGCTAAAATTTCATCTCGTCCGTTTTCTACGCGAGTTTCAACACGCCTTTTATACGCGCGAAAGCTAGCGGCCAGGATCAGCAAAGAGGCAAAAAATGCCACTTGCGAGCTAAGTAGGAATTTAAACGAGATGAAACTGCCCACCACGAGCAAAATCAGCCAAAAACAAAGATAAACGAATGCGACCTTTTTTATCACTCATCATCCTCATCGTCGTCTTTTAGGGGCTTATAGCGATTTTCGTCTTTTAGCTCCTCGAGGCTTTTCATTTGAGACCTATAAGCCTTATAGACATTTAAGATCGCCGCCGCGATGCCAAGAGCCAGCCCGCACCAAAGCGCAAAACTCCAGCCCGTGAGGCTTTTTACCCAGTAGCCAAGCCCCGTGCCAAGTGCGACCGCCACGACCATAGAAATGCCTAGACTAAGCTGCTCGGCACCAGAAACGATATCTTTTAATTTAGCCATTATGCTTTTATCTCCTTAAAGGCTTCGCGCACCGCATTTACGGCAAAATCGATATCCGCCTCGTTCATAGGCTCGCAGACAAAGCCCGTCTCAAACTGGCTGGGAGCAAGATAGACGCCTCGCTTTAGCATGGCTGCGTGAAATTTAGCAAACAGCTTGGTATCGCTTTTTAGCGCATCGTCATAGTTTTTGACCGCATGAGGCGTGAAAAAGTAGCCAAACATCGAGCCTCTGACGTTGGTTTGAAGCGCTACTCCGGCCTCATTAGCCGCAGCCTTAAAGCCTTGCATCAAACGATGGGCCAAATTTTCAAGCTTGGCATATAGATCCTTGCTTGCATTTATCTTTGAAAGTGCGGCTATACCCGCACTCATCGCGACAGGATTGCCGCTTAGCGTGCCTGCTTGATACACCGCTCCATCAGGGCTTAGGCAGTCCATTATCTCGCGTTTGCCGCCAAATGCAGCCGCGTTCATGCCTCCGCCGATAACCTTACCGAAGGTCACCAGATCAGCCAAAACGCCGTGATAGGGCAATGAGCCAAATTCCGACGCTCTAAAGCCGCTCATGACCTCATCTAGTATGAGTACCGCGCCAAATTTATCACAAAGTGCGCGAAGGCTTTGTAAAAATTCTTTATCTGCCGGCACGAGCCCCATATTTCCGGCAATAGGCTCGATGATGACGGCGCCTATTTTGCCGGGATTGCTTTTAAATATCGCCTCCACGCTCGCCGCGTCGTTATAGACTGCCAAGTAAGTGTTTCTCACGACGTCCTGCGGCACTCCGCCGCTTGATGCGTTGCCATACGTGGTCGCACCGCTACCGGCTTTTATAAGCAAGGCGTCCGAGTGTCCGTGGTAGCAACCTTCAAATTTTATAAGCCCGTCTTTTTTACTGTATCCGCGAGCTACGCGTATCGCGCTCATGGTGGCTTCGGTGCCCGAGCTTACGAAGCGGATCTTGTCTAAATTTTCAAATTTCTCGCAGACCATCTTTGCAAGCGTCGTCTCGACCAGGGTCGGCGCACCAAAGCTAAGACCCTTTTTTACCGCCTCGATGACCGCCTTTTCTATGTCAGCGTCGCAGTGCCCAAATATCAGCGGTCCCCAGCTTTGGATAAAGTCAAGATATTTCTTGCCCTCTATATCGTAGATGTATGCGCCCTTACCGTGATCGATGATGATAGGCTCGCCGCCCACGCTACCAAATGCACGCACGGGCGAATTTACGCCGCCTGCTATAAATTTCTTAGCCTCGCTGAATGCCTCTTTATTTGTCATTTTTTTCCTTTTGATTTATTTTGTTTGTTTAAGCTTATCACGTATTCGTATAAAATTTTGCTCTCTTCAGTCGTCAAAAAATAGCTTGGCATCACGCCTTTTGGACTATTTAGCGCCGCCTCGAAGCGCTCAAAATCAAGATCGTTTATCCGCGGTGCCCGCAGCTCGTCGTCTACGAGCTTGTTCGTTTTTTTATCAAAATGTTTAAATTTAGAGATGACGCTACCTGTGCCGTTTACGCCGTGACACTTGTCGCAGCCTATGCCGCGCGGGTTTAGATAAAGCATCCTCGCGTATTCCATTTTGGTTATAAAATCGGCACTTTGCGCCAGCGAATACAAAGCGAAAATGCAAAAAAGCAGCCTCATCGGTTTCCTATTTTAAAATTTAATTAAATTTTGGATATCATACAATTTTTGTGATTAAAAGAGTATTTAAGTAAGGATAAATTATGAAAATTTTAGATGGTAAAGCCACCGGTGCAAAGGTCAAGGACGAGGTCAAAGAGCGAGCGAGCGCCCTTAAAAATGCAGGCATAGAACCGGCCCTCGCCGTTATCCTGGTAGGTAGCGACAAGGCCAGTCAAACATACGTCGCGGCAAAGCAAAAGGCCTGCGAAGCCAGCGGTATCCGCTCGGTGATGCACAAACTACCACAAACCACCAGCCAAAACGAACTTCTAGCGCTCATAAACGTTTTAAATTTAGACGACAGCATAGATGGAATTTTAGTGCAGCTGCCACTACCGGCGCACATCGATACGACTAGCGTTTTAGAGGCCATTTGGCCGCAAAAAGACGTAGACGGCTTTCACGCGGAAAACGTAGGCAAACTAGTTAGCGGACTTGATGGCTTCGTGCCTTGCACGCCGCTTGGCATAATGAGAATTTTAAAAGAGTATGGCATCGACGTAGCGGGACTAAATGCCGTGGTCATAGGCAGGAGCAACATCGTAGGCAAGCCCATGGCAAGCCTACTGCTAAACGCCTCGGCCACAGTGACTATCACGCATAGTAAAACGCGAAATTTAAAGCAAATTTGTAGCACAGCCGATCTCATTGTAGCCGCCATCGGAAGGCCGAATTTCGTAACGGCCGATATGGTAAAAGAGGGCGCGATAGTCATAGACGTAGGCATAAACCGCCTGGATGACGGACGCCTCGTAGGAGACGTGGACTTTGAGGCGGTAGCGCCCAAGAGCTCCTTCATCACGCCAGTTCCCGGTGGCGTAGGACCGATGACGATAGCGATGCTACTTAGCAACACCATAATATCGGCTCAAAACAGGGCTAAAAATCTAGGCATAGTAAAAGAGTGAAAATGAGAAAAATTTTTAATAAACTACATGAATTTTCGAGCAGCTGGACCGGCACGGTCATCATCGTTTTGCTCGTCATTTTCTTTATCGCCCAGGCCTTTGTCATACCGTCGGGATCAATGAAAAACACACTTTTAATAGGCGATCATCTGTTTGTCAAAAAATTTAGCTACGGCGTACCTACGCCTAGGATACCGTGGCTGGAGATCAAGGTCTTGCCTGAATTTAACGGCAACGGACACCTCATAAACGGCGAAGGTCCAAAACGCGGTGATATCGTGGTATTTCGCTATCCAAACGACGAGAAAGTACACTATGTCAAGCGCTGTTTTGCCGTGGGTGGCGACGAGGTCGTATTTGTCGAGAAGCAGACCTTTTTACGCCCGTTTGAAGGCGATGAATACATCCGCGCAAACTACGATAAAAAGGACATCGTCTCGCTTGACGGCAAGCTTTTTGTAAAAGAGCCTTATAAATTTAGCGGTATCCACTACGACCCTAAAGTAAATATGTTCGAGCAGATGCTTTACTATCTAAACGCCGGTAAGCTCGCGATGAAGCCCGTTTTTATCAATTCTTTCAAGCCAAGCGAACAGTATAATTTCAACGCGTTTTATTTTAAAGTGCCCCAAGATCAATACTTTATGATGGGCGATAACCGCGACCACTCCAACGACAGCCGCTTTTGGGGCAGCGTAGAGTATAAAGATATCGTCGGAAAGCCGTGGTTTGTCTATTTTAGCTGGGACGATAAATACCGCATCCGCTGGGAGCGCATCGGAAGGTTCGTAGATACGATCCAAAACGATGAGAAATTTACGCAATATGCACTAAAAGAGGCCGAGGTCGATGGACTTCACTGATTTTGACGCGACTAAAATTTTAATCATAGTCGCATCACTCGTAATAGCCATTGTCGGACACGAGATAGCGCACGGTTTTGTAGCTTATAAATTTGGCGACACGACGGCTAAAAATTTAGGCCGCCTAAGCATAAATCCTATCCGACACATCGACCCGCTAGGCACTATCATCATACCAAGCGTGATGTATATGACCACAGGGCTTATGTTTGGCTGGGCAAAGCCCGTGCCGGTAAATATGAACACGGTCATCAAAAATGGCGGATACAAAGGCGCTATCGCAGTAGCGCTGGCCGGGATTTTATATAATCTAATTCTGACCGCGCTTGCGTTTTTGGCGTTTAAATTTGTAAAAACCGCCATGCCAAGCGCAATTTTGATGCAGTTTTTATACACTTTGCTGGCTCTAAATTTGATCTTGGCCGTTTTCAATCTCTACCCTATCCCGCCACTTGATGGCTCAAAAGCGCTTGAATACATTCTGCGGATATTAGGACTTGGTGCATTAGCCGATCGCTTTGCGGGACTACAAAGATACGGCTTTATCGCGCTCGTCATTATCTTAGTATCGCCCTTTAAAGAGCAGTTTTTCTACCCTGTAGGATACGCTTTGGATCTAATGAATTCTTTGCTTTGACGGACTGATCGTTTATAGTCAGGACTTAAATTTAGCCTGTCAAAAAAATGAAATTTTAAAGAGCCGATCTAACCAAAGGGCCAAACGGCCCTGAATTTATTTTTTTACCTTCGTTAGCTCGTATGAAAATTCGATGTCTTTACTCTCGTTTGGCTTTAGTTCAAAGTCCCAGCTGACCCTGCCCTCGTGGTCTATGCCGTTTTCTTTTGGCGTATTTTTGGTGCTTACTTTGATGCCTTCGTGCGTAGATATCGGTAGCCTCTCTTGCAAGGTCACGTTCCAAGCTAAATTCGAGCCGTTTTTCACTGTGTATTTGTAGGCTTCGGTAGTAGAGCTATTGTTGCCAAAAAACGACTCTTTGGTAAAGTCGTTTATCTTTTCTTTTTTTACGCTTATGAGGTCGTTTTTACCAAAAAATATAGAATTTTCCTCACTTGGCACGACCTTTATGCCCTGTGTCTTAGCGATATTTACGCCGTCTATTTTGATCGTGGTATCGGCGTATTCTACGCTTTTAAGAGGGGTGAATTTCGCCCTTACATAAGCATTTGACGCTCCGTATCCATCGATAAAAATATCAAATTTAGCGTCTAAATTTTGCTTATCATATACGAACGAGCCCTCTTCGTTTGATTTTAGATTCACGTTTTTTATCCGCCATGAATTTGAAAGCGTGCTTTGAAAATTCTGGCCCTGCACCTCTTTTGCCGAGCGGCCAAACTTTGCGCTAGCCATGTCATAAACTTCGTTGGCCATAGGCGCAGCCGCCATTTCCAGCATCGGCTCGTCCTTGCCCTCGTACCACGGATAAAAATGTGACGGAGATAAATTTGAAGAATAGGCAAACGGATAAAGCGCGATCGTGAGGTTGTTTAGATCCTGACTGAGCGGGTTTTTGACGACTAGACCTTGGATGATGTTTATCTTTTTGTTTGCCGTGTCGGCTAAAATTTTATTTTGTAAGCGCAGGTCCACATTTACAGGATATGAGACTTTTACGAATTTCGGCCCGCACTCGAAGCTTAGATCAAGTCTTACGAAATATTTAGGGCTATATTTTTGTATCTTTGAATTTAGATCGTTCATAGCCTCTTCTATCGCCGAGATTTCACTGAAATTTTCAAGCATCAGATTGTAAAATTTCCCGCTATTGTCCTTTAAAACGGTGATGTCTTGAACCTCTTTGCCAAGCGAGAAATCGCTCAAAAATTTGCTCTTGCTACTTAGCGCACTTAGCTTGTTTTTTAGGCGCACCAGCTCCTTTTTAGCCTTCTCGACCTCGGCATAATCATCATCTTTAACGATCTCGCGCTCGTTTAACTTCAAGCTTCGCACCTCACAAGATGCGCTCACGTCGATATCATTTAGGGTCACGGGCTCAGGCAAATTTAGACTAAAAGAGCTTTTTTGATCCATAAAGCTTTGGTGTAAGAATACGCGATTTGCATACACTTCTATCAAATTTTCATCTGCCAACGCGCAAATAGCGAGCGTCGAGCTTAAAACTGCAGCCTTCACAAGAATCTCCTTGAAAAATTTTAACTAACATTATATCGGCAAAAATATAAAATTCCTCATATTCTATTAAAAAATTGTTGAATTTTTATATATTTTTGCATATTGACTTGAAATGAAATTCTTGATACACTTTCATCCGTCACATACCAAAACAAAGGAGCGGTAATGAATACTCAGTTTGAAAAAAAACGTGAAGAGTTGCTAGGTGAAATTCGCGATATCCTTACAAGCGCGGAGGAGCTTTTCGACGAAAAGTCAAAAGCAGGATCGGAGGAGCTAAAAAGACTAAAAGAAAGCCTAAATTCTCGCATAGACAAGGCCAGAGAGCGATTTGCCGTGTTGCAGGAAGACGCGATGAGCAATGCAAAAAATATAGCCAAACAAACCGACTCTTTAGTGCAAGAAAATCCATATAAAGCTATCGGTGTGGCGGGTCTTATCGGCTTGTTGCTCGGTGTGCTCATCAGCAAGAAATAGGCTGTCAAAATTTCAAGCAGCCATTTTAAAGGATAAAAGATAAAAGCGATTCAAAATATTAAAAATACCTTAGTCACGATACTTGAACTAGCTCACATCCGCCTTGAAATGGCCTGCCTGGAAATCAGCGAACAAAAAGAAAGGTTGCTGGTGGCAATGATCTACATCTTGCTAGCGACCTTTTTCATTTTTACAGCGTTTATAAGCTTGCTTTTCGGGCTAAACGCATTTTTAGAAAGCACAGAGTCCAAAATTTCAGCATTTTTCATCATCACTGTTGTTTTTTTACTGCTGGCTCTTACGATGGTCTTTTTTGTAGTCAAATTCTTTAAAAAACAAGCCTTTTTGAGCGATACGGTGTCCGAGATAAAACAAGACATCAAAGCGCTAAAAGAGATCATAAATCAACCTCGAGACACGCTAATATGAAAGAGACGTTCAAACTGGAAAAAGAGCTGTTAAAGATGAAAGGCGATGCCTTGCGTATAAAGCTATTTGCGCAAACTAATGCCACAAAAAAAGAAATTTTAGAGCCGTTTGACAAGCTAAGATCCCTTGGCTCATACCTAAACAACCCCATATCTCAATCATTGTTAATCGATCTGATCGGCAAAAAGATCCTAACTAAGCGAAATTTCGCCTACTCGGTCATCGCATTAGCGGTATTTTATCTGATAAAAAGAAAGTAAATAAAATTTCTCTTTAATCCTATTTGCGCTATAATCCATTGATTTTTAAATTTACGGAACATCCATGGACATAGAAAAGATCTTCATCGCGAGCGATCATGCAGGTTTTGAGCTAAAAAACGAGCTAAAAACGATCCTCTCAAATTTAGGACACGAGGTGATCGATCTGGGGACGAACGATAGTAAGACGAGCGTCGATTATCCTGATTTTGCACATTCGATGGCTAAAAATTTAGCGCCTAAATGTTACGGAGTGCTGATATGCGGCACCGGTATCGGTATCAGCATCGCTGCAAACAGACACCAAAATATCCGCTGCGCCCTTTGTCACGACGAATTTACCGCTCGTCTAGCAAGAGAACACAACGACGCAAATGTGATAGCCTTTGGCGCCAGAGTCATCGGTGCTGGCGTGGCTGGCGAAATGCTAAAGGTATTTTTTAGCACGGAATTTCAAGGTGGCAGACATGAGCGCAGAGTCGGCAAGATCGAGCCAAATAAGGAAATTTCATGATAAGCGACTGGCTATTTCTCACATTTTTGATCTGCGTTTGTATCTACCTAACGGTGATGGTTTTTTACTTCAAAACGCTTTTGAAAAAGGAGCGCACGACTAAAGACTTCATGAAAAACAACCTCCAAGACACCGAGATCGTCATACGAAAGCTTCAGATCCAACTCCAAAGAAGCCTCGGAAATATCGACATCTTGACCGACGAACTAAACAAAACTAAAAACGACGTGACCTCGCTTCGCACCAGAAATTCTCAATACCGCCTCGAAAACGACAAACTTCGTCAGCGTATCCGCGAGCTAGAGGGCAAGATCGAAGCGCTACTATAAATTCACAAGGACAAAAATGAAAGAGCTAAACAAAAAGGAAAAAGAGTATTTGCTAAATTCTATCCGAGCGATCAAGGACTTCCCAAAGCCCGGTATCGTGTTTCGCGATATCACGACGCTTTTAAACGATAAAGAGGCGTTTAACTTTTTGATGGATCATTTGACTGCCAGATATGAAAATTTTGGGATCGATTTCATTGCCGGTATCGAGTCGCGAGGCTTCATATTTGGAGCTGCGCTGGCTGCGCGTTTGAGGCTACCATTTGTGCCGATACGAAAGCCTAAAAAGCTGCCCTACATCACGATCTCGCAAAAATATAGCCTCGAATACGGCGTCGATGAAGTGCAAATTCACATCGACGCATTTGGCGAAAAAGAGGATGCCAGAGTGCTTCTAATCGATGATCTCATCGCCACTGGCGGCACGGCAAAGGCATCTGTCGAGCTCATCGATCAAACCAAAGCAAAATGCGTCGAGGCGTGCTTTCTCATCGATCTAAAAGAGCTTGGCGGTAGCGGCACTCTAAAAAAACTCACTAAAATTTACAGCGTATTAGAGATTTAAGATGGAAGAATTTTTCATAAAACTACTCACGGAGTACGGTTACATCATACTTTTTGTATGGTGTATAATGGAGGGCGAGATGGCTCTCATAATGGCTGGTATCCTAGCCCATACCACGCATATGCACATCATCGTCGCAATATTCGTTGCAGGTCTTGGCGGCTTTTGCGGCGATCAAATTTATTTCTATCTTGGGCGCTACAATAAAAAATACATCGCCAAAAAGCTCCACGCACAGCGGCGTAAATTTGCTATCGCGCATATAATGCTCAAAAAATACGGCTGGCCGATCATCTTTATGCAGCGCTATATGTATGGCTTTCGCGTGATAATCCCGCTTTGTATCGGCCTTACCGGCTATAGCGCGAAAAAATATGCTTTCATAAATTTAATAAGCGCTTGGTGCTGGGCGGCGATAACGGTCATACCTGCATGGATTTTAGGCGAGCATATACTTGAAATTTTAAAAGAGGCCAAAGAGCACTGGTATTTTGCCATACCTATCGTGCTGGTATTTTTGGCCGCTTTACTTTATGTATTCAGACGTATCGAAAATAAAATTTTATACGAAAGGAGATACAGGAATGCAATTTCAAATAATAAATAAAAAACTTAGCGAAATAAAAGCTGATTTAGAGCTCGTTTTCGTCGTGGATAAAAATTTAAAGCATAAATTCATAAAAGATCAAAAAATCTTTAAATTTACAAACTATAAAGGCGACGGCGTGCTGCTTTTACCGGAGAGTGCGAGGCTTTACGTAGATGTAGAAAAGCTTGAATACAACGAGCTAAGGATCGCTGCAGCAAAGGCTTATAACGCTGTAAAAAATCTAAATATAAAAAGCATAAAACTTGGCTCGTATCTAGCAGGATGCGGCAAAATGAGCTTTCAATGCCTTGTAGAGGGCTTTTTGCTGGGGGCGTATAAATTTGACAAATACAAAGAAAAAAAGCAAACTTGCGCATTAAAAGAGATAATCTTTAGCGCGGAAGAATTTAGCGGCGGCAAAGTAGATGTAGTAAAGGCCGAGCTTGGCTTTAAAAACGGCTCCGTCATCGCAGCTGCGGCAAATTTCACCAAAGACATCGTAAATGAAATTCCTGAAATTTACACTCCCGTAAAAATGGCGGACGACGCGCAAAATTTAGCCAAAAGCCTAAAAAACGTTACTTGCAAGGTGCATGACGAGAAATTTTTAGAGAAAGAAAAGATGGGCGCATTTTTAGCGGTAAATCGCGCGAGCGTGCATCCGCCGCGTCTCATACATCTAACCTACAAGCCAAAAAACACGAAGGAAAAGATCATTTTCGTCGGTAAAGGGCTCACGTATGATAGCGGCGGGCTGAGCTTAAAGCCGGCTGATTATATGCTAACGATGAAAGCCGACAAAAGCGGAGCTGCAGCGGCGCTTGGGATCATAAAAGGTGCGAGCGAGCTGGAACTGCCGTTTGAAATCCACGCCATTTTGGGTGCGACTGAAAATATGATCGGCGGTAATGCGTATAAGCCCGATGATGTGCTGATCTCACGAAGCGGCGTGAGCATAGAGGTGCGAAACACCGACGCCGAGGGTAGGCTGGTGCTGGCAGATTGCCTTAGCTACGCGCAGGATTTTAAGCCTGATCTGCTCATCGACATGGCGACGCTCACGGGTGCTTGCGTGGTCGGACTTGGCGAATACACAAGTGGCATAATGGGAAATAACGAGGAGCTAAAAAGCGAGTTTAAAGCAAAGGCTGCAAAAAGTGGCGAATACGCAACCATTTTAGAATTTAACCCACACCTACGAGAGCTCGTCAAAAGCCAGATCGCAGACATCTCAAACACCGCATCGAGCAGATACGGCGGAGCGATAACGGCGGGGATTTTCCTAGATAAATTTATAAAAGAAGAGTTTAAAGACAAGTGGATACACCTTGACATCGCGGGGCCTGCGTATCTGGAAAAAGCATGGGGATACAACCAAGCGGGCGCAACGGGTGCTGGCGTGCGGATGAATTTATACTATCTAAACGCGCTCGCAAAGGAGCTGTGATGGGGCTGGCAGTAGGTATCGTAGGGCTTCCAAACGTAGGCAAATCAACGACATTTAACGCTCTAACCAAGGCTCAAAACGCCGAAAGTGCGAACTATCCTTTTTGCACGATCGAGCCAAATAAAGCCGTCGTGCCTGTACCCGACAAGCGTTTAGGCGAGCTAGCAAAAATAGTAAATCCAAACCGTATCCAATACTCAACCATCGAATTTGTCGATATCGCGGGGCTTGTAAAAGGTGCGAGCGGTGGCGAGGGACTGGGGAATAAATTTCTTTCAAACATCCGCGAAACGGAGGTCATCTTGCACATCGTGCGCTGCTTTGAGGACGAAAACATCACGCATGTAGAAGGCGGCGTCGATCCCATCCGCGACGTGGAGATCATCGAGACGGAGCTCATTTTAGCCGATATCGAGCAGCTAAATAAAAAAATCGAGCGTCTAACGCGCGAAGCGAAAGCGAACGCAAAGGGCGCTAAAGAGACGCTAGCGGTGGCAAACGCGCTGCTGGCGCACCTAAATGAGGGCAAGAGCGCGAGTAGCTTTGCGGATAGAGAAAATGAAATTTATATAAATTTAAACAAAGAGCTTCGCTTGCTGAGCGCAAAAGAGGTGATTTATGGCGCAAACGTTGATGAAGACGGCATCGCACAGGATAATAAATTTGTCGAAGCTCTGCGAGAATTTGCCGCTCGCTCGGGACACGAGGTCATCAAGCTTTGCGCGAAAATAGAAGAAGAGCTAGTCGGGCTTGACGATGCCGAAGCACACGAGTTTTTAAGCTCGCTTGGCACGAACGAAAGCGGACTGGAAAAGATCATCCGCACGGCATTTGGTAAGCTAAATTTGATAAGCTATTTCACCGCGGGAGTGGTCGAGGTGCGCGCATGGACGATCACGAAGGGCTGGAAAGCCCCAAAAGCCGCAAGCGTCATCCACAACGACTTTGAGCGTGGCTTCATCCGCGCGGAGGTCATCAGCTACGAGGACTATATCGCGTGCGGAGGCGAAACGGCGGCAAAGGAAGCCGGTAAAATGCGACTGGAAGGCAAGGACTACATCGTAGCAGACGGCGATGTGATGCATTTTAGGTTCAATGTCTAAATTCAAAGCTCTTTTCTGGCAGCGTAGGCAAATAGTATGAACGGGTACATTTGCCTTGCTGACGTTTCACGGCTAATTCCTTGAAGTTGCAAATCAACCTATATAAACAAAATCTCGTCTTTAAAAGCAATAATCCAAAGCACGGTCTGCTCGTTTATGAGATAAAGCCAAAATACCTCGAAAACTATGAGCAAAGCAAGCTAAAGTCGTGCTTTGTGGTTATTATCCAAATGCCATTTTCGTTTTCCATCACTCGTAAGCAAATAAATGAAAAATTTTACAGTAAAAATGCGCATAAGCTCACCAATTAATAGCCCCTTAATATTATAATTATATAATAATAATTATTTTCAATACGAAGGAGAAAAAATGTGTTTTACTGATCCTGCAAAACGTAGATACGGTCTCATGTTCTTGATAGGGATTTTAGCCGGGGTGTTTGGAGCCATCGTAAAATGGGGATGGGAAGTGCCGTTTCCGCCGCGCAACCCAAATGTATTTTTCCCGGTAGATGCGATGGAGCGCGTCACTCCGCCTAAAATTTTCCTAGAGCAGATCGGAGCCGCGACAGACTGGACTTACGTATTTTCGGGCGTAACACAGCCGCTTTCGATCTTTATCGTGCATGTGCTTTTCTCGGTAGTTTTTGGTGTGATGTACTGCGTCATCGCTGAGGCTTGGCCGCGCATCAAGATGTGGCAAGGTGCCGTTTTTGGCATCGCGGTATATGTTTTGGCGCACGTTATCGCTATGCCGCTTATGAAAGAGGTCCCACCTCTTAGCGAGATACCTTTTGACGAGAATTGTTCAGAATTTTTCGGTCATATCGTTTGGCTTTGGGGCATGGAGATCGTCAGACGGGACATAAGAAATCGCGTGACCAAAGAGCCCGACCCAGAGGCTGTTTGCTGCACGAAACACTAACCAAAGAGGCTGTTGAAGCTAGCCTTATAGCTAATTCAACGGCCTTATAAAAATCGACTCTGCTAAATTCTAAAATTTTAAATAGTCTAGGGTAACTAGATTTTACGAGCTAGTTTACCAACGCCGATTTTTCACTTCACTGTCGCTCGTGACGCTCTGCTTGCAGTTACGAGTGCAACGAAGCAAAAAGATTTCCTTGAAACGCTGTTCGCGTCTGTGCTAGGTCGCTCCTGGAGTGAGCAGGGTTTTTGCTTCACTTCGTTCGCAACTGCAAAGTAGAAGCGAAGTAAGCGTCAATGATTTATTATAGCAGAGCTAAAATTTTATAAGTCCTATACTCTCAGCAAATTTAAGCTCTTTGCCCTCAAAAAGGTTATATTCTATACTACCATGCTCACTGATGATGACGATAGTCGAGCCAAGCTCGAAATTCCCAAGCCTATCACCCTTTTTAAATTTCAAATTCTCATACTCGTAAATTTGAGTGAAATCGGCCATCGCATTCGTTTGTATGCGCTCGTCAAACACGAATTTCATCTTGCCAACATTTAGCGCACCGACGAAAACGAGCCAAAGCCGCCTACCGCCACTCATCTCGCACTCAAGCGCCACTCGCTCGTTTTTAGTATATAGACTTTCTACTTTTTTTAGCCACTTGACAGCGACGCTATAAAGCTTGCCCGGGATATAGACAGCCCGCTTTATTTGCAGATCGCAAGGCGCATGGTAGTGGTGATAGTCTTTGGGACTTAAATAGATGTTTGCAAAATCATACTGTGCATCGGCCGCTTCGCTCATGGCTGTGCCTAAAAGCTCCTTTATATCGTAGCTCATGCCCTTTATACTAAAGGCCTTGCTTCGCTCGCTACTACCCACGCTAAGGCAAGTGCCGTCGCAAGGGCTGATGAAAATTTCATCGGCCGTGTCAAACTCACGCGGCTTTAAAAGTGAGCGTGTGAAAAGCTCGTTTAGGCTCTTGTATTCGCTAACGTCCTTAAATTCGCTCATGTCGATTTTAAAAAATTTCACGTATTGTGAGTTTATGCGTTCTTGCACCGGCCTTATAAACTCAAACCTACTTATAAGCCCGAAAATTCGTGAAAAGGCGTTGTCACTTACCATATCATTCTCCCTTTAAATTTAGTATCGCTACCTCGCTTGGCGCAAAGATCCTCACTGGCGGCCCCCAAAATCCGGCGCCACTGCTAACATAAATTTGCATTTTATCATTATGTTTATAAAGTCCGTGTAAATATCCTTGATCCAGCATAACAAGTAGCTGAAACGGGAAAATTTGCCCCGCATGCGTATGCCCGCAAAGAAGCAGATCGACATCTCGCGTTATAAATTTAGTAAATTTCGGCTGATGCGCGAGTAAGATCGTAGGCGAATTTTCGTCTATGCCCTCAAGCGCCTTGTCCAGGTCGGGCTCTAGGTGCTTAAATCTAACACCTGCCAGATCATAAACTCCGGCCAAATTTACACCGCCTACCTTGACGTTTTCGTTGCCTAAAATTTTGACACCGGCTTGACCGATCTTGGCCAAGATACTGTCTATCCCGTGATAGTATTCGTGATTACCAGGCACGTAAAATGTGCCATATCTTGAGTGCAGATCCTTAAGCGGATCTAAAAAATCCCCTATCTTGTCTGCACTAAAATCTATCATATCTCCTACGATGACAACCATGTCAGGCTTTGTTTCATTTATCTGATAGACAAGAGTAGCTAAAAATTCCTTCTGCAAAAAATCGCCCAAGTGGATATCGCTTATCATGGCGATCTTTAAAGGAGCGCTCAAATTTTTTATTTTTATATCGACCTGGCGTAGCTTGGGCGGGGTAAGGGCGTTGAACATGCCCTTGAAAAAATATGCAAAAAGCAATATAAAAAAGGTGGCATCGAAACAAAATTTTATAAATTTACGGCGACTGGAGCTAAATTTAGTACGCCTGAAAATACTTCTTAAAACATCATAGCCCACACTTACTGCAAATAAAAATAGTGAAAAACCGATCAATGTACCCGCGATAAGATAAAGCTCTACACTCAAGAAGCTAAATCTGATCTGCATGACAAAAACAAACTCGGCTACGGAGATGAAATATAAAAAATAACGTATATAACGCAAATAAGGCTGTAAAAACACGACCTTTTTTATGAAACGTTTATAAGAATAGAAATTTGTCAAAACGGAGAATATAAAAGCACCGATTATTATTCTTAAAAGGCCCAAATTTTTCCTTTAAATTTTGGCTGATTATATTAAATTTTATTAAATGGATGTTAGGAGATAAAAAGAGACGGGAAGCCCCGTCTCTTGGTCGAAAGATTAATGAGCTTTGCCGCTCTCGATTCTTTCTTTATATATCTTGCGAAGTTTTCTGATGTCATTTTTGACCTCAAATACTCCGTGCCAGTGTGAGTAGTCAGGTCCGCCCATCAATGCGCCTTGTCTCATACGGCGACCCTCGTGGTGCCATAGGTGATAGAACACATCTTGGAATTCATCTTCCCAAGCATCTTCAAGCAATAAATTCTTAGCTTTTAGATCATCAAGCATTTTCTTGGCTTCATCGTAATATACATTATAAAGCTGAACTTGCTTATCGCCCATAGCAAAGAAATTATCTGTATGCGTTGTCGTATGGCAAGTTTTGCATACTAGTTTCATCTCAGCACGTGCAGCCTCAGGGCCTTGAGGATTGCCGGCTAGAGGTGTTCCTGTGTTTAGCTTGCCTGTTTTCCAATAATCATACGCCGCTTGCTCGTAGCCTTTTGTCCTTAGCTCGCTTCTTAGACCCCACAAATTCCATTTTAGACGTTGTGAAACGTTGTGAGTGGTTGTAGTCTCGCCGACACCACTCATATGGCATGTAGCGCAGGTAGGAGCTCTAAAGTCAGGCACATCCCAAGTATCAGGCGCACTATCATATTTCCATGTGTTGCCTTCTGCATTGAAGATATGTCCGTGCATTGAGTTGTTATAGATCTCGATATCCGGGTGATCTGGTCCAAGGTGGCAAGATGCGCAAGCCGCCGGTTTTCTAGCCTCGGCTATACTAAATGTATGACCACTGTGGCAAGATTTACAACCGCCTATACCGCCATCAGGATAAACATTGCCTATACCGTAGTTTGGCCAAGTCTCTTTTGTAGGCTTATGGTCTGCATCTAGTTTGATGACAGTTCCGTGGCACTGAGTACAACCTGTCGCGTCAGGAGCCATTTTAAAGTCAGGATGATCTGCGCCCTCGTAGTGATACATTAGTTTCACCATTGCAGGGTTAGCATACATTTGCATAGCGCCTCTTGCGTGGCCGCTCTTTGTAAATTCATCAACTTCGTTTTCGTGGCATTTAGCACAGGTTTTAGGGCTAACAAGCATAGAAACGTGGTTGTTTGAATCTTTTGGGTGCACTTTTACTGAAGCCATCGGGCTATCGGCAGCTACAGAGTGGCAGTCCATACAGCTTACACCTACGTGTGCGTGACGGCTATTTTTCCAATCGGCAACGATACCGGGCGTTTTTTCCGAGTGGCACTCGACGCAGCTTTTTGACAAATCAGACATTTTGTGAGCGACTTTAATGTTTTTGATAACATTAAGATTGATCGCTTCTGTCTTATTGCCATCAGTACCCATGGCAAAGCCAAAAGATACTAAACAGGCTAATAAAATAGCAACTTTTTTAAACATCTCTCCTCCTTATTTGGTTTTATTGTTTTCTTGATTTTTCATTGCTTCAAATTTATCGATATAAAGACCTAAATCTTTATGACCGACATGATTGTGGCAATCAACGCATGACTTTTTATCGGTATTTCCAAAAACGAAATAATCGCGGTGAGGCAAAAATGATTTGCCCGCTTGAATGACATTTTTTAAATTCGAGTGACAGGTCAAGCAGCCGCTATCATATACAAAGTGCGAAGCATGCTCACGCTTTTTACGCCAATCTATCTTGTCAGTATTTGTAAAAAATGTTTTATATCCGTCGTTTATAGATACTTTAAGCTTTGTGAGGACATAAGTATAGGCACTTCTGTGGTCGAGGTGACAGGCTGAGCACTCGGCTTTTATGCCAAGCTTGTTTTTGCCGCCGTGTATATCTTCGTGATAGGCTGCGTTCATAGGATCCATCGTATGGCATACGGTGCATATAAAGCCGCTTCCTGTCGCATGCAAGGCATCGGCTACGCCCATAGAGGCTATAAGTCCGATGACGATACCTATAAGGACGGACGACCAAACAAAAAATTTCTTTTTAACGTTTGCCAAAATTTCCTCCTGATTTTATCAACTTTTATAAAATTTTGAAAAAATAAACCGCATAATATCCAAAATTATATTAATAAATCTTGATTTAAATCAATTAATATTTATTTGATATTAACTTTCAATACGAAAAAATTTGAGTTAACTCATCGACGTTTTTATCGATTATTTGGTTCTTCTCATCAAGCTTGATGAGATTTGCCGTTTTAAATTTATTTAAAATTCTTGAGAATGTTTCCGGGGTTATATTTAGTATAGATGCAATTTTAGTATGCTTTAAGCTATTAAATAAATCTTCATGCATAAGGATAAATTTAGCAACCTTGGCTTCGGAATTCAAAACAAGCTCTTGATGCAAGAGATTACTCGTGATACGTAGCTTTTCAGACATCGATTTTATGAGGTTCATACAAATTTTAGGATTACTCAAAAATCCGGTAGCAAATTTCTCGTAATTTATCTTTAGCACCTCACCGGATATCGTAAAAACGGCACTAGCCGGATAAACGATGTTTTCAAAATTTACGACCTCGGCGACAAAATTCATGGGGGCTAGCTGATGGAGGAAAATTTCCTTGCCGTTTGCCGCGGTCTTATAGAGCTTGACCGAGCCCGAGAGCAAAAAAATGAGCCATTTTGGCTCCTCACCCTCCATAAACAAAAACTCGCCTTTTTTATACTTTTTTGCGATGGTTATGTCTTCGAGTTGCTTCATCTCGTCTTCGTCCAGGCATTTAAAAAAAGGTATTTGTCTTAATACTTTCATCTTAACCTCAAAATTTAATCTATAAATTTCAAAAGGCCAAAGCCCTTTGAAATTTTAAATCATTTCTTAAGCAAGTCTCTGATCTGTGTTAAAAGCACGATATCTTCCGCAGGTGCGGCAGGTTGCGCGACTTCAGGCTCTGCAGGCTTTCTTTTTAGAGAATTTATAGCCTTGATGACGCAAAATATACAAAACGCTATGATCAAAAAATCGACCGCAGTTTGTATGAAATTTCCGTAGTTTATCGTGACTGCGGGCACGCCCTGGGCGGCGTCTTTTAGCGTGATCTTAAGATCGGTGAAATTTACGCCTCCGGTTATCACGCCTACGATCGGCATTATGATGTCGCCCACCAGTGACGAGACGATCTTTCCAAATGCCGTTCCTATGATGACGCCCACGGCCATATCAAGCACGTTGCCTTTCATTGCAAATTCTTTAAATTCGCTGATAAAACTCATTAGCTCTCCTTGTGTTAAGTTACAAAAACTAGACGATTTTATTAAAAAAATGCTTTACCGCTCATAAAAATTTAAAATTACGTAACTTTAAATTTATGAACGCAGTGCTATAATCAAGCCCTTAAATCAATGTAAGGAAAACAAAAATGTATCGTTTTGCTCCATCTCCGACGGGAGATATGCATATCGGGAATTTACGCGCCGCGATATTTAACTACATCTGTTCGCTCCAAGATAAAAGCGGCTTTATCTTACGCATAGAGGATACCGACAAAGAGCGAAATATCCAGGGAAAAGAGAAAGATATACTTGAAATTTTGAGCAAATTTGGCATCAAGCCGCAGCAAATTTACATCCAAAGCGAAAATTTAAAATTTCACCGCCAGCTCGCCTCCAAGCTTTTGATCGACAAAAAGGCCTTTGCGTGCTTTTGCACCGAGGAGGAGCTCGAGGCTAAAAAGCAAAAAGCCAAAGAAGAAGGCGTAGCATATCGATATGACGGCACTTGCGAGAGACTAAGCGATGCGGAAGTTTTAGCCTGCGATAAGCCTTTTGTCATACGTATGAAAAAGCCCGAACGCACGATGAGCTTTACCGATGCGATAAAAGGCGAGCTGAGCTTCGAGCCTGACGCAGTCGATAGCTTCGTCATCATGCGAACGGACAAGACGCCTACATACAATTTCGCCTGCGCGGTCGATGACATGCTAGAGGGCGTCACATTCGTAATACGAGGCGAGGATCACGTCAGCAACACGCCAAAGCAAGACCTCATCCGCGAAGGCCTTGGCTACACGGGCAAGATGAACTACGCGCACCTGCCGATTTTGCTAAATATCGAGGGCAAAAAAATGAGCAAGCGCGAGAACGAATCAAGCGTGAAATGGCTCTTTGAGCAAGGCTTTTTGCCCGAAGCCATCGCAAACTATCTGATACTGCTTGGCAACAAAACTCCAAGTGAAATTTTCACGATAGGCGAGGCGGTAAAATGGTTTGACATCACTAAAATTTCGCGCTCTCCAGCCAGATTTGATGTCAAAAAGCTAGAGCAGATCAACCGCGAGCACATAAAGCTGGCAAGCGACGATCGCATCGCTGAAGTTTTTGGCGTGGATAAAAATTTGGCGAATTTAGTTAGGTTTTACACCCAAGAAAGCTCGCTAGTGCCCGAGATCAAAGAAAAGGTGAATAAAATTTTCGCTCCCAAAGTCGCTCCCGAGGAATACAAAAGCGAATTTGAGACGATCAAAAATGCGGCTAAAAATTTAGGCGAATTTGAAAATTTCGATGATTTTAAAAAGGCCTTGATGACGGCTACCGGCCTAAAGGGCAAAAATTTCTTCATGCCGCTTCGAGCCCTACTCACAGGCGATCTACACGGGCCCGAGCTTAGCGAGCTTTATCCGCTCATCAAGAACGATCTAGCGCGCATAATCGCTTGAATTTAGGAGAAAAGATGATACTTTCTACGTTCATATCGGCCATCGCAGATATCTTGCATATGGTCATAAATATTTACATTTGGATCATCATCATCTCAGCTCTTTTAAGCTGGGTGAGACCGGATCCTTACAACCAAGTAGTACAGCTCCTTTGGCGTCTGACGGAGCCTATTTATGCCTTTATCAGACGCTTCATACCGACCGTTTTTGGCGGTATCGACTTGGCTCCGCTCATCGTGCTTTTAGCACTTGAGTTTTTAGATAGATTTTTGATAAAGCTTTTATTTGCGCTTGCTTCGTCTATTTAGCGTTTTATCGCTGTTTATCGTGCTCGGCTCGGCTAAAATTTTAAGCTACGAGGAGCTAAAAGACGAGCCAAAGAGCCTCGTAAAGGATTATTACATAAACCGTCTCATCAACGAGGGCTCATACACGAAAGAGCAGATAAAAGAGCTCGCAAAGGACGTTTATAGGCGCGCTGGCCCGGTTCAAAAATCGATCGATAAAATTTTGCCACCCGCGCCAAAGCCCAGCCTCTGTCCGGGAGTGAATCCTAAAAATATCCTAGATGCCAACATCACCTGCCAAAACGCGCTTACGACGATCAGCTTCGCTCTAAAGCTGGATATCAAAACGCGCACGCAGCTAGCCGCTAAGTTAGCTGATTTTTACCCGCAAAAGGCGCAAACGCTGCTTATTTTAAACGATGAAAATCCGGCGGTTAAATTTGCTCAAAATGGCGATACGAAAAATTTCATGGCCCTTTTTAACGCCAGTAGCATCTCTCAAACGATGAAATTTTTCGGGACGGAATTTGACGCTAGCTTTATGGATAAATTTTATCAGGAAAAGGGCTTTAGCGCGCTTTTAAACGATGTCGTGATAAATAAAAAATACGATGCGTTTAGACAAAATTTACTAAAAATAGATGAAAACATCACCGAAAAAAACGACGCTTTCATGCTCGGCATAAACGCCATCACGCTTAAAAACGATACCGCTGCGCTTAAATTTTTTGCCAAAGCAAAAGCGAGCTTCGAACGAGAGTGGCAAAGAGACAACGCCACATTTTGGCTATATCTCATCAGCAAAGATGAAATTTATCTAAACGAGCTCGCACAAAGTAGCGACGTAAATATCTACTCACTTTATGCCAGAGACTTTACAAATGCCGAGCCTTTTGAGGTCATAGTGCCTCGCCCGAGCAAAGAAAAACCGGAAAATTTTGACGTCACAGATCCCTTTTTATGGGTAAAGACCGCCGCACTAGCAAAGCAGATGAACGCCGAACAAGCAAGCGAATATGCAAAACGCTTTTATACTAAAGAAAGCGTGGGGGCGTATGCTTATTTCATGCAAAGGGCCGCCGGCTGGGACAAGCATTACTTTTTGATGCCGGAGTCCTTGGAGCTAGAGGATACGAACGTCACGCGAAAATCGATGATCTACGCGCTCGGTAGGCAAGAGAGCCTTTTTATCCCAAGCCTCATTTCCACCTCTTACGCGCTTGGGATGATGCAGTTCATGCCGTTTTTAGCAAATACGATCGGCAAAAAAGAGCTAAAGATCGAAAATTTCGACCAAGACGATATGTTTAAACAAGATGTAGCTTTTAAATTTGCGAATTACCATCTTGATTATCTGGAGAAATTCCTCTTTCATCCACTATTTATCGCATACGCATATAACGGTGGTATCGGCTTTACCAAAAAGCTCATCACGCGCGATGATATGTTTAAAGAGGGAATTTACGAGCCGTTTTTATCTATGGAGCTAGTACCCGTCACAGAGACGCGAAACTACGGTAAAAAGGTGCTTGCAAACTACGTAGTTTATAGCGCGCTCATGGGTTCCAATATAAAGATTTCGCAACTTTTTGAAATTCTAAGCTCACCTTCTGCGACGGATAAATTTCGAAAGTGAGATTTAGCTTGTCGCTGCTCTTGCTCGGGGCTGATATCTCATAATAAGCCGCCCAAGGCATGTTAAAGCCGGCAAGACTCAAAAGCTCGTCGTTTTTATCAAGTAGCCTTAGCGAAGTAGCGTTGCTCTCGTTATTTACCTTGACGCTTGAGGCGTCTATCTCGTTTTCTTTGGGACTGATGGCTACTAGGAATTTCTCCTCGCCTTTAATGGAAATTTTACTTTGATAGATCGGGTTTAGATATGTGGCGATGATCAGCGTGCGGTTGGTGTCATTGATGATCTCAGCCTTGCTAGTGTATGCTAGAAGCTCGTTTTTTAGCGGTTCATGAACGATGATCTTTTTATCAGAGCATCCTAATACCCCAAAAATGAATACGAAAACAAGCAAAATTTTTCTCACCGCAGCCACCTTGAATTTTAAAATTTCGCCCTATTTTAGCATTTTATTTTTAAAACTAAAGGCTCTGTTCTGACAAAGTATTAATTTTTCGACTTTCAATAGCAAAGTCAAACCTTGTGAAGCGACGCTATCGCCGCCGATTTGCAGGAAAGCAGTAGCTGACCGCGCAAATCGTGCTATATGTTCGGCGTCTTGCGGAGTGAGCAAGGTTTGCGGAGCTAAACTAAATCATTTTCACTCATAAATTTTAAAGCCAACTTTGGTTATAATCCCCAAAAATTTTATCAAAAAAGGCTCTCATGAAAAGACTCGCCATAGCGTTTTCAGGCCCGTCAAACAGCGGAAAAACCACGCTCATTTTAAAAGTAGCCAAACACTTCATAGACCAAGGACTAAAAACCGCTGTCGTAAAGCACGACCCGGGCGACAAGGCGAGATTTGACGTAGAGGGCAAGGATAGCTTTAAATTTTCTCAGACCGGGGCGGAGGTCGTCGTGATGAGCCCGACTAGGACGACGTATTTTTCACAGCAACCCTCACAAATAGACGAGGTCATAAGGATGCTAGGAGAGTTTGACATACTTTTGGTCGAGGGGCTAAAGACCCTGCCGTTGCCGCGTCTTAGCGTATTTAAAGACGAGATAGACGAAAAATATCTAAGCTTTTCAGACGCGATAGCCACCTATAAGCCCAGTGTACCCTACGAGATAAAAAATATAAATTTAGACGACATAGACGCGATTTGCACGTGGATACTAGAAAATGCAAAGGCCGTATGATGCAAGATTTAAATGAAATTTTCGAGACGATAAAAAGCGTAGCAAAAGAGATAAGCGAGGTCATAAAATATGCCGACCTTGGCTATACGACGCACGAAAATGCCACAGGTGACACCCAGCTGAAGCTAGATGTGCAAAGTGATGAGATAATCACGGCTAAATTTAAGGCTCTTAGCTGCGTAAAAGCGCTAGTCAGTGAGGAAAAGGACGAAATTTTACCTATAAATACGAACGGGAAATTCATAATCGCATACGATCCGCTGGATGGCTCGAGCCTTGTAGATGTAAATTTCGCCGTAGGCTCGATATTTGGCATCTACGAAAACGAGCTAAAGCCACAAAATTTAATAGCTGCAGCTTACAGCATATACGGTCCTCGCTTGGAGCTAGTCATAAACGATAAAAAGGGCGCGAAGCCAAAATTTTACCGCCTTGGCAAAGACGGGAATTTTAAATTCGTAAAAGAGCTCGAGCTAGCCCAAAAAGGCAAGCTAAACGCCACAGGTGCGACGCAAAAAGGCTGGAGTCAAACGCATAGAGCCTTCATAAAAGAGCTATTTGACGAGGGGTATCGCCTGCGCTACTCAGGAGCGATGGTCAGCGACTTGCACCAAATTTTACTAAAAGGTGGCGGGCTTTTTAGCTATCCTGCCACGAGCGATCACCCAAACGGCAAGCTACGCCTGCTCTTTGAGGTGCTGCCGTTTGCATTCATCTACGAAAACGCGGGTGGTGCGACGAGTGACGGCAAGAGCGATACACTATTTGAGGTAAATATCACAAAGACTCATCAGACATCGCCTTGCTTCTTTGGCTCTGCTAGCGAGATCGCCCTGCTTCATAAATTTTACGGAAAAGACTGATGCAAGAGAGCGGGCAAAAGGATAAATTCGAGCTGGCTTTCGAGGAAAAGGCTAAAATTTTACAGGACTGTCAAAAGCAAAAAGAGCTCAAAAGCTGCTTTAGTTGTGAAAAATTTTTTGACTGTCAGATACGAAAAGACTACGTAGATACCTGCTACAACTCGATGTCTAAGGGCAACTCGGGCGGCTTTGATTTTTAAATTTAAAAAGGAAAAATATGAAAGAAAAAGTTTATATCACGACTCCGATTTATTACGTGAACGACGTTCCGCACATCGGGCATGCCTACACTACGATAATCGCCGATACTTTTGCACGTTTTAAACGCCTACAAGGGCATCCGACATACTTTATGACCGGCACGGACGAGCACGGACAAAAGATCGAGCAAGCCGCAAAAGCGCGCGGCAAGACGCCAAAAGAATACGCCGACGAGATAAGCGCTAAATTTCGCACGCTTTGGGACGAGTTTGAGATAAGCTACGATCATTTTATCCGCACGACCGACGAGGAGCACAAGCTCACCGCACAAAATGTTTTTAGCAAGATGCAGGCAAACGGCGACATCTACAAGGGCGAATACGAGGGCTTTTACTGCGTTAGTTGCGAGACGTTTTTCACGGCTACTCAGCTACTTGATGACAACTGCTGTCCCGACTGCGGACGAAAGACTAGCATCGTAAAAGAGGAGAGCTACTTTTTTAGACTCTCGAAATACCAAGACGCCCTACTAAAATGGTACGAAAACGACGAGCTTTGCGTCATCCCAAAAGGCAAGAAAAACGAGGTCACAAGCTTCGTAAAAGGCGGGTTAAAAGACCTCTCCATCACCCGCACGAGCTTTGACTGGGGCGTAAAGCTACCGGCTAGTGCGAACGATCCAAAGCACGTGATGTATGTCTGGCTGGATGCGCTCGTAAACTATCTCACGACGCTTGGCTACTCAAGAGACGATGCATTAATGGACTTTTGGCAAAATACCACGCACATCGTGGGCAAGGACATCTTGCGATTTCACGCGGTGTATTGGCCGGCATTTTTGATGAGTCTAAATTTAGCCCTGCCAAAACACGTCGCGGCACACGGCTGGTGGACACGCAACGGCGAAAAGATGAGCAAGAGCAAGGGCAACGTCATCGACCCAAGAGAGGTCGCCAGAGCTTATGGCCTTGAAAATTTCAGATATTTCATGCTCCGAGAGGTGCCGTTTGGACAAGACGGCGACTTTAGCCAAAAGGCACTCATAGAACGCATAAATTCCGAGCTTGGCAACGGTCTTGGCAATCTACTAAGCCGTATAATCGGCATGAGCGGCAAATATAGCGAGTTTAAAATAGACGCTTCAAACGTGGCTAAATTTTATACCGCCGAGCTAGAAGAGTCCCACACTCATCTAAAATCAGCGATAGAAAATTTAGAAGTTCTAGCCACGAATCGCTACTTGGAGGAGCTTTGGAAGGTAGTGACGCTGGCAAACGGCGTCATCGCAAAATACGAGCCTTGGGCGATGATAAAAGAGGGCAAAACGACCGAGGCTGACGCCCTTGTCGCGCTAAGTGCGAATTTACTTGCAAAAGTAGCCGTTTTACTAAGCCCTGCGATGCCAAAAACAGCGGGCAAGATCGCCGAGGCGCTTAGCTTCGAGATAAACGAGCGAAGCTTTAAGGATCTGGTGCTTGATAACGGCGTGCAAAATTTCATCTCAAAGCCGACTGAGCCGCTATTTCCAAGGATCGAGAGCGAGCTGATGCCAAGTGCCGCTCCAAGCGTCAACGAGCCGCAAAACGAGAAAAAGGACAAAAACGTCATAACGATAGATGATTTTGCCAAGATCGTCATAAAAGTGGGCGAAGTGCTGGAGTGCGAGAGAGTCGAAGGCAGCGAGAAGCTGCTGAAATTTACGATCGATCTGGGAGAGCAAAAGCCCCGTACCATACTTTCTGGTATCGCAAAATACTACGATCCAAGCGACCTCATCGGCAAACAAGTTTGCGTCCTGGCAAACCTCAAAGAGCGAACAATGATGAAGAAATACGTCTCTCAAGGCATGATCCTAAGCGCGGAAGACGGCTCGCTGACGCTGCTTAGCACTCAAAAAAAGGTCAAAAACGGAGCGATAGTCGGATAATATGACGATCGAAAATTTAGCGCGCCTGATCAACGGGCAAACCCTAAACAAGCCAAGCGTTTCTAGCATAACAGACTTTGCTTTCGAGGCTAAAAACGTGAGGCAAGGATACGCGTTTTTTGCGCTTGATGCCGGCGAAAACGATGTCGATCTGGCCGTCAAACACGGCGCTTACGCTGTCATCGGCGAGGAGGAATTTACCCCAAAAGACAGCGAGATCGCCTACATCAAAGTAAGCAGCGTCCAAACCGCGATCATGCGGCTCATGCGCTTTGAGGCGACGCATAAAAATCTAAAATTTTGCGCCGTGAATGCCGCCCAAATGGCGATCCTGGAGCGCATAAGCCTTGGTAAAAACGCCGCACTCATGCCTAAAAGCGTGCCCGAGCTCTTTTACAAGATCATGCGTGCAAAGGACGGGGACATATTTTTTAGCGGCGATACCCGCGTGCTTCAGCGCATATCTCCACTTTACGACGCCGTTTGGACCGATACTAAGGCTCAAGCGATAAATCCAAGCTCGATATTTTTCACAACGATGATCTGCGACGGGATCTACTATCAAAATTTAAATATCCCGCGCGTTTTCATGGGCATGCTCTGCGGTTTGCTCCACTATTTTAAGCAAAACAACATCTCCTTTAAACTAAACGATACAAGGGCGCTGGCGCACTTTGAGCCGATATTTATCGATAAAAATTTCAAACCCGCAAATTTCGGAGCCAGCTTTCGCGCGCTGATAGTCGAAAACGACGAGGAGCTCTTTTTGATAGAGACTGCATTTTTACAAAAAAATTTCAGCATCGACGAAGCACTGATCTGCCTGCCAAGATCAAGCGATATAAACGTGCAAAATGCCTTATATTTCGACGAATTAGAAGAGATAAAAAATTTAAAAGGCTTTAGATATGCACTCGTTTTTTGCGATAAAAGCGAGCTTTTGAACGTCCTAAATCAAAGCAAAGAGCAAGCGGGGCTTTTTTAGCACCCCAGCAGGCGGGACTAGCCGCCTAAATTTCACTCGCCCAAGAAATATTTCAAATCAGCCTGCGCATCGCCGCTTATAGGGCGAACGCCGAAATTTTGAACCAAGAAATTCACTATATCGTCGTTGAAAAATCTAGGCAGGCTAGGACCTACGTTGATATTTTTGATGCCGAGGCTAAATAGCGCCAGCAAGATGATGACCGCTTTTTGCTCCATCCACATCAGCACGATCGAGACCGGCAGATCGTTTACCGCGATACCGGTCGCTTCGCTGAGCGCTAGGGCGATCTTGACCGCGCCGTTGCTGTCGTTGCACTGACCAAGGTCGATGTAGCGCGGAAGCTCGGTGCCAGGCACGGTTCCAAAATCCACGTCGTTGAAGCGGAATTTACCGCAGCTGGAGGTCAAAACCACGCAGTCTTTCGGCAGGCTAAGCGCTAGCTCGCGGTAATACTCGCGTCCCTTGCCAGGCGCATCGCAGCCCGCGATGACGAAAAAGCGGCGGATTTTGCCAGACTTGATCGCGTCTAAAATTTGCGGCGCGAGGCTTAAAATCGTCTTGTAGTGTCCGCCCGTCACCAGGCTCTCGTCGCTATCCATGCTCACGTCGCCGCACGCAAGCGCGCATTCGATGAGCGGCGTAAAATCGTCGTTTTGGATATGTTTGATCCCATCGGTGCCCGCGATAGAGTAGCCAAAGAGCCTATCTGCGTAGGTACAGGACGAGCGAAGTGGCACGATGCAGTTAGTAGTCATCAAAATAGCGCCTTTAAATTCGTTAAAAAGCTTGGTCTGATCGAACCACGCCTTACCGACGTTGCCCTTTAGATGCGGATACTTGCGAAGCTGTGGATAGCCGTGCGCAGGAAGCATCTCGGAGTGAGTGTAGATATTTATGCCCTTGCCCTCGGTCGCTTTTAGCAAAAGCTCTAAGGCGTGCAGATTATGACCGCTTACTAAGATCGCCTTACCCTCTACTTTGTTTTGGCTCACTTTTAGGGGTGCAGGGATGCCAAATTTTGCCGTATGCGCCTCGCTTAGGATGTTCATGATCTCTACACCCGCACTTCCGACCGCAAGGAGCTGTTTGATATGCTCGTCGAAGTTGAAATTCGAGTTTGTGAGCGTGAAATACAGCGTGTCCGCCATCACGCGATCGACTGCGCTGGTGTCTGCGCCCAGCTCGTCTGCGTGGTGACGATAAGCGCTAAGACCCTTAAGACCGAAAATCATCGTATCTTGAAGGCGTGCGAGCGTATCGTCTTTGCCGCAGGTGCCGTGGCTCTGACCCTTGGCGCCACAGCCTTCGGGCGCGCTCATTTCGCATTGGTAGCAAAACATCTCCATATCTTTACTCATTTTTTCTCCTTGAAATTTTAGAAAATTTAAGCGCATTATACACGATTTATTTGTATTTTAAGTTGATTTTAGTCAATAAACTTTAAAAGTTAAAATTAATCTATATATTTAAGCTTTTATGATTTTGCTTATCAGAATAATGTCAAAATGAAAGACTTTATTTTAATAAAGTGTTGATACTTTAAAAGGATATTTCACAAAAATACGATATTTTCATATCTTTGCTAGAGACTATCAGCAGGGCAGGAGCTAGTAGCCAAATGTGTAGCATAAAGCGCCTCTTGGGCTACGAGGATAAAGCGGTAGCTGACCGCGGTCTGCTCGCAGTTGCGTAGCGTTGTCGAAGTAAAAATCGTACCTTATGCTCGGTTACTCGCTCCCACACGAAATTAGGCAAGTCCGCAGGACTGAGTAGTTTTTTGCGAAGCAAAAAGATTTCCTTGAAACGCTGTTCGCGTCCGCACTGGTCGATCTTGGAGCGAGCAGGGTTTTTCTACTTCGCATTGCTCGTAGCTTTTCAAGACGCTTCACTTCGTTCATAACTGCAAAGCAGAAGCGAAGCAGGTGTCGATGATTTATTATAGCAGGGCCTTATTTTTATATCACGTTAGGTATATAAATTTTAGAGATTTGCTTATCAGCTTAAATTTGCGTATTTTATTTTATCTTTTGCACCGGCTCTTTCAAAGCCTCTTAGCCTCAAGCGGCAACTGTCGCAAAGCCCGCAAGCTTCGTCCTCACGCTCGTAACAGCTCCAAGTAAGCTCGAGTGGGGAGCCAAATTCCAGTGACTTTGCCACGATGTCAGCCTTGCTTAAATTTACTAACGGCGTGACGATCTTTATTTTTGTTTCAGGCGCCGTGCCGACATTTATGGCGGTATTCATACGCTCGATAAATTCGCCCTTGCAGTCCGGATAACCGCTGCCATCCTCCTCTACAACACCGATATAAATCGCTTGTGCACCCTCTTTTTCAGCGAGTGCCGCGGCAATAGAGATGAATATCCCGTTGCGAAACGGCACATAGGTGTTTGGTATCTCATCGCCCAGACCGTCTTTAGAGACGGCTAAATTTTTATCAGTTAGCGCATTGCCGCCGATATATGCGATAAAGCTGACATCTAAATTTAGCCGCTTTTTTATGCCAAGACGGTCACAGATTTGCTCAAAGGCTATTTTCTCTCGTCTCATCGTACGCTGCTCGTAGTCAAAGTGAAGCGCTATGATCTCGTAGCCCTCGCGCTTTGCCATCACCGCGCAAAGCGTGCTGTCCATGCCTCCGCTCATTATGCAGACTGCTTTTTTCATAGTTTTCCTTAAAATTTTTGCTAAAATTATACAAAATTTTAAATTTAAAGAGTCAAAATGATACTTTGCGAGGAAAAATATCCCGAAATTTTAGATGAAATTTGCGCTTTCTTGACACCAGGAGATATCGAGCTAAGCTTCGTAAACAGCGAGGAGATGAGAGAGATAAATTTTAAAGAGCGAGGGTTTGATAAAACGACTGATGTGCTTAGTTTCCCGCTCGAGCTGGTGCTTCACGCTCCTATCGGCTGTATCGTGATAAACACCGAACTAGCCATGCAAAAAGCGGCCCAGCTGGGGCACACGAACGACGATGAGACCGCCCTGCTTTTCATACACGGGCTGCTTCATGTGCTTGGCTTTGATCATGAGAAAGATAGCGGCCAGATGCGTGAAAAAGAAGTGCAGATCATCACGAAATTCAAGCTTCCAAAAAGCCTGATCGTGCGAACGATGGAGGAGTGATCACTTTTTACCCTGCTTTTTAGCGTCGGCTGCGATCGATTTTTCAAGGTTTATGTAGCCCATGTCGACAAGCTTATTGTAAATTTGCGATATCTTAGGCCCTGCCGCACTACCGCCGTGTCCGCCATGCTCGATGACCATCGTAACGACGTATTGAGGATCTTCATAAGGCCCGTAAGTCGTCATCCATGCGTGCGAGCGCTGCAAATACGCCATATCTTCTTCTTGCATACGCTTTTTCTCAGTCTGCGAGATACCTACGACTTGTGCAGTACCGGTCTTTGCCGCGACCTTCACGACACTACCGATAAAGTGCCTATTTGCCGTGCCTTTAGGGTGGTTCGCCACCTCATACATCGCATGTCTGATGGCCGGTAGCTGCGATTTCTCAAACTCGGTAAAAGTATCGTCAGTCGGCGTGAAATCGACATCTACGCCGTCTATACTCTTTAAAAAATGAGGCGTTATATTTAGCCCGGTCGCAAGCCCGGCCGTGTATTTGGCTACTTGCATAGGCGTAACGAGGAAATTCCCCTGGCCGATCGAGGTGATGAGCGTCTCGCCCTGAAACCACGCCTTGCCGTATTTTCGCATCTTCCACTCGCGACTAGGCAGCGTCCCTACGAATTCATTTGGCAGATCGACGTTCGTTTTCGTGCCAAAGCCCATACGCTCAAGTATCGGCACGATAGCGTCTATACCGACCTTTTGGCTACCTTTATAAAAATAATCGTCACAGCTCTCGCGTATAGCCGTGTTCATATTGACATTTCCGTGTCCGTAAGTCTTCCAGCAGCGAAATTTACGCCCGCCAAGCTCATACGAGCCCGAGCAGTAAAAGCTGTCGTATTTGCTCATGCCATTATCCAAAAATGCAAGCGCCATGCCCATTTTCACTATAGAGCCGGGTGGGTAAAGTCCGTTTACCAGCTTGTTTGTAAAGGGATGATCGACGTCTTTTACAAGATCGTCCCACTCCTTTTGACTGATGCCAAGCACGAAAGGGTTTAGATCATACTCGGGAAAGCTACCGGCAGCGATGATAGCGCCGTCTTTTAGGCTCATCACTATCACGCTTCCCGCATCCTCCCCAAACACATCGGCTACAAATTTTTGGACCTCAAGATCGATGCTGAGCTTTATATTTTTGCTGTGCGGCGCGGTGAAATTCATCTGCTCGATCTCTTCGTTCAAGGCATTTACTTTTATACGTTTAGAGCCCTCCACGCCTTGTAAGACCGAGTTATAATAACGCTCCACGCCGCTTCTACCCGTGTAGTTGGTGAGCTTCGTAAGAGGGTCGCTCTCTATATCTTTTTGATTTGCCCTACCGACGTAGCCGATGATGTGCGAGGCTAGGTCGTTATATGGATAGTGGCGCTTTGAGGCCGGCTCTATGCGTAAATTTTCACGTAACGACAGGCTCGCAAAATACGGTAAAAATTTATCATAGTCGATGAATTCCACTACATTTATAAATTCTTGATTGTAAGGCGAGTCGTTTTTTATGTATTCGCGCTTTAGTTTCGTGACATTCAGATCGTCAAACAGCCCTCCGATATGGTTTAGCTCGGAGTCTAAAATTTCGCTTTTCATACCGCTAAGATGGGGCTTTACGAGGATAGAAAAGCCAAGCCTGTTTATCGCCATGGGTCTGTCTTTGACGTCAAAGATGATACCGCGAACGGGCGGGATATACTGAATCTTGACGGCATTTTGCTCGGCGATCTCGTTGTAGTATTCGTTGGAATTTACGCTTAGATGATATATCCTGCTAAGAAGGATGATCCAAAATAGCGCTATCACGCTAAAAACTATACGCATCCTCATACGACGCGATCCTTAAATAAAATTATCGCCAGGATCGTTTCTGTCACGATGTAAAAGAAATACTCTATCCCAAAGCTCAAAAACGAGCCGTTTTCCATGTATACGATGAGGTTGTTTACTAAAAACATCATGGCGTATCCGCTGGCAACGAATATCGCAAGCAAGCAGTTGCGCCACTTCATCGTGACAAAAAGCCAGTCAACTACGAAGTTATAAAATATCAAAAACGCTATCACGCTGGAAAAGAGATAAAAGCCGTGGATCTGCTCGCAAAAGAGCAAAAACGTGACGGCAAAATACCAATAAAAGTCAAATTCCGTGTATCTTTTTTGCTTTTTTGTGTATTCGAGGATCAAATACGTAAAAAATAGCCCCATCAGCGGCGGTAAAAAGCCAAGCTGCGTCGTAGCTATCTCATAAGCGATCAAAAATACGATGCCAAAGAGCTCTTTTAGAAATTGTAGATCAGTGCTATTTCGTTGCATACGGGAAAGTGTTTGCATTTTATACAATCAGCCCAAATTTTTTGGGTCGGAAGCTCGCTTTTTGGTATCTCGTGAAAGCCAAGCCTTTCAAAAAAGCTGCGCTGATAGGTGAGCGTGAAAATCTTTGAAATTTCATAAAATTTTGCCTCCTCCAGCAGCTTTTTTACCATCATAGTGCCCACGCCCTGGCCGCGCATATCCTCGCTCACGATGAGGCTTCTTATCTCGGCAAGGCAGACTGCGTGTATGTGAAGCGCGCAAAATCCGACTATTCGCTCGCCCTCACAGGCAAGGATATATGAGCGGATATTCGTGCTTATCTCGTCGTCGCTTCTAGGCAGTATGACGCCCTTTGCGACCTCAGGAGCGACCAAAGCCTGCATAAGAGCGACGTCTTTTGGCTTTGGCTTTCTTAGCTCTATCATCGTCCAAGCGCCCGAGTGACGATCAGCTCGCGTGCTTTGTCTATGCCGACTTTATTTAGCGTCGAGACTAGGGTCCCGTTTGGATCAAATTTCAAAACGGTGCTTTTTGAGCTTTGATTTAGCTTATCGGCCTTCGTGTAAAAATTTAAAATTTTCTGATCCGGCCTTAAAAACTCGTTTATATAATTATTTACGTTCACGTCGATATCCAGATCAAAATGCCTAGCATCTATGAGATGGACGAAAAGCTTGATGCTTGATCTAAATTTCAAAAACTCATCGAGGTTGCGCCTCCACTCCTCGTGCTTTGACTTTGCCACCTTAGCGTAGCCAAAGCCCGGCAGATCGACGAACATTATCTTGAATTTATCCGTTTTTTCGCCGCTTTGATCATCTCGCTCGTCAAATTCCACTTCAAAAAAATTTATAAGCTGCGTCTTGCCCGGAGTCGATGAGCTCTTAGCCAGGGCTTTTTGATTTACGAGCGCATTTATAAGGCTGCTTTTGCCGACATTTGAGCGCCCCAAAAATACCACCTCGCTGAGGGCAAACTCGGCAGCGTCCTTGATGCTTGGGCTAGAGCTTATAAATTTAGCGTTTAAAACGCGTATCACTTGGCTTTATCCTCGATCTGAAAGATAAATTTCACCGGTTTTTTCTCATCGCTATTTACGTTATACGTGCCGCTATTTTGATTTACGACGATCTTTTCGCCATATACGTTTTTGTCGGTCTCGACCTCGTGTAGGTGGCCGTTACCGGTGACTGTGTATGTTTGCGTGGCAGGCTCGTAGGTGAGCGTATCGCCTTTGCCGTCATAATGCTTGTCTTTCATGGCTATCTTGGCTCTGGCGTTGCCTGTGGCGACGTATTTTATCGGCTGACGCTTGGTGTCAAAATAAACTATCACCTTGTTTGCGAAAAGCTCGTCGTAAGCGCCCTTTTTTATATGGACGTTACCGGTGAATTCGCTGATTTGTTTATTCTCGTCGGCAAAAAAACTATTTGATGTTATCTCGACTTGCTCCGCATGAAGCGTCGTAAAATTTAAGGCCGCAAATAGCCCTAAAGCTACCGCCTTTGCTGCTCTATCCATGCTTTTAACCCTTTTATGTGCGTCTGTTTTTTAGCTAGATCGTATGACCCGCTCTCGCCGGTAGCCTTGTCTGAATTTTGCGTCACGACAAAGCTACCGTCAGAGCGCGCTATTTTCGTTTTGGTATTGTATATCACCTCGTTTGAAGTGAAGCTAAGACTATCGTTGTTGTCGTATTTTACGTTGCCTAAAAATCTCACGTCATCGCCCTGCAAGATAGCCTTATCAGAGCTTAGGATATGCTTTAAGCCGCTTCTTAAAATTTCAGCTTTGAATTTTAAAAACTCATCCTCGCTACTATATCTGTTTACTTCATCGGCTTCGTATACGGCGTTTATGCCGCTTGCGTTCATCTCGTAATCAAGCACATCATTTGCCTGCATATTAGAAACATTGATATCTTGCTTGAACTGTTCAGCAAAATACGGATCCTGAAGCGCTAAAAATATCATCACGACGCTAAATATCGCGACGACGAAATAGAAAATTTTTATAACCAACGCTTAGACCACTCGTCAAATAAATTTTGCTTTTCGATGATGATCTCGATCATCTCGCGCACGGCACCGGCGCCGCCTTTGTGCTTGAGCTTCGTTTTAACCTCAAGCTGTTTTATGGCGTCTTTTGGCTTGAAGCTCCATGCCACGGCGTTTAAAATTTTAAAGTCGTTATAATCATCGCCGATCGCTGCGGCGTTTTCAAAGCTAAGCCCTTCAAATTTCAAAATTTCCTTGGCTACTTCAAATTTATCGCTAACGCCCTGATAGACGTGATTTATCTTTAGATCCTCACCGCGTCGCTCGACGATAGGGGATTTTCTGCCCGTGATGATGGCGACTTTTTTACCAAGCTTCAGCCAACTCTCGATGGCGTAGCCGTCCTTCACGTCAAAAAATTTAAGCTCCTCGCCGTTTGCACTATAAACGATCTTGCCGTCAGTCAAGCAGCCGTCGACATCTAAAAATATGATCTCTATCATAGCACGCCTTTTGTGCTTGGCGTATTGACGCGGGGATTTTTAGCGAGCGCACGTCTAAGTGCGACGGCAAAGGATTTGAATGCGGCTTCTATTACGTGGTGATTGTTTTTGCCGCGGAGTTTGGCGATATGAAGCGTGATGTTTGCATTCATCGAGACGGCTCTAAAAAACTCCTCCGCAAGCTCGATGTCAAATTCTCCGACCTTGCCCTTTTCGTTGAAATTTTCATAGACCAAAAAGGCGCGGTTGCTCAGATCAAGCGCGCAGCTTACTGCCGCCTCGTCCATCACGACCACACTATCGCCAAAACGCTCTATGCCGCTTACCGGATAGATCGCCTCTTTTAAAAGCGAGCCGATGACGATGCCGACATCCTCGACGCTATGGTGAAAATCTACATGCGTATCGCCCTTGCATGAAATTTTCATATCAAGTAAAGCATGCTTGCCAAAGGCCTCGAGCATATGGTCAAAAAACCCAACCCCCGTGGCTATCTCGCATTTCCCTTCGCCGTAAATTTTAAGCTCGGCGCTGATATCGGTCTCTTTTGTCGTCCTGACAATCTTTAAAATTTCATCCTTCATGCTAACCTCTTACTATGAATGCACCCTGGAATTTACCGCTTCTAGCGTAATCCCTCGCCTCGTCTTCGCTCCTAAAGCCATTTAAAAACACGCGGTAGATCGTCTCGCCGTCTATCGTGAACGTCCTGACTACGGACTTGTAGCCGTCTATGCTCTCATGCTCTTTTTGATAGCGATTGGCGCCGTCTTTGTTTTTAAATGCGCCGATTTGCACCATGAAATCACCTCCGACTACGCTTTGCTCGGATGAGATGATGATACCGCCAGCTGGCGCACTAGGCGAGCTAGGAGGAATTTTGCCTTTGTAGATAGAGCCTTGATTCGAGGCGATAGCTACATTTTCGGCGTTAAAGCCTATAACTTCCATATTTACAGGAGCTGTGCCTGTGCCTATGATATCAAGCTTCGTAGCAGCGGCCTTTGAAAGATCGAGCACTCTATCGGCCACAAACGGACCGCGATCGTTTATACGCACGATGACGCTTTTTTGATTTTTTAAATTCGTGACTTTGAGCACGGTATTCATCGGCAATGTCTTGTGCGCGGCGGTCATGTTGTGCATATTGTAAATTTCGCCGTTTGACGTAGTCTTGCCATGAAAATTCGGACCATACCAGCTGGCTATGCCGCTAGCTCTATCGCCTACGCTGACGACGGTAGGATAGTAGGTCTTGCCGTTTATCGTATAAGGGCGCATCGTGGCTTTTTGCATCGCAGGAGTGTTGATGACTTTGGCATTCGTAGGGCCACTTGGAGCAAACGGAGCGCCGCTCCAGGAGCAACCGACTAGAAACAGTGCAAAAGTAGCGCCCAAATAAAATTTGGGACTATTAAGGTATGACAATCTTTGCTCCGACGCTTAAATTTGAACTGGCCAGAGAATTCGCCTCTTTTATATCTTTTTCATCGACTTTGAATTTCTTAGAAAGCGTAGCTAAAGTATCGCCGTTTTGGATAGTGTAGTTTTGAATTTTGTTGTGATTAGACGACGGGATTATCAGTTTTTGATTATATGCGACTGCATTTGTTTTAAGCTCGTTGTAGCTTTTGATGGCTCTGTGGCTTATGCCTGTCTTTTTGGATATCGCAAGCAAAGTATCGCCCTTTTTGACGGTGTATGTGTAGAAGTTGTTTTTACCGTTAAAGGGCTTGAAATTTTCAGTAAAGAGCTGCTTTTTGTTCTCAGGTATATAGACGTAATAATTTTTAAGTGTAGGAGGGGTGAATACGAATTTCAAATGCGGGTTATTGTCCTTCATCTTTTTCGTGCCAAGCCCTATGCTATCGCCTATCTGAGCTAAATTCGTCCCGCCGGGCACTTCGACCTTAGTAAGCTTCAGTCCTCCGCTCACATTTAGTAAAGACGAGTCTTTAGAGACGATAAAGTCAGCGTCCTTGGCGATATAGGCGGCTCTTAAAATTTTGATTATAAATTTTCTAGTTTCAGGAGGCAGGTATTTTTTCTCAGGATCAATAAGTGTCGCCAGATCGTCTGTTCCGGCTTTTTGTATGGCTTTTGACAAACAGCCGTCACCGCAGTTATAAGCAAGAGCAGCCAAATACCATTTTCCAAACTGATTTTTTAAAGAGCGAAGATAAGTGGTCGCAGCCTTCGTAGACTCGACCGGATCCTTCCTCTCATCTACGTATTCTCCGACCTTTAGGCCGTGAAGTCTAGCCGTTTTTTCCATAAACTGCCACATGCCAGTGGCTTTTGCGTTTGAGACAGTATGGTTTGAAAAACCCGACTCTATCATAGCAAGATAAAAAAACGAATCAGGAACGCCCGAAGCCTTTATCTGTGTCTTTATCATCGGGATATACATATATCCGCTTTTTAAAGCATCAGTGAAGGTCCTTACCTGCGAGGACTGGATGCCCTTTCTCATATTTGCATAATAAGATGTTTTCATGAAGTTAGTATCTATATCAAGCTCTTTTAAAATTTTAGCCTGCGCTTCATAAGGATCCCTCTCGGGGGCGCTTGCAAATAGCGATAAACTACATGCAAAGATCAAAAAAATCTTAAGTATGGCTTTCATTTCTATCCTTTTTTCGTGTCAAAGTCAAAACATCGCTGGACGCGGTGCCTTGAAGCAAGTGCGGCGTAAATTTACGCGAAGCACCCAAATAACCTTTTGGCATTATTCGACGTGATCTCACAGACCTCGTCAAATTCAAGGTTTAAAATTTCAGCTATCTTTTTAGCAACAAACACTGTGAATGCCGGCTCGTTCCTCTTGCCTCTGTTTGGCTCTGGCGTGAGATACGGCGCATCCGTCTCTATCAATATCCTATCGGTTGGAATTTTAGGCAAAATTTCGACTAGGCTTTTAGCGTTTTTAAATGTCAAAACACCGCCTATACCAAAATAAAAATTCCCAAATTCAGCAAGCTGCAAAAGTAGCGGCGAAGCGTTGTAGCAGTGTAAAACGGCTCCCGCACTAAGCTTTGGCGCATACTCTTTTAGGATATTGAAACTATCCTCGTTAGCATCACGGATGTGAAGGATAACGGGTTTTTTTAACTCAACGGCCAAGTCAAGTTGAGCTAAAAAAACGCGTTTTTGCTCTAGCTTTTCACGGATCTTTTCATTTTCATCTTCTGGCAGACGAAAATAATCAAGCCCGCATTCACCGATAGCCACGCACTTTTTATCGTTTGCAAATTTACGCAAAAGAGCTTCATTAAAGCCATCTTTATCATACGGATGAACGCCAACGGCAAAATAAATATTCTCGTACGCGTTTGCAATTGTAGCGGCTTTTGGTAAATCATTGATATCAGCTCCGGGTATGACAAAGCCCAAGACCCCTAAATCAGCCGCATCGCTTAAAATTTTAGGTAAATCGACATCATAGCATTTGGAGTCCAAATGGCAATGCGTATCGATGATCACTTAGCGACCTCGACTCTGTTCCTACCGCTTTCTTTGGCTATGTAAAGCGCCTCATCGGCAAGCTCTAAAAGCTCGTCCAGTCGGTAGTCGCTTCTGTTAAATACGACGCCTATGGAAACGGTGAAATTTATAACATTTTTCTTCAATGAAATTTTGCTATTTGCTATCTTGGCTCTTAAATTTACAAAAAATTTGACCGCCTCTTCTTGCGAGATGTTTTTAAGCACGACGCAAAATTCCTCCCCACCAAATCTAGCTACGATATCGTTTCCTTTCGTATCGTCCACCAGCTTTTTAGCCAAAAACTGCAAGACCTTATCTCCGCTGTCGTGTCCGTAAGTGTCGTTGATGTTTTTAAAATGATCTATATCTATCATCGCGATAGCGTAAGGTTCTGCGGTCTCTTCAGCTTTTGCCAGATACTGCGTCATATCGTCATAAAAATATCGCCTATTATAAACGCTGGTTAGAAAGTCGCGATTAGCGAAATTTGCGATTTGATTTATGTTCTCCATCGCCTCTATCGTGTTGTTTACACGACATATCAGCTCCTCTTTTTCAAAAGGCTTGGCGATGAAGTCGCTCGCTCCGTTTTTGAGAAATACGGGCGCACCTATATTTTCACTAGGAGAGGTCATCACGATGATGCCAAGGGCGTTTTTATCCTTCTCTTTCCTCATCTCTTTTAAAATTTCAAGCCCGTCTTTTACAGGCATCCTGTAGTCGGTGATGACCAGTTTCATATCGGGGTTGTCAGCAAAATAGCTCATTGCCTCTTCGCCGTGAGCGGCCGTAAATACCTGAAACTGAAGGCTGGTCAAGATCTTTTTCAAGCTATTTCTAAAAGGCATCGAGTCTTCGACGATGAGCGCCTTGTATTGCCTATTTTTGCTTAGGCGATTGATCATTTGAAAGATATAATTTATATCGTCCATATTGCCCTTATAAACGTAATCAACGATATCTTTATGTATGAAATTATTTTTAGTCTGCTCGTCGATACTGCCTGTTAGGACGATCACGGGTAGTCCTTGAGCGATGACGTAGTCTACGATCTCGCCGTTTGGAGCGTCAGGTAAATTTAGATCGAGGATCGTCATAAAATACTCTTTTTTATGTTCGCTTATGAGCATTTTAGCTTCGGCAAAATTATAAGCCACATCGATGATCATATCGTCGATACTTTTATCCATCTGCTTGACTATGAGTTTTGCCAGGGCTTTGTTGTCATCGACTACTAAAATTCTCTCCATATCCTTATCCAAAAATTAAATTTAAATCCTTAAAAATTTACAAAGTATTCTAGCGAATTTTTTTATTATCAAGCTTAAATGCAAAACTTAATCGTCCCTTATCTCAACAGCTCTTTGGCAAAATTTATGGCCTCATCCGTTATCTTTTCCCCGCTTATCATGCGCGCTAGCTCCGTCACTCGCTCATCTTTTTCAAGCTCTCTCACGCTTGAAATCTCACCGTGCTTTTCGACCAAAAAATGAGAGTGAGCTTTGGAACTGAGCTGTGGCTGATGACTGATCGCAAAAATTTGATAAAATTTGGCTAAATTTAGCAGCACATTTGCGATACTCATCGCCTCTTTTCCGCTTAAATTTGCGTCTATTTCATCCAAAATAATGACGCCCTCGCCACTTTGAGTGATCTTGCTCTCGCTCGCGATAAATGCCAGCCTCAGGCGGTTTAGCTCGCCCGAGCTTAAATTTTTCAGATTCGTTTCATTTAAATTTAAAACGATCTCATCGCGCCCCGTAGCGTCTAAATTTTTCTCGTTTAAATTTAACGTCACGCCGCTCATATAAAGCTCTTTTAAGTATGAATTTATCAGACTTTCAAGCTCTTTTATATTTGCCGCGCGAGCCGACGTGAGCGTGTTTGCCATATTCTGCACGAGCGCGGAGCTAGCTTTAAATTTACGCTCCAGCTCATCTTTTTCAAAGCTTATATTTTCATATCTTTCTAGCTCCGCCTTGCGTTTAGCCAGCGTCTCAAGCGCTTCTTCCTCGCTGCCGTATCTGCGAACGAGCGAATTTACCGCCTCTATACGATCAAGCACCGCCTCGACGTCGATGTCATCGAGCTCTTCCATATTTAGGCTCTCGCGTGCGAGGCGCAGCTCGTTCATCGCCTCCCCAAAAAAGCTCGTATCAAGATCGCTGATATTTAGCGCCTCCATGACGCTATGTTCGACCTCGAACACCCGCTCGGCTCTCGCCCACGCCTCGTTTATCTTGTCTTTTTTGCTAAGGCGTTTTTTAGTCTCCATCAGCTCGTCAAATTCGCCTTTTTTAGGGCTCACGGACTCTATCTTGTCGATCTCGAATTTTGCAAATTCCTTTAGCTCTTCAATCTTTTTTTCCTCGTCCATGATAGTCTTTAGCGCTCTTGAAATTTCATCAAATTCTTTAAATTTCGCCCTAAAACCCTCTAAAAATTCGCCGAATTTCGCGTCCTTTTTTGCCTGCAAGGCATCGAGTAAATTTAAAAATCTCTCGTTTTCAAACTCGTTTATCTCCTTTGCCGAGAGGTATTTGATGTGCTCTTTTGCGATCTGGGCGAGATTTTTTTTAGAGATCGCTTGCGAATTTACAAAATACCTCGCCGACTTGTCGCGGATAAATTTAAAGGTATTTACGCTCTCGTTTTCGATGCCAAACTCATCCATGTTAAACTCATGCTCCACATCGGCTTCTATGAGCCGCGCTTCGCTCTCTTTTAGCCCAAATACCGCCATTATCGCACTCATCAGGACCGATTTGCCTGCACCGCTCACACCCGTAAATACGCTAAGACCCTCTTTAAAATTTAGCTCGGCCGACCGAAAACTTAAAAAATCTTTTATCAAAATTCGCTCAATCATTATAACCCCAGTGAAGTTTTTCTTTTAAAATTTGAAAATAATCCCTGCCTACGTGCCTTATCAGACGTGCCGACTTGTCGCTCAGGCGCGCGCTGACGGCGGTCAGATTTGACATTTTGTAACGATCCTGCCCGTCGATAACGAGCATCGCATCGCTTGAAGTTTTAAATTTGACCTCAAAGTCATGCGGAAGCACGACAGGACGTTGCGTTAGCGAGTGCGAGCAGATCGGCGTCACGGTAAAAACCTCGCTTAGCGGATAGATGATCGGCCCATTTGCGCTCATGTTATACGCCGTCGTGCCCACGGGTGTGGCGATGATGACGCCGTCGCCGAAATAGGAGTTGAAGTATTTTCCGTTTAGACACGCCTCGATCTGAGTCATCGCCGCAGACTTCGCACTCACGATCACCGCGTCGTTGAATGCTATCTTTTGCAGCGTCTTGCCGCTCTTTTCGTGAAGGAAAACGTCAAGCATATGCGGCTTTTCCACCTCGAATTTACCCGCGAAAAAATCCGCGAAAAATTTCTCGCATTCATTCATCGTGATGTCCGTTAAAAACCCGAGTCGCCCGGCGTGGATACCAAGCACGAAAGGTGAAATTTCGGCCGTTTGGCGACAAAGCGAGATGATCGTGCCGTCTCCGCCCAAAGAGATCAAAAAATCGCAATTTCGAGCTAGCTCGCCCGTCTCGTATCCGCTTAAATTTAGCTCCTTTGCGACTGCGCTCTCTAGCAAAATCTCCACCCCGTAGCCGGATAGAATTCTTTCCATCGTTTTTAAATTTTGTACCAGTTCCGGGCTAGATTTTGCCACGATACCGACTTTTTTAATGGTTTTTATGTTTAGATCTTTTTTCATTATTTATCTTTTAATTGTGTCGTTTTATTTTCCCGCTATAGAAAATCCTATCAGAAAAACAGGATAAAACACTATTGCAACTCACTTTTGGTTTTTAAATCCGATTTTACCAAAATTTTATTTATACCCGCTTTTGGTAAAAATTTTATTTTGATTTTGTTAAAAGCTCTGCAAAAGCAAATCTCATGTATAATTGCGCCTAAAAATAAGCAAAAAGGAGTGAAAATGCGAAGTCACTACTGCACAGACTTAGGTGTAGCTGACATAGGCAAAGAGGTCACGCTGTGCGGCTGGGTAAATACCTACCGAGACCACGGCGGCATCATATTTTTAGACCTGCGCGACAGGACGGGACTCATCCAGCTAGTCTGCGACCCGGCTGACAGCAAGGACGCACACGAGACCGCGACAAAGGTGCGAAACGAATACGTCCTAAGAGCGCGCGGCAAAGTGCGTGCCAGAGGCGAAGGGCTGACAAATCCGAAGCTAAAAACGGGCGAGATCGAAGTCGTCGTAGATGAACTAATAATCGAAAATCCAAGCGAGGTGTTGCCATTTACGATAGGCGATGAGAGCGTGAATGAGGACATCAGACTAAAATACCGCTTCCTCGATCTACGCAACGAGCGGTTGCAAAATATCTTTAAAATGCGCTCGCGAGCGGCGATGGCGGCTAGAAATTCGCTCGATAAAATGGGCTTTATCGAGTTTGAGACGCCGATCCTTACCCGCGCCACACCAGAGGGCGCACGCGACTATCTCGTGCCTAGCCGCGTCTATCCTGGTCAGTTTTACGCCCTACCGCAAAGCCCGCAGCTGTTTAAACAGCTTTTGATGTGCTCGGGATTTGATAAATATTTCCAGATCGCAAAGTGCTTTCGCGACGAGGATCTGCGTGCCGATAGGCAGCCCGAATTTACGCAAATCGACATCGAGATGAGCTTTATCGAGCAAGAAGACATCCTAAATATGACTGAAACGATGCTAAAAGACGTATTCGCCGCTTGCGGATACGACATCAAAATCCCGTTTCGCCGCATGAGCTACCGCGAGGCGACCGAGACCTATGGCTCTGATAAACCTGACCTTCGCTACGATCTAAAAATGATCGACGTGATCGACATTTTCGCGCGCTCAACGAATGAAATTTTTAGCAAGATCGCCGCTGAGCCAAAGAAAAACCGCATAAAAGCGCTAAAAGTGCCAAACGGCGATAATATTTTTAGCAAACGCGAGATGAACCGCTTTGAAGAATTTGTGCGAAAATTTGGCGCACAGGGACTTGGCTACTTTCAGATGAAAGAGGACGGCTTAAAAGGTCCGCTTTGTAAATTTTTCTCTGACGCGGACTTGGCCCAAATCGTCAGCCGCTGCGAGCTGGCCGTAGGCGATGTCGTATTTTTCGGCGCAGGAAAGAAAAAGGTCGTGCTTGATTACATGGGGCGATTTAGAATTTTCCTTGCCGAGCAAATGGGCATCATCGATCAAGACAAGATGGAGTTTTTGTGGGTCCTAGATTTCCCGATGTTCGAGCAAAATGACGATGGCAGCTACTCTGCGATGCACCATCCCTTCACGATGCCAAAAAATATCGACGAACCAGACCTTGAAGACATCCTTTCGGTCGCGCACGACGTGGTGCTAAACGGCTTTGAGCTAGGCGGGGGCAGCGTGAGGATACATAAAAACGACATCCAGCAAAAGGTATTTAGGCTACTTGGTATCGAGGAGGCCGAACAGAGAGAGAAATTTGGCTTCTTGCTCGACGCGCTAAGCTTTGGTGCGCCACCGCACGGCGGCATCGCGATCGGCTTTGACAGGCTAAATATGCTAGTTAGCAAATCAAGCTCTATCCGCGACGTCATCGCATTTCCAAAGACCCAGCGCGCCCAGTGCCCGCTCACGAAAGCACCGAGTGCGCCAAGTGCCGAGCAGCTACGCGAACTGGGACTTAGGCTAAGAGAGAAAGAGAAGTGAAATTTATGCATTTGCCGCGAGTACGTGGCAAATTTGCAAATTTAAAAGGAAATTTATGAAAAAACTATTTTTGATAATCGGTGCTCCGGGCAGCGGAAAGACGACAGACGCGAGCCTCATCGCAAAAGAGGACGACAAATACGCACATTTTTCCACAGGCGACCTACTCCGCGCCGAAGTCGCCAGCGGTAGCGAGCTAGGCAAAAAGATCGACAGCTTCATCTCAAAAGGGAATCTAGTCCCGCTCGAAGTCGTCGTAAATGCGATAATCTCGGCGATCAAAGGCTCTGAAAAGTCAAACATCATCATCGACGGCTACCCTAGAAGCGTCGAGCAAATGACCGAGCTTGACAAGGTGCTAAGCGCGCAAAGCGAGATAAATTTACGCGGCGTCATCGAAGTGGATGTCAGCGAAGCCATCGCACGCGAAAGAGTGCTCGGACGCGCACGCGGAGCGGATGACAACAACGAAGTCTTCAACAACCGTATGAAAGTCTATCTCGACCCGATCGAGGCGATACGTAAATTTTACAAAGACAAAAATCTGCTTCACGTCGTAAATGGCGAACGCACGATCGAGCCAATCGTCGCCGACATAAAAAAACTCATCGAGAATTTATAAATTTTGGAGCTCAAGCGCTCCAAAATTTTAAAACTGCAAACAATAAATCGCAAATTCACTTAATAAAATCCGTCACCACAGGTACGAGATGCGGGAATAAGTGTATCACAAGCCACGTGATCGCGCTTGCTAGCACGATGAAAATGAGCGAGTATTTGAGCGTAAATTTTAGTACCTCGCTCTCGCGCCCTGCCATACCTACAGCCGCGCACGCGACGGCGATACTTTGCGGGCTGATGATCTTGCCCACGACGCCGCCCACAGTGTTTGCCGCGAGAAATATCACTTCATGCACGCCAAGCTGGTTTGCCGTGACTTGCTGCAACGTGCCAAATAGCAGGTTTGCACTCGTGACCGAGCCCGTGAGAAACACGCCTAGCCAGCCGATGATCGGCGAAAAGAAGCCAAAGGCGTTACCCGTGCTGGAAAGTGCAAGTCCCATGGTCGCGGCTTGACCGCTGTATTTGGCGATGTAGGCGTAGGCGACGATGAGTCCGATCGTCACTATCGGCAGGCTCATCTCCTTGCCCGCCTGCTTTGCAGAGTCGAGCACGACGCTAAATTTGATGCGCAGGGCAAGGATAGTCAGCACCACTGCAAGCAGTATCGCCGTGCCGGTTGCTTTTATCACGCCCCAGCTATACACGGCGGCGATCGCCTGCTCACCCTCCGAGATAGGCGCGCTTTGCACGACTACGTTGTGTAAATTTGGCACTTCAAATTTGATGTCCGCAAAGCTCATCGCGCTTTTAAAGGCGTCTAAATTCCACACCACAATCGCGGCGATAACAAAGCCAAACGGCAGCCATGCTTTTAAAATTTGCCCTGCACTTAGGCGTGGCGGCTCTAAATTTCGCTCGCCCTGCGTGGCGTCCAGTATGAAAATATTTTTTATCTTCCAAATCCTCACCGACGCGCTTAATAGCACAATGGAGACGATCGCGGAGGTGATATTTACGAGCTCAGGGCCTAAAAATTTCGCCGTCGCATACTGCGTGATGGTGTAGCTAGCCGCCGCGACCGTGACGTGAGGCAAGACGTCTTTAAATTTACCGCCCACCAAAAATGCTAAGAAAAACGGCACTAAAAACGTGATCGGCGGTAGCATCCTAGCCGTCATCGTGGAGATGATCGTCGGGTCTAAATTTACCGTGCCAGCCAGAGCCGTGATCGGGATACCGACTGCACCAAATGCCGCGCCTGCCGTGTTTGCGACCATGCTAAGTCCAGCTGCGCTTAGTGGCTTTAGCCCTAGCCCCATGAGAAGTGCCGCCGAGATCGCTACGGGCGCGCCAAAGCCGATCGCTCCCTCCAAAAACGACCCGAAGCAAAACGCGATCAAGATGACTTGGATGCGGTGGTCGGGCGAGATGATGGTGATGCTCGTTTTTAGCGTCTCGAAATAGCCTGAATTTACGCTAAGCTTGTAAAGAAAAATGGCGCACAAGATGATCCAAGCGATCGGCCAAAGTCCGTATAAAAAGCCATACGCAAAGCTCGCAAATGCTGCAGATACGGGCATCTTGTAAAAGAGTACCGCTACGCCGGCACTCGCCGCGACCGTGAGAAACGCCGCTACATAGCCTTTTAGCTTGAACACTACAAGCGAGAGCAAAAAGACAAATATCGGCAAAGCCGCCACGAGGGCGCTTAGCCAGATATTGCCCGCAGGATCGTAGTTTTGTAAAAAATATCCTTGCATGTTAAGTCCTAAATTTACCTCATTATCGGTGTCGGATACGTCCCAGGCACTAGGATGTCGCTCGTGACGTTTTGTATGTCGCGATGACCCGCAAACGCCATCGTCGTGTCCATCTCGTCATACATGATTTGCAGTGCGCGTGTGACGCCATCCTCGCCGTATGCTCCCAGCCCATAGACAGGCGCGCGGCCGAGCATGATGCCTCTTGCGCCCATCGCCCATGCTTTTAGCATGTCCTGACCGCTGTAAAATCCGCTATCGATCCACACCTCGGTCTTGTCGCCGACGGCTGATACGATGTCCGGTAGGGCTTTGATCGCCGAGAGCGTGCCGTCCATCTGACGTCCGCCATGGTTTGAGACGATGATCGCGTCAGCTCCATGTTTGACGGCTAGCTCGGCATCTTCTGGCAGCATTATGCCCTTTAAAATGATCTTGCCGCCCCATAAATTTTTGATCTCTTCGATATCGCTCCACTGCAAGCTCGGGTCAAACTGCTCCTTTGTCCATGAGCTTAGCGAGCTAAGATCGCTCACGTTTTTAGCGTGTCCGGCGATGTTTCTAAATGTCCAGCGGCGATTTTTTAGATAACGCAAGCCCCACGGGATCTTGGTGCTTAAATTTATGAGATTTGGTATCGTAAATTTTGGCGGTGTGGAGAGTCCATTTTTGATGTCGCGGTGGCGATTTCCTAGCACTTGCAGATCGACTGTGACAACAAGAGCCGAGCAGTTTGCAGCCTTTGCGCGGCGGATCAAGTCTTTCATAAATTCGCGGTCGCGCATAACGTAAAGCTGAAACCAAAACGGCTCGACACCAGCCTCCACGAGGTCTTCGATCGAGCAGATCGACATCGTCGAGAGCGTGAAAGGGATGCCAAATTTTTGCGCGGCGCGCGCCATATATATCTCGCCATCCGCCCACATCATACCCATAAAGCCCACAGGTGCAGTCATCGCGGGGAATTTTGCCATTTTGCCAAGCAGCTTCGTCTCTAAGCTTCGGTTTGCCATATCGACTAGGATCTTTTGTTTAAATTTGATCGGCTCAAAGTCGGTGTGGTTTTCGCGGTAGGTGCTCTGCGTCCAAGAGCCAGTATCTACGTATTCGTAGAACATTTTTGGGACGTTGCGGTAGCAAACGCGGCGTAAGTCCTCGATGTTTGTCATCAAAGAAAGGTCTTTCATTTTTTGTCCTTTTCTGGAAATTTAATTCGGAGTAATTATCTCCTATTTACTCTTTTGATACAATAAAAATATTGCTATAATTTTTTTCTTTCAATAATTTTTATTAAATGATTTTGGGAATACCGCTAAAATTTCAATATGCAAATCTGTGCCGATTTAAGGGTCTATATGCCGCCAGTCTGCATTAACAAAAATTTCACAACAATCGATTAAAATGCGACTATGATTTTTCAAAAATCAAATAAAATCAAAGGACAAAACATGTTAAAGAAAATTTTAGTTTCAGCAGCGCTTGCGAGTGCGGTATTTGCAGCGGGTGGATTTACAGGCGCAGGCAGTGCGAGCGTAACTAGCGTAGCAAACGCCAAGACCCTAAAAGACGACGCACCAGTCGTCCTAGAGGGCAAGATCAAGTCTCAGATCCGCTCCGAGCACTATACTTTTGCCGACAACAAGGGTGACACGATAGAGATCGAGATAGATGATAAGGACTGGGGCGGCGTGAAAGTCGATGAGAACACACCTATACGCATCTATGGCGAGGTCGATAAAGGCTTTATGAAAGATGCGACGATAGATGTAAAACGCGTTGAGATCGTGAAATGACTTCGGGCGGTTTTGCCGCCTGAAATCTTAAATTTTAGTTTTACTCCAAATTTAGCCGATTTTTTATATAATCGCACCATAAATTTCACAAGCGAAGCGTTAAATTTAACGTGAGCTAAAAAGGATAAAAATGGACATTTCAAAAATCAAAGTCGGCTTAAACCCCGATAAGATCAATGCCGTGATCGAGATCCCATACGGCTCAAACATCAAATACGAGATCGACAAAGAAAGCGGCGCAGTGTGTGTCGATCGTGTGCTCTACTCGGCGATGTTCTACCCGGCAAACTACGGCTTCATACCAAATACGCTCGCAGCCGACGGTGATCCTGCCGATATCCTCGTGCTAAACGAATATCCGCTACAAGCTGGTAGCGTGATCCCGTGCCGACTAATCGGCGTACTCGTGATGGAGGATGAAGCTGGCATGGACGAAAAGCTACTAGCCGTGCCTGTTAGCAAGATAGACCCTCGATATGACGGCATAAAAAGCTACAAAGACCTGCCAGAGGCCACGCTAAATAAGATCAAAAATTTCTTTGAAACCTATAAAATCCTCGAACCAAACAAATGGGTAAAGGTCAAAGAATTTAAGTGCCAAGAGTGTGCAAAAGAAATTTTAGACGCAGCTATCAAAAACTATAAATAACAAAGCCTCGCACCCGAGGCTTATTTTTATATTTAAATAAGCTTTCCTCTTGTATAATCACATTTCATTTTAATTGCGGGTTCATAGCTCAGTTGGTTAGAGCATCCGGCTCATAACCGGATGGTCCCAGGTTCGAGTCCTGGTGAACCCACCATTTATCCATTTTTCTTTATCCAAGTTTGTTTATTTTCGTTTATTAAAACTCCCTAAAATAGCCTTTCCACTAGCTTTCCTTTGTTTAATGTCGTTTATATTTTTTTATTTTTGTTTATGTTTTTTTAAGTGATTTTAACGGACAATATAACGGACTTTTAAATTTAGTCATATAAAAGTCCGTAAAAAATCATAAAAGAGTCTAAAATGCCAAAGATAAACCCACCCCTAACAGATAAAGCGATAAAGGGACTCAAACCCGGTAACAAAAAATATAAAAAGTCGGATGGCAAAAATTTATATATCTTTGTAGAGCCGTCAGGGCGTAAATTTTTCGCATTTGAGTATAAAAGCCCGGTAACGGCAAAAATAAGGCGTATCGTGCTTGGCGAGTATCCTATACTCTCGCTTGCTACTGCAAGGGAGCGGAAAATGGAGCTTTTAAAGCAGATCGAGGAGGGCATCGACCCAAAAAATCAAAAAGATGAAAGCGTCTCAAATTTTAAGGATGTGGCGTTAGAGTGGATGGAGATAAAAGCGAGCAATGTAAGTAAAGTAACTTACGATAAAGAGCTTTTGCGACTTGAAAAACATATATTTCCATATATTGGCGATAGGAATATAGCCTCTATTAGCGCGCTTGATATCATTGATGTGCTAAAGAGGATAGAAAAAAGTGGCATATACGAGACTACAAGCCGAGTTTTTATGCTTTTGTCTCAAATTTATAAATATGCCGTAAGCACGCAAAAGGTAAAACACAATATCATAGCCGACATAAATTATCAATATACTTTCAAAGCGGTGAAGGTTAAAAATTTCCCAACGCTTACAAAACCGCAGGAAATAAAAGGGCTGCTTCTTGGTATCGATAGTTACCAAGGCGATATAAGAACAAAAGTTGCATTAAAATTTGCCGTTTATACGGCAGTGCGCCCGTTCAATGTCCGTGCGGCAAGATGGGATGAGATAAATTTAAAAGATCAAATTTGGCAAATTTCAAGCCAAAAAATGAAAATGAGAGAGTATTTTGAGATCCCGCTATCGCGTCAAGCTATCAAACTCTTAGACGAATACCGAGAAATTGCGCCAAAAGTTGATTTTTTATTCCCTAGCGTAAAATCAAGCGTCAGGTGCATGAGTGAAAATACACTAAACGGGGCTTTGCGTCGTCTTGGCTACACAAAGGATGAGATAGTTTCTCACGGCTTTCGGGCTATGTTTAGCACTATCACGAACGAAAATGCGCATATTCATGGCTTTTCAGTCGATGTGATCGAGCGATGCCTGGCGCACAAAGAAAAAATAAAGTTCGCGACGCTTACAATAGAGCGAGCTATTTAAGCCAAATGCGCGGACTTATGCAGTGGTGGGCTGATTATTTGGATCAACTTGGAGTAAATTAATCTTTTAGAAAATCTTTTAAATTTTGCTTGAACTTATCAACGGATTTTAATTTATCTTTTAGGCTTAGGTTTTCTACATATAGGTTTATGGCGAAACTCACCGGCTCACTTACTATGCCATTTGCAGCGTTTTTTATTGCACTTTCCGAATATCCAATTTTTTCAGCTAATTCTTTATAGGTTAAATTTTGCTTGCTACAAAATGCTCTTAGCTCTTCACTAGTCATTTTTATCCTTTTCATCGTTGCAAAATAAAGCTTACTTCCAGCGCTTCGCTGTAGTCTAAGCTAAAAAGCAGTATCCGCATTTGTTCTACAATGTCTTTGTTTGTAAAAAAGGCGTTGCAAACTGGGCAAACGTTAAGCGTCTTGTGCGAATTGCTATTTATGCTAAAAGTGACTTTTGTATTGCACTTTTTGCACCTAAATTCTATCTCTTTTATATCTTTTATATTCTTTTTCATCTGTTTATTATACCATTTGCCGCTATGCTTTTACTTGTCTTGACTCTAAAAAGGCTAAAATTTCGCTCTTTTTATACCTTATGCTGCGCTTTGTAATTTGGGTTTTGCTTATCCATCCTTTTTTACAGCAGCTCCACAGCGTAGTTCTTTTGCAACCTAGTAACCTCATCGCCTCGTCAGTGTTTATAAAGATTTCATCATTCATTTTTATCCCACCTTTAAAAAATTTGGCATTTTCATCTCGATTTTTGGCTCATATTCGGTTTTATTCACACTTACTCGCCTGATCTCTTTTTGTATCGTCTCTTTGGTCTTTTCGATCACGCCCTCAATCATTTTTAAAAACTCCGCTTCCTTGCGCCTGATGTTTGCTATGACGTTTGCCTCCGCTTCGCTTGTGACGATGTAGCAGTTTACTTCGCGCTTTTGGCCGTAGCGATACACGCGGCGCAGGCTTTGGAAAAAGCCCTCGAAACTATCGCTTAGGCTGGCATATATCACGTTAGCGCAGTGCTTTTGCCAGTTCATACCAAAGCCCGCTATTTTTGGCTTTGTGATTAGGCATTTTATCCGCCCGTTTGCGAAGTCTTGCATCGCGCGCGCTTTGAATTCGTCGCTATCGCTTCCTTTGATTTCTACACTTTCATTTATGAGCTGTTTTAGGAGCGCGCTTTCATCGTTTAGCTCACACCAAACTAAAAAATTCTCGTCTGAATTATTGCAAATTTGCGCCACTTTTTCGCACCTCTCTTTTAGGCTATCACGTTTTGCGATACGGCGCTCGTTTAGAGTCTGTGCGGCAACGGCAAAAAGCGTATCGCTTGGTGTGCTTGTAACTTCGATATGTTCTAAATTTAGCTTTGGCAGTGTAAATTTAGCATCCTCGTCCGCGCCGTATCCTAAATCAGACGGCTTGGTAAAAAATGCCGACCACGTGGCTATAAATTCCCAAAATGGTTTAACTGCGTGTCCTTTTAGTATCCACTTTGACGTCTCGCCACCATCATGCACGAAATACGTCGAAAGCATCTCGGTTAGGCTCATTATGTTTAAAAACTCCGTATGATTACCTAGCTCGGTATAATCATTTGGCGAGGGCGTAGCGGAGCAAGCTAGCTTATACGCCGTGCTTTTAAAGCTCTCTATTATCGCGTCGCGGGCTTTTGACGTGTAGCTTTTTATTCGCGAGCTTTCATCAAGCACCAAAGCCACAAACGCCTGCGGGTCAAATTTATCAAGCTTTTCATAGTTTGTGATATTTAGCCCGTTTATCACGTCCGCACCGCTTTCGCAGTATTTTACGTCATAGCCTAAAATTTCTTTGATCTCATCTACGCTTTGATGCGCCACGGCAAGCGGAGCAAGAATCAGGATTGGTTTTTGTTCTTTTTGCCAAATTTGATAAGCCCACTCGGCTTGCATCGCTGTTTTCCCGCTACCTGTCATCGCAAAAATGGCAAAATGACCCTTTTTAAGAGCTAAATAAACTAAATCTTTTTGATATTCAAAGAGTGCTGGGTTTAGTTCGCTCCTTGATATCAATACTTTTAAAATTTACCGATTTTCGCTTTGATGCTAAAAATTCTAAATAATCCATTTTACATCCTATTAATCAAAAAGCGAATTTTGCTTTTTCTCAAACACTGCTATCTCGCAGTTTTTCTTAGCTACTCTAAAATATGAGCTTTTTAGCTCTACACCTACGCCTTTACGCCCCATTTTCACGGCTTGATATACTTCGCTACCTATGCCAAGAAAGGGCGTAAGGACGACATCGCCCGGGTTGCTCCACATCTGGATACATCGCTCGATCACGTCAAGCTGAAGCGGGCAGATATGCTTTTCGTCGTCATCGTCGCGACTGCCTTTCAAAGATAGCGTATTGCTTGGATTTATATCCATCCATACGGGGCTTGCGTATCTTTGCCATACCTCGATACTGCCGCGATTTAGATTGCCTTTGCTTTCGTCAAATTTAGCCGTTATAGGACTGCCGTCACCGCAATAATAAGTAAATGCTCCGCTGATCGGCTCGGCGTTTTCTCCGCGCTTTCTCATCGTGACAAGATAGTCCGGGATGCCTTGACGGCTCATCGCACTATCTTTGACGACTTGCTTATGCAGTAGCCCGAGCGCCTTTGTGCGTTGCTGCGCGATGACGGGATCTTTCCAGATGCAAACCTCGGAATGAAAAATAAAGCCGATCTCTTCAAAAAGCCTTATTAGCTCGCCCCTAAAATCCCTAATGCCGATAAAGCCGTCTCTAGCTTTAGAAGTGGGTAAATTTATGCAGTGAAAACTCATCAAACGTCCGGGTTTTAGCACCCTATGAAGCTCGCGAGCTAAAAATTTAAAATGCTGCATAAATTCGCCTTTGTCACTGTTGCCCATATCGCGGTCGGAATCGAGTAGGTATAAAGGCTGTCAAATGGCGGACTATAGATGATATAGCCTATGCTTTCGTCATCAAAAGCCTTTATCACTTCACAGCTATCACCGTTATATATGGCATATTCGTCGGTTATCGATTGATCTATCACGTTCATTTTTATCCTTTTTGTTCTCTAAAACGGCATTTCGTCGTCTTGGGTCATGCGAGCGTATTCAGACTCCATTTCCTCAAGGCTGGCCGATATGTCGCTTGGCGTCTGTGCGTTTTTTACTCGCTCATTTTGTAGCTTGCTGGCATAGTCTTTCGCATCCTGCAAAGCATCCTTTTTAGGTGTATTGCCGTTTGAGTGGTTATCAACCTTTGGATGATTGCCGCTTGGATGCTGATTATTTTCACTGCCTAGCATTTCCATATTTCAACGCTTATAGAGTGCTTGCTGCGATTTTGCCCGTTATTGTCCGTCCATTGCTCGAGTTTTAACCTGCCCTCAATAAGCAACTTAGATCCTTTGCATAGATATTGATTTGCCGTTTCGGCTTGCTTACCAAAAAATGCTATATCGATAAAGCAAACCTCCTCTCGCTTCTCACCATTGACGCTAAATTTTCTATTTACAGCGATCGAAGTTTTACCGACTGCGACACCATTATTTAAATAGCTCAAATTTACATCTTTGCTTAAATTACCAACAAGGATCACTTTGTTAAACATTGCCAGCCCTCTTTTTAAAAGCCTCTTTTGTGTCGTCGCTATAAAAGATCACAGTTTTGCCCTGCTTAATCCCGTAGCTAAATTCATCTTGTATCCCCTTGCTTGACTTCACGAAGCGGACATCAGGGATAAAGATAACGTCGCATCCGTCGATCTCCTCGAAGCAGCGCTGCATGACTTCCTCTCTGCTCTTATCCGCATATACGTTCATAAAAGCCATCACCGGGCTAAAAAGCTCCATTTTGCTATCAAGCATTTCGTTGGCTTGGCTCAAAGCCTTTAACGCCAGCTCTCTTGCATATCGTTTGTTGTCGTTGCAAGCTCTTAGCACCGTATCATACGGACTAGCGACATATACTTTCATCTTTCATCCTCTCTTGCTTCATTTTCAAAGCTATTTTTACATGTCTTAAATTTGGATATTTTTCGCAAAGTCTTTTTACGCCTTTTAGTGTGAAATACTTATAAACTTTTAGCGCCTTGATGTATTCATCGCCCATTTTTGACCCCTAAAATATAGTTCTTTTTAAATTTACGCGTCTTCGCATATCTTTGAAAAACGCTATTTGCTCCTTAAATCTATCTATGGCCACACCAAACGGGAAGTCGCTCGTCAGCTTATAGACGATCTCGTCGAGCACCTCTACGCACTCCATATAGCTCTTGTTTTCGATGAAGTTTAAAAATTTTTTATTTAGCTTGAACGTTAGCTCTAGCCGCTTCCAGTTTTTAAATTTTTCATCTATTTTTTGCCTGTGATAATTCGTTTGTTTCTCGAATTTGTCATAAAGCAAAATCTTATTTAGGCCGTAATACTTGTCGCTCTTACAAGAATTCGCATATATTGAGCTTTTATAAACTATCACGCCGTCCGCCTGCTCTTTTACCGCGTCTTTAAACGCCTCTTTAAATTTATAGTCCACCTTTTCATCGCTTTCAAAGTCGTGTGCCAAGTCCAAGCTGAAAGGCTTAAATCGCCTTAAAAACTTGCCTAGTATCCGGTAAGTCTCTTTGTATAGCTCGCGACTAGGCTGAAAAAGCCCGGCAAAAACTATCATCACGTAATACCCAAGCGCCTTTTTGCGCTTTTTGCAAAGATCGTTGAGCTCGTTTGAGTTTTCGATCACGATCATGGTGTTTGATAGGCTTTTTACACCGCGTTTAAAGCTGACATAGCGCACTTTGTAGGGATGGCGTTTATCGGCATTTAGAAGCGGCTTATTCGCTCCTTTGAATTTATATTCGACATACTCCTTTATCGTTTTGTTACGGCTGACTAGCCGCAACCTCGTTTGTAATGCATGTTTTTTCAAAAAAGATAGCGCCGTGGATTTTGATAAAACAAACCTAATGCTATCTATACCACTACTATATTCATATTCGCTCATGCCCTCAACCGCTTTTAGTTTTTATTCGTTTGTTTTTTCATCCAGTTTTGCAGTTTGTCTTTTAGTTCTTGCAATTGCTCTATCGCATCTTCGCTCGAGTCCGCTTCGATATACGAGCATGCCTCGTCTATGTCGGTATTGACTTCGTCGATAAGCTCGCTTAGGAGCTCTAAAATCTCATCTCTTGCATCGGTTAATATTTCATTTTTCATTTGTGATCCTCGATACGATCTAAAAGGTGCTTGATCTCGCAGATGTCTTGCGTGTATTTGCTTTGGCTGACGTCAACCACCGCGCCGCCAAGCCTGCAAGCGATGAAGCCGTCAGCATTGATGTAATAATGCTTCGGGCTAAAGTCCGCACGTGAGCCTTTTATCATCGCGTTTTTATCACAAATGCTTAAGCAGTTATTTGGTCGTTTCGACATTGTGATCTCCTTGCGTGCTCTTTTTGCCCGCTTTGCTAGTTTTTACGCCAAAAGGCGCGCCACTGGGGCTAAAGGCTACCCTAAAGCCCATCTTTTGCATACTTTCTTTAAATTTAGCTCTATCTGATCTCATCGTCTGACCCTTATGATGCTTTATTTGGCATTATCTGCACACCGCAGCTACCGCCAGCTACTCTTAAATTTGATGCGCTTTGCCAGTCTATTCCGTCAGCTTCGAGGATACTAGCGTTGCTTTTGCTGACGTAGCCGCTACGTAGTCCGTTTATGCTGCTTGCTATGCCTCTAAGCTCGCAATAATCTTTTATCGTGTATCTTGTCTTTTCGTAGACAAGCCATGCCAAGGTTTTACTTGATCTATTCAAAACCCACCTCCGTTTTTAAATTTCACTTCATGCCCCTATTTTTACGGGTTAGCCACTAGATGTTTCTTGAGATCTTCTTTCAGGTCTAAGACCTCTTGAGCTTTGTCACTTAGTCCGGGATTTATCTCGTCTAATACGTGTATGTTCGCATCGCTTAGAAACTCCAAAATATCGCTTTTGAGTTTCGCTCCTTTTCTTTTTATGACTGTTTCCAGCCCTACCTTAATGATCTCTCTTTGATCTTTCATGTCTTACTCCTTATTGAAATTTCTTGTCTAAAAACAAAAGCTCGTATAACTTGTTTTGAAAAAACGCGACCCTTGCATAGGGCAAGACTCTATCTTTTTGAAGTCTGAATTCAAAAAAGATACTACCGACGTTTAAAATGATCTCATCGTGATCGCCCAAAATGATCCCATCCTCATAAACGACAAAACCATCGGGTGCCTCATCTATATACACGTCAGGCATATACGGCTTAAACATTGCATCAAATTCATCACAAAAGGCGTTCATTATCCTTTGATCCATCTCCTTGCCGTGATTTACGCTTAAAAGTTCGCAATATGTCATTTTTTGTCCTTTAAATTTCGAGAAGAAATTTATCTGATAAATCTCTTGCTAAAAGATCAAGCGTGGCGTCTTTTATGAAAGGCTTTAAAATTTCAAAGGCTAGCCACGCCTCCATAGCTGACAACTTCAAATCGGTATAAGCCTCGAAGTCTACGCTATCGATATATATGGGCTGAAGCTTTGATTCTCTATCAGTCGTTGGTGCCAAAGACACTATAAGCCCGCGTTGTGCGCTTCTGATCTCTTGGATAGCGTTTAATGCCTTTAAGATCGTATGATCCATTTTTTATTCCTTTTAAATTTGGTTTTCGCTCTTTAAGCCCCTTTGAGTTAAAATTCTGCAACCCTATATCAACTGCAAAGTAGCCAAAACAATGATTTATTACTACCGCATAAATCAAAACTATGTCTTTTTTATCAGACCGCTAGACTGGGGCAGATACGGGCTTTTTATAAACGATGATTTACTTGGCTCTTACGTATCTCCGTATGCTGCCGCCGATGATGTCTATCATCATTTTACGGGCTTTGATCACTGGGATGATTTGATTGATCTTGATGATGAACCTTATGATTTGAGCTTTTGGGAGATTTTGCACTAGCTCTATCTATAAGATCTCTATACCTTCTTTTTGATATGAGTATAAAACCGCGTTCTAAGCACTTACAATAAACCTCATCCCCTAAGACTTCGGTTATGACCTTAGCTCTATCTTTTAGTTCGTCTTTTTGTTCTTGCGACATTTCAAAGTCTAAATCCGGCATCTTGTATCCTTTAAATTTGGGCGGTTATGCCGCCCTTCGTTAAATTTTGCGATATCTCTTTCGATCCTATCTCTCATGTCTTTTATCGTGTGATAAAAGGTGGATGTGAAATAATCGCTCAAACTATCGCTACCGCTGATAAAGGAGTCATACATGCAAGAGCTACAAAAGATAAAATTTCAAGTTGGCATATAACGCTTTGCTTTGATTTTTGCATATCTTTTATTGTCAGCTTTTTATGCACCTTAGCTCGTCAATCAGCTCAAGAGGCGAGCGTTTGACTTTTTTTACGTTGTCGATCTCGTATTCTTTTATATTCGTGCCATTACTTAAATTTAAGATGACAAAATCGATGGCTTCGTCTATTTTTTGGATTTTTTCTTTTGGCTTTATGGCAAGGATATTATCAAAATGGGTGCAATCTTTTATACAAGGGAAAATTTAAATTTTTGGATAAAAATAAGCGTTTTGTAAGGATAGTATATATATAATACATATATAAGTAAAGGGCTGGCGATGAGTTCAAAAGATAAACTGCTAAAAAGTATCGAAAATAATCCAAAAGATGTCAAATTTAATGATATCAAGAAATTTTTAGAATGGTTTGGATTTGAGTTGGTTAGCGTGACCGGCAGTCATCATAAATTTAAATGTGGTGATAAAAGTGTTGTAGTGCCGTATCACAAACCGATAAAAGAGGTGTATATCAAACAAATTTTAGACTTGATAAAGGATAAAAAATGAAAAAAGACGTAAATTATTATCTAAATTTGCCTTACGAGATAAAGATCGTAAGGCTAGATGATGGCGATTATTTCGCACAATATATAGATGCGGGGTTAAATAAAACCGTGCTTATGGCAGGAGATGGAAAAACTCCAAACGAAGCAATAGACGATCTAAAAGAGGCTTTTAGGTGCTTTCTTGCGGATGCAATAGCAAAAAATGAGTTTATACCAGAGCCAATAAAAAATGATAAAAGTAGAAATTTGGCAGTAACTATAAAAGAGAGCCTAGTCGATGAGATCGACTATTATGCGAATAAAATGGGGTTGTCTCGCTCTGCATTTTTGGCAGTTTCGGCAAAGCAATACATAAAAACACTCTAAATTTATTGTTTGGCGAGTGAGATAAATTTTAAGCTCGCCACCTTATTTATTGTTTTTCTTTTTTGTTGTACCTGCCGTGTAGGTTTCAGGCATTTTTAGCTCTCTTAAAATTTCCTCTATCTCATAATTTAGTTTGCTTTCAACCTCATCGCTTAAATTTACACTTATTTTTAGTCGTTCTGGTAGATTGTAAAGCTTATTTGACAGCGTCGCAGCGATGTCGCTAAGCTCCTTTTCCAGCTTGAAAAGCGGTATCACTTCACCTCTTTTTTCAGCCAAAATCAGCTTTTTTAACTCAGCGTCTATAAACGACAAGCAAGTAACGATAGCTAGAGAGATGGGCTTAAAGGGCGGTGTCGATGATATATTTAACGATGAAGCTTATGGCGTAAAGGACTATGAGCTTTTAAAAATGAACTACCAAGAAAGAGCCAAAATAGGATTTAGAAAAAACTATCCGCTTACAGGCTACACTAGGGGCGATGAGGCAAATGTCAGCATAATCGGCAAACTAAAAGGCTACGATCCAAATTTTACGAGCGAGCAGATCGATGATTTAAAAAATTTTATAAACGAAAGCAAAGCTTTGGGTATTGATTTCGAATTTGAAATAGAAGGAGCAAATAAATACTCAAGTAGTGATAAATCATATAGAGTAGATGAGTTTATAGAATATTATAGCTCAGACAAAATAGCGGCGGGTATTGCTTTGTTGGAGAGAAATAGCACAACAGTCAAACTACTTGATAGCGATATGAGTGTAGATGAATTTAAAATAGAGTGGGCAAAACACGCATTAAAAGAACGGTTTGGCATAAATTTAGACGAAAAGACCGCTAAAAATGCAATAGAGATACTAAACGAGCTGAATAATCAAAGAGATACCTCTAAGGACACTGGCGACACAAAAAATATAAGCAAAGATAACGACGAAAAATTTAAACCTATGCAAATCACCAAAAAGAGTCAAACCTACAAAGATACAGCTACAGACGAGCTTAAAAGTCTATATGGCTTCATCAAGTCTCAATTTGACAGCGGTAAAAGCTTATTTGAAATTTTAGAGAATTTAACCAAGGCAAAGAGGAATATAAAGGCCTAATCCCTATAAAATTTTAAAATTTTATCTTCACCGAGCGATAGGTCGGGTCAAACCTAAAAGTCAGCAAATTCTGCAAAATTCCAAAAAGTACCATAAACGTGACAAAGCTACTGCCTCCGTAGCTGAAAAACGGCAGCGGCACCCCGACGACGGGGGCAAATCCGATAGTCATCGAGACATTCACACCCACATATATAAAGATGAGCGCCGCGATACCGGTGGCGACGACCTGCGTAAAAAAGTCGTTTTTAAGCCCATAGTTTAGGCTCAGCAGATGCGCTATCAACGCGCCGTAAAAGCTAAGTAGCCCCAGAGCCCCATAAAATCCGAAACGCTCGATATTATAAGCAAATATAAAATCGCTCGTGGCGATCGGCAAAAATTTAAAATGCGTCTGAGTCGCCTCGTCTTTTGGCTTGCCCTTCAGTCCGCCGCTTCCGATAGCGATGATGCTTTGTTTGACGTGATAGCTTGGCTCTTTGGAGACAAAGTCATATATTCGCTTTTTTTGATAATCGTGCAAATTTTCATACAAAACCGGCGTGCAAAAGCCGATCGCTAAAAATATACAGATCCAAATTTTTTTATTCACGCCGATGACAAAAAGTATCGTGTAGCCCACGAGTAAAAGTATGAGCGCAGTGCCAAGATCTGGCTCTTTAAGGATCAAGGCAAACGGCAAAAGTATGTAAAAGCTAAGCCGTAAAAAGTCCTTTAGTCCGTATCCATCCTCGCTCGGAGGGCTGCGCTTGATCAGATATGCCAGCATCAGCAAAAAGGCCGGCTTCATGACCTCGGAGGGCTGAAGCGTGAAATGCACGAACGGGATTTCAAGCCATCTTCTAGCTCCCAGACGGCTCACTCCAAACAGATCCACACTCAGCAAAAGTACGATACAAACCCAATAAAACATTGGTATTATCCACTCGATCCTACGAATAGGCAGCAAAAACGACAGACAAAACGCTAAAAAACCCACACCAAAATATATGATCTGCTTGTTGGCTAAAATTTCGTTGGCCTCGGAGACTAAGATATACGACAATATGATGATCGGGATTATCAAAAAAAGCTGTAAAAAGTCAAAATGTGTTAAAATACGACGATCAAGTTTTATCAAGCGCAGGCCTTGTTTTTGGCTTGATTATATCACAAAGAAGGAATATTTTGGTTAATTTCGTCCAAACGCAAAGCTCGAGGCTTGACGTCGCGCTGGCAAGCGAGCTCAAAATTTCGCGCAACCAGGCTGCAAATTTGATCAAAAACGCCCTTGTGAGCGTAAATTCAAAGCCTGCTTCAAAGCCCTCCATGCAGCTAAATCAAAATGATGAAATTTGCGTGAAATTTGCCCCGCCAAAGGAAAAAACGAACGATTATGAGGTAAATTTTGAAATTCCTGTCATTTACGAGGACGAGGATATCTTGGTGCTGAATAAACCCCCTCAAATAGTCGTCCACCAAGCCCCAAGCGTCAAAGAGGCCACGCTCGTAGAGTGGCTCAATCAAAAAGGCTTCATGCTCTCGAATCTAAACGGCGATCTACGTGCGGGTATCGTTCATAGACTGGACAAGGGCACGAGCGGAGCGATAGTCGTCGCTAAAAATAACGCCGCACACGCAGCCTTGAGCGCTCAGCTAAACGATAAAAGCATGGGCAGGATCTACCTGGCGCTGACCGATCTGTCACTAAAGCAAGAGTGCATAATCGACAAGCCTATCGGCAGGAGCCCGTCAAATCGCCTAAAAATGGGCATAGCCACAAACGGACGCCATGCCAAAAGCGCCTTTTTAAATTTAGTACAAACGGACGAGGTGAATTTGATAGCCGCAAAGCTTTTTACAGGCCGTACCCATCAGATAAGGGCGCACCTAGCCAGCATAAATCGCCATATTTTGGGGGACAATTTATACGGATTTAAGAGCGAAAACGATAAAATCAAGCGAGTTATGCTCCATGCTTATATGCTTTATTTTCTCCATCCGCGAAGCGGCGAGAAGGTCGAATTTATCGCACAAACATGGGATGACTTTAACCAGATCGTATATAAAAAAATTTCCAAGGAGTTATTTGATGAGAAAATTTGTCCAAAGTCTCTTGACGCCGCTTTTAGCGGCATTGATAGCTGGATGCGCATCTAGCGTTCCGACTCAGCAAAACCCGTCCCTACCGACAATCAACAGCCTAAAAACCATATCCGACATGACCGAAGTAGCCTTTGAATGGAGCCCGACAAACGACGAGAGCGTCATCGGATACTATCTTTACCGCTCAAATCCAAACGAGGCGAATTCCAAAATGCAGATCGTAGCAAACATCAAAGACCGCTTTGCGACACACTATGTAGATTACAACCTAGCCCCGGAGACTACATATGCATATCAGATGAGAAGCTATTCGCAAAATGCCATCTCGGGCCCGGGCGTGACCGTCACCGCGACCACAAAGGCCCTACTAGACTCAGTCCCCTTCGCGCAGGCCATCACGGGACTTCCTTCAAGAGTCAAGCTAGTATGGCGTCCGCATCCTGACACACGCGTCGCCAGCTACATCATAGAAAGAAGCGACGCAGGTAGGAACAACTGGAGCAAGATCGCAGAGGTCAAGGGCAGACTAAACGCCGAATACATCGATAGCGACGTGAAAGACGGCAAAGGGTATGAATATAGAATTTTCGTCAAAACCACATCCGGCACCGTCTCGAAACCTAGCCAAAACATAAGCGCGACCACAAAGGAGTTACCCTAGGGGCGTGACAAATTTACAGGCCACTACGACAGCGCCAAAAAAGATCGTCATCACTTGGGACAGCGCGGTAGGAGAGGACTTCTCGCACTACAACGTATATAGGACGATGAGTAAAATTTTGCCCTACACCTATCTGGCCAAGACCACGAGCAACTCATACGAGGATCTGCTGAATTCAAACGGCACGCAAAGATACTATAAGGTCACAGTCGTCGATAAAGACGGCCTTGAAAGCCTAAAGCAAGACGAACCGGTCCTTGGTCAGACGCTAGCCGCCCCTGCGGCTCCGACATTTACTTCGGCTTCGTTTGACGGTAGCGGTGCAAATTTAAGCTGGAACGGCGTAGAGCGTGCGACCTCATATACGCTCTACAGAGAGGGTGGCAGCGAGCGCACGATAAACGGCATAACCGGCACAAGCTACACCGATACCAGCGTGCAGCCGGGCGCTACCTACACCTATCAAATAATCGCAGTCGATGAATTTGGCATCGGCTCGGACAAATCGGCCAAAGTGGAAATAAGCATCAAATAATGCCAAATTTCATAGCCAAAAGCCTAAAAGACAGGGCCTATCCTTTCGGCAAAGATGATGTGCGGTTTTTGTGGGAGGCGCAAGGCAGGAGCGAAAAGCTGGTCTTCACTCAAAGCGCCGATGAAAATTTCTTTATTATCGTAAAAAAATGCACGGATAAAGAGGGCTTTGTAATAAAAGGCGAAAAGCTAACAAAACCCGCCAAGATAGGCCTTTTGCAAAAGGCACTTTGCGTCTATCGCGACGAAAACACAAACGGCATCTTAAGCGAAGCGATGGCTGTTAAAAGCACTCACCTCACGCATAAAACGAGCGCTATCTCGGATATGAAAGAATTCCTGGCAGAATTTAACGAGCTACGGGCGAAATTTAGCCAAATTTTCATCGAGATCGGCTTTGGCTCGGGGCGTCATCTGCTATTTCAAGCGCAAAACAATGCCAAGGCCCTAGTTATCGGCATCGAGGTCTATAAACCAAGCATCGAGCAGGTCGCAAAGCTGGCAAACGCGCAAAATTTAAGCAACATCCGCCTAATAAACACCGACGCAAGGCTGTTTTTATCGCTTATAGGCTCAAATTTAGCGGATAAAATTTTCTTGCATTTTCCAGTACCTTGGGATAAGGCCGAGCATAGACGCGTCGTATCACAGGCCTTTGCAAAAGAGTGCGAGAGGGTTTTGAAAATAGGCGGAAATTTCGAGCTTAGGACCGACTCGCGCGAATACTGCGACTTTAGCATGCGCCATTTCCTGGATCTAAACGGCTCTCAAATTTTAGTTTATAAAAACCGAAATTTACAAATCAGCAGTAAATACGAGGATCGCTGGAAGCGTCAAGATAAGGATATTTACGATATGCTTTATACTTGTAACACCCTAAGCAGCGAGCATGAGCTAAAGGGCGAGCTAAATTTCGCCGAAATTTACGATGTGCAAAAGATCGTTAGAAATTTTAAAAACGAGACGATAAAAATGGACGATTTTTTCGTGCATTTTGAGGAAATTTATATCATAGACGAGCGAAGCATACTGCTAAAAGTCGCTTTTGGCGCATTCAATAAACCGGAGCAATGCTTTGTAAAGCTAGACGCAAATGGGTGTGAGTATTTCATAAAAAAGCCCCTGCTCACAAGAGAAAATTTAAGCGCGCATGCAGTTTTAAAGGAGTATTTGGCAAATGCAAGAAATTATTAGCGCTCGCAATCTAAGCCTCGCATACGAACGCAACGAGATCGTGATAAACAGTGCAAATTTAGACATCATGGCAAATGATTTTGTATTTATAACAGGCAAAAGCGGAAGCGGCAAATCTACTCTGCTAAAGTCGTTTTACGGCGAGATAGCGCCGCTAGTTGGCGATCTGAACGTCTGCATGGCCTCGATGAGAGGCATAAACGATAAGGAGCTCAGCGAGCTTAGGCAAAGGGTGGGGATAATATTTCAAAACTATCGCCTCATAAACGAGTGGAGCGTCGAGAAAAACGTGATGCTACCTCTCATCATCAAAGGCATAACTCAAAGCGTATGTAAAAAACAGGTCACAAAGCTGCTAAAGCACGTCAATATGCTTCATAAAGCTGACAAATACCCTGTCGAGCTAAGCGGCGGCGAGCAGCAACGAGTCGCGATGGCAAGGGCCTTAGCGCATAATCCGAATTTACTTTTATGCGACGAGCCGACCGGAAATTTGGACGAATATTCAAGCGACGTCATCTGGTCGCTACTAAAATCCGCACGAGAATTCCTAGGCACGAGCGTGGTCGTGGTGACACACCACATACCATCGACCCTACGCATACCGTATCGACATTTCGTCATAGAAAACGGAGGCGTGCATGAAATCGCTTAGAGATCATTTGGGATTTATATTCCCGCTCATCGCCCTGCTTTTTGCGGCAGAATTTAGCATGACGGCGGACAAAGTGGTAAAAAACTATGAAAATTTGATGAGTAACGACTACAACATCGTGATCGTCTCGAACAAAGAGCTAAACGACGCGGATATAAGGCCTCTGGTAAATACTTTCGCCTCGCTCGAGCCTCTTAGTACCAAAAAGATAATCGACAGGCTCTCAAACGACATCTCATCTAAAAATTTATCCGTCTTGCAAAACGCTTTGCCTAAATTTTATTCGCTAAAGCTAAATTCCTTCCCGACGCCAAAATTTATGAACGACGTAAAGGCCAAGTTGCAAAAGATAGATGGAGTTAGCCGCGTCGAGACCTTTTCTAGGACGCACGACAAGGTCTTTAAAATTTTAAATTTAGCCAAGATGCTTTCATATATGTTCATGTGCATCTTAGGCGTCATCGGCATAATGCTTATGTTCAAGCAAGTTAGGATTTGGCTTTACGAGCATAAGGAGCGCATCGAGATAATGACGCTATTTGGCGCGCCTTTTTGGCTAAAAAGCGCCATGCTTTATAAAAGCGCGATAACAGATAGCATCGTAGCCACGCTGATCGTCGGAGGATTTTTCTTCGCTCTGCCTAACATCGAGTTTTTCAACGATCTCGTGAGACAGATCGACGTCGCCCTACCAGCCCTTGATATAACAAAAGAGGTGCCGATACTCTTTGGCATCGCGCTTTTACTCAGCATATTCGTAGTCAGCCTTGTGATGAGAAAAGCGAGAAAAAGCGATATATGAGAAAATTTATATTTATCCTGGCTTTTTTGAGCGGACTGCTCGCAGCGCCAAGCACGCAAGAGAAGATAAAAGACTCCACAAGCTCGCTACGCTCCAGTGAGGCTATGTCGCAGCAACTAAACAAAAAGCTCGACGATCTGGCAAGCGACATCGTAAGCGGCGAGAAAAAGCTAAAAGGTATAGGCTCTGATATCTCAAATTTAAAGTCTCAAATTTCAGCCCTAGAAGGTAACGCGACAAACGCACTTGGCGAGCTTGACAAGCTTACTAAGCAAAATCAAGAGTTAGCCAAAACGCAAAAAGAGCTCGAACAAAACATGATAAGGATAATCGCCGAGGATCTGTCGTTTGATCTGCTTTTATCGGGTGATGAGGGCAAAGAGAGCGAGGATAGCATCATGGTCTCGCAAATTTTAACGAAGCTAAACAGCATAACAAAAGAAGACTTTAAAAAGCTAAGCAAAAACTACGAGGATACGATAAATCAGATAAAATCGCAATCAAGCAAGATAAACGAGATAAATTCCAGTATAAAAAACTATAGACGCAAGCAAAGCGACCTCGTAGCGCTTGAAAGTAACCAAAAAAGCACTATAAACAACCTGAAACGAGACAAGGAAATTTACACCAAAAAGCTCGCAAAGCTGCAAGCCCAACAAGACGAGCTAAGAAAGACGCTCGAGCAACTTGCGATTATGCAAAAACGCGAGGACGCGGCGGCTCAAGAGGCTAGACGCAAAGCCGAGCAAAAAACGGCTGGTGGCAAGTCAAAAAATGAGGGCTCTGGCGTCAAGCAAATGGGCTCGAGCTATCAGACAAGCTCAGTCAAAAGATACACCGGTGCAAAGACGATAGCGCCTTTAGAGGGCTTTAGTGTGAAGCAAAAATTCGGCAACTACGTTGATCCCATATATAACATCAAAATTTTCAACGAGTCAGTAGTGCTACGCTCAAATACTCCCGATGCAAAGGTGAAAAGCGTGCTAAACGGCAAGGTCGTCTTTGCCAAGCAAACCCCTATGCTAGATAACGTAGTCATCGTAGAAAACGACAATGGCATCCACACCATATACGCTCATCTAAGCCAGATAGCCCCTACCATAAAGGTCGGCTCGATGGTGCAAAAAGGATACGTCATCGGACGAGTCAGGAACGATCTGACATTTGAAGTGACACAAAAAAACTACCACATCGACCCGCTCGAGCTCATCAGCCTAAAATAGCCACTCTTGCGCTGCATTAACTAAATTTAAAGCCTTTTTGGCTAAAATGCATGAATTTCAAGGAGCAAAACATGAGTGACAAAAAGCGTGTATTGGTGAAATTTTCCGGTGAAGCGCTCGCCGGAGATAGCGGCTTTGGCATAGATACGGCGATACTGAAATTTATCGCCGATGAGATAAAAGAGCTCGTAACAAACGGCACTGAGGTATGTATCGTGATCGGCGGGGGCAATATAATCAGGGGTGTGAGTGCGGCAAAAGACGGCATCATAAGGCGCACGAGCGGCGATCACATGGGCATGCTAGCGACTGTGATAAATTCGATCGCTATGCGTGAGGCTTTAGAGCGCGGAGGGCTTGACGTGAGGGTGCAAAGCGCGATAAAGATGGAAGCCATCTGTGAGACCTTTATCGTAGGTCGCGCGAACAGACACCTTGAAAAAGGCCGCGTCGTTATATTCGCCGCGGGGACTGGCAACCCTTTCTTCACGACCGATACGGCAGCTACGCTAAGAGCCATCGAGATAGGCTCTGATATGATCATCAAAGCCACCAAGGTAGACGGCGTTTATGACAAAGATCCAAATAAATTCAAAGACGCGAAACTGCTAAAATCACTAAGCTACGAAAAGGCGATGAGCGACGATATAAAGGTCATGGACGACACTGCTATCGCCCTTGCTAAAGACAACTCACTGCCTATTTTGGTCTGCAATATGTTCAAGCAAGGCAACCTGCTAAAAATCATCAGCGAAGACGCGAAAGCGCTGTATTCGATAGTAAAATAAAATTTTAAAAGGATAAAAATGAGAACCGAACAAATCACAGCAAAAGCACTAAAACAAATCGGAGACGACAGATACAAGCTGTCTTTGATCGTGGCAAAACGCGCCGAAGCGCTTGCAAATGGTGCACAAGCACTCATAGACGGCGATACTTCCAAGATGAAATTTGCCGACATCGCACTGCTAGAAGTCGCAGAGGGAAAGATAGGGCTAGAGGCTATCGTTGAAGGAAAATAGCATATTCATAGAGCAGCTCATAGACGAGATGTCGGCATGTAGAAACGTGCCCGATGTCATGGCACTACTCTTTTCGCTCTGCGAGCAAACACCGCTACTGCAAAAGGCCATAGACACCTGCGTGACTTCGCACTCCGGTCAATACCGAAAAAGCGGCGAACCGTATGCGATACATCCTATCTTGGTCGCTTGTATCGTCTCGTATATGGGTGGTGATGAAAATATGGTCATCGCCGCGCTCCTACACGACGTGGTCGAGGACACCGACACTACGTTAGCGCAGGTGCAAACGGAATTTGGCGAAGAGGTCGCAAAGCTAGTCGAGGGACTCACCAAGATCGTAGCCATAAGAGAGGACAAGCTCGCAAGCTCCGATAGCAACGAGCGCTTAGCCTCGTCCGCCCTTACGTTTAGGCGTATGCTTTTAATATCCATCGAAGACGTGCGCGTGCTTGTCGTAAAGCTTTGCGATAGGTTGCATAACATGCTCACTCTCGATGCGCTGGCACCCGAAAAGCAAAAACGCATAGCCGAAGAGACACTGATGGTTTACGCTCCGATAGCGCATAGACTTGGAATTTCATCTATCAAAAATTTGCTCGAAGATCTAAGCTTTAAATACGCTATGCCCGATGAATACGCCAAAATTTATAACTACCTGGATAAACACAAACAGCAGCTCGCGCTAAAGCTCAACGCCTTTTATGAAAAAGTCGGTCAAATTTTGCTTCAAAACGGCTTTAGCGAGGGAAGCTTTGAAATTCAAAAACGCATAAAGCACTACTACTCGATATATCTAAAAATGCAGAGAAAAGGTATCTCTATCGAGGAGGTGCTTGATCTGCTGGCGATACGCATCATCGTGCAAAAGCCACTTGATTGCTACCTTGCGCTTGGAAATTTACATATAAATTTCAACCCTTTGATCTCGCGTTTTAAGGACTACATCGCGCTTCCAAAGCAAAATGGCTATCAAACTATCCACACGACGATATTTGATAACAAAAGCATATTTGAAGCGCAGGTTCGCACCTACGATATGCACAAAACCGCCGAATACGGCGTCGCCGCGCACTGGAAATACAAAAACGGCGAAGGTAGCCTGCTAAATCCTAAGCTAGACTGGCTAAACGACATCGGCATGCAAAACGGTGAAAGCGAGAACAATCCTGAAGAGCTTTACGAATACGCAAAAGATAGCCTTTATATCGAGGATATCGCGGTATATTCGCCAAAAGGCGAGGTTTTTACCTTGCCGCGCGGAGCGACTGCGCTCGATTACGCGTATGAGATTCACACCGAGATAGGCCTTTACGCCAAAGAAGCCTATATAAACCGCGTCAAGATGCCGCTTCTAACAGAGCTTAAAAATGGCGATATCGTGCGCATCGTGACAGGAGACGAGGCTAAGTATCGCTGCTCATGGATGAATAGCGTGCGAACCGGTAAAGCGCGCGCGACTATCCGATCGTTTTGCAAGCAAAAGATAAAAGAGATAAATCACAAAATTGCCGTCGACATCCTAAAATCGGTCTTTAGCGTATCCTCTCAAAGGATCTTGGACTGGATAGAGCGCGAAAATTTAAGCAAGAAAATTTTTAAAGCCGCGACCGACTCCGTGTATCTGCAAGAGGTAGCCAACGCCCTTAAAAAATACATCCGCAAAGAGCGTCCGTTTTTGATAGCACTTGGCGACAAATACCAGATCAAAAAGCAGAAATTTGAAAATATCGTGATATACTCGAACCATAAAATAAATAACGTCGAGTTTGATTATTGCTGCAACCCTAAACGAGGCGACAGCATCGTAGGCTTTAAAAATGGGCACACCGTGACCGTGCACCATAAGCTCTGCGAAAGAGCGGGCAAACTGATGGACAAAAACGAGGAGATCATCTTCGTCAAATGGACCAGAAATGCGCCGTATAGATATAAAATTTTGCTAAATTTAGAAAACCGCAAAGGCTCGCTGGCGGAATTCCTGACCTACCTGGCGCGACTTGATGTAAATTTAGCTACAATCATGCTAAACGAAGCCAACGACGTTACGGGAGATTTGTTTGAGCTTAGCGTCGAGATAGCCGAAAATATCGATGCTAACGACATAAGAGACAAGCTAAAAGAGCGCTATAAGATAATCGATTTCGTATCGCAAAGCGACCCGTATCATAACTAAATTTAAGGAGAAAAAATGGTTGATTTGATGCAAATAATGCAAGAGGTCAAACGAGGCGTAGCCGAGATGATCGACGAGGATCGTATATTTAATTTGATCAAGAATTTCTATGAAAAAGGCGAAAATTTTTACGTGAAAGCGGGCTTTGACCCGACAGCACCCGACCTTCATCTAGGCCATACCGTAGTACTTGGCAAGATGGCGCTTTTGCAAAAGCACGGTGCGATCGTGCAGTTTTTGATAGGCGATTTTACTGGGCAGATCGGCGATCCTAGTGGTAAATCCGCCACCAGAAAGAAGCTCGATAAGCAGACCGTGCTAAAAAACGCCAAAACCTACGAGGAGCAGGTTTTTAAAATTTTAGACCCTGCAAAGACAAAGATAATGTTTAACTCGACCTGGTCAAACGAGCTAGGCGCGGCCGGTATAATCGAGCTAGCTAGCACATTTCCGGTAGCTCGTATGCTCGAGCGAGACGACTTTGAAAAGCGTATAAAAGCTGGCACGCCGATCTCGATAAGCGAGTTTTTATATCCGCTCATGCAAGGCTATGATAGCGTCGCGATGAAATGCGACATCGAAATGGGCGGTACGGATCAAAAATTTAATCTTCTCATGGGGCGCACGTTGCAGCGAATTTACAATGTCGGTAAAGAGCAAGCCGTCATCATGATGCCGCTACTTGAGGGGCTTGATGGCGTAAATAAAATGAGCAAAAGCCTAGGCAACTACATCGGCGTGACGGACGCACCAAACGAGATGTTTGCCAAGACGCTAAGCATCAGCGACGAGCTCATGTGGCGCTGGTATGATCTTTTGAGCGAAAAGAGCACAGGCGAGATAGCCGCGCTAAGAGCTAGCGTAGATGCAGGCAAATATCATCCTAAAAAAGCCAAAGAGGATCTAGCCTACGAGATCACGGCTCGCTATCACGGCGAGGCTGCGGCGAAAGCGGCATGCGAGGAATTTAATAGCGTTCACGTGCAAAATCAGATACCAAGCGATCTTGAAACCTTTGAGATGAGCTCTCCTGCTTGGATAGTTGAGGCCTTGACTCACTGCAAGCTATGCCCTACGAATTCTCAAGCACGTCGCGATATCGCCGCAAACGCCGTGAGCGTGGATCAAAAAAAGATAAACGACGAGCAGCTAAAGCTTGATAGCGGAATTTACGTTTTACAAGTAGGCAAGAAAAAATTTGCGAGGCTAAAGGTCGTCTGATGGAGTTCAAACCGCTAAAAATAGGACAATACGAAATAAAATACCCGATATTTCAAGGCGGCATGGGGCTTGGTATCAGCTGGGACAAGCTAGCGGGCAACGTGAGCCTGGAAGGCGGCCTTGGGATAATCAGCTCCGTAGGCACGGGATACTATGAAAACCGCGCATATATCAGCAAGGAGCTAAACGCAAAACCTTTTGGCAGCGAAAATTTTTATTCTACGGCGGGCCTGAAGGCTATCGTCGCAAACGCTCGTAAAATTTGCGGTGATCTACCCCTTGGTGTAAATATCATGTATGCGGCAAACGACTACGCAAGAGTCGTCAAAGACGCATGTGAGGCCGGGATCAACATCATTGTCTCAGGCGCCGGACTGCCTACGAATCTACCCGAATTTACCGAAAATTTCAAAAATATCGCGCTAGTGCCTATCGTCTCAAGCGCCAAAGCCCTTAAAATCATCTGTAAGCGCTGGATGCAGCGCTATAAACGCCTACCCGATGCAGTAGTGCTGGAAGGTCCCCTAAGCGGCGGCCATCAGGGCTTTACCTATGAGCAGTGCATAGACCCCGAGTATCAGCTAGAAAAGCTCATCGCGCCGGTCAAAGAGGAGATAAAGGAGTGGGGAGATTTCCCGCTCATCGCTGCCGGCGGCATCTGGGATAAAAAAGATATCCAAAAGGTCATGCAGCTTGGTGCGGACGGCGTGCAGATGGGCACTCGCTTCATCGGCACCTACGAATGCGACGCGAATATCCGCTTCAAAGAGGTCATCTTAAACGCCAAAAAAGAGGACATCGAGCTTATAAAAAGCCCGGTAGGCTATCCTGCGCGCGGTATCCGCACAAATCTGCTAAATTTAGTCGATAAGCGACAAGGCCCGAAAATTCAATGTATCAGCAACTGTGTGAGCCCTTGTCAGCGCGGTAAAGAGGCCAAGCAAGTAGGATACTGCATCGCAGACAGGCTATTTGACTCGTATTCCGGCAACGTCGATACCGGGCTATTTTTCACCGGAGCGAACGGCTACAAACTAAAAGAGATAATAAGCGTCAAAGAGCTTATGGCAAAGTTGGTGCACGGCGAAGATGACTAGGATAATTTTTGTCGTTTTGATGCTCGCGATGAGCCTTTTTAGCGCAAATGAGGCTCAAATTTTTTCAAATTTCGATAGAAATTTCGCCACGTCTACAAAGGCGCAAAAGAATAAATTTCACAACGATATCAAGCAAATTTACGTCCAAGCCATCATCAATAACGATAAAAATTTAAAAAAACAGACCCTCTCAAGGCTCATCATAAGCTCAAAAGCCCTAGGCCTTGACAGCAGCTCTTATCTAAACGACTTAAACGAGCTAAACGGCGCAAAACCCGCCGCCAAAACAAACAACCTCGATACCCAAGCCAGGCAAACGCAAACGCCTATCAAGCAAACGCTAAGCACTAGGCCGCTTTATCTACTAAGCGCTACAAAAAACGGTGATACCTTGGTGTTAAAATTCAACCAGCCGCTTGATACGTCAAAGCTAAAGACCTCGGCGCTAAATCAAAAAAATATCTATCGAAACATCATGGATATAGAGGGTGTCCTAAACGGCAGTAGCCTCACGTATAAAAATTTCATCACGCAAGAGGTGCGCATAGCGCAGTTTGACAAAAATACCATACGTATAATCTTTAGCGACAGGGCGCAAAAAACGATAAAAGCAAACGTCATAGGCGACGTTTTGGTCATAAGCAGTGAAAATTTCGTCTCGAACGAAAAGATAAACGCGCCGCTTACCAAGCAGCCCGTTAAAACGCAGCAAAGCACGCCTACACCGGCGGCTCAAACCCAGCCCCCTAAAACTCCCGCCACACCGACAAGCCAGCCAAGGCCGCACCATGTCACGGGCGGTAAAACGATAGTCATCGACCCGGGACATGGCGGCAGCGATCCCGGCGCCATAAGCGGTAAAATGCAAGAGAAAGTCGCCGTTTTGGCCGTGGGTAAAAAGCTTGGTGAAATTTTGAAAAAACGCGGCTATAAGGTCTATTTCACGCGCTCGAACGACACTTTCATAAATTTACGCACGCGCACGAAATATGCAAACGATAAAATGGCCGATCTCTTCGTCTCCATCCATGCAAATGCCGCTCCAAATGCGGCAAAAGCGGCCAGCATGCACGGCATAGAGACGTTTTTCCTCTCGCCTGCACGCTCCGAGCGCAGTAAAAACGCCGCCGCACTGGAAAATAAATCCGACATCGAAGAGATGAACTACTTTTCGCAGCAGACATTTTTAAACGTCCTAAACCGCGAGAAGATCATCGCCTCAAATAAGCTTGGCATCGACATGCAGCGCGAGCTACTGGCTCAAGCCAGAAAGGTTTATAGTGCGAGTGACGGCGGCGTCAGAGAAGCGCCGTTTTGGGTGCTCGTGGGCGCTCTAATGCCCGCAGTGCTCGTCGAGATAGGCTACATCACGCACCCCGTGGAGGGCAAAATGCTCTACGACGACGCATATCAAAACGCCCTGGCGCTTGGCATCGCAAACGGCGTGGATTCTTATTTTGCTAAAAACTGATGAAAAACGCAGCCATAAGCTTTAAGGGCAAGACCGCGTTCAATGCGCAGTTTGACGACATCTACTTCAATACCGATAAGCCCTGGTGCGAGAGCGAATACGTATTTGCAAAGGGGCTTGATGAAATTTGGCACGAGCAAGATCGCTTCATCGTCGCTGAAACGGGCTTTGGCGCGGGGCTAAATTTCCTCACGCTTTGCAAGAAATTTCAAAATAGCGGCAAGAGGCTACATTTCGTGAGCATCGAGGCAAACCCTATCGCAAAGCACGATCTAGCTGAAATTTATGAAAATTTAGGAAAATTTAAAACCCTGGCTAAAAAGCTTGCCAGGCTCTATCCGCCACTCGTTCGAGGTATCCACAGGATAGAATTTAGCGAGTTCATCACGCTTGATCTTTGCTTTGGCGATGTACTTGAAATTTTGCCCGAGCTTGATTTCAAGGCCGATGTTTGGTTTATGGACGGCTTTGCTCCGAGCAAAAACGAGGCTATGTGGAGCGAGGCGGTGTTTAAGCACATCGCGCGCCTGACGCGTTTGGGCGGCATGGTGCGGACATATTCTTGCGCCAAGATCGTGCGCGAGCGCCTTGTCCGGGCGGGCTTTTGGCTAGAGCTTCGCAAAGGATACGGCAAAAAGCGGCAAATGAGCCACGCCGTCTTGAAGCAAAGCTGTGAAATTTCAAAAGATCCGTGGTTTGCAAGATGCGAAACGGCGCTAAATTTAGCCCGCGCGCCGCGAGCTCTTATCATAGGAGCTGGCATCGCAGGGCTGGCTACGGCCGTAGAGCTTAGAAAAAACGGCTTTGACGTGACGCTCGCCGAAGCAAAAGACGCAGTCGCCACGAACGGCTCGGGCAACCACTGCGGCGTTTTAATGCCGCTCATCACAAAGCCCGATGTAAATTTAGGACGCATGCATCTAAATGCCTTTTTGCAGGCGGTCAGGTTTTACAGATCCGCTATGAGCGAGCGATATATAAAATTTAGCGGCTGCATCGACTACGCATACGACGAGCTGCTAGCTAAGCGCTTTGAGAGCTGGCGCGATGAAAACGCCGATGAAATTCTTACATTTGACAAGGACGTAAAGCCCTATCCTGCGATGTTTATAAAAGGCGGCGCATACGTCAGACCGCGAAAAATGTGTGAAAAGATCGCTAAAGATTTAAACGTCCTTTTCGCTCACGAATACCTCAGCCACAAGCACCTAAAAAACGGGCAGATCAGCGTGAAATTCAAAAACGCCAAGAGCCTAAAGACCGATGTTTTGGTCTTTGCGACGGGCAGCAAAAGCGCTGAAATTTTCAAAGAAAAAGAGATACTGCTAAGCTCTGTCCGCGGGCAAGTCACTCACATCGAGCCGCTCGTAGATACCCACATGCCTTTTAGCGCATTTGGCTACGTTTGCCCTAGTATCGGGGGCGTGCAGGTGATCGGCGCGACATACGCCAGAAACGAATTTTGCGATGAAGCCAGAGACGAGGACGACGCGGAAAATTTAAGCAAGGTGAGCGAATTTCTAGACAGCAAAAAAGCGCGTATCATCGGCTCAAAGGTCGGCTACAGAAGCTACAGCAGCGACCGCTTCCCGGTCATTGGCGCGCTTTATGATGAGGAATTTTACAAGCAAAGCTATAAAGATCTCTTTTGGAGCAAGCACAAAGACACGAACCCTACGGCCGTTTATGAGCCAAATGTCTTTGTAAATATCGCTCATGGCTCGCGCGGACTTTGCACTGCGATACTTGGAGCCAAGCTTATCGGCGATCTCGTAATTGGGCGCCCACTTTGCATAGAAAAGTCGCTATTTAACGACCTTCATGCGGCAAGATTTTTAGTGCGAAGGCTAAAACGCGGGCAAAAATAGAAATTTACGCTTTGATATCGATCGTTTTATTACTAAATTTGTAGCTATCCGTTAAATTTATAAACGCCGTTTTTACTTCGTTTATGTCTAAATTTACGCCGTGTTGCTTTGACATTTTACTTAGAAATTCAAGCATTTCATTTAGCGCGTCTTTTGAGGTTTGGGTTGCGCTTTTGATAGTTTGCGTATCTAAATTTTGTTGCATAGCTTTTCGCTACCGCTTTGGCGCACAGGCTATTTGGTGAGCTTGAAAACTACGCAAGCATCGCGATGGTAGAATTTCAAAGCTACAATGACACGAGCGATGAAAGATGCCTGCTAACGGGCAGCTACGCGGTCTTTGGACTGGGCTAAAAAGTGAAAAATACTTCCCACTCGTAAAACGGTATTTATCGCTTGTCGATGACGAGCACCAAAACGAGCAGGTCAAATTTATCGAGGCATTCATCGACCGCTGGGGCGTGAACGAGCAAAGCCTCGATGTCATAGTCAAAGGGATCTTGTCGTATCAAAATGAGAAAATTTACAAAAATTTAGGCGCACTGATGAAAGAAAATAAAAATAAAATTTTGCTTGCAAATGCCCTAAAAAAGCTGGACGGCTACAAAAAAGGGTATGTCACTTATGCCGTTTGGGGCAAGGGCTGGCAGGATCGTTGATATTTTTTAATTTGATGAGCCTCATAGAAAATGCGATATGATATTTCGTCAAATTTTGCATTTATAGTCGAATTTAGTAACAAAAGAGCTTATTTACATACTTTCGCAAAGAGCATAGTAAGGCACGGATCAAAGCCTCGTTTTCATCTTCTCGAATTCGTCTTTTATGACCTGCTCGTGCGGCTCGCTAGTCATTTTGTTTATCGCATCGCCCCAGATGCTTACGATCACTATAGCTACGCTGGAGACGATGATACCGGGCAAAATTTCATACACATAGGCGTTTAGTCCCGAGCTTATCCAAAAAAGCACCGTCGCACCACCGGCTATCATGCCTACAAGCGCGCCAAGCGCACTCATGCGCTTCCAATAAAGGCTAAAAAGCAAAACCGGTCCAAAGCTCGCACCAAAGCCCGCCCATGCGTTGCCGACTACGTTCAAAACGCTATCGGTTGAGAGAAAAGCTAGCAAGGTAGCCACGAGCGCCACTGCGACTACGGCGTATCGGCTAAGCGCTACTTGCATCTTTTCGCTCACGTCCTTTTTATAAAAGGCAAATATGAAATCCTTAGTCACCGAGCTTGAAGTCACTAGAAGCTGGCTTGAGATCGTGCTCATGATCGCAGAAAGTACCGCTGAGACGATGATACCTATAAAAAATGGCGGGAATAATAGCTCGCCAAGCTTTAAAAACACGGTCTCAGGATCGCTTAGCCCGCCTCTAGTGCTAAAATACACAAAGCCGATAAGCCCGCTCATCATCGCTCCGATGAGACCTATCGCCATCCAGCCAATACCGATCCTGCGGGCTTGCGCGAGCTCCTTAGAGTCTCGTATCGCCATAAATCTCACGATGATATGAGGCTGTCCAAAATACCCGAACCCCCATGCCAAAAGCCCCAAAATGCCCCAAAAGCTCTGCCCTGCGAACATATCAAGATGACTAGGGCTCAGCCTGTATAACTCTTTCCAAAAATTTGTATCGCTTGGGATGTCTAAATTTAAAAATCCCACGATAGGGATCGCTACGAGCACGAAAAACATGAGCGCCCCTTGAAACGCATCGGTGATACAAACCGCACGAAACCCACCAAAAAAGGTATAAAAAACGACTATCATCAAGGTAAAGATCGCTCCGTAGTCAAACGGCAAGCCAAAAAAGCTCTCAAAGCTCTTGCCACCGGCGATGATACCGCTTGAAACATAAAGCGTGAAAAACACCAAGATCACGAGCCCCGAGACTATGCGTAAAATTTTAGTCCTATCCTTGAAGCGATTTTCCAAGAAATCAGGTATCGTTATGCTGTCGCTTGCGACTTCGGTATAAACGCGTAGTCGCTTGGCAAGAAATAAATAATTACAATACGCTCCTATGGTAAGGCTTATCGCCATCCACGCAGTAGCGATCCCCGTAGCGTAAAGCGCGCCTGGCACACCAAGGAGCATCCAGCCGCTCATGTCGCTAGCTCCGGCACTTAGCGCGGTCACGATCGGACCTAGGCGGCGGTTATCCAGCAGATATTCGCCCATGTTTGCATTTTTATTATAAGAATAACGTCCGACAAACAGCAAAAATCCAAAATATATAGCGATCGCGATATAAGAGCTCAAACTCATAAATTTCCTTTTGTATGAATACGCCCGAAATATTATTATAAATTTATTTAAATCACAATCAATCGCGCGAGAAACGGCTAAAATTTTACATGATTTAAGCAAAACGATATTAAATTTTTCATATCATTATAGGCTATCTTGATTCAAAAGGGCGGAGTTGCTTAACGAAAAATTTTTCAGGATTTTATTTTTTGTCGTTATCGTGACGCTTGGTGTTTATTATTTCTATCCGACCGAGCTAAACGAGATCCAGCGTGCAGCGTATCTTAAGAGCTACGGCGTTACGCTAGGCCTCACGCTTGGAGGCATCTGCATCGGTATAGCGCTTGGCTTTTTACTTGCGTTTTTGAAATTTCTAAATATTAAAATTTTAAGCTTCATAATTGACGAATACATCGACATTCTACGAGGAACGCCGATCATTTTGCAGCTTCTCATTTTTTCGGTGGTGATATTTGCCACATGGAGCGATAACTTTTACGTCGCAGTGATCGCACTTGGGCTAAACAGCTCGGCCTATGTCGCCGAGATCGTTCGCAGCGGTATAAATAGCGTCGATAAGGGGCAAATGGAGGCTGCACGCGCGATGGGGCTCAGCTACTCGGCATCTATGCGCGAGATCATCTTCCCGCAAGCGATAAAAAACATCTTGCCGGCACTTGGAAACGAGTTCATATCGTTGTTTAAAGAAACCTCCGTCGTGGGCTACATCAGCGTCATGGATATAACCTTTCAAAGCAAGAGCTTTCAAGCCATCTTGTATAATCCAAAGCCGGTCATCTTTGCCGGAGTGGTCTATTATATCAGCGTCAAAATTTTATCGTTTTTGACGAAGACACTGGAAAAAAGGTTGAACCGCCATGATTGAGATCAAAAATTTAAGCAAAAATTATGGGAATTTACAGGTTTTAAACGATATCAGCGTCAGCGTCGAAAAAGGCGAGGTCATCGCTATCATCGGTCCAAGCGGCGGCGGTAAAAGCACCTTTTTACGCTGCATCAACCGCCTAGAAGAGCCAAGTAGCGGGCAAATAAGCATAAACGGTGAGGACATACTGAGCAAAAAAGCCGATATAAACAAGATTCGTCAAAAAATCAGCATGGTTTTTCAGCATTTTAATCTCTTCGCAAACAAAAACGTGCTGGAAAATTTGACGCTTGCACCTATAAAGGCCGGGATTTTGAGTAAAAATGAGGCCGAGGCCAGAGCTGATGAGCTACTAAAAAGTGTAGGGCTGCTCGATAAAAAATACGCCTATCCGCACAAGCTCTCTGGCGGTCAAAAGCAGCGCATCGCGATCGCACGCGCACTTGCGATGGATCCGGAGGTCATTTTATTTGACGAGCCCACATCCGCACTAGATCCCGAGATGATAGGCGAGGTGCTTGACATCATGAAAGACGTCGCATCGCGCGGTATCACGATGCTAGTGGTCACTCATGAAATGGGCTTTGCAAGAAACGTGGCAAATCGTATATTTTTTATGGAATCAGGCAAGATCGCAGTAGACGATACGCCTGAAAATGTCTTTAAGAGCCCTAAAAATCAACGTTTGCAAGAGTTTTTGAGTAAAATTTTAAATCACTAAAATAAAGGAGAAAACATGAAGAAGTTATTTGCATTTTTAGTTGCCGCCCTATTTTTCGTAGGCTGCGGCGATAGCGCCGATAAATCGAGTAGCGCCAAAGCAAGCGCTCCAAGCAGTAGCGAGCAAGTCTTTAAAGTAGGTGCCAGCGCGGACTATCCTCCGTTTGAATTTATCGATGACAAAAACAAGATCACGGGCTTTGACATCGATCTTTTAGAGGCGATAGGTAATAAAATAGGCGTTAAATTCGAGGTTCAAAACATCAGCTTCGATGGCCTCATACCGGCTTTGAAAACCGGCAAGATAGACGCTATCATGAGCGCGATGAGTGCGACCGAGGATAGAAGAAAATCAGTGGATTTCACAAAGCCTTATTATTCGACTGAGAATTTATTCATCCGCAAAAAGGGCTCTGACGTGAACGACTCTAATATCGGCTCTAAACAAATCGGCGTGCAGCTTGGCACTGTCCAAGAGATAGCCGCTAGAGCTATAACAGGCGCTAAAGTCGTTCCTGCCGAAGCGATAGGAAGCTCGATATTGGCGCTAAAAGCAGGCAAGATCGACATCGTCTTGGTCGATAGCTCGATAGGATATGGCTACCTCAAACAAAATCCCGATCTGGAAGAATTTTTAAAGCTTCCTGACGGTAGCGAGGGCTTTTCTATCGCATTTGACAAAGGCAAACATGTCGATCTCATAGGCAAGATAAACATGGCCATCGATGAGCTCAAAAAAGACGGCACTTTTGACAAAATACTTCAAAAATACGATCTAAAATAGTAAATTTAGTCGGTAAATTTCAAGGGGAAAGATGAAAAACATACTTATCATAGCAGGCTCTGATAGCGCAGGAGGCGCAGGAGCGCAAGCTGATATCAAGACCTGCGAGGCGTTTGGTTGTTACAGCGCGACCGCGATGACGGTCTTTGTTTGCGAAAATACGCAAGTGACTTACGATATTTCAAGCGTGCCAGCAAATTGCGTGGATTCCCAGATAAGGGGTATTACCGAGGAGCTTGAGATCGACGCCGTAAAGATAGGTATGCTCTTTGACGTGCAAACGATAAAGGTCGTCGAAAAATGGCTACCAAAATTCAACGTCCCCATCGTCATAGACCCCGTTTGTATCAGCAAATCAAACGTCAAGCTCATCAAAGATGACGCCATAGACGCCTTAAGAGAGATCTTGAAATTTGCAACCATCGCCACACCAAACAGATACGAAGCGCAGGCGCTTTTTCACAACGATTTTAGCCCACTCGTCTGCGATGTCATCGTCAAAAAGCATGTCGTAAACGGCGAGAGCATAGATACGCTACACAAAAAGGACGGCTCGCAGCTAAATTTCGCCACCGCGCTTGCCGATCCTTTCATAATGCACGGCGCAGGCTGCACGTTTTCGACCGCGATAGCCTGCTGCCTGGCTCAGGGACTTTCGCTAGAAGAGTCCATCATGAAAGCCAAAAACTACGTCTATCAGGCGATCAAAACGGGGCTTGAGACGAAATTTGGCAAGACACTGCTAAATCATAAAGTCAAAATTTGAGCCAAATTTACGCCATAAGCGACGACACTCTGACCCCGGACGCCACGATAATCTCTCAGGCGACTGAAATTTTACGAAACGGGGTCAAATTTTTTCAATACCGAAGTAAAAAGCCCGTCAAAAACGAGAAGATCGCGCGCAAGCTACTGGCGCTTTGCGATGATTTTGAAGCGAAATTTATCGTGAACGATGATGTGAAATTTGCCGCCTCTATCGGTGCAAAGTGCGTTCATATCGGTATCGATGATATGGATATAAGCTCGGCTCGTGAAATTTTAGGAGACGATGCATTTATCGGGGCGAGCTGCTACAACGATCTGAATTTAGCGCTAAAAGCGCAGCAAAATGGCGCTAGCTACGTGGCTTTTGGCTCGGTTTTCAAAAGCCAGACAAAGCCTGACGCAGTCATTTGCCCGCTTGAGACCATAAAGCAAGCAAAAGAGATCTTAAATATCCCGATATGTGCTATCGGCGGCATAAACGCCTCGAATATCGCGCAAATTTCAGCGCTTAGAATAGATCTAATAGCCGTCATAAACGCTGTTTATCGCCCAAAATCTATAGGCGAGAATTTAGCACGGCTCAAACGAGCGATGAAGTAAAGCTAAGACACGGCACCTGCGAATTGTAAAATGATAGACTTAAGAAGTATTGATTTTTAAAATTTTAAACATTCTAGCAAAGTCAAACCTTGTGAAGCGACGCTATCGCCGCCGAAATTAAGGGAAGCGGCAGCTGACCGCTAATTTTTGCTTCACTTCGTTTGCAACTGCAAGCAGAAGCGAAGCAAGTGTAAATGATTTATTATAATAGAGCCTTGTATTATTACCTATTTTGATATCTCAGGCTATGCCCTTTAGAATTTTAAATTCGCCCACTATATGCAGCCGCCTGGCTCTTGCTCACTTGGTAGGCGTGTTCTATCATTTGCAGCCAGTATGCCGTATCTTTCGATGCCTTTTTTAATGGCGCTTATCAGATAGTCGATATCGTCAAATGTATGCGTATAATGTAGGCTCACGCGCACCCAGCCCGGCTTAGCGGCTAACGGCGCATCGTCTTTAAGTCCCAAGAGCTCGTGCCCGTAAGGCCCGGCGCAAGCGCAGCCTGCTCTCGTTTGGATACCAAAGTCGTTGCTCAAGATCAAGGCGAATTCATAAGGAGAGACGCCCTTTACGTTAAACGCAAATATCGGTAGGCGCTTGAGCTCTCTTGGGCAGTAGTTGATTACCTGCGGGATCTCGTTCAGGCGCTTTTCAAAATATCTGCCAAGCTCGTCCTCGTTCTCACAAATCGCGCTAAAGCCTATCTCGTTTCGTAGGCCGTAAGCCAAAGACGCGCGTATGAGCTGCGTTATAGGCGGTGTGCCGCCCTGCTCCAGCTGCTCGGTATCTTTGACGAAAACATGTGAATTTCGGCTCACGTAGCTTACCGTCCCGCCAGCTGCAAACGTAGGCTCTTCGCCGTCAGCCAAAATTTTCTTAAGCGCCAGCAAACCGCAACTACCCACTCCACCAAGCAGCTTGTGGGGAGATAAAAAAAGCGCATCGAAATAATCGCAATCCACGTTACCATAGGCACTAAAGCTCGCCGCATCGAGTGCGACGATGCCACCCTTAGCCTTTACCATCGTGTAAATTTTCTTATAATCCGTAATGACGCCGGTGACGTTTGAGGCGACACTAAAGCTTGCTATGATCTCGCGACCGGCGTTTATCTTTAAAATTTGCTCCAAATGCTCGAGATCCACGCCTGCGTTTTTATCTAGGCGTATCCTAGCGACATCGCAAAGCGCCTCGCGAAAGCTCACTTCGTTTGAGTGGTGTTCGTAAGGACCCAAGATCACAAGCGGAGAATTTGCATTCTTCCTCACATCATAGCGTTTACGAGTCTTTGGCGGGATGTAAAGTCCCATGATCTCTTGAAATTTCTTTATCGCCGCACTAGAGCCAAAGCCGCACGGAAACAGGTAAAATCTATCATCAAGCCCTAAAAGAGCCTTTATCTGCGCTCTTGCGCCCTCATATAAATTTTGCGTTTTCATGGCGTTTGAGGAGCTATCAGAATGCGTGTTGGCGTAGGTTTTGAGCACTTGCAGCATTTGCTCTTCAATATCCTTATACGCAAGTCCCGAAGCCGTGTAGTCAAAATAATGCACGCCGTTTTTTAGGATTATGTTTTTTCTGATGTGTTCTAAATTTACCAACAAAAAGCCTTTAAAATTTGGGCTTTATTATAGCCCTTTTTACTAAATTTTATGTTACAATGACTCAGCAAAGGAGTCAAAAATCAAATCGCTAAGATCGACATACGAACGCATGAAGCACCTTGACATCGAGGAGCTCATCAAATTTCACTTTGTATTTGACGAATTTATGCTAAATGGCGCGTATTACGACGTTTTTGAAGCCATAGAACATGAAATTTTAGACGATTATAAGGCTTTGATGCCTAGATTTTACTTTGAAAGCGATGTCGACAACGCGATAAAAATAGCGCTCATCAAGCTAGCTAGAAGCGACAGGAAAAGATTTCGCGTCCATAAAATTTTACCCCAAACGATAGCCAATAAAGTATACGCTACGCTTTTGCAAAAGGAATTTTTGCTCATAGAAAAGAGCCGCGAACAGCCTGCTAAAAGGCAAAAAAATCAAAACCTAAAAAAAAGCGAGCGCAGATATAGGGTAGAAGACAAGATCCACTTTAGTAGCCATTTTTCAAGGTTTTGGTTTAGATTCATAGAGCCAAATTTAGAGGCGCTGAAATCAGGCAAAAAAGATGAAATTTTAGCGCTCATAAGGGCGGGATTTGACGAATACGCAAGCCTTGGATACGAGATGCTTTGCGGAGAGCTGATGGCGAAGAAATTTGGCATACAAGGTATCTTGCTAAGTAGCTTTTGGAAAAAGGACGTCGAGATAGACATGCTTTTTAGGATAGATGACAAAATAATCGTGGGTGAAGCCAAATACAAAGAGCGTAAGGTCTGTAAAAACGTGCTAAATTTATTGCTTTATAAATGCGCCAAGCTTGGCATCGCGCCTGACATCATCGCACTGTTTTCAAAAAGAGGCTTTAGCAAGGAGCTTTTAAGCCTAAAAGACGAGCGCGTGAGACTATACGAGATAAAGGACTTCGAGGAGCTGATAAATGAGTGAGCAAAAAGACATACAAGACGGGCTAAAAAGCCTGATAGAGCAAACCTACCTCATCGAGCAAGAGTATAAGAACCTGCATGCCTCGTATGAAAATCTACAAAAGATAGTAAAGGACGTGGTCGATGTCATGCCGACCGCGCTTTGGGTGCTAAATGAGGACGGTAGCCTCTTTTTGCAAAATTCGCAAGCCGCAAAAAAGAGCGAGCTTTTTAAACATATAAATTTCAGCCGTGATCAGGAGATAGAATTTCGCGGTGTCGTCTATCTCATAAAGATCGCCGATAAAGACGGCAAAAAGATCGTCTCGGTAGTCGATATCACCGAGCAAAAACGCAACGAACGCCTAGTCTCCATGGGTCAAGTGGCTGCACATTTAGCTCACGAGATCAGAAACCCGATAGGCTCGGTCTCTTTGCTCGCCTCCACTCTTTTAAAACGAGCCGATGCTAAAACGCAACCCATCGCCAGCGAGATACAAAGGGCGATCTGGCGCGTGGAGCGCATCATAAAAGCGACGCTGCTTTTCACCAAGGGCGTGCATATAAACGCTGGCGTTTTTAACTTCCTGGAGCTTAAGAGCGAATGCGAGGAGGCGCTTAGATACTACGCTTATTCAAAGAATATAGATATAAATTTAGGCTTTGAGAGCGGCTTTTATAATGGCGATAAGGACCTGCTCGCCATGGTCTTTCAAAACCTGCTCTTTAACGCGATAGATGCGATCGAGGAAAGCGACGACGAGAGCGGTGAAATCAGCTTGAGCTACGAGAAAACGGATAAAGAGCATAAATTTTACCTCTACGACAGCGGAGTTAGTATAAAGGATAAAGGTGCGGTCTTTGAACCGTTTAAAACGAGTAAGCAAAAGGGCAACGGGCTAGGTCTAGCACTTTGCGTGCAGATCATCGCAGCGCATAAAGGCAGCATAGAGATAACACTCGAGCCAAAGACCTTTTGCATAAGCTTACCTATATTTAAAGGATAGATGATGGATTTGACACAAAAAGAGGCGGATTTCATAGCCAATATCAAAAGGTGGCGCGAGGATCTAAAGCCACTTAAATTTGATGAAATTTTTAAAAACGGTGCGCACAATGTCGCCTTCATCAGCGTGGATATGATAAATGGCTTTTGCCATGAGGGTACGCTTTCTAGCCCAAGGTGCGGGGCTATCGCTTCAAAGCTCGTCCAGACCTTTAAAATAGCACACGATGACTTCTGCCTTAAAAATTTTGTCCTCATAGAGGATAGTCACGATGAAAATTGCGCGGAATTTAGCGACTTCCCGCCACACGCCATAAAAGGTGGCAAGGAGGCCGAGACGATAGACGAGCTAAAAAATTTGGATTTTTATAAAGAGATGAAAATTTTTAAGAAAAATTCGCTAAGCTCGGCATTTTGCAAAGGATTTAACGACTTCATCGCGCAAAATCCGCAGATTGACACCTTCGTCATCTTTGGCGATTGCACCGATCTATGCGTCTATCAGCTGGTATCTCACTTAAAGCTTCAAGCCAACGAGCACGACATCAAGCGCCGCGTCATAGTCCCAGACGCTCTCGTGCAGACCTATGACTCGCCGCAACATGACGGGGATTTGTATCATTTGATATTCTTACATCATATGAGCATAGGGCTTGGCGCAAAGGTCGTAAAAGACATCGTTTGAGCGATCACTTTACGAGTTTTAGCCCCTTTACGCCTCTTACTAAACGGATCTTGCCGTCTTTTGAGGCGTAGCCGCTAGGATTTTGCTGCAAGATCGTATTTTCAGGTAAATTTGCGCCAAAAACCTCGACTAGCTTTTTATCGCTGGAAAATAGCAAATAGATCGCCAAAGTATCGTTATTAGGATCGTCTAGCCTCATCTGGGCGACCTCAAAGGGCTGAACGCACTCGCCTCTTAAAAACGAGTAGCTATACCCGGCCGAACCGATACACCCGTGAGCGTCTCTATCGTTGCCTGTCATTTTTCCCTGTGAAGTGGCGCAACCTGCCAGCAAACCGCCCAGAACCGCTACCGCTAAAATTTTATCTTTCATTTTTGCTCCTTAGCTTAAATTTATCATTTTCCTGCAAAGGCGCTTAGATCGGCAGCCATCGCAGCTTTAAATTCTCTTATCTCATACTCCGCCATATCAGGATAATAGACATCAGTAGCCAAAATTTCATCTAACTCCGCCCTATCTTTGGCATACGCGATGATTATACCCGCATGCTCTTTGTCTTGATAGGGTCCTAATAGCAAAAATTTGCCCTCCTTGAAATTTTTACCAAACCATTCGCGGTGACGCTCGAACATCGCTTCCGCCTTGTCCGCAGGCACTTTTTCCATCTTTAAAGTGATATTTATCAGATACATCTTCTCTCCTATAAATTCTTTATAAATTCGCTTAGCCTTTTTGCATGCTCTTTTGCTTTGACGCGCATTTGAGTGAGCTTTGATTCGTCATTACGGCTAGCGTATGACAGTCCACCACTATAAACGTATCCGCCCCATTTCATGCCAGTTAGGCTCGCGAGCTGCTCAAGCGGAGCGAGGAATTCATCTACCGTATGATTTTGCAAAGCCCCTTTTTGATACATATCTTCAGGCGCTCCACTCGTAAATGAAGCGATCAAAATTTTACCCTTTAGCTTATCGCCCTTGCTACCGTGTGAAAAGCCATGCACCAGTACGTCCTCGAACCATTTTTGCATCAAAGACGGCACACTATACCAGAAAAACGGAAACTGAAGCACGATGACATCGGCCTTCATAAGGCGCTCTTGCTCGGCTTTCACATCTATCTTAAAATCAGGATAGAGCTTGCCAAGCTCCTCGATCCTCACATCGGGTGAAATTTTTGCAAATTCCTCTAGGATGATCTTGTTTGCAAATGAGTTTTTGACATCGGGATGACCCGAGACGACTAAGACGTTTTTCATTTTTTCTCCTTTAAATCGCCGCTCACGCCCCTAAGGCTAGCTTTTCTATCTCGCTACCAAGCTCGTCATTTACCAAAAAGCTCGTGTTATAGACCAAAATTTCGCCCGCATTTTCATTTTTTATCTTTAAAACCAGCCGCTTTTCGTTGCCTAGAGCATGCCTTGTAAAGGCTAGATGATAAATTTCAGCGATCTTGTGCTTATTTAGCTCGTTTAGATTCAAAAGTATCTCCAAAACGCCGTAGTTTCTGACCTTAACAGGCTCGGCGCTGTTTGCGGCGGCTCTTGAAAATTTATTGCCCTGCCTTATCTGCCTCGTTTTAAAGTCTAAATTTACAGCATCTTCGAGGGAGTAAAATTCGTTTAAATTCGTCCTTACGAACTGATCGTCGCGAGAGATATTGATCTTAAAAGCATAAGGCAGATCGCGCTTCACGCTGTCGCCCCAAACGTCCTCGACATTTGCAAGCTCGCGTTCAAATATCGCAATCTCGATGTTGCCGTGAAAGTCAAGCACGTTTATCGTGCCCATTTTTTTGCCACTCTTTGTTATACGCGTGCTAAAGTCCTCGATCTTGCCGACGACCAAGATCTCGGCGCTTTGCGGTAAATTTTCAAATTCCGAGCTGAGGGTGTATTTGATCTGGCTTATCTTCTCGCGGTAGTCATCAAGCGGATGGCCCGAGAGGTAGATGCCTACGCTTTCTTGCTCGAATTTTAATATCTGCTTGATGTCGTATTCGCCGTCCACAGGATCGAAATTTACCTTCACGTCGTTCATGCTCTCGTCCTCGCCAAAGAGGCTCTGGGCCGCATTTTTGCGTATCTGGGCGGCGTTTTTGCAAGCTTCGATTATGTTTTCTATGTTTACTAAAAGCATCTTGCGAGTGTGACCGAATTCATCGAAGCAGCCCGCCTTTATGAGGCTTTCAAAGACCTTTTTATTGACCTTGAATGCATCTATCCTTGAGACCAGGTCGTTGAAGTCTTTAAATTCCCCGCCGCTTTCGCGCTCATAGATGATGTTTTCGATAGCTGCGCCGCCCACGCCCTTTATCGCGCCAAGGCCAAAGATGATGCCGTCATGTCCGCCGTTGTCCACGACGCTGAATTCCTTCATCGACTTGTTGATCGACGGTGCGAGGACATCGATCTTTAGGCGTTTGCTCTCATCGATGTAGCGAACGATCTTATCGACGTTGCTCTCCTCGCTGGTTAGTAGCGCAGCCATAAATTCAGCCGGGTAATAAGCCTTTAAAAAGGCCGTTTGAAAGGTCACGTAAGCATAAGCTGCGGAGTGTGATTTATTAAAGCCATAGCCCGCAAATTTCAAGATCAGATCAAACAAATCGCCAGATTTTTGCACATTAAAGCCCTCTTTTTTAGCGCCTTCGACGAAGAGCTCTTTTTGCTGGCGAAGCAGCTCGGGGTCTTTTTTACCCATCGCACGGCGGACGAGATCGGCGCCTCCTAGGCTAAAGCCGCCGATCTTTTGGACGATCTGCATGACTTGCTCTTGATAGACAATGACCCCATATGTCGGTGCCAAGATCGGCTCAAGCTCTTTAAACGCGTATGTGATCGCCGCTTCGCCGTGTTTCCTTTTGACGAAGTCATCTAGCATGCCGCTTTCCATCGGTCCCGGGCGGTAGAGTGCGAGCATCGCGACGATGTCCTCGAAGCAGTCCGGACGCAGGCTGGTGCCTAGCTTTCTCATGCCCTCGCCCTCTATCTGGAAGATACCGATCGCCTGACCGCTTTGTATCATGTCATAAACCGGCTTGTCGTTTTTATCTATCTGCTCCCAAATGACGTCCTTGCCGGTGCGGCGTTTGACCAGCTTTATGGCGTTGTCGATCACCGTAAGCGTCTTTAGCCCAAGAAAGTCAAATTTTATCAGGTCGACATCCTCGAGGTATTTGAGGCTATACTGCGTCACGTAGCGATCCTCGGGGCTGTTTGGCTGGCGAAAGAGCGGCGTTTTGTTCCATAGCTCTTCGTTTGAGATGACTACGCCCGCTGCGTGCTGGCCGGCATTTCGGTTTAGGCCCTCAAGATCGAGCGCAAATTTCCAAATTTTAGCCGCCTTTGGATTTTTGTCGATCAGCTCTTTGACCTTTGGCTCTTTTTCAAATGCGTCTTTTAGCGTGATGCCAAGCTCGTCAGGTATGAGCTTTGCCATCGCGTCGGCCTCGGCGTATGGCATGTCGCAAACACGCGCGACATCGCGTATGACGCCCTTTGCAAGCAGCTTACCAAAGGTGATGACGCCTGCGACGTTATATTTGCCGTATTTTTGCGTGACGTAGTCGATGATCTCGCCACGTCTGCTTTGGCAAAAGTCCACGTCGATATCAGGCATGCTCACGCGCTCAGGGTTTAAGAACCTCTCAAAAAGCAGGTTGTATGGTATAGGATCAAGGTCGGTGATCTTTAGCGAATAAGCGACCAAGCTACCAGCGGCAGATCCTCGTCCGGGACCTACCGGTACGCCACGGCTCTTAGCCTCGTTTATAAAGTCCCAAACTATCATCATGTAGCCCGGGAAATTCATCTTGTTTATGACCTCGATCTCTCGCTCGAGGCGCTTTTTATACTCCTCGTGCAAATTCTCAGGGACGAATTTCAGCCTCTCTTCAAGCCCCTTTTTGCACTCATACTCGAAAAATACGGCATCGTTTTTAAAGCTATATCTATTTTCAGGCTCCGGTAGATTTAGCCCGCGCTCGGCCGCGCACTCAAGCGTAAATTTAAAATTTGGAGGCGTAGGGTTGCCCAGCTTTATCTCGAGGTTGCACTTTTGCACGATCTCTTTTGTGTTTTCGATGACTTCAGGGATGTCTAAAAATAGGCGCTTCATCTCGTCTTCGCTCTTTACGAAAAACTCATGCACGCTGTGGCGCAGGCGGTTTGGATCGTCGAGCAGTTTGTTCATAGCGATACACATAAACACCTCGTGTGCGTCGGCACGCTCTTTGAAAGTGTAGTGCGTATCGTTCGTGGCGATGACCTTTATGCCGGTTTCTTTTGCGATCCTTAAGATATCGTCATCTATCCTGCGCTGATCACCGATGCCGTGGCGCATGATCTCAAGGTAAAAATCATCGCCGAAAATTTCTTTGTATTCCAGTGCAACCTCTTTTGCCTTTTCGTAGCCTTTGGCGCCGTATTTTAGGTTTCGCTCGCTTAAATTTAGATGCCAGCTCACCTCGCCTTGAAGGCAGGCTGACGAGCAAATGATGCCCTCGCTATGCTCTTTTAAAATTTTTTTATTGATCCTAGGGTAGTAGTAAAAGCCCTCTATGTAGCTCATCGAGCTAAGATACATCAGGTTTTTATAGCCGGTCTCGTTTTTAGCTATGAGGATCAGGTGGAAGCGCTGTTTGCTGCTCTTATCGCCCAGATCATCGGCGTTGTGGATATAAGCCTCAATGCCAATAAGCGGCTTTATGCCCTCTTTTTTCATCGTTTTGTAAAAATCGATCGCTCCAAACATATTGCCGTGATCGGTTATGGCTGCGCTCGTATCGCCGCGCTCATGCAGGACGTGGGCCAGCTCTTTTATCTTATTCGCCCCGTCAAGCAGCGAATATTCGGTGTGTAGATGAAGATGTGTGAAATCGCTCATTTTGCTTCCTTTTTCATAGCCAAATGGTAGCGAAATTTAACTTTTAGAGGGCTTGTATTTTGCTTTGAGAAATTTTAAATTCGTAGGCTAAATTTGATAGCTTGTCGCAACAAAGCGGGTTTAGTGCGAGCCGATCGGCTATTATCTTGTAGTAAAATTTCGCCCCGTTTTTAAAGTCGATCGCAGGAGCGTTCGATGATTTGGATAGCTTTTTGCCCCCGTCCATGAAAAGGGCGTGGTGGATAAATTTTGCATTTTGAAATTTATATCCTAAGCGCCTTGATAGATAAATTTGAGCCTGCGTGCAGCCTAGCAGATCCTCACCTCTAACTACGAAATTTACACCAAGAAGCTCGTCGTCCACGACGCTAGCTAGGTTATAAGCAGGAGTGTCGTCCTTTTTATAAAGTATGAAATCGCCTAAATTTTCACCGACATCACGGCCAAGCTCGTCATTGCTATCGACTAAAATTTTAAGCGAAGTGAGCCCTTTGGTAAATTTTAAATTTTTATACCTGCAAAGACCTTGATAAATGCCGTTTTTATAGGCATTTGGCGTATGCTTTGAGCACTCACAAGCGTAAATTTCACCCTTTAAGCCGTCAAGCGCTTTTTTATATTCGTTCAGTCTGAATTTAAAGCTGAATTTGGCTTCAAACTGAGCTAAATTCCTAGCTCCGCCGTCATAATCAAGCTGTAAAAATTCGAGCACGTCAAAGATATTTTGTACGAATTCGCGCCTATATCTGCTAACATCGTAGTCATCGATGCGTAAATTTAAAAAGCCGCCCTTTGCACGAGTAAAGAGATAGGTCAGCAAGAAGTTGTAAACATTGCCAAGATGAAGGTAGCCGCTTGGTGTGGGGGCTATACGTGAGATGATGCCGCCAAAGCTTGACGGCAGGGTGATTTTACTCTTTCGGGCGAGCTTCATTTACTCTTAGAGTGCGTCCGCCCAGTTCCTTATCATTAAGCGCGTTGATAGCTCTTTGACCCTCGTTCGCGTCGTCCATTTCAACAAATCCAAAGCCTTTTGAGCGATTTGTATCGCGATCTTTAACGATTTTTGCACGCTTTACCTCGCCAAACTGCGCAAAAGCTTCCTTCAACTCTGCCTCTGTCATACGATATGACAAATTTCCTACATAAATATTCACAGGAACATTCCCTTAAAAAAATTTCCGAATTATTCGGTTATTGAAATGATACCTAAATTTTGAGCAAAAAAGCCACGAAATTTTATTTTTACGATAAAATTTGAAAAAAATAAACCTTAAAAGTCATATAATACCGTAAAAATCGAAGTCGCACTCTAGTTTAAAAACTAAATTCAAAGCCCTTTTTTAAATCAAAATTTTAAAATGTGTAATTATATATTTTTTATAAACTATGATAAAGTAATCCGTCTCTAACGCTCTCATACGAGCTTGTACCGTTTAGCTCTTTGACGATCTCAAGGGCAAATTCCATCGCAGTCGCAGGTCCTCTGGATGTCATTATATTATGATCGCAGATCACGTTCTTGTCGCTGATGTAGCCATTTTTATCGGCTCTGACATTTACCTCGAAGCCGGGATAACAAGTAAAAGCGTCTTTTAAAACACCCGCTTTTGCCAGCGCCATCGGTGCAGCACAGATCGCGCAGATTAGTTTGCCGTTATCATCAAAGCGCCTTAAAATTTCACCAAGCTCCTTGCTGTCTGCTAAATTTTGCGCGCCGGGTAGTCCTCCAGGAAGCACGATAGCATCGAGCTCTATCTCTCTTAGCTCGCTAAGTAGCAGATCGACTTTCACGCTAACGCCGTGAGATCCGACCACCAAAGCCCTATCAAGCCCTACACACAAAGCGTCTATGTCGGCTCTCCTTAAAATATCCACAACGCTCAAAGCCTCTATCTCCTCAAAACCGTTAGCCAAAATCACCGCAACTCTTTTCATTTTTCACTCCTTAAATTTTTCTAATTATACTGCTCGTTAATAAATTTATGCTAATATCAAGACCTATCTCAAAAGAAAGGAAAGAGCGATGCATGTAAAAATCATTTACTGCAACTCTTGAAACTATCGTCCGGTAGCTTCTCGTGTAGAAGATGAGATAAAAAAGAATTTCGGCGATGCAAGAGTTGATTTAGTCATTGGAGACGGCGGAAATTTTATCGTCGAAGTTGATGGCGACGTGATATTTTCAAAAAAAGATCGAATCGGTAACGATGAGGCGAGATTTCCTCACGGCGAAGAGATCACAAGGCTTATCAATAAGCATCTAGGGCGCAAGACAGCTTGATTTTAAGGTCGGCTAATCCGACCTTTCTACTTAATAAATTCTATCTTTTCTAACCCGTATTTTTCTAGCATTTTATTTATCTTGTCCTCAAAAATTTGCCATCTTGTTTCATTCCCGTATTTAGTATGAAGCTTCCGGCTTTGCTCTATGAAAATTTCCTCATTTTTGGTTGCCAAAAGATACTCAAAAATCGTATCTATCAAATTTAGCCCACCATTGGCTAATAAAATTTTTATAAGATCATCGGCGTTTTTTATCTCGTCAAGAAATTTGATCACCAAATTAAGATCCTGCGTCAGCTTTTTGCCAAGTTCGTTCATATCGGTATTTTGATCGATAAAGTATCCGTCATTTTCTTTAAGGATAGTCGAAATCCTCTCTCTAAAATGACACTCATATTCTTTGGGGTAAAGAGGTGCATTTTTACCAAGCGTGGTGTCAAAAATCGACGCATAACTCCGCAGTTGATGTAAAATTTAGTCTCAAAAGGCGAATTTGCGCTACTTTTTTGAAAATTTATGGTGAAGATGAGTTCGTTTTGCTTTTTGAAAAAGTTAAGACCTTTTTAGTAAAGCCATTTTCTTTAAGCAGGGGTTTAGCGGTCTGGTTTATGAGAGTTTCAAAAATTTCTTTCATCAAAGTTTGGCGATCTGGCGACCGCCAAATCGCTTATTTGTTCGCACGCTCGATGTATTCGCCGCGGACAGTATCGACGCGGATGACCTCGCCTTCTAGCACGTGAAAGGGTATCTGCACGACCGCACCGCTTTCAAGCGTGGCAGGCTTTTTACCGCCTTGTGTGTCGCCCTTGAAATTTGGCGGAGTCTCGACGATCTTTAGCTCCACGACCTGCGGCACCTCAACACCGATCGCCTTACCATTGTGAAATAAAATCTCGACCATCATGCCGTCGATCATCCATTTTTTCACATCGCCCACATCCTCGTCGCTGATCGCCACTTGCTCGTAAGTAGTCGTATCCATGAACTGGCAAAATTCGCCGTCGTCGTAAAGATACTGCATCTCTTTTTCCTCAAGATGCGGTTGCTCGCATTTGTCGCCGGCGTGGAAAGTCTTTTCAAGCACTTTGCCGTCTACGAAAGACTTGATCTTCGCACGCACGAAAGCCGCACCCTTGCCCGGTTTTACGTGCTGATATTCGACGATCTTATACGGAACGCCCTCTATCTCTATCTTTAAGCCTTTTTTTAAATCACCCATTGAATAAGCCATTATTTTTCCTTTCGAAAATTTAAATTTTAAATAACTGCATATTGCGCCCAGACGCATGTATCAAGCGCATTTAGCTTTGCAAGCGTCTCTTTGCTGATGTTTTCATCGACCAAGATGACAGCAAGCGCCATGCCATTATCGCCCCTGCCAAGGCGGAAGTCTGCGATATTTATCTTCTCATCCGCTAAAATTTTACTAATCTGCGCGATAACACCCGGTACGTCGTGGTTTTTAAAGATTATCATCTTTCCTTTTGGCTTGAAGTCCGTTTTAAAGCCGTTTATGCCGACTATTCGCTGCTCTGTCTCGCCAAAGACCGTACCGCTTATCGTAGTCACGTCACTTTCGGTCGTTATTTTGACTGAAATTTTGTTGTTATATCCGCTTTGAGGAACGATGATAGCTTCGTTTGCTATACCCTTTTCATCGCATATAAATTTAGCATTTACATAGTTTATCGCGTCGCCAAGGCTCTCTTTGAGCACTCCAACGAGTGCGAAAGTGAGCATGGAATTTGCAAATTCTCCTATTTGCCCCTCGGCCTCGATGCGAATGGCTTTGATCGCCTTTTTGTTTATCTGTGCGCCCAAAAACGCCATCTTGCTTACAAGATCGACATAGGGCTCGATAAATGGTGGCAAGTCTTCTGTTTTTATCGGTAAATTTAGAGCGTTTGGATAGCTGATGGCTCGCGCCGCACTGATGGCCTGCTCGACCGCTTCGACTGCGATATTGCGCTGAGACTCCAGCGTATTTGCCCCAAGATGCGGCGTGACGCTCACATTATCAAGCTCAAGTAGCGGGTGGCTAGTCGCGGGCTCTTTTGTAAAAACATCGATACCCGCAAAAGCCACTTTGCCGCTTTTTAGTGCCTCTTCAAGAGCCTCTTCATTATAAAGGCCGCCGCGAGCGCAGTTTATAAGCCTCACGCCGTCCTTCATCTTGGCTATCTCGTCGCGTCCTATCATATTTGTCGTCTCTTTGGTCTTTGGCGTATGGATAGTGATAAAATCGCATTTTAGGATATCGTCGAAATTTTTAGTGTATGTTCCGCCCATATCGATGACCTTTGAAGGATCGATATACGGGTCATAAGCGACGATATTCATACCAAAGGCTTTTGCACGTACAGCCACGCGAGAGCCGATATTTCCAAAACCTATGATGCCCAGGGTTTTGTTAAAAAGCTCGACTCCATACCATTTTTCACGTTTCCAAATTCTATTTAGCTTCAGGTCATTGTGTGCGTATTCAAGCGATCTGGCGGCTGCCAGCATGTGAGCCATCGTAAGCTCTACCGCAGCGATAGTATTTGCCGTAGGCACGTTCATGGCGATTATACCGCGTCTTGAACAGCCGTCTATATCGACATTATCTACGCCTACTCCCGCTCTAACGATAGCCTTTAGCTTTTTACCGGCATTTAAAAAAGCCTCGTTCACCTCTGTCGAGCTTCTGGTTATCGCGACATCGGCTTCGCCTAAAATTTTTAAAAGCTCATCTTTAGGAACGTTTACGGCGTCGATTATCTTAATATCTTCCTCTTTTTTAAGTAGCTCGAAGCCAACGGGGTGTATGGCATCGCAAACGATGATGGTTTTCATAGTTTTACCTCTCTTACACTTGAGTGAATATCATAAACTCGAAGCTGCAATATTATATTTTGAAGCAGTTTCGAGTCCTCCGTATTTAGGAAAATTTGGCTCTTTGTGCCGTCTTTTACGACCGTAAAATCGACATCGGTGCTTTTTAGCGTCTGCATGAGACAAAACATCGAATAAATATCGTTTTTGTCTATCAAAAGCTCATAGGCGGTGATTTTTGGTTTTTCGATTTTAGGCTGATTATACTCGATAAAAATTTCATTTACCGGCAAGACGTAGTCTTTCTTGCCTACAGCAGCTAGCTCGCTCATCCAGCTGCTTTTTTCTTTTTTATTATCGGTAAAATTTTGTTCGTTTTTAAAAATGGCTCTAGGAGTCGGCTCGGAATTTAAATTTGCGTATCTAAACAAAAAAATCCCGACCGCTCCAAGAGTCACAAGCAAAAGGATAACGACGGCCAAAAGAGCATGTCTACCCATTTATTACTGCAATTGTTCCTTAATGATATCGCCAAGTGTGACCTTGTCGTTATCGTTTATCTCGTTTAGTACTTCGCGCTCTTTTTGTTTAGCCAAGCGACGGATACTTAGACGAATTCTATTTTTCTTCTCATCGATAAAGGCTATCGCAGCCTCTATCTCATCGCCTATTTTTAGGCTCTGGGCATCGACGCTGCCAAGGTCCTCTTTGCGGATGAGCGCGTCGACATTATCGCCAAGCTCGACAAATACGCCAAAGTCTTTGATATCGCGGATAGTGCCTTTTACGATGTCGCCCACGTTGAATTTATTGGCGAATTCTTGAACCGGGCTTTGTTTTAGATCCTTAAGGCTAAGCGAAATTTTCTGCTCGGCGTTATCTATCTTGATGATCTTGACCTCGACTTCGTCACCTGGCTTGAACATATCTTTACATTTATCGTTTCTATCCCAGGAGGCGTCTTCGTTGTGGAGCAAGCCCTCTACGCAGTCGATACGGATAAATGCGCCAAAATTCGTGACGGTGGTGACTACCCCTTTGACCACATCGCCCTCTTTAAATTTAGCCTTAAATTCGTCAAATGGTTTTGGAAGCAAATTTTTAAGGCTCACTCTTAAGCGATGTCCCTTTGCGTCGATCTCGATGACCTCGACATCGATCTCCTGGCCTTCACTGATGTGATCTTTTGGATTTTTGATATTTTTATCCCATGAAATTTCAGATATATGTAAAAATCCCTCTATATCGTTGCCTAGATCTACAAATGCTCCGTAAGGCTCGATGTTACTTACGGTAACTTTTATAGTGTCTCCTACCTCCAGGCCGTCGCTTAATATCTCTTCCCAAGGATCTGGCATCGCTGCCTTGATAGATAAAGACAGATGGCGTTTTTCATTATCGTAGCTGATAACTTTTACCAGGACTTTATCGCCTTCGTTGTAAAGAGAGCTTGGATTTACCGGCCCTTTGTAGCTTATCTCGCTGTAATGAACGAGTCCGTCAACACCGCCCACATCGACAAACATACCATAAGTCGTGATCTTTTTGATAGTTCCCTCTATCACATCAGCGTTATCGACGATATTTGCTAGCGCCTCTTTGCGCTTCTTACGGTCATCGTCTAAAATTTTCTTACGTGATACGACGATGCTGTTTTCGTCTTTATCGACTTTTATCACTCTTACTTTGTAAGATTTGCCGACTACGTCGTTTGCATTTTTAAACCCGCTTTGAGTTTTAGGCAGGAAGAATTCTACTCCGTTTGCATCTTGGGCGACGAATCCGCCTTTGTTTTTATTGATAATCTTAACGTCTATCTCACCAGAATTTTCAGGATCGTAAACCTCGATAAAGGCCTTGACTTTCTCTTTCCTAAGCGCTTTTTTATGTGAAACGATAGGCCTTCCGCCCCTTGATCCGGTTATCGCTACCTTGATAGTATCGCCAACCTTATACATCAAGTCGCCATTTGCGTCGGTTATCTCGGAAATATTTAAAATCCCCTCTGATTTTTTACCGACGTTTACCAAAACCTCGTCACCTTTGATATCGACGATCACACCGTCGCTATCCTCTTCAGTCTTTTTGAAAGACTCCTCTAACATTGCAGCAAAATCGATATCTTCGATATCCTCGTCTTTTGCTTTGCTTAGTTGAACGCTCTTGTTCACAGCCATCTTGATCCTTTTGTGTTTTTTCTTGCCTAGGGCAAAGTATTTTATTATATTTAAAACTCGCTTATTTGAGGTTGAATTTTAAAATTTCTCTATCGCGTCGACGACTTTTTGTATGATCCAGTCAGGCGTGCTCGCTCCCGCACTTATACCGCATAAATTCTTGCCTTCAAACCAGCTTTTCTCGACTTCGTGTTCGCTCTCTATCAGGTAGCTGTCCTCGCAGAAATTTTTAGATATCAGATAAAGCTGCTTTGTATTAGAGCTATTTTTACCACCGATGACTATCATCACATCGGCTCTTTTGGCTAAATTTTTGACCGCCTCCTGATTCTCGAAGGTCGCGTTACAGATGGTGTTGAAAACTCGCACCTCTTTGACGCGTAGCATCAAGTAGTTCGCTATTTGCATAAATTTTTCGACTTTGCGCGTCGTTTGACTGACAAGCGCTACCTTTTGTCTAAATTTCACTCCCTCAAGCTCGCTCTCATCGAGCACGACATAAACCTTTCCGCTGGCATAGGACTTCACCCCTTTGACTTCGGGATGATTTTCATCACCAAATATCACGACGTCGTATCCTGCGTTGCTCATATCCTCACAAATTTGCTGCGGCTTGGTCACGAACGGGCAAGTGGCGTCTATGACTTTGATATCGGTCTTTTTAAGCTCGGCCAGATCGCTTTTCGTGATGCCATGAGTGCGTATGATGGCCTTTTTCTCGTCCTTTAGCTCATTTATGCCGTTGAGAGTCTTGACATTGAAATTCGTAGCCAGGCGGTTTATCTCTTCGTTATTATGTATGAGAGGCCCGATAGTAGCGGCATCGCCCGCATTTTCGGCTATCTTTATGGCGCGCTTTACCCCAAAGCAAAAGCCGTAGCTACTAGCAAGCTCAATCTTCAACGCTAGCACCTATTTTTCGTAGTATCGAGACGAAATTTGGAAACGATGTCGCTATAAATTCACTTTTTTCGATTATCATCCCGCATTTTAGCCCTAGCACCGCAAAACTCATAGCTATACGATGATCGCCATGACTGTCGATGATAGCGCAGCTAGCATCGTAGCCGCTCACTTCAAAGCCGTCTTCGAGTTCTCGCGCCGTTACGCCGCATTTTTTAAGTCCGGCTACCATTACGGCGATGCGGTCGCACTCTTTGACACGAAGCTCCTTTGCGTTTTTTAGCACGCTGGTGCCCTTTGCGTTTGCAAAAGCAATGGCGAGTGCAGGCGCTTCGTCGATGAGCCAAGATATGTTTTCGCTCACCTCTACGGCATTCAGCGCGGCGTATCTTATCTCGATATCACCGATACTTTCGTATTTGCCGGATGTCTCTTTAAATTTTATGTCCGCGCCCATTTTTTCTAAAATTTTATATGCCTCGATGCGCGTTTTGTTTAAAAGCACGTTTTTTAGCACGATATGAGAATCTGGTATGATGCATGCTGCGACAGCAAAGAAAAATGCGGAGCTGGGATCGTTTGGCACATCTATATCAAGCGGCGCTAGCGGCGCATCCATAGGCTCAAGAGCTATGCTGGCGCCTTGCGTCTTTATCTTTGCGCCCATTCCTTTTAGCATACGCTCCGTGTGATCGCGACTAAGCTCTGGCTCTGAAAATTCGCAGCCGTTTGAATAAAGTGCAGCGAGCAAAAGTGCGCTTTTTACCTGCGCGGAGGCCACTGGACTATCGTATTTAAAATGATCCAGCTTTTTGCCGCGTATGCAAAGAGGTGCGGTATTTGCCTCGTTTGCGCCGTCTATCTTGGCTCCGACCGCCACTAGCGGCTTAGCCACGCGCGCCATCGGGCGACAGTTTAGATATTTGTCTCCGCTTAAAACGAAAAAGCCCTCTTGAGCCGCCAAAAGCCCCATAAAAAGGCGCATCGCAGTGCCGGAATTCCCGCATTCCAAAACTACGTCAGGCTCAAGGATTTTCTCCGGCGGGGTAATGATGAGCTCCTCACCCCTCTCCTCGATCTGCGCGCCCAAAGCCTTCACGATATCTAGCGTATTTAGCGTATCTCCGGCTTTTAGATAGTTTCTGACGTGCGAGGGCTTATCGCTAAGTAGCGAAAATATCGCGCATCTATGAGAGATCGATTTATCGGCGGCTATGCGCGAGAGCTCGGCGTTTATAGGCTCGTTTAGTATGCGAACTTTCATCTGATACCGATATTTAGCTTCGTCTTGAGCTCGCTTAAAATTTTATCCATCAAGACGCCGACCTCTTCGTCTTCAAGAGTCTTGTCCATATCCTGAAATGTGAATTTAAGGCTCACGCTGGCAGAATTTTCCAGTCCGGCCCCACGGTAGATATCTACCGGCAAGAATTCTTTGAGCTCTTTTAAATTTAGCCCTCTTATGCACTCGTAAATTTTTGCAAATTCAAATCCGTCAGGCACGATCAGGCTAAGATCACGACTGATACTTGGGAATTTCGAGTAAGGCTTAGCCTCTATCTTATTAAATTTCATAGCTTCAAAATCTATCTCGCAGATATATGTTTTTGGCAAATCGTGCGAATTTTGCACCTTGATATCCACACGTCCCATGTAGCCGATCTTTTCGCCGTTTTGGCAGATGATCGCCTGCTCATAAGGGCTAAGATACAAGATCTTATCATCAGGAAGCAGCGTAAATTTACCTATCACGTTTTGCACCATCGAGGCAAATACGTAAAAGCCCGCCTCCTCGCCCTTTGCACCATTTATCAGCGAAGGCTCTTTGGCCTGTCCGCAAAGCGCGAAGCCCACGCGCAAGCTCTCTTTGCCATTTTCATCGAAAACCTCGCCAAGCTCGAACAGCTTGACCGATTTTTTAGAATTTTTGATATTTCGCTCGCATGAGTTTAAGAGGTGATTGACAAGCGTCGGTCTAAGCGTATTTAGCTCGTTGTTTATCGGATTTAATATCGCTACTTTGCAAGGGGCGAATCCAAGCTTACCAAGCTCCTCAAGACTATCAAAAACATAATGCACACTCTCGAAAAACCCGCAGTCCGCAGCTTTACGCCTTAAATTTAGAGAATTTTTATATTTTATATAAGTAGGTGTGAGTCTGTTTTGCTCGGCGAAGACTAACGGCGTGGAGGCGATGTTGTCGATGCCCACTATCCGCACTATCTCTTCGCAGATATCATGTAGGTTTAGGATGTCGTGGCGAAACGACGGCGCCTTTACATTTATGCTCTCTTGCTCGACATTCACGCCCACTTCAAAGCCAAGCTTCTTTAAAATTTTAACGACATCGTTGCGAGCGACCTCTTGGCCTATCATGTTTTTAAGCTCGTTTAAAGAGACATTGATAGTAACAGGCTCTTTGCGCAAGATAGAATGCTGCGATCCTGCGTAAAGGCCCACAGCGTCCTTGTAATTAGAAAGCCTTTTGAAAAAATAATCCGCTCCGTAGGCTAAATTTGGCTCGCTACCGCGACTGGAGCGATAAATTTGATCTCCGCGAGGCAGGTCTTTATCCTCGCCTATAATCCTGGCAATGACCGACGGCTCGGTGTAGTTAGCCTCCAAAACGATCAGCTTCGAGCTCTCGTCCACCCTGCCCTCGTCGCTTTGATAGATCCCTGCCACTCCTAAATTTTTATCCCCGCAAAATACGACGCACTCGCCATTTTTGCCATTTTTGATATCAAACATTATGCGTTCGTCGTCGCTACCAAGCTTCGCAAAGTCATACGCTCTAAACAGCACTCCCGTGCAGTAGCTCATGTAATCAAGCAACCTCTCGATAATGCCCTCTTTTTTGCAATCTATGAGAGCAAGTCTCATGCGCGTGAGTAAATTCTCGCTTATGGTGCTTTTTATCTCGAACGCTCGGTATAAAAATGAGCCTCTTACACCGTCCTCCGCGCGCACGGAGACGATCCTGCCGATGCCAAGCAGATTGTCGGCGTCTTCGTAAAGCAGGTTGTCGCGAAGGTTTAGGTCAAGCGCCGCGCAAATTTCGCGTGCGACGCCGTGCATGCTTTGGCAATCACCTCTGTTTGCCGTAACGTCGATCTCGATTATGATGTCCTTAAAAACGTCGAATTCGTTGAGGCTAACACCTAGTTTTAAATTTCCCACGCTTTCATCAAGCGGTAAAATTCCGTCATTTACTTTGACCATGCCAAGCTCGGCAGAAGAGCATATCATGCCGCAGCTCTCGACTCCGCGAAGCTTGGCTTTTTTTATTTCCATGCCGTTTGGCATCACCGTGCCTATTAGTGCGACCGGTACGAACTGCCCTGCCTCTACGTTTTTAGCTCCGCATACGATTTGCAGCGTCTCTTTGCCCACATCGACTTGACAGACGTTTAGCTTATCGGCGTCCGGATGTTTTTCTTTGTTCTTGACATATCCTATGACGATGCTATCAGGTAGCTTTATCTCTTTATAGCTATCGACCTCAAGCCCGATAGAATTTAACGTTTTTAAAAGCTTCTCGCCACTTATCTCGCTAATGTCTACCCATTCGTTCAACCAGTGTTTTGATATTATCATTTAAATTGCTCCAATAGTCTTAAATCCCCCTCAAACAGCGATCTTAGATCAGGCACTCTGTGAAGCAACATCGCAAAGCGCTCCACGCCAAGTCCAAACGCATATCCGCTCACGTTTTTATAGCCGACCGCGTTAAAGACGTTTGGATCGACTACGCCGCATCCTAATACCTCCAGCCAGCCTGTTTGTTTGCAGACCCTGCACCCATCGCCGTGGCAGAAAATGCAGCTGATATCAACCTCCGCGCTTGGCTCCGTGAAAGGGAAAAAGCTAGGACGAAAACGCACTTCGACATCGCCGAACATGTATTTTAAAAATTGCTCAAGCATGCTTTTTAAATTTGCAAAGCTGACCTTATCGCCATCCTCGACTACGAGTCCCTCGACTTGATGAAACATCGGCGTATGCGTAAGGTCCATGTCGCGTCTAAACACCGTTCCTGGCGCTATCATACGAATAGGCGGCTTGTTTGCCAGCATCGTTCGCACCTGCACGGGGCTAGTATGTGTGCGTAAAAGCCTGAAATCATTTAGATAAAAGGTGTCTTGCATGTCGCGTGCAGGGTGATATTTAGGTAAATTTAGCGCCTCGAAATTGTGAAAATCATCCTCTATCAAAGGTCCGGTCTCGAGCGAGAAATTTTGCATCATGAAGTATTCGATTATCCTATCCATCGTCGCCATCACTGGGTGCAAAGCACCGCTTGCTACGGGCTCGTTAAAAAGCGTTATATCAACGGCCTCGCTTTTCATCTTTGAAGCGATCTCAAGTGCGGAAAGCTCGGTTTTTTTGGCCTCTATCAGCGCCGCCAGATCGTCTCTTTGCCTGTTTAGATTCGCCGCAAATTCCTTTTTCTCGTCTTCAGGCATGGATTTTAGCTTTGCAAAACCTTCCGCCAAGACGCCCTTTTTGCCGAAAATTTCAACGCGAATCTTCTCAAGCTCGCTAAGTGCGGGGCACTTGTTTATCTTTTCTATGAATTCTTGCAATTTCAAACCTTTAGAAATTTTTGATACCGATTGTAGTCAAAAAGAGTTAAAATTCAGATAAAAGGCGCTAAATTTAAGTGCACTTTGATATAATTTGAGAAAATTTTAAAGGAGTGAAAATGACGATCTTTGAAAAAATAGTAGCGGGTGAAATTCCATGCAACAAAGTCCTTGAAAACGATAAATTCTTGGCATTTCACGATATCAATCCAAAAGCGCCGATTCACATTTTGATAATCCCCAAAAAACACTTTGAAAACATCCAAGAGATGGATCCGAATTTAATGGGCGAGATGCTTTTGTTTATCCAGCAAGTAGCGCGTCTGATGGGAGTGGATAAAAGCGGCTATCGTTTAGTCACAAACTGCGGTGAAAACGGCGGTCAAGAGGTCATGCACCTGCATTTTCACCTGCTTGGCGGAGCAAAGCTTGGCTGGAGCGATGCCGTAACAAATCCACAATCCACGTTTTAACGCATCTCCACCCTAAATTTAGGGTGGATCCAAATAAATTTGGCTCTATTTTAATAGTATTAAGCGAGTGCTTCGTAAATATCATTAAAAGCGAGCATATAAAATTTAGCTGTGTAATAATAAATCATTGACGCTTGCTTCGCAAACCCTACTTGCTCCGCAAAGCACCGAACATATAGCACGATTTTTTGCTTCGTTACACTCGCAACTGCGAGCAGACCGCGTTCAGTCTTACAGCTTCTCTGCTCGTAGCGTAGTCTCGTCACAAGCGATAGCGAAGTGAAAAATCGGCGGTGATAGCGTCGCTTCATAAGGTTTTTACAGGGATGCTGTTTGCATTCTCCTGCTTTGAAAGCTGAAAATCAATGAAATATTACAACAGAGCCTAAAATTTTACTTTCTTGCTTTCTTGATAGCCGCCAAAAGCATCTCAAAGCCGATCTTGCTTGACCTCTCGACATCTTTTAAAGCCGATATAGCCTCTTTTTTATGGCCTTTGTCAGCTGATTTTTCTATCACTTTAGCTAGGCCGCTATGGACGTTTTCATGATGATGAGCTATCTCGTTTATAGCCTTTTGATCGCTGCTTATCGCGCCTTTTACATACTCCTCGAACCATTTGCCAAACCTGCAATGATGGACATCGGGGATGCTGTCTCGCTCATCTTTTAAAATAGCTCTATATCCGCTTAATTTTAAATTTATATGATCGATCTTACCGTTGCTGACGTTGATCTCGTTAGTCACGTTTAGAGCTTGGCTTAGCAAATTTTGAGTATTTTCATTGACACTTGATATGTTCGCGTAAAATTCATCTAAAATTTTCATCGTATTTGCGGAAAGATCGGAAAAGTCTTGGCTCATCTCGGACATCGTGTTCGCATTTTGTTTAAGTCCGTTGATGTTAACCTCAACTTCCAGTGTTGCCTTTTGCGTGCGCTCGGCAAGCTTTCGCACCTCGTCCGCCACGACGGCAAAGCCGCGTCCATGCTCACCCGCACGAGCCGCCTCGATCGCAGCATTTAGGGCTAGCAGATTCGTTTGATCCGAGATGTCTTTTATCAGATTTATGATCTCGGAGATGGAGGAGACGCTGTTTGTCAAAGACGAGGCGTTAGCTTGCAGATCAGTACTTTTTTGCTGCACGCTTTGCATGGAATTTACTATCGATGTGGTCTGCTGCGTGAGCTTTTCGGTCTTGGCGAAGGTTTGGTTGTTTAGATCGTTCATACCGCCAAGCGCCTTGATATTTTCCTCCATCGTGTTTTGTAAAAAGTTCATACCATCGGCATAGCTATCTATCAAAAGCGTCACGACTTCGTTATTGTCGGCGTTAGATTCGTTTTTGCCAGCACCTACGTTTTGCGCCTTTGCTACTTCGTTTCTAGCTAGCTCAAGCTCTTTTTTGAGTCTTTGAATTTCTAGTGTGAGCTCGTCGTTTTGCGCTTGAAGCTCTTTTTGTCTTGAATTTCCAAACATCTTTTATCCTTTGGCGCTTATTATAATGAAAATTTCCTCGTTTTGGGCATAAATTTTTAAAATTTATCGCGGCTTTAACATCGGCTCACCGCTTTTGTCGATGAAAAACAATATATACTCCCTCTCTAACCTCACAAGCGCAAGCCCCTCGCTAAAATCACTATAAGGGCGGTAGAAAAACGGCGGTATCACGAGATTTGCGCTCTTATCGATCACACCCCATTTGTCGTCCCACTCTTCGCCCTGACTGACAAACGCTAGCCCCTCGCAAAAATGATGAGCCGCGTCAAAAACCTGTGGTAAAGCGACATTACCGCTACTATCAATGAAGCTAGACATATACTCTTGATCCTGCACGGCTGTGAATTCGTCATAAAAGCCGCTTAGCGTCTGATACTTGCCAAAAGGCACGATGAGCTTGCCGTTTGTGTCGATGAACGCGTATTGGGGGTAAATTTCTGCTCGTTCGCGCCTGATGGCCTGAGCGATACCACGTCTAAAAATATCAACCGCAAGATAGTTAGGCGGCACGATGATGTTGTTATTTTCGTCAATGAAGCCCCATTTTTCGCCGACCTTGACCGCCATCAGCCCCTGCGACCTAAGACCCGCGCCATCATATAGGGGCGGTATCGCCGTTTCGCCTTTTGTATTTATGTAGCCCCATTTGTGCGCTCTAACTGCGGCAAAGCCCTCCGAAAAGTCGCCCGCCTCGCTAAATTTAGGCTCTATAAGAGTGTCGCCGTTTTTACCTATAAAGCCCCATTTTTTGCTGCTTTTATCCATAAATTTAGCCAAACCGTCATGAAAATCGCCCACTTTATTAAATTTTGGCGGGATGACGACCTCGCCAGATTTATCGATAAAAAAGCGCCGCCCTTTGCAAGCCACCCTAGCTAGCCCTTCGCAAAAGCTGGCGGCAAAGTCAAATTTTGGTCTTACCTTAAATTTGCCTGTCTTATCGATAAAGCCCCATTTCCCACCACTTTTCACGACCGCCAGCCCTTCGTGGAAATCGCCCGCAGCCTTAAAGCTCAAAACCTCTCTTTGCGCCCCGCTCGCATCTACCGTAAATATCCGCTCACCCAAGCGCGCATACGCTCTGCCTCGCATAAATTTCGTCGCGTATTCAAATTTAGGCTCTATGACGATCCGTCTGCTCTCATCTGCAAAGCCGAATTTTCCGTTATTTTCTATTAGTTGCATGTTTTTTGGATTCTTCTTAGCAAAATGTTGATCCTTTGAAATTTAAGCGTAGTCAAATCTTATGAAGCGACACTATAGCCGCCTAAAATCAGGGAAGCGGTAGCTGACCGCGATTTTAGTGCTACATGTTCGGCGCCTTGTGGAGCAAATAAGATTTGCGAAGCACTTTTTCAACACCTTTTTAAAACAAGATATTTACCCCCCCCCACTACTACTCGCTAGCGTCGCAAATGCCGCTCGCATTTACCTCTACATTCGCCCCCCCCTAAACTAAATTTAATCCCCGCTCTTTGCCAGCCACGATTCTAGCTGCTTTATCTGCTTTCTCACACTCGCATTTGCAGTGCCACCGGCTGATGTCCTAGCCTCTTTTGATGCGTGTAGATTTAAAAATTTAACGGCATTTTCATCTAAATTTTCATCGACGCTTTTTAGCTGCGCGGCGTCAAGCTCGCTTAGATCCACGCCCAAGCTCTCTGCGTGCGCCACGGCCTTACCTGTGATGAAATGCGCCGTACGAAACGGCACGTTTTTCTCACGCACGAGGTAGTCAGCCAGATCAGTCGCGCTCAGGTGTCCTTTTTTGGTCGCGGCAAGCATATTTTGCTCGTTAAATTTAGCCTCTTTCATCATCGCGTTTAGTATAGCAAGCGAGCTCGTGGCAGTGCGGACACTGTCAAACACGCCCTCTTTGTCCTCTTGCATGTCTTTGTTATAAGCTAGCGGCAAGCCCTTCATCGTCGTTAGAAGCGCGATGAGGTTGCCGTTTGCGCGCCCGGTTTTGCCGCGGATGAGCTCGGCTACATCGGGATTTTTCTTCTGCGGCATGATGGAGCTTCCTGTCGAATACGCATCGCTGATCGTAACAAAGCCAAACTCCTGCGAGCTCCAAAGTATCAGCTCCTCGCAAAGGCGCGAGGCATGCGTCATCAGCACGCTGATGTTAAATAAAATTTCTAGCGCAAAGTCGCGGTCCGAGACGCTATCCATCGCATTTTGCGTGATACCGGCGAAATTTAGCTCCTGAGCTACGAGCTCGCGCCTGATCGGATGTGGCGTGCCGGCTAGTGCGGCAGAGCCTAGCGGGCAGAGGTTGTTTCGCTCGTGCGAGCTGATAAACCGCTCAAAATCGCGTTTAAACATAAACGCATACGCCAAAAGATGATACGCAAGGCTCACGGGCTGGGCGTGCTGCAAGTGCGTGTAGCCAGGCATAAGCGTATCAAGGTGCGCGCCAGCAAGGCTCGTGAGTGTTGCGATAAATTCGCGAATTTGACGAGCGATCTGCTCATTCTGACGTAAGACGTAAAGGCGAAAGTCCAGTGCGACCTGATCGTTTCTGCTACGCGCGGTGTGTAGCCTGCCGCCAAGCTCACTGCCGATTAGCTCACCAAGGCGCTTCTCTACCGCCATATGAATGTCCTCATCAGCGGTCTTGAACTCAAATTTACCCTCCTCGATCTGAGCGAGCACCGCGTCCAGCCCCGCCACTATCGCAGCCGCCTCATCAGGCTTTAATATCCCGCACACACCAAGCATTTTCGCGTGCGCCTTGCTGCCTGCGATGTCCTCGCGGTAGAGATTTTTATCAAAGCCGATCGAGGCGTTAAACTCCTCCAAAAGCTCGCTACTTTCACCGCTAAACCTGCCCGACCACATTTTTTTTGGATTTTCTTGCATCGTTTTTCCTTTTTTTGCGCTAAATTTTGGCTTTGATTTTAGCTCAAATCCACTTAAATTTCACGCCGTATTCACTCTGTGCGGCTAAAATAAACGAAAAAGGAGTAAAAATGAAAAAGCGAATTTATCACGTAAGCGAGGTCGCAAAGGGCGGAGAAAAGGCGATAAAAACGGTATTTTGCGAGACGGACGCCACTAGCTGCGCAGTCTGGGTCGTGCGAGCTGGTCAAGAGGTCGCGGCACACGCGCACACCACAAGCGACGACGTGTGGGTGTGCTTACAAGGCGAGGGCGTATTTTATCTTGCAAAAAAGATGGACGAGCTTTTGGATAACGGCAAGCAAGTAAAATTTAAAAGCGAGCGATCTTGCCGATACGAGCAAATCTCGGTCAAAAAGGGTGATGTGGTAGTCTCGGCCAAGGGCGAATGCCACGGCATGAAAAACACCGGCAAGGAGGATTTCATCTTTATAAGCGTCATCGCACCATTGCCCGCCGATTACGTGGCGCTGGGGTAAATTTAGGTGCAAAAAGCCTTATCAGTTTGCTTTCAGCATCGCCGAATGCACCTTCGGAGCGACGCCAAACATCCTTGAATACTCCCTACTAAACTGTGACGCGCTCTCGTATCCGACCTCAAAAGCCGCCTGTGCTACGGGTAGATCGGTGTTTGAGAGTAGGTTTTTGGCCTCTTCAAGGCGTATCTTTTTTTGAAAGGCTATCGGCGAGAGCGAGGTTATCGTTTTAAAATTTTGATAAAGCGAACTCTCGCTCATGTCGCACGCACGGGCTAGATCCTTGATGTTTATCTTTTCGTTGAAGTTGTCCTTTATCTTGATGATGGCACGCGAAATTTTGTTCGAGGCGCTACCTTGCATAGCAAATTTATTCAAAAAATATCCGCTTTTTTTATCGTTTGCCAGGGCGAAAAGTATCTCTTTTTTGATGAGACCGGCTATGTAGTCGATGTTGCTTTTTGGCTTATCGTTTAGCCAAACCAGCCTTAAAAGCGGCTCTAGCAGCTCATCGCTAAGCTCTCCGAAAAATACGCCTTTTTCGCTTTTTTGTAAATTTTGCTTCTCTATCTTAATATTTTTTAGCACCTCATATATCTCATCAAGGCTGAATTTTAACGCCAAAGATACGTATGGCTCGTCTTTGCTAGCCTTTGTGACGCGCACATTTAGCGGCATATAGGTCGAGGCGAGAAGATATGTGTTTTCATCGTATCCATACATATTTTTGCCAAACCCGACCGCCTTTGCACCTTGTAGTATCACGCAAAAAGACGGCTCGTATAATGCGGCTCTAAGAGACTCGCCGGGATGATCTGTGATGTAAAATTTCAGCGCCTCCATTTGGCTATTTGCATGTCCTGAGACGCCGTATTTTTGCAGTAAAAGTTCCTTTATCTGTTCTCTTAAATTTTGCACGCTCATCATATCAAGTTCCTTTATTTTTATTGCATGAATTTTAGCAGAAAATTTCTAAATTTGTAGGATCAGGCAAGGATTTGACCTTAAATTTTACTCCTTCCGCTTAAATCGGAGTTATAATATCCAAAATTTTTCAGCGAGAAATATTTTAGGAGGATCAAAAATGTTTTCAAATCGCAAACTGCTCGTTTTGATCAGTATCGCAGGCATCATCTCGGCTGCGGACAACTGGATCGCATCATTACTACTGCCTAGCATCGCCGATACGTTTGAGACCTCCGTGACCTCAGCCGCCGCAGTTTTGAGCGCGTATCTGCTACCATACGGCTTGTTGCAGCCTGTTTATGGATATTGCAGCGACCGATACGGCAGGAAAAAGATCTTAGTCTCGCTCATGTTTTTCCTAGCGCTATTCACGCTTTTTTGCTCGCTTTCAAAAAGCCTGTCCGCGCTAATCATTTTTCGCTTTTTCACAGGCTGCGCCGCAGCCGGCGTGATAGCCGTTTCTTTGGGGATCTTAGGCGATGAATACAGCGAACAAGACAGGCAAAAATTCGTAGGGATTTTTCTAGGGTCGGTGTTTTTAGGACAAGGGCTAAGCGCGGGCCTAGGCGGCTGGATAGTCTCTAGCTGGTCTTGGCGGGCTAGCTTTTTGATATTTTGCATTTTGTCCGCCGCCTAGTTCATCTCGCTCTTTGCGCTAGATATCAAAAACGAACAAACGGGCAAAAAAGATGAAATTTCGTTCATGCAGTCGCTAAAATTTATCCTCAAAGACAAAAGCCTTTTAAAAGTATATCTTTTGGCTTTTTGTAACGGTATAGTCGTGCTTGGGGCGTATTCTTTCGTAGGAGCGTATCTGCTAAAAAAGCTAAACACTGGAAACGGCGCGGCGGGAGTGTGCCTGATGCTTTACGGCATAGCTTGCTTCTTTGCGGGCAATGCAAATAGGTTTTTAAAAAATTTCATTTCGCCGGATAAAAATTTGATTTTGGGATTTTTCGCCTCGTTTTTAGCCTTATGCTTTTTGGGGAGCTACTTCGTTTTTGCGGCTTTTGCGGGGACGTTTTTGCTGGGGCTTGGATACGTTTTGGTTCAGTCTGTGTTAGCCAGCGAGGCGCTACGTCCGAAATTTGGCAAAGGGCTCTCCTCTGGTATCATCGGGGTGGCGATATTTTTTGGCGGAGGTGTCGGCACTGCCATGGGAGGCGAAATTTTGCGGCATTTTGACTACCGCGTTTTGTTTTTATCATTTGCCGTTTTCCTAGCCGTTTTGCTCGCTTTTTAATGCGCGGATTTGGCAAAAGTGTGCAAGATAAAGCTCTAAAATTTCAAAATTTTACCGATATAGACAAAAAGGAGCTACCGTGCAAATCGACACGAATTCAAACTCATATACAAATTTATACGACACGCAAAAAGCACAGCAAACAAAGCAAACTACAGGCGTTGCGACACCCGATAAAACGGCTGTCAGCGTAAATGACGGCACGCAAACTGCCGCAACCGCAAGCGGAAGCACTAGCACTCAAAGCACTAAAAACTCCACCCAGGAGCTTGAGCAAACGATCAAAGAGCTACAAGAGCAGCTGACAAAGATCGGACAGCAAATAGCTCAAACGCAAAAAAGCGATGATGCGTTTTCAAGGCAGATGTTGCAGTATCTCACCTCACAGCAAGCAGACATCCAGGCGCAGATACTCTCGCTTCAAGCGCAAATTTTAAGCTCATCGTCGGTACAAACGCTTTAAAATTTCACAAAATCCCTTTAGCTTTTTGCGAAATTGCCGATGTGTGTTAGTAGATAACCTAGGAAAGGACAACGCATGCAGATCGACACTTCGCTAAATTTACGCGCCAATGCATACGACGGCTATACTTCGGTATCAAACGCCAGCTCGCAGACGAATATCCTGGTCGCCTCAGACACCGATCAAAAGGATATCGTGCACAAGATAGAAAGCAGCGAGACCAAGCCGGAGCACACCACTATCAAAAAGTCAAACGAGCCCGAGCTAAGAGAAAATTTACAAAAACTGCAAGATACGATGACGCAGATCGGTCATCAAATATCAAAGGTCGAGCACCTAAACGACGAGACTTCAAAGCAGATGTTGCATCACTTCAACATCGCTCAGGCCGACATCCAGACAAATATCCTAAGCGTGAAAACTAAAATTTCAGAAGTTTCGCAAGATTGATCAGCTCTTTTGCTTTTTGCCGATCATCGCGCCAAGCGCAGTGCAAAAATCCTCTAAAAAATATCCCATTGCCTTATAAAAATTGCTGGTAGCCTGCGCTTGAAGCTCTTTGGCAAGCTCGTTTGCATAAGGTAAAAAATACGCCGACGAAAAAGCCGCTAAAAGACGCTGAGAATTTTCATTAGCCTCGTTTTTCAGTATCGCGGCGATAAGCAGTAGCTGGTTTGAGACGCTGTCTATCCCGTCCGCTTTTGGCTCAAATTTTATGCTTTTATAAAATTTCGCAAGATCGTCTTTTGCACTTGGAAAATAGTGGCTCGCTTGAAATTTCGGCTTTAGCACCACGAAATCATCGCAAAGTGCCGCACTGCTTTCATCTTTTAAAAATTTAGCGTAAAATTCGCCGCCGACCTTGCTCGCGTGCGTTTTGTTCTGCACTATCCAGCCTTTTGATTTTTTGATGCGCATGAACTGTGCGACGTCTAAAATTTCATTAAAATTCGCAGCAAGAGCCATTGCTACGACGCTATAAACTTCTCCGACTCTCAACTATCATCCTTAAAATTTCAAATATCTAAGCCTAAGCGAATTGAGCACGACCGTGACCGAGCTAAAACACATCGCAAGTGCGCCGTAAACCGGGCTCAGCAATATTCCAAAAATAGGATACAGCACGCCAGCGGCGACCGGGATACAAACGACGTTATACACAAAGGCCCAAAATAGGTTCTCTTTTATCGTCCTCATCGTGCTTTTGCCAAGCTTCAGCGAGCTGGCTACGCCCTTGACGTCGTTTTTCATGAGTACGATATCGCCGGCCATTTTTGCGATATCAGAGCCCGAGTTCATCGCGATACCTACATCGGCCTCTTTTAGCGAAGGTGAGTCGTTTATACCATCTCCTACAAACACCACCTTACCCTGGCGACTAAGCTCTTTTATTTTTTCAAATTTATCGTTTGGAAGCATATTTGCGTAAAATTTATCTACGCCAAGCTGCGCGGCGATATGTGAGACGACTTTCTCGTTGTCGCCCGAGAGGATGACGCTTTGTGCACCTAAATTTTCAAGCTCACCAAGCGCCTCTTTCGCCCCGCTCTTAAGCTCGTCGCTTAAGGAGATGAAGCCTCTAAATTCGCCGTTTATCGCGCAAAGTATGATGCCGCTTCCCTCGTCTAAAACGCTTGAAATTTCGCCTTTTTGCTCGTCACTTATCAAAACGCCGTTTTTTGCCAGCAAGCTCTCGTTGCCTATGATTACGCGATCTTTATCGTCCTCGTAAACGACGCCATATCCAACGATATTTTCAAATTTGCCCTCAAGCTTCATAGGCTTTATGGAATTTTGCTCGGCAAATTTCACGACCGCTTTTGAGATCGGATGCTCACTCAGGGCCTCAACAGAGGCTGCTAGGAGCAGATCATCATCGCTTAGCTTGCAGTTTTTGACGCTGATTTGACCTTTGCTAAGAGTGCCCGTTTTATCAAACGCTACAAATCTCACGTCCTTCATGAGCTCGATGACTTCGGGATTTTTGATCAAAATTCCGTCCTTTGCACCGCGTGCTAGCGCCGTGATGATGGCTATCGGCGTGGCAAGGCCTAACGCGCACGGACACGAGATGATTAGCACGCAGATCGCGCTTGAAACGGCATAGGTGAAATTCCCGCTAAAGACCATCCAGACGAAAAACGCCAAGAGCGAGATGCAAATGACGCTTGGAACGAAGATATTTGCGATCTTGTCGGCCAGGCGGCTGATAGGCATTTTTTTAGTGCTGGCGTCGTTTAGAAGATTTAAAATTTGAGACAGTAACGTTTGATGCGAACCCTTACTCACTTTCACGCTTATATATCCGTTTGTGTTTAAAGTGCCCGCAAATACCTCGTCTCCAGCCTCTTTATAAACCGGCAAGCTCTCACCGGTCAGCGTAGATGCGTCTATTTCGGCTCCACCTTGGACTATCACTCCGTCACAAGGCACGTTGTAACCGTTCTTTACGACTACGATATCGCCGATATTTAGCTCCTCGACACTCACTTCTACGTTTTGTCCGTCAGGCTTTATGAGGATCGCGGTCTTAGGCGAAATTTTAAGCAGGGTCTTTAGATAATCGCCCGCCCTAGCCTTCGAGCGTTCTTCAAGGTATTTGCCAAGCAGCACGAAGGCTATTATCATCGCGGAGCTTGAGACGTACATATTTCTAAGGTCGCTTGGCAGGGCGTTAGGAAGTAAAAATACAAAAAGCGAATACAAAAACGCACTACTCGTTCCAAGTGCGACTAGTACGTTCATATCGTAGTTTTTGTTTTTGATAGCGGCGTAAGCGTGAGTAAAAAAGTCTCGTCCGCTAAAAACCAGCGTCAAAAAGGCCACAGCAAGCATCAAAACATCGTTTAAAACACCTCGCTTGCCTAAAATTTCAAGCCACATTATGACGAGACTGGCTGCAAACGCAAAAAGGAATTTATTTCTCATATTTGCGATGTGTTCGCTTCGTTTTTGCTCGAATTCATCAAGATCGGTCGCGATGTCGTATCCCAGCTTTTTTATCTTCGCTTCTAAAATTTCGCGCACGCTGTCATCGCGCAAGATAAATTCGCCCGTTGCATTTGCGAAATTTACATGCGCTTCAAGGACGCCGTCAAGCTTTTTAGCCACTTTTTCGATGGCATTAGAGCAGTTTACACAGCTCATGCCGGCGATGTTTAGTTTGACGCTTTTAGGCATTATTTGACCTCTTGCAAGACCTCAAAGCCAAGATCCTCTATCTCGGTCTTAAATTTATCCACATCGCTATCGGCGATATCTACGCTAACTAGCCTCGGCTCGCTGTTTAGATCGACGTAAATTTCGCCAAATTCGTCCTCGAGCGCATTTTTTATCGTTTTTGCGCAGTTTTCACAGTGGATGTTCGCTACTTGAAATTTTTTCATAATATCTCCTTTATCATGTGATTATATTTGTGTGAATTCACGATCTTCGTCGTATCTTGCCTAAAGCCTAAACTACCATAAAACGCTTCTGTTTTTTGTTTATCTTCATCTACTAGCAAAGCCACTTTGCTATGACCTCTTTGTTTGGCTATCTCGCATATATGGTTTATGAGCTTGGTCGCTATGCCTTGTTTTCTGAAATTTCCATCGACGGCGATGCTGTCTATGTAAAATTCGTCTTCAAAACATTCAGCATCTATCTGCCTACTTATACCAAGTCTCTTGAAATTTCTCATAAGAGGTTCGTTGTATTTTATACTATCCGCGCCCCAATACGCACAAACAGCACCGACTATGCTTTTACCCACTTTATAAACAAATACGTTTTTGTAGCTCAAGTGACTGTCTTCACTCTCAAAAAACGAAGCCAGGATATTATCGCTTTGCGTCTTGTCCTGCACTCCGCTAAGATAAAACGAGATATCCTCTAAAGCTAAATTCAGCAGCTCTATGCAGCGTTTGGCGTCGTGCCTTCGTGCATTTGAAATTACACCTTTCATTATAAATCCCGAAATATAAATTTTTATCAAATTATACCAAAATGCACCAAATTTCAAAATAATAAAATTTTGTTTTAGATATAATCTTGAAAATTTTTGATTTTTGTAAGGAAAAGTATGGGACGAGCATTCGAGTATAGACGAGCGGCAAAAGAAGCGCGCTGGGACAAGATGAGCAAGGTTTTTCCAAAGCTTGCCAAGGCCATAACGGTAGCTGCAAAAGAAGGCGGCGTCGAGCCTGATATGAATCCCAAGCTTCGTGCCGCCATAGCCGCCGCAAAGGCCGAAAATATGCCAAAAGACAATATTGACGCGGCTATAAAACGTGCTAACGGCAAAGATAGTGCAGATATAAAAACGATATTTTATGACGGAAAGGCCGCACACGGCGTGCAAATAATCGTCGAATGCGCTACCGATAACCCTACGCGAACGGTCGCAAACGTGAAGGCAATATTTAGCAAAAACGGCGGCGAGGTGCTGCCAAGCGGAAGCCTTAGCTTCATGTTTTCAAGAAAGAGCGTCTTTGAGCTGAACAAACCTACCACCGATATCGAAGAGGTCGAGCTAGAGCTGATAGACTTCGGGCTTAGCGACATCGAGCTTGAGGACGATACGCTTTATGTCTATGGCGATTACACCAGCTTTGGCACGCTTCATGAAGGCATCGAAAAGCTAGGACTCGAGGTCAAAAAAGGCACACTTCAATACATCCCAAATTCCACCATCGCCTTGAGTGAGGAGCAGATGCAAGAGGTCGAAAGACTGCTTGACAAGCTAGAAGACGATGATGACGTGCAGGCTGTTTATACGAATATCGAATAAAATTTCAAAGGAAAAATATGCGTGAAGAGTTAAAAATTTACGATGTGGACTTAGACGAACTAAGAAAGTCGAAATTTGCCGTCCTAAGCACTGAAAAAGGCGACATAACGCTTGAGCTTTTTGCAGACGAAGCTCCGCAAGCGGTCGCAAATTTCGTAGAGCTCATAAAAAGCGGCTTTTACAACGGGCTGAATTTTCACCGTGTGATACCAAATTTCGTCATACAAGGCGGCTGCCCCAACGGAAATGGCATGGGAGGTCCTGGCTGGCGCATAAAATGCGAATGCGACGGGCAAAAGGTAAAACATGAGCGCGGCAGCCTATCCATGGCGCATGCGGGTCGCGATACTGGCGGTTCGCAGTTTTTCATCTGTCATAGTCCGCAGCCTCATCTAAACGGCGTTCATACGGTATTTGGAAAATGTGCGAACGAAGAGAGCCTAAAGGTGCTAGACAGCATCAGACAGGGCGATAAGATCATCTCGACACAGATAAAAGAAAGCCTGTAAAGGATAAATTTTGATACCACAACACATAAAAAACGCAAATTTTGCGACAAAGTTGCTCTTCAACCTCGCGTTTTGGGTCGTTTTAGGCATCGTAGCTGGCGTGCTGGTGGGACATTTCTACCCAGAGCTTGGTATCGCCAGCAAACCAGGGATCGATTATTTCATCAAGGCCTTGAAATGGCTCATCGGACCGATCATCTTTCTAACCATCATCTCCGGTATCGTGGGGCTTGAGAGCCTAAAAGATCTCGGCACGATCGGCTTTAAAGCGTTTATCTACTTTGAAGTCGTGAGCACGCTTGCCCTTGCCGTGGGAATTTTATTCGGCGAGGTCTTGCGCCCGGGTCATGGCATGAATATCGACCCGGCTACTCTAGACACCTCGAGTGTGGATAAATTTATCAAAGCCAGCGACGGTTCTGCTAATCTTGGCTTTGTCGAGCACGTGCTACACATCTTAAAAGGCGCTATCCCGCCTGATCCTATCTCGCCATTTATCCATGCAAATACGCTTCAAGTGCTATTTATGGCGCTAGTAGTCGCGATCGTGCTTTCGTTTTTAAACAACGATCACAAAAAGCTCGTGCTAAAACCGCTGGAAAAGATCCAGCACTATGTGCTAAAATTACTTGCCATTTTGATGCTATTTAGCCCGGTCGCAGCGTTTTCGGCGATGGCGTTTTTGATCGGTAAATTTGGCATCAGCTCACTACTAGGCATGGTCGAGCTACTGCTCGTGATGGCGGCTGCATCGTGCTTTTTCATCTTTATCGTGCTGGGTATCATCTGCTATTTCGCAAAGGTCAATATCTTTAAATTTATGCGCTTCATATCGCGCGAAGTACTAGTAGTCTTTGCCACCAGCTCCAGCGAGACCGCACTCGCCCCGCTCATGCAAAAGCTAGAATCCGCCGGCATCAACAAAGGCGCCGTAGGCCTCATCATCCCTACCGGCTACTCCTTTAACCTAGACTGCACGAACATCTACCTAAGCCTTAGTATCATTTTCCTATCATACGCGACAAATGTCGATCTCACGATCGGGCATCTAATCAGCATCCTAATCGTACTGATGATCACCAGCAAAGGGGCTGTGGGTGTGACGGGATCAGGATTTATAGTATTAGCAGGCACACTCGCCGCACTCCCTAGCACGGGCATCGCGGTAGCTAGCGTGGCGATATTGCTAGGCGTAGATAAATTTATGTCCGAGATGCGCGCGGTAGGCAACCTCTGCGGAAACGCCGTGGGCTGCATGATAGTCTCTATCTGGGATAAAAAAGTGGATATGGATAAATTCAGATACGCTTTGGATCATCCAGAAGAGTATCATTTCCACTCATGATCTAAATTTAGAGCGTTTTTACGCTCTAAATTTTTCTCTCTAGTCCAAACTCTACACCGACCTTGGCGAGCTCAAGCGTCGCGTCTATAAATTTATAATCCCTATCCAAAAACGGTAAAAACATAGGAATCTCGGTGCAAGCGGCGATATAAACATCAGCCTTTATCCCGCTTATGATTTTATTAAAAATCGGTACGAATTCTTGCGTCTTACCGGCTTTCACGCCCTTATAGATGCAGTCCATAATCCCGTCTTGTTGCTCTTTTGTAAAGCTCACGCTATTTAGCCCGTATTCGTCTAAAATTTTATCGTATACGCGCGCTTTTTTCGTACCGCTAGTTGCTATGACAGCGATATCTTTCGCGTCCGGGTATCGCCCTTTTATGGCATCTACCGCGGCCCTTGCGATGTGTAAAATTTTGACTCCGGCTTGCTTTTGGATATCCTCGGCGAAAAAATGCGCCGTATTGCAAGACATCAGTAGCGCCTCGCAGCCGGCATTTTTCAGCCGTTTGGCGCTTTCTACCAGCTTTGGCAGAGGATTTGGCCCCTCGCCCATTATAAATTTTGTCCTATCCTCTATCTGCGAATAAGAATCTATCACTATATGCAGATGCTCTTGATCGCACGTAGCAGGCGTTAGCTCCGTCATTTTCTTGTAAAGATCGGCACTTGCCAGCGGCCCCATGCCGCCGATTATCCCTAGACGTTTCATCTGTTCCATGCCTCCATATCCAGTTCGTTTTCACTCTTGGCGACTATGACCGCACCGACCATATCGCCGACTACATTCATAGATGTCCTACCCATATCGAGGATAGCATCTATACCAAGTATCATGCCATAAGCTATGGCTACGACGCTTCCGGCCTCCACTTTTAGACCGACCGACTCAAGCACCATCAAAAGCATGATAGCACCGGCGCCAGGCACTCCGGCTGTCCCGATCGAGGCCAAAACAGCGGTCAAAACGACCGTGAGCTGCTGCGAGAAATTTAGCGGTACGCCCACGATGTTTGCGATAAAGATCGCGCAAACGCCAAGGTATATGGTCGTTCCGTCCATATTTATCGTAGCTCCTACCGGGATAGTAAAGCCAAAGATGCTTCTTGGCACGCCCATATCTTTTTCCGCCGTCTCCATAGACACAGGTATCGTAGCACCGGATGAACGCGTCACAAAGGCCGTCACCATCGGCGGACGAACCTTTTTTAAGAATTTTATAGGGCTTAGCTTATAGATCAAGCAGATCACGCAATAAACCAAAACGATCTGAAGCAAGAGGCCTATATAAACGCTGATCGTGACGCTCAAGAGCGGTCCGAAAGCGTCCGCGCCGCTCTTTGAAAAAACGATGAAAATAAGTGCGAAAACGCCGATAGGGGCGTATTGCATTACCCAGCCGACGACCTTGAACATGACCTCGCTCATACCCTCAAAAAATGAAAATACGATATCGGCTGAATTTTTGATCTTTTCATCTTTGCTGTCACGGCAAAATGCAAGTGCGATACCAAAAAATACGCAAAAACAAATGGTAGGCAACACTTCGCCCTTAGCCACCGAGCCAAAAGGATTCGTCGGCACGATGTCAAGCAAAATTTGCACTAAGGTCGGAGCCTTGGCCTCCTTAGCCGTGCCAGCGATGTTTTCTAGCATCATCCCCTCGCCAGGAGCTATGACCGCACCCACGAAAAGTCCGATGATAATGGCAAAAAGCGACGTTATCAGATAAAATATAATGATCTTTATGCCGACCTTGCCAAGCTGAGCCGGCGAAATGGAGCTCGTTCCCACGATGAGGGTGCAGACGATCACGGGCACCATTATCATCTTTAAAAGCCTGATGAAAAGGTCTCCAAATGGCTGTAAAAACCCGATCGCCTGGCCTGCGTTTTGAAAAATGATACCAAAAATAGCACCGACGATAAGACCTATCAAAATCCTGACAAGCAGGTTGCTCCTAAAATAAAAAGAGAAAATTCCGCCTTTTTGCTCGCTCATAAAACGTCCTTTGTAACATAGATTTTATTAAACTATATTACTTTTAGCCTAAAATTCAAATTTAATTTTTAGAATTTAGAAACGATGATAGCAAAAACGACCGACGATGTTTAAAATTTACTCAAAATTTAAACGCCCCCTACTTGAACCTCTTAAAATTTCGCCATATCATCACAAACGCAAAGATAGCCGCTAGCGCGATCAGTGCGCCTTTTATGAAATATCCTCGCCTTTTTTCGAGAGCCTTTTGCGAACTGCTTGTGAGCACGACCTTTACAAGAGTTGCGTTATTTAGCAAGATCTCTAGGCTATCGCCCTTTAGCCCGCTTAAATTTACGCTAAGCGTGTTCGTTCCGTCTTGTTTGATGTCAGGGCTTAAAGATTTTGGGTATTTGTAGTCGTATCTTTTGATGACATCGTTGCAGTCTTTGGGGCGGAAAAATATCTCGTATGTCTTGTCCGCATCCACGCCCAAAACATCGCCGCCCGCCGCCTCGAAATATGGACGAGAAAAGCCCTTTGTCTTAAAGCTCCATTTTATGTCATCTTGTCTGACGCCGTCTCTCTCGTAGCTAAAGACCGCTTGATACTGCGCGTCAAAGTCAAACACTTCGCGCGAAAACGCCGCAAACTGCTGCGGGCTAAACTTTTTATTGACATCGTTTTTAACGTCTAAAATTTTTAGATCTTTAAGCCGCTCGCTATCTTTATATATCTCGAAATTTAGCATTTTTATATTTTTAAAATTTTGGTTAAACTCGATGCTGACGGGATTTGCAGTGATCTTGCACTCGGGGAAGGGATCCGGGCTCTCGCCGCTAAAATAAGGTAGCACTGGCATGCCCTCAGGAAATTTCACATAAGGCTTGCTTGAGTAAGTGAGGCTTTCAAGCCTATCTGCACGCATCTTGAGATCTTCGTTCGCACAGACACGGGTGTAAAATTTCCCGCTTCCGCCGTCGCTCAAGCCCTTTTTGCAAAAATTTTCGATTTTGGAATTTCCCATCAAAAAGACGAAAGAGGAAAATTTCTCATCCTTTGCCATGAAATACCCGACCTCATCGACGCTAGGACTCAAAAATGCAAATCTATGATATATCGCCGTAAAAAGCCCGTCGATCGCGGAGGTAAAATCCTCTTTGTAAGCTATGTTTTCAAACACGCTTGCGGCCTGATACCCGGCGAATTTCGCTCGCTCCGCCGGGTTTGCGCCGGTGAAATTTTTACCGCCTCTCGTCTCGTCGTGTCCCATGTATTCGTTTGCGGTGCAGTATCTGGCATGGTTTTTAGCGCCTAGTGCGAGGTCGTCGTTAAATTTCAGGCTTTTAAGCTGTGCGCCGTTTCGATATGCGTTTAGATACTCTAGCGCACTATCGTAGGATATCAGCGAGACAGTCGGTTGTTTAGCAGATTTTAGCGGTACGCTTTGCTTGCGGGAATCCCCGCAGCCCGCAAGCAAAATCGCTCCTACAAGCAGTCCAAATTTAAGCTTTTGGACCGGCTTTGGCAAATTCCACGCCCTCTTTCACGTCTTCGTAGCGTTTGAAATTTTCTACGAACATCTTGGCTAGCTTATCGCGTGTGGCGACGTATTCGCCTGCGTTTACCCACGTGTTGATAGGATTTAGCAGCTTAGTTTCGACGCCTGCGAGCTCCTTTGGTATCGCGAGGTCAAATTTTTCAAAATTTTCAAATTCGCACTTCGTGATACTGCCGTCAAGTATCGCGTTTATGCACGCGCGCGTCGCTTTTATACTCATGCGCTTGCCCGTGCCATACGCTCCGCCGCTCCAGCCGGTATTTACCAGATAGACATTGACGCCGTGTTTATCGATCTTCTCGCCAAGAAGCTTTGCATAAACGGTCGGGTGTAGCGGCATGAAAGGCTCGCCAAAGCACGCGCTAAACGTCGCCACGGGCTCGGTGATACCCCGCTCGGTGCCGGCGACTTTGGCGGTGTAGCCGCTTAGGAAATAATACATCGCCTGCTCTTTGCTAAGCTTTGCCACCGGTGGCAAAACGCCGAATGCGTCGGCTGTTAAAAAGATGATGTTTTTAGGATGTCCGCCGCTTGAGCTTGGCTCGTAGTTGTCGATATGATAGATCGGGTAGCTCACGCGAGTGTTTTCGGTCTTGCTACCGTCTTTGTAATCAACCACTCCGTTTTCGTCCGCGACGACGTTTTCAAGCAGTGCGTCGCGCCTAATGGCTGCGTAAATTTCAGGCTCGCTACTAGGGTCGAGATTTATACACTTCGCGTAGCAACCGCCCTCGAAGTTAAACACGCCATCATCGTCCCAGCCGTGCTCGTCGTCGCCTATTAGCTTACGATTTGGATCGGTCGAGAGCGTCGTCTTGCCCGTGCCGCTAAGACCGAAAAATAGCGCGGTATCGCCTGCCTTGCCGATGTTTGCCGAGCAGTGCATGCTTAGCTTGCCTTCAAGCGGCAGCCAGTAGTTCATCATCGAGAAAATTCCCTTTTTCATCTCGCCTCCATACCACGTACCGCCGATGACAGCGACGTTTTCCTCGACGTTAAATATGACGAATACATCCGAGTGCAGCCCGTCATTTTTATAGTCCTCGTTTTTGCATTTGCAGGCGTTATAAACGACGAAATCGGGGCTAAATTTAGCCAGCTCTGCCTCACTGGGCCTGATAAACATATTTTTTACAAAATGCGCCTGCCACGCGACTTCGGTTACGAAACGCACGGACTTTTTACTCTTTTCGCTCGCCCCGCAAAAGGCGTCTTGGATGAAAATTTCCTTGCCGCTAAGCTGCTTTTTGGCTTTTGCTAGAAGCTTGCCAAAAAGCTCTTTTGAGATAGGTTGATTCACCTTGCCCCAGGCGATGTATTTTTGGCTAGGATCTTGCTTTACGAAGTATTTATCTTTCGGGCTGCGACCCGTAAATATGCCCGTATCCACCATAAAGGTGCCGTTGCTTGACACGCGCCCTTCGCCGCGAGCCTTTTCAAGCTCGAAAAGCTCGTCGTAGCTAAGGTTGTGATTGATCTTTTTGATGTCACTCAAGCCTAAATTTTCTAGTTCATTTACCATGATTTTCCTTTAAATTTTGATCAAAATAGTCTAACTCTCACCAGCGACAAAGTAAATTTAAATTTACCATGCCGCTTGTATTTCAAAATATTAGTGCAATATTCCTTAACACCCTCTTTATTGAGCGTGCGGCGGAATTTACGTAGCTTTATGGAGGCTAAATTTTCATTTGGGATTTAATTTATTTTTTTAAGGATAAAATAGAGGCTGGCACGGATATGAGTATAGTCGCTTCACTAAGAAGTAAAAACAAAATAGACCGTACCATCACGGCAACGGTCTATTTTAGGCCTACATCCTGACTATGACCTGAGAGCTTTCTACGTTTTGACCCTGCTTTACCTCGATCGAGCTTATCGTGCCGTCTTTTGGAGCGGGGACTTCTATCTCCATTTTCATAGCCTCTAGCACGACGATAGCTTGCCCTTTTTTGACCTTATCGCCTGCTTTGATCAAAATTTTATGCACTACTCCCGGTACCGAGCTAAGTATGGCGTCGCCATTATGACTGGCCGGTGAGCTTTTAGACGAATTTTTAGCGGGCTCTGCGGCGACTTCGGTTATGCTTTTTACCTGCACGCTATCGTTAAAACCCTCGCTTACTTCGACGTTATAGCGGCTACCGTTTACGACTACGCTATACCTACCGCTTTGAGTGGATTTTTGCGTGCATGGCTGCTCTTTTGGCATTTGGCTTATCTTTCTTACATTGACCTTTGCCTGGCCCTTTAAAAATGCTATGCCCTTTTCCTTACAAGCAGCAGCGATAAATACGTTCTCGTCGGTAACGGCTATACCCTCGCTCTTTAAAATTTTACGCGTAGCTTTAAGCGACTTGCTTTCGTCGCGGTCTGCGATATCGATGGCGTTTTCTTTGGTTGGCTTTAGCTTTAGCTGTTCGCTAGCTAGCTTTACGACCTTGCTATCAGGCACACAAGGAGTATGACCGAAGTAGCCAAGCACCATTTTGCCGTATCCGTCGGCTATCTTTTTCCATTTGCCAAACATCACGTTATTAAAAGCTTGCTGGAAATAAAACTGACTGACAGGCGTCACGCTCGTACCGTAACCGCCCTTTTCGACGACCTCGCGCATAGCTTCTATCACGGCCGGGAATTTATCAAGGATATTGTTGTCGCGCATCATTTGGGTATTTGCAGTGAGCGCACCGCCAGGCATCGGCGAGAACGGGATAAGCGGGCTTACCTGAGTGGCTTCAGGCGGGGTGAAATAATCGCTCAGACAATCCCTCAACACGCTTTCGTATTTTAAAATTTTCTCCACATCAAGCCCGCCAAGGTCGAAATTTTTACCCTTTACGGCGTGTAGCATCGTTAAGATGTCAGGCTGGCTGGTGCCTCCGCTGACTGGACTTGCGGCCAGATCGATACCGTCAGCTCCAGCTTCAAGCGCGGCGAGATAACATGCTACGCTGACACCGGCAGTCTCATGAGTATGAAGGCGGATATGAGTATCTTGTGGGAGAAGTTTGCGAGCCATTTTGATAGTTTCATAGACCTTTTGCGGGCTGCTCGTGCCGCTGGCGTCCTTGAAACAGACGCTGTGATAAGGTATGTCAGCATCTAAAATTTGCCTTAAAATCCTCTCGTAAAAAGCTACATCATGCGCACCTACGCAGTTTGGCGGCAGATCCATCATGGTGACTACGACCTCGTGCTTAAGGCCGTGATGAACGATGCATTCGCCTGAATATTTTAAATTTTCCACGTCGTTTAGCGCGTCAAAATTTCTGATCGTAGTCGTGCCGTGTTTTTTAAACATTTTTGCGTGCAGATCGATGAGCTCACGACTACCGGTGTCGAGCGTCACGGTATTTACCCCGCGCGCCAATGTCTGTAAATTTACCCCTTCGCCTACGATGATGCGGAATTTATCCATCATCGTGAATGCGTCCTCATTAAGGTAAAAATAAAGACTCTGAAAGCGTGCGCCGCCGCCAAATTCAAAGTGCTTTATACCCGCCTCTTTGGCCGCTTCGACCGCGGGGAAAAAGTCGTCCATAAGCACCCTGGCACCATAAACCGACTGAAAGCCGTCACGAAACGTAGTATCCATAATATCGATAAATTTCTTCGCCATTTCGTTGCCTTTTTTTGGATTAAAATCATCGTAATTTTACCTTGTTTTAGATTAAAGTAGATATAATTTTATCACTGAATTTAGGCTAAAAGGCGGAAAATGACGATCGAGCAAATTTACAAAGAACTAGATAAGATTAACGAGCTGACTAAAAAAGAGGATTTTTTATCCAAGCAGATCAAAGAGGCTCTTAGTGCAAAAGATGACGAACTGCTCGCGCAGATCAGCGAATTTGTGCTAAATGATGACTGCGAGAAAATTAATAGCGAATTTCGCGCATGGGCTTTAAAGTAGCTGACGGAGCACATCATCGATAAATTTAATAACGATAAAGCAAGCGATACTGATGCTGAAATTTTAGATGATTGCTTGTGGAAATTTAAGTGGATCGTCGCGGGACTTGGCAAAAGTGCAAGCACGCCAAAAGAGAAGATCGAAGAGACAAATGAGATGATGAAGCGGCTGTATGAGCATTTTGACATAAGCTTGGCTGCCTATCACAAGGCGCTCATGCTACAAAACATCACGATGGGCAATGTGTGCGAAGCGAGGGTAAATTTTGAGCTATGGCAAGGGCTAGCGCACGATGATATGGGTGATTGTGGGGCTTGTGAGGCGAGCGATCTGACGCTTTATAATTACTTTGTCGGCAATTACGAAGAGGCGTTAAACGCAGCCGAACCGATACTGTGCGGTGAGCTAACATGCGGCGAAGTGCCACATCTGACATACGCACCAGTGCTTTTTAGCATGATAAATTTAGGCAAGATCGAGGAGGCAAAAGCTCTGCTACCACAAGCCGCCAAAGTCATCAGCTCAGAGCCTCGCATGATAGAGCAAATGCCGCTACTGATCGAAGCTGCCGTTAGGCTTAATGAGAGACAAATGGCGTGCGATCTGGCAAATGAATATAAAGATGTGATTTTGGATAGCAACGACGATATGGGCATGCTTAGGCTGGTCATTGCGATGTCGGTGTTTGACGAGCAAACATATGAGACGGCAAGTAGGGGTGCGACCAGCTTTGATAAGCGCGATCAAAACAGCTACTACTCGGACTACTTGCAAGAGTATTACACCAAATTTAGCAATAAGGGCTAAATTTAGCCCTTATTTATTTAGTTTGATTAGCTCATAAGTAGAATTTATTTCCTTGCTCTCATTTGGCTTGAGTGTAAATTTCCACGATATTTTACCTTTTTTCGGTCTAGCTCTCTTTTGGCGTTTTTAACGTCTTCTTGCGTCGGCGCTGGCTTGCTCCTCTAAAATGACGCCCGGCTCGGTCTTTGAGCTATTTTAATGCTAAATTTATACCCGCGTGAAATTTTGCTCTTCAAGCCGACATAGACACTCTTTATCTCATCAAGAAGTAACAAAAAAATGCCAAAACTATCAGCTGAACGATTATGAAAGGCACTACGCCCTTATATATCGAGCTGGTCTTTATCTGTGGCGGAGCGACCGAGCGCAAGAAAAATAGGCTAAATCCAAACGGCGGCGTCAGGAACGAGGTCTGTAGATTCATGGCTATTAGTATGGCAAAATATATCGGATTTATACCTAGACTGATCGCGATAGGCGCTAAAATAGGCAAGACGATATATGAAATTTCTACAAAATCTATAAAAAATCCCAGCACAAAGATCACGACCATACTAAATATGACAAATCCCCATTTATCACCCGGCAAATTCGTCATAAACTCTTCTACTATCTCATCGCCTCCGGTGTAAGTAAAAACAAGCGAAAACGCCGTAGCACCGACTAAAATAGTAAATACGAGTGCTGTCGTTTTCACGCTTTCTTCAAGCGCTTCTCTTAGCATCGAAAATGAAAACGTCCTATAAAAAAGTGAAAGCAGCACGGCTCCCACGCAGCCAAAGGCCGAGCTCTCAGTAGGTGTAGCGATACCGGCAAATATCGAGCCAAGCACGCAGACAACGAGCAAAAGTGGCGGCAAGATAGCAGCAAGCGCTCTTAAAATTTGCCTAACCTTGCTCTCATTCACACTAGACTCTACGATAGGGGCAAATTCGGGCTTTACGTAAGATATGATCAAAATATAAGCTACGTAAGCACCAACTAGCACGAGTCCTGGCACGAAGGCCTCATGGAAAAGCTCGCCCACCGGGACTGAAAATATATCGCCCAGGATTATGAGCACGATAGATGGCGGGATGATCTGCCCCAAAGTACCCGCTGCGCATATCGTGCCGCAGCCAAGAGACTGGTTGTATTTATATTTTAGCATCACGGGCAGACTTATCACGCCCATAGCGACCACGCTAGCCCCCACGACACCGGTGGATGCCGCGAGCAACGCACCGACTAAGACGGTGCTGATAGCGATGCCGCCACGAATTTCACCAAACAATAGTCCCATGCTCTCAAGTAGCCTCTCGGCTAGTTTTGATTTTTGCAAAACCACGCCCATGAAGACAAAAAGCGGCACGGCGATCAAAATTTTATTTTGCATGATCGAGTCAAATATCCTATAAGGCATGAAGGCGAACATATCCTTAAAAACTATAAATCCACCGATCAGGCCGTCTCCGTCACCAAAGCTCTCTATCATGCCGCCGATTAGCCCAAATATCATCGCTACCGCTGCAAATGTAAATGCGACGGGAAATCCTATACCAAGCATCAAAAGCGCGGCTAAAAACATTACTATACCAGCCATTTTAGCCCCTTTTCGCACTTTGGTAGAGATTGAAATTTTTGATAAAAAAACCTATCGAGAAAAATATCAAAAGGCAAAAAGATATAGGGATGAAGCTTTTTATTATCCAGCGGTAAGGAAGTCCGCCAGGGTCGGCACTGCCCTCGTTTGAAGTGTATGCTTCCATCACAAAATCGATCGATAAGATAGAGACCAAAATGGCAAATGGTATTATGAAAACGACCGTTCCTATCATATTTACTAGCGCTTTTGTGCGCGGGCTAAATTTCGCGTAAAAGATATCGACGCGAACATGCGCGTCTTCTTTTAACGCATAGTTCATACCTAGTAAGAAAACGATCGCGAAAAAATGCCACTCAAGCTCTTGAAGCCCGACGTTGCCGTATTGGAAAAAATATCTTGAAACGACGTTGAAAGAGACGTCTATTATCATGAGCGCCATGATAAACATACACAAATAGCCGATGATATCGGCAGCCTTATCGAAAAATCTCTCAAGTCTTTGCATGATCAAGCCTTTAAGTAAAAAACAACGAATTCATCATAACGCAAAATACGCAAATAGGCGCGACGAAACGAAGCAAGAAATACCAAACGTTAAACACCCAGTCGCTCATATAAGGGCTAAAAAGCGTATAAAGCGCTTTGCGTTTCATAAAGTATCCAACGAATATCGCTTCCAAAATTCCGCTTATCGGAAGCAGGACATTAGAGGATGTGAAGTCTAGGAAGTCAAAGAAATTCTTGCCGAAAAATAAAATTTTATCGCCTATGTTTTCGATATTTGCAAAAACGCACATGAGCCCCACGACAAAGACGCCCGCACCAACGATAGTAAGCGCCTTTTTGCGGCTGATAGAATACTCTCTGATGAGAAAAAATACGAACGGTTCGACTATCGAAATAGCCGATGTTATACCGGCAAATATGAGCGCGACGAAAAATGCGACTGCCAGGACATTTCCTGCAAAGCCAAGCTTTGCAAACAATGTCGGCAGCGAGATGAATACGAGCCCTGGTCCTTGAGCAGGCGTGGCGTTGAATTCAAATATAAACGTGAAGATTACTAGCCCCATCATTATGGCCAGCGTGATGTTTATGAGCACGACGCTTATCGTGGAGGTGCTTAGATTCGTATCGTCACTGAGGCTGGCCGAATACGTTATGATGGCCGCCATACCAAGAGAGAGAGTCCAAAATGCGAGCCCAAGTGCCAAAAGCAAGGAATTTATCGAAATTTTACTAAAATCGGGCACGAGTAAAAATTTAGCCGACGCGACGAACCCGTCCATCGTAGCCGAGTAGCCAAGCATTATCAAAAGCATTATGAATAGGCTTGGCATCATCCAAACATTAAGCTTTTCTATGCCGCTTTTCACGCCCTTTGACAAGACGTAAAAGCATAACGCAAACGCCGCGATGAAGCAGATCGTCTGCTCCCCAGCATCCTTTGTGATAAGCTCGTTAAATATCGCCTTAGAGCTTTCGATATCGCTTGGCAAAGAGCTAAAAGATAAGAAAAAATACTTTATCACCCAGCCGATGATGACTATGTAGTAGCAAGATATGATCGCAGCCGTGACCATGGCTAAAATTCCTACGTATTGCCATAAATTTTTATGTTTATCGGCAAGCTTTCTAAAGGCATTGACGCTGTCGCTCTCGCTTAGCTTGCCTATACTAAGCTCAGCCATAAAGATAGGTACGCCCACTAAAAAGCAGATGACAAGATATAGTAGCACGAACGCCGAGCCGCCGTTCTCGCCGACCATATACGGGAATTTCCACGCATTGCCAAGGCCGACGGCAGAGCCCGCGACCGCCAAAACATAACCGATCTTAGAAAACTGTTCTTTTGCCATTAAATTATCCCTTTAACTAAAACTAAAAGCACGCAAACAGGCGCTATGTAACGAAGTGAAAAATACCAAATTTTAAATATCGTCTCGCCCATATAAGGCACAAAAAGCGCCCTTAGCGACTGAAATTTCATAAAATACCCCACAAAGACCGATATCACGATACCTCCAAGCGGTAGCATGATGTTTGAGCTGATATAATCGAGCCAGTCAAAAAAACCTTTACCAAAAAACGTCAGCTCGTCTTTAAAATCCGTAACGCCGGATAACGCACAAAGAACGCCAAGCGCATATACAACCGCACCTACTATCACGATCGATCTTAATCTGCTAAGACCGAAATTTCGGTTTAGATAAAAGATAGCAGGCTCCACCATCGATATGGCCGATGTAAGACCCGCAAATATAAGTGCCACGAAAAACGTTAAGCAAAGAACGTTGCCAAGCACGCCAAGCTTTGCAAATAATGTCGGCAGCGAGATGAAAGCAAGTCCCACGCCTTGAGACGGCTTGGCGCCAAATTCAAATACGAAAGTAAATACGATAAGACCGATGATGACGCTGATGATGATATTTAAAAACACGACGTAAAGCGATGATGTGAATAAATTCGTATCGTCATTTAGACTCGATGAATACGTAAGTACGCAGCCTATGCCTATACACATCGTAAAAAACGCAAGCCCAAGAGCCATAAATACGGTCTCCGAGTTTATCTTGGAAAAATCAGGCACCAGCAAAAACCTGACCGCCTCGTCAAAGCCGTCCATACTCATCGAATATCCGAGCATCAGCAGCAAAAGCACGAAAAGTGCCGGTATGAGCCATAAATTTATACGCTCTATGCCGCTTTTCACGCCCTTTGTCAGCACGAAAAAATATGCCAAAAACGCCAAAGTGAAATATAAAATTTGCTCACTTGCGTTTTGTGAAGTGAAATTTTCAAAGAGTGCGGCGGAGGAGTTTATATCTTTTGGAAGCGAGCCTAGGCTCAAGACGGCGTATTTTATGACCCAACCGATGATGAGCGTATAAAACGAAGCGACAAAAAGCCCTGTTATCATGATGATGCCGGCGTATCCCCATGCATTTTGGCGCGACGGGGCGAGCGAGCGAAATGCGTTTACGGTATCACTGCCTGAAATTTTACCCATCGCCATCTCGGCAAAAAATATACTAAGCCCGACGATGAGCGCAAAAAATAGATACACGAGCACGAACGCCGAGCCGCCGTTTGCGCCGACCATGTAGGGGAATTTCCACGCGTTGCCAAGTCCGATAGCCGCTCCTACGATAGAGAGGATGAAGCCTATTTTGCTAAATTTTTCGCTCATTTATTTGCCTAAAATTTGATAGATCATTATTATGAAAATAGCGATAGGCACTAAAAATCGCAGCGCAAAATACCAAATTTCAAACCAAAATTTACCCATAAAATCGCCAAAGAGAAAGAACAAACCATCTTTTTTCAGTACCCAGCCTACAAAGGCGCTAAATATTATCGCGCCGATTGGCATCATTATGTTTGACGTGAGATAGTCCAGTGCATCAAACATCGGCTTGCCAAATACACTGAAATTTTGAGCTGTAGGCTTGTAATACGAAAGCACGCAGGCTATGCCTAACACATAGACTAAGATTCCTATATAAACGAGCGCTTTTTTGCGCGTGAAGTCAAATTTCCTAACAAGATAATAAGCAAACGGCTCTATCATGGAGACCGCACTCGTCACTCCGGCAAAAAGCAGCGATACGAAAAACGCCACAGCCATGACATTTCCTATCACGCCAAGCTTTGCAAAGAGCGTCGCTAGCGAAACGAATATCAGTCCCGGGCCGCCTTGCGTCGTGTCACCTCCGTAGGCAAATATAAAGGTAAAAACGACTAGCCCCATCATTATGCCTATCAATATATTTATAAAAATGATAGAAAGGGTCGATTTTATGAGATTCGTGCGCTCGGGTAAATTTGCAGCGTAGGTCGGGATCACGCCAACGCCCATAGAAAGCGAGAAAAAGGCGAGGCCGAGCGCTTGTAGGAGCGTATCTGCGCTTATAGCGTCAAAATTTGGCACGAATAAAAATTTCGCAGCCTTCACAAAGCCATCGCTCATCGTAAGCGAGTAACAAAGCATGCCAAACAGTAGCACGAACAAGCTTGGCATCATCCAGACGTTAAGCCTTTCTATGCCGCTTTTTATGCCTTTTGACACCGCGAAAAATACGATCAAAAATACGATACTAAAACATAAAATAGCGCTGAATGCGTCGTTTGTAAGTAGAGTGTCAAATTCGGCTCCGGCTTGTTCGTTCGTCACAGGAAGCTTGCCAAAGCTTAGGTAGATGTATTTTAGTATCCAGCCGATCACGACCATATAAAAAGAGGCTATGAGCACTGCACCTATCATGAAAAATCCTGACAGCGACCATGCTCTTTTGTGCTTTGGAGCGAGCTTATAAATTGAGCTCACGACATCACTCTCGCCGAGCTTTCCTATGCTAAGCTCAGCCAAAAATGCGACGAACGCGACGCAAAATGTCAAAACCAAATATAAAACTATGAACGCCGAGCCGCCGTTGTTGCCGACCATAGTCGGGAATTTCCACGCATTGCCAAGGCCGACGGCAGAGCCGGCCATAGCAAGGACGAAGCCTATTTTGGAGAATTTTTCATTTATCATTTAAGCCCTAATTTAAATCCGAATTAAATAGTTTCGACGATACCATAAAAAAACTTTTATTTTTCTAAGCTCGCGAATTTTCAATGGCTTTTAAAATTTTGATGTTTTTATTTGAAACAAATTTATAATCGTTATTTCATCACTTAGTCAACAATAGCCTAAATTTTAAGAAAAACAAAGCTTTATTTTTGTATGATACGAGCTTAAAAGTTTTAGTAGGGGACGGATCCGAACGAGCTTAAATCACAAAGGAGCAACGATGAAAAAAATCGTTTTATTGATCGTATCTCTTGCTGCGTTCGCTTTTGGTGCTGACGGCGAGATGATCAGATCTTATTCTGTTATCGCAGCCGGTATCGGCCTAGGTCTTGCAGCTCTTGGTGGTGCTATCGGTATGGGCAACACTGCAGCAGCTACTATCAGCGGAACGGCTAGAAACCCTGGCGTAGGCAGCAAACTTATGACTACGATGTTTATCGCGCTTGCGATGATCGAAGCACAAGTCATCTACGCACTTGTTATCACACTGATCGTTCTTTACGCAAACCCAATGCTCGGTTAAATTTAGCCCGAATCCGGGCTAAATTTCATACTATGCGACCATGGTGGAATTGGTAGACACGCTATCTTGAGGGGGTAGTGCCGTTAGGTGTGCGAGTTCAAATCTCGCTGGTCGCACCATTTTGTTTTACTACTTCGATACAAAGGGCTTTTAAGCCACTCTTACAGATATAAATATCCTAAAGTTTCGTTTATGTTTTGTTTGATGTATCCGTTTTCGATACACAAAACATTACGCAAACATAATCATTACTTCGATTTAGGATTAAAGATTTATGCACTCACTTTTAAAGACTGGTAGCGGATATTATAAAATAAGGCTAAGGGTGGCTAAGGAGCTGCTACCGTTTATCGATAGGCAAGAGATAAACAAAAGCTTAAAGACTAAAAAGCTAAGCGAAGCTAAAGTAAGAGCCACTAGGATACTTGATGCCTATCAGACGATAAAGGCTTATGTGGGACTAAGCTTGGCTACTAAAGAGAGCTTAAAGGCTCTTTGTGATGAACTTATGTTTGATATCGTAGGAGCTAAGAGGCATGCTAAAGATAGGCTGGAGGGCTTTAAAGAGTGTCAGGACTATTCATCAGCTGATACAAGGGAGTTTAAAGCAGCTGCTGGGTTTAGGGTCACGAAGCCAATATATTCAATTGTAATTAGTTATCTAGCCAATCTTTTAAACCCCTACCTATCTCTTTGCTAAAGCAGTAAGCCACTGGCACAGCAAAGATTATTACTAGAATGTAGAATACTCTTGAGCCTATGTAAATAAGCCCTCCAAGATAAGCCCCTGCTATGAGGGCTACTATCATTTTAAATCTGTTTTTAATTGTCATTTTAGTTGTTCTCCTTTGTTTTATTTTTATTTTGTTTAAGTTACTTTTGCATATACTTTCATTTAAACTTTTAAAAGGTTAAGAAGTATGAAAGCAACGCCTCTCTTAGTTCTCACTCTTTTGCTGACTGGTTGTGCCACGCTCTGGCAAGCTTATGAACCCGGATTTTATCTCAATAGCAGAAAGGGCATTTATTACTATTACCCAGAAAACTGCTATACAGATGTTGATGACGAGCATAATGCCTCATTAATCCACTGTAAGGATATAGATGGTAAGCTCACAGGTGTAGTTTTAAAGCCTGCTGACCCAGCCACAGTCCAAGCCTATTTTGCAGAAAGGGGTAATCAGCTACAGGCTATTCAAGGGGCTGCTAATCATCTGCAAGGTGTTAATCAGCAGTTACAGCCCAAGCCTCTTTTTCCTTATAAGCCTTATGGATACTAGATATTTTTATCAGTCATCCAAATGATGTATAGACCTGCAACTAGCACACAAAGAACTAAAAGCCCATCCACTCAAGTTAGGCTGCCACTGGTGCGTAGTGCATTATGTATTGGGCTTGCTGGATTAGCAGGGTTTGCTATATTTAGGGGATGTGAGGGATTAGTCATATCCATAATATGAATACCCCTAAGCAAATGCTTATGACCCCTGCAAGCACCAATGTGGCTATGGCTAGCTTATCCATCATATAAGCCCCTTAGCACCAAATACTTGCTCTAGGATACGTGTATCATAAGTGTTGATACGCCCAAAGTGTGGGTCTATCATAGCACCCATAAAGGTCTCTTGCTCCTCGCTAAGCCTCTTTGCCTTCCTGCCTATTGCTGAAGCGTTGTAAGCCTTTGCTGGGATACCTTTTAAATTTGCATAGGCTATTACAAACTTTAATAGCCAAAGAAAACCACTGAAAATTAAGTAAAGAGATAGATTTTAAAAGCCTAAAATTAGTAAGATGCAAGAATTTGGCAGGATCACCCTGCCATAAATTTTACATAAATACCGGGATCGTAGTATGCTCTAAGAAAAATCTCGACGTTCCGCCAAGCACCATCTCCATGAGTCCATTTTCTCCGTGCCTACCTGCTACTATGAGATCCGAGTTCGTATCTTTTGCGACCCTTAAAAGTGCCTCTCCCGGGATAGCCGTCGTATCTATGACCTCAAAAGTCGCGCTTATACCGTGAAGCTTGAAATACTCCTCAAGCTTTTTGAGGTTTATCTCGGCATTATCGCCCAAGCTAGCCTTAGATGTTATGCAGTGCACCTTCTTGGCGCGCTTCAGTAGATCAAGCGAGCTCGTAAGCGCTCTTGAGCTCTGCGGCGTCGCAGTCCAGCTGACCAAGATATTATTAGCGCTAAATTCGTGTAAATTCCTAGGTATAGCGATCACGTTTTTACCGCTTTTTATGACCGCAGACTCGAATGTCCCGGTTATCTTGCCGTCTATCGGCACGGCAGCTACGACCATATCGCAAAATTTAGACTCTTGCTCGACGATGGCGCTACGTTTTCCTTGATACACGACGAATTTTGCGGTGCACTCTCCATCTATCACTTCATCGCTTATTTTTATGTTAAGCTCACTACAAATTTTATTAAATTTTTTCTCATTGAGCTCGTGTTCGACGGCGAGCTCTGCCTTGGCGGACTTTAAAAATTCATCAAAAAGCACACCTCCGCGAAGCGTCATTTTCATATTATAAACGACGCTTGGATCAAGTTGGCAAGTCAAGACTTCGATATGGGTATTAAACCATTTCGCGACCTTCAATGCACCGTATATGCGCGGCTCTATGTCATCTCCGGCGCCGATTGGAAACAATATCTTCTTATATTTCATGCCCGTCCTTTTAAAATTTATTCGACCAAAGAGAGTGAAATTTTGTTACCTTTTTGTTCACTCACACATACTTTCAGTCTATCGCCTACGTTTAGTGGCGTTTTGATCTTTGAGATATGAAGCAGTCCGTCTACGCCGTCTTTTAGCTCTATGAACGCTCCAAAATCCACAACGCTTTTTACTACTCCGTCAAACTCGTCTCCTATGTTAAATGTCGGCTTTTGCCTATCTTTATCGCGCCTGTCGTGTCCGTGCGGCTTTTTACCAAAGCCTCTGGAATTTTCTTTTGATGTGATAGAGATTATATAGTCTTTCGCCGCATCGACATTTTTCTTTGCACCGCCTGCGATCTTGACCTCGCCCTTTTCTCTGTCAAGGTCTATCGAGACCTCGAATCTCTCTATGATCTCTTTTATCGTTTTGCCGGCTTGCCCGATGATATCGACTATCTTGCTAGGATCGACGCTAAAGAGCTCTAGTTTTGGTAACACATCCTCATTTACTTCTATTTTGCTATCGGCTTGATGCATTAAATTTAATATATGCTCGCGGCCGCGCTTTGCTTGATAAAGCGCTTCTTTGAGCACCTCAAGGCTGATACCGCCAAGCTTTATATCCATCTGAAGTGCAGTTATGCCCTCACTTGAGCCCGCTACCTTAAAGTCCATATCTCCGTCATGATCCTCAAGTCCCATTATATCGGTCAAAACAGCATGCTTATCACCTTCAAAAACAAGCCCCATAGCGACACCTGCGACTAGCTTTTGAGTATCCACACCGGCTGCGCGAAGTGCGAGAGCACCACCACAAACGCTAGCCATCGAGCTCGAGCCGTTGCTTTCTAAAATTTCAGAGACAAGGCGTATGGTGTATGGAGAATTCACGTCTATACTAGGAGCAAGCGCGCGTTTTGCGAGGTTTCCATGTCCTAGCTCGCGCCTACCGGGTGCTTTTAGCGGGCTTGCTTCGCCGACGCTAAATCCCGGGAAATTATAATTAAACATAAATTTCTCTATGAGGGCCGTTTTTTCGGTCAATATATCATACATCTGCGCATCGCCATCAGTGCCAAGAGTAGCTACTACCAGAGCTTGCGTCTGACCGCGCGTGAATAAGCATGAGCCGTGCGCATTTGGAAGTACATTTGTCTCTATACTGATAGGTCTGACCTCATCAAGTGCGCGTCCGTCGGCTCTGACGCCTTCATTTATGATCTGCTCTCTTACGATCTTCTTTTTATATTTACCAAGGACGTTGCTTATCACACCCTCTTCCCAGCCCTCTTTTTGTGCGACTTCATCGCTTGCTATTTGCTTTGCGATCTTGCCAAGCTCGCTTGCACGCTCGCTCTTTGCCATTTGGTTGATAGCGTTTTTCACGTCGTTTTTATAAAATTTGTCAATGTAAATAGCGATATTTTCGTTTTCTATCTCGGGCTTTAGCTCCAAAACAGCGTCTTCTTTTTTATGCTCTTTAAAGGCCTCCTCGTAGGCATTGCTGGCGCGTAGTATCGCTTTGCCTGCAAAGTCTATCGCCTCTACTATCTTATCCTCGCTAAATTCGTTCATATCTTGCTTTTGAGTTATGCTGTCGTTTAAGCTAGGATCCATCATCGGATCGATCGCGATTATAGGTATGATCTGTGAGCTTTGCTGAGCTATGCTCCTCATCTCTATCATCAAAAGCTCGTCTTTCGTGCCTGCTACGTAAAGATCGAGCGCGCTTGATTTTAGCTCGCTGTTGCTAGGATTTATCACGAATTTATCGTCTATGTAGCCTACTCGCACGCCGCAGACCGGGCGATTTACCGGGATATCGCTAAGATAAAGCGCTACGCTTGCGGCATTCAAACCTACCACTTGCAAATCAACTTCAGGATCGGCCGATAGCACCATGACTACGATCTGAGTCGGATAGGCGTAGCCTTTTGGAAAAAGCGGACGAAGAGAGCGATCGATGATACGCGCTGTCAAGGTCTCAAAGTCGCCAGGCTTGGTCTCGCGTTTGACGTAGCCACCAGGGATTCTGCCTGCGGCATACGCTTTTTCGATGTATTGCACCGTAAGAGGCAAAAAGTCCTCCTCGACCTGCACGTCATCGCGTGCGACAGTCGCTAAAACCACGGTGTTTTTCACACGAAGCATCACCGCTCCGGCCGCTTGTTTGGCGACTTTGTTTAGATCGAAAATTTCGACCTGATTGTTGACTTCTATACTATATTGCATTATTTTTTTCTCCTTGTTGTTTTTGCAGTGGTAAGTAATAAGGGCTCTCTTCCAAAATAGACATTATCCGCTCGCCCGTAGCCTCTATCTTTTTATCATAATACGAATCCACATCGATGAAATTCACGATTTTATTGACCGTGTAAATTTCATCGACCATATCGCTAAGGCTGGCTGCGACATCAGTCGCTATCACAGGCGTGGCGTAAGCGATAGATTTTACCTTTACGTCCATCAGCGTCTTTATGCAAACCAGAGCGGTCAGTCCCGTCTCGCAGCCCTCGTCGATGAGCAAGATATTTTTATCTTTTAGCTCACCTATCAAATTTCCTTTTCTATATTTATAAACATTTTTTAAAATTTTCTCCTCGTATTTTCTATGCGCCTCGCCGTAGACGAAGTCGTAGCTGATATTAAACGCGCGTATGAGCTCGTCGTTTAGCACGATATCCTCGGTCTCGCTCACGATCGCGATGTCACATTCAGGGTTATTTGGCGCGGCGATCGGCTCGCTAAAAAGCATCTCGTAGCTTAGTGCGAGACTCCTACAAACCGCATCTATCAAGATGACCGAGTCAAGAGACATGCAAACTACGATAGTTTTGGCGTCTACCAGCTCCTTTTTAGGCAAAATTTCAACCAGCTTTGCCGCGGCTTCCAGCTGATCTTTAAAATTTACGACATTATTTTCAGCCATCAGTTGCTTCCGCTATTTTGATCTTTTTGGACTGAAAAGTCATAATGCACCCCGCCCATCGGGTAGAAATTCACCGTGAAATAAACGCCGTTTTTCCTGGTCATCGCAGAGCCGCTCGTAGTAGTCGTCGGCTCTATGTCTTTTTGAAAGATCAGCCCGTAGTTCCAGCATTTTCTTTGATGCAGTACTCCCACGCGCCAGCTCTTGGTATAGTCTCGCTCGAGATCGTATTGAAGTCCGGTGACGAGCCTATACTGCGCAGGTAGCTTGAGACTGGCCGATGTCGTGAGATAGCTGTCTTTATCTGCGTTTGAATTCTTTTTCATAGTATGCAAGATGCTCGCCGTAAAGCGCTCGTGCGTATAGGTGAGGCCGCTTTGAAGCTTTTTAAATTCCTTATCCGTGTGTGAGTATTCGAGCCTATTGTAAATGCTTAGATTGCTAAACGGATAAAAATAGATCGCATTTTTTAAATTCGAGTATTTATCATCGTCGGTGTAATATCCCTGCGAAATGCTGTGACGCAAAAATTTCCTGCCCTCGGAGGTGTAAAAATATTGCGTCGCGTATGCCGAGACCTCCTCTTTGTTTTTCTCTTGAGAGAGGAAATTTTCATACGCTATGCCGTCTTTATCGTATATAAACTCATCGTCCAAACGGCCTTTATTGTATCCTGGTATAAAATACTCGGTACCAAAATTTATAGTATGGAAAAAGCTCTCATAAGCCTTTGCAAGGTCGGTGTGAAGCGTGAATTTATGATAATTATTCACGTAATCTGCGGTCTTATCATCGCTATGATCGATTGGGCTTGTTATCTTGTCCGCATAATTTATATGAGATGCGTATAAATTTTCATAAAATGAAAACGTCGCAAGGTCGTCAAATAGCGGGATATGTAAAGATATCGGCAGAGTGAATTCATACTGAGTCGCCGTCACACCTATCCTGCGGTCATATCTATGAGACTGCAGATCAAGCGAATACAAAATATTTGGCAAAACGATATTATCGGTAAATTTATGATACTGAAGCGTCGGAAGCTCCTGCAATGTATCTTTGTTCTCGTTTTTGCTACCTATCTTTTCGGTATCGATGTAGTATTTTGCGTATGCTCCTAAATAATGCTTGTCGTTTGCTATGAAGTAGTTAAATTTAGAAGTCACCAGCGAGTCGTAATCATCACCTTGACCCTTTAAATTTAGATACTCTATGTCGTTTAGCTTGGTCGCATCTATCCAAAGCCCTTCTTGCAGATCGGCTTCCGTAAGATACTTCACTAGCTTATCGCGCTCGTAATTAAACTCAATGCCTTTGTGAGTCTTATTCTTTAAATTTGCGTTATTTGAGTTTTGACTCTGCTGTTTGCTGCGGTAGCTTTGCTTGTCCGTAAAGGCTCCAAAGCTTATCGCACCTCTAGAATCAGGCGAATCGGCAAATCTGAACGCTCCGTAAATTCCAGTGCCTCTAGAGGTGCGTATCTGCGGGTCAAGCTCCAAGTCCCATTGATTATAAGGTGCGAAATATATCGGCTGTTTGTAATAAAATCCCTCTTTTTTGCTGTATCCAAACTCCGGTGGCAAAAGCCCGGTCCTGCGCGTAGTATCGGTCGAAAATCCAAAATACGGCAGATAAAACACCGGCACGGAGCCTATGTGAAAGACAGGGTTGAACATATGTAAAAATTTACTTTGTTTATTTAGCATCGCAGAGCTTGAGGTTATGCTCCAGTCGGGGTCTTGGACGTTGCAGCTCGAGACGATCGCACCTTTTGTTCGGTAATACTCGCTATCAGAGCTGCTTTCGTCGCTCCTCATCCAGACTTCCATATCTTTGTTCATCATAAAAAGCGCTTCAAAGGCGCTGTCGTTGTTTTTTAAATTTAGTTTGGCGTAGTTGGAGCGTGAAATTTCACTTTTGCCCTTCATCATATTCACGTTACCGAAAAGCTCGATTATGGAGCTATTTTGATCGTATACCGCGCAGTCTGCCGTGACTAGATAGTTTTGCGAATAAACGACGACATTTTTGTTCGCGGTCACGATGCCATTTTCTTGTTTGACGTCATCGGCTAAAAGCTGCACATCCTCGGTAGCGGCAAATGCCTGTAAAAGGCAAAGTGAGATAAAAATGAAAATTCTAAAGAACATCTACGACGACCGTTCTTGCTATCTTATCGTGCCATGTTTGGCGCGCCTCATTGCCAAAAGCCCACGCAAAGCCCAGATAAAAGCATGCTTCGCCGACGACTCTCATCATCGCCCTAGATAGGCTCGCCATAAAGCTTGGCTTGTCCAAAATTTGAGCGTCGATGCAGACTATCTTGAAAGCCATCTTGCCAAGGCTAGCTCCATAATACCACGTAAAAAATGTCTGATATAAAATTTTTAGCACCATAAGCTGCCAAATGAGGCTAGAAACCAGCGCTATGACCTGCTCGTAGGTGTTTGCCGTGTTAAATGCGTCCCAGTAGATCGCCATGAATAAGATGCTTATCAAAACCTCATCTACGCAGTAAGCGTAAATCCTCTTTGAAAAGCTCGCCAGCGAGATGTTTTCGCGCTCTAGTTTCTCTACCACGTCCGTATTCATTTAAGCACCTGCCAAGCGATATCTTTGCGGTATTGCATGCCGTCAAATTTCACGTTTTCACAAAGCTCATACGCCTTGTCGCGAGCTTGTTTTATGCTCTTTGCGCATCCGACGCAAACGAGCACTCTCCCGCCATCAGCGTAGATCTCGCCCGCCTCCTCGCTCACTCCGGCGTAGGCTACGTGAGAATTTTGCGGGATATTTTGTATATTTATCCTTGCTTTAGGGGTGCTTTTATATGGATAATTTTTACTTGCCATCACGACTCCTACGGCAAATTCATCTTTTAGTCTAAAGTCTATCTTGTCTAAATTCCCGCTGGCGGCGTTTAGTAAAATTTCACTTAAATTTGCGTCTATTAAAGGCATCAAGACCTCACACTCGGGATCTCCGAAACGAACATTGAACTCAAGCACCACAGGCTCGTCATTTACGATCATGAGCCCTACAAAAAGCACTCCGCAAAAGGGATTGCCCTCGGCTTTCATGCCTCTTAGCGTCGGTGCTACGATCTCGTTTTCTACGCGTTTTATGAGATGAGGAGTCGCTAGCGGACTTGGTGCGTAAGCCCCCATACCGCCGGTATTTGGCCCTTCGTCGTTATCTAAAAGTCGCTTGTGATCTTGCGCCACAGGAAGGCTGAGAAAATTTTCCCCGTCGCAGATAGCAAAAAAGCTGAGCTCAAATCCGTCCAAAAATTCCTCGACCACTACGCGTTTGCCGGCCTCGCCAAAGCTATCTCCACTTAGCATATCGCTAACGGCGGCCTTTGCTTCGTCGTGAGTTCTTGCGATTATGACGCCCTTACCGGCGCATAGCCCGTCGGCCTTTACGACCACCGGCACGCTTAAAAAGTCTATAAATTTAAACGCTTCGTTTTTATCGCCCGTGTTTAGATATTTTGCCGTTTTTATGCCGTTTCTTGCTAAAAAATCCTTCATGAAAGCCTTACTCGCTTCAAGTCTCGCGGCGGCCTTGCTCGGTCCAAATATCAAAAGCCCATGCGCCTTAAAGACATCTACGATCCCCTCGCTTAGCGGGGCTTCCGGACCTACGATGGTCAAATTTATATCGTTTCGTTTGGCAAAATCCGCCAGCTCATCATGATTTTTTATCTTTAAATTTTCGCCAAGTTCAGAGGTGGCGCCGTTGCCTGGCGCAAAGTAGAGTTTGGGAGGATTTTTTTCGCTTTTTAGCTTCAGGGCGATGGCATACTCACGGCCGCCATTTCCTACGATGAGGATGTTCATATTGTCTCCGTAAATTTAAAAAACCCAAGTGAGCGTCGCATAAAAGAGTGGCCCGTAAACAAAGCCAATCTTGCAAATAGACAAGCGCCTCAAGGTTGCAATCTCTCGCACTTTCGCACTCAAACGAAATCACATCGCATAGCACCTGTACGTCTTCGCTAACATAAAAGTGTTGGACCCCGTAAAATGCTGACTCGCTTCACTCAGGCTTTAAAATTATATAGATTTTTTGCTTAAAGTAACGTTTTGGCAAGCTCTACACAGGCATTTATTTCTTGCCTCGCACTCACGAGAGGATCTGTAAATTTCGCCAGCTCTTTTGCCGTCGTTTCACCGATGGCTACGGCTTTGTAGCTATCAAGCCAGCCAAAATTGAGGATAAAATTTTTAACGTTTGACGGAGAGGAAAAGATCAAAACACTATTTTCAGACGGTATTTTTTCTTTGCCAAGCCTGGCGCAAACGCTCTCATAGGCTACGATCTGGCTTACTAAAATGCCGTTTTGCTTTAAAATTTCGCCTAAATTTGAAACGATGCTTTTAGCTCTTAGATAAAGCGTCTTTTTGCCTTTTAAAAGAGGCGAAATTTCAGCGGCGAATTCGCCTCCGTGAGAATTTTTAGCAGTATAAATTTTACTAAAGCCGCATCTCTTGGCGGCCTTGGCGCACGGCTCGCCGATAGCGTAAATTTGCATATCCGGCTTTATTTTTATATGATTAAATTCTAAGGCTTTGAAGGAGTTTTTAGAGGTCGCCACGAGCGCGTCAAATTCATCTAAATTTAGGCTAAATTTTAAAAATTTTATCTCACTTACGGGCAAATTTATCACGCTCTCATCATTTGAGGGAGTATTTGAGACGAGATAAATTTCAGCCATTTTGCAGGTGTCCACCCCTCATCACCTTAAAAAACGCCGTCAATGCAAGTAACGTGCAAACAAGCATCGTAAGCGAGCTGGAGTAGAAAATATCGCCAAGCCCCACTAGCGGCGAGACGATACCGCCTAGGAAAAACGGGCAAAATCCAAGCACTGCAGAGGCCGAGCCGGCATATCTTCTGGCGCTATTCATGGCTAGCGATGATGCGGTAGGCAGGATGAAGCCGATAAACAAAAGCATGATGAAAAACGCCACTATAACGGCATAAACGTGAAATTTAGCCGTCAAAATAAGCCCCACCACGATACTTGAGGCAAATATGCCATAAACGCCGATCCTTAGAGCCGTTTTGTCCTTTAAAAAGCTAGCTGTACGCGAGCCGATGACAAGGGCCAGGCCGTTTGAGGCGAAGCACACGCTATAGCTCATCGAGCTAAGTCCGTAAAAATCTTGAAAAATGAACGATGAGCACGCTATATAGGCAAACATCGTACCAAGCGCGCAAGTTTGTATAGCGACAAAAAGCATGAACGTTTTGTTTATCAAAATTTGCCTATAAACGCCGTAGGTCTCAAGCAAAGGCGCTTTTATACGGCGAGACTCGTCCAGGCTCTCTTTGAAGTTAAAATTTGCGACAAACAGCAAAACGCCGATGATACTTAGGACCACGAATATCCCGCGCCAGTCGGTAAATTCCAGCAAAAAGCTACCTCCGATAGGTGAAATGATCGGCGCGATGCCATTTATCACCATCATCAGTCCAAAAAATTTCGTCATCTCATGACCGCTGTATAGATCGCTCACCACCGCACGCGAGATGACGAGGCTTCCGGCACTTGCAAGCCCCTGGATAACGCGCATAAAGATAAAAATTTCGATGCTTTGCGCAAAAAATATGCAAATGGTACTGATCGTGTAGATTATAAGCGAGATGGTAAGCGGCCTTTTACGGCCAAATTTATCGCTTATAGGGCCTATTATGAGCTGTCCTATGGCAAGCCCGGCCATCGATGTGCTAAGCGTGAGCTGAGTAGCCGACACGCTCGTATCAAACCACGTCGTGATCGACGGTAGGGCTGGTAGATAAAGGTCGGTCACAAAGGGGCCAAAAGCCGAGAGAGCACCTAAAAATAGAAGTAAGAATAATCGTGAGTTGTGTTTTTTCCGCATGCTTTTTCTTATTTTTTGGCGTGATTATACCACAAAGTTTTTTACGACCTGCCACCGACTCACTAGCCCTTGTAGGCTGAATTTAGCATTTGCAGAACTGGTGGAGGGCAGCTGGATGATCTTGTTTTTAGTGGCCTTTTCTATGTCCGCTTCTAAAAATTTTTTTGAAATTTCATAGGCCTTAGCACCGTTTGCAAAGACCTGCGAGATGCCTGCGATAGAAAAGATCACACTTAAATTTACAGGTGTCACCTCTCTCATATTCGCATCGCTAGAGCCCTTTATCTCGCACGAAAGTGCAGCGTCATAGATGGCGATCTTATGGCTTAAAAGAAAATTTATCTTTTCATCTTTGCTGCCCGGCAAAGGCGAGGCAAAAATTTGCGCTAGTACCCGCCAGAAGCGATTTTGCGGATTTGCGTAGTAAAATCCTAGCTTTCGTGAAACGACCGAAGGAAATGAGCCAAGGATCAGAATTTTAGAATTTTCATCAAATACCGGCCTAAAAGCAAGCGTTTCATTTTGTGCTTCCAGCATCATTTATCTCTAAAAATCTTTTCCAGCCAAAAGCCAAATGTCGTCTCCGGCACGAAATATACTCCGTCTTCTTTGTCTATGATCTCTCTTACAAAAAGCTGCTTGAGTGCCGCTTGCACGGAGGTTTTGCTGATATTGTGGCTGGATAAGACACTGGCTTTAAAATACTCTTTTTGCTGCGAGACGATCATCTCCAGCACCTTTTTTTGATTGCTCGTAAATGTGTCAAAAAGTAGCCTATATGCACCGTCTTTGCTTTGAAAAAGTGTATTTAAGGCCGATTTGACGCTGTTTGCATCAAGCGTTTTTTCATTTTCATAGACGAAATACAAGATATTTTGAACGAGCTTTGTGTCGGACCTGCAAAGATCGAATAAATTTTTCATCTGAACTCGCGAAACGCTTAGAAATTCCTTTGCGTATTCGTAGGCTGCGTTTGGCTCTATTCCGCCTAGCTCGAGGTGGGTCGCCATCTCAAAAAGAGGCATCTTGTGGCTAAAAAGCGAGGTTAGAACATGCCTTTTTGAGCCAAGGAACACAAACGAGATATTTTTGCTTTGCTGCATAAATTTACGCAGCCTGGCGTCGATCTTGAGCTGCTTAAACTCGGCGATTTGCTGAAATTCATCGATTATGAAAACGACCTTTTTATCCTTTGAAATTTCAGTCAGCATAGCAAACAAATCATCCATCGCCTCGTCAAAATTTGCATTTTTTATCATAGGATTTGCGGACAACTCGTATGTGTTTGGATCGAGCGTGATCTCAAAGCTTATGCGTTTTAGCTTTGAAAGAAGCGTATTAAACGTGGTTTTAAAGGTATGTTCTTGCGATTTGGCGGTATTTTTTAGAAGCTCTCTCACAAAGTCCTCGCCGCACGTGATATCAAAAATGTCACTGTAAATGCAGGCAAATTCGTCCTTTTGCCGCCTCATAAACTCTTTTATTAGCGTGGTTTTGCCCATGCGCCTTTTTGAGTAGATCAGTAAATTTGCGGAATTTTTAGCAAATTTATATATCTGTGCGAGCTCTTTTTCGCGTCCGTAAAATGTCGAACCATCAGCCAAAGTCTCGAAAGGAAAAGGATTTTTCATAAATTTGCCTTTATCAAAATTTGGTATAAAAAAATTATACCATAAATTTTATACCGACCTCCTGGAACTACGAGCAGCGTATGTGGCGGGAGCTAGCGGCAAAGTCTTGTTAAGAGTGCGTAATGTAAAGCATCTCGAAGAGCTATAAAATAGCAAAGCGCAAAATCGGCGATAGCGTTTTATAAGATTAAATTTCGCCCAAAATGCCGATAAATAAGTCAAAGCGACTGTCAATCGGCAGTCGCTTAGTAAATTTACATCTTATCCTTTGTTACGATAAGTAGCATCTTAAATTTATCAGCGATCTTTAATGCATGCGGGATCTTGCCCGGAAGCACGATAGTATCGCCCTTTTTGATGTCAAAGTGCTCATCGCCGATCGTTAGCTTCATCTCGCCGTCAAGTGCCACGAGTAGCGCATCGCCGGGAGCTGCGTGAGTGCTGAGCTGCTGGTCTTTTGAAAACGAGATGAGCGACATCGAGCCGTTTTCATTTTTGACAAGCGTCTTGCTCACGATCTTGCCCTCCTCGTATGCCACCGCATCCACCAAGCTAAAAACGCTCGCCTTGTCTAAATGCTCTATCATCAAATCCTCCTTAAAATCGATTGAGACGTATTTCGTCGGTTTTTTAAACACTAGCTTTCGCCAGACCTTTTTCTCGATGAGGCACGCCTGCTCGTCTGTGAGCGTGAAATTTCGCTCGCCGTAAAGCAACGCCGCCTCGCCCTCGATGACCCACGAAAGGCTGTCGCAAAAGAGCATCTCGTGATCAAGCTCCTCGCCCGCATCCATCGCAAAAACATCGACGTGAGCGTTCTCACACTCAAAAAGCCGCTTGCTGACGACGCTTTTTGCAACGATCTTCGTGTCATTTTTCAGGTTGTAAATTTTATTCATTTTTCTTCCTTTCGTAAATTTACGCGTTATTGTAGCTAAAATTTACGGATGATTTGTTGATAAGGATTATCTTTTTTTGTCAAATTTGAGTCGGTTTTAAATAAAATTTAGGCGCAAAAACGCCTAAATTTTACTCCCACTGGATATATCCATTGAAATCGCTTTACATAAATGACATAAAGTATATTTTTATTATCAAATTTAGCCTTATTATCCATTTTATTTCTGTCTATCTGATTTTTTGCAAGCATATTGCAAGCATGGATATAAAACAAACTGTTCCCAATTTTACAACAACCTATAGCATTAAAATCTTTTATCTCTTGATAATTTCCAATAATGTAACCCTAAAGGTGTTAATTTACATGTTTTACTATTCATAGCTGCAAAGTACATATGATCCTCTCCAACCGGTTCAATTAATCCAACACTTTCAAAAAGTTGTAAATCCTTAAATATTTTCACATTATCTTCTTGAGCATATGGTTGTTTAATTTCATGAGTCTCATTTGGTGAGTTCGTGAATTCAAAAGAAGGATCTAGTTTAAATTCAGAATCAGCATTTTCAAAATACACGTTCAGCTTCCTCAATGTTTTCTTTGAAACTTTTGGTTCAATTGTCCTTATTGGTAGAAATCTGGAAATGTTAGTCTTGAACAAAGGACGTTGCTCCCACAAGCCTAAAGACTGGTCAACAAACGAATATAGACTTGCTGGAGTTATATTACCACCCACATCGGCAGCTCCACCTTTTAATCCTTGTATTAGTAGTTCAGTAAATACTCCATGTCCAGGTATTCCATCATCATCCGATACCTCCATAGAATATTCATCCCTATTACTTGCAGTAATTATAGTAACTCCATTTGCTAAAACAGATTCCGTAGAATTAGTAATGCTATTCTCTCCAAACCTTCCAGAAAAACAACAATCTAAAATTATAATTTTGTTTTTACTTTTCGACTTATTTGCCATCGATAAAATTTCACTCATAGGAATTCCAGCATCCATTCCAGTAAAATCTGGCGTCACTAGCTTCCCATCAACTAAATCCGTCCCATGACCTGAAAAATAAAATAATGCTATATCAGCTTCCCCTTCATTAAATAATGCGTTTATATGATTATATAACTCTGCTTTCGTTTTAATATCCAATGCATATTTAACTTCAAAGTTTGGACTTCCATCACCATTTTCAGAAAGAATCTTTCCAATTTCTTCTGCATCATTTACACAACCCGCTAATGGACAAGTAGGATATTCATTTATTCCAACTACTAAAGCTTTATTATTCACCACCGTTTTTTCCTCCAAGCAAATTAAATATTATTAATCCAATTTGAAATATTTGACCATGTCCAATCCATTAGTCTGATATATCCACTCTCATCTGACATCTTAACACCTGCATGATTGTCATTTCCATAAATTCCAACTATTGGTATATTTTCTTCCTTTGCACACTTCATTTCCCATATTTGTCCACTAGCATTTTTTGTATTTGTTGTAATAATGGAAATCACACCATCACATCCTTTTATTCTGCTTCTACAATTTGTTTTCCATTGTGAATCCCATGGTTGTTTCACCGACATATCAACAAATTCAAAAGGGCTATTTTTGTTTCTTGCTTGCCCTTTTAATAAATCCCTTAGATTTTCATCCTCGATAGCAAAACTAATAAAAATTCTTTTCATGGACTTTTTTACCCTTTCAAGTAAGCTATTTTAAAATTTTTCATATCCCATCCGTTATCACTCCCACTCGATCGTCGCAGGCGGCTTGCTAGAAATGTCATACACGACGCGGTTGATGCCCGCCACTTCGTTGATGATGCGGCGGGAGATGTTTTCTAGTAGTTCGTATGGCAGGCGCGAGAAGCTTGCCGTCATGCCGTCGCTCGCATCCACGACGCGCACGCAAACGGCGTTTTCATACGTGCGGTTATCACCCATGACGCCGACGGAGCGCACGTTTAGCAGTACGCAAAATGCCTGCCACGTTTTGTTGTACCAGCCGCTTGATTTTAGCTCGTCGCGTAGGATCACGTCGGCTTTGCGCAGTAGTTCGAGACTTGGGCTATTTACTTCGCCCATTATGCGTATGGCAAGACCTGGTCCCGGGAAAGGATGACGGAAAACCAGCTCCTTTGAAAGCCCAAGCTCAAGCCCTAGCTGGCGCACTTCATCTTTAAAAATTTCACGTAGCGGTTCGATCAGCTCAAAGCTCATCCACTCCGGCAGTCCGCCCACATTGTGGTGGCTTTTTATCGTCTTTCCTGCGCCCACGACCGAGCTTTCGATGATGTCGGTGTAGAGCGTGCCTTGCGCGAGAAATTTCACATTATCGTGCTTTTTTGCCTCTTTTTCAAAAATTTCGATAAACGTCTCGCCGATGATCTTGCGCTTTTTTTCGGGTTCGACCACGCCCGCAAGGCGCTCTAAGAAAATTTTACTCGCGTCAATGCTAACTAGCTCCACGCCAAGCTTCGTTCTAAACGTCGCCTCGACCTGCTCGCGCTCGCCAGTTCGCAAAAGCCCGTTATCCACAAAAACAAGTATCAAATTTTGCGGTATCGCAGCCGCGAGAAGTGCCGCCACGACCGAGCTATCCACACCGCCGCTCACTGCACAAAGCACCTTTTTATTGCCGACGGTTTCTTTTATTTTAGCGATTTGCGTTTTAGCAAAGCTTCCCATATTCCACGTGCTCTCACATCCGCAGATAAATTTGGCAAAATTTTTCAAAATTTGCGTGCCAAACTCACTATGCTGCACCTCGGGATGAAACTGCAACGCGTAAAATTTACGCTTGTCATCGCCAAAAACGCAGTAAGGCGAATTTTCGCTTATCGCCAGCGCTTCAAAACCGTTTGGTAGGTTTTTGACATAGTCAGCGTGGCTCATCCAGACGATTTGTTTGCTCGGCGTGTCGGTAAAAAGCGGATGAGATTTTAGTAAATTTAGCTCGCCCTTTCCGTATTCTTTCTGGCTCGCGGGTGCGACCTGAGCGCCAAAGACGTGAGCCATGAGCTGCATGCCGTAGCAGATACCAAGCACCGGCAAACCAAGCTCAAAAATCCCTTCATCACAAAAATACGCGTCGCTGGCATAAACGCTCGCTGGCCCGCCGCTAAGGATGATACCTTTTGGCTTTTTTGCTTTGATCTCATCAAGCTTTACGTTAAACGGCAAAATTTCAGTATAGACGCCTTGCTCGCGCAGTCTGCGAGCGATGAGCTGAGTGTATTGCGAGCCAAAGTCCAAAACGATAATAGTGTTGTTCATCAAAAACCCTTAAAAATAAATATGTAAAATTTCAAACTGCACGTACCAAACCACGAGCGATACGATATAGCCGGTAACTACCGTCCATGCGTGCTTCATATGCGCACCAAAGGTATAGATGCCTTTTAACTTGCCCATGACGCCCACGCCAGCTGCCGAGCCAAAGCTGATCATCGAGCCTCCGATGCCTGCGGTCAAGGTCACTAGCAGCCACTGACTCATGCTTTCGGCTGTATCCGCGCCCATTACGGGATTTGACTTTAGCACCGCCGACATCACAGGGACGTTATCCACGATCGCTGAAAGGAAGCCAACGCCTATATTTACGGCTGTTGCGCCAAATTTATCATAAAGTGAAACGGCATAGTTTAAAAATCCTACGAAGTGTAGCGCGCCGACGGCAGCTAAAATTCCGAAAAAGAAAAATAGCGTGTCGTTTTCGATCTTTGACATATAGGTAAAAACATGCATCGGCTCTTCGTTTTTGTTCGTTTTTTTGTAGATGTAAGTATAGATACTAAGTAGCGAAAAGCCAAACATCATGCCCCACATCGCAGGCAGATGAAAGAGCTGATGCATCATGACGGCTGAAAAAATAGTAAATGCACCCAGCGCTATGACGACCTTACCGCCCTTTTTGATGACTACCTTCGGCTCTTTGGTCGCATCAAAATGAGGCGCACCCTGCGGCACGATACGAGAGAGCAGATAGGCTGTAACGAACCAGCCGATTATGGATGCCGGGAAAAGCGCGAAAAAGTCCAAAAACGGAGCTTTGCCAGCCGCCCAGACCATCAATGTCGTGATATCACCAAAAGGACTCCACGCGCCGCCTGCGTTTGCGGCTACGACGATATTTATCGCACCCGCAACGAGGAAATTCGTGCTATGTCTATCAATCGTGATGAGTACGGTAGAAAGTATGAGCGCGGTAGTCAGGTTGTCAGCGACCGGGCTTATGAAAAAGGCTAAGATTCCGGTCAGCCAAAAGAGCCTTTTGTAGGTGTAGCCTTTTGAGACGAGATTGTATTTTAGCGCGTTAAATACGTCCCTTTCGATGAGAGCCTCGATGTAAGTCATCGCGACCATCAAGAAAAATATGATCTGAGCGATCTCAAGGATCAAATGATCTACCTCATGCTGGAGCGGATGCACATCCATGCCGTTTAAAAGCATATAAAGGCCAATCAGCAAAAACATGAAAGTGCCGATAAATATCGCGGGCTTTGCCTTATTTATGTGAAAATTCTCTTCCGTCGCGATAAAAAAATATCCCACGACAAATATGATAAGTGATAAGATCCCGACCCAGGTCGTGGCTAAATTTACGCTCTCGCCTACCTCGTCTGCACCGAACGCAAGCGCAAAAAATAAGCCCAAAAGCCCCAATATCCTCATTTACTCTCCTTTAAATTTTAAAAATTCATGTATTTTACTTAAACAAGGCTGAATGCGCCATTAAGCCAAGCTTAAATTTAGACCCCTAAAGATTGTTGATCTTTTCGACATTTTTCTCTTTTTGCGGCTTCGTGCCTTCGTCATAAAACGGATCGTCCTTATACCCGCAGCCCGTAAAAACGACCATCGAGAAAATTAATACAAAAAATGCTAAAATCACCCTATGAAAGACGCCAAATTTTTGATCGAACATATCTATGAAAATCCTTTGTTTAAAAAGTTGAAAAATGCAAACGAATGCCGCGAGCTCGTGTCTTTGATGAGTAGAGCACATCAAAATTTGATAGCCTTTTGCTACGTCCGCACGAACGTGCTGTTTTTCGCGCTAAAGCACCCGCTAGCACTTCAAGAGCTTAAGCGCGATAGTAATATATTTATGATAAAAGGCTTATTAAGAGCTTTCGTGAGAGTCGATGCCGCGAGCATATTCGCCCCTGTGAGCGAGGTGAAATTTTTCGTGAGCAATAGCCTGAAATTTAAGCCCCAAACGACGCAACCCAGTAAAATTTTACGTCCGAAGGCCAAAGGAGAGTTTGAAAATTTTGCACGAGATGAAATTTTGCACGAAAAATTTGAAGAGATAAGAGCGATAATAGTCGCTAGAAACGCGAAATTCAGTGCTGATTGACGAGATCAGGTCGCTACCTAGTTTAAGCGGCGTTTATCAGTATTTTGACAACCAAAACCGCCTGCTTTACGTCGGCAAGGCTAAAATTTTAAAAAATCGCGTCAAAAGCTATTTTAAATTTACACCCGAACTAGCCGCGTCCGACAAGGTCAGCCCCCGCATAGCCAAGATGATAAGCGAGGCCGTGCATCTTGAATACATCGTGACCCCAAGCGAGGCCGACGCGCTGATACTTGAAAACTCCTTTATCAAGCAGCTAAAGCCAAAATACAACATCTTGCTACGAGACGACAAGACCTATCCGTATATTTTCATAAATTTAAACGACAAATTCCCGCGATTCGAGATCACCAGAAAGGTCGTCAAAGGCTCGAATATCCGCTATTTTGGGCCGTATTTCAGCGGAGCTGGCGAGCTACTGGAGGCACTTTATCTAAATTTCAACCTCGTTCAAAAAAGCTCTTGCGTTAAGGGCAAAAAGGCCTGTTTGTTCCACCAGCTGGGGCGCTGCTACGCTCCTTGCGAGGGCGAAATTTCAAAAGAAGACTACGACAAGATCGTGCAAGACGCCCTCGCCGCCCTTCAAAACCCAAACCTGCTAATAGCCCGCCTAGAAGAGCTGATGCATAGCTACGCCAAGGCTGAAAATTTCGAGCAGGCCGCCGCCACACGCGATAAGATAGAGACGCTAAAAAACATGCAGACAAAGGTCGAAGTGGATCTGGCAAAGCTCGAGGACTTCGAGGCTTACGCCGTAGTCAGTGACAAAAATATGCTTTGCGCGGTGCGATTTAGCGTGCAAAATGGCAAGATAAACGGCGTAAAAACGACTATCGCAGGCGCAAAGGGTAGTACTAGCGAGGACGTGAGCGAAGCGTATAGGCACATCATATTAGAGAGTTTCCCGGCGGGTCAGCCAGTCACCACGGGCAAAATTTACACCCTAAAAAGCTTTGAAGATGCGGGGCTAGTAGAGCAGATCCTAAACGAGAGACACAAGAGGAAATTTAGTATCATATCTCCAAAAATAGGCGACAAGCGCAAAATCTGCGAGATAGCAGCCAAAAACGCGGAAGTGAGCATAAGCAAATATCTAAAAACGCACGATAATAGGCTGCTTGAAGAGATCAAAGAGTATTTTTCTTTGACGCATACGCCTTATGTCATCGAAGCTTTTGACAACTCGCATCTTTTTGGCGAAGCAAATGTCGCTGCGATGATACGTTACTCGCAAGGAGAGTGGGATAAAAGCGGCTACAGGCACATGCACGTAAAGGCGAAAAACGACTACGAGCAGATGAGAGAGAGCCTGATAGCTCGCGCTTTGCGCTTTGACAAGCTCAGTCCGCCCGATCTTTGGCTCATCGACGGAGGCGAGGCGCTTTTGAATTTAGCTCGCGAAATTTTAGCCAGCTACGGAGCAAATGTCGATGTGATCGCCATCGCAAAAGAAAAGATAGACGCCAAAGCTCACCGCGCAAAGGGCGAGGCAAAAGATAAAATTTACACGCCAAACGGCACATTTAGCCTAAGTCCGAACGACAAAAAGCTGCAATTTTTCCAAAAACTGCGCGATGAGAGCCACCGCTTCGTCATCAGCTTTCATAGGAAAACGCGCCAAAAAGAGGAGCTACAAAGCTCGAAGCTATCGCGTCTTGGCATATCGCCTGGCAGCATAGCTAAATTAATCGGCTTTTATGGAAGTTTTGATAAAATCCACGAGGCCGACCTGGACGAGATCGCAAAGGTCACAAACAAAAGCGTAGCGCAAAAGCTCGCTATCATGAGAGGAGACGCAAATGATCGTTTATGATAAATTTTATAAAATTTCAGGCATGAGCAAAAGGGCGCTTGAAATTTTAAAATATAACAACGTAAACGACTTTCTATCGGTTCATAACGACCTTGACGAGATAGCGATGAACTACCAAAAAGATGAAAATTCAAGCTTTATGCAAAGCCTGCTAAATAGAGCACCAGAGGGCATAAATTTAAGCCTAAAAGCCAAAGATGGCCAAATACTGAGCGTAAAAGCCGTCCCAAATGAAATTTTGATGACAAACAAAGATAAAATTTACGAGCTGGAGCTCACGCTAAACGAGGGAATTTCAAAAGCCCTCGCAAACGACACCGCTAAAGGGCAGCCGATCTTGCGTATGCCTCTACTTTGGAGCAACGGCATGCAAAGATCCGGCGCAAAAGAGCAAGCCGTGCTCGATGATAAATGGTTCGAGCAAACGAGGGAATTTTTAAATTTAAACAGCGTGGACTTCGCATCGTATCTAGCGCTGCTCGCAAAAGGCGTGCAAAGCTACTTGATCGCACTTCAAAACGCCATCGTCGCAAGAGATAAACTAAGCATAAAAAAGATCGTCACGACACTAAAAGAGCCCGCGACAAATCTACGAGTGAGCGCCCTTGTTAAGATCTACGACTCCTTAGAAAATAGCGACTCGATAGACTTCGCTGCGTTCATCGCCGGCATAAACGAGTGCGTATACGAGCTAAACAAGCTCGCGAACAAATATCAAGGAAAGGCATAAATGAAGCTGCGAAACTATACGCTTTTACTCCCGATCCTCGCCGTAGCCGCCATCAGCGCGTATATGAGCTATGAATTTTTAGGAGACATCGCCCTATCAAAGCGCCTAAACAGCGATATAAACAAACATTTTTTACTCAAAAATACGACAAGAGCGGTCATTTTAGAGCATAAAGCAGAGCTTGATTACTCAAGCGATGCGTCTGCAGAAAATATGAGAATTTTAGAAAAAGATCGCGCATTTGCCGACAAGGTCGTGCTGGAGCTAAAAAATTCAGCCCAAAAATCAAACCAAACGGACGAGCTCGTAAAAAAGATACAAAGCCTAAGGCAAAACTCCAAGCAAGAGCACCAGCTATATATGAACTCGTTTTTTTACTTTTTCGAGCGTATAAACTCCGTGGTAGCTGGCGATCTTTCCTTGATGAATGAAATTTCAGACCCTCAAAGCAAAATTTACATCACTACGCTAGATCTCATCCACTCTGATCTAAACGCCCTGAATGCGTTCTTGTATCACATATCGCAGGCACTGCAAAACGGCGAAACGATAAGCGGCAAAAATGTCAAAAAAGATCTCGCTCCTATCAGCGCCGACACCTTTGGTGCGGGGCTACTGCCACAAGAGAGCAAGGCGCACATAAGCGAGCTACTTAGTGCCAAGCAAAGCGCCGACACGCACGAGCTAAACGAGCTGCGCTCTAAGGCCTTTAGCGATGATGGATATGAAATTTCACAGCAAGATATGCCGACACTTGATGACCTTGAGCAAGAAAAATTTATGCTTTTGCTAGATATCTCTGACGTAGTCGCTAAGGATCTGCAAGCTAGAAACGAGGTCTTTAGCACCCAGGCGTATTATAAATTTTCGCTTGCCGTGTTGATAACCTTTGGGCTGCTTTGTTGCGCTATTTTACTCGCCAAAAAGCTAAAAGAGCTTGAGAGTATAGGCTCTAAGATCAGATACGTCCAAGAGGAAATTTTAAAGCAAGAACGCTGCGACTACGCACAAACGCTGCAAAATTTCATAAATTTCAATAAAGAAATTTTAGGCAAATATGAGCGCATAGGCACGTTCAATAAAATAAAAAATAGCTATTTGATGCGCCTGAACAAGGCTTTAAAGTCAAAATACAAGCAAAATTTACAAAGCTTAGCCTTTTTAAGAAAGACCTACGCCTCGAGCGATCAGATAAAGGCGATAGATATCTTGGAGGAAAACAGCGCGTCGGTATCGCTAAATTTTGAAAATATAAAAAATGTCATAGATATAGAAAATTCCGACCTTGAGCTAAAGGTGGTGAATTTCGATCCGCAAATCACCTTTAAAAGCGTGCTGGAGTCCAAGACCTCAGATATGACCGACAAAAAAATAAACTTCGTAACCTACATAGACCCAAGCCTAAACAGCATGCTCGAAGGCGACGAGAGCAAGATAAAGACCGCCGTCTCAAACCTCATCATAGGCGCCTTGTATCAATGCAATCCATATGCAAACATCATCGTAGAGATAAAAGATCAGACCAATAACGTGCAATCAGGCGTAACGAGCCTTTGTGTGAGCGTGAAAAACAACGCCGACGCGATGAGCAAGGAGCAAATAGACGCGCTTTTAGACGCAGATGAAGATCACAAAAAAAATGCAAACGAGCTTGAGCTTTATATAAATATCGCAAATATGTATCTAGGGCTCATGGATAGCCGCCTAGCCATCGACAGCACGCAAGGCGTGGGCAACGAATTTAGATTTGTCTTAAAGCTGGCTAGAAAAGAAAAGATCGAAATTTTGAGGTATGATAAAAAGCTAAAAATAGGCTTCGTCCTAGATACAAATGCCGAATACAACGCATTTATTACCAAAATGTTAAACGATCTTGGTATAAAATTTGAAAGCATATCAAACCTCAAAAACCTAAGCGAGCCGCAAAAATACGACACGATCTTGATGCGCGAAAGTAAAAACGCACCAAGCGGGCTTAAAAACCTAACCGTCATAAAAGACCCGCTCACGCCTATCCGCCTCCTACAAAAGCTCTCAAATAACGCATCGCCCGGATATTCGCAAAAATTTATCATCACAAAGCCACAGATCTTGATATGCAGCGCAAACGCCCTAAGCCTCGAGATGCTAGCATACGCCTTCGAGCTTTACAGCGTCGAGCTCACGCTAAAAAGCGGCTACGACGAGCTAGCTGACACACTAAAAAACAAGCATTTTGACCTGATCTTTATAGATATGTCGCTTTGTAAAGACGACATAACGCACTTTGCAAATAAATTTAAAAAACTAAAACACACGACGCAAAATGCGCAAACCAAGACGATCGGCATCGTATCAAACACTAGCGACGTTTCGATGCGGCAGGTGATGGAAAATTTCGACGAGTGCGTCAAAAAGCCGATCGATACGCGGGCTTTGACGACGCTTTTGGATAAATTCATACCGAATTTTAAAAATTTCGTTATCAGAGAGTGCGTCCTCATCAAAAACGAGGATATCATACTTTGCAAAAAGAGCGACATCGAAAATAAAATTTTCGGTGCGGCGCTCGGGGAATTTGGTAAAAATTTAAGTATAGCAAAAGGGTTTGGCGAGCTGATCTCAAAGATGAACGAAAAGCCTTTTGGGCTTATATTAGTCGATGAGAGCGTAGCAGACTTTGACATGGACGCGCTTTTAGGCATAGTGGAGACGTTTAGGGAGCGCTTTAGCGTAGATGCCAGGATGCTTGTTTTTAGCGATAAGTCGTATCAAAGCCACGCAAAAAGCTATATAAAGGCGCTTTCACCGCATATCAGCAAGATCGAGCTAGCAAACGTCATCAAAAACGAGCTAAACGATATAGGTAAAGCGCAGTTGTGATGTCTGGCAAATAGCTAAATTTTACTTGCCTTTGGCGGCAACGGGCAGGCGTTGCTGCTTACTAGAATTAAGCGAAGTTAAGATTTAGTGCGTTTTGCTATGAAGCTACTTATCAAAAGCTGCGAATGTAGTGTTGCAAAAAATCGCGATCAGCCTTGCGGATTTCCTGATTTTTAGAGGGTGTCTTACTCACAAACTACGACCGAAGCGTTGCAAAGAAAGTGTTGCCGCTCATTTTATTAAAAGGCTCTGTTAAAATAAAAGTAACTGACACTTGCTTCGTAAACCCTGCTCGCTCCGCAAGACGCCGAACATGTAGCACGATTTTTGGCTTCGTTGCGCTCGCAACTGCAAGCAGACCGCGGTCAGCTACCGCTTCCCTGTCCTCGTAGCGAAGTCTCGTTACGAGTGCGTAGCACGCTCTACTTGTAGTTGCGAGCATAGCGAAGCAATGTAAAAATCGGCGGCGATAGCGTCGCTTCACAAGGTTTGGCTTCGCTTTGAGAGCTGAAGATCAATAAAATATTTTAATAGAGCCTATTAAAAAACCAACGCTTCAATCCTACGTAAATAAAAAAATCTGAACCGAAATTTCATCACAAGTGAATAACGAACAATCACAAAGAGCAGCAAAGAGCAATGTTGCTAAAACACCAAATTTAGCCTTTAAACCAGTTTTTTATCTTATCAAAAACGCTTTGGTTATCGCCCACGCTCGAGCCGCTTTTTATCTCGAAGCTATCTTGAAGTTTTTTTAGCAGTTCTTCTTGCTCTGCGGTCAGTTTTTTAGGGTTTTGTATGGAAATTTGCACGATGAGCCTACCAATACGCTTTGAATTCACTCCCTTTACGCCCTCGTTTTCAAAAATAAACTGCTGTTTGTCCTTTGCACCGATTGGCAGCTTTAGCTCGGTTTTGCCGCGAAGCGTAGGTATCGTTATGCTCTCGCCAAGCACCGCTTGCGTGAAAAATACCGGGATCTCGATATATACATCGTCGTTATGACGAACGAAATACTCGTCCTCTTTGACGCTTATACTCACGTAAAGATCGCCCACATCGCCGCGAGGGCTCACATTGCCTTTACCGGCTATTCGCATACGCATTCCGCTATCCACGCCTTCGGGGATGTTTATTTTTAGGCTTTGCTCCTCTTCTTGATAGCCGCTAGTGCCGCAAGTCGGGCATTTTTCCGCTGCGACCTCACCAGTGCCGTTGCAATACGGGCACTCCTGCACGATACTCATAAAGCCGTTCCCGCGCGAAATTTGCCCTCTGCCGCCACAGTGTTTGCAGGTTTGTTTTTTGCCGTCCTTGCTACCGGTACCGTGACAATCAGGGCATGGCGTCTTGTGCGAGTATTTTATCTCTTTCTCGCAGCCAAAGACCGCCTCGTGAAATTCTATCGTTATAGGGATCTCGAGATCTACCGGGTATTTGTCCGCGCTTTTACGTCTGCCGCCGCTCCTGCCTGCAAAATCCCCAAAGAACGAGCTAAATATATCCGAGATATCAAAATCAGCACCAAATCCGCCAAATCCCGATGCGCCGCTTAATCCCTCTTTGCCGTATCTGTCGTAAATTTCACGCTTTTTGTCGTCGCTTAAAACCTGATACGCTTCATTTACCAGCTTAAATTTATCTTCCGCCTCTTTATTTCCAGCGTTTCTATCGGGATGGTATTTTAGCGCCAGCTTTCTATACGCCTTTTTTATCTCATCGCCGCTGGCATTTTTGGATATCTCTAAAATTTCGTAATAATCGACTTCCACAACATTTCCTATCTAAGCTTATTTTAAATTTGACGATTTTATCCAAATTTTTATAAATTTAGAAAAAAATTTAACATTTTAGCGTATAATCACAGTCTAATCAAACAATAAAGGATACATTATGATTAACGTTTTAATGATAGAAGACGACCCGGAATTCGCTCAAATTCTGGCTGAATATCTCGATAGCTTTAATATAAAAGTAACAAATTTTGAAGACCCTTATTTAGGACTAAGCGCAGGCATCAAAAATTTCGACCTACTGATACTAGACCTCACTCTTCCTGGCATCGATGGACTTGAGGTTTGCAAGGAAATACGCCAAAAATACGATATCCCTATCATCATCAGCTCCGCACGCTCCGATATCAGCGACAAGGTCGTAGGGCTTCAGCTAGGAGCGGATGATTATCTACCAAAACCATACGATCCAAAAGAGATGTATGCGCGTATCACGAGTCTGATACGCCGCTACAAAAAGACCAACGAAGTACAAGAAGAGGTCGTAGACAGCGCCTTTAGGATAGATGAGAAACGCCATGAAATTTACTTTAACAACGAGTCTTTGACGCTGACTCCGGCAGAGTATGAAATTTTGACATATCTCATCAAACAGCACAGCTTTTCGGTCTCTCGCGAGCAGCTGGTCTATAACTGCAAGAGCCTGAAAGACAAAGACTCAAAGAGCCTTGACGTCATCATCGGACGTCTACGCACAAAGATCGGCGACAACTCAAAAGCGCCAAAACATATATTTTCCGTAAGAGGTATAGGATATAAACTCATCGGATGAAATACTCCATCACGACCAAGATCACTATCATATTTGCGATGGCGTCCTCGCTGATGTGTTTGCTTTTCGTAACGTTTGCAAATATACAGCGAGAAAGCGCGCTGGAAAAGCTACGCGACAAACAACTAAGCGCGATGAACTATCTTTTGGCACTTTACGAAAGAGCCAATCCCCCAAGAGATTTGGAGCACTACTTTAAAAATTTCGGTCTTGAATACGTCGGAAATAAAAATTTAGCCACCTCGGTCGCAAACAGCGGCAGCCCGATCTTCACCAAGCACACGCCCCTTGGGATAGTGCAGTCGATGAACTACAAGGACGATCTTTACTTGCTCATAAAAAATCCCTCGTTTCAGTTGCTGCTTGAAAGCAACGAAGCCAGACATGTGAACGACCCGCTGTGGGTCGCGTTTTTGATCGTATCGGCACTACTCATCTCGCTTTACGTTTCGGTGTTAAAAAGTCTCTTGCCGCTTAGGAAACTCAGCAAAGACATCAGGAAATTTGCCGGTGGCAACCTGGACGTCGTCATCACTACCAAATCAAGCGAAAACGTGCAAGACGAGATCGGGCAAGTCGCGATGGAATTTGACAACGCAGTTTGCAAGATCCGCGATCTCATACGCTCCAGACAGCTCTTTTTAAGAGCTATCATGCACGAGCTGAAAACCCCTATCGGCAAGGGTCGCATAGTCTCCGAGATGGTCGCGAACGATACGCAAAAGATGCGTCTCATAAACGTTTTCGAGCGACTCGAGATGTTGATAAACGAATTTAGCAAGGTCGAGCAACTACTATCTAAAAGCTACGCGCTAAACTACCAGGAGTGCCACTTTTCGCTCATTTTAGAGCAGGTGCAAGACATGCTGATGCTAGATCGCTTCGAGGAGCGTGTGACCTGCGATATAAAGGACGATGTGCTTTTGCGAGTGGATTTTCAGCTTTTTAGCCTCGCGATCAAAAATTTGATAGACAACGCCCTAAAATACGCCGACGATAAAAAAGCGATCTTGGTTTGCGACAGCGACTTCATCGTCATTAAAAATTTAGGCAAAAGGCTTGAGCATCCGATAGATCACTATAAGCAAGCCTTCGTTAGAGGCGAGAAGACCACCGTCGGCAGCGGCATGGGACTTGGACTATACATCATCGAGCAGATTTGCCAAATGCAAAAATTCGATCTTTTATACGAGTATGACGGCGGCTATCACTGCTTTAAGATCAGCCTGCACGCTCAAAAAAAGCTGGCTAAATCATGAAAAAAGGGCTAGAAAAATTCAACGAGCTAGTCGATGCTTTTGGCAAGCTTCCCGGCGTAGGTAAAAAATCAGCCGCCAGATTTGCCTACTTTGTAAGCATGCAAGACAGCTTCGCGGGACTCAGGCTGGCTCAGTGCATCGAGGATGCGGCCAGGTTTATAAAGCGCTGCGAGAGATGCGGCGGGCTTAGCGAAAATGAGATTTGCGACATTTGCGCCGATGAAGCGCGAGATAAAAGCATGATAGCCATCGTCGAAAGCCCTAGAGATATCTTGGTCTTCGAGCAAAACGGGATCTACGAAGGGCTTTATTTTGTGCTTGACGAGATAGATGATGGCGCTATAAATAGGCTAAAAAGCATGATCGAGCTAAACAAAGCCATAGAGATCATCTTTGCCTTTACGCCGGGCCTTAACACTGACGCCTTGATGCTTTACGTCGAGGATAAGCTTGGCATGAGTGAGCTGAAATTTAGCAAGATCGCCCAAGGCGTACCTACCGGAGTCAGCCTCGAAAATGTCGATATGCTCTCGCTTTTAAAAGCACTTGAGAGCCGCACTAAGGCTTAAAATGCTGGGCGATGAAAATTTAAAAGAGTGTTTTTCAAATTTAGATACTCGCTTGGTCTCTCAAAAAGAGATAGAAAATTTCATGCTGAATTTACTTCAAAACTACGTTTTTGTGGTGTCCGGCAAGGAATTTGTCTTTGCCGAAATAGAGGCTTATTTTACCAGGAGCGATAAAAATACATTCAAAAGAGTCTCGCAAGCAGGCGAGATATTTTTTCATAATTTTGGCTTTGATATATCGTTTGAGAGCTCGCTTGAGAGTAGCGGTGGGATCTTGGTGCGAAGTTTAGAGGAGCTAAAAAGCGCGAAATTTATCACAGGGCCAAGAAAATGTATGAGCGAAATTTTAAATTTAAAGACGCAAAGCCTAAATTTCTCGCTAAGGCACGCGGCAAATATTCAAAAAGCTGCGGGCTTTACGGAGAGGATCCGCAAGCACTCGCAAACCGAGCCGCCAAATGAACCGCGAAGGCTCATCAGCACGGCACTTGAAAAATATCTTTTAAAAGACGGCAAAGAAGCGCGCGAATACAAAAAATCTCTAAGCAGGTATCTAGCCTAAATTTCGCCACGATAATCAGCTAAATTTCCTATCAAATCCCAACTAAGCAAGTGCGGCGTTTAGATAATATTCAAGCTGATCGTGCCTTAAAATCCTAATGAGATTCGTGCTGCCCTCGACTCCGGTCGGGTATCCAGCCGTGATGAGATAGGTCTTATCGTGCTTGACAAATCCCGCGTCAAAGGCCTCTTTCACGACATTTGCAAGCAGGATGTTGAGCCTGGTTTTTTCGATCACGAGTGCTGGAGTGACGCCCCATGCCAGTGTCAGCGAGTGTGCCGTCTGCTCATCGTGTGCGATAGCGATTATATCGATGTTTGTGCGGTTTCTAGCTAGCTTGATAGCTGATTTGCCAGATCCCGTGATAGCCAAAAATGCATCCGCCTTTATACGCACGGCCAGGCTGGCTGCGCTCGATGCGACCATGTCGGTCTCATCAAAAAATTCAAATTCGTCAAATTTGTTGTAAGGATAGATGCCTTGCGTCTGCACGATCGTCTTACTCATCGCCTCCACGACTGCGACAGGGTTTTTGCCGATGGCGCTCTCCTCGCTTAGCATCACAGCGTCAGTACCGTCTAACACGGCATTTGCCACGTCGCTTATCTCGGCTCTAGTGGCGGTCTCGTGCTCAGCCATACTAAGCATCATCTGCGTCGCCGTGATGACGGGCTTGCTTGCGGCGTTAGCCTTTTTGATGATCAGCTTTTGGATAGTCGGCACTCTGTAAAACGGCACCTCTATGCCAAGGTCACCGCGAGCGACCATCACGCCGTCGCTTTGCTTGATTATCTCGTCGATGTTCTCGACCGCGTCAAATTTCTCTATCTTTGAAAGCACGCTTGCGCGAGAACCAAGCTCTTTTAGGATATTTTTTGCCTTTATAACGTCGTTTGCGTTTTGCACGAAGCTGATAGCGACGAAATTTACCCCCTCTTTGGCGCCAAATTTCATATCCTCTTTATCTTTTTGCGTGATGATCTCGATGCCCAGGGCCGTATTTGGGAAATTTACGCCTTTGTTTGAGTTTAAAATGCCGTCGTTTTGTATCTGCGCCTTTACCATCTCCTCCCCAGCCTCTACGATCTTAGCGCGTATCGAGCCGTCATAAAGATAGATATGCTCGCCCTCTTTTAAAAGCGGCAAAATTTGAGGCTGGTTGATGCAGGCGGTGTAGTACCCCGGTGCGACTTTGGAGCCGGTGATATTTTTGGCATAGACATCGAGCCTATCGCCGGTTTTTAGCTCGAAAGGAGCTTCGAGCGCACCTATCCTGATCTTTGGGCCACAGATGTCTTGGAGTATGCCGATACGCACATTTAGTCTCTTTTCGATGTTGCGGATCTTATCGATGTTTGATTTATGATATTCGTGAGTGCCGTGGCTGAAATTTAGGCGAAATACATTCACTCCGGCCTTTACCATGCGCTCCATCGTCTCTTCATCGTCGCTGGCAGGCCCTAGAGTGGCTACTATTTTTGTCTTTTTTATCATCTTTGCTCCTTTTTTGAGCTTAAAATTTCGTGGATTATAGCACATTTTGAAGCGTTGTCATTTTGAGGGGATTTTGATACGAATATGTTGAAATTTTGATATTTTGGGCGCAAGGACGTTAAATTTTGGCTATAATAGCCCAAATTTTAAAGGAGAGAAAATGAACAAATTTCTGGTGGCATCGCTTGGGTTGCTCGCGTGTGCGTCGCTTGCTATGGGCGCGGACGGTAAAGTTTATAAGCTAAAACTAGCTAGCTCATGGGAGAGCACGATGCCGGTGCTTGGCGAAGTGCCAAAGGAGCTAAAGGATCGCGTCGAAAAGATGAGTAACGGACGTATCGAGATCAGGATAGACTACCCGTCAAAACACAAATCGCCTTTCGCGCTACTTGACTTTACAAAGAGCGGTCAATACGATATCGGATACACGACTAGCTATTATTACAAGGGTAAAGACGCAAAGATGATGTTTTTTACAGCGACGCCTTTTATGATGAACACTGCCGAGCAGACCGCATGGTATGAATTTGGCGGTGGCAAAGAGCTTGAGGCCAAGGTGTTTGATCCGTATAACATCAAAATTTTTAGAGCCGGTAACACCGGTACTCAAATGGGCGGCTGGTTCAAAAAAGAGATAAAGACCATCGATGACCTAAAAGGCTTAAAAATAAGGATCCCTGGCTTTGGTGGTGAAATTTACGCAAAGCTTGGCGCGAATATCAACACTATATCAACCGGCGAGCTATATATGGCTCTTGAGATGGGCACGATAGACGCGGTCGAATGGGTCAGCCCGGCATACGACATGGCACTTGGCTTTCACAGGGTTGCAAAATACTACTACACAGGCTGGCAAGAGCCGACCGGCGAGACACAATTTTTCGTAAATAAAAAGGCTTATGAGAAACTGCCGGCCGATTTGCAAGCGATATTCGAGTCCGCAGCGGCCGATGTGGCACAGATGGTAAATACGAAGGTCTTTTTCGTGAATACGCAGTATTGGGCCAAGATGAAGAGCGAATACCCCGATATTGAGGTGAAGTCTTTCCCGCCTGAAGTAATGGCCGCACTTAGAAAAGCGACAAACGAGCTGCTAGACGAGGAAAGTGCAAAAGATCCTCTATTTAAAGAGATCATAGACTCTCAAAGAGCCTTCATGAAAATGGCTCGCGAATGGACGAAAATATCCGACTACGCTTACATCAAAACAAGCGAAGAGTAAAATTTATTCCGACTCGGCTTCGAGTCGGAATTTTCTCATCACAACTTAAAAATTTCACGCATAGATTTTTCTATTTTGGCCTCGTCAAGGCTGGAGTCATAAAATAAATTTAGCGCTAATACCGCCTGAAAAAGCAGCATATCCGCACCATTTTTGCATGTGAGGTTGTTTGCTTGGGCTAGATTTAAAAAGGCGGTGGATTGATTATAGATCACGTCAAAGGCGAAATTTGACTGCTTTATCACCGGCTCTAAAATTTCGATCGGAGCAGGAAGCGAGTCGTCTCTTAGCCCTGCCGAGGTAGAATTTACGATGAGATCGTAGCCTTTTACTTTAAAATCATCCCAGCAATAGCACTCGAATTCTTTATCGAAAGCGGCTAGTCGCTCTTTGCTGCGGTTGATGAGAGTAACCTCGGTATCGTTATCTTTTAGAGCGTGAGATAACGCTTTTGCCGTGCCTCCTGCGCCTATGACGAGTGCCGTTTTTATCTTGCCAAATGGCACTATGGCACGCATAAAGCCCGGTGCGTCGGTATTATAGGCTAAAATTTTATCGTTTTTTAAAACTAGGGTGTTTGCAGAGCCCGATCTCATAGCGATTTGCGATGCCTCATCGGCAAGCTTTAGGGCGTATTCTTTATGAGGGATGGTCACGTTCGCGCCATCTAGCTTGAGAGCTCTAAATTTTGATATGAGTTTGCTTCCGTCCTCCAGCAAAACCCTGGTATAAAGCGCGTCAAGACCGAGATCTTGCAGCGCTTTATTGTGTAGTCTAGGCGAGATAGAGTGCTCAACTGGGTTTCCAAAGACCGCAAAAGTTTGCATCATTTTACCCTAAAGATAAATGCGTCCTTATTTACGTCTTTGCGGATATCGTTCAAAGTCGTTTGTAAATTTTTATCGTCGAAAGGTCCGACTAAAATTTTAGTGACTTCGCCCACTTTTAGCGTATGGTAGCTATATCCTTTAGCCTGGATTTTCTTTATATAGTCCGCATTTGGATTAAATTTACCAGTCGCAAATACCTGAACGTAAGCGCCTTTTGAAGTGGCGCCTTTAGGTGCGGCGGCAGCCGTGGCAGGCTTGCTGGCTTGCTTTGTAGCGGCTGGCTTCTCGGCTTTTTGCTCTGCCGGCTTTTTATCGCTAGCCGCTTGCGCCTTAGGCTTAGCTTCCGCTCCGGCTTGTGGCTTGGTGTCAGGCTTTGCTACTGCAGCAGGCTTTTCTTCTTTAGGCTTGGTTTCCGTCGTAGCAGGCTGTGGCTCTTTCGCGTCCGTTTTGGTGGTAGTTTTGCCGCCCTCTTTGTCTTTTAGCTTTTTGATCATATCCTCAAAGTCATCTTGTTGTTTATTCTCAGGCACTATCGGCACTTGCTCAAATAGCTGACCGTCACCCTTTTTATCATCCGCTTGTGTGAGTGGAGGCTGTGCGACGGAGTTGTTGTCCTGAGAGGCTAATTGATTATTTGAGGCCGGCTGCTCGATAGGCACAGGCGGCAAGGCAAGCCTTGAGTCGTTGTCTACTTGAGACTGAGCCGAGTCGCTTGAGTTTAAAATTTTCATCGCGACTATGATCACTAAAAACAATATGACAAGCGCGGCGATAAACATCAAAAGCTTCTTTATCTTCGCGTTTTTAGCCTCGTCATCTCTATCTAAAAGTATATCTTTTAACTCTTCGTTTTCCATTTTCGCTCCTTACATATATTTTGACCAACTAGCGCCACGCTCCTTTTGGTAAAGCTTATATGGCAGGGTTAGGATATTAAATTCCTTAGGCATATCCATCGTAGGAAACATCCTCCACTCTTTGGCTAGACGCTGAGAGAGCTTCATACTTAGCATGTTTGCCAGCTGATAGGCCTCGTTTAGCGTCGTATGCCCTTTGTGGATATAAAGATGCAAATGCCCGGACGTCTTGCTCTCATACGCCGTAAAATTTATATACCCCTCTTCTCTAAGCAAAAGCTGTGCCCTATGCCAAAACCTCTCCGGCGTCCTGCCATTATAGTCAAAAACGATATTTTCGACCTTGTCGCCGGGCAAGATGAGTGAGTGCGCGACCGTGATCTTGCCCTCCTCATGCTCCTTGATGACGCTATAATTTAGCGGTTCGTCGATCCTTTCAAATTTATTGAAAAATGTCTTGCCCTTATACTCGATCTTGCTGACGATATTGTCACGCTTGATCCAGTAGTGGCTGGTGTTTATCTTTATGAGCGCAGTATCTATGCTTTGCATCAAAAAGTCGCTCTATCATAAATGATAAATTTATGCGCAAGCTCCTTTAGCTCGGCTTTTATCTTCTTTTGAAGCTCGGCGTTGTTGATGTCGCTTAGCACGTCGGCTATCTTGTTTGCGATGATCTCAAATTCAGCTTCTTTCATACCACGAGCCGTTAGTGCGGGACTGCCTACGCGGATACCGCTTGTCACGAACGGACTTCGCTTCTCGCCTGGGACGGTGTTTTTATTTACCGTGATACCAGCGTTGCCAAGTGCGATGTCAGCATCTTTGCCGCTAAATTCTCTATTTAAAAAGCTCATCAAAATGAGGTGATTATCAGTGCCACCGCTAACTAGATCAAATCCGCGAGAGATCAAAATTTCGCCCAGCTTTTTGGCGTTTGCTTTGACCTGCTTTGCGTAAATTTTCCACTCCGGGCTTAGATTATGCTTAAAGCCAACTGCCTTTGCAGCGATGACATGCACGAGCGGTCCGCCTTGGATGCCCGGAAATATCGAAGCGTTTATCTTTTTGGCGTATTCTTCGTTGTTTGTCATGATTATGCCTCCGCGTGGTCCGCGAAGCGTTTTATGCGTAGTCGAGCTCACCACGTCGCAGTGCGGGAAAGGATTTTGATGTTCGCCTGCCACTACAAGCCCCGCGATGTGCGCCACGTCCGCAAAGAGCAAAGCTCCGACCTCATCGGCGATGGCTCTAAATTTATCAAATTCTATCTCGCGCGTGTATGCGCTAGCACCGCAGACGATCATCTTTGGCTTCACGATCTTTGCGATGTCTAGGACGCGATCGTAGTTTATGCGTCCGTCAAGCTCCACGCCGTAAAAAAAGCTCTCGTAAATTTTACCCGAGCTACTGACCTTTGCGCCGTGCGTGAGGTGTCCGCCGTGGCTTAGATCCATGCCTAAAATTTTATCACCTGGATTTAGCAGTGCGCCATAAACGCCTTGATTTGCCTGTGAGCCAGAATTTGGTTGCACGTTTGCAAATTCGCAGCCAAAAAGCTGCTTGCACCTATCGATGGCTAGCTGCTCGATGCCATCGACGTATTCGCAGCCGCCGTAGTAGCGTTTGCCCGGATAGCCCTCGGCATATTTGTTTGTTAGGATCGAGCCCATGACCTCCATGACCTCTGGGTAGGTAAAATTCTCACTCGCTATCATTTCTAGGTGGTCGCACTGGCGTTTTAGCTCCAAATTTACCAGATCGAAAATTTCTTTATCGTAGCTTTGCAAACTCATTTTTCATTCTCCTTTATTTCACTTTTTAGCGGGCGCATCGCAGGGAAAAGCACCACGTCGCGAATAGATTTTTTATTTGTTAATAGCATCACGAGACGGTCTATGCCGATACCCTCGCCCGCAGTCGGCGGCATCGCGTATCCAAGTGCTCTAACGTAGTCCTCGTCCATCTCGTGCGCTTCGTCGTCGCCTGCATTTTTAGCCTCGATCTGCGCGGCGAAGCGGTTATACTGATCGACCGGGTCGTTTAGCTCGTTAAAGCCATTTGCCAGCTCTCGTCCGGCGATAAACAGCTCAAATCTTTCGGCTATTTCAGGGTTTTTGTCGCTCCTTCTTGAAAGCGGGCTGATCGAGATCGGATAGTCGATGATGAAGGTCGGATCTATGAGCTTTTCTTCGACATAGTTATCAAAAAGCTCGGCTTGCAAATGCCCAAGATCGAGCTTTGCATTCGCTTCAAAGCCGTCCGCTTTAAGCTTGGCTAAAATTTTATCTTTATCCTCGATGATCTGCGGATCTAGTCCGCCCACCTCGACGAGTGCTTTTTTGTAGTTTAGCCTCGCAAACGGCTTACTAAAATCAACCTGCATACCGTCAAATTCGATGATCTTTGGCAGATCAAGCTTATCGATGAGCACATTAAATAGCTCCTCTGTTAGCCCCATTAGATCGTGATATGTGTGATACGCCCAGTAAAATTCTATGCTTGTAAATTCGGGATTGTGCGTTAGATCCATGCCCTCGTTTCTAAAATTTCTATTCATGTCATAAACGGCTTCAAAGCCGCCCACGATGAGTCGTTTTAGATAAAGCTCAGGCGCGATACGAAGGTATCTATTGACGCCAAGGGCGTTATGAAAGGTAACAAACGGCTTGGCGTTCGCACCACCGGCGATCGGGTGCATCATCGGTGTCTCGACCTCTAAAAAGCCCTTCTCTTCGATAAATCGGCGTATGGTACTGATGATTATGGAGCGTTTTTTGAAGTCGCTTCTGACCTCGGGGTTCATTATTAGATCGAGGTATCTTTGTCGGTAGCGAGTCTCGATATCCACGAGCCCGTGAAATTTCTCAGGCAAAGGCGAGATCGCTTTGGAGGCTAAATTTAGCTCGCTAACGTGCATCGAAAACTCACCCGTTCGCGTCACGAAAGCATAGCCGCGCACATAGATGATGTCGCCGACCTCGATGTTTTTCTTTACGACCTTAAACCACTCCGGATCAAGTGTTTTATTGCTAAAATAAATTTGTAAATTCCCGTTTTCGTCCTCGATATTTGCAAATATCGCTTTGCCGGCGTCTCTGATGAGCTTGATACGACCGGCGAGGCTCACATACTGCCCTTCGGCTTTTTTGTCTTCGGTGTTTATGATGTGAGCGAATTTGAGCCTAAATTTTGCTATGTCCATATCGCGTCTTAGAAAGTGCGGGTATGGATTTACGCCCATTTTTCTTAAATTTTCAGCCGTTTCAAGCCTTTGGATTTCTAGTTGGTTGTCAAATATCACTTCACTTGCCCTTTATGTTATTTTTACTGCACTCTTCGCATATACCATAAAGCTGCATCATGTGTCCGGTGAGCTTGAATCCGTGCTCTTTTGCGATGCTTATTTGACGTTTTTCTATCATAGGATCTTCAAATTCTATGATGAGGCCGCATTTCCTACAGATCATATGGTCGTGGTGCGGCTTTGTCGCAAGCTCGAATTTTTTGCCCTGCGAGCCAAAACTGATAGAGGTCACCATCTCGGATTCTTCGAGCAAATTTAGAGTGCGATAAACGGTTGCGATACCGATATTTAGCTCAGGATATGTCTCTTTTATGAAAAGATATAGCTTTTCAGGCGTAAAATGCTCGCCGTTATTGTAGAGCGTTTTGAGCAAAATTTCACGCTGTTTAGTGTATTTTAGGCCATTGTCGCGAAGCACCTTTTTGAATTTCTCGAGCAACGCGTCGTATTCTAAATTTTCTATCATCTCATCTCTCCTTTTGTGACGTTTGTATCAGTATTTGTTGTAGTATTCGCATCCATAGTTATAAAAGCGTCGGTCTTGTTTGACTCGCTTGGCCGCACCATCATATCGTCGATATCGTTTTTAAGGCTTTTTACATCGATATTTGTTATCCATTTTCCAGTGGCTAGTAGCACAGGATAGACCTTGCTACCCTGAAAATAAGGCTCTATGTTTTTGTTTAGGTATGTCCCGGCGACAACCGCAATCACGGCCGAAAATGTGAGGAAAATTTTACCGCTTCCGGCTAAAAATCCGCCGAATCTATCTAAAAATCCAAGTCCGCTAAGAGCGATGATCTTGGATAGGAATTTGCCTATCAAAAGACAAACTATCCAAAAGACTATCCAAAGCCCGATGAATCCGATGAACTGAAGCATCGAGGCGTTTTCAAATTTATAGATGTTCGAGCTTATGAAATTTTCAGCCACATCAGAAAACCTGCTCGCCACTATGAGGCCGCCGATAAGACCGATGAGTCCAAAGACCTCTTTTATCAGTCCGTTTAAGATCCCTTTTATACCCAGTATCAAAACCAAAGCGATGACGATTATGTCAAACCAAGTTACAAAATCCATATCAAGCACCTGCACCCATCGTATTTAAAAGCTCTTGCTGACTGGTCGAATAACGCAACGCATTTTCTTTGGTTATAAGGCCGCCTTTTATGGCCTTTATCAAAGACTGCGTCTGCGTACACATGCCAGTTTGCTGCTGATTTAGCTGCATCTGAGAGTAGATCTGATGCACCTTGTTTTCACGGATCAAATTTGCAACGGCCATGTTGTTGATCAAAATTTCATGTATCGCGCACCTACCGCCGTTAGTCTTTGGAAGCAGGCTTTGCGAGATGACCGCCGTTAGCGAGACGCTGAGCATGTTTCGCACCTGAAGCTGCTCGCTGCCGTCAAAGCTGTCGACTATCCTGTTTATCGTTTGGATAGCGGAATTCGTATGTAACGTTCCAAAAACGAGGTGTCCGGTTTCAGCCGCTGTTATCGCGATAGATATCGTCTCTTTATCTCTCATCTCGCCCACCAGGATGATGTCAGGGTCTTCGCGCAGTGAAAATTTAAGCGCTCTAGCGTATGAGTGCGTATCAGTGCCGATATTTCTGTGTGAAAACAGCGCTTTTTTGTTGCTATGGACGAATTCCACCGGGTCTTCTATCGTTATGATATGCTTTCGATAGTTTAAATTTATCTCGTTTAGCATCGCTGCAAGGGTGGTTGATTTACCGCTACCAGTAGGTCCGGTGACTAAAATAAGCCCCTTTTCGCGCTTTATGATATCTTTAAAAATCTGAGGAGATTTCAGCTCATCAAGAGATGGAATTTCGATAGGTATGATACGAAATGCGGCCGCTAGATCGCCGTTCATAGTGTAGTAGTAGTTGCCGCGAAAGCGTCCGATACTTGGTAGCTCTATCGCAAAGTCAAGCTCTTTGTTGTTTTCAAGCTCGCTTTTTTGAGCGTCCGTTATCAGTGCGTAGCACAAAGTCTCTATGTCCTTGCCACTTAAAATTCCAAGCTCAAGAGGACGCAATGTACCGTCGATCCTGATTTGAGGCTCGGATCTTGCGACAAGATGCAAGTCGCTGGCTTTATTGAAAACAACGGTTTTTAGTAATGTTTGTATGTCTGTATTTGTCGGTCTTGGCGGTGCTTGGACTATGTTGTTGTTCGTTTGTATCAGATCCATTTGTCACTCTATGATTTTAGGAACCGAGAAAAAGTGCCCTTCTTGGGAAGGAGCGTTTTTTAAGATAACATCTATCACGTCGCTAGCGATAGGACTATCCTCTCTTAATAAAGTCCCGCCCTTTATAGAGCTCACTACGGCCTCGCTACCCTTTAAATCAAGCTCGTTCAAAACATCTACAAAAGACACGATCTCGCTTAACTGCCTTTTGATCTCTTCGCGTTTGTCGTCATTTGTCTTTAAAGAGGAGAGTTTTTCGAGCTTACTAAGAAGCGCATCGTCAATCTGCATAAAAAACCTTTTATGATCAATTTTGAGCCATTATATCATATTCAAGCTTTAATTTTGGGCTGCTTTAAATTTATTTATGCTACAATTTGCGAACTAAAATTTTAAGAAGGACTAGGCATTGGCTATCAAAGAGGACTTAAACGAGATCAAAAAAGAAATAGGCGCGCAAGAGCAGTTTTTAGAGAGTGTCATAAAGGGCGAGAGATTTTTCAACAAAAACAAAAAGCTTCTCATAGCTTTGCTTGTTATCGTCGTCGTCGCGCTCATAGCGCTATATGCGAACAAGATCATCGATAACCGCAAGGTTGTAGCGGCAAATGAGGCCTACTCAAAGCTGATAATGGACGCCAACGATACCAAAGCGGCTGAAATTTTAAAGCAAAACGAACCGTCCGTTTACGCGCTTTACGAGCTTAAGGCCGCACTTGAAAAAGGCGACATCAAAGCCGCAAAAGAGCTTGCGAATTTACCTGTCGATCCACTCGTAAAGCAAATAATCCTCTCTCAAACTACCGATCAAAGCACACAAATTTTAGCTTCATACGATGCGCTTTTGCAAGGGTTTGAATACCTGAAACAAAACAAAATAAGCGAAGCAAATGCCGAATTTGCAAAGATTCCGTTAGATTCGCAGCTCATGACTTTGGTTAAAAATCTACAACACTATCAGGGAAATAAATAATGAAAAAATTTACGCTTTTACTGACTTTGGGCTTAGCTCTTATTTTAGGCGGATGCGGCACGAAAAGGCAATATTTCGAGCCAGAAACCATAAGCGGCAAGATAAAATTGTCCCAAGATCTGCCATCTTATATCAAATCGGCAAATGCAAACGCCGCGACGCTAAATAACGGCAACATCATAACAAAAGACGGACTTGATACCAGCGTCAAACTGCCTCAAGACTTCAGCCTTTTAAACAAAAACGGCGAATTTTTGATCTCTGCTGACATATACGGCGATCTAAACGTTACCGACGGTAGCAATGCGACCGTCTATCAGGGCAAATTCCCGACTGCGATCGTCTCGGCGTCGATGGAGGGGAATTTACTGGCCGCCATCAGCGCTGCAAATCATATATATCTAATAGACATCGTGCAGGCAAAAACGCTGATGGAGTATAAATCCTCTGAAATTTACGCGGTAGATTCGCGCGTAGTAGCGCCTTATTTCATGAGCTCACTCATCATTTATCCGTCGCTTGACGGTAAAATTTACATCGTGCAAAAGGATACGGGCAGAATTTTACGTGACGTCGTCGTAAGCTCGGAGAATTTTTTCAACAACATCATATTTTTAGACGTCGTAGGCGACAGTATGATAGCCGCGACCGCTAAAAAACTCATCGTCATCAATCCGCAGCAAACGGTCTATTACGACGGTGAGATCAAAAATGTCCTCGTAAATAACGATGAAATTTACATCTTCAAAAAAGACGGCAATATCGTCAAAACCGACCTTGGACTAAAACAAAAAAACGAGGTCAATTTTAAATTCGCCATTTTCTCGGATGCGGCGGCACTTGGCGATCAGCTTTATATTGTGGAAAAAACGGGCTACATCATAAAGACCGATCTTGATCTTGGCAACGCTAAAATTTACGAACTAAACGATGAGATAGAGGATAAAAGCTTTATGGGTAAAGGGGCGTTTTACTACGACGACGAATTCGTAAAATTCGAATAATGAACCCAAAAATCTGGCCTCTTTTTGAAGCGAGGAAAATTTTACTAAAAGATCTAAAAAACGTCGAACTTGGCGAATTTTGCAAAAGGCGAACGCTGAGTGCCTACTTGGGCGTCGATATAAAGGGCTTTTACGAGATAGTCTTTTTAAGAGAGGCAAAAAGCAGGCTACTTCTAAAAGAGGCGCGTGAGATCGATGAAATTTGCGCCAAAATAGAGCAAAAATTTCAAACCGCCATCAAAAAAAGAGTGCTGTTTTATAACTCTGAAATTTGCTCTAAATCGCTTGAAATGCTTAAACAAAACGGCTGGAGATGCTATGATTTTGTGTGACATCGGCAACACGAACGCGACGTTTTTAGATGAGGGTAAAATTTCGCGTATGAGCGTGGAGCAGTTTAGCGCATACGAGCCAAAAGAGCGGGTTTATTTCATCTGCGTGAACGATGAAATTTTAAAAAAGCTAAAAAAAAATAAACTTTTCGTCGACCTAGAGCCACATTTTGAGCTAGATACGATATATCAGGGGCTTGGAGTCGATAGAGTCGCCGGCTGCTACGCCGTAAGCGACGGAGTCATCGTAGATGCCGGTAGTGCGATAACGGTCGATATAATGTCAAACTCCATACATCTTGGCGGATATATCCTGCCCGGGATCGCGAGCATGTTAAAAGCCTACGAGAGTATATCGCCAAGGCTAAAACTACCCATAAATTCGCAAATCGATATCGACGCCCTGCCCCAAAAAACGGTCGATGCGATAAGCTACGGCATACTAAAGCCTATCGTCACGTTGTTAGAAAAGCTCGCCGGCAGTAAAAAGGTCTATTTCACCGGTGGGGACGGGGAATTTTTATCGAAATTTTTCAAAAATGCGATATGCGACAAGATGCTCGTATTTCGCGCTATGCAAAAGCTCATCAATCAAAAAAAGGAAATTTTAAAATGATAACCATAGCTCTACCAAAGGGCAGGATCGCCGAAGATACGCTTGCTATTTTTAGGAAAATTTTTGGCTCCGAGTTTTTATTCGAGGATCGCAAGCTGATCTTAGAGGAGGGGAATTTCCGCTTTTTGATGGTGCGAAACCAAGACATCCCTACTTACGTGACCGAGGGTGCGGCTGATGTCGGTGTGGTCGGACTTGACGTGCTTGAGGAGCATCATCCTGATGTGGTCCGCTTACTTGATCTGCACATAGGCAAATGTCGCGTTTGCGTGGGTATAAAAAACGACGAGGAGCTTGACTACACGCAACCAGAGCTCAAAATAGCCACCAAAATGCCAAATATCGCCAGAAACTACTTCGCGCAAAAGGCGACTGCTTTAAAGATCATCAAGCTTTACGGCTCGATAGAGCTAGCTCCATTAGTAGGGCTCAGCGACGCTATCGTCGATGTCGTGGAGACTGGCTCTACGATGAAGCAAAACGGCCTTAAGATAGCCGAGACCATAATGCAAAGTTCGGCGCATCTCATCGCCAACAAAAGCAGCTTCATCATCAAAAAAGATGAAATTTTAGAGCTTTATCACAAGATAAAAGAGCAAATTCCAAAGGCTCAATGACTCATCTTAGAGTGATCGTGTCCGCCCATGCCCTGCATTTCGTGACTCGAATGATCCATGACGCGCGTTTTGTTTTCATCATGATCTGACATATCCATGCCGCCATGATCCATATTAGGCATTTGCATGTTCATTTCGTGATCCATATGCATCATTTCGCCTTGGCTTGGCTTCCAGCCAGTTATCGTAGGATCTACCATACCAAATATCATCGCGACGTGGCCGACCACCAAAAACGTTATAAGCAGGCAAAAATGCAGCTTCAGCTTCGCTCTGTCAGCTAAATTTTTACCTATCACGCCGATCTCTAAAAGCGCGATGCTAAGAAGCGGGAAAACACCGAGCAGATATGAAGTAACAGCGATGATATCGGCACTTCCGCGCCATTTTATGCCAGGATAGATATTTATCATAAAATAAATCACCAAAGCCGTGAAATAAAAGCCCAAAACTATACCGATCAGCCTATTTACCTTTCTTACCGCGCTATTTTTGTCGTCTATGTTATACATCGTGAAAAACTCGGTAGCCACCAGTAGCTCGGCCAACCCCACGGGGATAACCATATAAAATATCAAATTCCACGGTTGATCGAGCGATAGAAGCTCCATGTAGTGCGTCATCATCATGTTAAAACCTTTAGTTTGAAATCAAGGCGTAATTATAATTCTTTTAGATTAAATGAAACCGATATTTATACTAAATATTTTTGAAATTTAGAGGTTTGTAGGCTACGAGTCACGCTATGCAAAATTTTCGATCAGCTCTTTAAATACAAGATAAAGCCGCTTGATATCTTTTACGCCGACTCTTTCATCGACTGCGTGTATTCGGTCGTTTATGACGCCAAATTCTACTACCTTTACGCCAAATTCGGCTAGATATCTAGCGTCGCTGGTGCCACCTTTTGTGTTTAGCTGTGGTGCTACGCCGCTTATTTTTTGCACCGCTTCACTCATCGCACGCACGATCTTGCTATTTTTATCGGTCAAAAAGGGCTTTGAGCTTTGCTTTAGACTAAGCTCGAAATTTAATCCCTCAAGCACGCTTTGCAGATAGTTTTTCACGTCATCCGCACTCGTGATGTCTGAATTTCGCACGTTAAACATTATGCCTAGCTCGCTTGGCGTGACATTACAGACCTCCATGCCGCCGCGAATATCCGTGATAACAATCTTGCTAGGAGAGAAAAACTCACTTCCCGTGTCCATGTCATGACCAGCGATCCTAGATAAAAGAGGAGCTATTTGATGCACGGGATTTACGCATTTTTCAGGATATGCGGCATGTCCTTGCACGCCTCGTATCAAAATTTTACCGTTTATAGAACCGCGCCTGCCAACCTTTATCGTATCGCCGAAAACTCCCGTACACGTAGGCTCGGCGACGACTGCAAACTGCGGCAACTCGTCGCGCTCTTTTAAAATTTTGAGCGCCTCTAACGTCCCAAAGAGCGCATCGCCCTCCTCGTCGCTAGTCAAAATGAGAGTGAGCCTACCGTTAAAATTTTTAGCATCGCGGCAAGCGCAGACAAAAGCCGCCACGCCGCTTTTCATATCCTGTGCGCCGCGTGCATAGATGAAGCCGTCTTTCATCACGGGCGTAAACGGCTCGCTCTGCCAGCCCTCTCCCGGTGGCACGACATCGACATGCCCCGCAAAGGCAAGGTGCGCCCCATCGCCAAATCTTTTACTCAATATCAAATTTTTAACGCCGTTTTTTTCTATAAAACGAGCCTCGAAATCGCCAAGAAATTCCGCTATAAATTTCAAACATCCGTCATCATCGGGCGTGATGGAGCGAAATTTCAAAATTTCAGTAAAAAACGCTACGACATCCATCAAAACACCTTTTCACCGGGCGCACCCAGATAAAATCCCTGGAATTCATCTACGCCTATCTCTTTGCAGATATTTAAAATTTCCTTTGAGTGGACGTATTCGGCGATGGTTTTTATGCCAAGGTCTCTAGCAAATGCCACTATCGCGCGCGCGATGGCGTAGGAGTCTTTGTTTATATCGATGTCTTTGATTATGGAGCCGTCGATCTTGACATAGTCCGGCTTTAGCTTGAGGATATATGAGAAATTCGAATACCCCGAGCCAAAATCATCAATCGCGATCTTTGCGCCCATATTTTTGACCTTATCTATAAACATACTCACGCGCTCGACGTTTTCGACGTCCTCATCCTCGACGATCTCAAAAACGGTCCTATCAGCGACCTTGTGCTTGTTTAATAAATTTATGACAAGCGCACTCACATCGCCGTCAGTCATATCTCGACCGCTCAAATTTATCGATAAAACGAGATTCTCGTTTTGACTTAACTGCTCGAAGCTCTTTTTGATAAGCAGTTTTTCAAGCTCGGCGTAGCGCTTGATGCGTTTTGAGATACCCAAAAACACATGCGGAGAGACGACCTCGCCCCTGTCTAGGATGCGTATCAGGCACTCGTATTTTGCGATGTTACCGTCTCTATCGAATATCGGCTGATAATAAGGCACGATGTTGCCGTTTATGGTCGCATTTTGTATGAGTTTGGAGCGTTCGATCTGATCTTCGTACTCCTCTTTTTGATTTAGCCCTTTAAAATAGCAAACATAGTCTTTATTCAGCGTTTTGGCTGATTTTAGCGCTATGGCGGCCTTTCTTAGCGTCTGCTCCTTATCAAGCGCAAAGCCTATGGTGCTATGTATCTCGATATCATCGACCACGGCGCCGTTTTCATCGGTGACGCTTATCATGCGGCCTTTAAATTTACCAAGTAGCTCGTCAGCCAGGTCCTCATATCTATCGATGAAAAACTCCCCGTCCTCGACAAGCGCGAACTGATCGGCCTCGACGCAGTAAGCTATCATGTTTTCGCTCTTTGCAAATTCGCTTAGTAGCTGCGCCATCTGCACTAAAATTTTATCGCATACGAATTTACCGTAAAAGTCGTTCATCTTGCCAAAATCATCGATATCTATCAAGACGACTTTAGGAGATTTGAAATTTTGTATGTCTCTTAGCAAGGCGGCTTTGTTTAAAAGCCCTGTCATCGGATCGATATAAAGCTTATCGCCGAGCTCTTGTATCTTTTTGCGACTGGCCTCTTTGACGTGCAGATAATCATGCTTTAAATTTAGATACCTAAGCACGAATAAAATACACGTAAACAGCCCTGCAAGCGCTCCGGCAAAGCTCAGGATAAACGTAAGGAGTAAATTTTTAACCGCCCACTGCGAAAAATATTCATCGTCCGTGCCGCTTATTTTTTGATTTATCGTAGCCTTAAAGCCCACGATATACTGTCCGCTGGCTGTGAACATACAAACAAGAGCGCTGTTTTCAGGCAAAATTTTAGCCGTGAAATAATCCTTTTGAAAATCGTGATTATAGATATTGCCACACTCTTTGTCCTCAAAGTCCGTGCCTATGCGGTTTTTTTGATCCGAGGAGGCGACGATGTCAAAGCCGTTTTTGCCGTTGTCTTTTAACAGTACGACGTCTCCTACGGCGTTATTGTTTATGTAGTTTTGAAAGCTATCGATGTCGTAATGGCTCACGTCTTCTAAGTAGTTTACGTATTGATGCACCATATAATCGGTCTTTTTGCGGATAGTGTAGCTGTCTTTCGAGACGGCGTTAGAGTATTTGTAATAAAATGCAAAAGAAATTTCAGCCAAGAAAAACGTCACCAAAAGCACAACGACAAACGTCACTGCGCGTATGATACTCAAGCGTTTTTGCTGCTTATCGTCGTTTGACATGATCTAGCCCCCTCCATTGTATGCTGATGATTTTAGCATTTCTTAAGTAAAATTTATCTTTTATTCTTAAATTTAGCCTAAAACTGCACTATTTTCGCACCAAAGCCGCCTTGATTTGGTGGAGCGTCAAAGAAATTTTTAACGCTTGGATGCTCTTTTAAGAAATTTTTGACCGCGTAAGCTAGCTTGCCCGTGCCTATGCCGTGATAGACAGTGACCTCATCAAAGCCCATGACTAGGCTGTCGCTTATAAATTTATCGAGCTTTGCTATCGCTTCATCGGCTCTAAGCCCGTGCAGATCGAGCACTACGCTGGCGGTTTTTGGCTTTTGCACGCTTAAATTCACGCCGCCTTTTTTAGGAGCGATGAAATTCCCGCTCTTCTTTAAAAGCGCGATAGGCACGCGAAGCTTTATGCCCTCGGCCTCTATCGTCGCATCGTTTTTAGAGATATTTAGCACCACGCCTTTTATCTTTTCATATTTCACGTGATCGCCTATTTTCAGCTCCTCAGGCTTTGCGGGCTCTGGCTTAGCGATAGCCTGCTTTTTATCGTTGGCTAAATTTAGCGCGCGCTGCTTATCCTTCGTGTCTTTTAAATTTATGACCGATTTTGCCTGCTTTATCGCCTCGAAATACTCCCTCTCAAGCCGCGAGATGATAGCGGCGATCTTTGCCTCGTTTTGCTCTTTTATATCCTTTTGCTCTTCGAGCATGCGCTCAAGTCTCAGCTCCTTAGTCTGCGTATCTTTTAGCTTTTCATCAAGCGCAGTCTGTAAATTTAGCGTTTTTGTGATGACTTCGTTTAGATTTTCCTTATCTTCGCCGTATATTCGCTTGGCCTGGGCGACTAAATTTAGCGGTATGCCGTAGCGAGCCGCCGTCTCAAAGGCATAAGACTTGCCGATCGTGCCCTTTAAAAACTCAAATTTCGGGCGCTCCGCCACCTCGTCATAAAGTGCCGCCACGAGCTCGACCTCCGGGTTTTTGGCAAGCAACATCGCAAGGCGCTTGTGGTGAGTCGTGATGATCATTTTTATATCTTGGGCGATGAGCTTTTCGATGATGACGCCATAAAGGCTCGCCGCCTCTTCAAAATCAGTCCCGAGCTCAATCTCGTCGATGCCGATGATGAGCGAGCGCTTATTAAAAAGCTTTGAAAAATGCAGCATCCTACCCGCAAACGTCGAGATATCGTCTTTGACGTTTTGCGGATCTTCGATGATAGCGTCAAACTCTTTAAACGAGCCGATACTGGAATTTGCCGCGTTTATACGCATAGGCAGCAGGTATTTTGCAAGCAGCGCGGCCGAGATGATGGACTTTAGTAGCATCGACTTTCCGCCTGCGTTCACCCCCGTGATCAAAAGCACCTTCTTGCTAAAATCCACGCTCACGCTTTTTGGATTTTTAAGAGCCGGATGAGCGAAATTAGAGAGGATTATTTTATTCGAGCCGTTTGGCAGCACAAACTCGAAATCGCGTACACGGGCCAAATTTACGCGCGCTTGATATGAGTCAAAAGTATCGAATGCCCCGTTTATAAATTTCAAAAAAGCAAGCGCCTTGCTCATCTGCGAGCTTAGCCTTTTGCAGTGCTCATATATTATCTCCTCGCGCCTATCGAGCAGCTCGCTTTGTTCTCTTTTGAGTCGCTCGATGTTTGCGGGCGCGACGTAAAAATATCCGCCCGAGCTTCGCGCGATGACGGTGCCTTTTAGCGCGTGGTTAAAGCCACCTCGAACGAGCAGGGCCTCCTGCGCGCTGATATAATGCACCTGCGTATCTACGAGATAAGGCGCGATGTGTTTTGAGTAAACGAGCCTTTTTAGTTCGGCGTCTATTTGGGATTTTTTAGCTTCAAAGGCCTGCCTTATCGAGCTAAGGCGCTCATCGACACTATCTTTGAAATTCCCGTCTTTATCAAAGCTGCTCGCCATCTGCTCCATCGCAGGCGGAGTCTCGATCCTAGCTATCCACTCGCCAAGACGCCCCTCGAATTTCAGCCCTCTAAGATAGAAAAAATAGCGTATGATCTTTGAAAATTCGTAAATTTCGCTGATGTGAAGCACGGCTTGCTTGCTAAGGCGCATAAGAGCGTCGTCTAAATTTTGCGCGCTTTGAGGTGCGTCGAACTGATACTTTGCAAGCTCGGTTATATTTTCAAAATGTATCTTACTGTCGCCTTGCATGAACAAGGGCTTCTCGCGCGCTAAAAGGGCGCTAAAACGCTGCAGATACTCGCCCAGATCAAGACGCGAAAATATCTCTTCTATCTCTTGCATGGCCTACTCACAAGAGCTTATCGGCACTATGACGCCTGAAAATTCCTGTGCGTCACGCTTTGCGACAAAGCAAGCGGTGCCGAATTCGTAGTTGAATTTATCGCTCGTTACGTTGTATTCGCCGCATTTCAAGCTCTTGCCTTGCTTGAATTCAAGTAAAAGCTGCGAAATTTTGCTCTCGTTCTTGTCGATGTGCGTCTCGTAAAGATACGCAAAAGCTAGCCCACAGAGCAAAACGATAGTCACCGCAGCCTTTATCTTTTTACTGATCTTTTCGTCCTTTATCGCCCAAATGGCGCTCAAAAATATAAAAACCCCGAGCAAAAATACGATGTTCCTTACCATTTTCCGCCTTTATAATCAGCTATCATCTCTTTGTAAAGCTCGCCTCTAGCGCTTATTTTGGCTAAAATTTTATCCCTCACGGCCGCTATATCTTGACGCTCTATGAGCATCTTTACCGCCATGTATGGCGCATTTGGCAAGAGCGCTTCGATCTGAGCGGCATTTAGCTTTTGCGACCTAGCCAGCGCTATCGTGATGTCTTTTTTGCCTAAATTTACGAGCGATGAAATTTCACTCTCGCTCAAGCTCTCATTTTTGATGATGGCTAAAATTTTATTTTCATTTTCAGGGCTAAGATCCGCTAAGACCTTGGCTCGATCTTGCATAGCTGAGTCTTGCTCTAATGCGCTGTTTTTAGCGTTTAGCTCCTCGTTTTTGCCTGAATTTTCGCCGCTTTGCTCTAAAATTTCATCCGCCTCAAAGCTTTCGCTCATCTCGCTGCCCTCTTGGAAATTTTCCTCCACGGCTTCCACGAGATCGCCGCTCATCTCGTCAAATTTATTTCCAAAAACATCCTCGCTCACTAATAACCTCCACGTAGCTGCACGCTGATATCGCCAGCGCCAAAGCCGACCACGATGCCGTCACTCAAGCGGTTTTTCACGCCGAATTCGTCGGTGAATTCTATCGCTTCGCCCACGCGCTCGACCTTATCGGTAAAGATCGGGCTGTACTCGCTAAATGCGCCCTTCATATCGACCTCTATCGGCTTCTCGCCGGCCGCATAAACAGGCAGTATCACCAGCTCGTCCACTCCTTTAAAACACTCTTTAAAACCCTCTAAATTCGTGCTCAAGCGAGTGTAGCGGTGAGGCTGAAAGATAGCCGTCACGTTTGAGACGCCAAGCAGCTTTGCGTATTCAAAGACTGAATTTAACGTCGCTCTTATCTCGGTGGGATGGTGCGCGTAGTCATCTATCAAAATGAAATTTTTATCCGCGCTTAGGATGTCAAAGCGTTTTTTTATCCCTTTGAAATTTAGTAAATTCTCTTTGATGTCTTTTAACGGCGTCTCGTGAAGTGCCGCCAGGATCGCGAGCGAGGCATCGATAGCGATGTGCTGGCCCATGCCAAAGACCTCGAATTTGCCTAAATTTTTGAGGTTGAAGCTAGTGTATGGCTGATAATCGCGCACAACCATCGCAAGCTCGGTGATATCGCTACTTGGAAAAAGTCGTATGGCATCAAGCTTCAAAGTACTCAAAAACTCGTCCTCGGCGTTTATCACGCGTACTTTGGCTCGCTCTAAAAAGCCCTTGTAAGCTGCGTAAAATTTAGCCAGGTCATAGTCATAATGCTCCATGTGCTCGGGCTCGGCGTTTGTCACGACGGCCAGATATGGGTTTGAGTTTAAAAAGCTAGAGTCGCTCTCATCGGCCTCAAATACGACATTATCGCTTTGTGCATAGCGCATATTAGAGCCAAACTGCTTTGAGATGGCGCCGATTATCACCGAGCCTTCGATGAGACTGCTTAACATCGCGCTCGTGGTGCTCTTGCCATGTGCTCCGGCTACGGCAAATACGCGCTTATCTTCAAGCACGTAAGGCAAAATTTCCTTTCTTGAAAAGCATTTTATGCCCTTTTTTCTGGCCTCTACGAGCTCGACGTTATCGTCCTTGATCGCGGCCGAATAAACGACGAAATCTTGATCTTTTATGGCTTCTTTGCAGTGAGGCGTGATGACGTCCATGCCCTGCTCTTTTAGCTCCTGTGTGATTTTGCTCTCTTTGATGTCGCTGCCGCTTATCTTGTGGCCTTTTTCAAACAAAAACCTCGCGATCGCAGAGATGCCGATACCGCCGATACCGATAAAATGCACTTTTTTCATATCCACTCCCAAATTTACTTGGATTTTTGACTCTTTTTAGCCCGTTTGTCGCTAGTCAGCTCAAAGCTAGTATCGATTAGATCAAAGACCTGCTTCTTGTCGATATCGCTACTTAAATTTACGCTTATCCAGTGCTTTTTGTTCATATGATAGGCTTGCAATATCCGCTCGTCATCTCTTAAAAGCATCGCTAGATCGGGACTACATTTCACATTTAAAATTTCAAGCTCACCGCTTGCATCAAAGCCCAGCTTTTTAGCCTCCACGTTCATAAGTAGCGCAAACCACTTTAAATTTTTAGTGTGGCGAAATACGGCAAATTCAGGATATTTGTCAAACACTCTTTGAGCCTTAACGCCAAATTTATCGCTGATGTAGCTAGAAATTTCCTCTTTTTTCATCTTTTCTTCCTTTTGAAACAATAATCCAGATGATCGTCCACTACGCCAACAGCCTGTAAAAACGCATAAACACTGGTGCTACCAAGGAATTTAAACCCGCGCTTTTTCATATCCTTCGCCACCTTGTCAGATAGCGGCGTCGTGGCCGGGACTTGCTTTATATCGCTCCAAGAATTCACGATCCTTTTACCGTCCGTAAAGCTCCAGATGTAGGCGTGAAAGCTGCCAAATTCTTCCTGCACCGCCAAAAACGCCCTCGCATTATGCCTAAGCGAGCAAAGCTTCAAGCGGTTTCTTATGAGCCGTTCGTCGGCTAAAAAGCGATTTATTTCAGCATCACCGTAATCCTTGATGACATTTGCATCAAATCCGTCAAAAGCCGCTCTCATCGCCTCGCGCTTTTTTAGCACCACATGCCAGCTGATGCCGGCCTGCATGCTCTCAAGCACGATATGCTCAAACAGCGCTCTGTCATCTTTTACTACTTCGCCCCACTCGTTATCGTGATAGGCTCTGTAAAGATCGTCTTTTTCGCACCACTCGCAACGCATTTTCATAAATTTTCGCCGATCCTAGCGGCTATTTTTCTAAATTCCCAAAGCGAGTTCGCCGCGCTTATACGCTTTTTGTCGATGTCTACGATCATCATCTCCTCGTTTTTGCCAAGCCTTGTCTTGACCTCGCCAAAGGGATCGATCAGCATCGAATCGCCGTAAAAGTTCCACTGCTCGTCATTTGAGTGATGCTTGCCGACGCGGTTCACGCGCAGGACATAGACATTGTTCGTAAAGGCTCTAGTCTTTAAAAGCTCCTCCCAGCGCGCTTGGCTAAAAAACGTGCATGCAGACGGCACCAGCACGACGTCCACCTTTTTAGACATCATATACGTCCAGCACGCGTCAAAATGCGCCTCAAAGCCAAACATCACGCCGACTCTGATCTTTTCGTGCACGAAAACGGGTAAATTTAGCGAGCCACCGGCGTCGTTGGCGAAAAATTTCGCCTCGTTCCAGTGCGCGTAAGGCATCAATATCTGCTGATCGTAAATTTTAGTCTGATTGGGGCTAAATTTTGCCAAGCTTTTAAAAAGCTCGCCACCGCGCAAATTTACGATGGGAGCTACGATAGTGAGGTCGTATTTTTTGGCTAAATTTGACAAAGAGGCCTTTTTGCGCTCGCTTTGCTCTTTTATGAGGCTCTTTGGCATCGTAAGAAGCTCTTTAAAGAAGCTATTTAGCACGTATTCGCCAAGTACCATGAGCTTTGCACCCTCATCGGCGCAAATTTTAAGATAATAATCGATCCTCGCATCGCTAAGCGGCAAGGTCGGTAGCTGAAGCGCGCAAATTTTACTCATCGTCCGCCTCCTCGATGCTAAGCTCGGCCTTTTCCAGGATCGCTCTAGCCTCCTTTAAAAGCTCTCTGCCTTCCTTGAAAAGCTTTAGGCTTTGCTCTAAATTTAGCTCCTCTTTGCCAAGATCCTCTAAAATTTTATCCGCAATTTTCAGCTTGTCTTCAAAATTTTGTGCGTTGTCTTCTTGCATTTTCACTCCTTTATCTCGCGCTCGATCGCCCTTTTGACATACATTTCAAATTTTTCTATCTCGACTAAAAACGCGTCGTGCCCGTAATCGCTGTCGATCTCGATGTATTCGGCCTGTTCTTTGCGCCCCATATCGTAAAACGTATCGTAAATTTCACGCATACAGCTTGGCGGAAAGAGCAGATCGCCTTTGAAGCTTATTAGGCTTAGTCTGGCTTTGATCGGTGCAAGCGCGTCTTTTAGGCTGTCATAATGCCTCGTACAGTCAAAGATATTCATCATTTTTACGATATATAGGTAGCTTAGCGGATCGAAGCGCTTTGGGAAGTTGTATCCGTTATACTCCATATATCTATCCACCTCAAAACGCCCTAAAAGCTCGTAAAGTCCGTCTGTCTGGACGAAATTTCGCCCGAATTTCGCGTCCATGCTCTTTGGGCTCAAAAAGCTGATATGCCCCGCCATGCGCCCGTAGGCCAGGCCATTTAGCCCGTTTTGTTTTATCTCGTTTTCGTCGTATTGCCCGTTTTTAAACTGCGGATCTTTCAAGATCGCTTCGATACCTATTTTATTAAACGCTATCGCCCAAGCCTGCGTTTGATAGGTGCTAGCAAGCATTATCACGCGCTCGACAAAATCGGCAAATTCTATCGCGAAGCAAAGTGCTTGCATACCACCCAGACTGCCTCCGATGAGCGCTCTAGCTTTGTTTATGCCAAGCTCCTTAAACAGCCTCATTTGCGCCTTTACGACGTCGCTTATCGTAAGCACGGGAAATTTCAAGCGATACTGCTTGCCGCTACTTTTATCAATGCTAAGTGGCGAAGTAGAGCCGTAGCATGAGCCTAAAATGCTTACGCAGATGACGAAGTATTTGTCGGTATCTATGCCTTTGCCGCTACCGATGAGGCCGTCCCACCAGCCGGCTTTGCTATCGTTTTGATATATCCCGGCTGCATGATGCGAGCCGGTAAGTGCGTGACAGACCACGATGACGTTGTCTTTTTTGGCATTTAGCGTGCCGTAGGTCTCGTAAACGAGCTCGTATTCTAGGAGGATACGACCGCTCTCGAGATAGAGCGGTTCGTCAAATTTACATTTTTGGGTCTTTATATTCAGCACTAATTGACTTTATAGTTTGGCGCCTCGTGCGTGATGACTACGTCATGGACATGGCTCTCTTTTAGTCCGGCGCTTGTTATCTCTACGAATTCAGCCCTTTCTTGAAGCGCTTTTATATCTTTTGCTCCGACATATCCCATCGCGCTTCTAAGTCCGCCCGTTAGCTGGTGTATGACATCTTTTATACTGCCTACATAAGGCACTCGTCCTTCGATACCTTCAGGCACTAGCTTGTCTTGCGCCGTACCCTCTTGAAAATAGCGATCCGAGCTACCGCGCGTCATCGCACCGATCGAGCCCATACCGCGATACACCTTATACTGACGCCCTTGAAAGGTGATGACCTCACCAGGGCTTTCTTCGCAGCCAGCCAGCAAGCTTCCCGCCATCACGCAGCTAGCGCCCGCAGCTAGGGCTTTAGCGATATCGCCTGAATATTTCAGTCCGCCGTCAGCAGTCACCGGGATGCCAAATTTGGCCGCTTCGCTCGAGCAGTCATCGATCGCCGAGATCTGAGGCACACCCACGCCCGCTACGATACGAGTGGTGCAGATAGAGCCCGGTCCTATGCCTACCTTTATCCCGTCGGCTCCGGCGTCAGCCAGGTCTTTTACGGCAGCCGGATTTGCGATGTTCCCCACCACGACATCGACGTTGAATTTTGATTTTATCTCTTTTAGAGTATCGATTATGCCCTTTGAATGTCCGTGTGCAGAATCCATGACTATGACGTCCGCACCCGCTTCTACGAGTGCTTTGACGCGGTCAAGCTGACCTACGCCCACGGCCGCAGCCACGCGTAGCCTGCCGTAGCTGTCTTTATTCGCGTTTGGATATTCTTTACGTTTTTTTAGATCTTTTATAGTGATGAGTCCGTCAAGCTTGCCGTTCTCATCGACGATCGGCAGCTTTTCGACGCGATTTTGACTGAAAATTTTCTCCGCATCGTCAAGTGTGCAGCCTTTTGGCGCGGTGATCAGCGGAGCTTTCGTCATACGATCTTTTACAAGCACGCTCTTATCGGTTTCAAAGCGTAGATCGCGGTTTGTCAAAATCCCTATGAGCTTGTGCTCCTCATCGACTACCGGAACGCCTGAAATATGCAGGTCTGACATCAGGCTCAAGGCCTCGCCGACGCTGGCTTCCGGCTTGATAAAGATAGGGTCTATTATGACGCCGCTTTCGCTCTTTTTCACACGCCTGACCTCTTTTGCCTGCGCTTCGATGTCCATATTTTTGTGGATGACGCCGATACCGCCAAGACGCGCCATCATGATAGCGGCCCTATGCTCGGTAACGGTGTCCATCGCGGCCGAGACGATCGGGATATTCAGCTCTACGTTCTTGCTAAATTTCGTCTTTATGTCGACTTGCTTTGGCAAAATTTCGGAGTATTGAGGCATAAGCAACACGTCTTCAAAAGTAAGAGCTCTTTTAACTATCTTCATCTTCATCCTTTTATCAAATTTTCCAAGCTTTTAGCACCGTCTATCAATGTCTGCTCGTCCCACGCCTTGGCGATTAGCTGCGCGCTGATGTTTAAATTTTGCCCGTCTTTTGCGATCGGCACCGAGATAGCAGGAAGCCCTGCTAAATTTACGCTGATCGTGTAAATATCGCTAAGATATGCCTGAAGCGGATCGCTCATCGAGCCAAATTTCGGCGCGGTAGTCGGACTGACTGGCATAAAGATAAGGTCGGCTTCGTCTAAAATTTTCTCATACTGCGCCTTTATGTGTGCTCTGGCCTTTTGAGCCTTGATGTAGTAAGCATCGTAATACCCGCTACTAAGCACGAAAGTACCAAGTAAAATTCGCCTCTTGACCTCTTCGCCAAAGCCTTCGGAGCGAGAATTCACATATAGCTCTTTTAAATTTTTAGCCTCCGCTCTGCGTCCGTATCTCACACCGTCATAGCGGCTTAGATTTGCGCTGGCTTCGGCCGTCGCGATGATGTAATACGCCGCAACGTCGTATTTTGAGTCCTCTAAATTTTTATAAACGATCTTATGTCCGAAATTTTTAAGCTTGTCGATAGCTGAATTTAGAGCCTTTTTCGTATCCTCGCTCGCGTTATTCACGTAGTTTTCGATGACGCAGATGTTTAGTTTGCGTTCGCCGTTTATCTTGTCGGCAACGCTACTAAAGGCTACGTCCGCGCTAGTGCTGTCCTTTTCGTCGTGGCCGGCGATGATGTCGTAAAGGATCGCGGCGTCTTCGACATTTTGAGCGATAGGTCCGATCTGATCGAGACTGCTTGAATACGCCGCCAGCCCGTATCTGCTGACGCGTCCGTATGTCGGCTTAAATCCTACGCAGCCACAAAATGCCGCCGGCTGACGTATCGAGCCGCCTGTATCGCTCCCAAGTGCGGCTATGGCGATGCCGCCGGCCACCGCAGCTGCCGAGCCGCCCGAGCTGCCGCCAGGCACGTGCGCGTGGTTTAGAGGATTTAGCGTATGTCCGTAAAACGAGCTCTCGGTCGTGCTCCCCATCGCGAATTCGTCCATATTCGTGCGGCCAAAGGCGGCTAAATTTCGCGCTAAAAGATTTTCTATCGCGGTCGCGTTATAAGGGGCTATGTAGCCTTGTAAAATTTTAGATCCGCTAGTCACGCTCCAGCCTTTGACCTGGATGTTGTCCTTTATCGCGATAGGCACGCCCTCGCCTAGCTTTGAGAGCGGCAGATCCGCTAGCTGCTCGACATAAGCACCGAGCTCGCGCTCTTTGATGATCCTAGCTTCCAGCTGGGCTCTTAAGTCTTTTATCTCTTCGTTTGAAAGCTTCAACGCCTCTTTTAGAGTTATCACTATCCTTATCCTTTGAATTTATTTACGAGAACCACACCCACGAAAGTAAGCGCCAGTATAAATGCTATGGTCAAAACGATCGCGCTAAACGGCGCAGGCTCAGCAAACACTATTTAGTACCTCGCTGCATCTCTCGCAGGTAGAGCCGTCGATTATGGCGTTAAATTTCCAGCATCTTGGGCATTTACTGGCGTCGCTTAAAACGATCTTGAATTTCTCGCCGTCTATCTCGAACTCGCCTAGCCCTTCGTTACCGCTGTATCTATGAACGTCGCTGACCATGTAGATATCGGCTCTCTCCACGCTGTCGTAGCTTAAAATTTTAGCAGATGTGGTCTCAAGGACCAGCTCGAGCGTTGATTTTATCTTTTTGCCCTTTTTAAGGGCGTCGATGAGCTCGAAAAACTTCTCGCGGCTGGCAAAAAGCAGCTCGTCTTCGACGTCAAAGTCAAAATTTATCGGCTCATAGACAAGATCGAACGCGTCCTTCGCGTCGCCTTTTATGATCATAGGGGCGTAGTCCATCACCTCATCGACCGTGCATGTGAGCGTCGGAGCGATCAGCGGCAAGAGGCTTTTTGTGATGATCGCCATCGCACTTTGTGCAGACCTGCGTCTAGGAGCATCTTTCGCGTCGCAGTAGAGCCTATCTTTGCAGATATCAAGGTAAATCCCGCTTAGATCGGCCGAGAGGAAATTTAAAAGCAGGTTAAAGCCTTTTGAAAAGTCATAAGCTCTAAAACACTTGCTAGCCTCGTCAAACACATGCTTTGCACGGCCCAGTATCCACTGATCTAAAAAGCCAAAATCGGTGCTGATCGTCTCAAGATCGTTTACGTTTGCGAGTAAAAATCTTATCGTATTCCTGATCTTTCGGTATTGCTCGCTTACTTGTTTGAGGATATTTTCGCTGATCTTTAGATCGCTTGAATAATCGCTCAGCCCTACCCAAAGGCGCAAAATTTCGACACCGTAGCTCTTGGCCACGTCTTGCGGGGCTACGACGTTTCCTTTGCTCTTGCTCATCTTTTGTCCGTTCTCATCGACCGTAAAGCCGTGAGTGAGGATGTTTTTATATGGTGCGTGAGAATTTATCGCGGTGCTCACCAAAAGCGAGCTTTGAAACCAGCCTCTGTGTTGATCCGAGCCCTCCAAATACATATCGGCCGGGTAGCTTCCAGCGTCATAGTTTTTGCTATTTAGCACGGCATGCCAGGTCGAGCCCGAGTCAAACCAAACGTCCAGGATATCCATGACTTTTTCTAAATTTTTAGCCTCAAAGCCGGAGTCTGGCGCTAGAAGCTCCTCTACGCTCATATCCCACCAAGCATCAGCCCCTTTTTGCTCGAAAATTTTAGCTATATGCTCCAAAATTTTAGGCTCGAATATCGGCTCTTTGGTGTCCTTACGCCTAAAAAAGGCTATCGGCACTCCCCAGTCGCGCTGGCGAGATATACACCAGTCCGGGCGATTTTCTATCATCGAGCCTATACGTTTTATACCAACAGACGGGTAAAATTTCACGTTTTCAAGCTCGCCACGGGCTACTTCGCGAAGCGTTTTGCCACCAAGCTTAGGCTCGTCCATAGCTATGAACCACTGCTTCGTCGCGCGGTAGATGACCGGCTTATGCGTCCTCCAGCAAAACGGATACGAGTGTGTGAATTTCGAGACATGGAGCAGATTTTCGCCCAAAAGCTCGATTATCTTCTCGTTAGCCTTGAAAATATGCATACCCACAAAGCTATCTACGACATCGACCCTTAAAAGCGAGTGCGCCCTTAGCGTTTCGTCATAAAGCCCGCCGTCATCGACTGGCATCAATATCTCTTTAAAACCGTATCTTAGGCAAATGTAATAGTCATCCTCGCCGTGCCCAGGAGCCGTGTGCACCAGTCCCGTTCCGCCGTCCATCAGCACGTGATCGCCTAGTAAAAATCGCGATTTTCTATCGTTTAGAGGGTTGATAGCGTGAGTGTTTTCAAGATCGTTTGAAACGAACTCTTTTAAAATTTCGCCCTTTGTGAGGCCTAAATTCACGAGGCTTTCTAGCAATGGCTTTGCAAAGATCAAATTTTCGCTTGTCAAAACGTAAATTTTATCCGGCTTTAGGCTGATGGCCTGGTTTGCAGGCAAGGTCCAAGGTGTCGTGGTCCAGATGACGGCCTTGGCTTGTTTGACGCTAAGCTTTGCCAGTGCGTCGCTATCAAGCTCGAACGCCACGTAGATTGAGTAGTCCTCTTTGTCCTCGTATTCGACCTCGGCCTCGGCAAGAGCTGATTTAGCAGCCCAGCTCCAATACACCGGCTTGCTACGCTCGATCAAAAGACCCTTTTTAGCGATCTCGCAAAGCGAGCGGTAGATATCGGCCTCAAACTCGAATTTCATCGTCATATAGGGATTTTCAAAGTCGCCGATGATGCCAAGAGCCTTAAACTCCTCGCGCTGAATGTCGATGAATTCGCGCGCATGAGCTCTGCAAAGCTCCCTTATCTGCGTCTTTGAAAGCTCTTTTTTCTTATCGCCCAGTTTGACCTCGACTTGCTGCTCGATAGGCAGGCCGTGACAGTCCCAGCCTGGCACATAGCGGACGTTCTCGCCGAAAAAATAGTGCGTTTTTGTGATGATATCTTTTAAAATTTTATTTAGTGCATGGCCTATATGCAGGTGTCCGTTCGCATACGGCGGTCCGTCGTGGATAGCGAAATTTTTAGCCGCTCCCGCTCGTTTGCTTTTCATTTTTTCATAAATTTTACGTTCTTCGTACCATGATTTCAGTCTTATCGGCTCGTTTTTGGGTAGGTCGCCCCTCATAGGAAAATCTGTCGCGGGGAGTAAAAGTGTATCTTTGTAGTCCATCTTTAACCTTATGATTAAAATTTGCCAATTTTAGCCTAGCAAGGGTTAAATCACACTGAAAAATAGTATAATTAAGCCAAAAAAGGAGCATGTGATGAAAGAGGCGATACTGATAATCGGCGATGATCTACGCATAAACAAAGAGCTTTTAAATTATATTTTTGACAGCTACGAGGAGCATTTTGGCGAGCTAGCAGTTGTGAATTTCGCATCAAGAAGCAGCAAAGATCTGCCCTTCATCATCGAAAATTTATCGAAAGAATTTGAAATTTTAAGCATATTTGGCTCTGATGAATCTTTCGCCACTGCAGCTAAAATTTTAGCCACTTTGAGTGAAGATACGCTTGAGCTCAAGGTAGCCAACACGCTCGTGCCAAAAAGCGCACTAAATTACAAAAACAACAGCTTTTTGATAAAGCTAAACAATGCTCGTGTAAATTTGATAAAGGCCGATCCTTGCGAGAGATTGGGCGAATTTTTGATAGAAAGCGAGCAAAATTTCAGCTACTTCAACCTCTTTGACATAGACGCGCAAAGCGCGAAAATTTTACTTGAGCCGCTCGCTAAGACATACGAGATAAAGATCAATCTAAGCGAGCTGATCTCAAGCATCGTGCTGATCCGCGCGCAAGCCAATAAATTCGGCCAGCTCGAGGGCTTTTTACAAGGCGTGAAAACGCTGTTTTCTCAAAAGATGATAGCCCAAAAAGACGTGATAGGCTTCATAGCCGGCAAGCTTATGAGCAAAGGGCTCAAAATTTCATTTGCCGAATCTTGCACGGCGGGGCTCGCGGCTGCAAAATTCGCTAGATCTAGCGGGATATCGGCGGCGTTTGACGGCTCGCTGGTGACTTACGCCAATGAGATAAAGCACGAGTGGCTAGGCGTCAGCGATGAAATTTTACAAAGCTACGGCGCAGTCAGCGAGCAATGCGTGCGTTCGATGCTTAGCGGCGCTTTAAGTTCCTCGAACGCCGACTTCTCACTAGCCATAAGCGGTATCGCAGGGCCTGACGGAGGTAGTGCACAAAAGCCTGTGGGAACGGTCTTTGTGGGTGCTATGAGCAAAGATAAGAGTGTGGTTATAGAGCGGCTACTTTTAAAAGGAGATCGTAACTATATAAGGTCTCAAAGCGTTTTAAGCGCCTTTGCGTGCTTGCTCAGGCTAAAGAGCGAGCTGTTTTTCGCGTAGTCCGTGCACGCTCAAGACGCTGGCGATGAGTGCGTAGATAGCGACATTTAGGCTCACGGCGAGTCCAAAAACGCTGATAGCATTTGTCGTGCTGAAAAATAGCATGAAAAATGAGATGAAGCTCGTAATAGCGGCCATAAAGATGCCAAATATACGCTCCTTTGCGTTTAGTTCGTCGTTTAGTGCAAATATCATATAATCAATCCCTACCGCACTAGCTAGTATGAGCCCAAAAACCGCGAAAATATTGATATGGATACCAAAAAGAACGAACAAAGATAGTGTCATCATCACGCCAAGGCTTATTAGGCTCATGATAAGCGCTGAAATCTTAAAGCTGAAAAACAGCCACAAAAAGATGAAAGCTATGCCAAAGGCCACGATCTTTAGGGTTGCGGCTATCTTTTTGGAGTCGGATAGGTTTTTATTCAAGGCGGCAGTGAAATCAGCACCAAAAGCATCGTTTGCAGCCAAAATTTCATCGCTTTTAGCGTTTTTTACAAAGCCATCGACATATATCAAACTGGTATTTTCATCAGGCAAAAATCGTCCGAATTCACTCATCGCTTTTAAATTTAAAATTTCACTAGCTTTAAGCGTCTTTGCCTGTGAAATTTTCTCAAATTCCGCATTTAGATCGTCCTTGTCAAAGCCAAGATCGGTGTAAATTTTGATTATCTTTGGGTTCGTTTGGGCTCTTTTAAACGCCTCTTTTAGATTTTCTTGCTCGCGTTTGCTTAAAAATATCTTTGAAAGTGACGAATAGCCCATGATCAAATTTGCCTTCTCAAGCTCGCTAATGAGCCTCTTTTCGCCCTCTATGATGTCGCTACTATTTTTGACGACTATCATCGTTTTAGAGATGTTAGCGCCCGTTAATTTTGAAATTTCGTAAGTATCTCGTAGCAAAAATTTAGGCGAACTGGAGTAGTCTTTTATGTTCTCCGATGCCACCAAGTCCGATAAATTCAGTAGCAAAAAGCCAAGTAGCAAAGCAAATGAGGTCGCGATAAATTTCACTCCAACCCTAGCCGAAATTTTTAAGCACAGTCTATAAAATAGGTGCAAAAAGCTTTGAAATTTAGCGCTTTGAGTAAAAATTTTACCCTCAAAGATAAGCGGCATGCAAAAATACGTGAATAAAAACGCTCCGAATAACGTAAATAGCGAGAAAATCGCGATTTGCTCAAGCATCTCAAGCGGAGCGAACGCAAAGACCGCGTATCCGCTCGTCGTGATGAAAAGCCCTAGTAAAAATATCTTTCGCATCGACCTTATGCTGGCAGCTTCGATGCTCACGTTTTGATTTTTACCCAGCCAGTGCAGCACATAATCAAACATGAGTCCGACCAGGCTCGTGCTTATGATGACGACTGTCATATGCACCTTTTCAAAGACGGCCAGCGACGCTGCAAATCCGCACACAAAGCCAAAAGCTGCGATCAAAACGATATAAAAAATGTTTAAATTCCTAAAAGCCATCAGTAAAAGCAAGATCGTCAGCGCAAGTGAGATCGAGCTCATATAAACGCTCTCTTTATCGCCTTGCACCTGTCCAAAAGCCGCATACAAAGCTCCCGAGCTGACTAAAATTTTGACGCTGCCGCTTTTTAGGGCGTTTAGCTCATCATAAAATTTGATGAGCCGCTTTGGCTCATAGCCGCTTTTTAGCCGTCCTTTGGCGACATAAAACGTCTCGTTCGCGTCCTTTACCTCAAACATTAGATCTGATAAATTTAGGCCGATCTTGCCTTGCTTTAAATTTAGATTGCTCGAAAATGCGAAAAAATCATCGCCGGGCTTTAGCGGCTTAAATGCGAACTGATCAAAAAAACTGCGCGCGTTTTTTTGAAAAAACTCATCTTTACCTTCGAGTATGCCCTCGTAAATTTTCCTATCTAAAAGCGCGATCTTTAGGCGTTTTAGCTCGTCTTGATACTCCTTCACATCAGCCTCGAAGCTAACGAAAAATTTTTCAAAAAGCCCGCTTTTATCAGCGATATCCTTGATCTTGTAGGCTGTCTCTTTAGAATTTGCAAGCACTACGAATTCTTTAGCAAGCTCGTCTTGAGCGGATTTTAAGATATATCGCTCGTTTTGGTTTTTTTCAAAGTTAAAAAGCGAAAATATATCGGTCTCAAGGTTTTTTGCATGAGCGGCGATATAAAAAACGCCAAGTGCAAATACAAGTGCAAATGCCGCAAAGACCGCTAATTTTTTCATTTGATCTCAAACTCGTTTATGGTCTTGTCCCCGCTCACCTCGTAAAGCTCGATCTTTCTTACGAATTTATCGCCAAATATCGAAATCTGCGTGAAAATTTGCTTGAGTAAAAGATTTTTAGGCTCCAGGCCGATCTTCCAGCCTTTTTTTATATCGCCTTCAAATTTGATGTCAAATTCTTTTTCTAGCTCGTTCGTATCAAGCTTTACCATCGATAAAAAAAGCCCCTCATCGAAATTTTGACTGGTTTTGACTAAATCTTTGCCGTTTTTTTGAAAAATGCCCTCTTTGTTTATCACGACGTGAGAGACGATGGGCCTACTCGTATCCCAAAGTAGCTCATCGTCCTTTATGGTAAAGCTTCCGTAGCTTTTAAAGGGCTTATCAAATCCGCTTAAAATTTTAGTCTGGGTGAAATTTCCTTTTACGTTTTGCGTCTTGATGCTCGCTCTAAGCTCCTCAAGATCGCCGGCTAGCAGGCCGATAGCAAGGCTAGCAAGCAGGATCATTCGTCTCATTTTCATACCTTTTTATAGCGTTTTTTATCTCCTCGGGCAAGAAAAAGCAAGTTTGCATCGTCCTCATATCGACGGCTACTTGCGAGGTATTGGCCTCGCTAAGTTTTGCTTTCGTGCTGCGGTTTTTGATTATATAATGAAATTTTAAAAAGCTTTCAAATTCTACCAAAATGGTTTCTATCTCTATCTCGTCGCCAAAAAATATCGGCTTTATGTATTTCACATCTAGCTTCACGATAGGATAGGCAAAGCCGTCCGTTCTCATCTTTTTGTAGTCGTAGCCGATCTTACTTAGAAGCTCGCAGCGCGCTATTTCGAGATATTTTACGTAGTTGCCGTGCCACACGACATCCATACTGTCTACATCAAAAAACTGCGCCTTTATCGTCGTTATATGTGAAATTTTCATCTCATCTCCAAAAATCAAAAAAGTTAAACCATTGAGATGGCGCCTTTAAGCAGTGCTCCTCCAGCTGTTTGACATACTTTTGCACATAGGGTCTAACGCTTGCGGCTCTATCTCGCGAGAGAGCGATATTTTGAGCGATAGGCATCAGCTCGATCCTAAATTTACCGTCTATCTTTTCGCACCAAAGCGAGCTTACTTTCACGCCCAAGATAGCCGCCAGCAAATAAGGCCCGTAGTTAAATTTCGCCTCCTCACCGAGGAATCGCACGCTCATAAATTTATCCCCGTTTATCGGCACTCTATCGCCCATCACCCCTATATGCACGCCGCTATCTACGATATTTTTAAGCTCCAACATCACCGATACGTCAAGCTCGTTCACGTTTAAAAGGCGGATCTTGCCAAGGCTTATTTTATTCATTATCTTGTAGAAATTTTCACTGCCCTTCATATAGACAAGTACGACCATTTCAAACCCATCGACTTTGGTAGAAAGGGCTTTGCAAATTTCAGCGTTTCCAAGATGGCTGGTTATTATGACCTGTCCCTTTTTAGCGCCTACTAGCTCGTCGTCTATGAGCTTTGCGTTGACCTTATCAAGCTCATCTTTTGAAATTTTATCCTGCCAGACTCTAAATTTATCGCATATCGCCACGCCGAATTCATAAAAATTCTCAAACGCTTGCGTGCTAAATTCCCGCCCGGAAAATCGCTTTAAATTTCGTCTGAAATTTTTGATGTTTTCGCGCTCATTTTTTGAAAAGATATAGTAGAAAAATACGACGATCTTTATGATGAAATTTAAGATGAAAGTCGGCGTATAGCGCACCAAAAACAGCGTGAGCTCCAGGAAAAAGGCGTTTGCCTTCTCGCCCTTTTGCCACCAGAGTTTGTCCTTGGCTTTGAAAAATTTCAAAAATATGAATTTTGGCAGGCTAAAAAAATATTTCGCGTGCATGAGGCTTATCAGTGCGTTGTCTCTTAGTATTTTAAAGTGCGAAACACCGTCCTTTTCGTAGCGCACTTTGATATCTATCCACCTCATATCCACGCCCTGTCTGGAAGCGTTGAGCAAAATTTCCATGTCAAATTCCATCCTGTTCGTTTTGCTCTTTTGCACGGCCTCTTTTATCGTCTCAAGCGGATAGATCCTAAAGCCGCACATCGTATCTTTCATCTTGGTCGTGAGCGCATTCACCCGCACCCAAAAATTCGTGATCTTTCTGCCATACACCCTTGATCTTGGCGCATTTTCATCATAGACCGGGTTTGAGCAGATGATGCTTTGCGGGAAATTTCGACTAGCCTCCAAAAACCGCTCGATCATACCGACATCATGCTGAAAATCGGCGTCTATCTGAAAGGCATGCGTAAAGCCTTTTTCAAATGCAAATTTAAAGCCCTCTTTCATCGCCGCGCCCTTGCCGTCGTTGTTTGGGCGCGTCAAAAGCAAGATGCCATCAAGCTCTCTTAACACGGTTTTGCTGGGCTCATCAGAGCCGTCATCGACGATGATTATCGGGATATCGTGGAGTTTTAGCGCGGCTACGAGCTCTTTTATGTTTTGCGGGTGGTTGTAGTAAGGCACTAAAAATGCAAATTTATTCATCTACTCGCAGCTTATCCTGCCAAGCGAGCATCTCTCGCCGTTGCAAAAGATCTCAAAATACAGCTTCTCGTTTTTCTTCTCGAACCAAACGCTCAGCCTATCGTTTGGACGCACGAATTTTGTAAATTTTAGATTTTCTATCCTTGATGCGCCGTTTAAATTTAGCCCCGCGACGCTTGCTAGATGAAATACGAAATCAAGCTGCATAAACCCCGGCAGCAGCGGTAAATTCGGAAAATGATCGGTAAAAATTTTAAGCCCCGCGTCCATCACCGCGCTAAATTTATATTTTTGCCCGTCGCTGCCCTCGTCGCTCCATTTTAGGCTCACATCGTCAAAGAGCAAGCCCTCGAAGCGGCTTTTTTCAAATTTACCTTGCTTGTTCCTGCCTAGATCGCTTACTATCCTAAAATATCTGATATTGTTTTTAAACTCGCTTCTAAGCAGGGTCGTAAGCTCGCTCACGACGCCCTTTTTGCCGTTTCTTCTAAATTTAGCCAGCCCTTTTTCATTTAACACCAAAAGTGCGGCGACTCTCTTGAAATTTGGATGCATACCGCAGTAGCAGTCCTTTACAATACCGCTTTCAAGTAGCCTGCTTTCGACGCTTTCTAGGCTCACACGCTTATCGTTTAGCTTTATGATGCGATCCATGCGCCCTTTTAAAATGAGCCTGTCGCCATCTATGCGCGCCCAGTCGTTCGTCTGAAAAAATTTGCACCAAGGCGAGCGCACGTTTAGCGCCTCTCTCTCGTCAAGCCCGGCGTCCACTTTACTGAAAATTTTAAGCCCGTCGCCTAGATTTCTCGCTACGACACCAGTCTCCGTGCTGCCGTAAATCTCGATCGTCCTAGCATCGCAAAGCCTCGTCAGCTCATCTCTAAGCTCGTTTTTTAGCGCCGATCCCGCGCAAACTATGCCTTTTAACAGCTTTAAATTTGCCGCTCTTGGGCTTTGCACGAGGGTTTGAAGCAGCACGGGACTTGTTATAAAGATATGATCTTTAAGATCTACATCGAGTATGATCTCGGGGTAGTTTAGCTCCTTTGCGATGACCTTCGCGCCCAAAACAAGGGGCAAAAAGACCTTGAACGTGAGTCCGAACATGTGCTGATGTGAAACGCTGGAGAAAAACACCTCGCCAGGGCTAAATTTAAGCTCTTCCGCCAGATAAAGGCTTTCTTTTATCATCTCATCGAGCGATTTTTCGATGATCTTGCTTTTGGCGCTGGAGCCTGAGGTTTGTAGGAAAAATTTCGCATTTTCATCAAGCTCTGGCGCGATATCCTCGTCAAAATTTAAAAAATCGGTGAAATTTTCATCCCTTACATGTATCTTTTGGGGATCAAAGATAGGCTTTTGAAGCACGGTCGGCACGGCACCGGCCATCAAAGAGCCAAAAAATGCCGCATAAAAGCAAAAGGCATCGTTTAGATAGATCTCAAGCTCTTTGATGCCACGACTCTTGATATGGCTGGCAAACGCCTCGCAATGCCTAAAAAGCTCCCGCTTATCGTCCTCAAAACAAAATGCTCTTAAATTCTCGATAAATTTCACTTCTCATCTCTTAAAATAAAAAATTTACGGTATAAAATCTCTCCGCCAAAAAGCGCTGCCATCAGCACATAAGAAACAAAACCGCTATAAACGCTCCAATAAATTTTATCCTCAAAGAGGGCTAGAAAAAAGGAGCTTGCGGCGTTAAATATAAAAAACGCGCACCAAATTTTGGTCAAATTCCTCGTATAGATCACGCCTTTTTCGTCCAGATCGGGCTCTTTTAGCCTAGCAAGCCTTGTTATCACGGCTTCGCCTTTGAGGCTATTTGCAAAAAACACCAAAAATGCAAGGCTGACTAAGGATGGATACAAAAATGCCAAAAAACCGCCTCTAAAAATAGCGCAAAGCACGAAAAAGGCGGCGGCAAGCCAGCAAACCCTCTTCATATCGCCGCTTTCAAAATACCCCCTGACGGCCCACAAAACGGCGAGCAAAAGTAAAATTCCTCCGCTATGCTCGCTCGCAAAAAGCAGCACGAACGGGTAGATCACGCTTACTAGCGTGAGGGTAAATTTAGCTATCTTGAGCTTCAAATTTCTTTGCCACGGCCTTGACTATATCATCAAGCGTTTTCACGTTTTTAAAATCTTCGGGCATCAGCCTGTATCCGGTCTGTCGCTTGATATAATCTATCAGATCGATCGCGTCGATACTGTCTATTTGCAGGTCTTCATATATCAGAGTCTGCGGCTTTATTTTACTCTCGTCCATCTCAAAAAGCTCGACCAAAGCTTTTTTCAAAATTCCAAAAATCTCCTCTTGGCTCATCGCTATTTCCTGTTTTCAGATATATATTTCGCGAGGCTTGAGACACTGCGAAATATCTCTTTTAAATTTGCCGTCTTGGAGTCGAGCACCAGGCCGTATCTTTTTTGCACCGCAAGGCCAAGCTCCAGCGCATCGACACTATCAAGACCAAGCCCTTCGTTGAAAAGCGGTGCGTTCTCATCGATGTCGCTTGGTTTCATATCCTCTAAATTCAGGCTTTCAATGATAAGCTCCTTTACCTCGTTAATCAGCTCTTTCATCAAATTCCTCCTTATAAATTTTTATAATATCCTCATGCAGCCGTCTGGCCCTGACGAGGTCTGGTTTATGCATCATAAATTTAGACATATCAAGGCTAAATATCTCTTTAAAGTCGTATTTTATCCTCGCGCTTGGCGTTTTGTACCAAGGTTGATCCTTTTTAAGGCTCCTTGGAGACATCCTGATAGCCAGTAAAGATACGCTCTTAGCGCCTTTTACGGCGATATAGGCCGCAGCTTTGTGAAATACGATCTCATCTTTCGTCCTCGTGCCCTCGGGAAAGATCAGTAAATTTTCTCCGTTTTTGAGCACCTCGATGCTTTTTTGCAAAAGCTCGTCGTTTTGGGTATTTGGTATGTAGTTGCAAGCTCTGATCGCTGCAAATAAAAATATATTTTTACTCAGGCTTCCTTTTACGATGCAGTTTATGCGTTTAAATTTTGGCACCAAAAACACGACATCGAGCAAGGACGGGTGATTTGCTATTATCATTTGCGACTTAGCGTTAAATTCGCCTTTAAGGTCAAATTTATACTCTAAATATCCAAACGCCTCTGTCATCTTTATAAAAAATCTCCACGCCGACGCTACCTTATCGCGTGCAAAATTTTCGACCGCTTTGAATCTGTTTAGCCTAAAAACGATGATGGGTATGAAAAGTATATTGCCGATCATGCAAATGACCGCAAACAGCACGAATAACGCACCCGCGATGAACTGCTTAAAAATTTGTCTAAGGTTCATAGTCCCACTGCCAGGTAGAATTTTCGTCGCTACTTTTAAACGAGCATTTTTTCTCAAAGCTGAAATTTTGCAAAAATCGTAAAAGCAAATTTTCATCGCTTCCGCCCTCTTTTGGCATTTGCCGCAGGCTAAGACGCTTGCCTTTTGATGTCTGCTTAGAAACTATCATCGCCGCCATGAAAGATGAGGAATGCTCGTTGAAATACTCCTGCGATATCGCTTCGTGATAGGCGAGCACGAGCACCTTATCAAAGCCCTCGTTAAGCCTTAAATTTGCCGCTAAAAGGGCGTATTCAAGCGGTGCGTAAGCTGATATCGCTGAAATTTCATATCTATTTTGCATACTTATGCTAAGTAGCGACGAGATCGCGTTATGCACCGACAGCGAGAACGATGTCGGCGAGAGCGGCTCATTTTTTGCCAGTGTGCTTTGAAGCTCGAAACAGCGGTTCATCTCTCCCTCATACGAGCTAAAGACGATAGGCATCTCAAGCTTTTTAAAGCCCTTGATGAGGTCAAACGCGCATTTTGCCGCACGACTGAGCCTTCGCCTCTCAAGGGGTGGGATATGCGAAAGATCAAAATCCCTTTGATATCGCGCGAGCTTAGCGCTTACATCGCCAAAGGCGATGGCATCGAAAAATTCTACTTTAAATTCAAGCATCACTTGGCTATATCGCCTTTTAAAGTCACGCCCGCCATCAACGCTCCTGCGCCGCATTGAAACTGCGTTTTGGAGTCAAAAGGCTGCTTTTTATAGTATCCAGTGAGGTTTATGACCTTACTGCCGCCCTCTTGTATCGCGCGGTCTTGAAAGGTCCTTAAGGCCGATAACATCGCCCATTCGCAAGCCTCCTGATCGCTTTTGTTGAATGCGTTCGTTTTTTTATTTGCCGTTAGTCCTTGCTTTAAAATTTTACCCTTACCACCCGAGCCGAAGCTTAGTTTCACATTAGGGTTTAGCACCTCTTTAGCCTTTGGGGAATTTAAAAAATCCAATGAAAAATAAAGCACGTCGTCGCGCGCGCTTAGGGTGCTGCAAAATATCGCCGATACGGCGAGCGTCAAAATTTTCCTCATCTTGCTATGTCTCCTTTTAATCTGACGGTAAATTTGTTCGTATATAGGCATTGATAATGCGTCTTGGAGCTAAATTCTTTACCGTAAAGGAAGCTCACTAAATTTACGACCTTCGAGCCGTGCTCCTTTTTGACGCGCCTTTGAAAGGCATTGACCGCGTCGAGAAAGGCCTTTTCGCATTTTTGCTTTTTGTCACCGACATCGCCGCGCTCTTTTCTGCTGGCTACCGCGTTTGTTATGACGTCTCCTTTGTAGCCGTTACCAAATTCCACCTTCACATCAGGCAAGATATACTCGCTCGCAAGCGGCGAGCTTAGGGCTTCGTCGATGCTTAGCTCAAAGAATTCCTCAGCGTTTGAAACGGCGGCTATCAAGGCCAGCAAAACTAAAATTTTTTTCATATCTTCTCCTAAAATTTAGCTATTTTATTTAAATTTTCTTAAAAATAAGCGAGGTATTCACCCCGCCAAATGCGAAGTTGTTACTCATCACAAAGTCCGTATTTATCGCGGTTTGCTCGGTCAGATAAAAAAGCGGCGCACACTCCTTGTCAATGTGAGTTAAATTTATCGTCGGGAAAAATCGCCCCTCACGCATCATCATTATGCTAAATATCGCTTCCAGCCCGCCGCACGCCCCAAGCGTGTGCCCGAGGTAGCTTTTTAGCGAGCTGATGGCGATCTTGCTTCCAAAAAGCTCGTTCGTCGCCCAGCTCTCGGCGATGTCGCCAAATTTCGTAGCCGTGGCGTGAGCGTTGATGTAGCCGATATTTTCGGGGGCTAAATTTGCGTCTTTTAGCGCGAGCTGCATCGCCGCTTTCATCGTCGCACTTTGCGGGCGAGTGACATGCGTGCCGTCGCAGTTTGAGCCAAAGCCCATGACCTCGGCGTAAATTTTAGCCCCGCGTCTCATCGCGCTTTCTTCGCTTTCAAGTAGCACTACCCCGGCCCCTTCGCCAAGCACCAGCCCGTCGCGTCCTACATCAAATGGAGAGGGTGAAATTTCAGGCGTTTTGTTTTTCACGCTCGTTGCATAAAGCGTGTCAAACACATACGCCTCGCTCGGGCAAAGCTCCTCCGCCCCACCTGCTAGCATCATATCGATCTTGCCGCTTTTTATGCTCTCGTAGGCGTATCCGATCGCGTGCGAGCCACTGGTGCAGGCTGATGAGGTCGGGATGATGCGCCCTTTTAACGAGTAAAAAAGCGCGATGTTTGCCGCCGTCGTGTGAGGCATCATCTTGATGTAGGTATTTGCGTTGCACTCGTTTTCGCCACTATCAAGCAGCCTCGCCATCGCAAGTATCGACTCCGTGCTGCCCGTGCTAGAGCCGCACGCCACGCCCAGCCTGCCATCCTGCACGCTTCCATCTATCTTTTCGCCCTCCATCAGCCCGGCGTCTTTTAGCGCGAACCCGGCCGCTTCGACACTAAACATCGACACGCGCCCGAGACTTCGCAGCTGCTTTCGATCCCACTCTTTCGGGTGCTCGTAGCCTATGATCGGCGCGGCTAGACGGGTATTTAGATCGGCATACCTGTCCCACTCGCTCATAAATTTTACAGCGTTTTTGCCAAGCTCAAATTTCGCTTTTATCTGCGCCCAGTCCTTGCCAAAGGCGCTCACCATCCCCATCCCTGTCACAAAAACACGCATCAGCAAAGTCCCCCATTCACACCAATCACTTGTCTTGTTATATAGCTAGCCCCCTCGCTTAGTAAAAACTCAACGGCAGGAGCGACCTCGTCAGCTTTGCCCGCCCTTTTTGCAGGGATAAATTTTAACGCTTCCTCCGCCAAGTCGCTGTTTAAAATTTCGCTCGTCATGTCGCTTTCTATGAGCCCGGGAGCGACGCAATTAACAGTGATATTTCGCGAGGCAAGCTCAGTGGCCAGGGCTTTTGTAGCGCCTATTAGCCCTGCTTTGCTAGCGGAGTAATTCACCTGTCCGCGGTTGCCTATAATGCCTGAAACCGAGCTTATCACGACTATGCGAGCGGGCTTTCTCGTGCGTATCATGGGCATCAAAGCCGGCTTTAACACGTTGTAAAAGCTGTTTAAATTCGTATCTATCACGCCAAACCACTCCTCGTCGCCAAGTGCCACAAAAGCGTTGTCCCTCGTGATACCGGCGTTTAAAACCACGCCGTAGTAAGCTCCGTTTGCTTCGATATCGCGCTCTATGGCTTCTTTTGCCGCTGCGGTATCGCTCACATCGAAATTTAAAATTTTAGCCCCGAGCTCATCTGCTAAATTTAAAAGCCGTTCGCTCTTGCTTTTGCCGTGTAGCACGACCTCGTAAGCTCCCGCAAGCCGCCTTGCGATCGCCGCACCTATCCCCCTGCTAGAGCCCGTCACCAAGACCCTCCTACTCATCCAACATCCTTTCTACAAATTCCTCATCAGGACTCATCACGTTTAAAGCCGCCCTCGCGCCAAGCTCGCCATTTACGAAAAGCTCGCAGTCATAAACGCCAAATCCGCTCTCATCTTGGATCGAGCAGACAGAGTCTATGACGACCTCGTCGCCCACCTCGAAAAATGGCCTAAACATCTCAAATTTACGGCTGGCAAGCAAAAAGCCAAAGCCCGCTTTCTCGCCTCTTAGCTCGCGCATCTTCGAGTCATACACGCCTAGGCTTTGAGCCATCATCTCTATGGCTTTGTGCATCGCGAATTTCCCGTTTTCAAGGAACGCATTGTCTTGTTTTATGAGGCTTCTCGTCCTTATGTGTCCCTCTTTGAATTCTAAAATTTCATCTATCAAAACGATCGCGCTGCCGTGAGGCAAATAATCTGCCAGACTCATTTCAGCCTCCTAAAAACTATCGCCGCGTTATCTCCGCCAAAAGCAAAAGATATCGATATCGCCGAATTTACGACCGCTTTTTGACCCTGTTTTATCAGATCTATCCTCTCTAGCTCATCGTCATAAACGCCGTCATAGATGTGTGGCGGCAGCACGCTCTCGCCTTTAGTGCAAAGCAGCGCACATATCGCGCTCTCTATCGCTCCGGCTGCGCCTAAAGTATGCCCTATGGCCGGCTTTATGGAGCTTGCAGGCGTATCTTTTAGCAGCGAATTTACGATCCTAGCCTCCATTTTATCGTTTGCAAACGTACCAGTGCCGTGTAAATTCAGATAGTCTACGTCACCTAGACCTGCCATATCAAGGGCTTTTTTGATACAAACGCCTTGCATCCGCCCCTCTAAATCAGGCTGCGTCACGTGAAAAGCATCGCAGTTTGAGTGCTCGCCGGCTACGATGACGTCTGAAATTTCATCGCGGCTAAGCACGAAAAGGCCTGCACCCTCGCCGATATTGATGCCGTCTCTGTTTTTAGAAAACGGGGCGCTGGGGCTTTGGCTTAGTATGCCAAGCGAGTCAAAGCCGTTTATCGTGAGCGTATTTAGGCTATCCACGCCGCCACATATCACGGCGTCGCAAAGATGCGAGTTTATGAGCCTTTTTGCCTCGATAAGGGCTTTCACGCCCGATGTACAGGCGGTCGAGACGGAAAAGACAGGGGAATTTAGCCCGTAATGATACGATATAAACTCGGCCGGATTGGCCAGAGAGCTTCTGCTTATGCCAAATTTGCTCTTATCAAAGACTCCGTTTTTTGCGTATTGCTTGAACGTTTCGTAGTTTTCCTCTACGCCGCTTGTGGTAGTGCCGATGACCACTGCTACGCGGCTTTTGCCGTATTTTTTGATGGCTTTTAGTGCGGCGTCATCTATCTGTTCGAGGGCGTTTAGCACGAGGGCGTTCGTGCGCGTACGAAAGTGCTCCGGAGTGTTTGAGGCGAATTTTGGTAGCTCACCCTTTACCATGCCGACGATGAAATTTTTGCTTTGATTAAAGCCATCGCAAACGCTCAAAAATCTCTCGCCGCTTTGTAAATTCGCCAAATTTTCATCCGCACTCATGCCTGCCGAGCTGATTATCGATGGTTTGCTAACGTATATCAATGGCTTTTACCTTAAATTTTTCATTTTTTACTAAAATTTCCGCCTCTTTTTTACGCGCGGCTATCATATCGAGCACTTTTATGAAAAGCTCGTTATATGCGCTATTTGGCGGTAAAAATCCGATCGTTTCAAATTTGCCATCAGGCTTTAAGACCCGCCTGGCAAGCGGTGCTCCGAGCGAATTTATCATCGTGAATCTATAATCCTCCCCGCTATGGACGACGTAAAGTGTGCTCGGACCGTCTTTAGAGACGACCTCAAAGCTTTTCTCGCTGAATTTAGCGAGGTTTGGGCTTTGATATTTTGCTGCACAGCCTGCAAATACAAGGATCAAAAAGATAAATTTTATATATTTTTTAAGACTTAGAGGCAAAAATATTCCTTAAATTTAGCTTGATTTACTCGTAAAATATTTTGATTATATCTTTTTTGCCCTTAAAAATAATGCAGACCATAAACAAATCATTAACGACAAAGTGCTTCATAGTGTATGCGCTTTTTGTGATATCGACCGAGCCAAGCTCACTAAAGCCTAAATTTTCAGCCTTTAGCATAGCCTCCTTTGCGGTGTAAATTTGATAAAAGGCGAGGATTTTATTTTTTGAGTTTTCATATATTTTTAACTCGCCCTCGCTAAAACAAAACTGCATAATAGCTTCAAAATCTCGCGGTTTTAAGAGCTCTATATCAAGGCCGAATTTACCCTTACCAAAGAGTATGCCCGCGCAGCCGTTTTTGTGGCTCATGCAAAATTTAGATCGCCGTTTAGCGCCTGCTTTTAGGCTGCGGGAAATTTTAAAGGTGCTGGAATTTAGAAGATTCGGATACTTTTTGACGCGCCTTTTATCATTTTTAGACAGTGCTTTTTTGCTGAAATTTCGTGTATTTTCAGATAGGCAAAGGTGCAGTGCGAGCTCATTTTTCATATTTTTTAAATCTTGCAAATCCAAATGGCTCTTTTCTCATAGTGCCTATCATGATGATAAAAAAGGCTGCAAAGAAAATGACATAGATAGGTATCCCGCCCACGTCATAAACGCTTTGAGCCTGCAAGATCTGCTCGCCATTTACGGGCACGAGGCGTCCTTGACCTATTAGATCGCGTAGCGTTTGTATGTTCGTTTGATGTAGTAAAATTTGAACGTCAGGCGGGCTCGTGACCTCGTAGATCGTGTTTTTGACAAGCTGCCCCGTGCCCAGATCGTCAAAATAATAGATCTTATCCCCGCTTTTCCACACGCTACCGTCTGTGTCCGCATCGCCAAGCTTTGTGATGCCATCATCTATGGGTAGGCGCTTTATGAATGTGAGGCGCTTTTTCAAGGTCGAACCGCCACTTCGACTGTTCGCTCGAATTTCACTCGACTCGAGATAGAATAAATTTTTGCCTTCTATAAAGACGTTTTTGGCTATTTGCTTTTGCGAGCCGCTGAAAGGATCGTCACCGGCACGGTATAGCTGACCGCTTTGATCGTCATAATAATAAATCCCGTCCTTGCCTCTAAAAAGCGAGTGATAAGCGTGTTCACGGCCTTGATTTATGAGTGAAAAGGGCCTAAATTTCGGATCAAATTCAAAATCGTTAGCATAAACGCTGCCGCTTTTTGGATCAAAAAGATAATAAACATCGTTAAAATCGGCGATCTGGTAAAGGTTAGGGTCGTCTTTGATGGCTAAAAGCTTGTCTTTAAAATACACATGCTCGCCGTCAGCCATGTAAAAAGCGCTGTTTCGCCAACCGCTTTCATCTTTTATGCGTCTAAATTTAGACGGGTCGGCATCTTTTAAAATTTCGCCTTCGTAATATACGTTTTTGCCGCTTGTAGCGAGGGTTAAGCCCAAAAGCGGCTTTATAGACGTATCTGAAATTTCACGCACGATATTTTTATAAAGGATCGGCTCGTCGCCTATGCCAAAGGAGTATAGGATGTAGCCCAAAACCAGATTAAACGAGGAGAGCTTGTCGTCTCTTCTAGCAAACATCGAGCAAAATATGCTCTTCTTGCCGTCGCCGTAGTAATTGTTGCCTATGTAGTAAAGCGTTTTTGGATCCAGCGTAGTGCGCTCGTTCGCGCAGTAGACGGCATTTTTATCGACACCGATATGAGATTTATACTGATCGTCTTTAAATTCATGAAAGCTATCCGCGTCCGCGCCTTTTATCTCGCGATCGCCGGCACCTGCGACCTCGGCATAAATTTTGCCTTTGTATTTATGAAATATACTGCCCTTAAATTCCGCACCCTCCTGCTCTATCTGCCAGCTATCATCGTCGATCATCCTAACAATGATAAAAACGAAAACGCAAGCAAACAAGAGCAAAAAGACGGCGGCCATCTTTAAAATTTTAATCTGCTTCAATACGCATACCTCATGTCTAAAACAAGCCCCAGCAAAAGATAAAAAACGCTCGCGAAAACGAGCTTTTTATATAGCCCTATCGCCCCTTTGCATCTACTTTTCATATCTGCCGGGCGCATGTTTTTAGCTAGCCCAAGCGTCCTTAAACTACTATCAAATTTCTGCGCCTCGAGCCTCTCGTGACTAAAATCTTGCATTATGAAAGCATCGAAGTTTAGCCTTATATGCAGATATAAAATGTAGATGAAAAGCGCCGCCATAATGACCTTTTGCCACATACCGTAGCGCAAAATCACTATAAAAAACATAGCAAAATTCATCAAAAATATAAATTTATGAGTCGCGATGAGGCGTGACAGAGTAAGCGCCAAAGATTTTTCGTCTGAATTTAGCATTTTGCCTCCTTTGCAAAATTTCGCAGTAAATTTTCATATCCCTCTACGACCGCCCTTTTGCGCGAGCTTTTTATGAGATTTATAGCCTCTTGCACGCTAAAATTTTTATACCGGGCAAGCCATGTAGCGAGCACCACTGCACTGCGCCCGTATCCAAGCGCGCAGCAAATAAGCGTCCTCTCGCCAAGGCTGGCAAGCTCGTTAAATTTAGCCGCTGCCGAGCAAAGCTCTATCAAGCTTGGCTGCGTCATATCAAGAAGGGCGAAATTTTCATAAATTTGAGCGTTTCGTGGGCGGTATTCGCACTCGGCGGTCAGGTCAAAAATAGCGCTGAATTTAGGCGCAGCGACGATAGAACCCAGATAAATACCGGGTAAAATTTCATCATAAAGGCTGTCATGTCTAAGCCAATAAAATATATTTACGCGAGCAACCAGCAGATACGGCAAAAGCAAAATTTTAGCCGCCGTTTGCAGCCTGCCGTTTTGACCTTTCCTAAAAATTTCACATCCAAAAAGCAAATACGCAAGCGCAACAAGAAAAAAGCTGACGCTAATATAGACCAGCCAAAGCGCCCAGCCGCGGGCAGCTAGCGCGACAAATAGGCTAAGCACGGCAAAAAAGCCGTAAATGGCGGCTTGCTTTAGATGTCTTGGCGTTACGAAATTTCTCTTTGGCTTTAAAATTTCACCATCAAGTGGTACGAACAAAAGCACTAAAAATCCCACCAAAAGCCCGGTCGGGATATCGATGAAATGATGCTGAAATGTCGTTAGCACCGAGACTACTATGAGCGCGAACCACGCAAACAGCAGGCATTTTAGCCAGATCTGACGCGCCTTGCTCATATAAAGCGAGCCGACGATGACGCTTAGGATGATGTGAAGCGACGGGGCTTGATTAAAGGGCTTGTCAAAGGCTAAAAGGCTGTCAAACAAAAAGCCAAAAAATCCCGAGCTCTCAGGCTTTTGCCACGAAATTTGAAGCGGTGTCAGGATAAAAAACGCGCTGGCTACGATCTGGGCTAAAAACAGCTGCAAGGTGTAGCGCCTCAGCTCGGCTTTGCTCTTGCAAAGTAAAAAGCCAAAGCCGTAAAGCAAATTTAGCGACCAATAAGGCACTATGCTCCATGCCCAAAACGGGATCTGCCGCTCCCATGAAAAGAAAATTTCAGGCACGTTTTGACGCATGGCGGCAAAGTAGTTGGCAAAGCTGTAGCTAGCGTAAAAAAACGTAGCTATGGCCGCCAGATAGCAAAGTCTCGTTAAAAACCATTTCATAAATTTTACATTTCTCGTTCAGATCATATTTGGCTTTGTTTTAATCTTTAAAATTCTATGACGCTCTAGCGTAGTCAGATCTTATTAGCGAGCTTATCGCCACGATCGTAGTCGCTTGCGTAGCAAGGAAAATTTGCAAAGCTTTTTAAATTTAGCAACGCTTGTCAAAAGCCGAATTTACCTCTTTACCGCAATACTGACACTAAAAATCCCATCGTCATCTATCCACTCGTGCACCTTTTCAAAGCCCGCGTTTGCCACCAGCTGATCCATCTCGGCCTGGCTTCTGCGGCGCATTATCCACGCCTGCCCCTCTCTGTGGCTGGAGAGTACGCGCGCGATCATCTCAAGCTGCGGGTGGAAAGGCTGATTTGTATAGATTAGGTATCCGCCGCTTCGTATGCAGTTTGCAAAGCCGTCAAGCGCCGTTCTCACGAGCGCGTTATCGCTAAAAAGCTCAAAAAGCCCCGAAACTACGCCAAGATCTATGTCACCTTTTAGGCTCTCGTAGCTTTTTGCCTCAAAGGCGTTTATCTCCTCAAAACTCGCGATATGCTCTAAATTTCGCTCTTTTATCATCTCGCGCCCGGCCTGGACGTTTATCTTGCTGTAATCTCTAAGGTAAATTTTATCAGGCAAATCGTTTGCGTCAAGCGCGTCTAATATGTATCTGCCGTGCCCTGAAGCGATGTCTAGTAAATTTACGCTAGAACCGCTTTGCTTAAGCCTGCAAATAGCGTAATCAAGGGCGAGTTTGATATTTTGTTTGCGCATTCTGATGCCTCGCCAGCCGATCGCATTCAGATAAATTTTGTCTATGAATTTAAAAAATTCATTCGCCCCTTGAGGCTCGTTTTGATAGACGTAATCAAGCGTACTGCCGCTGTCATAGCCCGTTTGCTCGCCGATTTGCAGCCCTCTAACCCAAGGCGAGAGCGCCCTCATGCCAAATCTTTGAAATTTAAACCACAAATTTTTAGGGCAAAATTTCGGTAGCGGTGTAGCGAGCCAGTCGGCTTCTCGCCTGCTAAAGCCAAACTCATCCGCATGCGTTTGATCGATTGGCTTAAAAGGCTCTTCAAAGCGCGCGGCGATGAAATTTCTCATCTTTTCAAAGGCGATGTGTCTGTCTTTCTCGCCCAAAGTATCGTGATAAAAGCCAGCTAACACGTGGCGCTCTTTGATATGCGAGCCAAGGTCGCAGTAAAATTTATGCTGCGGGGCGTGGTTTACTACCCAGTCATTACCGGAGATTAGAAGCTGTATCGGCGTGATGATGGCGGCTGCGTCGTTTACCACCCTATCCGCCGCCTCGTAAAGGCCCAGCAAGATCCGCACCGATATAGCGCGCGTGATGAGAGGATCGGCATTATACGAGCTGATGCGCTCCTCGTTGTGCGTGAGATAATGCGCCTTGACATAGCTATTTACGTAAAAATTCCCGCGAAATTTTTGCATGAGTGCAAGGCCCGCCCTGGCAAACGGCACGTAAAGCTTCACGCTAAAGGCAGGGCTTGCCAGCACCGCGCAGCGGATCTTAGGCGCGTAGTCGTGTATCCAGGCAGAGGCGATGACTGCACCTACGCTTTGAGCTATGACGGCGATATCTTGCTCGGATATATCGTACTCGCTTTTGATATGCTCTATAAATTCGCTCACATCAGCTATCAAGCGCCCGATACTAGGCGCATCGCCACGCTCACCTGGGCTTCGTCCGTGTCCTCTTTGATCCCAGGCGAAATAACTAAAATCATCAAGCCCGAGCTCATCAGCGACGAACATCATCCTGCCCGAGTGCTCGTGCCCTCTGTGAAAGAGCACGATAGCCTTTTTGCTACCGTTTAGCGATGGTTTGTAGCGATAAAACAGCTTCACGCCGTCGGTCGTTTCAAACTCTTTTTCTAAAATTTCCATGTTTTTCCTTTGACTTTATACTAAATTTTGATCTCATCACGCTAAAAGCATAAACGCTATTTGGCGGGTAAATTCAACAAAATGCTGGCTTGATTACAAACACGGTACTTACGAAGTCAAAGTAGCGAAGCGGCGAAATCGCCATCCGATTTTCAGAAAAGCGGTACGCTGAACGCGTTCTGCTCGCAGTTGCGAGTTTAACGAAGCAAAAAATCGTGATGCAATCTTTTGCAAGCGAGCTACTTTGCGTAGCACATATAAAATTATATCAACAAAGCTAAATTTTAAAATTCAGCACCAAAAATACCGAACGATATGAAAAAATATCGGTGCCGAAAAACAAAGCGAATCCATACGATCTAGCATCCCTCCGTGTCCGCTGATGATGTCGCCCCAGTCCTTCACGCGCAGATCTCTTTTGATAGCCGACATCACAAGCCCACCCAAAAATCCCATCAAGCAGATGACTAACCCGATGAAAAACGCCTGCACGGCGCTAAATGGCGTGATAAAATGCAAGAAAGATGCCAGCACGCTAGCGCTCAAAACGCCGCCTACAAAGCCGATTACCGTTTTTGAGGGGCTGATATTTGGAGCGATCTTGCGCTTGCCAAGTAGTTTGCCCCAAATATACTGAAGCACATCGCTACTTTGAACAATCAATATCAAAAAGAGCATGAGCAAGACGTTTCTGCCCTCAAAACCCTTGATGTCAAGTATCAAAAGCGCCGGGATATGAGAGATACAAAAGACGCATATCATGAGCGCCCACTGAATTTTAGTTGAACGCTCCAAAAAATACGCCGCATCACCGCAAAGTGCCGATAGGATCGGCAAAAATAAAAAGCCATAAACCGGTATGAAGATCATCGCCATCGAGTACCAGTCCATGAAAATAAAGATGTATTGTAGCGGCAAAATGACGTAAAAGCAGGCGACAAGCGCTATATGATCGCCTCTGCGGATATAAACGAGAGATAAAAATTCCCTCAAAGCTGCGAATGAAACGATGAAAAAGAGCAGTATGAGCGCATTTTTACCTAAAAAGACAAAGGCAAATATCACGAGTATCATCACCCACCACGCATTTATGCGCGATACGAGATTATCGATCGTTGCGCTAGGAGCGGCTCTTTTTTTAAGTACGAAAGCCACACTTGAAGCGATGACGAGCAAAACTACAAGCCACGAAAAAAGCGTGAAAATACTCTCGTTAGTCGTCATCTAGCATCCTTTTTGAGTGCTAAAAGCCTTGAAGCGGCGTCTTTTAAAAACTGCACCCTGTCCTGCGCCTCGTAGCCAAACTCCTCTCCTACGCATAGCTCGCAAAGAAGCGGGATAGGCACGAAAAAGCCCTTAGGCAGGACATTGTGCATATTGTTTATCCAGATAGGCACGAGCTTTACGTTAGGATTTTGTTTTGCTAAATGATAGATGCCGCTTTTAAAGGGCTGAAGCGGCAGATCGTCGTTCATTTTGCGTGTGCCCTCGGGAAAAATAATAAGAGAGTGCGTCTTCAAAGCCTCGCTCATCTGCTCTATAAACGTGAGCGGATCGTGCGAATTTCGCCCGATTAGCAACATGTTAAAGACATTTTTAGCCAAAAACGGACGGATCTTGCCCCTGCTCCAATAATCAGCCCCAGCGACCGGGCGGATCTTTTTTCTAAGTGCATAAGGCATCGATACGAATAAAAGCAAAAAATCGCCGTGGCTAGTGTGGTTTGCATAGTAAATTTTAGGCGTGAAATCGGTCAAATTCTTTAAATTTTGAGGGCGGATACCGGTGATGAAAATAGTGATATTGCACAAGATGAAGTCTAAAATTTTACTCATCACCTCTTTAAACATCGCCGCCTCCTAGCGCCACCTTATTTTAGCCCCGATTTCACACGGTTTATACAAGTCATCACCAGCAAGATCGCGACCGCCAACAAACACCAGTTTATCCACTGCGGTAAATAGCCTAAAAATGCGTATATCGTGCCAAGAAGCCCAAATACAAAGGCCCTGTCGCTTTTACCCATCGGTCCGTCGTAGCGTCTGGAATTTCCATGGATCTGCCCGAGCACTCCTGCAAATTCGCTTAGCCCAGCGAGCCAAACGATGATCAAAACGACATATGGATCTAGCCCGGGTACAAATACAAACGGCAGATAAAGTGCAACATCCGAGATGACATCGGTCAGTTCGTTTAGATAGCCGCCAAGTCTTGATTTTTGGTTAAATTCTCGCGCAAGCATGCCGTCTATAGCGTTTAGTGCCATCCTTAAAAACATCCAGATCGGAAGCAAGATAAAAAGTGCCGAAATTTCACTGAAAGCATATAAAAACGAGCCTAGCAAAAGAGATAGCATGCAGGCAAAAATAGTGACTTGATTTGCCGTTACGTGCGCGTCAAAAAGACACTTTGTCAATGGGCGAAGTAGGTTTTGAAATTTTGGTTTTAGCTCATAGATGCTCATACGACTCCAAAAAACGATGATAGTGGTATTATTCTATAAATTTTCTTGAAGATAGTTTAATCTTGATTTTAGCGCCGTTTAGTATCGTGCTAGTTCGAGTGGACGCCCAAACGATGAAGGCTAAATTTATCGTTTCGCGTAGATGAAATCAAATCTAGTGGCGGACAGAGAGGGATTTGAACCCTCGAGCCCCGATTAAGAGCTGCACCCTTAGCAGGGGTGTGGTTTCGGCCACTCACCCATCTGTCCGCAAAATAAGAAATCGCATTATAAACAAAAGCTGCTGATATATGGCTTAAAATTTTAACCGCTATTTTTGACCGACTTGACCAATAAACGCCGATAACTGCCGCTAGTCCTTCCAAAGCCACCATTTTAGCTTGCTAACGTCCGGCTCCGGCGTGTTCGCGTAGTAGCAAATCATGCGATACATATATAAAATGCACCTATCGCTACCTCGCCCGAGTGCCTTCGTGCGCTCATATAGCTCGTCCGCATCCGCCCCTTTTAAAGAGGCGATATCGGTATAGCCAAGTGCGAGCAGATCGTCCTCAGTCTCCTTGCCAACATAAGGAATTTGCCTAAGATCGCTCATAAAATTTCCTAAATTTTCCCCAGTATCCGCTCGCAAATTTCACGCGGCTCGTTGCTTTCATATATCGGGCGTCCGACCACGATAAAGTCGCTGCCCTGCTCCTTTGCCGCCCTTAAATCAGCCACTCGCTTTTGATCGTCTGCACTCTCGCCAAAAGGGCGCACACCGGGCGTCAAGGTGAGAAAGTCCGCACTCGTCGCGTCCTTTATCAAACGGCTTTCAAACACCGAGCAGACCATCCCGTCAAGCCCCGCCTCATAGCTCATCACGCTAAATTTACGCACGGCGGTGGCTAAATTTTCATTATAAACCGCGCTAAATTCGCTCTCGTCAAAGCTCGTCAGCGCCGAGACCGCTAGCACCAAAGGGCGCGACGGCAGCGCATTTAGCCGTGACATCACAGTCCGCATCGCGCGCGCACCGCTACTTGCGTGCAGATTTATCATATCAGCGCCGACCTTGGCGATGACCTCGGCCGCGTCCGCCATCGTATTTGGGATGTCGTAGAGTTTGAGATCGAGGAAAATCCTAAAATCCGCCACGCCTTTTAGCTCCTCAATAAATTTCGCCCCATCTCTTAGATACGCGCGAAGTCCAACTTTTAGCCACACGTCAAGCCCTGCTAGCTCGCGCGCGAGGGCTAGATTTGCCTCCTTGCTCGCCATATCAAGCGCCACGCAAAGCTTCACATCTCGCCTTTTAGCGCATCCAGCACGCCATTTATAAATTTTGGCGCAGAGTCGCCGCCAAGCTCCTTTGCAAGCTCGATGGCTTCGTTGATGATGACGGCTTTGTCGGTATCTGTGAATTTCATCTCATATACACCAAGGCGCAAGATCGAAAGCTCGACTATACCCATCCTCTCGATATCCTTTTCCTTTAGATACGGCTTTAAAATTTCATCAAGCTCGCCTTTTTTCAAGCAAATAGCGTCAAAGGTCTCGAGCGCCTGAATTTTACGCTCGTTTCTTATCTTTTTCTCCTCTAAAAACTCATCCTTGAATTCGTTCATCTCGCTACCCATCTCATGTGCATAAAGTAGCGAAACTACGGCTTGCCTGACCTGATGACGCGTCGCCATTTCACGCTCCTAAATTTTTATATAAATTTAGCATCTCTATGACGCCCGTCATCGCCTCAAAGCCCTTATTTCCGGCCTTTGAGCCCGCTCGCTCGATAGCTTGCTCGATGCTATCTACCGTTAGCACGCCAAATGTCACCGGTTTGCCGTATTTTAGCGTGACGTTTGCGATGCCCTTGGTCGTCTCGGCGCTCACGTAGTCAAAGTGAGGCGTAGAGCCGCGGATCACCGCTCCCACGCAGCAAATAGCGTCAAATTTGCCGCTAGCCAGAGCTTTTTCTAACGCCATCGGTATCTCAAACGCGCCCGGCACCAAAATGAGGCTCAAATTTTTCTCGTCACCGCCGTGACGCAAAAACGCATCCCTCGCACCCTCGACCAGCCTATCGGTGATGATGTGGTTAAACCTAGCGCCCACTATGGCGACCTTCTCGCCGCCTTTTAGAGCCAAATTTCCTTCGATTATTTTCATGGTTTCTCCTTAAATTTTATTCTTTGCTTTTAAAATCGAAACATCTTTTTTATTGTTTTTTATATTAAAATTTTTAATCACATGTTGCTGGGTTTCAGCAGACCAGTAAATTTTGAGATATTTTTTTGCTCTTGTAACAGCCGTATAAAAAATACTATGTGTGATATTCTCTTCGATTTCCCTTGTAATCACTATCTTTACACTATCATATTCCAAACCTTGCGATTTGTGAATAGAAACTGCATAAGCCAACATGAATGGGATTTTTTCACTAGCATCATCATTGTCTGTATTTATATTTTTATCCACACCAAAACCAACAATAGATTTATTATCATTTTTAGAAATAAGTTCTAAGCCAGCAGTAAAAACATGATCGTCTTCAAAAATTTTATCGACCTCTACCTCAAAATAGAGTTCATTTTCTTCTGTTTTGTCTATAATTTTTGTTATTTTTCCCTTTAAATTATTGTGTAAATCGCTTATAAAAAAATTATTATCCACAAATAAAATAGGATCTTCTACTTTAAATTCAAAATTTCCGATTTCAAAAGATCGGTTTTTATTTACTATTTGCAAAAATTTATTAATATTATTTACCCCATAAAGACCATCATAATTCAAACAAAGCACAATTTCATCATCATGTTCTTTCTTAAAAATTTCATCATTCTTTTCATCTAGGTTTAAAGAATATTCTCCCCATGTGCAAAATTCTGTTATTTCATTGTAGTCATCTTTAAAATTTCTAACACTCTCCCAAAATTTTAACAACTCATCAACATTGGTTCTGTACGGCTTTTTAAGCTCAAACAGGCAACATTTTGGTAAAAAATCTCTTGCTATATTAAACCAGGTACCATACTGTATAGCCTCTATCTGATACGTATCTCCGACTAAAATTAGTTGTTTAAATTTGGCTTTTTCTAATATCTTTACCATATTGGCATTACTAACGGTGCTGCACTCATCAATAAAAAGTAACTCGCATTCAATATCTTGACTTTTATCGCCTAAAAATTTTGTAATCGTCCTCGTATTAGCATTATTGGCATTATCGACTTTCGTTTTTAGATTTTCTATAGCTGGATTTGTTTGGGCTAGAAAAATTTGCTTTTGAGACTTATATAAATTTGAAATATAGTTTATTAAAGTCGATTTTCCAGTTCCAGCGGCTCCATAGATAAAAGCAACTTTTGATTTTAAAAAAATCTTATTCATGACATCTATTTTTACTTCGTCATCTATATATTTTTTACAATCCTCTATCTTAGACGCAATAAATTTATCGTAATCAATTATGCCATTTTGAGCCAACTGTTTTAAATGTGTAAGAATTTTTATTACATTTTCTTCGTATTCTTTAATGTAATAATTTCCATTCCAACTACAAATTCCCCGATCTTTATGTTTTTCATAAAGTAAGTTGTTAAAATTCTGAATCAAATCATCCAAATCATTAAAATGAGCTAACTCTTCTTTTTTTGTATATAAAACTCCATTGTCTTGGGTATTTTGAATTATAGATCTAGCCAGAAACTCGTGCTCTCTATTTTTATACTCAATGCATTCAAGCAAGTCCGATATTTTTGGATTGTGTCCGCACAGACTTGAAACAAACGGCATATCGTCAAAAGGAATGCTTTCATACTTTAAATATAAATTAGATAATATATAATTTGGCTTATCGTTTATTAAGCTTGTCGAGTAATTATATTTTGGTTTTAAAATTTGTTCTTTTATAATTTTGTTATTCATTTTATAGAGCAAATATCTTAAAACATTGGAACCTTTGGAATTGTTTAAACAAGCATCTCTGCATTTATTTAAGATATCTAGAAAAAATGTCTGTATACGTCCACTACTAATTTCTTGTTTAAATTTATCATATTCACTGTCTTCAAAATAAATGATATCAAGTAAATTGCAGTCATTCCTTGTAATATAGTCATTAATCCTCTGTATTTCAGTGCTTGAACCAAAATTGCTAAACGTTTTTGTAAAAATCTTAGCAAAATTTTCAAATTCGCATGGTCTTATCGATACTACAATATCCGATATAAGTAGAATAGGCATACTCTTATCTTGAATAAATATATTGGTTTTATCAAGTACTGCTTTTATTGCATAATTACCATTTGTGCTTGTTTTACTAAAAGCCACTATACGACTAAATTTACTAACGTTATCCGTAGCGTTGGTCAAAGCGATCTCGTAAAACATCTCTTCTTTTATAAAAATCGGTTTAACCTTCCATACATAATATCTATTTTTTATAACTTCTTGATTTTTTAATCTAAAATCTCCCATTTGCTTTAATTTTGATAATATTTTTTCATAATATTCATCTAAATTTTTATCCAACTCCAGAGGAAATTTATGTAAATTATTAAGTATTTTCAAATCTAATTTTTTTATACAAAGTTTTTTTAAACGTAACATGTATTCATAATATTTTAACATCAATCGTTCTGAATTATTTTTATCATGTGTATAGTGAGATTCTGATATCTGAAGTAAATTATGAAATTTTATTATAAATCTAAAATCATTGTTTATACCTCCTACCCTGTTTGGTATTGACGGTATTTTTTTCTTCGCTTCTTCTAGGCTTATGTTGTCATCTAATCCGTTAAGACGTAGATTTATATACATTGAACAGTGCTCTACTAAATTTCTAAGTTGAGAAAGAATATTTTGCGACAGAAAACCACGATCGTTTAATATCGAATTTTTATCTATATTTTCACAAATATTTTCATCAATAGATTTTATTTGATCCAATATTTTCATAATCTTAGCCCCTTAGATTATTTTCAGCATTATCGCGCTTAGCGTTATTAGCGATAGATAAAACGCCTTTTGCGCGCTCATTTTTTCTTTATCAAACACTATCCCGATGCCCACGGCTCCGACTGCTCCGATACCCGTCCAGATCGCGTACGCCACCGACATCGGCATCGTCTGCATCGCGTAGCTCAAAAGCCAGAGAGAAATGGCGAAATTTGCAACTAAAATCAAAAAATTCGCCGCCTTTTTCACGCCGAAGCTTTTTTGAAATTTGGTTAGAAAAAATACGCCCGAGACCTCGCAGAACCCGGCCATCAAAAGAGCCAAAACATGCGTCAAGATTTTAGCCTTTTTAACCCCAGCACGCCCGCGATCAGCGTCGCTATGAAAAATAGCCGCAATAAATCCGGCGTCTGGCCGCTCGCGCGAAATTCGCTCACGATCTCGGCGATCACGACGAAAAACGCTCCAAGCCCCACAAACACGGTGTACGTGATGCTAATGGGCAGGTATTTCATCGCCATGATAAAGGACATGAAGCCAACACAAACGAGCATCGCGGTGAGCGCGATCTCCGGCGCGCTTGATGCGTGCTTTAGCCCGTAAGCCCAGCCACACTCCGCCAGCGCGCCTAAAAACACGAACAAAAAGCCCTTATTTTGCAAAATTTAGCGCCTCTTGTATCCTAAAAATTTCATTTATATTTGCGTCCAGCTCGTCTAAATTTAGCATATTCGGTCCGTCGCAAAGCGCCTCGCAAGGATTGATATGCGTCTCGTAAAAAAATCCATCCACGCCCACAGCCGCCGCCGCTCGCGCGAGATATGGCACGAATTTCGCGTCGCCACCGCTCTTCTCGCCAAGGGCTGAGGGCATCTGAACGCTGTGCGTCGCGTCGAATATCACCGGCGCAAATTCGCGCATAAGCACCAAATTTCGCATATCGACGACGAGATTGCCGTAGCCAAAGGTGCTGCCTCGCTCGGTCAGCCACACGCCGTTTTGGCGCGCGAGCTCGTAGCCGTCGCTGCCAACGCCCCTGGTTTCAAGCACCTTTTTGACCGAGTGCTTCATCGCGCTGGCGGCTAAAAACTGCCCTTTTTTGATATTTACTATCGCCTTCGTCCTCGCAGCCGCCACGAGCAGGTCGGTCTGGCGGCACAAAAAGGCGGGGATTTGCAGCACATCAGCGACCTCGCCCACGGGCGTGGCTTGATAGCTCTCATGGATATCGGTTAAAATTTTAAAGCCGAATTCCTTTTTTACCTTGGCTAAAATTTCGCAGCCTTTTTCGAGCCCAGGCCCACGAAAAGAGCTGATACTCGTGCGATTTGCCTTATCAAAACTGGACTTGAAATAAAAATCTATCCGCGCGTCTTCGTTAAATTTAACGAGCCTTTTTGCCACGTCAAATACGAGCTTCTCGCTCTCGATGACGCAAGGGCCTGCTATTAAGATCATACAAATACCCTTTAAAACTACTTTTTAAGTTTCAAATTATACCATAAAAACATAGGTCGCTTTAAAATAGTATAAAAAATAAAAAGTTAATATATTTCAATTAAATAAAGATTTAGTTCGATATAATTTTTACAAATTTTCACACAAGTGACGGATAATTATGCAGAATAAAATTTTAGGTAAATATACCATCTTAAATTCTTATGAAAAGGGTAAAATTCTTACAAGATATAACAATGAATTATACATAATAGAGTCAGTGCAAAAAGATGAGCAAAATGCACTTTGCTCATATACAGCACAAAATTTATCTTCTGTTTTACATAAAAATATCAGCAATATACTAGTAGAAGAAGATAAAAGATGTTTTTATCTAATAAAAAGAAAATATGAAGATATTGAAAAACTTGATGCTGACTTTTTTAAAGATCGCCTTAGTCTTATAAAATGCTACCAACAAATCATTTTGGCGATAAGTTACATACACCAAAAAGATTTTTATCATGGCAACATAAATCCTGAAAATATTTTAGTTGATTGCACGAACAATGTGTATTTGCTTGATTTTGGCAAAAGCTATTTGTATTCATTGCTTAAAAAAGATTGTGATAAAAGATTTTACGCACCAGAGCAACTCGAACAAAATGAGACATCCAAAGAAAGTGATATATATTCTTTTGGGCTTTGTATGTTAAAGCTTATAGTTGATAGCTATAAGGATTTTGATTTTTTTGAAATTTATACAAGCCCGAAAGATTTAGAAAAATTATTTCAAAAAATATATGATGACTATGAACTTGATGAATTAGAAAATGAACTTTTTATAATAGCAAAAGGCATGGTCGCCATAAAGCCTGAAAATAGAACTTCACTGCAAGAAGTTTCAAAAAAATTAAAAGATTTATTAAAAAAGTATCAAGCAATAAGAACATTTGAGATAAAGCTTAATGATAATGTTGTAGATAGATATAAAGAGGAATATGATGTTGATTTATATGATGTGGCAAACCACATAGAAGAAAAACTAGCTAATCAAAAGACTTTTTGGAGTTTTGGCGAGGATAAGAATGGGCGAGAAGAGATAAAGATAGCTATTAACAATATGCTATTTTGTTGCTCGGCACGAAACGACGATAAGCCATATCTATTTTGCTTTAAAATTTTAGATAATCAAAGGCTAACAGAAGAGCTTTATCGACACGGTGTTGAGACAAATTATGACTTCACAATATCACATCAGTATGGTAGAGCTAGTAAAGAGTGCGATGATGTAAGAGAATTTATAGATGAGCTTAAAGAAAAATTTAAACATAAACAACTATTAGATAAGCAATTAGAAATAGATAAAAAATCAATAGCCACCGAGGAAGAACTTTTGGAAGCTGAATATAAAGCCATACAAGAAAAGAAAAATACAAAATTTGCAATATTAAAAGAGATAAACAAAGGCAAAGATGAGATAAATTTTGAGCTTATAGATGATGAAAATGACGATGAGACAAAAGATGATGATAACTTTTTAAATTTAAACGACAATGACAGCAATAATGCAAATGATGAAAAATATAAAAATTTCAAACAAGGTCAAAAAGTTATTATGGAGGCTCAAAGACACGACATATCGCTAAGTGGCGAGGTTGTCTGCTACAAACCCGATATAAAAATACTAACCATTAAAATGGATAAATATGAAACAAATAACTTCAAAAAAGACAATAAATATAAAATAAGCTATGACTATCAAGTAGAAGAGATCATTTGGAACAAAAGAAATAAGGCACTTGAAGCTTTAAAAAGCTCTATGGTCGTAATACCAAATTTAATAAGAAAAATAAATTCTCCGAACGAATTTATAAAAAATGATCTTATTGATATTTTAAAATGGAGCAATGAAAAGTTAGATGAAAATCAAAAGCAAGCTGTTGTAAAAAGCCTAAGTTTAGGCGATGGTTGCGAAATTTTATTGATACAAGGACCTCCTGGAACCGGCAAAACAACAACTATTACAGAGATAGTAAGTCAAATTTTACAAACCAAAAAACATAGCAAAATTTTAGTCTCATCTCAAAGCAATCAAGCTGTCGATAATGTCTTGGAAAAAATTTGCAAAGATGAAGATAAAATCCTAAGAATAGGAAATGATGCTAGCAAAATGAGCAAAGAAGCTCAAAAATTTATGCCTGAAAAAGTTTTAAATAAATTAATCAGCCAAAATTTAAAAAGGATAAAAGAAAATAGTATAATACATGAAGATAAAAACATACAAAAAGAGTTAATAAAACTGCAAGAAGATTTTGCAAAAAGATTGCAAAGTATTACTTCAAAATTAGCTACCAAAAAAGATACAAAAGAAAGCGAACTCGCAACTCTTTTTTTAAAAAATATTAGACTGATTTTTGGAACATTGATAGGAATTTCATCTTGGCAAAATTTTAAAGAGATGACTTTTGATATAGCAATAGTCGATGAAGCAGGTAGAGCCACTCTAAGCGAACTTTTGGTGCCTTGCATAAAAGCAAAAACTATCGTGCTAGTTGGTGATCATAAGCAACTTGCCCCTGTTATAGATGATGAGGTGATAGAAAAAGTAGATGATAAAGGTGAAGTTAAGATTTCATTTTTCCAAAGATTTTTTGAGCGTTTAGAAAAAGTAGATAGAGAAAATTTAAAACATATTTTAACTTATAATTATCGCTCCGAAAGAAAAATTTGCGAACTTTATAGTAACGCATTTTATGAAGGAGAGCTTATAGTAAGTGATGATATAAATAAATATAAACAACATGAAATATCATTTTTTAAATCAAGCGTAGTTTGGCTAGATACTGCAAATTTAAACGATAAAGAAGATGAACAAAAAGGAACTGGAAAGATAAATCGGTGCAATGCAAAATATATAAAAAATACCATAGGATTAATCTATGATAATATTCTAAAAAATAATTTAAATTATGATATAGGCATAATAACTCCATATAAAGCGCAAAAAGAGCTACTTGATAACACAATACGAAAGAGTGATTTTGATAAGATAAAGATAGACATAGGCACGGTTGATAGCTTTCAAGGAAGCGATAGAGATATAATCATTTACGACTGCGTAAGATCGTCAAAAAGTAAAGCAAAAAGGGGTCAAAAGATAGATTTTATAGCAGATGAAAAAAGGCTAAATGTATCTTTATCAAGAGCTAAAAAGCTTTTGATAATTATCGGAGATATGGAGTTTTTATATACCGCAAGTGTAAGTGGTGAAGAAAATCCTTTTATAAGTATAATAAACCATATAAAAGGTAATGAAGAATATGAAATAATAAATTTAGGAAAAAACAGTGGCAAAACAAAAAAATAAAACGAGTAGTAGTGAAAATTTTACACCAGATATACAGATGCTTACTCACAAATATAGCGATTACTATGAAAATTTTGTGATGTATGATGCAAAAGAAATAGTTTATCCTATATATAAGGTAAAAGTCGAGTACCAAATCACAAAAGAATTAGAAATTCATCCAATTATCATTGGGATTTTAAAAATTATCAATTATCTACAAACCATAAAAGAAAAAGATAGATATAAGCTTTTAAAAGAGATCACACAAATGGATAGCGATATATTAGATAGTATTTTGGGCGATTTTAATACGAGGGGATACCTGAAATTTGACTTGCTAAACAATGAAATAATGCTAACAAATAATGGTCTTGAAGCATTAAAAAAGGAGAGGGAAAAAGTAAAAGAAACAGCTATATCATATATTGCTATGGATGGGGTTTTGGGTCAAATTTTAGGTATTTATAAAAGCTCAAAAGATATATTGCTAGAACATAAATCTAGTAAAGATGCATTTGAATTTAAGCCAAATTTTAAAGCAATACCTAGGATAAAAGAGCTTGATAGCGAATTTAGTGATGAAAAGACTTTAAGACAGGTTTTAGTCGAGTGTTTAAAAGGGGTTGATGAAGATAAAAACAAAAACTATGAAATAGATGAAATTTTATCCATAGAAGCAAGTAAATTTTTCAAAAAATATTTTTGTCTTTTTTATAAAAATAGCCAAAGTGATGAAAGACTTTTAGTCATAGATAATAAATACGAAGAAGACAATGAGGCTACCAGGCTTTTTGACAAACTTATACAAGAACAAGCATTTAGTGATAATATCGATACAAAAGCCAAGCAGTATCAAAAAAATAAACAAAAATTTGAAGATATAACGCCTGAGGTGATACAAAAGCAACTAGATGAAATATGCCTTGAAAACGGCACAACGATACAAGCTACCGAACACAAAAGATACTTTAAGTATATTTTAAATAATGCAAAAAAAGAAATTTACATCCAATCTCCTTGGATAAGAAATGAAATTTTACAAATTTATAAACAAGATATACAAAATGCCTTAAAAAGAGGTGTCAAAATCACTATAAAATACGGACTAAAACCTAGAAATCGTTTCGATAAAGTCGGCATAGATGAAAAATCACAAGAGTATTTTAATAGTCTTGATAAAAAAATGTTTAAACTAATAAAAGGTCATGACCATAGTAAAATTATCATTTGCGATGATGATTTTATGATAATAGGTAGCTTTAACTGGCTTAGTTACGCAGGTGAAAAAGATGCAAAAGAAGCAAGGGGTGAGACATCAAGTATAAATTTAAACAAAAATTCCATTGAAAAAGAGAAATCAAAATTTATAAACTAAAATTTGACTTATCTTTTCTCCCTTACCACTAAAATTCCGCTTAAAATAACGAGCATTATACCAAAAAATGCCGCCGCATTCGGTAGCGCATCGCCCATCGCCGTGCCGATGATGATCGTAAAAATGACGTCTGCGTAGCTGACTGCAGCGACCGTCCCGGCCTTTCTTGAGGCGGCATAAGCTTTAGTCATGTTTATCTGAAAATATAGGCCGGTGATACCCATTAACACGATGAGTAAGACATTTGAGAGGTTTGGAAGGACGAATTTCGATAGCAAAAAATCAAGCGGTTCGTAGCTAAATTTTTCTGCCAATCCCATGAAAATAAGCGGTAAAATCGTGCCCCAGCCCATAAAGCTAAGCACGATAGTATTGGTGTCGTAGCTCTTTTTCAGCTCGCGCACGCTCGTATAGGCAAGTGCCGCTCCCAGACCGCTCCAGATGCCGATGATGTCGGTTTTTGAGATACCTAAATTTGGCTGTATGATAAATAAAATGCCGCCAAAGCCTAGAAAGATCGCAAACCAGCCAAGCGAGCTAAGCCTCTCCTTAAAAACGATCGCGGCCAAGATCGCCGTAAAGATCGGGCTCGTTTTTGAAAAAGTAAATGCCGCGCCAAGGCTGATGTGAGCGACATTATAAAAAAACGCAAAAAGCGCCATCGTCCCGACAAAGCCGCGAAACATCAAAAGCCACGGGTGGCCGCCCGTTTGCTTTGCCGGCTTTTTATAAAGAGCATAGACTATCATCACAAGGCCAATCAAATTTCTAAAAAATACGACCTCGATAGATGGCATATCTTTGCTCAAATACTTTGCAAACGCCCCGGTGACGGCAAACATAAAACACGCAATGAGCATATAATAAACGCCAAGATGACGCATCAAAAACCTATGCAGCAAGATAAAACCTTTTTATTTTAAAGCCATATTTTAGTGCAAACTGGCTAATTTATAAATAAAATAAGCCATTTTTTGTATAATACGCCAACTAAAGGGAATAACGTGCAAAAAATAATATTGGTCGGAAAGCCAAACGTCGGCAAAAGCTCGCTTTTTAACCGCTTGGCTAGACAAAGGATAGCCATCACCAGCGAAATAAGCGGTACTACAAGAGATACGAACAAAGCCAAAATCGACGTGGAAGGCAAAAGCTGTCTACTCATCGACAGCGGCGGGCTCGATGAAAGTAGCGAGCTTTTTAAAAATGTGAAATTCAAAACCCTAGCCGAGGCCAAAAACTCGGACATCATCATCTACATGGTCGATGGCAAAATGCCGCCAAGCGACGAGGATCGCGCAATATTTTACGAGCTTTGCAAGCTAAATTTACCCATTGCTTTAGTCATAAATAAGATCGATAGCAAAAAAGACGAGCAGCGAGCGTGGGAATTTATAAATTTTGGCGTCAAAGAGATATTTGAGATCTCCGTCAGCCACAACACCGGCATAGACGAGCTTGGCCAGTGGATAGCCAGGCAGCTTAAAAATGACGCTATAAAGGCCGATGAGAGCGAGGATTTTGATGATTTTTTAGAAAATTTCAATGACGAGGGCGAGCTTGAAAGCGATGAAAATTTTGAAGATAGGCATATCCGCGTAGGTATCGTCGGCCGCGTGAATGTCGGTAAAAGCAGCCTTTTAAACGCCCTTGTGAAGGACGCTCGTGCGGTCGTCAGCGATGTGGCTGGCACGACCATAGATCCTGTAAATGAAATTTACGAGCATGAGGGGCGGATATTTGAGTTTGTCGACACGGCAGGCATCAGAAAACGCGGCAAGATCGAAGGCATCGAGCGATACGCGCTAAACCGCACGGAAAAAATTTTAGAGAATTCAGACATAGCGCTTTTGGTGCTTGACAGCTCGGAGCCTCTGACCGAGCTTGACGAGCGCATAGCAGGAGTCGCGAGTAAATTTAACCTCGGCATGATCATAGTGCTGAACAAATGGGACAAGAGCCAGACGGAATTTGACGAGCTCGTAAAAGAGATAAAAGATCGCTTTAAATTTCTCTCTTATGCGCCCATAATCAGCGTGAGTGCACTCGGTAAAAAGCGCATCCATAAGCTCTACCCGCTCATACTTGAAGTCTATAAAAATTTCACCCAAAAGATACAAACCTCAAAGCTCAACGAAGTGATCGAAGAGGCGGTCAAAACCCATCCGATACCCCGCGAAAAAGGCAAAAGCGTGAAAATTTACTACGCTGCGCAGTTTGGCTTCGCACCGCCAAAGATCGCACTTATCATGAACCGTCCAAAATGCCTGCATTTTAGCTACAAACGATACCTTATCAACAAACTCAGGCAAAATTTCGAGCTAAGCGGCGTTCCTATCGTGCTAGCGCCTAAAAAACGCGGAGAGAGCGATGAAAACGAAGAACAATAACATCGTCCTGATCGGCTTCATGGGTGTTGGTAAAGGCACGACAGCAAGGGCGCTAAGTAAGAGTCTAAAGACCGTCAATCTCGACTGCGACGATCTGATAGAAAGCTCGCAAAATATGAAAATAAAGGAAATTTTCGAGCAGCACGGAGAGGAATATTTTAGGAATTTAGAGAAAAATCTGGCGAAATTTCTAACCACTAACGTCAAAAATACCATCATCTCGACGGGCGGGGGCTTTGTGAATGTCAAAGGACTAAACAAAATCGGCACGGTCATCTATCTAAAAGCTAGCTTTGAAGCCATCATCGAGCGCTTAAAAAATAGCGCCAACAGTGAAAAGAAAATGGCGAAAAGACCGCTTTTAAGTAACCTTACAAAAGCCAAAGAGCTTCACAAGACGCGTGAGAAAATTTACGAGAAAAAGGCCGATATCATCATCGAAGTCGAGCAAAAAACGCCAAAGCAGATCGTAAAAGAGATAATCAAAAATTTACAAAAAAGATGACTCAAACGCGAGAACAAAATGGATCTAAATTTGACGCAAATAAAGTAAATTTAGCCAAAAGCGGGTAAAATAAAGCCAAAAAATTTATAAATTTAGAGCGAGAAAAAGGATAAAAATGAGAGTTTTAACAGGCTTGCAGCCTAGCGGGAAGCTGCATTTGGGCAACTATTTCGCATCGATAAAGCAGATGGTAGAAGCCCAAAAAACAAGCGAGATGTTTATGTTCATCGCAAACTATCACGCGATGACATCGCTAAGCGACGCAAAGGCGCTCAGGCAAAACACGCTAGAAGCGGCGGCTGCGTTTTTAGCACTTGGGATCGATCCTAAAAAAAGCGTATTTTGGGTGCAAAGCGATGTCAAAGAGGTGCTTGAGCTTTACTGGATACTGAGCCAATACACCCCAATGGGCCTACTAGAGCGCGCGCACAGCTATAAAGATAAGGTCGCAAAGGGTATAGGCGCCAGTCACGGGCTGTTTAGCTACCCCGTGCTGATGGCGGCTGATATACTGCTATACAGCGCTCAGGTCGTGCCTGTAGGCAAGGATCAGATCCAACACGTCGAGATAGCACGCGACATCGCGATTAAATTCAATAACGAACACGGTGAAATTTTGACCCTGCCGACCCACCGAGTCGATGAGAACGTAGCCACCGTGCCTGGCACCGACGGTGCAAAAATGAGCAAGAGCTACGGCAACACGATAGATATTTTCGCAGACGCCAAAACGCTCAAAAAACAAATCGGCTCCATCGTAACGGCCAGCGAACCACTCGAAGCCCCAAAACAGTGGCAAAACTGCAACGTCTATAACATCGCAAAGCTGTTTTTAGACGAGGACGGACAAAAAACACTTCAAACGCGCTACGAAAAAGGCGGCGAAGGGCACGGACACTTCAAAGCCTACCTAAATGAGCTTGTTTGGGCGTATTTTAAAGATGCAAGAGAGAAATTCGAGTATTACACGAGCCACCTTGGCGAGGTCGAGGATATCTTGAGTGAAGGTGCAGCCAAGGCGCGAATTTATGCGCTGCCTTTGATAGAAAAGGTGCGAGAAAAAACGGGAATTTACAGATAGGAAAAGCGATGATAAATTTAAAACTACTTGAGAGCAATTACGAAAATTTCGTCAGCAAGCTTCGAGGCAAAAATACAAACGAAGACGTTCTAAAAAGCCTGCTTGACACGTTTAACGAGCTAAAAAAACAGCGCCAAATTTTAGAAAACTTCCAAGCCGTGCAAAACGCAAAGAGCAAAGAGCTAGGCGCACTAACTAGAAGTGGCGGCGATGTGACGGACCTAAAAGAGGAGCTTAGTAAAAACAAAGAAGCGCTTAGTGCGCAAAACGAAATCGTGCGAGCACTCGAGGAAAAGCTAGATAATATCGCCTCAAACGTGCCAAATATCACCGATGATGACGTGCCTTTTGGCAAGGACGAAGAGGATAACGTCTGCATAAAAAAGGTGCTAGAGCCGCGCGAATTTTCTTTCACGCCAAAGGCGCACTACGAGCTTGGAGAGCAGCTTGGCTGGCTTGATTTCGAGCGTGGAGCTAAAATTTCAGGCTCTCGTTTTACGATCTTAAGAGGTGAGGCAGCGAGGCTCTCAAGGGCTTTGATAAATTATATGATCGATTTTAACAGCGCGCGAGGATTTGAGCTGGTAAATGTGCCGTTTTTGGTAAATTCAAACACGCTTTATGGCACCGGGCAGCTACCAAAATTTGAGGACGATCTTTATAAGGTGCGCGACGAGGATCTTTATTTGATCCCGACTAGCGAAGTGCCGGTGACTAATATCTACAACGACGAGATCATAGACGCTGAAAATTTACCGATAAAGATGACTTGCTACTCGGCGTGCTTTCGCCAAGAGGCAGGCTCGGCCGGTCGCGATACGCGCGGTATGATCCGCCAGCATCAGTTTGAAAAGGTCGAGCTAGTAAGCATAACAAAGCCCGAGCAAAGCGAGCAAATTTTAGACGAAATGGTCGCTTGCGCGAGCGACCTGCTCACTTCGCTTGGCTTGCCGCACCGCCACATGCTGCTTTGTAGCGGCGATCTTGGCTTTAGTGCGGCAAAGACGATCGACCTTGAGGTCTGGCTACCGTCTCAAAACAAATACCGCGAGATAAGCTCCATCTCAAATACGCGAGATTTTCAGGCTAGAAGAGCGAAAATTCGCTTTAAGGACGGCAAGAAAAACGCTCTTGTAAATACGCTAAACGGCTCAAGCCTGGCCGTAGGTAGGACGCTGATAGCCATAATGGAAAATTATCAACGCCAAGACGGGACGATCGAGATCCCAAGCATTCTTAAAAGGTACATGTAGTGGCAGATGAAGAAGTCGTAGTCTTAAAGCCGCCTGGTGAGGAAAACGAGCAGACAAATGCCGATGCGAACGAGGAGATCGTATCTCTTGAGAGCATCCAGCCGGGAGATGTGCTAAATGACGAAAATATCCCTGAGCCTATCAAGGTAAAAAAAAGTAATAAAAAATTTATCTTCATAGGGCTTGGTGCTTTCGTTTTGATCGTTTTGGTGGCGATTTTGCTCCTGTTTTTACTAAAAAAGGATAAAAATCCACCGATCGATACGACAACGCTAGCCCAAAATATAGAGGAAAACTACAAAACGCAAAATTTCGGCGCTTCCAAGATCGATGACATGATCAGCAAGGCAAATCAGCTCTATGAAAGGGGCAATAAATTTGAAGCGCTTAAAATTTACGAAAACATAGCCGTTTATAACGAGTCGCTCTCAAACTACAACCTAGGCGTTTCGCAAATGAAGCAAGGTAAATGCGCCGAAGCGATAACATCTTTCACCAAAGCCATCGCCGATCATGAAAATACCGCCGTTAGCGCGATAAACGCCGCCGTTTGTTCGCTCGAGTCGAACAACACTAAAAATTTCAACTACTACATCGGGCTTGCCAATTCATTTTTGCAGTATGAGGAGAGCTCGCCACTTTATAGCTATTATTACGCGTTAGTAAATTATTATAAAGGCAATTATTTTGAGGCATTGCAGGCTCTCTCGCACCCTAGTGGAGACGACTATAAGGACAAATACGCCTACCTAAGCGCTAAAATTTTATCGCTTCTAGGCAACGACGAGGCGGCGATAGCAAAGCTCGAAAGCCAAAAGGAATTTAACGCCAACATCACCCTCGCGCAGCTTTACGCAAGGCAGGCAAAATACGACAAGGCGCGCGATTATCTAAGTAAAGCCGCCAAAAGCACGACTGACCCTGACCTCATCAAAATGATAGCGGCGCTGATAGATCTAAAAACTGGCTACTACAAGGATGCGGCGGTTTTCATCAGAGATATTTACTCGATCGATCCGCTAAAGCCAAGCAAAATTTACAAGATAAAAACGATACTAAACCCCGAACTGTTTGATGTAAATTTAGCTCAGCTGCACTTTAACGACGATATGTTTTTCAATAAAATCAGAAGATACGAGACGCTGTTTTACTTCGCGCCTTATAAGGTCTTTGACGCTAAGCAAAGCGTGGAATACATCAGAAAGGGCGGGGTCAGCGTATTTTTAGACGATACCTCGGCGGCAAACGACTATCTAAGCAAGAGTGCGACCATGTCAAAGGTAAACATAGAGCTAAGTAACGCCATCGCAAAAGCGCTAAACTACCGGCTAAAAGAGGCTAATCGCGACTTCGAGGCTCTTGTCAAACTCTATCCAAACCACTCGATACTCCAATACAACCTAGCGCTAAGCTATGCGCAACTTGGAAATTTCAGCCTGGCTGCAAAGCATTTCATAACGAGCTATCATCTTGATGTAAATAACCATTTAGCAGGCGTTTTTTGTGCGATCAGCATGGATATGACCCACAGTGTCGACCCAAAGCTCATCGAGGAGATAGGTGAAAATTTAGAAAACGATAAAAATTTAAAGCCGGTGAATATTTACGCCGCGCTACTTAGCCTGGTAAGCGGCAACCAAAGTGCGATGTTAAGGTGGCTTGAAGAACCAAAGGATCAAAATACGCTAAATTTAGCCTTTGATACGATCATCGCAAAGATAACCTCGCAAGATGAGATGATGCGCGAAAAAACGAAGCAGCTGATGCAAATTTTACCAAACGACATCATCACGAACATCCTAAATTTCATCGCAAACAATCAGCAAAAAAGCGTCAAAGAATACGCCAGAGCCGTTCAAATTTATTTCAAAGACAGGCAGCTTGACTCAAGCGCCTTTTACCACGGAGCCAGCATCATCCGCAAGCAATACATCAAACTCTTGCAAATCGCCGGACTCCTAAACTACGAGCGCGACAAACTAAAAGAGCAGCTACGCATCGCACCGGCGAATGACAATATAGTTCAAACGCTCGCCTATGTCGAAATTTTCACTAATGACTTCGATGATGCGTTTAGGCTTTACAACAAAGCGATCGATGAGTTTAAAGTGCAAGACGCGGGCACATTGTTTTTGGCCGCAGTAGCAGCCACGGGTGCGAACAAACCGCAAAACGCGATCGCGCTTTTAGAGCTATCTAAGCTGACCGATCCAAATTCCTACGAAAGCCGCGTTGCACTAGGATATCTTTATCAAGAAGTCGGGAACATAGAAGCGGCGCTCATTCAGTATGAACTCATAAAAAATACAGAATTTAAAAGCGAATTTTTTGATTTTATGATAAATCACGCAAAGGATAGATGAAAGGGCTATTTTATCGTAGCCCTTTTAAGGCGTCAAGAACGGATTTTTGCGTCTTAGTATCGTTTTTATCGACTTTAAAAAATATCTGAACTCTATTGCTGTCGCTGCCAGAGACGCTCTTTGGAGCGGGCTCGTTGCCATATGAGACGATACGCATCCTAGAGGTGTCCAAACCATCATCAGCTAAAATTTGAGCGACGTTCATAGCTCGCTTGTATCCTAGCTCAAAGCTTTCCAGCCCGCTTGTCGAGCCGCCGGTGTAGCCTCTGATCTCAACGGAGATGTTTTTAGGCAATTTATTTGCTATCTTAGCTGTCGTTTTTATAAATTCGATGGAATTTTGATCCGTTACTTGCGTCTCGCCGGCTTTAAAGGTGACGCCGTCTGGCATATCAAGCGAAATTTGCCCCTCACTTTGGTCCAGCATCGCCTTGAGCTCTTTTATGGTCTGCTCTTGTTCGGCGTTAGTAGCTTTTAGCTGCTCGAGCTCTGATTTTGCATCGTTCTTGGCATTTGAGTCTTTGTTACCTTGAGAGACGATGTTATCGGTAGTTTTACTCGCCGGATAGTCAAAAATTTTAATGAATTCAGTCTTTAAAGCCTTGACTTTTTCGGTATTTGCTGCCGATATGGCGTAAAGCGCGATAAAAAGCGCGAGCAAAAGAGAAAGGAAGTCCGCATAAGGAACAGCCCATTTCTCACCGGCCGGACACTCTTGTTTTTTACATTTTTTACCCATTTTTACCTACTTGTTAAATTGCGACTGAGCCGGCTCGTCATGTGAAAGGAAGTTAAACAGCCTTTCCTCTAAATTTCTTGGATTTGCACCTTCTGCTATACCGGTGACCGCCTCTACGATCACGGTTTTGGTTCTTATTATGTCTTTTGCGTTTGCCATTATCTTAGCTCCCCAAGGACCAAAGATCGCATATGCGCCCATAATGCCAGTCACCGTCGCGGTAAATGCACCGGCTATACCAGCCGCCATAGCCGCAGGATCATCAAGTAAGGCAAGAGCCAGCATCAGACCCATGACCGCTCCGACTAGCCCAAACGTCGGGCAGCTCTCGCCGGTCTTGATCCAAAAGTGTCCGCACTCGTGGTAATACTCTTCAAGCTGTTCTATCTTGATCTCCATATTTTCTCTGATGTCGCCTATTGGCTGACCATCGACGAGCATCATCATCGCACTCTTTAAAAATTCATCCTCGATAGTAGCCACCTTTGGCTCCAGTGCCAAAAGCCCGTCTCTACGTGCGGTGACAGAGAGGTCGATGAGCTCTTTTATCAGCTTTGGCACATCGGTACCGGTGCCTTTAAAGATGATTTTTAGCTCCTTGAAAGCGGGCTTTATAAATTTTTTATTAGTCGATGTCATGGCCGAAAATATAGCGGTCGGGATAACGATAAGCAGTGACGAGACATGAATGACATGAAGGGGGCTTCCGCCCTCCAAGATATCACCTATAGAGATACTAGTGACTGACAGAAGCATCCCAAGTATCGTAGATAGATCCATACAATGTCCTTGAAGTATTAAATTTCTATTGTGTAATTATATCGTAAAATTTGAATAATATTTACCTACTGATCGTTCTTATCGCCACTGATAGCACCCGCCTCATAAAGCGGGCTAAATTTCAAATCAATTCCTTTTCATTTTCAAAAAGCTATTTAGCGCTCCCACATACGCCTTTGCACTAGCCATCATCGTATCTATGTCAAGTCCATGCCCCATGACCGCGCTAAAGCCCTCAAATTCGACCTTCACATCGACTTTAGCCAGCGCGTCTTTACCCTGTGAAACGGCGGTGACTTTATAATCTTTTAGTATGCCGCTAACTCCGCTTATCCTATCTACGACCTTAAAGATCGCATCGACAGTGCCGTTTCCAAGCGCAGAGTCGCTTACAATCTCATCATTATGTTTGATACTCACAGATGCGCTTGCCAGAGCGTTGTTGCAGCTACTTTGAAGTAGCCTTACTATCTCGTAAGCTTGCGGTATCTTGGTTATCTCTTCGGCCACGAGCGCACGCAAATCATCATCGAAAATTTCCTTTTTCTTGTCCGCAAGATCTTTAAATCTCTCAAACGCGGTATTTAAAGCCTCACTTTCAAGGTCAAACCCAAGCGCGGCAAGCTTATCTTTAAACGCGTGGCGGCCGCTATGTTTGCCGAGCACGAGCGAATTTTTCTCAAGCCCGATACTCTCGGCCGAGATGATCTCGTAGGTCTCTTTATGTTTTAGCACGCCGTCTTGGTGTATGCCGCTTTCATGAGCAAAGGCGTTTTTACCCACGATCGCTTTGTTCGGCTGAGGCTCGATGCCGGTGATGCTAGCGATGAGACGCGAAGTCGGATAAATTTCCTTGCATATGATGTCCGTATAAAGTGGAGCGAACACGTCTTGACGCGTCTTTATCGCAATCACGATCTCTTCTAGTGCGGCATTTCCTGCGCGTTCGCCGATGCCATTTATAGTGCACTCCACTTGACGCGCGCCGGCACTTACGCAGGCTAGAGAATTTGCCGTGGCAAGGCCTAAATCATTGTGATTATGCACCGAAACTACGGCACGTCCTGCGATAAACTGCACCATTTGCTCTATCATCTGACTAAGCTCACTAGGCAAGCGATATCCGACGGTATCCGGTAAATTTATGGTTTTCGCACCGGCGCTTATCGTCGCATCGCAAATTTCTTTTAAAAATTCCAGATCGCTCCTACCCGCATCCTCGCAGCTAAACTCAACATCATCGCAAAAGCTCTTAGCGTATTTTACGGCTTCTACCGCACGCTTGATGACCTCGTCCGGCTTCATTTTCAGCTTAAATTCCATATGAATAGGACTTGTAGCGATGAATGTGTGGATGCGCTTATGTTTAGCGGGAGCCAAAGCCTCACCGGCAGCCTTTATGTCGCGCTCTACGGCTCTAGCTAACGAGCATACGGTTATATTTGAGGCTTGTTTGGCTATTTGATTTACCGCGTCAAAATCCCCGGGACTTGCCGCTGCGAAGCCAGCCTCCATGACATCTACGCCAAGTCTTTCTAACTGAAGCGCTATTTGAAGCTTTTCAGCTGTATTCATCGAAGCTCCCGGGCTTTGCTCGCCGTCTCTTAATGTCGTATCAAAAATTATTATTTTATTATCCATTTTTTATCCTTAGTGTGAATTTTAAAATTTTAGGGTTAGTTTTAGAGTGAGTATTTGCTACCAAAGTAGCAGTAGAGAGTTTTTGATTTCGATTTTAGGCAAGAATTTACGCGATTTTATGATACCTGCATCACTCATTCGCTCTCCTTTTTCTTAGAATTTTTGCTAAACATTATAGCCGCTCTAATTATGCCATATAAAGTGTAAACGCTCATAACTATCGTCGCACTTTCAAACGGATAAAGATAAAGCATGGAAAACGCCACTACCAAAACGACTAATATGCGCATGACGTGAGTTTGTTTTAAATTCATCTTTTTAAAGCTTGGGTAGCGGATGTTGCTGACCATCAAGACCGCCAAGACGCTTTGCAAAAGGACGTAAAACCACTCAAATCCTTGCAAAATTTCATAGTCCAGATACACGCCGATCCAAAGGACGCTGACTATCGCGGCCGTCGGTATAGGAAGCCCGATGAAAACGTTTGGTTCGTAGGTGCCCGTAGTTACGTTAAACCTAGCAAGTCTGATAGCTCCAAAAACTACAAACATCGCAGCTATCAGCGCTCCAAATTTACCAAACTGCACTCCGATGACGATGTAAAATAAAATTGCCGGTGCGACGCCAAATGCGACCAGATCGGCCAAGCTGTCAAATTCTACGCCAAATTTACTGGTAGTTTTCGTTAGTCTAGCTACGCGTCCATCAAGTCCGTCAAGCACGAGAGATAAAACGACATAAATGATCGCTTTGGTGTAGTTGCCCTGGATAGACGAAATAACGCTTATGACGCCCAAAAATGCGCTCGCAGCGGTGAATAAATTCGGCAAGATATACATAAGCTGCATCTTTTGTAAGCTATTCATCATCTATCCTTTTTATCAAAATAACCCAAAAGCTCGCCGGCTTTTAGCTTTTCGCCCACGCTTACGCAAATTTTAGTATCTTTTGGCAAAAACATCACCACTATACCGCAGCCCAGGAAGCCAAATTTACGAGCGGCCTTTAAATTTTGAACTCTATCTAAAAAAAGCCTTTTGCTAAAGACTCCCGCGATTATGCGCATCGCAAATTTTAGCGAGCCACTTTGACAAACTAGCAAAGCTCGCTCGTTGAGAGCCTCTGAAATTTTCATATGATTGCACAAAAACAGCCCGTGCCTACGGCGAATATCCAAAATTTGCATATCGCACGGCGCACGAAGCGAGCCAACGCCAAAAAACGATTTTTCTATCACGATCTTGGTAACGTCGTCTCCTTCAAAATTTGAAAGAGAAATATCGGCAATATTACCGTCGATAGGCGATAGCAAAGCTAGCTCGTCATCTGTATAAGGCACTCGCTCCGGGTCTCTAAAAAAATACAATGTCAGGATGAAAATCACCGTAAAAAATAGCGGCAAAAAGCCAAATAGCAATGACAAAAGCAATAAAATGCCTGAAAATACGATACATTTATAGCCGTATCTCGCGATATATCCTGTCATTTTCAGTCCTCTTTTTGACCTTGCTTGGCGTGTCCGTCAAATTCGCTATGCTCATCGTTTGAGACTAGGCGAGTTTCAAGCCCGTTTTGCTCCTCATAAGCTTTAATGATCTCGCGGACTCTCTTGCCTTCGATAGTCTCCTCTTCGTAAAGCGCGCTTACCATGCTTTCTATCGCACCGCTATAAATTTCAAGTGCTTCCAAAACGGCGGAATACCTCTCATGAAGCATACTTTTTACGAAGTCATCGACCTTTTCAGCCATCTTATCACTGTAATCTTTTATGCTCTGTCCGCCGTTTAAAAATGTCGCTCGCTGCTTTTCAAGCACCATAAGTCCGGCAACATCGCTCATTCCATACATGCTTACCATGGCTTTTATGATGTCAGTCGCTCGCTCAAGGTCGTTACTAGCACCGGTCGAAATTTCTTTTATGAAAACTTCCTCCGCAGCGCGTCCACCAAGAAGCACATCGACCTCGGCTATGAGCTCATGCTTTTGCATCATAAATTTATTTTCTTCAGGCGTATTTAGCGTATAGCCAAGCGCTGCAAGCCCGCGTGGGACTACGGAAACCTTGGTAACCTTTTTTGCGCCTTTGGTTATCTCGGCGATGAGGGCGTGGCCGCACTCGTGATAGGTGACTATCTTTTTTTCTTTCGGATTTACACGGCGCGACTTTTTCTCTAAGCCAGCGATAGAGCGCTCGACTGCCTCTACTAGGTCGGCTTGCTCGACGAAAGGCTTTGACTTACGTCCGGCAAGAAGCGCAGCCTCATTTATGATATTTTCAAGATCGGCTCCTGCAAGCCCGGTCGTAAGACGCCCAATCTCCTCGAGGCTAACGTCTTTGCCTATCTTGACATCTTTCATATGCACTTTTAATATATCACAGCGCCCCTTAAAATCAGGCTTATCGACAAGCACCTGTCTATCAAACCTACCGGGTCTTAAAAGCGCAGCGTCTAAAATTTCAGGTCTGTTTGTAGCTGCGATGACGATGACAGGCGATTTGTCAGCGTCAAACCCGTCCATCTCGGAAAGTAGCTGATTAAGCGTCTGCTCGCGCTCGTCGTTTCCTCCCATTGGGCCTGAATTTCTACTCTTTCCTATCGCGTCTATCTCGTCGATAAACACGATCGCCGGCGCCTCTTTTTTCGCATTTTCAAACAAATCGCGCACGCGACTAGCGCCCACACCCACAAACATCTCTATGAAGCTTGAGGCCGACATAGAAAAAAACGGCACATCAGCTTCGCCGGCAACGGCTCTGGCTAAAAGCGTTTTGCCTGTTCCAGGAGGTCCTACGAGTAAAATTCCTTTTGGTATTTTCGCTCCTAAATTTAGATATTTATCCGGGCTTTTTAGATAATCGACTATCTCTTGAACCTCTTCTTTAGCCTCTTCCACACCTGCCACATCGTCAAATTTTACCTTTGGCTTCTCGGAATTTATGAGCTTTTTCGCGCTTCCTATACCAAGTATGCCCCCGCCCATATTTCTTTGCATCCTGCTAGCCAAAAACATCCAGATGCCAAAGAATATAAACACAGGAAGCACCCATGAAAATAATAGCTCGGTGAACCAATTAGTATCGCTATAAGCGCTGTATGCGACGTTATTTTGCTCAAGTAGGCTAATTAGCGTAGGATCGCTGACGCGCTTTACGATATAGACCATTTTATCGTGCCCGGCAGCTCTTATCGTGCTATCGGAGATCGCCACCTCGTTTATTTGCTTTGCTTTTAGCATGTCTTTAAATTCAGAATACGGTATGACCTTGCTCTGAGCCTGCGAGCCCATAGCGATAGAGCCCATACTGTCGCCCGTAAAGCTTCTAAAAGCAAGCACGATGATTATGGCGAAAATCGCAAAAATCAGTATCGGATTTTTATTAAAAAAGCCGTTATTGTCGCCATTGTTTTGATTTTTATTATTTTGATTATTCATTCATTTCCTCTTATTTTTAAAAACGAAGCTGACCCAGTCGCCAAGCTCTTTTTTCTCGATCAGATCAAGCTGTTTAAAAGTCTCTTTTATCCGCTCTTCATACTTAGTCAATATCCCCGAAAGTATGAGATATGCGTCATCTTTCAATGCACGCTTTAGATCGTTTGCAAGCATGAATATCACGTCTGCGATGATGTTTGCCACGACTATGTCGTATTTTTTATCTAAATTTGCAATTGAACCGACCCAAATTTTACTAAAATTTACGCCATTTAGCATAGCGTTGCTTTTAGAGCTCTCGATGGCTTGCTCGTCGGTGTCGCAGGCCTCGACATCGCAGCCAAGCTTTGCAAGTGCGATGCTTAAAATCCCGCTTCCGCAGCCTACATCAAGTGCCTCATCTGCGTTTTTCGCATATTTTTGTAAAAACAGCAAACAAGAGCCGGTGCTCTCATGATGGCCCGACCCAAAGGCTAGAGCGGGGTCTATTATGATGTTTGTCACGCCCTTTAGCTCGTTTTCCCAGCTTGGACGGATATAAATTTTATCTAAAAGGATAGGCTTGACCGCCTTTTTGTATTCGTTTATCCAGTCTTTGTTTTCTTTTATCTCGAGTTTTGTTTGGATATCGTTTGGCTTTTTGAGCGCTGCGCTGAGTCTCTTGGCGTATTCGTTCACGCCCCACTCGATTTGGCTTAGATCGTCCTCGTCTCGCAATATTATTTCGTTATCCAGCTCTTCTAAGCAAGTAGTTCCGAAAGAGAAGACAAGCTCCAAAATTTCATCGTAAAATTCCGATGTTTTGATGCTTAATTCGTAGAATTTATCTTTCATCAACCAAGAACGTCTTCAAGCTTCTCTTTTAAAACTTGCGGCGTAAAAGGCTTGACGATGTAGTTGTTCACACCCGCCTTTAAAGCGGTGATGACTTCGGCTTTACCGCCTTCTGTCGTTACCATGATGATAGGCATATCGACGTATTTTTGCTCGGCGCGAACCTTTTTAACGAGCTCCAGTCCGTTCATCTCAGGCATGTTCCAGTCAGTGATGAGCACGTCTATATCGCTATGCTGCGCCATCAAATTCCATGCTTCAAGCCCGTGTTCGGCCTCTAAAATTTCTTGATGTCCAAGTCTTTGTAAAGTATTTTTTATGATTCTTCTCATCGTCGAGCTGTCATCTACAACCAAAATCTTCACACAATATCCTTTTAGTAAAAATTGCTCTATTCTATCAAATTTTAAATTTATCAAAGCTTTAATTATAAAACTTTTCTAAAAGCCTCTTTTAGGTCGATTTTGCCCTCGTAATACGCCTTTCCCACGATCACGCCGGCTACTTCGCCGCTGTCTTTTAGCCGCACGATATCGCTCATATCTTTTACACCGCCGCTTGCGATCGTATCCACGCCGCTTACACGCGCTATTTCGAGCGTGAAGTCTAAATTCACGCCGCCTAGCATGCCGTCTTTTGCGATGTCGGTGCAGATTATCGCTTTCACGCCAGCTCTTGCAAATTTAGCCGCCAGCTCGCTAGCTCTCATCTGCGAGACCTCGGCCCAGCCCTGCGTCGCCACAAAGCCATCTTTCGCGTCGATACCTACGACAACGGGGTAAATTTTAGCCATCTCGCGGACGAAATTTGGCTCGTTTAGCGCGACTGAGCCCAAGATCACGCGGCTAGCTCCGATGTCAAGATAGCGTTTTATACGTGCTTCGTCGCGTATGCCTCCGCCGATTTGCACCTTTAAATTTGTGGATTTTATGATCTTTTCAACCACGTCAAAATTTACCGTCTCGCCGGCAAATGCACCGTCTAGATCGACGACGTGTAGCCATTTTGCGCCGTAACCCTCAAAATTTTTTGCCAGCTCGTGCGGGGCATGAGAGTAAATTTTCGCACTCCTCATCTCGCCCTTACTGAGCCTCACCGCCTTGCCCTCTTTTAAATCGATCGCGGGGAAAATCTCCATCAAAGCCTCCCAAAATTTTGTAAAATTTTTAGCCCCGTATCGTGGCTTTTCTCGGGGTGTGGCTGAAAGCCAAAGACGTTATCAACTGCCACCGCGCTAGTAAATTTATAGCCGTATTCGCTACTGCCAAGCACGGCGCTTTCGCCGCAAACAACGTGATAACTATGCACGAAGTAAAGATATTCGCTCTTTTTTAGTCCGCGATTTATAGGCGTTTCGCACACGAAATTTATCACGTTCCAGCCGGTGTGCGGCACTTTTAACGGCTCGTCAAATTTAGCGTCGTCAAATTTAACCACCTCGCCGCGAAGCAAGCCAAGCCCTGCATGCTCGCCAAATTCGCTACTCTTTTCAAAAAGTAGCTGCATGCCAAGGCAAATGCCTAAAAATGGCCTTCCACTCGCGACGAAATCCTTTATCGCTTCGTCTAAATTTGCAGATTTTAACTTTTTCATCGCCTCGCCAAACGCCCCAACGCCCGGCAAGATAATGCGCTTAAATTTAGCCAGTTCCTCGGCATTTCTCACTAGTCGCGCGCTTAAATTTAGCTTCTCAAACGCGTTCATCACACTTTGTAAATTTCCCGCGCCATAATCGATGATACCGATCATTTCTCCTGCCTTTTGACACTGAAAAGATAGACGCTAAGCGCGATCATCAGTATCGCCACGCCGCCGATGAGATAGATCGCGTTTATGATGTTTTCGGGCGCGGTGATGGCGAATTTAAACACAAGCATGAGCGCCTCGATCGCAAGGGCGATGATGATCGAGCCGATAAATCGCACCATCGTCTTATAAACGACGCTGTTTTCATCGTGGTTTTTGCCGATGACCTCTTCTTCAAATATCGTTTTTACTAGATCAAATATCGCTAAGGCTAGCGTCAGGATGATGGTCGATGAAAATATCTCCTCGATGTCGATAAGATCGGTGCTTGTGAGGATAAAGTCCTTCACCCCGTGCCAAAACAAAAACGCGCAGATCATAAAAAGCGCGGCGCAAAAAAGGCTATAAACCGCCTTTAAAAATTTACCAAAATAATTTTCCAGCTCGCCAGAGTCGGTCATCGTGAGGATATTTTCTAGCGAAATATCGATGCAGGCGATAAATTTAAGCTTGCCCGCGTCATCATATATCGGCACGCTCGCCGTGACGCATAAATTTGCGTTCAGGCTCGAAGGATAGGGGTCGCTTAGCACGCAGCGTTTTTCCCGCACTGCCAGATAATAATAAGCCTTGTTCGAGCGATCCTCGCCCTCGCCGACTTCGTAATTTTTGTTTAGGCTGATCGCATTTTCCAGCTGTATGCCGTTCTCGTCCAGCACGTAAAATGCGTCGAAATTTTCTATCTCGCGACTGATCTTTTCAAAGCCGCTTTTTATCGAGGCGAGCGAGACGCCGGGCAGACGGTTTGGCAGGTTGCGGCTAAAAAGATAGCAGATATACGCACGCGCCTTGTAGCGGGTGTCGCTGAAACGCTGGATGTCTTTTATTACCAAATTTATCCTTTTAAATTTAGTGCGTGGTTAAATTCAGGCACTATTTTTTTTAGCTCGCCCGCGACGTCCTCGTCTTCAAGCTCGAGCAAATCAGCGATCTGCTCGTTTAAAACGGCGATATCGTAAGGCGAGGAGTGAGTGACGAAGATGGACTCGAATTTCGTCTTTACGTCGTCTTTGTTTATGAGTAGCTCTTCGTAGAGCTTCTCACCGGTCCTAAGCCCTACAAATTCGATACCCAAATGCTCTTTGTTGGAAAGTAGAAGCATCTTTTTAGCAAGATCGACGATCTTTACCGGCTCGCCCATATCAAGTACGAAAAGCTCTCCGCCGTTTGCGATGGACGCGGCTTGTAGCACGAGCTGGCAGGCTTCTGATGTGAGCATGAAGTAGCGTGTAATGTCAGGATGTGTGACGGTGAGAGGTTTGTTTGCGGCGATCTGCGCTTTAAATTTAGGTATGACACTGCCGCTGCTGCCAAGGACGTTGCCAAAGCGCACGCAAACGATCTCGCAAGCGCCTTTTTCGTTGGAATTTAGCGCGTAAAGCTCACAAACTCGCTTTGTCGTCCCCATTATGTTTGTCGGACGAACGGCTTTGTCAGATGAGATCATGACGATCTTTTTGACGCCGTATTTTTTAGATAGATCGATCGTATTTTTGGTGCCTAGTATGTTGTTTTCGACAGCCGAGCGAGGGTTTAGCTCGCAAAGGGGCACGTGCTTATACGCGGCTGCATGGATGACGATCTGAGGTCTAAACTGAGTGAAAATTTCCTCAAAGTCCTTAAAATTTACGATATTTACTAGCTTGCTTATCGTTCGCCTATCTTTGGTGTCTTCGCCGATCTTATAGAGGTTAAATTCGCTATGATCGACCATGATGAGCTCTTTCACGCCAAAATTCAGACACTGCTTACATATCTCGCTACCTATGCTGCCACCGGCTCCCGTGACCAAAACGACTTTATCTTTTAAGAAATTCGAGATCGCTTCAGGGTTTAGATCTTTTGGCTTTCTAGCGAGCAGGTCTTCGATAGAGATGTCTTTTATCGGCTCTTTTTCGATGAGCGAAAAGAGCTTGATGTCCCTTATGCCATAACCCGTAAGCTCGTCAAACAAAGCCTGAAGGTCGTCTTGCTCCAAGGCTAGAGCGATGATGGCGGTTTTGACGTTGTATTCTTTGATGAGGGTCGGAATTTCACTCTTATCCTGCACCAAAAAGCCGTCGCAGTAAGTACCGACCAGATCGCTCCTGCCATCGACTACACCGACTGCGTAAAAGTCGAGATAGCCCTGTTTTAGCCCGCTTAAGACGTGAAGCGCCTTCGTCGTAGCGCCTAAGACGATGCAAGGCTCGCCCTTGTGAGGACGGTTTGAAAAGTCTATGAACATACGTTTTGATATCCTAAGAGCGCCCACAAGCAGGCACGAGATCAGCATGTCTATCAAAATGACGCTTCTTGGATACGGGTTTAAAAAATCTTGCAAGATGAAAAAAACGAGCATGAACGACGCAGCTGCGCTTAGATGCACGAGGAAAATTTTACGCGCTTCGTTAAGTCCGAAAAATCTCCAAGGCACTTTGTAAATTTTAAAAAGCCACATGAAAACTAGCTTGAAGACTACGAGAAAAGCAGCCGTTATAAATAGCCCTTGCAGGTAAATTTCAGGTATCGATCCATTAAATCTCAAAAGATACGCCGCGTATATCGAGGCGATAAATATGACCGCGTCGCCTACGAGAAAGAAAATGAGCCGTTTTAGCTTCGTCGCCTGAAACATCTACGCGTTTTCCTTTACGATATCTATCACTCTAGCCTGCGTAGCCTCGCTCATATCTGAGCCGCTTGGTAGGCAGATACCGCGCTCAAATAGCTCTTCGCTCGTGCCGTCAATGAAGCCAAGCGCGCCATTAAATACAGGCTGCATGTGCATCGGCTTCCAAAGCGGACGGCTCTCGATATTTGCCTTTGCCAGTGCGTCGATGACTCGCAGGTGCGCGCCTTTTTGTTTAAAGACACCAGTCGTCAGCCAGCGGTTACCGCGCGAATTTGAAATTTCAGGCATAAATTCTAAAATTCCGCCCAGCTCGCGCTCGTAAATTTCAAAGACCTTCCTTTTTTGCATTACGCGCTGCTCCAAGACCTCCATCTGCGCCGTTCCTATCGCGCCTAGGACGTTGCTTAGGCGGTAGTTGTAGCCGTAGTCTTTGTGCTCGTAGTGAAGTAGTGGCTCGCGCGCTTGCGTACTGTAATACCTCGCCTTCTCAACGCCTGCCGTATCGCCAACCAGCATACCGCCGCCGCTTGTGGTGATGATTTTGTTGCCATTAAAGCTATAAACGCCAAATTTACCAAACGTGCCAAGTGCCTTGCCGCCATAAAATCCGCCTAACGCCTCGGCTGCGTCCTCCACTAGATCTATGCCCTCGTTTTGGCAAATTTCGCAAATTTCTTTCATCTTTGCCGCCTGTCCGTAAAGGTGCGTGAGCACGAGCGCTTTTGGCTTTTTAGGTAAATTTGCGATCGCTTTTTTAAGTAGCTCGGGGCTTAGATTCCAGCTCTCATCACTATCGATGAAAACGGGGGTCGCCTTTTCATAAAGTATCGGACTAACCGACGCCATAAAGGTAAAACTGCTCGCAAGCACGAGATCGCCAGCTGTTACGCCAAGCACGCGAAGTGCGAGGTGCAGCCCGGCAGTGCCCGCGCTAAGCGCCAAGGCATCGTGCGCGCCCGTGTAGCTTTTTATGCTGTTTTCAAATTTATTGACATATTCGCCAAGCGGGGCGATGTAGTTACTTTTAAAAACTTCTATGATATACTCTTGCTCACGTCCGCTCATATTTGGCGGAGATAAAAAAACTCTATCCATTTCCAATCCTTTAAATCCTAAAATTCTTACAAATTTTGGGGTATTATAACAAAGTTTTAGAAATCAAAGACGAATTAAAGGCATAAATCTTATAGAATTTTATCTAAAGGCTCTTTTAAATTTTCATAGTTTGCAATAGCGTTTTTGAGGGCTAAAATTTTATTCGGACTCATTTTCGCGCCGACACAGCGCGTAAATTTTTCAAAAATTTCATCTATACCAAGCGGATTGTCAAAATTTCCTCTATTTATAAAAACGTCCTTTTTCAGGCTCTCACCGCTATTTAAGATAGCCTCGATATGCCCCGGGAAATATTTTGGAAATCCGCTGTTTTCGCGCCTTTCGTAGCTTATCTTTTTTGCGAAATTTATCACGTCCGCTCTATTTAAATTTTCGTAGCTTTTGATCTCTATCTTGCCGTCAAAAAACGCAAGAGCCATCAAAAACGGCATGGAAAATTTCGCTTCATAAGCGGTTTTGGGGGCGTATTTGGCGTCCATCGGATCGCAGATAAAATTTGCCGCCACGCCATTTACGAAACATTTTATGCTTTTTATGTCATCGCTTTTTAGCCCGTCGTTTCTCAGCAAGATCGCGCACTCGATCAGTCCGTGCGCAAAATGACAACTTGGATAGGGCTTTATCGATACCTGCATCGTTTGCCAAATTTTACCAAGCCCCTTTGTAAGCCCCTTTTTGTCGCATTCGCTCTCCACGCCAAAGGTCTTAAAGATATTATCGCGACCTTCAAAAACGCTTGCGGGTCCGCTCATACCGCACTTTGCAAAATTTGTAGCCATAATGGCGTTATTTAAGCAGTTTGCTACGTGGATAACTTTCGAGTTCGAGCCGTTTGATAAAAACTCGTTTATCCCGCCGGCGTAGCTTCCGGCAAGCCCCAAAGCATTTACGCATTCGTTTTTATCTAGCCCGAATATCACGCTTGCCGCGGCGGTCGCGCCAAATATCCCGGCGATTGCGGTGGTATGAAAACCTCGCTTGTGAAAGCCGCCCTTTGAGGCGATCCCCACGCGTGCCGCGACCTCCCAACCGGCTACAAATGCAGTCAAAATTCTCTTGTGAGAAATGTTTAAAAAATCCGCGTAACTTAGACAAAGTGGCGTTAGTATCGCGCTTGCATGCACGATCGCCCCTGTATGCGTATCGTCAAAATCAAGCGCGTGAGAGCTTATCGCGTTTATCATGGCGGCAAAATTTGGGGCGAGCTTTTTTCTATGCCCCCAAATTTTACACTCTCCTTTTGAGCTTGGTAGTTTTTCCAAAGCCTTTATAGCGTTTTTTACGCTCATCTCACTGCTTCCTGCGATCGCTACACCCACGCAGTCTAGCATCAACTCTTTTGCGCGCGAGATTACATCTTTTGGAATTCGATCAAATTTTAAATTCGATACAAACCGGGCTATGTCATCCGAATACATAAAATCTACTTTAAAATTTTAGCGTCTTTGATCTTTTCTAAAAAATCATCCACGAGTTTTGGCGCGTATCCGACGTAAGTAGTCGCATCGAGCAACTTTTCTATCTCATCATTGCTTAAAATTTTTGATACCGTCTCGTCTTTTAAAAGTACCTCTTTAAAGCTTAGATGATTTTCTATGCCTTTCATCGCGGCTTGATACACCACTTCGTGCGCATGCTGTTTGCCAAGCTTCCCAGCCAGCGCAAACATCACCCTTTCAGCCAAAACATAGCCACCAAGCAGATTTAAATTTTTAAGCATACTTTCTTTTTTGACTTCAAGACCAGATAGTGCCGTTTTCATATTCGCTAGCACCACGGAGAGCATCAAGAAAATTTCAGGCAGCAGCTTCCACTCCATTTTCCAGACCTGCCCGTCTCTTTCGTGCTCGTGTCTTTCGATGTCGGAGAGTATAGCTAAATTTGCTTTTAGCGTGTTACTTACGGTAACAGCATTTTCACTGATGGCAGGATTTCTTTTGTGCGGCATCGTGGAGCTTCCTACTTGACCTTTACTAAACGGCTCGGCAAGCTCGTCAAATTCATTGTGCGACATTAGTAAAATTTGATGAGCGATCTTGTTGAAAGTGGCGTTTATATTTCCCAAAACATAGCCAAGCTCGATAAATCTATCCCTAGCTGGCTGCCAAGAAATATCGGCTGTTTTTAGACCGAGTAGCTCATTTACCAGCTCTTCAAGCTCGCTATATTTTTCACCAAACGACGCTTTCGTGCCCACAGCTCCTACTATCAAGCCAACATAAAGCCTTGATTCAAGCTCCTCTATCCTATCAAAATGCCTATTTAGCTCCGATAGCCAAATGGCACTCTTGTGCCCGAATGTGATAGGCAAAGCTTGAAGCGAGAGTGTGCGCCCCATCATCGGGGTGTTTTTGTGCTCTTTTGTAAGTTTTAAAAGGGCTTTCGCGATCTCTTTTAGCTCGCTTTTTATCAAATTTAGCCCCTCTTTAAACTGCAAAACAAGCCCGGTGTCGATGATGTCTTGGGTTGTGACTCCAAAATGCACGAATTCGCCCCGCCCGTTTTCGCAAGCTCGCTCTAACCCCCGCACGGTAGGCACCAAAGGATGCTTTGTCTTTTTAAATTCGCTTAAAATAAAATCTATATCCATAAATTTAAAATGCGCCTTTTTTACGATCTCATCGGCGGCGTCTTTGGGGATGATTTTAAGCTTTGCTTGTGCTTTGGCAAGAGCGGCTTCAACGTCCAGCCACTTTTGTATCCTATTTTCTTCGCAAAAAATTTCTCTCATCTGTGCGGTGCTCCAAGCATCTCTAAGTATCGTCATATCAAATACACTTACTTGCATCGCTCATCCTTTTATTTTATCTAATGCCTGAGTAAGATCGTCTATTAGATCGTCGTTGTCTTCAAGCCCGATGTGAAATCTCACAAACGGCCCTCTCTTGCTCCAATCCGTTGCCGTCCTAGGCGGAACGGTAACCGTAGCCAAGCTCTCATATCCGCCCCAAGAAGCGCCGATAGAGAAAAATTTAAGATCATCTACAAATTTTATTGCCTTTTGCTTGTCGATACCGTCTGCAAATTCTATCGTGATCATGCCGTTTGCGCCTTTGTGATCGCGCACGAAAATTTCATGATTCGGATGGGTTTTTAAAGCGGGATAAAATATCGTTTTTATCTCTTTTCTGGTTTTGAAAAATTCTACCACTTCTTTGGCGGATTTTTCGTGAGCTTTAAATCTCACTCCAAGTGTTCTCATACCGCGCAAGACAAGATATGCGTCATCCGGACTTGCCGTGAAGCCGAAAATTTCAGGAAGTTTGTTGAAATTTTTCCACTCTTTTTCGTTTATTATGACCGCCCCCATAGTAAGGTCGCTGTGTCCGCTTAGGTATTTCGTAGCAGCGATGACAACTATATCGACGCCAAATTTCATAGGATTTAGCAAATACCCTGAGCTATACGTGCTGTCGATCGCAACTGGGATATTATGAGAGTGTGCGATTTGGCATAGCTTTGGCAAGTCGATGATCTCATAAAGTATAGAGCCGGGGCTCTCGCATAAGATGAGCTTTGTGTTAGGCTTGATCTTTTCTTCCACATCGCTCGCGTCGGCTTTTATAAAATCAATTTCAATGCCAATCTTTTTTAAAAAATTTTCGCATATCGCCCGCACCGGTCCGTAGATGGCGTCTGTTATTATGAAATGAGCGCCGCTAGCGGCGTAATTTAATAAAACCATGGCTAGCGAAGCAAGTCCGGTCGGGAAAAGCTGCGCTCTATAACCGCCTTCAAGCTCGCAAAGAAGCTTTTCAAGCTCGAAATTCGTGCTTGTGCCCCTTGCGCCGTAGCTCAAAACTCGCTCGCTCTCACGCGCTTTTCTGGTCGCTTGCCAAGCGTCGTGATTTTTAAAAAGTATCGTCGAAGCCCTCATAATGCAAGGATTTACCGGTCTAACGTCAAGTGTCTCATCTCCTCTGCCGATATGAGTGAGTTTGGTATCTATTTTCATTTTTTCTCCTTTATAAATATATAAACGTCATGACTAAATTTGTAATGCCAGCTACTATCATAGGCAGAGCCGTTCTTTTGACGACGGCAAAGGGGCTTACCTTAGCGATAGAGGCAACTGCGATGATAGCCGGAGCTATCGGCGACATACATCTGCCAAAGCCAGTCATCACTTGAACCGGCAAGATGATAGATATAGTTTCTATATTAAACGACTTGGCGATGCCAGGTATTAAGTCCGCAAAGCTAAAAAACGCAGCATTTCCAGAACCCATTAAAAATGCACTCACCGCTAAAAGTAGCGATACGAAGACGATGATCGCAAATACGCCAACTCCCATGTCTTTGGCAAAATTTATCAATGTATCTACAAAGCCGACCGCCAAAAGACCGCTGGCAAACACTTGACCGCACACGATGAGAGAAACCGTTATGACAAAAAGATGCCCCATGCCCTTAAAAAAGATCATTATGGAATTTAGCGTCTCTATGAGGTTTTTATATCTGACGCACTCAAAAACTATCGCAATACCGGTCGAAATAAGCATCGCAACGGGAACATTCATCTTTATAGGACTGCCAAAAATTTTGCTAAATCCTAAAATCAAAACGATCGGAACGATCGGCAGCACGGCGTAGACCAAAGGCGGCTTTTTAATCTCTTTTTCGCCCGCTTCTTTTAGATCTTCTTCCACGCTAGCGGCGTCAAAGACAAAATTTTCCTTTTTGTCGAAGTATTTTTGAGAAAAATATATCGTAACGGCGACCGCGATTATTATCGGTATGGTCGTGGGTAGCTGATAATGCACAAAATATGTCGCAGGGTCTATGCCAGCGACTTTTGAAGCGTAAATCACGTTTCCACTTCCCGGACCATGGTCTATAAACTGGCAAGCACCGATGACTGAAAGTGCGGATAGTTTGCTAACTCCCGTTCTAACCAAAATCGGATAAAGCGTTACCATTAACAGCAGAGCAAGCCCTGCATGCGAAGGGATAAAAACAACGATCACCTGCACTACAAAATAAGACGCTACGAGTAAAATGTAGGGATTCGTAACCTTTTGAAGCGGTTTTTCAAATACTTTAAATAAAGAGTAGCTAGCTCCGACGTGATCCATATACGCTGAAAAACCGGCTATACACATTAACGTCAAACCAAGCCCGGCAAGTGTGGAGGACATTTTTTGATTGACGACTTCAAATAGATCGAAAAAGGCTAAATTTAGACTTTTCTTAGGATCTATTATATCGCCTAAGCCAAATATAGCCGCGCAACTTAGCAGCAAAAGACCGCTTATCAGCAAAGCCGCCTGCGCGTTCATTTTCTTATACAGCATAAAAATAAGAAATGCAATTACTAAAAACGCAATGATTAGTCCAAACATTTTTTGTCCTTTAAATTTTTAGTATGCAAGCTAGTGGCTCAAGCCACCAGCACCAAACTATCCTCTAAATGCGATAGCTTCGATCTCCACTAGAGCTCCTTTTGGTAAATCCTTTACGCCAAATGCGCTTCTTGCAGGATACGGCTCGTTAAAAAATTTCATGTAAATTTCATTCATCTTTGTAAAATTTGCAATATCGCTTAAAAAGCAAGTAGTCTTCGCGACATTAGCAAGACCTAACCCCAATTCCTCTAGCACAGAGGCTAAATTCTCAAGCGATTTTTGTGTTTGAGCCTCTATACCATCAACTAACCTGCCATCACTATCCACCGGTAACTGACCCGATATAAAAATAAAATCTCCACAAACCTTGTATGTGCTATATGGCCCGATCTTTAAATTATCGCTCACTATCTATCCTTTATAATAAAGTATTATTATATTTATAAGAATTTTATAGCAATTAAAATAAATTTTTATTGAAATTTAAAAATTTTGATATAAATTTATTAGTATTTTTTAATGATTTTTTATATTATTGAGTATATTGACGTTTTTTGGGTATATTTGGGTATTATAATAATTTTTTATTATATTTTAAAGTTTACTTTTTTGATTTTTTTGTAGATATCGATAAACGCTTGGCTCTGAAATATTTAGATATTTTGCTACCTTTGGAATCGCACCTTTTATATTAAAAATGCCACTTTTATAAAGCATTTTGATACATTTGGCCCTATCTTTTGGTTTCAAATTTTCTATATTTAGATTATATCTTTCAAGAGTATCGACAATAATTTCTTCTACGCTTTGGCTTAGTTGCTCTATCGCATCTTGCTTTGCATCAAGGCTAGCTAAATTACCAAGCCTCAAAATTTCATTTGATAGTTTTTCAAATTTTGTCCCGTCGTAGTTGATACATAGCATGCCCTCGATCTTATCGCCATCTTTGATAAAAAACGTCGAGCCGTTTATTTTTAAATTCTGCTTCGTTTTCGCTTTATAGTTTATGAGATAATCGCTCTCTAAGTATTTTTTATTCTGAATTAACTCCAGCGCAAAACCTGTAAGCGGGGAATTTACACTTCTGCCACTGATGTGAGAATTCTCTATCGCTATTACACTTGAGCCGTCATCGCTTATATCATGCAATACTACTTCATAATTCTCACCAAGTACTCTGCCTAAAAAATGGACTAATTTTTTATATCTATCCTTTAAAATTGTATTCATCTTAAACCTCTCAAAAGCCTTTTTTGCAAAATAATTACAAAACAATCCTCGCCGGTACGCCGTAAGCTTTCACGTCGCTTGGTATATCGCGCACGACGACGCTTCCTGCACCTATGATCGTGTCAGAGCCGATATTTACGCCTTGTATCACGCATGAGCCTATGCCGATGTGCGTCCGCACGCCAACATACACGTTGCCAGCCAGTGCGGCGTTTGGGCTAATGTGAGCAAATTCGCCGATCACGCACTCATGCTCTATGACAGCAGCGGTGTTTATGATAGCTCCGCGTCCGATCACGGCGTGCGCGTTGATGACGGCGTTTGGCATGACGACCGCGCCTTCATAAATTTGCGCGCTTGGGCTAACGACCGCGCTTGGGTGGATCAAATTTACGATGTTAAATCCAGCCTCGCTTACCTTTTTGCTTAAAATTTCACGTGTCTTGTTCGCTCCCACGGCGATGACAATGTTGGCGCGAAGCAGATCGGGGCTAAATTTCAGCCCCGCCGCATCATCTAAAAACACGATCTCATCGTATCCGACCGCACGCGCGATATCAGCGACCACCAGTCCGTGTCCGCTCGCTCCGTAAATGTAGATCCTTTTAGTTTTTTCCATTAAATTTCTCCGTCGTCGCCATCCCTTCTTTGCTGACTCCGCTTCGTTTGAGTACCTTTTGTATCGTAAGAAGCGCGATCTTTACGTCAAGCGCAAAGCTTAGCTCACGCACATACTGCGCGTCGTATTCAAATTTTTTCGCCCAGCTGATCGCGTTTCTGCCATTTACCTGCGCCAGCCCCGTGATACCCGGGCGCACGTCGTGGCGCGTGGCTTGCTCGGGAGTATAAAGGGGCAAGTACTCGATAAGTAGCGGGCGGGGGCCGATGAAGCTCATATCGCCTTTTAGCACGTTAAAAAGCTGGGGCAGCTCATCAAGGCTGAGCGAGCGGATGAGCTTGCCAAATCTATTTAGCCGCACCTCATCGGGTAGTAGCTCGCCGTCTGCGCCGCGCTCGTCGCTCATCGTCTTAAATTTATAAATTTTAAAAATTTGTGCGTGTAGCCCCGGGCGAGCCTGCGTGAAAACGACATCGCGGCTGATCTTAAAGTAGATAAATATCGCCGTCACCACCATAAAAGGCAGCGTCAAAACGATGAGAAAAATCGCGCCCAAAATATCCAAAAATCGCTTGAAAAAAGCCCTATACATCGATAAATTTCCTATAAATTTCAATATATTTTTTCGCGATCTCTCGCTCGTCAAATTCTCGCACCGCCATCTCGCGCCCGTTACGCCCCATTTGAGCCGCCAAGTTTTCATCATTTAGCAAAATTTCAATCTTTGCCGCCAGATCGCTTGCGTTTCGCACCCGGCAAAGCAGCCCGTTTGCGCCCTCTATCACGGCTTCGTTGCAGCCTGTGACATCGCTAGCCACGACCGCGCGCGACATACTCATGGCTTCTAGCACCGTTCGCGGGAAGCCCTCTTTGTAGCTTGGCAGCACGAGCATGTAAGCGGCTTTTAAAAGCTGCGGGATGTCATCGCGTGCGCCCAGATAACGCACGTTGCCGCCGTTTAAGAATTTAAGATCGGCCGTGCTTTTGTTGCCGTCAAAACCCTCGCCCACAAAGACGAATTCGCAGTCCGCGCGATCTTTTAAAATTTGCGCCGCCTCGTAAAACTCTCTCACGCCCTTGTGCCACATCGCCCGAGCGATCATCAAAACGACCTTTTTATCGCCTAAATTTGCCGCCTCGACGCGGCTCTCGTCAAATTTAGCCGTATCCACGCCCACACTTTTTACCTTGAAAATTTTCTCTTTTGCGATGAGCCCGCGTGAGAGAAAATACGCAGGATCGGCGTCATTTACGAAAATGCACGCGTCAGCCTTTGCGAGTGAAATTTTATAAAGTCGCTCTAAAACGAGCCTGATGACGCGCGTCTTAAAATCATCGTCGATATAAAAGCTGCCAAGCCCCTCGACCAAATTTATCACGCGCTTTATGCCCGCGCGCTTTGCTGCAAACGTGCCAAAGACGTTTGACTTGTGCGCGCCCGTTTGCAGCAGGTCCAAATTTAGCCCGCGTAAAATTTCGCTTAGTTTTTTTGAGTTTTCAAGCACGACAAGCGGGTTTAGACTGGCTCTGTCAAGCTCATATGTAACGGCGTTAAATTCGCTCGCAAGAGCCTGCGTATAAGCGCCCTTTGGAGCGATCGCAAACACTTCGTGTCCAAGTGCTTGCAAAGCGCGCATTATCGGACTTCTAAAGAAGTAAATGCTCATATCGGCGTGAGATAAAAATCCTATGCGTGCCATATCACCTCTTTAGTCTATAAACCTTTGCTGCGCCGCTTAAAATCACAGGCTCAAAAAGCCTCTCGTCATATCGCTCGAGCACGAAAAGCTGGATATAGGCGCTATTTAACATGCTCTCATCAAGGATCAAGAAGCGTCCGTAATCGCGCATGAAAATGACGTAAATTTTAGAATTTTCATCGTTTTTATACTCTTTTACGTTAAGCCTGCCCTTCTCATCGTAGCTAGTCTCGATGAACGCAGCCAGACTCATCTTCATGCCGTTGTAGCTAAGCGTGCTGACATCGCTTGAAAGCACGAAGCCGTTGCCTAAATTTATCCCTCTTTCATCCTGTGCGATCGCACTTGCGATAAAAAATATCCCCTCGGCATGGCTCTTGCCATTTTTTAGATCGAGCCTGCTAAACTGCAGTATCGTAGGAAAAATATAAAGCATACGGTCCGGCAGATAATAATAAATCTCGCGTGTTTTAGGCGGCAAGCTCAAATTTTGATCTTTAAGACCGCTTAAAAATACATTCACATCGCTGATATTTCTATCCTCTAAAATTTGCGTCATATTCGAGGCGAAACGCTCGTTAAATTTACGCTCGGTGTATTCTACCTCGATGCGAGCCATATTTGCAGAGCTCGTCTCGTCGCTTCCAAGCGCGTAGCTAACGGCGTAGTTGTCGCGTCCAAGGTGCTTGCCGCCGTCTATTAAGGTCTTGACATCGGCGTAATATCGTATCGGATAGCCGTAGTCCCACCACGCAAGTACGTAGTCCTCGCGTCCAGCGATACCTTTTAGCTTATTTAAAATCTCGACCTCGCTCCTGCTAAAAACGGGCGATGCTTTGTAGTTATAGATATGACTTAGTGCCGGCAGTAGCGCAAACACGGCGATGAGACAATATGCGGCATTGAAACTAGCGGGCTTTAGCTTTAAAATTTCAAGAAAATAAACGATGAAATACCCAAACCCTATCGCCATCACAGGCACGGCGTAAATCGTAAATCTAAGCCCGCCTTTAAGTGCTAAAAAGCCCAAAAATAGCATACCAAGCGTGACTAAAAACGAGCGATGCTTCACGCAAAGCATGATGACGCCCGCCAGCGAGACGAGAAAAGTCAGCACGCTCGAGCTGATACGCTCGCAAAACAGCTGCAGATCGACGATGCCCGACTCTTGGATAGTTTGATTCACATTAAAATATTTAAAACTGACGCCAGCACTCTCGGGCACGGCTCTAAAAACGTAAAATTTAAGCTGGAAGATTATCGGATTTAGCCCGCCTCCTATAACAAAAAGCGCAAACGAGACCGCCAAAGCCGCCAGGATAAATTTGAAATTTAAAAGCTCTTTTTTAAACAAAACACCAAGATAAAAGCCAAAAACGAGCAAAATTTTGACGTAAATATCTATGTTCGTGATAGATAAAACGAGCAAAACGAGCTGTGCGTAACAGGCCCGATTTCTACGCTCAAAAATAAGCGTATAGACTAAAAATATCCCCGCACTCACGCTTATCAAAGAAAACGCGCTCGCATACCACCACATATAAATCAGTATGCTAATCGGCGCTATGATGATACTTGCAGTATCCCTTTTTTCAAGCACGCGCACCAAGCCCCAAAGCATGAAGACGCTAAGAGGGATGATGAGTATGTCGGTGTCATAATATCCCGCCATCGTGCGGTTGTAGTAGCTGTCTGCGATAGAGCCTAAAAGTGCGGCGATGAAGCCTGCTTTTGGGTTTTTGTATTCAAGCGATATGAGAAGTATGGGTATGACGACTAGCGAGCTGAAAAATACGCTCATATAAAGCATCGCAGCCTCTAGCTTGACGCCAAAAATTTTCACTATCCAATAAGTCAGCGTCGAGAGCGGATAGCCAAAGTAGCTTAGGTCATTTGGCTGGTGAAAGCCTGCGAGCATATCGCGCGCACCTTCGGCAAACGCGTAGCCGTCATTGGTGCTTATCATCAGCTCGCCGTTCCAAAAAAACGATGAAAATTCGCTCGCCCAAACGACCCAGTAAAGGCGACAAACCACGCTGAAAACAAAAGCGATCGCTATTAGTAAAACGCTTTGCTTTGAAAGGTGAAAATTTTTAAAATATGAGCTAAAACCCTCTTTATCCATCATCATTTTCCAAAAATTTTATAAGTTTTTGCGCGATTTGGGCGCTATCAAACGATTTTGCGCGATTATACGCAATCTTTTCAAAATTTTGCCTTATTCGCTCGTCCTCAAGCGCTATTTTCATCGCATTTTTCATCGCTTGCTCATCATCTACGGGCGTCAAGAGGCCAAACTTATCGTCTCCAAGCAGCTCTCTTGCGCCGCTTTGATGATCGGTCGAGATTACGAATTTCTCACACGCCAAGGCCTCCAGCAAGACATTTGAAAAGCCCTCGAATCTCGAAGCGCAGACGAAGCACGAGGCGTTTTTTATAAATTTAAAAGGATTTTTGTCAGTGCCAAGCAGCTTCACGCGTTCATTCACGCCAAGCTCATCGATCAAATTTTGCAGCTGCTCTTTTAACGGCCCTTTGCCGAGTATGCCAAGAGTGGCGCGAGGATCGCTCAAAGAGGCTATTATACGGATAAGCATCGCTTGATTTTTACCGCTGTCAAGCCGCCCGATATTTATGAAAAACGGCCTAAATTCCCCCTCGAAAGGCTCGTTTTCGAGCTGCTTTATCGCGCTTAAATTCAGCGCATTGTAAAGTACCTTCGTTTTGCGCTCGTCGCAGCCAAAATTTCGCACCAGATCGTCTGCATTGCCCTGTGCGTTGGCAAGTATCAAGTCGGCCTTATTATAAAGGCTTTTAAGCAAAATTCTATTCACAACTCCGCTGACGCCGTTTTTATAGATCACCGACGGGCAGCTTCGCTCACTTATGACTATGCGCCCCTTAAGCCCCAAAATACGGGCGATGAGAGCGATATAACAAGGGCGGTTCATCAGCACAAAATGCGTGTCTATGCCTAAATTTTCGCATAGCTTTTTGTATCTAAGAGCTAAATTTGGTAGCGCAAAAAATAGCCTAATAAGCTTACGCACACCGCTTTCATAAGGATCGCTCTTTTCGATGAAATGTATCTTTACCTCGCTTGGCAGCTCATATGCGATTACTTCGCTCATCAAGACTAGATGCACCTCGTATCTTTGCACCAAAAAAGGCAGCAAATTCGAGACGTTTCGCTCCGCGCCTCCGGGCCCCATCGAATATAAAAATACCGCTAATTTTTTCAACTTCTCACGACCTCGTCTATTAAATTTCGCCATTTTTCCATTATATTTTTTATGCTAAATTCTCTCGAATTTCGCGCTGCGTTATCCGCGATGCGCTCTATCAAAACCTCATCGCTTAAAAGCGAATTTAGCGCACCGGCAAGCTCGTCCTCGTTTTCGTTTTCAAAGAGTATGCCGTCTACGCCGTTGGTTATGAGCTCTCGCCCTCCTACCGTGTCGCTAGAGATGCGTGCGCAGCGAGACGCTCCAGCCTCTATGAGCACGTTTGAAAGCCCCTCGCTCCTTGAGCTTAAAACGAAAATTTTGGCCTTCGCATAAAGCGGCGCGACGTCCTTTATATGCCCTAAAAATTCGATATTTAGCCCAAGCTCTCGCGCTAAATTTTTTAAATTTCGCTCCTCTTTGCCCTCGCCCGCTATCTGCACGCGCCAGCCCTCAAGCAGACTTTTATCAAGCTTTGCAAGGGCCTTGAAATACACGTCGTAGCCCTTGACCATCTCGAGTCTGCCGACGCTTAAAACGATATTTTGTTTTTGCGCGGGCGCGGCGTCTATGAAAAGGGGATTGTGCAAGATGACGCGCCTTTTTACGAAGTCATAATACTCAAAATCGCTCCTGCTAAGCACGCTAAGCGCATCCACTCTTTTGTAAGCAAGATCGCGTATGAGCCTAAATTTAGCGCTTTTTAGGTATTCGTTCGCGTGATGCTCGGTCGCGATGAGTTTATAGTTTAGCCCCAAATTTGCGACCACGCACGCTACGTTCGTCCAGTCTATGAAGCTGATTATCACGTCAGGATCTACGCTCTTAAAGCACGCGCGAAGGGCTAAAATTTTCTTAAATTTAGCCAAAATTTTATTTCCGCCGTAAATTTTGAGATGATGAAAGACGATGTTTGGCGCAAAGTCATAAAATCCCATATCATCTTCAAGCACCGCTATATGCACCTCATTTTGCTCAGCCAGCTGGGTAGATAGCGCGCTTAGCACGCGCTCTGCACCGCCGTTTCTAAGTGCTGCTATCACGAACAAAATCTTCACTCGCGCTCCTCATCGTCTGCACCGCCTAGTTTAAGCAGCTCTAGCCACTGCTCGTAGATGTTTTGCAGGCTAAATTCATCCAGTCTGGCTCTAGCGTTTTTACATATTTGCGCACGCCGCTCTTCGTCATCTACGAGCGATCTGACGGCCGCACTCATCGCTTGCACGTCGTTTATCTCGCAAAGTAGCCCGTCAAAGCCGTCCGTGATGAGCTCTGCTGCACCGCTCGTCTTAGTCGCAACTCTGGCGCAGTCAAAATTTATCGCCTCTATCAAGGTATTGCCAAGGCCCTCGTAGATCGAGCAGGACAGCAAAATTTTAGCCCTTTGATAAAGCGTGCCGATGTCAGCGACATTGCTTAAAAATTTTACGTTCGCGCCAAGCTGGGCCGACAGCTTTTCAAGATCGCTTCTTTGCTCGCCCTCTCCGGCGACTGCAAACTCATATCCGCTATCCTTTAGGCTGGCTGCGACCCTCACGAACATCTCGCAGTTTTTAAGCTTCATCAAACGCCCGACGAAAATGACTAAATTTTGCTTTTTTGATTCTAAATTTTGCGCTTTGTCTGCAAAAAATGGATTATGGATCACGCGGACGTTTTTACAAAATTTAGCGTAATGCGCGGCATCGTAGCGCGTGAGCACGCTGATCGCGTCTGCAAACGGATAAAGCATGTGGCGTAAAATTTTAAATATCGCCCTCTTTGGCGCGTCAAAGCTCGTGTGCTCGCTCACGATAATAGGCGTCTTTAGCCCAAGCGAGCTAACGATCACGAGCGCATTCGTGCTATCAAGGAACGAAATGACCGCGTCAAAGCCGCCGTTTTTTATCAGACTCCTAAGTGCGAGCAGCTTATTTAGGCGCTTTTTAAAATTTCTTAAAATTCCAAGATCGTCCGCGCCTTGGTTTAAATTTATGAGTTTTATCCGCTCACTAAGCTCGTAAAATGGCACACCGCCGTCAAATTTAGCCAAACTCACGTCGTGAAATTTCGCAAACTGCGAGGCTATGAGTGAGCAGACGCGCTCTGCACCGCCGCTTCTAAGAGTCGAGATGACAAATAAAATTTTCATATCTTAAACCTTTGCTTTATCCGGACTCGAAGCCTTGAAAGTATCGGTAAAACCGAGCTTGGCAGCGGACTAAGCAGCAAAAAAACGACGGCTTCTTTGCTTACCTTGACGCTCAGGCTTTTAAAGATCGCGCGATACATCATTTTGTATTCGCCCGCCATTTTGGCGTAGTAAGCGGCGTTTTTATACTGAAGCGCCAAAAATCCCGGCGCATGAACGCTTGCTATCTCGCGGCATAAATTTGCCGTTTTCAAGTAGGCATACGCTACGCTCTTAGCGTGCTTCGACGCATTTACGGTCGCACTGTCGGCGCGGGCGATACGGTAGATATAAAGCGGCTTTTTAAGGTAAAACACGCGCTTTTCAAAAAAACGTATGTAAAGCTCGTTCTCACCGCCAAAACTCTGCTCGTCAAAGCGAAAATCCTCTATAAATTCGTGCGAGAAAAGCTTGAAAAACTCGCCGCTTATACGCCCGCAGTGATAGTCTATCTTACTCATTTCGCCACTTTGAGCGTAGGGGCTACGCCCTGCGACCTTGCCCGTAATGACGCCATCTTTTTCGCATATCGCGTCTGCAAAAACACACGCATAGCCGCCGCTAAGGCACTCGAAGCACTCTTTGATCGCGCCCTCATAAAGCTCGTCGTCGTCGTCAAGTAAGCAGACAAACTCGCCCGTAACGTTGTCAAAGCCGTTATTTTTGTTGCCGTTGGGGCTTTTTGTATGAGCGCTGTTTTTAAAATATTTCACGCGTGCATCGTTTGCCGCCTTGCAAATTTCATACGCGCTTTCGTCCGCGCCGTCATCGGTCACGATGATCTCTAAATTTTCATAGCTTTGAGCGAGAGCTGAATTTAGCGCCTTTTTAAGAAGCTCGGAGCGGTTGAACGTGGGGATCACGACGCTTATTAAGGGCTCGTTTCCGCCAGCGCACGTCATATCTTGTATCTTGCTCAAATTTTACCCCTTTGGCTCAAACCTCATCCCTTTTAAAAATTCTCTCATAGCCCATGAAATACTTCTCAAAACGCGAGCAAAACAGGAATTTCAGGCTCTTTAGCCTAGCCTTTAAATTTGGCTTATAGCCCCTGTCGATGCGCTCGGCTTCGATATTTGAGCCGCTTAGATCTATCGGATGAGAAAAAATATCGCTAAAATACATCGCCATATCATCTTGTCTAAGCAAATACTCCCAAACATCGGTCGTGCAAAGCGCTCGCTTGTGTATCCGCAGTAGATTTTGCGCACTTTGCCTGGTTAGGACATAGGCCCCCGCTCTATAAATGCTCGAGTGCGAATACCTTGAAACCAGCCAAAGCTGTCTATTTTTAAAATTTATCCGCTTGCCAAACGCACTAAACCTGCCCGCCAACCCGTCCTGACAGCCGCAAATGAGCAGCGAATTTTGAGGTATTTGCTCCGCCAGCTCAAACGCCGCCGCCACACCCACGTCATCGCCGATCACGTCATCTTCAAGCACGAGCGCAAATTTAGCCTCGCTAGCCAAAAACGCCTCGTAAGCCTTCACGTGAGAGAGCGAGCAGCCCACTTCTGCGGGGCTTAAAATCTTGCCGTAAGCGCGAAACGAGGGCAAAACGTAGCTAAAATACTCCCGCGCATTCATCTGCCGTCCGTCGACGGCGTCGATGAGGGTGAATTTATCATAGCTTTTGAAGCGCTGTTTCAGAGCCTCGCGCCTTCCCGTGTCCTTTGCAAGGGAGATCAAAAAAATAGGATACATTTAACGCCTTTTAAATTTCATTAAAATTTTTTGAGCGACTACGGCGCGCTCGAATTTGTTGAAAAACAGCGCGAACGCGAGCGCGTATCCGCCGCCTAGAAATGATAGCGCGACCGCGATAAATTCGCCCCAATTTGCGATACTGACAAATTTGCTCGTCCAAAAAAACAGTAGCATAAGCATGGAAAAAACGCATAAATTTTTAAAATAAACGCCGTAAAAGGTCGTGAGCTTCACGCCTAAATTTAGCGCCGCATTTATGAGATCAAAGCCCAAGATCCGCACGCTATAAAGCACTGCACCGACGATGACGACGCCGTAAATGCCGTAATGCGTGAATTTTAAAACGCAAATTTGAGCCGCGATCGTGCTAACTCCAAGGAGTGTATTTGCGATCGCCGGGCGGCGCAGTTTATTCGTCGCGCTGTCGAGGTTAAAAAGCGAAAAAACGAAGCTGATAAACATGATAGGTACGAGCGTGATTATCGAAAGCTCATAAATGAGCGCGATCTCCGCAGCGCTTTTAAACGGTAGCCAAAGCGTGTAAAACTCGCGCCCGAACACAACAAAAATAGCAGCCGGTGCGCTCATCACAAAGGCGACCACGCGCATGGAAAATTTCGCCTCGGCGATGAGTGCAGGCAAATTTGTCTTTGAGTGAAGCTCTACGAATTTTGGTGCAAATATCGCGCTAAGCTGGGCTACGAAGCTCTCTAAGATGATCGGAGCGGCCTTTGCGACCGATAAAATTCCGGTGATGTCGGCATTTATGAAGATATTGCAGATGAATAGATCCATGCCGGTCATCAGTATGCGATTTAGCGCATTGAAGCTGTTCCAAACGCCTGATCTTAGCAGCTCTTTTATCTTGGCAAGGTCAAATTTAGCAAGGCTGAATTTAAGCTGCGGAGTGATGCGTGCGGACATCAAAATGGTGCTGAAAAAGACAAACATCGAGGCTGCGAGCGCGGAAATAGCGATATAAGCGATCATCGGTCTAAAAAAATAAAAAAGCGCCACGATGAGGACGGCTAGGATCACGCTTGAGAGGGCGTTTCTGATGGATAGCAGATAAAGCTTGTTTCGCACGAACGCACACACGGTCAGCACGCCGTTAAAAAGCCCGACGCAAAAATTTATAAAATAAAAAACGAGCGTGAGCCTGACATCGGTCAGTAAATTTTGCGGGACGTTTAAAACGTGCTGTAAATTTAGGATAAAAACGCCAGAAAGCAGCGCAACAAGGAGAGAGAAAAATATATTCACGGCTAAAACCGAGGAGTAGTAGCCGTTTGCCCTCTCTATGTCGCCTCTATGCCACTCATAGGCGACGAAGCGGCCGCTGACCGAGTTTATCGCGACCGTGATGACGGCTGCGTAGCTGACGATGGCGTTGCTTAGCCCCACAAAGCCGTAAGCCTCGTTGCCAAGGCTTTTTAAGATAAATGGTGTCAGGAAAAAATTTATCCCCATCGAGACGATGAAAACGATGATGGAGCTGATGAGATTTATGAGCATTTACTTTAGCAACCTGTAAATTTTGGCCGCTTGATCCAAAACAACGGGCTCAAAAAGCTCTTTGTCGTAGTTTTCAAATATAAAAAGCTGGACAAAAGTCGAGTCAAAGGCCTTTTTCTCAAGTAGTAAAATTCTGTTGTAATTAGCCAAAAATATCACGTAAATTTTAGCGTTTTCATCGATCTTGTTTGCCTTCACATCGAGCTTCCCATCTATATAAGATACCTGATAATACGAATTTATCGGTATTTTCTCACCGTTATGAGTTATAAATTTAAAATCCCCAAGCGGCAAGACAAAGCCCTCTCCTATATTTAAACCCTTTTCATCGGACGAAAACGGAAAGCCGATATAAATGAGCGGCTTTTCAAACTCTTTTCCGGTCGTTATATCAAGCATCGAAAAGCTAAGGATCTCAGGAAGGATATTTACCATCTCCGGCAAAAGATAATAGTAAATTTCTCTAGTCTTTGGGGGAAGTTTGAAATTTTTATCTTCTAGCGAATTTAAAAATTTATTGACATCTGTTTGGTTGTAGTCCTTTAGCATTTCAGACAAACCAAACCTAAATTTCTCATCAAACTGCCTTTCACTATACTCCACGTCAAGGCGTGCCATATTTGCAGAGCTGATTTGATCTTGGCTAAGTGCAAAGCTAGTTAGAAAGCTATATGCGCCTGACTGCCTCCCCGGGTCGCTAAGGGTTTTGACATCGGCATAATACTTGATTAAATAGCCATAATCCCACCACGACAGGACATAATCCTCTCTGCTAGCTTTCGTTTTAAGCAGATCAAGCGCGCTTATGGCGCTATTTACAAGTAGTGTAGGTATATGGTAGCGGTAAATATACTCTAAATTTGGCACGAGCGCTAAGCAAGCGCATATCCAAAATAATGCACCCTTCAGCCAAGCTCGCACTTGGAATAAATTTAGTGCAAAATATAAAAAATAACCAAAGCCAAACGCCGTTATAGGCGTAAGATACATACTAAACCTACCTCCGCCTACGAAAGCCAGGCAGCCAAGCGCAAGCATAGGCACGACAAGCCAAAACGAACGAAATTTCACCAGCATCAAGACTATACCGATGCAAGAGAGCGCAAATACCACGATATGGCCACCAACATTTACAGCAAAGAGGCTAAGACTGGTGTTTTTAACCTCCGCTATCGTTTTGCTGACATTGAGAAAATAAAACGTATCGCTTAATTCGCTAGCTTGTTTTACGAGATAAAAATGCAATTTACTGGATACAGAGCTAAATCCGCCAAAAGCCGCAAACAAAGCAACCATAAAAGCTCCGAGGCAAAAAAGCATCTTTTTGCCAAATATTTGAGGCTTTAAGAGCATCAAAACATAAAGCGAGCCCATCATCGCCGCCTTTAAAACAAAAATGAAATTTACGACGGTGTCCGCACTATAAGCGTCAAAATCTATAATAGCCATTAACATAAAGATCATAGCCTTATAATTCGTCTCGTTTTTTCTATCAAAGACGAGCGTATAAAGCAAGAACATAACGATCAAAGCTAAATTCAGCGAATAAGAGCTTTGATACCACCAGTCATAAATCACCATAAATATTGCAGGCAAAATGAAATTTTGGCTTTTTTTATCGACTAGCCTTATGAGCGCCCACACTACAATTAGCGGCAAAGTCACATTCAGCATATCGCTATCGTAATACCCTGCAAGCGTCCTTATATAATATCCTGGAAGCGTGCATGCAATCAAGGCCGCTACGATGCCGACATTTAAAATTTTGTATTCGCGAGCGATCAAGATGATAGGCAAGACGATGAGCGGACTTAAAAACACGCTCATATAAAAGATGATACTTTCAAATTTAAACGGCAAAATTTTAGCCAAGATAAAAGTAAATGTGGGTATCGAGCCGCCATACGGGCTAAGGTCGTTTGGCTGATGAAAGCCTGCGAGCATATCGCGCGCACCCTCGGCGTTATAAAAGCCATCGTTCGTGTTGGTTATGAATTCACCGTTAAAATAAAACTGCTCTATCCCACTAGCCCAATACACCCAGTAAAAACGGCATATCACGCCAAATAAATAAGTCAGCAAGATAAAAGCTAAAATTTGCCTTGACGAGCGAAAATTTGAATTTAAGGCTTGACTATCCACATATTTCCTTAAATTTACAGCCTGCCATCGGCTTTTTTATAGACGTTTTTAATATCATAAACCAAGCAGCCGTCTAAATTTATATTTTTAAATTCATCATGCGCCACAGCGATCACCACGCAGTCGTAGTCTTTTAGCTCGTAGCTTTTTAGCGGCGTTATGCCGTATTCGCGCACGACTTCGGCCTCATCCACCCACGGATCATAGACATCGACCTTGCAGCCAAAGTCCTTAAGCTCATCGATCACGTCTATCACGCGAGAGTTACGGATGTCCGGGCAGTTTTCCTTAAAGGTAAGCCCCAGCACCAAAACGCGCGCTTTGTTGATGAGCACACCGCGCTTTATCATCAGTTTTATGACCTGATCGGCGGCGTATTTGCCCATGTTGTCGTTTATGCGGCGACCTGCCAGGATGATCTCTGGATGATAGCCCACCTCCTGCGCTTTGTGCGTGAGGTAGTAGGGATCTACGCCGATGCAGTGCCCGCCGACTAGCCCCGGACGGAAATTTAAGAAATTCCACTTTGTTCCCGCAGCCTCTAAAACGGCGTTCGTGTCGATACCAAGCCTTTCAAATATCATCGCAAGCTCGTTTATGAAGGCGATATTGATGTCACGCTGCGTGTTTTCGATGACTTTCGCGGCTTCGGCGACCTTGATAGACGGGGCTTTGTATGTGCCTGCGGTGATGATCGAGGCGTAAATTTCATCGACCTTGTCCGCGACCGCAGGGGTGCTACCGCTCGTGATTTTCTTGATCTTTGTGACCGTATGCTCTTTATCGCCCGGATTTATGCGCTCTGGCGAATACCCGCAGAAAAAGTCCTCGTTAAATTTTAGTCCGCTCTCTTCAAGCAGCGGCACGCAAATCTCCTCCGTCACACCCGGATACACCGTGCTCTCATACACGACGATGTCGCCCTTTTTTAGCACCTTTGCGACACTTTGCGTTGCCTTTATCACGGGCGTTAGATCGGGGCGCTTATTTTTATCAATCGGCGTAGGGACAGTGACGATGAAAAAGTTGCAGTCCTTTATGTCGTCTAAATTTAGGCTAAATTTCATCCCGTTTGCTATCGCCTTTTGCATCTGCTCATGGCTAAGCTCCAACGTGCGGTCGTGAGCGTTTTTTAGCTCCTCGATGCGGGCGCGATTTACATCAAAGCCCACGACTTCGTATTTCTCACTAAACGCCGCCGCCAGCGGAAGCCCAACGTAACCAAGTCCTACAACTGCTATTTTCATTTTTCGACCTTTGCATTTTTTTCTTCAAATTTTTCATAAAGCCTGTATTTTACTATGACGTCTTTTGGCGCTAGGATCTTTATGTCGCTCGCACCGCCCGTGTATGGCAAAATGGGCTTAAACTCATACTCTATCTCTTTAAGCTGCTTTTTATCGTCAGGACAGAGCATCAGGCTCGTCGCGACCTCATCACCGCCTGTGAATTCATAATAATCGCCAAATTTAGCGGAGTTTTTCTCCTCCATCGCCCCGCCTAGTAAAAACTGATAATTGCAGTCAGCCTGCATCTTTTTGGCAAAGATGACTTCGACTTTGAAGTCCCATAGTGGCGCTTTCATGGGTTTAAGTTTTATGACATTCATCTGCATCGCCTCCGCCCCAAACATCAGCGTCGCAGCCATAAGAAAAGGCAAAATTTTCCTCATCCTTTCACTCCTATCTGAAAATATTTAAATTCAAGTTCGTTTAAAATTTTAGCGTTATATTGATTGCGCCCGTCAAAGATCACGGCGCTTTTCAGCCGCTTTTTCATCTCGTCAAAATCAGGCGATCTAAACTCGCTCCACTCGGTCACCAGCACCATCGCGTCCGCGCCGTTTAGCGCGTCATACTTACTCGTGACGTATTTTAAATTTGAGTTTGGCAGATATTTTTTGGCCTCCTCGCTCGCCTTTGGGTCATACGCCCTGACTCTCGCGCCGGCGTTTTCGAGCAAATTTATGAGAACGAGCGAGCTAGCCTCTCTCATGTCATCGGTATTTGGCTTAAAGCTAAGTCCCCAAAGCGCGATGGTCTTGCCCTTTAAATTCGCGCCAAAATATGCAGAAATTTTATCAAACAGCACACGCTTTTGCGCCTTGTTTCGGCTCTCGACCGCGTTTAGAAGCTCTGGCTCAAAGCCGTTTTGTCTGGCTGTGTAGATGAGCGCCTCGACGTCTTTTGGAAAGCAACTACCACCGTATCCGCAGCCTGGATAAATGAAGCTATATCCGATGCGCGCGTCAGAGCCGATGCCTTTTCGCACTAAATTTATGTCAGCTCCCACTCGCTCGCAGATATTCGCGATCTCGTTTATGAAGCTGATCTTGGTCGCCAGCATCGAATTTGCCGCGTATTTGGTCATCTCGGCGGACTTTACGTCCATCGCGATGAAGCGGTCGTGATTTTTCATAAACGGCGCGTAAAGCTCGCGCATAACGCTCTCGCCCCACTCGCTGCTAGCCCCCACGACGACGCGATCTGGCTTTAAAAAGTCCTCGACCGCCGCACCCTCTTTCAAAAACTCGGGGTTGCTCACGACTTCAAATTTCACGTCCAAATTTCGCTTTTTTAGCTCCGCTGCGATCACCTCGCTCACGCGCTCGCCAGTTCCCACTGGGACGGTCGATTTATCCACGACGATGAGCGGGCGGGTCAAATTTTGCCCGATGCTGCACGCCACTTCAAGCACGTATTTTAGATCCGCCTGTCCGTCCGCGCCCATCGGTGTGCCGACTGCGATAAACAGCACCTGCGCGTGCGATAGACCGTCCGTTATGCGCGTGCTAAATTTTAGTGTGCCGTTTGCGTAACACTCCGCCACGATCTCAGAGAGACCTGGCTCATATATCGGCACGACGCCACGCTTTAAATTTTCGATTTTCGCGCTATCCACGTCGATACAGATGACGTCGTTGCCCATTTTGGCAAAGCACGCGCCGCTAACTAGCCCCACGTATCCGGTGCCGATGACTGCTATTTTCATATCTTTTTCTCCCATTCCAGCGCGGTTTTGACGATAAATTCAAGATCGTCTCGCTTTGGCTTCCATGTCGTTTTCTCGCGTAGCTTGCTCGAATTTGCGATGAGCACGGCAGGATCGCCGTCCCTGCGCGGAGCGTGCTCTACTTTAAAATTTACTCCGCTTACCTTTTTAGCGACCTCGACGACCTCTTTGACGCTAAAACCTCGCCCGTAGCCCACATTAAATATCTCGCTTTCGCCGCGCTCGTTTAAAAATTCTAGCGCGCTTAAATGTGCGTCTGCAAGGTCGCTCACGTGGATGTAGTCTCTCACGCAAGTGCCGTCTTTCGTCGCGTAGTCATCGCCAAAGATACTCATGCTCGCGCGCTTGCCAAGTGCGGTTTGCGTGGCGATCTTGATAAGGTGCGTCGCGTTTGGGTAGTTTTGCCCGATGAGCCCCTCTTCGTCGGCTCCGGCGACATTAAAATAGCGCAAAATGGCAAATTTAAAATTTGGATTCGCCAGCGCGTAGTCTTTGATGATTTGCTCGCTCATCAGCTTGCTTCGTCCGTATGGATTTATCGGATTTGCCGCGCTTTGCTCTGTCACCTCCGGCACGTCAGGCTCGCCATAAACGGCAGCCGTGGAGCTAAAAACGAATTTATTCACGCCAAATTTTTGGCAATATGTTAAAATTTTCGCTACATTTGCGGTGTTATTTAGGTAGTATTTTAGCGGCTCTTGCGTGCTCTCAAAAACCTCGATGAATGCGGCAAAATGGATGATCGCGTCAAATTTGCCCCGTGCAAAAATTTCACTTAGATCATCTTCTAAATTTGCCATCACAAACTCAAACTCGCCTATATTTTCGAGCGTTTTTATCGCCTGACTTGAGCCTTTTGAGAGGTTGTCTATCACGGTGATCTCGTGACTACCTTGCCTTAAAAATGCCTTTAATACGTGACTGCCAATGTAGCCAGCCCCGCCTGTTATTAAAATTTTCATCCTAATCCTTCCTAACATGCAAAAATACGGGAAATCTCGGAAACCCTTTTGCCGTTAAATTTTGATATTTATAGGTTATGATCGACCCGATCTTTGGTGGGTTCGCGCGCTGTTCGTCGCTAAAACCAGAGCCTATTTTAAAGCGTTTTTTATCGCTTAAATTTTCGCAAACGACCGAGCCAAGCAGCCCGCTAAATTTACCCTGCCCGGCCTTATGCGCGACCACCACGCACTCGGCGTCGTTAAATTTTTTATATTTTAGCGCGTTTTGACTGCGACCGCGCTCATACGGAGCGTTTGGCTCGCGCAGGACGACGCCCTCGCCGCCAGCCGCGATGATCCCCTCTAAAAATTTTTCTAACTGCGCGTTATCTTTAAGCGCCGTTTGCTTGATGATGACGATTTTTTCATTGCTTTTTGGATTTTTGTCTAAAAATTTTTGCAAATTTTTAAGCCTGTCAAGCAGTCCGCCCTGCGCGTCAGGCACATCAAAAACGTGAAATTTTATCTCATCCCACGCCAGGGCATCAGGCTTTTTATCCATCACGACGGACTGGATATTTTCAAATTCGCCCCGCTTAGTGTAAAGCTCGCCGTCAATGGCAAACGGCGGCATGAGCGCGATAAATTCTGCCGGCGCGCTTAAAATTTTGCCCTTGCGAGAGCGTAAATTTTGCCCGTCCCAGTAGGCGCGCACGCCGTCGAGCTTCTCGCTAATAAGCCAGCCGCTCACGTTTTGCCCTTTAAATTCGCCCAGTTTCAAAAGCTCAAATTTAGCCGGCTTCTTTATCAGCCCGCTAGCCTCGTCGTAGCAGGTGCTTACCCTCTCTTTACCCGGCTCGCAAGAGGGCAGCTGCGAGAGCGCAAAAGCAAAATTTAAAGCCAGAAAAAAGGCGAGCAAAATTCTCATCAAAACCGCCTACTTTTTGCGCCAGGTAGCCTCATCAGGGCTTCCCTCATTTTTGCTAGCATTAGGCTCAAATTTTAACTCCGTAAAATTCGCTATACCACTCGATAAAACGCGCTACGCCCTCATTTACGCTGGTGCTTGGCTTGTAGTCAAAATCAGCGACCAGATCGCTCACGTCCGCATACGTCGCAGGCACATCGCCAGCTTGCAGCGGAAGGAAATTTTTATTTATCTCGTGACCGATCTTTAGCTCGATAGCTTTGATGTAGTCCATGAGCTCGACGGGACTGTTGTTGCCGATATTGTAAATTTTAAATGGCGCGCTTGAACTCGCCGGATCAGGTGCTTTCGCGTCCCACGCGGCGTTTGTGCGGGCCGGGTTATCCACGCACTTCATCACGCCTTTTACGATGTCGTCGATGTAGGTGAAGTCGCGCTTCATCTTGCCGTAGTTGAAAACATCGATCGTCCCGCCACTAAGTGCGGCTTTAACAAACAAAAATAGCGCCATATCCGGGCGACCCCACGGACCATAGACCGTGAAAAATCGCAGTCCCGTCGTCGGCACGCCAAAAAGATGGCTGTAAGTGTGCGCCATCATCTCGTTGCTCTTTTTGGTCGCGGCGTAGAGGCTGATGGGGTGATTTACGCCCTCATGCGTGGAAAATGGCATATTTTCGTTGAGCCCATACACCGAGCTCGAGCTCGCATAGACGAGATTTGGCGTCTCGTTGTGGCGGCAGCACTCCAAAATATTTAAAAAGCCCGTGACGTTAGCGTCGATGTAGGCTTGCGGATTGATTAGCGAGTAGCGCACGCCGGCTTGTGCGGCGAGATTTACCACGACGTCAAATTTATGCTCGCTAAATAGCCTTTTTAGTAGCTTAGCGTCTTGCAGATCACCCTTTACGAAGCTTAAATTCGGCTTCGTTTTGGAGCGGATCTGCTTGCCCGCCGCGATCTCGTTCGTATCAAAGCCGGCCGTTTTTAGCCGTGCAAATTTTAAATTTACATCGTAATAATCATTGATATTGTCAAATCCCACGACCTCATCGCCGCGCGCAGCCAGCGCATTTGCCAGATGAAAGCCGATAAATCCGGCCGTTCCCGTCACTAAAATTTTCATCGTTTTTCCTTCATAAATTTCTCGCAATTTTATCTAAATTTTATAAATCACTCGTTATCGACATCGATCTCGGGCAAGCTAGGTTCGTTTAGCGGCTTGGTCTTGCTCTTTGGGCTCAGATCGCTAGCCTTTTTCAGCAAGCTGCCTAGCCCTTGTTTTGCCAGATGATTTTGCAGCTCCTCGGGCGTGATACGCTCGCTAATCTCGTAGGTCTCGTCCGTTTCATCATTGTTTTGATCTTTGAAATCTCCTGAAATTTCATAATCCACCTTGCCCTCAAGCCTACCAAGCTCAAGCTCGACTGCCTCGCAAAATACGCTCGTATAGCCCCTGTGCTCGCAGTTTTTAGCTAAAAATTCGCTCATAGAATTTATGCAGCTTGCGTAGTCTTGCTGAGTGATGTTGCCTTGTAAAAGCTCGTATTTTAGGAAAAGCCAGTAGGTATTCAGCACGTCGCTTTCGCAGTATTCGTTTATCTTTTCAAGCTCGTCGTTGTAGTAAAGCTCCAGCACCTGATCGCCGTGGATGTCGTATTTGCCGGGCAAATTTAGGCTCGTGCACAGAGTATCGAGCTTTAGCCCTCTAACAGAGCCAAAGTCGCTGATATGATCGAGCAAATCAAGGTGAAAACGCCCGCTGTAACGGCTGCGGTAGTTTTCCCATTTATTTTTATTCAACTCCCTATTTTCAGTCTCGAAATAGGCCTCCACGCTTAGATTGTAGCGCATGGCGCGCACCATTATCATCGGTAGATCAAAGCCCCGCCCGTTAAAGCTGACTAAACGCGGATTGTATTCGTTTATAAATTTGATGAATTTAGCAAGGATCTCTTGCTCGTTTGCACCCTCTAGCGTGCTGACACGCAGGAATTTGCCGTATTCATCAGCCATCACGGCGGAGATCGCCACGACTTTATGAAACATCACGGGCAAAAACTCACTGCCGCTAGCGTCCTTTTGCACAGCCATGGCCTCGAGCGAAACGGACATATCATCGCCCTCAAGGCCGTAAATTTTACGTATCAAATTTGCATCAGGTATCGTCTCGCAGTCAAACACGCAGATATAACTCTTTGCCATTTTAGCCCTTTTTTAAGCAAAATTTTATAAAATCATACCAAATTTAAAATTTAAAGTTGATAATGCAAAGTAAAAAACCGCTTAAAATCGCTATCGTAAAGCTCTCGGCGCTTGGCGATATCGTCCATGCCGTCATCGTTTTACAATTTATCAAAAAGCATGCCCCAGATGCGCATATAACGTGGATCGTGGACGTGAGATTCGCTGAAATTTTAAAAGATCACCCGCTGATCGACGAGCTCGTCGTCGTGCCTTTGAAAAAAAGCTTTAAAGAGAGCTTTAAAATTTTAAAACGCCTTGATAAATTTGACGTGGTGATCGACCTGCAAGGCCTCTTAAAATCAGCGATAGTCACGCGCTTATTAGGCAAAAATACCTACGGCTTCAGTAAAGAAAGCGCCAAGGAAAAGATCGCCGGTAAATTTTATAAACATAAATTCAGTATCGATTACAACGAAAATATCATCGTTAGAAACCTCGGTCTAGCCGCGTTTGCGATGGATTTTAAATTTAGCAAAGATGAAATTTTAAACAAAGAGCCGTGCTTTGAAGTGCATAACAAAAAGCCGCAAAACGCGGGCAAAAAACGCATCCTGATCGCACCGTTTGCCAGCGAGGAGAGCAAGTGCTACGATAAATTTAAAGCCGTGATAAATCTACTAAAAGAGTATGATATCTATGTCTGTCACGGCAATGCCGCAGAGCTTGAGAAGGCTAAAATTTTAGTTCAAGGCACGCACGCCATGCTACTTGAAAAGATGAGCATAAAGCAGATGATAGACTTTATAGCAAGCTGCGATCTGACCATAGGCAACGACAGCGGGCTCACGCACATCGCATGGGCGATAAATGCGCCATCCCTCACGCTTTTTGGCAACCGTCCAAGCCACAGGAATGCCTACGAGACGCCGGTAAATTTACTGATCGATATGGGCAGGCAAATAGACGCCAGGAGTATCGATAAAAACGACTTTTGCATACGCGATATCTTTCCCGAGACGGTCGCAAATTTCGCCAGAAAGATACTAAATGGATAAAATTTATCTTTTTGGCTTTTACGCTCTGAAATTTTTGATAGCTGCGACTCCAAAATGCGTCTATACCGCTATCGTAAACGCTTTAGCCGCCATTTACATGAGGCTTGGTAAAAAGCGCTTTAACATAGTGATGACAAATTTAAACCTAGCCTTTGGCGAGAGTAAAACGCACGAGCAAAAGCTAGAGATAGCTAAAAAAACGTACCAAAATTTCGCTAAATTTTTGGGTGTGAATTTCATCCTAAACCAGCACACGACAAAGCAAAAGATACTCGAGCGAGTGAAATTTAAAGATGAGAAATACCTACTAGAAGCCCTAAAAGAGGATCGCCCGATCATCGTAACGACCGCGCATTACGGGCAGTGGGAGCTTTTTAGCCTGGCGATGGCGGCACGCTTTGGAGCCGTGAGTATCCTGGGGCGAAAGCTTGACAGCAAGAGCATAGATAAAATTTTAAGCGCGAACAGAACGCAGTTTGACATAGAGCTCATCGATAAAAGCGGGGCTGCAAAGCAGATGATAAAAGCCCTGAAATCACGCCGCTTAGTCGGCATCCTAGTCGATCAAAACACATCAAAAAGCGACGGCATAGAGGTGAAATTTTTTGGCAAACGCGTGCTTCACACGCCGGCTGCCAGTATATTCGCACAAAAGACGAACGCGCTCATCGTCTCAGCCTTTATCCGCCAAATAGACGACGAAACGAGCGAAATTTGCTTTTTCCCGCCGCTTGATATAAACAAACTGGATAAACAAAATGCTATCTTAGAAGCCACTCAGGCGCAAGCAAGCGCGTGCGAGGCTATGATACGCGCCAAAGCAGACGAGTATTTTTGGTTTCATAGGCGCTTTAAGCACTTTTACGAGGACGCGTATAAATGCTAAGCGTCGTGATACTCACGTTCAACAGCCAAAGATACTTGCGCGAGGTGCTAAAAAGCGTAGAGTTCGCAAATGAGGTAATCGTCATAGACAGCGGCTCTAGCGACGATACGGCTAAGATTTGCAGCGAATTTAAAAATGTGAAATTTCACTACCAAGCATGGCTTGGCTTTGGTAAACAAAAGCAATTTGGCGTAAATTTAGCCGGTAATGACTGGGTCTTTGTGCTAGATAGCGACGAGATCATACTCCCGCCACTTCGCGATGAGATAAATGAAATTTTAAAAGAGCCGAAATTTATGGCTTACCGCGTACCTAGACTAAATTTATTTTTTGGCAAAGAGGTGCGAAACATGGGGCTTTACCCTGATTTTAGCGTGCGACTTTTTGATAGGACACACGCAAAATTCGATGGACGCGAGATCCACGAAAAGGTCGTAGTAAACGGCGAAACAGGTGAGCTGAAAAATCCATTTTTACACCACGCATACGAGAGTATCGAGCAGTTTATAGATAAGCAAAATCGATATTCTAGTCTTGGTGCGAGACGAAATAAATTTAAAGCCGTTTTGCATCCTGTATGGACGTTTTTCAGACTATTTTTTTTAAAAGGCGGATGGCGCGAAGGGTGGCGCGGCTACGTAATAGCAAGGCTTTACGCACAATATACGTTCTGGAAATACATAAAATGAAAATTTTAGTCATAAAATTTAGAAACATCGGCGATGTGCTGCTAACGACGCCGCTTTTAGAAAATTTAAAGCACTATTTTCCTGACGCGGTTATCGACTTTGCGCTGAACAAAGGCACCGAGGCGATGATAGAGGGCAACCCGAATGTGCGTAAAATTCATATCTATGACCGCGCTTTAGCTCGTAGCGGAGGTCTTTGGCGACGGATAATGACGGAATTTAAATTTATCCGAACGATCAAAAATGAAAAATACGATATCGCGATACAAACGACGACCGGCGATCGTGGCATCATCATCGCAAAATACGCCAAAATAAAAACGATCGTAGGCTTTGACAGCAAAAACAAGGCTGTCAGTAAATTTATAACGCGCAAAGTGCCTAAAATAGGGGGCACTAGACACACAGTCGAGCTAAATTTAGACACGCTCAGAGCCTTAGGCCTTAAGCCTGCGAGTAAAAAAGTCAGCGTTTATTTTGATGAAAAATGCCTGGACGGTGTAAATTTACCTGAGAAATTCGTCCATTTTCATATGACTAGTCGCTGGATGTTTAAATGTGCTAGCGACGAAGTCATGGCGGAACTTATAGACTTTTGCGAAGACGAGCTTGGAGCAAAAGCCGTCATAACCGCGGACAAAAACGAAGAAGAAATGGGAAAAGTCAGCGCAGTTTTAGCGCTTTGTAAAAGCAAACCACTAAATCTTGCCGGCAGACTCAGCCTAAAGCAAACCGTAGCGTTATCAAAACGATCACTAATGTTTGTCGGAGTGGATACGGCGATCATGCACATAGCCGCGGCAAACGACGTGCCTGTAGTAGCGCTGTTTGGACCTAGTAACGCGCAAGAGTGGGGAGCCTGGGACAATGCGCTAAACGAAAGCGGCTATACTAGAAAAAGTGGAAATCAAAGCATGGGTAGGCATACGGTTTTTCAAAAAGACTGGGAGTGCGTTTCATGCGAAAAGGCTGGCTGTAACGATACTCGCATAAGTAGGTGCTTGATAGAATTTAGTAAAGACGAGATAGATAAAATAAAACAAAAAATAAGAGAAAAAATACAATGAACATACTTCATACAGAAACGCTTTACAACTGGGGTGGAGAGCAAAACAAGGTAATGAACGAGATGAGATTTATGCGCGAGCTTGGGCACGAGGTCTATCTTTTTTGCAATCCGAATTCCGAAATTTTAAAGGTCGCAAAAAGTGAAAATTTTAACACGATAGAATGTGAGATGAATAAGAAAAATTTTCACAAATCGATCCCCGCGCTTTGCAAAACAATAAAAGAAAATAGCATAAATGTCGTAATAACTCATGCATCAACAGATAGCTGGGTCGGTGCGATAGCCGGGCTTTTATGGCGCAAAAGAGGAGTTAAATTTCTAAGGGAAAGACACAATATGTTTCCTATAAAAGGCATTGTGTCGAAATTTATGCACAAAAAGATGTTTGATAAAATAATTGCCGTAAGCAAAGATGTGCAGGAAAATTTACAAAATATTGGAGTAGAAAATATTTTTTTTATGCCTACATCAATAAATTTTAATAAACTAAATAGTACAACAAGTGACTTCAAAGATGAATTTGGTCTCTCTTCACAAAGCATAACGATCGGTATGTTTTCAAATTTATATCGCAAAAAAGGGGTTTTCGAATTTGCAAACGCTATTAAAAAAATAATTAACAATAATGATAATATAATAGCAGTTTTTGGTGGCAATATAAATGAAAATACAAAAAATGAGATATTGCAAATATTTGATGTAAATTTGCATAATAAACTCATTTTTACTGGCTTTAGAAAAGATAATGCAAACATAATAAAAGGCATTGATATTTTTGCTTTTCCTTCCCATACTGAGGGCATGCCAAACGCTTTACTTGAAGCTATGGCTTTGTCTAGACCAATTGTTGCATTTGATATACCGCCAATGAACGAACTTTTGGCAAATGAGAGGGGAATTTGTGTGCCATTTTTAGATGATGAAGCTCTGGCAAATGCTTTGAATTTATATATTAATGATAAAAATTTAAGAATTTTACACTCATCAAATGCTTCAAAATTTGCAAAAGAAAATTACGATATAACAAGCTTAAAAAATAATATAAAAATTCTTTTGGAGAGCCTATGAATATACCGATTTTGATATTAACACTTCATCACGTTTCACCACAAAAAGACAGCATAACGATACATCCGGAGCTAGTAAAAAAAGCTCTTCAAAGCGTAAAAGATCAAGGCTATAAATTTATCTCATACGCTAAATTTAAAGATATGGCTTTTGGACGTATAAAAAGAGAGCCAAAAAGCGTTTTATTGACATTTGATGATGGATATTTCGACTTTTATAGATACGCATACCCTATATTAACCAAGCTTCAAACCCCTGCAGTTGTGTTTTTGATAACAGATAAAATAAATGATTTTAAAAGAAAAAATTTTAATCTTGAGCCAAAACCTCACAGCGAGCTTGATTATAAAGAAAATATAGAATATTTTCTAAATTTAGATGAGATAAGAGAGCTTTATAAAAGCGGTTTAGTTGAATTTGATAGCCATACGGCAACACATTTCTCTTGTAAAAGCGACGATGAAATAAGGCTAAAAGATGAATTCGATCGTTCCTATGAAAAGATAAAGGAAATTTTCCCTGATAAACAAGAATTTGGATTTTGTTGGCCAAAGGGACATTTTAACGATACGGCGATGAAAGCCATCAAAAATACAAACTATGCCTTTGCTTTTAGCGTTATAGACGGCGGTTTTTGTGATGGTGACGATATGTTTAAAATACACCGAATAGACATATCAAACAACGCAAAAAATGATAAAGCTTATCTATTTAGGATCAAAAAGAAGCTTTTGCTTTATAGCATGCCTATAATAGGTAATCTTTATTCAAAATTTAGAAATAAAAAATTCAAATAAATCCATCTACTCATTTTGAGTCGTTTTTTGCCGATTTTGAAAATCAAAAACTATAAAAAAAGATACGAATAGGATAATTTGAGGTGTTAAATAATTCTCAAAGAATCCTCGTACGATAAATGATGACACTATGCTACCACAAAGTGCTAGAAACAATAAATTTGAAGTGCTAATATACATTTTGATACTTTTAAAAAACATATATAATATCAAAATAGCCAGCATAAATGCTCCAAGAACACCACTATGATAATATTGTCCTATAATAAGAGGCTCATCATGAAAATATCTATATCTACCAAGTTCATCTTTACCTCCGTTTACGCCAAGCTCTCCTATTTTTTGACTATGATCATGTAAAAAATTTATATACTGCTCTTTACCGTATCCAAGCCCCCAAAATGCTCTATCAGAATTTATTATAAGGGGCAATCTAAGCTCAAGTATCTGCATACGACCCGAACCGTCAAGCCCTTGTTTAAATCTACCTTTGAGCATGTCGGAATTAAAAATCGCAAAAATAGAAATACAAATAAACATCATAATGCAAATAAAAATAGTTTTTTTATTTTTTATAGCTGTCAAGAACGATTTGTTACATTTAAATAAAATAATTCCTACAACTAAAAACATACTAACCACAGCAAGCCAAGAACCCCTAGCTCCAGTTAGTAAAATCATAAATAATGTAACAAATATACAAACAATAAAAAATGATTTTAAAATTTTATTAGCACAAATTATTGCACCCAGAAATAAAAAAGGAAAATATAAATCAAATTCTCCTGCATATTCTCTACTTACCATCCTATCGTCTCCATTATTTATATCAAGCATGGTAGTAAAATTTTGTGGGTTCCATAAGTTTATGGAATAATCTAAACTAAGCCATAAAAATGAAAAAATAACGCTATAAAAAATAATATAAGACTTAATTTTAGCTCCGTCAAACCAAAACAACATAAGAAGCATAAAAAATAATGGACGCTTTATGTAACGCAAGGTAAGCGAAAGGGATGATACTTTTACATTATTAGAATAAGGAAAAAGCGAAACTATAAGCATAATAATACAAAAAATGAAGGTAATTATTATCATAAACTTATATTTTTCAAAATTCCTTCTAAAATTTAAAAATATATTTTTCTTATTTATTAAATAGTCCAAAATAAAAAATAAATATGCCCCTATAAAAGATATACTTTTTATTGCCGTTAGATGGCCACGAAATTCACTTATTAAATAAATACAAATAAAAACTAAAATACAGTTATCAAAAAAAGTCTCTTTTTTTAGAAATTTTATACTTTTATTCATATTCTAGGCCTTAAATTCACTTATTTTTCTACCAGAAAAAATGTTATTTATTTTATTAAAAGTATTGAAAATTTTACAAATTTTTTGATCATCTTTTGTCTTGCTAACCAGATAAAGCAAAAATTTATATTTCATTCTTAGCTTTTTAAACCCACTACTTTTTAAAATTTTATCCATATCGTCTTTTAAAATTTTGAGCCCTATTATATAATTTTTATTGTTTAAATCTGCCTTGCAAAAAATAAGCGGTAGATAAACACCCTTTATCTTTCTAAGCTCCAACATAGGGATGATTTTATCGTCATTTACACCGTTGTCATTACAAAATTTTATCAAATCGTCATAGACAAATTTATGATCTTTTATGCCTTTTAGACTTTCAAAGCCACTTGTATTATTTTCTCCCATGCGGTAATGATAGTATGCCTTATTTAGCTTGGCTATTTTTCGGGCTTTATAGGTAAATTTTAGCGTCGCATCAAGATCATCGCCTAAAAATATACCATTTGGGAAAGGCGTTGCTTTCAAAAGAGATGATCGAACTAGCTTATTTACAGCGTTATGACAAACTCCTTTTGAGGCGACAAGCCTCTTAAAATACTCATTTTTATCGATTATTCCATTATCTATTTTAAAGTCCGCTATATATTTTTTATGAGTTTTATAATCTCTAATCATATCTGTCACTACAACGTCAGCGTCAAATTTAACAGCCATTTCATAAGCATCTTTTGCATAGTCGCGCTCTACAAAATCGTCACTATCTATATTTATGATAAATTCACCACCAGCTAAATTTATGCCAACATTTCTAGCCGAGCTTGCTCCTTCGTTTTGCTTCGAGACGATTTTTAATCTATTATCATTAAAATTATTTAAAATTTTAAGCGTATCATCGGTACTACCATCATCCACCACGATGACTTCTATATCTTCTAGGCTTTGATTTAACAAGCTATCTACACAAATTTTTATATATTTTGAAGCATTATATGCAGGAACAACAAAGCTTACTTTTTTATTGTACATAGGGCGACCTTTTGGTATTTACATAAACTAAAGTCCATGCTTTCGTCTTTAAATTTTTATTGCTTTGTAAAGATAAAATTAATATTATACCCATCTAAGACTTAAAAAGGTAAATATGAAAAAAATCGTATTTTTACGGCTTGACCCAAGTGCCGTGGGTGGGGCGCAGCGCTATTTGTCGCGTCTCATAAAAGCCCTGAAAAACGCTGGCACAGAGTGCGAAGTGCGTGCCTTTACGGGCAACAAAAGGCTAAGCTCGTGGCTCAAAGCTCTAAAATTTAACGCGCAGGCAAAGCGGCAAAAGGCAGCGGACGAGCTTTATTTTAGCTTGGAGCGCATCACGAGTGCAGACATCTACCGCGCGGGTGACGGGGTGCATAAAATTTATATGAAAACCAAGCCCTTTTGGTGGGTAAATCCGCTAAATTTCGTCTATCCGTTTTTGGAGAAGCGATGCTTCGCAAACGCCCGTAAAATCATCGCAAACTCAAATTTTATCAAAGCGCAGATCGTCGCTACTTACGGCGTCTTGCCAGAAAAAATCATCACGATATATAACGGCATAAATTTACCGCAAAAAATCGAAAAAGGCAGCGCGAAAATGGCACTTTGCGAGGAGTTTGGGCTGGACTATCATTTACCGATCGTTTTGTTTGTCGGAAGCGGCTTTAAGCGAAAAGGCGTCAGCGAGCTTTTGATGCTTGTTTCTAAACTCAAAACGAGCATAAATTTGATAATCGTCGGCAAGGATAAAGAGCTAAATTCGTATAAAAATTTAGCTAAAAAATTGGGCGTGAGCGCGCTATTTACGGGTGAGCAGCGAAGTGCGGCTAAATTTTACGAGGCGAGCGACATCTTTATCTTTCCGACGCGCTACGAGCCATTTTCAAATGTCGTTTTGGAGGCGCTTAGCTACAAAAACGTCGTTTTTACGACCGCTCAAAACGGAGCGAGCGAAATTTTGGACGAAAAATTCGTGATGAAAGACGCGAACGACGAGAGTGTTTTAACGCTGATCGAACAAATCTTAAACGACCACGAGCTTTTGCTAAAATTTCAGGACGAGGCCGCCCGTCTCGCGCAAAATTTCACTATCGAAAAAAACGCCAGACTCACGCTTGAAGTCATAAGTGACGCACTAAAATGAGGGTTTTCATCGAGCTTCCGACCTGGCTGGGCGATGCAGTGATGGTGAGTGCGGCGGTCGAAAATATCGCGGCAAATTTCACGCAAGCAAGGCTCACGTTTTTTGGCTCGTTTGCCGCCTGTGAGCTTTTTAAGGCACATCCAAAGTGCGAAACGGCGATCATCGATGAGAGCAAAAAGGCTAAATTTAGGGTTTGGTGGCTGTTTAAAAACGCGCGCAGACTTAGTAAATTTGACGCGGCGTTTAGTTTTAGAAGCGGACTTGCGAGTAAATTTTTGCTTTTTTGCCTGCGTGCGGAACGTAAATTTCAGTTTCAAAAGACCGCCGCTAGCCTCCATCAGGTGCAAAAATACCTAAATTTCGTGCAAAGCTCGCTAAATTTAAGCCACGTTACGCAAAATTTGAGCCTAAATTTTACTCCATGCAAATTTGACGCGCCCGTGCTCGGGCTAAATCCGGGTGCGAGCTACGGCAGTGCGAAACGCTGGTATCCCGAGTATTTTGCGCAGGTTGCGTTAAAATTTAAGGATAGATTTAGGATCGTCATCTTTGGCGGTAGCGGCGAGCTTGAAATTTGCAGCAAGATCGAGCAAATTTTAGCCGAAAATGGCGTAAAATGCGACAACCTAGCGGGCAAAACCAGTATAAAAGAGCTGTGCGAAAAGATCGGCGGCGTGGGGCGAAGCGGCGGGATATTCTTCACAAACGACAGCGGTCCTATGCATATCGCGGCGGCGTTTCATGTGCCTACCATCGCGCTTTTTGGGCCGACGAAATTTAGCGAGACCAGCCCGTGGCAAAACGAAAACGCGCGGATCTTGCACCTAAATTTAGAGTGTATGCCGTGCATGAAGCGTGTCTGTCCGCTAGGTACGCATGCGTGTATGAAAGGCTTGACGCCAAATTTAGTCATAAAAACGATAGAAGAAATTTTGGCTTAAATTTATTTAAAGATCATTTGATTGCCGCTAAGATGTTTATCGTAAAACCTTGAAATTTTGTCTTTGAGGCTGCTTTTCTTTCGTATAAAAAGCGTATCTACTAGGTTTTTACGATCTCTTTGGGATTGAAGATTTGAATTTTGTATATCTACCGGGTGAGTGAAGATATTGCTAAAATACATTTTAAGATTCACATTATTTAATAGCGTCGCCCACCTATCAACCACGTAAAGCCCGCTTTTATGAAAGTCCAGTAGAGCTTTTGCACTTTGTCTTGTTACGATATATGCAGCGCCTCTATAAATACTGGCATAAGAATATGGAGAAATCAAAAATAAATCGTTATTTAGCCTTTTTCCAAAAGCACGAAAACGGCTACTTAGTCCGTCTTGAGCGCCACACACAAAGATACTATCCTCACTTATCTTTTCGCAAAGCTCAAAAGCTCTTTTGATATCATCATCGTTCCCGACAATGTCATCTTCAAAAATCAGACCAAATTTCGCCCCACTGTCTAAAAACCGCTCATAAGCACAGGTATGCGAGATCGCACATGCCACCTCGGTAGGAGATAATAATATGGTTTCTACTGCCGGCATGTTTATGGATTTAAGTAACGAGTCTAACAAAATTTCATAATATTTAGTAGCGCTTAAATTTTTAGCATCAAAAGCATCGATCATTTCAAATTCGTCATAGCTTTTAAAATTTTCTCTCAGCCTATCTCTGCGCCACTCGTCTTTTTGCAAAGATATAACATATACAGGATATTTTAACACCATAAATCCTTTAAATTTAGGTGCATTATAAAACATAAGCTTTTAAATGATTATAAAAAATCATACATCAACCCCAAGAGCTCATACCTTCAGGCTCTTGAGGGTTTAGTTTTAGAATTTATAAGATACGCTGACTTTGAAATTTCTACCCGGCTCCCAGTCGATAGAGTTACTATCCCCGGTATATTCGGCAGTTCGTTGAGAGTGAGATGCGTATGTGCGGTTAAATGCATTATAAAGTCCGGCATTGACCTCAAGACCTTTGAATCTACCGCTATTTGGAACATACGTCACGTAAAAGTCATTTACCGCATAGCTTGGCATTTTTACGCCATCGCCTGTGATAGAGCCAGCTGAGTCAGTCTTTTTAGACTTAAAAAACAGCAAGTTATAGCCAAAGAGCAGGTCAAACCTCTGCCACGCATACTCGGCGTTAAGCGTATATTTATCACCTTGGTCACGGTAACCGATAATGTTTGAGGTCAGATATGACTTCTCCCATTGACGAGTTTGCCTATTTTGCGTCTCTATCACGACTCTGTCTTTATATTTTACCTTTTGATGAGTATATCCTGCGCCTATACTTAGATCTTGCCAGTTAAATCTCGCAAACAGCTCGACACCATCGATCACCGCTCCACCGGCATTCAGACGATACATTACGTTATTTATCCTGCCGTTTGCTGCGTTATTATCAGAGATTAAATTTTTATATTCGGTTCTAAAATATTTTGCGACGAAACTTAAATAGGTATCTTCGGCCAGATCGCCTTTGTAGCGTCCACCTATCTCATAGGCATTGCCCGTAGTAGCCTTTAGATCGTCATTGCCTTGCCAAGCGACAGGCGTACCACGGCTAGCTCCGCTTGCGAGCATACTCTCCATCACGTCCGGACCGCGAAATACCCTCGCATAGCTGGCAAACGCACCAAAACCGCGTCCGATATCGTAATCAAGCGCCAAAGCCGGGCTGAATTCGTCAAATTTATACTTGTAGCTACCTATGCTGGTGCCGCCTAATCCGCCATTATACGTTTTTAACTCATGACGTTCGTATCTGATGCCGGGAGTGAGCGTTAGGTTGGCGTATTTGATAGCATCTTCTAGATAAAGCGAGTAGTTATCTACCTTTTCAGGGCGGTTATTGCCCGGTTTTACGAAATTTTCGCTGTGATAATACTCTGCGCCATATCTTAACGTATGAGCAAAATCACCCGTTTCAAATTTAGTCTTTGCACCCGCTTTTAGTCCTTTGGTCTCCACGCCCCATTTGGTGCCAGTGCTGATACTACCGATACGCTGGTGTTTGGTAAGATAGCCGGTCACATCAAGCTCTAGTAGGTCGCTTGGATTGTAGGTGTATTTTATGGTGTGGGTGTCACGCTCGTATTTGCGGTTATCCAGCTGACCGTCGATCCATGAGCCAAATTCCGCCCTCATCGGATAAAGCCCCTTATACTGCATATGTTCGGTCGAAAGCATGATCTTGTGGTAGTCTAAAAAGCTGTAGCCGACCTTAAAGAGGTAGTTGATATCGTTACCGTCGCCGCCTGTTTTCTTGCCGTTGCCAGCCTCGCTAAATCCATATCCGTAGTGTTTGAATGCAGCCAAAAGATCGAGGCTGTCAAATGCCCTGCCATAAAGCATCGCACTTTGAGAAAAGCCCTCGTTATTTGAAGTATAGCCCATTTTTAGCTTTGCACCGATATCTTGGCCCTCTTCGAGAAGATCGCTCGCGTCGACGGTCTTAAACGCTACCGAGCCGCCAAGTGCGCCTGAGCCATTTACGACCGATCTGGCGCCGACCTCGACGTCTACGGCCTTGATAAGGTCAGGATCGATCAGCAAGTCCGCGTTATGGTGAAATGTATTTCCGTTTTGCTTGGCCCCGTCGATCGTGATATTTAAACCCCGATCGCTCACTCCACGCATATAAATTTTTTGATTCATCCCGTTTGTACCGCCGACATAAACGCCGGGGATATCACGAAAGACATCTTTTAAAAGCGTGGCGTTCCTTGTGGAAATTTTAGCCTCATCGACTTGATTATAGCCGCCTCCGACAGAAGTGACCTCGATGGTATCTAGCGAAACGTTTTGTGTAGCCGATAAATTTGCGCTACCTCCCACTAGCACGGCGGCAACTAAAGAAATTTTAATAGCATGACTATCTAATTTCATTTTTACTCCCTATGTTATTTTATTGGATATGATTATCATATCCAAATCGGGATAATATCGAAACAATCTTTAAATAAATTTTAAATTACAAAATTACATTTTAAGAATTTAAGCCCCTAAATTTCAAATTCTAGTCTATTTTGATAATAATTTGACATTAGTTATCAAAATGGCTATAATTGCACAATTTTTTTATTCAAGAGGGATCATGGAACTTTTAAAAGGTCATATAGATTACATCATCATCGGTATTCTAGGCATAATGAGTTTTTTCGTCGTTTGGTACAGCATAGAGCGTATCATATACTATTCACGCGTGGATATCAGGAAATTTTCAAGTATCGAAGTGCTTGAAGAGGCGCTGACTAAAAATTTGACGACGCTTTACATAATATACTCTAACGCTCCGTATATCGGGCTTTTAGGCACTGTCGCAGGCGTTATGATAACGTTTTACGACATGGGTATGTCCGGCGGCTTAGATCCAAAAAGCATCATGATAGGCCTTTCCCTCGCACTCAAAGCAACGGCATTTGGTCTTTTAGTCGCTATCCCTACGCTTATGCTTTATAACGCTTTCATGCGTAAAGTCGATGTTTTGATAAACCGCTACAAGGTATATGATGCGACTAAATAGAAAAGACGGGCTAAATATCGTTCCTTTTATCGATGTCATGCTCGTTTTGCTAGCCATCGTGCTTAGCATTTCGACATTTATCGCACAAGGAAACATTCCCATTGACTTGCCAAGCTCAGAAAGCGCCCAGCAAGATAAAGAAGAAAAGAAGGTCAGCGTAGTCATCGATAAAGACAATAGATTTTTCATAGATGACGTAGAGATGAACGAAGACGAGCTCAAGCAAAAACTAAACGATATAGACCAAAAAACTCTTGTCGAGCTTAGAAGCGATAAAAATTCTAAATTTGATAGCTTTGTCAAAGTCGTTGATATTTTAAAAGAAAAAGGCCACGAAAACTTTGCAATCTCAACACTCACTGAATAAAGTTTCAAATTACAGCGGGCTGTTTGTATCTATTTTACTGCACGCGGCCGCTTTGATATTTATTTTGCACCATCCGTTTGAGGAGATAAAGCCTGCGGAGAACAAATCCATAAAAATGGCGCTTGAGTCATTTGATATGCCTCAGGCCAAAGCCGAGGTCTCGACGGCACCAGAAATCGCCGAAACGCTCATGATACCAGAGCCTACTCCACCAGCCCCACCTCCTCCGCCACCACCGGAAGTAAAACCGCCCGAGCCTAAGCCTATCCCTCCGGAGCCAAAGCCTGAGCCTAAACCAAAACCAGAACCCAAAAAAGAGCCAAAGCCCGAGCCAAAACCTAAACCAAAGCCAAAGCCCGAGCCTAAGAAACAAGAAGAAGTAGCTCAGCCACAACCGACTCCACCGGTTCAAGCACCACAGCCAGCTCAGCCTGCGACTACGGCACAGACCTCAAGCACCTCTTCGTCTATGCACAACCTACCGCCAAACGGCGCAGATAGAGCGGCAGCTCCTGTTTCCAAGATAGGCGAGCTAAATTTAGCAAATTCCGCGGGAGATGAGAATTTTGCCAAGATAGTAAATGCTATCAAAAAGCATCAAAAATACCCTAAAAACGCTCAAAAGATGCGTCATCAAGGGGTCGTCGAGGTTAGATTTTTACTAAAACAAAATGGCTCCGTCGAAGACATCAAAGTCATAAAAAGCTCAGGCTACTCGAGCCTTGATGACGGAGCGATCGAAAACGTAGAGCGCGCGAGCCAAGACTTCCCGACTCTAAACAACAGCTACTACGTAAGTATCCCTATATCGTTTAAGCTTAGATGATTTTAAGGTGTCAAAGGCACCTTAAAATCTAATCAAAAAATTCATCGTTAAATTTGTCTTTATCAAAATTCTTGCCTAAGAATTCGCAAATTTTCTCAAGATCCGCCCGTGCCGTCTCAAAACAGCTAGTCGCCCCCGGACTTGGCGTCATATTAAATACTACACCCTCATTCGTATCTATGCGCCCCTCGCCAAGCTCGAGCTTTTTGTTCGCCCTGTCTATCACCTGAGGTCTCACACCGCCAAAATTTTTAGCATAAACAAGGTCGTCATCTCTCAAGCTAGGCACGATCTTACGGGCATCTTTTGCAAATTCTATTTTATTTATAAACGGCACTTCAAATAAGAAATTCCTAAGGATATACGAGCGGATATCATCGTCTTTGAGTAAATTTTTAAATACATCAAAGACATTTTTATCAAATTTCAAACAGGCTAAAAAGTCAAGGACACTGGAATTTCCGTGATATCTCTCCAGCTTTGGTATCACCAGCGCCGTAGGGCCAAAGCGAGTGTTGCCGTCTGCTAGCATATCAGGATCGCCGTGCAGCGCGGCAAAGGGGAGTTTATCGTTTTGCATCATATAAACTTTGCCGTTTAAAAAGCGCTTTTTTGCAAAGTAAAAACTGCCAGCTACGGGAAGAGTGCTGAAATTTAGCCCGTAGCCCATTTTATGTGCGAAATACAACGAATGCGCTCCGGCATCTACCACTACGTAATCAGCACTGATATCACGCGCATCGCTCGTTTTTAGATAAAAGACATCGCCCGCCTTTTTTATGTCAAGCACTTCGCAGTTTAGGGCTAGCTCATACCCCAGGGCTAAATTTAGGGCATTTTTCACAAGAGAGTCAGCTATCGCGCCAAAGTCCATAGTCGTGTATTGTCCGTTTCTAGCACCCATAGCTATGATATTTTCCGGCCTCTCGCCGCCATTTTCATCAAAAACTACGTTTGGCTCGATACTTTTTAGATCCTCCCTCGTGTAAAGCTCAAGATACGGGTAAATTTCCTTAAACGTCTCGTATCTTGCAACAAGCCTAGCAACCTCCTCGTCTCCGACGCCTAGCACCATTTTTTGATGCGAGAACATGAATTTTTCATCATAACCGTATTTTAGGGCGTATCTGACCGGCATCTTTGCGATCTTGGCGACCTTTTTGGCTTTTTGTGGCGTATAATTGGTCTCGATGTCACCGCAATGAATCGTCTGCGAGTTGCACCTGCCGTTAGAATTTAGCCCGGCCACGCTGTCATATTTTTCCAATAACGCCACGCGCGAAACATCTGAAAACGCTGCAAGCTCGTAAAATAGCGCCGTTCCACTTATGCCGGCGCCGACTATCACCACATCAAAATGATTTTGACTCATCGCTTCCCCCAAAGTAAATTTACGTTAAATCATACTATATTAAACTAAAAAGCGCGCAAATACGCATCCTCTATTAGCTCTTTTTCCTTAAAAATCGACATCGCACTAAAGGCGAAATTTGGATTTCTCAGTAGCTCCCTGCCGTATGCGACCAGATCGCACGCGCCGCCTAGTAGCAGTGCCTCGCCCTCGCTCGCTCTTGTTATTAGTCCCACGGCGATGACAGGGATATTTACTACCTCTTTGACCGCCTTTGCGTAGCCGGCCTGATAAAGCGGCGCAAATTTAGGCGCATTATCCACGCTCTCAAAAAGCCCGCCCGCCGAAACGTGGATAAACGCAGCCCCGAGCTCTTCAAGTTGCTTAGCCAGCCGCACGCTGTCCGCCACGTCCCACTCGCCAAGGACCCAGCTGTCCGCACTGATGCGAACGCCCACAGGCACGCTGGTTGCCTGCTTCACGGCGAGCAAAATTTCCCTTAAAAGCCTCGTTCGGTTCTCAAAGCTACCGCCGTATCCGTCCTCTCGCTTGTTTATGCCGGGCGTTAGGAATTCATTCAGCAAATACCCGTGCGCCGCGTGCAGCTCGATGATCTCGTATCCGGCCTCCTGCGCGCGCACCGCCGCACTCACGAACGCCCCCTTCACCTCCTCGATGTCCTGCGCGCTCATTTGCTTTGGCGTCTTGTAAGCGCTGCTAAATTTGACCGCACTTGGCGCGATAGGCTCGCTATCACATTCGCTTTTTCGCCCTGCGTGAGCTAGCTGGATAGCCATCACAGCGCCGTATTTGGCGCACTCTTTTACTAGCTCCTTGTGCGCCGCCGTCTGCTCGTCGCTCCAAAGCCCAAGATCTTTATGGGTGATGCGCCCGCGAGGCTCGACCGCCGTGGCCTCGACGATGATGAGCCCTACGCCGCCTAGTGCGCGAGCGCCGTAATGCAGCTTATGAAAGCAGCGCGGCAGACCGCTGTCGTTTTTGACCTTATACATGCACATCGGCGGCATCACGATGCGATTTTTGACGCGGACATCGCCGATATTTAGCGGCGTGAAAAGTAAAGCGGAATTTTGCATTTAATCTCCTTTAAATTTATCTTGACCCTATCACAAATCAAACGCTATCTAGCCCCAAACCAGGTCGCTTTTGAGGCGAATAAAATTTGCCAAATGCTAATTCAAGCTACGCTAAAATAGAGCCATTTTTTAGAATTTATCAAAATTTATCAAAAATTTTATTGAAATCAAAAGGTAAGCATTCAGATAGATTTTATCCGGAAGATATGGTAGCGCAAAAATGCAACTACCATAATGATTTTATTTTCCGGCGTCCCACGCTAAGATCGTGTTGCCTTCGGCATCGCTCGCCACGTCGCCCATGCCCATTATGCTGTAACCGCAATCAACGTAGTGGATCTCACCGGTCACGCCGCTAGCAAGGTCGCTAAGCAGATACATCGCGCTTTTACCCACATCCTCGGTCGTGACGTTGCGTTTTAGCGGGGCATTCACCTCGTTGTAGCGCAGGATCATCCTAAAATCGCCTATCCCGCTAGCCGCGAGCGTCTTTATCGGGCCTGCCGAGATGGCATTTACGCGGATATTTTTCGCGCCAAGGTCGTGAGCTAGGTAGCGAACCGAGCTTTCAAGCGCAGCCTTTGCCACGCCCATGACGTTGTAGTGTGGGACGAATTTTGGCCCGCCAAGGTATGTGAGAGTAAGGATCGAGCCGCCCTCTTTTAGCACAGGAGCGACTGCGCGCGTGAGGCTAAGCAGCGAATACACGGACGTGCCCATCGCGATGTCGAATGCCTCCTTGCTTGTGTCGATGAACGCGCCCTCTAACGCCTCTTTTGGCGCGTAGGCGACGGCATGCACGAGGAAGTCTATCTCGCCAAGATCGGCTTTTAGCCTGTCCGCTAAGCCGTCCAAGTGAGCGGGGTTATTCACGTCAAGCTCATATACAAATTTGCTCCCAAACTCCGCAGCTATCGGCTCCACGCGTTTTTTGAGCGCGTCGTTTAGGTATGTAAAAGCCATCTGCGCACCGGCTTTGTGACACGCCTCGGCGATGCCGTAAGCGATCGATTTGGCGTTTGCGACGCCGACTATTAGACCTTTTTTGCCTTTCATTATCATTTTGTTCTCCTTTAAAGTTATTTGGCTTTTTACTTACTCGTCGTTAAATTTAAATTTAACTTGACCACATGCTATGCCTCCATCGCTAAATTTAAATTCGCCTTGATTAAGCGAAAAATCCTTTTCTATTTTGCTTGGCTTTTTGGTTTATGCTTCGTTGCCCATGCGCACGCTTACGCGACATGTTCCGCCTACTCGCTGTGGCTCGCCATTTAGCAGTGGGCGCTTTGCGCCTTGCTCCCATTCGCGTGCTCGGTACGCCTTGCCTAAACGCAAAATCCTTCGCGATTTGTCGTTTAAAATTTAACCACTCAAATTTAAGCAGTCAATGACGAGCGCAAGTATCGCAAGCTGGATTTAAATGTTTTGAAGTAAATTTCGTCCCAAGATAGAACATGCAGTCCATCGCAGGGCGAAATTTACGAAATCATTTAAAGACGACCGTGAGACGACGCGATGAGATTTAAGAAATTTGTTGCATCCCAGCTTGCTGTCCCCACCAGCACTCCGCCACACTCCCTTATACGCGCGATCTCACCGATATTTGCGGCATTTACGCTACCGCCGTAAAGTAGCGGCGCTAGAGTTAAAGTGCGAAGAAATCCTAAAATTTCAGCGATTTGCTCTGCATTCGCGCTTTTGCCCGTGCCGATAGCCCAGATAGGCTCATACGCGACGATCAAATTTGCGTAGCCAGTATCGATGTTTCCAAGCTGCGTGTGTAAAAATTCCTTTGTGCCACCAGCTTCATTTACGCTTAAATTTTCGCCCACGCAGTAGATGATCTGCCAGCCGTTTTTAGCCGCGAAGTCAAATTTAGCACGCAAAAGCCGCTCGCTCTCGCCTAAAATTTCGCGCCTTTCGGAGTGCCCGATAAGCACGCTTAAAATGCCAAATTCATCCAGCTGCGCCTTACCGATCTCGCCGGTAAATGCCCCGCTAACGCAAGGATAAAAATTCTGCGCTCCAAGCTTAAATTTATGCTCCTTCGCATCAAATGCAGTAAATGGCACAAACACGCTCACATCGTCATCTGCGCTTAAATTTGTATCCAAAATTTTCGCATACTCGGCAAAGCTCGCTCGGGTATGGTTGCACTTTAAATTCGCTAGAAATTTCACTCGCCAGCCTTTCTAAGCGGCTTTATGCCGGGCAGCTCCTTGCCCTCGATGAGCTCCAAGCTCGCTCCGCCGCCGGTCGAGATAAAGGTCATCTCGTCCGCGTCTCCCGCGCGCTCGACCACATCCGCTGTATCGCCACCGCCAACGACCGTAGTAGCGTGCGTCTCGACGATAGCGTGGCTCATCTTGATGCTACCTTTGCTAAATTTATCCATCTCAAAAACGCCCATCGGCCCGTTCCACCACACGGTCTGCGCGTCGGCAAGCACCTCTTTAAACAGCCGCACCGACGCAGGCCCGATGTCAAGCCCCATCCAGCCGCTTGGGATCTCTTGCACCGTGACGTATTTGACCGCGCTCTCGGCAGAGAAGCTCTGCGCCGCGACGACATCAACAGGCAGGTAAATTTTGACCCCCAGCTCCTTGCCTTTTTTCAAAATTTCTCTCGCGTCGTCTATGAGCTCCTCTTCAAGCAGCGAATTTCCAATATTTTCGCCAAGAGATTTTAGAAAGGTAAATGCCATGCCGCCGCCGATAACAAGCTTATCCACGCGCGGAAGGAGGTTGTGTAGGGCTTGGAGCTTGCCGCTGACCTTGCTGCCACCCACGACCGCGACGAAAGGTCTAGTCGGCTTTTTAATGAGATTTTGGGCGAAATTTATCTCCTTTTGCAGTAAAAATCCCGCCGCCTTGTGCTCGTCGTCATAAAATTTCGTGATAGCCTCGACCGATGCGTGCGCGCGGTGGCAGACGCCAAATGCGTCATTGATGTAAATTTCGCCAAATTTTGCTAGCTCGCCGGCTAAAATTTCATCGTTTTTGGTCTCGCCCTTTTCAAAGCGCAAATTTTCAAGCATTAAAATTTCGCCGCTTTTTAGTGCGCTCGCCTTGTTTTGTGCGTCAGAGCCGATGACGTCGTTTGCAAAGATGACGTCTCTATCAAGTAGCCGCGAGAGCCGCTTTGCCACGCCTTTTAGCGAAAATTTCTCCTCAAAGCCGTTTTTAGGGCGTCCAAGGTGGCTTGCCAAAACGACGCTACAACCGTTATCGAGGCAATATCGTATCGTAGGGATCGCCGAGCGGATACGGCGGTCGTCGGTGATGTTTAAAAACTCATCCATCGGCACGTTAAAATCGCACCTGATAAACACGCGTTTTCTGGCTAAATTTAGCTCGCTGATAGATAAAATATCGCTCATTTTAGCCCCTTGCCGCTAAAACCGCGAGATCGACTAGGCGCTCGGAATAGCCCCACTCGTTGTCATACCAGGCAAAAATTTTGACCATATCATCGCAAATGACCTGTGTCGTGTCGCTGGCGACGATGGAGCTGTAAGTGCTCGTGCAAAAGTCGCTGCTAACGCGTGCATCGTCATCAACGAGCAAAATGCCCTTCATCGCGCCCTTTGCCGCCGCGCGAAAGGCGTCATTTACCTCATCTACGCTCGTTTTTTTCGCCAAAACGGCAGTGAGATCGACCATCGAGACGTTGGCAACTGGCACGCGCACACTTTGTCCGTGCATCTTACCGCTAAGCTGCGGGAGCACCTTTGCGATCGCTTTTGCCGCTCCTGTCGTGGTCGGCGCGATATTTAGCGCGGCTGCGCGGCTACGGCGGAAGTCCTTTGCCTTGACATCGACGAGGCTTTGTCCGTGCGTGTAGGCGTGAATCGTGGTCATGAGCCCCTTTACGATGCCAAAATTTTCATCAAGCACCTTGGCGACTGGTGCGAGTCCGTTTGTCGTGCAGCTTGCGTTTGAGACGATGGCTTCGCCCTTATAGAGGTCGGAATTCACGCCGATGACGTAAGTAGGCGTGTCATCCTTTGCGGGCGCGCTCATGACGACCTTTTTCACGCCCTTTGCGAGATACGGCTGGCAGCCCTCGGTCGTGAGAAATTTGCCCGTGCATTCAAGCACCACATCCGCGCCGTAAGCAGCGTAGTCAAGCTCGTTTAAATCGCGCGTAGAAAAGACGCGGATCTTTTTACCGCCCACCTCGATAAATTCGTCGTTTAGCACATTGACGTCTTGCTTAAACTCGCCATGCACCGTGTCATACTTCAAAAGATACCTTGTCATATCGCGCTTTGCGGTATCGTTTATAGCGACAAGCTCCACGTCATCGCGCCCCAAAATGATGCGCGCCGCACACCTGCCGATACGCCCAAAGCCGTTGATAGCTACTTTAACTGACATCTTAGCTCCTTTTGATATAATACGACTAATTTTACAGAAAACATATTTAAAACAACTATAAATAAGGCGAATTTAAGCGAATGAACCTAGCACTCTTTGGCGGCAGCTTCGACCCGCCGCATTTGGGGCACGACAGTATCGTAAAGATGGCTCTTGATAGCCTAGATATCGACAAGCTCATCATCATGCCAACATACATCAGCCCTTTTAAAAGTGAGTTTTCAGCGCCGCCCGAGCTTAGGCTAAAATGGATAAGACAGATTTGGGGACATTTGCAAAAGGTCGAAATTTCAGACTACGAGATAGCCCTGACTCGGCCGGTTCCTACTATTGAGACGGTCGAGCATCTATATGAAATTTACGACATAGACAGCCTTTATCTGATCATCGGTGCCGATCATTTAGCGACTTTGAACAAATGGCACGACTTCAAGCGCTTATGCTCGCTGGTGAAATTCGTGATCGCCGAGCGAAACCACATCTTGATACCTGAAAATTTGCAAAAAATGGACGTAAATGTTAATATTAGCTCCTCGCAAATCAGACACTCAAAGGGGCTTGACGAGCTGCCAAGCTCTATCAAAGACGAGGTCATAAAATTTTATCAAGGGAAAAATATGCAAGAAATTTCGATGAACGAAAGAATAGAAAATATAGTCAAAATTTTGGACGAGAAAAAGGCCGAGGAGATACAAGTCTTTGATATGTCAGACCGCGATTATTTCGTGAAATTCGTCATCATTGCAACGACGATGGGCGAGCGTCATGCCTACTCTTTGAGCGACGATCTCAAAGAAAATCTAAAGCCGCTTGGCGAGCGATTTTTAGCTATCGAGAGCTCGCCTGATTGGATCGTGCTCGATCTTGGCGATATGCTGATACATCTGCTAAGTCCGCAATACCGCGCAAAATACAACATCGAAGAGTTTTTAAGCAAGCTTAAAGCCCAAGCCTGAATTTTAACGGCATAAGAGAGCAAATTTAGCTAAATTTCAAACGCGCACGAGCTAAGTTTGCCGCCGTCAAAGCCCTTTTTAAACCAGCTCATACGCTGCTTTGACGAGCCGTGCGTGAATGAATCAGGCGTGACGCGCCCTTGATACTGCTTTTGCAGTGTATCGTCGCCTATCGCACTGGCGGCATTTAGCGCCTCCTCGATGTCGCCGTCTTCTAGCACCTTATACTGCCCCATGTAATGCGCCCACACGCCCGCGTAGCAGTCGGCTTGTAGCTCGACCTTGACTTGCAGCGCATTTTGCTCGGCAAGGCTTTTCGTGCGTGATTTTAGAGCGTTGATCTTTTCTAGCGTGCCGAGGAGACTTTGCACATGATGACCGACTTCGTGAGCGATGACGTAGGCTTGCGCGAAGTCACCTGTGGCTTTGTATCTGTTCGCCAACTCGTCAAAAAAGCCAAGATCAAGATAGACCTTTTGATCTACCGGGCAGTAAAACGGCCCGGTCTGTGAGCTGGCAAAGCCGCATTTGCTCGAGACTGCGTTTCTAAAAAGGACTAAATTTGGCTCTTTATATCTCGCGCCCTGCTCGCTAAAAATTTTACCCCAGACATCTTCGGTCTGAGCCAGCACAGCCGAGACGAAGGCTACTTTTTGCTTTTCTTCAGGGCTATCGACCGACTTTTGCGCACTCGCCGGCGAGCCGCCCTCGATCAAGGCTAGCGGATTGTAACCCATAAAATAAGCTATCACACCAATCGCCAAGATCACGCGCCCGATGTTTGAGCCTAGTAAAAATCTGATAATAGGTATGAGCGCGCCCAAGTTGCCCATACTTCCCATGCTAGTAGTGTTGTCTTGACGCTTATCTTCGACGTTGTTGCTTTGTCTGCTGTCTTGCCATTTCATTTTTGTCCTTTTTTATTTTGGCTAATTTTATCATTTAAAATTTAATGCCACGTCGTCAAAAGGTGTGAGGCAAACGATGGATTTGAGCTAAATTTCCTTACCGAAGATCGCTTCGAGCTTTGTTATATCCAAAATAAAAGAGTGAGAAAACGCATCTATCACGACACCGGCGTATTTGTCATGCGAGCTAGCAAGCATGGCTGCGTAGTCTTTCAAGCGTAAATTTAAGACCTCCTGCTCGCTGTCGTTTCGCCACTTCATCATCTCTTCGCGGCTAGTAAATGCAGGAAAATAACTCTTTTTGTCATCCTCATCCTCAAGCAAGACAAATTTTATATTCGAGCCCTCTTCCTCATAAACCGCGCCACCATCAGGCTTTGCAAGGGGGGCAGCCATTATCACCGGAGCTAGGAATTCAGCCTTTTTAAGCTCTTTTAAAAGAGCTTTCTCATTCGTCTCATCAGGTTTTAGTATAAATTTTTCCATCGTATCTTTTAAGCTCATATAGCCCCCTCAAACGAAAATTTTAACAAACGCTAAAGACGCTGCAAAAAGCCAAACAAACATGACGATCGCCAGCAAAAACGGCTTTTTGCCACTATCTTTCAAGACGTTTTTGTTTATCCCCATGCCAAGCGCACACATAGCAAGCGAAAGCGGGAACGTATCTATGAAATTTATGCTCCCAAGCGCCTCACGCGGAAAAAACGGTAGCGAACCTACGGCGATAGCGGCTAAAAACCATATCGCAAAATAGGGCACATTGGCCTTTACATTAGCCATACTAAGATCGCCTGAAAATTTTAAATTTAATATGCAAAGCATTATGAGAAAGGGCACTAGCATCATGACTCGCAGCATCTTGATCACCACTGCGACGCTTTGAGTCTCCTCGTTTATCGCAGCACCGGCAGCTACGACATGAGCCACCTCGTGCAGCGATCCGCCCGTCAAAAATCCGGCCTGAACGGGAGTCAGCAAAAGAAACTGGATCACTAAAGGATACAAAAACATACCGATCGTCCCAAACACCACGACCGTGCAAACAGCCACGGCGACGGCCTGAGGGCTTGCCTTTAGCACGCTCTGACTAGCCATCACGGCAGCCGCGCCACACACGCAAGAGCCAGAGGATATCAGCATGAAGCTTTTGGCGTCAAGTCTCAAGAGCCTGCCGACGAGACAGCCCACGCCAAAGGTGCTAAAAACGATAAAAAATGCAAATAAAATTCCGCTCGCGCCTACGCTAGAGATATCGTCAAACGTCAGACGAAAGCCAAAAAGAACGATGCCAAGCCTTAAAATTTGCTTGGTCGAGATGGCTAAAACGCCGCTATCTTGTAGCTTTTTCACGCCATTTGAAAAGGCATTACCAAAAAACGCACCGAGCAAAATAGCTATGATGAGCGGGCTTAGGTGAAAATTTTTAAGTAAAGTTTGAGATAAAAAGATAGATAGCAAGGAGAGTGCGGCGAGCACTCCCCAAGAGTAAAATTTAGCCAGATTCACATACGATCTTTTGCCGTTATGCCAATAAGCGATAGTGCAGTTCGCAAGCTAAGCGCGACTACTGCGAAAAGCTTTAGCAAGCTGTCTTCGTTCGCACTGCCTATGACGCGGTTTTCGTTGTAAAATTTATGAAAGCTAGCGGCTAGAGATTTTAGATAGTCGCTCACCTTTTGAAGCTGCCTCGAAGCGAAGGCATCCTCTAAAATTTCAGGCAAAATAAGGGCCTCAAACAGTAAATTTTTAGCATTATCATCTAAATTTTCAAGGCTCGCATCAAGCACATCAGACACACTTTTGTCGGCTTTAGCAAAAATTTGATTCACGCGTGCATGAGCGTAGTTGATATAAAATATCGGATTTGAGCTATCCTCTTTTTTAAGCTCATCGATGTCAAACTCAAGGCTGCTTGTGTTGGCCTTGCTTATAAAGATGAACCTAAGCGCGTCAGAGCCTATCTCCTCTACTATGTCGCTCATCAGCACGGCATTTCCCGCGCGTTTGCTCATCTTATAGGGCTTGCCGTCTTTTAGCAGGCTCACCATCTGCATCAAGATGATCTCTAAGCGGTTCTCGTCATATCCTAAAAAATGTATCGCGGCTTTTAGACGTGCGATGTATCCGTGATGATCCGCGCCCCAGATATTTATGTAATGATCATAATTTCGTCCGAATTTATCGTTATGATAGATGATGTCGCCGGCCAAGTATGTCGGTCTGCCGTCGTTTCGCACGACGACGCGGTCGTTATCATCGCCAAGTGTCGTTGAGGCGATATACGTAGCGCCCTCTTTTTCATACATTTGATTTGAGCGCTTTAGCTTTTCGATAGTGGGCTTTAGCTCTCTATAAAGCGCCTTCTCACTCGCCCAGCCTTGGATGCTTATTCCTACACCAGCTAGATCTTTTTTGATGATATCAAGCACTATATCTTTGCCAAATTCGGCCAGCTCGAGGTTTCTAGCCTCGTCGTAAAAGATCTCTTTCCCAAATTTTTTAAGCGCTTCGTTAGCGATATCTACGATGTATTCGCCGCGGTAGTATTTCTGCGGATACTCTACGTTTTCATGAAAAAGCACGTCGCGAGCGGCGAGAGAAATGGACGTGCCAAGCAGGTCGATTTGATTGCCCGCGTCGTTTATGTAGTATTCTGTAAAAATTTTATAGCCCAAATGCGTGCCGATACGGGCCAAAGTATCACCATAAACCGCGCCCCTTACGTGCCCGATATGAAGTGGTCCAGTCGGGTTTGCGCTGATATACTCTATGAAAGTACTGCCATCTTGCCTTGCCTTGCCGCTTGCAAATTTATCGCCGTTTTTCAGAGCGTCTTTTGAAATTTTGTCTAAAAATTCACCCTTTAGCTTAAAATTTAGATAGCCGTTCACGGCGCTTACCTCAAAAATTTTGCTATTTTCAAACTTACAGGCAAGCTCGTTCGCTATCGCTACGGGCGACTTTTTTAGCTCCTTAGCAAGGCTAAATGCAAGTGGAGTGGCGTAGTGAGCCAGGCTTTTGTCTTTTGGCTTTTCTAGGACGAAGTCACGCCCTAAAATTTTAAAAATTTCAGACTTTACGATCTCTTTCAACTCAAAAGCCTAGGCGTTTTTAGTGGTTTCTTCTACTTTTGCATCGACGACGTCATCGCCCTTTTTCTCGACCTTCTCTATAGGCTTGTCATCTTCCATCTCGGCTTTGAAGCTCTTGATGCCTTTGCCAAGTCCTTTTGCGAGCTCTGGTATCTTTTTAGCCCCAAAAAGCAATACGATTATCACAAGAATAATAAGTAATTGATTGACTCCGATAGCCATTTTTTCTCCTCATTTAAAATTTTTACGAAATCTTAGCATAAAATTCTGAATTTTCTAGCAGTCTATCCAGCTATCAACGGTTTGACGTAAATTTATATTTGCACTCTTTAGCCTCATCGCGTGCACCACAGATTTTAGCCCGCGATAGCTCTTTTCTATGTCGTCATTTATCAAAAAATAATCATACTCTAAGATATGCTCCATCTCACCGACTGCGTTCATTAGGCGGTTTTCTATCGTTTCAGCATTGTCTGTGCCACGATTTTGCAAACGTTTTTTAAGCTCTTTTTTATTTGTAGTCGTGATGAAAATCGACGTGATATAACTTTTAAACTTTTCAAGCGCTATATGAAAGCCCTGTACATCGATATCAAAGATCACGATCTTACCGTCATTTAGTGCGGCCAGAACGGGTTTTAGGCTAGTGCCATAAAAATTTTTATGCACCTGCGCCCATTCTAGAAATTCTCCGTTTTCTATGCCTTTTTTAAACTCATCCTCGCTTATAAAATAATAATCCACACCTTCTTTTTCGCCGTCTCTGATCGCTCTTGTCGTGCTTGAGACAGAAAAGCACAGATCCCTTTCCTCTTTTAAAAGCCTGTTTAAAAGAGTGCTCTTGCCGCTACCGCTAGGCCCTGAAACGACTAAAATTTGCCCTTGCAATTACTTTTCCTCAAAGCTTATGTTTATCTTGATATTCATATCTTTCAGCGCTTCTTTGATCGAGCTTTCATCAAGCGAGCTGGTTATATGCTCAGTTATCTTTTTAGTAAGCTCCGCTTTGATATCCTGCGGATCTTTACCGCTTTTCTCCTTTTTTGTGGCAGACGCTTCGCCCTTTAGCCCAAAAGCCTTTAGCATATCCGCCTCATCTATCTCGTCTATGCTGTTTGGCTGCGTATTTTCGCTTGGTTCGTCTGAATTTAGATCGACCGCTTCTTCAAGCTTTGCGTCCAGATCACTTTCATCTATCGCTTCATCTTGTAAAACCTCTTGCTGCGGCTCATCAGTGTCCTCGTTCGTTTCATCGGTGATTTGTATCTTAGGCTCGTCTTGGTCTAAATTTTCATCACTCAAGGCGGAATTTATCAGCTCGTCATTAAGCTGCGCATCATCGATCTGCTCGTCTAAATTTAGATCTGACGCCTCCTCGAGCTTGGCGTCCAAAGTATTTTCATCTATCGTTTGAGCGACCTCGGTGCTAAATTCCTCATCGCTACCGTCAAAGTCATCGGCAAGTGTATCGACCAGATCGTCTTTCACCTCGCTCTCTTCGGGCTCGTCAAAGTCGCTCTCCTCGGCCGCAGCGCTCTCGTCTAAATTCTGTAAATTTTCCTCTTCTTTTAAATCATCCAGCGCTTCGATCTCGTTTAGAGCGTTTTTCGTAGCGTCTATATCGCTTACAAACTCGTCTTTAGGCTCATTTGATACGTCATTCATAGCATCAAATTTCGTCTCATCATCAGACTTTGGCTGGGCTGAAATTTCATCTTGATCGCTATGTTTTAGCGTATCGTCCATATTTTCTATCTCATCTACTAGCGAACTAAGCTCGTTCATATCGCTATTATCGTCATTTTGAGGCAGTAGATCTTTTGCGAGATCATCATCGTCAAAGCTATCTTGCGAGGCTAAATTTTGCTCCGCCTCACCCGCGTCCAAGACCTTTTCTTCAAAGTCAGTCTCGTCAAGCTCGATCTCATCGGCCAGCTTGTCCGCATCCTCGGTGCCATCCGCAGCGACCTCATCCTCCTCGCCAAGTTCAAGCTCATCAAGCTTTATATCCTCAAGATCGATGTCGTCTATGTTTAGATCGGTCTCTTCTTGTAGCTCTTCATCAATCTTTGGAAGCTCGAAATTTTCATCTTCAAGTTGCGCTGCATGCGTATCGTCAAAGTCGCTAAAATCGCTCATCGCATCGTCTTTGGCAAAATTTGCAGTATTAGGCTTGCTTTGTTCAAAAATATTTATAAATTCTGTCGGCAAAAACGGCTTTTCAAGCGAAGTCGTTGCAAATTCCGGCTTTTGTCCGCCACGAGGCACGAGATACATGACACTATCAAAACCGCTAAAGTCAAAATCGCCCGTATCGATGTCGCTATCGACGATAACGTAATCAAAGCTATGATCAAGGCCGCTGATATCGTCAAATTCCGTATATTGTGCGCCGATCTTGTTTAGGCTCAAAGTTATCAAACGCGAAACAGCAGGGTTTTTATTTACGAGTGCAACTTTCATTATCTCTCCTTTGCCTGAAAGACTTATTTTATGATAAATTTCATTGCGCTTTTCTTAATTTAGAAAAACAAATTCGGCAAATCGTTAATAATTTGTAACAGCATATCGCCAACTATTTTCATCATACCCGCTAAAATCGCGATCAAAACGGCAAATCCGATCGTGATCTTTATCGGATAGCCCACGACTAGCAGGTTAAACTGCGGCATCGTTTTCATAAGCATCCCAAATATCGAGTCCGAGAGCAAAGAGAGCGCAATGATCGGAAAAGATAAAATAAAACCGAACATAAACAAATTCGCAAAAATTTTTAAAGCGTAGCTCATCACTCCCGCCCTTGGATAAAAATCGCCTAAAGGTACATGTGCAAGGGAAGCGGCGTAAAACTGTAGCAGCAAATGATGACCATCAAACATCAAAAACGTAAGAAGGGCAAGGAAATTTATCATATTTGCAATGACCGGCGAGCTTGCTCCAGTTTGTGGATCTAGCACCGTCGCCATCGAAAATCCCATAACCATAGAGATTTGCTCTCCAGCCATCTGAAGCGTAGCAAACACGATCGTGAGCATCAGTCCCGCGCAAAGACCCAGCATCGCCTCGCTCAAAATTTCGACGAATAAAAAATTTATGGCATGTTCGTGCGCGTGTGACATCGGAAAAAAGACGATACAAAGCATAAAAACCAGCAAAGTCCGCGCCGTGAGCGGGATCTGGTTGTGCGAGTAAAATGGGAAAAAGACGATGAGTCCGCTAAGACGGGCGAACAAAAGCATGAAAGTGATCGCTCTATCAGCGCCAAAAAACGAAACTAGCTCCATATCTCTCTTTTGTTTTTTGACGGAATTTTAGCCCGTTTTGAATTTCATATAGATAAATTTATTTTTGATCTTGCAACGAGACTTCATCACGAGCAAATGAAGCGATATCTTACAGAAATTTGGCGTCAAAATTTAGGATGAAATTTTGGATAATTCTTTGTTTTCTAGTTTGTAGACATTGTCGCATTTAAGCGCGAGCTCATTATCGTGCGTGACTAATACGAGCGCAGCGTCGTTTGCTTTGATATAGTTAAACAGCGTCTGCATCACTTCAAGGGCGGTCTGCTTGTCTAAATTTCCGGTCGGCTCGTCGGCAAAGATGACACGAGGCTTTTTAGTCAGTACCCTAGCGATCGAAACACGCTGCTGCTGCCCGCCACTAAGCTCGCCTACCTTTTGATTTAGCACATCTGAAATTTTTAGTGCTTCAAGCTGGCTTTTATCGATAGGCTCTTTTGCTAAGATGCTTGCAAGCTCGATATTTTCATGTGCGTTAAAGCCTTTAAAGAGATAGTGTGCCTGAAATATGATACCAAATTCGAGTCGGCGGATCTTTATAAGCTCGTTTTGAGAAAGTGAATAAAGAGATTTGGCGTCATAGACGACTTCGCCGGTTTTTGGCTTTAAAAGAGTAGAAAGTATATGCAGTAGCGTCGATTTACCGCAGCCGCTAACGCCTAGTATAGCGGCACTCTCGCTGCTATTAAGCGTAAAATTTACATTTTCAAAGAGCGTATAATCATACGCAAAGCCTAGATTAGACGCTCTTAAAATTTCCATTTAGCCGATTTGCGCCGCTACTTCAGCCGCAAAATCATCGACTTTTTTCTCTAGTCCCTCGCCAAGCTCGAAGCGGACGTATTTTACGATCTCGATCTTACCGCCAAGCTCTTTGCTCTTTTCAGCGACCACTTGCTCGATCGTTTTTTTATCGTCCATGACGTAAAACTGGCCTAGAAGCGTTAAGCGCTGATCTAAGATCGTATTGTCAGCGTAAAATCTCTCGATCTTGCCCGGGATTATCTTGTCCCAAATTTTATCAGGCTTGCCCTCGGCTTTTAGCTCCTCTTTAATCTCATTTTCAACGCCGGCTAGAATTTCAGGAGTGATCTGAGACCTACTGGCAAAACGAGGTATATGATGAAGCGGCTTGCCAAGGCGCTTTAGCTCCTCGTTTTCCTTTTCCAGCTCTGCTTTTAGTGCGATGAATTCTTTTTCGACAAAGTCCTTCTCAAGGTCTTTGTAGCTTATCACGGTTGGCTTCATCGCAGCTGCATGCATGCATAAATTTCTGATAAATTCAGCCGCTTTTTGCGCGACCTCTTCACTCTGGCACGCTGCGCCTATGAGCACGCCCACGCGTCCATTTGAATGCACGTAGCCGTTTACTACGCCTTTTTCATCGGCGCTTATGGTTTCAAACCTGCGAACGACCAAATTTTCACCGATAGTTGCGATCTGAGTTTTGAAATATTCTTCAAATTTCACACCGTTTAGCGTGCTTTCGTTTAGCTCTTCAACGCTCGTGATACCTTTTGCTTGGATATGAGCCGTAGTATCTTTTGTGAGCGCTTGAAACTGCGGATTTCTAGCGACGAAGTCGGTTTCAGAATTTATCTCGCTTATAGTCGCTCTCTTGCAGTGCTCGCAAACCTCGACGCTTACTAGACCCTCGCTAGCTAAGCGGTCCGCCTTTTTCGCAGCCTGACCAAGACCCTTTTCGCGAAGTATATCTACGGCCTTTTGCATGTCGCCATCAGCCTCGCTCAGAGCCTTTTTGCAGTCCATCATACCAGCCCCAGTGCTTTCACGGAGCTCTTTTACCATTTGTGCAGTGATTTCCATTATTCATCATCCTCGCTGGCGAAATCTTCCTCGCTCATCGCCTCTGCAACGACCGCGTCTTTTTCCTCTTGGCTCACTTCGGCGTCATCTGCATTTGCTTCGCTATCTTGCTCAAGAAGCGATTTGCCCTCGTTTATCGCCTCAGCCATCTCTTGGCAGAAAAGCTGGACTGAGCGTATCGCATCGTCATTGCCAGGGATCGGATAGTCTATCACGTCAGGATTGCAGTTTGTATCTATCGGTGCGACGACTGGCATTTTTAGGCGGTTTGCCTCTTGGACAGCGATCTTTTCTTTAACGGTATCGACGATAAACACCATATCAGGTAAATTTTTCATATTGCGGATACCACCAAGCGTAGCGATCAGTTTCTCTTTTTTACGGCGAAGCATGAGCGCTTCTTTTTTAGTCAGTAAATTTATAGAGCCGTCTTCTTCCATCGTCTCGATGACCTCAAGCTTGCGGATAGACTGGCGGATAGTGCCAAAATTTGTCATCATACCGCCTAGCCAGCGATGATTGACATATGGCATGCCGCATTTTTCTGCATACTCTTTGATCGCTTCGACCGCTTGCTTTTTAGTACCCACAAAAAGGATAGTCTTGCCCTCGGCAGCCGCGTCGCGAACGATGTTGTAAGTATAGCGGAAGTAACGGATCGTCTTTTGTAGATCTATGATATAGATACCTTTTCTCTCACCAAAGATAAATTTTTTCATCTTTGGGTTCCATCTGCGTGTTTGGTGTCCGAAGTGAACGCCACACTCTAGTAAATCTCTCATTGTGACCATGAGTTTGCTCCTTATGGGCTTTGCCCGAAATTTAGGTTTATCCTCCACACCCATTAACAAAATTTTGAAATTTTGCAACCAAATTTTAGGACTGGTGTGTGTGAAATAAGGCTTGGATTATACTGAAATTTTTCTAAAATTAAACTAAATTTAAGGGCGTAAATTTAGGCTAGCGTTCGCACGCTTTTTCATATTTCAGCTCGCAGGCACGTTTTAGAAATTTTATGGATTTTGCTTCGTTCCTTTTTACCATATCTCCGCTCTTGTAGTAAGTCCCCAGCACGAAACACGCCGCGCCGTCGTTCTTTTTACACCCTTCCTCATAAAGACCGATCGCTTTTTTACGAGAATTCGAGCCGCCTTCTAATCGGTAAAGATCGCCCAAACTCGTGCAAGCAGGCCCGTATCCGCCTAGGCAAGAGCGCTTGAAATAAATCACCGCCGTCCTCACGTTTCGCTTGACTCCGCTTCCGCTGTAATATATCTCTGCCGCCCTGAAACACCCGAGCATATCGCCTCTTTCGCATAGATAAATAGGCGTTTTGCTCACGCCTTTGTAAATTATCCTTGCTGGCGGCTTTTGTTGTTTATGCTCGGTTTGAGGCTGCTTCGTATCGGGCGAGGCTTGCTCGTGTTTTGTTTGCGATGATAGCTCTACGCCCTGCGAGCCGTGGGCGAAAGCCTGAAAAAAGGCCGATAATATCAGCAAACTAAACACGATTTTTCTCATTTTTTTCCTTTAAATTTCAGGCGAAATTTAGCGTAAATTTACTTCAAAGAAAATTTAAAAGTGCTCTCATAGACGTTCTCGTCGCACTCGGAGCTATCTTTATACGCAGTTTTATAAAGCACGCTCACCGCATATTCGCCGACCTTGAAAAGCTTGATGTTTATGCGCCCGTTTTTATCGGTCTTGCCCCAAAATGCGCGCTGCTCGTTATCATGCGTATTTTCAAGATACGGCGATATGACGCCCACATCCACGCCTGCAAGCGGTTTGCCCTCAAACAGCACCTGCATGCCAAAAAACTCGTCTACGGCGAAATTCGCAGGGTTGCTAAGCGGGACGATCTCTAGCGTCTGACCTATCGGCTTTACGACGCTTTCATCGGCCACTCCGACGTTTAGCACCGCTTTAGCACTCATTTTAGCCAGCTCGCAATACCTCACGCCTTGTCCGTTTTTCCTGTTCGTTTGCATCTGCCACTTGCCGTCAGCCATTTGGCTCCAAAATGTAGGTTTATACTCGCCAACGACGATATACGAGCCCTTGGCTACCTTTTTGCCCTCGAAGTTGAAATTCTCGCCCTTTTGTTCGACTTCGAATTTCTCGCCGTTTTTTAAAAGATATGGTGTCTGGAAAAGTTGGACACGCTTTTGTGAGATAGGCTCTACGCCCGGAAATTCATGCCCGTAGCCTATTTGGATGTTTAAAACCTTGTCGTTTGCGGCATTTAGCCAAAAGTCATGCGCACCGGCCGAGGTCAAAATACCGCCAACGATCAATGCAAAAGCGCTCTTACTAATTTTCATAACACTCTCCTATTTTGAATTTGGAAGTCAAAATAGTAGCGTAAATTTTATTAAATGCAACTAAGTTGCACATTATTTACTAAGCTGGGTATCTTCTTCTATTTTCATTAAAATTTTAAAAATTTCCTCGATGTTTAGGCGCTCACTTTCGTTTAGCTCCATTTTTTCAGAGTTTAGAAAGCTCTTTACGATAGCTTCGTTTTGTAAAATTTCAACGTCAAATTTTCTGGCATTTTGAACTATTTTCAAAGCTCTGAGGTCTTGATTTTTAAAATTTTCATAAGCCAAATTTGCTACCTTTAACCGATCTTTTTATCATTTTAACATCGCAAATCCGCAAAATCGTCCCGTCACGCCGTCTCTTCGGTATGAAAAATATCGCTCGTCGCAGTGTGTGCAAATTTCGCTAAATTTGACCCTCACGCCAAGTGCGGCAAATTCATCTTTGAGTGCGGCGTTCATGTTAAATTTACCGCCGTTTTTGTAGCGCTCAAATTTGCCTAAATTTAGCTTGCCCACCTCGTAGCAGTCCCCTTTGATATTTGCTCCGACAAATGCGCGCAGATCGTGGCTCTGACAGCCAAATTCGCTTTTCATTAGTTTGACGGCGTTCGTGCAGATCCTGCCCACGACGCCCGCTCTGCCCGCATGCACCGTAGCCACGACGCCACGCACGCTATCAGCGATCAGCACGGGCGAGCAGTCCGCGACCAAAACGCAAAGCAGGGCGCCTTTTAGATCCGTGACGAGCCCGTCGCAAGGCGACAGCTCATCATTTAAATCGCGCAAAATTCGCACCTCGTTTGAGTGGATCTGCTTCATAAATTTTAAATTTTGCAGCGGCAGGCCTAAATTTGAAGCTAAAATTTCACGATTTTTCGCGACGTTTTGCGGCAGATCACCCACGTGATCCCCTAAATTTAGCCCCGCATACGCCCCGACGCTCACTCCGCCAAAACGCGTGGTAAAGCCCGCCAGCACGCGCTCATTTTCAAAGGCAACGTCTAAATTTAACATCAATAAAGGCTCGCGATGTGATCGATCTGCTCCCACGTCACGGGCTTAAAGCCCAGCTGACGCGCGACGTAACGGGCGAGCATATCGCTCTCGACATTGACGCGGCGTCCCACTTTGAACTCGCAAAATAGGCTCTCGCGAAAGGTGATCGGGATGATCGTTAGGCGCACGCCGTTTTCCAGCACCTCGTTTATCGTCAGGCTCACGCCCTCGACTGCGATGCTGCCTTTGTTTGCCATGAGGTGCATCACGCTGGATGGCAAATTTATGAAAAAATCAACGCCGTTTTCGTTTTTCACGATGCGCGCGACCTCGCCGATAGCGTCGATGTGTCCTTGCACCAGATGACCGTCCAGTCTGCCCCCAAGCTGCATGGCTGGCTCGATATGCACGCGTCCTTTTAGATTTTCCGTCGCGATGTGGGCTCTCGTTTCAGCACTTAGCTCCACGCTAAATCCGTCATCATGAAGCCCGACTACGCTAAGGCATGCGCCATTTACCGCGATACTGTCGCCTAAATTTGGCTTGTAGCTAGCTTTCAAACACAGCAAATTTTGCGAATAGCTCGCAACCTGCGCGATCTCTCGTATCAGTCCGTTAAACATTGCTTCTCTTTATCGTTTTTTGTAGAGATTATAGCAACTAAAGGTAAAAAGGCTATAAATTTAAGGCTCTGTTACAATAAATCATTGACACTTGCTTCGCAAACCCTGTTCGCTCCGCAAAGCACCGAACATATAGCACGATTTTCGCGTTCAGCCTATGGCTTCTCTGAAAATCGGCGGTGATAGCGTCGCTTCACAAGGTTTGACTTCGCTTTGAGAGTTGAAAATCAATGAAACATTTTAACAGAGTCAAATTTAAAAGAGCAGACGCCGCTAGCGCGGTCATCTTAATTTATTCTTCGTATGCGCCGACGGATAAAATTTTATCGATCCTCTTTGCGACGAGCTCATCGATGCTAAGCTTTTCAAGCTTTTCAAGTTTCGATACGAAATAGCTTGCCAGCTCTTTTGCCGCACCGTCTTTGTCTCTGTGAGCTCCGTTTATCGGCTCTTTTATGACATCGTCAATGAGCTTTAGATTTTTAAGATCATCAGCCGTGATCTTCATGGCTTTCGTGGCCTGTTCTTGTTTTGTGGGATCGTTCCAAAGTATCGCGGCACAGCCTTCAGGAGAGATCACTGAAAATACGGAATTTTTCATCATCGCCAACTTATCCGCTACTCCGACAGCTAATGCTCCGCCGCTTCCGCCCTCACCGATGACCACTGCTATCGTAGGGACTTTTAAATTTGCAAACTCGAAAAGGTTACGTGCGATAGCCTCGCTCTGACCGCGCTCCTCTGCGCCAACGCCAGGATATGCGCCCGGGGTGTCTATAAGAAATAAAATAGGAAGGTTAAATTTTTCAGCCAATTTAGCGGCTCTCAAAGCCTTGCGGTAGCCCTCAGGATGAGGCATACCAAAATTTCGCCTAAGTTTATTTTTCGTTCCTCGACCCTTTTGCTCGCCTATCACCATCGCCTTTTTACCGCCGATGTAACCGACGTAGCAGACTATGGCCGGGTCGTCGCGAAACGCTCTATCTCCGTGAATTTCATACGCATCCATCAAAAACGACCTGATATAATCTATCGCGTAAGGGCGATCAGGATGGCGCGCCAGCTGTAACCGCTGATACTCGTTTAGGTTTTTATAAACCTTTGCGACCTCTTTTTCTAAATTTTTATTTAAAATTTCGACGGCATGCTCGTCGCCTTTTATCCTGGCGTTTGCTATATCGTCGTCTATTTGTTTGATACTCTTTTCAAAGTCTAAGTAGCTTGACATCTTAGTCCAACTTCTTAAATATCACACAGCCGTTCGTGCCACCAAAGCCAAACGAGTTGCTCATAACGACTTTGAGCTCAGACCTTCTGGCTGTATTTGGAACGTAGTCTAGATCACAGTCAGGATCGGGAGTAGTGTAGTTTATAGTAGGCGGGATGATCCCGTCTCTCATGGCCATTACAGATATCACAGCCTCGATCGCGCCCGCTCCGCCTAAGCAATGTCCGATCTGACCTTTCGTCGAGCTGACAGGCGGACAATCTTTGCCAAAAAGCGTTTTTAAAGCGGCCGTTTCGTTCTTGTCATTTACTGGCGTAGATGTGCCATGTGCGTTTACGTAGTCGATCTTGACATTACCGGACATATCCCACGCTTGCTTCATCGCGCTAAGCGGCCCCTCAAGCGTCGGAGATGTGATGTGATAAGCATCGCCACTCTCGCCAAAGCCTATGACTTCAGCGTAAATTTTAGCCCCTCTTGCCTTTGCCGACTCATACTCTTCGAGTACAAGCGCTCCAGCCCCCTCTCCCATGACAAAACCGTCACGATCTGCGTCAAATGGTCGCGAAGCTTTTTGCGGGTCGTCATTTCTGGTAGAAAGCGCCTTCATCGCAGCAAAACCGCCTATGCCTATACCGCAAATGGTCGACTCTGCGCCGACTACCAGCATCTTTTGGGCCTGGCCTATCATTATACACTTTGCCGCTTGCGAGATAGCGTGCGTACTGGCCGCACATGCGGTCACGCTAGAGAGGTTAGGTCCTTTTAAGCCGTGGTTTATCGACACGATACCGCCAAGCATATTTACGAGAGCAGAAGGTATGAAAAACGGGGAAATTCTCTTGACGCCTTTTTCAAAAAATGTGATCGAATTTTTCTCGATATTTGGCAAGCCGCCGATACCTGCGGCCGAGCTGACGCCAAATTTAGAGCCGTCAAATTCTTTAAAATTTGCATCGGCCATCGCCTCATTAGATGCTTTTATGCCAAGTTGTATGAAACGATCGACCTTTTTGACCTCTTTTCCGTCAAGAACGCTATTTGGATCAAAGTCCGTTATCTCAGCGGCGATCTGAACAGGAAACTCGCTGACATCAAACGATGTGATATGCTTTACACCGCTTTTGCCATCACAAATAGCCTTAAAAGAGCTCTCTTTATCAAGCCCGAGCGCATTGATCATGCCAATGCCTGTTATAACGACTCGTTTCAATACATCTCCTTAAATCAAACTATAAAGCAAATTTTAAATTATTTGCCAAGCTTTTCTATATAATTTACAACGTCAGCGATGCTTATGAGCTTCTCGGCCTCAGTGTCTGGAATTTCGACTTCGAATTTCTCCTCAAGTGCCATCACAAGCTCGACTACGTCGAGTGAATCGGCACCAAGATCCTCGATGATCTTCGACTCCATTTTCACTGCCTCAGGATCTACACTTAGTTGCTCAACAACAACATCTCTAACATCATCAAAAACTGCCATTTCAGGTCTCCTTATAAAAAATGTCTGTCATTTTATAATATTTACGCTTTTATTTATTTTAAACTCATAAATTAACGCAAAATTAAATTTATCTACATATAAAGTCCGCCATTGACTTTTAGCACGTCGCCAGTGACGTAGCTAGCGTGATCGCTGAGCAAAAACGCCACCGCATTTGCGACCTCTTCGCCCTTGCCAAGGCGTTTTAGCGGGATGTTCGCTTCATACGCAGCTTTTACCTCGTCGCTTAGCGCGTCCGTCATATCCGTCGCGATAAAGCCCGGAGTCACGACGTTAAAGCGCACATTCCTGCTCGCAGCCTCTTTGGCGAAGCTCTTTGTCATCGCTATCATGCCACCCTTGCTCGCAGCGTAATTGACCTGCCCCGCGTTGCCCATTTCGCCCACGATCGAGGCGATATTCACGACCGCGCCAAAGCGCTTTTTACTCATCACTTTGAGTGCCTCGCGCGAGCCGATGAAGGCGCTCGTTAAATTTGCATTTATCACGCCCGTAAATTCATCGGTCTTCATGCGAAGCGCCAGTTTGTCGTTCGTGATACCAGCGTTATTTACGAGGTAGCTTAGCTCGCCGTCGCTATCCACGATCAAATTTATGCCTTTGATGAACTCGTCCTCGTCCGTCGCGTCAAATTTAACGACCGCAGCCACTCCACCAGCCGACTCGATCTCGCTTTTGAGCGCGTCTGCGACCTCGGGCTTTGAGCGGTAGTTTATCCACACCTTTAAGCCCATTTTTGCCAAAACCCTTGCCGTATCGGCTCCGATACCGCGACTCGCACCCGTGATGAGCACATTTTTCCCGCTAAATTTCATGTTTTTCCTTTTAAAGTAAATTTAAATTTTAATAATTAAAAAATCAATAATCACAAAGCGAAGTATTTTCTTAAAATTATAAAATGCAAAGTATTTTTAGATGGATTTAAATGTTGCGAAGAAATTTTCGACGGAGATAAGGCATGTAGCCTATCGACCGAGAAAATTTCAAGCTCATTTAAAGACACTAAAAAGACAAAGCATTTTAAAACAAAGCTTCGTCCATTTCGGCGGGTTTTTCTAACCCCATCAACTTCAACACCGACGCGGCGATATTATTCAGCCCGCCGCTTCTCACCGCTCGCACGCCCTCGCCCATGATAAAGCACGGCACGTCGTAGGTCGTGTGATTTGTGAGGATTTTACCCTCCGCGTCGCGCATCTCCTCGCAGTTGCCGTGATCGCTCGTGATGATGAGCGCGTAGTTTCGCTCCTTTGCCTTTGCCACGATCCGCCCCAGCGCCGTATCCACCGCCTCGACCGCCTTTACCGCCGCGTCAAAATCGCCCGTATGCCCGACCATATCGCCGTTGGCAAAATTTACCACGATAAAATCCTGTCCGTCATCCATACCTTTTAGCACCGCGTCACACACGGCAGGCGCGCTCATCTCGGGCTTTTCGTCGTAAGTTTTGACCTTCGGGCTTGGGATCAAAATCCGCGTTTCGTTTGGCACTAGCTCCTCAACACCGCCGTTAAAGAAAAACGTCACATGCGCGTATTTCTCGGTCTCGGCGGTATGTAGCTGCGTTAGTCCCGCGTTTGCGATGACTTGCGCGAGAGTATTTTGCAGTCGCTCGTTTTCAAAAAGCACAGGAAAGGCGAAATTCGCGTCGTATTCGGTCATCGTTAGCAAATTTTTCACCGCAAAAGGGCGAGCGAATTCGCTAAAATTTTTCGCTCCCAAAGCCGCGCAAATTTCACGCGCTCGGTCGTTTCTAAAATTTATAAATATCACACCGTCATTTTCGCCGATACCGCGAAAGCCGTTAAAGCTCGCAGGCACGATAAACTCGTCCGTCACGTCATTTTCATAGCTTTGCATGACGTATTCAAAGGGCTCGATGGCTTGCGGATTTTCGCCCATCATCGTCTCGTAAGCGAGCTTCACGCGCTCCCAGCGTTTGTCGCGATCCATCGCGTAAAATCGCCCGCTGATGCTCGCGATCTTAAATTTAGCCTGCAAAGCCTTGATGAAATTTAGCCCACTTTTTGGACTCACGTCGCGCCCGTCGGTGATCGCGTGGGCGTAAATTTCGCATCCGTTCGCGCTCGCCAGCTCGCACATACCGTCAAAATGGCTAAGGTGCGAATGCACGCCGCCATCGCTGTAAAGCCCGATGACGTGGATGGTTTTGCATTTTTTAAACAAATTTAAAAGCTTTTCGCTCTTTGCCAGCGAGCCGTTTTCAAACCCGAGCGAAATTTTGACCAAATTTTGATACAAAACCCGCCCGCTGCCGATACACATGTGCCCTACTTCGCTGTTTCCCATCTGTCCCTCAGGCAAACCGACCGCGAGCCCCGATGTCTTGATGAGTGCATTTGGCACGTTTTTAAAAAGCCACTCGTATGTGGGCTTTTTCGCCGTGGCAAAAGCGTTAAATTGGGCATTTTCGCTGTATCCGATACCGTCAGTTATCACTAATATCGTCTTTTGTTTCATCGCAAATCTCGTAAATTTAGATATTTTTTAACCGCATTATACTAAAATTAGGTTTTTTTAAAATAAAGGCTAGCGTTGTTTTATTATATTTATGAACTGTTAAATTTCAATATCTTTCAATACATCACCGTCCGTGCGGGCTTTTCGTTTTTCATCGCATTTTGTTTGACCGTCTATCTCATGCCAAAATTTATCGCGTGGGCGAAAGCCAAAAACGCCGCGCAACCTATCTACGAGCTAGCTCCGCAGACGCATCAAAAAAAGGCGAAAACCCCGACGATGGGCGGTCTCGTTTTCATCGGGACGGCGGTCTTTGCGACCCTGCTTTGCGCACGGCTTGACAATGTTTTCGTCGTAGCATCCTTGCTTTGTCTTGTCGGGTTTAGCGCGCTTGGCTTTAAAGACGATCTAAATAAAATTTTAGGCGGCAAAAATCACGACGGGCTAAGCCCCAGAGCAAAGCTCGCGGTGCAGGTGCTAATCGGGCTTGTCGTCTCGTCGCTACTATATTTTCACGGCGAGCTTGGGAGTAAATTTTACCTGCCGTTTTATAAATTTGCCCTGCTCGATCTTGGCGTGTTCGCGATCGTTTTTTGGACGATTGTCATCGTCGCCGCGTCAAATGCGGTAAATTTGACGGACGGACTTGACGGACTGGCGAGCGTCCCGGCGATATTTTCGCTGCTTACTTTGGGCGTGTTTGCCTACATCTGCGGACACGCGGTGTTTAGCACGTATTTACTTTTGCCAAAGATCATGGGCGTAGGCGAAACCGTCATCATCGCAGCCGCACTCATTGGCTCGCTGATGGGCTTTTTGTGGTTTAACTGTCATCCGGCGGAGGTTTTCATGGGAGACAGCGGCAGTCTCAGCGTGGGCGCATATATCGGGCTCATGGGCGTGATGACGAAAAATGAAATTTTACTCATCATCATCGGTTTTGTTTTCGTTATGGAGACGTTAAGCGTGATTTTGCAAGTGGGAAGCTTTAAAATTTTTAAAAAGCGTATCTTTTTGATGGCACCGATACATCATCATTTTGAGATAAAAGGCTGGGTAGAAAATAAGATAATCGTGAGGTTTTGGCTGATTGCGATTTTGGCAAATTTGATCGCTTTGACGGCACTTAAAATACGCTAAATTTTGATTAAAAATTGCGTAAAATTTTAGAATTTTGAGAAATATTCAAGACAGGTTTTAAATCTGTCACGCAGTGACAGCAACCTTAGGCGTGCAAGTGGGGGAAGGTGGGGTCTAAGGGGCGGAAGGGGGCGATACTCGAACACTGGTCGTGTTCTCCCGCAAGTAGAACACCCGTCCGCCCCTTGAAAATAAAAAAGATTGGGGAATTACAAAAAATGAGAAAAGAAATTGAGCCAAATTTTGAGCTCGTCAGACAACGATATGACACTATCTTAAAGCAAATTTTAGCTTACGCCCACTACTGCGATAAAAACGGTGACGAGGACGGTGAAAAATACCGCGAGCTGGAAGCCAGTCTGCGCGAGCTAACGGGCAAGGATATGAGCGATTTAGAGCTGTGCGATTGCCGTAAAGCGGGCGAGGCGAAAAAACTCGCTTTTGAGATAGCGCTGCCGTATCCTGCGGTCGTAGCGGATGTCACGAAAGACGAGTTGCGCGAGATCGTGGAGCGAATAACGATTTCTCATCCGTACAAATTTCAAGATGAATTTTTAAAAGGGCTTGATCGCACGAATTTTGAAAAAGGATATTTTTTAAAATTTCTAGAGCTAAATTTCAAGAATTTCGACTTCGGCTTTTTTGCGGTCATCAGGGTGAGGACGGCAGATATTTTAGATACGGCGCGGAGGAGATCGTAGAAAAGATTTGGAGCGGGCAGTAAATTTTACAAAAACATTCAAGACAGGATAGGTGAAATTTGGATTATTTTTAAGCATTTGCAAAGGAGTTTGCTTGTCGCAAATGACTGCGGCAAATGTTTAAAAATAATCCAAAGGCTATCAAGATTGGGGAATTATGAAAAAGAGTTTATTTGGTTACGGCGGCACGACCCGCTCGATCGCCAAGTCCGGCGGCTGGCAAATTTACGACGATAAATTTAGTGAAATTTCACGCGATGAGTTTGGTAACGAGCTTTTACCGGTCGGTAAATTTGACGCGAGTAAAAGCGAGCTTGAGATCCCAAGCCCTGGTATCCCGCCACATCACGAGCTTATCAAAAAAGCGCGAAATCTGATAAGCGAATACGACTATTTCGCGGACAAGATGCCATTTAGTGTGTGGATCAGCGGCACGAACGGCAAAACGACGACAACGAAGATGACGCAGCATCTGCTGGCTAAATTTGGCTCCGTGATGGGCGGGAATGTCGGCATCGCGCTTGGCGAGCTGGACGCACGCGCGAAGATCTGGGTGCTTGAAACAAGCTCCTTTACGTTGCACTACACAAAGCATGCAAAGCCCGATATTTACGTGCTTTTGCCTATCACGCCCGACCATCTCACATGGCATGGCGACATGAAAGCCTACGAGCAAGCCAAGCTTAAACCACTTGGCATGATGAGCGAAAACGGCGTCGCGATCCTACCTGAAATTTATGCCAAAACGCCGACGCTAGCGAAGGTCATCAGCTATAAGGACGAGAGCGATTTGGCTAAATTTTGCGGCGTCAGCACGAGCGAGGTAAAATTTAAAACCCCGTTTTTGATAGACGCGCTTTTGGCTCTCTCTGTGCAGAAAATTTTGCTCGACAGATGCGACGTGAGCGCGCTTAACGAGTTTGTCATCGAGGCGAATAAGCTTGAAGAATTTACCGACCGCTACGGACGTATCTGGGTCAATGACACGAAGGCGACGAACATCGACGCGGCGGTGCAAGCGATACATCGATACGAGGGTAAATTTTTGCACCTGATTTTAGGCGGTGACGATAAGGGGGTCGAGATGAGCGAGCTTTTCGAGGCTTTACGCGGCGCAAAGGTACAAATTTACGCGATCGGCTCAAATACGACAAAGCTCATGGCGCTAGCCGATAAATTTGGCGTGCGAGCGATGGCTTGTGAGTTTTTGGAAGTCGCGGTCAAAAAAATAGATGAAAATTTTAAAAAATCTGAGTTAAATTTGGATATTTTGGGTGCGGCAAATACGGCAATAAATTTAAACGACGCAGACGAAATCGCGCTTCTAAGCCCTGCAGCTGCAAGTCTGGATCAGTTTAAAAGCTATGCTCAGCGCGGGGATAAATTTAAGGAATTTGTAGGAAATTTATAAATTTGCTTTGTGTGTTGGTGGGTGTTTTGCCTTTTTGTGACAAATTTGGCGGATATTTCGCGTCTTTTAAACAATTTTTAAAATTTAAAATTGTATAATCATATTTCTTTTTTAAATGGTTGGATAGCTCAGTCGGTAGAGCAGCAGACTGAAAATCTGCGTGTCGGCAGTTCGATTCTGCCTCTAACCACCATTTCTTGATAAATCCCTCTCCAAAAATTTCTTGATGTTATAATCTATCGGGATACTAAAAATTATCTCGCGTTTGCCTTTTAGCACGCTTTGCGGCGGCTTTGGTAGCGGGGATGCTCTTTTGAATAAATTTAACGCATCCTCGTCCAGTAAAGCTACGCCCGAGCCTTTTTTGATCTTGCACTCCAACACCGCTCCGTCCTCTGCGATCTTTACTAGAAGCAGCACTTTGCCTTCTTGCTTTTTTGCAAGGGCATCGTTTGGGTATTTTTTGTGTTTGTTTAGATGCGACATCACGGCTCCTTGCCAGCTTGCACCGATACTTTGGCTGTTTCCGTCATTTGGCGATGAGAGCTTATCGCCGCTACCTTGCACGGGTGCGCTGGCGACGCTATTTGCGGACATGGAATCAACCTGCGATTCGCCCGTGTCTTTATCTTTTTGCGTTTGATCCTCGGTCATTTCGCGCTTTTCGTCACTATTTTTTTCTTTTTCCGGCGGTCTTTTGACCGTCTGCTTTTTAGAAAATACTTTACTTTTCTTGACTACTATTTGGCTTTTTACGTCCGTATCGCTTAGCGAGCCTTCGCTAGTTTCTTGCTCTGGCGGTGTTTGTGGCTGTGTTTGTTTTTGCGAATTTATCGCCGTGTCCATGAGCTCTCCGATCGGTAAAGACGAGACGATCCGCACCGACTGAAATTCGCCGCTCTCTCCTATATATCCGCCATTATTTTGGCTTGGTACGCTTTGCATAAACAAAAAAACGATAAAAATATGTACCGACAAAGAGAGCAAAAAGGCAAACGGCAGAAGGAAACGCCGCCATGTCATCGTTTTACTTCCGAGCTTAGAGCGATTTTGTCGTAGCCTATCGCTTTTACTTGGTTGATGACTTTTATCAAATTTTCATAACTCACGCTCTTATCGACGTAAAAGTATATAGGCTCGTCAAAATTTCGCCCCGTCTTTGCGTCCAAAACTTCGGCTAAATTTGATAAATTTGCGCTGGTGTCGTTTATAGTGATGGTATTTTGTTTATCTATCGTTAAGATAACGAGCTTTTTTTGATCGGGCGGGGTTTGCTCGCTCGCTCTTGGCAGCTCGACTTTGATTGAAGCCGTGATGATAGGCACTACCGCCATAAAAATGATGAGTAAAACGAGCATAACATCGATAAAGGGAGTTACGTTTATCTCGCTTAGCGCTTTGTCATCTTGTTTTATCAGCATTTTTCGCTTCGTTTAGTCTGTCCGATAGTATGTAGATCGTCGTCGCAAGCTCGTTTAGCTTGTTTGAAAATTTTGCATTTTTTTGGACGAAATAGTTGTAAAACAGCACCGCAGGGATCGCGGCGATTAGCCCGAATGCCGTGGCGAAAAGCGCTTCTGCGATGCCCGGAGCTACGATATTTAGGCTGGCGTTGTTTGCGTTTGCTATACCTATGAAGCTATTCATTATCCCCCAGACCGTGCCAAACAGCCCGATAAACGGTGAGCTAGAGCCAATAGACGCAAGTAGCCAAACATAGCTTTTTAAGCTTGAAAAGATTTTTAAAATTTCTATTTCAAGGCGTTCTTTTATGCGGTTTTGGACGTTTGCATTATATGATGCGCAGGCTGAGGTTTCTAAATTTATCTCGTTTATCAGCCTTTTTGCAAAGCTTTGCTTTTTAAATTTTGACAGGTCGTTTAAATTTGATAAATTTCGCACCGAATTTTCATCGCCTTTTAGCGTCCTAAAAGCCAAAAAATACTCTATAAATTTGCAAATAAAAACGCTCCACGTAAGAACCGAGAAAAATACCAAGATATAGATCACACATTTTACAACCATATCGGCGTTTGAGTAAAGCGAATAAAAAGAAAGCTCGACGTTTTGGCTTAGATTGCTTACCGCCAAGGTCGCATTCTCGTCAAGTCCGAAACAAAGACCAAACGCCAGAAGTATCGCCAGTACCGTTTTCATCAGTATCTATACTCAAAGCTCATTAGAAACGTCCTGCCGCGAGCGGAGTTGTTAAAAAGCACGATATCGTCATTAAAAACCTGCGAAGAATACGACGAGTTATACGTATAAAGCGCGTCCATATAGTTTTTATCGGTCAAATTTTGCACTTCAAATTTAAGCGTCAAATTTTTGATCGGCTCATACGAAGCGTATAGGTCGATGACGGTCGGGATCTTTGGCAGCTCTTGCGTTTGTAACTTTTTAAATAACGGATTTTGATTATTCGGGCTTGGGGCAAATTCCGCTTTGGGGTATATCCTTTTTGCCTTGCCGGTGTATTTTATCAAGCCTCCAAAGGTGAGCTTTTCACCAAACAGCCGCGTGCCGATATCAAGAGTAGCGTAGTCTTTTGGCAGCTCGCTAAACTGGCTTTGACCGCTTGCAGGACCGTTCGTCCAGTCAAGGGCACTACTGTCAGAAGGCAGATAGGTGGTCTTTTGACGGGTGTAGCTGAGATTTGTGTAAAAATATCCGATGTCGTAGGTTAGCTCCAACTCAAAGCCTCTAAATTTAGCCTCGTCATTTAGTCTGGCCAAAAACATTGTCATATCCGGAGTGTCAAACATAAGCAGCCTGTCGTAAATAAAATCTTTCACTTTCGAGCGGTAATAGACCGCTTTTAGCCCAAACACGTCATCATCAGCAAAAAGCCCGTGCTTATAGGAGTTAAAGCCGATTTGCCAAGTCTGCGTTTTTTCTGGTCTTAGCGCGGTGTTTATGTCTTCATAGACTGTTCCCGAGGCGAAAAGCTCTTGGACGTTTAGGGGTCTTGATGTCCTTGAATAGCTTATGAACGGGCTAAAAAGATCGTGCAGTTTTGCCGAAGCCATCAATGAAGCGTTGAGATATGTATCGTCCGTTTTAAATTCACCCGCCTCTTTTTGGCTGCAAAGCGGGTTTGATAGAGCGCATTGTCCTTTTCGTCCTTTGGTTCGCCATTTTTGCAGGTTGAAATTCGCGTCAAATTCAAAGATGTCGTAGTTGAATGCATTGTTTAGATAATAACTTATCACTTTTTGCTCCCCGGGCGGGACGGCGTAGTTTGTCGTAAGGCTCTTGTAGTCGCTGTCACCGGTTTGTCTGGTGTATTTATTTGTGAGCAAATTTATGCCTGCGCTTGTTGTGATAAAAAGCTCTGGGGCGGGGTTAAATTTCATCGTGTCGCTTAGGTCAAACTGTGATGATTTGTTATAAAATTTCATACCGTTTTTGAGCGTGCCCCACGATATGGACGCACCTTTGTCGTAGTTTTGTTTTGATCTGTTGTAAGCGGCTAGGAATTTTACATCGACTAGGTCGCTATTTGGGTCATATCTATAATTTAACTGATAGCTGTCGTTATTTATCTTTCGTTTGGCAAGATAGTTGTTTAAATTTCTGTAAGAAAGTATCGCACTGCTGTCTTCGTAAGCGTATTCGGTCTTGAAAAGATAGCTTTTTGGCTTTTGCGTGAGATCGTCGGTGTCTAGCGACGGCGGCACGTCAGGCACTCCGTCGCCGTTTAGGTCGGGGTGCTTGTCCGATATTTTACCGCCGCCTCCGATGGTGTAGTTTTGCGAGGTCTTTTTGCCGCTGTATCCAAAGACAAAGCCAAGGCTAGCGCCGTTTTCAAATCTATGCCTTGCCGCGACAGCGCCCATATAGCTTGGTCCGACCTTATTGGAGCCGTAGCTATATCTGCCTAAAAAGCCAAACGGTTTGCCCTCCGTGATAACGTCATCAACACCGATAGTTCTAAAATTTGCACTTCCCATCAGCCCCGTATTTGAGCCGCTAAACGTGCCTCGCTCGATGTCGATACCGACTAGGAAATTTTGATCTATAAGCGCTCCAAACGCCGAAGTGCCTAAATTCCCCGTGAAGTCGTGAAACCCGCCGCTATCGGCCGAGGTGCCAAAGTAAGTCTGCGTGACGCCATCGACCATAGTATTTACCCTACCAAGCCCTGTCAGACCTCGGATATTTACCGAGACGCTGCCTTGGGATTGATCGACTTGCGTGTAGCTGCCGGGCATCGCTCTAACGATAGAGTCGATGCTTTGAGTTTTGCTTTTGATATCGTCTCTTGAGCTTACGGCTCCTGGCGTAGCGAAGGACTTTTCGGCGTTGCTCACGCTTTTTGCACTGACTTCAAGGGTGTCAAACGCCAGGTCTTCATTTTCGTTTTGAGCGGCGTTTGATAGGCTCAAAAAAGCCGCACAGATGATGCTAAATTTACAAATTTTATTCATTTTTCGTCCTTAAATAACAAGATAAAGTCCGCTTCCTGCGGGTTTGGTTCCTCGCCCTCATATCCAAGAGTCACGACTATAAATTTTTTATTCGCGTCAAAATCCATGATGTGAAGCGGCACGCCGATATTTTTATCCGTGTGAAATTTACCCGCGATGAGGACGGCTAAATTTTTACTATGCACCAGCTTGTCCGCCATTCGCCTATCCTTATACTGCTGTATCTGCACCAGCGCTTCAAGCAGTCTCTCGTCCTTGATCTTATCCTTACCGTGCATGGTCGTTACGATTTTTTTGATATTATTTCTCACTTCATCGGTTGTCGACAGATGCCCGTTTAGTGGGTAAGCTCCGTTAAAGATAGTATCTATTTCGCCTTTACTTAAATTTCCGCCTATTAAATTTGCGTCCGAATAAAAAACGCTCTCGATCAAATCTTGATAAAAGGCATAATCCCAGCGCTTGCTCCAGCCAATTGCGTTTTCAAGAGTATTTTTGCTGACGCCAGCAGCCTTTGCGGCGTCTATTTTGGCTTGTTTGTCTGAGCTTATCATCTCAAAAACTACATCTAGCTTTTTGTGTTTTTTCAAAGAATTTATGATTTTTAGTTCTGCTGCCTGATGGGCTTTGTTTTCGTGCAGCTCGCCGATCAAGACGATGTCGTATTTTATGAGCTCGTTTATAAATTTATCGTAGTTTAGCGCCGCTTTTGTGCGCGTATTGATTATGCGTAAATTTTGTTCGTTTAGATTTTCCGGTGATATTTTTGACTCGGCACAGCCAAAAAATAAAAAGATAAAACTAAGACAAAATACTAGATTAAATTTCATTAAATTTCTCAATATCACAATTTTGAATACTACTATTATTTTTATTATATTAAACTTAAGATAAAAAATGGTTTATATAATGCAATGCACCAACTAGATGTAACGCATTTACCCGAAATTTCAAAATTTTATGTTAGACTTTGAGATTTTAAAAAAGGAGAAAACATGCCACTTCTTGATAGTTTTTGCGTAGATCACACGATAATGAACGCTCCCGGGGTTCGCCTGGCAAAGACGATGGATACGCCAAAGGGAGATAAAATTTGCGTATTTGACTTGAGATTTTGCAAACCGAACGAAACCATGATGCCAGAGCGCGGCACACATACACTAGAGCACCTTTTTGCCGGATTTATGAGAGATCATTTAAACCGCAAAGGCGTCGAGATCATCGATATATCGCCTATGGGCTGCAGGACGGGCTTTTACATGAGTCTGATAGGCGAGCCAAGCAGCCAAGAGGTCGCAGACGCATGGGAAGCGTCGATGAAAGACATCATAAACGTTCTAAGCCAAAGCGACATCCCCGAACTCAACGAATATCAATGCGGAAGCTACAAAATGCACTCTTTAAAAGAAGCTCACGAGATAGCAAATAGCGTATTGAAGGCTGGCATCGGGATAATCGACAACGAATCCATAAAGCTTGATCTGCATGCAAAAGGTCTTAAAAAACACTAAAATTTCGGTTGAAATTCTGAAATTTCAACCGACTCACCCCTTACTTCGCCTTAGCACACCCAAACAAGCCCGGTTAAAACAAATCTAAAATCACCTCGTCCAGACTATTTTCTTGCCAAAGCCAAGCGTATTGCTCGTAAATTTTATCCAGCTAAGCTCGAGTGCCCAAATTTCAGGCTTCATCGCAAGCGCATAAAAAAATCGCTTGAAATACAAATCCCGCTCGCGATCATTTGCCACGCTCATCTTCGCCCGAAACTGCACGCCCTCTATCTTGCCGACTATTTTGGTGTCAAGCGCGATAGTGCCGGCCACATCGCAGCAGCGATCTAGCGCGCGGATATGCGACGTATCGCTGCTACCGGCCACGATGAGGGCTAAATCTCGCTCGTCAAAGGCATAAAAACAGCTCGCAGGATAAGGCAATCCGTCCTCGCCGATGACGGCTAGAGAGAGCAGATGCATCTTTTTTATAAATTTCACTATGCGTAAATCAAGCTCGTTCATATCAAGATCTCCCTAAATTTCATGCTTATCACGTCAAAATTTAGTAGGATCGTCGCTGCTAGAAATAGCCAAAACAAAAATATGCAAAGCTCTATGGTGTTAAATTTATCCCGTCCAAGACGCCTAAAAAAGAGCATCGACAAAAATGCACCCAAGACCCCGCCGATCAGTGAAAAATAATGCACCGCACCGGGTTTTACGAAGCTTGGCAAGAGTCCGCTAAAAAATAGTCCAAACATGATAAACGCAAGTAAATTTGCAAGCGCTAGATAATACCCGATGACCGGAAAAACGGGGTAAAATCTATGCAAGATAAAGCTCAAAGCCGTGATAAACATCAGCAAAAACACGCGCACGCCAAAGCAGCACATCATCGTCCTTTTTGCTTGATTTTACAAAAATTTCGCTTTATAAAATCAAATTTTTGCCGATTTAGTTCGCAAAGGAGTGCAAAATGCAAACAAATTTTTATTCGCAAGGAAGCTACAACAACATGAGCTTTTCTATGAAGACAAGCTCGGGAGATGAGATAAATTTCTCGATGTATGACAACAAAAGCCTTGAGTATTCAAGTGCCAAGTCGCCAAACGCAAGCGCGCAAAGCCTGACATTGAGGCACGAATACGGCTACAACTTCTCCTACAAAGGCAACGGGCTGGACGAAAAAGATATGGCCGAGCTAGACGAAGCGCTAAAGCAGATACGCCCGCAGATAGATGAGTTTATGAAAAATGTGAAAAACGGCGACAAGATAGCAGGCACGAACGAGAGTATAACAAACCTCGCAAATTCTATCCGTTCGCAGCTACCGCAGCCAAACGACATAGACCACAAGAATTTCATAAACGACAATATGCTTAAGCTATTTGACGAGCTCCTCGCTCAAAATGAGGCAAATAAAAATCTACTGGTAGCGACTAAAAAGCTATTTGACACTATCCTGGACGATACGAATAAAATTTCTTACTACGCTTAAATTTAGGGAGGAGCAGGTCCTCTCTAAATCAGCTCTATCATCAAAGGAGGCTTGGCCTCCTTCAAATCATTGAAAATCTACCGTTACCTCGTGCTTGATATCTATATAAGTAGTATTGCCGTGAGCATCGACACCTTGATATCTATCGTATCCGTCGTGACTTGAGACGATATTGTTCTTAAATCCTTTGAGGCTTAAATGATCAGAGCTATCGCCCTCTACTTTTAATATAGTGTTTTTATTATCAGTGATATTTAGGACATCTTTTATGTCTAATTTTAAATTCACGCTTTCGTTGTTTTCTCCAAGTTTTAGATTCTCGAAGTTGGTTATCTTGCCTATCTTAGAAAAGTCGATATTTTCGCTTACTTGGATAGTGTCGTTACCTTTACCTCCATCAAGCGTAGTGCTGCTAAGATCGACGCCCTTGCCTATCTTGACAGTATCGTTGCCATCTTCGCCGCTTATAGTCACATTTTGAAGTTTCGCTCCGCTTTCCACTACTATCGTATCATTGCCCGCATCGTTGCTTCCGCCAAAAATTTTAGTATCTTTTAGGCTTGCACCTTTTTGTATTTTGATGAGATCATCGCCGCCGTCACCGCCGATAGTTACATTTTCAAGAGTAGCTTTACCGATGATTATCGTGTCACTCGCTCTGTCGCTGCTTCCGCCCCAAATTTCAGAATTAGTCAGCTTCGCACCGCCGTCTATCGTGATAGTGTCCTTACCGCCGTCGCCGCCTATTATAGTATGATCGAGTACGGCGCCTTTACCGATAGTTATCGTATCGTCGCCGTCATCAGCCCAAATGCCGGAGCCACTTACCTTAGAATTTGTAACGCTTATAGTATCGTTGCCTGCGCCTGCTTTTATTAGCGAGTTAGTCATAACAGTGCCACCATCAAGCGTGATAGTATCGTTGCCTGCGCCTGCGTTTATACCGCCGTTACTGCCGTCTTTGGCGTCAGTGATAGTAGAGCCTGATATATTGATGATATCGTTACCTGCACCTCCTTGTATGAAAGAGCTGCTACCCTCTAGCGTAGCGTTTCTTAAATTTATGATGTCATCGCCTGCGCCTGCATAAATTTTGACATTACGCAAAGTGGCGTTTTCTACCGTCATCTTATCGTCGCCGCCTTCCATATCTATCTTATTGACATTCTCGATGAGAGTACCGCTCCTATCAGCTTTGTCACCTTTTATGTTGACGACGTCATCGCCCAGTCCGGTGTAGATCAAGTGTGCGTCTTTGATGGTAGAATTTATGATGTTTAAAGTATCGTTACCGGTATCGGTAAAATTATTATAACTATCCGTCTCTATCCTAGTCTTTCCTGTTAGAGTAGAATTTATGATATTTACCGTATCATCTCCACCTTCGGCTCTTATCGCAGAGAATGTTTGATCATAAGTAGTCGTTTTCATTGTGGTATCTTTTATGGTGATAGTATCGTTATCGTTACCAGTCCAGAATTTCGTATCCGTCAAGTCGGAATTTTCCACATCGACCTTGGTTTTACCGTCTGCAACGTTATCAGTATCCATTCCAACATTTTTAAGCGTTGCGTTTTTGATATTTATAGTCTCTCCGCCGGTGCCTAGCTCGACATTGACGTTTTCGACTTTAGTTTTGCTCTTATCGTTACTATCGCCGATGATGTTTAGTGTATCATTACCTGCACCGGTGTAAATTTGAGTATTGCGAACAGTGGAATTTTCGATCGTCATCGTATCGTCACCACCGCCTAGGTCTATTTTTTTCTCATTATCGCTGATATTTTCAACCACACTTCCTTTTATATTCACGACATCATTGCCTAGGCCTGTATAGATACGTTTTATACCATTGATAGTAGAATTTGTGATATTTAGCTCATCATTACCCTGTCTACCGACTTCGCCGTCATAATCAGTGTCTATGATAACTTTATTCCCCTTTATAGTAGATCCTTCGATATTTATCCTATCATCTCCACCTTCACCTCTAATAGTACTACCGAATTCAGCATTCGTATCGTCAATTATCGTAGTATTTTTGATACTTATAACATCATTATCATCGCCCGAATAAATTTTAGTTTGATCTAGACTGGAATTATCTATATTAACGACAGTCTTGCCATCTACAGAATTATCATTTGTGTCTATAGCAACATTTTTAAGTATCGCGTTTTTGACATTTACGGTATCCGTACCTGTTTCAAGATTGACATTGACGTTTTCTAGTTTAGTTTTGCTTATGTCATTACTATCTCCGATAACATTTACATTATCGTCGCCCGTACCGGTCACTATATTGACAAAGTTTAAATTTGCACCAGTTTTGATATTAACGGTATCATTACCTTCACCGGTGTATATCCCAACTTGTTCGAAGCGGCTCTTGTTTCCTATAAGCTCACCATCGATATTTACGGTATCGTTACCTAAGCCGGTAGCTATTTGAGTTTGCTTAGCGTCAACGATCACTTTACCGCTCATATTGACAGTGTCATTACCTGCACCCGTATCAACCATCAAATCCTTTGAGACGGAGCCTGCATTTAAATTTATCTCATCATCGCCAAGCGCCTGAGTGCCTTTTATATTTGTATTCGTAAGCGTGCTGCCGGAATTTACATTTACGACGTCTCTTTGATCGGCTGTGTTGTTACCAAGGTTTATCTCGCTATTTGTTATCGTAGCGCCGTTTATGTTTGTAACATCTGAGCCAACGGAGGTGTTGATAGTAGAATTTTCGACTTTAACGCCTACGTTTATATCTATCTGGTCGTCGCCTTCAGCCGCCTCGATATTGGTTTGCTTGATGGTTGTCCCGCTTACCCCGTTATTGATGATTATCTTGTCATCACCGGAGCCTGCGTCTATAGTAGAATTTTGAGCGCCTGCATTTATGGTTATGGTGTCCTCTCCGTCTTTAGTATTGATACGTTTACCATCGAGGAACGCATTTGCCGTAAGTATGTCGTCGTTATCTATGATACGACCGGTAGCTTCACTGCTTTTGCTATTTTTAGACGATACTTTGAGGGTTATGTCCTCTTTGTAAATTCCATAGTCCGGTGAGCCAAATTCCGCGCCGATGTTACCGGTCTTGGTACCTTCGTTTTGATTGCCAGGGATGCGTCCGTCGTCATCTATGACCTCTACTCTGACCTTTATGTTTTTAACCGGTGTAGCTAGGCCGTTTGCTTCGATCTTACCATTGACCGCGTTTTGCCAAGTGAGCCCTCCGTCCAAGGAATACTGAGGCACTCTATTATAATCGCTTCCCGGAGTGCCACCCGTGACGCCCACATCCAAGCCAAATGTGCTTTTAGCGCTATCAAGCTCGACGTTATAGACTAGATATTTATTGCTTGCATCGCCTTCCATGGCCTCCGCGACCTCGGTCGTTACTACAGGAGCTGTGGTATCAGTGTAGGTAGTATCTGGAACCACTCCTTGACCCTGACCCTCGTTACCTGCTTTATCGGTAGCTTTAATAGTTACAGTGTCATCCTTGCTTAATGGAGTAGTAAAGGTAGCTGTGTAATCTCCATTAGCATCAGGTCCAGTGACTGTAGCTGTCTCACCGTGTGGGCCAGTGACAGTTATAGTAGCTGTAGGATCATCTACTTTAAATTTAACCTTGGTCTCATCAGGTGTGCCATCAGCTGGGGTATTAGTATCAGTGTTAGTTACTACTACATTGCTTACTACAGGAGCTGTGGTATCAGTGTAGGTAGTATCTGGAACCACTCCTTGACCCTGACCCTCGTTACCTGCTTTATCGGTAGCTTTAATAGTTACAGTGTCATCCTTGCTTAATGGAGTAGTAAAGGTAGCTGTGTAATCTCCATTAGCATCAGGTCCAGTGACTGTAGCTGTCTCACCGTGTGGGCCAGTGACAGTTATAGTAGCTGTAGGATCATCTACTTTAAATTTAACCTTGGTCTCATCAGGTGTGCCATCAGCTGGGGTATTAGTATCAGTGTTAGTTACTACTACATTGCTTACTACAGGAGCTGTGGTATCTATATTAAATCCATCACTCACAGGCGCAGAGCTATTGCCTGCCGCATCCGTAGCTACGATGGTAGCCGTATAATCTCCATCGACAGCCAAAGGATGAGACGGGGTCACTGAGTATGTGCCGTTTGCCGTTTGAGACGGGGTCAAATTTATAGTATCTACTACCGCTCCGTTAGCGTCTTTTATCTGGATGACCGCGCTTGCATTAGGCTCGATCGCCCCAGTGATAGTAGGAGTAGCGCTGTTGCCGTCTTCTACATTTATAGTGACAAAAGGAGGAGTAGTGTCAAGCGCTTGAGTGCCGGCTGTATTTGTATTTGCACCGCCCGTTCCGCCACCAACGCCGGCATCGTTGTAAATTCCACCGTTTCCTTGAGACGACCCGCTTAAATTTTCAAAATTCGCAGAGATATTGCTCTCGTGACCGCCTGTCTCAAACACTCCGGCAGCCAAAGACACTCCGCCGCCTGTCGATCCACCGCCACCGCCTGCGCCACCTGCTGCAGTCTCTTCTAGCTTACTTAGATCATCACCTGCCAAGATAGCCTGCTGAAGCGCACTAGCATCGGCAAACGCCTCCGCTCCAAAGCTCTCTACTTGAGCCACGCTTTGATCGATCTTTATCGTATCGTCGCCAAGCAGCGTAAATTCCTTGCCATTGTTCATGCTGACTACTACGCTTGAGTCGCTACCCTCAGTATGCACGACCTCGCCCAGCATTATCTCGTCGCCGACTCTTAGCACCCTTTGGTTGCCCTGTACGTCTATCGCGACGACCGTGCCGCTTACTTGTTTTACGATACCTACTGCATTTGCCATGATTATCCTTTTTGAAATTTTCCCTTATTTTATATAAAATGAGCCTGACTGTCTATTGGACCTGGGTACAATAAAGAGGCTAAAATTTCAAAACGGCTTGTCTTTGATAGAGCAGATGAGATAAAAATATGACGAAAAATAGCTGCAAAAACAGTCCCGCAAGCGGCACGAGAGAGACCAGATAAAACCCTACGCAAGCAAGCGTGAAGCTAAGCCCGCCGCCCTCTAGCCAAAGCAGCTCGAATTTTGGCGCATCGAGTGTGTTTGAGCCCACGTCGATAAGCAGCAGTTTATAATACAAATAAAAAAACGGCAAATTTATGATGAAAAGATTTAAAAACGGTACCAAAAGCAGCGGCAGGCAAATGAGCAAGATCCCGAGAAAATTCAGCACGACTTTAAGGCTTAAATTCAGCACCTTTGCAGTTGAAATTTCGCTTTGTCTGACGATATCGTAGTGTCTTTTGTTTATCTCTTTTGTCACGACCGGAGTCATGAAGCCCGCTACGATAAGGGCGATGACGACGCTAAAAATCACCACTAAAAACGAGCTTAGGATATAAAAAAACGCGCTTACCACCCATTTCGTCGCGCTAAAGCTCAAAATTTTAAGCCAAAAAGAAAGATATGGCGTATCCTCGCTCAAAAATGAGTAATCGCCAGTGCTGGCGCCCTCTTGTAGCGCGCTAAAAAGCTCGCCGCCTCCAAAAAACATCAGCCAAGTAAGCAACCCTGCGCTCAAAAACAGCGGCAACAGCGACAAGCTTATAAATTTCGCCGTCCAAAAGTCCCTAAAGCTAAGGCGAAAAAGCTCTATCATTTTACCTTGTCGTATTCGCTTTGAAGCGCCTTATAAATTTCATCGATGCTGGTGACGCCGGAGCTTAAAATTTCGCTCATTATTGTGTTGTCCTCGCGGCCGTTCCAGACTTTTTGATACGTGCCTTCTTTATAGCCGTTGTTTTGACGGAAGCGATTTAGCACGTTTTTAGCGATGTAGCACTCATAAAGCGAATACAAATTCACTCCGCATTTTAGCGACATCGCGAAGTAAATTTTGAGCATATCGTAGATGTTATATTCAAAGCCGCTGCACTCGTGGATCAGCATCTCGACGTCGTTCATTATCTCATAGATACTTTCACTAGCGACGTCTAGGGGCTCTTTGCAAAACTCGGCAAATCCGCTAGCCGCGCAGATATTTTGCGCCAGATCCTCGATGCTGCCCAGCTTTTTTAGATAGTAAGTTTGTAGCATCAAGCTCATTATAAAGTGCCATATATCAACAACCTCGACACGTAAATTTTGCTCGTCGGTCTTGGCCTCTATGCTTTTCCAGTGTTTCCACGCAAAGCTGTCGATGAGCTCGGCACACTCCATATAGATGCAGCGCCTCCAGCTGATGAGCTTGTTTTTGTTCGTGTATCCGTTCTCCCAGCCCTCGCCGTTAGTCTCGTCGTTTAGGCTTTGCTGAAGTTTTAGCATTTGCAGTATTATTTCAAATTCGCTCATTTCAAACCTTTAAAATTTTAGTCGATTATAACAAAATTTGTTAAATGAAGCCGAGCTTGCCAAGCTTGACGCAAATCATCATAATCATAAAATTTTAAAGATAAAATACGCCAAATTTTCAAAAGGAGAAAAAATGAGAGAAAAAGAGATGGTAGTTTGCAACGTTTGCGGACTAAAAAGCACGGAAGATACCAACGCAGTCTTCATCCGCGCTCACAAAAACGGCGAAGAGGTCGATATCTGCACGAGCTGCGTTCCTAGCGTGATCCACGGCTCGGGAATGGTAGTAAAATCAAACGAAGAGATAAAGGCTGAAATTTAAACTGCATTTATGATTTGAGGATTTTGTCTTAAAAATTCCTCAAATTCTTCCGCGCTCATCGGACGAGCCAGATAGTATCCCTGCCCTTCCTTGCACTTTAGCTGCCTTAGCTCATCTAAAATTTCAACATCCTGCACACCTTTAGCCGCGCTCGTTAGCTTCATGGAATTTGCCAGATTTATTATGCCAGCGACGATCTGTGCGTCTATCTTGCTAAATGCCATCTGAGTGACGAAGTCGGCCGCTATTTTCAGGCGGTTTATGCTGTATTTTCTGATATACATCAGCGAGGTGTAGCCCGAGCCGAAGTCATCGATACAAACGTCTATCTCGTTGCTTTTTAAAAGCTCGAAAATTTTATCTAAAATCTCAGGCGGGTTCATCCACAGCGCTTCGCAAAATTCAAGCTCGAAAGATCTCGGGCTCACGCCAAAATTTTTTGTCATCTGCAAGAAGCTACGTATGAAATTCTCAGACGTACTCTGCGTCGTAGCTACGTTTATGCTGATTTTAGGGATATTTAGCACGTCTTTTTTCCAGCGGCTGACATGCTCGATCGTCTTTAAGGTCGCGTTCATGCAAATGGAGTTTAGTATATCGCCGCTACCTCTAGCTATACCCATAAAATCGCTCGCCTCCATCAGCCCGTAGTCTTTTGAATACCACCTAAGCAGCGCCTCTGCGCAAACGATCCTTGATGTATCCAGGTCAAAGACGGGTTGAAAATACATCTGAAAATCTTTTTGTAAATTCGCCTTTCTAAGCGCGATCTCAAGCATCGAGTCAAGATGTATCTTGTTGTCTATCTCGTCGTTATAGACCATCGGGTTTGAGGCGGGATTTTCTTTGGCGTAATACATCGCCCTATCGGCATTTTTGATGATGGCTCTAGGCTCGGCCTTGCTCTTTTGCGTGACGATATGTATGCCTATGACGCATTTTATGGCAAAGTGATAACGATCTATTTGCATAGGCTCTTCTATCGCGTCCTTTAGCGAGATGCCAAATTTCATGCGCTTAGTCTCGCTACCAAGCTCCATTTTAGATATCACGATAAACTCGTCCGCACCTATCCTGGCCGTAGTCTCTTGCCTGTTGCAGATACCAGTTATCCTCCTGGCTGCGGTCTTTAAAATTTTATCTCCGACCTCGTGGCCGTATGAGGCGTTTATGGCTTTAAAGTGGCTTATGTTGATGTAATAAACCGCCAGCTCCTCATTTGCTTGCAGCTCATCGCTCGCTCTTTTTAGCTCGTTCATCAAAAAGCTCCTGCTGCCAAGCCCGGTCAGATAATCCTTGTCCGATATGTCTTGAAGCCTTAAATTCGCAAGCATGAGCTCGTTTGTGCGCTCATGCACGAGCTTTTCCATCTCCTGATGTAAAATTTTCTCATGTTCTAGCATCTTTTTACTAGCCATCGCGCTTTTGATGTAGTAGCTGATAAGCGCATTTGAAACAAGGAAAAATAGCGCCAGTAGCGACAGCATCGAGCCAAAGTCGCTTTGTAGTAAAAGAGGCAAAACGGCAATGATAGGCAGCCATTTAGAGCCGGTCATCAGACCTATGTCTGCGGTAGTGACGCGCTTGTTTTCGGTCTTTAGATAAAACGAGCCGATCATGAGGATGATAAAAGGGATCATATACAAAGAGGAGTAGCCAAAGTCATAATTTTCTATCGTGATTTTGTTGTAAGCTACGTATAAATTTATCATCGTAAACAAGATCCCAAATACGATGAGATAAAAGCCGCTGACCCTGATATAAAGCAGGTTGCTAGTAAAAAGCTCGCTTAGCACGATGAACAAAATGGCGAAATTTAAAGCCATAGCGCACAAAGCGGCGGTACTAGTCACGCTGTTTAGGGCTTTTAGGATATCGATGTCGCCTACGATGCTGTATGAGAGCGTGCTAACCAACAGTAAAACGCTCACGATATCAAGAAGCACGACCGATTTTTCCTCGGTGTTTGAAAATTTTATGAAAAGAAAGACGCCAACCGCGCAAAATACGCCAAACATCGGCAAAAGATACGAGACATTGAGATAGGCATACTCGCTTTGCGACCTTATGAGCACGCTCGACTCAAGCGTCCACAAGGCCTCGCAGACCGTCCAAAGAAGCACGCTAAAGCAGGCGATTATCCAGTGGATCCTAGGATTTACGGGCTCTATCATCGCGCGGTAGATGTTTGCCGTGATCACGCTAAGACCGATCAGCATGAGTAGATTTTGAACAAGCCCGTAGCCCAAAAACGCTGAAATTTGCGCGGCTATGAATAAAACTCCCGATAGATAAACGGCTTGTTTTTGGCTCTTTGTAAGCGGCGTTTGCGATGCTAGAAAAATGGCTTTTCTCCTGCGTGAATTAAGCTCAAATTATACTAAGTCAATCCTTGCTTTTAGATATAATTATGCAAAATTTTAAATTTCAAGGAAAGCACATGCAAAAAGATATCGTTTTAAAAAGTGAAAATTTACTGGACTATCAGGCTTTCATACTATTTTTCTCAAGGCAGGCCAGGAAGCAATACCTGCTAAACACGTTCGGGATCTCAGGCGAGGCGATGCTGGCCGGATTTATCATAGATATGCTCGCAAAGACGCAGGTTTTTACTGTCATCGGCATAGTTTTCGGGCTATTTTGGCTCGTTTTTTACCCGATATTTTTAAAAAATAGGCGAAAAGCGGCGCTTAAAAATTTATCCCTCACGCACAATGAAAAGCATATGAAATTCGAAGTCAATGAAAATTTCATCGCCTTTTATGAAAACGAGCCCTCAGAAAACGAGAAATTCAGCTTTGCAAGCGTGAGTGAAATTTACGAGCTTAAAAATATCTTCATCATATTTTTATACGAAAAGATCCACCTCATCATCCCAAAAGACGCGGACAGCGCGCAGATGATCAGCCTCGTGGCCAAAAACGCGAACAAGCATATATTAAGGCTTGAAAATTTTGAGTTCAAAAGCCTTAAATAGAGCTTTTGATAAGCTCTTCAAACTCCGCGGCGCTCATAGGCTTGCCCCAAAAATACCCCTGCACCTCGTCGCAGCCACAGCTTTTTAAAATTTCAAGCTGCGTCGCGTCCTCGACGCCTTCTGCGATAGTTTTTACGTTTATGTTCTTTGCCAGCGAGATGATACTAGTCGCCACATCCTTGTCTATCTCGTTGCTGGCGATGTTATCGACTAGCTCTTTAGCGATCTTTAGCTTATTTATAGCGTATTTTTTGATGTAGCTCATCGACGAAAAGCCCGTACCAAAGTCATCGATCGATATGCTTATGCCGTTTTGAGAAAATACGCCCAGCACGCTTTGCATTATCTCCTCGGCATTTACGAGGCTAGCCTCGGTTATCTCGATATCAACGCATCTTGGATCGATATTAAATTCCTTTATGAAGCCCAGGATATCCGAGGCGAAATTTACGTTATCTACCTGCTTTGGCGAGACGTTTATGCCGATTTTTAGGGCGGTGGCGTATTTTTGGTTCCATGCGCTCATTTGCTTGATCGCCTCTTTAGCGACCCATTTGCCGATGGAATTTATAATGGAGCTTTGCTCGGCGATCGGGATGAAAAGAGCGGGCGAAACAAAGCCTTTTATCGGCGAATTCCACCGTATAAGCGCCTCGGCACCGATCAGCTTTTTGCCCTCTATCAGATACTGCGGCTGGAAATTTAGCCTGAATTCCCTGTCAAAATTTATGGAATTTAGCAAAATTTCTATGTAGTTTTGCTCTTGTATCATATCCTTGATATCATCGTAAAATACATGCTCGCAAAGCGTGTTTTTCTTGGCGGAATTTAGCGCTGCGCCCGCTTGAGCGATGAGATCCTCGGCTAAAATTTCACTAGTTGCGGTCGTGCTTATGCCTATTTTGGCGCTAAGTGAAATTTTATAGCTTTCGATGAGGATAGGCTGACTTATAGCTGCGTGCAAGCGAGTCAAAAACTCCCTGAAATACCCGTCGCCCTTTTGCTTAGCCACCACCATGAAGTCATCTCCGCCAAATCTAGCCAGCAGCGAATTTTTGGGCAAAACGGACTTGATATTTTTCACCACTCGCGCCAGCACCTCGTCGCCCACATAGTGACCGTAAGAGTCGTTCACGCTTTTAAAATGGTTTATATCAATGCTGTAAATATCGATATTTTCACCAAGGGCTTTGGTCTTTATCATCTCCTCGAGCTTGAGCAAGAAAAACGGGCGGTTGAGAGCGCCTGTTAGAAAGTCATATTCGCTGAGCTGCTTTAGGCGTTTGTTCGTCTGACTAAGCTCCTGCACGCGCTCTTCTATCATTTTATCCAGTTTTTGTTTGACGTTTTGCTCTTTGGCGATTAGGAGTTGGTTATTTCTCACGCTTGAGATACTATGCGTCAAAACGGCGTAAGCTAGCATCAAGATCATTATAAATATCCCCCAAGACAGGTCTATCTTGCCCGATATCACGATCGCAAAAGCCAGGACGACAAATAGCAGCAAAAGCTTGTTTATCAAAATTCTATGAAAATCCTCCCTGTTTTTGCGAAATTTCAGCCTCGCCTCGCCTCTTTTTAGATGAAGTGCGGCTAGGAAAAATAAAACGAAAACGAGCTCTAAAACCAGCTCGTAGTTCGTATTTGTAAGATCTTTGCCGTTTGCAGTCATCACGGAGTAATACATATCATAAACGCAAAACAGCCCGAGTGTAGCAAGACACAAAAAGAACGAAAGCCGTCTTTTCATGGTGTGCACCGAGAAATACACGATAAAAACGATACAAAACATAACGATATCTACGAAAATATAAACCAAGTGAAAGGCAAAATCGGTACTTAGCACGAAGCTTAAATCGCGGTCAAATACCACAAACCAAAAAAAGCTCGCATATATCATCAAGATCACGCCTGCATCGATGAGCGCCTGCGTCCAAAGGCCACTTTTGTTGCTGCGGATAAAGATCGCCACCGAAGCTGCTAAAAACAAGATGAAAGGGATAAAGTAGATGACCTGGATAAAAAATAGCGCCTCAAGCGAGCTGTCTTCGTGGCTTATGTTGTAGATGGCCCACATTACATCGGCTATGACCCAGCCTATCACGCCTAAAACTATCCACGCCCAATACGAATTTAAATTTTTAGTCGTTTTTAGGCGGTATAGCATGATCAGCACGATCGAGACGTTTAGCAAGATAGAGGTCACGTCGCAGTAAAGCTGCTTGCCGAAATTTAAAACCACTGCGTATGCGCAAAATAAGACCCCGATATATAAAAATGCCGCCTGGTGGTCGTTACTTATCTTTTTTAGCATTTAGTTCGCTTCCTTAGGCTTTGATATTTTGCCATCTTTCCCACTCGCCGCTCTCGTCAAGCTCGTTGCCGATAGCCTCGTATCGCTCGTAAAAATGCAAGACGAATTCGCGCGTCGCCTCGTCTTTTGGTAAAAAGCTAACGCCGTCTTTTTGGCAAAATTTAGCTAAAAATTCGCTCGCATCGGCCTTTTTGGCATAATGTCCAGCTAGGCGCAGATAGTTTTGCAAGCATGCGGCTTTGAAATTTTGATACGCCGCCTCGCTCATATCTACTTGCAAGCTTTTGCCGTCAAATTTAAGCACTTTGCATGAAAAAAGCAAGCTTAGATGTATGAGCCCCTCGCAGTAATACGCCCTCACCTCATCGACTTTCCTCCAGCCAATAAGCCCCACGGCACGCGCTATGAGCTCGTGAAAAACGGCCTTTATAAAGCGCTCGTCCTCATGTATGAAAAAATTCACCAACCCGCCGGTCGTGGCCTTATATTCCTCGATAAATTTAAACACACCGCTTTGATTCATCGCAGCTTCGGTATCCTCGGCGATGAAAAGTATGTGGCCGAACTCATGACCGATAGTCGAGATCTCATAAACCTTTTTCCAAATTTCAGGCTTTAAAAATAAAATTTCGCGCCCAAAATCCAAAAATTCACGGCTGAAAATTTCGCTACTAAGCTTCATAAAAGGCTTTGCCTTTGCGCTCTCATAGACGTAATCTACAAAAGCGAAAATTTTCTTACCGCATTTTGCGCTCACACTCTCGTCGTTTGGCACGACCTGCGCACTAAAAAGCCCGTTTAGCTCTGCAGCGTAATAAATCATCGGCACGCTGATATAAAGCTGCGTGCGCTCGATATTTTCGTTCACCTGTTCGTTCATTTGCGTATCGGCCAAGCCGATCTGCTCGCAGACGTTTGCATAGGTTTGCTTCATGTTTTGCTTAAATTCCGCCTCATTCACGCCGCTTTGACCCGCCAGCCTGATGTCCCACTCAAGGGCGACTGCGTGCGTGTATGCGTCCTCGTAGTATTCTAGCGGGTGCCCCGGCTGCAAAGCACCCTTTACGCTCATCCACGCTATCTCTGCCTCCTGCCACGCGGCGATGACACGGTCGTTTTCACGTTCGCAAAAAGCGTCTTTTAGCCTTTCAAGATACCTTATATAGGCGTTTTGCTCGTCATTTTTGGCTAAAATTTTTAAATTTTTTATAGCCCTTTCAAAGGCCGCCCTCACGCGTACGACCTCTTTTTCAAACGCCACTGCATAAGGTACGAAACTAAAATTTTCGCCGTTTTTGACGACTGCGCCGTAGCTCCTGTCGGCACGCTTGCCCTCGGGGTCTGGCTGAAAAAGCGAATTTCGTAAGATAAATTCGTTCGCCTCGTCAAGGCTAGGGAATTTCGCCTCGAATTCTTTGTTCGTGCCGTCTATGATGCGCTCTTGCCAGCTTATTTGCCAGATATTTAGCGCCAGGCCGATCTCGTGCATGCCATGGATGAAAGCAACGCTAAAATCATCTAAAATTTTCTCCTCTTTTATACGTTTGATGAGCTCTGCGTGGCGCTTTTCGTATAGATCTTTTACGAAGCCAAATATGCGCTTTAGTATGCGCTTTTGCTCATCGTCACTGAAATTTAGCTTTTTTAGCTCGTTTTGTAAAGGGTCGACCTTGAGATCGACTATGCGCCTAAGCAGCGCCACTCGCTCGCTCTTTTGGCCTTTTAGTCCGCAAAGTGCGAGGGCTGCATTTACTATTTCGTTGTCTAAATCTTTATAAAGTGCGTTCATTTGGGCTTTTTGCTCACGCACGAGCTCGTTTAGTCTTTTAAAATCGTTCATTTTCCAACCTTTAAAAAAGAGAAATTTTATCATAAAGCGTCAAAATTTGCTACAATTTGCGAAAAATATAAAATTTAGGCTTTTTGACGATAAAGCGCTGAAGCATTAAACGAGTGCTTCGCAAATCTTACTCGCTCCACAAAGTGCCGAACATATAGCACGAAATTAGCGGTCAGCTTACGCTTCCCTTAATTTCGGCGGCAATAGTGTCGCTTCACAAGATTTGACTACGCCAAACAGATAAATACCTTGTCAAAAGGCCCATAAAAGGTCAAAAATGCAAAATTTAGAGGACTTTGGCGAGCCGCGTATAAAGCTGGTCGCGCTCCCAAAAGACACCAACTCCGCAGGAAACATCTTTGGCGGCTGGATAATGAGTCAGATCGACCTTGCCGGCGCACAAGCCGCTCGCGAGGTAGCGCCCGAGCGCGTGGTGACGATCTCGATGAAAGAGGTGATCTTTAAACAGCCGGTATTTGTGGGTGATGTCGTCAGCTGCTACGCCAAGATCATCGGCGTAGGCAAGACCTCTATCACGACGCAGATCGAGGTGACGGCGCTTAGGCTAAACAAAGGCGGCTTTAGAGAGAGTGTGCATGTAACAAGCGCCACTGCGACATACGTGAGCGTGACGAAAGACGGCGAGAAAAAGCCGATAGATGAGAATCTAAAAAGGCTTCACGGATTTTAAAATTTCATCGTTTGCGCTGCTTGGTAGATTCCGATATTTACGACATAAATTTAAAATTTCAACTGCTTTGAATGATAAATAATGTAAAATCCGAGTTTATATTCAGAGAAAGAACATGAAAAAATCACGCTTAGGCCTACTGCAAACGCAAATTTTGGAAATTTTGAATAAAAGCGAACTCGATAAATTCGAGCTCGAGAATTTGCCAAAGGCAAGCACGATCTATACCGACGACATCAAAGTAGTCATACTAAAAAGCGGGCTGGCAAAGCTATCGTTTTTTGAAGAGGGAGAGGAATTTATCCTTTATCATCTGCAAAACGATAATATCGCGGTGCTTGACGAAAACTGCGTGATAGAGATACTAGAAGACAGCAAAATTTACCTCATAGATGCCGAGAAATCGGCTGAAATTTTAGGCAACGCCGACTTTGCCAGAGCCTTTTACAAGGCGCTTTTAAACGTCATAACCCTGCAAAATCAAATCATAAAGTCTATACTATTTGAGGACGCGAAGGGCAGGATCGCAAATTTCCTCATTGAGCTTGCAAACGAGCAAGACCTCAAACAAAACGGCTATCACTACGTGTTTTTACCATTTTCTTTGAAGGTGCTCTCGAGCTTTGTCGGACTAAAGCGTCAAAGCGCATCGACTGCGTTTAACGAGCTCATAAAAGACGACATCATCAGGAAAATCACTCCGCACGAGTTTCTCATAATCGACTATCAAAAATTGCAAGGCTATACCAGCTCGAATATCTAAGAAATGGCTCTGTTAAAATGAGGTAGACGTCGAGCTACGAAGCGACTGATTTTAATTCGCTATGCTTGGCGCTCATTTGAGAGTATAAACGTAAATTTTAAGAATAGTAGGACTATACCCGCCGGCTAGCAAGCCAAGGCGAGTATAGATGAAATTTAATCAAGCTTTCTTTTTCATATCGAATTTATTTGCCATAAATCCGACGAGACCGACGAAAAATAGTCCGCCGACGATGTTGCCCAGTGTTACAGGCACTAGGTTCTTACCGATGAAGTTGCCCCAGTTTATCACGTCTAGTTTTTCAGCCGTCATACCATGCCCCAAAGCCGTAGCGGTCGCTACCAGATCGCCACCGTTAGCAGCTAGATAGTGTCCTTTTGCGATGATGGCTTCTGTGATGATGAACATATTTGCCACGCAGTGCTCCATCGAGCAAGCGACAAACGCACCGATCATCCACATGATCGCAAAGAATTTACCCGCAAGGTCGTTTTCAGATGTCGCAGTCCAGATAGACATACAAACAAAGACGTTACAAAAGATACCGCGCAAAAAGAGCTCGTGAAACGGTGCGGTGATCTTGCCCACAGCTGCCGGGATGAAGTGCTGCAAGATGTAGCCGTCGTATTTTAGCGGCAAGCCCGAATAATAATACATATACGCAATGAGCGCACCACCTACGAAGTTGAATATCCAAACGATAGCCCAATATCCTATCGTCTTGCCAAAAGGTAGCTTACCATCGTAAGCGCTCACGCCTGATAGCACGGAGCTAGTAAAAAGATGTCCGCCATAGAAAACGACCATCATCAAACCACAGCTAAATGTGATGCCGCCGATGAAATTTGATAAGCCTATGGACTGGTTTTCCGCCATACCGACAGTCGAGTGAGCCCAGAAAATATCGCCCATAGCAATCGCTGCACCTGCCATGATCGCTAGGAAGATCACGGTCGGCAAAGGCGAATGCGCCTTATGCTCCATCGAGCTAGATACGGCTTGCGCGGTGTCTGCAGGATTTAACATGTTATCTCCTTTTATTGTTCTTTAAATAGCTTAAAGACTAAATTTACGGCTTTAGACCGCAAATCTACCAACAGGTCTGCTTTGAGATTTGACTAAATTTACAAACAAGATAAATTTAGCCAAACCCTCAAGGCAAACCGACTACCTTAAACGAATCAAAGCCGAATTTAGCCCTGCTCGCTTAAATTTCTCTCGATTTCCAAAATTCTCTCGTAAGCTTTTTGGGCACTGTTTTTTGCGCTTTTGCTCAGGCCCTCTTTAAAGTCGAGCACGTTTTCAAGCAGCACGCTAATGCCTAAAAAAAGCGTCTTAGGACAAATTTTACGCAAATAACTAAGCAGCACCGGAGTAGGCAGGTTGTGCGTTGAGTAGATATAGTCGCGTTCGTCGCTAAGGTCGAAAAACTCGATCTTACCGTCATCAAATCCACTCATCGCATCGACCACGATAAGAACGTCCGGAGCAAATTCGCGGATATTTGCAAATTCGTTCTCAGGCACGTCCTCGCCGTAAAATACTCTCCAGTCGCTTAAATTTTGCGTGACTATCCGTCCGACCTCATTTCCCACGTCATCATCGCCACGTAGAGGATTTCCTATGCAAAGAAGAGCTTTTCTCATCAAAAATCCTTTCTAAGCACAAGATATCCTTCGCGTAAATTCATCAAAATTTCTTTAAGCTTACACTCGCAAAGCTCGGGCAATAGCTTGGCTATATGCTCGGCAAAAATTTCGACTTCAAAATATTTGCTTAAATTTCCGATCTTGAATTTCACGTATTCGCCGGAATTTTGCAAGATCCTCTCAAACTCAGCGTCATCGATCTCCAAAACCTTCTCGCTAAAGTCGATCGTGCCTACGCCGTGCCCCACGCAAGTGGAGAAAATTTTGATCTCCTTTAGCTCGCGCGGGAGCTTGTCATTATCGTCCATGTGGCGTTTAGTAAGCTTAAAAACTTGTATCATCTCTTGCTCCAAACCTCGCTATCTACGTCGATAACAAACTGAGCGCCGGCTTTGGCGTATTTTAGATAGACGTCGTTATGTAAAAGCGCCATGCACTCGGCATATCTTGGATCTTCCTCTTTCTTGATCGCCTCGAGCATAGCCGTGCGAGCGGAATTTGGATCATGCACGTCGCTGGCAGTTTTGATAGCGCTCATGTATTTATCAAAGAGCGTCCTGCCAAATATATAACTCATCAGCCTCTTGCTCTCGGCTTGTAAATCGCGCTCAAAGAGGATGTCTCCGATCACTGACTTTTCTACCGGAGGCGGCAAGGTGCTGTCATCTTCGTAGCTTTTTTTATGAAGCTTTTGATCGATGATGCCAAGAGCCATGCCAAGTCCGTAGATCACACTTGCCGGATGAGGAGGACAGCCCGGGATATAGACATCTACCGGGATGATCTTGTCTATGCCGCCCCAAACGCTATATGCGTCGTGGAAAATCCCGCCGCTACTGCCGCAAGCTCCAAACGCTACCACGATCTTTGGATCGGGCGCCGCCTCGTAAGCGCGAAGGAGCGGATAATACATCTGCCTAGTCACAGGGCCCGAGCAGATCAAGATATCTGCGTGGCGAGGGTTGGCTACTAGCTTGAAACCAAAACGCTCAGGGTCCCACATCGGCGTGATGGCGGCGAAAATTTCTATCTCGCAGCCATTGCAGCTGCCGCAGTCTATCCTGTAAACGCTGAAGCTTCGTTTGATATTTTTTAAATGCTCTAACTTCGCAGTTAGGTCGTTTGCCGTTTTAATGTCCTGCGGGACTTGATACATACTCATTTTATCGCCTCCTCTATGCCCCTTGTGAGTCTGTGAGCAGACTGCGCTTTCTTACACTCAGGGCAGGTGAATAGATACTCGCTCGCATCGTCTAGTCTGCCTGGGAGCAAATTTGCCGTTTGTAATTTCTCAAGCGTGAAATTTATGAGCCTTTTTGGCGTGAAAGGCTTGCCGCAGCACTTACAAGTTTGCATCTCCAGCTCGCCTCGTTGTATGAGCGCGCTTTTGTCAAATTTCACCGCTAGCTCGAAGCTATCGCTTAGTCTCACCGCTCCGGTCGGACAAACCTCGTCGCAGCGTCCGCAAAATATGCAGCGTCCGCAGTCAAATTCCCAAACGAGCCTGTCTTGAGTCTCGTTCATTTTTAGCTCGATAGCATTTGACGGACACGCTATACCGCATGCTGCGCAGCCTATACAAAGCTCGTAAGTGTAGTTTGGCTGACCGCGGAAATTTTCAGGCACGATATATGGCTCAAACGGATACGCATAGGTCGCTTTGCCGTATTTTTCGGTTATGTCAAATAACTTCATCATCTTAAATCCTTTTTACTAACCCCACCGATCTGGCAGAATTTCTTAAGGTCTTTTTCGGTCAAAATTTTGCTCTTTTTGCTCCTTACGTCCACTACCGTCACACGCTCGGTGCATGAGTAGCAAGGATCGAGCGAACATACGATGAGCGCAGCATCGGAGATGTTGTTTCCGCGGAATTGATAGCGAAGGCTCGGCCAGTTGTTATACGTAGCCGCGCGGCATCTCCAGCGATAAACCTTTTGCGCGCTTCCTTGCATGATCCAGTGCACATTTTCGCCGCGTGGCGCTTCGTCATGACCAAGGGCGAAATTTTCAGGCTTGATCATCGTTTTTGGATCGATCATGATAGGAGTTTGAGGCATCATCTCAAAGCACTGACGTATGATATGGATGGACTGCTTGAGCTCTTTATACCTTACGATCTCGCGGCTAAGCACGTCGCAGCCATGCTCGACGGCGACTTCAAATTCTATTTGCTTGAAGAAATCATAAGGATGATCGTAGCGGTTGTCGCGCTTAAAGCCAGAGCCTCTCATATTCGGGCCTACCGGGCTAAAGTCGCGAGCTATGTTGCGATCTAATATACCAACGCCTCTCCAGCGTCCGATCTGGCGCTTATCCTCCATCACGGCGTCCCAAATTTCAGAAATTTGAACGTCAAGTTTGTTGATGATCTCTATGCCCTTTTTGATCTCGTGATTTGTCATATCGCGTCTTAGTCCGCCCATGATGACGTTGCCATATGTCTTACGACCGCCGGTTACCAGCTGAGCTAGCTCCATAGAGTACTCGCGCACCCTAAATATGTGCATGAAGGCGTTATAGTTGCCCGTTACTTCGCAGGCTAGGCCGATATTTAAAAGGTGACTGTGAAGGCGCTCGATCTCAAGGCAGATGACGCGGATAGCTTGTGCGCGAAGTGGGATTTCAAGCTTGATAGCCTTTTCTGCAGCCTCGATACAAGCGATCGCGTGAGCGTAACCGCAAATTCCGCAGACGCGCTCGGCTAGATAGCCCATTTGATCGTAGTTCATACGATTCTCTGCGAGCTTTTCCATACCGCGGTGCTGATAGAAAAGGCGGTAGTCGGCGTCTATGATCTCATCACCGTCGCAAAATAGTCTGAAGTGTCCAGGCTCGTCGCTCGTGACGTGTAAAGGTCCAAGCGGCACGTCTACTACGGCATCTCCTGTCGGAAATAAAAATTCCGCATCAGGCTCGTCTCTGTGATCGACCGGATCTGGGCGATAGCGGTAGTCCATCGCATCTTTTCTAAGCGGGTGAAGGCCGTCGGGCCAGTCATCGCTTAAGACTAAGCGGCGGCGATCAGGCAAGCCCTCCGCTACTAAACCAAACATATCAAAGGCCTCTCTCTCATACCAAACGCAAGCTGGCACTAGCGGAGTTACAGAAGGAAATGTCGGATCTACGCCCGGTATCAATGTCTTTACGGTTATGAAGCATTTATCCTCGGGCGCAAAGTCATCGTCCGCAGTCATCTTCGAGCCTTCCATAGATAAGGCGTAATAAAGCGCGAAACAGCCGTTTATCTCGCGCTCGTCGTTTGGTATCATCGTGCTTATAAAGCCGCCGATGTCGTAATACAGCGTCTTTACAGCCAAAGGTAGATCGTTGCGCTCGACGAGGACGGTCACTTGATCGTCGGCTTGGCGAGTCACTTCGAGGATCTTTACCTTCGTTCTTAAAATTTCTATAAATTTATCACCACGCATTTTTAAGCTCCCATCATTATTTTAACGCCGTTTTCGACCAAGGTGTAAAAGCTATCTACATGCCATACACCAAAGATGATAATAAGCGCACAAAGCGCGATAAGCGGTAAATTTTCCATGAAGCTCATCTCTTTGTTATGGACTATCACGCCTTTTGGTTCGCCAAAGCTCGCCATATTAAAGTGCGCGAAGTCAGCGACGAAGATAACGACAAGCGCGATGGCAAACAGCGCTACGGCGACGTATTGGCCGCTCATTATCGCGCCTTTAAAGACTGTAAATTCGCTAACAAATATCGCGAATGCAGGCACACCGACCAGCGAACAGACAGCAGCGCCAAACATCACGGTAGTTATCGGAGCGATCTTTATCATGCCGCCCATCTTGCTCATATCCTTGTGTCCGTAAATTCTAGCGATGTTGCCGGTAGAGCAAAACGCTAGCGCTTTAGTGAAGCTGTGAGCTAGACAGTGGAATATCGCTGCAAAAAGCCCGAACACTCCGCCGATACCAAGAGCAAATGCTATAACGCCCATGTGAACGATAGAGTGATACGCGAACATCCTCTTTACGTTGTGCTGTCTTACTAGGAAAAAGCCCGCTACGAAAAGCGTGATAGTTCCTGAAACCAGCATGACGCCTTGAACGAACTCAGGACCTACTGCTTGAGCTGTGATGGCGTAATATCTTAAAAGCGCTAGCATGGCGCATTTTAAAAGCACACCTGAAAGCAAGGCTGAAATAGGAGCCGGACCTTCGGCGTGCACGTCAGGTAGCCAAGTGTGCGTAGGAGCAAGACCTGCCTTCGTGCCAAAGCCGATGAGTGCGAAAACAAAGATGAGCTTTGCCGCATCGGGATTTAAATTTTTAGCGTTGCTCATTATGCTAGTAAAGAGCATAGACTCTTTGCCGTCTGCAAGCGTGCTAAACGTAGCAGAGTAAAGAAGCACTGTCGCATAAAGCGCAAAAGCTAGGCCGATGGAGCAAAGAACGATGTATTTATAGCCGCTCTCTGTCGATTTTTGATCTTTATGGATGGCGACGAGAAATACTGAAGCCAAAGTCGTAGCCTCGATCGCAGCCCACATAAAGGCGACGTTGTTGCAAATGACGCTTAGTGTCATCGTAAAGATGAAAACATGGCAAAGAGCGTAGTATTTTTTAAGCTCGCTTGTGTGGATGTGTCCGTCCTCGAGCTCCCATTTCATATAGTAAATCGAATACAAATTTACCAAAAAGCCGGTAACTGCGATGAGGATCAAGAACACACAGCCAAGGCTGTCTAAAAATAAAAATTTGTCGTAGCTATATAGTGTGCCTTCACTTAAGACCTTAGCCACATTGCTAAGCAAAGCCACAGACGTAATAGCCGAAACCACCACGTGAAGAGTGCTTAAAATTCCGTAGCTTTTAGGGCTTAGGAACAAAAGCAACGCACCAAGGAGCGGTAAGATAAGTATCAAAGTCAAACTATCCATCTCTAACCCCTTAAATTTGACGCCTTAGACGTATCAAGGCTGTCATAAGCTTTATAAAATCTAATAGCAAGAACGCTCATTATGATGACGGCGAATATCGCATCGGTCAAAATTCCAAGCTCAACTAGCTCGTGTGAGTTGTAAGCCATCAAAGCAAGGCTTAGATGTATGCCGTTTTCAAACAAGCAGTAAGCTAAAATTTGCTTGATGAAAGAATTTCTTAGCATGAAGCCAAAAATTCCCATCATGAAAATCGTTCCGGCTGCGATGAGCATGATCTCCTCTTTGATAAGAGAAAATTTCAAAAATATCGGATGGATGCTCATAGAAAGCGCCAAAGAAAATCCCATCGCTATGATAGGACTTACGAAAAATCCCGCTACCGGCTCGTCCTCGCTGACTACATTTAGCTTTTTGATGAGCCAAAGCAAGATGCCAGGCACCAAGATGACTTTCGTAAAGAAAGCTACGATCGCCCACATGCTTAGCTGCTCGGCGTCAAATTTCTTTGAAAGCAAGAAAAATATACTCACAAGAAGCAAGGTCTGAATAGCATAAACGATGACGGAGAGCTTTAAATTTCTAAGCCCAAATACCGCTAGGGATGTTACTATCATACAAATCGCTAATGTATCTAATACTTCCATCTCACACCCCCACAACATAAAGCGTTAAAGCTACAAACGAGATCGCTAGAGCGCCAAGAGCGTTCCTGCGTAAGCTCGATGTCATTTTAAAGCGCGGTCCGAAGTTGTCGATAAAGACCGCAGCGACATAAAAGACTCCGGTTTTGATCACGAATACTATGATGGCTAGGAATGGATTGCTAAAATTCCAAGGCTCGAAAATAGTAAGGAAAAGACCGATCATCGCAAATTGTTTTAAGATAAGCGCTGCTTGAACCAACCCAAGATCGCTACCTGCATACTCGCCAAGCAGGCCTTCTTGAAGCTCTTGCTCGGCTTCTGCCAGGTCAAACGGCTTTCTGCCGGTCTCAACATACATACACCATAAAAATGCGATAGAAGCGACCGCGAAACTTGGGATCTGATATCCGATGACACCGTTTCTTACCATCTCTTGAATTTCGACTAAATTTGAAGTCTTAGCCGCTAGCATCACGACGATGAGGCACATTATCATTACAGGCTCGACATAAACGGCTAGCATTTGCTCCCTGCCGCCACCGGTAGCAGCAAAAGGGTTGCCACTATCAAGCGAAGCCGCACCGAAAACGAAACGTAGCAACGCACCTAGATAGAGGATGACAAAGATATCTGAATACGCTCCAAATACCGTCTCTTTGCTGTATGTTATAGGTATAGCCGCTAGTACTGCCGCAGATGTTGCGAACAAGAAAAATGGCGCCCATCTAAATACCCAGTGAGAGCACTCAGGAACAGTCCTTGAGCGTCTAAATAGCTTTATAATGTCGCGATATGTTTGGAAAAAGTCGCTACCTTGTTTTGACTGGAGTTTAGCGCGAAGCTTTCTTGCCATTCCGTCAAATAAAGGCGCTACTAAAACGATAACTACGACTTGAAATATCATTAAAAGTATAGTTTGCATGTTCGCCTCCTAAACCAAAAAGTAGCCGATGGCAAGTATAGCGCAGAGATAAACAAGGATATAAAGCGTATATACGTTCGTATAGCCGCTTTGGACTATGCCTATCTTGTCGGCAAATTTCATGCACCATTTGATGACCGGCTCGTAGATCATTCCCCACCAGATATCTTTTGGATGGTTGTGATACTCTATCGCGTCGAAATAATTTCTTGTAACGACTTTTTTGTTGCCTTTAAAGAGCCATTCCATTATCTTTCTAAGATCGCCAGTGAAAGGACCGCCTGTCATTTGCATGCGAGGGCTGTATTTAAAGCCACAAGCCCAAGGATCGGTCTCTCTTGGTTTGCTTCTATTTGCTTTCATGACAGCCAGGATAACAAACGGCAGTATCATAGTAGAACACAAGATGATAGCAATGAGCGGAGTAGAGACCACGCTTCCTAAAGGCGAAGTGATAGCTGTTGAGCCAAGGCTAGCGTCATATCCGCTTACTGTGATGGAATTTACAGCTTTCATGATGTAATCAACTATCACGTTAGCACCCACGCCAAAACCAACACAGCCTATCATCAAAACGACCATTCCAAGCACCATGCCTATCGGGCTTTCTTTAGCGTTTTCCCAAATTTTCTTATCGCGAGGTGTGCCTGCGAAAATGACTGCATAAAGCTTCAAGTGCATACCGACTAATACACCGGTCAATGCAAGTGCTACCACTGAAAGTGTAAATGCGTATCTAACTAAAATGCTATCTCCCATCGCACCTTGAAGCATACCTTGATATGTTAGCCACTCTGAGACGAAGCCATTTACCGGTGGCAGTGCAGCGATACCCATGATGCCGATAAACATACCAACAGCTGTCCAAGGCATCTTTTTAGCTAGACCGCCAAGGATGTCCATGTTTTGAGTATGTGTCGCATGGATAACCGAACCCGCGCAAAGGAACAATAAACCTTTGAATATCGCGTGGTTTACTACGTGATAGCAGCCTGCTAAAAAGCCGATGGCGGCTAATGTCATATTTCCTGCTGCAAGACCGTAAATTCCGGTGCCTAGACCAAGCAAAATGATGCCGATATTTTCGACTGAGTGATAGGCGAGCAGAGCTTTGAAGTCGTGTTGGCAAAGTGCGTATAAAACGCCAAATAGCGAACTGGCCGCACCAAGTATAAGAATAGCTAAACCAAAATAGACGCTAAGCGGCAAATAAAGCGTAAATTTAACTAAAGTGAATAACGCAACCTTTATCATAACGCCACTCATTAGAGCTGAGACGTTTGACGGAGCTGCCGGGTGAGCTTGCGGTAGCCAAACGTGAAAAGGCCACATACCAGCTTTACTACCAAATCCTACTAAAAACAGTATGAATGTAGCCGCAGATGCACCCATTGGCATTTTGACGTTCATAAATGCGCTAAATTCTGAGCTACCGGCGTAATAAGCGATGATGAGCAGACCACAGGTTATACAAAATGCACCGATTTGCGCGATACCAAGGTAAACCATGACCGCTTTTAGTGTATTTTTGCCATCGTTAACCAAGATGAGGAACGATGAAACCAGCGTCATAAGCTCCCATAAAACGACGAAGCAAAAGACATTGTCCGCACTTATGACTAAGAGCATAGACAAGATGAACGTACTGAATAAACACGCAAAGACGCCTACATTTGCCTTTTTGATGTATTCATCAGCGTAGCTCATGCCATATACGCTGCTGGCAAAGCCGATGAAAACGACGACGAAACTAAAGAAATTCCCAAGCGGGGTCAATGCGAATTTCGGCGCATAGAGGAAATTTCCGATCAGCGTGAAGCTGTCGTTCATACCCATATTTGTCACGAAATGGCACATCGCATAAAAGCAGCTTAGAGCGCTAAGACCAAAGCCCACTTTCACAGCCGCTTTTGGCGCACCGTAAAGCAAGATACTGATGACGGCGCTAACAACAAATAGCATATAAACATTTACCATCTCATGCTCCTTGTCCGTTTAGAATTTTTTGCGCGAAGGCGTTTGCGACTTCGTATTCTATTCTATTGCCGAGTTTATGTTTGCCACTTTCAGGATCGATCATTATGATCGCACTGGTCGGACAAACATCGACGCATGCAGGGCCGTTCTCGCGTCCGTAGCACATATCGCATTTTATAGCGATATTTTTTGCGCCTGATTGACTCTCGATCTCAAGGTAGTATTTTGGCTCGACTGCGTAATTAACAGAAGGCATGAGCTCGGCACTGGAGCTTATCGCACCGTAAGGACAAGCGATGGTGCACATCTTACAGCCTATACAGATCTCCTCATGAAGCTCGATGCAGTTATCGTCAAAGCGTAACGCGCCGGTCGGGCAGACGTTCGCACATGGCCCGTCGTCGCACTGTCTGCACTGAACAGGCATGACACCGCCCGCTTGCCTTAGCACGCTCAGCCTCGCTTTTGAAAGCTTGCCGCGTTCGTATGCGCTTTTAAAACAAGCCGCCATACACGTGGCACAGCCTATGCAGCGCTTCGCATCGGCTATCACAAATTTATGTTGTTTCATAAATTCCTCCTAATACAACAAGGCTGTTACGCCTTGATTACTTGTAACTTGATTTTTAATCACCTGATTTGAAGAGATATGTAAATTTTTTCTTGCAGACTGGAATTTCACCCTTTTGCTAGCGGTTTGGGTGCAACAGGTCTTGCAAGAGAGGTTAGAATTTAACATACCTCAAGCACTCCTTCCTAAAATATTTACGGTAATTTTATACTTTTTCGCGATCAAATTCTGTCAGCTATCTGACGAATTTTATATTTTTCAAACTAAATTTTTATTTTATATTATTTTAAGAATATAGCTTAAAATAGCTAAATTTAGGGATTACACTATAAATATGCTATTTTTGAAGTATCTATATTTTACTTTATAGTTACAAGTAAATGATATTTTCTTTAAGATAAAATATTAAGTCTATGAGCAAGGCTTAAATTTCATAATAATAGATACCAACAATATCAAATTTATCCGCTCGTCAGCCATTTTTTGTTAAAATCGCTTCATTTTTTCAAAGGTAAATTTATGGATAAATTTGACGTGATAGTCGTTGGTGGCGGGCATGCAGGCATCGAGGCTAGCTTAGCTGCCGCAAAAATGGGTAAAAAAACACTTTTAATAACGATCCTTGCCGAGCAGATCGGGGCTGCTAGCTGTAATCCCGCTATCGGAGGCCTCGCCAAAGGGCATCTGGTAAAAGAGATCGACGCGCTGGGCGGGCAGATGGGGCTCACGACCGATGCGGTCGGCATACAGTTTCGCGTGCTAAATGAGAGCAAAGGCCCGGCAGTGCGCGGCTCGCGCGCTCAGATCGATATGGATCGCTACCGCGTGTATATGCGAAATTTGCTGCTAAATACGCCAAATTTAGAAATTTCCCAAGAGATCGCGACTGAAATTTTAAGCACAAACGAGCAGATCACAGGCGTGAAAACCCACCTTGGCAACGTCTATGAGACCACAAAGCTCATCATCACCACAGGCACATTTTTAAACGGACTAATCCACGTTGGGTTTAACAAGCTAAAAGCCGGTCGCGTCGGCGAGCTAAGCTCTACAAATTTAAGCCAAAGCCTGCGAAATTTAGGGCTTGAAATGGGACGGCTAAAAACGGGCACGTGTCCGAGGATCGACGCGAAGACAATCGATTTTAGCGTGCTTGAAAGGCAAGACGGCGACGCGAAGCCCGTGGCATTTTCATTTCGCACTAAAAATTTCGCCCCCGAGCAGCTACCCTGCTACATCGCCTACACGAACGAGGCCACGCACGAGATCATCCGCTCAAATTTTGACAAAGCACCGCTCTTTACGGGGCAGATCGAGGGTGTCGGACCTCGCTACTGCCCGAGCATCGAGGATAAGATCAATCGCTTTGGTGATCGCGACAGGCATCATCTTTTCATCGAGCCACAGACCCGCGAGGCGAGCGAATACTACGTCAACGGCTTTTCAACGAGCCTGCCTTACGACGTTCAAGTCGCGATGCTACGCTCCGTGAGAGGCTTTGAAAATGCGCGCATAGTGCGACACGGATACGCGATCGAATACGACTACGTCGTGCCTACCGAGCTAAAACACAGCTTGGAGACCAAAAAAGTGCGCGGGCTGTATCTAGCCGGACAGATAAACGGCACGACAGGCTACGAGGAGGCGGCGGCTCAGGGGCTGATGGCGGGCATAAATGCCGCGCTAAATTTAGACGCTAAAGACCCGCTAGTGCTACGCCGCGACGAGGCGTATATCGGCGTTTTGATCGATGATCTCGTAACCAAGGGTACGAAAGAGCCCTACCGCATGTTCACCAGCCGCGCAGAGTATCGCCTGCTGCTGCGCGAGGACAACGCAATCTTGCGCCTTGGCGGATACGGCAGGGAGCTCGGGCTCATTGACGATGAAACGCACGCTAGGATCGAGCAGATCCGCGTAAATTTAGCCAAAGGGCTTGAAATTTTAAACACGAGAGAATTTACGCCATCAAAGCAAAATTTAGAATTCCTTGCGGAGCTGGACGAGGACGTCATCAGCGAGAAAGTAACGCTGCAAAAGATCGTTGCCAGAAAGAGCTTCACGAGCGAAAAGCTACGAAAGCTGGACGCGTTTTTTGAAAATTTGGACGAGGCGAGCTTGGAGCAAATTTTAACAGAGTGCAAATACAGCCACTACATCGCCGAGCAAAAAAATCAGATCGATAAAATGAAGGATATGATGAGCGTGAAGATCCCTGAAAATTTCAGCTTCCGCGGTATCAGCGGACTAAGCAACGAGGTCGTGGAAAAGCTCGAGAAATTCGCCCCTCCGACACTCTTTGCTGCGAGTGAAATTTCAGGCATCACGCCAGCTGCGATTGATATTTTGCATATTTATATCAAGATGAGTCAAAGATAGCCGCCAAGCGGCATAGGAGCGAAGCATGGCGAAAAATCACATATACTTGCTCACGCTCGGACACGCCGCAAACGACATGTGTCAGGGCGCTTTGCCCGCACTCTTGCCATTTTTCATCAAGGCCTACTCGCTAAGCTACGAATCAGCCGCCACGCTGATCTTTGCCTCTACGGTATTTTCATCGATCCTGCAGCCCGTTTTTGGCTATTTCTCGGACAAAATTTCAAGATCTGCGCTCATATCACTAGGCCTCGTGCTCTCCGGACTTGGCGTCTGTACGATGGGCTTTGTGAGCTCATACGCCGCACTCCTCAGCGCTGCGATCGTCTCTGGTATAGGAAGTGCGCTGTTTCACCCGGAGGCCGCAAAAACGGCAAATGCGATCTCAAGCGCCGACAAAAAGGCAAAAGGTATCAGCATATTTGCCGTAGGCGGCAACATTGGCTTTGCCGTAGGTCCGCTGATCGCCGGCTTTTGCGCATATCACGCCGGACTGCACGGACTTTTGGTATTTGGCCTCATCACGACTCTGGTAGCACTCGCATTTTTGCTTGCGATGCCCGCTATAAAAAATCTAGCCAAGGATGTCGCAAACAGCGAGCCAAAAGGCCAAAATTTAGCCAAAAACGACTGGCGCTCGTTCTCAAAGCTGACAGCGGTCATATTCTCGCGCTCGGTCATATTTTTCACGCTAAACACCTTCATACCGATATACTGGGTGCATGTCTTGCATCAAAGCGAGAGTAGTGCGAGCATGGCGCTGACGATACTCTTTTCGTTTGGCGTCGTGGTGACTTTAGTAGGCGGCGCGCTGTCTGATAAATTTGGTCATATAAAAACGCTAAGATACGCCTACATAGCGATGGTGCCGATATTGTTTGCATTTACTCAAAGCACGGACGCCACGCTTTGCACGATACTGTTATTTTTCGTCGGCATTGCGATATTCGTGCCGTATTCGCCTACGGTGCTACTAGGGCAAAGATACCTCGCCAAAAACATAGGCTTTGCCTCAGGCGTCACACTGGGACTTGGCGTGAGTGTGGGCGGCATCATCACGCCCGCAGTAGGTATGATAGCCGATAAATTCGGTCTTTACGCAGCTATGCAGATTTTATGGATGACCGCTGTGATCGGGCTTGTTTTTTCATTTATGCTTACACCAAGCTCGCAGCGTCCGCAGACTCATATATAAGGGCAGGCACTTCATTTTCTAATAACAAGGCTCTGTTACAATATTTCATTGGTTTTTAACTTTCAAAGCAGGAGAATGCGAACAGCATTCGAGTAAAAGCCTTGTGAAGCGACGCTATCGCCGCCGATTTACAGGGAAGCGGCAGCTGACCGCGTAAATCGTGCTATATGTTCGGCGCTTTGCGGAGCGAACAGGGTTTGCGAAGCAAGTGCCAATGATTTATTATAACAGAGCCAATAACAAACATCAAAATTATCAGCATGATTTTATAAAATTCTTAATATACTTTTTTAAAATTTTCTAAAGGAGAAGCAATGGATTTTCGCATGGAAAAAGACACGATGGGCGAGGTCAAAGTCCCAAACGACAAGTATTGGGGCGCACAAACGCAGCGTAGTTTTGAAAATTTCAAGATCGGCACGGAAAAGATGCCCGGCGAAGTGATCGAGGGCTTTGCGTATCTAAAAAAGGCGTGCGCGCTCGTAAATAACAAGCTTGGACGCCTTGACGAGCCTAAAAGTAAAGCCATAGCGCAGGCGTGCGATGAGATTTTAAATGGCAAGCTGTGCGGAAATTTCCCGCTTGCAGTCTGGCAGACGGGCTCTGGCACGCAGTCAAATATGAACCTAAACGAGGTCATCGCAAACCGTGCAAGCGAAATTTTGGGCGAGGACTTTCGCGCGAAAAAGCTCGTGCATCCAAATGACGACGTAAATAAGGGTCAAAGTAGCAACGACACCTATCCGACCGCGATGAGAGTGGCGTTTGTGTTGGAGCTTGCCAAGAGATTTTTCCCGTCGATAGAAAAGCTAAAAAATAGCTTAGAAGCAAAGAGCGAAGAGTTTAAAGACATCGTAAAGATCGGGCGCACGCACCTACAAGACGCCACGCCACTCACGCTCGGACAGGAATTTAGCGGCTATGCGCACATGCTTACTAAAAGCGAGCTTTTAGTAAAGGACGCGGTAAAATACCTCTGCGAGCTAGCAATCGGCGGCACGGCAGTGGGCACGGGGCTAAACACGCACCCGCAATTTAGCGAAATGGTGAGCGATGAGTTAAACGAGCTAACAAAAAGCCCGTTTAAATTTATCTCTCACCCGAATAAATTTCACGGGCTCACCAGCCACGACGGCGAGGTGTTTTTAAGCGGTGCACTAAATGCACTGGCGGCCGATCTCATGAAGATCGCAAACGACATCCGCTGGCTGGCAAGCGGACCAAGGTGCGGCATCGGCGAGCTAAATTTACCTGAAAACGAGCCCGGCAGCTCGATAATGCCCGGCAAAGTAAATCCGACGCAGTGCGAGGCGGTGACGATGGTCGCCGTGCAGGTCATGGCAAACCACGTGGCGGTCTCTATGGGCGCGTCGCAGGGAAATTTCGAGCTAAATGTCTTTAAACCGGTCATCGCCTATAATCTCTTGCAATCAATCCGCCTGCTAAGCGACGTGATGGTAAGCTTCAACGACAACTGCGCGGTGGGCATCACGCCAAATCGCAAGGTGATCGACGGCTACTTGCATGGCTCGCTTATGCTAGTAACCGCGCTAAATCCATACATCGGCTACGAAAACGCCGCAAAGATCGCCAAGACCGCACACAAAAACGGCACGACACTTCGTGAAGAGGCGATAAATTTGGGGATTTTGACTGGCGAGCAGTTTGACAGCTACGTAAAACCAGAGGAGATGACGCATCCGAAAAAGTAAATTCAAACAAGGGGGCGAGAGCCTCCTTTTAAGTATAAACAACAGCCGCTATATCAGTTGATACCATTAAATAAACGCTTTATTGAACACAGCCAAAATCTAAAATTTCATCTTTTATAGATACGGGATAAATTTAAATTAAAAATCAGCTTCATGATGTAATAATTATTATTTATTGACCGCGCGATCAATGAGCCAAAATTTACCAGGAGAGTTTATGGGTTCAAAATTTAAAGTAGGCATCGACATAGGCTCAACGACGATAAAGTTAGTCGTGCTAGATCACGAAAATAAAATTTTATACAAAAACTACGCACGCCATTTTTCGGAGATCACGTCCTCACTACAAGAAAATTTAAAACAGCTAAAAAACATCATAGGAAACGACAAATTTTCCTTTGCTATGACCGGCTCTGCCGGCATGGGTATCGCCGAGGGGCTCGGGCTTACCTTCGTGCAAGAGGTCATCGCCTGCGCGGCTGCGGTGCGCGCCTTTATCCCGCAGACCGACACAGTCGTCGAGCTTGGTGGAGAGGACGCAAAGGTGACTTACTTCGGCGACGCTCCGGAGCAGAGGATGAACGGCGTTTGTGCGGGCGGCACGGGCTCATTTATCGATCACATGGCGACTCTGCTCTCTACCGACGCGCTTGGACTAAACGAGCTAGCCGGCAAAGGCGAGCGAATTTACACTATCGCCTCAAGGTGCGGGGTCTTTGCAAAGACCGACGTGCAGGCGCTGATGAACGACGGAGCGCAAAAGTCCGACATCGCGCTTTCCGTGCTGCAAGCGGTGGTGAATCAAACCATCTCAAACCTCGCTCAAGGTCGCCCGATCGGCGGCAAGGTCGCATTTTTAGGCGGTCCTTTGCACTTTTTGCCCGTGCTTAGGCAGCGTTTCATAGAGACGCTAAAGCTCACTCCTGAAAATACCATAGAAGTCGAGGATGGCAACTACTTCGTCGCTATCGGTGCGGCGCTTTGTAAAGAGGCTAAAGAGCTTGATATGAAGCAGCTTGAGCTTAGTCTGGCAAAAGCCGAGCAGGCAGCGGCAAAAGAGAGCAGGCAGGCTGATTTCACGCTATTTGAAACACAGCAAGAGTATGAAAATTTCAAAGCTCGCCACGACAAGGACAAGGTAAAACGCGGGAATTTAGCGAGCTATCAAGGAGCGATCTTTGTAGGCATAGATGCCGGCTCGACGACGACGAAGCTAGCTGCTATCGGCAAGGACAAGGAGCTACTTTACACCGCCTACGGTAGCAACCACGGCTCGCCGCTAAATTCCGTCATCAAAGAGCTAAATGAGCTTTACGCCGCGATGAATGAAAACACGCACATCGGCGCGGTGATGACGACTGGATACGGCGAGGCGATCGTAAAAGCCGCTATCCACGCAGACGGCGGAGAGGTCGAGACCTTCGCACACCTGCGAGCGGCGCAAGAATTTTGCCCCGATGTCACGTTTGTGATGGATATCGGCGGCCAAGATATGAAGTGTTTTTACGTAAAAGACGGCAGCATCGGCAACATAACGCTAAATGAGGCCTGCTCGGCGGGATGTGGCTCATTTATCGAGACCTTCGCGCACGGGCTTAAAATGAGTGCGGGAGAATTCGCACAAAAAGCGATCGTCTCAAAAGCTCCCGTCGATCTTGGCACGCGCTGCACGGTGTTTATGAACTCCAAGGTCAAACAAGCGCAAAAAGAGGGTGCGTCCGTGAGTGATATCTCGGCAGGCATAGCATTTTCCGTCATCAAAAACGCCCTTTTTAAGGTCATGCAGCTAAAAGACGTGAGCGATCTGGGAGATCACATCGTGGTGCAAGGCGGCACGTTTTACAATGACGCGGTGCTGCGCTCCATGGAAAAGCTCTTAGCCCGCGACGTGATAAGACCCGACATCTCGGGCATAATGGGAGCTTACGGAGCGGCTATTTTAGCGCTTGAAACGGGCATAGAAAGCTCAAGCGTGCTCCTAGCGGACGAGCTGGCAAATTTTGAGGTCACGACGAGCTCGTATCGGTGCAAAAAATGCGGCAATCAATGCCTGATCACAAAGCAGGCCTTTAAAGACGGAGGCTGCTATTTTACGGGCAATCGCTGCGAAAAAGGCATCGGTGTGACTTTAAAACAAGAAGAAAAAGCTCCGAATATATACGACTTCAAATACAAACGCCTATTTTCATACTACAAGCCGCTAAAAGACGCCGCACGCGGCCGTATAGGGCTGCCTAGAAGCCTAAATATGTATGAGGACTATCCGTTTTGGTTTACCTTTTTCACAAAGCTTGGCTACGAGGTCGTCCTCTCCGGCAAATCCTCCGCGCAGCTTTACTACAAAGGCATGGCGACCGTGCCTTCAGACTCGCTTTGCTACCCGGCAAAGCTCGTTCACGGGCACATAATGGATCTGATCGAAAAAGGCATGCAGACGATATTTTATCCTTGTGCGCCGCACGATATCTGCGACCACTCGGCGGAGGCTAAATTTAACTGCCCGATCGTCGCCTCATACGCTGAAAATATCCGCACGAATATGGACATACTAAAAGAGAAAAACATCCGCTTCCTTCAGCCGTTTTTGCCGCTAAATGACAAGGCGCGACTCATAGAGCGCTTGGCGAAAGAATTTGGCGAATTTAAAATTTCTAGTAAGGAGATAAAAGCAGCGGTCGAGGCCGGGTTTGAAGAGCTTGAGCACTATAAAAGCGACGTGCGCGAATTTGCCCTAAGCGTGCTAGAAGAGCTTGAAAAAAGCGGCAAGTCCGCCGTTTTGCTTGCCGGGCGTCCTTATCACATCGACCCCGAGATCAACCACGGTATCCCTGAGATGATCCAGTCTTATGGCCTTCCTGTGCTTTCAGAAGACGCCATTTATCACATCCCGATAAATTCGGAAAATTTAAAGATCGTAAATCAATGGAGCTACCACGCAAGGATCTATCATGCCGCTCATTACGTAGCCCAGCATGATAACATCACTCTCATCCAGCTTAGCTCCTTTGGGTGCGGGCTTGATGCGATCACTACAGGACAGGTCAAAGCGATCCTTGAAGAAAATCATAAAATTTACACGATGATAAAGCTGGATGAAGTGAGCAACCTAGGCGCTGCGCGCATCCGCCTGCGCTCACTAATCGCCGCACTCGCGCGCAAGCAAAAGGTAGCATTCACGCCGGCTGCTAAAACAGATAGGCCGCGCTTCACACCGGAGTGCATACAAACGCACACGATACTGGCCCCGCAAATGGCGCCTATACATTTTGAGCTTCTAACCTGCGCACTAAACAAGCACGGCTACAACGTCGTGATCCCGCAAATGCCCGAAAAAGCGGCTATCGACCTTGGGCTTCGCTACGTGAACAACGATATGTGCTACCCCGCTATCGTCATCATCGGGCAGCTCATCGCCGCGCTCAAATCAGGCGAGTGCGACCCGAATCACACGTCCATAATGCTCTTTCAAACATGCGGGGCGTGCCGCGCGACGAACTACCTTAGCGTATTGCGTCAGGCGCTAAGATACGCGGGCTTTGCGCAAGTGCCTGTATTTGCGTGCTGGGGGCTGGAGACGGACGCGTTTGAGCTAAACAGAAGCTGCATGCTAGACGCCGTCAAAGCCGGAGTTTATGGCGATCTTTTACAAAACGTCCGCAACCGCACCCTACCCTACGAGATCGTGCCGGGCTCGGCGCAGCGGCTATACGATAAATGGATGAAGCGCTGCGCGGACGAGATAAAAAACGGCAATTATTTTAAATTCAGTAAAAACATCAAAGCTATCGTCAAAGATTTTGAAGCACTGCCGATATATGAGCATCTTTGGAAGCCAAAAGTAGGCGTAGTGGGTGAAATTTTAGTCAAATATCACCCGGTCGCGAACAATCACATCGAAAAAATTTTGATAGACGAAGGCGCCGAGGTCATCATGCCTGAATTTGTCGATTTTTTCCTCTATCTGGCATACGATTCGGTCGTCGAGCACAAGCTTTTGGCGGGCAAATTCAAGGATAAATTTTTCTCTCAGATATTTATCAGCGTGCTTGAGTTTTTCCGCCGTCCGATGAAAAATGCCCTCCAAAAAAGCTCTCGTTTCCGCGCTCCGCTAAGCATAGACGAGATAGCGCGCCTAGCCAGCAGGCACGTCTCGCTTGGCAATATGGCGGGCGAAGGGTGGTTTCTCACCGGCGAAATGGTAAAGCTCATCCACGAGGGCGTGCCAAACATCGTTTGCTTACAGCCTTTTGGCTGCCTGCCAAACCATATCACAGGCAAAGGCGTCATACACGAGCTTAGAAACTCCTACGAGGGGGCAAACATCGTCGCTATCGACTGCGACGCCGGCTCAAGCGAAGTAAATCAGCTAAACCGCATAAAACTGATGTTAGCCCTCGCCAAAGAAAAAGAGCCTGGCAAGCAAGAAAAAGAGGTCATTTAGACCAAAATGAAAAATTTCATCAAAATTTTGCTGCTATCGGCCATGATATTTGCCGTTTCTAACGCCAAAGACGAGACACTTGAATTTTTTATAAAGACTGGTTCGTGATCTGTGACAACACCGCCACATGCCGTATATTTGGCGAGCAAGTAACCAACTGGGGCTACACGCTTTCAGTGCTTTTCACGCGCCCAGCTGGGGCGGATTCCAAGATTACAGGCGAAGTGAAGTATAACTACTACGAGAGAGATGATTTTAACGTGAAGCTTTTCATAAATGGCAAAAATCACGGAGAGGTCGAGCCAAAAGAGGTCAAAGATAAATTTGGCAGCGAGATGGTAAATACCCTAGATGACGATCAGATACATGCGCTTATCGCCGCACTCAAGGGCTCGCCCAAGATCGAATTTAAAAATTTAGACCAAGATATCTCCATGCAGCTTTCGACCGAGGGCTTTAACGCCGTTTGGCTAAAAATGCGCGAGTGGCAGGGGCTTTTGAAGGAGCAAAGACCGCGCGAGCCAAAGCCAGAGCCCGTGATAAAAAAGGTCAAATTTATAGGCGAGCTGCAAAACGTGACGAGGGACGACCTGAGATTTGAGCAAATTTTTAAAATTTTAAAAAAGCTACCTGAGTCCGAGAAGTGCGATATTTTTGACGGTGACTCGCCGTGGTTTAAAGACGACTCTTTTATGCAGATACAAGAAATAGACGAAAACCGCACGCTAGTGCAAGCCAGATGTCAGATGACCGGATATATCCCAACCGCGTTGGTCGTCGTGGTCATGGACGATGATCTTAGCCAAGTGAGCTTTGTTACGACTGATTTTAACGGCACAGATGAAAACGGCGATCTAAGGCACGAAAGCAAAGTCTGTGGTGGTAGCGAGTGGTATCATAAGACGGCGGTCTGGGATGGTGAGAAATTCGTCGTCGTAGAAGATCGCTTTAGCGGACCTTGCAGTAGCGGTGAAGCAGGCGGAGCGTGGAACTTTCCTATCATCACGGGCAAGGTGGCGGAGTAAATTTAAGCCAGGAGGAAACAAAATGACGCAAGAGGAGTACAAAGCAAAATTCAAAGAAGACGATGCGGTCGGCTGGGACGCGATAGATACGGCGCTAGCTAAAATTTATGACAAGAGTAAAGAGCGCCACTACGCCTCGACGCTGCCGGCCAGGATCGGCGGGGAAGACCACTTAGACGGCGTGAGCATATTTGACTGTGACGAGCAGACGTTTCACCGCCATATCATCAGCTTTGGCATGAGCGAGCTGTATTACGAGCTGGGTAGTGCAGAGAAAGATTTTAGCCGCTGGGGGTTTGAATTTACCATGCGAGTCGTGCCGTTTGCGCTCGATAGGGACGGCAAAAATCCCGACGGTTCAGTGGCGAAAAACGAGCCGTACTGGGTCAATAACGTCATGCTAAACCTCGCAAGATACGTCGATAAAAGCGGGAAATGGTTCGAGGCGTATCACTTTATCCCTGCAAATTCGCCTATTAGACTCGACACCGACACCAAGCTAGTGGGTTTTGCCTTTGCGCCAGACCCGGTGCTAGGCAGCATAGACACGCCAAACGGCGGGGTGGATTTCCTCCAAATGGTCGGCATCACGCAAAGTGAGCTAGACTGGCTACTACAAGATCCAAATACCACGCGCGTAAAGCAGCTCATCGACAAAATGCACGCGGACAACCCGCTACTCATCACCGATCTAACGCGAGCGAGAGAATATGTGTAAATTTAGCTTTAAAGCGTAGGCGGACGCGCCCATGTTTTGCCCTGGAATTTGCCGAGCATTAGCTTGCATAGCTTAAATTTATCGGAGCACGCCTTTCTTGCGTATCCGCTTCAAACTCATCCAAAATCCGCTCACTATAAAAACCACGACCAAAAGTGACGCGACGCAAAAGATAAATTTACCCGCCTCGCCGAAGGTATATCCAGCATGTAAATTTAGCACATTTTTATGCAATAAAAAAGCCCTAGGCATAGCATTTTGCGCGTCGTCATGTCTTGCATGGCGTAAAATTTTACCCTGTCCAGAGTCAATGCTCATCATGCTAAATTTCGTGTCGTCCGCCGCGTCCTTATCGGTGTAGCGAAGGCTGTAAATTTCGCCCTTTGGCGGGATCATCACGTTAAACATCTCGTAGTTTTCGCCGCGCTCTTTTTTAAACAGCTCAAAAACGGCGTCAAGCTCTTTTAGCTTCTTATCGTCCGTTAGCGCAAAGCCCTTAGCCTGCGTAAATTTGGGCGCTTTATAAATTTGCTCCTCGCCAAACGCCCTATTTGTGAGCCTCGCCAGCCACTCGTAGGAAAAATATAGCCCCGTCACGCTTATGACAAAAAGCACCGTCGCCGCGCTCATACCAAGGCTGCCGTGTAGCTGATAAAGCAGCGTGTAGCCTCTGGCGCGTAAATTTATCCTAAACGCGCGGGTAAATTTATGCCTGAAATTTGGATAGTAAATGACGACGCCAGAGACTAAAAGCAAGATGAGCGCGACAGTCGAGACCGCCACGATGTGCTTGCCAATTAGTCTTAAATTTTCATTCCCGCTTAGCCCAAGCCCTAAATTTACGTGTAAATTTAAGATAAGCCCGATAAATTTATTGCCAAAATTTTCGCCCAGCGTCTCGCCCGTGAATGGATCTAAAAAATATGAGTCAAATTTGCCCTCTTTATCGACGCCAGAGATCACGATAGCCGCGTCTTTATCGCTCTTTCGCCCGATAAAGCCAAGATAAAATTCTCCCTTTTGCACGCTAAATTTAGCCAGCACTTCGCTTACTTTCATCTGGCTAGGCAAAGCTGCTTTTACGTGCGAATTTTTGGCATTTAGCGCATCGATGATCTCATCGTGATAGGAGATGATCGCCCCTGTCACGGCGACGATGGCTAGCGGCACGCAGCAAATCAGCGTCAAAATAAGATGCAGATTAAACCAAAATTTATTTTTCTTTAAAAGCCTCAAATTTGCCATCAGAAATTTACATTAAAACCAAGCTGAAATTTCGTCCCATCAACGATGAGCAGGTCGTATCTGCCAGAGCGCGTCGTGACAAATTCGTTGAAAAGATTATAAACGCTAAAATTTATGCTCGCATTTTTGCTTAGTTTGTAGCTCGCACCCGCGTCAAACAGCGCATACGAGCGTATATCCTCGTCGTAGCTTAGGCTATCGCGCGACTTGCTCATGTAGTTTAGCTGTGTCCAGAGATTTAGCTCCTTGCTCGCATCGTAGTCAAGCCCGATTTTTAGGACATGCACGGGTAGGTTATTTAGCGTTTTGCCCTTTTCGCTGCCTGTTTTTTGCTCCGAGTGAGTGTAGGTGTAGCTCGAATTTAGGGCTAAATTTGAGAGAATTTGCCACCCTGATGAGAGCTCGATGCCCTTTATATCAGCCTTGCCGATATTTATCGTATCCCAGATGCCCCTTGCGTAGGTCTTGCCATTATGCACGCACGGCGTACCAGGGCGCGGGACGCAGATACGCTGCGTGCTGATGCCGTCTTTTAGCCTAGTGTAAAAGCCCATGAGCGCAAATTCGAAATTTTCATTATTATTATACGCCACACCAGCTTCGTAGCTCACGCTACTTTCTGGTTTTAGATCGCTCCTGCCTAGCTGCGCGCCCATACCGCCAGCAAATGGCAGTGCAAGCCCGTCGGTGCGCTGCTTGATGTCGGGGGTCGCATAGCCAGTGGAGACGCCGCCTTTAAATGAAAAATTTTCGTTTAAATGATATATCGCGTAGGCGCGTGGAGAGACGTGTCCGCCGTAGTCTTTGTCGTGGTTGTATCTCACGCCAGCGGTCAAATTTAGCCTATCTGTGAGGTAAAACTCATCCTCGCCAAATACCGAAAAATCATGTCTCTTTACATTTGCCCCGTCCGCTGTAGTAGCCTTTTCGTTTAGCTTTTCGTGTCTAAACTGACCGCCAAGGCTTAGGGTGTTTGAGTCAAAAAAATATGTCCCCTTTGAGTTTAGTGTCGTGGTTTTTAACGTCAAATTTTGCTGTCCGTTTTCTTTCATCTTGTCATACGTCAGGTAGCTTTCTAGCAGGAGTTTGTCGTATTTTCCGGTGTGCGCGAGCGAGGCGGTAAAGCCCTTCATCTCCTCGCGCGCGACGTCGTTGTTTGAGCCAGCAACCCCCAGCGTCCTGCCCGCCGTTCTTTTGTATTTATTGGTGATCTTTGCTAGATCAAGCGTGATCTCGTCATTTGGCGTGGCGTTATACATAAATTTGACGCCAAAATTTTCATCGCTGTTTTGCCTGTTGCCATAGCTTAGCGTATCTTCAAATTTCTTAAAATATCTGCCGTAAAGTGCCACGCCAAGCACGTCTGGCACGAGCGCGCCGTTTAGATAAAAGCCCGTTTGAAAGTCGTTTTTTATCTCACTTCGTTTAGCAAATGTATAGTATCCATTTACGTTGCCAGTAAGCTCGTTTGAAAAGCCCTTGGTGATAATATTTATGACGCCTCCCATCGCATCTGAGCCGTATAGTGAGCTCATCGGCCCTCGCACGATTTCGATACGCTCGATCGTGTTTGCGGGCGGGAGAAAATTTTGAGCGCTACCGATCGCGCGAAGCCCTCTATACGCGCTATCGCTGGTCGCAGGGCGGCCGTCTATTAAAATTTTAGTATATTTTTGACCAAGGCCTCTCATCGTGATACCGCGTCTGCTAGCAGCTCCCAGCGTCGCGCCAAAAACGCCCGGAGCGTCTTTTACGACGCTTTCTATATCTTGATGGTTGCGCCTGGCCATCTCTTTTTGCGTGATTACCGAAACGGAAGCGGGCGCGTCTTTGATATTTTGCTCAAAACCCGTCGCGCTCACGACCGTGACCTCATCTAGTCTCACCTCGGTCGGCTCGTCGCCATAAACAAATCCACTCGCCACGCCTAAAAGCGCAAGTGAAATTTTAAGCCCTTTACGCATGAAAACCCCTTATAAAAATTTAAATTTCATTTTACTATAATGAGATAATTATTATCAATACTATCTGAACACCATAGGGATAAAATTCAAACGCTGGAGGGATAAAATGGATTTTAAAGATATTTTAAACGCAGGATCTAATAAAAAATATATCGAACGAGTGTTTGAAGATAGCGACAAAAGGTGCAAGATCGAGCTTTTTGCAAACAGAGACGACATAGGCTACTGTAAGAGCGACATCCTTTGCAACGACCACATAAGGCGTTATCACGAAAAGGGGCTTGAGTACGCATTTTTATTTTTCAACGATACGCTAGATCCCTTGTGCTTCAAAGTCGGTCAAAGCTCTTTCGTATTAAACGGCGGCGAGTTTTGGATAGGCAGAGTAAATAGCGAATTCTCAGGTGTTTTCGAGTATCAAAACAAGCGATACGGCGGGCAATGCATATTTATGGATAAAGCTCTTGCCGATCAGATAGAGGCGTTTAAAAATTTAGACTGTAAAAACGGCATGGCGATAAAAAACCTCAAGGCAGCTCCTATGCAAATTTTGATACTAAAAGAGCTTGCAAGCTCTAAAATTTATGGTGGGAAGATGAGAGAGATCTTCATGGAAGCTAAAATTTTAGAGATGATTTATAGATGCTTTGGTGAGGCTAGGAGTGATGAAAGAGGCGAATTTAGCGCAGATGAGATCAAAATTTTAAACAAAGCACGGCAAATTTTACTAAGCGACCTGCAAAATCCTCCGTCAATAAAAGAGCTCGCACGCCTTTGCGCGACAAATGAATTTAAGCTAAAAATAAACTTCAAAAAGCACTTTGGAACGACCATTTATGCACTTTTGGCAAACGAGCGACTGGGCGTTGCAAAAGAGCTTTTAAACCAAAACGACATCAGTGTAAAAGAGGCGGCAAATATGGTCGGATACGTGAGTGCACCGCACTTTGCTAAAATCTTTAAAGCAAAATTCGGCATACTGCCAAACGAGCTTTTAAAGCAAAGGAATTACTACGAGATGGCCTCGTCATCTACGTCGTTTTGAATGAAAGAGCCCTTTAAAACTATCCTAAATACCGCTCCGTCGTTTGTATTTTGCACACTCAAAGAGCCGCCCAGCCTCTCTTTTACGATCGTATTTGCGATGTATAGGCCTATGCCCGTGCCTTTGTCTTTTTTGGTGGTGAAATAAGGATCGAAAATTTTCTGCATTATCGCGGCGTCAATGCCGCCGGCGTTATCTTCGATCTGTATTAAAATTTCATCCTCTTTTTTCGTGGCGGTTATCTTTATGAGCCCGTTTTTAAGGGCTCTTTCGTCGATAGCGTCTTTTGCATTTATGAGGATATTCATCAAAACTTGTGAGAATTCGTTCTTGTTTGCAAGGATGAAAATATCCTCCGCGCAGGATACTTCTAGCCTTATGTGGCTGTGCTCGATGATCGCACCGATGATGCCCAGGATGTCCTCTACCGCGCTTTTTACGCTAAATTCTCTCTTTGCATCGTCCTTTTTATAAAAATTCCTGAAATTTTCTACCGTGCTCGTCATAAATTCTATCTGGCGGAGCGAATTTTCGACCGCCTCGTAAAAGCTCTCGTCGCTCATCTTGTTTTTTCTCTTAAAGGCTCTTAAATTTTGCAGTATCAAGGAAAGTCTCGTAAGCGGCTGCCTCCACTGATGAGCGATGTTGCCGATGAGCTCGCCAAGCTCGGCAAATTTGTTTTGATTTTGCAAGAGCCTATCTTTTTGAGCGATCTCAAGCGTCTTTAGAGTGATCGTGTTGTCTAAATTTGTAGCCAGCTCGCCAAGCTCGTCGGCACGCTTAGCGACTGCGGCAAAGATCCCTCTGATAGGCCTCGTCAAAACGAAGGTGAAAATGACCGACATAATGGTCGCAAAAATGAGGATGGAGGCTATCATTTTGTTGTTTTCCATGTCGTTTAGGCTAGGTTTCGAGCCCTCCATAACAAGGTAAAATTTTTGCTTGCCGATGAAAAACGGCTGAACAAATACGTTTTCATATATGAAACCGTCCGCACCGGAGCGATAAATTTCGCCCGCAAGCTCCTTTTTAAAGTCATCTTCTATCTTTCTTTTGTCGGCGTAAAGCGACCAGTCGAATTTAGGATCTTTATGCTTTATGTAATACCCCTCGCTATCGATCAAAAACACATCGTAGATCATCGACATCGTGAGACTATCGATAAAGCCATCCATAAAGGCGTCTATAACGAGCTCGCCTTTAAATTCATCGTCCGCGTATATCGGTACCTCAAGCCTGAGAGATGGTCTTTTAAATTTCTTGTCAAGCCTGAAATTTAAGGCTATCTCTCCCTCTTTCGCCTTATTTGAGTGAAATTCCTCTTTGAATTTTGAAATTTTATAAGCTTCGTATCCTTCGCTCGTTCGCTCATACCCTAAAATTTCATGTCCGGTTTTGCTGACATAGACGATACGCGTATAGTCTTTATTGGCCTGCATGATCGCTGAAAACAGCAGATTTAGATAATCTTGATCGCCGCTTACGCACTCTAAAAATTTTTTATCCGCCGCTACGGCTTTTATCGCGCCCTCTTTGGATTTTAGATAGGCCTGAGCTTTCATTATCTTGTCGCTGCTTTGCATCGAGATTTCGCGCTCGAATTTTTTGTAGTTTAGATCGTATGAAAAGTAGATATGGATGCCGATTATCGAGGCCATCAAGATCACCGTAAATACGATATACGAGACGAAGAGCTTGATACTGAAATTTCTTTTTTGGTCGGAGAGTTTTTTAAATTCGATCATATTTTTCTATCTTGTATCCTATGTTTCTTACGTTGATGATGAAATTTTCGCCCAGTTTTTCTCTGATCTTTTTTATCTGCGTCCTTAGAGTATTGTCGCAGACGTCCTTATCCTCCCAAACGTAATCCTTTATCACCTCGGGGCTCATCGTAAGCCCGATATTTTTTACCAAAATATATAAGAGCTTCTTTTCTTGTTTATTCAGCTCGACCGGCGCGCCATCGCAAAAGAGCGTCATATTGGCGACGTTAAAACTATAAGATCGCGTTATCTTCACCATGTCGTGATCGGCGTTTTTATAAAGTATGTTGTTTATCCTGATCTCAAGCTCTTCTAGCATGAAGGGCTTTTTGATATAGTCGTTGCAACCTAGATCAAAGCCTTGCTTGACGTGCTCAAGATCACTTTGCGCGGTGACGTAAATGACCGGAGTATCGATGCCCTCTTTTCTGATCGCTTTTAGGGTCTCAAAGCCGTTTAAGATGGGCGTATTTATATCAAATAAAAATATGTCGAAATTTGACAAAACGGCATTGTCTAAAAGCTCCTGTCCGTTAGCGTAAAATTCTAGCTCGTGCCCCTCAAGCTCGAAGTAGTTTTTCAGCTGATCGCAGATGATTTGATCATCTTCAAGAAGAAGTATTTTCATGCCCCGCTCCTAGCCTCTTTTTAGTAAAAATTTTAGCACATTTTTTACTAGCCATATTATAGATAGTAAAAGTGCTTTAAAAGTGCTCGGCGAAATTTGAGTGAGGCACTTTTAAAGCACTTTGATATTTTAATATTTCGATAATAAATTTTCACAAGGAGGAACAGATGAAAAATATGGCTTTAAGATGCTTTCTTGGCGCTTTATTTTTGATCGCATCTCCTCTTTTTGGGGCGCAGAGCATGGACGCTCCGAAAGAAAAGATGCAGGTTCAAAGCGTCGAAGGCGGCGATAGCTGCGTCAAATGCCATGAGGGTATCGAGCCCATCAGAGATGCGAAGTCGGACATGATGGCGCAAATTCTCGCCATGGGGCAGGCATTTAACGACAGCGGAGGCTGTGCGGTGTGCCACGGTGGCGATCCGGACAAAGGCACTTTCGAGGAGGCTCACAAGGGTGCTCCTGCAGCTCATCCGGGCGGACTAAAGGATTTCGTAAGAGACCCGGGCTCTATTTGGATAGCAGATAAGACCTGTGGGATGTGTCACGCAGATACGCTAGCAAACGTTCAAAAGTCCTTGATGATGACCGAGGCTGGCAAAATTCAAGGAAATTTACACTCCTGGGGAAGCCAAAAATCTCAAAAAGTCATATACGGTAACCACGCCGTAAAGGACGAGGACGGTAAAGAGCCCGCGTGGGGCACGAAAGAATACAAAGACTACATGGTGCGCCTAATCGACAAATACCCAAATCAGTTCCCGACCGAGTTAAAGCAAATCCCACTTGCGCCTCAGGGGGCGGATGATTTTAAAGGCAAGAGCGAAGATGAAATTTCATATATGGCCTCGCTCACCTATCAGCGCTCGGGCTGCCAGGCCTGTCACGTGGGCGTAAGGGGCAGGAAGATAAGGGGCGATTGGCGAGGTATGGGATGCTCGGCCTGTCATATACCTTACGGCATAGAGGCGTTTTACGAGGGCAAAGACCCGACCATCGACAAGAGCGAAAAAGGGCACTTGCTGACTCACCAAATGCAATCAAGCAGAGAGGTCAAGGTAAAAACCGCAAAGGGCGTAGAATTTAGCGGTATCCATCCGGTTACCTGCGGCAGTTGCCACAGCGGCGGCAAGAGGATCGGCGTATCTTATCTTGGACTCATGGAGCAGCCTTACGGCACGCCGTTTAAAGACGGAGTCAAAGACCAAGACGCATATCACGGCTCAAAGTATAAACACATCAAAGAAGACCTGCACTTTGAAGCGGGCATGACCTGCCAAGACTGCCACACTTCGATCGACGTGCATGGCGACGGAACGATATTTGGAACGACCTTGGCGCAAGTGGAGATCGAGTGCTCCGACTGCCACGGCACGAATGATAAATTCCCGTGGGAGTTAAGGCTAGGATATGGCGAGAATTTCAAGATCAAAACATCTGACAAGCCAAGAGGTCTGGCTCAAAATTTACAAGATTGGATGAAACAAGGAACGGTCTATGACAAAGAGGGCGGATATCTACTCTCTGCAAGGGGCAATCCTCTAGGCAACGTCGTAAAAGTAAAGGGCGAAACTAAGGTCATCGCTCACCTTGCAAGCGGAAAAGACCTTGAAGTGCCGCTCGTAAAAAATCAGGTCCAAAAGAAAATTTGCAAGTCAAAAGCCGCCTATGTCGCGATGAATGATGTAAAAGCTCATATGAATCAAATGGAGTGCTACACCTGCCACGCTACTTGGGCGCCGCAATGCTACGGCTGCCACGTAAAGATGGACTATGGCTCCGGCAAAACCAAAACCGACTGGATAGCCTCGGCTTCAACCCACTTTGCAAACGGCGAAACGAGCGAATCTACTATCGGGGCTAAGGGCAATCAACTCTTTGGAACATTTAGTCAGTCAAGGACATACACCAGGTGGGAAAACCCTGCTCTTGGCGTAAATGGCGAAGGTCTCATAACCCCGATAATCCCGGGCTGCCAAGTCATTTACAGCATCATAGGACCTGACGGCAAAACGGTCACGCTAAACAAACGCGCAAAAGTCGCCGACGACGGAGCTATGCTACCGCCTGACATGTCGCCTACTCAGCCACACACTATAAGTAAGGTCGCAAGGACTTGCGAGTCGTGCCACTCCGACCCTAAAGCCATAGGATATGGTATAAATGACGGGCAGTATATGACGGATGCGGATAAAGACTTGCACCTGGATATCCAAGATCTGCGCACGAAAGAATTTGCGACCGAGCACACGGCGCTTCAGTTAAAAGGTATCGAGGGGCTAAACTACGACTTATCGCAAGTCGTTACCAGAGACGGCAAGCTGCTTCAATCAGTCGGCACTCACTGGCCAGACGCCAGAGCGCTTGACAAGGCACAAAGAGACAAGATCGAAAAAGTGGGCGTTTGCATAGGATGTCACCAAAATATGTCTAAAAAGGAAATTTGGGACAACCTCAGCACGAACAAGACCTTAAACGCCGACGAGCACGTCCAAAAGATGAACGAGCTGGCCACCAAAGCCACCAAGGTCAAAAAATAATGTAAAGGGAGCCGTGCGCTCCCTTTTTCAAGGAAAGAGATATGAAGCTAAATTTAGGCGTATTACCGGTTTTGCTAGCCATTTTGATAGCGGGCTGCAACGACGTTAAAGCAACACAGCAAACCACGAAGCAGGCGGATCAGCTCGTAAAACAAAAGCCCGTCATCTACGATAAAAATGACGCCGTCATAAACGAGGTCTTTAAAGACGTAGCCAAAATAGCGCCGTCTGATAAGCCAATGATAATCATCTTTGGCACGAATACCGATCCCTACACCGACAAGCTAAAGTCCGACATAAACGCATCGACGCAGCTTAAAGAAAAGCTGAAAAACGAATTTTCGTCGTATTATCTAAGGGCACATAAAAATTTAAATCATAAATTTTACCACGACGGCGAGTTTATGGACGTAGATACGAAGACGCTACTATCTATCTACGCTATCGACGCGACTCCTAGTATCATCTTTTGCGACAAAAGAGGCAAAACCATCCTGATCGTGCCGGGATACATGCCGCCAAAGCAGTTTTTACAGACTATGAATTTCATCAAAAGTGGCATATGGGAAGGCAAGAATAGGAAAAACGGCGAAATTTACGAGGCGCTAAGGCAATACTACATAAAAAACGGCATCGACGTGACTAAAAAGGCGGACAGATGAGAGCTCTTGCGCTTTTTCTCGCGTCGCTTTGTCTTGCCTTTTGCGCCGATATGCAAAATTTAACGAGGCTTGCTGCGGACGGTAAAGGCATGGTCTTGATATTTGAGAGCAAAGACTGCGGCTACTGCGAAATTTTAAAAAATGATTTTGAAAAGGACGAACGCTTACTAAATTTGGTGGGTGATTTTAATATCTATCGTATTGACATAAACGAGGACAAAAGCTACATCTTTGCAAACGATAAAAGGGCCAAGAGCACGAAGGAGTTAAAATACTATCTTTACGTAAATTCCGCGCCTTGCGTCATGATCTTTGATAAAGATTACAACAAAATTTTCGCGTTTCAAGGCTATGCCGATCCGCAGCAGATGAGTGTTTTTATGAAATTCGCAAAAGGGCTCAATGAGGGTAAATACAAAGCTAGCCAATGGCAAAAATTTTTGAGCGAAAACGGAGTGATGTAAAACAATAAATACCCACTAGAGTGCTAAAATTTGGCTTTACCAACTTTTACGATCACCTGACATGCGCTGATTTTAGTAGCTTTGTACAAGCGGGTGCATAAATTTAGCCGATTCTCACTCTGCCTTTTAGGCGCTTCAAACTCATCAAAAATCCGCTTACGATAAAAACTACGACCAAAAGAGATGCGACGCAAAAGATAAATCTATCCGCCTCGCCAAAGCTGCGTCCCGTGTGTAAATTTAACATCGTTTTTCGTAGCCAAAGGGCGTCTTTACCGCCGCTACTAGCTCGCACGTGCTTTAAAAGTGCGCCGTTTCTTGCGTCTATCAAAATCTCACCTACGTTTTCTTTGTCGGTTTCATTTAACGGCACGTAAAAGATCCTAAATTTGCCCTCTCCTTGCATAAATAGGCTAAATTCCTCGAAATTTTCGCCGACTTCGCTTCTAAAAATTCGCTCCACCCTGTCAAATTCGCCCAAATTTAGCTGTGCGACCTTTTTCGCCTCGGGCGGGACGAAGTCGCTTTTTGGCGCGGACAGATCAAAAACGCCGTTTATGAAATTTGACGCCGTGCGCGAGCTGAGATAAACGCCGCTTAACATCACTAAAACGAGTACCGCCGAAGCGTAAATGCCAAGCGAGCCGTGAAGTTTGTATAAATTTTTGCCGATGAAAAGCCTCGCATTGCGCCTAAAAAATGGAAAATATAGCCAGATGCCAGAAAGTGCTAGCAAAAACAAAGCCAGTGTGGCGAGTAGCACGACGTTTTCGCCAAGCGTGGCTAGCTCGCCGTTTATCAGTCCAAGAGCTAAATTTACGTGCAAATTTACGAGAATTTTCTCAAATTTATCGCCCGCGTCCGCACCGATCATCTCGCCCGTGTAAGGATCTATCAAAAAAGCGTCGAAATTTGCGTCATAAACGTCGGCGGCTAAATTTAAGCCATTTCTAACGAGCAAAATTTTAAAAGAAAAATCCCTGTTTTTCTCGCCGAAGCGGTTTAAAATTTCTGAAATTTTTGGCGGATCGCTGACGCCTCGGGCTAAATTTAGCGTCAAATTTTTGCGGTTTAAGCCCTCTGAAATCTCATCCGCGTATGAAAGTAGCGCGCCCGAGATCGCCACCACCAAAAGCGGCAGCGAAAAGACGAGAGCTAGGATAAGATGAGCGTTAAAGCAAAATTTACCGCGTTTAAAGATCCGTCTCACGCCCACCCTTTAAATTTAGAAATTTACGTTAAAGCCAAGCTGGAATTTGCGTCCGTCCGTCACGATCGCTTTGACCGGCTTTTGATCTATGAGTTTTTTATCGAAAAGATTATAGACGCTAAAATTTATACTCGCGTTTTTGGTGATTTTATAATTCACCCCGATATCGGTCAATGTGTAAGAATTCGTGCTTAAATTTACGCCGTTTTTGATCTTGCCTATGTAATCGACCTGCGCCCAGAAATTTAGCTCTTTATTAAAGTCGTAATCAAGCCCTGTTTTTAGCATATGACGTGGCAGATCGTTTAGAGATTTACCCTCGTTGGAGCCACTTTTTTGCTTTGACTGTGTATAGGTGTAGTTGGTGTGAAGGGCTAAATTTGAGAGGATGTCCCAGTCTGCGGTGAGCTCGACGCCGTTTATCTCGGATTTGCCGACATTTACCTTTTCATAGATAGAAAAATAGGTCTTGCCTTTGTAGGTGCAAGTCCAAGTAGAGGGATTAAAGAAATTCGCCCCACTTCCCCAGCCACCGCACAATACGGCGTCGTCGATCTTGTCTTTAAAGTCGGTATGAAACGCCATCGCCGAAAATTTTAAATTTTGATTGTTGTCAAATGAAAATCCTGCTTCGTAATTCACGCTACTTTCTGGCTTTAAGCTACTCCTGCCCAGCCTTATACCGCGTCCTTGATTGATCGGTATCGTTATGCCATCGGCTCTATCGTCGATATTTGGCGTAGAGTATCCGGCTGAAACGCCGCCTTTGAGCGAGAAGTTATCATTTATATGATAGACGACATACCCGCGCGGCGCAACGTGCCCGCCGTAGTCTTTGTCGTGATTGTATCTTAGTCCTGCTAGCAAGGTTAGTGCGTCAGTGACGTAAAATTCATCCTCGCCAAACACGGAAAAATCCCAGCGCGATAGACTATTGTCATCAACGAGGCTTTTTGACTTTTGTTTGTAGTCGATCTTTTCATGACGATACTGCACGCCAAGAGTCAAGGTGTTCGAGTCGAAAAAATACGAGCCCTGAGAGTTAAAAACGCTGGAACGCAGCTTTATGTCGTTTTGCGCGCGGTCGGAGTCTGATTTTGCGAGGTCTTGCATGATGTAGGTGAAGAGCCGACTTGTCGTTGCATCTGCCGCTGTGAGAGAGTGAAATTTGCGTATTTTCGTCGTTTTCGTGCGACTTGTAGCCAAGGTATGACGTCCTACCGACCGTCCTTGTGTTTATGCCTTTTGCGCGTTTTAGATCAAGTATCAGCGCATCGTCGTCAGTTACGTTATAAATGAGCTTTGCGCCGTAGTTTTGTTCGGAATTTTTTGGATTTTCGTAGTCGTATTTGTCCTCAAATTTATGAAAATATCTGCCGTAAAGCGAAAAGCCCAAGACATCGGGGATCAGCGCGCCGCTTAAATAGATGCCCGTGGAGTAGTCGTTGCCTATGTCTTTATGCTTTGCTAGCGTGTAGTAGCTATTTATGTTGCCTGTAAATTCGTTTGAAAAGCCCTTGGTGATGATCTTGATGACGCCACTCATCGCGTCAGTGCCGATGAGCTCGCTCACCTAGCCTCCGAGACCTCTACCCTTTGGATAGCGTTTGCAGGTGACAAGAAGCCCTGAATCCCGCCCTGCGAGCCAAAGCCCGGAAAGCCGCTTTCGTTTGAGACCTAGCGACCGTCTATCAAAATTTTAGTATATTTTGAGTCCATGCCGCGCATCCTGATGTCGCTTTTGCCTTTCACCTAGCTGTTTCTAGGTGCGGCAAATACGCCCGGAGATCCTTTACGATGTCCGCTAAGTCTTTGTGATTTTTCTTTTCAATCTCTTTTTGGTTGATGACCGAGATAGATGCGGGCGCGTCTTTGATATTTTGCGCGAAACCGGTCGCACTGACGACCACCTCATCAAGCTTGACGTCCTTTACTTCGTCGGCTAAAAGGTAGCCGCTAAAGACATGTGAAATTTACGCATTTTTTGCCTTTAGTTTAAATTTGATTAGAAATTATAATTCACAAAATATTAATCTTTTATAAAATAATGAGACATATTATTAATATCGTTAAATATTTTCTAAGCCTTATGGCTTCCTTGATTTTTGGTAGCAATAGCGTCTAAACATTGATACCTTTTGAAACAAAGTCTAAATTTTTATTTACTTTAAAATTCTAATAATACAAGATTATACTTTTTTAATTTTAGCGCAGTATAATTGTTTAAATTTCATTATAGAAAGGAAATTAATGTCAGTAAAGCAAGAAAGACGGGATTTTATCGGTCTTGCGTTCGGTGCGGTCGCGGCTGTAGGCGGCGCACTCTCGCTGGTAGCCGTTAAAAAGACTTGGGATCCGCTTCCTAGCGTGAAAGCGGCGGGTTTTACGACGGTCGATCTAAGCCCGATGAAAGAGGGGGAGATGAGACAGGTCGAATGGCGCAAAAAGCCTATTTTCATCCTGAAAAAGAGCACGAGCATGGCTGCAAACGACAAGCGCGATGTCGTCGTCGGCGACGCTAGATATATCGTCGTCATCGGACTTTGCACACACCTAGGCTGTATCCCCGAGTATAAAGCCAGCAAGCAAGAATTCATCTGCGCCTGTCACGGCGGTATATTCAATGTCGATGGGATTCAGACCTACGGACCGCCGCCAAGGCCGCTTGACATACCTCCATTCAAGATAGACGGCACAAAGCTCGTTTTGGGCGAAACTAGCCCCGAATACGAAAAACTCGTAGCAAAAGCATAGGAGGCAAAGATGGCACAAATTCATAAATCAAGCGGCGTCATCGACTGGCTGGATCAAAGACTGGCATTTACCAAGCTGATGAAAGTGCTCGTCAGCGAGTACTGGATACCAAAAAACATAAATTTCCTTTGGGCGATGGGTGTTATCCTAACGACACTCTTTTTGTTACTTATCGTTACAGGCTTCTTACTTTTGATGTATTATAAACCGGATGTAAATTTAGCATTCGACAGTGTGAACTATACCATAATGCAAGAGGTCGAATACGGCTGGCTGTGGCGACATATACACGCGATCTCGGCATCGGTCGTCTTTCTCATAATGTATATCCACCTTCTTACCGGACTTTACTACGGCTCATATAAAAGAGGCCGCGAGGTCATCTGGATAAGCGGCATGGTGCTTTTCATCTGTTTTTCAGCCGAGGCCTTTAGCGGATATATGCTGCCATGGGGACAGATGAGCTACTGGGCGGCGACTGTGATCACTCAGCTGTTTGGCGGCGTGCCTGTCATCGGCGATGCGCTGGTCGAATGGATACGCGGAGACTACGCGGTAGGCGACTCTACGCTGACACGATTTTTCATGCTTCATGTGTGCTTGCTGCCGTTAGTCACGATAGTGGTTTTAGTCATCCACTTTTACTCGCTTCGCGTCCCGCACGTAAATAACCTAGACAGCGAGGAGATCGACTTTGAGCTAGAAGCTAACGAATACCTAAACGGCGACAGGAGCAAAGCCAAGGTCATACCGTTTTGGCCGGGCTTTTTGGCTAAAGACTTTATGTATGTCTCGTTTTTCATGATATTTTTCATATACCTTGTGTGCTATCACTTCAACTTTGCGATGGATCCGATAAATTTTGAGCCGGCAAACGCGCTCAAAACTCCGCCGCACATCTACCCTGAGTGGTATTTCCTCTGGCAATATGAAATTTTACGCGGATTTTTCTTTGACATACTTGGAATTTCAGCCTACAATATCGGTCTGATGGCATTTGCCTTTGCAGGAGTGGCGTTCATGCTGATCCCGCTACTCGATCGAAGCGACGTCGTAGCTCCGGCACATCGCCGCCCGCTATTTTTCGTATGGTTTTGGGTGCTAGTCATCGACCTCATCGTGCTTTCTATCTACGGCAAGCTACCTACCGGCGGCATCAGCGACTGGATAGGATTTTTCTCGTCGCTACTATTTTTGTTTTTATTCATCGTCGCCTTGCCTGCGATCACTATACTTGAAAGAAAAAGGGGATAATTATGAAAGAGCTTAAAATTTTTGCCATAGTTGTCGTCCTTTCGGGAGTTTTATACTGGGGTATCGAGCCTTACGCTCACAGCAAGCTTCATCCGCATACTGCTGCCGCCGAATACAACTTCTCGGCAGAAGATACCGACTACGCGAAGCATTTTTTAGAGGAAAAGATAAAGGCGCTTGACGAGGCTAAAAAAAGCGGCAATGAAAATTCCGTGCAAGCGGCACAAAAAGATGTCGATACCGCACAGAAAATTTTAGATGATTACACCGTATTTTGGGCCGATATAAACGCGATCGATCTAAACAAGGGCGACGCGGCCAAAGGTGCCGAGACATTTACGGCCGGAGGCTGTGTGGGCTGTCACGGGGTAGAGGTCGCGGGCATGCCTGCGCCTATGGATAACGAGACGGCCAGCCAGACATTTGGCGTAGTGCCACCAGATCTTAGCACTGCGGGTAAAATTTACGACGATAAATTCTTAGCCGCACTCATCAAAAATCCTACGATGGCGCTTAAACTGGCTCATAAATTTAACGACGAAAAGCCTTTCCCTATGACTGCATTTTTCGGAGCCGGCGGCGAGGATATGAACAAAGAGATAGCCGATATCGTGGCCTATCTAAAGTCTGTTTCCGCAGAGTATGAGAAGCAACACGGTGCTATAAGCGACGCAAAGCTCTTTGAGGACGCATGCCAAAGATGTCACGATATGAAATACGACAAAAAATACGCCCTTAGCAATAAGGTGAATTTAGCCGCCTACATGGGCTCTAACCCTCCCGATCTTTCGATGATGATCCGCTCTAAGAACTCGGATAACTACCTGGCTAAATTCATCAACGACACGCAAAAGATGCTACCGGGCACCTCTATGCCGCGTGTGGGTCTGGATAAAGCCGCTGAGGACCAGATCGTATCCTACATACAAAAAGTGGGTGATAGCAAGAAGGATGAGCGCGAGAGCCTCGGAATTTACGTAATGATCTACTTTTTCATACTTGGAATTTTCGCTTGGCTTTGGAAGCGTAAAGTCTGGAGCGAGCTTCACTAAAATTTTACGGCTTGTCTTAAGGGGCAAGCCGTGAGATACATAGTGTTACCAGATTTTGAAGGGTCCTGTTTAGATGCCTTTAAAGAAACGCTTCATAAAATTTGACTACGCTAGAGTGCTTAAAATTTTAAAAAATCAACAATCCGCTAAAACAAAGCCGCACTTTCCAGCTCTTTTCCAAGCTCGGTGCTAAATTTCTCATCGGCGCTTATCTTTTCTGCGATCCTACCCTCATCAAGCAAAATGATCTCATCGCAAAATATCCTAGCAAGCGCGACGTCATGCGTGATAAAAAGAAACGACAGCTCGTTTTTGAGAGCCAAAAGTAGCTGTAAAATTTGTATCCTAAGCGTCAGATCGAGGTTTGAAAGCGTCTCGTCGAGTATCAAAATTTTAGGCTTTATCGCTAGGGCGCGAGCCAGACAAACGCGCTGGATCTGCCCTCCGCTGAGGCTCGTGGCTTTACGCTGCAAAAATCTCGGCTCAAGCTGCACGAAGCTAAGCATCTCAAGCACGCGCGTCTTGATCTCTTGCGCGCTAAATTCGCCAAGATACATAAGCGGCTCTTTTATCACGTCAAACACGCTTGAAGCGGGATTTACTGAACTTAGTGGGTCTTGAAAGACGATTTGCACGTTTTTGTAAAGCTCTCTTCTGCTTGCCAGCGTATCGACACGTAGCTTTTCACCGAAAATCTTAACCTCGCCAAAGCTAGGGCGCATCAGCCCCATGATGATGTTTGCCAGCGTGCTTTTGCCACATCCCGATCTGCCAAGTAGCCCGAGCGCGCGGTTTTTACGCAGGCTAAAGCTAACGTTTTTTAAAATTTCACTCTCTTTTTTGCCGCCAAAGAGCGTATAGCTGGCGTAGGAGTGACTTAGGCCCGATATCTCGATAGCAGTCGGTGCGTCTAAATTTACGTTTGCTTTGGCACCGGCTGAGGCAGGAGTAAATTTCATCAGGTATTCAAAGGCTCCCACCAGCTCGCGACTGGCAGGGTGAGTCGGATGCTCAAAAATTTCTCTCGTATCGCCGCTTTCTACGATGCGCCCTTCGCTCATCACGGCAAGTCGATCGGCCACTTTCGCCACCACGCCAAAATCATGCGTGACAAGCAACATGCCGATATTTCGCTCTTTGACTAGCCGCTTTAAAAGCTCTAAAATTTTATCTTGCGTCAGCAGATCAAGATCGGTCGTAGGCTCGTCGGCTATTATAAATCTAGGAGAGGCCAGCAGTGCGAGCGCTATCATGGCGCGCTGGAGCATACCCCCGCTCATCTGGAAAGGATACATATCATAAACTAGCTCCCCAAGCCCGACATCAGTAAGCGTACTTATTATGAGCTCTTTAAAATTTCGATCCGCTCTGCCGACCGCTTTTAGCGAGTGAAGTGCATGAGTACCGATGGTGAGGATAGGGTTGAAGGCTGTTTTTGGGTTTTGCATGATGATAGAGATAGGGCGTAGGCGCATATCGCGGCTATTTAGCTTGGTGCCGTTATATAAAATTTCGCCGCTCGTTTTTTTGAGCGTAGCGGGTAAAAAGCCAAGCACGGACATCGCGCTTAGTGTCTTTCCGCTGCCACTCTTGCCCACAAGGGCTAAAATTTCGCCCTGACCTAGCTTAAAGCTCACGCCCTTCACCAGCTCATGCTCGCCATTAGTTATGTTTAAATTTTTAAGTTCGAGCGTATTCATCGCAAACCTCTAAATTTCGCCCCGCATCAAGCTTGTCGCGAAGATGATCGCCTATGATGTTAAAGCTAGCCACGCATAAAAACAGCGCCACGCCAGGATAGAGCATGAGCTCTGAGTGAGTGAATATAAAGTCCTTTGCATCGCTTATCATTATGCCCCACTCGGCCTTTGGTGCGCGCACGCCAAGCCCAAGGAAGCTAAGGGCCGAGATATGAAGCATGATGTGTCCGATGTCTAGTGTGCCAAGTATCACGCACTGTGAAAGTATCGGGCGCAGCATATTTTTCTTAAAATTTACAGTCTCGCTCGCGCCGCTGATACGTGTTATGAGGATGTATTCTTTGTTTTTTAAAGACAGCACGACAGATCGCACCATCCTAGCGTACCATGCCCAGTGCGATACGGCGATCGCGATGATGACGTTTATGAGCCCGGTGCCTAAAACGCCCACCAAAAACAGCGCCAAAACGATAGTCGGAACGCTAAAAAACACATCGCAGATCCTCATCAACACCTGATCTACCCTGCCACCCGCAAAGCCGCTGATGGCGCCCACTAGCACGCCTATTAAAAGGATCAGCCCAAGCGTAGCGAACGTCGAGCCAAGAGAGACGCTAGAGCCGTAAAGAAGCCTAGAGAACACATCTCTACCAAGGTGATCGGTGCCTAAAATATGCTCGCTGCAAACGGGCGTAAATTTAGCCGACAAATCGATCGCCTCCGGATCATAAGGTGCGATGACGGGCGCTAATACGCAAAATATCACCATCAAAGCCGCCACTACGAAAGCAAGCTTTAAAACAAGCCCTTTCATACCGCAAGCCTCACGCGAGGGTCGATGTATGCGTAGATTATGTCGGTTATGAGGTTGCTTACTATAAACACCAGCGCCATGAAAAGGATGAAGCTTTGGATGACCGGATAGTCGTTGTTTATGATAGCAGCGACCGTGTATCTACCTATGCCCGCGTATGCAAAGACGTTTTCGATCACCATCGCAGAGCCCACGAGCTCGCCAAGGTGCATGCCAAGAGCCGTGACGATAGGTATGAGCGCGTTTTTCAGAACGTAATGGACGATGACTTGAAATTTGGCAATGCCGCGCATATTTGCGTATAAAACATGCCTTGAATGCATGAGCTCGAGCATATTTGTGCGTATGAGCCGCGCATTTATGGCTATACTCATGAACGAGATCGCAAAGGCAGGCATGATGATATGGCTAAGCCCACCCGTGCCAAACGGAGGCAAAATTTTAAATTTCACCGAAAAAACGCTGATTAGTATGAGCGCCAGCCAAAAATTCGGCGTGCTCACGCCCAAAAACGATATGAACCTCACGATATGATCGACCCATTTGTCCTTATAAAGCGCGGACAAAATTCCAAGCGGCAAAGAGACCGCGACCGTAAGAAGCAAAGCAAAGCCGATCAGCTTTAGCGTGTTTGGCAGATAATACGCCATATCCGCACTTACCTGCGAGCCCGTGATATACGAGCGTCCAAAGTCAAGCGTGAGCGCCTTTTTAAGCCATAAGAGGTATTGCTGTAAGAGCGGTTTATCTAGCCCTAGCACCTCTTTGGCGTGGGCTAGAGCTTGATCGCTTGGTGAGATACCAGAAGCGTTTAGATAGCTCATCGCCGCGTCAGTACCGTTTAGACGAAGTATCAAAAATATAAAAACCGACACCACCAAGAGCATCGGCACGATATAGGCAGTCCGTCTAAAGATATAGCTTTTCATTTAGGATAAATTTCGTTGAACGGATAGTGATTTTGAAAGATACTAGTCCTTGCTCCGCCTACTTTATCGTTTGATATCCAGATCATGCTCTCATGTGAGATAGGCAGATACACAGCCTCGTCATGAAGCCTTGTAAGGACGTTTTTTATAAGCGAGCCTTTTTTGCTCTCATCGAAGGTCTTTAAAATTTCACTTATATTTTCATCTATCCAAGCTTTGTCTTTTAGTCCAAGCTGAGCTTGATAGTCCGCGTGAGAAGGCAGTCTCATCGAGGCTAGAAACATCACAGGATCGTAGGGCACGCCCCAAGTGGAGTTAAATATCATGCCAAAATCGCCGCTGCGTTGCTTTTTATAAAATATCGTAGATTCGTCGGCCTTTAGCTGTAAATTTACGCCGATTTGCTTTAGCTCGGCTTGCAAAATTTCACCGATGCTCTTAAACGTGGCGTTAGTACCGATATAAACCAGCTCGATCTTAAGCTCCTTGCCGTCTTTGTATCTTATGCCGTCTTTGCCCATTTCCCAGCCGTCTTTTTGCAAAATTTCATTTGCGGCCTTTTTGTCGAATTTATACGGCTTAAGCTCTATGTCGCAATACGGTAGCTTGCTGTAAAATAAGGCGTCAGCGCTCTTTTGAACGCCAAAAAATATGGAATTTGCGATCGCGTTTTTATCTACGGCTAAATTTAGCGCCTCTCTCACGGCAAGATCGTTTGTCGGAGATTTATTAGAATTTAGCGCCAAAACTAGTGTGTTCATAGGCTCCGAGACCTTGACCTCGTAGCTTTTTTTGAGCTCGTTTATCATATCAAAAGAGATCTGCCCGTTGCCGTAGATGAGATCGACCTCACCCGTCTGAAGCGCGACGACCTTTGTGTTTGGATCGGGTATCACCTTTGCGACTATCTCGTCAAATTTTGGCTTTTGGCCCCAGTAGTTTTCATTTTTTACGAAAATATCGTTTATGCCAAGCTTGGTAGAAGCCAGCTTCCACGCACCAGTGCCCACGGGAGCGATGATACCGTCTTTCGTGCTATTAGCATCCTTCATCGCTAAAGGCGAGATGAATCTAAACGGACGCACCAAAGAGAGCTCCTTTAACGTCGGCTCATAGGCGTTTTGCAGGTGCAAGGCGATGGTTTTATCGTCTATTATCTCACAGTCTTTTAAGATATTTGCAAGCTCCAGCCATTTGTGTCGGTCGCGATTTGCCAGTATCGCGTCAAAATTTAGCTTTACAGCCTTTGCGTCAAAGCTCACTCCATCGCTAAATTTAACCCCTTCTCGTAGCGTGAAAACGTATGTTTTGCCCTCATCGGCGATCCTCCAGCTAACGGCTAGCTTAGACACTATTTTGCCATCCTCGTTATACTCGACCAGGCTCTCATAAAGCATATCTTGCGCCCACATCTCATTTGGCGAGTAGAGATGCGGATTTAGCGGGCCTACATTTTTGGACGTAGCAAAATTCAGCGTATTTTTAGCATTCGCAAAAGACAAAAGCAAAATCAGCACCAAAAAAATATTTTTAATCATTCCTACCCCCTTAAATAATACTGAAAATATATTTGTAGTATTTTAATGGAATTTAGCTGCGATTGTCAAGTAAATTTTATTTCGTTATTTCAAAAGTGCAAAAGTCAAAGTAGCGAAGCGACTAGAATTTAAAAAATTTAAAAGCAAGCGGACGCCCCGTATAAGCAGGGCGCCAAATTTAAAGAATTTTAGTTTAGGGTCTTAAGCAAAAAATGGCTTTATCTGCTCTATCCAAGCGAGGATCCTGCCTTCGGTCTTGTCGCTTTCATTATCCGCATCAAGCGCAAGACCTATAAATTTACCGTTTCTTACGGCATCAGAGCCGTCAAATGTGTATCCGTCGGTGCTCACTTCGCCTACCGGCTTTGCACCTTGCGCCACTACTGCGTCATAAAGCTTGGCCATGCCGTTGCAGTATTCGTCCGAGTAGCTCTCGCTGTCGCCCATACCGAAAAATGCGGCCGTCTTACCGCTAAGCTTTAATGCGCTGAAATCAAATGCGTCCCAGTCGTCTTGCAGGTCACCGCTACCCCATGTAGAGGTGCCAAATATCAGCTTATCAAAGCTGTTTATCTTTTGTGCATCGACGTCACAGATGTTTAGGACTTCGTTCTCAAGGCCTAAATTTTCGCCTAGAAATTGAGCCGCCTCTTCAGTATTTCCCATACTGCTTCCGTAGATTATACCTATCATCTCTTTCCTTTTTAAAAAATTTTATTGCTAATCGTATAAGGCACGAGCTTTAAAGAGCCTTGCATGCAGCCGCAATGCCTAACCTCAACATGATGTTTAAACTCTTTATTTCGCGGGAAAACGATGTAAATTCTCTCGTGATTTTTAGAATTTAAAACGCTCACAGCACGATTTATCTCGTCGCTAAGATTTCGCATGTCATCAAGATTTACGTATTTAAAGCTTGGCATGACGCTAAGAAGCTCTCTGCCGCCTTGTCTGATCGAGATGATACCGTTTTCAAAAGCGACCTCTTTGTCGTGATGTTTGGCGGCTATTTTATCATAAACAAACTGAGAAAACATATCGTTTGCATCAAGACAAATTTCAAACTCCCCCTTTGCATAAAGCATCTTTATCATCTTTGCGGCGGCGTGTTTTGGCTGCTTTGCGATAAATTTCAGTGAGCTGAATTCATTTTTTAAATATGCCTCTATAACGGCATTTGAGGCCAAACAAAGGCTACTTACACACTTAGAGTTTAAAAATTTAGGCTTTAAAAGTGTGGTTATGCGAGCGTTAAAAATATCTTTGATGTTTAAAAATTTCGCGTAGCTAAGCGGGATCATAAGCTCCCGCTCTACGCTAGCGTTGTAAAGCGTGATGAAAATTCTGGCTTGCGAGAGCTTGTCAAGCCCTGCAAAAATACTTGGAGTTATTTCGCCAATATCTGATGAATGCCCGAATTTCATCGATTATTCTGCTTTGCATCCAAATTCCTTATCCAGTCCAAAGACCTTGCAGTATTCGCAAAATACGCAGCTGACGCTTCGTTTTGCACAGACTATCGGGATGTTGCGTTTTTTGGCTTGAGTTTTTATCGTTTTCATCGTGTTGTGATTTAAAAAACTAGTCAGCATCACGACGCACTCGGTATCTTGAGGGATAGGCTTGCGGTTTACGCGGTTTTCGTTTCTGGCGTCCCAGTGCTCGATCTTTTCTGCGCCCAAATCATGCAAAACGGCTTTTATTGGTGTTATCTCATCTGCTCCGATTACTAAAACTGACATATCAAACTCCTAAACTAAATTTTATTGATAGTGATTATAAATTATCTTAGCTAAATTATTTCTTAGTTATGAAATTTATTATCAATTTATGAGAAGAATCGTAACATGAAATTTAAAGGCTTTGTTTTACCTTTAGGCTAGCTTATCGACTTTAGGATAAAACCTATCCTTCCTGTCCGCTTTAAAATTTTCATCGCCGTTTAGAAATTTATCGATGTAGGTTATGTTGTAAAATTCCTTTGCCACCATGATATTGCCGTTACTTAGATAGATCGCGTATTTGTTGTCCGTGAGCCTTGAGACTAGCTTCGCACCAAGCTCTTTTAGGCTTTTAAACTCATTTTGGGCTTCATCGGTTTTCACCGCTATTTTGCCAAAATCAAGCGAATTTATCTGCTCCTCGCTCATCGTTTGTATCTCTTGGTTCGGGCTAATGCGTTTGTCTTTGCTGAGGGAATTTAGACTGCCCGTGTCAGAGTAAAGCTCGTTCACCACGATCTCGCGTCCGCTGTCAAATCTAAGCGTTATAAATCCGCTCTTACTAAGCTTCATCGCCACGACCGCATCAGTGTCTTTTAGCGCGTATGCAGTAGCTTTCTCGTCATTTTCAAAGCCAAATTTCACCCTTTGCAAATTCTTTTGGCTAAAGTCCATCCCCGTTGCAGCCTTAAACTCGTTTTCGATACTCACCATACGCGAGGATTTGGTCGTTCGCAGCTTTGCTATCAGCGCATCGGCATCTGGCGCACCGCTAACTTTTAAATTTTTGATCAGCTCATCGACTCTCTCGTAATGCTCGCTTGAAGCAACCATATAATCCTCATAAAGCTTTTTAAAATTTTGCTTTTGATACTTCGTGTAGAAAAAGTCCTCGCTAAGGCCCTCATGTGTCTTTACGATCGGGTTGAATTCAGCTAGGCGCGCACTGCCGTCTATGCTCTTTTTAAGATAGGCGAAATTTATTAGACTGCTGGTTTTGTTAAAGACTTTATTATCTCTTAGATCGACCCAGCCGTCCGCACCGACATATTTTTGAAAGAAATTTTGCACTTCATCGTTTTGCAGCCTCTCGTATCGATATTCGGCCTTTACGAGCGTGTAGGGGTTTGATGCGTTGCGTGTCTGACGGTAGTCGAGATACTCTATGTTTTTCTTTTTGAGTAGATATTTTTCCGCATTGTTTTTTGGTAGTGCATCGATCTTGGCGTTATATTCGTCCGTCTCTTTTTGTGCGTAGTTTATTATCTCGTCTTTTATAAATTTCGTGAGATCGATACCGCTAAGCAGATCGCTAAGCCTTGAAATTTTCTCGTTGCCGTCTTCGTCGTAGCCCTTGACCTTTATCTTGTAAAACAGCTCGTCCTCTGACGAGAGCATCCCGTCCTTGTTGCTATCAAGCCCAAACAACGCACTAGCACCGTTTAGCTCCAAGGTATTCGTCCCGTCATCGTAAAAGTCTAAAAACAACTTCACATCGCCGTAAGCGCTCTTTAAGGCTTTTAAAACGCCATCATCGTTTAAATTTTTATATTTTTTGTCAGACACCGCCCAAAGATCGCTTTTTACATCTCCCGAAAAGGACTTGTTTTTATCCATGAAAGCTTGTGCGTTTATGGAGTTGAAATACGAATTTTCGTTTATGCCGTTCGTGCCGAGCTTATATCCGGCTGCCTCGGCGCTTATGTATTCAGAAATCAGCCTTTGCGCCTCTTTTTGCAAACTCTCTCTTTGAGTCAAAAGCACGTGATCTATCGTTTGTGCACCGGACGCATTTAGCTGTAAATTTTTGATATCCGTATCGATAGCGTAAGTATCGCGAGCTAAATTTAAAGTGCCGACGATGTTCATTTAACATCCTTTTAAATGAATTTCTTTTTATATCGGCAAAAATATATAAAAATTTTAGACTCTATTAAAATATTTCATTGATTTTCAGCTTTCAAAGCAGGAGAATGCGAACAACATACCTGTAAAAACTTTATGAAGCGGATGCTATTGCCACCGATTTTTGCTTCGTGCTATGCACTCGTAACGAGACTTCGCTACGAGGACAGGAAAGCGGTAGCTGACCACGTAAATCGTGCCATATGTTCGGCGTCTTACGGAGTGAACAAGGTTTTTGCTTTACTTCGTTCGCAACTGCAAAGCAGAAGCGAAGCAAGTGTCAATGATTTATTATAAAAGAGTCTTTCTTTTTATATCGACAAAAATATATAAAATTTTACTGAGCCAAAGCCAAATTCACAGCCTCGCCGATATGTATCAAAGTGGTGTCAAAGAGTCTCGCGTCCGTATCCTTTTGCGCTACCAAAAGCCCTATTTCGGTGCAACCAAGTATTACACCCTTTGCGCCGCGAGCCTTTAAATTTACAATGATAGAGAGAAATTTTTGCTTTGAAGCGGGTGAAATTTCACCATGGCCAAAGCTCGTCAAAGATGACGTCATTTACGAGTTTCATCTCGTCCGCGTTAGGAGTAATGACCTCTACACCGCCACGCATTAGCTCATCTTTATAAAAAGGCTCGCTCATCGTGTAGATCGTGCCAAGCAGTCCCACTTTATCTATATCGCATCTTTTTAGCTCCTTTAGTGTCGCAGTGGCGATATGCACTACGGGCACGCTCACAGCGCTTTGCACCGCGTCATAGACCTTGTGCATGGTGTTCGTGCAAATAAATATCGCGTCCGCACCGCCTCTTTGTAAAATTCTAGCGTGAGCGGCTAAAATTTCGCCCGCCTCGTCCCATTTGTCAAGCCTTTAGCACTCTTCGATATGCTCGAAATTCACGCTACTTAGCAAAATTTCGCCGCTATTTAGCCCGCCAAGCCCTTCGTTTATCTTTTTGTTGATGAGCTGGTAATAAGCGATCGTCGATTCGTAGCTCATACCACCGATAAGACCTATCTTTTTCATTTTAGCTCCTTTAAATTTAGAACGAATTTTAGCCAAATTTAATAATAAAGTCAGAAAACGATGAGGTAAAATTTCACATGGCAACGAGGGTCAAGCTGATTTTTAAACCTGCCGTTAGGCAAGTAGCAGGTCATGAGCGAAATTCTAACCAGCCAAAATCAGACAGGCGAAAGCATAGCCGCGATTTTCGTTCGTGATGAGCGAGCGATTTACAAACACCATAAATAAAATTTTAAACCAAAAGCCGCACAAACCAGCATCCATGCGGCTTAAATTTTAAATTTACGCCTCTACCGCCATGTCGGTAGCGGTCTCGCTCGTCTGCGCGTCAGCAGAAATTTCTTGCTCCACCTCATCGCTAAAATCAGCCATTGCAAGGCGTTTTAGCTGGCGGTAGCGACGTTTGGCGTCCTCTTTATTTTTGCGTAGTAGCTCGTCTGCGTGCTCGGGGTTTGTCTTTTTGAGCGAGTTGTAGCGCACCTCGTTTAGCAAAAACTCCTCGTAAAGCGTCCAGTCAGGCTCTTTTGACGTCATTTTCAGAGGATTTTTGCCCTCTTTTATCAGGCGCGGGTCGTAGGTATAGGTCGGCCAGTAGCCGCACTTCGTCGCTAGCTCGCCCTGTCCGCCAGAGTGCGCCATGCCGCCTTTGATACCATGCGCGATACACGGCGAGTAGGCGATGATGAGGCTTGGTCCTTCGTAGGCTTCGGCTGCCATGATCGCTTTTATCGTGTTTGCTTGGCTGGCGTTGGAGTTTATCTGCGTGACGAAGATGTTGCCGTAGGTCATCGCGATGTAGCCAAGATCCTTTTTTTGCATCGGTTTGCCCGAGGCGGTAAATTGCGCGATCGAGCCAGCGCGGCTTGACTTGGAGCTTTGACCGCCCGTGTTTGAATACACCTCGGTGTCAAGCACCAGCACATTGACGTTTTCACCGCTTGCTAGCACGTGATCTAGCCCGCCAAAGCCGATGTCATACGCCCAGCCGTCTCCGCCGATGATCCATTGCGATTTTTTAGCGAGATATTTTTTTAGACTCAAAATTTCGCGCGCGCCTTCGGCGTCTAAATTTTGCTCTAAAATTTTAACCAGCATGTCGCGGATCTGCGCACTCTTTTCGCCGTCGTTTTTGAAATTTATCCAGTCGGTGTAAAGCGCGGCGAGTGCGTTTGGCACGGCATCCTTAGTGCGAAGCATGATGTCTTCGATGCGGTGGCGGATGGTCTCCGTGGCGACATTCATACCCATGCCAAATTCGGCGTTGTCCTCAAATAGCGAATTTCCCCACGCCACGCCGTGTCCGTCTTTGTTCGTCGTGTATGGCGTGCTAGGTGCGCTGCCGCCGTAGATGGAGCTACATCCTGTGGCGTTTGCCACGATCATGCGCTCGCCAAAAAGGCGCGTGATGAGCCCGATATATGGCGTCTCGCCACATCCCGGACACGCTCCGTGAAATTCAAACAGCGGCTGCGCGAAGCTCGATCCTTTCACGCTCTCTTTGCTCATGAGATCGTCTTTGTAGCTCACATTTTTAAACAAATAATCAGCACTGATTTGCTCGTTTTTATCAAGCTCCTCGCCAAGAGGCACCATCACGAGCGACTTTTCTTTGCTCGGGCAGTTTTGCGCGCAAAGCTCGCAGCCGGTGCAGTCAAGCGGGCTAACTTGAATTTTGTATTTTAGCCCTTTGAGCTCTTTGCCTTTTGCGTCCAGGACGTGATCTTTGACGCTTTGCGGGGCGGAATTTAGCTCGTCATCATTGATGAGAAACGGGCGGATGACTGCGTGCGGACAGACGAAAGCGCACTGGTTGCACTGGATGCAGTTGCCCTCGATCCACTTTGGCACCATGACGCCGATACCGCGCTTCTCGTAAGCTGTCGAGCCGTTTTCAAAGTGTCCGTCCTCAAAACCCAAAAACGCCGAGACCGGCAGGCTGTCGCCCTGCGCAGCGTTGATAGGTTTAACTATATTTTCGATAAATTTATTGCCCCTATATGCACTCACGCCGCTGTGGTTGTCCTCGCTTAAATTTAGCCACGCCGGATCGATCGCGACCTTCACCAGTCCGTCCGCGCCAACGTCGATCGCCTTGTAGTTCATCTCCACGATCGCTTCGCCCTTTTTGGCGTAGGCTTTGTGGGCGTATTCTTTCATGTATTTTTGCGCGTCTTCAAAAGGGATGATGTCTGCAAGCTTGAAAAACGCCGACTGCATGATCGTGTTCGTGCGGTTTTTGAGCCCTATTTCGCGGGCGAGCTTGGTGGCGTTGATGATGTAAAAATTTACGTTTCGCTGGGCTAAAATTTTCTTTACTTTATTTGGCAGCTTTGCCACGGTTTCATCCGCGTCCCAGATGGAATTTAAAAGAAACGTCCCGCCCTGTCTGATACCACCGATCACGTCGTAGATGTCAAGATACGCCGCGACCGAGCAGGCGACAAAATGCGGGTTTGAGACGAGGTAGGTAGAGCGGATCGGGTTTTTACCAAAGCGTAGGTGCGAGCGCGTGTAGCCGCCTGATTTTTTGCTGTCGTAGGCAAAATACGCCTGCGCGTAAAGCGGAGTCTTGTCGCCGATGATTTTGATGGAGTTTTTATTCGCTCCGACCGTGCCGTCCGCGCCAAGTCCGTAAAATAGGCACTCTTTGACGCTCTCGTCACTTAGTGAAATTTTCTCCCCGACCGGGAGCGAAGTAAATGTCACGTCATCGACGATACCGACGGTAAAGCCGTCCTTTGGTCGCTCTAAATTTAAATTTTCAAACACGGCTAGCATTTGCGCGGGATCGACGTCCTTTGAGCTTAGACCGTATCTGCCGCCCACGATCACGGGCTGATTTTCGCGTCCGTAAAATGCCGCTTTGATGTCAAGATATAGCGGCTCGCCAAGGCTACCGGGCTCTTTTGTGCGGTCTAGTACGGCGATGCTTCGCACGCTTTTTGGCATCACATCAAAGAGATATTTCACGCTAAATGGACGATACAGATGCACTTTGATGACGCCCACCTTTTCGCCCTTTGCGCATAGATGATCGACCACTTCTTCAAGTGTTTGCGTCACCGAGCCCATCGCCACCACAATGCGCGTCGCCTCAGGATCGCCGTAATAGTTAAACGGCTTATACTCGCGTCCGGTTATAGCTGAAATTTCGCGCAGATACTCCGCCACGATGTCAGGCACGGCGTCGTAGAAGCGATTGCTAAGCTCTCTTGTCTGAAAGTAGATGTCGTCGTTTTGCGCTGTGCCGCGGGTTTTCGGGCTTTCTGGATTTAGCGACTCGTCTCTAAATTTTTGCACCGCGTCTTTATCAAGAAGCCTATCAAAGTGAGAATAGTCCATCACCTCGACTTTTTGTATCTCGTGGCTCGTGCGAAAGCCGTCAAAAAAGTGCAAAAACGGCACGCGCCCCTTTATCGCGGCAAGATGCGCCACGCCCGCGATATCCATTACCTCTTGCACCGAGCCGCTAGCCAGCATCGCCCAGCCTGTTTGCCGACAGGCGTAGATGTCTTGATGATCGCCAAAGATCGACAGCGCCTGAGCCGCGAGTGAGCGCGCGCTCATGTGGATGACACCAGGAAGCAACTGCCCCGCGATCTTATACATATTTGGGATTTTTAAAAGCAAGCCCTGCGAAGCCGTGTAGGTCGTGGTGAGAGCACCTACTTGCAGTGAGCCATGCACCGTGCCTGCAGCTCCGCCCTCGCTTTGCATTTCGACGACTTTAACGGGCATACCAAATAGATTTTTCTTGCCCTGAGCCGCCCACATATCGGTGTAGTCCGCCATCGGCGAGCTAGGAGTGATCGGGTAGATGCCTGCGACCTCCGTAAATGCGTAAGCCGCGTGCGCCGCAGCCTCGTTTCCGTCCATAGTTTTCATTATTTTACTCATTATTTGCCCTATTTTGAAAATCTTTAATTATAAGATTAAATCCTAAAAATTTACCTTAACGCGCCGATGTGATTTTAAAATTTAGCGTTTTGTAAATTTAGCAAAGTCCAAAATTTAGGGATTTTGACGTAAATTTAAAATTTTGCTTTCAGGCGATTTTGATAAAAGGTAATGAGTAAAATTTGAACCTGCTACGAAGTAGCAGCAACCTTGAACGTGCAGTGAGGAAGGTGGGGTCTAAGGGGAGGAAGGGGAGATATTCGAATACTGGTCGCATTCTCCCGTAAGTAGAGCACCTTCCTCCCCTTAAAAAAACAAGCGTGCAATGCGAGCGAGTAGTGGTAAGGGCGGAAGAGCAATACAGGGATGCTGGTCGCGTCCTCCCGCAAGTAGAACACCCATCCGCCCCTTGAAAAAATAATAATGGAATAACGCGCATATTGCGGATACAACCAGCGTCCGCTTTTCGCTACTTGTTCGCATCTTAAATTTTGATACTCCGTTTAAATTTACAACACTGCGTCAAATCCAAAAATTTACAACCCAAATTCCCACCCTCGCCCATCATAAATTTTGCTAAAATAGACATTTCAAAAGGAAAAATTTTAATGATAAACGTTCATCGTATCGCCTATTTTAGGGTCATCGCGCTTGCATTTGCCGCATTTATCTTTAACACCACTGAATTTGTCCCCGTCGTCCTTCTTAGCGATATCGCGAGCGATTTTAGCATGCGGGTTTCAGACACCGGGCTCATCATCACGATCTACGCGTGGATTGTCACGATCTTGTCGCTGCCTTTCATGCTGATGACCGCGAAATTAGAGCGCAAAAGGCTACTTTTAAACGTATTTTTGCTCTTCGTCACCTGCCATGTTTTGGCTGCCGTGGCGTGGGATTTTTGGGTGCTGGTGCTCGCTCGTATCGGTATCGCCGCCTCGCACGCGATATTTTGGTCGATCACCGCATCACTCGCCGTCAGGGTCGCGCCGATAAACAAAGGCTCGCAGGCGATCGGACTGCTCGCGCTTGGCACGTCGCTTGCGATGGTGCTGGGGCTGCCGCTTGGGCGCATCGTGGGCGACACCTTTGGCTGGCGCGTCACGTTTGGCTTGCTTGCGGCGTTTGCGGCGGTGGAGACGGTGCTACTTTATAAAATTTTGCCCCTTTTACCAAGCAGGCGCGCAGGCTCGCTCAAAAGCCTGCCGCTGCTAGCCAAAAAGCCGCTTTTGATGACGCTTTACGCCCTTACCGTGCTCATCGTGAGTGCGCATTTTACGGCGTATAGCTACATCGAGCCCTTTATCAAGCAGCTTGGCGCGAACGGGGGCGGCTTCATCACGATATTTTTGCTGATTTTTGGCTTTTCGGGTATCGTGGCGAGCCTGCTTTTTGGCAAATTTTACAAACTCATACCAAACGGCTTTTTGATAATCTCGATCCTCTTTATCACGGCTTCGCTGCTGGCGCTAAATTTGCTCGTCAAAAACGAGACGCAAATGCTACTGCTAGCCTTTGTTTGGGGGCTTGGGATCTCCGGTATCGGGCTAAGTATGCAGATAAAGGTGCTAAATTTAGCCCCCGAGGCGACGGACGTGGCGATGTCGATATATTCGGCGATTTATAACATCGGCATCGGCGGTGGCGCGCTCATAGGACATCAGGTGATGACGCACCTTGGGCTAGCGCGTGTGGGTGACGCGGGAGCGATATTTGGAGCGTGCGGACTGGTTTTATTTTGCGCCGCACTGCGGAAATTTAAACCCGCCGGCAAAGGGTAAATTTGGCTTTGAATTTATTGCCGCAAAGGGATAAATTTGCTTGGGAGGAGCTTTGGTATTACATCACGCGGGTAAATTTAATACAAAATTCGATGTTTACTCTTGCTTTTTAGGATAAATTTACTGTTATGCCATAACAAGCCTTGGCATGTTGCAAGGCAAAACGGCTAAAAATTACAAGCAAATCGATATAAAATGGCTATGTTTTAAAAAGTGCTGATGGCCTTAAATCTTAAACAAATGCTTCGCAAATCTTATCCTACTCCAGGAGATACCTAGCACAGGAGAATGCGAACAACATTTGAGTAGAACAAGCGTTTCAAGGAAATCTTTTTGCTTTGCAGTTGCAAACGAAGTGAAGCAAAAAATGAACAACGCGACCCGAAAGGGGCATTTCTAAGGGAAGCTAAGCGCGACCGAGAAAAAACTACTCAGCCCCTGCGGGCTTCCATAATTTTTCGTTTCGCTGCACTACTCAAACGCTGTTCACGTTTTCCTTGCTAGCAGAGTTGGAATCTAGTAGCCCAACATATAGCACGATTTTTGCTTCGTGCTTGCAATTGCTTTTTGAAAAGCTGCAATAAGCTCGCTAATAAGATTTGACTACGCTTGAGTACTTAAAATTTTAAAAATTAACACTTTTTAAAACAAAGCCTATAAATTTGTTAATTTGACCTTACAAATTAGCAGCGTATTCGGTCGCCTCGAGAGAATTTTCAAATATCAAATCCGTGTATTTTTGTAAGTCTGCGAGCGTCCCGTAGCCGCAAAGCAGCCCAAGCCCCGTGACACCAGCCGCCTTTGCCGCGAGCATATCCATCGGTGTGTCGCCTATCATAAAGGCGTTTTGGCGGTGCTCCGCGCTGTCCTTACCAAGCCGTGCTAGAGCTAAATTTACGGGCTCGGGATCTGGTTTTGGACGCTTGACATCGTCTCTACCGATTACTATATCGATATACTGCATAACGCCTAAATGTTTTAATAAAATAGCTGAAAATTTTGATGTTTTTGTGGTTACTATGCCTACATCAGCAAACGAATTTGCAAGCTTTAACGCATCTTTTGCGGATCCCAAAAGAGTCGTTTGATCAAGATAAATTTGCTCGTAACGCTTTTTATAGGCCCTGATATAGTCAGTGATGAGATCCTTAGGCGCCCCAAGCCCCTCAAACATCACATCAAGAGGATAGCCAACTAGAGATTTTATCTTTTCATGATCCGGCAGAGGTTGTCCGTGGGTTTTAAAGGCAGTATCAAAGCCATCTAATATAGCAGGAGTCGAGTCGATGAGTGTGCCATCAAGGTCAAAAAGTATCGTTTTTCTCAAAATTTACCTTACAAATAAAAAAGGGCTTGACCTAAGCCAAGCCCCGTGATTAGTTGAATGAGTAGTGAATTACTTATTGAAAGTAGCTTCGACACGTCTATTTTGAGCGCGACCCTCTTTTGTGCTGTTTGTAGCGATAGGTCTAAGCTCGCCATATCCGATAGTAGATATCTTTTTCTTCTCTACGCCGTATCCTTCAAGGACTTCAGCAACAGCTTTCGCTCTTTTCTCAGATAGTTTTTGGTTGTAAGCCTCTTTGCCTACGCTGTCTGTATGTCCCGCAAGAACGACTCTATATTCTGGGTGTTCTCCCATAAAGTCGGCAACTTTTTTGATCTCGGCAGCATAGCCCGGTCCAACCTTATAGCTGTCAAACGCAAAGTTTACATCTAAGTCTCTAAGAACGATAACTTTCTCGCAACCTGTCTCATCCACTACGACGCCAGCTGGAGTATTAGGGCATTTGTCGATATCGTTTGGCACGCCGTCATTGTCATCATCAAGAATAACGACCTCTGTAACAGTCGCAACAGGAGCTGCAGCTACCACAGGAGCGGCTTTTGAATCTAGACCGATGCCAAATCCTAGTGAGTAGAATAGGTTATGGTCTGCATGCTCAAATTTGATAGCGTCTCTAGCCTCGGCTTTAAGAGCAAATCTATCAGTGACTTGATATCTTAGTCCAAGGCCGTATTGACCAAAGCCACCGTCTTCGTTATCTACGAATTGTTTTGGAAGATCCTCGTATCCAACGCCAAGAAGGCCATAAACGCCAAAAGCATCAGTGAAGTTGAATATATCTTTTACAAGATTTACGTGATATCTAAGCGCACGTCCCTCTCTTGATACACCATTTACTGTTTCTTTTGCCTTATGAGTATAATCAACGCCAAGCTCTAATTGATCGAAGAATATATTCTCAAGGTTTCTAGCAGCTCTGATACCGACAGTCACATGATCGTTGATACCAAGGTTACCTTCTGGGTGGACTCCGCCAACAGTTGGAGTAACTTCGTAGTTGTATGCTGCATTAGATGCAAAAAGTGCAGTTGCAGCTACCATAGCTAAAGCAATCTTTTTCATAATAGAATTCCTTTCTTTAATAAATTTTCTTTTATGAAAGACAATCGTTATTGTAACAAAAATTTTATAAACTATCTGTAAATTATAGTTTAATACCTAAAACACGAACTTCCAAAATTTCAACTCGCAAAACCCAAGCAAAAAGCGCTTGGAATTTTGCAAAAACACATTAACGTTTTGAGAATTGCGGGCTACGTCTTGCTTTTCTCTTACCGAATTTCTTACGTTCGACGACGCGTGCATCGCGAGTTAGTAAGCCTTTTGGTTTCAAAGCCGCCCTAAAGTCAGCGTCCATAGCCGCCAAAGCGCGCGAGATCCCGTGCCTTAAAGCCTCAGCTTGCGCCGAATATCCGCCGCCTAATGTCGTAGCGGTAACATCTACCAAGCTCTCTTGTTTCGTAACTAATAGCGGCTGAACGACTTTTAGCTTTATCGCTTCATGTCCGCCGAGCCAAGTGTTAAGATCCATTCCGTTTACTACGATTTTCCCGCTTCCTGATTTTACCCAAACCTTCGCTACGGCAGTTTTTCTTTTACCTGTTGCATAAACTTTTGCCATTATTATTTTCCTTCTTTTTTAGCGATTTGTGCTGTGTGAGGATGCTCACTGCCAGCATAAACTTTTAGTTTTTTTATCATCTCTCTGCCTAACTTTGTTTTTGGAAGCATTCCGCGAACAGCAAGTTTAAAGAGCTTCTCAGGCTTGTTTGCGATCAGATCGCCAAATTTCTCACTCTTTACGCTACCAAAATATCCTGAGTGTCTGTGATAAAGCTTGTCTTCAGCTTTGTTATTGCCTGTAAATTCTACCTTTGAAGCGTTTATGATGATGACGTAATCGCCGCAATCAACGTTTGGAGTAAAGCATGGTTTGTTTTTGCCGCGAAGTATAGTCGCAACTTCAGTCAGCAATCTACCAAAACGCTTACCAGACGCATCAAGCACGATCCACTCTCGCTTAACTTCGTTTGGCTTTGTTATTTTTGTCATTTTCTTACCTTTGCCAAGTTAATTTTTGAAGTGTGATTTTATTTAAAGATGACTTATATATAGCTTAAATTAAGTATTATTTAAACTTCAATATATGAAATTTTATCCCTAAGTGCATAAAAAATCACCGCACGAACGCTCGAATTCGGATAGAATTCAGCGATAGCTTTTTTATATTCACTTACTTGAAGCACGTTTTCATCGATATTTTTATCCGAGCTTTTGTAGTCTATGACGCAAATTTCGCTTTCACCCACACAAAGCAGATCGATCTGCCTCAATGCCCCTTGAAATTTAAACGGTTGCTCTTTATATATCTCTTTTGCATCCGTAAATTCTCTAAATTTAGCGTCATTCACGAGCATCAGTCCTCTTTTAAAAACATCGTCCAAATCATCGGCGCATAAAAATTTATGAAATTTATTTTGCATGGAATTTCTAGCCGCGATCAGTCCGGCTTCGTCAAATTTCGCCGCCATTTCGAGCAGATAGTGAAAGGCTAGGCCGATATAGATCGCTTTTAAATTCGCGCCCTCTTGCTTGTCCGGGCTTTGGGCTTCTTGTCTTGAGATCTGTGCGATCTGAGGCAGAATTTCGCTATTTTCTTTTGACGTTTGCGTTGGCGCGCCGGCTAAAATTTTACCAAAGGTGAAATCCTTTAGATCAAGATACTCGACCCTCTCGCCCGTTTTTTTCTCGTAAGCGCCAAAAAAGCTCGGACTTCTGCCGCCGGGACCGGCATTTTTTACGACGACTAGCGAGCAAGTAGCCCTTGTGAAGGCGACATAAATTTTATTCATATCCTCCTCTTTTTCAAGCTCTTTGGCCCTATTTTTAAGCGCTCTGAAGTCCTCGTCGAAATTTTCCTTGCCTTTGACCTTATGCATGATCTGCCAGCCGTTTTTCACGTCGTATTCGGCTAAAAAGCTTGAGGTATCGGCCCTGTCAGCGCCCATTTTATCGCAAACTATGACGTGAGAAAATTCTAACCCCTTTGACTTATGCACGGTCATTATCCTCACGCCCCGGCTGCTTTTTGGCATGGCGAGCCCCTCAAAGCTATCAAGCTTAAAGATGAAATCGGCTAAATTTTCATACTCGCTCGTTAGCTCAAAGAGCCTTAAAACATCGCTATTTGAGGTATCCACCCCAAGCCTCATAGCTAGATAGTGCAAGCTCTCAAAGGCCGTGCTTTCAGCCCTTATCTCAAGCCTGGGCGCGTTTGCTTTGACTATGGCTTGGGTGTTGAATTTATAAATTTTATCGCCAAAAAGGCAAAATTTCGCGTATTCTACCAGCGCTCTGGCGTAAGGGCTGGCGAGCAGGCCCAAACTGCCCTCGCTCACGCTATTTATGCCCTGTTCGCTAAGGGCGTTTGCGAGCTTGTTTATATCCTCGTTTTTCCAGCAAAGTAGGGTTATATCGCTTGGCTCTACGCCGTTTTGGATGAAATTTTTTACCTCGCTAATTGCGCCACTTACGATATCTTCGCTGCTAACGACCTTTAAAAAGCCGTGATCATCGGCCTCGCTCTCAAAATACTCGCACTCTTGGCTAACGGTGAAATTTGGCCTCTCGTCATCTTTTTTGGACGCCTTTTGCTCGGTGAAATTTAAAATTTTATCCTTAAAAACGGCGTTCGTAAATTTAACGAGCCCCTTTAGGCTACGGTAGTTCGTATCGAGCCCGTTGCTCGCGATCTGCGTGAATTGGGCTTTTAGCTTATCAAAAAGCTCCTTTTTGCCGCCGCGAAACCTATAAATGCTTTGCTTCGTATCACCCACGTAAAAAAAGCTTCCAAGCCCGTTTTGACCGTATCCAGAGACGATCTCGGCCACGAGAGGCAAGATGATCTCGTATTGCGTAACGTTCGTATCTTGAAATTCGTCGATCAAAAGGTGATTTATGCGCCCGTCAAGCCTGAAATAAAGCATCTGCTTGTCGATATTTTTAGTCAAAAGCTCGTAAGCAAGCTTGTTTATATCGCTAAAGCTAAGGCTATTTTGCTCTTTGTCAAGCTCGAGCTTGGCCTCTTTATAAAGAGCCAAAAAGCGGTTCAGCTCGTTTAGCTTATACTCCTCAAACTGCCTAAAATAGCTCCTTAAAGCCTCTTTTAGCTCGCCAAAAAGCTCATCTAGCTTTGGCGTATAAATTTTAGAAAATGTCCTATATTCCAGGCTTTCATGCTCTAAAAACCCGCGCTGAGCGATCTGAGCCGGCGAGCCCGGCAAAAAGGCGTTCTGAGCCGTTTGAGAGCCGCCGTTTGAAACGGCGTAATCAAGCAAATTCCCTAATGCCGTCCGCACCGCCTCATCGTTTGGAAATTTTGCGTCTTTATCGGCTTTTACGCTGTCAAAATTTTCATAAAACCTCTCAAGCGTTTCAAAAAAGCTGTTTTGACTCTTTTCCGCCGCCACGATAAATTCAGCCAAGGAGCGCAAAAGCGATGGATCGCGGCTTATTTTTTTTACAAATTTTTGACGCTGCAGGCTCGCAAGATCGCTGCTTACGCTAAAGTCCGCGCTAAGGCCTAAATTTAGGCTAAACTGGCGCAAAATCCCGGTAAAAAACGAATCGAAAGTGCCGATCTTAAGATCGCTTTGTAAAAAATCAGCCATCCTCTCGTCTCTAAGGGCTAAAATTTTATCCTCGCCAAGCCCCAAAATTTCGCGTATCGCAGCCAGTTCGCTCGGCTTTTTTTCAAGGTTTAAAAAAGTCTCGACTACCCGCTCTTTCATCTCGTTGGCGGCCTTTTTCGTAAAGGTCAGAGCCACGATCTCGGCGATGTTCGCACCGCTTAAGATAAGCGCGATGAAACGCACGCTAAGTGCGAAGGTTTTGCCGCTTCCTGCGCTGGCCTTTAGGGCTAGATACCGCTTCATAGCTCGCCTTTACAAAGGATCTTATACGCGCAGTATCTGCACTGCTGACCGGGGTTCGGGGCGAAATTTATCCTCGTTTTGTTTATGCTTTTTAGCCCTTCTATCGCGGCTCTTAGCTCCTCAAGCGACGATCTTGATGGCACTAGCGTCATCTCACCGCCTAGATCGTAGTAAAACGCCTCACAGCGCTCGCCCAAAAGCGCTTGATAAAACGGCAACTGAAGCGATTTGTCCTCGAATTTGCCGCTTTTATAATCAATTATCATCTTTTGCCCCGAAAGCTCGTCCACGCGGTCTATCACGCCCCTTATCTTGACGCCCTCAAACTCAACGCCGCTTACGTTTTTCTCGCATTCTAGTACCCTGACGCCCTCTTTTAGGCGTTCGTTTTCATACTGTGCGTAAATGTCGAATTTCACAGTCAAAATTTCAAACTCAAGCGATGAGAGGGCGAATTTGCCAAGACATTTTTTAAACTCCGTCACGTCAAAGCGCTGCGAACGCCTAAAAAACTCGCCTTGATAATACTCGCAAAGCGCCTTATGAACGGCCTCGCCAAGCTTTGAAGCGGGCGCAGCACCGATAGTTTTGGGCTCGGGGATAGCTAGGATTTTAGCGTAGTAGTATTTTCTAGGACAGCTAAGGTATAAATTCAGAGTCGAAAACGATAGCTCCTGCGCGAAAAAATCATGCTCCAAAACGATCTCTTCAGGCTCTAAATTCAGCGCTATGCCCGGTTTGCCAAGCAAGCTCGCATAGGCCTCGTCGCTAAATCTCGCATCTTTAACGAAGCTAAATTCCTTTAAAAATCTCGAAGCGATACTCTCATCGTTTGAAACATAGCTTATAGCGACCTTTTTTGCGCCGTTTATGAGGCTCTCGTAGTAAAATCTCTGCAAATTTTCACGCTGTGCGTAGCTGATTAGCCCCGCTTTTTCTCTCACGCGCGAGTTTAAAAACATCTCGTTTATGCTGCGTTTTGGTATCAGCTCGTCGTTAAAATCAACGATAATAGCGCCGTCAAATCGCATGCCGCGACTCTCCAAAACGCCCATCACGCCAACCTTTCCACCGCCCACATCATCGAGACTAAGACGAGATAGACCCATCAAAAATATCTCGCAAATTTGCCTAAGACTAAATTTAAAATATCTCGCTAGATTGCCGAGCATGAAAAGCTCGTTTTGCACCTTTTTGCCGACTCTTTTGTCATCTTGCAAGGCCAAAATTTCATTTACGAGCCCTTCAAACATCTCAAATTCGCAAGGCAGCTCGTAAGCGGCTTTAAATCTCTCAAAAAGCTCCTTTTTCACTCCCAACAAGCCGAGGATAAAGCCCTCTTCGTCGTAGCTTTGCGCATTTTCATAGTCAAAATCAGGCGAAATTTCCTCATTTATAGTGCGCGTGATACGGCTTAAAATTTGAAAAAATTTCGTTCGCTTTAAATTTTCGCCCATCGCATAGTTGAACATCCGACCGCTATCATGCAGCCTAAGCATCTCGCTAAAACTTTCATCAGGTAGGATAACTACGATATTTTCGGGCTTTAAGCCATCTTTTACAAACTCGCTCACCTTTGCTATCACGTAAGCGCACTGCAAGCTTCTAAGCCCAAATTCACGCACTTGCACTACATTTTGGCGATTTACCGAGCCAGTTTGTGCTAACGACATATCGTTGAAATTTAGCTCGAATTTTTGATACAAACTGAAATTTTGCGGCGCTAACCCCGAAATCTGCGAAATCTTTTCTACCAGCTTTTGATTGAATTTACTAGTTTGAAACCTGATCTTAAGCGTAACAAGCTTTGAAATTTTTAAAAGAAGCTCCCACTCGAATTCGCTCAAAAAGCCGTCTATCTCGACGATGATCTCATCAAATTCTCTCACATAGCTTTCATTTAGGCTATAAATTTCAGGTAAAAGGATATCATCATATAAATTTTCAGCCCCAAGAAGCCTTTTATACTCGCTTAGCACGGCCTGCAGGATAGATAGATGCTCCTCAAAATCAGCGTAAATATCGCTAAATTTTATATCTGCGACACTCTTTTTACTGATAGCCAGCTCTTTGAAAAATGAAAAAAGATAGTCGTTGTTTTTCAAAAAAGCAAAAAATTCGTTCGGTATCTTTAGCACCGAATTCGCCTCTTTGACGGCGGCGCAAGCGCGTTGCATCAGCACGAGTAAATAAGCCGCATCCGCCTCGAACCTATCCGCCACGAAAACGGCTTTTTTCTCGAATTCCGCGATGGTTATGCTCTTGGCGATGAGCCCGTTTTCAAATGCAGCGTTGAAACTGCGTATCTTGCGCGAGTTGGTAAAAACAAAAAGCGTGTTTTCTTTCATTGATATTCTTTGACTTTGTTCTAGCAAGGCGTCGATGCCTAAAATTTACGAAATGATAGCAAAATTTAGGCTCTGTTTAATAAAGCATTGACGCTTACTTCGCAAGGTTTTTACAGGGATGCCGTTCCCCTGCTTTGAAAGCTGAAAATCAACGAAATATTGCAACAGAGCCAATTTATTAAAACCCACCAAACCGATATAAATTTAGCGTGTGGCGTTAAAGTCGAATCTATAAAATCCCATATCGTTGCCCTCGTTTAGCTTCAGCAAAATTTGCCACCTGCCCTCTTTTGGCAGTGAAATTTCATCGGTTTTTAAAATTTGCCCTTGAAAGCTTGAGCCAAGCTCCTTGTTAAATTCGTTCGTTTCAGGACGCGTGAGTAAAATTTTGGCGTTTAGGTTTGAGAGCTCGCCTGATTTTGGAGCGATCATAAACTCAAAACGGCCTTGTAAATTTTTAAATTCAGCACCGCCAAATCCTACGCTAAATTTCTCCTCAAACCGCCCTTGAGCGGCCTTGATCTCGTTTATGTTTTCATCGACGTTTTGGTATCTGTCCATATAAAAGCTATCAAGCTGTACGGGGTGATTTAGCGAGATGATGATGGTCGCCACGCACGCAGCCACGCAAAGGACGATGGCTAAGAGGATACCGTAGGGCCAAAAGCTCTTTTGCTTCTCAGCCATTTTTCGCTCTTAGCTTTTTGTAGATGATGAAAATGGCAACGACCGCTAAAAAGCCATATATCAGCACTCTTAGGAAATTTAGCGTATTTTTGTTCGCATTTCCAAGGCCATTTACGAGAGTGATGCCTAAATTTGCCGCGATCTGCTCGGCGATATCGGCATAGCCGTTTAAAATGGCTGCATTATATACGTCCTTGCCGTTTTTGGAGACCAATATCGGCAGTATCGTGCCGCTTTCTGGATGAGGGCTTAAGACCTGCTCTTTATCAAAGAGCTTTAGCGTATCTTCATCGGCGAAAATTTCTATCTTTTTGGGCTTTACGGCGAGTATCAAAAGAGCGTAAGGCGCTTTGAAATTTAGCCTTTTAGCTCGCCCGCTAAGCCCTTCTTCGCCGATATCTTCGTAGGCTGCGACGCTTAAAACGATGCCGCTTTTTTCATAAAGCTCCTCACCTATGCTTTGTAGCTTCGCGCTCACTCTATCGCTTAAAATTTTATCGTCATTTATCACGAAATTTTGCGCGCAAAGTAAATTCGCACAAAACATAAACGCTAAAACCGAAGCAAATTTCATCCGACGAAAAGGTGATTTGGCGTCAAGACCGACCACGCGCAGATAGCGGCGGCAGCGATTATCAACAAAACGATGGCTTTTTTTAAAATGCCAAGCATCACTACTCCTTTATCTTCACGTGTTTGGCGTTATCTAGGCTTTTCATCTGGATGCCGCTTGGATCTTGTATCGTGTAAGGTTTACTCGCGACATCTTTTTGAGCCGATATGCCAAGGCATGTCAAAACCGCCAAGATAACGAGCAAAAGCGCAGTCGCTACGAGCATGCCGGTCAGGCCGTTTAACGCAAAAACGTTTCTATTGGTATTTTCCATCATTCTCCCCTTGAAAGCGACAAAACATACTCGCCCACGGCCTTTTGCTGCACGGAATTTAGCCTACCGTCGCTAAATTTAGGCATCGTGCCGATAGCGCCTTTTTTGCCTCGCTGCAAGACATCCACGACAAAGTCTGCGGTGCCGTATCTACTAAGATCGGGACTCATACCGTCCATGCCTTTTCCATCCTCGCCGTGGCAGGCTGCGCAGGCTGCAAACATCGCCTTGCCCGTCTCTACCAAATCCTCGTTAGGCGTTTTTTTGATACCGCTTATATCCTTAGCCACGTAGGCTGCAATAGCCTTGGCGCTCTCCTCGTCGACCAGCCCTCCTGGCATCTCGCCCATAGGGTAGTCAAGCCCCTTTGAGCCGTTCATGATGACATCATAGATCGCCTTTTGGCTACCCCAAATTTTGAGATCGGCAGCCTTGCCGTTTATGCCATCACCCGTGATACCGTGACATGCGGCGCATTGGACCAGATACACGCCCTCGCCCATCGCGTGAAGCGTCTTTGCGTCAGGGTTTGCATACTCTTTTTCAAATTTCGCGTTCATCGCCTTCACTTCGTCGTTGTATTCACCGATCTGAGAGTAAGAATTCAAAGGATATCCAAGCAGATAATACCAGATCGCCCAAACTAGCGTCAGCACGAACACTATCGCCCAGCCAAGGGGGACGTCGTTTTTGTATTCGCCTATGCCGTCCCAGCTGTGCTCGCTAAGCGGTGCGGCGCTGTCTTTTGCCACCTTCATCTGACTGATGTATCTACCGGCGACTGCTATCGTCAAAATAATGATGACGAGCGCTCCGATCAAGGAGAGTAAATTTACATTATCTTGTAAGTTAAACCACTGCATCATCGTCCTTTCTCGTCGCTGTTTCGCTCTAAAATTTCACTTTCAAACTCATCGTTTAACGCTAAATTCGAGTATCTCTCATAGTCTCGCCTGCCGGTGCGTTCGGACTTGTAAAGATGATAGAAATATCCGTATAAAACGAGCACCAAAAAAACGGTGAAGAAAAAATATCCATAAGCTTGAAATTCTCTGATATCCATTTCTAGCTCCTATTTTAAGCTGTTTAGATAGGCGATGAGAGCCACTATCTGGCGTATCTCGCCGTTTTCGTAGGCCTTTTTCACCTCTTCATCTTTCATCTGCTCTACTATCGCGCCGGCTTCTTCTTTCACTGACGCGCTTGCCTGCTCGAAAGTGCCAAGAGTCGGCATATCCTGCGTATCGTAAGGCACGCCAAAGACCTTTTTAACGGTAAGCGCCTCGGCGTAGGCCGTATCGATGTCAGCATTTTTCTTAAACATATGCCCATACGTCGGCATTATCGAGCCCGGCACGACTGAAGTCGGCTCTTTCATGTGGTTTTCATGCCAGTCGGTCGTGCGGTAGTTGCCCACGCGCTTTAGATCAGGGCCTGTGCGCTTCGAGCCCCAAAGATGCGGGCGATCGTATGCGTATTCGCCGCTTAGCGAATACATGCCGTATCTATCGGTCTCTGACTTAAACGGACGTATCATTTGCGAATGGCAGGTGTTACAGCCATCTTGCATATATATGTTTTTGCCGGCAAGCTGCAAAACGCTATACGGCTTCACTCCCTCAAGCGGCCTGGCGCGATTTGCAAAATCAGGCAAAATTTCGATCACGCCTGCGTATGCAATGACGATAAAAACGCCCACGGCAAAGAAGAAGGGATTTTTTTCCAACCAAGCAAACATCACATCACCTCCGCACTGGCGCGTGTGCCCATAGGCGAAGCGCTCTTAGGCTCCGCGCTTATTTTAGGCGCGGACATGGATTTATAGATATTATAAACGAACATCAAAAAGCCGATGAGATAGAGCAGTCCTCCGATCGCCCTTATCCAATAATACGGTATCAAAACGACGACCGTATCGATGAAAGAGTAAAGCAAACTGCCGTAACTATCAGTCGCACGCCACATCATACCCTGTGTGATACCAGCTATCCACATAGAGGCAAAATACAGCACTATACCAGTCGTTTGCACCCAAAACTGCGCCTCCATGATAGATTTTGAGTAAATTTCACGTTTGAAAAATCTTGGCGTCATGTGATACATCGCAGCCATTATCATAAAGCCGACCCAGCCAAGTGCGCCGTCATGCACGTGACCTGGCACCCAGTCCGTAAAGTGCGCGAGAGCATTGACCGATTTTATCGATAGTATCGGCCCTTCAAGCGTCGAGAACATATAAAACGTCGAAGCTAAGACCATAAATTTTATGAGCGGGCTCTCTCTAAGCTGCGTCCATTCGCCCTTCATCGTCAAAAGGATATTTATCGCCGATCCCCAAGACGGCAGTATCAAAACAACTGAAAATACCGAACCCATCGTCTGCATCCAATCAGGCGTAGCAGAGTAGATGAGATGGTGTCCGCCCGCCCAAAGATAGATGAACATCAGCCCCCAAAACGAAAAGAGCGATAACTTATACGAAAATATCGGCTGACCGCTCTCCTTTGGCAAAAAGTAGTAAATTTGAGCGATTATGGCGACGGTAAAGACGAACGCAACGGCGTTATGCCCGTACCACCACTGAACGAGCGCGTCGTTTGAGCCTGCGTACATCGAAACCGAGTGTAGCCACGAGCCATATCCGCTGACTAGGCGAGTCGGAATTTCCATATTATTAAAAAGATAAAGCATCGCTACGCCAAGGAACGTCGCTATATAGTACCAAACCGAGATATAAAGCGTCTTCTCGCGGCGAATTCCGATGAGCCCGAATATACTGACCCCCCAAAGCACCCAAACTAGCACGACACCTATATCGATAGGCCACTCCAGCTCGGCATACTCCTTTGCGGTGCTAAATCCGGCAAAAAGGCTCACCACGGCAACTACCATGACGAGCATGTAAAGCCAAAAGTGGAATTTACCTATAAACATCAAAAACGGTGATTCGCTCATCGAGACCTTCAAGACGCGCTGTCCGATGTAGTACCAAGTAGAAAAAATACCAGAAAGCATAAAGCCAAAGATGATGCCGTTTGTGTGAAGCGGGCGTAATCTGCCAAAAGCCGAATATTCGCCGGCGATATGATTTATATCCGGACAGGCCATCTCAAAGGCGATGATAACGCCGATAGCCATGCCGACTATGCCAAATATTATCGTCGAAAACATAAAGAGCTTCGCCACGCTGTAGTCATAATGCAGCATATCAGACGGTCGCATCAAATTCCTCCTTGTTTATTTCGCATTAATCAAAAATATAATCGACGTTATTTTAAAATATTAACTATATAAAGAAACTTAAATGATATAAATTTATATTATTCTAAGCCACATCATAAATTTATATCGATTTTATAGCCAAGCCCCGGGATATTTTTTATAAAATCGCTACCAACCTTATCTCGCACGCGCTTTACAAAGGTTCTTATCGCGGCTTCCGTGACGTTTTCGCCGACCCAAACTACATTTTTTATCTCATCATGCAGCACGAGCGTGCCAAGCCTCTTTATCAAAAGCGAGATGAATGCGAGCTCTTTTTTGGTAAGCGCGATCTCGACGCCGTCTCTGATGAGCACGCGTTTGATCTTATTAAAGCTATATCCGTTTGCGATCTCAATTATATTCGTAGTTTCTATCTTACTTTTAGCTACAATCTCAAGCGTCGTCAAAAACTCGTCCATATCGATAGGCTTTATGACGTATTTGTCTATGCCTACATCGATAGCTTTTAAAAGCTTTTCTTTTTCGCTGTGAGCGCTCAGCACGACTACCGGCGTATCTTTTGATATCTCTTTTATCTGCATAGCCATGTCAAGGCCGTCTGATATAGGCATCGCTATATCGGTGACTACGATATCGGGATTATATTTTTTAAATTTCTTCAGCCCTTCATCGCCGTTTTGCGCGCTCACGATCTTGGCGAATTCGCCCTGCATGACATCTTGCATGAGCTTTCTGGTCTCATTTTCATCCTCTACGATCAAGATCGTCAAATTTTCTAAAATTTTACTCATCGTCCTCTCCTTTGCACGGAAGCTTTAGTATAAATGAAGCTCCCCCGTTTTCGTTCATCACCTCTATGACTCCTTTAAATTTATCGATTATCAGCTTTGACATATATAGCCCGATGCCAGTCCCTCTTGAGGCATGCTTGGTCGTGAAATAAGGCTCGAAAATTTTATCTTTCACGTCGCCCTCTATCCCGCCGCCGTTATCATGCACCTTTAAAACGCTGAGCCCAGCCTCCTTATAAACGCTTATATCGATGCGCTTATCTTTCACGTTTCGCTCGTTTAGAGCGTCTCTTGCGTTATTTAGCAAATTTATGACGACTTGCTCGAGCTGACGTTTGTGGCCGTAAATTTCAGCATCGTCTTTAAAGTCCAAATTTAGCCGCACGCCATCTTTTTCAAGCATGCCTTGTATCATAAAGATCGAGTCTTTCACCACGCTTTCAAGACCAAAATTTTCATTTGGCTGATTTACCGAGAAAAATCCCCTGAAATCCTCGATCGTGTTTGACATATTTTTTATAATGTTTTTACAGCGATTGTAGGAATTTTCAAATTCCGACCCACCGTCTTTGACTAGCTTTTTCATCTTGAAAAGCACGATGCCAAGCTCGTTTAGAGGCTGTCTCCACTGATGAGCGATATTTGCTATCATCTCGCCCATACTGGCAAACCTGGACTGAACGAGCAAAATTTTAGTCTTTTCCTCGTTTTTGGCGATCTCGGTTTTCACGATGTCTTGTAAATTTTCATTAAGCTGCCTAAGCTCCCTCGTCTGCTCTCTCACTCGCTCTTCAAGTCCTAAATTTAGCGCTCTAAGCTCATCTTGTGCCTTTAAAAGCTGCTCGTTTAGCTCGATCACCTTAGTCACGTCGTGGCGGATCGCCAAAAATTCCTCTATCTCGCCCTTTAAATTTAGGATCGGGATGATCGTCGTGTTTAGATAGATCACTCGCCCGTCTTTAGTCAGGTTTTTGGCGATGGTTTTATAGACTTTTTTATCAAGTATCGTATCCCAAAGCTCTTTAAATCTCTGCGCAGGCTCGTCGGGGTGGCGAACGATGTTGTGGTTCGCACCTATGAGCTCATTTTTGGTATATCCGCTGATCTTGCAAAATTCGTCGTTTACAAAGGTGATGATGCCGTTAACATCGGTCTTTGATACGATATTGCTTTCTTCTATCGCATTTTGATACTGTCTAAATCTCGCCTTTACATTATCCATTGGCCATATATCCCAAAAATGTAAGATAAATTCCGTTTGATATTATGATTACTAATGATATTTTAAACATTATTTGCTTAAATCTTTCACTAATCAGCCCAAAAAATAGAGCGACCGACATCATCGCCGGTATCGTGCAAAGTCCAAAGACGAGCATTATCGCCGCACCATTTAGCGCCGACATGCTAGCCACCGCCATAGCCGCGAAATAATACACCACTCCGCACGGCAACAAGCCGTTTAAAAAGCCAAGAGCGATGAAATTTAAAAGGCCGGGGGTTTTACCGATATTAAGCGCACATGAGGCTATGAATTTTGAAATTTTATCGTTTTCTACGAGTTTTAAAAGCCCGCCCCTGACCCAAAGCGCAATGCCAAGTGTCACGAGCAAAATTCCAACGATGAAAAATATCGCCGCACGCCAAGTGCCTGAGAGCGCCAAAGCTCCTCCAAACGCCCCAAATAGTGCGCCCAGCAAGGCATAAGCTAAAATTCTGGCTAGATGATAAAGTGCCAGTAAAAGGATCGTTTGAGGTTTATTTTTGTTTCTTAAAAAGAGCGATTGTAGGCTCAAAAAGCCGCCGCACATCCCGATGCAATGGCCAAAACTGCTAAAAAAAGCGACGCTCACGACGCTCAAGTAATTCACAAGATCCATAAATTTAAAGAATTTGTAAAAACTGTTTGAATATATATTTGCTTTCGTTAGGGCCGCTACTGGCCTCTGGGTGATGCTGTACCGAAAATACCGGATACTCCTTGTATCTCACGCCCTCGATCGTGTCGTCAAAGAGGTTTCTGTGCGTTATATGAGCGACCTGAGCGATATTTTCTGGTACGTTGTAGTTGTGATTTTGCGCGGTTATTTCTATGGTTTTGGTCTCTAAATTCAGCACAGGATGGTTTGCGCCGTGCTGGCCGAATTTCAGTTTATAAGTCTCATAGCCCATCGCATTTGATAACAGCTGATGACCAAGGCAGATACCAAAAATAGGAATTCTAGCCTCCACCATCTTTTTTATCTCGGCGATCTCGGACTTCAGGCTCTTTGGCTCACCAGGCCCGTTTGATAAAAACACGCCGTTTATCTCGCCGCTTTTAAATTTAGCGATGAGCGTATCGGCCTTAGTATCGTGCGGCACGACGATCACCTCAAGCCCTATCTCGCAAAGCTCGTTTAATATATTTCGCTTTACGCCAAAGTCGAGCACTGTGATCTTTTTACCGATGCTTTTTAGCGGTTTATACGTCTGTGCACCTTTGTCCCATGCGGCGTTTTTGTGTTCGTATTCGTTCGTGACGCTGATAGTTTTTACATAGTTTATCTCTTCTATGCGCTTGCTTGCCTCTAGGCGGCGCTTGAGCTCGGCTTTATCGCTGATTTGCGTCGAGATGTAGGCCATCAAAGCCCCCTCGTCGCGAAGCATTTTTGTCAAAAACCTGGTGTCTATATCATAAACGCCGAATTTACCCTGCTCTTCAAAAAATTTACCCAAGGATCTTTGCGAGCGGTAGTTTGAGGGATCGTCGTTATAACTTCTCATTATCACGCCGCTTGCGTGAATTTTAGAGCTCTCCATATCATCGTCGTTTATACCCACGATACCGATCTCAGGCATGGTAAAGACGATAAACTGCCCAGCGTAGCTTGGATCGCTCATTATCTCCTCATAGCCTGTCATCGAGGTATTAAAAACCAGCTCGCCGGCGCATTCACCAGGTGCGCCAAAGGCCTTAGCCTGCAAAAACACGCCGTTTTCGATATAGATATAAGCGTTCATTAAAGCATGCCTCTTTTTCTAAGCTCGTCTTGATAGAGTCGCTCGAATACTAGATCGTATTCCTCGGTGCCAGGGATGAGTTTGCGCTTGTAGTTATCGATCTTTTCAAGCACCTCATCCTCTATCTTTTCATAAATTTTCAAATACTCGTCGATAGAGCCGTAGATCACGTTTTTGACGCGATTTTCAGATACGTTGTAGTCGATAAGGCTGCTTTTCCAAGTAGCCTCTAAAATTTTGTGCGCCACATCGCTAAATCTATCTTCATGCGTCAAAATCACGCCAAAATCGTTTGCAAGCCTCTTCTTTATGAGCCAGAACATATTTTTACGATCGATCTGCATCGTTTGCATCTCGTCCTCGTTCTTTTCTAGCAGCTCATTCACTCGCTCTTCAAGGGCACGCTCTTTTTGCACGTCGGCAGTCAAAATTTCACTCGCTTTAGCCACTATCGGCTCAACGCCTTTATTTAATTTCACAAAGCCACAATTTAAAAGATCGATTGCTATTTTATGTGCGATATACGGGACATGTGGTAGTTTTATACGCATTTTAAACCTTTAAAATTTTACGCGTATTGTAACCAAACAAAAGTAAAATTCCGTTAAAATTTTTATTTGGGGATTTTTATGACCTTGTCGCTCCCATCAAGCAAAAAATAAATTTTATCTCGCCCGACATAAACGTCGCGTCCATTTAGTATGTGCGTGCCGTCCTTGGCTACGGAGATATCTTTTTCATAAGGTTCGCTCATAAAGATTTTCTCCCCTAGCAAGAGCCCGAATTTTGGATACCAGCTAAGGGCGCAAGCTAGTAAAAGCAACGCATAAAAGCCTCTGAAAATTTTCCTAAACGGCCCGTAAAACATCGCGTAGCCAAATATGAAATAAAGCGGAACGAGCCATAAAAACGGCACGTTATCGACAAAGATTGCATTGAAATATTCATTTACGCCGTAATGGGCGAAATAGTTGTTCTTAAGCCCCACAAATAACGTAAAAACGGGGGCCAAGACAAATAATATCCCGATAAAAAAAGCGTTTAAAAATTTCATACGCGTCCTTTTGAGAGATTATATTAAATTTAAACTTATACTACTAAATTTGCCTTTTCAAGCGCTCTTTAAGTATTTTTAGATAATATGTGAAAATTCTATTACAAAGGAAATTTCACTTTTATTATTTTATAGCCGAAGCGTTATAAATTAAATTAATATTACGATATGTACTGCTTACGACGAGCGCATAGCTTCTACTAATAAACTCCCTGTAATCACTACACACCATAAAATTGATTTGGATTTAAACAACAAGAAATCATACATATAAAATAGTGATGTGTAATGGGAAATAAAATATAAGGACGAAACGATGGCAGAGAAAAATATCGTAAAAAGAGTCTGCGCCGAGCTTGGCATCACGCAAAAAGAACTGGCTCAAAGGCTGGGGATACATATAACGGCTGTGCAAAAATGGGTCGCAAACGCCGATAATCTGCCCGAACACACTATAAAAACGCTTGATTTGCTACTAGAAAATCATGAATTAAAAAACAAAGTCGAAAAGATAAATACCCTTTTGCAAATTATTTCTGAGCTTCAAAAAGAGCGCTGAAAAACACTTCTTAAACCTACCGCTTATGCAGAAAAACTCTGTATAAATTTTACGTCTATGTATAAATAATCTTGATATTGCTTGACATTACAAGAAATAATCTCTATAATACCAGCCACGATACAGAAAAAATCTGTAAAGTTCTTTTAAAAGCGACGTTGTTCAATTTAGATTAGTTTGCCAAAATACACTAAAATTGAGCTCAAACGATTGCTACGATAAATTTAAGTAGCATGATGCAAACCCAAGTTTTGAGACCTAACAAGGCTTCATAAACCATCGCTTTTGCAAGCGAACGCATTTTTAGTTTAGCTTTGCTAACGACAAATCAAAGGAGATCAAATGGACATACTAGCGATAATTTCGATCATTTCAGCCACACTGGGCATATAGCCTATTAGATACTTTAGGCAAACGATCAAAAACAATTCCGCTTTTAAAGATAAAATTTTAAAGGCGGAATCATGCAAATCACAACCCCTATCACTTTTACCAGTAAAGAAGCGGCGATAAAATTCAGCACTACAGATCAAACTCTAGCCTATCTTAGGCGCAAGCATGCAGACGAGCTCGTTCCTGGCATCCACTACTTCAAAAGCTACAATCACGCTAGCGGCAAACGTCAAGAGATCATAAAATGGACGCTAAGAGGCGTCGAAGTTTTAGGCTTTTTCATCCGTGGTAAAGAAGCGAAATTCTTTCGTGTTTGGGCGAGCAGGGAGCTGGATGAAGAATTTCTTAGACAAACGCAGGAGATAAAGGCGTTAAGAGAGCAAAATTTAACCCTCACAAACCAAATAACCAACCTCAAAAATCAAATCGACAAAAATAGCGAATTCAACGGCAAAAGCGCAAAACAGTGGTGGACGCAGTATGTCGAGCTGAAAGCAAGCAACAGCGCCCTTAAAAAGGCGAACAAACTTTTGAAAAAGGACGATAAAGTGCTGCCGATCTTGGTCAAAATTTTACAAAATTTAGAGCAAGCGCACGATCATACGGGCACTTTGTATCGTTTTTTATTAAACAGCGACGCGTCGTCATATTCTTATTTTAAAGACGAATAAACCCACAGCAACGCAAACGACACCTAGCTCTTTTGCGTTGTAAAAATTTGCGTTATGCTAGGTATCTGCGCGCCGTTTAGACTAAAATTTATCGTCCTTACATCTACGTCGTAAAGCGAACTTAAATTTTCATCCGTTAGCACATCGTAGCTCTTGCCAAATTCGTAGCTTAGATCGTTTTTTAGTATGAGCGTGTTATTTGCAACGGCTAACGCGTGATTTGGCTGGTGAGTCGTAAAAACTATGCTCGCTTGGCTTTGCTCTTTTAAATTTTTGATGAGGCTTAGGACTCGGTCTTGGTTTTTAAGATCCAAAGCCGATGTGGGCTCGTCTAAAAATAGCACATCGCTGTTGCTAGCCATCGCTCTAGCAAAGAGCACGAGCTGTCTTTGACCGCCTGAAAGCGAGTTGAAACTCTTTTTTGTGAGGTGTGAAATTTCAAGCATATCAAGGCAGTTTTTGCAAATTTCGATATCTTTTGCGCTGGGCTTTGAAAATATCGAAATTTCACGTATGCGCCCCATCAAAACGATATCTAAGACACTATAATCAAACGCTACGTTAAAGCTTTGGGGTAAAAATGCAAATTTAGCTTCCCCGCTTATCTCACCCTCTTTTAATGCAAAAACTCCCATCATGCAAAACATCAGAGTGCTTTTGCCCTGTCCGTTTAGCCCTAAAATACTTAAAATTTCGCCCCTTTTGACGCTAAAATTTAGCCCGCGAAAGAGGAATTTGCCGCTTTCATAATAAAATGCGGCGTTTTTTATCTTAAGCAGATCTTCCACCCGCGCTCCTTTTTAGTAAAATCGCAAATATCGGACTTCCGATAAGCGCGCAAAGTATGCTAAGCGGTACTTCGGAGCTACTGATGCTCCTAGCTAGATCGTCCACGAAAAGCATGAATATCGCTCCGATGATGAAGCAGTTTGGTATCGATCTGACGTGATCGCTACCGCAGATAAGCCTCGTGATGTGAGGCACGACCAGCCCGACCCAGCCGATATTGCCGCTGACACTGACCTGAACGGCTATCAAAAGCGTGCAAACGATCAGGATGAATGAGCGCAGCAGAGTGATATTGACGCCAAGCACCTTTAGATCTTCGTCGTTTAGACTAAGCAGGTTGAATCTATATCTAATAAGCAAAAGCAACAAAACGCAAGGTGCCGAGACGATGGCGATCAGGATCAGCTTGTCGTAATCGGCGCTCACAAAGCTTCCAAGCAGCCAGTAGATGATGTTTGGCAGTACATCTTCGTTGTCGGCTAGATACTGCACGAGGCTAGTTAATGCGGCAAATACGCCGTTTATCACGATGCCTGCTAAAATGAGTGAAAAAACATCGGCACGGGCGATGAATTTAGCTATGAAATAAAGCATCGCAAGCGCTACGAGCCCAAAAAGAAAGGCGAACGCAACGATGTAAAATTTCCAAAGCCCTATCAAAATGCAAAGCGCACCGCCAAAAGCCGCTGCAGTGCTGACGCCGATGATGTGAGGGCCTACGAGTGGGTTTTTAAACACCGCTTGCAGGCTAAGACCGGAAAGTGCCAGTATCCCGCCGCAAAGGCTAGATAGCAATATCCGCGGGATCCTGATGTCAAAAACGACGCTGTTTGCCGTCTGGTCGCTGGAATTTAGCATCAAAATTTCAGCCAGCTCGTGAAAATTTAGCGAGTATTGCCCGCTCATCAGCGAAGCCAGACAGAGCAAGACCCAAATACCGATCAAGATTAGAGGCATTATTTATACGACGTTCTGTAAAATTTGTGGTAAAAATCCTCTACTTTTTTGTCAAAATCCACTCCGTTAAAAAGCTGCGGATAAAGCTTTATAGCCAGCCACTCCTCGCCAAGCGCCATCGCCTCGGCTGTCGGATAGCCCCAAGCTTTTGCGTATTCGGGCATCATGAAAATTTTGCCGTCTTTTATTGCTTTTAAATTTTTAAGCGCGGCGTTATCCTTTAGCTCGGCTGGCACTTGAGGGAAGCGCTCTTGGACGAATATCATATCAGGATCCCAAGCCAAAAGCTGCTCGGCTGAAATTTGCTTAGCTCCTACGATGTCCTTTTTGGCTACGTTCTCTCCACCTGCTCGCTCAAAGAAAATTCCCGTGTATTTGCCGCTTCCATAGGTGTGCAAGTCGGGATTTGCCATGTAAATTTTGACCCTTTTGGCACTCTTTAGGCCGGTCATTTTGGCTTTTAGCTCTGATTGCGATTTTTTGACATATTTGATGAGTTCGTCAGCCTCTTTCTCGCGGTTTGCGACCTTGCCAAGTAGCTCTATGCCCTCGTAAAAGCCCTCGGTATAGGCTACCTCGTCATCTTTGAAGGTCGGATTTAGCTTGTCTTTGACGCTGCTATCAGTCTTTTGAAAGCTCACGCCAACGACAGGGATTTTCAGCTCGTCCATTTTTGCCAGCTGATCTTTTGCGATGTAGTTTGTGACGATGACGACATCAGGCTTTAGCTTTAACACCGCCTCGTAATTTATCGTTTTTAGATCGCCCGGAGTCGGCATATCTTTTAGGCTTGGAGCTAGCCTGAGATAGGCTTTGCCAAGCTGTTTTTCCCAGCTTTGCAAAACGCCCACGACCTTATCCATCGCGTTTATCTCGTTTAGCGCATTTAGGCTTTGGTGTTGCAAGACGACTATGCGTTTAACCTCATCTGGTAGCTTCACCTCTCTGCCAAGCTGATCTGTTATGGTGCGCTCGGCAAACAAAGACGATGCAAAAAGCGCAAGCACCAACGTAAATTTAAGAATTTTATTCATTCTTTTTCTCCTAAAATTTAGTGTTTTATATTTTTAAAATTATATATTTACTTATATAAAAGTATGATAAAAAGGCAAATTTAGGAATTTATCGTTTGCTCACGTTTAAAATTTGGGCTATATTTTGCTATGGCATTCATATTTTTGATTATCTCACAAAGTGTAAAGTGTCACTTAACACTTTTTTAAGCTAAACCGGTGTAATATTTCACGAAATTTCAAAAAAAGGAGATCCGCAAATGCTAAAGATGAACGAGCTCATACAAAAAAGCGACACCCCCAAGTCCACGATCCTTTACTACGTGAAAGAGGGGCTGCTGCCGGAGCCTGACAAACCAAAGCCAAACCTCTATCTATACGAGGAAAAATGCGTGCAGATCATTGAATTTATCAAATATCTTCAGATAAATTTCAACTCCTCGATCGCTCAGATAAAGGCGCTTTTTAGCCATCCAAGCTTTGATATGAATAACCCCTACGAGACGCTTTTTAAGACGCTCGAGCTCATAATGGGCGCAAATTTCACGAGAATTTACAGCATCGACGAGCTTGCCGACGAGTTTAAGATCTCAAAAGATGAAATTTCAAAGCTGGTCGAAGATGGATTTTTGATGCCAAGAGACGGTGTATTCACGGGCAAAGAAAGAGAAATTTTATCTATCATCGTAAATTCTAGCAAGAGCGAGCTTGGTATCATCAAAGCCTACGTAAATTTAGCGCAGCAGCTTTCAAAAGACGAGGTCGCGCTGACGATTAACTCGCTCAAAAACTCAAACAAAGGCACCAACGAGACGCTTAAACATCTGTTTGACATCTTGCTCATCGTAAAGCCTTACATCCTAAACATGCACACATTAAACACTTATAAAAAGGAAACGAAATGAAAAATTTGCTGGCCATAAAGGGCTTTTTGCCGTATCTTGCCATCGCGTTCATAAACGCAAGCATCGATCTTGCGCACAAGATCACGATCCAAAACGTGCTTTTAAAAACCTACGAAGGCGACACGCTAGTCATCCTGACCGCAGCGGTGAATGCAATGATCTTGCTACCTTTCATACTGCTTTTCTCTCCCTCCGGCTTCATAAACGACAAATACTCGAAAACAAGGGTCATCAGGGTAGCCGCGTTAGCGGGAGTAGCGATAAGCGTGGCAATACTTTTTAGCTATTTGGCCGGGCTTTTTGAGGTCGCATTCTTGATGACGTTCATACTAGCGGTTCAAAGCGCGATATATTCGCCTGCAAAATACGGCATCGTAAAATCCCTCGTCGGTACTGAAAATTTAGGTATGGCAAACGGCATAATACAAGCGCTCACCATCGTTGCGATACTCTTTAGCTCGTTCGTGTTTTCATACGTTTTTGAAATTTCATACGCTCACTCGGACGATCCTTCGCAGATACTTTCAAGCATCTACATGATAGGAATTTTGCTAGTCATCTTTAGTGCGCTAGAGGCGTTTTTTGCCTACAAGCTGCCGTTTATAGAGGCTAACGAGGCTGAATTCAAAGAGAAATTCGACGCTAAAAAATACTTCAAGCTCTCCTATCTGAAAGAAAATTTAAGCGCCATCAGGCAAAATCAAAACATCTGGCTTAGTATCATCGGGCTTAGCGTGTTTTGGGGCGTCTCACAGGTAGTGATCGCAGCCTTCCCGGCTCATTATAAGATGATATTTAACGACGACAACGCCCTTGCGATACAAGCCATCTTGGCAGTGAGCGCCATAGGCATCATCGCGGGCTCATATACGGCCGGTGCGATGAGTAAATTTCACATCGAGCTTGGCATCGTGCCGGTGGGTACTTTTGGCATATTTTTATCGCTGTTTTTCTTTGGCTCGAGCTCGAGCATACTATCAGTCACGCTTTGCTCGTTTGCGTTTGGCTTTTTCGGCGGAATTTTCATCGTGCCGCTTAACGCGACGATCCAATACTTCGCGCCGGATAAAACGATGGGCAAGATCATGGCGGGGAATAACTTCTTGCAAAACGTCTCGATGATCCTATTCTTGCTGATTAGTATCGCGCTGGTTTATCTTCAAATTTCAACTACCGGGCTTTTCATCTTTGCCGCGTTCGTTTGCTTTATAGGTAGCCTTTATGCGATCTTACAGCTTCCACACCTTTTTACCAGGCTTTTGCTGATGCCTATTTTAAAGACGAACTACCGCTTTCACGTAGAAGGACTCAAAAATTTACCTCAAAGCGGCGGAGCGCTGCTACTTGGCAACCACATCAGCTGGATAGACTGGCTCGTGCTTCAAATAGCAAGCCCAAGAGGGATAAAATTCGTGATGTATCGAGGCATCTACAACAAATGGTATCTAAGCTGGATATTTAAATTTTTTAAAGTGATCCCGATAGGCGCTGGTGCTAGCAAAGAGTCCATCGAGCTGATAAGAGAGCATCTAAAAAACGGCGAAGTGGTCGCGCTCTTCCCCGAAGGTCACATCAGCTACAACGGCCAGATCAATGAATTTCAAAAGGGCTTTGAGCTAGTCATAAGGGAGCTTGAGGAAATTTGCATCGTGCCGTTTTATCTAAGAGGACTTTGGGGCTCGAGCTTTTCAAGAGCGAGCGAATTTTACAAAGAGCTTACCAGAAAAAGGGGCAAAAGAGAGATCATCGTAGCCTTTGGAAAACCGATAAGACACTTCATCGACAATGTGCAGATGAAGCAAAAAGTAGTTGAGCTCAGCTTCTCGTCGTGGGAAAATTTCATACAAAATCAAAAGCCGCTCACTCATCACTGGCTTGAAATGGCAAAATCAGACCTCTTTAAAGAGTGCGTAGTAGACAGTATCGGCGTAAATTTGAGCAATCTAAAATTCATAACCGCAGTTTTGGTTTTCGCTAAAATTTTAAAACGCGAGCTAGTAGGCGAGAAGCATGTGGGCGTCTTGCTGCCTAGCTCATCTGTGGGTGCGATCGTCAATATGGCGCTCTTTGTCATCGGCAAAGTCCCAGTAAATCTCAACTACACGCTAAGCGAACAAGCCATAAGCGCAGCTCTAAGAAAGGCTGACATCAGCCAGGTCATCACGTCGGAGAAATTCGTAGAAAAGCTTGCGGCAAAGGGGTTTGACTTTAAAAGCTCGCTTGATGGCAAGGTGCGCTACGTGGAAAATTTAAGCAAGCAAATTTCAAAATCGGCGAAATTTAGCTCGCTCCTAACGGCGCTTTTAGCCCCGGCTTGGCTCATAAAGGCGCTAAATTTCAAAAAGGTCAGCCTGCAAGATACGGCGACTATATTATTTAGTAGCGGTAGCGAAGGAGAGCCAAAAGGCATCGAGCTAAGCCACAAGAATTTACTGGCAAACATCAAGCAAATCAGCGAGCTTTTAAATTTCAGAAAAGATGACGTGATATTAAATTCTCTGCCGATATTTCACTCCTTTGGCCTAACCGTGACCACGCTCATGCCACTTTGCGAGGGTGTAAAGATGGTAAGCGTGCCAGACCCCACAGACGGCGCGATGATAGGCAAGATGGCCGCACGCCACAACGTCAGCATACTCTTTGGCACTTCGACGTTCTTTAGGCTTTATGCTAAAAACAAAAAGCTGCTTCCTTTGATGTTTCAAAGCGTTAGAATGGTCGTAGCGGGAGCCGAAAAGCTCAAAAAAGAGATAAAAGATGAATTCAAACTAAAATTCGGGATCGAAATTTTCGAGGGATACGGCACCACGGAAACCGCACCGGTCGTTGCTGTGAATATGCCAAACATCCTTGAAAAAGAGAGCCTTAAAGAGCTAAGCTTCAATAAACCGGGCTCCGTAGGTCTGCCGCTTCCGGGCACTATCATAAAAATCGTCGATCCAAACACGCTTGAAGAGCTCAAAGTCGGCGAGGACGGCCTCATCATCATAGGCGGCTCGCAGGTGATGAAGGGCTATCTAAACGACGAAGAGAAAACTGACGAAGTCATCGCCGTGATAGATGGCATCAGATACTACAAAACAGGCGATAAGGGTCACGTCGATGAGAACGGCTTTGTCAGTATCGTCGATAGATATTCGCGCTTTGCCAAGATCGGCGGAGAGATGATAAGTCTAGGAAGCGTCGAGGAGGAGATTGCTAAGGTGCTTGGCGGCGAGGCGGTATTTACGGCGGTAAATGTCCCTGACGATAAAAAGGGCGAGGCCGTCGCGCTTTTAGTGAAGCAAAGTAGCGCACCGCAGGACATCGAGCAGGTATTAAAAAGCTCGAATCTACCTGCTATAATGTTTCCAAGCTATGTGTTTTTAGTCGATGACGTACCGATGCTTGGAAGCGGCAAGGTCGATTTCAAAGGCGCAAAAAGCCTAGCGGTCTCACTTTTAGGTGAGCGATGAAAACCGTCGATATCCACACGCATCTGCTTAGTAGCGAAGTGAAATTCGATAGAATTTTCGACAAATTCGCCATAACGCTTTTTGCTAAGAAATTCGGTCTAAGCGCAAAAGAGCTTTACGAAAATCCTTACGAGTCCTATAAAGCTGGGCTCGTAAGAAACGTCAGGAGCTCGAAATTTATGGACAAGATCGTACTTTTTGGCGTAGATGCGAAGGTCAATGAAAAAGGCGAAATTTTACACAAAGACAAAACAGTCTGCGCCTCAAACGACGATGTTTTGGAAATTTATGAGCAAAACAAAGACATCATCGTGCCGTTTTTCTCCATCAACCCTCTGCGCCCAAACGCGCTTGATCTCATCGATCATTACTACGAAAAGGGCTTTAAGGGGGCGAAATTTTTGCAAAATTATTGGGGCGTGGATACTAGAGAGGATAGATTCACGCCATATTTTGAAAAGCTAAAGAAGCTTGATCTGGCGCTTGTAGTGCACATCGGCAGCGAAAGCTCGGTAAATTCCGATAAAAGCTGCGAGCAGATAAGCATCTCTATCATCCCCTAAAAATAGGCGTTAAAACGATCTGCGCGCACATGGCGCTTGGCTATGAGGGCAGGCATATCTTTAGATCGCTCTCCAAAAATCCTCGAAATTTCAACAAAGAATACTTCGCGCTTTTGGAGCTTTTAAAAACGCACGATAACCTCTACGCCGACGTTTCGGCGCTGCTAACGCCCGTTCGCGCCAAGGTGCTAAGGAATCTAAGCCAAGAGACGAGCGTGCATGAAAAGCTACTTTACGGCTCAGATTTCCCGGTGCCATACTCCGCGATCTATAACAGCTACGATCTAAAATTTCGCCAAAGGCTAAAGCTTCATAAAGAGCAAAATCCATTCGATAGATACGCAAAAGGGATCTTGTCATATTTTAGCGAAGATAACACGATATTGAGCAACTATAAAAAGATCATCGCAGAGTGAAATTTCATATAAAATTTTAGGCTATGTTACAATATTTCATCGATTTTCAGGTTTCAAGAGCAAAGTCAAACCTTGCTAGCGAGCTTATCGCCGCCGATTTTTCACTTCGCTGTCGCTCGTGACGAGACTTTGCTACGAGGACAGGGAAGCGGCAGCTGACCGCGGTCTGCTCGCAGTTGCGAGTGTAACAAAGCGTCTTGAAAAGGGAAGATACGAGCAGTATCTGAGTAGCAACGCGAAGTAGAAAAAATCGTGCTAAATGTTGGGCTACTCGCTTCCGCACAAACGCTGTTCGCGTCTGTGCTAGGTCGCTCCTGGAGCGAACAGGGTTTTTGCTTCAATTCGTTCGCAACTGTAAAGCAGAAGCGAAGCAAGTGTCAATGATTTATTATAACAGAGCCAAATTTTAAAAGGCGCGCCAAGTATGAAGCGCGCCATCGTTTCCTAGACATATCCTTGATCTATCATCGCATCGGCCACTTTTCTAAAGCCCGCGATATTCGCACCTAGCACGAGGTTGCCCTCGTCGCCGAATTCCTTACTAGTCTCATAAGAAAGCTCGAAAATGTGCTTCATTATGCCCTGCAAGCGCCTATCGACCTCATCAAAGCTCCATGAGTCCATGCCGGCATTTTGCATCATCTCTAGCCCGCTAGTCGCGACGCCACCGGCGTTTGCAGCCTTTGCGGGAGCGAAATAAAAATCCTTTTTGCCAAGCATGAATTCCATCGCTTCAAGCGTGCTTGGCATGTTCGCACCCTCGCTCACGAAGCGGCAGCCGTTTGCGTAAAGGGTCTTGACATCGGCTAAATTCAGCTCATTTTGCGTCGCGCAAGGAAAAGCCCCGTCACAAGGCACGCTCCACACGCCGTTTCGTCCGGCAGGGTACCACTCGATCGGCGTATATTTAGCATGCGGTCTAAATTTGACGTATTCGCTTAGGCGCGCACGCTTGAGCTCTTTTAGCTCCTTTATGAGCGCTACGTCGATGCCCTCTTCGTCATAGACAAAGCCGCCGGAGTCCGATGCCGTGATAGGTAGTGCGCCTACTTGATAGAGCTTTTGCAGCGTGTATATTGCGACGTTACCCGAGCCGCTGACGCAGCATTTCTTGCCCTCCAGCCCAAGGCCGGCTCTTTTTAGCATCTGTTCGGTAAAATACGTCAGCCCATACCCCGTAGCCTCCGTCCTAGCCAGACTTCCGCCCCAGCCTAGGCCCTTGCCCGTAAGTATCCCGTCAAATCTGCCCGTCAGCTTTTTATACTGACCGAAAAGATAGCCTATCTCGCGTCCGCCCACGCCTATGTCGCCGGCCGGAACGTCGGTGGTGTTGCCGATATGACGGTATAGCTCGTCCATAAACGAATGGCAAAATTTCATTATCTCGCGGTCGCTCTTGCCTTTGGGGTCAAAGTCCGCACCGCCTTTTGCGCCGCCTATGGCTACTCCGGTTAGCGAATTTTTAAAAATTTGCTCAAAGCCTAGAAATTTCAGCACGCCGGCATTGACGCTAGGATGAAACCGCAGGCCGCCCTTATACGGGCCGATAGCGGAGTTAAACTGTATCCGCCAGCCGTTATGAACGCAAACGTTTTTGTTATCGTCTATGTATGTCACTCTAAAATGCACCGCGCGCTCGGGGATAGTGATGCGCTCCAGGATCGCGTGTTTTTGGTATTTTTCTTCCCTGCTTAAAAGCGGAGCAAGGCTATGAAGCACCTCGGTCGCCGCCTGGATGAAGATATCCTGGCCCGGGTTAGACTTTTTCAAGCCTTCCAAAATTTTATTTACGTATTCGCTCATAAATGCTCCTTGAGGTGAATTTATAGTCAAATACTAGCACGGCTATAATATTTTTTTGCTTAAGGATAATTTAATATAATTATCTTAGCCTTTTGATGTTTCGTATCGAAACTTTTAAAATTTTAGAGGCTGCACCCTCGTGAAATTCCTCGTCGACGACCTCGTCTGCAACGCTTCTGGCCCAGCTCTCGTCAAATTTAGCTCCGTTTAAATTCGCACTGCTAGAGTAAAGCCAGCCGTGCATATCTAAAAATTTCGCGTGCCGACAGTCCTTCACGACCCTGATCGCCTTTGAATTCGGATACAAAAACGTGGTTTTTCTCGACCTTCTGACGCGGTTTTTAAATTTTGACGGCACTCGCACGAGGGTTTGCAAGACGCTAAATTTAGGGGTCGTTATAAGGCAAGGCTTCTCAAGCGGGCGCTCTTTGACGCGGTTGATCTCACCAAAATCCCTACTCAAAAACCCTGCCGTCGTGTCAGTCTGTGCTAGATAGATCATAAATTTCCTTTGATTTAGGCATCAAGAATTTTGCTTTTTAGCTAGTAAAAATATGCAGCAAATTATAAGTGCAAATCCTACGAAATCTAAAAATACAAACTGCGTATCCAGCCAAAAATACGCAAAAAACGCCGCACTCACGGGCTCTATACAAGCAATTAGACTTGCTTTGCTAGCTCCGATAGTTTTAACACCGATCATATAAAAACTAAACGCAAATATCGTGCCTAGAGTGATGATAGCCCAAAATGCCAGCCATTGTTGCGCTGTGGCCGCTCCTTCAAGCCGCCAAACTCGCATAAAAACGCACAAAACCACGCCCGCGATCACCATACCCCAGCCAAGCACGAGCACGACCGGATATTTTGCGTTTAGCTTTGCGGGAGCGAGGTTATATACGCAAACGCAAACCGCACTCACCAAGCACCAAAACAAAGCTCTAGCCGAGATCACCAAAGAGCCTAGATCGCCGTGAGTGGCTAAGATGACGACCCCTAGCATGGCTAAGACGAGCGCGACTAGCTCGTTTATCTTCGGCGCTCTTTTTTGCCTTATACAAACGACTGCTAGTATGAGAGCGGGGGCGGTGTATTGTATGACCGTAGCTACCGCGGCGTTTGAGAGCTCGATCGAGTAAAAGTAGCTATACTGCGTCATCATGAGCCCAAGCAAGGCGTAGATGAAAAGCTGAGGCAAAAGGCGCAGATCTTTTAGCGGTGCGAGCGCATTTTCCCAGCTTTTAAGCAGATAAAACGCGACTAAAATCGCGCCTGATATCAGCAGTCTATAAGGCACGAGCCAGTCGGCGCTGATGCCTTGAGAGAAAAGATACTGCCCGCAAACTCCGCTAAAGCCCCATAAAATGCCGCCTATAAGCGTTATTATAGTACCAAAGAGATCAGTTTTATACGAAATTTTCATCGAAGCAAAACATACTTTTGTTCGCAAAAACGCAAACAAGGAATATCCCAAAAAACAGCGGCCAAAGAAAAACTAAAATTTCAAATACGATCCCGACCTCGCTACTTATCGAGATATTCATACCAGAAACGATAAAAATGCAGGCAAGAAACACGAAAAACGCAAAAACGATGAAATTTTCAAGAGCAAAAACAGCCAGAGAAAGGCGCGGCTTTCGCACGAAAAGCCTACTGTATCGCTTTATTTTATGCTTTTTCACGGACTTTGACGCAAATACGCCGCTAATGACAAAAGCTGCGATCATAAAGATACAAGAGATGAAATAAGGCGCGTTTAAGTTCTCTAAAAAGAAAAATGCGAACGAACCGAGCATAAACGAGCAAAGCAAAAACACGGTGCCCGCACGCCTTATCAAACGATGAAGGTCGTAGCGCCTCTTTAAATTTGCGTCTATGGTGTCAAATTTCGCCTTCAATGCGTCGAATTCGCTCAAATTTCGTCCTTAAATTTTAAATTTGAAGCGGACTAGCCGCTTCGTTATTTAGCAAGCTGAGGGTCTTGCCCGTATTTAGGCGAATACGGCCCGTAAAGTATGCACTCGTTGCAGCCCGTAGCGAACAAATAAGCGTCCGCACTGACAGATAGGTCGTAGGACTTGTCAGCGACCGTGTTTGCGATCTGATTTAAGGCGGCAGTTATCAGCATGCCGAGCAGTCCGCCGCCGTTGCCGCTGTTTTGATCGTCGCTAGCGCTGGCCGAACCCTCCCAGAGCTTCGTGCCGGTCCTAGTATCGATCAAAGAGGCGCTTACCGATACGACGGTGCTACTTGAAACGACCGCGTAGTTCGTGCCGTATCTTGTCACGTGCATGTAAAGCACGGCGTCGGCGTCAAAGATCTGCCTGATCTTAGCTAGTGAAATTTTAGCGATCTCGTCGGCCTCGTATATGCCGTTTCGCTTGAAAGTGTCATTTACAAGAGCCGGTGAAAATACATAATACCCGGCCTCTGCCAGCGGCCTGATTGCATTTGCCAGCACCGCAGGCGAGGCGTTTATCTCTGTCGTCTCGTTAGTTGGCATCAGCACCAAGATAGACTTTGGTTTGCTTTGCAAAAGCGCTGAATAATCGTAAATTTTAGGCTCGGCGCAAGCTGAAAAAAACATCGCGACAAAGGCCGCTAAAAATATATTTCTAACGTTATTTTTCATTTTTACTGCCTTTTTTAGCTGCTTTTTTGGCGCCGTGCATGCGTAAAAACGTTATATACTCTTTTGACTCCGGGAAATTTTCTATCTCTTTGTCGAAATTTATATTCGCCTTCACGTTATCGCCGTTATTTGCGTATAAAAGCCCAAGGTGCGCGTAAAGTCCGGGAGGCACTTTTTGAGCGTTTTCGTAGGCATTTTGGATGGAATTTTCAAGCGCCCCTATTTGCTCGTTCACATCGCCCGTCTCGCTCATGTATTCGTAAAGTGAGCTTGAATAAGAGCCGTCCCAATAATAAAGCGGCCTTGGCCTTTCCGAGCCGCAACCTGCTAAAAAAACGCCAAGAGCAAGCGCGAAAAGCGTTTTAAAATTTAAAATTTCAGCTATTTTGCCTGCCATGCGCCGCTTTCAAGTCCGTTTACGAGGTTATTCACGGCTTCTCTTATAGCCAGGCCAAGCACCTTGCCATTTAGCGTCGAGTCGTAGCCTGCAGTGCCGCCAAAGCCGATGATCTCTCTGTTTGAGAGCTCGTATTCGCCCGCTCCTTGCACTGAAAATACGACCTCGGAGTCATCGACCGCGACTACGTTTAAATTTACCTTCGCGTAGGCAGTTTGGGTCTTGCCCTTGCCAAGGATGCCAAAGAGCTGATGGTCGCCCGTCGTTTTCCTACCAAATTCTGTCACATCGCCCGTGATGACGTATTTTGCGCCCTTTAGATTTTGCGCTTTTTTGTTGATGGCGCTCTCCTCTTTGATGGCTTTCATATTTGTGCGATCAAGCACCGAAAAGCGCCCGCTTTGCTGCAAGTCAGTCATCAAGATGCTTTGAGCTTGGTTGCCCAGACGATCCTCGCCGTCTGAAAATATGCCGTTTTGATAGGAGGACTGGTTGTTGAAGCGTCCGATCGAGACTGCGACCTTCGTGCCGTTATATGGTGTACCAAATGAGGCTACTTTGGGGGCTTCGATAGTCCTAGAGGACTCCGTCGCGCAGCCAGCCAGCAATGCGATAAAGCAGCCTGCAAGAGCTAGTTTTAATCCATCTTTTAAAATCATGTTTCATCCTTTTAGTTGAAATTTATCAATGATATTAACAATTTAAGCTAAAAATTTTATAAATTCCCGCTACCGCCCTCGTCGTCATAAATTTAGGCTCTTTTATGGCAAAATATTAGTTTTTTTTAAAATTTAAGCGAAGTCAAATTTTATGAAACGACGCTATCGCCGCCGATTTTTTGCTTCGCGCTTCGCGTTCGCAACGAGACTTCGCTACGAGGTAGGGAAGTTGTAAGACTGACCGCAAAAATCGTGCTATATGTTCGGCGCCTTGTGGAGTAAATAAGATTTGCGAAGCGTTCGTTTAAGGATATCAATACCTTATAAAAAAGAGCCTAAATTTATTATACGGCAGTAAATTTTCAATTGACATCGTAGCCAAATTTCAAGCAAATCGTAGTATAATCCAAAATTCATAAAACAAGGGGGGGGGCAAAGATGAATTTCATAAATTTAAAAGCGCAGTATGAGGCGTATAAAGCCGAGATCGACGCGCAGATCCACGAGGTGCTCGATAGCGGCGTCTATATCGGTGGCAAGGTCGCCGAGCTGGAAGAAAATTTGGCTAAATTTACGGGCGCGAAGCACGCGATCGCTTGCAGTAGCGGCACGGACGCGCTATTGCTCGCATTTATGGCACTTGATATAAAGCCGGGCGATGAGGTCATCACGACGCCATTTACTTTTATCGCGACGGCCGAGATGATCGCATTTATCGGCGCAAAGCCCGTATTTGTCGATATTGACGAGAGGACTTACGACATCGACGCAAATTTGATCGAGGCGGCGATCACGCCGCGCACGAAGGCGGTCGTGCCGGTATCGCTTTTTGGTCAGGCGGCGGATATGGCGGCGATAAATAAGATCGCAGCAAAGCACGGTATCGCCGTCATCGAAGACGCGGCGCAAAGCTTTGGCGCGCAGCAAAACGGTCGCATGTCTTGCAATCTCTCAGCCATCGCCACGACCTCGTTTTTCCCGGCAAAGCCGCTTGGCTGCTACGGCGACGGGGGCGCGATATTTACGAGCGACGACGTGCTGGCTGAGAAGATACGAGTGCTACTAAATCACGGTCAGACGCGCCGCTACATCCACACGCATATCGGCATAAACGGTAGGCTCGATGCGATCCAAGCCGCGGTGCTAAACGTGAAGCTAAAATATCTGGCAGCCGAGATAGAAAAACGCCAAGAGATCGCCAAAATTTATAACGAAAATTTACGCGGTGTCGTTACGCCTTTCGTCGCACAGGGCAACGTCTCGGCATGGGCGCAATACTGCATCCGCGTCAAAGACAGGCAAAAGATGCTTGAAGTATGCGCGCGTGAGGGCGTGCCGACGGGGGTTTATTACCCTGTGCCGCTGCATTTGCAAGAGGTGTTCGCGCCGCTTGGCTATGAGCGCGGCGACTTTGCCGTGAGCGAGCGCGTGAGCGAAGATATAATGGCTCTGCCGATGTCGGCGTTTTTGAGCGAACAGGAGCAAAAAAGGGTCATCGAGGTCGTGAATAATGCTTAAATTTGCTATCGTAGGGCTTGGCGTGATGGGTAAAAATCACTTCCGCGCACTGCAAAATGTCTTTGGCGTAAGGCTCGCCGCCGTATGCGATCCGTGCATATCGGACGCCGATGTGACGGTGCTTTGTGAGCTGTTTAAAGAGCGAAATTCAGCTCCTAAATTTTACCGCGACCTAGACGAAATGCTCGCAAGCGAACCGCTTGATGCCGTCATCATCGCCACGCCAACGTCGCTACACAAGGACGCCGCGCTAAAATGCATGCAAAAGGGCGTAAATTTGCTGATAGAAAAGCCAGTCGCCTCAAACGCGGCTGACGCTCAAATTTTACTTGACGAGGCGCAAAGGCTAAATTTAAAGGTAGCCATCGGGCATATCGAGCGGTTTAACCCCGCTGTCGTCGCGCTAAAAAACGAGCTTGCAAATGAGGAAATTTTTAGTATCCGAATCACGAGAAATGCGCCGTTTCCGCAGCGTATCGCAGATGTAGGCATACTCACCGATCTAGCCGTACATGACATCGATCTGATAAGATATTTGAGCCAAAAAGAGATAAAAGATATGAGCGTGATGAGCTCAAAAAAGCTGCATGCTAAATTTGAAGATAATGCAAATTTATCATTTTTGCTGGAGGGCGAAATTTTAGCTTCGATAAACACGAGCTGGCTTGCGCCAAAAAGAGAACGCAAGATCGAAGTAGCATGCAAGGGAGCGTATTTTGAGACGGATATGTTAGCTCAAACGCTCATTAAATTCACTGAATTTGACGCGAACTCTTACCGCGTGCAAAACTGCTTTGTAAAGCGCACCGACGCGCTAACGAGCGAGCTTGAAAGCTTTGTTCATCTACTAAATGGCGGCGAGCAAGAGGGTGCGACGATAAAAGATAGCTTAAAAACACTAAAAATAATCGAACGGGCTAGTTAAATTTCCCGTTCAAGATCACTACAAATATGACCCCGTAAATTTAAACGTTTGAGCGTAGTGAAATTTATGATGTGGCGCTGTCGCCACCGATTTTTTTGCTTCGACTTCATCTCGCAGCTTTTCAAGACGCTTCACACTACGCGTTCGCAACTGCAAGCAAAAGCGAAGCGAGCGTTAATTAGAACCAAATTTTAAAATCAAAACTTCGTTATAAAACCACTCTTCATCTAAATTTTATCCCTAAATCGCTCGAAATTCCATCCATTTGCCGTTAAGATACCTATAAACGAATATCGCCGCTTTCACGATCCAATCAACAAACATCGCAAACCACGTACCCATCATACCAAGCCCAAGCGTGAGGCTAAGGACATAAGCTAGCGCCACGCGGCAAACAAACATCGAGACGATGCTGACTATCATCGGATATTTCGCGTCTCCTGCAGCGCGAAAGACGACTGGTAGCGTGTAGGCCAATGGCCAAAATACGATCGTCATCGCACCGTGCCACCAGATTATCTGCGCGGTGAGTGTGCGAGCCTCGTTAGAAAGCGCATATAAATTCAATATAGGCTCAAGCAGCAATATAACGACGACACAGCTTACAAACTGCGCTACATAGACTATCGCGGTTATGCGCTTGGTGTAAAATTTCGCCTGTTCGTAGTCGCTCGCACCCACGCAGCGCGAGATGACGACCGTCAGGCCCATGCCGATCGCCATACCAGGTAGCACCTGAAACATCGCGATCGTCCCGCCAACGGCATTTGCCGCGATAGCTGCCGTGCCAAACATAGTAACTAGGCTCAAAACGATGATGCGACCCACGTAAAACATCCCGTTTTCAAAGCCATACGGCATGCCGATACTCAAGATCCTTTTTATCATCGCAAGGTCAAATTTGTGCCTTAGCGTCTTTCTTATATGAAGCTTCAGCTTAATGTCTAAAAGCAAGTAAATAACGATAAAGCAAGCCAGCCCCCTAGTTATCAAAGCGGCCGCGCCGATGCCAAAGACGCCGAATTTAAAAGCATAGATAAAAATGGCTGTTAAAATGACGTTGGTTATATTCATCACGAGCATGATATACATCGGCAGCTTGGAGTTTCCCATCGTCCTAAATATCGCCGCACCGCAAGCATAAAGCGCCAAAAAAGGCAGCGAAGGAAGCACCAATAAAAAATAATGGCTGGAATTTTGCCTGACCGTCTCCGTGATGTCGCCAAAAACGTAATCAAGCATCAAATCTTTCACGAGATAAAGCAAGATCATCACCGCCACGGAAAACACGAGACTAAACCAAACAAGCTGATCCGTGACGTTTCTGGCGTTTCCTATCTGTTTATCGCCAAGATACTGCCCGGCGATGACTGCACCGCCGGTGGCAAGAGCCGAGAACACGCTGATAAACAGCGCCATCACGAATTCCACGAGCGATACCGCCGAGACTGCGCTTTCGCTCACGTGAGCGGCCATTATGGAGCCAGCCAGCCCCACGGTGTATTCTAAAAACTGCTCGATCACGATAGGCAAAAACAGCTTTGCAAGGTCGATATTGGAAAATAGTCTTTGAGACGGCAAGTTCGCTCCTAAATTTAAATTAGTTCTATTTTAAAAAGTATTGGATTTGAAATTTTAAACATTCTAGCGTAGTCAAATCTTATGCAGCGACACTATTTTGCTTCGCAACTGCAAGCAGACGCCGCCGATTTTGAGGGAAGCAGTAGCTGACCGCTGTCTGCTCGCAGTTGCAAGACGAAGTCGAAGCAAAAAATCGTGCTACATGTTCGGCACCTTGTGGAGCGAGTAAGATTTGTGAAGCGCTAGAGTTTGATATCAACGCTTTTTAAATAAAGTCTTTGAATTATATCCATTTTTAAAATTTCAAGATAGAACGATCCTGCAAAATCCTTGCCCGATCCTACAAATTTAAGAGCGAAATTTTATTGACAAAGCGACCTAAAAAATGTAAAATTCCCGCAGTTCTAAGTTTAGAAACACCTTTACAACGGATCAAAAATGCACTCAGTCGGCATCGACATAGGCTCTACCTCCGCAAAAGTCGCGGTATTTGACACGAACGAGAGCCGATTTTTAGAATTTTTCATCATGCCAACGGGCTGGAGCACGGCACAAACGGCTAAAGATATATTTGAAAAGATCAAGAGCCTAAATTTAAAAGAGACGTTTTTCGTAGCCACCGGATACGGTCGCGTGAGCGTGCCATACGCCAATAAAACGATCACCGAGATCACCTGTCACGCCCTGGGCGCGCACCATCTTTTTAGCAAAGACTGCACCGTTATCGACATCGGCGGACAAGACACGAAGGCCATAAAGCTCGAATACGGCGCTGTCAGCGACTTTACGATGAACGATAAATGTTCGGCCGGAACGGGCAAATTCCTCGAAGTGATGTCAAACCGCCTGGGAGTTAGCTTTGAAGAGCTGACGGCTCTGGCGCGAAATTCCGACCAAGAGGTCGCGATAAGCTCGATGTGCACGGTCTTTGCAGAGTCCGAGATAATAAGCCTCATCGCGCAAAACATCTCACGCGAAAACATCGCAAACGCTGTCATAAACTCGGCTGTAAATAAAATCTCGAATTTAGTCAAAAAACAAAGCAATACGCTTTATTTTCTAAGCGGTGGCTTTAGTAAGAACTCTTACGTCAAAGAATGCTTGCAAAAAGCCCTACAAAGCGAGGTCGCGACGCATGAAAATGCGATATATTGCGGAAGCATAGGCGCTGCACTCATCGGCGCAAAAGATCAAAGGAGAGAAAATGGCACTAAATGAAAATATGAGTATGAGCGAAATTTTCGCTACTTACGATACGGCAAAGCAAAATTTAGCCAAATCGGTCGAAGAGGTCAAAAACAGCGGCAAGCATATAGCCGCGATATTTTGCACCTATACGCCGCGCGAGGTCATACACGCAGCCGGCGCATACAGTGTGAGCGTCTGCGCTACGGGAGATGCGGCAGTCACGGAGGGCGAAAAATATCTGCCTAAAAATCTCTGCCCGCTGATAAAGGCAAGCTACGGGCTAGCAAGAGCCGGTAAATGCCCGTTTGTGAGGAATTCCGACCTAGTAATCGGCGAGACCACCTGTGACGGTAAGAAAAAGATGTATGAGCTGATGGGCGAATTTAAGGACATCCACGTTATGCACCTGCCTCACGTAAAAAATGAAAAGAGCCTAGAACTTTGGCGCGAAGAGGTCGCGAAGCTAAAAAGCAGGCTGGAGGAGAAATTTGGCACTACGGTAAATGACGACGAGCTACGAGAGGCGATCAAAATTTTCAATAAAGAACGTGAGCTGATGGATAAATTTCAAAGCTTTTCAAAGCTTGTCCCACCGCCTCTTAACGGCAAAGAGCTACATCAAATTTTATATGGCAACGGCTTTATCTTTAACAAAGAAGAGCAGCTAAAAGACCTTGAGATCATCATAAAAAGGCTCGAAGAGATAGTCAAAAACGGCGAAAGCGCGGTGCATAAAAGCGCCAAACGTATCATCATCACGGGCTGTCCGAGCGGTGGCATGTTTGACAAGATCGTGCCGCCTATCGAGGAGGCCGGCGGCGTAATCGTGGCCTTTGAAAACTGCACGGGAAGTAAAAATTTCTCCAACCTGATAAACGAAGAAGACGAGCCTTTGATGGCGATCGCAAAGCGCTATATGAGCATACCTTGCTCCATAATGTCACCAAACAAGGACCGCGAGCGCGTGATACAAGAGATGATAAAGGAGTATAAGGCGGACGGCGTCATAGACGTGGTTTTGCAAGCCTGTCACACCTACAATATCGAAACGATAAATATGAAGCGCACTTGCAACGAGATCGGTACACCATACATGGCGCTAGAGACCGACTACTCGCCAAGCGACGCCGGACAGATCAGAACGCGCCTGGAGGCGTTTATTGAGATGCTTTAAAAGGTAGGCTCTATTATAATAAATCATTGACATTTACTTCGCAAACCCTGTTTGCGAAGTAAATAGGCGCTCCTAAAACAAGTGAGATTTGCGAAGTACTCTCGATAAAGCAACTACTCGTCATATCTCATTTTTAAGGTATTCTTGCAGGCTCTTTACTTCCAGTGCGCTTCCTTCTTGCACGCTTTTTATCGATCTTGCCGCTGCAAGAGCCGCACGCATAGTGGTAAAATACGGAATTTTAAATCGCAACACGTTTTGGCGGATTTTCTTGCCGTCATCCACGCTTGATTTGCTGTCGCTGGTGTTTATGACAAGCACGATGTCGCCGTTTTTTAGCCTGTCTTCGATATTTGGGCGTCCTTCGCTGATCTTATAGACAAACTCCGCCGCTACGCCGTTTTGGCTTAAAATTTTATGTGTTCCGCCGGTCGCGACGATGTTAAAGCCTAAATTTATGAGTTCCTTTGCTAGCTGCGCGGCATAGGGCTTATCCGCGTCCGTTAGCGTCAAAAAGACATTCCCGCTGGTTGGCAGACAGTTGCTCGCGGCGATCTGAGACTTGGCAAACGAGCTTGCAAACTCCGCACTTATGCCCATCACTTCGCCCGTGCTTTTCATCTCAGGACCAAGGATGAGATCGGCTCCACTAAGCTTATTAAACGGAAATACCGCCTCTTTGACGCAGACGTGACCTTTCACGCGAGGCTTTAAAATTTCGCCCGCTTGCTCAAGGGCGCCGTATTGATCGTAAAATTTAAGCGCCTCTTTTAGATCGCCCTGCCACATCACGCGCGTGGCGACCTTTGCCATCGGCACGCCCGTTGCTTTGCTCACAAAGGGCACGGTTCGGCTGGCGCGCGGATTTACCTCGATCATGTATAGTTCATTCTCGTAGATAGCAAACTGGATGTTCATTAGCCCTACGACGCCTAAATTTAGCGCGATGTCGCGCGTTTGCGCCTCGACCTTTGCGATCATCGCTGGCGTTAGACTAAGGGGCGGCAGGATGCACGCGCTATCGCCGCTGTGGATGCCCGCCTCCTCGATGTGCTCCATTATCGCGCCGATATAGACGTCCTTGCCGTCGCTTATCGCATCGACGTCAAGCTCGGTGGCGTCTTGTAAAAATTTATCAAGCAGCACGGGGGAGTTGTTACTAACCTTGACCGCTTCGCTCATATAAACTTTAAGCTCCGCCTCGCTATGCACGCGGCGCATAGCGCGACCGCCAAGCACGTAGCTAGGGCGTACCAGCACAGGATAGCCGATTGCGGCAGCCTTTTTTAGGGCTTCATCTTCGCTTGTCGCGGTGTCGTTTGTGGGCTGTAAGATCTTTAAATTTGAGATAAATTCGCTAAATTTTTTGCGGTCTTCGGCGATGTCGATCGTGCGCGCGCTCGTGCCGATGATCTTCGCACCCGCGACCACGAGCCGTTTGGCAAATTTTAGCGGCGTCTGCCCGCCAAAATGCACGATCACTCCGTCAGGCTTTTCGTACTCGATGACCGAGCGCACGTGCTCGAAGTCAATGGGCTCAAAATACAGCACATCCGACGTGTCATAGTCGGTGCTGACGGTCTCTGGGTTGCAGTTATACATTATCGTTTTCACGCCCATATCGCGCAGAGCGTAGCTGGCATGCACGCAGCAGTAGTCAAACTCGATGCCTTGACCTATGCGGTTTGGTCCGCCGCCGATGATCATCACTTTTTTCTCGTTCGCGCTTAAATTTTGCTCTTTGCGCGGCAGTTTCGTGACGTTTGTCGTGGAGTAAAGATATGGCGTGAGGGCTTTAAATTCGCCCGCGCACGTATCGACCTCGTTGTATTCAAAATTTATGCCAAGCTTTTCGCGCGCGAAATAGATGTCGTTTTGGCTAAGCTCGAGATTATCTTTTTCGTTGATGAGCACTGCGATCATCTTGTCCGAAAAGCCCATAGTTTTGGCGGTGCGGAGCAAATTTGCGTCGTTTAGGATATCCATATCGATCTTGTCTTCAAACCCAACGATCTGATAAATTTGATCCAAAAACCAAGGATCGATCTTGCTAAACTCATGGACTTCACCGACGCTAAGCCCGTCACGAAAGGCTTGCGCGATATAAAGAATTCGGGCTTCATTCGCGTTTCGCAGCCCGTAAATAAGCGCGTTTTCGTCTAAATTTAGCGCGTTAAAGCCGCACAAGTCGCGTTCCATCGAGCAAAGCGCCTTTTGCACGCTCTCCTTAAACGTCCGCCCTATCGCCATCACCTCGCCCACGGACTTCATCGCCGTGCCAAGATATGGATTTGAGCCCGGGAATTTTTCAAAGGTAAAGCGCGGGATCTTGGTCACGATATAGTCGATGACAGGCTCGAAGCTAGCCGGCGTGCCCGTGATGTCGTTTTTTATCTCATCGAGGCTAAATCCCACGGCAAGCAGCGTGGCGACCTTTGCTATCGGATAGCCCGTAGCCTTGCTCGCAAGCGCCGAGCTGCGACTTACGCGCGGGTTCATCTCGATGACGATCATGCGCCCAGTTTTTGGATTTATCGCAAACTGCACGTTTGACCCGCCAGTATCGACACCGATCTCGCGTAAAATTTTAAAACTCGCATCGCGCATCGCCTGATATTCTTTATCAGTTAGCGTGAGTGCTGGTGCTACGGTGATGGAGTCGCCAGTATGCACGCCCATGGGGTCGAAATTTTCGATGGAGCAGACGATTATGCAGTTGTCGTTGCGGTCGCGAATGACCTCCATTTCGTATTCTTTCCAGCCTAGCAGGCTCTCCTCGATCAAAATTTCATGTATCGGGCTGGCGTCAAGCCCTGCCGCGGCTAGCTCGCGAAATTCGTCCATATTATAAGCGACTCCGCTACCAGCACCTCCTAGCGTGTAGCTAGCACGGATGATGAGCGGAAAGCCGATCTCGTTTGCCGCATTGATCGCCTCGTCGAAGTTGTAGGCATAGCGGCTCTCGGGCAGATCCATGCCGATACGCTGCATCGTGGCTTTAAAAATTTGCCTGTCTTCGCCCTTTTTTATCGCCTCCGGATTCGCGCCTAGAAATTTAACGTCGCCGAGTAAATTTTGCTCGTATAGCTGCATCGCGACATTTAGCGCGACCTGTCCGCCCATGGTAGGCAAGATCGCATCGACGCGCTCTTTTTTGATGATACGCTCGATACTTTGCGTCGTGATCGGCTCGATGTATGTCGCGTCGGCAAAGTCCGGGTCTGTCATGATGGTGGCAGGGTTTGAGTTTATGAGCACGACGCGGTATCCTAGCTCTTTTAGTGTCTTTGCCGCCTGCGTGCCCGAGTAGTCAAATTCACACGCCTGACCGATGACGATCGGACCGCTGCCTATCAATAAAATCGTTTTTATATCATCTCTTTTTGGCATTATTTTTCCTTTGTTACGACGTATAGATAGCTCGGGATGTTTATCTGGACGTAAGGTTCTACCAGGACGCTTTGATACGAGCTTTCTTTAAAAATTTTAGTGACCTTACCCACCGGGATACCGCTGAAAAATATCCTGTCAAGCCCGCTAGTAAAGACCTCGTCTCCGACCTTGGGGCTTAGCCACTGGGGGATAAATTTCACCATGATTCCGTTTTGATTGCCATGAGCGATGCCGGGGATCTTATCGTCGCCGATATAAACGGCAAATACGCTCCTTGGGTCGTTTTGTAAATAAGCAAGCGGCTTGCCATCCTTATCTATGACGATGCCCGCACTCCTACCTTGATACATCAGTCCGTAAATTTTATCCGGGTTGTAGCCGTCAAATTCGCTTATCCAAATTTTGTTATAGTCGCCTATATGGGCATAGCTAAGCCCCTTTACGAGCTTGACTGCCGGAGCGTAGGCACTTGAGTTTTTGTCTTTTAAAATTTGGTTTAGCTCGTTAGCGAAGGTCGAAAGCAACATCGCCGATTTTTCGAGCTCGGCGTTTTGCTCTTTTAGGCTCTGTATTTCGTTGGCTTGCCTGAAGTGCTCGTTTATTTTGTCCTTAAGCGCCTTTGCGACATCATCGTAAGAATTTACGACGTAGTTGCTAAATTTGAGCGAAATATTGCTTAAAATTTCACCCTTATAAATGGAAACGGCCGCAAGTAACGCGATAACGACAAAAAGAACGACCTTATTCTTCATTTGTTAGCTGTTGAAGCAGTCCTATCTCCTCTAGGGTCTTGCCCGTTCCTCTAGCCACGGCCAAAAGCGGCTCGTCCGCTACGAAAACAGGGAGTTTGACGATATCGGAAAGGAATTTATCAAGCCCTCTTATAAGCGCACCGCCGCCGGTTAGGACGATGCCGGTCTCTACTATATCGCCCGCAAGATCAGGCGGCATCATCTCAAGGACTGTTTTCAGCGCATCTGCGATCTCTTTGAGAGGCTCTCTCATAGCCTCGCGCACGTCTTCGCTAGTTAGCTCCACACGGCTAAGCAGACCGCTGACCTGGTCGCGTCCTTTGACGACTACGGACAGCTCTTTTTCAAGCTGAACGGCCGAGCCTACGCTGATCTTTATCTCCTCGCCGGTCCGCTCGCCTATTAGGAGGTTGTATTTTTCTTTGATGTAATTCACTATGCTGGTATCGATCTTATCGCCTGCCGTGCGGATAGACTTGCTTATGACCAGACCGCCAAGTGAAACGACGCCGATCTCTGTCGTACCGCCTCCGATGTCTACCACCAGGCTACCTTGCGGCTCGCGCACAGGTAAATTTGCCCCGATCGCCGCGGCCATAGGCTCTTCGATGAGAAACACTTCTCTTGCTCCCGCGCTCAAGGCACTCTCCCTGACGGCCTTTCGCTCGACCTGAGTAAGCCCGTAAGGCACGGAGATGATGATGCGCGGGCGTAGGAAGCTCTTTCTGCGGTGAGTCTTTTCTATAAAATATCGTATCATCTTTTCAGTCATATCAAAGTCCGCGATGACGCCGTCTCTCATCGGGCGGATCGCCTCTATGTCGCCAGGAGTTTTACCGACCATCTCTTTTGCCGCGTGTCCCACGGCTAGAATTTTTTGCTTACCGTATTTTTCACGTCTGACGGCAACGACGGAGGGCTCGTTTATGATGATACCTTTGTCTTTTACGAGCACGAGCGTGTTTGCCGTGCCCAGGTCTATGCCCATATCATTTGAAAAAAATCCTATAATCTGATCTAAAAACATTATTTTCCTTTACGCGCTTTTCTTGTTATGTTTTATAAAAATCGGCTTTGCACCGTCTTTTACGACCTCTTTTGATATGACGACCTCGTAGTCTTTAAGCTCTGGCAGATCATACATTATATCAGTCATTATCTCTTCCATTATGCTTCTAAGTCCTCTAGCTCCGGTCTTTCGCTCGATAGCCAAAGCCGCGACCTCTTTTAGGGCGTCATCGTCAAATTTCAGTGTCGCACCATCGATCGCAAAAAGCTTTTGATATTGCTTTAGTATCGCATTTTTAGGTTCGGTCAAAATTTTGACCATATCCTCTTGCGTTATCTCATTTAGCGTAGCCACGACGTGAAGGCGTCCGATGAGCTCCGGGATGAGACCAAAATGCACCAAATCATCAGGCTCGAGCAAGCTTAGCAGGTCCTCGCGCTCGGCCTTACCGCGCTTTTCTTGGTTGAAGCCAAGTATATTTTTGCCCACTCTTCGCTCGATGATATCCACAAGCCCGTCAAACGCACCACCGCAGACGAATAAAATATTTGTAGTGTCTATTTGGATAAAGTCTTGGTTTGGATGCTTCCTACCGCCTTTTGGAGGGATATTCACAACGCTCCCTTCGATGATTTTAAGAAGCGCTTGCTGCACGCCTTCGCCGCTCACGTCACGCGTTATGCTACGGTTTTCGCTCATCCTGGCGATCTTATCGATCTCATCGACGAAAACAATGCCTTGTTCGGCGCGCTTTACATCGCCGTTTGCAGCTTGAAGCAGCCTTGTGAGGATATTTTCCACGTCCTCACCGACATAGCCGGCCTCAGTCAGGCTCGTAGCGTCGCAAATAGCGATCGGAACATCGAGGAATTTCGCCAGAGTCTGCGCCATCAGCGTTTTGCCGCTTCCGGTAGGGCCGACGAGCAAGATATTCGACTTTGAAATTTCAGTATCGTCTTTGATGTTGCTTTGTTTGAAAATTCTTTTGTAGTGATTATAAACGCCGACGCTAAAGACCTTTTTAGCGCGGTCTTGACCGATGACGTAGCTATCTAGCACGCTTTTTAGCTGCTTTGGAGTTAAATTTTGATATTCGAAATTTTCATTTTCATCTTTCGCGTTTTCCGAAGCGTTGTCGCCATATATCATATTATAAGCGGCGCTGATGCAGTATTCGCATATATAGGCGTTGCCATCGATATCGGCTAGTAAGCGCCTCTCGCTCGACTCTGCTTCACCGCAGAAGTTACATTTTCTTGGCATTAGTCTCTTCCTTTTGCAAGCGGGATTCCCCTTGTCGTTTCTAAAATAAATTTACACATCTTTTTCACATTCGCATCGTTCGTTTTCTCAAGTAGTTCGCCGGCTTGATCCTTTAGGCTCACACCTTGGTTGAACAAAAATTTATAAGCCTTTACGAGCTCCTCGACCTGCTCTTTTTCAAATCGCCTACGGATGCCGACTAAATTTAGACTTCTTATATAGGCTCTGTTGCCCTCGGCCAGACAAAACGGCACGACATCCTGCGAAAGCGCGCTGGCTCCTGCGATCATGCAGCTCTCGCCGACCTTGACGAACTGATGTATCGGCGTCAGTCCGCCGACGACAGCGTAGTCTCCAAGCTCGACGTGCCCGGCCAGAGTCGCGTTATTGGCTAGAATTATATTATTTCCGATTAAACAATCATGCGCGATGTGGCAATACGCCATTATAAAGGCGTTCTCGCCAATGCGCGTGAGCCCGTCACCCTTGTGCGTGCCTGAATTTATGGTGCAAAATTCACGGATCGTAGCGTTTTTGCCGATTATCACGCCCGTATTTTCCTCGTCATGATAGCTTATATCTTGCGGGATATCGCCCACGATAGCGTAGCTAAATATCTTAGAATTATCGCCTATTTGCGTGTTTCCAATGACTCTTGCGCCTTGCTTGATAGTGACGTTATCGCCAAGGACTGCGTCTTTGCTCACAAAGGCGTATGCCTCGATCTTGACGTCCTCGCCGATCCTCGCTCCGTCCTCTACGACTGCTGTTTGGTGGATATTTTTCATAAAATTTCTCTCATCACTTATCTACTATCATCGCCTTTAGCTCGGCCTCGGCGCATAAATTTCCGTCTATATAGGCCTTACCGTCAAGAACCCAAATGTTGCCTTTGTGCTTTAGCACCTCGAGGCGGTACTCCAGGCGGTCGCCCGGACGCACAGGATGGCGGAATTTAGCCTTGTCGATACTCATGAAATAAACTACTTTATTTTCGATGTCCGCTTGATGCTCGTCGCTCATGCTCTTAAACGCGAGCACGCCGCCGGCTTGCGCCATGCCTTCTACTATCATCACGCCAGGATATATCGGATGTCCAGGAAAATGTCCCTGAAAGATAGGCTCGCCGATCGTTACGTTTTTATACGCGACGATGTGTTTGGCTGGCTCTAGCTCGGTAACGCGGTCAATGAGTAAAAACGGGAACCTATGCGGAAGGATTTTTTGAATTTCAACAACGTCTATCACTATCAAACCTTAGAAACTGAATTTTGACGCTGATTTTAGCAAATTTATACTAAGAAAAAAATTATTGACCGCTTTTGATCACGGGATAAAAATCAAAATTTCTAGACTAAATTTATCGTTTGATCACCAATACTTCGCGGCTATCGTTATAAAGCACGTTTTTGGCGTAAATTTCATATCGTCCGACCGAGATTTCATCCAGCACTATTATCGGATTGTGGCTAAATTCCCCGCACAGCTCGCGGCGCAATTTTAACTCCGCTTCCACGCCGATGGGCTCACGGCAAAGCTCGCGCACGCTAGCAAATTTCATCCCCACAAGCTCGTTAAATTTAGCCAAATTTAAAAGCGTAACGCCGTCTCGCAGCTCGTCGCAAACGCACGCAGCCTCGCTCACGCTAAATTTCACGTTTTCGCGTTTAAAATTCGAGTATTGCAAAAAATAGCTCGCGACCACGCGCCCGTTAAATTTCACGAGCGCGCGCAGCAGGCGGTAGTTTAAAAAATATTTGCGCGATAGGTGAAATCTCTCACCCCGCTCCTCGCACCCGCGCACCCGCTCGTAGAGTGCGAGCCGCTCCTCGATACTGCCCGGCAGCGCGCGACCGCGCACGTCGCTCATCAGCTCGGCGATCGGCAGCCCCTGCGCGTCACGCTGTTTGCTCAGCCCAAAGACGCAGCCACAGTAGTTTTGATGATACAGCTTATCTTTTTTGGCGAGCTCAAACTGCGCGTTCGTACCGCCGTTTTTGCGGTAGTCGATGGCAACGGGCGTTAAATTTGTCCCCGCCACCGCGCGGTTTAACGCCGCTTCGAGCTGCGCGAAGTCCTTTTTGGGACTCATAAGCAAGGTCGTCGTGACCGATGTTTCGCCTATTTCAAGGGCTTTGCGCGCCGAGTTTCCCACGCGAAATTCAAAACAATACACGCACCGCTTGCCCTTTTCTGGCTCGTTTTCCAGCCCTTTCGTGCCCTCTAGCCAGCTTTCGTAGTCGTATTCGCCGCAGATGAGGTCGATGCCAAGCGCACCGCACGAGCGTTTGACGTCGTGAAATCTCATCAAAAACTCGCTATACGGGTGGATATTGGGATCGTAAAAATAGCCCACCAGCCGCTCGTTTGGGAAGTCCGCGCGCAAACGGCGCAAAAAGTAGTGACTATCGACGGAGCAACAGATATGAACGAGCAAATTTAGCCTTTTTTGCTTGGATTATACTTAAAAATTTTAAAATTTATCGCGGGGCTTAAGTTTGTATTTTGCAACAGTAAAATAATTTAAGATATTTAGCGCCCATGAACGAGCGCTAAATTTTTTACTCCGTCGGAGCTTTACTTTGTAAAAATCTCACTACCTCTTCAAACTCCTTTGGCTCAAGTGCCGAGTTTGCTATCATCGTTTCAACCACGCTAGGCCAGACATTTACGTTAAATTCATCATATCCATGCAATGCATGACAGCCGCCACAGCGCTCTTTGAAAAGATTTTCCCCATTAGCATAAATTTGAGCGATATCGGGCACAAGTGCATCTTTTTTGACATATCCCTTTACGCTGACCTCCCCCCACTCGTTATCATAGTCATCTTTGACCTTTTTTACGATCTTCAAAATTTTGGCATTATTTGCCTGAAGGTCTTGTTCTAAAATACCAAGTCTAGCATAAGAGATAGTACTATCTTCGGGCACAAAACCTACATACTCCACCTGTGCGTATCCTCCTTTTTGTCCAAGCTCCTTAACTTTCGCGCCGACATGCAAGGTGGCGATCTCCTTGCCACCAGCCTTGTCAAACATCGGTATGATGTCCGCGACATACGCATCTGCACCAAAGGTCAAACAAGTAGCCGCCACAAATGTTAAAATTTTCTTCATTTTTATCCTTTTTTACTAAATTTTGGCTGTGAGAATACCCTTATCTCGGGCAAATCTTTTTCGTATTTTTCTATTTGCACGAGTGCAGTAGCTTGATTGCCGCAAGCTAAATTTGATGTAGGCTCATTTGGCATCAAAGCATTGACGTTTCCGTGCGCACAAAGTCCTCCGTTACCTTCTACCGGATCCCACCAGCCACCTTCTTGCATCCTTACGACTCCTTTTTTGACGGCATCAGTCACGATGACACCGCCTAAAATTTCGCCTCTATCGTTAAATATCCTGACGATATCGCCACTCATGAGTCCTCTAGCCTTTGCATCTTCAGGATGTATCCACACAGGCTCTCTACCTTTGACCTCTTCGAGATTTCGTAGCCATGTATTATCAAGCTGAGAGTGGAGGCGATATTTTGGGTGCGGACTGATCAAATTTAGCGGATATTTTTTAACTAGCTCTTTGCTACCTAGCCACTCCATAGGCTCCATCCATGTCGGATGTGACTTGCAATCACTCAAATTCGCCTTTGCTATCTTTTTAGATACGATCTCTATTTTACCAGATGGTGTTCCCAGGCGGTTTACGATAGGATTTTTCCTAAAATCAGCCATTTTTACAAACTCTTTCGCGCTTTGAGGCACTTCAAATTTAGCATATCCTACTCGCCAAAATTCATCAAAATTTGGCATTTTTAGTTTGCTTGCATCGGCCTTTTTCTTTGATGTTTCGTAGAAAAATTTGATCCACTCCATTTCACTTTTACCCTCGGTAAAGGCGTTTGCTTCCTTTTCGCCAAAGCGTTTTAGGATACCGGTATAAATTTCATAGTCGTTTTTGGCTTCGCCGTAAGGCTCGGCGATCTTATGCATCGCGATTATAGCCTTATTGGTATGAATTTTGGTGATATCATTTCGCTCTTGCTCGGTCGTAGCAGGTAAAACTATATCAGCCATCCTCGCACTCGCTGTCCAGAAGCAGTCCTGAACTATAAAAGTATCTAGCTTTTCAAACGCTTTTTTCATTTCATTTGTACCAGGGTGATGGTGGAAAGGATTGCCGCCTGCCCAATAAACCAGCTTGATATCTGGATATGTCAGCTTCTTACAGTTAAAGTCTATCTCTTTGCCCGGGTTGTTTATACAATCAACTATACGAGAAACGGGAATAGCTAAATTTTCACGACTTTTCCATTCGCCATCGACACTTGGTATGATAGACATACTGCCAAGCCCTGGAAATGCCGAGGTCGCCTGAGCTTTACCACTGTTTAGACTTAAAGCGTTCCCAATCGGTAGAGCCGGGGACGGACATCCGCCGTCAGAGTAGTGATAGCCAAAGCCGTATCCACCGCCAGGAAGTCCGATCTGACCGATAAATGCCGCAAGCGTGGTCGCCATCCAGTGAAACTGCTCACCATGGTGAGCTCTTTGCGGACCCCAGCCGCACATCAGCATAGTGCGTTTCGAGCCAAAAAGTTTGGCAAGCTCTTTTATCTCCTTTTCACTCACGCCTGAAATTTCGCTCGCCCATTTCGCATCTTTTTTAATGCCGTCCTCGGCTTCGCCGCGTAAATATTTCTTAAATTCTTCGGCTCCGCTAGTGTATTTTTTTAAGAAATTTTCATCAGCCACCCCAGCTTGCATCATCTCGTAGCATATACCCATCATCATCGCCACGTCAGTCGTTGGATTTACATGGATATGCTCTGCGTTTAGATAGGCTGATGTGTTGTTATACACAGGATCTATGACTATGACGCGGATACCACGCTTTTTCATTTGCTCTTTTAGCTTCCTAAAATAAATATAGCTTTCATGATCTGGTACACCCCATGCTATTTGATTCGTATTTATAGGGTCAGCACCCCAGATCACGACGACTTCGCTCTCTTTTAGTATCACGGGCCATGCCGTCAAAAGCGCTCCCGTATCATCAGTACCTACAACATAAGGCGTAATAGCGCGAATAGCGTGAGTCGAATAAGTAAGTGTCCTGGTCGTATATCCACCGATGATATTTAGCATCCTACCAAGCAAAGTCTGAGGATTGTTTACGCTACCCACACTATACCAGCCATAACTACCGCCAAAGACCGAAGGCGCACCATGATCTTTATAAACCCGCTTTAGTTCGTTTGCTACCAGGTTATACGCCTCGTCCCAGCTGATCTCGACCCATTCGTCTTTACCTCGCATGCTCTTATCGCTTTTGTAGCCGTCTTTTAGATAACCCTTTCTCACGCATGGTTTTGCGATACGAGTTTGATCGTATGTCCTTGCCACTACACCTTCAGTCAATGTGACCGGATAAAAATCAAGCTCGTTTGCATCGGTCGCACCTTCAAAACGTCCGTTTTTGCTATGCGCTTTTAATGGTCCAAAGTGCGATGCCGTCATTTTAGCTTCTTCATCGTTCATTAGGCTGTTGCTGATCATATCGATAGCACTTGCACTACTCGCACCTATGGCGCTGCTCGCCGCTACGCCCTTTAAGAATTCCCGTCTTTTCATGTTTTCTCCCTTTGAAAATGTGGTTATTTTGGTTAAAAAGATTGTATTACTTGTTGTTTAAGGATTTTCTTAAAAATCTAGTTACACAATGAAGTTAAATTTTTATATTTATAAAATTTTAATATTCTCCGAATTTATATCTCGTTTTCGCCCGCACTAACTAAAATTTAGCTTTTTTGAAGTAAAATCACTCCAAAATTTTCAAGGCTTCATCCATGAACAAAAATAAAAAAATCGCTATCATAACAAGCTGCGTAGTCGCTGCATTGCTGCTTATTTACACGCTTTTTGGCTTTTACGGTGTGCCATATATCCTAAAAAACGTCGTGCCAAACAAGCTAAAAGAGATGAACGTCAGCCTTAGCCTAAACGAGGTGAAATTTAACCCTTACACATTCGAGCTAAACGTCACGAAGCCCGAGCTGAACACGACCTCACCGCTTTTTAGCGGCGAGCAGATAGACGTAAAGCTAAAGCCGTTTTTAATATTTAAAAAGCTGATCGCGGTGGATATTTTAAGGCTTGAAAAGCCCGATATCAGGATATCAAGAGATAAAAACGCGAGCCTAAATTTAGCCCCTTTTCTAAGCGACTCAAACAGCACGAGCGAGGAGAAAAGCTCATTAAATTTCGCCCTAAATACCGCCAAGATCGTCAAGGGCTCGTTTGGATACAGCGACGAAAATTTAACGCATCCTTTCAATGTCAAATTTAACGATATAAACTACGAAATTTCAGGCATAAACACCGAGCTAAACAGTATCGGCAAGCACAGCTTCGACTCAAACTCCAGCCTAGCTCAAAAGATCGACTGGCAAGGCGGCGTAGACATCTCTCCGCTTAGGATCTACGGCGTTTTAAAGATAAACGAATTTAGCATAAAGCCCGTTGCCATCAGCTTTATCGACGATCAAAGCCTCCAAATAAAAAATATGATAATAGACACAAAACTTGACTACGAGCTAGCAGCCGATAAAAACGCCACTTCGATAAAGCTAAAAGATAGCTTCCTGACGCTAAAAGCGCTCGAGGCGGTACTCGAAAATCAAAATATGAAATTTAGCGAGCTAAATATACCAAACATCGTATTTGACGCGACTATCAGCGATAAAAGAGATCTCAAGCTAAATTTAGACACCATTGCGCTTAAAGAGCCGTCATTTGAGGGTGGCGTATCTTTAAATACAAAGGAGCTAAATTTAAGCGGTCTCGCGCTATATGCAAATATCGATGAAAACAGCAGCCTGAGCCTAAATACGGCGCTAAATTCAGCCTATATAAGTGCCGTATCGCTAGGACAAGGCGGCCTAAAAATAGCAAATTTAAAGGACATGAACGCGAGCGAGCTTAACGCCAGCATTTCCGGCGGCGCTATTTTGGCGGATGTGAAAAATATAATCGTAAGCTCACTTGATGCAAATATCGGTAAAAACGGCACTGCAAGTGTGGCGAGCATCACTATAAATGCACCGAAATTTACGCAAGATACGAACGCCAGCTCTCTTGATATAGCCAGCGTAACGGCGCAAAATATCGGTGCAAAGGCCAAAAATAAAGAATTTGTAAGCATCCAAGACATCGATGTGAAAAATATAAATTTCAACCTCGCAAAAACGGCTCTAAACATAGAAAACATCGATATAAATAGGCCAAAATTTACCTCCGATCTAACGAACAAAGGCCTTAGCGTCATAAACGATCTCGCACTCGTCTCTCAAAGTAGTAAAAGTAGCAAGCAAGCCAGTGAAAGCGGATTTAAATTTAGCGTGAAAAATAGCGCCATAAACGCAGCCGATATCGGCATAAACCATATCTTTGAGGGTCAAAAGATAGCTCATAAATTTGACAATCTAAACATCAAAGCCCAAAACATATCACTCGAACCAAAGTCGCAAATGACCGCGCAAATAGATATGAAAAGCTCACAAAAGCTGAATTTAAGCTGCGATGCGAAAGTCATCCTCGAGCCTTTGAGCGTGGATGCGAACGTGCAGCTTGCGGATACGAACCTGCCGCATTTTTTTGCCTATGCCAAAAGCTATCTTGACGCGAATTTAAAAAGCGGGGCACTAAATTTCGAGGCGAATTTAAAATATCAAAAAGATCTGAGCCTAAAAGGCAAGGCAAGCGTCCAAAACATCGCCCTAGATGACGGCAACAGGCAAAAGGTGCTGGCATTTAAGAGCCTTGACGTGGCTAAAATTTCACTGCTGAAAAACAATCTAAATTTAGAGCAAGTGACGTTAAATTCGCCTTTTATCAAAGCTCATCTAAACAAACAAAGAGAATTTAACCTAAGCAAGCTCGTCATTAAAAAAGACGAAAAAGAGGTCAAACCGCAGGCAAAAACGGCTAAAAGCGGCGATGGATTCGACTTTGCCGTCAAGGACTTCAGTATCAAAAACGCAGAGGTGGATTTCTCCGATGCGTCCTTGTTCATGCCGTTTGCAACGACGATCACAAAGGTCAATGGCAAGCTATCAGACATTGATAAAAGGCATCCTTGCGCGGGAGAATTTGAAGGTATAGTCGGTAAAAACGGCTTTAGCAAGATCACGACGAAGCTTTTTGTCTATGAGCCAAAGCAAAACACGCAAATAAAGCTTGACTTTAAGGATATAGATCTGACCGATATCACGCCTTACAGCGGGCAGTTTGCAGGATATAAGATCGCAAAAGGGAAGCTGAATTTAAACCTCAACTACGACGTCAAAGACTCCAAGCTAAACGGCTCGAATTTTGTAAATTTCGACTCGCTGACGCTTGGGGAAAAGGTCGAGTCCAAAGATGCCGTAAATTTACCGCTATCGCTTGCTATCTCGATACTAAGCGATCAAAACAATCAAATAAACATCGATCTGCCGGTCGAGGGCGACCTAAACGATCCTGACTTCAAATATGGCGGCGTCATCTGGGCGGCGGTAAAGAAGCTCTTTGCCGACATCACGCTGGCTCCGTTTAGATTTTTAGGCGCGGCTCTTGGCATAAACAGCGAAAAGCTAAGCACCATAGACTTTTTACCAAACGACAGCGAGCTAATAAGCTCCGAAAGCGCTAAGATACCGGACTTCATAAAGCTAACGACGGCAAAGCCTAAGATGAAGCTAAGCATCACGCCAAGCTACTCTGACATCGACGAGCTCGCGATAAAAAACAAAAGGCTAGATAACAAGATAAACCTCATAATCACTCAAGATAAAAAGGACTATATGGGGGCGCTGGCTTCGCTCGTACCAAACGAAAAGAGCCAGGACGAAAAGGTCTTAAGAGAGGCTGCGCTCAAAAATATAGAATTTAACGAGCAAAATTTGATAGAGCTGGCGAATCAAAGGGCTCAAACGATCAAAAACGCCCTAAAGGCCGCGGGGCTAGCGGAGGATAGGATAGTCGTAAAAGAGCCCGCGAAAACCGATGCGAAGCAAAACACCTACGTCAGCGTGCCTATGGGTGTGGCAAACTAGCTAAATTTCGTTTATCTCGCTACTTCTGGCGTTATAAACGAACCAGCTAAGTAGCATCACCATCAAATAAAGTCCGCAAAGCAAAACGATATAAAAATAGGCACTAAAAACGGCTGAATTTTGCTCTGTATGGCTTAGTAGATTTATGTTGTGAAGCCCGATCATGACGCCTATCAAAGAGAGCAGATAGCCGCAAAGCTTGATGATGAAAATTTTAGGATTTACGGCGGCTATCAGCGCACCGACCGCCATGACGCAAAGTGCCGTCAAAGCGTAGTTAAATTCGGGGCTCTCTTGTTTGAAATTTAAATATAACTCCGCCACCAGCGTACCGATGATCGCTGCAAATACGATATAAACGGCTCTCTTGCGGCCAAGATCATACACAAAACAGACAAAGCCTTTATTTGGTTTGTTATAGTCCATTTCATCTCCTTAAATTTCAAAATTTACGTTATTTTAATGTGTCAATGTTAAACAAAAGCTTTAATCTAAAATTTTAATGTTTTTGGTTAAAATTTCGTTTTTAAAGGAGAAAATATGCCTTTCATAAACGTAAAAATGGCGGGTCCCGAGCCATCAAAAGAGCAAAAAGCAAAGCTCGTCGAGGAGATGACCGAGGTCATGGTGCGCGTGCTTGGCAAACAAAAAGAGCGCGTGATGATATTTGTAGAGACCTACGAGCCTGACAGCATCGGGCTTGGCGGCAAAACAATAGAACAGATAAAAAAGGAGAGCAAATGAGCGAATTTAGCAAAGAGGATATGGAGCGTAAAGTAACACTTGAGGTAGGCGATAAAGCGCCAAATTTCGAGGCTCTCAACCAAGATGGCGTGAAGGTCGCTTTAAAAGACTTCATCGGTAAAAACGTCGTGCTTTACTTTTACCCGAAGGACAACACTCCGGGCTGCACGACCGAGGCTTGCGAATTTAGCGCAAATTATGACGATTTCATCGCAAACGACACGGTCATAATCGGCGTCAGTCCCGACAGCGTGAAATCTCACGTAAATTTCATCGCTAAACAAAATTTAAAGCATATATTGCTAAGCGACGAGGATAAACAAATATCCAAGCTTTACGGCGTCTGGCAAGTCAAGAAAAACTACGGCAAAGAGTATCTTGGCATCGTGCGAACGACCTTTATCATAGGCAAGGACGGCAAAATTTTAAAAGTATATAAAAGCGTAAAAGCCAAAGATCATGCGGCTAAGGTTTTAGAGGATCTGGCAAAATAGGCTTTAAAAATATCTTGCTAATAAGCCAATATCAAAGATAAGGAAAAACCAATGAAAACATCCATCTTGAGTAAAATCGTAAAAATTTTAGCGCTAGTTTCGTTTTTGAGCATCACGGCGTCAGCAGCCCAGGAGGGAGTTGATTATCAAGTGTTACAAAAGCCGCTAAATGTCCCTAAAAACTCCGTAGTCAAGGTCTTTAGCTACGACTGCCAGCACTGCTACAAATTTGACAAAAGCGTTACCAAAAAGCTCATGTCAAAGCTTGAAGGGGTGAGATTTATCCCGTATCACCTAAGCTCCAAAGGCAAGCTCGGAGAGACGGCGAGTAAAATTTTCGCATCCTTGATCGCTATCGACGAAGCTAACAGCACGGATCTGCTAAGCGACGAGTCGAAATTCAAAAAGGCAAAATTTGCGATCTACAAAGCAAGACACGATAAAAACGATGATTTTGACAACGGCAAAGATAAGGCGCGTTTTATCAAGCTAGCCCTTGACACAGCGGGCGTAAGCCAGGACGAATACGAAAAAAGCCTCGCCTCCGCCAGAGCGCAAGAGCTCTTAAATGCGTGGTTTGACTCGTATGACGTAGCCGTTATCAGCGGCGTGCCGGCCTTTGTAGTAAGCGGCAAATACCTCATCAACCTAGACTCCGCCACCTCGATAGACAAGATGGCTGAGATCGCAAAAGAGCTTTTGGCGAAATGATAAAAGCTAAAATTTCGGTGGCCCAGGGTCGCCGAAATTAAAATTTAAACCATTTTTTGATACACTCTGCGAAATTTTAAAAATTTTTAAACAAGAAAGGTCTGGGATGAACGCTTCGGAATTTATCTGGATGGATGGGAAACTCGTAAAATGGAACGATGCTAAGGTGCATGTCCTAACTCACTCGCTTCACTATGCAAATGCCGTATTTGAGGGCACAAGAGCATATAAAACGAACAAAGGCCTCGCTATTTTCAGGCTGCAAGATCATACAAAAAGGCTCTTTAAATCGGCAAAAATGACCGCTATAAACGTGCCTTACACGCAAAAAGAGCTTGAAGACGCGCAAATAGAGCTACTTCGCGCAAACAAATATAACGGCAATGTCTATATCCGCCCGCTTATATTTTTAGGATACGGTGTGATGGGCGTATCTCACACGAAAGCTCCCGTCCAAACTGCGATCGCTTCATGGGAATGGGGTGCATATCTAGGCGATGAGGGACTAGAAAAGGGCATTAAGGTCAAAATTTCAAGCTTCACCAGAAATTCAGCCGCCAGCCAAATGGGTAAGGCAAAAGCCAGCTCGAACTATCTAAATTCGCAAATGGCAAACTACGAAGCAAAAGACGCCGGCTACGATGAGGCGCTCTTGCTTGACGGTGAGGGCTTTGTAGCGGAGGGTCCTGGTGAGTGCTTTTTCATCGTTGAAAACGGCGCTCTCATAACCCCGCCAAACGATAACAGCCTGGTCAGTATCACCCAAGACACCGTCATCAAGCTAGCTCACGACCTGGACATCGAGGTTCGTAGAGAGCGCATCACGAGAGATCAGGCATATACCGCAGACGAGGCGTTTTTTACCGGTACGGCGGCCGAGGTCACGCCTATTAGCAACATCGACGGACGCGTCATAGGCAGTGGTGCTTGCGGAGCGGTGACTAAACGCTTGCAAAAAGCCTATTTCGACGTAGTCTACGGACACAATAAAAAATATCAATCATTTTTGACATACATTTAAAATTTAAAGGAAAATAATGCCAGCAGATTTGAACGACTATTTCAATAAGCGCAAACCAAGCGGTAATGACGGTGACAAAGAGCCTAAGATAAATTTCAAAGCTCCGAAACTGCCAAGCGGCTTTGGTAAATTCGGCACATTAGCTTATATCATAATAGCCATTATCGCCGTTTTGGTCATAACTCAGCCCTTTGTCGTGATAAATTCAGGCGAGGTAGGCATCAAGGCCACCGCAGGAAAATACGAACCAAACCCGCTTCAGCCGGGATTTCACTTTTTCGTGCCGTTCATCCAAAAGGTCATCGTGGTCGATACCAGAGTGCGACTCATCAACTACACATCGGGCGAGGATATGGGCGAGTCGGTGCAAAAGTCATTTCAGGGCTCTGGTGCGGGCATAATCCGCAAAAATTCCATCTCGGTACTAGATGCCAGGAATTTACCGGTCAGCATCGACATCACCGTGCAATACCGCCTAAATCCGGAAAACGCACCGCAGACTATCGCGTCTTGGGGCCTTAGCTGGGAGAGTAAGATCGTAGATCCCGTAGTGCGTGATGTCGTGCGAAGCATCGCGGGCAAATATACGGCCGAGGAGCTTCCGACCAAGCGTAACGAGATAGCCACTCAGATAGATGACAGCATAAGAAAAGATATCGACGCTCAGCCAAACCGCCCGGTAGAGCTCTTGGCCGTTCAGCTACGCGAGATCATCTTGCCTGAAAAGGTAAAAGAGCAGATCGAGCGCGTACAGATCGCAAAACAAGAAGCCGAGAGGACCAAATACGAGGTCGAGCGCGCAAATCAAGAGGCTCTTAAAAAGGCCGCCCTTGCAGAGGGAACGGCAAAGGCCGCCATAATCGAAGCCAAAGGTAAAGCCGACGCCGTAAAGATCGAGGCAGACGCACAGGCCTATGCAAACAAAGAGGTCGCTAAGAGCCTGGATGAAAACCTACTCAGCCTAAAACAGATCGAAACGCAAGGTAAATTTAACGAAGCGCTTCGCGATAACACGGACGCTAAAATTTTCCTAACGCCAGGCGGTGCGGTGCCAAATATTTGGGTCGATACCAAAGACAAAGCAAAGCAAAGCTCCGCTACGCAAAGATAATAAAGGATGAAGCATGCCTGATCTACACATCGACTGGCAAAAGGTGTCGGGCATGCTGCCTGTCATCGTCTGCGAGCACGGAAGCAACGAAATTTTGATGCTCGCATACATGAACGAAGAGGCGCTGAGTCTAAGCCTAAAAAGCGGATTTGCGCACTATTTTTCTCGCACCAAAAACCGCATCTGGAAAAAGGGCGAGGAAAGCGGTAACACACAAAAAATAATAAGCGCCAAGCTAGACTGCGACAACGACACGCTCTTGATAAGCGTCGTGCAAAATGGCGGCGTCGCGTGCCATACCGGGCGAAAATCATGCTTTTTTAATGATATAAATTTGCAAAATTTTGAAATTTCACATTCCGGTGATGAAATTTCAAAGCCAAAATACGACGTCATCGACGAGCTTTATCACATCATAATGGACAGGAAACTAAACGCGGATCCCAAGACGTCCTACGTCGCCAGCCTATTTAAAAAAGGTGAAAATTCCATCCTCAAAAAGGTCGGCGAAGAGGCGACGGAATTTGTAATGGCATGCAAAGATGCAAGCACCCATAAAAGCGAAGATCCGGGCAAAAATACAAAAGACGCGCTGATATACGAAGCGGCCGATCTGTGCTTTCACTCCATGCTCGCGCTAGCCCTCCACGATATACACCCGGACGCCGTAAAAGAGGAGCTAAAAAGGCGCTTTGGCATGAGCGGCATAGAGGAGAAAAGATCGCGCGATGATAAGTAGCATAAAGCAAAACATATTTTTTGTTCTTGCAAATGCCCATTTCATCGATTATTTAGTGTATGGCTGGATATTTATAGCTTTTATTTTCATTTTATTTCTTGGAATATTTTTTGCTTTAAAATCATGGTGGCAGATAGGTTTTTTGTTTATAATGGTCGATTTGTTCGCGCTTTTAGCAGGGTTTTACTACGCAAACGATGCGCTTAGCCAAAATTTAAGACCGGTCGAGATAAGCGCCGTAAATGCAAAACAGCTGACCTATTCAAATGCCCTGATGATCGACTTTAACGTGACGAATCGCTCAAAAAAGATGCTAAATGTATGCAAGATCGATCTTGGCTTTTACACGGTGTCAAAGCAAAAAAGCAGAGACTTTTTAAATTCTCTCAACCCCTTTGCCAAAAAGACGATAGTCCTTCGTGAGCCGTTCATACCGGGCGAAGTCAAGCAGATAAAGGACTTCGTCAACGAATTTTCCTTTATTGATTACAATATAACCAAAAAAGCGGAGTGTTTTTGATGAGCCTGAGCTACTTTACCATCGTGCATATCATCGTGATGTTGGTGATATTTTTGCTCTCGATGTTGCTTTTGGTGCTATCGATGAGGGCTGAGCGCAAGCTTTTTTGGTCGCTTTTGTTTATAAATATCCTAGTCTCTACAACGCTTTGCGTGTTTTTGATGCTCGTTTTGGACAAATACACAAAAAAGGGCAGCCTTGAAAACGTCACGAGCGAGAGGATATTGATAAACGAAAGCATCGCGTTTAAGGGCAAAGTCCGCAATGTAGGGAATTTTACGCTGACTCACTGCACACTTAGCGTAAGGCTGGTGAATCGTCCGCAAAACAGAGACGGACATTTCAAAGAAATTTTTAAACCTAGCGGGCTTACGTTTTTTTCGTCGCTTTTTAAAAGCGAAGATAAAGACGAGAGACCAAATGCCGTCGAATATAAATTCGACGTGGCTCAAAATTTACAAAAGCAAAGAAGCGTGGATTTTATGGTGAGTATGCCATATCCGCCGTATTTTGAAAACGTTATGCACATCACGAAACTTAGTTGTTATTAATCTAATTTTACTACTTTTACTACAAGCTAAAATTTACTAAGGTCAAAAGACCTTAGTAAACGATTTGATCAAAACAAAATTTGAAATTTTGCCCCTAAACTATTAGACTTTATGTCGCTTCCAAAAGCGCCACCATAAAATACCTTTAGACTAGCATTTTTAGATAGCATCATATTTAGTCCAAAATCTACCGTCGCAAGATCTTTTATCGCTTTGCCTTGCAATTTTACATAACCGGCGTCAGCTATATTTAGCCCTGTGCTAGGACGTTTGTCACCAAAGAAATAATTATACGCTAGATCAAGCTCGACTCTCGTATCCATAGAGCCCATCTTTAGCGGCACACTAGGAGCGATACCGATAGTCGCTATATTCATATTTCTCGTACTATCATCGGTACTCATAGTAAACGGTCCGACTTTTTGACTCATACCGTCTGTTTTTACATATATATGAGAGATTCCAAGATAAGGATCGATACTAAAATTTTGAGTATCAAATCCGCTGTATACCAAATTTGCAAACAAATTCACCATCGTTTCATCGCTCTTGATCTTATCGCGCGATATATGCGAGACTATCGTTGATAAACCGACTTTATTGTGGTCTGCTTTAGTGTATATAGCGCCTAATTTTAACCTTGCAAGGTCAAAGTCTACATCGCCGTAAATACCAAAATGTCTATTTTTGTTTTCAAATTCTTTGCTGCCATCTTCTTTGGTATTTGTTTTGCCCATACCAAGCAAGATACCGACTCTAATACTATCGTTTAGCTTTGTATCCGCACCAAATAGCTGAGTCAAAGAAGTAGATTTTAGGTTATCGGACGATTCGTCAGAATCAGCCTTTATACTGCTACCAGTCGTTGTCATCCAAAAAGACATCCCCGTGGAAGCATCATCTCTATTAATGGCGTCAAAATTTCTATCATGGTTTAAAACGATATTTTTAAGTAGTAGATTATTTACTACAGCAGCATTTTGTGAAGCGAAATTTGCCTCGTTCGCAAATGTTTTAAGAGTATGCTTGGCTTGTTCAGGCGTAGCGAAGATAAAGCTTCTATAAAGATCGCTCGTCTTTACCGCCGGTCTACTTCTAAAAGCACTCATCACGGCCGGCTGGTCGCTTGAGCTTTCGATGACGGAAGCTATTAGTTTTTGATTTTTAGTCCCTGCAAAATCTACCATGCTTTTTTGACCCTTTTTGACTGTAAGCTCCAGCTTTGAGTCGCTAAAATTTTTTACCAAATCAAAAAAGGCATATTGTCTTAAAGTAGCCCCGTCATATCCTGCAAAACTACCTTCTACCCAGTATTTTTTCGATTTTGACGGGTCTTTATATATCTTTTGAATATCTTCAAAAAGTGGATTTTCAAGATCTACGATAGAGCCTTTTTCAAACGTAAGATTTAAATTTGACGCTCCGGCGGATGTCATCCCGACTATACCCTCATGGGATACTATAAATCTACCGCCTGATCTTATGGTTGCATTTACGGTGTCTGATGTAGCGGATCTTTCTTTACTTATAAATTCTTTTGGTTTTTGTAGCCAATCAGTTTTTACCTCTTGAACGGTAAGTTTCTTTTTTATTTTCAAAGCACCACCGTTTTCTACGATCACATTGCTCTTTTTTAGAGATTGATTTAGCGCAGTGATCTGTCCGGCTTTTATTATGGTGTCACCGGTATATGTGTTTTTCCCTGCAAGCATTAGTGTGCCATTGCCTCTTTTTATGAGAGTTCCTTGATAGCCCTCAGCAGCCCTATACGCTCTTGCTTTTTCTCTTGCTAGCTCCACATCGTATTCGGCCTTTTCCTCAGCACTTAAATTCCCGCTCTTTGCATCAAGCTCTGCTTTACGTGTAGCCCATGCCTCCGCGTCTGCAGCATCCTCGGTTTTTCTAAATTTAATAGCTTTATCGGAAATATCATTAGACCATGTATCGTCCACATCCATATTTACATCAAACACTCCTAAAAACTGACCGGGACCAAACATAGCTCTACCGATATCAACTACTCCCCAACCCCATCTTGTATCAGGCACACCAAGCTCGCTAGTCCAGCCTGAAAGCTTATTGGTATCGTTTGGCTTAAAAGAGTATTTAGTTTGCCTTGCCGTAGTTAGCATGACATCTCTAGCCTGCTCGTTTGTCATATAAGTATATCTTGACATTATCACGCCAAGTGCTCCTGTAACGTGAGGAGCTGCCATAGAAGTACCTTCCCAAGAGCCGTATCCCGCTTTTCCTGTTTTTACATCAACTATGGATGATTTTATCTCTTGACCAGGTGCGGCGATAGTCCACCATTTAGAGTGGCCGGCAGTATTAAACATTTGAATACTACCTTTTGTTTGCCCAGTTACATTTACCCAAAATTTCTCTGCATCAGGACGAAAATACGGCAACATAGCCCTAGTATAAGACTCTTCCATCTCGTCACGATTTCCAGCAGTAAATACTTGTATGATTTTATATTGCTTAGCCACCTCATATGCAGCGTCCATAAAGTTTTTTTGACCGCCGACAACAAACTGATAATAAGCTTTTTTGGCAGCGTCAAGATCTTTTATATATAAGTGATGATTTGGCAAAGTTGGATGAGTAGCCGTTCCTTTATTTCCACCATAACCCTGTGCACCGGGATATGAGGAATGAACTCTCCTATTTGATCCCCAACTATTATTTATAGCTCTTGCACCTTTTTTGGCAAGCTCACTATATACTGCGTAGAAGTATCCGTAGTCTTGATTTGGTCCGTAGGTCATACCGTCGTTTCCTCCGGTGTTTGCGGATAAAAGCTTAGCTCCCCATGCCACTCCGTGCATACCTTCACCATCGCGATTGGCCGCTATTGTGCCACCTACATGAGTGCCGTGAGAGTCATTTACTCCCGCTATCCAATCGCCGCTAGTTTCAAATTTTTCACCTTTTTTAAATTCACCTTTATTGTTCCTATCTTTTTCTTCGGAATTTTTTTGTTTAAATGGCGCATTGCCATACTCGGCATCCGGGTATCTAACACCGTCTTTTGAATACTCGCCTTTTATCGTTATACCAGAAACTCTACCTCCAATAAATTCTTTATGGCTTAAAAGCATCCCGGAGTCCACTACTCCAAGCACCACCCCTTTTCCGTTGGCACCTTTAGCATACGCGACCGATGCGTTCATGCCGCTTAGCCCCCAGTATGATCCATACTCATTTGTTTCCCAGCTTTTTATGTTTCCGATCTCTCCGGGATCGACATATGTAGAGGCTTTACAGGCGCCCGAAAGCAACAAGGCGCAAACCGCCACCGAAAGTGTTGAAATACTTTTTAAAAAATGTATTTGCATTTCTTCTCCTCACCTTAAAAAATGTAATTATGTGATTGTATTTATTTTAATCTAAATAAATGATTAAAGATTTGTTTATATTATTTTTCATAATCATTAGGATTTTATGTATAATGCCTCAAATTGCGAAAGCAAAAAAGAAAGATTTAAAAAGATGGATTAAAATATAGAGTAAAAATTTAGCCCTCAAATACTAATCTATATCGATCTTATACCCGATGCCCGAGATATTTTTTATGAGTTCAGGATAAATTTTGCTCCTGATCCTGTTTATAAAATTTCTAATAGTATCCAATGAAGCGAATTTTTCATTCCAGACATATGACTCTATCGCGTCAAACGATACGACTCTACCGATATTTTTTGATAAGTAGATATAAAAAAGAAATCACAAATTTTATTGGTATCATAAGCTCATATAGGCTATTTTCGGCGTGAGAGCTATTCTATTTACGTTAATACGACTGCAAAATTTCACATCCTGCAAAGCACAACTAATAGTCTGCCTTGTTTTTTTACATCGTTTAAAAACAGCTCGCTCTCGCTTACGGTAAATTCCCTCGTCTCTTTTAGGGTGTTTTCATCTTCTATCTCGTAGTAAAAGCTCTTGTTTTCGATCTTTGCACCCTTTTTATAGATAAATTTCGCGTCGATGATACTTGCGAAAAATCCACCCTTTTTTAGATAATAATTCGTCACGCTCCTAGCATGTATCGGCCCATTTGCCAGAAATTCCTCGCAGACATGGTATTTTGCGCTATAAACTATGCTTTCCACCATGCCCGTGCCGATCTCGTAAAATTTAAACGCCTTCGCTTTTTGAAGTGCGCTCATCTGCTCTTTTGAGCTAGGATCGATGGGTGAGTTTGCGTCTAAATTTATGATGATATTGTTTTTGCCGTGCGCCAGGCTATATATATCGCCTATTTTATGGACGATATAGCGCTCACCGGCAGGTGCTCTAAATTCGGCGCTTCCCACAAGAGGCATCGTCGCGTTAGCCTCTTTTACCACACCGAATTTTTCGCCTCTTTTAAAGCTTATTTGCATTTTCGTGCCGTTGTTTTCGATATATGGCGTCCAAACAGGCTCGATCTTCGGTGGTGGTGTCGGCTCAGCATCTCTTGCACAACCTGCAAAGAGCAAAATAGCAAGCACGGGCAGGAATTTTAAAATTTTCATTTTATAAAATAATCCCCGTCAAAGCTAACGAGCGAGTATTTGCGCTCGGAGCCGATACTTGCGACCAGCTCGTCGATGTCTAAAAATTCAAGGCTGTCCGCGCCGATATACTCGCGCACCTCCTCGCAGCTTTTATTCGCGCTGATGAGCTCGGCAAAGCTTGGCGTGTCGATGCCGTATCTCTCGGGAAATTTAAGCTCGGGGCAAGCGACTTTAAAATGTATCTCTCTCGCACCCGCATGCCGCAGCAGCGCTACGATCTTTTTGCTGGTCGTGCCGCGCACGATGCTGTCATCGACCACGACGACACTTTTGCCTTTTAGCACCTCGCTCATCGGGTTTAGTTTGAGCTTGACTTTGAGGTTGCGCATCTCTTGTGTTGGCTCGATGAATGTGCGCCCGACGTAGTGGTTTCGCACGATCGCCGCTTCAAATGGCAGTCCGCTAGCCTGCGCGTATCCAAGTGCAGCTGGCACGCCGCTATCAGGCACCGGCACGACGAAGTCCGCTTTCACGCGGCTTTTTTTGGCTAGTGCCGCGCCCATTTTTTTACGCACTTCATAGACGTTTTTGCCGTCTATGACGCTGTCTGGGCGCGCGAAATAAATATATTCAAACGCGCAAATTCTGCTATCTGGCTCAAAAAGCTGGATACTTTCAAATTTATCACTGCCGTGCTCAAATACGATCATCTCGCCCGGGCGCACCTCGCGGATGAACTGCGCACCCACTAGATCAAACGCGCAGGTCTCGCTAGCGACGATGTAGCCACCGTCTTTTAGCCGTCCCAGCGAGAGCGGACGCACGCCCCAGCGGTCGCGGATAGCGAAAATTTTGTGGCGCGACTGGATCAGCAGACAATACGCCCCGACGATCTTGCTAAGCGCGTAGATGATGCGCTCTTGCAGGTGCGGGCTGTGGTTTTGGGCGATGAGGTGGATGATGTTTTCGGTGTCCATGTTCGAGCTAAATATCGCGCCGTTTTCGATGAGCTCTTTGCGGATCTCGTCTTTATTCACGAGGTTGCCGTTGTGTGCGAGCGCGATAGAGCCAAGAGCGTAGTTTGCGGTGACGGGCTGGGCGTCCAGGATCGAGTCCGAGCCTGCGGTGGAGTAGCGGTTGTGCCCGATCGCCATGTCGCCTTTTAAAATTTCAAAGCTATCCTTGCCAAAGACCTCGGTCACGAGTCCGCGGTTTTTGATCGTTCGTATCTTTCCCGCGTCGTTCGCGCTGATGCCGCTAGACTCTTGACCGCGGTGCTGCATCGCAAATAACGCGTAATACGCTGTTCTCGCCGCATCTTTTGAATTTATCACTCCGACTATCGCACACATTTTTAAGCCTTTATTAAAATTTATTGGCGATTTTAGCCAAAAGAAGCTAAAAATTTAAGATACCAAGGGCGAGTGATTAAATTTTAAATTTTAGACCTTTTTAAGTTTAATGCAATCTTTTAAATGCTAAATTCTAATAAAATGTTGATGATTTATCGTGAGCGCTTTGCAAATCTTACTCGCTGCGTAAGCGGCCTGACATGGACGCAAACGGTGACAGTAGCGAAGCAAGTGTAAATGATTTATTATAACAAAGCCATTTAAAATCAACACTTTGTCAAAGAGCCTAAATTTTTATAAGGAGAGGACATGAAAAAGATTTCCTTCATCTGCGTTGCACTCGCTTGCGCGCTTGGTTTTGGCGGTGCGTTTTTAGTTCCCGTGCCCGCAAACGCCGCAGTTCTCGCCCATCAGGTCAAGACCCAAGGCGAGCTGGGAACGGTGTTTATCAACCCTTATGACGTCGCACCACTTACCGCCGTCATCGACCGCGCGGGCAAGGACATCACGGACATCCACGTGCGCGTGCTTGGCAAGCCAAACGGCGGCATCGACATCAGCTACGACGTCTCGCCCCACGCGCTTCTCACGCACGATGGCGTGCCCGTTTGGGGGCTGTATCCGGACTACCTAAACGAGGTCGAGGTGAGCTATAAATTTGAGGGCGTTGCCAAAAAGGAGATTTACAAAATTTATGCTCAGCCTATCGTCACGGTTAGCCGCGATTTTCGCTTTTCGCACATGCAGCGAGCCGTGCCAAAGAAGGTCGATCCGGCGTTTAAAACCCGCCTTTATCTCATCAACAACACCATTACCGCCGTCCACAAGCCCCTTGACTGGCGACGCGGCGGGGCTGCCAGCTGGAATGATTACACCGAAAATTTCGTCGTCGATACGCAAGGCGAGGTCAGGTGGTATCTGGATTATCAAAAATTTTACGATCGCCACGAGATCGACGTGCGAAACGGCGGCATGATGATGGGCTTTCATCAGCTTGGTAACGGCGATCTTAGCTTTGGCATGGCACAGCGATACATGCGCTACGATATGATGGGCAAGGAGGTCTATAATCGCTTACTTCCGCGCGGATACATCGACCTTAGCCACGAGGTGATGCCGATGCCTAGCGGCGATCTGCTCCTGCGCGTGGGCAAATACGACTACCACCACGCCGACGGTAGGGTATCGCACACGATCCGCGACCATATCTTGCAAGTAGATAGCACGGGCAAGGTCGTCGAGGAGTGGGATTTAAATGAAATTTTTGGCAAAAACGTTTATCGCGCAAACCTCATCAAAGCCCTTGACGCGCGCGCCGTGTGCCTAAACATCGACATGGACGCAAAAGAGATCAAAATCAGCGACGATCTGCCCTTTGGCGACATCACCTCAACGGGCACCGGACGCAACTGGGCGCATGTAAATTCCATCTCCTACGACGCGAGCGACGATAGTATCATCCTTTCGCTCCGTCATCAAGGTATCGTCAAGATCGGGCGCGACAAAAAGGTAAAATGGATCTTGACAAGCCCTGAGGGCTGGAGCGAGGAATTTAAAGCAAAAGTGCTCGTGCCCGTAGATAAAAACGGCAAAAAGATCAAATGCGAAAACTCAAAATGCGAGGGCGACTTTGACTGGTCTTGGACGCAGCACACCGCGTGGCTCACTGCGCGCTACGACAACAAGGGCAGTGTCAAGCACCTAAGTGTCTTTGACAACGGCGACGGACGCGGCATGGAGCAGCCCGCACTCAAAGAGGACAAATACTCCCGCGCGGTCGAATACAAAATCGACGAGAAAAAAGGCACGGTAGAGCAGACGTGGGAGTTTGGCAAGGAGCGCGGCTTTGAGTTTTACAGCGCCGTTACCAGTAACGTCGAGTGGCAAAAAGACAAGGGCACATACTTCATATCAAGCTCAAATGTAAATTTACTCCGTCCGGACAAGACAATAAAAATGGTGCTAGTGGAGATCGATCCAAAAACAAATGATATAAAATTTGAAATGGACGTGGAGTCGGCGTCCCGCGATGATGTCGCGTATCGCGCACTTGTTATCGATCCGAATATTTTTAGTTATTAAATTTAACTTCCTTGTTCGCCAAAAGGAGGGCAAGGAAAATTTGCTAAAATGAATGCTTAAATTTAGTCAAAAAGGGAGGCGATGAAATTTAATACAAAATACTTTGGCGAGCTTGACATCGAGGTAGAGAATGGTGACGGCAGCGCATTTACCAGCTACGACGGACAAAAGTTGTATTTTTATTTTGCCGATTTCAAATCTTACGGCGCAAAGATAAATGTCTGCTTAAACGTTCTCGATCGCTATCTGCAAATTTGCGAAATGGCAAAGGCTGCGATAGTGCAAAATTTTAACAAAAATGAGACCGTGAGATACTACTTTGAGTGCCATTTTGATGTGTTAGAGAGTGATACTCTGACAGAAATTTTTGGCACGGATGAATTTGAAAAGCTGGACGTCAAAAAAATCGTTCGTAATTTTGGCTATCCAAATTTACTTTTTGGCTTTGCAGAAGATAAAAAAGAGCTTGAAATTTCAGTGGATTTTAAAGTCGCACCCGAGTATTCAGACGAAATTTTATGCGTGAAAATGGATGAAAATTTAAACGTTACGGACTTCTCGCACGAAAGTTAAATTTACCTACCCCGCTTTGGCGTAGCAAGGTGCATATTTCGTTTTACGATCACGGCAAGCTTCAGCAGCCGAACGTGACCTATCTTTACAAGCATATCAAAGAAGACGTCCACAACAAAGCGGGCATACTCTGCCAAGACTGCCACGGAACGCCTACTAAATTTTACAATCCCAAACAATCATATATACTATAAAGCCCGTTTTTTTGCGAGCTAAGCCACACGGCGGCTTTTATCGCTCCTTTGGCGAAGGTCGCGCGGCTTGTCGCGGTGTGATTTATCTCGATGAACTCGCCATCGTTATAAAAACCGATCGTATGCCGTCCGACCACGTCACCACCGCGCACGGCAAGCACTGCGATCTCGTCTTTACTCCTAGCTCCCACCAGCCCGTCGCGACCCGTGACGATGACATCCTTTAAATTTAGCCCGCGAGCGTTTGCAGCGTGCTCGGCAAGTGTGAGAGCCGTGCCGCTTGGGGCGTCCTTTTTGTGCCTGTGATGCTGCTCGACGATCTCGATGTCAAATTCTGCGAGGGTTTTAGCCGCGAGGCTGGCGAGGCGATTTAGCACGGCTACACCTAGGCTCATGTTGGTGGCGTAAAGGATAGGCATCGCGTTCGCGGCTAAATTTAGCACTCTCGCACCCTCCTTGCCAAGCCCCGTAGTGCCGATAACGAGCGGCTTTGGATTCGTCCTTGCGTAGTTTATTAGATTTATCGCGCCTTCTTTTATCGTAAAGTCGATGACCACGTCGCAGTTGGCAAAGAGCTCATTAAGATCATCTGTGACGATGACGCCCTCCGGCACGCTTCCAAGAGGCTCGATCGTGTAAAGCGCAGTTAGCTTCGCATCTTTGCTATCTTTTAAGCAGTTTATTATCATCTGCCCCATTTTGCCGCTAGCCCCGTGTATGCCGATATTTACCATCGTTTATCCTTTAAAATTTTGGCTAAATTTAGCATATTTTTGGTAAAAATCGATAATCAGAGGAGACTAAAGCAGAAATTTATTTTGATGCGGCTCATAAGGCAGAATTTAGCCCTAAGGCTAAATTCTTAAAATTTTAATGCAAGCTCTCGATATAGCTCATCGCGCTAAGTGCGGCTACTGCACCGTCTCCGGCTGCGACGATGACTTGCTTTGGAGCGTCTTTTCTGATGTCACCCGCCGCAAATAGCCCGGGCACGCTACTTTGCATTTTTAGATCCACATCGACTTGACCGCCCTCGCTCATATTGCAGATAAAGGAGCCGTCTTCGAGCTTTAAAATTTCGTTATTCACATTAAGGCCCACAAAGGTAAAGACGCCTGGCACTTTCAGGTCGCGTTCGCCCTCTTTCGTGTTTAAAATAAGCCCGTTTAGTCCTGATTTATCACCGTATGCCTCTTTTATCGTGGCGCTCGTGATGAACTCGATCTTCTCGTTTTGGCGGGCCTTTTGCACCGTTGTCGGAGCTGCGCGAAATTCCTCTCGCCTATGGATCACATAGACTTTAGATGCGATATTAGCCAGATAAATCGCCTCCTCTATCGCCGTATCACCGCCGCCAAGGACTGCGACCTCTTTATTTTTATAAAAAAAGCCGTCGCATGTGGCGCACGTGCTGACTCCGCGTCCGAAAAACTCGTCCTCGCCTTTAAACCCGGCGCGACGCGGCACAGAGCCGGTAGCCACGATGACAGCCTTTGCCTGCTCGCTTTTGCCGCCTTCGAGTAAAATTTCAAAGCTCTTATCGGCGTTTTGCCTCACGCCTACGACGTTCGTCCACTTATGAACGAGTCCAAAATGACTGCATTGCGCCCACCACGTACTCATGAAATCAAACCCGCTCTCGCCCGGGCTCTTTTGTCCGGGGTAGTTTTCTATCTCCGAGCTTGAGGTGATCTGACCGCCGGGCTCACCCTTTTCAAACATCACGACGTTTTTAAGTCCGCCGCGAGTCGCGTAAAGTCCGGCGCTAAGCCCTGCCGGTCCGCCTCCTATGATCGCTAAATCTAACATCTTTTATCCTTTATTTTATCGTTTTTATTTTCGAGTCTTGTTTGTAAATTTCGCCGTTTTGATGCACTATCTGCACGCTACTTGGTACGCTCGTGATATTTAAGGTATTCATCAGTTTTAGTATCGTATTGATATCCGAGCTTATGTATTTTAGCGTTTCGTTCGAGTCGCCACGCTTTTGAAACATATCCACAGCGATAACGGGCTGGGCTATTTTTTCTCCCGCTAAAATTTCATCTATCTTTGACTGGTTCGAGCTAAATACCAAAATAGTGTATCTAGGCTCTTTTGGCTTGAAAATTTCGCTCTTTTCGTAAAAAACGAGCTGTGAAAAATCTATAAATTTATACTTTGAAAATCGATAATTATTATAAGCAAAAACTATCGCTATCATGGCTGCACCGAAAAATGAGCCGAAGATGTACGTTAGAGGAAGCAAGCTTCCCCTATTTTTTAAAGCCATTAAAGAAGTGAATTCAGCTTGTCGGTAATGGCCTGTTTTGACTGTGCGCCGACCATTTGATCGACTACTTCGCCATTTTTGAAAAATAGCAACGTCGGGATCGATCTGATGCCAAATTCAACCGCCAAGTCCTGCACTTCGTCGGTATTTACCTTGCAAATTTTAGCTTTGCCGTCAAAATCCTCCGCAAGCTCCTCGATGACCGGGGCTAGCATACGGCAAGGTCCGCACCATGGCGCCCAAAAATCGACGAGCGCGACGCCCTCTTTGGCGACATTGAAATTTGCAGTTGTAAGCTCTATGTATTTTCCCATTGTTTCTCCTTTGTTTTTTAAATGGTGTGATTATACACCAATTTTTCTGAATTTTTTCTAAATAATAATTTTTATAAACTAATATTTTCTATCAGCTCGAATTCGTCTTTTTTTATGACGAGCAGATCGATCTGAAAATCAAAATTCCAGCCATTTTTAAGCAAATAGTAATCGACCGCCTTTAAAATTTTAGCGTATTTTGACGCGGTCAATCTATACTGCACCTCGTAATCGCCATCAGTCGCTTTGACCTCGACAAAGTGCAAAATTTCATCTTTTGAGGCGATGATATCTATCTCGCCAAATTTCGAGTGAAAATTTCGCTCGATTATTTTAAATTTCAACCTCTCTAGATACCTACTGGCCTTATCTTCCGAGCTTTTACCAAAGAGATACTCTCTAAGCCCCACTACTCTTCGATCCTTATCATAAACGGATCTTCTTTTATGAAATTTTGCTTTTTCAAAAGCCCTATTACGCTTTTGACATCAGCCTCCAAGCTCGTATGTGTCGTGAAAAATAGCGTTACCTCGCCCTCGCTTTTGGTGACCGGCTTTTGTAAAAAGCTATCGATAGAAAGGTGATTTTCGCTCATCAAATTTGTGATCTTCGCCAGCACGCCGACCTTGTCCTCGACGCGCAGTCTAAAATAATATTTCGTGCGAATTTCATCTTGGGCAAGCAGTTTGAGCTCTTTTTCAAGGGGCGACTTGTAGCCTAGCATAGGGGTTTTAAGCCCTCTTGCGATGTCGATTAGATCGCTTATCACAGCACTTGCCGTAGCCGCTCCGCCTGCTCCAGCGCCGTAATACATCGTCTCGCCAACCGCGTCACCTACGACGCTGACTGCGTTCATCACTCCATCGACCTTGGCTATCATCTTATCTTTTGGCACAAGGGCCGGATGTACCCGCAGTTCGACCTTTTCGCCTACCTTTTTGGCGATAGCCAGCAGCTTTATCACGTATTCAAAATCGTTTGCGAAAAATATATCCTCTTTCGTTATCCGCTCGATGCCCTCGATCAAAATATCTTCGGGATCGCCGTGCACACCGTATGCGATGCTGGCAAGGATGAGCAGCTTATGCGCCGCATCAAAGCCGCCGATATCAAAGGTGGGGTCGGCCTCGGCATATCCTAAATTTTGAGCGATCTTCAGCGCTTCGTCGAAATTCGCTCCGCCGTTCATCATCGATGTGAGGATAAAGTTGCTCGTGCCGTTCATTATGCCTTTGATCGAGAGGATATGGTTTGCACTTAGCCCTTCGCGTAGCGTCTTTATGATAGGTATGCCCCCGGCTACGCTCGCCTCAAAGCCAAACGGCGTATCAGCGGCTAAATTTTGCAGTTTAAAGCGGTGATACGCCAAGAGCGCCTTGTTTGCGGTGACGACCGCTTTTTTGCGTTTTAAAATTTCGCTTACCACGCGGTAAGGCTCGTCCACTCCACCCATAAGCTCGACATAAACATCGATATCATCGCGCTTTATAACACTATCGATATCGGCACTAAGCGGTATCTTCACGCTTCGCTTTTTGTCTAAATTTCGCACTACGCCAACGACCGGGATTATCTGCTGGCCGCTTCTTGCGGTGATGATCTTTTTATTTTTTAAAAGGATATTAGCGACCTCACTGCCGACGACGCCAACGCCCAAGATTGCTACGTTCATTAAAATTCTTTCAAATATTTTTTGACATTTCTGGCCGCTTGACGGATGCGGTTTTCATTTTCTATGAGAGCGATCCTGACGTAGTCGTTGCCACCTTCGCCAAAGCCCACACCAGGGCTCACAGCCACGCAAGCTTTTGTCAGGAGCTGCTTTGAAAACTCGAGACTTCCGATGTTGCCTACTTGCGGTGGCAGCTTTGCCCAGACGAACATGCTCGCCCTTGGCTTTTGCATGCTCCAGCCCGCATTTTCAAAGGCTTCGATAAGCACATCGCGGCGTTTTTCGTAAATTTTGCAAATTTCGCTCACGCACTCTTGCGGCCCGTCAAGCGCCACGGTCGCACCGACTTGTATCGGCGTGAACATGCCGTAGTCAAACCATGATTTGATCTTTTTAAGCGCGGCGCAAAGGCGTTTGTTGCCGCACACGAAGCCTACGCGCCAGCCTGCCATATTGTAGCTTTTTGAAAGCGTGTAGCACTCCACCGCGACGTCTTTTGCACCGTCGACCTCAAAGATGCTGGGCGTTTTGTATCCATCAAACGTGAGGTCCGCGTAGGCGATATCGGAGATGATGTAAAACCTCTCTTTTTTAGACATCGCTACCAGTCGCTCATAAAAGCTCTTTTGCACGGTGACCGTCGTTGGATTGTGCGGGAAATTTACGACTACATATTTTGGCTTTGGCGAGCTGGCGTGGATGGTTTGTTGTAAATTTTCAAAAAATTTATTCTCGTCAAGCTCAAATTTTTCATTATAAACTAGCGGCATCTTTGCGACGTTCCCGCCAGCGATTATAAAAGCTTGCGTGTGTATCGGATAGGCAGGATCCGGCACTACGGCGACGTCGCCCGGGTTTATGATGGCTTGAGTAAGATGCACGAAGCCCTCTTTGCTGCCCATGACCGCCACGGCCTCGGTATCCGGGTCTAAATTTACATCGTATTTTCGCTTGTACCAGTTGCAAATAGCAAGACGAAGCTTGTAAATTCCGGCACTCGCCGAATATCCGTGCGTTTTATCCTTGTTCGCGCTCTCACAGAGCTTATCTACGATGTGCTGAGGCGTGCGGCCTTCAGGGTTTCCCATCGAAAAATCGATGATATCCTCGCCATTTCTACGTGCGGCCATTTTTATCGCATTCACCTCGGCAAATACGTAATTTGGTAGCCTCTCGATCGTGTTGAACCTAATCTCGTCAAACATCGCTTCCTCCTATTTGCTAAGCTTTACGCTTATGTCGTTTTTTATGTTGCTTATATCGATATTATCGCTTATCAGCACGTATTTGGCGTCGCTTGGCAACTGCAAGTCGTATTTGTGCATCGCCTTGTGCTCCTCAAAACTCACTATCTGCTCTAAATTTTTATCATAGATCCTCACCAAAGGTACCCAGCGACTAGGCTCGTTAGAGACGATCTCAAGCTCGCTAGCACCGCTCGTGTTTAAAAAATACGCCCCGGCAGAACGCGGTAAAACAAACTCCTCGCCAAAAATAGGCTCACCGCTTTTTATCTGTGCGTCTTTTGCCTCAAGGCTGATGACCAGATTGCCGCTTTGTCTGCTAAATTCTAAAATCCCAAAGCCGCTTGTATTAAGCGCCTGAGCGAGCAAAACGGGGTCGATACCACCACTTTTAAGCGCGATGAGAGAGTAAGAAATAGGCGATAAATTTGAAAATTCATTGACTCTGGCGATGTTTGCGCCCATCATATCAAGGCTGAAATTTAGGGCTTTTACAAAAATCGCAGGCGAAATTTCATCACTCGTGGTAAATTTTAAATTTAGACTCGAAGAGGAAAAAGACACCGCATCAAAAAGCCCATTTTCTCGCAAGATATCGACTATTTCCTTTGTCTTTACGAAGCCTTTTTCATCGATAAATTTACTCTCGTCGCTAAAAAGAGAGCGAGCGGCCGAGGCATCGCCGCTAAGAGCCTGCGCACTAAGAGTAGCGCTCGCAGCAAAGAGCAGGGAGCAAAAAAGAGCCTGCATGGCTAGGAATTTTACCAAGATTTGCCCTTGTTCAAAGCGATGAATTCATCGTAGCTTATGGACTTTATCTCGCCGTTTTCGACTAAAAATCTAGCCGGCCTGCTGGGTGTGAATCTGCTGACCTTATCTCCGACCTTTAGCTCTATCGAGCCGTTGCCACAGACGACGAGCTGTCTTTGTTTTAAATTTATAGAAATATTTTTATTCGAATCGCTTGAAATTTTCTGTCCGTTTTCTAAATTTATGATACCTATCCAGACCTTTTGTTTTGGGATTATCAAGGCTTCGTCCGCAGAGCCTATGACCTCGCTTGCGTTAGTATCCTTTGAGGAGATGCTCGTAGTGAGCTTTTCTAGCGCCGAGCTTTGCGTGCCAGCGTTTTGATCTAGTTTCACATCTTGTGCCACAAGCTGCGGAGCGCTTAAATTCTGCTCCACGGGAGTCGTAACGTCTCGCTCGCTTTGGCTGGCATTTTTATCCGCGCTTAAGCGCTCGCCGCCAGCTTGAGTTATCGTTATGTTCGTATCTATGATATTTTTTTTTACTTCGCTTACGATGCTAGACTCCGAATACACCGCGCTTCTGTTCTCATCGTTGAAAAACGACGGTATGCTTTGGGCGTATTTGTAGATATCAAAATAATAAGCACCAAACGCTATGATCGCCAGTATGACGACCCAAAACAGCCAGCCTAGCGAACCGCCGGATCTTTGCGTGACTATCTCGTCGCTCGTGTATGATGAAATTTTAGGATTTATCTTCGTTTTTTTGCTCTCGTCTGGCTTGTTTTCGCTCAAAAAGGCTTCGTATTCTTCCAGCCACCATCCAAGGTCGATGTTGTATTCACGTTGCAAAATTTTGATGTAACCCTTGGCGTTTAGGCGCACGAGCTTGGCAAAATCCTTATCTACGATACTTTGTAAAAAAACGGGCTCGATGTGTGTCTTTCGCGAAATTTCCTTGATGCCGATCTCTTTTAAAATTTCAAGTTCATTCATTTATCATCCTATCACAGATTATCGCAAAGGCCGCGCTCACGTTTAGCGAGTCCCAGCCTTCTTTTAGTTTTATCCCTACGCACTCGTCGCATTTTGCGAGCGCCTTTTGCGGGATGCCTTCGCCTTCCGAGCCCATTATCAGTGCTCGCTTAGGATCAAATTTCATCTCGTGCACGTTTTTGCCGTTACTAGCGGTAGCATAAAGGCAAAAGCCGCTTTGTTTGAGCTCGTTTAGCAAACTCAGCCCATCCTCGAAAAGCGCTATTGGGATCTCATAAGCAGCACCGCTACTAGCGCGCAAAACACCTTCCATATTTATGCTCTTTGCAACTACTATAAGCCCCTCGCAGCCAAGCGCATACGCGCTCCTCGTGATAGCTCCGATGTTTCCTACGTCGCTGATGCCGTAAAGCACGGCAATGAAACTCATCTTTTTTAGCTCGTTCATCGCGGTGAATTCATATTCTCCGACCTTGGCCAAAAAGCCTTGATGGTTGCCGCCACGAGCTAAAGATTGAGCTTTTTGATTATCCACACGAGATATATGCTTACCAACGCCGCAAATGCGCGAAAATAATTTTTTATCGCACTCTTTTGAGAGATATATCTCTTCTATCGTTTGCGGATGCTTATCCAAAATATGCAAAAATAGCTGCTTCCCATATATTATCATGGGTTTGATGATACCCAAAATCAAGTAAAATTTAACTTATTTTTGAAGAAACGCTCAAATATATCAGGCAAAATACACAACCGCTAAAATGCGGCTATAAAGAGGCTATAAGCTCGGAGTAGATCTTTTTTACGTCTCGTCCCGTGATCTTGCTTAGTAGCTTGGCTTTTGCTTTTGGCGCGATATCAATGGCGTTTATGTCGTCTATGCTTATGGTTTGTGTCATTACATTGGGATTTTGCGAGACGACTACGCACCACTCGCCGTTTAGGTTGGCATCTTTTAGCTCGTTTGCGATACCTTTGGCACTACCTTTAAATTTCGTCTCAAATTTTTTAGTCGCCTCTTTTATAGCAAAAATTTCACGCTCGCTATCGAATTTCGCTAAATTTTCAACAAGGCTCAAAATACGTTTCGGGCTTTCGTAGATCACGCAAGGATAGGCTAAATTTAGGGCGTTTTGTATGGCCAAATTCCTATCTTTGCCGGTATTTGGCAAAAAGCCTAAAAATACGAATTCCTTATCGCAAAGTCCGCTTGCCACGACGCTTAAGAGTGCGGCGTTGGCTCCGCTTAAAATTTCATAATTGATGCCGTTTTTTTGAGCGTATCTAACGAGTGATACTCCTGGATCGCTGATGCCTGGCATGCCCGCGTCGCTCATATAAGCCACGTTTTTATCAAAAAAAATTTTATCTAAATTTGCAAAAAAATTCGCCTCGTTATGAGTATGTAAAGGGATGAAATTTCGTATGTTTATGTTCGCGTCGAAGCGGTCGTTTAGTAGATTTACGAGACTTTTACTGACTCTCGTATCTTCGCAGATGATCACCTCGCATCCGCGCAAAATGCTGATCGCGCGAAGCGAGATATCTTCTAAATTTCCTATCGGAGTAGGAACAAAATAAAGCAAGGCTTAGTTTAATGCGTATTTTTTCTTGAATTTCTCGACGCGGCCGGCGCTATCTACGATCTTTTCGCTACCTGTAAAAAACGGATGGCATTTGTCGCAAATGTCGATCTTGATCTCGCTTTTGTTCGATTTTGTTTTAAAAGTGTTGCCACATGCGCAAGTAACGGTACAATCGATATACTCCGGATGTATCTCTTTTTTCATAATTTTTCCTTTATTAGTTTGACTGTTTTTTATTTAAGCAAGCTGGGATTATACTAAAAAAAGCTTAAAAAATCAAATAAACTACACTAAAAATTTACTAGCCACACTAATAGCCGCGGTTTGCGACCTTAAAATACTATTCGTATCAAGCGAGTAGCTAGAATTTATCTTGCGCGTCTCATCTAAAGCAAAGCCTCCCTCAGGGCCGATAAAAAGCAGCTCTCCTTTATACTCGGCTAAATTTTTACCGCCAAAATTTACAAGCGCGACATCTTTATAGACGGCCAGGAATTCATCTAAATTTTTATAAATTTCAAAGCTCATCAGCGAGCCTCGTCCGCACTGTTCGCAAGAAAGCGCGCTTATATATTCAAGGCGCTTCACGTCTATTTTAAAATTCGCCTGTGAAAATTTCGTATAAACGAAGATGAGTTTGCCAACGCCAAGCTCGTTTAAAAAAGGGGTCGTCTTCTCGACAGTTTTTGGATCCACGACCGCCCAAGCCAGGCTAAATTTATAGCTTATAGCCGCAAGCGTCGATGTGAAAACAAGCCTTAGCTTGGCATCTTTACGTCCAAATTCTTCTATCTCGTAAAGATAATCCTTGCCGTCTTTTAAATTTCTTAAATTTACGCGTTCGCCGACCTTGACTCTACGCGCCTTGAGGTGCAAAAAGGCTTCGTTTATGATCTTTAAATTTTCGCAGCCGGCCATAGCGTCGTATAAAAACTGCAAATCAATACCCCGCGATGATTATGAGTAAAATTTCAGCCAAGCTCTGAAACAGCGCAAATCGCCTGAATTTAGCCAGCTGCTTGGCGCGCGCATAGAATTTCAGCCTTTTAAACCCAACCGCACTAATAGCTATCAGCGCCACGATCACAACTATCATTTTTACGGCTTTAAAGCTTAGCTCATAGTTATAAGCGGCCGCTAAAATAAGCCCCGTAAGGATCATGAAGCTTAAAAGCATGTGATAAATCGGTAAAAAATATCTGATACGAAGCACGTAGTTTTTGGTATCTATGCCAAACTGCGTCAAAAAAAGATATATGACGCAAAGCAGCAGTAAAACATGCATGAAGCCTTGATGTATCGGGAAAGTGTAGGCGTAAAGCTCGCTTAGATATTGGTTCAAATTTCGCCCTATTTTTGTGCGTTTTGCGTATCTTCTATGGCCGGCTCCGGCGGTAAATTCTCATCTATGCTGACGTTTGCGTCCGGCTGAGCGATGGAAACGTCGCTTGGCACCGGTTCGCTTTTAGGCGCGGTGTCGCTCTTTTCATCGCCACATCCTATAAAAACGCTCGCACATATCGCCAAAATCAAAATTTTATAAAATTTCATCAAACATCCTTAGCATTTACGATAGGCTTTTTAAATTTTATCTTTTCAAACAGCTCTTTATCGTCCCACTCGTCGATCACGGCCTGCGAAAATACGATCCGGTCTAAATTTATCTCACCCATTTTAGCATTATACGCATCATCTCTAAAGCACTGCGCATAGCCCGTATCCGTCTCATGCACGATTATACTCTCTAGCTTCACCTCGCGCTCGCCGTTTTGCATGATAGTAGTGCTCAAAAGCCTATCGATGATGACGAAAAATATCCTGCAAAACTGCTCTGCCGAGGGATTTAGCGGGATCTCTACCCAGCGCGCAGAGTGCTTTTTGAGATCGTTTTTATACTCCGCCTCGTCGCCTGAAAATATCGTCGTAGCGTGATCGAAGCTGTCGATTATGCACTTGATTTTTTGCTTCATCAAGCCAAAATCATAAACCATGCCGGCATTATCCAAAAAATTCGAGCTTAGCAACACTTCAGCCTTGTAGCTATGGCCGTGGATGCTCGTCCTGCAGCGCTTTGAGCTGCAAAACCTCACGATATGCGCGTTTTCAAACGTAAAAAGTTTTCGTATTATCATCAAACACCCTCTTTTTTATCCCAAAGCCTGATGTGGATGCGCTCGGAGTAGTTAAATCCGTGCTTTATAGCAAAATCTGCGACCCTTGGCGCATTTTGCTCCAGCTCGCTCCTGCTAGCACCCATCGCCATGCACCAAACAGGCGCATCCGATATCTTCAGCACTTGCAAAATTTGTTCCAAGTCATTATCGCCAGGCGAGCTTAAAACAAACTTATAAAAGCTCTCTTTAGCATTTTTGCAAATCTCCTCTATCGCTTTCACATTTATACGTTTATCTACGCTCACGCCACTGTTTGCGAGCTTTATGCCAAGTGCGAATTTACATTTTTTATATACCGGGAATTTTGCAAAATTCACCTCGATCGTGCCGTTTGTCTCAAAATGCACGTCAAAGCCAAGATCCAGCAAATTTTGCACTAAATTTATGAAATTTTCATTTTTGTGATGTATGAGAGGTTCGCCACCGGTCAGAACGACGATAGGCCTGGTTTTTAGCCCTTTGCATATATCTTTTACAAGCGATAAAATTTCATCGCCAGAGTATCTCTTGGGCTTAAAATGTCCTTTAAAAACGGCTCTTGCACTATCGCAGCCGATCAAAATTTCACCCGTTTTGTTTGATCTTGTTTTTACGTCAAAGCCGATGCAGTTTAGATTGCAGCCAAAAAATCGCAAAAATACGGCGAGCCTGCCCTGGTAAGCACCTTCGCCCTGAATACTCAAAAAGCTTTCGACAAGCTCCAGTCCTCTGCCGCCGCCTCGCATCACCCGCCCGTTTGATAAAAGGCGCGCGAGGAGGTCTCGTTAGCGGCCCCGACAGCCCATTTGTTCTCTTTGGGCTTATTGGCCAAGACTTGTCTTAAAATTTCGCTTGCTCCTATGATGTCACCGCGACTGACGGCATCTTTTATGCTAAGCGCGTCCTCGAAATACAAACACGGTATGAGCAGTCCCTCGGCACTTAGGCGGATGCGGTTGCAGCTCTCGCAAAAGTCATGCTTATGCGGATCGATGATACCGAATTTATATCCGTCGTCCAGGCGGTAGATCGAGGCCGGTGCGTTTGGCAACTTTTCATCCTTCGTGACATTATATTTTTGTGAAATGATATCTAAAATTTCGTCGCTTTTTAGGCCTTTTAGATCGTCTTTCGCGTGAGAATTTTCCATATATTCGATAAATCTTATCTGCGAATTCCTAAACCTTGCGAATTCAAGCAAATTTATCAGCTCGTCGTCGTTCACGCCCTTTAACGCGACCGTGTTTATCTTTACCTTCAGCCCCGCGTCAAGAGCAGCCTCAAACCCGGTTAAAACCTCGTGTAAAACGCTCTTTTGAGCTATGAATTTAGCCTTTTGTTCGTTAAGCGTGTCAAGCGACATATTTATGCGCTTTAGGCCAGCGTCTCTTAGCCTCTTTGCGTAGTGGCGCAGCATAAAGCCATTAGTCGTAAGTGCCAGATCGATATCCGGCTTATAGTCGCTTATCATCTTTACGAACACGTCAAGATCTTTACGCACCAGCGGCTCGCCGCCGGTCAAACGTATCTTTGTCACGCCCTCGTCTATGGCGACCTTGACAAACAAAAACAACTCCTCGAAGCTGAGCAAATTTTCTCTTGGCGTCCAGCTAAAGGGCGTCGTCGGCATGCAATACCTACACCTGAAATTACAACGCTGCGTAACGGAAATACGCAAATAATCAACCACCCGACCATATTTATCTACAAGCATTATGCACCTTTGAAAGCTTGGTTAAGGCTTTATTTTTACCTTGTTGGTTCGTTAATTATATGTTAAAAATTTTAAATACACATAAAATTTTTTATATGAAATTTTATATTTTGGAATTTTATTTGGCGTGAATATATAGCCGAATTTAAGCCAGCTGATGAAGCTTTAGCACGAATTCCACTCGGCCTACGCCCAGGTGCAGATCCTTTGCGATGCTCTCTATGCTCTTGCCGGAGTTGAACATCCGCACGATCTGCTCCTCCTCGTCCTGCGCGCTTGGCGTTATCTTGCCGATATCGCGGGTGCGCTCCTCAAGAGTGAAAATCCTATCCTTTTGCTCACTGGCAAACTCGTCTATGACGCGCTCGATACTCTTTATGGCTTTGATGATAGGCACGATCTTTTCGTTCAGCTCGGTTTGCAATTTTTTTTCGAGCTCCTTTTTCATCTCGTCAAGCTCGTCCGGATCGTCATGCTTGAAATTCGCCAAAGATGCGATCTGTTTTTTTAGGTTGAAATTCTCCTGCATAGCGCTTTCTATGGCGCGCTCGTATCTAGTAAAGCGCCTGTTCGTCTCGGCGTCTTTGATAAATATCAACGCGATGATGATGATCAAAACTATGCTAAAGCCGCCAAATAGATAAATTTCCATCTTTTTCCTTTACGAGCCCGATCTCAGCTCTCTTATCATCACGCGCTCCCTAGCGGTCACATAGGCGTTCCAGTCGCTTTCGTCCTCTTCATGCATCGTATCTATCTTTGCCGTGCGCTCATCAAGGGCTAGCAGATAAAGGGCTATGGTGCGCTTAGGAAAGACCGGCATCAAAATTCTCGCGTAATATCGCTTATTGGCTTCAAATTTATGCTCGCTTATGCGCACATACTCAAAGCCTATGGCGTCTATTTTCACGCTCTTACTTAAAGGCAGATAGCGCTTGTGCTCGTTTCTGACATATTCGCTGAGCGCATCGACCTTTCTGTGAAGCTCGATCATAAGCGTCAGTAAAACTTGATCGCTGTCTTTGGTCTCTCCGCGCGATTTAGCGCGCTTTAGCCACGCTCCAAGCGGGTCTTCATCGCCAGGAAGCACAGAGTTAAATTCCCTCAAAAATTTTTCATCGCCCGCCTCGTCAAGCTCAAATTCCATATCAAGAGGAGCAGGGATCAAACGAATATCACTCATAATACACTCATCCAAACAAATATAAAAAATAAAATTCCAAGATAGCCGTTTAATGTGAAAAATGCGCGGTCTATCTTGCTAAAATCGCGCCTAACGATCCTATGCTCCTGCCACAAGATCACGCCGCTTAGCAATATCCCAAAAAACGCAAAGCTGCCTAAATTTGCCGCCCAAGCAAAAAGCAGCCAAAATATCACCGACAAAGCGTGAAAAATAGCCGATATGAATAGCGTCGCCTTGTCGCCATAAACGGAAGGTATGCTAAAAAGTCCGTGCTCACGGTCAAATTCTATATCTTGCAGCGAATAAAGCAGGTCAAATCCTCCCACCCAAAACATCACGCCAAGGCAGAGCAAAACGCTCCAAAGCGGGATCTGCGCGCTCACTGCGACCGCCCCCGCGATAGGCGCCAGCCCCAGACTAAGGCCCAAAACAAGGTGCGCTAGCTCGCTAAAGCGCTTAAATATCGAATACCCCGCCAAAACCGCCAAGATAGGAAAGCTCAGCCAAAATGCGAGCGAATTTATAAAATAAGCACAAACGATGAATATCACGCCATTTGCAGCGATGAAAATTCGCATATTATCTTTGCCGATGCGACCGTCCACGCTCGGGCGATTCGCCGTTCGCGGGTTTAGTTTGTCGATATCTTCGTCTTTGTAGCGGTTAAACGCCATCGCGAAATTCCTAGCCGAGACCGCGCACAAAGCCCCTAAAATCAGCAGCTTAAAGCCAAACCAAGCCGAGTCGTTTACTTGTTTGCTAGCCACTATCATCGCCGCAAAGATAAAAGGAAGCGCGAATACCGAGTGCTTGAAAACGATGAGTTCGCCGATATCTTTTAGCTTTTTTATAAAATTTTCCATATATTTCCGTTTCAAATTTTAAGGATTTTACACTCTTTTGCTTTAAATTTAAATTTATATTGTTATAATCGGGCAAATTCAAAGAAAAAGGGGCGGATATGAGCAAGGTCGTTGTTATCGGTGCTGGCGTCAGCGGACTGATGAGCGCTTACGAGCTGGCAAAAAACGGCGAAGACGTCTTAGTGATCGAGCGAGGAGACGGCGATTACGATATTAGCGGGATATTAAGCGCGTTCAAGACGCCTCCTTTAGCACACGATGGCGTCATATCAGGCTCATTAAAGCGCCTCTTTGCGGGCACTAGCGAGCTTAGTATCAGCCCCATCCTAAATGAAAATTTTCGCAGCTGGATGACGAAATTTAGCCTTAGCATAAACGACGAACGCATCAAGAGATCGCAAATTTTATTTGAAAAATTTGGCGGCGAGAGCTATGAAATTTACGCTCAGCTAAACGAAAAATACCCTCAGATAAATTTTAAACAAAACGGCCAATTTTTGGTCTTCACCGATGAAAATAGCTTTAAAAAACGCTTAGATAGCATCAAACTAGGCGATCAAACGCAAGAAATTTTAGACGTTGAGGGCGTAAAAAACGAGCTTGGTTTTTTAAACCAAAACATAAAAGGCGTCATAGATTTAAAACAAAACGCCCAAATAGACGTGCAAAATTTGGCTGACGCCCTAAAAAGAGAGCTCGAAAATTTAGGCGCAAACATCGTTAAGGACGAGATCGCTTCGTGGGAATTTAGCGGCAGTCTCATCGCTAAAGCCATTGGCAAAGAAAATGCCTACGAGGCCGATACTTTCGTACTGGCCTCAGGTATAGACACCCTGCTCGCAAGCCGTCTGGGCTCGAAGCTAAATTTGATCCCGTCTAAATTTTACAGCGTCGATCTGAAATTTAGCGCAGAAAAGATCCCCTCAAAGCCGGTCGTTTTAAACGATCTATTCGCCAAGATAATGCCTAAAACGGACGGTGTCAAGATCACATCGGGCCTGCAAATAGGCAACATTGACACCCTCGTTCGCATGGATAAGATAAATGAATTTCTAAACGCACTAAAGCCCTTCGGTACGACATGCGAGCTAAAAGAACCAAGATACAGGGCAAATTTCATCGCGCTGACGCCAAACGACATGCCTTTGATCGGGCGCGACGAGGTCTATAAAAACTTAGTCTTTAGCATGGGGCACGGCTGGCTTGGGCTTAGCTTCGCACCGACCAGCGCTCGCCTCGTGGCGCGCCTCATAAGCGAGGATAAAGAAAACATCGACATCAACGAGCTACTGCTTTTTAGCGGATTTTATCAGGGCTAAGGTTGTTTTGCGAATTTGCTATCATCGGCACTACCGCAAGCGGTAAAAGCGCGCTCGCACTGCAAATCGCGCAAGAATTTAGCGGCGTTATTTTAAGCCTTGACAGCCTGGCGCTCTACAAGCAAATCGATATCGCAAGTGCGAAGCCAAGCCGCGAAGAGCTAGCTAGCGTGAAGCATTTTGGCATAGATGAGATCTATCCGAACGAAAATTTCAGTGTTGGCATGTTTTTTAAAATTTACGAGCGCGCCAAAGACTACGCTCTAAACGCGGACTGTCCACTCATCATCACCGGCGGTAGCGGCTTTTATCTAAGATCGATGCTAAGCGGCCTGGCTCCTGACGTGCCAAAATGCGACGAGGCTTTAAGCAACGATGAAATTTACGCGCTAGCAGCCAGGATCGATCCAGAATTTTGCGCTAAATTTAGCCCCAACGATAGCTACCGCCTCGAAAAATGGTATCAAATCTACAAATTTAGCGGCATAGCGCCTAGCACCTGGCTAAGAGAAAATACGAGCGAACCCGTAATAAAAGAGCTCGCGATATTTGAAATTTTATGGCCGGCGCAGGTGATAAGAGAGCGCATACAAAGGCGCACGCAGGCGATGTTTGAGGCGGGACTGCTAGAGGAGGCGAAATTTCTATTTGACACCTACGGACGCGAGCCAAAGCCGCTAAGATCGATCGGGCTAAAAGAGTGCGCAGATTTTTTTGACGCCAAGATATCGCGCGAGGAGCTAGCCTCGCTCATCTGCACGCACACGGCCCAGCTCGCCAAGCGCCAACGCACCTTCAACCGCTCGCAATTTAGCAAAATTTTCATCGGCGAGCCGGACGCCGCGAGAGAGAAGATCAAGGGATTTTTAAAAACCAAGCAAGGCGCCCATAAATGCGGATCTAGCTAGAAATTCGACTTTGGATTTAATATATTTTTGACCTCATCGCCATTTAGCTCGTAGCCGTAAAATTTCTCATAAAATTCCTTCGTTTTTTGCTCCAAATCTAGCTCGGCAAACAGCTCGGGATATATCATCTTGCCCAGCCAAAGCGGCTGCAACGCACCCTCGGCACTTCGCACGCTCCATAGATACACCCCGCTTGGCACGACGAAGACCTTGCCGTTTTTGACCGCCTTTATACCCTGAAACGACGTATTTTTCATGATCTGCGCCTTGCCCTCGGGCGAGTTTGTGATGATGACGTCAGGATCGTAGAGCACGACTTGCTCCTCGTTTATCGTTTTTGAGATCTTAAACGACGCAGGGTCCATGTCCGAGCTTAAATTTATACCGCCAGCGACCTTGATATACTCGGCTCCGATGTCGTTTGCGCCGATGGTCGAGAAGTTGCCGGAGTTGAAATTTAGAGCCAAAACGCTTCTTTTTTGCTTTAAATTCGCCGTTTTTTCTTGCACATATTTAACATTTTCATCAAAATAGGCATTAAATTCAGCCGCTCTTTGCACGCTTTTGCCGCCTAAAATCTCGGCGATCTTACTCACGCACGCCTTTATCTCGCCGATCGTGCCAAATTTATCGAGCCTCACGACCGCGACTCCGGCGGCATTTAGCTGCTCGATCTGATTTTCGTCAAACATCATCGACACAGGCCCAAAGACGACCTGCGTTTTTGACGCGATGAGCGTCTCGACGCTGCTTCCTAGCATGCCGCTTTGATTGCCGTTGGTGCGGATTTTAGGAAAAATTTTAGCCATGAGTGGCGGCAGACGAGACGCGCCTGAGATGATCTTCTCCTGCTGCCCTAGCATCGCGCTCATCTGTACGAAAGCTCCTATCATCGGCGTCGCGCGCTCCACCACATCAGGGATGCGCACCTCCTTGCCCTCGCTGTCCGTGACCATCCTAGCCTGTAAAATGACCGCAGTCAATGCTAAAAACAAAATTTTTTTGAACATGGTTTTTCCTTTTTAAATTATATAACGCTCTAGCGTAGTCAAATCTTGCGAAGCGACGCTATCGCCGCCGATTTTTAGGGAAGTCGTAAGACTGACCGCAAAAATCGTGCTATACGTTCGGCGCCTTGCGGAGCAAGTAAGATTTGCGAAGCGATTGTTTAAGGATATCAACACCCTTTTAAAAACAAAGCCCTTAAATTTAAAAGCCCAATAACGCCTCACATCATCGGCACGCAGACAAATTTTTCCCTTCCATCTACGATCACTTTTTCCACCCTGACATCCACGCCATAAGCCGCCTTTAAATTTTCACTCGTTACGACCTCATGAGCCTCGCCGTAAAGGCACTTTCCTCGCATCAGCAGGGCGACTTTGCTACCAGTGTAAAAGGCATGCTCTGGCGAGTGCGACGTCATCACGATGATAAAGCCCGCCGCTTTTAGCTTATTTATCTCGCTTAGCACGCGGATTTGATTGCCAAAGTCGAGGTTCGCCGTGGGCTCGTCTAGCATCATGATCTTTGCCTCTTGCGTGAGGGCTCTGGCGATGAGCACCATTTGACGCTCGCCACCGCTTAGATCGGTGTAAATTTTATCCCTAAACGCACTCATACCAAGCCTGTCAAGCATCTCCTCAGCGATAGCAAAGTCCCTTTTAGACGGGCTTTCAAACAGCCCAAGGTGTGGCGATCTACCCATTATCACGACATCCATGACCTTAAAGGGAAACGGCGGCGTGTGAGCTTGCGGCACGTAGCTAACGAGCTTTGCGCGCTCTTTGTCGCTAAGGCTAAGAAGCTGCTCATGCTCTGCAAAAACGCTGCCGTCAAGGGGCTTTAAAAAGCCCAAAACGGACTTAAAAAGCGTCGTCTTGCCTATGCCGTTCGCACCCAGCACGCATAAAATTTCGCCGTCATCAAGCGCAGCGTCAAACCCCTCTACAACGCACTTTTCACCATATCCGCAGCTTAAATTTTGGATCTTAAATTTCACAGCCAGCCCTTTTTGCTACGATAAAGCAGATAGATGAAGACCGGTGCGCCAACGAGCGACGTGAGCACGCCAAGGGGCACTTCGCTAGCTAGCATGCTGCGTGCGGCGGTATCGACGACGAGCAAAAACAGCCCGCCGCCTAGCATCGAGACTGGTAGTAGCGTCTTAAAGTCCGCTCCCACCGCAAAGCGCGCGATGTGCGGGATCACGAGCCCTATCCAGCCCACGATGCCGCAAAACGCCACGCAGCTAGCCGTCAAAAGCGTCGATGCGCAGATGATGACGAAGTTATAAAATTTCACATTCACGCCCATGCTCTTGGCCTCGTCCTCGCCAAACGCCAGGATATTTAGCCGCCAGCGCAGTAAAAAAAGTGGCACGAAGCAGACTGCGACCACGCACGCTAGGTAGGCGACGTTTGCGTATCCACCCGTGCGAGCGAGGCTACCCATGAGCCAAAACGTGATCTCAGGCAGCTTGTCGTCGCTGTCAGCTAGAAATTTAAGTAGCGAGCTAGCCGCCCCAAAAAGCGAGGAGATCACGACGCCACAAAGCACCATCACGAGCACGTTTATCTTGCCTTTTGCGATGAGCGAGCTTAAAAACACGACCAGCACGACCGCGCCCAGCCCAAAAGCAAACGCCATAACCTGCACGCTAAAATTTGACAGCGACAAGATGATCGCGATGCTAGCTCCCACTGCCGCACCGCTACTGACGCCAAGTATATCGGGCGAGACGAGAGGGTTGCGAAAGAGCCCTTGATACACCGCACCACTAGCGGCAAGCGCAGCCCCCACGAGCAGGGCAAAAAGTATGCGCGGCAGGCGTATCTGCGTGATGATAGTATAGGCCTGCGCGTCTGCTGGCTCGCCGCCAAAGAAAAACGTCTGTAAATTTTGCGCTATCTGGGTGAAATTTAGCCCGTATCTGCCCGCTCCGATCGACGCAAACGCGAAAATAACGACGAGCACGCATAGCAAGATGATGATCTTTGTGTTGTTCAAAATTTTCCTTTTTGATTTGGTGATTTACCAGCCTGCCCTGTCAGCGAGCTCGCGCGCGTCCCACCACATCACGTAGCTTTTAGTCGGGCGGAAAAATCGGTCTCCGCCCTCAAATTTCTGCAGATATTTATCTACGTTTGCGCGGTAAATTTTCTCCCTTTTAGCGGGCACGTCGCCTACAAATTTAAAGTGCGCGTATGCCTCCTCCTTGCTCGCAAATACCGCCTCGTAGCCGTCATCTAGCACGCGGACATTTACGTTTGAGCCCATGTCGTAAAGCATGTTGAAAGTGACGTTGTAGCCAAACATCCTACTATTTTTGCTCGTCTCTTGGCGAGCATTTTTGACGGCGTCTTTGCCGCTAGTTTTTGGTGCGTCTTGCTCGACGCCTTCGAGCAGATCAAGCTGAATTTGCCGCAAGCTTGGCTCGTCATCTAAAAAGCAGATCAGGCAGACGAATTTTCGCGCGATATTGTTTAGCTTTTTGATGTCGCCAAGACCTAGCGAGCGCGAGGCGATGACGACGTCGTGGCGTCCGATGACCTCCGTCGCGTCATCATCGAGCCAGCTTTTTTTGAGGAATTTTATATTTTTCACGCCCGCTTCCTTGGCGTTTACCTTGCAGTGGTGCAGCATTTTAGCAAACGCATCAACGGCGGTCACGCTTTTTGCGATGCGCGCTATCGGCACGCTCAGCCTGCCCGTGCCGCAGCCGATGTCCGCGACGCTATCGGCGCTCGTGATGGGCAAAATTTCGACCTGTTTTAGCGTGAAGTCGCGCTCGAGCTTTACCATCTCGTTATACATATCCGCCACATCGTCCCAGTTGATGCGGTTCACCCTGCCGTTTGCATCCGATAGATCGGCAAATCTAAGCTCCCTTATCGCTTCCCAGTTGAGTAGTCCTTGCATATTTTTCTCCCATGATAGATCAAGCCAAGATCTAAATTTTTAAAAACACGAAATGTCTTTAAAAATTTAGATCGGCAGTAGCTAAGCCACTGCCGAATGAGCTAAATTTAGACTAAATTTGCCTAGAATTTAACCTCTGCCGAGAGCATAAACGTCCTGCTTTGACCTAAGAATAGCGACGTTCCTCTACCTGCCGCTACGCCGTCCATCGTAGTCGGGAACATTCCCGCCCAGTATTTTTTATCAAAGAGGTTATTTACATTAAATCTTATGGTAGTTTGCTTTCCTAGCCAAGCGTTTGTTACATATCTCACGCCCACATCGGTCGTAAAATAGCTAGGCACTGCGTAAGTATTTGAGCTATCGACATAGCGTTTGCCTGTGTAGTGGAAATTTGTCGTAAATGCAAGTTTGTTAGTGTTTGGCACGACATAGTCAAAGAGTAAATTCGACTGGATCCTAGGCTCGCCTACGACGTATTTGTTTTCAGCATATTTTTGCTGTGCGTCTTTGATCTTTGGATCAAGCAGCGTCACACCGCCAAATACGCTTAAATTTTGCACTATCACACCGCCAGCCGTTAGCTCAAGACCGACATTTTTTTGAGTTCCTTGCTCTGAGTAGATACCATTATCTCCCAAATATGCGATAGGACGTTTGATCTCAAAAAGTGCCGCACTTAGGTCAAGTTCGTTTATCCTAGCCTTTGCACCGATCTCATATTGTTTGCTTCTATATGGCTTTAGCACAACGGTTTGTCCGTTTCTAACACCGGAAGTATATGTATATGAGCTACCAGCCATCAAGCTATCGGCATAAGTGATATAAACGCTTACGTTTTCAACCGGTTTATATATGAAGCTTGCCGCATAGCTTAGACCATTTTCGTCATAGGTCTTTTTACCTTTTACGACATCTTTATTTTTAAACCATGAATTTGATACGGATAAAATAGTACTGAAATTTTCATTAAATTTGATGTCATCGGCAAGCGCGATATTATACATATCGTTGTTGCTGCTCTTATAATGTCCGCTACCTTTTTCTAGGTCCGGTTTATTAAATTTTTTAGGATGATAGATATTTGATATACTAAGCTCCGCTTCACCGGCTTTATGCGAGTTACCATATATGCTCCAGCGATAGCCGTTCGTAGCGATGCCTAGATTATGCTCGATACCGGCAGTTTCAAAATCTGTCGTTGTCTTTAAAAACCAACTTTGAACGACAAATTTTGACGATGCGCCACTCTCTGTGAATGAAGCTAGATAATCACCCGGTTTATAGCTCTGACCATAGTATCCATAGATACTTTGTCCCTGTCTTGGGTGACCACGACCATAAACAACGCCCGGATACAATAAACTTCCGCCGATACTATACATATCGCGGATCGCCTCTTGCCACTGATAGCCACCTTCGAAATACCATCTCTCAGTCGGTGCGTATTTAAATTTAATACTGGCGGTTTTAGTTTTTAGATCGCTACCGCCAAAATCAGGCTCAAGGTTTGCTTTTGTAGTCTTTGTCGCCCTTGGCACAGCGAGCCGCGCTGTGCCCGTTCCAGCATTCATCGGCAGACCAAATCCACTTGGCATGCCTTCCATTTTATGCTGATAGTAGCTAAAATTTGTCTCAAACGTTAAATTTTCAGTAGGATAAAAATCAAGCCCTAAGCTTGCTAAACGACGTGAATAGTCGCTATTTTTAGCCTGCCTCTCACCACCACTCACATAAAACACGCCGCGGTAGCCGACTTTTTCAAATTTATCAGATGTATCAAGGCCTATGCCTGCATTTTTGCGAGAGGTGTAGTCCGCCCAGATGATGTTTTGTAGCGGCACCGGGCGTTTTCTCGTGTAGTTGAAAATTCCCGCCGGGTTTTGTCCGCCGTAAAGTGAGCCGGCAAGCCCGTTTTGTATCTGCAAGCTCTCAAACATATACATCGGTATGGCTGTCGTCGAGATAGCGTAAAATCCGTCCCAGAAGACGTTACCAACGACGCTGCCCTCAAAGCCGCGAGTCTGCGGACGACCGACCTCCGCACCGCCACGGTATTGAATTTGCGCTGACGGAAAATATTTGACCGCATCCTCAAAGCCCACGACGCCTTGGTGATTCATCATCTCCTTTGTCATAGTATTGATCTGATACGGCATATCAAGCACTTTTTTACCCGCAAGCGGACCGCTTGCTACTTGCTTATTTAAAATTCCTTCCTCGATACCGCTCTCGCTGACGGCATCACCTACACTATTTACCTCGACGGCTTGTAGCTTTTTCTCCTCTATCGCGCCTGCATTTACGGCAAGAAATATCGCGCAACACGCCACGACAGAAAGTAGGTTGCTACCCCCCCCCATATACTTTTTCATGATAACTCCTTGATAATGTAAAGTAAATTTCATGTGATTTTAGGATTTGTTTGCTTAGTAAATATTTAAAATTTATTTTTTATATTGTTAAGATACCATATATATCGTTAAAATTTTATATACATATAAAGATATATATTTAAGATAGTAATTTTTACTAAAATTTTAAAAATCAAAATTTTAAGGCTTTTAGACAAAATTTCTTAAGAAAAAATTTTAATATTCAGATATTTTTAGCCCTTTTTTACGATAAAACGCCTGGATAGCGATAAATTCAAATATTGATAAAGAATTTCAATATATTTTTACTATCAAAATTTAGTAGAAATTGAAAAAATTAGCCCAAAAATTTAAACTATCTTTTATCAAATTTGTTATAATATCCCATCAAAAATAAAAAGGATAAAATCTATCCTAATTAAGGGCGAATTTTGAGAGTATATTTAGATAATAACGCCACGACGATGGTCGATCCGGAAGCATTCGAGCTGATGAAGCCGTTTTTTTGTGAAAAATACGGCAATCCAAATTCCTTACATAAATTTGGCTCCGAGACTCATCCGGCGCTAAGGACTGCGCTCGATCAGCTGTATGCGGGCATAAATGCCAAAGATAGCGACGATATCGTGGTCACCTCGTGCGCCACAGAGAGCAACAATTGGGTCGTGAAAGGGGTTTATTTCGACAAGATCGCCACAGGCGAAAAAAAACGCATCATAACAAGCGCCGTGGAACACCCTGCTATCGCTGCGACATGTCAATTTTTGAAAAAATTTGGCGTAGAGCTTACGATACTTGATGTAAACAGCGAAGGCGTCGTGACCGCACAGCAGCTAAGAGATGCGATGAGCGATGATGTCGCACTAGTCTCCGTGATGGTCGCAAACAACGAAACGGGTATGATATTTCCGACAAAGGAGCTAGCGGCGATAGCGCATGAATACGGAGCACTTTTTCACAGCGACGGTGTGCAAGCCGTAGGCAAAATCCCTATAAACGTGCAAGATCTTGGCGTTGATTTTCTAAGCTTTTCGGCGCATAAATTTCACGGGCCAAAGGGTGTGGGCGGACTTTACATAAAAGATAGTCAGCCCCTAAGCAGTTTGCTTCACGGCGGCGAGCATATGGGCGGGCGCAGGAGCGGCACGCTCGATGTCGCAGGTATCGTCGGCATGGGCAAAGCACTTGAGCTAGCCAACAAATACATGAGCTTTGAGGGCTCACACGTGCGCCGTTTGCGAGACAAGCTAGAGGATGCACTTTTATCTATACCTGATGTCAGCGTAGTAGGCAAACGCGAACACCGCGTGCCAAATACGATCCTGGCGTCCATAAAAGGCGTCGAGGGCGAGGCTATGCTGTGGGATCTAAATCGTGCCGGTATAGCGGCATCTACGGGCTCTGCATGTGCCAGCGAAACGCTCGAGAGCAATCCGATAATGGAAGCCATAGGAGCGGACAAAGAGCTCGCTCATACCGCGCTTAGGCTATCTCTTTCGCGCTTTAATACAGAAGCCGAGATAGACTACGCGATAGAGCATATCAAAAAGGCGATAACCAGGCTAAGAGCGATATCAAGCACATTTGCATACGCACCGGTAGGTCACGTAAGCGGCCTATAAATTTTAGATTTTTGAAGATAAAAAGAAAAGGTGGCGGTATCGTGAGATAAATTTAAAAGATACTCACGAGACGATACCGCAACCGCAAAGGAAAGAAAATGGCGAAAAATAGTTTGATAGGCGGCTCTATCTGGGACGAATACTCTCAGGTAGTGCAAGACAGGATGAATAATCCTAGATTTATGGGTGAGCTGACTGAAGAGGATGCAAAGAAGGCAAACGCAAAGCTCATCGTAGCGGACTTTGGCGCAGAAAGCTGCGGCGATGCGGTGAGGCTTTATTGGCTGGTCGATGAGAAGACTGACACGATAATCGATGCGAAATTTAAGAGCTTTGGCTGCGGGACTGCGATCGCCAGCTCCGATACGATGGCTGAGCTTTGTATCGGCAAAACCGTCGACGAGGCAGTCAAGATCACCAACATCGACGTCGAAAAAGCGATGCGAGACAATCCCGACACTCCGGCTGTCCCACCGCAAAAGATGCACTGCTCGGTCATGGCCTATGATGTGATCAAGGCTGCCGCAGCGAGCTATAAGGGCGTAGATCCTGAGCATTTTGAGGACGAGATCATCGTGTGCGAGTGCGCGCGCGTGAGCCTAGGCACGATAAAAGAGGTCATCCGACTAAACGATCTAAAAACCGTTGAGGAGATCACGCAATACACCAAAGCCGGCGCATTTTGCAAATCCTGCGTACGCCCTGGCGGACACGAGAAACGCGAATATTATCTAGTCGATATCTTGCGCGATACTCGTGCTGAAATGGAGCAAGAGAGACTAAAGGCCCAAGCCAACGCACAAGCTAACAACAACCTAAGCGACCTAAGCTTTGACGAGATGACATTGGTCGGGCAGCTAAAAGCGGTCGAAAGCGTGATAGATCAAGAGATCCGCCCGATGCTGATGATGGACGGCGGTAACCTCGAAATTTTAGACATCAGAAAAGACAACGATCAAAATGTCGACGTTTATATCCGCTACCTGGGAGCCTGCTCAGGCTGTGCGAGTGGAGCCGGCGGAACGCTATACGCTATAGAAAACGTACTTCAAGAGAATTTAAGCCCGCATATCAGGGTGATGCCTGTATGACGTGAAATTTAGCCTGTAAAGTGAATTTGCAGGCTAAATTCTAAATCTACATTAAAATTTACAGGTGTGAAATTTCAAAGGCTAAATTTTTAGCCGGGAACTCCGCCTTTAAAGCATTTTCTTTCCCCGCTAGAGAGTCATCGATAAACCTCTTATGCAAATCATAAAATTTCTTGCTATATTCGTCTAAAATTTTAAGCAGCTCGTCAAACGCCCTACCGGCAGTGTCGATATCGGTCCCCGTGTAGGCGGCTATTTTTCTGGTCCTAAAATCAGGATCGCTTTGACTCATGTATTGCTCTAAACTTTTACCGCTTTTTAGGAAGTCATAGTAGTTTTTGACTCGTTGGGTTACGCTAAGAGATCCTGATTTTTTGTGAGCCTCAGAGGTAATGGCTTCGTGATATATTAAATTATGAAACAACTCTCCGACAGTAGTCGTATCAAGATCGTTATTTTGGGTTAGTCCGACGACTTCTATATATCCTCTTTTTTCATTATGGATGATATCTAGGCTTCCTTTTTCTATATCAGCGGGCGAGGATACTCCAAAAGCGTATGAAAATCCGGTTTTCATGCTTCCATCGGATAAATTTTCTATTTGTAATAGATCGTTTTGTTCTCTCGTATCATTTCTAGTCTGATAAATTTTAACTAAATTTCCGAAAATACTACCATCATGACTATAGCCAGCCGGCATAGAAAGCATTTGCTCCTGAGTTATATTGGTATCTCCACTTAGATCTATTGCATTATTCGTATAGGCTTTAAAAATTTCCAAGCTCTAGAGATAGCTTCTATCGGCTCAAGTCCTGTTTTTTCGTTACTGGCATAATCTACTGCCATATCCATAGTCTTTATATGAATTTTGACATTTTGAGGGATGCCGGCTGCTTTATTGAAGTCAGTCCCGAAAAAGCCTTTACTATCAACATTAAAGCCATATTTTGTGGGAGTGTCATAGGCTGATTTTACATTGCTGATAGAATTTAGATTTGACTCGAAATTTGATTATTTTATGTCTTTGATTATTTTGTTTGTGTTGTATGAAGCGTAAGAATTTGAGTAGGACGGAACATAATCGCTATTTAGACTTTGCATTTGCTTTACCTCCTAAATTTTAAGAGGTAAAGCAATGCTCGTTCCAAATTTAGCCTAGGCCTTTCGTCTGGCCGCTCTGATCGGGATCACGAAGATCGCGGCGATAGCGTAAAAAACTATGCCAAAAACCGCCGCCATCATAAATATCATCCCGATATCCACAAACGATGACTCCAGCCTAAACTGCTCCAAATAATCTATCAAAAACCAAAACGCCACGCCAAGGACTATGGCGAAGGCGAAAAAGCCCCAAGAGAATAAAAAATTTAAAATTTTAGTCATATCCGCTCCTTTTATAAATTCTATTTTTGATCCGTTTGTTCGGCCTTAAACCCGCCGCCAAATACCTTGTAAATTTCAACGGCTGCGTTGTCTAAATTTTGCTGTGCGCTTATCGCATTCAGTCTGGTGCTCAGTAAATTTCGCTGCGCATCTAAAAATGTGAGATGATCGGTGTATCCAGCATCGTATTGAGCCTTTGCCAAGCGATAAATTTCATCTTGAGAGCTTAGCAGCCTTTTTGTATCTTGCCAGACTTGCATAGCGTTTTTACGGTCCTCTAGGGCGACTTTGACCTCGCCAAGAGCCGTTTTTATCGTCTTTTCGTAGCTTAGAGCGTTTGCGCTTTGAGTGAGCTCGGCGATCTCTACGTTATTTCTACGCTTGCCGTAGTCAAATACAGTTTGCGCCAAAGAGCCGGCTAACGACCAGACATTGGCATTTTGCACGAATAATCTATCAAGCTCACTAGAGCTAAAGCCAAAAATTCCGGTCAAAGAAAGCGTAGGGAAATAAGCCGCTTTCGCCACACCGATCAATGCGTTGGAGCTTTTTAGGCTCTCATAAGCACTCGCTACGTCACTTCTGCGAAGCAAGATATCAGAGCTGATGCCGGCGTTTACCTGCGGTGCATCAGGTAGTGTGGCGCTAGTAGCTACGATCTGGTTTAAAATTTCGTCATTGCTCTTAGCGCAAAGTATGGCTAAAGCGTTTGAAGCGCTGACAATAGAATTTTTCACATTAGTGAGGCTGATCTGTGCGCTTTGCACCGACGCGACGCTCTGCAAATAAACTATTTGCGTTATGCTACCAGCATCGAGCTGCTTTTTGCGGTAGTTCATCGTATCTATGTAGCTGGCAAGAGTGTCTTCTAGCACGCGCTCTTGCATCCTCAAAGACACCAGCGTGAAGTAGGCTTGAGCTACGTTTGAGGCGATAGTGAGCCTTGCGTTTGCGTAGTCATACTTGCTAGCTTGCAAAAGCGCATCCGATGAGGCGATAGAGTTTCGCACCCTGCCCCAAAGATCGACCTCGTAGTTTAGCACGGCGTTAAGCGAGAAGCTGTCGTATTTTATATTATCTTGCCCAGTGTAAGTCTCGCCGCTCGTCCTAGCCTTGCTCGCCTCGGCGTTTATACCTACTGTAGGGGAAAGGTCGGCTTTGGAATTTTTAAGCGTCAAAGCCGCTTTTTGTAAATTTATATAGGCGAGCTTTAGATCGATATTGTTTTTAAGGGCGTCCTCGACCAGTGCATTTAGTCTCTCGTCGTTAAATTCCTTCCACCAATAATCATTGATATCGCTGCTTTCATATCTATACTCAAACGTGGTATTTGTCTCTGGCATAGCAGGTCTAAACGAGCAGCCGGCCATAAACAAAGCGATGATAAAAATAGCTATGTTACGCATTTACTTCACCTCCGTCGCGCTTAACAACCTTGCCTTTGTTCCAGAATCTCTCATTTAAATTTTCAAGTAAATAATAAAATAAAGGCACGAAAAATATCGAAATCGTAGATGCCGCTATCATACCGCCTACGACGCCTGTGCCTAACGAGTGCCTACTGGCAGCACCCGCACCGGTCGAGATGACCATCGGGAAAACGCCAAGCGTAAATGCGATAGAGGTCATGACGATAGGACGGAACCTAAGCTTTGCCGCACTGACGGCTGCGTCAAATATACTCTTGCCACTCTCGCGCTCTTGCATCGCAAATTCCACGATCAAGATCGCATTTTTAGCCGATAGACCGATGAGCAAAAGCAGACCGACTTGAAAATAAACGTCGTTCGTAAGCCCTCTAGCCCATGTCGCAAGAAGCGAGCCAAAGACCGCAAAAGGCACGGCTGTGATGACTGCTAGCGGGATGAGCCAGCGCTCGTATTGAGCCGCCAAGATCAAGAAGACAAACACCATACCAAAGATGAACGCTGTAGTTCCCGTTCCGGAAGCATTGACCTCCTGATACGCAGTCCCCGACCATGCGACAGAGTACTCGGCGTCACTGAGCGTCTCTTTGACGACCTCTTGGATAGCATTTAGCGCATCGCCGGAGGTGTAGCCGGTAGCCGGATCGCCCAAGACCTTAGCCGCAGGGAAAAGGTTGAACCTATCGACTATATCAGGTCCCATGCTTCTTGTAAGAGTCGCTACGGAATTTAGAGAGACCATGTCTCCGTTCGAGCTTTTTACGAAAATACTTCTCAGATCTTCGGGCGAATTCCTAAAGGTATCCTTAGCCCTCACATAAACGCGGTAAGTCTTGCCGAGCATGCTAAAGTCATTTACGTAGTATGAGCCTATCGTCGCTGCAAGAGCGCTAAATATATCCGATTTGCTCACTCCTAGCAAATTTGCCTTTTCATAGTCTACGCTTATGTCATATCGCGGGAAATTCGTCTCAAGTGTCGTTCTGACACTTGTCAGCTCAGGACGAGTCCTGGCCTTGGCGACTACTTTCAAGACGTCTTCTTCGATTTGTTGGTAGCTTTTGCCGCTTCTGTTTTGCAGATACATCTCAAAGCCGCCTGTCATGGATAGACCCATTATCGGCGGTAAATTTACCGCAAAGCTCAAGCTCTCTTTTGACGGATAAAACACTCCGTTATATTTATTTACTAGCGCATCTATGCTGCTATCTGCAGTCTTTCTCTTGCTCCAGTCGGTAGTGCCTACGAAAAATATCATGGAATTTTCGCGAAGCGCTCCGGCTAGCATATCATACCCTGCAAATCCGGTGACTCTCTCGATATTTGGATCAGCCATCAGCGTCTCGGTCATCTTTTGATTCTCTTTTACCGTCCTAGCGATCGCTGAAGCGGGCGGTAGAGATGATATGACCATGAAATATCCCTTATCTTCGCTTGGCACGAGGCTTGAAGGAAGCGTTTTAAAAAGTCCGCTCATGGCAAAGATAACGACTGCAACGATGATAAGGCTTGGTATGACGTGTCTGAGCACTTTGGCCACGCCTGCTGAAAACATCCTCGTGCTCCAGTCGAAGAAGTCATTAAATTTCTGAACTATCCAAAACGGTTTGTTTTCGCCGCGCTTTAGCATGATAGCTGCAAGTGCCGGCGTGAGCGTAAGCGCCACAAAGCCAGATAGACATACCGAAACGACGAGCGTAAGCGCAAACTGCCTTTGTATGACGCCGACAAAGCCCTCCATAAAAGCAACCGGTACGAAAACCGCCGAGAGGACGAGCACGATAGAGATGACTGGCGTGGCGACCTCTTCCATAGCCTTGATAGCTGCGTCTTTTACGCTTATATCGGGCTCTTCGTGCATTATACGCTCTACGTTTTCTATAACGATGATCGCATCATCAACGACGATACCGATGGCAAGGATGAGCGCAAAAAGAGTTATCAAATTTATCGAAAATCCCATCGCATAAAATCCTGCAAACGTGCCTATGATAGATACCGGCACCGCTAGCATCGGTATGATGGTCGCTCTTATGCTCTTTAAGAAAAAATACATAACTATCATAACAAGTAGCATTGCTTCAACAAAGGTTTTTACGACCTCTTCGATAGAGACTTGAACGAATGTCGTAGTATCGTAAGAGACTGTATGTTTAAACCCTTCCGGATAGCTGGCGGATAGTTCGTTTAGCCTTTGAGCGACTGATTGTGCAGTCTGAAGTGCGTTTGCGTCGTTTTGTAAAAATACTAGCATAGGCACCATGGTTTGGTTATTCAAAAAGCCGTTAAATGAGTAGCTTTGCATACCTATATCGACATCGGCGACTTGCTTGAGCTTTAGCATAGTGCCGTCGTTGTTGGCTCTTAAGACGATATTTTCAAACTGACTGACGTTTGAATAACGTCCATCGGACTTGATAGAATAAACATAAGGGTTTTTAGCATCTTGCAAAGGCGGCTCGCCGATAGTTCCTGCTGCGTATTGAGAATTTTGAGTCTTTATGGCGCTTAAAACTTCAGACACGCTTATATTAAATTTAGATAACTCGTCAGGCTTTAGCCAAATTCTCATCGCATAGCTTTGATTTCCTATGACAGATACGTCACCCACGCCTTTTACACGCTTTATCTCATCTGAAATGTTTAGCAAGACATAGTTTGCCAAGTCGCGCTTATTCATACTAGGATCATCTGTCGTAAATGCTACGACCTCTAGGATGGAGCTACTTCTTTCTCTGACGGTGACGCCTACTTGCTGCACCTCTTGAGGCAAACGAGCGAGGGCTGCTTGGACGCGGTTATTTACGTCGATGGTCGCTTGCTTGGAATTTGAGCCGATGTTAAAATACACGCTGATACTCATAGTACCACTCGAGCTTGAGGTACTTTGCATGTAGATCATATTTTCAACGCCGTTTATCTCGTCTTCAAGGATCGAAGCCACCGTGCTTGCTATGATCTCTGCATTTGCTCCCGTATAGGAGGCGCTGACGCTTACTTCAGGAGGAGTGAGCTTTGGATACTCTTCTATCGGCAATCCCCTGATCGATACGAATCCCGCGATAACGATGATTATCGATATGACCGCGGCAAATATCGGGCGATTGATAAAAAATTTAGAAAACATTACTTGTTCTCCTTGCCTTGCGTATCAGGCTGGACGCTAGAGCCCGGGCCTATCTTTTTGAAGTTATTTAGTATGATCACATCGCCCTCTTCGAGCCCTTCTTTCACGTAGGCTTCAGTAACGGTTTGATATATGATCTTTATGCTTTTTTTGACTACTTTGCCATCTTTTACCAGATAGACATAAGGGCTAACGGTATCTTGGAGTATGGCCACTTGAGGGATAGCAAAGCTATCTTTTTGCACGAAGCCGTTCATCGAAATTCTAGCGAAAACTCCGGGCAAAAGCTTGCCGTCTTTGTTTTCAAATTCGGCCTTGGCTAAAACGCCGCCGCTATTTACATCGACGGTGCTATCTATAAATTTTACTTTACCTTCAAAATTTTGCCCGTCTACGGTCAGTATGGCTTCTTTATTTATCTGCTCCCAGCTGTTTTGATCTATATTTTTAGCTCTGTTTAGCTCGTCTATATCGGATATATAAAACCTAACGTCGATAGGATCGATCTTGGTTAGTCTCACCAGCTCGGTAGAGCCAGCTGCTATGTAGGCTCCGACATCGACTAAATTTTCGCCCACCATGCCACTAAATGGAGCCGTGACGTTCGTATAGCCAAGGTCCAGCTTAGCACTTTTAGTAGATGCGACTGCGCTTTTTAGCGTAGCGTCGGCGCTTTCATACGTAGCAAGTGCGGAGTCATAATCTTTTTGAGAGAGGGCTTTTTGGGCAAAGAGCTTTTTGACACGCTCCATCTCGTTTTTGGCATTTTTTAAATTCGCCTCGGCTTGCGCTATGCTCGCTTTTGAGGACTCATAAGTGGCTTGATACTTCTCAGGATCGATGACAAAAAGTACTTGACCCTCTTTTACGGTATCACCTGCCTTGAAATTTTGCTTTAAGAGCGTTCCTGAAACCTTTGGCTTGATGATCACATCTTGTTCGCTTTGTATGCGAGCAGGGTAGTTAAAGCTCATCGGATAATCGCCCTTCTTAGCGACCACGACATCGACCTGAGCCGGAGGCATAGCAGATGCTACCGCTTGAGCTTTGTCTTTTTTAAAGATGTTTAGATCATCCAAGCAACCCGTAAAAAACACAGCCACAGCTAAAGCGAGCGATAAATTTGTAAGCTTGTCCATTTAAAATTCTCCTTGTAAATTTTATTGCCTGAAACTAAAGTAATATATATTACATCACCTGTTTAGAATGGACAATTATACTTTTAAATATTAAACAAGTCAATAATATTATTAAAAAATTTTAGTTATATTATTCGTCACCCAAGCACAGTCAAAACGGCCGTTTAAATTTAAAACGATTTTAAACTCTGTTAAAAAGCGGCCACGACCGCACATGCAATTAAAATTTCGCCCTTAAGGCTAACTTAGACCGAGGTTTTATTTATAAATTCCGTGTAAAAACAGATCGACTACGCTTTGGATCATCTTTTCTTTTTGGGTCTCGCTCAAATTTATATCTTCACCTAGTAGCACGCCGCTTAGGTGATAGGGCTCTCGTATAAGCGCGCAAAATTTCAGTGCAAGCTCCTCGTAGTCATACTCTTTTATATGCGGCGCGACATCGTCTCTTGAGAAATATTTAGTCAAAATTCCACATGTTCTTTTGATTATATTTACGTTAAATCGCTCGCCAAGCTCCTTATTTTTATAGCATTCGCTTATTATGAGCCTAGAAAGCGCTATGGAGTAAGGCTTGCAAAATATATCGAAATAAAGCAATCCAAACCTATATAAAATTTCCTCCAAGCTCTTTGAAGGCTTTAAATTTACCTTCTCATCGAGCTCCTTACAAAAATCATCGAAATTTTTCTCCATTATCGCGGCAAAAAGCCCCTCTTTGTTAGTAAAATACTTATAAACGCTAGCAAGCGAACCTCCACCTTTGGCGACTATATCGCTAAGGCTCGTATGCTCGTAGCCTTTCTCCAAAAATAGCTCGAGACCCGTTTGCATTATGATCTCGTATCTCTTTTTGCCCTTTTCTGAAATATTCATAAATTTCTCCTATTAATTTTTAAACTCATTATTGTAGCGTATTTTTTTAGGATACACAAATATAGTTTCACGATTTACGTTTATTTTACGTTGCTCGTCTATTGCAAATGCGTTTATCATAATAGAAATCGGCATATCATTTTTGAAATTTTGGTTTAAATTTAGTGATCTTAGCGTGACTATCGTCTTTTGCTTCGCACCGACTTTTATACGCACCGGGCTATTTGGGCGGACTATTTTTAAATTTGTGTCATTAGTGTCAAAATAATATTCATGCTCCTTGTTGTCGGTATTTTGAAACAAAAATACATAAGAATTTTCGATATTTCCGTCACTACCCACGCTGTAAAGCTCACTGGTGCGGTTGATATTTAAAAGCATATGCTCTTTTTTGCCGCTCATTAGGATAAGTCCGACAAAAGCTACGATTAAGATAACGAAATAAGCTACCGTCCTAAAGCGTATAAATTTTACCCTTCGGTGAGTTTTTTGTGAGTTATCGCTCGTCCAGTCTATCAGCGAAGGAAGGCTAAATTTCGCCATTACTTTTGCACATGCGTCAGAGCATTCAAGGCAGTTTATGCACTCAAGCTGCATACCTTTTCTTATATCGATATGAGTCGGACAAATTCTCACGCAAGCCTCACAGCCGGTGCATTGACTTTCGGGATCCGGTGGCTTTTTGTAAAGCTTTACACCTTTATCGTAAATTTTACCGCCGCGCTGTTCGTTGTAGATGACTTGGATCGTATCGCTGTCAAACATCACCGACTGCACCCTCGCATACGGGCAAACATAGATGCAAAAATTCTCAGCCAAGATCGTAACGTCATAAACGAGCCAAAGCACGATACAGGCGAGAAATCCTATCAAAATTTTATGCTCGGAACCATCCTTTAAATAAGCGAAAAAATCCTCCGGCGGCACGAAATACCATAAAAAATTCGAGGCTATGAGCACGCAGATGATAGCCCAGATGAAAATAGCTGAAATTTGCTTTAAAATTTGCCCCTTTGTCGTTTGTTGCTTATTTTGGACGCTTTTGTTTATCTTTAAAATTTTAGTCTGCAAAAGATCGCGAAAGATCACGCGAAATATCGTCTGCGGACAGCTCCAGCCGCACCAAATGCGCCCTGCCAGCGTCGTTACAAAAAATACGAATAAAAATAGGATGATGAACAAAAACGGCATCAAATAAAGCTCTTGCATATCAAATTTTACGAAAAATAGATGAAGCTGGCTTTTGTCGAAATTTAGCAAAAATAGATGATTGCCATCTATACGGATAAACGGCAAAACAAGAGCGATGACCGAAATAATGGCAAATACGATATATCGCCGCTTCGTATAGCTGTGACAGGGTGAAGAATTTTTCGGCAAGGTCATAAACGCTCCTTAGAAACAAATACGTAATATTTTAAAGATTATAGTCCTGTCAAAGTTAATCTATCTTGAAAATTTGTAAATTTAAAATTTTTAAGATATAATCCAACTCTAAAATTTTACTGAAAGGTGGTGAGGATCGTGCCGGGAATCAAGGTGCATCCGAACGAGTCTTTTGACGAAGCTTACAGAAAGTTCAAAAAACAAGTAGATCGCAATCTCATCGTAACAGAGGTCAGAGCGAGACGCTTTTTTGAACCTATGACTGAAATTCGCAAAAAGCAAAAGATTTCAGCTCGTAAAAAAATGCTCAAACGTCTTTATATGCTTAGACGTTACGAGTCAAGACTCTAACCAAAACACGGTGGCGCTAAAACGCCGCCTTGTTTAACTCTTGTTTTAGCCTTCTTTGTTTATAATGCCTTGTCATAATCTTAAAATTTATCTTAAACGGAAAAATCTATGCAAAAGCTACCTGTTGGCCAAGCAGCTGAAATTTTAGGCATAACAAAAGAGGCGGTCTATAACCGCATAAGGCGAGGTTCTTTAAAAGCCGTAGAAAGAAACGGACAAAAATTCGTCATCTTAAACGACGAAAACGTGCAAGAGCCCGAAATAAAACCCACCAAAAAGCCTACTGTAAAAACCCCAAAATCCGCAAATAACGATGAATTTGTAAAATATCTATTGGCCGAGCTTAGCGAGATGAAAACGGCGAATTTAAACCTTCAGGCCGACAAAGAGCGGCTATTTAAAGAAAAAGAGCAGATGCTCATAGAGCGTAAAAACGAAATTTCGCAAATTTACAAAGAGCGCGACGAGAAGCTGATGCAGTTTCTAAACGCGATGCAAAAGCCCTTTTTGAGGCATAAAAACGACGAGCCCGCTATCGAAGCGCAGATAGACGAGGACGGCGAGAAAAAATGGATAAGCCTGGGCGAATATCTGCGCTCCTTGACGCCGCAACCAAAGAATATCAAAAAGGTGCAAAACAAAATAATAAAACGTATAAACCACTCAAAATTCATAAAATTTAAAAACGGCGTGATACTGATCAGAAAAAATAAAACTTTACAAGAGGTGACAGAATAGATGAAACATATAAAAAAGATAGCGACTTATGCGGCTATTGGCGGCTTTGGCGCGGTCGTGATGGCAGGACTAGCCGGATGCGACAGGAACGACGAGCAAACCAACACAATGAACGAAGTGGCGCAAAAAACGGGTGCGTTCGTCGTCATCGAGGAGACCGAACCCGGCAAATACAAAGTGCTTGAGGAGTATCCAAGCAGCGAAACGCGTGTGGTTTTAAAGCAGCTTGACGGCACTGAGAGAATTTTGTCAAAAGAGGAAATGGACGCATTAGTAGCCGAGGAAAACGCTAAGATCGATAACGGAACGTCAAATTTGACAAAGCCGGATGCCCAGCTAAGCAGCGGCGGTGCTGGCCTTGGCGAAATTTTACTAAGCTCTGCAGCAGGCGCGATAATCGGCAGCTGGATAGGCAACAAACTCTTTGGTAACCAAAATTTCCAAAGCCAAAGGCAAACCGCCTATAAAAACCCAAGCACATACATGAGAAGTGTCGACAGCTTCAACAAAGCAAGGAGCACGGCTGCAAGTCCAAGAGGCGCTTCAAAGAGCGGATTTTTCGGAGGCGGCTCAAAAAGCTCCGGCTCTTCGAGCGGATTTTTCGGGGGCTAAGATGATAAATTTAAAAAAAATAGAGCCTTTGAATAAAGAATTTTTAGAGCAGATCGGCTTTGCTTGGCATACCGATGCCGATAACAGCGACTACGTCGCGGACGAGATCGTAGAGGTGAGCGATGCGCAGGCGCAGGCATATTACGAAGCGGCAAACGAGCTATACGATATGTTCGTCGCAGCAGCTCAGCACATCATCGACAACAATCTATTTCACGAGGTCGGCATCCCTTTTAACCTTATTGATCTCATAAAGGATAGCTGGGAAAACGAGGTGCACTGGCATCTTTACGGGCGTTTTGATCTAGCGGGCGGGCTTGATGGCAAGGGCATCAAGCTGATCGAGTTTAACGCCGACACGCCGACTGCGGTATTTGAGACTGCGATCATCCAGTGGGCGATGCTGAAATTTAACAAAATGGACGAGAGCTCACAGTTTAACGACCTATACGCTGCTTTGGTCGAAAATTTCAAGCGTCTTGTCGTTTTAAACGGCGATACGGCCGATTTTAGCAAATACTACGAGGGCTGGAAAATTTTATTTAGCTCGGTCGCTGGCAGCATAGAGGACGAAAATACGACGAAACTGCTGCAAAGTGCGGCAAGTGAAGCAGGCTTTACGACTGATTTCGCATATGTGGACGAGGTGGAATTTAGCGACGAGAACGGGATATTTAAAGGCGATGAAAATTTCGAGTATTGGTTCAAGCTCGTGCCTTGGGAGGATATCGCGATCGAGGAAGGCGAGCTGGCGCTCATACTAAAAAACATCGTCGAAAATCAAAAAGCCATCATACTAAATCCCGCATATACGCTGCTTTTTCAAAGCAAAGGCATACTCAAAATTCTGTGGGATCTTTACCCGAACCATCCGCTACTGCTCGAGACTTCAAACGAGCCGATAGTCGGTAAAAAATGCGTCAAAAAGCCAATATTTGGCCGTGAGGGTGAAAACATGAGCATCATCGAGGCAAACGGCGAGGTAAGTAGTGAAAACGGCGGGATCTACGGCTCAAACCGCGCGGTCTATCAAGAATTTTACGAATTCAACAAAGACGCCAAAGAGCAAAGCTATCAAGCGGGCGTGTTTTTCGCATATGAGGGCTGTGCGCTAGGCTTTCGTAGAGGCGGCGAGATCATCAACAACACTTCAAAATTCGTAGGACATTACATAAAATGAAAATAGTCTGCCTGGACGCCTTAACACTTGGAAACGACGTCGATTTGAGCATTTTTAAGAGATTTGGCGAGTTTATCAGCTACGCGGTGACGGGCAAGGACGAGACCATCGCTCGTCTAAAAAACGCCGATGTAGTCATAACAAACAAAGTCGTCATCGATAAAAACGTGATGGACGAGTGCGAAAATTTAAAGCTCATCTGCGTGAGCGCGACAGGAACGAACAACGTCGATATGAGCTACGCCGCTCAAAAAGGTGTGATCGTAAAAAATGTCGCCGGCTACTCGACGAATAGCGTAGTACAGCATACTTTTGCCTGCTTGCTCGCACTTTGTAACGAGATAAAATTTTACGATGACTATGTCAAAAGCGGTGAGTGGGTAAAGAGTGAAATTTTCACGAATTTAAGCAAAGGCATAGGTGAAATTTCAGGTAAAAATTTCGGCATCATCGGACTTGGCGAGATAGGGCGAGGCGTGGCCAGGATCGCCTTGGCATTTGGAGCCAACATCTTTTACTACTCCACGAGTGGCAAAAATCAAAACAGTGAATTCACGCGCCTTGAGCTAAACGAGCTACTTAAAATTTGCGATATCGTAAGCATCCACGCTCCGCTAAACGAAAACACGAAAGCGCTGATCGGCGAGCGCGAGCTAAATTTAATGAAAGAAGGGGCCGTTTTGATGAATTTCGGACGCGGCGGCATAGTCGATGAAAACGCCCTTGCAAGAGCGATAGACAGTAAAAATTTACGCGCTTGCATCGACGTGCTACAAAGCGAGCCGATGAGGCCAAACCATCCGTTTTTGCACCTAAAAAATAGCGCCAACCTCATCATCACACCGCATATCGCATGGGCGAGCAAAGAGGCGCGTGAGAAGCTCATAAAGCTCATAGTAAAAAATATCGAAGATTTTATAAAGGAGAGATGATGGCGAGCGAACATAGCTTTGACATAAGCGCGCAGGTAGATATGATGGAGGTCAAAAACGCCTTGGAAACCTCTAAAAAAGAGCTTGCGGCCAGGTATGATTTCAAGGGCGTCACAGCACAGATCGAGCTAAGCGAAAAAGACAAAACGATCACGATCCTAAGCAGTAGCGACAACAAGGTCGATGCACTAAAAGACATCGTCATCTCAAAGCTCATCAAGCGAAACATCCCGCCTGTCGCACTTAGCGAAAGTAAGCGCGAGAGCGCCAGCGGTGGCAACATAAAAGCCACACTCAAACTAAACGATACGCTAGATACTGAAAATTCCAAAAAGATCACAAAGGCCATAAAGGACGCCAAGCTCAAAGTCACAGCCACCATACGCGGCGAAGAGGTCAGAGTCAGCGGTAAAAGCATAGACGACCTGCAAGAGTGCATCCGCCTAGTCAAAGCTTTAAATCTCGAACTGCCTATAAATTTTAAAAATTTAAAATAAATTTAGCCCTAAATTTCGGGCTAAATTTGTCCGACATAGTAAATTTTAGGCGCCGATACAAGTAAAAATTTATAAAATTTTAGGTATCCTAATCCGAATTATTTAAACACTGCTTATTCAAGGTAATTAATTATGGGTTTTAAAAGTATTGTCGAGAGCTTTGCCGTAAACTACGCACATAACTCTATACAAAAGTCTTTATACAACGAATTTAACATAGACATCCTAACCACGACCTACAACAAAACGCCACGCGAGGGCAAAAAATACATGCTCTACGCTCACGTGCCGTTTTGCCACACATTTTGTCCTTACTGCTCGTTTCACAAATACCACTACGAACAAGAGCTTGCTAAGATCTATTTTGAAAATTTACGCGAGGAGATGAGACAGGTAAAGGACGCCGGGTTTAACTTTAGCTCGCTTTACGTAGGCGGCGGCACTACGCTGATAAACGAGGCCGAGCTCGAAAAAACGCTAAGCCTTGCAAAAAAGCTCTTTGATATCGAGGACATCTCTGCAGAAAGCGATCCAAACCATATCTCGCCCGAGAGTCTGAGGCGATTTGACGGGCTTATCGACCGTCTAAGCGTAGGCGTACAAAGCTTTGATGACGACACCTTAAAGCGCGTGGGTAGATTTGAGAAATTCGGCAGCTCCAAAGAGGTGCGAGCAAGGCTTGAAAAGGCGCTAAATTTCCTCCCGGTCATTAGTCTTGATCTCATCTTTAACCTGCCAAATCAAACAAAAGAGCAGCTCATAAACGATATCAAAATTTCAAAATCCATCGCCCCGCAGCAAATCACGCTCTATCCGCTAATGAAATCAGACCTAACAAGAGAGAATATCGCCAGGTCGCTTGGCGTCTCAAACGTCGATAACGAGCGAGAATTTTACGAGATCATCGTAGATGAATTCAGCCGCGGTGGGTATCATCAAAGCAACGCTTGGGCCTTTTCAAATCAAAGCTCAGCCGATATGCGAGACGAATACGTGGGCTCAAACCACGAATACGTAGGCGTTGGCAGTGGAGCGTTCAGCTTCCTTGACGGCGAGCTCGTGATAAATGCGTTCAATCTGCTCGATTACGGCCGCAAGATAAAAGAGCGCACGAGCCCGGTCATCGCAAAATGCGGCTTTAGCAAAAAAGAAAGACTAAAATACATCTTTTTGACGGAGCTTTTTGACGGAGCCGTCGACATCCTAAAATACAACGGAAACAACCGAGCCAACATCCACAAAGACCTATTTGTCGAGCTAAATTTACTAAAGCTCGTAAATGCGATATACGAGGAAAACGGCTGCATAAAGCCGACATTTTTCGGCCGCTACATCTGCGTGGTGCTGATGCGCGATTTTTACGCGGGCATGGACAAGGTGCGCGCGATATTTAAGGACGACGCGAAGATCAAACGCAGCAAAAATCTACACATCATGAGCGAAGATACCGAGGTCGACTACGAAAGAGCCATCATCCAGCCACGCGCAGCTATGTAAATTTAAGCACGCTCCGCTTTGAGGGGCTTGGCCTAAATTTTATTTTATGGCTCTGTTATAGTAAAATATTGATACCCGCTTCGCAAACCCTACTCGCTCCAGGAGCGACCTAGCATAGACGCGAATAGCGTTTGTGCGGGAGCGAGTAGCCGAACATATAGCACGATTTTTTCTACTTCGCGTTGCTCGTAGCTTTTCAAGACGCTTCGTTACACTCGCAACTGCGAGCAGACCGCACTCAGCCTACGGCTTCTCTGCTCGTAGCATAGTCTCGTCACGAGCGGTAGCGAAGTGAAAAATCGGCGGCGATAGCGTCGCTTCACAAGGTTTGACTTCGCTTTTGTGAAAGCTAAAACAAAATACTTTATTAGAACAGAGCCAATTTTATCTATTTGATTTTATCTATCGATATTAGTATAATTTTTACCAGCAAGCAGGCAAGGAGCGATGAAAAATGCAGAACAAAACCTACGAAAAGCACGAATTTAGCGTGCAAAGCAAAAGGGTCACGCTCTATCCGAGCGACGCGGCAGGCAGACCCGTCATCTACCTAAACACATTTGAAAACGAAGGCGAGCGTGTGCTGGCGGCGGTACGAGAGAAGTGCGCGGCGGACTTCACGCTGGTTGTTATCGGGGGTCTAAACTGGAATCACGATATGTCGCCGTGGGCGATGCCGCCGCTGTTTAAGGGCGATGCGCCATGCACGGGCGGAGCGGACGAGTATCTGCGGCTTTTGACGGAGCAAATCGCGTCGCGGGCGGGGGAGCTCGTCAAAGGGCGGGCGGCTTGGAGCGGGCTTGCTGGGTATTCGCTAGCGGGGCTATTTGCGCTCTATGCGCTCTATCAAAGCCCCTTTTTCTCGCGGGTTGCGAGCGTCTCGGGCTCGCTTTGGTTTGCAAATTTTAAAGAATTCGCTCTCACGCACGAGATGAAAGCGCCGCCTGAGTGCGTGTATTTCTCGCTGGGCGACAAGGAGCGCATGGCGAAAAATCCCGTGCTTCAAAGCGTGCAGGAAAATACCGAGCAAATCGCGCGATTTTACGCGCATAGCGGTATCCAAACGACTTTCGAGCTAAACGAGGGCAATCACTTTCAAAACGCCATCCAGCGCACGGCAGCGGGCATCGCGTGGCTACTAGGCAGGTGAAAATGCAGACGATCTACTCGGTTTTCAAAGACATCGTGGCAGCGCACGGGGACGAGCCTGCGATCATCGAGGATGGCGGGACGCTCACGTTTGCCCAGCTTAGACAGATGGTGGATGCCATCGCCGCGCATTTCCCACCGAATTTAAACAGCGCGGGCATCGTGATGAGCCACGGCGCGCAGATGATAGCCACGATATTTGCGGTGCTAAAATGCGGCGCACGCTACGTCCCGGCAGAGCCCGATTTCCCGACGGGCAGGATTGCCACGATGATGAGCGAGGCGAATGTCGATTTTATCGTGACGCAGCGCAAATTTGCGCCGCAGCTTGAGGGCTTTGAGCTAAAATTTATAGATGAAATTTGTAAATTTGGGGGTACGGGCGGGTCGCAAAATGATAAATTTTACGATAAAAATGAGCCAAGCACAGAGCGGATCGCACACAAAATTTGCGATTTGAAAAACGAAAACAATCTAAAGTCAAGTATAAATTTGACCGCGACTGCGCAAGAATATGAAGTAAGCGGGGCTGGTGTGTCGGCTGAAAGCTTCACGCTCCTAAACATCACGCCGCAAGACAAAATCGAACAAATTTACACCGCCCAAAGCCAAACCGAGCTATCAAATTCCGCCTCACAAATCCACGAATTTACCGCCCAAAGCCCGGATGCGCCCGCCTATGTACTTTACACCTCGGGCACGACGGGGCGACCAAAGGGCGTTTGCGTCACGAACCGCAACGTCTGCCACTACGTGCACGCGTTTGCGAGCGAGTTTCATCCCTACGCAGGCGACGTGATGCTTCAACAAAGCGTGTGCTCGTTTGACATCTTTGTCGAGGAGGTGTTCGCGAGCCTGCTAAACGGCGTAGCGCTGGCGATCGCGAGCCAGAGCGACAAATCGGACATCGGCACGCTGATGAGCTTCGTCGCGCGACACAATGTAACGATGCTAAGCGGCTTTCCCTATCTTTTGGCGCAAATGAACGAGCTACCGCGCATCCCGCGATCCCTGCGGCTTCTCATCAGCGGCGGCGACGTGCTACGGGGAGCGTATGTGAGCCGCCTGCTGGCGCAAGCTGAAATTTACAACACTTACGGCCCCTCCGAAACCACGGTGTGCGCGAGCTACTATCGCTGCAACGACGGCACAGTCTTAAAGGACGGCACATATCCGATCGGGCGCGCAGTCAAGGGGGCGCGGATCAAAATTTTAAATGAACGCGGAGAGGAGCTACCGGCGGGTGAAAAGGGCGAAATTTGCATTTACGGTGACGGCGTATCGGAGGGCTACATCGGCGAGCACGACGCGGAAAACATGGCGTTTGAGAGCTTGCCGGATGGTGACAGGATGTATCGAAGCGGCGATCTTGGCTACCTGCTACCAAGCGGCGACATCGCATTTTTGCACCGCAAGGACACGCAGGTGATGATCTGCGGCAAGCGCACGGAGGTAGCCGAGGTCGAGGCGCGCTTACGGCGGTGTGCGGGCGTGTCCCAGGCGATCGTGCGAGCATTTACCGATGAGGTGGGGCTAGCGTATATGGTCGCCTACGTCGTGGCGGAGGGCGAAAATTTAAGACTTTGCGCGCTAAAAAGCGAGCTTGCGCGAAATTTGACGGAGTTCATGATACCCGAGTTTTTCATTAGACTGCCGCAAATGCCGCTAAATACGAGCGGCAAGCCGGACGTGGCGAAGCTGCCTATACCGATGAAGGATGGCGGAAAATGACGGCCAGCGTGCGGCGAATTTACGCGGATGAGATGCCCCTGCTGCTCGCCCTGCGCGAAGAGGTGCTGCGCGAGGTGTTTGAGCTAGCCTCTGACGCGGACATGTCGGCGCTACTTACGGCAAACCGTCGCTACTACGAGGCTAGGCTTGCTAGCGGGGAGCACGTCGCCTGCTTTGCGTATGAGGAGGGGCAAATTTTAGGCTGCGGCGGGGCGTGCTTTCACTCCGAGCTGCCCTCGCCCGAAAACCCGAGTGGTCAGTGCGCGTATCTGATGAATATCTACGTGCGTGCGCATGCCAGGCGGCGTGGCGTGGGGCGGCAGATCGTGTGCTGGCTCATAGAGCGAGCGCACGAGCAGGGCGTCGGGAAAATTTATCTGGAAAGCTCGAACGCCGCAAAAGGGCTTTATGAAAAGCTTGGCTTCGCAGAAATGGGTGATATGATGATCTATACGGGCGAGTAAATTTGGCGAATTCGGTGCGGCTGGGTTGAGCAGGGTTAAATTTAGGCTGAATTTTGACTTTCATGAAATTTGAGTGGCAAAATTTATGAAACGGCCGGAAAAAGAATAATCAAGGGCAAGACCTAAATTCTCGTGCTCTAGGCAAAACAACAGATACCAAGTAAAATTTTAAACGTCCTAGCGAAGTCAAATCTTATTAGAGGACTTATCGGCGGCGATTTTCGCGACAGAAACAAAAAGCCATAAGACCGACATTTGTGCGAGTGCAAATCACAAAGCGCCTTGAAGAGCGGTGAGACAAAGCCAAATAGACAAAATCGTGCTATACGGCTACTAACTCTCGCACTCCGCTGACAAGAAAAGTGCACACATCAACGTTTTTAAAATCTTAATCTCGCTAACGTAAACCAAACAACATCGAGCGCTTCTACCGATGTCAAGCGTCGGGAAATTTACTGCTTAGAAAGAAATTTACTTATCATCGGCCAAACTATATCAAAATCCGTTAGTAGCACGGGATGCGGAGCGTTCGGGACGATGCCAAGCTGCGCATTTGGCAGCATCTCATAAGCGGCGATGACCGTATCAAGAGGGGCGTTTGCGTCCTTTTCTCCGACTATCATGAGCGTTTTTGCATTTACGTTTTTAAACACCTCTTCGCCGACTGACGCCGAGTCGTAATACTCCATGACCTGCTCGAACCACAACAAAATGCGCTCGGGCTCGGGTCTGACACCATCAAGTTGTTCGTTCCAGTAGCGCTTATCGAGATTTTTTAGATCCTCAAACGTCTTCATCTGCGCCCTACTGCCATGCACAAAGCCCTTCTCCCATACTCCGGCACCGATAGCTACGAGGTTTCTTACCTTTTGCGGATATTTTTTAGCGAAAAGATACGCCGTATAAGCACCATCGCTAAAGCCGATGATGTCGGACCTCGAGATGCCAAGATCGTCTAAAACGGCATTTACGTCATCAGCCTTTTGCTCAAAGCTTGGCACGACCCCGCCTATTTGAGATCTGCCGTGCCCTCTTGTGGCTATCAAGATCACTTTTCGATCTTCCCTTAGCTTATCTGCCAGCTCGCTCATATCAGCAGGCGAGCCCACCAGCCCTCCGTGTAGCAGCACGATCGGACTTCCTTTGCCGTAAATTTCATAATAAATTTTCGTATCCTTAGAATTTACATAATGCCCTACAGCCTCGTTATTTCCATAGTCGCTCTTGCTTTGATAGCTTTTAGATGTTTGTGCGAAATAATGATGTTTGGCTTCTTTAGCGGGCGCATTGACGCCGATCGTCACAAAAGCCGCGATCAATAAATTTCGTATTTTCATGGTTGCTCCTTTGGCGTGGATTTTATTTCACCATACCACAAACTTATAAATTTTAAATAGCTCAAATGACAATGCAAAATCGGATAGCAAGGTCACCAAATCGGGCTAAACGGGCAGTCTGCTTATTTTGTTGATATGTGTCTATTTTAAATGCGCTTAAGTATGCTATGCTAAAATTTTTTAAAATTTACAGGTAAGCGGATGATAAAAACCCTAATAAAAAATAATAAATTTTCTATCGCAAAAATCGTCGTTTTGACTTTCATTTTCAGCGGCTTTGGCATCGGTGTGCTCTCTTATATAAACGAAAAACTGCTGGCCGCGCAGAAATTCGACGTAATGGTGGCGGTGCAGTTCATCGCCCTTTTGCTGCTGTTTTTGGCGACCTCGGTCTATGCGAACATCTCTCTTACGAATTTTGGACACAAGCTCATCTACGAGGTCAGACGCCACTTGGTAAAGCAGGTATTAGACACGCCAAACGCGCAGATAGACGCGATCGGCAAAGCAAAGATCATAGCCAGCCTGAACAACGACATAAAAACGATCACATTTGCCTTCATGACAGCGACCGGACTCATCCAAGGCTCCGTTTTCATCGTGGCTTCGAGCATTTATCTATGCTACATATCGCCAAAGCTTTTTGTCTTCGTTGCGATCTGGATAGCGGCTACGATGGCGCTAAGTGCGTTTTTTATGAAAAAGATCCATCACTACTACACGCTCTCAAGACGCGATGACGACGCACTTCAGCAAAGCTACAACGACGTCGTGGAAGGACACCGAGAGCTCACGCTAAATCAGCACCGCGCCAAGCTTTGCTTTGACGAGCTTAACGAAATAGGTATGAAAAAGCGCCAAAGTATGGTGCGAGCAGACGTTTATCACGCACTTTCGGATAACTTTACCAACATCATGCTGCTTGGAGCTGTCGGCATGTGCGTGTTTTTATGCGTCGGTCTTGGCTGGGCGAGCCTGCAGACGGCAGTCACCGTGAGCCTGACCATACTCTTTTTAAGAGGCTCTTTTATCAGCATGGTAGCCTCCATCCCGACGGCACTAAGCGCTAAAGTGAGCTTGGATAAAATTTTAAATCTAAATTTAGCCCCGTTCAAAGAGGATTTCAGCTTTACCGACAGCCTAAGCAAGCAGTGGAAAAGCATAGAATTTAAAAATGTGAATTTCAGCTATCCGGATAAAAATTTCAGCCTCACGGATGTGAATTTACGTATAGAGCACGGCGAACTGATATTTGTCATAGGCAAAAACGGTAGCGGCAAAAGCACGTTTTCAAACATACTGTGCGGACTTTTACGCCCTAGCAGCGGTGAAATTTTAGTAGATGGCGTGAGCTTAAACGATGAAAATTTACGTAGCTATCAGTCAAACGTAAGCGCTATATTTTCGGACTTTTATCTTTTTTCACAAACACTTGGCGAAGGGAGCGAATTTGCAAGCGAAAAAGACGCGAACGATCTTTTGAAGCTGCTTGAGATAGACAAAAAGGTACAGATCATCGAGCAAAGACTGAGCACCACGGCTCTTTCTCAGGGTCAAAGAAAGCGTCTTAGCCTGCTCATCGCACTACTGGAAAATCGCAGTCTGCTGGTGCTTGACGAATGGGCGGCGGATCAAGATCCGATATTCAAGCGCGTATTTTACCGCGAAATTTTACCGATGTTAAAGCAAAATGGCGTTACGATAGTCGCTATAAGCCACGATGACGCGTATTTTGATGTTGCAGATCGTATCATCTTGGCAAAAGACGGTACGATAAGAGAGCTAGTAGGCGACGAGCGGCAAATAGCCAGCAAAGACGCGGTAGAAAAGATAAAAGAGTAAAATTTACACATAAGGTCGGTTAAAGCGCGGCGGCAAAATGTCTTTAACCTCGGATAAAAATAAATTAGATAAAATTCTTAAACATACTGATAAAGGCTGAATTTATGTCTCATTCGCAGCTTGCGAGCCCGTATCTGGGCGCTTTTATGATTTTGGTTCTAGCGACTTGCTCGTTCGTGCTGATAACGTTTTTATCCTCGCGCATCGGCAAAAAGCTCGCAAATCGTAACACCGAGCGCTTGAAATCTAGTATCTACGAGTGCGGCCCCGAGGTCGTAAAGCAGCCAAACAAGATCAATATCTATTACTTTTTTTACGCGATTTTGTTCATACTTTTTGATGTCGAGGTCATCTTTATGTATCCTTGGGCTGTGGATTTTAGGCTACTTGGAGCGTTCGGGCTCATAGAGATGCTACTTTTTGTAACGCTTTTACTCATCGGCTTCGTCTATGCGTGGAGGAAAGGGGTGTTTGAGTGGCAAAGCATCAAGTAAATTACGCTGCAAACGGCGGCCTACCGATAGTTTTGACTACGGTCGATAGGCTCGTGCAATGGGGCCGCTCTAACTCGCTTTGGGCGCTTAGCTACGGGCTAGCATGCTGTGCGATAGAGATGATGGCAAGCGGAGCGAGCAGATACGACTTTGATCGCTTCGGCACGATATTTAGGGCCTCTCCTCGCCACTCGGAGGTCATGATCATCGCAGGCACTCTCACAAAAAAACACGCGGAATTTACCCGCAGGCTATACGATCAAATGCCGGAGCCAAAATGGGTCATCTCGATGGGAAGCTGCGCGAACACCGGCGGGATGTTTAATACCTACTCCACAGTCCAAGGCGTAGATCGTATAATCCCCGTGGATATCTACCTCCCGGGCTGTGCGCCGCGCCCCGAGACGCTGCAATACGCTCTCATGATCTTACAAAAAAAGATCCGCCGCCAAAGCGCCTTTAGAGCGCAGGGCGCAAAAAGGCTTGAGGCATGAGAGCCTACAAAGATAGAAAAAACGCGCAAAAAAAGCAGTATTATGACGATAGGTTTTACGTCGTGCCCAAGGTCGAGAGGCAAGGCGTAGAGGGCGGCATTTTCGAGCCTGAGGTCAAAATTTTACAAGAAAATGGCGTTGAAATTCTAAAGAGCTTCGTAGAGCTAGGCCAGCTCGTAGTCATCATAGAGTCCGGGGCAAATTTCAAGACGCTTGAAATTTTAAAGGCCTTTGGCTACGAGCAGCTTAGTGAGCTGGCAGCGGTGGATTTTATGGCAGATCGCGGCGGCTACGAGGTGTTTTACCAGCTGCTTAGCATCTCAAAAAACAAAAGAGTGCGCGTGAAATGCTTCGTAGCAAAAGATGAAGCGCTAAAAAGCGTAAGTGAAATTTACAAAAGCGCCAACTGGGCGGAGCGCGAGATGTATGATCTCTCGGGCGTCCTGCTAAGCGGACACCCGAATTTAAAGCGCCTAATAATGCCGGACGACTGGTACTCGCACCCGCTTTTAAAGAGATATCCGCTACAAGGAGACGAATTTGCCGCATGGTACGAGGTCGATAAAATTTTCGGACGCGAACGCAGAGACGAGATAGGCGCGGAAAATCGCGATCCGGCCTTCATCGATGAAAAAGATACGTTTGAATTTTCCAGGATCTATCACGAAGTCTCAAAGGGCGAACAGCCTATCAAAAGCGAAATTTTACAGGAATATCAAGAAACTAGCGGCGTGAAATTCGTAAAAAAAGTGAAACGCGGCGAGAGTGAAATTTTAAAGGAGCGGCCGTGAGTCAAGCTCCAAACCGCCTAACGCCATTTTTTGAAAACATCGAGTTCGAGCGAAACGACGGCAAGATGATACTAAATTTCGGCCCGCAACACCCAAGCGCTCACGGACAGCTAAAGCTCGTGCTCGAGCTTGACGGCGAAAAGGTCGTGCGCGCGATGCCAGAGGTCGGCTTCATGCACCGAGGCATCGAAAAAATGGCCGAAAACATGACATATCAAGAGTTCATCCCGGTCACCGACCGCGTAGACTACATCGCCTCGGCGGCCAACAACTACGCGTTTTGCGAGGCGGTGGAGAGGCTTTGCGAGATCAAAGTGCCGCGCCGCGCGCAGATAATAAGAGTGATCTTGCTAGAGCTAAACCGCATCAGCTCGCATCTTTTGTTCCTAGCCACACACGCGCTTGACATCGGTGCGATGACCGTGTTTTTATACGCCTTTAGAGAGCGCGAATACGTGCTTGACATGATCGAAAAATACTGCGGCGCCAGGCTCACGCACAGCGCGGTCAGGATAGGCGGTATGCCGCTTGATCTACCTGATGGGTGGCTTGAAGAGATGCTGAAATTTTGCGAGAAATTTCCAAAAGATATCAAAATTTACGAGGATCTGCTAAGCGAAAACAGAATTTGGAAAATGCGCCTTGAAAACGTCGGCGTCATATCAAAAGAGCTAGCCCTTAGTAGCGGCTGTTCGGGCGTCATGCTGCGAGCTAGCGGCGTGAAATGGGACATCAGGAAAGAGCAGCCCTACCTAGTCTATGACGAGATAGACTTTGAAGTGCCATACGCCGTGGCGGGGGATTGCTACGCCAGATACGTGCTTTACATGCGCGAGATGAAAGAGTGCGTCAAAATTTTAAAGCAGTGCGAGAGGCTTTACCGCGCAAGCTCACGTGAAATTTTAGCCGATGCGCCGGAATTCGTAAGCCCCTCAAAAGAGCAGATCATGACGCAAAACTACTCGCTGATGCAGCATTTTGTCCTCATCACACAGGGCATAAAGCCAAAACGAGGCGAAATTTACTTCGCGAGCGAGTCGCCAAAGGGCGAGCTTGGAATTTACATCAACTCCCAAGGCGAAGCCAGCCCTTACCGCCTGAAGATCCGCACGCCAAGCTTCAGCCACTGCGCGATATACGAGGACTTGCTCGTGGGTCAATATATAGCCGATATCGCCGCCATCATAGGCAGCACCAACATCATCCTAGGCGAGGTCGATAGATGAGGCGGGTCGATCTAAGGCATCTAAAGGATAGATTTCTAAGCGCACTGGGCGAAACCGCAAGAAACGCCCAAAACGGAGAGGTGATCGTATTTTTGTTTGAGATAGGCGACTTTAGCGGCGTCAAAAACGCGATAAATTTAGCCTATAACCTAAACTGCGAAGTGATGAATTCGCTTAAATTCAACCAAACCGACTGGACTTTGATAATAAAAAAGGTAGCAAAATGAAATTTTCTAAATTCACCAAAGCAAAGAGCCTAAGCCTCGCAAACCTGCTGAGCCTAACGGACAGGGCGCTAGCAAACGAGCTTAAAGAGTGCGATTTTAGATATATCTCTTGCATAGAAGACGGCGTGCTTGGCAGCGAGAACCTCATCCGCTGCGAGATAGGCTCTATCAGCTACGTTTTGGCGCTTCTTTGCAAATACACACTAAATTTAGACGACGGATACTTCGGCTCGCTTGACGAGGGCTTTTTAAGCGGCGAGTGCAATGTAGGCGAGGAGGAGTTCGAGGAGCTTGGCGAGTGGCTAAAAGACGCGCAAAATATCATCATCGATAGCTCCTTTTTCACCCACCCGGACTCAAAAATGCTATTTAAATTTTTAGAAATTTTAGGCAAAAACGTGATCCTAGCCGGCGGCAAAGAGCAAGGATACGAGACGAACGAAAATTTAAACGAGCTAAAAGAGCTTGAAAATTTTGACGGCAGCGTCATCTATCTTGACCGTAAAGATAGCGACGAGGTCGTAGGCGGCGTGCAGTTTAGCATCGTCGCGAAAGTAAAAGACGGCGATGAAGTGACGCTAAGCGCGCCAAATTTCAACGCTAAACGTAAATTTAGACTAGATAGCGGCATGAAAGGGACGATCGCGATCGTTGGCATGAGCGAATTCGAGGGCTATGACTTCAAGCTCGTAAAAGTGAGTAAAAGCTAAATGAGACTAAGCATAAACGGTCAAATCTGCGAAGCGAGCGAAGGCGAATACATACTAAACGTCGCGCGCCGCGAGGGGATATTCATCCCTGCGCTTTGCTACCTCAGCGGCTGTTCGCCTACCCTAGCCTGTCGCCTTTGCATGGTCGAGGCCGATGGCAAGCGCGTTTATAGCTGCAACGCCAAGGCCAAAGAGGGCATGAACGTCATAACAAACACCGCCGAGATCGCCGCCGAGCGCGAAGCCATCATGCAAACTTACTGCGTGAATCACCCTTTACAATGCGGAGTCTGCGACAAAAGCGGCGAGTGCGAGCTGCAAAATTTCGCCGCCAGGATGCGAGTGAATTCGCAAAAATTCGCGATAAAAGATAGCCACAAACCGCACAAAAAATGGGGTCTCATCAACTACGACCCGGCTCTTTGCATAGTCTGCGAGAGGTGTATCACGGTTTGCAAGGATAAGATCGGCGAGAGCGCGCTAAAAACGACGCCTAGAGGCGCGGATCAAGTCGCAAAGGAGCTAAAAGAGAGCATGCCAAAAGACGCATTCGCCGTTTGGAGCAAATTTCAAAAAAGCCTCATCGCCCCAAGTGCAGGCGACGTGCTCGAGTGCTCGTTTTGCGGCGAATGCACGAGCGTCTGCCCGGTCGGCGCGCTGGTAAGCTCTGACTTTCAATACACCTCAAACGTTTGGGAGCTGGAAAAGATCCCGGCTGCAAATCCGCATTCAAGCGACTGCGAGCTCATCTACTACGAGGTCAAGCCAAAAGGCATCGGCGATAGGACAAAGCGCATCTACCGCGTGAATAACGAATTTCATTTTGGCGAGATAAACACGGCTGCGCGTTATGGCTTTGACTTTCACAACGAAAATGCGGTGAAAAACGAGGCGAAATTTGAAGAGATCGTGCATGCCTTCAAGCAGGGCGAGATAAAAAATATAAAATTTAACAGCTTCATAACGAACGAAGAGGCGCTGATACTGGAGCGTTTGCGAGAGAAATTTAGTCTAAATTTGATAAATGAAGAGGCATACGCTTACGCGACATTTTTAGAGGAGTTTTCAAAATTTAGCGGCACGAGCCTTTATAACGGCAGCTTCGAGAGTATCGCAAAGGCTGATTTTATCGTAGTTGCTGGCAGCTTTTTAAGATACGACAGTCCAAATACCGGCTACAAAGTAAACAACGCGCTTGTCATGAACAAAGCGAGCGGGCTTTATTTTCATCCTTTGGGCGATGAGATTGTGCGAGGCTACTCTAAAAATTTTGACGTTATAGCCCACGAGCCGGGGGCGGAGGGTAAAATCTTGCTCTTGCTTTTGCAAAAATTCGCTAAAAATTTACCTGCCAAGCTGGCGGAATTTAGCCCGAGCGACCTCGCAAGCGAGCTTGGCGTAGATGAGAGTAGGCTTGAGGCTTTAAGCGCGAACAAACAAAATTCAGTCCTCATCCTGGGCGAGGATCTTTACTTCTCGCCGCACGCAAAAGAGCTAGCAGCATTAGCGGGAGCGATACAAAGATACACGGATTTTAAGCTCGTTTTGATCCCACCTCGCACCAACTCGCTAGGAGTAGCTAAAATCTGCACGCTCTCAAGCGAGCCAAAAAGCGGCAAAACGCTTGGCTACAACGAGGACGGCGACTTTAAATTCAGCGTCTTTGACGGCGACATAGATGCCGGCGCGCTAAATCAGCAAGAGGGCACATTTACCAGCATAAATAAAGCCGTAGTGCCGACAAATGCGGCGCTGGCTCACGAGGGGTATTTTTTGAACGATCTTGCAAACGCTCTTGGCCTTAGCGCGCGCTACACGATAGACTATACGCATGAACTACCCAAAAGCGGCGGCTTTAAAGCGGTGAAATTTGACGATTTGAAAAATTTTTACGATAATGACGGCAAGGCTCACCGTGGATACGAGCTTGAAAATTTAAGCGTTTTGGCACAAGATGATCTTGATATCTTAAATTTCAAGGCATTTAGCTGCAAAAGGGCTGAAATTTTGCAAAATGACGGCGAAATTTGCATTTACAAAGCAAACCCTATCCGCCATTTTTCAAAATTTACAAACCGCACGAAGCTGCTAAACGAGGTCGGTGCGCTTTACGCGAGCGCTGAATTCCTAGCGAAATTCAAGCTCGAACAAAACGACGCGGTGATCATAAAAAAAGGCGAGGACGAGATGGCGATCCTGGTGAAGCTGGATAAGGATCTAAGCGGCGAGTGGGCTTATCTGGGCGATTTTGATGAAAAGATACGAACGGATAAAATTTTTAAAGGCGCGCGCTTTGCAAACGTGCGAATTTTAAGATCAAAAGAGGCGAGCGATGAGTGAGGGGCTATTTTTTATCATCGAAACGTTCATAAAAGCCGTAGTGATACTGGCAGTCATAGCGTGCCTGGCGGGACTGGCGACATACGCCGAGCGCAAGGTGCTAGCCTATATGCAGCGCCGTATCGGCCCTGACATGGTAGGTCCGGTCGGAGTCTTGCAGATCGTAGCCGATATGATAAAGCTTTTCACCAAAGAGGACATCGTGCCTGCAAATGCAAGCCGCTTTATATTTTTGATCGCGCCGCTGATCTCGGCTATCGCGGCGTTCGCGGCACTAGCACCGATACCGTTTTTACCGGAATTCGAGCTTTTTGGGCATACGATCAGACCGATACTGGCTGATATCAACGTGGGCGTGCTTTACGTGATGGGCGTAGCCTCGGTGTGTGTATTTTCGCCGCTTATGGCAGGGCTTGCTAGCTACAACAAATTTGCCCTCATCGCCGCAGCACGCGCCGTGATGGGGCTAATAAGCTTTGAAGTGGTCTCTGGGCTGGCGCTACTTAGCGTCATCATGATAACAGGCTCGCTCTCGCTCATAGACATAAATAACTATCAAAAAGGCATCTTTGGCTGGTTCGTTTTCAAGCAGCCGCTAGCTTTCGTGCTGTTTTTGATGGCGAGCTTTGTCGAGTGCAACCGCACGCCGTTTTGTCTGACCGAAAATGAGACCGAGATAGTCGCAGGATACGGCACCGAATATAGCGGCATGCGCTGGGCGATGTTTTTCATCGGCGAATACGCCAACATGATCGCTTCAAGCATCGTCATAACGTTGATATTTTTAGGCGGGTTCAACTCGTTTTGGTTCGTCCCCGGCGGCTTGATGATGATATTTAAAGCAAGCTGCGTGTTTTTCTTTTTCCTTTGGACGCGCGCAGCTTGGCCACATCTTAGGCCCGATCAGCTGATGGCGCTTTGCTGGAAAATTTTACTCCCGCTAGCGCTCGTAAATGTGCTGATAACGGGCATAGCGTTGATTTGAGGTAAAAATGGCCGAGAAAAAATATATTTTACTAGACGAGCGAGCGAGCGTCGATACGAATTTTGATAAATTCAAGCGCTTCATCTCGCGCACCTTTAAAAGCGAGCTATTCACCGGGCTTTGGGTGGTCTTGCACGAGATGCTTTTTACAAAGTCGCACACCCTAAAATACCCCTTGCAAAAGATAGAGCTTGACGCTAGATACAGGGGCGTGCATAGGCTGATGAGGTTTATAGAGAGCGAAAACGAGAGGTGCATAGGATGCGGACTGTGCGAGAAAATTTGCGTCAGCAACTGCATCGCGATGCAAACGGCGCTTGATGAAAACGGCCGCAAAGTGACGCTAAACTACTCGATAAATTTAGGCAGATGCGTGTATTGCGGATTTTGCGCAGATGTTTGCCCCGAGCTTGCCATCGTTCACGGCGACCGATACGAATTTGCGAGCGAGCAAAGGGCGTATTTTGGCATGAAGGATGACTTTTTGACGAAAGATAAAAATTTAAGCGAGCAAGTGGAATTTAAAGGCTACGGAAGCCTACCGCCAAATGCGGACGCGCTCGTGAAGCAAAATCCAAACGCCTACTTGGAGGATGAAAATTTAGACGAAACGGACGAAATTCCGACCGCAAGGGCACGGGGGCTAAATTTAAACGCTAAAGAAGCGGACGAGAAAGCGAACAAGGAGAGCCAAGATGTATGAAGCCGTCGCCTTTTATCTCTTTAGTGCGCTCAGCCTTGGCTGCTTTGGCGTGAGCGTATTTAGCAAAAACGTCCTTCACGCGATGAGCGCGCTGGCAGGGGGCATGATATTCATCTGCGCGCTATTTTTCTTGCTAGGAGCGGAGTTTTTAGGCGTCGTTCAGATCATCGTCTATACGGGCGCTGTGATGGTGCTTTACGCCTTTAGTATGATGTTTTTTGATGTCAGCCGCGATGTGAACGAGAGCTATTCGCTAGCTTCAAAGCGCCTTATCTACACGCTTAGCGTGTTTATCGCGCTACTTTTAGTCATCGTGTTTTCAAGCCCTGTGATAGGCCAAAATTTAGCCGCGCAGCAAAGCGCGCAGGAGCTTGGCAATATCGAGCTCATCGGCCTCATGCTCTTTGGCAAATACCTCATCGCCTTTGAGCTGACAGCCATCATGCTGCTAGTAGCGATGGTCGCTGGTATCGTGCTCGTGCATAAAAAGATGGATGCTAAAAGCCAAACGCAGGAGCTGCTATGATCACGCTTTCACACTATCTGGTCGTAGCCGCGCTGATGTTTGTTTTAGGACTCATCGGCATAATGAAGCGAAACAACCTCATAATGCTCTTTTTCTCGAGCGAAATTTTACTAAATGCCGCAAACGTCGCGCTGGCTGCGATATCTAAATTTTACAACGATATCACGGGGCAAATTTTTGCGCTTTTCATCGTCGCAGTCGCAGCGAGCGAGGTTGCGGTGGGGCTTGGGCTGCTGATACTTTGGTATAAAAAGACGGGCAGCATAGAGCTAAGCTCGATGAATAATATGAGGGACTGAAATGGCGCTATTTTGCATATCTTTATTTTTCCCGCTTCTTAGCTTCATTTTTGCCGCCGCCTTGTCGCACGCAAAAAGGCTAAATTTCGTGGGGCTGGTCTGCTCCTTCCTCATACTTTGCAGCGCTACCGCCTCGCTGATGCAAGCGACGATAGTATTTGACAGCGCGCCGATACAAATTTTACTGAAAGACTTCATCTGGGTCGACGGGCTGAGGCTGAATTTCGGCTTTACGATCGATGCCGTGAGCGCTACGATGATGTGCGTAGTGGGCGTGGTCTCAACGATAGTGCATATCTACTCGATCGGCTACATGGGCAAAGACGATGGCTTCAACCGATATTTCAGCTATCTTGGGCTTTTCGTCTTTTGCATGATGTTTTTAGTCATGAGCGACAACTTCGTAGGGCTTTTCATCGGCTGGGAGGGCGTAGGGCTTTGCTCGTGGTTGCTTATCGGTTTTTGGTATCAAAGATCTAGCGCCAACGCCGCGGCCAACGAGGCTTTCGTGATGAATAGGATAGCCGATCTTGGCATGCTGCTTGGCATGTTTTTTATATTCAAAGAATTTGGCTCGCTAAAATTTAGCGATGTCTTTGCGGACGCGCCGACCGTCAGCCATCAGGCGCTAAATTTCATCGCGGCGTTTTTGTTTATCGGCGCGATGGGTAAAAGCGCGCAGTTTCCGTTTCATACCTGGCTGGCAAACGCCATGGAGGGCCCTACTCCAGTCTCCGCGCTCATCCACGCAGCGACCATGGTGACAGCGGGCGTGTATCTGGTCGTGCGCGCTAATGCTATATTTGCTCAAGCGCCTGAAATTTCGACCTTCATCGCCTATCTTGGCGCATTCGTGGCGGTCTTTGCGGCCTCCATCGCACTCGTGCATAACGATCTAAAAAAGATCATCGCCTACTCCACGCTCTCGCAGCTTGGATATATGTTCGTCGCGGCGGGGCTTGGGGCGTATTGGGTCGCGCTCTTTCACCTGATGACGCACGCTTTTTTCAAGTCGCTTCTGTTTTTGGGCGCTGGCAACGTGATGCACGCGATGAGAGACGAGCTTGACATCAAAAAAATGGGCGGACTTTATAAATTTATGAAGCCTACGGCCGTTTTGATGGCTATCGGCTCGGTCGCTTTGGCGGGATTTTACCCGTTTGCGGGCTTTTTCTCGAAAGATAAAATTTTAGAAGTCGCTTTTGCAAACGGCGGATACACGCTCTGGGCGGTGCTTTTTGCGGGCGCGCTGATGACGGCGTTTTATAGTTTCAGGCTACTCATGCTGGTATTTTTTGGCGAGGCTAAATTTAAATTTCATCCGCATGAGGCTAAAAATTTCATGCTTACGGCTATGGGCGTGCTTGGCGTGCTCGCGCTGATATCTGGCTGGTTTGGAAGCGATCTTAGCCTGGCTTTGTCCTCCGTGCTGCCAAAATTCGAGCTAAATTTAGAGTATGAAAGCGAGGTCACGCTCATCTTGCTCACGCTGATATCGATCACGCTTAGCACGCTATTTACGATATTTGCCTATAAAAAGCGGATATTCAAAGAGGAGCTTGGCGAACTAAAAATTTATAAAATTTTGCAAAACGCCTATTTCATACCAAAATTTTACGAGAGATTCGTCATCAAAAACTACGCCAAAGCGGCTAAATTTTGCCGCAAAATGGACGAGGCCGTCATCGATAAGAGCGTAGACGGCATCTCAAAGCTGATAAACGCCTTCGCATTTAACGCGAACAAAATGCAAAGCGGCGAACTCACACGTATGCTACGCCTCATGGTCACGGGCTTTGCGATACTTTTAAGCTTTATATTTTTGCTCGCAGGAGGCGCATGATGCTCACGCTAATCATATTTTTCCCCGCTATCGGCGCGATGCTGGGCTTTTTGATCGAGGAGCGAAGCATAAAATTTTACGGAGTGAGCATAGCTTTCATAGAGCTCATCCTAGCTCTTTTCGCGTGGTTTCGGGCGGATTTTGGGGCGTATGAGTTTGAGCTCATGAGCCAAAGCGCACTACTACCTACGCTTGGCATAAGCTATCTTGTCGGTGTAGACGCGATCTCGCTAAGCCTCATCGTAATGAGCGCGTTTATGAGCCTGGTAGCGCTCTTTGCACTTAGCGTCAAAGAAAATTTAAAGCATCTTGTCATCAGCGTGCTGTTTTTAGAGATGACGATGATGGGCGTGTTTGCCAGCCTTGATATGATAATGTTTTATCTATTTTGGGAGCTTAGCTTGCTTCCGATGCTTTATATCATCGGCGCTTGGGGCAGCGGCAAGAGGATCTACGCCGCGGTGAAATTTTTCATCTATACGTTTTTAGGCTCGGTTTTTATGCTGATTGGCATCATTTTCATGGCGTATCTAAATTTCAAATCAAGCGGCGCATGGAGCTTTAGTCTACTTGACTGGTACGGCCTGAGTCTCTCAAAAGAGGTGCAGATCTGGCTGTTTGTAGCGTTTGCATTTGCGTTTGCCGTAAAAACGCCGATGTTTCCGTTTCATACCTGGCTTCCTTACGCACACGGGCAGGCTCCTACTATAGGCTCGGTACTGCTTGCGGCGGTGCTTTTAAAAATGGGCACTTACGGCTTTGTCAGGCTTTGTTTGCCGCTCTTTGCAGACGCGAGCGTCCAGCTTTACGGCGTCCTTTGCACGCTTGGCGCCATCATGGTCGTCTATACCGCACTCATCGCATACGCGCAAGATGATATGAAGCAGGTGATCGCTTATAGCTCGATCTCGCACATGGGCATCATAATACTTGGAATTTTCTCGCTAAATTCCATCGGTATCGCAGGAGCGATATTTTTGATGATCAGCCACGGCATAGTTAGCGGTGCGCTATTTTTACTGGTAGGCATGATATATGACAGGCGCCATACGAAGCTGATAGCCGAATTTGGCGGGCTGGCTCATGTGATGCCTCGCTTTGCGCTTATATTTGGCGTCATCTTGCTAGGCAGTATCGGACTGCCGCTTACGATAGGCTTTGTAGGCGAGTTTTTAAGCTTGCTCGGGATATTTAAAACAAACGCGATGTTTGCGTTCTTTGGAGGCATAGGCATAATAGTAGGCGCTATTTATATGCTGAGCTTATACCGCAGAGTATTTTTTGGCGAGTGCAAAAACGAGCGAAATTTAGCCCTAAAGGATCTAAATTTTAAAGAGCTCGTCGCTATCGTGCCGCTTTGCTTGCTAGTCATCGCGCTTGGAGTGTATCCAAATTTCCTCCTAAAGCCGATCGATATCAGCACGCAAAATATCATCTCAAAAATGCAAAAGCGAGCCGTTTTGCAGGATAATAAAGACAAAATTTTACGGCTAAATTCAGCAAGGAGCGAGCGATGAACGAGATAGCGCAGCTAAATATGAGCGAGCTTTCGATATCCTCGGTCGCACCGATGCTGAGCATGATAGTCTTCGCGCTGTTCATCCTTTGCGTAGGCGTGATAAAAAAGGATCTCTCACGCAGCTTTTACTCGGTATTTTGCATCATAGCGATATTTGTGAACGTTGGGCTCGTACTTGATTTCCACGGGCTTAGCGTCAGCTTTTTTGATATGCTCTTAGTCGATGGCATCTCACTAGTCTCTCAGCTCATCATCTTACTAGCTTCAGCCCTTTTCATACCTTTAGCGCTTAGCACCAAGGAGTATTTTGAATACACCATCGCCGAATACTACGCGCTGTTTTTGTTTATGATCGCCGGCTTTGAGTTCATGGTGAGCTCAAACAACCTGCTTCTCATCTTTATCGGGCTTGAGACCAGCTCGCTGGCACTTTATACGCTCATCGCCCTTCATAACAAGGCTAAAAGCGTGGAAGCGGCGATAAAATACTTCACGATGGGCTCGCTCTCTGCGGGCTTTTTCGCATTTGGTGTCGCGATGCTTTATCTGACTGGAGGCTCGATAGATCTCGCGCAGATCGGGCAATCTATCAAAAATTTCAACCTCCAGCAAAGCCTCACGGCGCTGATTGGCTGCGTATTCATAGCCTCGGCTATCGGCTTTAAACTATCCTTGATCCCTTTTCACACGTGGGTGCCTGACGTTTATGAGGGCTCGAACGCTCCGCTGGCAGGCTATATGTCGATAGTGCCGAAAGTCGCGGGCTTTATCGTGGCTCTACGCTTTTTTGAGATGCTGAGCACTTCAGGGATGCTTTGGGTCAAAGATATGCTTTACATCGTCGCAGTGGCTACGATGAGCCTTGCAAACATCATGGCTTTGGTGCAAAGAGATGTCAAACGCATGCTGGCTTTTAGCTCCATAGCGCATGCTGGTGTCGTGCTTTGCGCGCTAGTCGTCGGCGATACGCATGCAAATATCGCGTTGTTTTTTTACTGGATCATGTTCGTCTTTGCAAATTTAGGCGCGTTTGCGATGCTTTGGGTAGCAAGATGCGACGACAAGGTCTGCTGGGACAAGCGCTTCAAGCATCCGTTCGAGAAATTTGCAGGACTAATCAAAATTTTACCAAGCTACGCCGTGATAATGGCGATCTTTATGATCGCACTAGCGGGCATCCCGCCTTTTAGCGTATTTTGGGGAAAGATGTTTTTGCTAAGCTCTCTCATAAATTCCGGCTATATAGTCCTTAGCGCCATCATCATGCTAAATTCCGCCGTCGCGATATATTATTACCTAAAGCTCATAGTCTATATGTTTTTAAAAGAGCCCGTAGTGACTGATAAAAATTTATACGTCGCAAACGTCTCCATGGCACTTAAAGTCATCGTCGGCATAGCCGTCATAGGCACTATTTTCGCCTTTTTGCTAGCCCAGCCCATACTAGGATATATCGGGTATTTCGTTTCAGCGGCCGGATTTTAAAAAATGCAAAACTTAGCTATAATGTCGGCATGAAAAAAGCCTTATCGATTTTATTTTTTCCGATATTTTTGCTAGCTTTTAATCTCAGTTTAAACAGCGGCGCGCAAAGCGGCAAGCCATATAGCGTGCTTCAGCTAAGCGACGAAAAAGAATTCGAGTGCGTGGAGCAAATTTTAGCCTACGATACGAAGCGATACGTTTGTATGCTGGACGACGGGATCTTGCCTCATATAGAGGATACCGTGCTTCCGCTAATGGATATAAAATACAAAAAACAAGACGGCAAGCTTTTTATCATCGTTTTACCAAAGGCGAATTCCAGGCTACTAAATATCCCCATCGAGCTATATGACAGCAACAAGGTCTATAACTCTAGTAGCACGATATCAAAGCACTTTAGCATCATCATCGATCCAAATTTAAGAGAATTTGACAAAATAAAGCCAAACGGGCTAAATTTCGCACCTGATTTTAGCGACTTGCTCTATCCTAGCATCGGAGCGCTCGATCTGAACAAAGCGCCGATCGAGGGCATGGATAGCAACGACATAGATCTTTACATCAGCATAAAAAGAGCCTACGACAACGGCTCTTACGAAAACGTCGCTCACGATACGCAAACAGCCATGCAGCGCCATCCTCAAAGCCTCTTTGCGAGTGAATTTTTACTCTATCATCTAAGAGCGCTTGATAAAATTTTCGAGCACGCAGATGAGTTTGAGGGCGTCACGCCAAACGAGCTGGTGAGCGAAGGCAGGGCTTGGATACGTAAATTCCCCTCTGATGAGAACTATCCTGAGGTGCTTTACCTCATCGCCCGAGCTTATTTAAAAGACGGCATAGCAAGCGACGCCAAATACATGCTAGATATCCTTATGGCTGAGCATGAAAAGTCTAAATTTACAAAGCTTGCGATGCTTGATTACGCTGATTATCTTTATAGATTCGGCAAACAAAAAGAAGCGATGGGAATTTATGAAAACGTGCTTTACAATACCGCCGACGTCGATGTGGCCAGTCGCGCCGCGCTAGCGCTCGTGGATGCCAATATCGACAAAGAGAAATTCAACGAGGCTAAAAATTTAATCATCAAAATTTTAAACGCTAATGAGAAATTTTTCATGAACAACCCGCAACGAGCTATGAATTTAGCCAGCGTATTTGCGAGTAAAAATATGCCGGATGTCGCAGCCAGGATCTATGAGATCATCGTAAACAACAGTAGCCGCCAGAGCGAATTTTACGAGGCGGCGCTAAAAAATATCGGTATAAATTTAGCCAAGACGAAAGACACCAAAAAGGCCTACGAATACCTAAAACGCTATGAGAACGAGTTTAAATACGGCGAATACGTTGACGAGGTCACACGAACGCTGGACGGGCTGTTTTTCGAGGTCAAAGAGGACAACTCGACCAAGCTTCACGAGCATTACGCGGATCTCATGCAAAAATACGGCGACTCCGACATCGGCAAAAAGGCGCTTATTAGCCAGATCGCGCTAGACATAAAAGAGCGCAGATACGCTGACGCGCTAAGCTATACGAGTGCGGTCAAGGAGATGAACGTAACGCAAGGCATGGAGCTTTTAAACACGGCTGCGTATGAGCTTGCCAAGCAGGGATTTGTGGATGATGACTGCCAAGCGGTCGTAAATTTACTCGAAAACTACGATGTGGATAAAATTTCGCTCCCGCAGTTCAAGCTTTTTAACTGCTATTTCAGGACGGCTAGATATAACGAGGCTTTAGCGCTCGCCAAATCTCACGCCAAGGATGAAAATTTAGAGGATCGCGTCGAGTGGCTGGTAAATTTAAGCAAAATTTTGTATCAGCAAAAGGACTACGAAGCCACCATAAAAGCGGCAAACGATGCGCTCTCGTTGGGTGCTGGCGTAGAGTATAGCGACCCGACGCCGGTGCTGTTTGACCGCTTTTACTCGCTATTAAAGCTAAAGCGCTTCGAGGAGGCGGTCGCGACGCTAAGCGCGATCGAGCAGCTACGCGGGCAGGACTTTAAGATAATCGAAACCTACGTGGCTCTAAGCGACTACGGGCTAAACAGCAACGACTACGCCATAGTGAGCTCCTATGCTAAAAAGGCGCTCGAGCTGCAAACTCGTGTCAAGATAGATACGTTCTCGCCGAAGTTAAATTTCTCATACGCGTCCGCATCGCTCAAAATAGACAATCTCGCCGAGGCGCTTGATGAGGCGAAATTTATACTAAATATGAAGCTAAAGCCCGAGGATAGGTTACATGCGCTAAATTTAATAGGCGAAATTTACATCCGTATGAAACGACCCGAGCTTGCAAAGCCGTATCTTGAGGAGTGCGTGAGCTCGAATTTCACGAGCGCTTACAAAAGCGCATGCCAGGCACAGCTTGGAATGGTGAAGTAAAATTTGCAGCTTCAAAAAATTTATTAACGCTTTAATAAAAGGCTCTACTACAATATTTCATTGATTTTCAGCTTTCAAAGCAGGAGAATGCGAACAGCATTCGAGTCAAACCTTACTAGCGAGCTTATCACCGCCGATGTTTCTGCTTCACTTCGTTTGCAACTGCAAATCAGAAGCGAAGCAAATATCAATGATTTATTATAAAAGAGCCTTTCAAATAAAAAACATTACAAAATCAAAAGTAAAATTTAAGAGTATATTTGGGATTTTAATCGCTATCTAGGGGTGATTAAAAAAGATGGTGCGGATGAGAGGACTTGAAAAAATACGCCGCAGACTTATTAAGAATTATATAAGTTTATATATCCCTAAAATACGATATTTTAAGCTGATTATAACTTTTTTAGAATTATAATTCTATCGCCAAATGGGTTACCCAGTGGGTTACCCAAAGCGGCGCAAAGGATTTTAAAAAGGACTCAAATGTCAATCAGTCTAAGCGAATACAAAAAGACGAAAGTTCCAAATATCTACGTTAGCAAAAGTCATACAAATAAGTTTTTATTCAGAAAAAGAAGTAGTGACGGAAAGCGAGTTACCAAAGTAGTCGAAATAACCGTAAGAGAAAAATGGACCGGGCGAGAGTATTTGCAAGAAGCTATGGCGGTTTTTGCCGAATGGGCAAAAAGCAAAGATATGGCGATATCTACCGCTTCCAAGATCCAGCCAAACATCAAAGTTAAACAGCTTTGGGATTTATATATGGAAACTAGAGCAAAAACCAAAGCTACGACCGGGCTAGCGGCGATGTTTAACAATCACATCAAAAATAGCCCTCTAGGCTCGCTGGCAATAGAAAAGGTAACGCTTGACCATATTCAAATTTTTTATAACTCCATGCGAAACAAGGGACTATCGCCAAAAACATACAACAAAACGATAAAAGAAATTTTACGCCCTATGTTTAAGTATGCGCTTATTCATAGGGCTCTAGCTTTCGAGCCAACGTTTGGTTTAAAGCTTGATAAGATTGAGAAAAAATCAAAAGTCATCAATTGCTCGAATGAGCTTAGAAATTTATTTTCCGCCATTAACGAACTCTATGCTGACGATGTTTTTTATTGGACACTTTTTGCCCTGATTTTTACGGGCAGGCGAAAGTCCGAAATTTTAAACTTAAAATGGAAAAACATAAATTTCAGCAACAATACTATGCTTTTAGAGAGGACAAAAAACTCTAACGACTATATCGTAGCCATCCCAAATTTTATAGCCGCCAAGCTACAAGAGATACCGAGAATAGCTGAGCTGGTATTTGCTAGTCCCGCAAGCAGCAAGACGATAGTTAATCTAGACAGGCAAGTCAAAAAAATCAGAGAACTTTCGGGTGTTGAAAATTTTCACCTACATATGGCGCGAGATATAGTAGTAGGCGCCCTTGCGGAAGCTAGCGCAGATATCCATACGATGTCGGGCACTTTACTACACGAAGAACTGGCAACTCTGCAACACTATCTTGGCGTCGATACCTATAAGGCGACTCAAAAAAGTTCGCAAGTGATAGAAAATTTAGTAGCTACTAAAAGATTGGGGTATAAATGACGCTTAGAGCAAAATACTGGCAAAGCAAAACGAGAGGTTAAATATATAAAATATGTTATAATGAAATAATATAATTGTAAAGAATAAAAAATTGGATAAATTTAACAAACCAAAGTTATCTGTTGCCCAGCAAGTCGTCCACCTGGAAACCAAAGGGGTAAAATTTAATATATGCGACAAAGAATCGGCTATCGATTTTTTAACCAACAATAGTTACCTATTTAAAATAAAAGCTTATGCTAAAAATTATACCAAGCGAGACGATGATACGTATATAAATTTAGAATTTGCCTATTTAAAGGAGCTATCTACTATAGATATGCATCTTCGCAGATTTATCCTAACTCTTACCTTAAACATAGAACACCTTTTAAAAACCAAGCTATTAAGGGACTTTAATGAAGACGAGTGCGACGGGTACGCAATAATAGATAATTATCTTAATGCCAATCCCAAACAGAAAAACTATTTTTTAAATTATAGCAAACACGATTTTACAGCCAAAGACAATATTATTAATAAATATAGAGCCGATCTATCGATATGGAATTTAGTCGAGATATTGGAGTTTAAAAACTTTACAAATTTTTGCGATTTTTATTATAAAAAATTTCCAAATCAAGAATACATAAAAATAAAAAACATGCTAACATCAGTGCAGTTTATTAGAAATGCAGCGGCGCACAACAACTGCTTGATAAACAACCTAAACCCTATCGACAAATTTAGACCGACTTATCAGATTATGGATTTTTTAAATTTACATCTAAGATCATCGAAAAAAAACGTTGAAAATAAAATGAAAAATCCATTTATAAATAACTTTTTATGTTCTTTTTTGATATTTAATATACTTTGCAAAACCAAACCCATGAAAAAAGCTACAGTACTAGAGCTAATGAGCCTGCTTAAAAGAGCTAGAAAACATAAAGGATTTTATGAATCCAACAATAAACTAACTAACATCTATGCCTTCTTGGTAAAATCTTCGGCAATCATAAAAAGAAATTTTATGCGCTTTTAAGAAAATATATTGTAGCATTCATACACTTGTACGCGCCTTACGGCGTAGGTCTTAGGCTACTTCGGTAGCCTTCGCACCTGAACAATATTTTACCAAATATATATAATACTACAATTTCTTTATTATGCAATACACATTAAAATAGTAACCATTACTAATCTTAATATTGTAGTATGGTTGTATTTTTATCTTTTGCAAAATCGGGAAGTAGATTTTACATATCTAAAGCAGGATAATTTTTTTACTTTTATTAGCCCAATGAGATATTTAGCTGCTTTAGTCCCAATGCTTTTGCGTATTTGATTATCGTCTGAAATTTAAAATCTCCGCTCGCGCTTTCTAGTCTAGCTAGATTGGACTGTTTCATACCCATCCTCTCCGCTAGCTGCGACTGCGTCAGTCCGCTTTTTATTCTAGCTTTTATCAACTCGCTTTTTAGCTCGTATTCGGGCATCAGTGCTTCGTATTCAGCTCTAAATTCATCATTTTTCATCATTTCGTTAAATACGTCGTCAAATTTTACTTCAGGCATTTTTTAACTCCTTCAATCTATTTCTGGCGATATCTAGCTCTTTTTGAGGTATCCTGTCACTTTTCTTTACAAACACATGCAATATATAAATGCGTCTACCGGTCATATAGCAAAACATTCCTCTGCCTATACCTTCTGCACCCTTAGCCCTTATCTCAAAAAGCCCTTCGCCTAGGCTTTTAGTTTGCGGCTCACCGACTTGATTGCCGTAAAGACGTAAGAGCTTAAATATATGGGTCATGTTAGCGGAAATTTTAGGAGGCAGGGCTTTAAAATCTTCAGCTACTCGATCGTCCAAAAATGTAATTTCCCACAAACTTTATCCTTTGGGCGGATTATATCATAAAAGATATTAAACTTTTTTGTAAATTTGTCTAAGCATCCGACCGCCCCTCTGGCACCACAAAACAAAAAACAGTAAATTATCTTTTGGTGAACCGTCTTTTTGCTGGACTCAAGGCTTGTTACATGGTAGGATGGATGCAAAATTTTGTAAAAAGGGAAAAAATGCAAATAAATCCTTGTCAAAAAAAGTTTATAACGCCCATGGAATTTGAAGCTCTCTTTAGTGTCGGTACTGATGCCCAATCGATTTGGAGATCTAAAGGTATATTACCATACATAAAGCTAGGCGGTAGAAAAGTTCTATACGATAGAGAAAAGATAGAAAAATGGATAGCCAAACACGAAGTGGCTGGAGATCAAGCGCAGTATATTTTAGATATTGAACCTATTTGATATTAAAAATACAACCGCAGTATCCTTGGATAAGTCTAAGAAGTAGGCTATCCATATCTCGCGAGAGTGTAAACCCATCCGTGTAAGTCCTTTTTAAAACCTACTTATCCAAAGTAAGTTACAATTTAAAAAACTAAAAGGATTTACTATGTCATTACTTGACAGACAAGAGTTGGCCAAGAGATTAGCTAATGGAGAGAATATAACTCCTCAAAGCATAGTTGATGAGTTTAAACTCATCTTAAAAGATGTCATAGAAGAAGCTAGTAATGCTGAAATAACAGAGCATTTAGGCTATGATAAACACCACACATCAGATAATACAAACTACCGCAATGGCTATAATACCAAGACATTAAAAACAAACTACGGTGAGATATTAGTTGATATACCAAGAGATAGAGATGGCACATTTAACCCTAAGCTAGTTAAAAAGCGTGAAGTAGTCTTAAATGGCACAGATGATTTAGTTATCTCGCTTTATGCTAAGGGTATGAGTGTTAGAGATATTAAGAGCCATTTAGAACAACTATATGGCTTTGAGCTATCAGAACAAACTATATCAAATATGACTGAAAAGATATTGGATAAAGCCAAAGAGTGGCAGAATAGACCACTAGATAGAATATATCCCTTTGTAATAATAGACGCTACTATACTTAAAGTTAGAATAGATGGCAACGTTAAGAACATAGCCACATATATAATGCTAGGAGTTAAGCTAGATGGCAGCAAAGAAATTTTAGGTATGTGGATTAGCAAGGATTGCGAACAATCAGTATATTGGCTAGATATATTCAATGAGATTAAAAATCGTGGAGTAGATGATATATTAATAATATCTACTGATAATCTAAGCGGTATAAGTAAAGCCATAAACTCATCTTTTCCCAACATCCAAATTCAAAAATGCGTAATCCATCAAATAAGAAATAGCCTTAAATATGTAAGTTATAAGGATAAAAAGAGAATATCTAGTGAGCTAAAAGCTATTTACGAAGCTGATACAAAAGAACAAGCCTTAACCAATCTAGCTGAATTTAAGGCTAGACATCAAGGGGGTTTTCCAAATATCGCTAAGTCTTGGGAGAATAACTTTGAAGAGCTATCTACTTATTTTATATATCCAAAGGAGATTAGAAAGCTTATTTATTCTACTAATGCCATTGAAAGCCTAAATTCCATCATTAAGCGTAAAACTAGCACTAAGGCTGTATTTCCTACCATTGATAGTGCTTTTAAGCTCTTATACTGCTCTATACTAGAAATTTCAGAAAAATGGAAAATAGGTAAAATAAGAGGCTGGGATAAGATATATCCACAGCTTAGTATCTATTTTAGTGATACCTTAGAAAAGTATGAGTAAAATTTAGATGAATGGTTATAGGGTTAGTGGTGATTTACACAGATTGTTTGATACTCTCCAGCCAAGCTTCTAACCCTCTCTAAAAAATATACCGCATCCGCCTATCGGATAGTGCCATTTTAGCTCATTTTTATTTGCCACGGCTAAACAGGTGCCACACTCTAAACACGCCGCATACGCCGCACTCACGCTGCCATCAGCCTCTTTAGTATAAACGTGTGCAGGGCAAATTCTCACTAGCAGATCGCCTATGCCGCTTTGCTTTAACGCGTCTTGATCCACGCTGATGTGCGAGTTCTCATCTATATAGTATAAATTTCCACTAAGTCTTTCTGCGATAGAACCAAATTTTGCCATCTCTTCCCCCTTATAATGACTTTAATCCCACGTATGCGTCTCTGATGAGCTCAGTTAGCTTGACTTTAGACGCTTTAAACGCATCAACGGCGACTTTACGCAGATGTTTTCTAGGCGTTAGATCGTGATTAAACGCGCCGTAAAGGATGTTTGATAGCAGTTCGCCGTAGTCTTTATACATCCTAGCGGTTTCTAGAAAATGTGGCGCGTGCTCATATGTTTTCATATCTTGTCCCACCCAGTTTTTATCTAGCTCAGCGCGATATACATCCATCGCCGCTTGAGAGAAGTCATCCTTTGCAAAGGCTTGTTTTATCGCATTTGCCGCGGCTAGTGCTGAGCCTGCCGCTAAGTCCATACCGCGCACGGTTAGACCCGTATTTAGAGCAAATCCTGCCGCATCGCCGATGATGAGAAGTCCCGGCTTTGCGATGTCTTCTTTTACCATCGCAGGTCCGTCCTCCATTATGAGGTGACAGCCGTATTCTAGCAGTTCGCCGCCCTCTATAAGCGGCGCGATAGCAGGATGAGAGAGGTAATAATCATGCAAATCAGACGATGAAAACTCGGTTTTAGACAGGCTTTCTAATTGAAGCACCACGCCAAGCGAGATAGAGTCTAAATTTGTATATAAAAAGCCACCGCCAAAAACTGACTTCGTGCAGTCTCCGACGATAGCGTATGCAGCGCCTTCATCGCCGCTAAGATGAAATCTATCTTCAAGCATTTTTCGCGGTAGCCCGATGACAGACTTTACTCCGACTGCTAGGCGTTTTGGTGGCTGTTTTGCTCTCACTCCGGCTTCTGTTGCTAGAAATGAATTTACCCCATCAGCTAAAACAACGACCTTGGCTAAGAGCTCATCATCTCCTGCCTTGACACCTACAAATTTATCTCCATCTTTTATGAGACTATCGACTTTAACGCCAGGCATTATCATTACACCGACCTCTTCGCACTTCTGCGCTAGCCACGCGTCAAATTTCGCCCTAAGCACGCTCACAGCGTTTGTGGGCTCTGCTAAGCGCTTGTCAAAATAATCGATATTTACCGCCGAGCTCTCGTTTAAAAAGCTAACGACATTATGCGTTATGCGGCGTTCGATAGGCGCCTCTTTGATAAAATCTGGAAAAATTTGCTCCATCACGCGGCAGTAAAACGCACCGCCTGATAAATTTTTAGATCCTGCTTCGCTTCCACGTTCTATTAGCACGACCTCTTTGCCATCTTTTGCTAGTTCATATGCGCATACAAGACCGGCGATACCGCCACCAACAACGACCACATCAAGAATTTCATCTGCCATAACTCATCCTTATTAAAGCTCTTTTGCGTTTATCCTAGCTATAATATCATCTGCAGCAAGCCAACCTGACGTTAGCGCAAAGCCATTTGCAGAGCCAGGGATAGGAAGCGAATATGACTCACCATACATACCACCAGCATCGCAACCAACAACATATAGTCCATTTATCGGCTTGCCGTCTTTATCAAGTGCTCTCATATACTCATCTATCTTTAATGCGCCCATAGTTATCATGATACCTGTCTCCATTTTAATGGCATAAAATGGTCCTTTTTTCACAGGATAGAGATATTTTGATTTTTTATAAAATTTACTATCAAAGCCTTCATCGCTAAATTTATTGTATTCATCGACCTCTGCTCTTAGTTTCGCACTATCTAAGCCTATCTTCTTAGCTAGCTCTTCAATGCTATCAGCTGCAAAGACGTTATCGCGGCTCGCATCTGCTGCGTCTGCTTGGATTTCACCTGGTAAATTTACTAGTTTTTCATAGTTTCTGACATAAATTCCTATACCAACTTCGTTACCTACATTTACAAGATGATCTATCGCCTCTTGGCTAAGTATAGTCCAGAACATATGTCCATCAAGCCCTACGACAACGTCACCTGCGTTACCAAAATTTAAAGCAACTTCTTCATTGATAAAACGTTCACCTTTAGAATTTACCCAAAGATATGGCTGAAATCCCGCCGCATTTGTGTGACTCGTGATAGTCTTATCTCTCATTATAGGGAAAAGTAGCCTTGTACCGATATTTGAGTCTTCAACGCCACCTGCTGCTAAAACCATGCTGATGCCATCACCAGTATTTGTAGGAGAGCCAATGTTTATGAGCGCTTTACCTGCGTTGTGTTTAGCGTATTTATCCATCATCTCAGGGTTGCACGCATAGCCACCAGTGCCCACAACTACAGCCTTCGCACCTAAAAGCACCTCTTCGCCATCAGCGTCTATAGCCTTAACGCCTACGATATTGCCATTTTCTTTTAAAATTTCAGTCGCTCTTGTTGATAAAAATAGATCCACACCACGCCTAACGGCATCTGCCTCTAAAAGCTCGATAACACGTGCTACTTCGCCTTCAGGTAAGTGCCAAGTGACTAGCTCACCGGGCTGATCAGGGGCAGTTATCTCAACACTCTCATACACAGTGCCTACTTCACGCATCTTTACTATAGTAGTAGATGCATTCTCGACAAATTTTGATACGATAGCAGGATTTGCTCTGTAATGTGAGTAGTTCATATAAGTGTTAAACGCTAGAGTTTTACTGACGTCTATGCCGCGTTTTTTCTGCTCGTCTGATTCAAACGCTGCGTGACCTTCAGCAAAAGATGAACTACCGCCTGTTGTAGCAGCCTTTTCTAAAACCGCGCAAGTGTTACCATTTTTAGCCACTTGAACAGCCGCTGAAAGACCAGCACCGCCACCACCGATAACCACTACATCATAATGTGCGTCAAAATTCATATCTTATCCTTTTAATTTTTTACCGCTTTTTCAAGCGCAGGAACGATCTCATATAGATCGCCGACTATCCCATAGTCAGCTGAGCGAAATATCCTAGCATCAGGATCCTTATTAATAGCAACTACAACTTTTGCCCCACGAACGCCCTCTAAATGCTGAGGTGCACCAGAAATTCCGACAGCTACATAAACTCTAGGAGAAATTTGCTGTCCTGAGCGGCCTACATAGCACTCTTTAGGCATCCAACCAAGATCATCAGCTATAGGCATCGAACAACCTACCTCTGCACCCATCGCAGCAGCGAGTGAGTTAATTAGCGATATATCATCTTTTGATTTCACTCCACGACCAAAACCTACAACCCTAGAAGCACTTAAAAGTCCTGAAGTACCTGAGCTTAAATTTTGTGTTTTTACACTTATATCATATCCACTATCTTCAAGCACATTTATGGCTACAGCTGTGCCTTCGCTCACACTCTCATCATCACTGCCTTTATAAAAGCCAACTACGTTTTTATCAGTACTTAGAGTATTTATGACTCTACCGCCAAGATCACTTTGCTCGATGATAGTATTTGCGCCGTCAAATTTAGCGTCTATAACACCATCTATAAGAGCCGCGCTAAGCACCTTCGCACTAAATGCGCCTAGCACTCTAGCACCACTCGCACCACTTGTTAGGACAAATTTTGGTGCTAGTTCAGCCACTTTTTTAGCTACTATTTCTGCTTTAACCTCAGCAAGCTCAGCCTTTGCAAAATATAACTCTTTAACGCCGCTAACCGCGACCTTGTCTGCTAGGCTTTGTGAGCCAACCACAACAGCACTAACTTCGCCAAGCTTTTTTGCTAAATTTAGTGCACCATTAAACGGTGCTTCATCGGTAATAATAACGCAGATCATTATAATACTCCTTCTTTCTTTAGTGCTTCTACCAGTTTTTGAGTTGCCGCTACTGCGTCTCCATCAAATAGTGTCGCGTGTTTTTCCTGTGGTGCTTTGCTTGAAGTAATACTAAATTTCTCACTTATATCAACGCCAAGCGCACTTACTGATAGCATATTTGTAGGTCTTTTTCTAGCCATTAGCATCTCTTTCATGCCCGGCGCACTTTTCTCATCAGCTTGCGCGCTAAATCCTAAAAGGACAGGCACGTTTAAAGTGATGGTCTGCTCAGCAGTGCCGATGTGTCTAGTCGCGACTATCGCGCCATTTTCTGCCTTTGCGCTGCTTAAATTAAATACACTTTTAAAGCCAAGCTCAGCACCTAAAGATGCCGCCATCACAGGATACGCTAGGCTGTCGCCTATAACAACAACATCTACGCCACCTATTTGTTTTATCGCAGCTGCGACGATTTTTGCAGCGACCGCTTGATCGTTTAAGCTTGGCGCGTCATTTACACTAAAAGTATCTTTAACTCCACGCGCAAGTATCCAACTCGCATCACCATCGCCTATACAAACGCCCACTATCTCATCACTATCACTAGCGATACTTTTAGCAGCTTCAAGTGCAGCAGGATCATCTTCTAGTACTGTCATCTTCGCACCTCTGTAATCCACTGTCCCATCACTACGAACACTCGCAGCCTCAGGGTCTCTAGCCCATTTATACACTACAGCGATTTTCATCATTCGCTCCTTTTGAGTTTGAAATTTTCTAGCTTTAACCGAATAAAATTCTGTCATAAAAATATTATGACTGACTAGTCGGTCATTTATAAAAATGATTTTATAACTAATAATCTTAAATACTTCTGAAATTTACCTAATAAATTTAAAATTTTAAATGATTTAATTTATCGTATTAAGATTTTTAAGTAAATTTTGCTATTTTTTCAATAATACTGCTATAATATCTGCTTTTAAAAGGATAAAAATGGCAAAAACGGTAGATAAAGAACTGATGCGTGAGAATATAATACAAGCCGCGATTAATGCATTTTTAAAAAATGGCGTAAATAACAGCACAATGGAGCTCATCGCAAAAGAGGCAAATATCGCAAAAGGGACGCTTTATCTATATTTTAACTCAAAGCAAGAGCTAATATCAGCTTGTAACGTCGCTCACTACACTGAACGCAAGGCACTTTTGATGCTACCAAAAATTTTTGATAGCTTAGATGAACTATTAGAACACGTTAGCAAAAGCCTATTCATAAAAAAGAAAATGGCAGAATATATCAAAATTTTCTTTGAAGCATTTGGGGCGCAACTAAGTACAAAGAGCTTTACAGATGAATACAATAGCTTCTTTGAAGAGATTGCAAACTCATACGAACAAAGCCTAAAAAATCTCATCAAGAAGGGACTAGTGAAAGATAGTATCAACACTTTTACATTTAGCCGAACGATGGTTAGTATGATGGATGGACTGACATTGCACCGCGGATTTTTCGATATAGATGATGAGAGATACAAAGGTATGGTAAATGACACCGTGCAGATGTATAGGGCGATACTAGAAAGATAATATGAGAGCTAAAAGCTATTTACGAAGCTGATACAAAAGAACAAGCCTTAACCAATCTAGCTGAATTTAAGGCTAGACATCAAGGGGGTTTTCCAAATATCGCTAAGTCTTGGGAGAATAACTTTGAAGAGCTATCTACTTATTTTATATATCCAAAGGAGATTAGAAAGCTTATTTATTCTACTAATGCCATTGAAAGCCTAAATTCCATCATTAAGCGTAAAACTAGCACTAAGGCTGTATTTCCTACCATTGATAGTGCTTTTAAGCTCTTATACTGCTCTATACTAGAAATTTCAGAAAAATGGAAAATAGGTAAAATAAGAGGCTGGGATAAGATATATCCACAGCTTAGTATCTATTTTAGTGATACCTTAGAAAAGTATGAGTAAAATTTAGATGAATGGTTATAGGGTTAGTGGTGATTTACACAGATTGTTTGATACTCTCCATTTTAATATAATAGTATAGATGGTATCCGAGAAAATAATTAATAACAATTTCCATATACGGATCTACTCAAAATCACGCCATTTCAAAAAACTATTGTTAAAAGAAATGCAAAACGTATTCAGGCTATATTCAGATTGCTACAAAAAACTACACAACTTTAAACGACAACCAAATTTCTAATCAAGTATGTTTTTAAATCCAAACTATTTTTAGATATAATTTCCTCATTTTTAAACAAGAAGTTGCCAAATGAATCCTGAAGATATTGCAAGAGTAGATATTGACGAACTGCTTATGAGTGCCGGTTTTGCTATCCAAGATATGAGCGAATTTGATAGAACTGCGGCTCTTGGAGTGGCTGTTCGTGAATTTGCGATGAAAGATGGCAGCAAGGCTGATTATTTGATATTTATAGATGGCAAAGCTTGTGGCGTTATAGAGGCCAAAAAGAGCGGAATTTCCCTAAGTGGCGTAGAAAATCAATCAAATTTATACGCAAATAACCTACCAAATAGCGTGAGATACCATGCGCTCCCCCTGCCTTTTATCTACGAGAGCAACGCAAAAGAGATCTATTTTACCGATTTGCGCGATGAAACACCACGTTCAAGGCGAGTTTTTGCGTTTCATAAGCCCGAGTTTTTGCATAGCGTTTTGCAATTTAGCGACACCTTAAGAAATAGTTTTAAAAATTTACCCCCACTTTCAAAAGCAAATTTAAGAGATTGCCAGTTTGACGCGATTACTTCTGTGGAAAATTCCCTTAAAAAGCTAAAGCCCAGATCACTTGTGCAAATGGCAACAGGCGCAGGCAAAACATACACCGCGTGTAATTTCATCTACCGGCTTATCAAATTTGCAGGCGCAAAAAGAGTTTTATTTTTGGTAGACAGAAATAATCTTGGCAAACAGACCAAAAAAGAATTTGAAAATTTCCACCTAATCGATGAAAATCGCAAATTTAGTGAAGTCTATATAGTTCAGCATTTAAGCTCAAATAGTGTCGACAAAGACGCAAAAGTAGTAATAACCACCATCCAAAGGCTATACTCTATGCTTCAAGGTGAGGCCGAATATAGCGAAATAGATGAGGAAATTTCGGCCTTTGAAACTAAGCCTTTAAAATTAAAAGAGATTGTCTACAACCCAAAGCTTCCTATAGAAACGTTTGATTTTATCGTAGTTGATGAGTGTCATAGGAGCATTTATGGCGAGTGGCGACAGGTTTTGGAGTATTTTGATGCGTTTTTGATAGGGCTAACCGCCACGCCATCAAAGCAGACGCTAGGCTATTTTAATAAAAATTTAGTCTCGTATTATCCGCTTGAGCGATCGATCGCCGATGGGATAAACGTTGATTGCGAAATTTTTAGGATAAGAACAAAAATAGGCGAAAACGGAAGCATCATAGAAGCAGGAAAAACGCCTGTGATGGATAAAAGAACAAGAGAGCAAAGATACGAAAGCCTAGACGAAGATATGGAATACTCTTCAAAAGAGCTTGACTACTCGGTTTTATCGCCAAATCAGATCATAACCATTTTAGAGTGCTATAAAAACGCCATTTTCACTCAGCTATTTCCCAACCGCGAGCCAAATTTCGTCCCAAAAACTCTAATTTTCGCCAAAGACGACAACCACGCAGAAAATATCACAAGATACGCAAGAGAAGTCTTTGGCGAAGGGAATGAGTTTTGTAAAAAGATAACCTACAATATCGGCAACCAAGACCCGGAAAGCCTAATAAAAGCTTTTAAAGTAGATCCGAAATTTCGCATAGCCGTAACCGTCGATATGATAGCTACAGGCACGGACATAAAAGCGCTTGAGGTTATAATTTTTATGCGCGATGTAAAATCGTCAATTTACTATGAGCAGATGAAAGGACGCGGCGTTAGGACCATAAATCCAAACGACTTGCAAACCATCACTCCAAACGCCATCTCAAAAGATAAATTTTACATCATAGACGCGGTCGGCGTTACTGAGAGTAAAAAGAGCCTTTCCGCTCCGCTTGAAAGAAAAAAGAGCTTAAGCCTTAAAAAGCTTTTAGAAAACGTTGCAAAAGGCGATATAAGCGATGATACTCTCTCAAGCCTAGCAGGCAGAATCGTGCGAATAGAAGCAAACGCGGATAAAGATGATCTAGATCGTATCAAAGCCCTAACTGGTGGCAAAACCCTATCAAACATAGCCAACGAAATTTTAGACACTCTAGATCCTGATAAAATTTGCAGTAAAAGTGACGATGAGATAACGGCTCTTAAAGATAGCGCCGTAAAGCTATTTAATTCGCCTGCTTTACGGACGCTTTTGGTTGATATTAGCGCAAAATCAAAAATATATATCGACTTAGTATCGACAGATGAAGTGTTAATCGCGGAATTTAGCATAGAAAAAGCAAACGAGCTAATAGTAAATTTCAAGAATTTTATAGATACTCATAAGGACGAGCTAGACGCCCTTAGCATCATCTACAATACAAGCTACAAGCGCGCACCACTCACATATGCGCTAATCAAAGAGCTAGATAACGCGCTAAAAAGTTCGCTTTTATACCCTGAGCAAATTTGGGAAGCTTTTTTTGTAGTGCAAAAAGAGAGAGTAAAAGTAAAAAAGGTGAGTATTACCGAGTGCTTAACAAATTTAATCCAGCTTGTAAAATTTGCTATCGGCAAAGACGCGGAGCTAGTCGAGTTTAGCTCGGTTGCAAACGCACGTTTTGAGCTTTGGCTTGGCAGGCAAAAAAAGCGCGGTTTAGAATTTAGCGCCGAGCAGCTTGAGTTTTTGCGTCTGATTAAAGATTTTATCGTTACCAACTCTTGCCTAAACGCAAACGATATACAGGAGTTTTTAGGCGATAGGGGCGGAATTTTTAAGGCAAAAGAGATGTTTAAGGACTTTGAAAATTTACTTGATGATTTAAATTTGGCGATAGTGGCGTAAAAAGGAGTGTCGTTTTGATTTTAAAATATATGATAAAAAAGAACTAATTGATGAGAAATAAAATCCCTAAACATTGGCAAAAATCTAAATTTGAAGATGTTTTGCAATACGAGCAACCTTCAAAATATATTGTCAAAAGCACAGAGTATGGTGATGATTATAAAACACCCGTATTAACTGCAGGAAAAAGTTTTATTTTAGGATATACAGATGAAAAAGATGGAATTTTTACAGATGTTCCAGTGATAATCTTTGATGATTTTACTACAGATACAAAATTTGTAGATTTTCATTTTAAAGTCAAATCATCTGCTATGAAAATTTTAAAACCTACTCGCAATACGAATATTAAATTTATTTTTTATCTTATGCAAACTATACACCATAAAAGCGATACGCATAAGAGATATTGGATTTCTGAATATGCAAAAAGAGAAATCCCTTTACCGCCATTGGATGAGCAGAATTTGATTGTGAAAAAGATTGAGAGCTGTTTTGAAAAGATTGATTTTGCTATTTCAAATTTTAAAAAATCAAAAGAGCTTATTGAAATTTATAAACAATCCGTCCTCTCCCACGCCTTTAACGGCAAACTCACAAACTCAAATTTAAACTCGTGGCAGGTTAAAAAACTCGGGGAAATTTGTGAGATTAAAATGGGGCAATCGCCAGAAGGCAAATTTGTTAGTGATAATTTATCAAATTTAAAAGAAGCTTTAGAATTTCATCAAGGTAAAATTTATTTTTCAGATAAATTTATCTTAAAGTCTAAATTTTATACAAGTGAAATTAAAAAAGTAGCTGATGAAAAATCAATTCTTTTGTGTGTGAGAGCACCAGTTGGGATTGTTAATATAACCGATAGAAAAGTCGCGATAGGCCGTGGTTTGTGCGCGTTAAAATTTAAGAAAGATAATAATATGTTTCTGTATTATTTTTTAATAAATTCAAAAATGTATTTTGAAACAAATTCAACAGGAACAACATTTCAAGCAATAAATTTAAATGTTGTAAGAAATCTAGAAATTCCGTTACCGCCACTATCCGAACAAAATTTAATCGTCTCTCAAATAGAAAAACGCTTCAAAGCGGCGGATAGCGCTCTAAATTTAATAGAACAAAATCTAAAAAAAGCCGAAATTTTAAAGCAAAGCATTTTAAGCAAAGCATTTAACGGCGAGCTAGTAAAGGATAAAAAATGAGTGAAAATAATTTAATAAATAAAGTTTGGAATTACGCGAGCGTGTTAAGAGATAGTGGCGTTACCTATACGGATTATGTATCGCAGCTTACTTATCTGATATTTTTAAAAATGGACGATGAAAAGGTTAAAAATCTAGGAGCAAATTCAAAAATCTCGCAAAACTGCTCGTGGGAGTATCTAAGCTCTCTTGATGGCGAAAAACTTGAGAGCGCATATACAAACGCCCTTGCCGTGCTTTCTAAAATGGACGGAATCATCGGCACGATATATCAAAAGGCACAAAACAAGATAAATGAACCCGCCAAGCTAAAAAGAATAGTAAGCATGATAAACGATGAAACGTGGCTTGGGCTAAATGTAGATGTAAAAGGCGCGATATATGAGGGCTTGCTGCAAAAAAATGCGACCGAGAGCAAGAGCGGTGCAGGGCAGTATTTCACGCCAAGAGCGCTCATAGATACGATAGTAGCCGTGATGCGACCTAGCATAGATGAGAGCGTGTGCGATCCTGCATGCGGGACGGGCGGGTTTTTGTTAGCGGCTTATGAATATATGAAAAAGCAGAGTAAAGATAGAGAAAAACTAGCAAATTTAAAACAAAATTTACTAAGCGGAACCGACATAACACCGCTTGTGGTGAGCCTTTGCGCTATGAATTTATATTTGCACGACATAGGCACAGAGCAAAGCCCGGTAAAAGTCGGAGACTCGCTACTTAGCCTGGGCGAGAAAAGATACGATATGGTGCTTACAAATCCGCCATTTGGCAAAAAGTCTTCAACCAAGATAATGGATAGCGATGGCGGCGTGAGTGTGGAAAGAGATAGCTATGAAAGAGATGATTTTATAGTAAGCTCGTCGAATAAACAGATAAATTTTTTACAACACATAATGAGCGTGCTAAAAATAGGCGGTCGGGCGGCCGTGGTACTCCCTGATAACGTGCTTTTTGAAGGCGGAGCAGGCGAGAGGGTAAGGCAAAGGCTGCTTGGCAATTTTAGGCTACATACGATACTTAGGCTTCCGACGGGGATATTTTATGCACAAGGCGTTAAGGCCAATGTGCTATTTTTCGATAAGGTGCATATTAGCGGCGATGAGTACGCGACGAAAGAAATTTGGATCTATGATTTTCGCACAAATCAAAATTTCACGCTTGTTACAAACCCTTTAAAAAAGGGCGATTTAGATGATTTCATAAAATGCTACAACGCTGAGAATATGGCTAAGCGCAAAGAGAGCGAGAAATTTAAGAAATTTAGTATCGATGAAATTTTATCGCGAGATAAGATAAATCTTGATATCACGTGGCTAAAAGATGAGTCGCTACAAGTGCTAGAAAATTTACCTGAGCCAAAGGTTATCTTGAGTGAGATTATGGAAAATTTACAAACCGCTATGAGTGAGCTTGGCAAAGTAGATGTGTAAATAAAGTGCTCATAGCACTGGTTGATAGGCATATGCTATACAAAATGCATCCTGTGCGGCGTAATGATGTCTTTGTGTTTTTAGGCATCTATAATAACTCGTTTTGATGTTGAGAGCTTGTAAAACAGGAAATCAACCGACTGGAATGTCGCTCACTTCGCCACCAATGTAGCTGCTATTAAATTTAACTCAAAGGATCAAGTTCTTTCTAAGACAAATAAGAGTTTTAGTTTTGTGACAACATGGAAGTTGGATTTGAATATTATAGACACCTATGGTTATTATATGAAGTATTTTTTGTTTACTATTGTTTGCATAGAAATTAATCTTAAAATATTATTTTTATTTAAGAAATCCTAAATCAATTTTTGCTTCGGCGATACAAGTAGGCGACACATATCATATGCACATGTCTCCTAAAAAAGTAAGTTTTAGCACCATAGGAGCTAAAACTTTGTTTTTAAAGGATTTTTTTGAGATGGTATATGCTCGGTAGCTATCATATAAGCAAGAAAATAAATTTATAGTTATTTAAATAAACACAAGATTCTGAAATTAGTTTTTATATAAATAATATTTTTGTATAACAATAATTATTGCTTGTATGGAACATTTATGGTGATACGAATTAAAACTTAAACCAAGGGCATCTGGTGTTTTGTAAAAAGAGACTAATCCGCCCCAAGCGAGGCGGATTAAAGATTATTTTTCGCTAGGCAAATACATCTTCCAGCTACTATCTACTTTCCAGTCTATCGGGTGACAAGACATACAAGTATTTAATTTTTGCGGATGATGCACGGCGTGGCATGACTGGCACTCTAGCATCTCATTATCTCTATTGTGAGTGCCGTTGTGCGGGTTAGACAAGCCATAGTGTGCAGTCTTTTTCCTAATATCATCTATCTTGTGACAGCTGACGCACTGCTCGTTTTTAAAGCCCCTTTGCTTTGCCGGCATCTCAAAATCGCCGGTTACATACATCCTAACTTCATTTAGCTGCTCTGCTATGGTTGGGACGTGGCAGTCATGGCATGTTACATTTGCATCATTATGTTTTTTGGCTAACATATTTCCTTTTGTAAAAGAGTCATACTCGGGCTGCATGTTGTGGCACATGATACAAAACTCAGCTTTGTGGCTAGCTGCCTCTATCTGATGAAACGATATAAAACCCACGATAGCGGCTACTATTAGTCCTATTATCGTATATTTTCTTCTCTTGCTCATGCTATTACTCCTTTTGCGTTTGCCGCAGCCTGATAGCCTGCTAAGCGTCCATAGCATAGACATGTTCCGTGGCTAGTGCCGGCTAAAACCACCGGATAATCGCCCAAAAAGCGTCCGCCCATAACATTACCGCAGGCATAAAGTCCTGAAATTTCGTTATAGTCAGTATCTAGTACATTTGCAGTACTTGGCTCAACAGTAAAGCCTCCCATGACGACCAGGCTCGCACCCACACCCATTTTGCCGGCATAAAACGGCGCGTGGCGAACCGGAAACATCCTTTTGGCTATCTTGCCAAAGTCATCATCATGACCTTTGTCACATAGCTCGTTGTAGCGTTTTATAGTCGCCAAAAACTGCGTTTGCGCTTTTTTGTTATCAGGGTAGAGCTTACTAGCTAGCTCTTCTATAGTGTTTGCTTTTATGACATCAGGCATCTCTTCAAGATCTTTTACTGATATATATGATGTTTTGCCTATCGCCCACTGGCAGTCAGGTGGAAGTTTTGGATTGTCTTCCACGCAGTGGTTTACGCTGCCGTGTGATACGCCCATGAGGCCGACTTGCTCTGGGAATTTAGCGTCAAACACCTGCCAACCAAAGCCCCCCGGCTGGCGAGAGAGCGGCTGGGTTACTTGTTGTCCGCTTAGATCTTCGTTTGTAAAGCGTTCTCCCTTTGCATTTGTTAGTAAAAACGCATCAACGCCAAGCGGTCCGCCAAGAGTGTGAGCGACTGGTGCGTGAGGTCCATCTTCAAGTTTTGCGCCTATCCACGAGCCAAGCTTGTGTCCATCTCCCGTATTTGTCGGATGGTTTTTATAGTCCACATTTGGAAATGGACAGAAGAAATTTGCTACCCACGGCACAAATGTCTTTACCATCTCAGGATCATTCATGTAGTCTCCCGTGGCTAAGATTACTGATTTGGCATTTATCTTTATATATGAGCCGTCAGCCATATTTTGCGCGATAGCTCCTTGCATTTTGCCAGTCGTTTTGTCGCGAAGCAGCTTTTGCGCGCGAGTTTTAAATATATACTTTGCGCCTTGCTTTATAGACTTTTCATAAACTAGCTCCATCATCGGCTCTTGACTAGGCAAAAACGTCATAACGGTTGGATAGCTTGGGCTATTTTCTTTATTTGGATCGTATCCGGCTGGGAGCGGATAGTGCATGAGCATCAAATTTATCTTACTTCTATCAAGCTGCGTATCGGTCTCTTTCATAAAATGCACCGCAGGAGCAAGCTCTATCATCCAGTCAAAGTCCTCGCCGCTGTGATCTGCCCAGTAGTTCCAAACGCGCTGATCGGCACGGTATCCCATCTGTTTTAAGTGCTCATTTATAGCCGCATGCTTATCATACGTGATGCCAAGCTCTCTTTGAAATTTATTGCCAAGCGTGCCGTACTGACCGCTTCTAACCTGAAAGCGACCGGCTTTTTCTAGGACGATAACTCTAGCGCCTTTTTCAGTAGCGGCGCGAGCAGCGTGGAGTCCCGAAACGCCAGCACCGATGATAAGAACATCGGTTTCAAGCGTCTCTTTGATATCGCTATCTGGAATTTGCGGCTCAGCGCCCAGCCATTTTGGCACTTCAGGGGCTTTTGCAACTTCCTTTTTTGGATGGATGAGGTGATTGTTCGGGTTATCACAGCCTGTTAGTAGCGCAGATCCAGCCACAACCGAGCCAAGCGTGAGCGCTCCGCTACGTTTTAAAAACGAGCGGCGTGATAGTTTATTGTTTTCTACCATTTTATACTCCTTGCTTCAAATTTTATTTTAATATGTCAAAGTCATAAGACGCTCTTAGCCAAAGCTCTTCGTCTCTTGTCTTGCCGTTAGAGTCGCCATTGGTATATTTTAGCTTTCTATCCATAGTTTCGTAGATAGCAGATAGTTTTAGACCTTTTACCGCAGGGACTTTGTAAGAAACTTGCACGTCCCAGCCCTCTACGTCTATCCTGGTTCCAGGCGCTTGACCATGAAGGCCGCCTGACCTGACGTTGCTACCGTTGCGCTGCTTGCCATACCAGTAGTCAGCGTCCACTCTAAGACCGTCGATGCCTGCATTGCTAAAGTCGTAGCCTGCGCTAAATTTATGTAAATTCATACCAGCAAAATTCATAAATAAAAACGGACCATAGATCGGAGTGGCCGTAAATGAGCCAACATCGTTGCCTACGCCTTGAAGCGCCATTTGATTTTTGCTAACGGTTGAGTATGCATATCTAAAATCAGCGCCGTAAGCGTTATAAAGCCCTATCATGCCTGCGTAGTAGTCGCCGTTAAAGTCGAAATTCTCTTTTAAAGTACCGTTTGTTCTTGAGCCTTTATACATAAAGTCTATGCCGACTACCGCGTTTTCAAAAAGCGTAGGCGTTTTGTAGCCGGCTGCCGCAAAGTAAAAATTTATATCGCCTTTTGAGTTAGCCGCATCGTCATATTCAAGACCCGATACGTTTGCATAACCGGCCGTGAGCGAGACGCCGGGAAGGCCGCTATATGTTACAAACGAGTTAAAGATGTTGTCAAATTTATAAGCGTAAGGTCCAAAGCCGCCGATGATAACTCTATCTTTAAATCTCGGCGCGCCGTGATCGCCGCCCGTTACGGCGCTTGATCTGCCGGCAAATTTCCAAAAGTCGGCTAAGCCGATAACGGTATCGATGCTATCAAGCTTTATCCTAGCGCTCACACCTTCAAATGCCTCTTTATATCCAACATCTGTGTTTGTAGCGACAAGTGGTGGTACAAGCCCCGTATATTTTGAGTTGTAGTACTGACGGCCGAGTTTAAAGTCTATGTAGTCATTTTCATATCCTAAGTAGGCTTCTGAAAGCGCTATGCCTTCGCTATTCCAGTCGTATGCAAAATAATCTTTCGCGGCCTTTGACGGACCGAAATTTACCAAACCCTGAGCCGTAAGACCAAGCCTAAAGCCATAGTAAGAGCCGGTCAAAAATCTAAGCTCGGCACCTAGGCCGCCGATATGCTCACGAATTCTATTTGTTCTGCTAGCCGGCGGGAAGTACTCGGTCGAGTCCATATCGTAGTATGAAAATACTGTCGCGCCCATCGTGCTTGTTTGCAAAGCCTCTGCCAAGCTCTCGCTAGCGCAAGCGCTAGACGCCATAGCCATAAGCGCAGCCAAACTAAGAGCAAATTTACTCTTGCCAATCGTCAAAAAACATGTTTTCACCATAACCTCCTTTAAATTTTTACACCATCATCTTTGGATTTATGAGCGAAATCATAACATGTAGGCCTATCAAAAACGGTAAGATTTTGGTAACATTAACTAAAAAATATTTTTTAGTTTTAAATTTTAAATTTGATATAATCACTACTATGATAGAAATTTTACTTATAGAAGACGATTTTGATCTGGCCGAGCTTTTAAAATATGCATTGGCAAAAAGCGAGATAAGCGTAACTATAGCCACAAATCCGCTTGATGGGCTTAAAATTTTAAACGAAAAGAATACTTTTGATGCATTGGTACTTGATCTTGGTTTGCCAGATATGGACGGTCTTGAAGTGTGCAAGCACGTAAGACAAGGCTATTCGTCACTACCTATCATCATATCATCAGCTCGCAGCGAGACGCTAGATAAGATAAAAGGGTTTGAGCTTGGGGCGGACGACTATATGGCAAAGCCGTATGAGCCCATAGAGCTTGCATTTAGGCTAAGGGCGATACTTCGCCGAGGGATACAAGCCGGCAATGACTCCAAAACTTTTTGCGTCGATAGACAAAGGCGAATAGTCATAAAAGATAAAAAAGAGATAGCGCTAACAAAAGCGGAATTTGACATTTTTATCTACCTTTACGAAAAAGAGGGGATAGTTGTGCCAAGGGAAGATATTTTGATAAATTTGGGTCAGGCAAAATTTCAAAGCGGGTTAAAGAGTATCGATGTGGCCATAGGGCGCCTACGCCAAAAAATAGGAGATGACCCTAAAAATCCACGCTTTATTCACCCCGTGCGCGGTATAGGGTATAAATTTATCAATGCGTAACATATCTATAATCAAATTAATATCATTTTTCTTTTTTGCTGCGCTAATTGTAGTAAATTCGGCATTTTTTATCGAATCCAAGAGACAAATAAGAGATGCGGAGTATTTTACCTACCAGCGCTTTATGCTAGGTATGCGCATACGTGGGCAAGAAGACGGTAATACAACTAAGCAGCTAGCACAAATAGGACTTAAGAATAGTATCCTCGATCCAGATGAGATCAGGCAGGGTGGTGAAAAAATTTTTAGCGATTCGTATGCTGATATGATAAGGTACAATAAAAAGCTTTATTTTGTACCTAGATTTTCTTCTATTGATCCTAAAATGTTTTCACGCATTATGGATGCAGCAGGGCTTGAGTTATCAGGCAAAGACGACATTGCAAAAAACGATCTGCCTTTAGAAAATTTACAAGAGCTTTCTTCGCATAGCATTTGGATACTTTGGCTTATAGTAAATATTGTAATGGTGGCTTTCTTTGTAGTCGTCTTAAGAAAACTGCTAAGACTTAGAAATTTAAAAAATATGATAAGAAGGGCGGGCGAAGAAGATAAATTTAGACTGATAAAAGTAGAAGCAAATGATGAAATAGGTCAAATCGCCGGCGAATTTAATACCACAATGCAAAAAATAGATACGATAAAGCAAGCTAGAGCGCTATTTTTACGCAATATTTTGCACGAATTTCGCAACCCGATAATGAAAGGGCGGATCATGGCGGACATGATAGCCGAAATCTTACAGGATGATAAAATCAAGGATAGATTAAAACAAATTTTTATACGGCTTGAGATGATACTGGGCGAAGTCGTAAAGGTAGAAAAGCTTGTATCGAGCCAATGGGAGCTTAAAAAGAACAAGCACCGAGTCATAGACATCGTCGATCACTCGGTAGATATGCTTTTACTAAAAGATACGAGCCGCATAGAAGTGCGAGCGGATGGAGAAATAAGTGCGGTTGAAGTTGATTTTGAGCTTTATGCAACCGGAATTAAAAATTTAATCGATAACGCCTTAAAATATTCTAGCGAAAAGGTTGTCGTAAACATAGATAAAAATGCTCTGTGTATAAGTAGCGTAGGCGATAAGCTTGATCCGCAAAGGCTTGAATTTGAAAGAGCTTTTAATAGAAAGATAGAGACATCAAATTCTGGACTCGGTCTTGGGCTTTATATAGCAAATCAAATTTTTAAAAAACACGGTCATGCCCTAAAATACAAGCACGAAGAGGGTAAAAATAATTTTCTGATTTATTTCATAAATTGATTTTATTTGCGTCATCGCCTCTGGCGAGGAATTAGGAAAATTTTCACTAACATCCACATTTTATAGCTCATCTACTCTATTATCTATATTCGTTTGGCTAAAAATATATAAAATAATAGAAGATATATGTTGCGATCTAAATAAATTTTAGTACAAACAAAAGCAAAAACATAGAAACCATTTTATAAAAAATTAGAAAAATATACTTTTTTACATCTTTGTAAAAAAAGCGATCAAATAATATAGTAGTTTTTGAAACATTAAGCTAGAAACTAAACAGTATGAAGTTTGGGTTACCTATCGGGCTACCTTTTGAAAGCTTAAGTCTTGAAATATCGTATTTTAGGGAGTTTTGGATGGTGCGGATGAGAGGACTTGAACCTCCATGCCGTGAGGCGCCAGATCCTAAGTCTGGTGTGTCTGCCAATTTCACCACATCCGCACAAACAATGATAAATGGTACGCCCATCAGGATTCGAACCTGAGGCCTACGGCTTAGAAGGCCGTTGCTCTATCCAGCTGAGCTATGAGCGCATTAAATAAAGTGGCGCGCCCGATAGGAGTCGAACCCATAACCTACAGATCCGAAGTCTGTCGCTCTATCCAATTGAGCTACGAGCGCCCAAAATGGGGTGAGTGATGGGAATCGAACCCACGACCCTCAGGACCACAATCTGATGCTCTAACCGACTGAGCTACACTCACCATTTTGAAATGGTCGGGGTGAAAGGATTCGAACCTTCGGCCCTCTGGTCCCAAACCAGATGCGCTAACCAGCCTGCGCTACACCCCGCCTGAGTTGTGAGTTATGTGCCACTACCTCATTGAAAAATGGCATTTTAGCTAAAATCGCTTTTAATGTCAAGAAAATTTAGCCCTAGCGCCGTTTCAAATTTTAAGCCCAAGCAGCTCGTCTTTGACGTATTTTTCCACGCGGAAACTATCTCTTATCTTTGATATCGTCTTATTTTGCACGAATTTATCCAACTTTTTGGTCTCGAGCAGCCTTAAGGCCGATTGCCTAAATTTTATAAAAATTTCAGCTATCACCCAAGCCATCGCCATTTTGACGTAGTATCTATCATCTTTTTCATTTAGACAATCTCGCAAAAATCCATCCAGCTCGCCTTCGTCTAAAAAGCTACTACATAAAATTTCTTTTCATACTCTAAATCCGAGCCCAGGCACCGCCTCAAAAGCAAATTTACAAATTTCTCATCTCTTAAATCGTATAAAATTTCACGTAGTTCGTCTTGAAGCCGCATGAGCCCTCCTTAAAACAAAGATCGTCCACAAAAGAAAGCAGCCTGCGATGAGATAGACATTGAAAAACATCGCGCGCCAGATATATGTGATGTCGCCCTTTAAAACAAAAACCACGAACGAATACAAGCAAATTTGCAAGACAAGCTGCCTGATCGCGTTTAGCACGAAAACCATGCTCGGTCTTTTCACCGCTTGAAGCGCGCTTCCGGAGACGTTTATGACGCCGTATCCGATGTAAGCGAAGGAATTTACCAGCAAATAGCTCTGCGCGACATAAACCACCTGAGCGTTCGCGTCAAATAGCCGCACGATGTAGCTTCCGCAAAGCACGCAAAAAGCGCAGGCAAAGAGGCAATAATAAAGCAAGATCCTAAGTGCGTTTTTGTAGCACTCTTGCACGCGGACATATTCGCGAGCGCCGAAATTTCGAGATATCACGCTAAGCACGGCCGCAGCGATACCGATCGTTGGCAGTACGACTATCTGCTCGATGCGAAGCGCGATGCCATACCCTGCGACCGCGCTAGTGCCGTAAAGGCTGATGAATTTTAACAGCACGAGCCCTCCAAGCGACATCGAGAGGTAGTTTAGACACGCGGGCACGGCTTGTTTTAAAATTTTAGCGTAGATCCTAGCGTCAGGCAGGAAAATTTTAAGAGAGCTAAAATTTATCATGCCGCTTTTATAGACTTTCACAAATAAAAATATCGCTCCTAAAAACTGCACGCTAGCCGTCGCGAACGCTATGCCGCCAACATCTAGATCTAAAATTTTAACATTTATGAAACAAAAGGCTATGTTGATGAAAAAGCCATAAAATAGCCAATTCCTGTAAGTTTTCGTATCGCCTAGCGCGACTAGGATACCATTTAGCGACTTTATGAGCAGAAAAAACGGCGAAGCGAGGAAAATCACCCTTATATATTCGAGCGCTTCGTCTAAAAATTCGTCGTTTGCACCCAAAAACACAAGCAGCTTGGGAGCTATGAAAAAGCCAAAAGTGCCCATAACAATAGCAAACATCAGCACAAAGATGACGCCCTTTGCGGCGTAAATTCTAGCTAAAAACTCGCGCCCGGCGCCTAGCGAGTTGCCAATGAGCGCCGTCAGCGCCGAGCCAAATCCAAGCCCTATGCCAACGATGCTAAGATAGAGCAAAAAGCTCATCGACAGCCCGGCGACTGCGGACGTGGAGATCGTCCCGGCAAAAAACGTCCCGGTCACGTTATAAAGCGTGTTAAACATCATTGCCGTCCCGGCAGGCACGGCTAAAGTGATGATGAGCCGATTTACCGGCTCTTTTGTGAGATCCATTTTTGTCCTAAATTTTGCACGAGCGAGTCAATACGCGCATCATAGGCAAGCAAATTTTACCAACAAAATCTCTCGTTCGTGTTGTTTTCTTGACGGGCACGCTCAAATTCGGCCCTATTTTTAGCATCGGCAAGATATTCGCTTTGCTTTTTGAGCTTCTCATCTAGCGAGCTTTCAGACTTTGCCAGAGCCGCTTTCCTATCGCTAAATTTAGACGGGAACCTATCCATGAAGATCGCCTCGTAAGGATGAGCTTTGACCCACGCGATCGAGCGTGCGGCGATCTCTTCTTGCTTTTTTATGTCGCAAAATGCGTATGGATTTATCACATCGCCTACGAGCTTCATGAAGGCTAAATTTGTATCCATCGTAGCCCTAAACATCGGATCTTCGACGTCGATCACATCGGCAAAGGTGATGAAGCGGTCTTTGCCCGCATAAAACCAAAACGCCGCCTCATCGCGCAGTCCGAGGTCATACGCACGTGCCGCGATGCTCATCAGTGCGCTGGGGCTAACTAGCGCGGGATCGTCCTCGACGATCTTTATCGCCTTTTGTAGATTTGAGACGTCGCTTGACATCAAAAGATCGTTTATCTTGTCATAGACGTTGATATATTCGGGCTTGCCGCCGATTGATGAGTAGATATTAGAAACGTAAATATCCACCGACGTTACCTTTTGCACTGGTTCGCCAGCTGACAATGTAGCTAGGCTCGCGGTAAAGAAAACGGATAAAATTTTGAAATTTTTCATGATTTTCCTTTTCCGATCTGGCTTTGCTTTTTCCTGGCGTAGATATTTATGAGCTCCACAGCCAAGGAAAACGCCATGGCAAAATAGATATAGCCCTTTGGCACGTGTAGTCCCAGCCCCTCGCCTATGAGCGAAAAGCCTATGAGTATCAAAAACGCAAGTGCTAAAATTTTGATAGTCGGGTTGCCATCTACGAAATTTGAAATGCTCTTTGACGCGAACATCATCACGCCCACGGCTAGGATCACGGCTAGGATCATGATCTCGATGTGATTTGCCATGCCCACGGCCGTGATGACGCTGTCAAGCGAGAAAACGATATCCAAAATAGCGATCTCGGTAACGATGAATATGAAATTTGCCTGCGTTTTTTTGAGATCCTTTTTCACCTCGTCATGCTCGCCCATGATGTTTGAGTGAATTTCAAGCGTGGATTTGGCTATCAAAAAGAGCCCTCCTATTATCAGCACCAAATCGCGCCCCGTGATCTCGAAATTTACGATGTTAAAGAGCGGCTTTGTCAGTTTCATTATCCAAAACAGCGATAGCAACAGCAAAATTCTAGTCATCATCGCTAGCGCAAGGCCCAAGATACGCCCGCGGTCGCGCTGATTTGGCGGCAGTTTGCCTACCAGGATCGCGATAAAAATGATATTGTCGATGCCAAGCACTATCTCAAGCCCGGTCAGCGTCATCAGCGATATCCACGCCTCAGGCGAAGTCATCCATTCAAACATTTGCTTCCTTATTTGTAAATTTCATCATTTGCATAAAATTTTGACTATGCTTTGAGGTAAAATTTCATGCTCGATAGCGTGGATCTTAGCCTCCCACTCCTGCTCGTTCATGCCGTCTTCGCGCTCGAAAGCACGCTGCGCAATGATCTTTCCGCCGTCTAGCTCCGCACTGACCCAGTGCACGCTCACGCCGCCGATTTGCATATCGCTAGCAAAGCTCTCTTTTATCGCATGAGCGCCCTTAAACAGCGGCAAAATGGAGGGATGTAGGTTTATCGCTCTTATCTGGCTGGTGAAAATTTCACTCAAGATCCTCATAAACCCAGCCAAAACCACGAGATCGACGTCGTATTTTTTGATTTCATTTACCAAAGCGGCGTCAAATTCCTCCCTGCTGGCGAAATTTTTATTTTCGATGACGACGCTGGTAAGGCCGTATTTACGCGCCCTTTCTATGCCATAAGCGTCAGCTTTGTTTGTGAGCGTGAGCGCCACTTCAAGGCGCACGCCGTTAAAAATCTTACCATGTAGCTGCGACAATATCGCCTCTAAATTCGAGCCGCTACCGCTAAAGAGGACGGCTATTTTTTTCGTAGGCATTTTACTCCCTCGATGATGTTTTTAGGGCTTAGCGCGTAGTTGTTTTTCTTAAATTTTCGCGCACCAAGCGCATGTGCGAGGCTCGCGGTCACGGCCGCATCAAGAGGTGAGTATCCTTGCGCTAAAAGCCCTGCGACAAGCCCGCTTAGCACGTCGCCGCTACCGCCCTTTGCCAGCGCGCTCGTGCCGTGCCTCATGATATAAAGCCTGCCGTTTTGCGCGATGATCGTATTTGCACCCTTTAAAAGCAAGACGTTTTTAAATTTCAAGCTCCACTCGCGCGCAAATTTAAAGCGATCGTTTTGCAAGGTTTTAATGTCGATATGAGCGATACCAGCCAACGTCAAAAGCGAGCAAAATTCCTTCGGATGAGGCGTGATGACGATGTTTTCGTTTGATCTTAAAAGCTCGATCACGCGCGGCTCATAACACATATCAGCGTCTATGACAAGCGCTTTACCAGCTAGCTCGCCAAGGGGCAGATCCGCGCAGTTTTGCCTACCAAGCCCCATACCAAGCGCACCTGCATTCATCTTTGCGCTTAGGCTTTTTGCTTGCATTATATTTTCTTCAAGAGATGAGATTTCACTCTGGCTAACGATACTAACGAGCCCCGCGCCTATGGCGTTTGCCGCATTTGCCGCCATCATCGCAGCGCCCTTGTGCTCTCCTGCTAGTACGAACACATGACCAAAATCGCCCTTGTTGGTGTCGTTTTTACCGCGAAAAGGCAGCTTCATGTCGCGTCTAGTGAGCAGATGATCCTCGCTTTGCACGCTGAAATTTTTAGAGCTCACGCCAAGCCTTGCGAGCAAAATTTTGCCCGTATAGTCCTTGGCCACGTCAGAGTAAAGCCCTATTTTACGCGCTCCCATACATATCGTGACATCAGCCTTCACGCATGCGCCAAGGATCGCGCCTTGTTTGTTAAGCCCGCTTGGGACGTCGCACGCGACCTTGTAAGCCTTGTTTTCGTTTAAAATTTCGATCGTTTTTATGTGGCTGGCTCCTAGCTGCCTGCTAAGCCCTGAGCCAAATATCCCGTCTATGATGCAGGCTGCTTCGCCTATCTCACCTGCCTCGCGAACTCCCGCTTCAAGCGCTCTTTGACGCTGTTTGGCGGCTAGCGGCTTTAGCTCTTTTTCGCAGGCGTAAAAGCTGGCTTCATAATCAAGCGCCAGCATACGAAGTGCGGCAAATACGTCCGCGCCGTTGTTACCAGCGCCGCAAACGCCTAAAATTTTAGCTTTCTTTTTAAATTTTTTACGGATGAAATTTGCTATGCTTGCGGCTGCATTTTCCATCAAAATTTCATCGCCAAGCCCAAATTTCTCGCTCGCTCGCGCATCAAGCTCGGCGGTGCTTTCAAAAAGCCTCTTCATGCTAGCTCCTTACTCGAAAGCTCAAGGCCTCTAAGATATGCGACCTTGCTATCTTCTCGCTCTCATCGATGTCAGCGATACTGCGCGCGACTTTCAGCACCTTTTTTACGCCGCGTTGCGAGAGCGCATATCTTTGAGTCGCCGTATCAAGCGCGTCCTTGGCGTCATCTTGCAGCAGGCAAAATTTCGTGACATCGCTATCGCTTAGCTTGCCGTTTGGCTCGCTTTGAGCGCGCATTTTTTGAAATTTAAACGCACGCAAGACCTGCTCGCTCATCTGCTTTGAGGTGATTTTATCGCGCTCAGCGTTTCTGCTCTCCTCCATTTGCACGTGCAAGTCTATGCGGTCCATTATCGGCTCTGAAATTCGCGATTTATACTGCTTTATCTCGTTTTCGCTGCAGCGACAGTTTAGATCCGTGCTTAGTAAATTCCCGCACGGGCACGGATTTTGCGCGGCTACAAAGATAAATTTCGTCTCGTAAGTGACTTTGGAATTTACCCTTGCGATATGAATTTTATTATCCTCAAGCGGCTCGCGCAGGCTTTCGATGATCTGCTTTGAAAAGTGTGGAAATTCGTCAAAAAATAGCACGCCACCGTTTGCGAGCGCGATCTCGCCGATCTTTGCTACGTTTGAGCCGCCCCCAAATATCGAGCTCTTCGTCGATGTATGGTGCGGACTGCGAAACGCGCGAACGCATGAAAATTCGCTATCTTGTAAATTTAGCGAGCGATATGCGGCGGCGTTTAAAATTTCGGTCAAATTTTGAGGCGGCATGATGAAAACCAGCCGTTTAGCGCACATGCTTTTGCCACATCCCGGGCTGCCTTCGAAAATTAGATTATGCATGCCGGTAGCCGCTATCACGCAGGCTCTTTTGGCTCGCGTCTGCCCCATGACATCGCTAAAATCAAGCTCGAAATTTACGTTTGGGACATATTTCTCGCCGTTTATCTCGATGACATTTTCAAAAAGAGGATGAACGTTTTTAAATTTACAGCTCTCTTTAAATGCCTCGTCTTGGAAAAATTTTATCGCCTCTTCCAGGCTAGAAACGCCGAAAATTTCAAGGTTTGGTATCATCGAGGCCTTTACGGCCACGTCCTTTGGCACGAGCACTTTGGCGTTTTTGATCTGCGTGCTCAAAAAAAGCAAGATAGAAAAAAGGCTCGCCGTATTTTTGACGCTTCCGTCAAGCCCGAGCTCGCCAAAAACGAAAATTTTCTCAAGGTCGCTTGATTTTTGAAGCGCGATCAAAAGGGCGATCGCAAGGTCAAAATGAGAGCCGCTCTTTGGAAGATCGGAGGGAGATAGGTTTATAGTGATCTTTTGAGCCGGAAAGCTGAAATTTAGAGCCTGCAACGCCGCTTTGACGCGCTCGGCGCTCTCTTTTATGCTAGCTCCGGCGAGACCTACGATACTAAAACCGGGAAGCCCGCGCGAAAAGACGGACTCGACGTCGACGATCTTGAGACCATCGCTATAAGCCGCGCATTTTAGGGACTTCATAATCTGTGTTCTTTTTTATTCTTTTTGCTTTTGTATTCTTTTTCGAATTTTTTACGTTTGTTGTAGCCGATCTTTTCGATGAAAAGGTGTCCGTCGAGGTGGTCATTTTCGTGCTGCAAGGCAACGGCTAGAAGTCCGTCCGTATCGATCTCGCGCTCCTGCCCGAAGCGATCTTGAAATTTTATCTTGACGCGCTCGGCACGCTTGACATCTTCGTAAAAGCCCGGTACGCTGAGGCAGCCCTCCTGATAGACGCACTCGCCGACTTTTAGCTCGAATTTAGGATTGATGATCTCGATGAGATCGGCCTTGTCTTGCACGCCCTCTTCGTTGCTTAAATTTACGATAAATATCCGTTTCGCGACGCCCACCTGAATCGCCGCCAGGCCGATGCCGTCCTTTGCTATCATCGTCTCATACATGTCATCGAGCAGTTTATGCAGCTCCTCGTCAAAGGTCTCGACCTCTTTTGAGACCTCGTAAAGCTTTTTGTTCGGGTAAGATAAAATTTCTAAGACCAAATTTACTACTCTCCGTCCGTATGGCCTAAAAATATCGGCTGCTCTTCAAACTCCGTCGTAGTAAGCGCATCAAGCGCGCCCGAGAGCAACTCCTCCATGCTTTTGTCTTTGCTTATCATACTAGAAACTATCTGCACGTCGAGGTTATTCTCCTCACCGTCGATCTTCCACGGCATGCAAGTAAGCATATTTAAAATTCTCTTGCAAGCTTGCTTCGCGCCGTTTTCGTCGGTGTATTTCATGACCATAGCAAAGCATCCGTCACCATAATGCGCGACTATGTCGCTTCTGCGCGAGGTCCTTAAAAGCAGCTGCGACATGCTTTTGAACATATTGTTGCGCTCTTTTAAATTTTTGACCCTATTTGCAAATTTATCTTTGATCTTTACGAGCAAAAACGACGAGTTGTAGCCGTATCTCTTGACCGACTCTATCTCGCTTTGTATCGTGGCTACGAGAAATTTTTTGTTATAGACCTCAAATGTGGTGTCATATATCGACTGCTCCTCGATGGCTTTAAACATCTTGCCGACCTCTTCGTAGCTGATCTTGATCACGTCAAGATGCTTCTCCATGAGCTCGTTTAGCTTGATGAGGTCTTGGTTGAAAGCGCTTAGAACGTTTTGTAATGCGAGCAGATTCGTATTGTTTTCCAGGCTCTCCATACGTTTTTGTATGATCGCTCTCATGACGTTTAAATTTTTATAAATGAGAGCTACGGCCTGAAGCATGCTTTTTATCTGGATGAAGCCTTGCTTCACCTCTTTTTCGATGTTTATACTGCCGCCATCAGAGATGTTTTCGGAGTGAGAGATGAGGATGTCGCCTATCTCTTTTCTAAATTCATCCGACTGCTCATCAAGCATTTTTTCAAAATATATGGAGTAATTGCTAGGGATAGACGGGATATTGTCGCCTCGAAGCTCGTGTAAAATATCCTCGGAAAACTTATAAATATCTACCTTTTTCTTTTTGGGATTTTGCTCTTTGGCCTCGGTTTCTTTCTTTTTTGGCTCAGGAGCATTATCTATCTTTACCACGACCTTCGTTCCTTTTTGTTATTTAAAGCTTTTCTCCAAAATTTTGTCGATAAGCCCGTATTCTTTAGCCTCGTGCGAGCTCATGAAAAAGTCGCGCTCAGTATCTTTTACGATCTTATTTAGCTTTTGTCCGGTATTTTTAGCCAAAATTCCATTCAAAATCTCTTTCAAACGTAAAATTTCACGCGCTTGTATCTCTATGTCGCTCGCCTGCCCTCTAGCGCCGCCAAGGGGCTGGTGTATCATTATACGAGAATTTGGCAGAGCGTATCTCTTGCCAGGAGCTCCGCAGCTTAGCAAAAATGCACCCATCGATGCGGCCTGACCGATACAAATCGTGCAGACATCGGGCTTTATATAGTTCATCGTATCAAAGATACTAAACCCGCTGGTTATCACGCCGCCGGGAGAATTTATATAAAGATAGATATCTTTTTCAGGATCTTCGGCCTCTAAAAACAAAAGCTGAGCCACGATAGAAGCGGCCATGCCGTCCTCTATCTCACCGCTTAGCATGACGATCCTGTCTTTTAAAAGACGAGAGTATATGTCGTAGCTTCTTTCGCCCCTGCTAGTCCTCTCGACTACGACTGGAACATAATAGCTCATTACTCCGCCTTCTCTTTTTTGTTTGATTTTTTGTCCTCTTTACTAAACATTTCGTTAAAGAGTTTCTCCTCGATCATCGACATTTTGATCGCAGGGAGCATGCCTTGGTTGCGATACATCTCAAGATGAGCTTTCGGATCGCGACCGCTTCTGTAAGCCTCAAAATACACAGCCTGAACGACCTCTTGATCGCTCACTTTCACGCCTCTAACGCGTGCTAGCTCGTCGATGATGAAAGTCAGACGAACGCTTTTCTCGGCGTCCTCTCTGTATTCGTCGCGTTTTTTAGCCACGGCGTCTTTATCGTCTCTAAATTTCTTCTTCTCGTCCTCGCTAAAGCCGTTCCATGCGTTTCTAAACTGCATGTCTATCTCTTGCTCGACGATATTTTTTGGAGTGTCAAATTTAAATTTCTCGACGACCGCCTCGGCAAATTTAGGCTTTAGCTCGTCCGAGATGAGTTTGAAAATTTTATCTTGACGAATCTGATCTTTTATACGCTCTTCAAGTAGCTCTTCGCTTGGCTTTTCCTCGTTTGGCATGATGGCTTTTAGTGTATTTTCATCTAGCGTCTCGGGGATCTTTCTTTCTTGAATTTCATTGATCTTTACTTTAAAAACCGCCGGTTTGCCGGCTAGATGAGCTGCGCCGTATTCAGCAGGGAAAGTCACCTCGATATCTTTGCTATCGCCGGTTTTTAGCCCTATCATACCGTCCTCAAAGCCGGGAATGAACTGACCTGAGCCTATCTCAAGCAGATAGTTTTCGGCCTTTCCGCCCTCAAACGCTTCACCGTCTACAAAGCCCTCAAAATCGAATTTAGCAAAATCTCCCGCCTTAAGAGCTCTCTTGCCCTCTACTTTTTCAAGCGGCGCGAACATCTTCAAAAGCTCGTTTTTCTTCTCGTCGATATCCTTTTTAAGCACTCTAGGAGTTGAAAATTCCGGTATCAAAGCCTCGTAGCCCTCGACACTTACGCTAGGCTTGAAAGACGCTGTCAGTTCGACATCTATGCCGTCATCTTTCCTGTCAAATTTCGATATTAACGGCTCACCGATGAGCTCGTCGCTTTTTTTACCTGATTTTTTGATAGCTTCGTTTAAAACGTCTCTTAAAATATCTTGTTCGGCGTCGCTAGTAAGCTCTTTTTCATAGCGTTTTAGCACGATGGCGACTGGGACGTGGCCTTGTCTGAACCCGTCTACTTTCATCGTTTTAGCCGCCTTTTTAGCCAGCTTTTCTACGCTCGCTTTTATCTCGTCGCTTTTTATTTTAGCGCTTACTTCGACATTTACGCTATCGATTGGTTTTGCATTGATTTCCATCTATTTCCTTTTGAATACAAAAATTTGAGGCAAAATATAGCAAATTTTCCCTTATTTCATAGTTAAATGCAAAATTTATACATCTAAAAGGCGTTTTGACGTAAAATAGTCTTTTAAAATTTCGGAGAAAATTTATGCAAGAAAGCTTTGAAAATTCCGTAAAAAATATGCTAAAAATCATCGGCGAAGATCCAAGCCGTGAAGGGCTTTTAAAAACTCCCTCACGCGTGTATAAGGCGTTTAAATTTCTAACCAGCGGCTACGAGGAAGATCCCAAAGAGGTACTAAACGACGCGCTATTTACGAGCTCGAACAACGAAATGGTCTTGATGCGAAACATCGAATTTTACAGTCTTTGCGAGCACCATCTGCTACCTATCATCGGACGCGTGCATGTAGCCTATATCCCAAACGGCAAGGTCGTGGGGCTTAGCAAAATTCCGCGCATGGTAAATATCTACGCGCACCGCTTGCAGATACAAGAGCAAATGACCGAGCAGATCGCCCAGGCGCTAGCCGAAGTGATCGAGCCAAAGGGCGTTGGCGTGGTGGTCGAGGCTAGACACATGTGCGTCGAGATGCGCGGAGTGCAAAAGATAAACTCGACTACGACGACATCAGCACTACGAGGCTGCTTTATCAAAAACGCCGACACCAGGCGAGAATTTTTCTCTCTGATAAATTCCCCGCAGGAAACGCACTTTTGAACCTAGAACGCCTAAATTTAAAGCTGAAAAGCAAAGAGCTGTCTTTATCCAACACGTTTGGCATCATCACCAAAATCACCGCGACAAATATCGAGATCACCGGGCTTTGCCCAAGCATCGGCGACATCGTTCGTATCGTAGCTAAAGATAAGAGCAAAAACGGGCTTGGCATGGTGACGCAGATAAAAAGCGGCGGGGCTTTCATAAGTCCGTTTGGCTTTGTGGAGGGCTTTAGGATAGGTGACTTCGTCTACGCCAGCGATCAAGGTATGAATATCCCGGTCGGGCGAAATTTACTAGGGCGCGTGGTCGATCCCTTTATGAAGCCGGTAGACGGCAAAGGGGCGATCGAGACCAGCGAATACATGCCTATCATGAAAGCGCCGATCGATGCGATGAAAAGGGGGCTCATAAACGAGCCTTTTAGCGTCGGCATAAAAACGATCGACGGGCTACTCACCTGCGGCAAAGGCCAGAAACTAGGCATCTTTGCGGGCTCAGGCGTAGGCAAATCCACTCTCATGGGCATGATCGTAAAAAACACCCTAGCGCCTATCAAAGTCGTCGCGCTGATCGGGGAACGCGGCCGTGAAGTGCCCGAGTTTATCGAGAAAAATTTAGGCGGGAATTTAGACGGCACGGTCATCGTGGTGGCCACTAGCGATGATAGCTCGCTGATGCGAAAATACGGTGCATTTTGCGCGATGAGCGTGGCGGAATACTTCAAAAATCAAGGCAACGACGTGCTTTTTATCATGGATAGCGTCACGCGTTTTGCGATGGCTCAGCGCGAGATAGGCCTCGCTCTTGGCGAGCCGCCTACGTCAAAGGGCTATCCGCCAAGCTCGCTCACGCTTTTGCCTCAGCTCATGGAAAGAGCGGGCAAAGAGGAGGGCAAAGGCAGCATAACGGCCTTTTTCACGGTGCTAGTCGAAGGCGACGACATGAGCGATCCGATCGCCGATCAAAGCCGCTCGATATTAGACGGTCACATCGTGCTTAGCCGCGAGCTCACGGACTTTGGCATCTACCCGCCTATCAACATACAAAATTCCGCCTCACGCGTAATGGGCGACGTGATAAGCAACGAACACAGGCAAAACGCGATGAAATTTAAGCGGCTTTACTCGCTTCTAAAAGAGAACGAGGTCTTACTACGTATCGGCGCATATCAGCGAGGTAGCGACAAGGAACTCGATCTTGCGATCTCCAAAAAAGAATATATGGAAAATTTCTTAAAGCAAGACGCGCAGGAAGTTTATAAATTTGAGGAAATTCAAAGCCTGCTTGCGCAGATAAATTAAATTAGCCATGTTTTGATGCTTTTACAAAATGCCTGAAATTTGCGCCTTAACAGCCAAACCAATCGCCAGCGACGCGTCAGCTGCCGTAAACGATAAAAGCCTTGTTGTCACTCAAAATTTCTAGCTCAAAAGCGATAAATTTAACGCTTCAAAGAGCAGCGATTTAAAAAATAACAAGCCGGACAAAAGCCCGTTATCCCGACGATCAGCGGCACAATGGCGATAACGGCGATCCACCAGCTACTAAAATATGCCGCCACGCCAAGTAGCAACACTCCCAAAATCACTCTAAAAATTCTAGTTTTCTTGCTTTGCATCGCATTTTCCTTTTTAAAAGCGTTGAAACAATGATAACAGATCTTAAATTTTAAATATGTGACGATGTCACTAAAGTGATGACGCCGCGTTTTTGCTTTATAGCTCCTTTGTTTTCGAGCTCCTTTAGCACTCGCGAGACCGCTTCGCGTGCGCTGCCTAAGTGGTTTGCGATCTGTTCGTGCGTGATTTTTAGCTCGTTTTGTGCGTCGTTTTGTTCTAAAAATTTCATTATTCGCCCGGTTAGCGGCGTAAAGAGTGCTTGCTCCATCACATTCATGACCGAGCTAAAACGCCGCGATATGAGCTCGAGCGTGTGATTTGCCACCTGCGGATAACGCTCGCGAAGCTGCTTGTAAAAGGGCTTTGGGATAAGGATTATTTGTGTATCTTGCATGATTTGCAAATTTAATTCTAACTGCGAGAGTCCCAGCGAGCAAAACGCGCAAAGTATGCAGCTATAACCATCTTTAAGGTTAAAAACGGTGATCTCTTTAAAATTACTCGTGCTGATGTAGCCTCTTATCTCGCCGCTTGTTACGATCGCGTAGCCGTAGCAGCCGTCTTTTGGATATATGATCTCACCTTTTTTAAAGGTTTTTATCACGGCATTTTGCAAGAGTAGCCGCCTATCCTCACTTGAGATATCAAATTTCGATAAGAACTCACCATATAATATCTTTTGAAACTCGTCGCTTAGCATATTCGCCTCTTTTGCAGTAGGATTTTTTATTGTAGTCATATTCATTTGAAATTTCGGTAAGAGAATTTATTTATAAAGCGCTTTAAGCTAAAATTCATCACGTGACATAATCACTGAAATTTCAATAAATTTTAGTTAAAATCACTAAAAATTTTAAGGAATAAAAATGTACGAAGATCAAAATGATATTTTAAAAAATACTAATTTAAGCAAACTTGCAAATTTCCCGATCGTGTTTTTTGCCGTTACGATGGGGCTTAGCGGGCTAGCCCTAGCTTACGAGCGGCTAAATTTACTATTTGATATTTCGCAAATTTTAGGCGAGCTGTTAAAATGGCTAACAGCTGCGCTTTTTATAGTCATTACGGTCTTTTACTGCTTAAAATTCATACGTTATCCAAATGCCGTGCGAGTCGAGTTCGCTCATCCCGTGCGGATAAATTTTTTCGCTGCATTTTCTATATCGCTACTTTTGCTCGCAGCCCTTTTTCAGGAAAGTAAAATTTATGGATTTTTGCTTTACGGCGGACTTGCGGTGCAGACATTTTTGACACTTTACGTCGTCGCTTTTTGGATACAAAAAGAGCTCTTGCTTACCCAAAGTAACCCCGCGTGGTTCATCCCGATCGTAGGCAACCTCATCGTTCCCCTTGCCGCGCCCACTACAAGCGTATTTGCGTGGTATTATTTCTCTGTCGGGGCGTTCTTTTGGCTCGTGCTTTTTACCATCATTTTTTACCGCCTCATCTTTCACGAACGGCTCGCGCAAAAATTTATCCCCACGCTTTTTATCTTGATCGCTCCACCTTCGCTTGCATTTTCAGGACTTATAAAGCTTACTGGCGAATTTAGTCTGGTAGCGCAGATATTGCTAAATTTGACTTTATTTTTTACCTTGCTGATACTTTTTATGTTTAAAAATTTTTTAAAGCTTAAATTTTTCCTATCGTGGTGGGCTTTTACTTTCCCCACAGCTGCGGCTAGCATAGCGTTTTTTAGGGCATTTGAGATGACAGGAGAGAAATTTTGGCTAGCGTGCGCTATCGCGATGTTTGCGGCTTTAGTATTTTTCGTCTGCTTCGTAGGCTTTTATACGATAAAAGCAATCTTTCGGCGCGAGATCTGCGTTATGGAAAAATAAATTCAATAGTTGAACCCGACCCTTTTATCCTCGCCAAAGGCGGAATTCAGCTCGCGCTCGATCGTAGTCTTAAAGTCATCGAAGGTAAATATCGCGTCGTCTTTGACGGCTACTTTTAGCGCGGTATTTTTTAGCACCAACACGATCTGCGCACCGCTTAGGTTAAATTCCGCCAAGCGCTCGAGGCTGAAATTTTCCTCGAAATTCGCATTTTCAGGCAAAATTTTACGCCAGATGGCTAGACGCTGCTTGAAGTCCGGCTTTTTAAACTCGATCTTATAGTCAAATCTCCTTGAAAACGCGCTGTCAAGGCTTTGGAGGAAATTCGTCGTAGCGATCAGCACGCCCTCGAAGCGCTCGATCTGCTCTAAAAATATATTTTGCATTTGATTGTGCATTTTCTCCGCACCGCTACTGCTCTCCACGCGGGTGCTCAAAAACTGATCGGCCTCGTTTAGAAGCAGCACGGGCTCGCTCTTGCTCTTTTTGCATATCTCTTTATAGGTATCGAAAATTTTACGCACGTTTTGCTCGCTCTCGCCGACATATTTGCTTAAAATTTTGGAGCAGTCAAAGCTTAATATCTGCTTTTTCAGGCTCTTTGCAAGGCCTATAGCGCTCATCGTCTTGCCGGTGCCGGGCTCCCCGTAAAAGATGATCTTGGCATCGATGCCGCGGCGATTTTTGATCCCCCAGCTGTTAAGCCGCGCGAGCACCTTTTTATCGACTTGTTTCAAGATCGCACCCAAAAGCTCTTTGGTCTTTTCGTTTAGCACCACATCGTCAAGGCTCGTCGCAGGCTCGATGAGCTCGAATATCTCTTGCTCTTTTACGAGGCTTTCTAGCTTCAGCTTTTTGCTCTCGTTGTCGTTTTTAGGGTGCATTATGCTTTGTAAAATTTCCTCGTTTATGAAAAAATTTCGGCTGACGTTACCAAAGGCGTTTAAAACCTCGTCATAATCGATCAGTCCGTTTTCGATGAGCGTGGAGCCGTCCTCAAGCAGCGAGCGGTTTTTGATGCGCTCGAATTCATCGTCGCTTATAAGGCCGATCAGCGCGTTTAGATCGCGCCCGTTTTCAAAGTCTCCGGCGTATTCTTCTTTTAAAAGCGCTAAAAATATCAGCTGCTCTTTTACGCTAAGCGCGTTGTCCTTAAAAATTTGCTCGATTTTTATGGAAATTTTGCTTATTTCTATGCGTTCGTTTATGCGCGCTTCAAGCTCGTTTATCTGCGTTTTTATGCGCGCTTTGGCGTCGCTTGCTCCGCTTTGAAACATCGCGGCTTTGGCGTAAAGCTCGATCCTTAAAAACTGATCTTTCAAATATTCCAAATGATCCTCATATGCGCTAGGCATTGGCAGCTCTACCTTCGTGCTGCCCTCCTCTAAAATTTTAAGGAATGAGGGCGAAAGTGAAATTTCAGAGTGTAAAAGCGCAAGCAGGTTCGTACCGCTTGATTTGTTCGTATTTTCGGGCGTTTTAAAGATATTGTAGCTTTGCACTATCCAGCCGTAATCAAGCAAGGATTTTATAAATTTCAGATACGAAAGATGCCTGTAATCTTGCGAGCCAAATACCGTGCAAAGCAGGTCATAGACACTTATGTTAGCCACGCCTTCGATGTAGATCTTGCTTAAATGGCGTAAAATTTTGGCCTCTTCCTCACTACATTTTATGAGAGCCGAAATTTTGCTTTTTTTGATATCGGAATTTAAAAAATCAAGCAGATATTGCACTAAATTTTATCCTTTACCTGTTCTTTCAGCACGCGTTTTAGCACCTTGCCGGTCGCATTTCTAGGTAGCTGCTCGGCAAAATAGATGCTCTTTGGAATTTTAAAATTCGCCAAATGCTTTTTAAGATAGTCACGGACCTGTTTTTCGTCTAGATCCATACCCTCTTTTAGCTGGATAAAGGCCGCCACCTCCTCGTCCGCGTGCTCGTCTTTTATACCGATGACTGCGGCGGCTTCGACCTCTTCAAGCTTATAAAGCACCTCCTCTATCTCGCGCGGATAGATATTTATGCCCTTTGAGATGATGAGATCTTTCTTGCGATCGACAATGTAGATGAAGCCCTCGTCATCGACCTTGCCAAGATCGCCCGTCTTCAGCCAGCCGTTTATGATCGTTTCGTCCGTTATGTTTGGCATGCCAAAATAGCCTTGCATGACGCAATCGCCCTTGACAATGATCTCGCCTATCTCGCCGGCGCCGACCTCTATCATCTCGTCATTTACGATCTTGACCTCGTATCCCTCAAGCGCCGGCCCTACGCTGAGGCTCTTTTGTTTGTCATATAAATTTGCCGCGACTACTGGCGAGCACTCGCTAAGTCCGTATCCCTCGACCAGTCTGGCATGAGGGAATTTTACCTTAAAATCATCGATAGTTTGCTTAGCCAGCGGAGCTGCACCGCTGATAAAAAGACGGATGCGATTGAACCACCTGAAATACCAAGGGATCTTCGCCTTGCCGATAGCCGTATATATCGCAGGGATACCCAAAAATACGGTAACTCGCTTCAAAAGTGTCTGTTTTAGGACGTTTGAGAAAGGAAAGACCGACTTTATGAGCACCATTGACGCTCCCACGAACATCGGCAAAAGTATCATCGCCGTTAGAGTAAAGCTATGAAACATCGGTAAAAACACGATAAATCTATCGCTTGATCTTACGATGAACCTGTTGTGAGCGCCCTCGATATTTGAGAAAATATTTTTATAGCTTATCATCGCGCCCTTTGGCTTACCAGTCGTCCCTGAGGTGTAGATGATATGCACCAGATCGTCTATCTCGGGCGTTTTGGAGATGCTTAGGGAGTATTTGTGAGAGAGCAGGTCGACAAAATTTATATTTCGCTCATTTACGCCTTGCAGGCTGAAATACTGCGCATCAATGCCGCCTTCTTGTTGCAAAGCCGGCGCCAGATAGACGCTCTCGCCGTATTCTTCGTCTAAATTTTGCTTAGGCTCGAGCCTTGTTACTTGCAAAGATTTCGGCACTTCGCCTATCCAAATGATCTTTTGTAGCTGCTTTAGCTCGTTTAGCGGGGCAAGCTCCTTTGCAAGCTGGCTTGAAGCAAATAAAATTTTAGCGCCGCAGTCTTTTAAAATATAAGAAAATTCCTCCGATTTTAAAAAGGTATTCATAGGCACAGCGACCGCTCCGATGGCAGTCACGGCAAGATAAGCAACGATGAATTCCTGAGAATTTACGACCGCCATGCCGACCTTGTCGCCAAATTTCACGCCGATAGCCTGCAGATACATCGCGGCCTTATCCACGCTGCTTTTTAGCTCGCCGTATTTTATCTTCTGCTTATCGTCAAATATCGCTGTGCAGCCTTGACGCTGCTTTGCCACGTCGCTTAGCATCTCGTAGAGATTTTGATACTTATACTGCATATTTTCGCCTAAAAATTATACTTGAAGCTCGTAGCCAAGATCTGTATAGCCCCGCGTCCAAATTCCCCTGACATGGTGCTATTTTGGCCGTTTGGGATATTTTCGGCGCGTTTTTGGTGTCTATCTTGATAGACGTAGCCCAGTGCGACCTCAAGCGCCTCTGAAATTTTATAATTTACGCCAAAAGAATACGCGCGTGAGGTGGTATTTGGCAGCTCAAGTCCGGTATTTCTGGCGTTTGAAACGTCCTGGTCGTAGGCAAAGCCCGCCATTAGCCTCAGCCTTTGGCTCGCGTCATACGCCACTCCTAGGCGGTAGGTGTTTGAATCGCTGTATTTTCTATTTACAGGATCGTCCATCAAGCGGTTGAAATACCCGGCAAAAGGAGGATTCGTCTGGGCTGCATTTTTGTTTGAATACTCAAAGTCGTATCCTTTAAATTTCGACCAATACGTCCTCTCGTAGGCCAGCAAAAGAGTGAAATCTGAAATTTTATACCCCGCAGCCAAAACCAGCTGAGCCGGCAGCGGTATCTGCACCTTCGCTCCTCCGCTGTAGTTTATCGCCCTAAGAGCACCGTTAAATGTGCCCGTCGCATCACCTTTTATAGTCATATCGACCTTGGAGCGGTAAGTCGCCGCAAGGCTTAAATTTTCTATGGGCCTAAAGCTCAAAGCCGCGTTGTAGCCGTAGTCTATGCTATCTCCCTCAAGCTCTCTATATCCGATACGTCCAAAATCGCTCGCGACCTTGCCTTTGCTATAAACAGCCCTTGCGCCGATCGCCACGGCAAGCGAGTCGTTGATACGATAGGCGACGGTTGGGTTTAGCTCGACTACTTGTAGCTTGAATCTCTTTCCCGTAAATGCCGTGTCCGCGTCCTCCCAGGCCATACCGACAGCAGCAGGTACCGCTAGAGCGAGGCCAAAACGCCAGTTTTCATAGTATTCGGGCGAAACAAAGCTAAACGTCGTAGCCAGGGAGTCGAAATTTTCAGATTTGTAGCTCTTGCCGTTATCGTTTTTAAATTTAAGCTCACCGATGTGAAACCAGCCAAAAGAGCCCTCAAAATGATGTCTGCCGTCCAGAAACATCATATTTGCAGGGTTGAAATAAGCCGCATCGGCACCAAAGCTCATGGCAACGTTGCTGGCTAATAACCCCAGCGAGTCCGCGCTTTGTTCAGGCACCTTATAGCCGCCTGCGTTTAGCAAAGAGTATGCCGCAAGCATGCTAAGAGCGATTTTTCTCGTCATTTTTTTCCTTTTTGTAAATTTCTTAAAATTTTGATCTCATCAGCCCAAATGCTATCATCTATCGTCTCTAATATCATCGGGATCTCGCCTATGCGCTCGTCGTTCATTATGCACTCAAACGCTTGAAGCCCTAAAAATCCTTTCCCAAGGCTCTCGTGACGATCTTTTTTAGAATTTAGTCCGAATTTGCAGTCGTTTAGATGCATCGCCGATAAAAACTCATACCCGATAATGGCGTCAAATTCGTCCATCGTCTTTTTGTAGGCCTTGGGCGTGCGCAGATCGTATCCTGCGGCAAAGGCGTGACAGGTGTCTATGCAAACGCCAACACGGCTCTTATCGTCCACACGATCGATCAGATACGCCAGCTGCTCGAACCTAAAGCCTAAATTCGAGCCTTGTCCCGCGGTATTTTCGATGACGAGCTTCACGCCAGAAGTGCGTTTTAACGCCTCGTTCATGCACTCTGCGATCAAATTTAGACACTCGTTTTGGCTTATCTCGTTTAGGTGTGAACCGGGATGGAAATTTAAAAGCTCCAGCCCAAGCTCACTCACGCGCTCTATCTCATCTACAAACGCCTTAAAACTTTGCTCGCGCTTAGCATCATCATAGTGGCCTAAATTTATGAGATAGCTATCGTGAGGCAAGATATGGCGGGGGCTTATGTTCGCGGCCTTACAGTTTTGCTTGAACTCCGAAATAGCTGCCTTTTCAAGCGGCTTTGCCGACCATTGACGCTGGTTTTTGACAAAAAGCGCAAAGGCGTTAGCTCCGATCTTTGCGGCGTTTAAAGCTGCGTTTTGCACGCCGCCGCTAGCGCTCACGTGCGCTCCGATGTATCTCATTTCAGCTCTTTGAGTATGATTCTTATACGATTTTTAGTGTCGATAAATTTTATTAAATTGTCACAAACTTCATATTCTATTGAATCATTACTTATATTTTGTTCAAATCCGCACGCTTTTCTAACGAGATTTTTGCCGTCATAAATTTCCTTTTTCTGCAAGACATCTTGAAATATCGTCTCGTAGTGCGGGCGCAGGAAAAATTTCTCGTTAAATTCCGTCTTTGAAAAGCAAGCGCGATTGACGCAAATTTCATCGTCAATTTTTATGTTCGCGGTATTGACGCCGGAGCTATAAATTTGCAAATTCAGACCGTTTTTATAGCTATGCAAAAAGCCGACATCGTTTATTTTTATAAGCGGTGAAAATATAGTGACCTGAAACGTTTGAGACCTTTGAGGAGGCTCGTTTTTTACGCAGCCAAGAAGGATAAAAGCAGCGACTAGAGCCGTGGTGAAATTTAAAATTTTATTTATCAATTTTTTCCTTTTTTATATTCTATTAAGCAAATAAATAATATAATCCCATCTTTAATGACCGACGGCGGCCCCTTCGTCTAGCGGTTAGGACATCGCCCTTTCACGGCGGTAACACGAGTTCGAGTCTCGTAGGGGTCACCACTTCTTTCAAACTTTAAAATATTATCCACATAAGCTTTAAAATTTCGTTAATCGCTGATTTATTTTACTTAAAATTTTTATTTTATTTTATTTTTATATTGACTATCTTTGCTCGCTCGAAAACTGCGGTCGCCCAAAGATCACAAGATGAAATCGAAGTAAAAAGAGCAGTAGAGCAAGATGTGCTTGCGAAGTGCTAAATTTCGAGCAATGACGCTTATAAAAAGGCTAAATTTACCGTGGTGGTCGCCTAGCTCATCGACTTTGGCTTGCCCAGCAAGAAGCCTTGTGCGTATTTGATGCCAAATTCCTGCACCTTGGCTAAAATTTCAGGCGAGCTCACAAACTCCGCTACGACCTTATAGCCCTGCTTTTTAGCGAAATTTACGATGGTTTCGACCAGGACGCCCGCATTTTGATCATATGGCAGCTTTTTGATTATCGAGCCGTCTATCTTGATATTATCGATGTCAAGCTCCAAAATTCGGTAATAGTTTGAATACCCCGAGCCAAAATCATCGATCGAAATTTTACATCCGTAGCTTTTCACGCGCTTTATGAAAGAATTTATGCCTTCATAATCGCTCATCTCCTCGCTTTCTAGCATCTCAAAGCATACGTGAGCGGGATTTGCGCATGCGCTTAGCTTTTCTTCCAGTAGCTTTCTGACGGAGCGATCGGCGATGTCAGAGCTTGAAAGGTTTATAGAAAATGTGTATTGTGGATATTTTTCGACGAGGGCAAAGGCGTGAGCGATGACCTTTTTGGTTATTTGCACGTATAGCTGTGTTCTCATGGCGATCTCTAAAAATTCACCCGGATAGCGGATCTTGCCGTTTTGATCCATTATGCGCACCAAGACTTCGTAAAATTTCGCCTCTTTTTCGTTCGCCTCTACATCATAAATGCCCTGACACTCGACGATCACCATATCGTTTTCAAGGGCGTATTCTACTAGCTGAGTGGCGAGCTGGTTCTTGTGGTACTGCATCTCGATGGCGTCATTTTCTTGATAGTAGTAAATTTCGCTGCCGTTATCCAGGGCTTGTTGATTTGCCAAGATAGCCTGCATCAAGCGATTAGTCTGAGGCGTGTCGTTTGGCAAAGATACGCCCATGACTATTTTGGGGCTTGGCAAACTCTCGTGCTTGTCATCTATCATCACCTCAAGCCTGTTGAAGCTAAAATACTCCTTGATAAAGCCGATGTCTCGGACGATATTATCCCCGTTATACCAAAGGTAAAACGCATCGTCTTGAAAGCGAAAGAGCCAAGCGTTTATCTGCGAGGTATCTACGCAGAGCTTTAGCGTATCGGCGATCGCTTTTAGCATGGCGTCGATGATCCTGGTTTGATAGAAAAATCTAAGTGTTTTGAAATTTTTGATACTCATGCAAATAAGCATGCCGCCCTTTTTAGCTTCTAAATTTTCAGTCAGCGCGAAATAATTGCCAAAGCCGGTGAGCTTATCTATCGCCGACTGCGCCTTTATCTGTTCGTTTTTGACCGCGAGCTCGTTTAGCATTATGGTCTCTTTGGTCCTATTTAGCTTGATGGCGATATATCCTTCGAGCTTAGAGCGAAAGAAAAACGGGATAAATTTAGCCTTTTCGTAGATGAGGTTTCCGTCTTTGGCCTTACTGATGAGCTCGTCGCTCTCCCAAAAATTCGCCGTCCTTATCGCCTCTCGCATGCTCTCGTAAAAGCTTTCCGGGTGCATGCCGGATTTTAATACATGAGGATTTTTGCCTTTTACCTCTTTTAGTTTATACCCGGTCGTCTCTTCAAACGTTTTATTCACGTATAAAATTTTATTTTGCACGTCCGAAAATACTATCGAGCTATGCCCGCCGTCTATCGTCGTTTTTAAAAGCTTTATCTGGCGCAAATTTCTCACGCTTTGTCTTGCTTGATAAAATATAAACGCCAGTAGCCAAAAGAACAAAACGAAAGCCACGCTTTGCAAGAATTTCAGCCTATCAAACACCTCTTTATGCCAAATGAGATTTTCGCGTCTAAAATTTTCTATAAATTTACCAAGCCCGAGCTGGGCGCTTTGAGTGTAGATCGTATTTAGCAAGATCATGGAATTTAGAGCGTATTTGGCCTTTTTTAGCATATTGGACTGTTTGGCGTTTTGCTCGCTTAGCCCGGACATCTCATCTATCTGCGACTGGACTTGTTTGACGGTTTGCAGATCAAATCTGATCATATTTTTTATCGTCAAAAACAAAGGCTTGAACACTTTTAGCTCGGGGTCTTTGTCTATTTCGTATTCGCCGGCTATGATAAACGCCGCCATGCCAGAGCTAACGTAGTTTGATCTATCGACGAACTTGCGCTTTTTGGTGTAAATTTCGCCAAGCTCTTTTAGCTTGTCCGCGTTATCATGCAGGCCAAGCCCTAAATTTTGCTCATTTAACGCCAAAAGCCTCGTTAAATTCCTGTCGAAATTTTTGGCGTTTTTGTTGAGCTCGTCGTAATTAAGCACGAGTATATTATTTTCGAGGTTGAAATTCATCTCGTCGTTTGCAAGCTTTAAATTTATAAGAGCGTTGTTGAATTCCCCGCTCACGCTCAAGGCCTTGTTCGTTTTATAGATGAAAAACGCACACACGCCAAATACCACCGCCAGCACAAAAGCGAAAATTTTAATTTGACGAAGGTTCATTCATTATCCTTGGGCGTTCGCCGCTTAAAGAAAGCAGGAATTTATAGAGCGCATCGATCTCGTCGCCACTTAGATCATACATAAACTGATTTGCGCCGATATGTTTTATCGCCTCTTTTAGCGTCATTATGCTACCGTCCATCAAATAAGGTGCGCTTACGGCGATGTTTCTAAGTGATGGCACGCGGTAAAGGCGCTTGTTCATATCGCTTTGAGAGGAGACGCCGGCTAATATATCCTTTGAAAATCGCACGTCCTGCATCAAATTCGCACCTAAATTTTTACCATTATGACACGCTACGCAGCCTAAATTTTTAAAAATTTCAAATCCCTTTTTCTCGCCCTCGCCAAGCGCACTCTCATCACCTGATAGATATCTGTCAAAGGGCGAATTTATCGTCAGTATCGCCTTTTCAAATTCTACGAAAGCATCGACTATGTTTTCATAGGTTATGCCGTCTTTGTAGATGCGTGCGAACAAAATTTCATATTCCTCGATGTCTTTTACTGCGGTTAAAATTTTATCTTCACTGGAATTTAGCTCATAGCGTGAGGTGATGGACTCTTTGACTTGAGCGTGGATGCCGCGGATACGACCGTCGTTGTAAAATATATAATTTGCAGCCGCGTTTAAGATGCTAGGCGGGTTTAGAGTACCTTTTTGGACGTATTTTGAATTCGTGCCGCTAAAGTCCCAGTAGAGGTTGTGACAGGTCTCGCACGAGTAGTTTTCGTTGCTGCTTAGCCTCTTGTCGAAAAAGAGCTTTTTGCCAAGGTGCGCCCTGCTCTCATCGTAGTTTAAAAATAGTAATGGCTCGAAGGATGCCTCGAGGGCGAAAATATTAACCACCAAAAGTAGCAAAAAGAAAAGCTTTTGCATAAATTCCCCGCAAAAATTTTAGAAGTGCATTATATCTTAATTTACTTTCTGATAAAATAAATCCGCTTGACTTCGTTTTGATATAGCATTTTTCACTAAAGGATAGCGATGAGAAAATTTTGCCTGCCTTTGCTTGCGCTTTGTGTGGCGAGCATGCTTCATGCAAGTTGGAAAGATACGCTAAATTCCAGTATGAGCGCCATAAATTCTGCAAATTCAAGCAGTAGCGGCGACTATAAAAGCCTCGTTACGAGCGCGCTAAACGCCGCGGTCGATCAGCTCTCAAAAGACGGCTTTTTAAACAGCGCTACGGCTAAGATCCCGCTACCAAGCTCACTGCAAACGGCTGCAAATTTAGCCAAAAAAGTAGGTGGCGAGAAATTGGCGAACGAGCTCGTCGTTTCGATGAACAAAGCCGCAGGCGAGGCCGTGCCAAAAGCTGCGAACGTCTTTAGCGATACCATAAAAAATATGAGCGAAGCGGACGTAAAAAAGGTTCTTGGCGGCAGCGAGGACAGCTTCACGAAATTTTTACAGGAAAGATCGGGCAAAAATCTACAAAAGGTCTTTAAACCTATCATCGAAAAAATGATGAGCGACAACTCGTTCGCGACAGCCTACAACAAGCTAAATTCGCTCGTTGCAAACAATGCTTTGACAAACTCCGACACCGCAAAATCACTCAAAAATTTAGCCTCCGACCTTGGCGCAGGCGAATACATCACGCAGCAAAACGAGGATATGAACGACTACATCACGCGCAAAACGCTAGAGGGACTTTTTAAAGTCATGAGCGAAAAGGAGAGTGGCCTGCGCGGCGGCACTCTTGGCAAGGGCACAAAAATTTTAAACGATATACTAAAGTAAATGTCAGCCAGAAAAAGTAAAGAACTCCTCGCCGATCTCGCACTCGTCGCAGTCGCTGTCGTTTGGGGCGTCACATTTTTGCCTATGGCGCAAGCACTTCATACAAACGGCGTATTCACGCTGCTTTTTTGGCGTTTTTTGCTAGCGTTTTTCCTGATGGTGCTCATCAGCCTGGCTTTCGTGCGCAAGATCGATGCGAATTCTATAAAATACGGCGCCATTTTAGGCGCGTTTTTATTTGCCGGATTTGCCTTTCAAACATTCGCGCTAAAATACGCTCTAAGCTCCAGCGTGGCCTTTATAACAGGTCTAAACGTAGTTTTCGTGCCGTTCATCGTATTTTTATTTTTCAAGCAAAAGGTCTATATCTACTCGTTTGCGGGTGCGTTTTTAAGCGCAATCGGACTTTATTTTTTATCCTCCGGCGAATTTGGCCTGGGGCTAGGAGAGCTGTTAAGTGTCATCTGCGCCCTTGCATTTGCACTTCAGATCGTTTTTACAGGCATTTTCGTGAAGCGATGCGAGCTTTACGTGCTGGTTTGCATGCAATTTTTGACTATCTGTGCGCTATCTTTGATATGCGCGGTCATTTTCGAGGGCACGGCTATGCCAAATTTTGACGCAGAATTTTACAAAGCCGTCATCATCACGGCAGTTTTTGCCACGGTCTTTGCTTTTTTCGTTCAAAACGCGATGCAGCGCTACACTACGCCGATGAAAACGTCGCTCATTTTTACGCTTGAGCCGGTGAGTGCGGGCGTGCTTGGGTATTTTGTGGGCGGAGAGAGGTTTAGTGCGCTTCAGATCGGCGGAGCGCTCGTGATACTGGCTGGAATTTTACTAAGTGAGATAGGCTCATACTATAAAAATAAAGGCTCTTTTTAGTAGATTTTTGATTTCTTTTCAGCGAAGTCAAACCTTGCGAAGCACTTAAATGGCGCATCAAAATTTTACCAAAAAGAACTAAAACTAAAAGGAATATGATGAATAGACTAAAAACGAAAGAATTCCGCGCGGATATTGCGCTCATCTTTGTCGCTTTGGTTTGGGGAGCGACGTTTTTACCGATGGCGGGAGCGACCGCGACAAACGGCGTCTTTACGATACTTTTTTGGCGATTTTTGATATCGTTTGTGCTGATGTCCGCCTTTACGCTCAAATTTAGAAAATTTGATCCAAATTCCGTCAAATACGGCGTCATCTTGGGGCTATTTTTATTTTGCGGTTTCAGCGCTCAAACATTTGCGTTTAAATTCACATATAGCGGCGCGGTCGCCTTCATATCGGGTCTAAACGTCGTCATCGTGCCGTTTTTGATGTTTTTGCTCTTTCGTCAAAGAATTTACGTTTATTCGTTCGTCGGCATATTTTTAGGCGCTCTTGGGCTTTATTTCCTCTCAAATGCTAGGTTTGGCCTAAGCTTTGGCGAGCTTTTGAGCGTCGTTTGCGCCTTTGCTTGGGCGCTTCATATCATATTTACGAGCATCTTCGTCAAGCGCTGTGAGCTTTTTATGCTTATAAATACGCAGTTTGCGGTCGTCTGCGTGCTAAGCCTTATTTTCGCTTTTATCTTTGAGGGCGGGGCGACGCCGAATTTAGACTACGCTTTTTACAAAGCGATGGTGATATCTATCGTTTTTGCCACGCTTTTTGGCTTTATCATGCAGCATCTCATGCTCCGCTATACCTCGCCCGTAAAAGCGGCGCTCATTTTTACGCTTGAGCCGGTGAGCGCGGGTGTATTGGGGTATTTTGTAGGTGGAGAGCATCTAAATTCAGTGCAAATTTTAGGAGCGGCGATAATACTAGCCGGCATCGTCATAAGCGAACTTGGATCGTATTATAAAAGTAAACGGATAGGATTTAGCCAAATGGCAAGCACACAAAGCCCGCAAAATGGCTAGTTTATAAAGGATTTAAAATTTGTTTGCAAAAAAATGAATTTCGTAGTATAATTCGCAATCGTATAACAAATACAAAACTTCAAAAAGGAGAAAACCATGAAAAAGGGTTTTACAATGATCGAGTTGATCTTCGTGATCGTGATTTTAGGTATCTTGGCAGCTGTCGCTATCCCAAGACTAGCAGCTACTAGAGATGATGCGGAGATAACAAAAACTATCTCAAACACTACTCTAGCCATAAGAGACGTAATGAGCTACTATACGGCTCAAGGAAATTTTAATGCAGTTGCAGCAAATATGACAAACGTTGCGTTGGTAGATAATAGTGATCAGAATATCGCTAAAACTACTGGAACAGCCGCAGCTACAGCCGATGTGGTCGCTTTTGTTCCATTTAAAACTAAAGGTTGCATACAACTAACTTTCAATCCTGCCGAAGCAGCGATAGTAGTTGCAAAAAAAGAACTTACAGGTGCTGATAAAACTTCTTGTGATACTGTAGCTGCCGCCCCTGGTGTAAAAGCTTTGATAGACTCAAAATTTGTAGATTCATCAAAGCAAGAGGTCTCTGGCGTCAAAGTCGGCGGCTCATCTAATATAAAATTCTAATATCAAACAATGACCCCATGACTGGGGTCACTAGCTTCATCACTCCGCAAATAAATTTTACAGACCAACATGCCATAATGACACGAAATTTACGCAAGGAGTCTATCATGCAAAGCGTGACCATACAAGCAAACGACGCCCTGATAAAACAAATAATCGCAGTAGCCAAGGCTCTTGCCGATACGATGCAAGAAAGTATCAGCATAGATAAAAGCACGCCAAATAGCCGCTTTAGCGAATACGAAGACGATATCAAGGCGTTTAAAGAGGGCAAGCTAGAGATATATAGCCTAGAGAAATATCAAGAGATCACCAGTAAATGGTAATAAATTTTCTAACAAAATATAAACTTGCTATTTTTTAAACGTAGCCAAATAGAATGAGCGGCGACATTGCCCTCCGAAAATCAGGGAAGCCGTAAGGCTGACTGCGATTTTCGTGCTATATGTTAGGCACTCTGTCGTAAGCTCATTCTATTTGCGAAGCTTTTAAATTTAGAAAACGAGTGGAGCGAGATAAACTAGCCTCTTAGATCCTTAAATTTAAAACAGAATACAAAAAAGCAAAGCGAAGCTACGAGGATGATACTAGCGCCGCTGGTTAAATTCAGCCAGAAGCTGAGCATCAGCCCGGCGACGCAAAACGCCACCGAAAAAAGCGCCGAGATGACCATCATCGAACCTAGCCTCTTGGCAAAGACTTGAGCTATATAAGGCGGTATGGTAAGTAGCGCGATGACTAAAATAAGCCCCACCACACGGATAGTCGCGACCACGCAAAGCGCCATCATACACACAAGTAGATAGTAAAAAAACGTCGTATCCACTCCGCGCAGCTTTGCAAATTCCGCATCAAAGCTTAAAGCTACGAACTGACGGTAAAAGACCGCGATGATGACGATAAATGCCGCATCTATCGCGCCCATGAAAAGTAGATCGCTATGGCTGACTGCGAGTATAGAGCCAAAAAGATAGCTCATCAAGTCGGCATTGTAGCCGGGGGTGAGGTCGATAAATATGATACCAATCGCCATGCCAAACGCCCATATCGCGCCGATGACGGAGTCGATCTTGGTTTTATCATGTAGCGTGATAGTCGCAATGACGAGGGCTAAAAACAGCGAAAACAGCCCAGCGCCAAGCAGCGGCTCCAGCGAAAAGAAAAACGCCAGCCCTATACCACCGTATGCTCCGTGCGCGATACCGCCGGCGATGAAGGTCATGCGGTTTATCACCACGAGCGAACCTATCATGCCGCAGACTATGCTGACTAAAACGCCCGCCAGCAAAGCGTTTTGCATAAAGCTTAGGCTCAAAATTTCAGCCATCGTAGCGACCTTTAAAGATGTTAAATTTCATTGTCGCAGGCCTTTGCTCGCTCACGCTAGAAATTTCGCCTTGCGTCTTTTCATGCTCGCAAACGCACTCGCCAATGGCCACCTCGACATCGCAGAAGTGGTTGTGCTCATGCACTAGATGCTCGATGAAATCACGCTTCATAATCTGCGGCGAGATATCATGTAGGTATAAATTTTTACTGACGTAGGCGACCTTCGTCGCGTAGTTTAGCGCGATATTTAGATCGTGACTGACGAGCACGACGCCTATACCGTGCGAGTTTATCTGTTTCAAGATAGCATAGATTTCAGCCTGGCCCTTTGTATCTATGCTCGCGGTGGGCTCATCTAACATCAAAATTTTAGCGTTCGCACAAAGCGCACGAGCGATATAAACGCGCTGCCTTTGACCGCCGCTGAGCTCTCCTATGCGCTGCTCGCTAAAGCCCGCCATACCGACGCTCTCTAGCGCCCCCTCAGCCTGCGCTCGCTCGCTTTTAGAGTAAAAGCCAAACATCTTTTTATCCAATAACCCCATCAAAACGACCTCTATGACGCGCATCGGGAAGCTTTGGTTAGAGAGGAAATTTTGAGGGACGTATCCGATGAATTTGCTGATATTTTGGGGCTTTTGACCAAAAAGCCTTATCTCTCCGCTTTGAGGAGAGATAAGCCCCAGCATCAGCTTTAAAAGCGTGCTTTTACCGCCGCCGTTTGGCCCGATGATAGCTAGAAAGTCCTTGCTGTCGTAGGTCAGGTTTATATTTTCCAGCACGAGCTGCTTGTCATAGCCGAAATTTAGGTCTTTTATCTCGATAGTATGCTTCAAAATACACTCACTTGCGTCGTAGTCGTAAAAAGTATGAAAACCCCGAGCCCGAGCATCACTGCAAGAGCCAGGAATTCAGCGTAAATTTTAAAATGATTGAGCTTGCTAAAGGCGTTTTGATTTAGTTTAGCGCCAAAGACCGCGGCGATGAATATGATCGCGCTCATACCAAGTGCCATAAATACGCCGCTCATAAAGCCTGCAAAGTAGCTTCCAAGCTCGTGAGCCAGCACGAAAACCAGGATCGTACCAGGACACGGGATAAGTGCCGCAGCGGCGGCTACCAGCCACTCGTGATAGCTCTTTGGCCCGGCTTTTTTCTGTGCGCAGAGATTACAGCCGCACTGAGCCGCGTGTGCTGCGGGCTGAAATTTCATCTTAGCGCGGGTGGCGTCAGGCGTGCCGTTTTTAAGAACGTCAAAAATATAAGAATTTCGCCCGGTCGTAGGCTTTGAGGTGTAAAATTTCAGCTTTTTATAAAACATATAAAGCGAAATGGCGATGATGACTATCGCCGAAGCGACGGTCGTTATCCTACCCGCGTCTTTAGTGTAGCCGGCACTCACCCCGGAAAGTAGCGCAAACATCAGGCAAACGAACAAAAACGCGCCGATGACGTGTAAAAAGCCGATCTTTAGCGAAAAGAGAGCGGCCTTTACGTAGCTGCCTCCGGTCGCCGCAAAATAAGAACCCGTGAGCATCTTGCCGTGCCCTGCGCCCGCAGCGTGTAAAAAGCCGTAAATAAACGAGCAAAGCAACATGAACGAAAACGAGGCGAATTTAAACGTTTCGGAATTTTGCCGTAAAAGCCGCTTCAGCTCGTCTAAAAAGCCAAGGCTGGCCTTTGTGACGGAGTCGAATTTTTGCTCGTCGATCGCGTCTATATCGGCATGCTCGTTTTGCTGCTTTACGACTGCGCTCAAGCTTGGCTTGTCGTTATGCTCCTTAGCGCTTTGCTCGGTCGAGAGCGTGTAAAAGATGACGTTTGAGTTTGGATTTGGTATGACCCAAACTTTAGGCGAAATTTTAAACGCGTCGCTGTCTAGGAATTTGAAGTTGAAATACCCCTCTTTGTCGAAAATTTCGACCGAGATGACATAGTCGTTTTTTATAGGCAAGTCGGTGTTGAACGCAAGATTGAATTTCAGTCGTCCCTCGTCGAAATAAAGCTTGTAATCCCTTAAATTCAGCTTTAGCTTAGTGGCGTTTTCGTCCTTGTAAAAGTGCTCGATGTCTACTAGAAAATGCCTTGGCACAAGGTAGTCAAGTAAATTTAAACGTATCTGGCGAAGCTCGTTGTCATCGATCTTTTTATCAGAATTCAGGTCGAAATTTTGCTGCATGAGCTGCGAGAAATTCTCAGAAAAAGTCCATGTGAATTTTATCGCCGAAATTTTGTCTTGTTTGACCTCAAACGCCGTATTTACGTGCGCGGTCGGACTATAAAGCGAGCAGAGTGCGCATCCAAAGGCCTGCAGATAAACTAGGCTTAGCAAAAGGACGCGCACGAGCATTGATTAAAGGCTTCGGGCTAAAATTTCAGCCGTTTTTTTCATCTCATCTAGCCAGTTTAAAGGCAATTGATCGAGCTCCTCGACGGTAGCTCCTGCTTGCTCGGCTATCAGCTTAGCCGCTTTTTTAGGAAACTGCGGAGCTACGAAAATGACCTTCACGCCGTGCTCTTTAGCCTCATCGATTAGCTCGGCAATATCGGTCGGTTTTGGCTCTTTGCCCTCGACTTCGATAGCGATTTGCTCTAGGTTGTAGCGTTTAGCGAAATATCCCCACGACGGATGATATACGATAAATACGCGGCTCTTTACGTTTTGTAACTTATCGGAGATGAATTTATTAAGCTCGTCAAGCTTGGTCTCGAATTTAGCTAAATTCGCCTTGTAAAGCTCGGCATTTGCAGGAAACTCGGCAATCAAAGCGTTTGCGATATTTTCAGCCTGAGTCTTTACAAGCACAGGATCAAGCCAGATGTGCGGATCAAGGCCGTCATGATGATGGTGATGTCCGTCATGATCATGATGCTCGTGTTCGTGGTGCTTGTCGCCGTCATGTTCGTGCTCATGCTCCTCGCTCATAGCGATCTTTTGGATACCCTCTTGAGTCTTTACGATCTTTAAATTCTTATAAGTCTTTGAAAATCTATCCAGCCAAGCGTCCTCAAACTCGATGCCAACGGCAAAATAAAGCTTGCTTTTTTCAAGCTCTTTCATCTGCTTTGGCTTTGGCTCGTATGTGTGCGGGTCTGCGCCCTTGCCGACCATGACATTGACATCAAGCGTGTCGCCGGCGATCTGCTCGATGAAGTATTTTGTCGGCAAAATGCTTGCGGTTACGATAGGTTTGGCAAATAATGCAACTGCACTTATGACTAGCAAAGTGAAAATTTTTCTCATTATCTCTCCTTTAAAAATAATCCGCAAGTTTAGCAAAATGCAACTAAGTTGCAACTTAAGAGATTTAAGTTTGAATTTTATCTGAAATTTCTAAATTTTAGACCATTTTCCTAGTGAGGCGCGTATTCGTAGCATATCTAGTTACAAATACGCAATGTGAAGTAAAAATCGGAGGGCGTCTTGCTCTGCTTTCCTGCGCTCGCAGCTTTAAGCCTCGCTACTCATTCTATTTGGCTATGCTTAAATTTTACTTTGTCAAAAAGAGCTTTTATTTTTTATGGATGCTTTTATTTTTTAAAGGCTCTGTTAAAACATCTCATTGATTTTTAGCTTTCAAAGCAGGAGAATGCGAACAGCATTCGAGCAAAAACCTTGCGAAGCGACGCTATCGCCGCCGATTTTTGCTTCACGCTACGAGGACAGGGAGGCGGCAGCTGACCGCGTAAATCGTGCTATATGTTCGGCTACTCGCTCCCGCACAAACGCTGTTCGCGTCCGTGCCAGGTCGCTCCTGGAGTGAGCAAGGTTTTTGCTTCACTTCGTTCGCAACTGCAAAGCAGAAGCGAAGCGAGTGTCAATGATTTATTATAATAGAGCCTTTTTAAATTAAATTTAAAAATTTTAGCGTTAATATAAGCAAAACTAAAGGCAAAATATGGACATCGAGAAATTTTTACAAGAGCACAACATAAAGCCTACTCCGCTGAGGATGCAGCTGATCGAAATTTTAAACGCGAGCAAAACGCCTCTTAGCTACGATGAAATTTTACAAAATTTAGACGCGAACAAAACGACGATCTATCGCAGTATGGAGCTCTTTGAAAAGCAAAACCTCATCGTAAAAACCGAAAACAACCACAAAAGCTACTACGAGCTCGCTGATGGAGCGAAGGCGTATTTCATATGCGACGTCTGTCACAAGGTCACAAATATCGAAGTGCCGATGCCAAAGCAAGCAAAGATCGTAAAAAGTGCCGTCATAAAGGGCATCTGCGAGGAGTGCGATCACTCATAAAGCGCGATGATATCCTCCGGAATCGCCTTTGGTCGCTGCGAAATCGGATCGAAATAAACGAAAGTCGTCTTGGCTTTTGCGATGATCTTGCCATCTTTTTTAAACTCAAAAAATCTTAACGAAGTAGCCTTTTTATCAGCCTGCGTCCAGGTGTGGATCTCGATTTGATCGCCAAGCTTTACAGGCGCGATATATGTGGCTTCGTTAGCCCTGATGAGCCAGACGCCGTTTCGCTCGCGCTGAGCGTCCAGAGTATCGCCTACTGCGTCAGAATGCGCAAATGCCGCCTCTTGCATGAGCACGAAATAATAAGTGTTGTTCATATGCCCGTGCATGTCGATGGCCTGCGGCGGGACTTTTAGCTTGTAGATAAATTCTTTCATTTTGCCGCCCTTTTTGCTAAAATTATACCCAAAAACGGGAATTTAGATGCAAAATATCTGGGATAAAAAAGCGAGCAATTATCAAAGATTTGACGGCAGTATCAATAAATTTCAGCGACAAGTTTTTGATACTCTGCAAAATTTCGGTATAAATTTTAACGGCAAGTCGCTCGTGGATATCGGCTGTGGCACCGGCGTTTGGACGCTACTTCTGGCAAAAGAAGCCTCACGCATCACCGCAGTGGATAGCTCTGCTGGTATGATCGAGATTTTAAGGCAAGACGCCGCAAAATTTAGCGTAAAAAACGTGACCGCCGTTCAAAAAAGCTGGCAAGAATTTAGCTGTGATAAAATTTATGACATCGCGCTTACGACTATGAGTCCGGCGATAGCGAGTGAGGAAGATTTTAAGAAATTTTATGCACTGGGCAAGGTCAAAATTTACCTGGGCTGGGCGAGGTCCAGGACATCGGACATTCTCGAGCCGTTTTTTAAGAAATTTGGTAGGCAGGCGTCAGAATACCCCGCCACGCGTCGCCTCGAAGAGTGGCTAAAAGTGCAAAATTTGGCCTATAAAAGCGAGCTTTTAAGCGAGAGCAGGACAGCTAGGCGTAGCTTTGACGAGGCGCTTGAGAACATCTGCTGGCACCTTGAGATAAACGGGCTGAAATTTGACAAAAACGAGATCATTGCGATGCTAAAGCCGCTTTGCAAAGATGGCTATTTGGTCGAGACTATCGATTCTTTAATGAAACTTTTTGTATTCTAACGCTTCAAAATTTTAAAAAGGAAGCGGATGGAAATTTTACTACTGGCGTTTGCACTGGCGATGGACAGCGTCGCGCTCAGTATCGCTAGCGGCGCAAAATGTCGCACTTTAAGCTTTTTGCAAGTCCTAAAAACGGCACTCATTTTTGGCGTTTTTCAAGCACTGATGCCATTTTTGGGCTATATTTTGGGACTTAGCTTTGTAAATTTTATCCAAGAGATCGACCATTTCATCGCGTTTGGCATATTGGGCTTTTTGAGTGCGAAGATGATCTTGGAAGCCCGCCACACCAAAGATGAGCCCTGTTTGATCAACCTTAGCAGCAAGGATCTAGCCCTTGGCGCAGTCGCCACCAGTATCGATGCACTCGCTGTTGGCATAACTTTTAGCTTTGCAAATGTCGATGTAGCATACTCTTGTTTGATCATCGGTACAGTTTGCTTCGTGCTTTGCGTAGCAGCCTGTTACGTCGGTAAAATTTTAGGCGCCTGGCTAGAGGCCAAAGCACTCGTGCTGGGAGGCCTGATACTGATCGGGCTTGGCACGAAGATCCTCATTACACATTTAGTAGATCACATCTAGGCTGAATTTACTCTCCTGGCAAGAGTTATTTACATAAATATTATGTAATATATTTATATTTTTACATAAAATATATTACTGAACTATTAATAAATATATAAATATTATGGTTTATTGTGATGACTTCACGAATTTTATGCGATACAAGCAATTACAAACGATACCATGAGTATTTCCTAAAATGCGGGTATCGTCGCTAATAAAATTTGATCTCACTAAATTTTATAGCTCTGTTAAAATATTTCATTGTTTTTTAGCTTTCAAAGCAGGAGAATGCGAACAGCATCCCTGTAAAAACCTTGCTAGCGAGCTTATCATCGCCGATGTTTCTGCTTCGACTTTGTCTCACAGCTTTTCAAGACACTCCGCTATCGCTCGTGACGTTCTGCTCGCAGTTGCGAGACGAAGTTGAAGCAAAACTGCGCTACGAGCAGAGAAGCCACAGGCTGAACGCGGTCTGCTCTGCAGTTGCGAACGGAGTGAAGCAAGTATCAATGATTTATTATAAACAGCCTTTTAAAAACCGATAATCTCAAAGCTCGATCTCGATACCGACCGGGCAGTGGTCACTACCCCCGATGTCATCGAGGATGAATGCGTCTTTTAGCCGATTTTTTAGGCTTTGCGAGATGAAAAAATAATCGATCCGCCAGCCAACGTTTTTCGCGCGCGCGTTGAAGCGATAACTCCACCACGAATACGCGTCCGCCACGTCCCCATGCGCCTGCCGAAAAGTGTCAATAAAGCCATGGGCCACGACCTCGTCCAGCCACGCCCGCTCGATGGGCAAAAAGCCCGAAGTTTTGGCGTTTGCCTTTGGGTTTTTGAGGTCAATCTCGCGGTGGGCGGTATTGACGTCGCCGCAAAATATCACGTCCAGCCCCTGAGCGACCAGAGCGTCGATGTATGCGAGAAATTTGGCGTAAAAGTCCATCTTATAAGCAAGCCGCGCATCGTCTTTTTGCCCGTTTGGAAAATAGATATTAAACAGTGCGACATTGCCGAAGCGATGCTCCAGTACCCGCCCCTCGTCATCGTTAAAAAAGAGCGATTTTTGTGTGGCGGTGTTAAATTTAGACAGGCTCATCACGCCAGAATACCCCGCTCGCACCGCGGAATTTACGCTGATCTCGTTAAAGCCAAGCTTGTAAATTTCAGACGGCACATCGGCTTCTTTTACCTTTATCTCTTGCAAGCCCAGAAAATCAGGCTTTTGTTCACTCACCCACGCAAAGCCGTCCTTTGCGGCAACGGCGCGCAGTCCATTTACATTCCAGCTGATCAGTTTCATTGAAAACCTTAAAATTTTAAATTTATTAGACGAAAAATATCAAATTTTTGCTTTATATAACTAAAAAAGTATTAAAATACCGTCTTTGATGTTATTTGGCTCTATTATAATAAATCATTGATACCCGCTTCGCAAACCCTGCTCGCTCCGCAAGGCGCCGAACATATAGCACGATTTACGCGGTCAGCTACCGCTTCCCTGTAAATCGGCAGCGATAGCGTCGCTTCACAAGGTTTGACTTCGCTTTGAAAGCTAAAAATCAATGAAATATTTTAACAGAGCCTTTTATTTAAATACTACTGAAAGGTTTTTCATGCAAAAGGTCCTACACATCAAAACACTTACGTTGATTTTGGTTTTTAGTATTTTTATGTCTTTACTAAACTACCAATTTTTCTTATTCTGCTTTAAAGATATAAGCTTTGATGGTAATAAAACGATATTTTTCACGCTTCCTATCATTTATTTTATATTGACGAATTTCATATACTCGGTCCTACTGATACCTTATATTTGGAAATTTATCGCGGTACTTACGGTGCTGATAAGCAGTTTAAGCGCTTATTTTATGGGTGCTTACGGTGTTATTTTAGATAGCGAGATGATAAGAAACGTGTTTGAGACCAATCCAGCCGAAGCCGCAAGCTATCTAAATTTTAATCTAGTACTATGGCTCGTTTTTACGTGCATTTTGCCGATAATCTACATCATAAAAGTAAAAGTGCGATACGCAAATTTCAAGCAAGAGCTCATCAAAAGAGTCTCATTTACGCTTGGCTGCCTAGTTGTTTTGGGGGTGCTCGGTGTATTTTTAGCAAAGACTTATATGCCTTTTTTTAGAGAGCACAACCATGCCAGATTTTACAACCTGCCATTTTACCCGATATATTCGACCAATAAATTCATAAAACAAAGGTATTTTTATAAAAAAGAGGAATTCAAAATTATCGCAGCCGACGCTACTAGAGTAAAAGGTGACAGGCAAAAGATCCTTATTTTCATAGTCGGCGAAGCGGCGCGCTCGGCAAACTACTCGCTAAACGGCTACAAGCTGCACGATACGAACAAATTTACTCAAACCAAAGACGTGGTGAGCTTGCCGGATTTCTACTCTTGCGGTACGGCTACGGCCCAGTCCGTCCCTTGCATGTTTTCAAATTTAGGACGTGAAAATTTCTCGGTCGATAAGGCGAACAACCAAGAAAACGCGATCGACATCCTGGCAAAAACAGGCGTTGATGTATATTGGGCCGAAAACGACAACGGTTGCAAGGGAGTGTGCGACCGTATGAAAAATGTCCTTACAAGAAATGTCGGCATGGATACCGTACTACTTGAAGATGCTAAAAACTGGCTAGAGATCGCCAAAAAAGATGACAACGATACGGCGATATTCATCCACGTCATCGGCTCGCACGGGCCGACATACTTTGAGAGATATCCAAAAGAATTCGCCCAGTTTAGCCCGTCTTGCGAAACGAGCGAGCTAAAAAACTGTAGTAGCGAAGAGATCGTAAACGTCTATGACAATACGATACTTTACACTGATTTTATAATGTCAAATCTAATCGATATGCTAAAAGAGCAAGAAGCAAACGCCGATGTAGCGCTATTTTATCTCTCTGATCACGGCGAGAGCCTCGGAGAAAACGGCATTTATCTGCACGGTCTACCATACGCCATAGCACCTGACGAGCAAAAGCATATCCCTGCCATCGCTTGGTTTGGCGAAAGCCTAAAGGATAAAAAGCAAAATTTACAAAACGTAAAAGGCGAGCGCTTCTCTCAGGATAACGTCTTTCATTCGCTACTTGGCTTTTTTGATATAAACACAAGCGTCTACAAGCAAAATTTAGACCTATTTAATATAAAATAAAGCCCGAATAGCTCGGGCTTTTTCTAAATTTAGCCGATCGTCTCGGCGGCTATCATGCCAAATGTGAGGCAGTCGGTTATCGCTACCGAGCCAAGACGGCTAGCGCCATGCACACCGCCTGTTATCTCGCCTGCAGCGTAGAGATTTGGTATGGGCTGAGCGGTCAGCGAGTTTATGACCTGCGCTTTAGTGTTGATATTTAGCCCGCCCATCGTATGGTGGACTTTTGGCGTTCCGCGCTCTGCATAAAACGGTGGGACAGAGATATCGATGCCTTTTGTCGTAGTCGCAGCGACTGGCTTGCCAAAGTCCTCGTCCTTGCCCTTTTTGACGAATTCATTATACCTTGCGATAGTCTTTTTAAGCTCGGCTACCGGGATCTTATACTCCGCGGCTAAGGCGTCTATGGTGTCAAATTTCTTGCAAATTCCAGCCTCAAGCGCTTTTTCGTAATGACCAGGCAGCATGTGCTTTAATGCACGCGAATCGCAGAAATTTATAGGGAAATTCTTATCATCATCGCCCTTTTCGTGGATGACCTTAAACATCGCCTCGGTCCTTGTGCGACGATCTGCGAGCTCGTTCATGTAGCGTTTTCCGGTGCGAGGATTGACTGAAATTCCAAACGGGAAAGAGCCGTTTACGTTAAACATCGAGCCGACGCCAAAGCCGGTCTCATCGGCGCATCCCCAAGGTCCGTATTGTATCCAGCTTGGCTGAACCGGATATGCGCCCGCTCTAAATGCCGTCAATAGCGCGCCTGCTGTGGCTCCCGGGTGGTTCGTGGAGTCGGTTTCTGGCGTGATCCTAGGATCTTGCAAGCGTCTAAAAATTTTATCTCGGCAAAATCCGCCCGCAGCCAGCATAACGGCCTTTTTGGCTTTGATATATTTGGTGTCGCCACCTTTGTTTTCGACATCATCGCTCATCAAATTTCCGTCAAATTTATAGTTTTCTCGCACGATGACGCCTACGACCGCGCCTTTGTCGTCAAAGACGAAGTTGTCAAATTTCGTTCTTTTTTTGACAGTCGTACCATCAAGCTTTTCAAACGTGTCGATCATAGGAAGCACGATACCAGAGCCGCTGCCGTTTTCGGTCTGAAGGCTCCTTGGCACGGAGTGGCCGCCCGCATGTGTGAGCTGATCGATGTATTTAGCACCGCAATCAAGCGTTAGCTTATACGCATCTTGCGCCCTTTTACCAAGCATTTCAAGAAGCTCTCTGTGGTTTATGCCCCGGCCGGCCTTGAGGCAGTCGTTCATAAAAAGCTCCGTGCTGTCTTTTATACCGGCTTTCTTTTGGATGTCGCTATTTGGAACGGCAAAAATACCACCGTTTATGACGGAATTTCCTCCCAGGCGTCCCATTTTCTCGATCAAAACGACCTTATTGCCCTTTTTAGCCGATGTCACACCGGCTGCAAGAGCGGCAAAGCCCGAGCCTATGATGACAACGTCGAATTCCTCGTCCCATTTGACGTCTTTTTCATTCATTGCAGCGACTAAATTCATACCGCTAAGTGCCAAAGCGCTAGCACCTACTGCACTAAATTTAACAAAATCCCTTCTGGATAAACCTTGTTTTTTCATGTTCGCTCCTTTGAAGTAAGATAGTTGCTATTTCTTAAGTTAATTATACAACTTTTTACTAAAAATATCAAATTAATTTTTATATATAAGCTAGTATTAAAATTATAATCCAGAGTACTACAAAAAACTATTTGTAAGCATCAAAATGATATATTTCAGGCCAAAGGAAGATCATGAGAAATCAGCCAAAATACAACTTTTTTAAAAATACGAAATACGCATTGGACGGACTTTGTGAAATTTACGGCAAAGAAAGCTCCTTTCGTATAGAAATTTACATCATCGTCCCGCTCATTATCGTTTCGTTTTTCTTACCAATTAGCCTGAATTTACACATCACTCTTATAGTTTCGCTCATATTCGTGCTCTTTGCAGAGTGTGTAAATTCAGCGATAGAAAGATGCGTAGATCTATGCACGAGAGACATCCATCCGCTAGCAAAGGCGGCTAAAGACGCCGGAAGTGCGGCGGTATTTTTATCGATCGTAATAGCCGCGATCGTTTGGGTGCTGACGCTTTGGACTTTACTATGACGCCAAACGAAAGAGGAATTTACTCGGCGATACTAGGCGAAAAGAAGGTCGAGATCATAAATTTACTACTTTTAAACTGCGATGAAAACGGGTTTATCTTTTGCAAAATTTCTGAAATTTGCGAAAATTTAAACGTCAGCAAACCAACCGTCATCGAGACCTTTAAACTTCTGCAAAAGGCTAAAATTTTTAGCAAAGTCAAAAACGGGCTTTATAAACTTAATCTTACGAATTAATTTGAGGGATTTAGAAGAAAAAGGGCGAAACGCCCTTTGAAATTATTTAACGCCGACGATGATCTGTGTCGCTTTGATGATCGCAGTGACGCTGTCGCCTACTTTTAGATGCATATGCTCTGATGAATGTTTTGTTATGATGGCTGAAATTTTATCGCCTTTTGCATCGATGATAATCTCTGAATTTACGGCTCCGTCTTTAACTTCGCTCACTACGCCTTTGATTTGGTTTGTAGCGCTTAGCTTTAGCTCACCATTTTTAGCGACGATAACGCTTGAAGCCTTAAACAAAAATACTGCTTTTTTGCCGGCTTTTAGCTCAAGAGCCTTTTCGCTATCTATCGTAACTGTCGCTTTTAGTGTCTCACCACCAGGCATTTTAGCTACTATCAGCGAATTTACCGCACCTGATTTTACCTCTGTTATCTCAACGTTTAGTTGATTTCTTGCGCTTATAGACATCTTGTCTCCTTTGATTTTTGGTTTTGTAAGTGAGATTGTAATTGAATAAAATTAAGCCAAACTTAAAAAGAATATATGTAAATTTAAAACATAACAAATATAAAATTTTAATACCGAGATTGCCTATTTTTAGGAGTTGTAAGTCAGAAATTTACAAAAATAACTTTGAGAAATGTCGATTTATATTTTATAAGGCTCTATTTTAATAAAGTGCTGATAGCCTTAAACGAACGCTTCGCAAATCTTATTTGCTCCGCAAAGCACCGAACATATAGCACGATTTTGGCGGTCAGCTTTATAGCTTCCCTCAAAATCGGCGGCGATAGCGTCGCTTCATAAGATTTGACTACGCTTTGAAAGCTAAAAATCAATGAAATATTGCAACAGAGCCTTTTATAAATATGTATCAAAGTCCGGCGTCAGTGATCGCCTCGGCTTGATGATGGGCAATGAGCGGCTCGATGATCTCGTCGAAAAGTCCGCCCGCCATTATCGCATCGAGGCGGTAAAGGGTCAAATTTATACGGTGATCGCTTATGCGATTTTGCGGGAAATTGTAGGTGCGGATACGCCCCGAGCGATCTCCCGTGCCAACTTGGCTTTTGCGCTCGCTAGTCTCTTTAGCGATGCGTTCCGCCTCTTGCATCTCGTAAAGGCGCGCCTTTAGCACCTTCATCGCAGCCTCTTTATTTTTGTGCTGGCTCTTACCGTCTTGATTCGTAACGACGAGTCCTGTAGGGATGTGAGTGATACGCACAGCACTATCGGTCGTATTTACGCTTTGCCCACCATGACCGGAGCTTCGCATGACGTCGATGCGAAGGTCGTTTGGATTTATCTCTATCTCGCTATCTTCGACCTCTGGCATGATCGCGACCGTTACGGCTGATGTATGCACGCGCCCTTGACTTTCGGTCTCTGGTACACGCTGGACGCGATGGGTGCCGCCCTCAAATTTTAAGCGCGAATAAGCCCCCTTACCCTTGATAAGCAAGATGATCTCTTTAAATCCTCCCGCGCTTCCTTCGCTTTGGCTGACGATCTCAAATTTATATCCGCGCAAATCTGCATATCTAATGTAAGCATTGAACAAATCGCCAACAAAAAGCGCCGCCTCGTCACCACCAGTACCAGCGCGGATCTCTAAAAAGATATTTTTATCGTCGTTGGGATCTTTTGGCAAGAGTAAAATTTTGATCTCGTTTTCAAGCTCTTCTTTGCGAATTTGAGCCGATTTTAGCTCCTCGCGTGCAAGCTCGCCAAGCTCGGCATCATCAAGCAGGGCTTTGTTTTCTTCGATATCGTCTAGAGTTTGTAGATACTGAGTTGCCGCATTTTTGATAGGCTCGATAGATGACTGCTCTTTTGAGAGCTTGGTCATCTTTTCGATGTCGTTTATTATGTTTGGATCGCCAAGAAGTGCTGAAATTTCATTATAGCGATCCAAAAATGGACGGAGTTTGTCGGCAAACATTAAGGGAGATTAGGCAGCTTTTAATGTATTTACAAGTTGTGCAAGGCGGCTAACGCGGCGAGCTGCAGTTTGTTTTTTCAAAAAGCCCTTGCTTACGAAGCTGTGGATGCTTTTATTTGCGAGTTTAAGCGCTTCATTAGCAGCATTTACGTCTTTTGCTTCAACAGCTTCACGCACAGCTTTTGTTATATTTTTAAGTCTTGTGCGGTAAAATCTGTTTCTTTCAGTTCTTTTTATAGTCTGTCTTGCTCTTTTTTCAGCAGATTTATGGTTTGCCATAATATACCTTTTTGATAATTTTAGTCCGTGATTATATAAAATTTAGTTTTAAATGGCGCTTAATTTAAGTAAAATTTAAAGAGTGAGAAAAATTTTAGGGCTTAAATTTGAGAAATTTTGATAGAATAACGCTGAAATCAACGAGGCTAAATTTTAGTAAAAGGATAATCTATGAAACTATTTGGTACTGACGGTGTTCGTGGCAAAGCCGGAGAAAAGCTCTCTGCACAAACGGCTATGCGCCTTGCGATGGCAGCCGGAATTTACTTTAGAAAATACTCCGCTACAAACGTGATCCTAGTCGGCAAAGATACTAGAAAAAGCGGCTATATGATAGAAACTGCGATAGTTGCGGGGCTCACTGCAGTCGGATACAATGTGCTTCAAATCGGTCCGATGCCTACGCCTGCGATCGCATTTTTGACCGAAAATATGCGCTGTGACGCGGGCATCATGATAAGTGCCAGTCATAACCCATACTACGACAACGGCATAAAATTTTTCGATAACTGCGGCGACAAGATAGAAGAAAACATAGAAGCCGAGATCGAAAAAATTTACTACGACGACGAGATGATCGCAAACGCTCAAAAAACGATGACCGAAATCGGCGCGAACAAGCGTATAGACGATGTTATCGGCCGCTACATCGTGCAGATCAAAAATTCCTTTCCAAAAGAGCTGACGCTTAAAAATTTAAGAGTAGTGCTAGATGTCGCAAACGGCGCGGCTTACAAGGTCGCACCGACCGTATTTAGTGAGCTTGGAGCCGATGTCATCGTGATAAACGACGAGCCAAACGGAAGTAACATCAACCAAAGCTGCGGCGCGCTACATCCTGAAGAGCTCGCAAACGAGGTAAAACGCCTACGCGCGGACATCGGCTTTGCATTTGACGGGGATGCCGACAGGCTCGTAGTGGTCGATGAAAACGGCGAAGTCGTGCATGGAGATGCCGTGCTTGGCGTGCTGGCCACTTATCTAAACGAGAAAAAGGCGTTAAAAGGCGGCGCAGTCGTCGCGACTGTCATGAGTAACGCAGCCTTGGAAGACTATCTGAAATCTCACAAAATCAAACTGCTTCGCGCAAATGTCGGTGACAAATATGTCCTTGAGATGATGAAAGAAAACGGTATAAATTTTGGCGGAGAGCAAAGCGGACACGTGATATTTAACGACTACGCCAAAACCGGCGACGGGCTCGTGACCTCGATGCAAGTCGTCGCGATGATGCTAAAAAAGGGCAAAAAAGCGAGCGAAATTTTTAAAGCCATCAAGCCGTATCCGCAAATTTTGCTAAATTTAAAGATCACGGAGAAAAAGCCGCTTGAAAAGATCGCGGGGCTAAAAGAGCTCGAAAAGAGCCTTGAAAAAGACGGTATCAGGTCGCTGTTTAGATACTCTGGCACCGAAAATGTGATACGCCTCTTGCTCGAGGGTAAAAATCAAAATTTAGTCGAAAAACGAATGAACGAAGTCGAGAAATTTTTCATAAAAGCCCTAAATGCCTAAAATTTTGATCAAATTTTTCACGGCTTTCGCGCTGATATTTGCGCTCGATCAAGCCATCAAAATGCTGTTTATAAGCGGCTTTAGCTGGGAGGGCGAGTATTTCTCGCTCGTGCTTACTTACAACGAAGGCGTGGCGTTTTCGATGTTCGCCTTTTTGGGCAAATGGCTGAAATTTATCCAGCTTGCCCTCATCGCTGCAGTCTTTTTGTATCTGATCCTAGAAAAGCGCCTGCTAAATGCCCACGCCACCGCGCTTGGAGCGCTACTTGGGGCCGGCAGCTCGAACATCATCGATCGCTTCATCCACGGAGGCGTCGTAGACTACGTTTTTTGGCACAAATGGTTTAATTTTGCTGTTTTTAACTTTGCAGATGTTATGATTGACCTTGCGGTTGTTTTGATACTTTGGCAAAGCTTTTTTGCCGGCTCAAAGGATTAAAATTTTGCCCCGCTCTGGCGTACTAAAGGAAAGAAAATGAATAATATCTACATCGCTTACGCATTATGGTTTTTCGCCGGCTGGCTCGGAGCTCACAGGATATATTTGGGTAAATTTATTAGTGGATTTTTGATGATGGGGCTGTTTTTCGTAGGAGCGGCGCTTAAGATCGTCTTGATCGGCTACCTGTTCCTCGCAGTTTGGGGCATTTGGTGGGTGATCGACGTGTTTTTGACGAGCTCTTACGTAGAGCGAAATTTACAAAAAGAGGAGCTTAAAAGAAGCCTCAAAATGCAGAGCAAGGAGGCTGATTTGAAGCGGCTTTACGAGCTATACGAGAGCGGGGCGATAAGCAAAGCGGAATTTGAAGCAAGACGCGAGATACTTTTTAGATAAGGAGAGGAAATGTCGGAGTATTACCTTTACTTTAAATTTTTACATTACATATTTTTCGTGTCGTGGATGGCGTTTTTATTCTATCAGCCGCGACTTTATGTCTATCACGCCGAAAATATGGACAAGCCCGACTTCGTCAAAGTCGTCGAGGTGCAGGAGTATAAGATGTATCATTACATCGGCTGGGTCGCACTCATCGGCTCTTTCGTTACGGGAGCTTTGATACTAATAGCCATGCCCGATCTGCTAAAAACCGGGCACATCCACGTAAAGATATTAGTCGTAGTGCTCATGGCGATTTACCATCTTGATCTTGGCAGATATATGAAACAGCTTCGCGAGAAACGCTGTAGTCGGTCTGGTATGTTCTTTAGGGCATACAACGAAGTCCCGACGATCTGTCTTTTGATCATCATCTGGGTCATGATCGTAAATCCTTTCTAAAATTTACGCTAAATGAGCAAATGAGGCGGAAATGAACGGGCAGATGTATCAGATCTGCACTATCGTTACGGCAGCTAAAATAGCCCTGAAAAATGGCGGCGAGATAGACTACGCTCCGCTAAATTACGAGGATGAGACGAAATTTTTATTTCAAGACGGCAGCGTTGCGCGTAGTGTGAGCGAGTGGTTTGAACGCACACGAAAGCTTGGGCTGGACGATATGAAATTTCTATCCCCTACTAGCGTGCCGGATCGCTCGCTACTTGGCTTTTCAAACACCACGGCAAGCGGTATTGCGTGCTTTTTCGCGGGTGGGGCGATAAACTATTTCACGCCACACTGGGAATTTACTTGCCAGTCTTCGCAAGACGGCAAATGGTTGATAACATATACCCAGAATAAATGGGAAAATCCGCCCGAACAAAAGCCTAAATTTGACGATAATAGGACGGAATTCGCGTCTATTTTGACGCGTATCAAGGCCTTGGCGCAAGAGATCGAGTGCGAGCATTTTGCCGGTGTTTTTCAAAGGGCGCTAAACGCCCTAAACGACGATGACACAATAGCTGCGGAGTATATAGACAAAAATATCCTAGCCCTGCCAAAGCCAAATTTAGGGCTATTTTTAGTGGCTGATATCTCGGATGTATTTGGCGCGATGGGCTCGTGGAACGACAGCCCACCATATATGGCGCAGCAAAAGGGGCTAGAAAAAGAGTATGACGAGCTTTCAGATGAGCTTTTACGTCAAAATCGCCTGGCACTTTTATACGCGATAAACGAGTGGTGAAATTTCGCTCGCTTCAGGCTTGCCAGCTATAAAATTTAAGTAAATTTATCAAAAAATAAATCTTTAAAAGATATGATAATAAAAACCGAATAAGGATAGCCAATGATACATAAAATTCTCATCGCTAACCGCGGCGAGATCGCCGTTAGGATAGTGCGCGCGTGTCGCGACTTGCATATGCAAAGCGTAGCCATCTACACGGCTCCCGACGCGCAATGCCTGCACGTAAGGATCGCCGACGAGGCCCACATGGTAGGCGACGATCCGATAAAAGGCTATCTTGATGCAAAAGCTATCGTCACGCTCGCAAAAGAGTGCGGAGCGGACGCGATACACCCTGGATACGGCTTTTTGAGCGAAAACTATGAATTTGCTAAAATGGTCGAGGATGCGGGGCTCATCTTCATCGGCCCAAAGGCTGATGTGATCCGCAAAATGGGCGATAAAAATATCGCTCGCTATCTGATGAAAAAAAACGGTATCCCGATAGTCCCGGGCACCGAGAAGCTAAACGACGATAGCATGGATACCATTAAAGAGCACGCCAGACGCATCGGCTATCCTGTCATCTTAAAAGCTAGCGGCGGCGGCGGCGGACGCGGCATACGCGAGGTCTGGCAAGAGGAGGACATGGAAAACGCCTTCAACTCGTGCACCAGAGAGGCAAAGGCGTATTTTAACAACGACGAGGTCTTTATGGAAAAGCTCGTCGTCAATCCCCGCCACATAGAATTTCAAATCTTAGGCGACAACTACGGCAACATCATACATCTTTGCGAGCGCGACTGCTCGATACAGCGCCGCCACCAAAAGATCATCGAGATCGCGCCATGCCCGTCCATAAGCGAAAATTTACGTAAGGTCATGGGTATGACAGCCGTTGCTGCAGCCAAGGCGGTAGGCTACTCAAATGTCGGCACGATCGAGTTTTTGCTCGATGATTACAACAACTTTTACTTCATGGAGATGAATACCCGCATCCAAGTCGAGCACGGCGTGACCGAGGAGATCACGGGACATGACCTGGTCGTGAGGCAGATACGTATCGCTGCGGGCGAGCTTTTAGAGATCGAGCAAAGTGACATCAAGCCACGCGGCTACGCGATTGAGGCGCGTATCACCGCTGAAAACGTCTGGCAAAATTTCACCCCGGCTCCAGGAACCATCACCGGCTATTACCCGGCACTTGGTCCGTCCGTGCGCGTCGATAGCCACGCCTACAAAGACTACACGATACCGCCGTTTTTCGACTCGCTCGTGGCAAAGCTCATCGTGAAGGCCACCGACTACGACCTAGCCGTAAATAAACTGGAGCGCGCACTGGAGGAATTTACGATCGAGGGCGTGCGAACGATCATCCCGTTTTTGCTCGCCATCAGTAAGAGCCGCGAATTTAGACGAGGTTTTTTTGACACGAGCTACGTCGAAAAAAACCTAAAAACCATCCTGGAAAATACGCACGACGACACAAATACCGACCCTGCGGCAGACCTGGAGGAGGTCATCACCGAGGCCATAAAAAGGTATAGGAAAAAGAGATAAATAAATTTTGACCTCCTTTGAGGTCAAATCCCTCGCACAAGGCCTTGCCCTACGCTAGCACGTCTATGTTATCGTTATCAGCTCTTGCCAGGTGCTAGCTACGTAAATTTACGCACAGCAGAGACAAAACTCAGGCATTACCAAATATCATGCGGTCGGTCAAAAGACGCTACCTACATGAAAATTTAAGCGCCTCAGACTCGCACATCATCCAGCACGAAATTTAGGCTAAAGTCCGTCCTTTGTGAGCTTCGCGGCTGCTTTGGCGATCCACTCGGCAGCAAGTGCGGGCGTCTCCCAGATCATAGTGTGCGCCCCGTCCGGGACGCTCAAGACCTCTATGCCAGCCTTTGCGATAGCGTCCAGATCGAAGCCGCCCTCATCGCTCGCACCACCTGCGATGAAAATTTTAGGCTGATTTAGCGCGTAAAATCTGCGCGCCCACTCGCCAGAATTCTCGTTCATTAGCTCGCTTGCAGAGCGCCAAAGCGCGATCGCCGACCACTGACGCATGCTCGCTACAAAGCGCATATCCTCATCGTTCGTGCAATCAGCGATAAATTTCTCGCGGTTCTCGCTAATAAATTTTGCCTCGCCTTCCTCTATGTAGGGCAAAAATTCCTTTTCGATCGAGCCCTCGATCAAGATGACGCCCTTTACTTCACGCGGTAAATTCTCAGCCACCACGACTGCCGCACGAGCGCCCAGACTGTGCCCACAGACGATAAATTCGCCCAAATTTAGCCGCTTTACGAGCTCACAGATGTAGCACGCGTGACTTTGCGGCAGATAGTCAAAATTTTCGGGCAATAAAAACATTTTTTGCCAAAGCCTTTGACGTGCATTTAGCACCTCAAAGACCGCTTTTGCTCACCCAACATATCGATCAGCACTCGTCTATGCCCCGCCAAAGTGCCGTTACTGACACACTCCGTGTAGTCAAAAGAGCCCGCACAGCCCCATCCGTGGATAAACACGATCGGCGTCCTCTCGCCGGGCAGATTGCTAAATCTCACGCGTCCAAATTCCGTTTTCATCTCCTGCATATTCGCTCCTAAATTTGCCTCACTCGCACTTTGCTGCAATCTGCTCCATCTCCTGCTTGCTAAGTCCCTTTATCTCGATATACGTAGCGTCGATGAAGCGGTATTTATCCTGCGGTAAATTCGCCATAAATTTTTTATACGGTACATCCGCAAAAGGCTTATACGATTCCTCGTTCTGGTCGTCACCGTCCACCGCCACGAGCGAGAGCTGCCACTTGGCGACCTTCCTATCGCCCAAAATTTCGAGGTTTTCATACTCGATGTACGGCTCAAACGGTAGCAACGTATCCAGCCCCTGCGACAACACGTATAGGCCTAATATCTCGCCCGCCTCGTTCTCAAAAAACTGCTGATGCGCCGCATAGGCGTCCAGATGTTGCGTGGAGACTAGCATCTGGCTATATTTACCCACAGGATCGGCGTCTGCTAAAATTTCGTCTATCATCGCTAAATTCATCACGAAGGGGCGTGTGATGCCGTAGTTGATATACGTGTCGGTCTTGTTCTTTTCAAAGTCGTTTTTCGTCGCTTGCAGTCCAAACATTATATCGCGCTCGTAGTCAAATTTCAAGATGCCCTGCGAGTCGTAGCTTTGCTCGTCGGTGTCAGCGACGATAGAGCTGCCAAGTCTGGCGGCTAAATTTGACATGAACTCCAGCGCGATCTGCCAGTCTGCGCGAGCGCTCGGGGTCAGCACGCGCACCTCGTAGCTCTTCTCGCTCTCGTTGTAGTTTAGCTCAAAGCCGCGCCCGCTCATACCTTTCACACCGATGACGATGCAGCCCTCGCGCGGGATCTTTGAGAAGTAAAACGTCTCCGCGTTAAAGCCCTTCTTATCCTCGTCGAAGCTAAACTGCGCTAAATTCGGCGCGAGCCTTAGCGCCTCCTCGACACTTAGCACACTTGCATAGCCAAGTAATTTCTTTTTATTTTTTATAGAAAAAACGACGCTCATTCTATCCTCCTAACCTTATCTTCATCTATATGTTTCAATATATTTTTTGCTTTTCTCTTTCGATCTTTATCACCATCATTAGCTATACTACTTATTGCATTAATAAAATTTTCTTTAAAAGGCTTAAATTGTCCAAAACTAAATTCTTTTATGAAATCTATACAATATTCTACAAGATCAGGATCGTTCATAATATATTCTTTAAGTTTATTCTCATCTATACTTGACAAGATTTTTGCTTCTTCACTAAATCCTCTATTTCTAAATATATCCAACATTATATCAATGATGGCCTTGCTAGATGAAAGTTTTTCGTTTTGCGATCTGGATATCAAACTATCAAAATACTCTTTCAGCTCATCATCAAATTTTAATATTGCATCAATATTTCCTTTTACAGGATGTATGTTTCTATGCTCTATATCAGCATTGTCTATATACCGCTTTAAAATTTTTATCGCAAATTTATGATAGTTGTTTTGGCCACTCTTTTTATATCCTTCTAGGCAAGAAATATAGAATATAAAATCAATTGCAGAGATAACTTTTGGTATTTTTTCTTCATTGTCTTGCAATATTTTAAATACGTCTTCAGAGAATTGAGAAAATGAGTAGTTAAAATCATATTCTGATCTAGAAAGACAATTTCTTAGTTCTTGTTGTATAAAGCTATATTGCTCATTTTTGATCATATCATCAATGATATTTTTTGCCCATTCTTTATCTATGATAGAATTTTTTACATAGAATATTATATTATTGGTGATATCTCTTGGCATAAAATGGCTGCCATCTATATAAAATAGCAATTTATCGAATTTATCATTAGTTTCAATTTTTGATTCACTATCAATCGCATTTTTTATGAAAAGATCGCTACTGTATTTATGCAACTCATCAAAATCTACTAACATATCGATAGAATTTATAGTAGCTATTTCTAAGATATTTTTTACAACTTCATTTTCTACTTCACGGCGCCCCTTTACAAATTCTTTTACAAAAGCATAATCTTTTAACGCATTTATAACCCTTTTCATGATTCTAATATTATTTATAGCAGGCTTTCAAAGTATTCTGAGGCATAATTTTGAAATGATTTTAAGTCTTTTGAGGCTATCTCAAATGACTCTCTTGGTGTAGGATTATAATTAAGATTATAGTCTATAATCTTATCAGTATATTTTGATAATACATCAGCAACTTCTTCTTTGTCTTTTAGTTTATCTTTATTTAAAATCATAATAATGTGACAATTTTTCTGCTCTTTTAAGTCTGACATTAGACCAAACAAGTCGTTTAATCTTAACTCTTCAGATATCCTTTCAAAATCATCAAAACAAATCACAACATCTTTAAAATCATCTCTTTTTAAAAAAGACATTATCCCAAAAACTGCCGAGCCCAGTATATGACCAATAAAACTATCAAAAACCTCTCTTGCCTTAGATTGTTTTGCAACTTTTTGAATATCGTCTATGATTTATTGATTTCATAAATTTGGGCAGCTATATTGTTCGATAGCAGTGACTGAACTTTTTCCAAACAAAGATACATAAACACATTTTTTATCATTAAATTCTTTGGAAAATTCCTGCCAAAGATATGTTTTTCCTATACCCCATTCTCCATTTATGGCGATGCATTGAGATTCTTTTTCGCATAAAATTTCTTTTAATCTTTTTTTGATTTCCTCTTTTGAAATATTTTTCATTCTTATTTCCTTGCCTTCCTCGTCGCCGCACTCACGGCTTCGATGATGGCGGCTCTAAATTTAGCGTTTTCCAGCACTCGCACCGCCTCGATCGTTGTGCCGCCAGGAGAGCAGACCTCGTCTTTTAGCAGGGCCGGGTGCTTGCCCTCTTTTAGCGCGGCAGCCGCCATTTTTGCGCTACCTGCGACCGCCTCGCACGCGATCTCATAGGCTTTCTCACGCGCCAGCCCTTCCAGCACCGCTCCGTCCGCCAAAGCCTCGATAAACATGAAAACATACGCGGGCAGGCTGCCTGCTATAGCGGTAAATACGGCAAATTTATCCTCCGCGAGCGCATAGGTCTTGCCAAAATGGCTCAAAATTTTCATCACTGCCGCGCGCTCGTCCGCCGTAAAATTCGAGCTAAAATTTACCGCCGTCACGCCCTCGCCGATGAGAGAGGGCATATTTGGCATCGTGCGAGCAACCTTCGCGTCCGCGCCCAAGACCTCGCGCACCATTTGGATGCTGAAATTTGGCGCAACGGTGATAAATATCGGCTGTACGGCGTTTTCACCCCGAGGCACTGTTAAATTTAAACCTGAGCCGCTTGCGTCAAATTTACGCGTCTTTGTATCGTCCAAATTTTTATCGTTTACCACGCCAAAATCATCCGCGCCGTTAAATTTACCCGCCTCGCTTATCTCTTTTAGCACGCTCTCGTAGCTGGCGGGCTTAACGGCGATAACGACGATGTCCGCGCCATTTGCGACCTCTTTTTCGCTCGCAGCTATGCGTACGCCAAATCTTGCCCGCAAAGCCTCGTTTTTACTGCGCGCAAAGACCAATATCTCATCCGCTCTCACGCCGCCAGCCACCAGCGCACCTATCATCGCCGAGCCCATATTTCCGCCACCGATAAAGCCTATTTTCATTTTCACTCCTTAAATTTACCAGCATTTTACCACAGCTTTACGCGGTCGCGAGCTGCCCGCGCTTAAATTTAATAACTAAAAAAATCGCCGTCGATGTCACAAATTTCCAAAATTTGCCGCACCTGCACGCCGAGTTTATATTTTATCATCAGCTCTGCCAGCCGCTCGCCGTCAATAAGAATGACCGCATGGCTTTGCACGCCGTCCGCGTAGCTCCTGGCGTCTTTTGTGAAATTTGAAGTCGTGATGAAAACGCCTTTCTTGGTCTGCTTGTCCGAGATCGCGCCGACAAATTTTTGAACCTCGGGGCGCGAAACGCTACCTTGCCAGCTCTTTGCCTGGACGTAAATTTTAGAAAGCCCCAGCTCATCTTCATCTACGATGCCGTCTATCCCGCCGTCTGCGCCGCTTTTTGTGAGCCTGCTAACACCGTATCCCATTTTTTCGAGCAGTTTGGCGACTAGATATTCAAAAAAGCTCGGGTCTTTTTGCGAGATTTCATCTAAGATTTTTAACTTTAAATTTTGTGTTAATTCATTTGAAGCTTCCAATACCGTATCATAGGGCGTATTCTCCCGTCCTGATGCATTTATAGTATTGTCAATATGGTTTGTAAAGTTTTGTTTGGAATTTTTAAATTTATTTTTAAAAATGGCTTCATACCAGTCATTAAATTTGCCAAAGGGGTTGCTACTTTTCAAAATTTGCGTGCCAAATTGAGTAATTTCAAAAATACCGCGAGCGACTTTTTTAATAGGTTTTTCATCATCGCTTAAATTTACAACTTGTTTAACGCCACAAAAATATGACATAGCCCAAGCCGCACGGTCTATATAAGTGATATTTCCATTGCTAGCTCTAAGCAATCTTTCTTCATTACTTAATTCAAAATATTGCGCAATAAATTCATAAATTTCATCTTTATTTGCACTTTTGTGTTCTCCAATAAACTGCAATATGGGAAACATCATTTCTTTAAACTGTGGTATCATCAAAAATCCTTAAAATATAAATTATATTAAAAAAAGCAAATCGCGAAATATCGAGCAGGATAGCAAGGCGAAATTTCAAAATCAAGCGGAGCATATATGTAATATGTGAGCATTGATTTTGAAATTTCAACGCAGCTAGCCAAAGCGAGATAAGCAGATTTCAGCGAATTTGCCCGTCCCCGCGCACGACATATTTACTGGTCGTCAGCTCCCTCACGCCCATCGGACCGCGCGCATGCAGCTTTTGTGTGGAGATACCGATCTCGCCACCAAAGCCAAACTCGCCCCCGTCGCTAAACCTCGTCGAGGCGTTGGCATACACGACCGCACTATCCACGGCGTTTAAAAACCGCTCGATGTTCGCGTAATCGCGGCTTAGGATCGCGTCTGAATGGTGCGTGGAGTGGGCGTTGATGTAGTTCACCGCTTCGGCGACACCGCTCACGCACTTTACTGCTAAAACTAGACTCAAAAACTCCGTACCAAAGTCGCTCTCATCAGCCTTTACGAGCTGCGCGCCATTTGAGCTTTCGCCTATTTTTACCTCCGCCTTTAAACCACTTAAATTTGCGTCCAAATTGCCTGAAATTTCGCCCAAATTTTCCCCAAATTTCGCCCACAGATCTTCATGTACTCGCAGCTGTACCCCGTCTAGCTCGTGCGCTAGCGACGCCAAGACCTCCGCCGCCACTCGCTCGTGCAAAAGCACGCACTCCACGCTATTGCACGTGCTTGGGCGCTGGGTTTTGGCGTTTTTGATGATCTCTACCGCCTCGCGCACGTCCGCACTCTCATCGACGAAGATATGACACACCCCCGCACCCGTCTCGATGACCGGGATAGTCGCGTTTTGGATGATGAAATCCTTTAAATTTTTGCCGCCGCGCGGTATCAAAACGTCGATAAATTCGTGCATTTTTATCATCTCGCCGACCGCTTCTTTATCGGTGCTTTCTACGAGTGCGACCGCGCCCCTTGGCAAGCCGAATTTTACCCCCGTTTCGTTAAATAAATTTACTAAAAATTTGTTAGAGCTTATCGCCGCCGCCGAGCCGCGCAGGATCACGGCGTTGCCGCTTTTTAGCGCCAGAGCAGCCGCGTCGATGCTGACATTTGGGCGACTCTCGTAAATGATACCAAGCACGCCAAGAGGCACGCGTATCTTGGTGATTTGCATGCCGTTTGGATGCCGCCAGCCGCCAAGCACCTCGCCCACGACCTCGTCAAATTTTGCCACCTCGCGCACGCCATTTGCCATGGCTTCGATACGCGCATCCGTTAGCTCGAGGCGGTCAAGCAGCGCCACGCTAAGTCCTGCGTTTTCGCCCGCTTTAAGGTCGAGCAAATTTGCGGCTTTTATAGCCTCTTTTTGGCGGACGAGCTCGTCTGCGACGGCGTTTAGGATTTGGCTTTTCGCCTGTGCGCTTAAATTTAAAAGCTGCTCGCAACTAGCCTTTGCCGCCTTTGCGATGTTTAAAATTTCACTCAAATTTCGCTCCTTAGATCAATATCATATTGTCGATATGCACGGCGCTTTCGTCGTATCTGTGCCCCAAGATACGCTCTATGTCCTCGCTCTTTTGCCCTGCGATTCTTGCTAGCTCATCGCTTGCGTAGTTGCTTATGCCCTTTGCCACGAGCTCGTTTTGTGCGTTTCGCACCTCGACCACGTCGCCGCGCTCAAATTTACCGCTCACGCTTTTTATCCCCACACTTAGCAGGCTTTTGCCGTTTTTTAGGGCGTTTAGCGCGCCTTCATCTATCATGAGCGCACCCTTTTTGCTCGTGCCGTATCCCAGCCAATATTTGCGCGAGCTGATCTTTTTGCCGCTTTTTAAAAACAATGTGCCGATGCGCTCGCCCTCGATGATCTTTACGATATTTCGGGGGTCTGCGCCGCTTGCGATGATGAGATTTGAGCCGATTTTAGTCGCCATTTGCGCGGCGGTGATCTTCGTGCGCATGCCGCCCGTGCCAAATTTACTCCCCTCGCCGCCAGCAGCTTTTAACACGTTTTCGTCGATATTTTCGACCAAATTTATAAATTTCGCGTCCTTAAATTTGCTCGGATTTTTGTCGTAAAGCCCGTCGATGTCGCTTAAAATAATGACTAGCTCGGCGTCGATGAGCCCCGCGACGAGCGCGCTTAGCGTGTCGTTATCGCCGACCTTTAGCTCGTCATTTACCACGGGATCATTTTCGTTTATTATGGGGATGATGTTTTTGGCTAGCAGCGCGTTGCAGACGTTTCGCGCGCTTATGTAGCGGTTTCTGTCACTAAAATCGCCGCGAGTGAGCAGCAACTGGGCGATCGTCTTTGAATGAGCCCAAAACAGCAGGCGGTAAAGGTGCATGAGTGCGACCTGCCCGACGGAGGCGAGGGCTTGCTTTTCGCTTAGGCTCTTTGGGCGCTCATTTAAATTTAGCTCGCCCATGCCAGCCCCTACCGCTCCTGAGGTGACCAAAACGACGTCCAGCCCCTTATCTGCTAGCTCGCTCACGCTTTTTACGATGAGCTTTATCTTCTCCTCGTTTAGCTTGCCCTCTTGCGTGGTGAGCGTGGAGGTACCGACCTTGACGACGACCCTTTTGACGCCTTTTAGCAGCTCTTTTCTATCCATTTTTCAGCCTTAAATTTTGTTTATCATTATAACTAAAATTTGGCTTATTTCCATTTTTTTGATAATATTAAGCTATTTTTCAGAAAATTTTAAAACATAAAGCCAAACGAGCGACGAGGAAGCATAAATGAGACGTTTCATAATAGACGATGAAAACATAAGCGTAGATAAAATTTTAGATATAAAAGAGCTTGATAGCGGCGATAAAATCTACATCGTGACTAATAGCAAAAAGAAAATTTCAGTCCGTGTGCTCGAAAAGCTCCTAGCAAAACGCATAAAAATAAAGATCGTCACCTTCGATATGCGCAGCAAGGACTTTGCAGACAAGATAATAGTCTTTTTGATGGGCAAACTGGCTTACAAAAAGGGCAAAATCTATATCGTTAGCAAGGATAAATTTTACGACAGCGTGATAAATTTTTATAACACCGCGGTGCATAAAAAACGATGCAAATTTAAAAGATTGACTCTGGAGAAAGAGGAAATTCCCACTAAAAGCAAGCCTGAAATCTCTACTCTCAAGGTAGAATCTCAAATCGTCAATGCCCCAAAGGAGGACGTGATAAACGAGATCAAAATTTTGATCTCCGGCTGTAAAAATTTAAACGATTTTCACTCGGCTCTAGTCAAGCGATATGGCGCGACAAACGGGCTGAAGCTTTACAAAAAGCTAAAGGACAGGGTCGCGGCACTTTACAGTCGCGCAAAGCCCCTAGATAAGCCAAAAGCTACGGACGATAAAAACGAACAAATCGGGCAAATAGCTCAAAATTCTAAAAATTTAAACGACTTTCACAACAATCTGATCATAAAATTTGGCGAAGACGGCAAGCAAATCTATAAAGAAAATAAGGAAAATTTCAAATCGTTTTTCGTTTAAATTTAGAGCGTATTTTACGAAAATAGCTGGCTCGAGCGAGACTAAACAAAATTTACCGTAATTGAGCATTCGCGATCATATAAGGAATTTTAATCCCTCGCGATCTGCGCTATCTCATCTTTCGTTAGGCGAAATTTCAGCCAACCGCTTTGCCTTTTTGCGCCCAAATTTTCGTAAAATTTAATGCTCGGCTCGTTCCAATCAAGGCACTCCCATTCAAGCCGTCCAAAGCCCTCGTCCTCGCAAATTTCGGCTAGTCGCTTTATCATCGCTAGCCCTGCGCCGCGTCCGCGAAACTCCTGCTTGACGTAAAGATCCTCTAAATGTATCCCCGCCCTGCCAAGCCACGTGGAAAAGGAGTGAAAATATATCGCGTATCCCACGATCTGCCCGTCTGCCTCGGCTACAATGGCGTTTGCGTAGTGATTTTCAAAGATATGGCGTTTAAAAATTTCCTCGTCGATCTTGACCTCATCAGGCATCTTTTCATACTCGGCAAGCTCCTTTATTAGGACGATGATCGAGTGCATGTCGGCGATATTAGCTGGGCGAATTTGCATTTTTGTCCTTTAGATTTGAGTGGGATTTAAAATTTAGGCTCTGTTATAAAAATCATTGACGCTTGCTTCGCAAACCCTGCTCGCTCAAGGAGCGACCTAGCACGGACGCGAACAGCGTTTGTGCGGGAGCGAGTAGCCGAACATATAGCACGATTTTTTCTACTTCGCGTTGCTCGTAGCTTTTCAAGACGCTTCGTTACACTCGCAACTGCGAGCAGACCGCACTCAGCCTACGGCTTCTCTGCTCGTAGCATAGTCTCGTCACGAGCGGTAGCGAAGTGAAAAATCGGCGGCGATAGCGTCGCTTCACAAGGTTTTTACTCGAATGCTGTTGCATTCTCCTGCTTTGAAATCTGAAAATCAATGAAGTATTTTAACGAGAGCCAAATGGCTCTCTAAATTTAACTTGCAATGGCTAAATTTAGCCTTTTTTAGGGGTTACAAGCATATTGACATAGCGGCCTTCGACGAGCGGCTCTTTGTCGCGGTCGGCGACGTCTTTTACGAGCTCCCAGACCTTTTCTAGCATCGCTACGCCGGCTTCTGGCGTGCTCATCTCGCGGCCTTTTAGAAAGACGCGAAATTTCACATGCTTGCCGTCTTGTAGAAACTCGACCGCGTGCTTGACCTTGTAGTTGATGTCGTTTTGAGCGATCTTGATGGAGAGTTTGATCTCTTTTATCTCGATCACTTTTTGCTTTTTCTTCGCCTCTTTTTGCTTTTTTTCCTGCTGATAGCGGAATTTGCCGTAGTCCATGATCTTGCACACGGGCGGCTTGGCATCGGGAGCGACCAGCACCAGATCAAGCCCTTGTTTTTCAGCTATCTTTAAAGCCTCGTCTCGAGAGACGACGCCATACACCGTGCCGTCATCGCCCACACATCTTACTTCGCGCGCCCTAATGTCCTCATTGAGCAATACTTCATTTTCTTTACTCAAAAATGTACCTCACTAAGTTTCTCCTTCGTTAAATTTAAAAATTCCGCCAAGCTCATGTCGCTTTGCGTTCTAGCCTGTCTGTCGCGCAGTGCGACGCTACGGTTTGCCACCTCGTTGTCGCCTAGCACGATGATCATCGGCACTCGTTGTTTTTCAGCCGTTCGTATTCGTTTATTCAAGCTCTCGTTTTTACTCGCCACTTCGCTATCAATGTTAAATTTACGCAGCTCGCGCGCGATCTCTTTTGCGTAGTCCAGGTGCGCGTCACTTATCGGCACGATGACGACTTGCGTCGGAGCGATGAAAAACGGCAGTTCGCCCGCCGTGTGTTCGATCAAAATGCCGATAAATCGCTCGAAGCTGCCAAGTAGCGCGCGGTGGAGCATCACAGGGCGCTGGCGCTCGTTATTTGCGTCGATGTAGCCTAGGTCAAAGCGCTCCGGTAGGTTGAAATCCACTTGTATCGTGCCGCACTGCCATTTGCGCTTTAAAGCGTCGGTGATCTTGATGTCGATCTTTGGCCCGTAAAACGCCCCGCCGCCCTCGTCGATACCGTATTTAAAGCCGTTTTCGTCGAGCGCTTCTTTTAGCGCATTTGTCGCGATGTCCCAAATTTCATCGCTGCCGATGGCTTTGGCGGGCTTGGTCGAAATTTCCATCTCGTACTCGAAGCCAAAATTTTGCATTATCTTGCCCGCGAAGCTTAAAATTTCAAGTATATTTTGCTTGATCTGGCTTGGCATACAAAAGATGTGCGAGTCGTCTTGCGCGAACTCACGCACCCTAAACAGCCCGTGTAGCACGCCGCTTTTTTCGTGGCGATGCACGACGCCGTATTCGAAAAATTTAAGCGGCAAGTCGCGATACGAGCGGATCTCAGTCTGATAGACTTTGATGTGCCCCACGCAGTTCATCGGCTTGATGCCGTATTCCGCGTCGTCGATCGTCGTAAAATACATATTTTCTTTGTAGTTTGCGTAATGTCCGCTCCTTTTCCAAACATCGGCTTTTAGCAGCTCCGGGCCTCTGACCGGCTCGTAGCCGCGGTCGCGGTGGGCTTTGTATAAAATTTGCTCTAATTTTGAGCGCAAGCGTCCGCCGTTTGGTAGCCAGATCGGCAAGCCCCCGCCGACCTCCTCGTCAAAGCCAAATAGCTTCATCTCTACGCCAAGCCTACGGTGATCGCGCTTTTTGGCCTCTTCGATGATGCGGATGTGCTCGGCTAGCGAGGCTTTGTCCGCATACGCCGTGCCGTAAATTCTATTTAGCATTTCGCGCGTCTCGTCGCCGCCCAGATACGCGCCCGCCACGCGGGTAAGCTTGAAAAATCTTAAAAATTTGGTATTTGGCACGTGCGGTCCGCGGCAAAGGTCCTCAAAATCGCCCTGCGCGTAGCTGCTGACCTCGCCCTCGGGGATACGTTTTAGCACCTCTTGTTTTAGGTCGTCGTTTTTAAATTTCTCGCTCATCGCGGCTTTTGTGGAGCAAATTTTAGTTATCTCAAATTTAGCCTCGGCTAGCTCTTTCATCTTTTTTTCTATCGCTTCAAGGTCGCTCTCGCCAAGCTTCGTGCCAGCCTCATCGACTCTAAAATCATAATAAAATCCGTCTTCGACGTTTGGTCCGACGAAAAATTTGGCATTTGGATAAAGCGACTTGATAGCCTGTGCCATCAGGTGCGCACAGGAGTGGCGAATGACGTGTAGGGCGTCGGGGGAGTTGTCAAAATACACAGGCTGCGCGACCGCCTCTCGCCCGTTGATGCTTTGGGTGTCGATCAGCTCACCGTTTAGTTTGTATGCGATTATCTCGCTCATCGTGTTTTCCTTATATCAGATTGTCTTTTTTACGCTAAAAGAACGATGGTTGATTTTATCTAAATGGGCTTTAAGCCAAACTTAATATTTAAAATTTAGGTTTCACGAAGCTAACGGCGCAATAAATATATAAATTTATATATAAAGTTTGGGTATTATTAAAATTTATAGATTTTGTTTATATATTTTATTATATTTTAAGAAATAGGGTGTTAATATTACCGTTGAAAATGGATTTAAGCAATTACTCGTCTTTGCATTACTTGTAATTCATTTTTCTCCCGACAATCTTGTGCGAGGAAGTGGTTAGCCTCGCACTTTTAAATTTCAAGTCCAAAATATCTCTTTACTAAAAATCCGATCAAAAATGAGATAATCGCTACACCAAAGGTTATAGCGCACATTTGCACGACGCGAGGGGTAAATTTAAGCTCTTTTGCGACACTGATGTAAAAGTTGTAGGCCACGATCGCGACGAAAGCTCCCACGAACATAAGCAGGATCGCTAAATTCATAGAATTTACGATAAAAAACGGTATTATCAAAATAAGCGTGGTTATGATATAAGAAACGCCCGTATAAAGCGAATAAACAAGCGGTGAAATGTCAGCAGAAGGGTTTTCCTTAGACTCAAGATACGCCGAGCCCGCCATCGACAACGAAGCAGCTACGCCCATTATGAAGCCGGTCGTTCCGACGACCAAGGTATTTGAAAAAGCCAGTGCGATACCGCTAAGAGTGCCCGTTAGCTCGACCAGGGCGTCGTTCATACCAAGCACTATGGCTCCGGCGTTTATCAGCTTTTTGTCTTTTAGCATCGATATCAGCTGCGACTCGTGATTCATCTCCTCTTCATAAATTTGCGAGGCTTCCGGGTATTCGTGCATTATCCCCGAGTAAAAGCTCTCCGCGCCCTCTTCCCTAGACTCCATAAATTTAAGAGCGAACGATGTGCCGAAAATTTTGACCATTACCACATAAAAGATTACGTTAATGATGCTTGCCGTCCTGGTTTCACCAGTGATCTTTTGGCAAAAATTATAATGGCGCTTCTCCTCGCCGGCTATCTTTTGTAAAATTTTGCGGTTTGCATCGTCTTTTTCGCTATTTGCCAAAAGGGTGTAGATCGTGTAATCATTTATCTCGTTTTGAAGCTGTTTGAGAGCTAAATTTCTATCTAACATCGAAATTTCCTAGGATTGATTTGAGTTCAAAATTTTATCCAAACGGGCATTAGGTTAAACTTACGAAATTTCGACCGACTTTAAAAAATACGAAAATTTCCGATATAGTTTAAAATTCATTAACAAAGGACATGTTTATGAAGATACAAAATTACAGCGTCGATATGCTCGCGCAAAATTTCAGCTACCAAGAGAGCAAAAACTCATTCACGAATCAAAGTGCGAAGCTCATCGGCTCGCAAACATCGCAAGGCTCTTTTAACGCTAGGAGTAAAAATATCAACATGATAGATAAAAGCAACCAAACGAACATGAGCGCCACAGAGCAGATGATGATAGCGCAAATGGCGCAAAAATCGATACTGATGTTTAAAAGGATGCGTGACATACAAGATGTGGATACAAGCGGCGTAGGCACGTTCAAGCGCACGTATTCGCAAGCCGAGCAGCTGAAATTTCAAACGACGGCCATCATAAAAGCTAACGACAAAGAGATCGGCGTGATGCTTGAGCTCAACCTCTCGCGTAGCTTTCAAAGCGTATCGAGGATAAGCGCCTTTGAGATGATGGATCCGCTAGTCATCTCGCTTGACGGCAACGCTCCTAGCATAAGCGACGAGAAATTTAGCTTTGACATAGATAGCGACGGCAAGGCGGATCAGATCTCAAAGCTGGGAGCAAATAGCGCGTTTTTGGCGCTTGATCGAAATGGAAACGGCAAGATCGACGATGGAAGTGAGCTTTTTGGCACTAAAAGCGGTAATGGGTTTGCGGATCTGGCTCTTTTTGACGATGATAAAAACGGCTGGATAGATGAAAACGATGAAATTTTTAGTAAGCTTAGGATCTGGCGAAACGACGGCGATAAAAAGAAGCTCATCGCGCTTGGCGAGGTCGGTATAGGGGCGATATTTCTAGGTAATGTGGAGTCAAAATTTAGCTTTAGATCAGACAAAGACAACGAGGAGCTAGCAAGGCTCAAAAACGGCGGATTTTTCTTGTATGAAAACGGCACTGCGGGCATGATCTCGCAGATCGATCTGGTAAAGCACGACAAAAAAGCGCAAAACAACGCTACCAAGCAAATAGCCGAGGCAAGCAAAGCCTTTGAAAACGATCCCATAAATTTAAACTTTTCTAGAAACGATCAAGACAAGATGGTAACGACCCAGCAGCAAAAAAAACTGGATATGAGCAAATTTATCGTGAAGAAAAAGAGCTCTAGCGCTGTGGTACTCACGAAAAATAGAGAAAGTCTCTTAAGTGAGCTGCAAGAGCGCTTAGCTGCGCTTACTCAAAAGCTGATGGCGGCAAAAACTCAAGAGCAAACGCAAAATATTCAGATACAAATACGAAGTGTGAATTCTCAAATCATGGCGGTCATGGCATCGGCAGTCGCGGGATAAATTTAAAAGCGTGGTGGCCCCGAATGGACTCGAACCATCGACCACTACCATGTCAAGGTAGTGCTCTACCAACTGAGCTACGGGACCGAAGTGATTTGGGATTATAATCAATTTTTCTTTTTGGCTAGCTTAAATTTTAAAATTTCATAAATTTTGTTCGTATATTGTATGATTTCTTATCTTATCTTGATTATTTACATATAAATTTTATCCTTTAAACAAATATTAATTTTTATTAGAGTTGTAAAACGGATTATCATAAATATGCCCAAAATAGCACAAAATTAAAATTTCAAAATATCTCATATCTTTCTCATAAATATTTTGTATAATTCAACTAGAACAACTTTTTAAAAGGAGACAATATGGCAAATCAAATGTCAAGACGTGACATGCTCAAAATGGGCATGGTAGGTGCCGGCGCACTTGCTCTTAGCGGCGTGAATGCTTCAGCTTCCGCCTTAAACGAGAAAGACGTAAAATTTGACGAAGAATGGGACGTGATCATCATCGGTTCGGGTTTTGCGGGTCTTGCTGCAGGTCTAACGGCTGCCAAGAAAGGCAATAAAGTTTTGATCCTTGAAAAAATGGGACGTATCGGCGGTAACTCCGTCATCAACGGCGGCGGTATGAGCGTCCCGATGAATCCCGTACAAGCAAAAACAGGCATAAAAGATAGCAAAGAGCTATTTATGGCTGACTGCTTGAAAGCCGGCCTTGGCATAAATCACCCTGAGCTTTTGGAGACTCTAGCCGATCGCGGCATGGATGCGTTTAATTTCTTGGTAGAAAACGGCGTTCAGTTCAAGATGGATCACTGCGCGCACTTTGGCGGACATACCGTCGCTCGCTCTATGCTGACTACAAATGACTCGGGATCAGGCTATATCCAGCCTATGCTCGAGAGATTTGAAAAGGCCGATGGCTGCAAACTCGCACGCAGAACGAAATTCGACGACTTTGTTTTAGACGATAAAGGTCGCGTAGTAGGCGTAGTAGTGCGTGAGGAGTATAAATTTGACGACAAGCTTTACAGCGACGATCTTGAAAACACATCAGGAACCAAAAAAACCCTCAAAGCCAAAAAGGGCGTCGTGCTTGCAGCGGGCGGATTTTGCCGAGATAAAATTTACAGAAAGCTTCAAGATCCTAGGATCCCTGACAGTGTAGATAGCACGAACCACGCAGGTGCGACTGCAGGTGTGCTTTTAAAGACTTTCGAGATAGGAGCTTATCCTGTTCAAGTTGATTGGATCCAGTTTGGTCCGTGGGCGAGCCCTGATGAAAAAGGCTTTGGTACAGCTCCGATCCTCACTCAACAAGGCACATTCAAATACGGTATCGCAGTCGATGTTCGCACCGGCAAGCGCTTTATGAACGAGCTGGCCGACCGCAAAACCCGCGCCGATGCGGAATTTAAAATTTTAAGAGAAAAACCGGACGCTTTCCCTATCACATTTGCCGATGATAAATGCTTTAGAGACCTTAGCCCGGAGGTAGTTCAAAAAGGTATGGCTAGCGGCAAGCTAGTAGGCGTTTGCAAAAGTATCGACGAGATCGCCAGCAAATACGGCGTCCCTGCTGACGCACTAAAAGAGAGTGTAAAAAAATATAACGAGGGCGTAAAGGCCAAAAAAGACGAATTTGGCAAGCAAGAGAGCGCGTTGTTCGAGATAAATGAGGCAGGACCATTTTATGTCATTCGCCTATCTCCAAAACCGCACCACACTATGGGCGGTCTAAAGATCAACACAAAAGCGCAAGTGCTATCATCTAAGACAAATAAACCGATAGACGGCCTTTACGCTGCGGGCGAGATCACAGGCGGAACGCACGGTGCCAGCCGCCTAGGAACAGTTGCTATCACAGACTGCATCGTCTTTGGTATGATAGCAGGCGAGAATATCTAAATTTAGGCTTTTGCATCAGCTTTGACAGGCGGATAGTGAGCTACGAGCGAAGCTGTAACCAGCCGAAAATCAGAAAGGGCTTAAGCCCGACCGTGATTTTCGATCTGTTCCGTGCTGAGTGAGTAGTTCACGACCGCCGTAGATAAATTTGTTAAAGTGTTTGCATATCAATGCCATGTAAAAAACAAATCAAAAGGCGACCCATGAAAAATCTAAATTTCATAGCTGTCTTGTTATGTTTTTGCTCTTTTTATCTGTCTGCGGCGGATATGCCAAAGAGCGATCTAAACGTAACCAAGATAGTGGTATCAGATGAGCTTAGGGCCAAGCATAAGCTGAAGCCTCATCATGAGCATCTGGCGTTTGATTGTCTTGACTGTCACGTAGGTCAAGGAGATGATCCGAGCAAATTCAAAGCTATAGGAGACGAAGGCTGTCTATCCTGTCATAAGAGTAAAAAGCTCTTGGCCGAGAGGCTAAAATTTATGGATACGCTAAAAGCCAATCCTCACAACTCCGTTCATGACGGCCCTACGCTATACTGCGACGAGTGCCACTTCGAGCATAAAGAGTCTACTAATATGTGCTCAGAGTGCCACGAACATGAAATTCCGCAATGGATGGGGGTAACACCATGAAAATTTCAAAGAAACTCTTAGCGCTTATTATACTTATAAGCGGTATCATAGGATTTTTAGTAGTGCTTCCCGTTCATTATGCACTTGAAGAGACCAGCACGGATAAATTCTGTGTGGTATGTCACGAGATGGATCCTATGGTCATAGCCTACAACGACGATGTCCATAGCGGCAAAGGACCTACCGGTGTGAAAGCAAAATGCGTGGATTGTCACATACCTCATGACAATATCGCAAAATATGTTCTCATCAAAGCCAAAAACGGAGTTATGGAGGGCTGGGTGCATTTCTTCGGAGATCCAAATGCTATAGACTGGCATAAAAATTTAAAAAATAGAGAACACTTCGTATTTGACAACGGCTGCACCAGCTGCCACGCAAACGTCATAACAAGTGACAAGACATCGGCTCAAGCTCAAAAGATGCACGCTCATTACGAGAAGCTAAAAGGTACGGATAAAGAGCTAAAATGCGTCAGCTGCCACTTTAGTGCAGGTCACAGCGTAGGATTTAGAAACTATCTTGAGTACTGGAAGCCTACATACAGTATCTACGACAAGAAGATGATGGGGAAAAAGATACAGATAAAGAAAGCATTCTTTAAAGATAAATACACCCCTACTAAAGAGGAGGAGGAATTTATGAAAGGGGATGCGAACAAAACCGCAGGCGGGCATTAAGGCGAATTTATGAAAAAGATCATGTTGCTTTCAAACGACTTTGACCTAAATGTAAATTTAGGCGCAGTGCTCTATCGCTTCAACTTCAGGATAAACTGCTTTCAAAGCGAGCAAGGAGTCATGGACGACTTTGATAATGGCAATAGATACGACCTTTATGTCTTAGATATGAAGGCCAAGGACATAAATTTAAAACTTGTAAAATTTTTGCGTGAGAATAAAAATCTCACGCCTATTTTGCTTGTCTTAGACGAGGCCATACCGACGCTTTTTAAAAAGATATATTACGCTAAAGTCGATGATTTCATCATCAGGCCATTTTCGCCAGATGAGTTCATCTTTCACGTATTTAAGCTTTGTAAAGTGCTTTTAGGCTCGAAATTTGAGTTTAAAAATGGCCTCGTATTTGACAAAGACGCGCTTTGCGTCACAAAAGGCAAAGAAAAGATCTATCTTGGCAAAAAAGAGAGCTTGTTTTTAGAGATCCTAGCCAAGAATTCCCCTCACGTAGTCACCTACGAGGAGCTCGACCATCACCTCTACAAGGGCGAGAGCCTGTCTCAAGACAGACTAAGATCGCTCATACGCGAGATAAGACAAAAGATCCCCGCACTTGAGATAACCACCATACGCGGCATAGGCTACAAAATAGAGTAAATTTTAACCATACGTAGCGATCTTGTTTAACATTTTCTTCATACCTTTTACCTAAAATACGCAAAATTCTAGTAAAGGAAAACGCGATGAACGAGCGAGGAGCTAGTCTGGGGCGCAACACGGGCGCGAAAAACGCGCGATTCGAAAGGCTGGTATTTTTAGACGCCGACGATAGGATAAAGCCCGATTTTTTAGAAAAATCGCTCGTAGCTTTGGAAAAAAGCGGGCTTTGGGTCGCAGGCGGTCAGATTCGGGGCGGAGAAAATTTAATGACGAGGCTTGGCATCGGGATTTTCAACCTCGGCATGCTAGTAACGCAGTATTTTTTTCCCGACCTGCACGGGCGCTTGCATCTTCAGCACGAAAACGGTGCACGAACATATCGGCGGATTCGATACGCGAATAAAGCTATGCGAGGACTGCGATTACGTAAATCGCGCGAGCAAAACGTTTCGCTTCAGGATGCTAGCGGTAAAATTCAGATTCAACGCGCGCCGCTTGGAGCAAGACGGGCTTTTTAAGATGGGCGCGCTGTATCTAAGAGCCAACGTCAGACGATTTTTCTTCGGTGAACTGCTTAATGACGAGATAAAATATCCCTTCGCGCACTACCGAGAGAAACAATGATGCCGCCGTGGCTATCATGCGCGCTAAATTCGCACTACTTTTCGCTTATCATTTTTCTAGGAGCCTTTGGCGACGCGTTTTTATTCAGTGCGCCTTTTGTTTTCGGCGAGATATTTTTTATCGCTGCGGGATACGCACTCGCGCATCTTAGCGGATACAAGATCGTTTTGCTAGTCTACACGGGCGCGGTTTTTGGCGATATTTGCAGCTTTTTTATCGGTAGGCGTTACGCAGAGCGAATTTTAAAAAGGCTAACGCGCAAGCGCCCTAGGCTTCGACTAAACAGTACAAGGGCGGCAAAACTTATCAAAAACAAAGGCGCAATGACGCTCATCATCGCTAGAATTTCAGGACCATTATCAAAAATAATGCCTTTCATGGCGGCGAGCCTGGGCATGAATTTCATCCCGTTTTTGCTAGCCGATTTTTTGGGCGTCGTTTTGGGCTCAGCGCAATTCATCTTAGCGGGCTGGGCGCTAGCCAAAGGCTTACACGGTGGATTTTAGTGGCACAAATAAAAATAAAGTAAATTTATTTACCCGTTTTAGCTACACTCACGTAAATTTTAAAAAGCATAATGATGAAAAAAGTATTTTTAGCCGGTGCAAGCGGTGTTTTAGGCGTGCGAATATGCAAAATTTTACTTCAAAACGGATACGATGTTTATGGCACGACAAGAAGCGAAGCCAAGGCGCAAAATTTAGCAAAGATCGGCGTTAAACCCGTCATAGTCGATGTTTTTGACTATGAGAATTTGCAAGCGCAGATGAAGAATATCGCACCTGAAATTTTGATGCACCAGCTCACCGACCTGCCTGACGGGCTTGATTACGTGGGCAAGATGGACGAGGTGCTGGCAAGAAATGCGAGGATCAGGGTGGAAGGCACGGCAAATCTCATAAAAGCCGCCAAAATTTCGGGCGTGAAAAAGATGATCGCTCAAAGTATCGCCTTTATCTACGAGCCAGGTGATGGGATCTTCACCGAGAGCTCGCCGCTGCTAAATTTCGCAGACGCCACATACGGCGAGACTTCGCGCGGGGTGCATAGCCTAGAAACGCAGGTCCTAGACGCGCCGTTTGTGGGCGTGGTGCTACGAAACGGGCTGCTTTACGGGGGCGATACCGGTTTTAGCGCACCTTTTGAGGGCATGGCTAGCGTGCATGTGGATGCCGCCGCAAATGCCGCATTTTTGGCGTTAAAATGCCAAAGCAATGAAATTTTCAATATCGTGGATACAAACGCCAAAACCTCGAACGAAAAAGCCAAAAAGCTGCTTGGCTGGGATGAAAATTTTAGGCTTTGATTTTGCTATAATCACGTTAAATTTAGGCTAAAGGCTAATTTTGCTGATCCAAAAGATAAAAAACAATGAAGCTGGCATACTGCTATACGGACTCACACCACCAAAGGAAAATTTAACCGACGAAGAGACGGCGACTATCGCGGCCAAACAAATCGCCCGCCTAGAGGGTCAAAATATCGATGGCATCGTGCTTTACGACCTGCAAGACGAATCCAGTCGCACAAACGAGGAGCGCCCTTTTGAGTTCATCAAAACTACGCCGCCGGAGACTTATTACGAAACCTATCTGAAAAAGCATTTCAAGGCCGTTATCTACAAGGCTGTCGGCAAATATGACGAGCCAGAATTTTGCGAATTTTTACGCCATCGGCAAAAGGACTTCATCTGTGTTTTCGTAGGAGCCAGCTCGAAATCTCAAGAGGTGAAACTAAGGCTTGACGAGGCTTACGCCCTAAAGGCAAAATTTGCCCCAAATATCACACTAGGAGGCATCTGCATACCAGAGCGGCATGCCAGCAAGCTAGATGAGCACCTAAAGGTCGCCCACAAAAGCGAAAAAGGGTGTGAATTTTTCATCACTCAGGCCGTTTATAATCTCGAAAATGCAAAGAAATTCATTGATGACTATGCGAAGCTGGAGGGCAAAAAATGCCCGATAATTTTCACTTTCACGCCTTGTGGTAGCGCAAAGACGCTTCTTTTTATGAAATGGCTTGGTATAAATATCCCGCCAAATTTCGAAGAGCGACTGAATGCGTCCGAAAATATCCTGCAAACATCGCTGAATTTATGCCTTGAAATTTTCAATTTCCTTTACAAATACGGCCTCGCAAAAGGCATAAGCGTCGGAGCAAACGTAGAAAGCGTCTCAAACCGCAAGGTCGAGATAGAGGCCTCGATCACGCTTTTAAAGCAGATACAAGAGATCATCGCAAAAACAAACACCGCATACCACTGGATAGGAGCTGGGATATAAGATAAAAGTAGTGAATTTTATAAGCCCCTAGATTTAGGGGCTTTATACAGATTATGAATTACGAACGATCTTGACCGCTTCGACCATATTTTTTAGGCTAGGTCTTACTTCGTCCCATTTACGAGTTTTTAGACCGCAGTCAGGGTTGATCCAGAGCTGTTCTTTTGGAAGCACCTCAAGTAAAGCGCGGATTTGCCCCACTATCTCATCGACCTCCGGCACACGCGGACTGTGGATGTCGTAAACACCAGGGCCTACCTCTTGCTTATAGCCGACGGATTTAAAAATTTTAAGCAGTTCGTTGCCGCTGCGAGCCGTCTCTATGCTGATGACATCAGCGTCCATCGCTTCGATCGTCTTGATGATGTCGTTAAATTCAGAGTAGCACATATGCGTGTGGATCTGCGTTTTTGCACTTGCAGAGCTGACCGAAAGCTTGAAGCAATCAACGGCGAATTTCTCATACGCAGGGATATTTTCAGCGCGTAGCGGATAGCCCTCTTTAAACGCGGCTTCATCTACTTGGATGATCTTGATACCGGCATTTTCAAGATCAGCGATCTCGTCATAGATGCAAAGGGCAAGCTGCTTGGCGATCTCACTTCTAGGCTTGTCGTCGCGCACGAAGCTCCAGTTTAGGATAGTCACAGGCCCTGTCAGCATGCCTTTCATTATCTTTTTAGTCTTGCTTTGAGCGTAGCTGATCCAATCAACCGTCATCGGCTTTGGACGGCTCACGTCGCCAAAAAGAAGTGGTGGCTTCACGCAACGGCTACCGTAGCTTTGCACCCAGCCGTTTTGAGAAAAAGCATATCCTTTGATCTGCTCGCCAAAATACTCGACCATGTCGTTTCTCTCAGGCTCTCCGTGCACGAGCACGTCAAGCCCGACATCCTCTTGAAATTTAACACAATCATCGATGTAGGCTTTGATATCGGCTTCGTAGGCTTCTTTGCTGATGAGTCCTTTTTTAAAGGCGTTTCGCACTTGGCGAAGCTCCGGGGTTTGCGGGAAAGAGCCGATGGTCGTAGTCGGTAAAATGCCGTAGTTTAAAGCCTCTTTTTGAATTTTTATACGTTTTTCATAGACCGTATCGCGCTCGAATTTACTTAAATTTTTAACACGATTTGCGACCGCTTCGTCGTGGATGAGCTTTGAAGTAGCGCGCGAGTTTGCACTGGCTTTGTTTGCAGCGTAAATTTCAGCCTGCTTTGCGCTTAGCTCTTTGTTATTTGCGAGAGTGGCGATGATGGCGATCTCGTCAAGCTTTTCAACACCAAAGCTTAGCCAGCTTTTGATCTCAGGGTTTAGCTTTTCCTCGTATTTTAAGGTATATGGCACGTGTAGTAGCGAACAAGACGGACCGATAGCAAAGTCTTTACCGCCAAGTGCAGATGAGATTTCTTTTACGAGGGCGAGCTTTTTATCTATATCGCTTTTCCAGACGTTGCGGCCGTCGATGATGCCGGCAAATAGTACGACATTTGAAGCGGCGATCTTCGCTAAGACCTCTTTGTTTTTCTCACCGTGGATAAAGTCTAGCCCAAGGCCGTAAATTTTAGTTTTCAGTACCTCATCGACAGCTTTTAAAGCATGCTCGAAATAGGTCATAAAGATGATTTTCACATTTGATGCGACGCTTGTTAGCCTGTCATAGACCTTTGAAATTTCGCTCGTTAGCTTATCGCCTTTGTCGGTCACGAATATCGGCTCGTCAAACTGAACTAAAATTTCATCGTCAAGCTTTGAAATCTCCTTTAAAAGCTCCTCGTAGCTCGCTAAAATTTCGTCTAAATGGCAAAATGCGCAGCTGCCGTCAGTCGTTTTTGACAAGGCTAAAAAGGTTATCGGACCGATCAAATTTATCTTTGTCTTCACGCCTCGGGATTTTGCCTCATTGTATTCGGCGATGATCTTCTCGGCATTTAGTTTAAACGTACTGGTTTTATTGATCTCTGGCACGATGTAGTGGTAGTTTGTGTTAAACCATTTCGTCATCTCCATCGCCACGGCGCTTTTATTGCCGCGAGCCATAGCGAAATATTGCTCCAAGCCGTTTAAATTTTTAAACCTAAACGGGATCACACCAAGCGCAAAAATAGTATCGAGCATGAGATCGTAAAATGAAAAATCATTGCTTGAGATGATGTCGATACCGGCGTCTTTTTGATACGCCCAGTGCCTAGCCTTAAGCTCGGTCGCGACGGCTAGAAGCTCGCTCTTTTCGACCTTGCCCGACCAGTAGTTTTCAAGCACCTTTTTAAGCTCGCGCTGTTCGCCTATCCTTGCAAAACCCGTAACATAACTTTTTATCATTTTTTTCCTTTTAAATTTTATTTTTGAGCCAAATGGCAACTGAATTTTGACTTGAAATTTTAAAATTTTGGCGGATGGCAGCCGCTTTTTCGTAGGCTGAAATAAAATTTATAAAACGCCGTCTCAAAAAGCCTGCTCGCCGCTTGCGATAAATTTATGACAGCGTTTGAAAATTTAAGTTTATTTGAAAATTTATTTTTGTTTATAGCTCTTTTGCCAAGATCAGCGAATTTTAGGCATGGGACAAGGCATCAGCCGTTCCTTTTTGGTTAAATTTAGCGCGTATTATAAAGATTTTTTGCAAATAAATCAAGTAAATTTAAGGCACGCAGCAAGGCGCACCTTAAATTTTGGGCTAATCTTTTTTATTTTTGTTTAAAGATTTTAGCTTCGTATCCGTATCGTCAGTGAGCATCGTGAAAATTTCATTCGTCAAATCTTGCGTCAAAGCCTTCGCCTCTTTCATCGTTTTTAGCGAAAATTCGTTCAAAAGCTTGTTCGCCTTTTTCTTGTCTTTTTTGTAAATTTTGACGTATTCGTCTTCAAATTTTGCTTGCTTTACGGCTAGCTCGTCTTCAAATTTTTTATACGCAGCTTTGACGATCGGAGCGTATTTGTTATAGTCCATCATCACGAGCGTTTGCAATTTGCGGTAAGTCCAGTAAATGGACTCGTCATCAGCCTTGTATGAGCCCTTATCATAGCCATCGATGAAGCCATCCAGTCCGTAATAATACGGCAAATACACGCTTAGATCAGACATGCCAAGCGCGACGTAAGTCACTCTGCCGATCTCCTGCGGTAGCCACGGGCGCACCTGCATCACGTGCGACTCATACGTCCTAAACACGCTGATAGCTCGATAAATGCCGCTCTCCTCGTCCTTGCTAACGTATGGGTCATACTTTGTGCCGTCGTAGTGGGCTCTAAGCGCGGTTTTTAGATCATTTACGCTTAGCTTTTTCTCCGGCTTCATAAATACCGGAAAATTCGGCCCATCGGCGATGTCTTGCTTGAAGCTTGGATTAAACATCTGCTGCACCCAAAATACGCGCGGATAGTTGTAGGTGACGTCTCTCTCGTCGTTTCTCGTGTAGGCCTTACCAAAGTGAAATTCGCCGTCTTTGCTCGGGTCATACGCGCCGTGCTCTTTGGCAAAATTTATTAAATTTTTCGAGCCCATGAAATTTGGGTCGTTTTCTTTGTAGTTTTGCAGTCTGCCTTGATTGCCCGAGACGAAATACTCATCTTTTGGCAGCTTCACCGCCATCCACTGATGCCCGGTGCCAGTCTCAAAATACCAAATTTCATCCTTATCCACGAACACGACGCCAAAGCCCTCGCCCGCACCCGTGCTTTCGACGATCTGCCCGAGCAGCTTCACGCCCTCTTTGGCACTTTTCATGCGTGGTAAAATCACGTCAGGGATGTCATCCTCGGTGATGCCGGTGGCTTCGTTATATGGATCGATCTTTAAAAGCTCGTCCTTTGCGTAAATGGTCTCTGTGCCGCTTATGCCAACGCCTGCTTCATTGTATCCGACCGCGCCGTGAAGCTTGGTGTGAGAATTTGCGATGGTCGTGTAGCGCATCGAGTCCTTTGGTAGCGGATATGTAAAGTCGCTCGCGCCGTCGTGGGCTTTTGAGCTATATATGCCGCTTTGGTTGGTCTTTTTTGGATGTATCAAAAAAAGCTGCGCTTTTATGGCCTTGCTATCGGCACTCCTGGCGATCAAGAGCGAGCCGTCGTTTGAGGCTTCGTTACCTACCAAAATAGTCGTGCAAGCCAGTGCCGAGCCGCAAAATAGCGTGCCAATGACCGCCGCAGAGGCGAGAAATTTACTCTTCATTCGTTACTCCTTTTGGTTGAAATTCATTTTAAAATTATAAGCTTATGCTGTTTAATTAAATATAAAAATTTAAGAAAATTTCAAGAATTATTTAAAATTTCACACTATAAATTTTGACTTCATTTTATTAAATTTAAATTTCTTAAAGCAAATTTTAGTATAATCCACATCTTACGTCTAACGTAAAAACCGAAAAAAGGATTAGCATGCCAAAAATGAAAACCGTTCGCGGTGCTGCTAAACGCTTCAAAGTAGGCAAAAACAAGATAAAACGTGGCTCAGCTTTTAGAAGCCATATTTTAACTAAAAAGCCAAGCAAGCGTATGAGAGATTTGCGCGGACCACATTATGTGGATGGCACGAATGTTTCTGCAGTAAAGAAAATGCTCGGCGTATAAACGAGCGAAGTTTTTGACCAAAAGTCATTCAAACTCCCCTAAAATTTTAGGGAAAGATCCGAAATGGACGCCAATTTGTAAAGGATAAATATGGCAAGAGTAAAAACAGGCGTAGTTAGAAGAAGACGCCATAAAAAAGTTCTAAAGCTTGCACGCGGATTTTTCAGTGCAAGACACAAACACTTTAGAAAAGCTAAAGAACAGCTCGAAAGAAGCTTAGTATATGCGTATCGCGACAGACGACAGAAAAAGCGCGATTTTCGCCGTTTGTGGATCGTTAGGATCAACGCTGCTTGCAGACTAAACGATCTTAGCTATTCAAGATTTATGAACGGACTAAAAAAGGCAAATATCGAGCTTGATAGAAAAATTTTAGCTGATTTGGCCATGAATGACGCGAAAGCATTTGCGGCACTTGCAAAACAAGCGAAAGACGCTTTAAAATAATCGATCCATCTCTGCCATCAAGGCAGAGATTTTATTTTTATCCCAATAATCAAACATCTATATAAGCATCAAAACAGTGCTTTACTTTGCCCTTGAAGAAAATTTTACCATTTTCTAGTCTTAAGCCAAGCTCATCGCCACTTTTTGGATATACTTTGCAGCACTTAGATGCATTAAAATTTAAAACCGCACCGTAAAAACATGCAGCCATACCTGTCCCGCACGCTAGTGTCTCATTTTCCACACCGCGCTCATAAGTGCGAACATAAATAGTATTATTTTCCAGCTTGGCTAAATTTACGTTAGCATTATATTTATAGCGGAGATCTCGGCAAGTTTGGACGTTAAATTCATTCAAGTCGCTAACGAAACTAACAAGATGAGGCACACCGGTATCATAAAAATGCCATATCTTGCCAAGCTCATCTATAGGCTCTTTGCTAAGAATTTTAGGGCTAGTCAGCTCTACTTCTACACCATCCTTGCTAACGTTTGCACTAACTATACCGCTTCCGGTTACCAGATCAAATACGTTAGCACAAAGTTGATTGTCTACGGCGTATTGGGCTGCTGCACGTGATCCGTTACCACACATATCCGCATGACTTCCATCGGAATTATAAAATTCCCAAACGATCTCGTTAGTATCCTTGCTGGGTTTTAATACGATTAGCCCGTCTGCACCGATGCCATTATATCGGTCGCAAAGCCTCGCAGCAAGCTCGTTTCTATCCGCACTAACAAACGTATGAAATATCACGAAGTCATTGCCGTTTGCGTTATACTTTGATACTATCATATTTGCCTTTCAGTTTTTTTATAAATTCAGTCGTTTCATGCTCTAAATTTGCTAAATTTCGGCTATTATCTATCACAAATTTTGCCATTTCTCGCTTTTTTTCGATATCAATTTGTAGCTCCACTCGGCGCAACGCTTCATCACGCGTCAAAGAATTTCGCCGCATTACGCGCTCAACCAGTAAATTTTTAGGCGCATAGACGAGCGCGACTTGCGTAAATTCCTCGTAGCTCGCTCGCTCAAAATAAAGCGGAATATCCACAAAAAATGGCTGCTCTTTTGCCTCCAAAATTTGCGCGCGGGATAAAATTTCAGCCTTGATGCGAGGGTGCAGGAGATTTTCAAGCCACACGAGTTTTTCTTTATCGTTAAATACGATGCTGCCGAGCTTCTTACGATCGACTGCGCCGTTTGTTAAAATTTCAGCGCCGAATTTTGCCGCGACTTGCTCGGAGCAAAATTGTAGTTGCTCGTGCGCGATCAAGTCCGCGTCTATCACGCTAAATCCGTGCAGTTTTAGCAAATTTAGTACCGTGCTTTTGCCGCTACCGATACTGCCGGTGATCACGAATGCGTGCTTAAACTCGCTCAAATTTATCCTTTTTTACCGCGATTTTAGCAAGTCTTGGCTAAAATTTAGCAAATTTTTAAAAGGCAAAAAATGATAAGCTACAAAGACGCGGGAGTGGATATCGACGCTGGCAACAGCTTTGTGGAGGCGATAAAGCCCTTTGTAAAGGCGACGCGCACGCCAAACGTGATAGGCGGCATCGGCTCGTTTTCGGGTGCGGTGCGGCTACCTGCTGGGTATGAAAAGCCCGCTATTTTGGGCGCGACGGATGGCGTGGGTACGAAGCTACGTCTCGCGATCGACGCGCATAAATTTGACGGCGTCGGGCGAGATCTCGTCGCCATGTGTGTAAATGACCTCATCTGCAACTTTGCCACGCCGCTGTTTTTTCTCGACTACTACGCGACGGCAAAGCTTGACATCGAGGACGCAAAAGCCGTCGTAAAGAGCATCGCCGATGGATGTCAGCTAGCTGGCTGCGCGCTCATCGGAGGCGAGACTGCCGAGATGCCATCGATGTATGAGAAGGGCGACTTTGATCTCGCGGGCTTTGCGGTGGGTATCGCCGAGGAAGACGAGATCGACCGAACTAAATTTGTCCGTGAGGGCGACGTGCTCGTGGCTTTGCCATCAAGCGGTCTGCACTCCAATGGCTTCTCGCTCGCACGTAAGGTCGTGGCGGAGCTGGGGCTAAAATTTGACGAGCCAGTCGCGGGGCGTACGCTCATCGACACGCTTTTAGAGCCGACGCGGATATACGTGCGTGACTTTTTAAATTTAAAAGACAAAATCTCCGCACTCGCGCACATCACGGGCGGTGGCATCGTCGAAAACCTACCGCGCGTTTTCCCTGATGGGCTTGGCGCGAGGGTACAAAAAAGTGCGATAAAAACGCCTGAAATTTTTAACATCATCGCACAAAAGGTCGAACCCGCCGAGATGATGAGGACGTTTAACATGGGCGTGGGGCTCGTGCTAGTCGTGCCAAAGCAAAACGCAGACTTAGTGCTGGCAAACTCGGACGGTTACGTCATCGGCGAGGTCGTAAAGGGCAAGGGCGTGGAGCTGGCTTAGGTAAATTTAGCGCGCATTATTGCTAAAAAGGAAAAACGTGAAAACCTTAACCGAGCTTGTAAATTTAGAAAAACCAGGCTGGCGGCTGGTCAGAGAGTGGGCGGCGGAAGCTAAAAATCATTTTGAAATTTTACCGCGTGATGAGCGGCTGGAGGGCGAGGAGCTGGTCGCACTGCAAGTCAGCACCAGATCGCCGATGGGGGCGGTCGTTTATGAAAGCGGCGGAGTGCTGTTTTATCGGGGCTTCGTGCGCCTGCTTGGCAGTGGGTGCGATCGAATGAGACGCGGGCTTGCCGGCTGGAATGCAAAGATGATGCCAGATCTGCCGATGCAAGGGCGGCCATATCTCATCGTCGCTGATGATGTAGTGGGCTGGATCTTTGCGATAAATGGCGGCGGACTGGGTGAAGATATAGGTAAAATTTACTATCTCGCACCCGATACGCTCGAATGGGAAGATATGCAGTTTAGCTACTCGGATTTCGTATATTGGCTATTTTGCGGAGATGTAGCAAAATTTTACGAGCCGTATTTTTTCGAAGGCTGGCAGGACGCGGTCGCGAAGCTTGGTTGCGATGAGACGTTTTCGTCTTATCCGTTTTTGTGGAGTAAAGAAGCGCAAGATATGGGCGTGAGTGCGCTTAGCCGAAAAGCCGTTAGTGCGGACGAGAGCTACCGCCTGATGATAGAATTTGTGGCAAAACTTGGTAGCTAAACAATAAAAATTTTAGGCTCTGTTAAAATATTTCATTGATTTTCAGCTTTCAAAGCAGGAGAATGCGAACAGCATTCGAGTAAAAACCTTGTTAGCGAGCTTATCACCGCCGATTTTCAGAGAAGCCACAGGTTGAACGCGGTCTGCTCACAGTTGCGAGTGTAACGAAGCAAAAAATCGTGCATATGTTCGGCTATTCTCTCTGTGCAAACCCTATTCGCGTCCGCACTGGTCGCTCTTGGAGCGAATATGGTTTGCGAAGCAAGCGTCAATGATTTATTATAACAGAGCTAAATTTTAAAAATTTGCTATAACTTGTGACCAGGCAAGTCTTTTATCGCAAGCAATGAAGTCGTTTAAAGGAGCTAAAAATTTAACGACTGCTCATACGAGACACACAGTGATACAAAGCGCGAGATCATAAGAAAAGCATGCGTTATTTTAGCGATCTGTAAATATAAATTGGCTCTAAATATTGATTTTTAGCTTTAAAAAATACGAACAGCATTCGAGTAAACCCCTACTAATAAGCTTATCGCCGCTAATTTTACTTTGCACTAGGTGTTTCGTAACGTTTTGCCTGTAAGGAATTTACGAGCAGGATTTGAGTATCACGAAGTCAAAGTAAAAATCGCGCTAAATGTTGGGCTGTTCGCGTTTTCCCCTCTTCTAGGCGCTTCACTTCGTTCGCAACTGTGTAGCAAAAGTGAAGTGAGTGCCAAATAAGCAGGAAGCCAGAGTAAAATTTACCTTACTATTTAAATTTACATTTTATTGTAACGGCTATGCTAACATCAGCGAATTTTATAAGGGAGCAATCATGAAAAAGAGCTTTTTAGTGATTTTAACGGCGGTGTCTTTGGCGTTTGGTGCGGCGGGTGCTACGCAGAGCGTGAGCGAGCAAAATAAAATTTTGGTAGAAAAATTCTGGAACAGCGTCTTTAACAAGCACGACACATCGGTGATCGATAGCGACGTGGGTAGCGAATACAAACAGCACAGCCCAAATTTCAAGGACGGCAAGGCGGCGTTTAAAAGCGCAGTCGGCGGCTTTTTAAAAGAATTCCCGCAAAGTAGCGCCGTCATCAAACGCATCGGAGCAGACGGCGAGCTGGTCTTCATCCACAACCACATAAAGCTAAACCCAAATGACCACGGACAGGCTGCGGTGGATATTTTCCGCGTGAAGGACGGCAAGATCGTCGAGCACTGGGACGTGATACAAGACCTGCCCGAAAAAGCCGAAAACGACAACACGATGTTTTAAATTTTTGCGGCTTGAGGCAAAATTTCAGCCTTCAAGCCGACCTATCATCATAGACTGTTTTGTTTTCCGTAGCGGATATAATCTTTCACATCATAATCTTTTTTGTCGTTATAATCTTTTAAAAGCTTCACAACGATCGGGCTTAGTATAAGCACGGCTATCAAGTTTGGTATCACCATCAGTCCGTTGAAGAGGTCTGACAGCTCCCAAACGAGCTTGATCTTTAGCAAACTTCCCATAAAAACGAACGCGACGACTAAAATTTGAAGTATTTTAACGGCTTTTGGGCCAAAGAGATATCTGACATTTATCTCAGCAAAATAATACCATCCGATAATCGTCGTAAATGCAAAGAAAAATAGACAAATCGCAACAAAAGAGTAGCCGAGCGTATGGCCGAGTAGATGCGATGAGAACGCTTCTTGAACCAGTGTGATACCGCCTAGTACATGGATATTGGTAGGATCGATGACATTTGAGCTGAGCACGACGAAGACAGTGATGTTTAAAACGACGAAAGTATCGACAAATACACTCATTATACCGAGCACGCCTTGCTCTACCGGGTGTTTCACCTGTGCTGCAGCGTGAGCGTGCGGGGTCGAGCCCATGCCCGCTTCGTTTGAAAATAGTCCGCGCGCGATACCGTATCTCATCGCCGTCGCTATGCTAGCTCCTACCGCCCCGCCCCAGGCTGCAGACGGGTCAAAAGCCGCCTCAAAAATGATAGATATCACGCCCGGAATCTCTTTAAAATTCACGCACATTATCACAAGGCCCACAAAAACATAAAGTATCGCCATGAGTGGCACTACCTTTTCGGCTACGCGCGCGATAGTCTTTACTCCGCCTATGAAAACTACGGCGCATATGACGGCCAATATGACACCCATCAGCCATTGCGGCACGCCAAACGCACCGGCAAAGCCGTCCGAGATGGAATTTGCTTGCACCATATTTCCCATACAGCCAAGCGCCAAAATGATAGCTAAAGCAAAAAATGCGGCTAAAATTTTACCCATCTTTCCGCCAAGTCCGCGCGATATGTAAAATGCTGGACCGCCTATCGTATGGCCACTATTATCCTTCGTGCGATAAACCTGCGCTAGGCAAATTTCGGCAAAATTCGTCGCCATCCCTAAAAATGCAGCACACCACATCCAAAATATCGCACCGGGGCCGCCCATTATGATGGCCGTAGATGCGCCGACTAGGTTACCGGTGCCAACTTGTGCTGCGACTGCGGTAGCGACTGCTTGAAAGGAGCTCATACCATGCTTACCGGCCGCTTCACCGTGAAGAGAAAAGCTACCAAATAAGCGACCCAAGCCGTCTTTGAATTTAAAAATTTGAACGAATTTTAGTCTGATAGTAAAGTAAAGTCCCGTACCGCAAAGCAGAGCTATCAGAAAATACGGCCCCCAAACGAACGAGTTTATCTTACTGACGAGATCGGTAAATAGTTCCAATGGCAAATCCTTTTCAAGCAAATTTCAATGAGATTTTTCAGTATATTAAAAAAAATTTAAAATTTTTATAAAATGTAAAAAAGATGGACTACTTTTTAATTTTTATCTTACCGATCCACTCATCAAGCGTTTTTTCAAAGCCTATGCCCTTGCTTTCGTAAAATTTCAGCGGCTTTTCGAGATATTTTTGCTCGACCCAGCCACCAAAATCATGCGGGTAAAGGTAGTTTTTGATCTGCGGATCCGTATTGACGAGATACGGTGGGATTTTAAGAGGTTGCTCGTTTTTGACGTATTTTAAGGCACTGTTTATAGCTAAATAGCTTGAATTCGACTTTGGCGAGTGAGCTAGATAGACGGCGCATTGAGAGAGAATTATGCGCGCTTCTGGATAGCCTATCTTACTAACAGCTGTTAGCGTGCTGGTAGCTAAATTTAAGGCATTTGGGTTAGCATTACCGATATCTTCGCTCGCAAATATCACCATCCTGCGCGCGATAAAGTCCGCACTCTCGCCGGCGTCGATTAGCCGCGCCAGATAGTATATCGCGGCATTTTCATCACTACCTCGCAGACTTTTTATAAATGCGCTTGCTAAATGGTAGTGCGTATCGTCCTCGCTCACGCCTTCACTAACGGCATTTGCACGTAAAATTTTGAGATTTTCAAGCGTTATGTTAGCGCCTAGACTCAGTGCGAATTCGAGTAAATTTAGAAAGCTCCTTGCGTCTCCACCGCTACTTTTAAAAAGATACTCCTTAGCTTCGTCGTCTATATCAAATTTTATCTCGTCGCTAACACGCGTTAGTAGCCTCTCAAAGTCGTGTGAGTTAAGAGGTTTGAATTCAAACAGCATCGAGCGGCTACGGATGCCGGAGCTTAGTGTGAAAAATGGGTTTTCCGTGCTTGCACCGATTATTATGGCGCGATAGTTTTCCATCGGGATGAGCAGGGCTTCTTGCTGCGTTTTACTTAGACGGTGGATCTCATCGATGAAAAATAGCGGCTTATTTAAGGCGTTTTCATAGTTTTTTAAAATTTTGCGAAATTCTTCTACCTTTAAATTGCCCCCGTCAAACTCATAAAAATCATAGCTCATCTCTGCCGCGACAGCTCGTGCAAAGCTCGTTTTACCACAGCCTGCAAGTCCGTAAAATATACTGTGCGGGATCTTCTCGTTTGCGATAAATTTTTTAAAGACGGCGACTATATCGCTTTGTCCGCAGATATCATCGAGCTTTTTAGGACGGAAGCGTAAAGCAAAGGCTTGCAAATTTTCTCCTTTTAAATTTGAGCTATTATACTCAAATTTAAATACGAACGGAGCATGAAGCTTCGTTCGTAAATTTTACCGCCTAAAACGTCTTTTCAAAGTCTATGTAGAAATTTCTACCTTTGCCGACTCTCGAGGTCTTTTTTACTCCGTTTGGGAAGATGTATTCTTTATTGAAGAGATTATTTATACCAAAGCTGATCTTAAGCCCCTTGTTTAGCAAATAGCTATCAAAATTCCTCGGTTCCCATTTGCCTTTTAAATTTACGATCGTGAAAGTCTCGTCGTTGTTTTTGTAGGTCACACCCTGCGAAACGAATTCTTTTTCATCGTTATTAGGTTTGAACCAGTGCGTCACATCAGCACCCATGCTAAGTCCCCAAGGCTGATATTTATAAAGCGCACCAAATGTCAGCTTGTCAGCATAGACGGTGAGTATCTTTTTGGTTGCTTTATCATAAATTTTAGTGTGGTCGTAGCCTAGAGAAAAGACGAGGTTGTTTATGGCATATTTTGACTCGACCTCGATGCCATGACGCTTTGCGTGATCGACATTTTCATACATACCGTAGCGTCTATCTGGTGCGTCCGGATCAAGTGGCGGATTGCCAGGTTTTACTTGTATGGCTATCATATCTTTGATATTGCCGTTGTAGTAAGTCGCCTTAAAATACAGCTCGTCATCGCCTAGCAAATTTTGCTTATCGACAGAAAAGCCAAGCTCATACTCTTTTGCAAGCTCCGGTTTTAGTTGTGGATTTGATATATACCAGTAGTGAGGATTTAGCGGTCCGACAGGAGAGGTCTCGTTTGGCGTAGGACCTCTAAATGTCTCGGCGTATCCGGCGAGTAAATTTACACCATCGAGCACTTCGTAAGCAACAGCAAATTTAGGTGAAAATCTCGACTCTGAGCTCGTGCTCCTACCCGGTAGCTTCACACCGCGTTTAAATTTATCGAAACGTCCGCCAAGGGTAAATTCAAATTTTCCCACATCAAAGACATCTTGAGCGTAGATACCAAGATCTTTGTAAAAATTTGGAAACGAGCCAAAGTCAGACGGTTCGCCGTTATACAAAAATATCGCGTCTTCTTTCCTATGCTCGTAATCAACGCCGGTTACCAGTCTATGCTCCAGCCAGCCCGTGGCAAAAACACTCTCGTTTTTTAGCCTCAGCCCCCATCTATCGTCTTTATTGACGTAATCAATTAAAAGCGGCTGGCGTCTTAAGATACCAGATCTTATCCTATGGTTTTGAGCCCTTGCATTATAATACTGAAGCGACAAATTTACCCAATTGTTGTTTAGCGGAGTATATTTATACATCACGCTGTAATCGCGCTGTTTTAGCCGCCCGACCGTCGGTAGTGCCCCGGGCTCTGAGAAATAAAGCGACTGCCAACCGCTGATAAAATTTTCGTGATAATTAAATACGCTAGCCTCTATCGCGTGCTCATCTGTTATCGCCCACTCGGTCTTTGCAAAGACGGTATTTATGCGCTCATCGTTTATAGCATACTTTATGCCCGTTCTCTTTCCGTCCTTTGCCATTTTCATCGTGCCAAAGTCCGCGTGCTTGCCATAAAGCACAAATCCGAAATTTTCTACCGGTCGCAAGGCGATGGCTGCGCGGTTTGAATTCATGTGATTGCTCTCTTGACGATGGCCTATCGTAACGCCGTAGTCGCTGCCCGAGTTTATGAAGTCATTTACGCCTTTTGTCTGCATGCTAACGATACCGCCGATCGCACCACTGCCGTGAAGCACAGATGATGCACCCTTTACGACTTCGACGCGTTTTAGCAAGTCATTATCGACGCGAAAGCTTGAAATTTGGTTTGAAAAGAGTGATGCAGAGCGCTTGATACCGTCTTGTTCGATGATGACGCGGGCTTCGCTTTGATAGCCAAAGCCGCGAATGTTGAAATACTGACCGACCTGCCGACCAAAGTCATTTCCAAGCTGCACACCAGGAACAGAGCCTAGATCTTCGATGATAGAGGGCGATTTTACCAAGTCATTTTGATTTAAGATACTGACCTGACCTGCGTATTTTGCGACATCGGTTTCGCTCCTATTTGCCATGATCGAGATCGTATCGAGCCTGACTGCTGCGATGGTCGTGTTTGAGTCGGTTCGTTTAGAATTTACGTCCGAACCCCCCCCCATTTGTGCTGCGGCAGAAGATACGCCAAATAAAATAATGGCGGTAACTTTGCTTAATTTACACATTTTACCTCCTTATATTTTAAAATAAATATTGATAATTAATACTAAATTATAAGGATAATAGCAGTTATTTTCTTAAGAATAAATTAGACGTTAATGATGTTTAAACATACTTTATACATTTAATATACATTTAATATAGTTGATTTAAAAATTTATAAAATCAGATAATATCTGATATTTATCTTAAATTTATTTTAAAATATAAAAGAATATAATCGTTTATATTTTATTTCAAGGAGAATACATGAAAAAATTATTGTTGGCAATCGCCTTTGTAAGCGCCATGAGTATTTCAGCTACGGCAGCAGATCTTTCGCCTGCTTGCGAAGAATATTTCAAAATGGTTGATAAATTTGTAGAAATGTCAAAAGATAACCCGCAAATGGCAACTATGAAGTCAACATACGAGGACCAGAAAAAACAATTTGCCCAACTTCCAAAAGATTCGCAAGAGGCCGCTTGCAAGCCTGCGCTCGAACAAATGAAACAAGTAATGCAAGCAATGCCTAAATAAATTTATTTAAAAACTTCACAGGTAAAGCTTATTTGTGAAGTTTTTTAAATTTATTCATAAAAAAGCAGACTATATTTTGGTTTCTTTAAGCCACTTCTAAGCAGAAAATCCGAGTTACGATAGTGAAATTACGAGAGTTAAGCTTATAAGTACTGCGCACTAAAAATCAGCTCATTTGTTCCGCCGCGGATTTTAGGAAAGCCTATATGACACTAAAGACTAAATTTGAAAATTATTCAGATCCCAATCTATCGGTGTCTTTGCATGCTGCGTAAGATAAAAATTCGTCTTAGAAAAGTGACGGCAGCCAAAAAATGCACCGCGTGCCAAAGGACTTGGATGAGCGGCTGTTAGTACTAAGTGTTTGTTAGTATCGATGAGCGGGATTTTAGCTTTTGCAGGATTGCCCCAGAGCAGGAACACGATATTTTCACGCTCACGGCTTAAAATTTTAATGACTGCATCGGTAAAAATTTGCCAGCCAAAACCACTATGCGAATTTGCCATGTTAGCGCCAACCGTTAGTGAAGCGTTTAGCAACAAAACACCCTGCTTCGCCCAATACGTCAGATCGCCAGAATTTGGCTCGCGGATACCCAAATCATCGTAAATTTCTTTATATATATTTAAAAGACTTGGTGGGATCCTCACACCGCTTGGGACTGAAAAGCTTAGGCCCATGGCTTGATTAGGACCGTGATAAGGGTCTTGCCCAAGTATGACGACCTTTACGACATCAAACGGCGTTAGATTAAAAGCATTAAATATCAAATTTGACGGCGGATAGACGACACCGGCTCTTTTTGCACCTATTAGCTTTTCTTTTATATCACCAAAATACGGGCTCAAAAACTCGCCTTTTAAGGCTTCTTTCCAGCTTGGCTCGATCTTTACATCTTCTAAATTTACCTGCATATTTTTCCTTTTTGTCATTATAACAAGCTTAAATTTAATGTATAATTAGCCAAAAGGATGCAAAATGTCACAGAGAATTTTTGAAAGCATAAAGGAGCTTTTAAGCTCGCAAAACGCTAAATTTAGAGTGGTTTCGCATGCAGAGGCGAGGACTAGCGAAGAAGTGGCCAGACTGCGAAATACTGAGCTAGGACAAGGAGCCAAGGCGTTAGTTTGTTCTATCAAAGGGGTAAATTTAGACGCTCTTGGCGATATAGTCTGCAGTGCCCCGTCTCATTTGCAGCTTGCCGACGATAAACCTAGGATGAAAGCTAATAAAATTTTCGTTCTGGCAGTACTTCCGGCCGATCATAAAGCAAATTTAGACGCCCTTACGGCTGCACTTGGCGGCACAAAAGCGAGCTTGGCAAGCCCGTCAGAAGTGCTAGAGCTAACAGACTGCGTTTTTGGCTCGGTGCCGCCATTTAGCTTCCATAAAAATTTATTGTTGATCGCCGATCCTAGCTTGTTTGAAAGGTATGAGGAGATCGCTTTTAACGCGGGATTGCTTGATCATTCTATCATTTTAAGCGCAAAAGACTACGAAAAGATAGTGAGACCAAAACTGGTAAAATTTGCGATGATTGATCAAGAAATGTAGCAATGATCTCGTGTACGTACAATTTTATTACTGATTATTTTTTAATATCTTATATCATTGGCTTTCAAAAAATCTCTCAAATCTTCATATTCGCCGTTTTCAAAGTATCGCCATTTGCCAGGTTTCAACATTCCAAGATCCACGCGTCCAAAGCTGACGCGTTTTAGATCCATGACTTCCAGGTCAAAATAGCCAAAAAACCGCCTAAGCTCGCGGTTTTGCCCTTCATTTATGATGACGCGAAATTTCGTATATCCGCCGCTTGAGCCAAAGATGTCAAACGCAACAAAGGGCTTAAATTCCATCGACTTTATCTTGCTCTTTGCATGCGCGCCCTTGCTCGCATCAGCGGCGAAAAAGCCCTCTCGCATCGCAGTTTTGACCTCATCGGTGATCTCGCCTTTTACTTTTAGATAGTATTCGCGCTCGATGTCGCTACTCATTAGAGCTGTAGCGATCGCAGGCGCGTCCGTGAGCAGTAAAAGCCCCTCGCTAGCGTAATCAAGCCGCCCGATACTGACAAATTTAGCAAAGCCCTCTGGTAGCGCGTCGTAGATCGTCTTGCGTCCACGATCGTCTTTTTTGGTGACGAGTTCGCCCTTTTGCTTGTGATAGACGATCATCGTGAAGTCCTTTTTTAGCTTCACGAGTCGCCCGCCAATCTTGACCTTGTCTTCGTCACTAACGCTCGTTGCCAGCTCGCTAACAAGTTTGTTATTGACGCTTACTTTACCCGATTTTATGAGCTCGTCAGCCTCTCTACGCGAATAACTTGTGTTATGCGATATGAATTTATTCAGCCTCATTTTTTGCATTTTATAGTCCTAAATTTGCCAAATCGTGGATATGTAGCACGCCGATAGGTCTATGTGCGTTATCAACTACGATCAAAATTTGAATTTTATACTCTTCTATGAGTTTTAACGCGTCGATCGCCAACATTTCAGGGTCGCTAAGCGTTTTTGGCGATTTTGTAGCATATTTTAGCACCTTTTCGTTGATGTCAAATTTTTCGCTCATCAGCGCGCGTCGTAAGTCGCCATCGCTCAAAACCGCTACTAACTCGCCCTTTAAATTTACTAACAGCACGTTACCAAGCTTGCCATGCGTCATCGTATCTATCGCGTTTTTGAGACTAACATCGTCACTAACGATCGGCAGATTCTCGCTTCTCATCACGTCTTTTACCTTTAAAAACAGCCGTTTGCCAAGGCTACCGCCCGGATGAAAATTTGCAAAATCTTCTTTCTTAAACCCGCGCCTCTTCATCAAGCAAACCGCAAGTGCGTCGCCAAGTGCGAGCGTGAGCGTCGTAGATGTGGTCGGTGCGACGTTTAGCGGGCACGCCTCGCGCACGATGTCAAGGCAGATGAACGCGTCGCTAAATTTGCCAAGCGAGCTTGCCTTGCTCCTTGCCATCGCGATGATTTTTACGCCAAAGCGTTTAACGTGAGGCAAAATTTTAACCAGCTCGTCGCTCTCACCGCTAAAACTGATCGCCAAAACGACATCGTTTTTATCGATCATACCAAGGTCTCCGTGCATCGCCTCGGTCGGATGGATGAAAAAGCTAGGCGTGCCCGTGCTGGCAAGTGTCGCGGCAATCTTTGCGCCGATGTGTCCGCTTTTGCCCACGCCCGTGACGATGACCTTGCCTTTTGCGTTATACATCAAATTTACCGCTTCTTCTATCTCACCGCCCAAATTTGACGCGTGTCTTAGAAGCTCCTGGGCTTCGATTTTTAGCACCTCGGCGGCGATGTCTTGCATATTTTGCATTCAAATTTTCCTTACATTAGATAGATGATCGGCACGATGGTAGGGTATTTTTTGATCTTTCTAAAAATGTGCTTGCGGATGACTTGACGCACCTGAGCTTCGAGCATGCGGTTGTCTTTTAAAAGCTCCTCTTTGACATTGCTTAGAAACTGCACCAGCACCTCTTCCATCTCTTTACTAAACTCGTTATCCTGCCTGTCCGCAATCAGTCCGTAGCTAATGACGCGTGGCTTGTTGATGAGCTTTTGACTGTGGCGCGAAATTTGCGCGATGATCATAACGACACCCGCTTCGGCTAAATTTTGACGGTCGATGACGACATCGTCTGAAATTTGCTTGTTGATTTGATTGTCGATAAAGACCTTACCCGTTTTCACGGTCTTGGCGCGCTTCATATATTTTTGACAGATTTCCATCTGATCGCCGTCGCTCATCAGATAGATATTTCGCTCATCCACGCCGCAGCTCATCGCCGTTTCTTTGTGCTTTGCGATGTGGTTGTATTCGCCATGCACGGGTAAAAAGAATTTTGGTTTGATGAGGCGCAGCATCAGCTTTTGCTCTTCTTGGGCTGCGTGCCCTGAGACGTGGATCTCGCTAAAATCCTGATACGCCACGCTCGCGCCGCTTTTGATTAGGAAATTTAAGATCGTCGAGACGCTGCCTTCGTTGCCCGGGATCGCCTTAGAGCTGATGATGATCTGATCACTTGGCTTTATCTTGATGTATTTGTGCTCGTCCGTCGCCATACGATAAAGCGCGCTCATCGTCTCGCCCTGCGAGCCGGTGGTGACGATCAGCACTTCGCTATCCTTAAATTTACCCACCTCGTTGGCGTCGATGAAAATTTTCTTATCCAGCTTCACGTAGCCTAGCTCCATCGCCGTGTAGAGGTTTCGCTCCATGCTTCGCCCGATGACGCAGACCTTGCGGCTATACTTGAGCCCCCACTCGATCGCCTGATAGACGCGGTGGATGTTCGAGCTAAATGTGCTCATTATCACGCGCCCTTTTGCCTTTGAAAATATCGCGTCAAAGGTCTTTCCCACGCTGTTTTCGCTTTTGGTAAAGCCCTCGCGGTAGCTGTTTGTGCTATCGCTCATGAGGCACAGCACGCCGCGCTCGCCGTAGTATGCGAGCCTGCCAAGGTCTGTTGGGTAGCCGTCGATCGGCGTATGGTCGATCTTAAAGTCGCCCGTATGGATGATAGTGCCCGCCTTTGTCGTGATGGCTAGCGCGCTAGCGTCGATGATAGAGTGCGTGATGTGTATCCACTCGACCTCAAAATCTCCTATCAGATACGGCTTGCGCTTTTCGACCGAGCGGAAAAGCGAACGCTCTTGTTTGAGTCCGTGCTCTTCAAATTTATTATTTATCATGCCAAGCGGCAATGGCGTAGCGTAGATCGGAAATTTAAACTCTTTGTAAAAATATGGCACCGCGCCGATGTGATCCTCGTGTGCGTGCGTGATGATGACGCCTTTTATCTTGTCCTTTATCTTTCGCACGTAGTCAAAGTCCGGGATCAAAATATCCACGCCGTGCATGCTTTCGCTAGGAAAGCTCATGCCAATATCCACGATGATCGCGCTGGTATCGGTCTCAAAGACGGTCATATTTCCGCCGATCTCGCCCAATCCGCCAAGCGGCGTTATGCGGATCTTATGCTCGGTCGAATTTTGAAATTTAAGCGGTTCAAGGCGCAGTTCGTGCGTAGCTTTGTTCGCTTCCATCGCATTTGCGATGTCTTGCTGCCACTGCTCGTTGCCGTTTAGTTTGGCGGGTAAATTTTTACGGATCTTTTTTTGTTTTTTATTTGGATTTTCGCCGTTTGAGCCAGAATTTGACTGCGCGTTTGAATTTTGCTCTTGCTTTGTTTGAGCGTTTGAATTTTGCTTGCCGTGTTTGCTTTGTTTGTTAGCATTATGATTTTTGTTAGTTTGCTTTGGCTGCGATGGCTGTGCGTTTTTATCGCTTGTCTCATCGCTTGCGAAGAAATTATCTATAACGCTTTGCGCCGAATTTACAGCCTCGTTAACAGCACCGTTTCGCTCTTTGTTTCTCGGGCGAAATCTGCGTTTTTTATTGCTCTTTCCCTGCGAGACTACCGCTTTTTCTTCGTTTTTGTCGTTCATTATCTTCCTTTAAATTTTCAAATATTTTTAGATAAAGTTCGACATTTAGTTCGTGCGGACGGATAGTGGGGCTTAAATTTAACTCGCCAAAAAGCGTGTTTAGCCTAAATTTATCAAATTTAGCCGATAAATTTTTCATCAGCGTTTTTCTTGGCGAAGCAAAGGCGGTTTTTAGAAAAATTTTAAAATTTTCATACTCAAATTTATCTTTAAATATACCGCTTTCGCCAAGTAAAATTTTACTTTTTTGGATCTTTATGACCGATGAGACGACCTTTGGCGGCGGATTAAAGCACTCCGCACCCACGTCAAAAAGCAGCTCGCAGCCGCCTTGGAGGCTTGCCAAGATCGCAAGCGAGCCAAACTCGCTCTCGCCGCCTTTTGCGCTAAATTTAAGCGCGACTTCTCGCTGTATCATCACGACAAGCCCGTGGCATTTTTCATCGTCGATCGCGCTTAGTATCATCTTCGTAGCGACATAATAAGGCAAATTCGCCACCAAAAAGTAGCCCTGCTCGCTCACTCCGCCCTCGTCCCACTTTTCAAGCGCGTCTTTACAAAAAAGTTTCAATCGTCCGTTTTGAACTTCTTTTGCAAATTTCTTTTCAAGTAGCGCAAACAGCTCGCTGTCTATCTCGTAAGCCGTGACGCTACAAATCTGCAAAATTTTAAATGTCAAATCACCTAAGCCAGGCCCAATCTCAACGATATTTTGCGTATCTTTGGGTATCGCTTGGATGATTTTGTTTAGTGTCGCTTCATCTTGTAAAAAATTTTGTCCGAAGTGCTTTTTTGCCCTTATCATCTTTATTTTACTCTGCTTTTTCATGCTATGCGACGAAGCGTTTTTCATTAAAATTTTGCCGATTTTATCCAAAACATTCTTATATAATGATTAGATAAGTGAGATTTCGCTAAAATGCGCTCAAATTTTAAGCAAAGAAAAAGCGATGAATCATTTTGCAAAACGCATCATCCCCTGCCTCGATGTCAAAGACGGACGCGTGGTGAAAGGGGTAAATTTTGTCGGGCTCATAGACGCGGGAGACCCCGTAGAAGTCGCCAAACGCTACAACGAAGAGGGCGCTGATGAGCTGGCGTTTCTGGACATTACGGCGACACATCTGGGGCAAGAGACGATGGTGGAGACGATCGCGCGGGTCGCAAAGGAGCTCTTTATCCCATTGACCGTGGGCGGCGGGATACGCACGCTGGATGACATCTCGCGACTTTTGAACGTGGGTTGCGATAAGGTGAGCTTAAATTCAGCTGCGATCCATAATCCAAATTTAATAGACGAAGCGGCGAATAAATTTGGCTCGCAGTGCGTTGTCGTCGCTATCGACGCGAAAAAATTTGACGCCACTCATCACGTTTTCATAAACGGCGGCAGGATCGACACGGGCAAAGACGCTCTGGCGTGGGCAAAAGAGGTGCAAGAGCGCGGCGCGGGCGAAATTTTGCTAACGTCAATGGACAAAGACGGCACGAAAGACGGCTACGACATCACGCTAACAAATGTCATTAGCAAAGCCCTAAATATCCCCGTCATCGCAAGTGGCGGGGCCGGGACGATGGAGCATATCAAGGACGCCTTTTTAAACGGAGCGGACGCGTGTCTGGCGGCGTCGATATTTCATTTCAGGCAGATCGAGATACGCGCGCTGAAACGATACCTAAAAGAAAACGGTATAGAGGTCAGACTGTGAAATTTGGGTTTAAATTTAAGGCATTTGGAGCGGTGAAATGATAATCTGCGCCGGGCGAAATGAAATCTTTGACTTTGCCTTGCCAATGGGTGTAGGGCTGGTCGAAACGAGCATAAATTTAACCGTATTTTTACAAAAAAGAGCTATGGTTAGCGGCTGTGTTAGCGATAGATATGTGGCTGGTTTAGGCACTCGGACTGCTTCAAAGTTAACAGACGAGCTAACAAATTTAGAGGTTAGCGACGAGATAAATTTGGATAAATTTAGTAGATTTTTTAGCTCACAGCCGACCGGCAAACAAGCCATAAGTGTGCCCAAAAATCCAAATAAAATTTTAAACGCCTTGCCCGATGAGATCATTTTTATTGGCTCGGGTGGGCTTTATAAAGGGGGTGAAATTTTAGAAATTTACGAGAGCTTTACGGCGGGAAATGTCGAAATCTCAAGCCTAGAAAATAAAAGCTACACGCCGTTAGAGTGTGAAATTTCGTCTATAAATTTTAGCGACGTTCCACGTGAAACTATCAAAATCAACTCGTCAAACTACATCACAACCGATCAAAATTTAGCTCAAAAGCTGTTTGAAAAGGGCTATTTTTTTGAAAATATGGAATTTTTCGCCGTTCTAAAAACGGCTCAAAAGTTTCAGATCCCGGCTCGCGGCGTCTTTGTCGCGACAAATTTCTGCGACCAAAATGCACACGCAGACTTCGTCAAAAACCATAATGCCGCAAAAGAAAAGCTCACACAATATCTCAAAACAAAAGGTATAATTTGAAAAATTTACTCGACTACACGCTGTCCGAACTGGAAGCGATACTAAGCCCCAAATTTAGAGCAAAGCAAATTTACGAGTGGATCTACAAGAAAAATGCCGAAAATTTTGATGAAATGCTAAATTTACCAAAGGATATGCGTGCAAATTTGACGCAGGAATTTTACTTCGATCCGCTGCGTTGCGTCAAATTCGAAGAGAGCCCGGACGGCTCGATAAAATACCTTTTCGCCCTAAAAGACGGCAACACGATAGAAAGCGTCCTGCTGCCGATGAAAGAGGTTGAGGTCGATGAGGGCGGTAATATCTCGCGCCACGCACGCTACACAATCTGCGTTAGCTCGCAAGTAGGCTGTAAAATGGGCTGTTCGTTTTGCCTAACGGCAAAGGGCGGGCTGAAACGAAATTTATCGCCAGGCGAGATCGTCGGGCAAATTTTATGGATCAAAAGAGCCAACCGTATCCCCTACGAGCGCCGCGTAAATGTCGTATATATGGGCATGGGTGAGCCGCTTGACAACCTCACGAACGTCGCAAAAGCCATACAAATTTTAAAAGAGCCGGACGGCCTCGCCATCGCACCGCGCCGCCAAACAGTCTCCACAAGTGGGCTTGGAGCACAGATAAAAAAGCTTGGCGAAATGGATCTTGGCATACTGCTTGCCATCTCACTGCATGCCGTCACAAACGAGCTTCGCACAAAGCTAATGCCTGTAAATAAGGCCTACAATATCGAAGCCGTGATGAACGCAGTACGAGGCTTTCCGATCGATATGCGTAAGCGAGTGATGTTCGAGTATCTAGTCATCCGTGGGCTAAACGATAGCGTCAAGGACGCAAAAACACTCGTCAAGCTGCTTCACGGCATCAAAGCGAAGGTAAATTTGATCTACTTCAACCCGCACGAAGGCAGCGAATACGGGCGTCCGGAGCTTGCGGATATGCTGAAATTTCAAGAATACCTGCGCGCTCACGGCGTGACCTGCACGATCCGCCAAAGCAAAGGGCTAGACATCTCGGCAGCATGCGGACAGCTAAAACAAAGAAGTCAAAATTTATCGCCGTCAAATAATAATACCAGCAAGTCAATCAACACCCAAAAGAGTGAATCATGACCACACTTGACATCGCCCAGATCGTGTTTATCGTGATAGTCGTAGCGGCTGGATTTGGGTTGATTTTGAAAGTTTTAAGAGAAGAAAAATAATACTTGCGTTAAAATTTTAGTGTTTTAAGAAGACTCTGTTCTGACAAAGTATTTGATTTTTGACTTTCAAGAGCATGAGAATGCGCACAGTATTCGAGTAAAAACATTGCTAGTGAGTTTATCGCCACCAATTTACAGGGAAGCGGTAGCTGAGTATGCAAATCGGCTAAATTTATGCTACTCGCTCCCGTAAAACGCTGTTCACATTCGTGTTAGGTCACTCCTAGAGCGAGCAGGATTTACAAAGAGAGCATCAATTTGATTACAACAGAGTCTTTAAGAAATAGCTTTATAAAATATGAAATTATTTTTATTTGGTAAATTCTGTTTATCCTATTTATCCAAAAATCCCACATTTTTCATTCTGGATACTACTTTATCTTTTGGATTTTATTCCATAAACAAATATATCTCATTCTACGCCACCTCACTCACAGCTTTACGAGATGTAAAAAAACCGAAACTACAGTACTATTTTTTACTTCATACTATGCACTTGCAACTACAAGCAGATACGATGATACTTGCTTACTCTCTATTTCGTAGTGCAGTTTTGCTTTGACCTCATCTCGCAACTACGAGCATACCGCTGCTCTCCTTATTTTATTATGCCAAGACGTCAGCAATAAACACTTTTTAGAACAGAGCCATTTTAATATATCTTTTAGAAAATAATTCACGATTTTATTTATGCCTTAAATATTTTTAGCTTCAAATTCAAACTTGATTTTAGCCAACCGATAAAACTCATCTCGCGCATTAAATTCGCTCTTGATGTGAGAATTTTGCTCTCTAAATTTAAACTCTATCTCATCCGCATGAAGCAGTAGTCTCGACGCCCCCGTTAAATTTACGCGCTCCGTTTCGCTCATCTCGCCGTCTAAAATTTTGATGATTTGCTCTTTTGCCAGCCCATAAAGCGGCTCGCCGACGATAGTGTGTTTCACGTGGAACAAATGCAAACGAATCTGATGCTGCCTACCGGTCAGTGGCACAGCTCGCACGAGCGTCGCGTCGATGTCGGCAAAATACTCCATCGGCTCAAATTCCGTCACCGCCACCTTGCCATCCTCGCAAATTTGCATTCGCATTTTCACATCGTCGTAGTCACTGGCTAGATCCATTTTCGCATTCACGACAAACGGCTCGCAAATTTTACCGCGAGCCAGCGCGACATAGCGCTTTTTCACCGCCCTACTCTCAAACATCGCTTTGAGCTCTTTTTGCGCCGCTGAATTCTTTGAAACCACGATGAGTCCGCTCGTTTCGCGGTCTAGCCTATGCGTGACAGCCGCCTCGCGCCCGTATAAGTGCCAGATTTCATCGTTTAGACTATACTCGCAACGCCTACCGTTTGGGTGGCTGAGCACCCCGCTTGGCTTGTCAAATACGGCAAACTCGTCGCACTCAAAGATCGGACTAAGTCCGCGCGAATTCGTTTCGTAGTCGATCAGGCAAATTTCGCCGCTCAAAACGGCATTTTTCTCGCTCACTACCGTCCCATCACAAAGCAACCTGCCCTTGTCGATGAGACGCTGTGCCTCACGCATTTTAAAGCCCAAATTTATCAAAATTTCATAGGCTTTCTGCGAGCTAGCGATGGCGATAAATTTATTAACGTAAGGCAAATTTTACCCTTTAATATCAAATTTAGTTAAACCATATTTTAGTATTTGATTTACAAGGCGAAACCAAACCTTACGAAACGACGCTATTGCCACCGATTTTCAAGGAAGCTGTAAAGCTGACTGCAAAAATCGTGCTATATGTTCGGCACTTTGCGGAGCAAGTAAGGATTGTAAAGCATTGTTACAAATATCAATACCTTAAAACAAGGTCTTAATATAAAATTTAAGCCCAAATTTAGCGACCCCTAACCGCCCTTTCAGCCCAAATTTTATATAATTTCACTCTTAAAAAATTATACAAAAATTTCCTAAAAAGGCTGATAAATGGTAGAGAGATATTCGCGCGAGCAAATGGCAAAAAAATGGAGCGTGCAGGCAAAATACGACGCATGGCTCGAGGTCGAGCTAGCCGCGGTCAAAGCGTGGAATAAGCTTGGCTTCATCGCGGACGCCGACTGCGAGAAAATCTGCAAAAACGCTAAATTTAACGTCGCACGCATCGACGAGATAGAAAAGACGACCAAGCACGACGTGATCGCGTTTTTAACGAGCGTGAGCGAAAGCCTGGGCGAGGAGAGCCGCTTCGTGCATTACGGCATGACGAGCAGCGACTGCATCGACACGGCGGCGGCATTGCAGATAAAGGGTAGCTTGGAGCTCATCATCGAAGACGTCCAAAATTTACTCTCCGCCGTCAAGTCCCGCGCGATGGAGCACAAAAACACGCTCATGGTCGGTCGCAGCCACGGTATCCACGGCGAGCCGATCACGTTTGGGCTCGTGCTAGCCATCTGGTACGACGAGATAAAACGCGCGCTAAAACTCATCACGGACGCAAAAGAGGTCGCGAGCTACGGCAAACTAAGCGGAGCGATGGGAAATTTAGCCCACGCGCCTATGGAATTTGAGGAGCTGACCTGCGAGCTTCTCGGGCTGCGCCCCGCCCCCGCGTCAAACCAAGTCATCCAGCGCGACCGCTACGCCCACGTCATCAGTGCGATCGCTATCCTCGCCGCGACCTGCGAAAAGATCGCCATCGCCATCCGCCACTACCAGCGCACGGAGGTTTATGAGGCGGAGGAGTATTTCAGCCCCGGACAAAAGGGCTCGTCAGCGATGCCGCACAAGCGAAACCCCGTGCTAAGCGAAAACATCACCGGGCTTTGCCGCATGCTGCGCTCATACGTGACGCCCGCACTGGAAAACGTCGCCCTTTGGCACGAGCGCGACATCAGCCACAGCTCGGTCGAGAGGTTTATCCTGCCGGATGCGTTCGTCACGGCTGATTTCATGCTCGCACGCCTGGCAAACCTCATCCAAAATTTAGTCGTTTATCCCGAAAATATGATGAAAAATCTAAATTTGACCGGCGGACTGGTCTTTTCCGGACGCGTGCTTTTGGAACTGCCAAAACGCGGCATCTCGCGCGAGGACGCCTACAAGATCGTGCAGCGAAACGCGATGAAAGTCTGGGCCGACCTGCAAGAGGGCAAAAAGGTGATCGACGAGAGCGGGCACAGCCTATTTTTGCAAAATTTACTTGCCGATGAGGAGCTACGCCGCTCGCTAAGTGAAGACGAGATAAAAGCGTGCTTTGACTACGGCTACTACACGAAAAACGTGGATAGGATTTTTGGTAGGGTGTTTGGTAAATGATGAAAATTTTTAGCCAAATAAAAACCGTCGTGCAAGGGGCAACCTCCTCCTACCTTAATCCATAAAAATTTAATTTCTAGCCCATAGCGGCTATCAGGATAAAGCGATAAAAATTTAATTTAAGAAAGAGAATTTATGAAAGTAATCAAACGAAACGGCAGGACCGAGGAGCTGGACATCAGCAAGATAAAAAAATACACGACGGCGGCGGTCGCAGGCTTAGAAAACGTAAATTTAAGCGAGCTTGAAGTGGATGCGAAGATCCAGTTTCGCGATATGATCACGACCGAGGAGATCCAGCAGACCCTCATCAAAACCGCAGTCGATAAGATCGACATCGACCGCCCCAACTGGACGTTCGTCGCCGCACGGCTGTTTTTATACGACCTTTATCACAAGGTCACGGGCTTTAACGGCTACAACCACCTGCGCGAATACCTGCAAAAGGGCGAAAAAGCCGGGCGCATCATCGCCGGTCTTAAAGAAAAATACGACCTTGACGACCTAAACGCCTACATCCGCCCCGAGCGCGACTTGCAGTTTGCATACCTCGGTATCAAAACGCTCTACGATCGCTACCTCATAAAGGACAAAAACGGCGCGCCCATCGAGCTTCCGCAGCAGATGTTCATGGCAATCGCGATGTTCTTAGCGCAAAACGAGCTCGACTGCCAAGGCTGGGCGAAGAAATTTTACGACCTAATCTCCAAATTTGAAGTCATGCTCGCCACTCCGACGCTCTCAAACGCCCGCACCACGCGCCACCAGCTAAGCAGCTGCTACGTGGGCTCTACGCCCGATAATATCGAGGGGATCTTCGACAGCTACAAAGAGATGGCGCTGCTGTCTAAATTTGGCGGGGGCATCGGCTGGGACTGGTGCAAGGTGCGAGCGATGGGTGGCAGCATCGACGGGCACAAAAACGCAGCCGGGGGCATCATCCCGTTTCTAAAAGTTACCAACGACATCGCCGTCGCGGTCGATCAGCTAGGCACGAGAAAGGGCGCGATAGCCGTCTATATCGAGCCGTGGCACATGGATGTGGCGGACTTTTTAGACCTGCGTAAAAACTCGGGCGAAGAAAGACGCCGCGCGCATGAGCTATTTCCTGCACTGTGGATAAATGACCTCTTTATGAAGCGCGTGCGTGAAAACGGACGATGGAGCCTCTTTGACCCGGCACAAGTAAGCGACCTGTGCGACCTGTATGGCGAAAATTTCGAGCGCCGCTACGAGCAGTATGAAAACGACGAAAATATCCAAAAAAACGTCGTACTGGCAAAGGAACTTTGGAAGAAAATTTTAACTAGCTACTTCGAGACCGGCATGCCGTTTTTATGCTTTAAGGATAACGCGAACAAGGCAAACCCAAACGACCACGAAGGCATCATCAGAAGCTCGAATTTATGCACCGAAATTTTCCAAAACACCGCGCCGAACTACTACAAAATCAAAATCACCTTTGATGACGGCAGCGAGCGGCTATTTGACGAGGAAGAAGACGTCACGATCGATAGCGGCATAACCAAAAAAGCCAAAAAACTAAGCGCGCTCGATAGCCTTAGCGGCAGGCAAATTTTCATCGTCGAAAAAGAAAGCGTCGAGGGCAAAACCGCCGTGTGCAACCTCGCAAGCGTAAATTTAAGCAAGATAAATAAAAAAGCCGACATCGAGCGCGTCGTGCCGATCGCCGTGCGCATGCTCGATAACGTGATCGATCTAAATTTCTACCCGCACAAAAAGGTCAAACACACGAATTTAGCCTCCCGCTCGATAGGTCTAGGTGTCATGGGCGAGGCGCAGATGCTAGCCGAGCGCGGCGTGAAATGGGGCGGCTACGAGCATTTCGCGCTGATAGATAGCATCATGGAAAACATCAGCTACCAAGCGATTTACACGAGCTCGAATTTAGCCGTCGAAAAGGGCAAATACCTGACCTTCGAGGGCTCGAAATGGAGTCGCGGCGTGATGCCGATCGACACCGCGAACGAAAACGCCAAAGCCTTGCTAAACCGCGGCGGGCTATTTGACGAGGATGTGTGCGACTGGGAGAAGCTGCGCGCAAAGGTGAAAACGGACGGCATGCGAAACGGCTATCTCATGGCGATCGCTCCGACTAGCTCGATCTCGATCCTTGTGGGCACCACGCAGACCATCGAGCCCGTGTATAAGCGCAAGTGGTTCGAGCACAACCTAAGCGGCATGATACCAAATGTCGTGCCAAATTTAAGCCCCGATACATGGCAGTTTTACACGCCAGCATACGAGCTCGACCAGCGCGTGCTCGTGCGTGCCGCCGCCGTGCGCCAAAAGTGGATCGACCAAGGGCAGAGCCTGAATATCTTTATGAGCCTGGATAAAGCAAGCGGCGGGTATCTGAGTGAAATTTACACGCTTGCGTGGGAGCTGGGACTAAAATCGACCTACTATCTACGCTCGGAAAGTCCCGATAGTGAAAAGGTAAATAATGTCGCAGACCGCAGCATCGAGTGCGAGGGGTGTCAGTAACCATAAAAATAGTAAAAATTTCCATATTATTTTTGGTTTTAATATTTTTTAATCAAAATTTCAGATCTAAACTAAATTTGAGCGAATTTAAAAAAGTTCGCTCAAATTCCATGTAGTCCAAAATTAAAACCATAACGCAAATAAATCTAAATTGGCTCTGTTAAAATATTTCATTGATTTTTAGCTTTCAAAGCAGGAGAATGCGAACAACATTCCTGAAAAACCTTGCTAGCGAGCTTATCGCCGCCAATGTTTCTGCTTTGACTGCTCGCTCCAGTACAAAATCAGCATCGCGTTTTTTGCGAAGCAAAAAGATTTCCTTGAAACGCTATTCGCGTCTATGCTAGGTCGCTCCTGGAGCGAGTAGGGTTTTTGCTTCACTTTGTTCGCAACTGTAAAGCAGAAGCGAAGTAAACATCGATGATTTATTATAACAGAGCCTCTAAATTTATAAGCCCATAATTAAAGCGTTACTCTTTTATTATGATAGAAGATATCATATTTTAAGCCAAATTTATCTATACTTCCAATAATTTTTAACTAAACAGGTCAGGGCATGAGAGAAATTTTAAAACGAGACGGAACTAGGCAGGAATTTGTCGCTTACAAGATAGTTGATGCGATAAAAAAGGCGTTTGAAAGCGAAAACACACCATACGACGAGAAAATTTTCACAAATGTCGTTCAAGATATCTTTCAAAAATCAGGCGCCATAACGGTCGAAGATATCCAGGACGCGATAGAAAAGGAGCTCTTTGAGGGCCACTATTTCAACATCCTAAAAAGCTTCATGCTCTATCGCCACACGCACAAGCTCCAGCGCGAGCAGGTATTAGGGCTAAACGAAGATACGACCTACATAAATTCGACTCAAACGATAAACGAATACATAAACGGCACCGACTGGCGTATCGCTGCAAATTCCAACACCAGCTACTCAAACGCCGGTCTCATCAACAACACCGCAGGTAAAGTCATCGCAAACTACTGGCTGGACGCAGTTTATAGCAAAGAAGAGGGCATCGCACACAGAAACGGCGACTATCACATCCACGACCTCGACTGTCTTACCGGATACTGCGCGGGCTGGAGCCTAAGAGCACTTTTAAACGAGGGCTTTAACGGCGTTCGCGGGCGCGTAGAGAGCCGCGCACCAAAGCATTTCCGTGAGGCACTCTCTCAAATGGCGAATTTTCTTGGAATTTTACAAAGCGAATGGGCCGGAGCGCAGGCATTTTCGAGCTTTGACACATACCTAGCGCCGTATGTATTTAAAGACGATCTAAGCGACATCGAGATAAAAAAGGCGATCACGAGCTTTATCTTTAACCTAAACGTCCCGGCTCGCTGGGGCCAGAGCCCTTTTACCAACGTGACCATCGACATCACCTGCCCAAGCGACTTAAGAGATCAGATACCTACGTCAAACGACGTGCATTTGTTTTCGAATTTTACCGACGAAGCGGCGCTAAAACGCGCCAAGGAGCGCGGCAGAGACAAGCTCATAGATATGACTTATAAAGACTTTGAGCCTGAGATGGCGCGTATAGACAAGGCATTTTATGAAATTTTGACCGAGGGCGATAAATGCTCGCAGCCATTTACATTCCCGATCCCGACCGTAAATATCACCGAGGATTTCGACTGGGACAGCGAAGTGGCGCAGGTACTCTTTGAAAATACCGCAAAAATGGGCTCCAGCTACTTTCAAAATTTCATCGGCTCACAATACACCATCGACGAAAACGGAAAACGCATCGCAAACGACTCGGCGTATAAGCCAGGACACGTGCGCTCCATGTGCTGCCGCTTGCAGCTTGATCTAAGAGAACTTTTAAAGCGTGGCGGTGGACTTTTTGGCAGTGCCGAGATGACCGGTAGCATCGGCGTAGTCACTATAAATTTAGCTCGCCTGGGTTACAACTACAAAGGTGACAGAAAAGGGCTCTACGCACGCCTTGAATACCTACTCGAGCTGGCCAAATCCACACTTGAGAAAAAGCGTAAATTTATCCAAGAGATGTATGATCGCGGGCTATATCCTTACACGGCGCGATATTTGAAGCATTTTAATAACCACTTCAGCACGATCGGCATAAACGGCATGAACGAGCTTTTACGAAATTTTACCGGCGACAAAGAGAACGTTTCGACCAAATTCGGACGCGAATTCGCCCTTGAAATGGTAAATTTCTTACGCGACAAGATAAGAAGCTTCCAAGAGCTGACGGGCAACCTCTACAACCTAGAGGCCACCCCTGCCGAGGGTACGACATATCGCTTCGCGAAAGAGGACAAGAAGCGCTATCCTGACATCATCCAAGCCGGCATGAAGGAGAACATCTACTACACGAACTCCACGCAGCTTCCTGCAAATTTCACCGACGATGCGTTCGAGGCGCTCGACCTACAAGACGAGCTACAAAGCGCATACACCGGCGGAACGGTCTTTCACCTATATATGAAAGAGCGCATCAGCTCGCCTGAGGCCTGCAAAGAGCTCGTAAAAAACATCATCACGAACTACAAGCTGCCTTATATCACGATAACGCCGGTATTTAGCGTATGCTCTAAGCACGGATACATCGCTGGCGAGCATGAGTTCTGCCCGATCTGCGACGCCGAGCTGATAGAAAATGAAAAACGAAAAAATCAATCTTAATCAAAGGAGCAAACATGAGTGAAAAAGAAATTTTGACAAAACTCACCGACAAACGCACAAAATGTGTAGTCTATACACGCGTCATGGGCTATCATCGCCCGGTCGAGAGCTTCAACCTCGGCAAAAAAGGCGAGCACAAAGAGCGTGTGAAATTTGACGAGTGCGCTAGCACTTGCCAAAAAAGCGCATAATCGCGCGAATCCAAAGGGCGAAGACTCATTCGCCCTTTTTATCCAAGGAAAATTTTGCAACATCCGATATTTAGCGTCACTCCCTTTACCACACTGGACTACCCTGGCAGAGTCGCCGCGATAGCGTGGTTTGCGGGCTGTAATATGCGCTGCGCCTACTGCTACAACATAGACGTCGTTTTATCAAGAGGCAAGCTAAGCGCCGAGGAATTTTGCGAATTTTTAGATAGACGCATAGGCAAGCTAAGCGGCATAGTCTTTAGCGGCGGCGAATGTACCCTGAGCCAGTCGTTTTTACCGCTCGCTCGCGAGGTCAAGAAGCGAGGTTTCGCGCTCAAAGTCGATACCAACGGCTCAAATCTACCCGTCTTAAAAGAGGCCATCTCGCAAAATTTGATCGATTACATCGCGCTTGATTTCAAAGCGCCAAAAGAGAAATTTCAAAGCGTGACCGGCTCGAGCCTATACGAGAAATTTATGGCTACGTTAGAGTTTTTACTAAGCATAAATTTTAGCTTCGAGGTGCGAACGACGCTGCATTTTGACCTGCTAAACGAAAAAGATATCTCGCAAATGGCGCAAATTTTATACCAAAAGGGCTACGAAAAGGAGTATTTTTTACAAAAATTCCTCGATACGGGCGAAAATTTCGCAAATCTAAAAGAGCCTAAAAATAGCTTTGACATAGCCCTGATCGACTCGCCCATACCCATAAAACTACGAAATTTCTAGGTAATCGCGATTGTTTGCCAATAAAAGATATAATCTTTTGAAATTCCAAAGGAGTCAAAATGAGTAAAATTTTAAACCAGACCTTCACACTGGCAAATGGCGCAAAGATCCCAAAGATCGGGCTTGGTACATGGCTGATAGATGACGATAAGGTCGCAGCCGCCGTGCGCGAAGCCATAAATTTAGGCTACCGTCACATCGACACTGCCGAGGCCTACGGCAACGAACACGGAGTAGGCGAGGGCGTGCGAACATGCGCGGTGGCTCGCGAGGAAATTTTCGTGACGACGAAGCTAAGAGCTGAGATCAAAGACTACGAAACGGCAGCGGCTGCCATAGACGAGTCACTGCAAAAGCTCGGGCTTAGCTACGTCGATCTCATGATCATCCATAGTCCGCAGCCTTGGACGGATTTTCGCGAGGGAGAGCACTTTTTTGAGGGCAATATCGCCGCATGGCGCGCGCTAGAGGCGGCCTACAAAGCAGGCAAGCTACGCGCGATAGGAGTGTCGAATTTCGAGCGCATCGACATCGAAAACATCACCGCAAACTGCGAGATAAAGCCGATGGTAAATCAAGTCCTAAGCCACATCGGCAACACGCCGTTTGAGCTCATCGACTACTGCCAAAAGGCCGGAATTTTGATCGAGGCTTATTCGCCCGTCGCACATGGAGCGATCCTGCAAAACGCCCAAGTCGCCGACATCGCCAAAGGCTACGGAGTGAGCGTCGCGCGCCTTTGCGTGAGGTATTGCATAGAGCTTGGGCTACTGGCTTTACCAAAGACCGCAAACGCCGAACATATGAGAGAAAATGCGGATGTAGATTTTGAAATTTCGCCTGCGGATATGAAAATTTTAAAGCAGATCGCTCCGGTAGAAAACTACGGCGAGGCTAGCGTATTTCCGGTTTTTGGTGGCAAACTCCACAAAGACGGCAGACTAGAAGCCAAGAATTTCAAGAAATAGCTAGTCATATCATGTATTCAGGATCGCTGTCCTCGCCGTTAATGAGGTCGAAAATTTTAGCCTTGAGCTCGAAATATCTCACATCATGCGGGTTAAATTTGGGATTTGAGAGCTCTTTTATGATCCTGCCATCGTGCAAAACGACGATCTTACAAGCTAAAAACAGCGCCTCATCGATATCGTGAGTGACGAAAATACTAGTAAGCTTGCTTGAAATTTCTTTTAGCCTCAGCTGTAAATTTACCCGTGTTATGGGATCGAGCGCAGAAAACGGCTCGTCTAAAAACAAAATTTCAGGACTCAGGCTAAGCACCCTTGCGATCGCGATGCGCTGCTTTTGTCCACCGCTTAGCGAGTGCGGGAACATCTGAGCCCTGTGCGCGAGCCCGACAAGCTGCAAAAACTCCTCCGCACGGCTCTCGCGTAGCCCTTTGTCCTTCATACCGCTGCATTTTAGGGCAAATTTTATATTTTCTTTCGCGCTTAGCCAGGGCATGAGCGAATAAGTCTGCGTGATGATCTGGCGCGATTTATCCATACTGACGCGACTAGTAAATTTGCGCTCGCCGATCCTGACCTCACCGCCGTCAAACTCGCTCGCACCACTTAGGATATTTAAAAGCGTCGTTTTACCAGAGCCGCTACCACCAAGCAATACGCAAAATTCATTACGACCGATGTGTAAATTTATATCCTTTAAAATTTGGTGCTTGCCAAAGGATTTGCTTAAATTTTTTATCTCTATCATCGTCCCAACCTCGCTGCCGCCCACCTTTCAACCAGTGAAAATATAAAATTTATCCAGGTGCCGATCACGCCGATGACAAAGATCACGGCCAGCACCATATCGATGCGAAGCTGGTTTCGCGCGTCTATGATGAGATATCCCAGCCCGCTTTGAGCCCCGACCATTTCGCCCACGACTAAATTTATCCACGCGAGGCTGGCGGCGAGCTTTAGCCCCGAGATGATGCCAAAGAGGCTTGAGGGCAGGATGACGCCGACGATCGTTTGCAGCCTACTCGCTCCAAAGCCCCTAGCTGCCTGCATGAGCTCGGCAGGCGTGCTTTTGACGGCATTTGTAGTGAGTAACAGCATCGGGAAAAACACCGCATACGAAATGATGAAAATAGTCGGCTTATCACCGATTCCAAAAGCAAGCAGGGCAAATGGTATCCAAGCTATCGGCGATATCGGACGCAGTAACCCGATGAGCGGCTCAAAGGCACTCGCCACGCTAGGAAACAGTCCGAAAACCAGCCCGACCGTGACGGCAAAAATGCAGCCCAGCACGAGTCCCGCGACATAGCGCGATATGGAAGCGGCGATACCGGTAGCTAAATTCCCGCTTTTTATGAGCTCTAAAAGTGCGGTCAAAGCATCTTCGGGCGAGGGTAAAAGATCGCCGCTAAAGCCCTGCCAAAGCGCCAAGACTGCGGCCAAAACTAAAATTTGATAAACATATCTCATCTTGCCTCCAGATACTCGCTAATGTCTAAATTTGCGAGATTTTCGTTGCCAAGCCCTTTGGCGACTAAAAAATCTCTAAGCTCCTCCAGCTCGGCCAAATTTAAGCCAAGATCGTCGTATCGCGCGATATTTTCGTCTAAAATTTGCTCCAAAAGCGCGGCTTTTTGATTCATTATCGCCTCACCGAGCCGTGCGCTGGCGGCATGCTCTTTCGTGATGAAAAGAGCGGCCTTTTTAAACGCCGCTAAAAGCTCGTCAAAATAGGGCTCGCTAAGCATATCCGAGCGAAAATTCAGCGTGCAGCATATATGGTTTGGCTTGATATCTTTTGAAAAGAGCAAATTTTTGGCGCGATTTTTGAAATTTACAGCCATTTGCCCGAAAGGCTCGGCGACGATGTAGGCGTCTATCTGGCGACTAAGCAGCGCAAACGGCATCTCAGGAGGCGGCATCTCTATCGTTATGAAGTCGATATTTTCGCGCCTTGCGATGATGTCAAGCAAAAAATAATGCATACTGAATTTAGACGGCACGGCGATCTTTTTTCCAGCTAGAGCGCGCACGCTCGATATATCGCTTCTAGCTACCAGTGACGAGCCGTTTTTGTGTGCGGACATGACGACTTTGATGTCGGCTTTATTCGCCCGCAGCATGAGCCCAAGCGGAGCTAGCAAAAAAGCCCCGTCTATAGCGCCCGCACGCAAGGCCTCGGCTAGATCGACCCAGCTTGCAAATTTTATCGGTACGATATTGAAATTTTGGCTTTGGCAAAGTTGCTTTGCGATGATGATTAGATGATCGCTTATGGGCACGAAACCGATCTTGACACCGGTCTTCGGGGCACTAGCAAGCATCGGCAGTCCCTGAAACGCCAAAAATCCGCCCAAAATTTGCAAAGCGTTTCGTCTATTCATAAACTCTCGTCCTAAATTTAAAATGTGTGATTATAGCGAGCGAGATTAAATTTTTACATAAAATTTACGATACAGCGATATAAAATTTCGATTTCTTATCATAAAGCAAGTATTTTTGCGAAAAAATAATGATATAATTCGCTCCACATTGTAAAAATAATGTAAATTTATCAGCATAAAAGGAGCAAAATTATGCAAAACAATGACGAAATTTTAGGCATCAAAGTCCAAAAATACGGGGCTTTAGAACCAAACGAAAATGGAGTTTATCCATACGAGGACGGCGTGGAATTTACCGACTACAACCACGCGATCAATCTTTACAAAAAGACCTTCCCCGACAAAAAGACCGTCATCGAACAAACCCCGGATCCGGCCGTGCGTGAAATGCTCCTTAACATGCAAGAGGCAGGGATCGAGACCGTTTTTGACAGATTTGATAAGCAAAAACCTCAATGTACTTTCGGCATGGCGGGTATTTGCTGTAAAAACTGCTTCATGGGGCCGTGCAAGATAACCGCCAAAGCCACGCGCGGTATATGCGGTGCGACAGCGGACACGATCGTTTCGAGAAATTTACTCAGACACGTAGCTGCGGGCGCTGCGGCGCATGGAGCCAGAGGCAGAGAGACGATGCTGGCGCTAAAATACGCCGCCGAAGGCAAGCTGGACCTGCCGATCGAGGGCGAAGAGAAAATTCTAGCCGTGGCGGCGACTTTCGGGCTTGAGAGCGAGGGCAAGACGATAAAAGAGCTGGCCGGCCAGATCGCCGACATCTTGCTAGAAGACCTCTCGCGCACGGTGCCCGCCACTCACAAAACGATAGAGAAATTCGCCCCAAAAGAGCGTCAAGAGGTGTGGCGCGAGCTAGACTTGCTGCCTGTTGGCGTCTATCACGAGGTCTTTGAGAGCCTGCACCGCACGACTACGGGCACGGACGGCGACTGGCGAAACATCATGAAGCAGTTTTTGCGAACGGGCATAGCGTTTGCGTGGTCGAGCACGCTAGGCACGTCGATCGCGATGGACTGCCTTTACGGCTTGCCAAAGCTAAACGACGCGCAGATAAATTTAGGCGCGATCAAGAAAGGCTTTGTCAATATCGCCGTGCACGGCCACTCGCCGCTATTAGTAAGCGTCATCGTAAAGCTTGGTAAAAGCGAGAAATTTCAGGAGCTGGCGAGGTCAAAAGGCGCACTTGGCATCCAGTTTTACGGCATTTGCTGTAGCGGACTATCGGCGATGTATCGCTACGACGGCGTCATCCCGCTTTCAAATGCCGTGGGCTCGGAGCTAGTCATGGGCACGGGGGCAATCGATCTTTGGATCGCGGACGTGCAGGATGTATTCCCGTCTATCATGGAGGTCGCGCAGTGCTTCAAAACCACGGTCGTAACGACAAGCGACTCGGGCAGACTACCTGGGGCGGAGCATTACGGGTTTGATCATCATCACTCGAATTTAGCCGACATCCACGCGATAGCCGAGAAAATTTTAAACCGCGCTATCAAGAGCTTTGAGGCTCGCCGCGGCGTGCCGGTCAAGATCCCGATATACTCGGTCGAGGCTAAAATGGGCTTTTCGGTCGAAAACGTCAATAAAATTTTCGGCGGACTAGAGCAGATAGCAGAGGCGATCAAAAGCGGCAAAATTTTAGGCCTCGTAAATCTCGTGGGCTGCTCGAACCCTCGCATCGTCTATGAAAAAGCCGTCGTCGAAGTCGCGCAAATTTTGCTAAAAAACAACGTCCTTATCATGACCAACGGCTGTGCGTCGTTCCCGCTTTTAAAGCTTGGCTTTTGCAACGCCGGTGCGCTGAAATTTTGCGGTGACGGGCTGAGAGAATTTTTAGAGCCTTACAATATCCCGCCGATCTGGCACATGGGCGAGTGCCTGGATAACGCGCGCGCCAGCGGTATGTTCAACGCCCTTTCGGCAAAGCTTGGCGTAAAGATCAAAGACCTGCCGTATGCTTTCACGAGCCCCGAGTGGTCGAACGAAAAGGGCATAGACGCCGCACTTGCTTTTAGGCTACTTGGCATCTCGTCTTATCACAGCGTGCAAGCTCCGGTAGAGGGCTCGCAGGCGGTGAAAGAATTTATGGCAAACGGCACGCTACCGATACTCGGCTCAAAAATGGTCGTAAATGTCGATCACAACGCACTTGCCGAGGGGCTCGTGGCTGATTTGAAGGCCAAACGCGAAGCTCTGGGCTGGGACTAGGCCAAATTTAGCCCTGGATTGACGGTGTCCGGGGCTAGCCCTAAAATGCTGCGAAATTTCACACCACTATCAATTTTATTCAGTAAAATCGATACTCTATCGCAAGCGCTTCGCAAATATTTGACTCTGTTTTGAAACCCTTAAACGAACGCTTCGCAAATCTTACTTGCTCCACAAGACGCCGAACGTATAGCACTAAAATCGCAGTCAGCTGGCGCTTCCTTGATTTTAGGCGGCGATAGTGTCGCTTCATAAGATTTGACTACGCTAGAATGTTTAAAATTTTAAAAATCAACACTTTTTAAAACAGAGTCATCTTACTCATTACATGAGCACCCTAGCACAGTCACAAACAGCGCGAGCAACCAAGCGAAAATTTCCAAAAATTTTAAAATTTGTAGGATCAGGCAAGGATTTTGGAGTATCTATCTATCGCCGTTTGCTTTTAAAGGGCTATAATTTTTAAAATTTCAAAGGAGAAAGCATGCAAGATTTTAGTTTTTGTAATCCCACTCGTATCGAATTTGGCAAAGGCAAAGAGCGAAATATCGGCTCATACATGAAAGAGTTCGGCGCTAAAAAAGCGATCATCATCTACGGTAGCGAACGCATTAAAAAAAGCGGGCTTTTCGACACGGCGGCAGACAGCCTGAGGCGAAACGGCATAGAATTTACCCAGTGTGGTGGCGTGAAAAGCAACCCCGTGCTGAGCAAGATAAAAGAAGCTATCAAGATCGCTAAGGATTTTGGCGCTGACAGTGTGCTGGCTATCGGCGGCGGCTCGGTGCTAGACAGTGCCAAGGCGGTCGCAGCGGGAGCCTGCTATGACGGCGACGTTTGGGACTTTTTTACAGGCAAGAGCCCGAGTCTGGCGCTAAAGATCTTTGACATCATCACATTAGCTGCGACTGGCAGCGAGATGAACAGCGGTGCTGTCGTGACGAGAGAAGAGACCCGCCAGAAATACGCCATAGACGGTCGCGTACTATACCCGAAGGTCTCGATCATCGACCCCGAGCTGCAAGCCAGCGTCAGCCGCGAATACCTCGTGTATTCGGCGAGTGATATCATCGCGCACAGCATAGAGGGCTATTTCACCGCGAATGTGCAGCCAAGCCTCATCAGCTCATATGTCGAGGCCAACATCAAAGCCGTCATCAAAACGACTGAAATTTTGCTCGCAAACCCCGATGACTACGACGCCAGGGCTGAATTTGCCTGGGCTGCGACGATGGCGCTAAACGGTCTGACCTACGTCGGCACAGGCGGCTTTAGCTATCCAAATCACATGATCGAGCACGCGATGAGCGCGGTGACGGACTGCGCACACGGAGCGGGGCTATCGGTCGTGATACCAGCTTGGATGAAATGGTATAAGGGCAGGAATTTAGCCCAGTTCGAGCGCTTCGCGCGTGAAATTTTTGGCCTTAAGGGCGCAGACGAGGGCATCACGGCGCTTGAGGTGTGGTTTGATAGGATCGGCACTCCGACCAAGCTCAGCCAGCTAAACATACAAGGCAGCGTCCTAAACGATGTCATCGCGGTCGCCTGCACAAACGCAAAAGACTGGGGTATGAGTGAGATTTATACGAAAGAGGCGATAACAGAAATTTTCGAGCTCGCAAAATAAATCGTGACAAAGGAGAGGAAAATATGAAAATTTTGATCTTAGGTGCGACGGGAAGTCTTGGCAGATACGTCATAGAGGAGCTTTTAAAAGAGGAGGGCGCGCAGCTGAGGCTTTACGCGCGAAATCCCGCGAAGGTGGAAAAATTTAAAAATGAGTGCGCGCAGATAGTGTGAGGTGACGTGCTGGACGAGGGCACGCTAAAAGACGCACTTGATGGCGTAGATGCCGTATATGCGGGGCTCGCGGGAGAGCTGGAAGCGATGGCGCGAACGCTGGTCGCCGCGATGGACGCAAAGGGTGTAAAAAGGCTCGTTTGGATCAGCAGCTACGGCATTTACGGCGAGGCGGGACGCGGGTCTATGCCGCCAAGCGGATACGTGATCTCAGCCGCGGTGGTCGAGGGCTCGGGGCTTGATTACACGATCATCCGCCCGCAGTGGTTTTCCGGCGCAGACGAGATAGACTATGAGACCACGAGCTGGAACAAAAAGGAGCGTTTCAAAAATCCGGACGCCAAAATTTCGCGCAGATCGATCGCGAATTTAGTCGCGCGTTGCATATTTGAAAGCTTTGGCATACGCGATAGTATCGGGATAAATAAGCCCGCAAGGTAAATTTTGCGGGCGCGGTAAATATAAAATCAAAGGAGCAAAAATGAAAGCATTAGTAGTATATTTTTCAGCTAGCGGCATAACTAGGCAGGTCGCGGGCACTTTGGCGGAGGTTTTGGGCGCGCAGGTTTTCGAGATCGCGCCGCTTGAGCCTTACAGCGCGGCAGACCTTGACTGGACGAACGCGGGATCGCGCTCGAGCGTAGAGATGGCGGATAAAGCCTCGCGTCCGCAAATCGCCGCAAAATGCGAAAATATCGCGGAATTTGACGTGATATTCGTGGGCTTTCCCGTTTGGTGGTACACAGCGCCGCACATTGTAAATACCTTCCTCGAGGCGCACGATCTGGCGGGCAAAACTATCGTGCCTTTTTGCACGAGCGGGGGCAGCGAGATAGGCAGGAGCGGCAAGGACATGGCATTCTCGGCGCCAAATGCAAAATTCCTCGAGGGTCGCAGGATAAATTTCGGCGAGTCGAGGGCACAGATAAGAAAGTGGGTCGAGAGCCTGAATTTAGCGTAAATTTGGTTGAAATCAGTTCAAAATTTTAGAAAGGATAAAAAATGTCTCAAGTTTGGTATATCACGGCTGGTAGCGGAGGGCTGGGTCTGGCGCTCGTAAAGGAGCTTTTAAAGCGCGGCGAGCGGGTCGCAGCGACATCGAGGGATCTGAAGAAATTCGTCCAAAAAGTAGGCGGCGAGAGTGAAAATTTCTTGCCTTTGGAGCTAAAATTCGGTGAAAATTTAGAAGCGAATATCGAGGCGAATTTAGCTGCCGTAAAGAAGAAATTCACTCGCCTAGATAATCTTGTAAATAACGCCGGCTACGGGCTTTTGGGCTTTGTCGAGGAGACTAGCTTGAGCGAGCTTAGGCGGCAGTTTGAAACCAACGTCTTCGCGCCATATCTCATCGTGCAAAAGGCGCTAAAAATCATGCGTCCGCAGGCGGTAAAAGAGGGCGGCAAGGCAGGCGAGATCAGAGCCAGAATTTTTAATCTAAGCTCGATAGGCGGCTTTCGCGTATCGGGCAGCTCGACGCCGTATTGCATGAGCAAATTCGCCGTCTCGGCGCTGAGCGAGGGGCTGGCGCTAGATCTGGAGCCATTTGGCGTCGCCGTGATAAACGTGATGCCGGCGGGCTTTCGGACGGAATTTGCAGGTGCAAGCGCGAGTTTGAGCGGCGGTAGGATAGAGTGCTACGACGAGCGGCGTAAGGCGTTCGAGGAGGGCGTGAGAAACTACAACGGCAAGCAGGCGGGCGATCCGCAGCGCTTTGGCGAGGTGATGTATAAAATTTCGCGCATGCCAAAGCCGCCGTTTAGCCTATTTATGGGCGACGCGGCGTTTAGATCCGCTCAAAATAAGCTTGATAGCGTCAAAGCCGATATGGACGCAACGCGCGAATTTGCAGGCGCTGCGATGGATTTTGCGGACTCGGCGGGCAGCGCGTTTGACAAGCGTTAAATTCCGCGGCTCTAAATCTTTGCGAAACTGACCGGCGTCGCTTAAATTTACAGCTTAAATTTGCCGTCTGACGCGCAAACACCGCTAAGATGCGGTTGCTGAATTTGGCGAGCGACCAATGGATTAAAAAATAAGGCTTTGTTTCAGTAGGGTGTTGGTTTTAAGATTTTAAACATTCTGGCGCAGTCAAATCTTATGAGGCGACACTATCGCCGCTGATTTTCAGTGAAACGAAGTGAGCGCTAAAACCGTGCTACATGTTCGGCGTTTTGTGGAGCAAGTAAGATTTGCGAAGCGCTCGTTTTAAAAACAGGTATTTTGTCTCAAACAAAGCCAAAACAAAGGAGCAAAAATGAGCGATCGAAAGGATCAAATTTTAACGAAAAAAGAGGAACTGAAGGTCTATGACAAGGTCTCGGGCGAGATCTTTGCGGGCGGACTACCGCGCGTGACACTGCTTTTTGGCGCGACGCCATACGCAAATGCGGGCGCAGCGCTCGTAAGCTTCCCAAAAGGCGTGCGAACGGCGTGGCATACGCATCCGGCGGGGCAAAATCTAATCGTCACGAAGGGCAAAATTTACACCGGCATGGCTAGCGGCGTCGTGCAGATCGCCCGCGCAGGCGACGTGGTGCTCTGCCCGCCTGATGTGAAGCACTGGCACGGAGCGGGGCTGGACGAGGACGGCGAGCACATCGCCGTTACCTTTGAAAAGGACGGACGAAACGTCGTCTGGCTGGAACATCTAAGCCAAATCGAATACGAAAATTTCGTAAAACCCGCAGACGAACAAGAGAAAAAGGATAAATAAATTTACAAATTTATCCGCATTTATAGTGGCTACGATGATGTGAGCCAGCGATTCGAATTCACCATATTTTCGCGCGAGACAAACATCAACAAAGCCCTCAAACCAGGCATCAAAGGAGAAAAAATGAAAAAATATGTAGCCATAACTGGCGCTAGTAGCGGTATCGGAGCGGCGGCGGCAAAGGCTTTTGCAAAAAGAGGCGAAAACCTGATCTTGATCGCCAGGCGCGGCGAGAAGCTAGAAAATTTAAAAACCGAAATTTTAAATTTCGCCCCGAATTTGGATGTCGCCTTAAAGACCTGTGACCTTTCGCGACCCCAAAACATCACGCAGCTTTGGGAGTGGCTTGGCGGCTACGAGCTAAAGGCGTTTATCAACAACGCCGGATTTGGCGACTACGGAGCGGTAGGCGAGCGCGACCTGGACAAGATCACCCAGATGATAAACCTAAACGTCACGGCTCTGGCGCTACTCTCGCACCTCTTCGTGCAAAGATACAGGCGCGAGCCCGCCACGCTCATAAACATCTCCTCCTCGGGTGGCTATACCATCGTGCCCGGCGCCGTGAGCTACTGCGCGAGCAAATTTTTCGTATCGGCGTTTAGCGAGGGGCTTTATCACGAGCTGGCACAGGATGAGGACGCCAAAATGCGCGTGAAGCTGCTAGCGCCCGCTGCTACGAAAACGGAATTTGGCGCGGTGGCTACGGGCGCGGCGGACTACGACTACGACGTGAGCTTTAAAAATTACCATTCAAGCGAGCAGATGGCTGAGTTTTTATTGCAGCTTTATGACAGCGACAAATGCGTAGGCAGCGTCGATAGGAATACGTTCGAGTTTAGCCTGGGCGAGCCTAAATTTAGCTACGCGATCAAATATCGTTAAGGGGCGGCGCGCTGCCTGAGAATTCGCAACTTGGCGGAGCAAATTTAGCGTTTGGTTACGCTTTTGGCGTATAATCAACATAACTTCAAATTTAAGGAGCAAACATGCAAAACATAAAAGACAAGGTCGTGATCATCACGGGGGCGAGCAGCGGTATCGGCTAAGAGGCGGCGTTGGAGCTCGCCAAACACGGAGCGAAGCTAGTTCTTGCCGCGCGCAGAGTGGATCGCCTAGAAAAGCTGGTCGAAAGGATCAAAGCCGCTGGCAGCGAGGCGATAGCGGTGGCTACGGACGTGAGTAAAAATGCCGATGTGGTGGCACTTGCAGACGCTGCGAAGGCGAAATTTGGGCATATCGACGTGCTCGTAAATAACGCGGGTGTCATGCTGATGGCTCCGATGGCAAAGTGCAAAGTCGATGAGTGGGAGCGGATGATCGACATCAACGTAAAGGGCGTGCTCTACGGCATCGCAGCGGTGCTGCCGACCATGCAGGCGCAAAAAAGCGGACAGATCATCAACATCTCCTCCGTCGCGGGACTCAAAGTCTCCTCTGGCATCAGCACGGTGTATAGCGCGACGAAATTCGCGGTCAAAACGATCTCCGAGGGCTTGCGCGCCGAAAGTAACGGCGACGTGCGCGTCTGCACGATATATCCGGGTGCGATCGCTACGGAGCTAACACAGCACTCAACTGACGAGGCAGCAAAAGCTGGCATGCAGGCGTTTTACGCGGCAAACGAGATCACTCCTGATGCCATCGCTCGCGCTATCGTTTTTGCCGTTTCGCAGCCAGCCGATGTCGATATAAACGACATCACGATACGCCTGAGCAGGCAGGAATTTTAGGTTGGATTTGCGCTTCGGGCGAGTTAAATTTATACGCCGGCGCGATATGATGTGCGGTATGGCTCGCCCGAATTTTGGACGGCGTTAAATTTAGCTTTGCCGCCAAATTTACACTTTCGGGCATCGTCGCGCCTGTGCTCCGATGTCGCGTGATACTTTGTGATTGCGCGCGGCGAATTTTAGCTTTAACGACACAAGAGAGCTGGCGCGGGCTTAAAAATTTAGAGAACGGCTGGTAGCGATTTGTCGCTTTATGCTGTTTGGCGCGCATGGCCAAAAAACGAGCAAAATTTAGCCTCGCTTAGACGATAAATTTATAAACGAAAGGAAAATATGAAATTTATGAAATCTGTCATTTTGTCCTGCGTGGCGGCTCTAAATTTATGCGCTGGCGAGCCGGTGGTAAATTTTTTCGAGCTGACAAACGCGCCGGGCAAATTTGAAAATTTTAGGCGGCTTGGCGAGGAAAACATCGTAAATTCGCTCGAAAAAGAGCGCGACACGCTGGCGATGATGTGCGTCAGCCGCGCGGACGATGAGAATTCGCACTTCGTGTTTGAGATCTATGCGGACGAGGCGGCATACGAAGCGCATAGGCAAAGCCCGCATTTTAGGGCTTATATCGAGCAAAGCAAAGACATGGTCGTAAGAAAAGAATTCATAAAAATCAAAAATCTGATCTCGATCAGCAAGGGCGCATTTGCGGGGTAAATTTAACGTGCCGTGGGGCAACGTGGCGATATTTTACAAACCTTACGGCGGCAACAGTGATCTTTATAAGCTCGGTAAATTTGACGAGGAAATCGCGCAGCTCGTAAAATTTAACGGCGAAATAAGCGTGCAAAAAGCGGAGTGAAATTTTAGTAAATTTAAAGGAGAGAAAATGCAATACGTAAATTTAAACGATGGCAACAAAATGCCGATTTTGGGCTACGGCGTGTATCAGATCGAGGATCTCAAAGAGTGCCAGCGTTGCGTAGAGGACGCGCTTGCTGTCGGTTACCGCCTGATAGACACCGCGCAGGTGTATTTTAACGAAGAGGCTGTGGGTACAGCGATAAAAACCGCGCTGGCTGGCGGCGTTAGGCGCGAGGAGCTTTTCGTCACCACCAAGCTTTGGATCAGCGATATGAGCGAGAGCGGGGCGGCTAGGGCATTTGAAGCGTCTATGAAGAAGCTGGGGCTTGATTACCTCGATCTTTATCTTTTACATCAGCCTTCTGGCGACGTGTATGGTGCGTGGCGGACGATGTCGCGCCTAAAAAACGAAGGGCGCATACGCTCGATCGGCGTTAGCAACTTCTACCCCGATCGCTTGATGGACTTTTGTCTGCACAACGAGATAGTTCCGGCGGTCGATCAAGTCGAGTGCAGCCCGCTATACGCGCAGTTCGAGGCGCAAAATACGATGGATGAACTTGGCGTAGCGATGCAGAGCTGGGCACCCTTTGGCGAGGGGCGTAGCGGACTGCTCGAAAATGAAATTTTAAAAACTATCGGCGCAAAGCACGGCAAGAGCGTGGCTCAGGTCATCTTGCGCTGGCTCGTGCAGCGTGGCGTCATCGTCATACCAAAGACGGTGAGTAAGGAGCGAATGGAGCAAAATTTCAGCGTTTTTGACTTCGCGCTTGACGAGGCGGACATGGCGCGTATCGCGAGAATGGACAGCAAAAAGAGCCTGTTTTTAGACCACCGCGACCCGCAAACGGTTAAATTTTTAAGCGATTATCATAAAAATAGGAGTTAAATTTGATAGACATCAAGTATTTTCGGTTCGTGTTCGCGTTTATAATGGCGCTTTTTATGTCGTGCATCATCGCGGGCGTGCTGACTTACATAAATTTAGGTTTGATCGAGGGCTTTTTTAAAATTTGGATGCAAGGCTGGGCAAAAGCCTTTGTCGTGGCGTATCCGTGCTTGCTTTTGCTATTTCCGGTCGTGACTAGGATGGCAAATGCGCTGTGTAGAAAATGAGAGTGTGAAAAGGCGCGAATTTTCGGGCTTTGCGGCGATGTTTGCGCTACTTGCTAAAGCGCCGTATCAGGTCGCACAAGAAAGGAAAATATAATGAAACTAACAAAAAAGGCGAGCGAATTTTACGATAGCTGGCTGGGCGGTGCTCATCCGCTTGAGGCTACGGATCCGGAATTTACGGAGATTTATCTAAATTTTTTATTTGACGATGTAAGCAGCGAGATAAATTTAAGCACCCACGAGCGGCTAAAAATCACGCTTGCCTGCCTTGCGGTCATCGGCGCGAAGCGAGCTTACGGCAAGCTCGTTACAGCCGCTCTCAAAAACGGCGTGAAGGCAGGAGAGATAAGAGAAATTTTGTATCAAGCCGTACCTTACGCGGGTTTTGGCAAGCTAGAGGAGATGTTTTACGCGATGAACGAGGCTTTTAAGCAAGCGGGCGTGACGTTGCCGTTAGCGGACGCTGGCACGACTACACGCGAAAACCGCGAAGCAAAGGGGCTCGCCGTGCAGAAAGAGATATTTCCCGCTATCGATAAATTTAACGCCGATGCGCCCAAGGACGAGCACCATATCCGTAAATTTCTCTCTGCAAATTGCTTTGGCGATTTTTACACGAGAGAGGGCTTGGAGCTTAAATTTCGCGAGCTGCTGACTTTCGTGTATGTGCTCTCTTTGGGCTACGCAAAGCCGCAACTTTTGGGGCATATCGTAGGGAATTTTCACGTCGGCAACGACCGCGCCAAGCTAATAGACGTCACGACCACGCTCGTGCCATTCATCGGCTATCCGGTGGCGTTAAATGCCTTTGCCGCGATCGATGAGGTCAGCAAAAAGAGCTAATCCTCCTGCGGCTTTAGATCCTCCAGTCTATTAGCCTCAAATTTCACGTTCAGCTCGGCTATCTCGGGCTCATTTTGTATCGCTTTGCTTGAAAGTTGCTTAAAGCGCTCCACCTTGCCAAGCAGCCCTTGCTTGCCCACGAGCGAGGTCACGGCTTGATTGTAGTGGTTGCTCGCGGTGTTTAGCGTGCCGCCAAGCCTCGCCAAAACGTCCGCCACGCCACAGACTTTGTTGTAAATTTCACCCGCGCGAGCGGCGATCTGCTGGGCTTCTTGGTTGCCCCGCTCGATGCGCCATAGATTTGCTATCGTGCGCAGGATCGGCATCAGCGTCGTGTGAGAGACCAGCACGACCTTGCGCTCGTAGCCGTAGTTGAAAAGCCCGGTGTCAAATTTCATCGCCTCGATGTATGCGGGCTCGACCGGCATGAACATCAGCACGAAGTCAGGGCTCTTTAGCCCGTCAAGCGAGGCGTAGTCTTTCTTTGCGAGCTCGTCGATGTGCCTTCTCACCGAGCGGACATGCTCGCTCAAAGCCGCACTCGCCTTTGCCTCGTCGCCCGCACTGACCGCCTCCTCGTAGGCATTTAGAGAGACCTTGCTGTCGATGACGATGTGTTTTTCATCGGGTAGCCTGATGATGAAGTCAGGCACCGCCCTATCCCCGCTCTCGCTTTTGAAATTTTGCTGCGTGAAGTAGTGCTCGCCCTTTATGAGTCCCGCAAACTCTAGCGTGCGCTCCAGCTGCGCCTCGCCCCAGTTGCCGGCGATCTTGTTGTTGCCCTTTAGCGCAGTCGTGAGGCTGTGCGCCTCTTTTGACATATTTAGCCCGATGTTAAGCACCTGCTTTATCTGCTCCTCCAGACTCACGGAGCTTTTGACCGCCTCGCTATGCACCTCGTTCACGCGGTTTTGAAAGCCTGCGATCTGCTCGCGCAGGGGCTTTAAAAGCAACTCCAGCGAGGTCTGGCTCGTTTTATTGAAAGAGCTCGTCTTTTCCTCGAAAATTTTATTTGCAAGGTTTTGAAATTCTAAATTCAGGCTTTGCTTGAGCTGGGCTAAATTTTCCTCTTGGGCGCGTAAATTTTGCTCCTTTGCATTAAGATCGCTTTTTTGCACCTCGATACTTTTTTCAAGCTCGCTTTTTTGCGATCCCATCGCCTCTAGCCGTGCGGTCAAAATTTTTAAATTTTCATCCAGTTTGGCATTTTGCTCTTGTTTTTCATTTAGCGTGGCTCTCGTGCTTTCCAGCTCGCCTTTTAGATCCTCCACGCTCTTTTGACTCTGTATGTTTGCCGCCTTTAGCTCCATGATGATCTGCTCTTTATTTTTTAAAAACTCTTTATTGCTTCGATTTTCGCCGCTCTCCTGGCCTAAATTTTGATTTAGCTCGGATATAGTTCGCTCCAGTTCATCCTCTTTGAGCAAGGCGGCTTGAAGCTTACTTTCCAGCTCGGCGTTTTTGGCTTCATTTGCCCTTAGCATGGCGTTTGCCGTGCTAAATTTATTGCTTAGAATGATAGTAAAAACGATAAATCCAAGCAAGATCACGCCTAGCGCTATAATGGCGATCAGCAGCTGATTTTCATTCATTTTTTCCCTTTGTGTCTTAATGTCACGTTTGCTGATGAAATGCGCTCAGCACGTAGCACTCGGGGCAAATCTGCACGTAAAGTATGCCCTCACCGCCATCGATGAGCGACCAGGGTATCTGCGCTAGCAGCTTCATCGTCTTGCCGCATTTTGGACACTCGTGATACTCAGCGTCCTACACCCAGTCGCCATGCCCGCCGATGCTGATATTTGACTCGGCAAAGCAGGGATAAAACGGTGGCTTTGGTGCGCGATCTAGCCTAAATTTATGCGAAACTATCTCGTTCATCGTATCTTTGTTGATATAGTTTTGCATTTGTTCGATATTTTGAACGATAACTTTTATCTTTTCTTCGATTTGCTCATCGCTTAAATTTAAAAATTTATCTTGCTCGTTTTTTATATTACATTGATAGCAAACGCCCTTATACCCGATCTCTCGTCCGCATTGTTCGCAGGGATAAACAGCCATTTTGCTCCTAAATTTAGCTCTTAAACTGATTTAGCTTGTTGTTTAGGCTATCTACTTGCTCGTTTAGCATGCTTGAAGCCTTTGAAATTTCATCGACGCTTCTCGTATTTTCGGCAGACAGCTTATTGACATTGGCAAAGCTGTTTATCGTGCCTTGTATGGACGCGCTCATCTGCCCGACCTCCGCTACGGCGAGACTAGTTTTTTCTATCGCCTCGTCAAGCAGCCTCGATGTTTCCTCGATCTCGACTTTTGAGCCGTTAGACTCGCTCGCGATGCCGGCTATGAATTTAGAATTTTCACTCATCATCGTGGAGGCGTCATTGACGGACTGGGTTATGAGATTTACGGTGTTGTTGATCTCGACCAGGCTCTTTGAGGTCTTTTCGGCTAGCTGTCTGACCTCATCGGCCACGACGGCAAAGCCGCGTCCGTGTTCGCCTGCGCGTGCTGCCTCGATAGCGGCGTTTAGAGCGAGCAAATTCGTCTGATCGGCGATATCGTTGATGACTTTTAAGACCTCTTTGACCTCGTCTGTGTTTTGAACCAAATTTTGAAGCCTGTCAGAGAGCTCGTTTTCGGTTTGAGCGGCGTTATTTATGCCGCTGACCGTTTTTATGATATTTTCTTTGGTCTTTTGCAGGGTCTGGCCGACCGATTTTAGATCGGTTATGGCTTCGTTTGATTTATCGTTTGAGCTTTGAGATAGGGCGGTCATCGCCTCGGCATCTTTGGTGATGCCTTGAATGATATTAAATTCGTTTTGCACGCGCGATTTTATCTCTTTGGACGTGGCGCTTAGCTCCTCTGAAAGCGATGAATTTTCGCTACTGCTGCTCTTTGCCTCGTTTATCAAAATTCTAATCTTTTCGATGAATTTATTCATATTCGAGCTGATTTGGCCCAGCTCGTCTTTTGAGTCAAAGTCTAAATGCTTGGTCAAGTCGCCCTCACCGACGGCAAGATCATGCGAGAGCTCCATCAGCTTGATGACCGGCTTGAACAAAATTTTAAGTAAAAGCACGATCAGCACGATACTGATGACTATCGCTGCGACACCCACCATGGTGCTAAACTGCGCATTTTTCTTATTTTCCGCCATCGCATCGTCAAGCCTAGCCATGAACGTGACTATAAGACTGACGCCATCGATATTTGCAAAAGAAAGCATCTTGTCATCGCCCTTATATTTGTAATAAAAAAGCCCGTCTTTATTTTTGCCGGTGCGCGCTACGAGCTCCTTAAGGCTTGGGTCTTGATCGCTTATATTTTTGCCGATGAGCTGTGAATTTGGGTGAAAAAGTATCTTGCCGCCCTTATCTATGAGCATGAAATACCCGGTCATATCGTTATCGCCGTTAAACATCGCGATGACCTCGTCAAATGGCATATCAGCACCCATCACGCCGATAAATTTGCCCTCTCTTACGATAGGAGTGGCGACCGTGGTGACTAGCTTTTTAGTCGCCTCATCGATGTAAAATTCCGTCGCTATCGGTCTGTTTTCTCTTTTGGCTTTTTCGTACCACTCTCTCGTTTTGGCGTCATAGTCTGCGTCAGGCACCCAGTCGTCGCTAAATGCCGTCTCGCCGTTTTCCAGCGCGTAATAAGTAGCTACGAATTTGCCCTTGTCGTTCGTGGCCTTTATGACATCGATGTTCTTTTGCCTATCGTGCCCGGAGAGCACCGACTGCATCGCGTCAAGCAGCTGAGCCTTTAGTCCATACCACGTCTCGATCTTTTTATCGACCTGCTTTATCAGTAGCGTGGAGCTAGCTTCCGTCATATTTGCGATGACGTTTTTAGTGCCGTTATAGCTCACGCCAACAAGCGCTACGACCAAGATCGTAAGCAAGATCGATACGCAAACGACTACTTTTTGTCTAAAACTCATATCTTCTCCTTTTAGCCGGTTGAAATTTTACTACATTACTACGCGGGTCAAGCCACCACGACTAGATCACGCTTCCAAAATCGCCCCGTTGCTCGCATTTGTAACCAGACGCTGATACTGCCTTAGCCATTTGCCTTTGAGCTCTTTTTGCACGGGCTTAAATTCCGCCTTTCGCTTTAGGGTTTCAGCCTCGCTCAGGCGCACGTTTATCGAGTAGGTATCCACGTCGATGTCGATGATGTCGCCATCTCGCAAAAGCCCGATCATGCCGCCCTCCGCCGCCTCGGGGCTGATGTGCCCGATACTTAGCCCCCTTGTCGCGCCGCTAAAACGCCCGTCCGTGATGAGCGCGACGTCAGCACCCAGCCCACGCCCCATGATGAGGCTTGTAGGGCTTAGCATCTCTTGCATTCCCGGGCCTCCGCGCGGTCCTTCGTAGCGGATGACGACCACGTCGCCCTTGCCGACTTTGCCGCTAGAAATGCCCGCGATCGCCTCGTCTTGGGAGTTAAAGCATACCGCCTTGCCGCTAAATTTACGCTCGCCCACGATGCCCGCGGTCTTGATGACGCAGCCTTGCTCGGCTAAATTTCCAAAGAGTATCGCCAGTCCGCCCACTTTCGAGTAGGCGTTTTCGACCTTGTGGATCACGCTCTCGTCCTTTATCTCGCTTAGCCCGACGCGTTCGCCCAGTGTTTCGCCGCTTACGGTTAAATTTTCAAGGTGCAGCATGCCGTTGTCGCGGCGCGAAATCTCCTTTATCACGGCGTTCATGCCGCCCGCGCGCCCGATGTCCTCCATATGCACGTTTGGTAGCGACGGGCTTATTTTGGCGATGTGAGCGATGTTTTGGCTGATTTTATTCAGCTGCGAAATTTGCAAATTTACCCCCGCCTCGCGGCTAATAGCAAGCATATGAAGCACGGTATTTGAGCTGCCGCCCATCGCCATATCGACAACCAGCGCGTTTCGCACGGCTTTTTCGTTTAAGATGTTGCGGATCTTAAACCGCTCGTCCAGCGCGATCTCGCAGATTCGCCTGCCCGCGCGACGTATCAGCTCCTCGCGCTCTTTTGTTAGCGCAAGTATCGTGCCGTTGCCGCTTAGCGCGATACCCATCGCCTCGCATAGCGTATTCATCGAGTTTGCGGTGAACATCCCGCTGCAGCTACCCCCGCTCGGACAGGCATTGCACTCGATGTCTTTTAGCTCCTCTTCGCTGATCTCTTTGGTCTCAAATTTACCCACCGCCTCAAACGCCGTCGCAAGGTCGATCGGCTGACCGCTTTTGGTGTAGCCCTTTCTCATCGGACCGCCGCTGACAAATATCGTCGGGACATTGACGCGAAGCGCACCCATGACCATGCCGGGCACGATCTTGTCGCAGTTTGGCATGCATACGAGCGCGTCTAGGGCGTGCGCGTTCATCACGGTCTCGATCGAGTTTGCGATGATCTCGCGGCTTGGCAGGCTGTAAAGCATCCCGCCGTGCCCCATCGCGATACCGTCATCCACACCGATCGTGTTAAATTCAAACGGCACGCAGCCGTTTTTGCGGATCTCGTCTTTTAAAATTTCAGAGTATTTGTTTAAGAAAAAATGCCCCGGAATGATCTCGATGAAGCTGTTTGCCACGCCGATGAAGGGTTTGTTAAAGTCATCGTCTTTTAGCCCGGTCGCGCGCAAAAGCGAGCGGTGCGGCGCTCTGGTGTAGCCTTTTTTTATCACGTCACTTCTCAAATTTGATCCTTTATTGAAATTAATTTAAATCGATTTTAGCAAATTTAAACTAAATGATAGGTTTAGACCGCGATGAAATCAAAAATCGTGCTATATGCTCGGCTACTCACTCCTGGATTTGCGAAGCGTTCGTTTAAGGCTATAAACACTTTTTATTAATACAAAACCTAAGAATTTTAAAACAAGGAGATAAAATTTGAGCCCGAAGGCTCAAATTCAGGAAATTTAGTCAGATACCTTTAGAGTTCCGCCTGCGCCCAAGCCACCTTTTACCTTTTGAGCTTTGTAGTTTTTGACGGCATCGATTAGGTTATTCATAGAGTCGGTGAAAGCTGCTACGATGACCTTGCCCTCAGGGGTTTTAGCATAGGCTCCGAGCGCTCCGCCAGCCGAGCTGCCAAATAGCCCGCCAAGTCCCGCAAAATCATAGTTTCTAGCGCTTCCCTCAGCCGCTGCTAGCTGCACGCCCGAGCGGTTTTCGATGAGGGTCAAAACCGTGCTCGCGTCGCTTGTATTAAAGCCACCGGCGACTGCTCCGGCGATACCGCCAAAGAGTGCACCCACTACACCGCCTACACCGCTAGTATCCTCAGCGCTAAAGATCACCGAAGGAGTGATAGTGTAATCAGCCGCGACCATTTGGCCTTTTTTGAAATTCGAGTTTTTTCTAAGCTCGCCTGATTGCATCAAAGCGCGCTCTTCCATCATTTGATTAAACGCTTTGCCCCGCTCGACGATGACAAAGCAGTTTGACTGCTGAGCCAAGAGCCTGATGACAGGGACGGTCGAAGGTAGTCTGTAATCTCTCGTAAGGATAGTGTACCAGTCGGAGTCTCTATCCTCATAAATAGTCACCGTGCCCAAAGACTGGCTACATCTTTTAAGCTGCGAATTGGCATTTTGAGCGTTCTCTCCACCTGCCGAGCCGGTGGCTGCGGTCTTAGCATTGCTTGAGCCCATATCCATAGACGATAGGCATCCAGTCAAAAGAAACGGCAAAGAAAGTGCGGCAAATTTTGCCAACCTGTTTGGAAATGATTTTATCATTATTTACTCCTTAATATATCTTGGGATTGTAATATACGTGTGCTAAAATTTTACTTTAATTTTAAAATTTATATTATAAAATGAGTAACGAATAACACGGCAAGGAGCGCGTAGTGAAAAAGCTGCTTTTTATCGGCCTGATCGCCGCATTTTGCGTAAATTTGACATACGCTTACGATAGATATTCAAACGAATCTTTAATAGTCATCCCCAAAAAATATAAAGATAGAAGACGCAGCAACGAATACAACAACAATATGCTCTCGAATTCCGACGTCATCTTGCTTTTAGAAGAGCCGCTCGATGATGGCTACAGAAGAAACTACAAAAGAAGAGACTATCGCAAAGAGATAACAAGAGACTACATGAGGCGAAACAACATCCGCGAATACGGCGACGACTACTACGACAGGCGAAACGACGACAGATACGATAGGTATCACGATGACGGATATTACGACAGGTATGACGAGCCAAGGCCCGGCATCGAGATACGCATCAGATAATCTGCACCAAGCATAAATTTAACGATTTCTAAATTTAAGATATGCAAATGTATAATTTTACGTTTGCAACAAAATTCATAAGGAAATCCCCATGCTCTATACAAACCCCGTCGTCGTAAGTATCCTCGTCATGACGATCCTTTGTCTGCTGCGTTTTAATATCCTTTTATCGATCCTAGTCTCCGCGCTCGTTGCCGGAGTTATGTATAAGCACGGATTTAGTGGGTTTGAAGACGGCCTGGCAAGTGGCTTTAAAAGCCTTCTTGACGCACTAGCGGACACCACGTCTACGCTGATAACGGGCATGAAAGGCAACCTCGAAACGTCGCTTAGCTATATCTTGCTCGGTGCGCTCGCAGCTGCGATAGCAAATACGAATTTAACAGCCATCTTGATAAACGGCATAAGTAAATTTTTAAGCTCGAACCGCATAAATTTCATACTCACCATCGCCTTTGTCGCGTGCTTGTCGCAAAATTTGATCCCGGTTCACATCGCATTCATCCCTATCCTCATACCGCCGCTTTTAGTCTTGATGAATAAAATGGGCATCGATCGCCGCGCAGTCGCGTGCGCTCTCACGTTCGGGCTTCAAGCGCCATACGTGAGCCTTAGCGTGGGGTTTGGACTGCTTTTTCACAACATACTGAAAAAAGAGCTCGAAAACAACGGCATCAAAGTCGAACTAAGCGACATCAGCTCGGTTATGTGGATAGGCGGCGCATCGATGCTGGTGGGACTATTGCTGGCGGTTTTTATATTTTACGTCAAAAAGAGAAAATACGAAAATACGAAATTCGAGGAGCAAGAGCTTCGCGAAGTCGAGCATGCTAAAAATTTAAAAATGACACGCAAAGAGTGGGCGGTACTGGGCGGAGCGGTCGCTGCCTTCATAGTGCAAATTTACGCAGGCTCGCTGCCGCTTGGAGCGCTCATAGGGCTCATCATAATGGTGATCTTTGGCGGGATCGAATACAAAAAGATAGACAAGATAATGGATAATGGTCTTGCGATGATGGGCTTTATAGCCTTCATCATGCTGGTAGCTGCAGGCTTTGGCTCGGTCTTAAGAGAGAGCGGCGGTATCGAACAGCTCGTGAATTTCGCCAGCTCTATTTCTGGCGGCAAGCTGGGCGGAGCATTTTTGATGCTGCTTATCGGACTTCTCGTGACTATGGGCATAGGCACCAGCTTTGGCACGATACCGATCTTAGCCTCCATTTATGTGCCACTTTCGCTTTCACTCGGATTTTCAAGCGCTGCGATCATTTTACTAATCGGTATCGCAGCAGCACTAGGAGACGCGGGAAGTCCGGCCAGCGACAGCACGCTGGGCCCTACGTCGGGTCTAAACGCCGACGGACAGCACAACCACATCTATGACACATGCGTGCCGACGTTTATATTTTTCAACATCCCGCTGATGATAGGCGGTATCGTTGGGGCGATGCTCTTATAGCTTTACTAAAAAGGGTGCTTTGCTTGTTTAACTGCACTTGAGGCTTTATAAGAAATAAGTCGCGAGCATTACATCGTCGTTCATCTTATTTTTAAAAAGCATAAGATGAGCTTTCTAGATTTATCAAAAAGAACAAAATTTTAACTATATAAATTTAGGCTCTGTTTTAAAAAGTGTTAATACGCTTAAACGAACGCTTTGCAAATCTTACTTGCTCCACAAAACGCCGAACATATAGCACGATTTTTTGCTTCAACTTCGTTTTACAACTGCAGACAGACAGCGCTCACTTCGTTTCACTGAAAATCAGCGGCGATAGTGTCGCCTCATAAGATTTGACTGCGCTAGAATGTTTAAAATTTTAAAACCAACACTTTTTAAAACAGAGCCTAAATTTAATCTTTAACCTAGCATTGATCACAAAACTCCCGCTTCCAAATAGCAAATCATCTCCTAAATTCCTAACTATAAATTTTTGGAACACCTTTTGCTTATAGCTATACAATAAATTTAAAACACACAAAAAGGATAGACTCATGATGAGATCACTTTGGTCTGGCGTTTCAGGCTTGCAAGCCCACCAGATAGCTATGGACGTAGAGGGTAACAATATCGCAAACGTAAATACCTACGGATACAAATACAACCGTGCGAATTTCGCGGATATCTTGAGCCAGACTCCGCGCGTCGCGACTGCACCGCAGGGTGAGCTGGGCGGTCAAAACCCTATGCAAATAGGCCTTGGAACGACGATAAATTCAACGACTAGAATCTTCTCTCAAGGCACGCTCACCTCAACCGACAAGCAAACCGACCTTGCGCTTCAGGGCAACGGCTTTTTCATCGTATCTCCGGACGGCGGCACTACGCGCTACTATACGAGAAACGGCGACTTCGTGCGTGATAAGGCGGGAAATTTCGTAAACAATAGCGGTCACATCGTGCAAGGCTGGACTAGAGATGAAGAGACCGGCACTATCGACTCCACAGGCCCTATCAAAAATATCGTCATCAAAGAGGGTCTAACGACTCCTGCACGCGCTACGACCGAGGTTAAGATAAAGGGAAATTTAGACTCAGGCAACACGATCGGTGCTAGAAGTACGCCTATTTATTCTCTTGACTCCGTTGCCGGTGGTAGGGACTATAACAACAACGGCGAGCTTGACGGTAACGAAGTGCATAATGAAAACGACGTAAATAACAATGAATTCTATACGAATTCCAAAAACGAGCAGGTCTTAACAGAGCGCGGCGTCGATCTTGGCGTGACATTTGACGAGCTTGGAAACGGACTCGCGCTAAGAAACAACCAAGGCGTTTGGATAAGCTATGCGAATGCAAAATCACAAAAATTCACAGTCGGTAGCGGTGCGACGGCGAATATAGGACAATTTCCGGCAGGCGCTACGCTAAATGTCACGATAAACGGCACGACTATAACAAGCAAAGCCGGCGCTATAAACAGCATCAGCGATGTCGCTGCAGCCATAAACGCCCAGTATAACAAAACCGGCGTTCAAGCTGAAATTTCAGAGGGCAACAAGCTCACTCTCATAAATAGAAACAACTCAGGCACGACCGATAGCACCAAAAATATCCACCTAACGGTAAATGGCGGTGATAACACAGGCCTATCAAGCGTTGATATCATCACTGCATATAAATATGTCTATACGAATTCCCAAACTACGGCGGTGCATCCAAATGACGACAGGATAGCAAGGACGGTCACGACGACCGAGGATCTACGCGCTGCGATGCAAGAGGATGCGAGAAACCACGTGGACTACGATGGAGACGGCAGGATAATAAACGCAAAGACCGACGCTGACGCCCAAACTCAAGTAAAAGAGGCAGTAGAGCAAAACTATCTAAACAACGCCTATAACGTAGCCTACAATAATACATACGCGGCCAGGATAGCCGCAGGAGATACTGCAGCACAAGCAGCGACCGCGGCGGAAACAGCGGCAGCAGCGGCCAAAACAGCGGCAGCAGCGGCGGCGGCGGCGGCAGGTACAGCGGCAGCGGCAGGTGTGACAGCGGCGGCAAATTCCGACCTAAACGACGGCGCTAAATTTACGGTAAATAATGCGGGACAATTTCAAGTCGAAAACCCTGCAAGCGGGACTTTCGATAAAGCCCTTTATATGACTACGACAGGCCTTACCACCGAGGCGAAAAACGGAACGGCTGCGGTAAATGAAAACGTCAGACTAACTACCGTCATGAAAGCCCTTGACGGCGCTCTAAGCCCCGGTCAAGCCCTAAGAAACAGCGGCAAACTGATGATGTCAAGCCACGGCTCGACGGCTGAAATTTACGACTCCCTGGGCTCAAAGCACACAGTCAGCATCAAATGGGCTAAAACAGGCACTACAAACGACGGCGGTACTGAGTGGAGCATGATAATACAAGTGCCAGAACCAGCAAAGATAAACTATTCTGGCGTTGGTCCGGATAACGTCATCACCGGCTCTCTTAGATTTAACGCTAACGGCTCGCTAGCCAGCTTTCATCCGGCTACATTTACCTTTACGGCAAACAACGGCTCGCAAGCAGGCCAAAACGTGAGCCTGAATTTCGGCCTAGGCACTGATTTTAACGGCCTAACGAGCTTTGATAAAGACTCATCGACCGAGTCTATCTCGCAAGATGGCTACACTGGCGGAACATTGCGAGATATCAAGATAGACGAGACGGGAACGATCATCGGAGCTTTCACGAACGGAAAGAGCTTTGGCTTGGCGCAAGTGGCGCTAGCGACATTTACAAACAACGAGGGCTTGCAGTCTGAAGGCGGCAATGTCTTTTCTCAGACCGCAAACTCCGGTGAAGCGGTCATCGGAGCGGCAGGAACTGGAGATAAAGGTACCGTCGCAGCCTCAAAGCTAGAAGCAAGTAACGTCGATCTCAGCCGAGCACTCACCGATCTTATCGTCATCCAAAGAGGCTTTCAAGCAAACTCTAAGACGATAACCACGAGCGACGAGATGCTAAATACGTTGCTTCAGTTAAAACAATAATTTTACTTCTTTTGGGGCAAGGCGCCCCAAACCCCAATAAGATTACTTTTATAACATTTAAGTTATAATACTCCAAAAATAGGCATATGATGTGGATAGTAGAATTTGTCAATGAAAAGGCAACGGATGAAATTTTATCCTTGCCTAAGAATTTACAAGCAAGAGCCTTTAAAATGATGCAAATGCTAGAAATTTATGGCAACACCATAGGAGAACCGCACACTAAAAATATTGGCAATAATTTGTTTGAGATACGTATAAAATCAACAGAGGGCATAGCTAGGAGTATTTATTGTTATGAGGTGGGGCAAAAAAATAGTCATACTTCTAACTTTTATAAAGAAAAGCGAGAAAATACCAAAATATATAGTAGAGCAAGCCAAACAAAGGCTGAAGGAGTATAAAAATGCCAGGGATTAATTATAAAGATATTTTGAAAAAACAGCTAAAAGACGAAGAATTTAAAAAAGAATATGACGCTTTAAAAGATGAATTCGATCTTTTAAACGGTCTTTTGAAAGCACGAAACGAAGCAAATTTGACTCAAGCCAGCTTAGCTACCAAAATGGGCATAAAGCAAAGTGCTGTCGCTAGGATAGAAAGTGGCAAACTTGATATAAAATACTCAACTATTTTAAGCTATCTAAACGCATGCGGTAAAAAGATAGCCATCATTTAAAATATTTTGGCTAGAAACCCTAGCCAAAACTAAAGACTAGAGCTTAGCCTTAAACTCCTCAAAAGCCTTTACCTGAGTCGGCGAAAGCTCTCTTTTTTCATCGCGAGCGACGTAAATTTTAAAGATATTCTCGCCATTTTTGTCATAAAACTGCACTGATTTCGTCACTAACCCCATAAAAGTCTGTGTGACGAAAAATATCTTCTCTATCGCATCAGCCCTCAAATGACCGCCCAAGATCCCAAGGCCGTGCGACTCCTCGCCTTTTGCACCCATGCCGAAGTTGTAAAAGCCTTGTGCGTTGCGACCGCTTGGGATCTTTGTCCTAAATTCTATGATGAAATTAGGCGTATTTTTGACAAAAAGCACCTCGCCCCAGCCCTCAAGCTCCTTTATAACGTCGCTAAATCTCTCGCCGCCAGCCGCTTTACAAAGCTCCTCTGGCAAATTTAGCAATACTTCATAATCGCTGATATTTAGCTCTTTGGCTATCTCACCCAGTGAAATTTTAGGGTTTTGCGCCAAAAGCGCCTTGATCTTTTCTTTCATGTATTCTCCTTTGAAAATTTCGCTTTATTTTAGCAGATTTTTAATAATTACTATCATAAATTATTTACAAATTTAACATGCATTTTGCTCGTCTTTTACCCTAGATACAAATTCGATTTTAGCCCGAGCTCAAGTATCTTTTGGATGAGATTATGCTAAAAATTTAAGATGCGGATAGTTTAGCCTCCCAAATGGAGGCTAAATTTATTAAAGAGATTGCAAAATTTTCGGCTTTGAAAACGCCGTGAGCGGTCTTATCTCGCCTTTAAATTTCTCGATCTGCGCAAGTGCGGTGTGAGCGGAGTTGCTTTGAGCGAGGCTGCTAGTACCCTTGTCAAAGGTTAGCACATTTACGCAGCCATGCTGACAAAGGCTTTTTTCGCCCCAGTTTTGCGGGTCGTACCACGCACCCTCACATATCGCTGCCACGCGTGGTGGCACGATGTCCGTCACCAAAACGCCGGCTAAAATTTCGCCGCGGTCGTTAAACACGCGCACGATATCGCCCGTAGCCAGTCCGCGCTCTTTGGCGTCGGCGGGATTTACGAGTATCGGCTCTCTGCCGCTAACCTCGGCGAAGTTGCGGATGATTGAGTTGTTTAGTTGCGAGTGTAGGCGGTAGCGAGAGTGGGGGCTGACGATGTGAAGCGGATATTTTGCCGTCTTTTTCGCGTCTCCTAGCCACTCTTTTGGCTCGAGCCACGTTGGGTGTGCTGGGCAGTCGGAGTAGCCAAATTTTGCAATGGTCGGCGAGTAAATTTCTATCTTACCTGACGGCGTACCCAGACGGTTTTTGTTCGGATTTTCGCGGAAAGCCGCAAGGCGCGTGTAAAGCTCAGTTTCAGTGTTATCTTTTTCAAAACGCACGAAGCCGTTTTCATAAAATTCCTCAAAGCTTGGCATCGAAACGCTTAAATTTTTAGCCTGTTCGCTTGCGTCGGCGTAAAATTCCCTCATCCAACCAAGCTCGTCCTTACCCTCGGTAAAGACCTCCTCACGACCCCAGCGCTTGCAGATCTGCTGGCAGATCCAGTAGTCCGAGCGGCTCTCGCCCATCGGCGTTACGACCGGCTTATACGCGACGATGTATTCGCCCGTCGAGCCGGTTTGATTGATGTCGTTTCGCTCGACCTCAATAGCGACCGGCAGCACGATATCGGAAAATTTCGCCGTGCTCGTCCAGTAGGGCTCCGCGGTGATGACGGTATCAAATTTACGCCACTGCTTTACGATGTTATTTACGTCTTGATGACGCGTGAATATCGAGCCAGACGCCATATACGCCACTCTCATGTGTGGCAGTTTGATCTTCGTGCCGTCGTAGTCGATTTCTTTGCCCGGGTGTTCGAGTGCCTCGATACTTCGAGATGAAGGGATCGTGATGTTTTTAGTCGTTTTCCACGGCGCGCCGTCTACGTTTTCGTATTTTTCATCGATACGCGTGCTGATACCCTTTAGCACAGGAGCGATCTTGTCAGACGCGCCTGCACTGCCGTATCCGAGGCTAAATTCAAACCCAAGCCCCTCTTTGCCGATGTACCCTAGCATCGCATTTAGCACTACCAGCGCCCAAAATGGCTGCTCACCGTGATCGGCACGCTGCAGCGCGCGACCGATCAGCACCGTAGTCGGCTCTTTAGCGATCGTCTCGGCAAATTTAGTGATCGTCTCAGCGCTCACGCCGCAAATTTTACTCGCCCACGCCGCGTCTTTTACGACCTTATCTTCGCCCTCACCCATAAAATAGGCTTTAAATTTATTAAATCCGACCGTGTATTTTTTGATAAATTCCGCGTCGTATAGCCCACTAGTAAAGAGATGGTGGCACATGCCAATTATCATCGCGGTATCGGTGTTTGGGCGCACGATGATAGTCTCTGAGCCGTAGTAGCGGGCGGTGTCGTTTGTCATGACATTGACGCTAAATGTCTTCGTGCCAGCCTTTTTAAGCTCCTCTATGCCGATGTAGCCATCGTGTGTGGGCGGGACGGATGAAATTTGATTTGTTACGATCGGATCTGTGCCCCAAAATACGACGTTTTTGGCGTTTTTGACGATGGCTTTCCACTTCGTTGGCGTGTCATACACGGCGCTACTGCCAAGCACGTGTGGCATGATCACAAGCCCAGCACCAGTCGAATAATCGCCGCTTTCTTCCACGTAGCCGCCAAGCACTTTTAGCATCCTGTGCGCGACCGTGCGACCCCAGCTGACCTTACCGCTGCCGCCCCACCAGTAGCACTCGCCATAAATGCTCTCCGCGCCGTATTTGTCGAAATTTTCCTTTAGAGCCTTCGCCGCCAAATCCAGCGCCACATCCCAGCTCACGCGGACGAATTCGTCCTTGCCGCGAAGCTCGCTTTTGCTTGGCTTACCGGCTTTTAGATAGCTTTTTCGCACCATCGGATAGAGCACTCGGTTTTCGTTTTGCAAGCTATCTGGTAGGCTGTAGTTCATGGTATTTGGGAATTTATCGCCCTCAAAATCGCTCACGGAAACGAGCTGGGCGGAGTTTGTGTTCGCCCAAAATAGCCCGAACCTGTTCGCGCCAAAGACCTTTTTGTTGTCAAATATCGTCTGCGTGATACCCTCGATCCTGCTTGCTTGCGCTGCGCTTGCCGCAAGCGCCGAAGCCTTGATGAAGTCTCGTCTTTTCATCTTTTCTCCCTTATTAAAATTTGGTTGTTTTTAAAATTCCATTTATTTCGCCGATTTCCTATCTAAAATTTAACGCTAAATTCGCCTTTGCCGTGGTTAAAAGCTCGGGCAAATTTACTCCGCCACCTTTGCATTGTGCTGCAAATATTTAAGTATCAAATTTAAATCATTTTCTTCAAGTGCGACATATCCAGCCTCGATCATGCCTTGCAAATTTGCAGGCCATTGATTCGCCGTGAAGCTGTTTGGCTCGTGCAGTCTGTGGCACGCCGAGCAAGTGCCTTCGTAAATTTGCTTTGCCTGCTTGTAAAGTGCGTTCGCATCGCCAGTTATCACGTCGCTAGGCACGTCATACACGCCCTGCGCCTCCATACCAAACCTCGCCGTAGTCGTCCTCTAGCTTTTTGGCTTTGGTAAAATTTTTCTCATTTTCCGCATCAAAAACCACGAAAATTTCGGCATTTTTCATATCTCTTTGAATTTGCTCTTGATAGCTTTCGCTGACGGCACCTTTTACCTTTACTTTTACCGTTTTGCCGTCCTTAGACACGACTTCAACTGGGGTCAAAACCTCGATCTTGCCGATCTTTTTACCACCAAGTGAAATTTCACTCGTAGCATTTATAAAATCTGCACCCAAAACAAGGGTGCCACCTAAAAAACAGGAGAGCAATAAAAATAATACTTTCATAAGATTATCCTTAAAAAATAAATTAGTGAATTTTATATTTAGATCGCTTAAAGTTATATTGCTATATTTTGGAGGTATTTTTAATAAAAGTGCGAGTATTAGGGATTTAGGACAAATTTTAAGACCCAAGCGGGTCTTAAAATTTTAGATCTATATTTTCGCCATTCTTCTGCGCTGAGTAGGGTCGAGGTAGCGCTTACGAACGCGGATATTTAGAGGAGTGACCTCAACTAGCTCGTCATCCTCTATCCACTCAAGCGCGCGCTCTAGGCTCAGTTTCCTAGGTGGCACGAGCTTTATCGCATCATCCGAGCCACTAGCGCGCACATTGGTCAGGTTCTTGCCTTTTATAGGGTTTACGTCAAGGTCGTTTGGACGGCTGTGCTCGCCGATGATCATACCCACATAGACCTTTGCCTGCGGGTCTAAAAATAATACGCCGCGATCCTGCAAGTTAAATAGCGAATACGCGAGCGTTACGCCGTTTTCCATCGATACCAGCGCGCCATTGGTTCGGTGTTCGACCGTTCCGCTAAGCGGACGAAATTCCAAAAAGCTATGATTCATCACGCCCTCACCCTTAGTATCGGTCAAAAACTGGCTTCTAAAGCCGATGAGGCCGCGAGCCGGGATCTCAAATTCTATCCTGGTCTGCCCGTCGCCGGTTGGATTCATCGAGGTCATCTCGGCCTTTCTTTTGCCCAGCTTTTCGATGACCGTGCCGGTGCAATCATCCGGCGCGTCGATGACTAAATGCTCAAAAGGCTCGCATTTTACGCCGTTTATCTCTCTTACGATGACCTCCGGGCGGCCGAGTAAAAATTCATACCCTTCGCGGCGCATATTTTCCGCTAGGATCGTTATTTGAAGCTCGCCGCGACCGCTTACTTTAAATTTGCCCTCGCCGATGTTTTCATACTTCATCGCGATATTGGTTTTCATCTCGTTTTGTAAGCGCTCGTCGAGCTTATTTGAGGTCACGTGCTTACCCTCGGTGCCTGCAAGCGGTCCGTCATTTACACTAAAAACCACGCTTAGAGTCGGCTCCTCGATATGAAGCGGATCAAGCGGCATAGGGTTGTTAGGATCGACGACGCTATCGCCCACGTCAAGCGCCTCAAAGCCTGCGATTGCAACTATATCGCCCGTGCCGGCTTCATTGATGTCTTGTCTGTCAAGGCCTAAAAAGCCGATGAGCTTTGAAATTCTGCCGTTTATCTTGCTACCGTCGGCTTTCATCAAAGTCACATTTTGATTTTTTGAAATTCTACCGTTAAAGATACGCGCAATGCCGATCTTGCCGACGTAGTTGTCATAATCAAGCGTGAAAACTTGAAGCTGAAGCGGATTTTCGTCGCTGCCGCTTGGTGCCGGCACGTGAGAGAGGATCGTCTCAAAAAGCGGTTGCATATCGACGTTCTCATCGCTTAAATTTAGCTTTGCGTAGCCGTTTTTAGCCGCGGCGTAAACGACAGGAAATTCAAGCTGGTCATCATTTGCCTCAAGTGCGACGAAAAGATCGAAAATTTCATTTACTACGCGGTCAGGATCGCCTGCAGGTTTATCTATCTTGTTTATCACGACGATCGGACAAAGTCCCAAAGAAAGCGCCTTTTTGACTACGAATTTAGTCTGAGGCATGACGCCTTCTTGCGCATCGACTAGCAGCAATACGCCATCGACCATTTTTAGCACGCGCTCGACCTCGCCGCCAAAGTCGGCGTGTCCCGGGGTGTCGATGATATTTATTTTGGTATCTTTGTAACGTATGGCGGTATTTTTAGAAAGTATCGTGATGCCGCGCTCGCGCTCGATATCGTTGCTGTCCATGACGCGCTCGCCGATGCTTTGGTGCTCGTTAAATGTTCCTGATTGTTTCAAAAGTTCATCGACCATCGTAGTCTTGCCGTGATCGACGTGAGCTATGACGGCGATGTTTCGTATCTTTTCCAAAATTTATCTCCATTTTCTAAAATAGGGGCTGATTATATCTAAAAAATTCTTACAAAAATAATAACTCAAAAATTTAAAATTTGGAACAAAATTTGCATACAAGGCTTTAGTCTAAATCAAAAAGGAACTAAATGCAAGCTTATACGGCAAAAAATAGCGTAGATCTGCTGACGCCAAGCCAGACGAAAAAGCAAGCGCCTAAAAGCGATAGCGGTAAAAGCGGTAACGGGGGCGATTTTTTATCCATGGTGCTCGATGCCGCAGCCTCAAAGGCGAACGCAGGCGAAAATATAACTCAAAAAGATGTCAAAGAGATCGTAAAATCAGTAAGCATGCAGCGCGAGCAGCAAGATAAAGAGCTAAACGACTCGATGGCCAAAATAGCGAGCGAATTTGATGAAAAGCTCGACGATGACACCAAAAACGAGCTTTATGAAAATGCAAATTTCATGCAGCTTTTGCAGGTACTTGAAATTTTAAACGGCGATGAGAAAGTCAGTAAATTTCCAAATTTCACCGATAAGATCGCAAATTTCTTGAGTGTGCCTGAAAACGTCAAAGAGCTCAGCGAAGTAAAAAGCGTAAAAGAGCTTATTGATCTGGCCAAGAAATTTGACCTCGGACTTGAAAAGATAAGCATCTCTACGCAGGACGTAGCCAAGCTGGAGGATACGTTTAAAAATTTAGGTAAGAAAGAATTTTTTACGCCCGTAGCTGCAAAACCTCAAAATTTTTATAGTCAAAATCTAAAAAAAGAGGTCGAGCAGACGATAAATCAAAGCCAAGCCAAAGAGCCGCCAAAACTAAACGAGCTACTTCAAGAGGTCGTAAAAGAGCCCGCACCAAAGGCTAAGCAAGAGCAAGCCGAGCAGACGAATGTAAAAGAGATGATAACGCAGGCGAGTACTCAAAAGGTCAAAGAGGAGCTGGCAAAAGAAAAGCCGCAAACGGCTCAAATGCAAAATTTCGTCCCAAAATCGGTAGAAAACGGCGAAAAAATGCAAAAAGCTCCGACATTAGAGTCGCTTTTATACCCCGAGCGCGAGCAAAACGCACAAGAAAGCATGGAACAAAACAGCGGCGAAAGCAAGGGCGATAACGAGCTAAATTCCATGATAAAAGATATCTCGCGAAGCGCGCAGCATCAGATGCAAAACAAAGCGCAAGTGAGGGAGACGCTAAGCAATTTCAGCGAAACGCTAAGAGATCAAATACAAAGCTATAAGCCGCCTATCACGCGCTTTAACATCACTCTAAACCCGCTAAATTTAGGTGAGGTCGAGATAACGATGGTAAATCGCGGTAATAATTTGCATGTAAATTTCAACTCCAACACTGCTACGATGAACCTCTTTTTACAAAATCAGGCGGAATTTAAAAACAGTCTCGTGAATATGGGATTTACCGAGCTTGAGATGAATTTCAGCGATCAAAACGCCAAGCGCGACAATAATCAGCAATCAAACAAGAGATACGCACAAGATCAACAAAACGACGATGAGACTGTACAAGCGGAACAAAATTTGCTTGAGCTTGTCATACCAAGATATATTTAGGAGGTTATTATGGCTTCAGTATCAGATGTAACTACGAAAACTACGGAGGCAAGAAACGCCGAGAAAAAGGCTGCGGCAAAGCAAGCGGCGACGGGCACGACGGGGGCAAATCCAAATTCGCAGCTTGATAAGGATGCTTTTATGAAATTATTATTGACCGAGCTTCAATACCAAGACCCTACAAGCCCGATGGATACCGAAAAGATGCTGACTCAAACGAGCCAACTAGCAGCGCTCGAGATGCAAGAAAATACGAATTCCACTATGAGGCAGCTGGTAGCCCAGCTTCAATCAAACGCGAACGCCTACGCGATCTCGGCACTTGGCAAAATGGTATCGACCGGCTCAAATGCCGTAAATATCACAGACGATACCAAAGAGATAAGCAGTGCGCTGTATTTTAAAACTGATGCCACAAAAGGAAAGCTCGAGATCAAAAATGCAAATTCTCAAGTGGTAAGAACGATAGAATTTAAAGACGTAGCCGCCGGCGTAAGCAAGATAGGCTGGGACGGAAAGGATGACGCGGGCAATCAAGTGCCTAACGGATCATACACGATAGAAGCCCAATACGTCGATAAAAACGGCAAATCCTATACCACTCAAGTAGGTCAATACCCTGTCGAAGCGGTAAAATTCGTCGATGGTAAGGCTCAGATCAGGATCGCCGGCGAATACGTCCCTATGGATAAGATCGCAGAATTTTACGAGGCCTAACGATCATGATGCGAGGTTTTTACAACGGAGTCAGCGGCATCAAGACGCAAAGCTTCGGTATGGATGTATGGTCTAACAACATTGCAAATATCAATAACGCTGGCTTTAAGGCTTCGATCCCGGAGTTTAAAAACCTCATAAATCAAAGCGCAGTGTCCGCAGGAAACTACCCTACTACCGACCAAGTAGGACTTGGCGCGGTCAAACAAACCACGGCTTTAAAGATGAGTAACGGTGGGTTTCAAACGACGGATAAAAATTTCGATCTAGCTATCGGCGGAAAGGGATTTTTCGGCGTTACGGACGCAAATGGTAAAATTTACTACACCAGGACCGGTAGCTTCAACATCGACGCAGCCGGAAATTTAGTCAATAATAACGGAAATTTACTGCTTGGGACGCTCGCAAATTTCACTCCGACTACGCCCAGCCAAAACGCCTTGAAAAAATTCGGTCAAAGCCAAAACATACCTCAAGCCTTTACGCTATCTCAAACCGACCTCAGCTTAGCCGCTGAAGGAGCGCAAACGGGTATAAAGCTGCCTAAATTTTTATATTTGCCCGCCGAAGCGACGACGAAGGTAAATTTAAAAGGTAACCTCGACTCAAGCCTGATAACCAGTCAAACCAGCACCCAGTTAGACAGCACAAGCTACACATACACGCTGGATAATGCGAACAAAACCATAAGCCTCAGCGGTCAAGTAACCATAGGCGGTGCAAATTCCGGGCTTAAAAAAGGCGACAGCGTCGTCGTAAAGGTCGAAGACGCAAGCGGTAAATTCAGCGAATTCTCAACTCAGATCGATGAAAACGGCAACTGGAGCCTAAATAATCAAAGCATAAAATACATGGATATGGCCTCTCTTAACGTATCTGCAAAGGCCATCGGAAACATCGAAGTAGCAAACACTCAAAAGCTCACGACCGATCTTTTCAACGCCGACGGTACGAAAAGCTTGCTGACGCTAAATTTGACTAAAAAGATCCCGCAAGCAAGCAACGAAACCGTCTGGAACGCGACTGCGACGATCACAGATAGCGCAGGGAACGTGCAAAACAGTGCCAGCGGAGCTTTGACGTTTGACAGCAGCGGACGGCTCGTGTCAAATACATTAGCCAGCGTCGGCAGCGTAGCTTTAAATTTTGGCGGCAACGGCGATGCGAACGTCTATAACGGCATGACTAGCGCGGCTAATAAAAATAAAAATTTCAACATCACAAGAGACGGCTATGCGGAGGGATTGCTCTCTAAATACAGCATGGACGATAGCGGAAACGTGATAGCGAATTTCGACAACACGAGGACTTTCCCGGTAGCCAAGGTAGCGCTTTATCACTTCCAAAACGAGCAAGGCGTATCAAAAGTAGGCGACAATCTATATGAAGCCACGCCGAATTCCGGTGAGGCTTTCTTTTATAAAAACAAAGCCGGCCAGACGATATACGGAGCAAATATAATCGCAAATAAGCTTGAGATGAGTAACGTCGATCTGGGTCAGGCACTGACTGAAGTGATCGTGATACAAAAGGCCTATGACGCAAGCGCTAAAAGCATCACCACAAGTGACGAGATGATACAAACTGCTATCAAGATGAAGCAATCCTAAATTTGAAATTTAGCCTGTCAATAGTGACGAACAGGCTAAATTCCGTCAAACCATAAACATAACTTTTGCAAAAAGCACTATAAAAAATCCAAACACCAACACGATCTTATGAAAATGCTCGCGCATGAATCGAGGCGGCTGCTTACCAAAGGCCTTGTGAGTGAGGTTGAAGATCACGCCGCAAGCGATGAGCAAAGCCAAGATCACTTTAACCATGAAGACCTTTTGAAGCGGAGTCTCAAAGTATCCACCGGCCTTGCTGCCGACCCACGTACTCATCATCATACCGCCAGTCATCACAAGTAGTAGGAGGCAAATCGGCATTATTTTTATAGCTCTTGAGCCGATAGCTTGCTTGACGCGCATAAAGTCATCACCTAAAACGCCCTTAAGACGAGAAAAAATGACCACGTCAAAAAAGACATAACCAAGAAAAATGATCGCCGAGAAAATGTGAACGATCTTTAGATAATCATACATATCAGACATATTTATCCTTTGAAATTTTCGGTGATTTTAGGGTATTTCACCCTTTTATGCAATGATTTTTATCAACGGCTTAAACTTATAAATTTCACATTAAGCCGAGCAAAATTTTATTTATCAGGTAGATAGATCCTGACCTCATTTATCAAAAACTCATAAACGCGCTGCTGGATGAGTATCTCCTCCTCACACCCGCTCATAAAACGGCGCAAATGGGAGAAATCTATCTTTTTAGCGTATCTACGGTGGTCTTTTAGCTCTTTATCTATGCTTAAAAGTAGTGCATCGAGCGTTATGTGATCGTTCTTTTTGATCCTTGCGACATACTCTTTTGTGGTTTGTATCAAAAAATCCTTACGCGTCTGATCGTTCTCGTAAATTTCGTTTGCTATGTCTGCTAGCGTATAAAAGTCGTCCTCATCGGGGTCAAATTTCGCTGATATTATCGCGGCAAAGACCTTTGCGCGAAATTCCAGCGACTTATGATGATATACCAAAAATTCCCGAAAAGTCGATAAAAGATGTAACCTAAATTTAAATGCCATCCGAAATTCTCATATTAAAATCAAGCGAATTATATAGTTTTTAAATTTAAAAATAGCTAGAAAAGCGGCATAAATGAAATTTTAAGCATTGTTTTAGTATTATTCGTCCGCTCCTTCTTAGACCTGTGCAATGCCGTTTATGAGCACCGCTTCAGGGTGGGAACACAGCAGAGCACTTGTTTATGGTGTGTGCCGCAGTTATCTGAGAGGGGGTTTTTCTAAACCGAAATGCTCATTGAACTCATCGCAAATTTTTAAAAAATCCACTCCGTCGATCTTTGGCTTTTGACTAAAATTTTTGTGCATATTATTAAAGCCGTCAGTCAGTTCCTTTGACTTCACACCGTAGCTTATAGATATGCCAGCCTCGATGTAAGCGGCTAGTTTGTCGCAGTATTTGAGCGCTTTGCCATCTATCGGGTTAAATTTATCCTCGTTTACGTTTTCCATCGTGCCTTCGTGATGAAGGATCTTGCGCTCGTAAATCCTGTTTTCAAACTCATCTTTTATAAATTTCCCGTCTTGTTGGCGGATGCCTAAGATATAGCTGAACTCATCTCTGAAATTTTCAGGCACGAACGGCAAAATTTGCTCATCTATAAGCCTCATTTCGTATTCGCTGATTATTTCATTTAGCCCCTTCACACCGTATTTTACAGGGCTTATGATATCTCTTGTGAGACTTTCTGGCAGGTCGTGAAAAAGCGCACAAAAGAAGTTATTTTCCAAGCGTTTTTTACAAGCTTTCACCTCGAGCGAATAAAAATAACTCAAAATCGCCACTACAAGCATATGGCCAAGCACGGCAGTCTCAGGGATACGCGGTGTTTGTGCCCAGCGCTTTTGAAAGCGCAGCCTGCCGCTAAGATCGACTAGGCGGGCTAGTTTTTGATTCATCGCGATCTTGCGAACGCCTATTAGCTCAAAATAATCCTCCATCTCCTCCTCGACCTTGCGCTTTAGCTCGTCGATATCGCTTAAAAACTGGCTCGTTTGATAAACGATGGAAAACTCCCAGCGCGTGGCGAGATAGCTTGCAGCCTTTAATATGAGCCTCTCTTTTTCATGCTTTTTATCACTTTTGGTTAGGAAAATTTTAAGACGGCTCAAAAATTCTCCGTCTTCGATATCTTTTGTCAAATTTTCAAGATTGCTTAAAACCCAAGCATTTACCTGTTCTTTTTTACTCTTTTGGATATGATGAAACACATCCGGACGTATGTCGGTCACCACGACACGGCTTAAAAACTCAAATATCCCGGCCTCGATCATATAGTTCATATCAATATCGCGTTCTAGCTTTGCGATGAAATAAGCGATGATAAATTTATGCGCCTGTTTATCGAGCTCGACAAGATTTGTCATCTTTGGATAATCATTCCAGCGCGATATGGACGCGGCTTTAAAGATATGCTCGATCAGCTCGGGGCTTATCATTTATTTTTCCTTTTTGACGACGCGAGGCTTTTTATCACCCTCATAGCTTATCTTTCTAAAGCCATCTTTATTTACAGCTCTTTTTGGCTTTTCATCGCTAAATTTCCTAGTCGAGCTTTTAGCATTATCTCTGCCAGAGCTTCTTTTACCGCTGTCACGCTCGTTTATGCGTCTAGCTGTGGCACGTTTGCTATCATTAAAAGATTTGAATTCTCTTACCGGTTCTAAATTTTCACTCTTTTTAAGGATACTCTCAGAGCATACTTCGATGATCGTATGCACGTTGCCACGTGGGTTGAAATCACCGATTATCTTCATAAATTTTGGCTCGAGCTTCGTAAAAAGCACATCATAAATTTCGTTTATACTATCCTCATGACTGATGTTGCGGTTCATAAAGCTGTTGATGTAAAGTTTGATCGCTTTTAGCTCGACTACCAGCTTATTTGGGATGTATTCAAGATATATCGTCGCAAAGTCAGGATATCCGGAGCGCGGGCAAAGGCAGCAAAACTCGGGCAAAGTGATCTTTATGGTGTATTCACGCTCGTGCTTGTTTTCCCAGACTTCAAGGTCGGTTTGCGGGTCGAATTCTTTTAAAATTTTCTCGCCGTATCTCATTTGGTTTTGCTCTTCGCTCATTTTTTACCCTTTTAAATTTTAAATATCAAGATGTTTGACATCTTTAGCGTGATCTTGGATATAGTTCCTGCGCGGTTCGACCTCATCGCCCATGAAAAGGTTGAAAGTATCGCTAGCGCTTATAGCATCTTCTATATTTATCTTCAGCAAGCGGCGATTTTCAGGATTCATCGTAGTCTCCCAAAGCTGCTCCGGATTCATCTCGCCAAGACCTTTATAACGCTGGATATACGCGCCTTTTTTGGCATTTTTCTCTATCTCGTCTAAAATTTCGATCACATCTTTTTTGAAATTTATCTCTCGCTCTTTGATTTTTTGATTGATATACACGGCCTCTTCGTAGAGTGGATTTGTAAAGAGTCCCTCATTTACGATGAATTCCTCCAGTCCGCTCTCGGTTTGAACGTAAATTCTGATCTCATCGTCATTAACGTAAGAATTTAAGATATTGTGCCCTTGGCCTTTTAAATAAGCCTTTAAAATTTCAAAAATTTCAGGATAGCTCTTTGAGACGATGTCAGGATTTTCAATCATATAGCGGATCGCGCTAAGCACGTTAAAACGCTTTTCAAGCTCTTTTAGCACGCTTCTGTAAGCTGCGACGATCTTTAAAAAATCTATGAGATCGGTATTTCCGATACCTTCAAATTCCACGCCCTCGATACCAGTTTCGATTAAAAATTCATTCAAGGCTTTTTCATCTTTTAGATAAATTTCCTTTTTACCTTTTTTGTATCGATAAAGCGGTGGCTGAGCAAGATAAATGTAGCCGTTATCCACGACTTGATGTAAAAATCTAAAAAAGAACGTCAGAAGCAGCGTCTGGATATGGCTACCATCGACGTCGGCATCGGTCATTATGATGATTTTATGATAGCGAAGCTTTTCCGCGTCAAATTCATCCCCGATACCACAACCTAGTGCTGTTATCATATTTTTTATCTCGTCAGATTTTAAAATTTTATCAAGACGCGATTTCTCGACGTTTAAAATTTTACCCTTTAACGGTAAAATCGCCTGAAATACGCGGTCGCGTCCTTGTTTCGCCGAGCCACCCGCCGAGTCGCCCTCCACTAAGTAAAGCTCGCTTATCGTTGCGTCCTTGCTTTGACAGTCGGCAAGCTTTCCAGGTAGCGTTCCTACGCTAAGCCCCTCTTTTTTACGCGTCAGATCGCGTGCTTTTTTCGCCGCTTCACGCCCGCGTGCCGCCATCAGAGCTTTGTTCATTATGGCGCGCGCTTCGATCGGATTTTCTTCAAAATATTTACTCAAAACGTCAAAAACCATCTTTTGAACGATAGGTTTTACATAGCTTGAGCCAAGTTTGCCTTTCGTTTGTCCCTCAAACTGCGGTTCAGGGACTTTTACACTAATAACTGCTATAAGGCCCTCTCTGATGTCATCGCCGGTGATCTTAGTATCTTTCTCGCGCACAGCGGCATTTGCGGCGATGTAGTTTGTGATGACGCGAGTTAGACCCGCGCGAAATCCCGCCTCATGAGTTCCGCCGTCAGGGGTTTTGATATTATTAACAAAACTTAGTAAATTTTCGCTGTAAGTATCATTATACATAAGCGCGAAATCGACCATCACGTCCTCTTCACCGCCGCTAAATGACACGGCTTTGCTCACAGCCTGAGTTTTATTCATATCAGTTACGAAACTTTCTAGCCCACCTTCAAAATGATAACTCTCATTAAATCCGTCTCTTTGATCTTTAAAATTTATCGTTATTTTAGGATTTAGATAGGCTAGCTCGCGAAAGCGTTTGGCTAAAATTTCCCTGTCAAATTCCGTAACCTCAAATATACTATCATCTACAAAAAACTCGACTTGCGTTCCGGTGCGGTTCGTAGTTTTTATCGTCTCAAGCGCAGTTACCGGGATACCTTTTTGAAATTCTTGCCTATAAACGTTTCCATCGCGTTTTATCGTTAGTATGAGCTTTTTTGAGAGTGCATTTACGACCGAGACGCCCACGCCGTGAAGACCGCCTGAAACTTTGTAAGTATCTTTGTCAAATTTACCGCCTGCATGTAGCACAGTCAAAACCACAGTCGCAGCCGGTAAATGCTCGGTCGGATGCATATCTACCGGGATACCTCGCCCGTTATCGGTCACTATACAACTTCCCTCGTTCGTTATTTCGATATCTATCGTGTCACAATATCCTGCCATCGCCTCATCGATCGAGTTATCTACGACTTCGTAGATCATGTGATGAAGTCCGCCGATATTTGTGTCACCTATATACATACCAGGGCGTTTCCTGACAGCCTCAAGACCTTTTAAAACTTTGATATTACCGGCGTCGTAGTGTTTTTCTTCCATAAAATTTCCTTATATATTTATCGGCATTATAACCGTCGTAAGCTCTTTTGAACTCACTATGAATGCGAGATTGCTATCGTTAAATCCAAGCTCAAAGTCATCATCCTCTATGCTAGTTAAGAAATCTAGTAAATATCTATTTTTGATGCCTATGAAAATTTCATCTTCAAGCCCTGTTTGATACTCTATCGTTGTCTTTGCTTCGGAGTTATCTTCTATTATGCTCTCAAACGTTATACTATCTTTTGTAAATGTTATCTTCATCTGATCGCTTAGCATAGAGATAGTCCTGATACCGTCGATCATCTTGTCTCTATTTAGTTTTAGACGTTTTTTTATCTCTTTTGGCACGACTCGCTCATAGTCAGGGTATTTTCCGTTTATGAGCTTGGTGAAAAACTCGAAATTTGCGCTTTGAGCGATCAAAATATTTTCATCATAATAAATTTCTATCCTGTCAAAAAATAGCTTTTGTATCTCGTTTATCGCTTTTTTAGGGATTATGATAGAAAATTCTCTCTCAGTCGGAGTTTCAAATTTAAATATACTAAGTCTTTTCGTATCGGTCCCTACGATGTTTATGAAATTTTGTCTTATATCTAAAAGCGCTCCGTTTAGCTCGAATTTTGGATTATTACTATCGATGCTAGGTAAAATTTTCTTTAAGCTTCGTCCTAACATCACCGCATCTACGTCAAATTTTGACTTTCCTTCGCTACTTGGAAATTCCGGGAAATCTTCAAATTTATACATTGGAAGCTTATATTTTGAGTTTTTTTGCTTGATATAGAGGTAGTTATTTACGGTTTCTAGTATGACTTCATCGTCTTTTAGGCTTTTTATGATATCAAGCAGCTTTTTACCGTTTGCAGTAGCGTAGCCCTCGTCAGTTATTTTGACGTTTGAAAGCTTATAGGCAAGTCCTATCTCGTGATCTGTAGCTCTTATGTTTAAAACTCCATTTTTAGCCGCTATGTAGATGTGAGATGTTATAGCGCTCAGGTCTCGTTTTTCCAGATACGGGTTCGTATTTGTGACTATGCTTTCAAGGACATTTTTGTTTATCAAGACTTTCATATGTTTTTCCCCTTTGTTTTTAAATTTCTTTTAGTAGCATTAGTAGGTGTCGTTAAAATGTGAAAATCACTTTTCTTTACTAGAAAATCGACATTTGATATGTGAAAATAGTTATTTTGTTTTTCACAATTATTCACGAATTTCATTTTGTAATCATCCTTTTGTCAAAATTTTATTTTTGAGTTCGCTCACTCGAAGGTTGAAAATTTCGTTGTTTTCGATGAGTTCGTTTATTTTTTTTATGTTGTGACTGACTGCGCTGTGGTCTTTCATACTAAAATAGTTTGCGATCTGAGGCATGGAATTCGTCGTCAGCATCTTTGCCAAATATATGACGATACGGCGTGCCTCTACGATATTTTGGACTCTTGATTTGCTTTTTATATCGCTTGGTTTGATGTTTAGCTCTTTACTGACGACTTCTATTATATTTTCTAAATTTATATTTTCACGTTTTTCTTTTATTAGATCGCGCATTACGTTTTTGGCAAAGTCCAGTGTTATCTCCTGGCGCATCAAATTTGCATAAGCGTTTAAATTTATGATCGCACTTTCGATCTCGCGGATATTATCGCCCATATTTGTCGCGATGTAGTTTATCACGTCTTTGTTTAGATAAATTTTGTCGAATTCACATTTTTTTTGGATAATGGCTATTTTGGTATCTAGTTCAGGTGGCGTGATATCGGCCATTATTCCCCATTCAAAGCGCGTCCTGAGCCTATCTTCAAAGCCTTTTAAAAGCTTTGGCTGACGATCGGAGGTCATCACGATTTGTCCGTTTTTGCTGTGAAGCTCGTTAAATGTGTGAAAAAATTCCTCTTGAATTTTATCCGTTTTTCCTAAAAACTGCACATCGTCGATCAATAAAACGTCGCAATTTCGGTATTTTTCACGAAAGCGCTCCATCGAGTGGTTGTTTATGTTATAAGTAAAATCAGTCATGAACTGCTCGCTGGTGACGCAAATGACGACTTTGCCTTGATTCAGGCAAAAATTTCCGACTGATTGTAAAAGGTGAGTCTTGCCAAGTCCGGTCGGTCCGTAGATGAATAGTGGATTGTAAATTTTACCCGGTTGCTCGGAGGCTGCTTTAGCACTTAAAAATGCGTATTCGTTCGAGCCACCGACGACGAAATTTTCAAATGTATAAGCCGGGTTTAAAAGTGTGCTTTGAGCCTTTATTTGCTTGATATTGACTTGATTTTGTTTTGAGCTTTTTAGTTTAGTTTGCGTCGTGATCTCGACATTTGGCTTTGTTCCCGTTTTGACCTCGAAAAGATGGGCGATCTTGGCTGCGTATTTTGTTTTTATAAATTTTGCTATCAGCTCGTTTGGTGCGTTGAATACGACCGTTTCGTCGCTAGAAGCCTTTTCGTTGAATTTTAGCTGTTTTATGTAGTATTCATATTCGTTCGGCGATATTTCGGCGCTTAAGAGTTCCAAGACTTCGTCTGCTAGCAAATTTTACCCTTAAAATTTTGATATTTATGTGATTACTGATTTTATCTTAAATTTAATAAATTGTTTGTTAAACTAGTTGCAAATCAACTTTTTCACGCCGTGAAAAAAACGTGAAAAACTTTTAAAAAGGTAGCGATGAAAATTTTAGGGATCGATCCTGGAAGTAGGAACTGCGGATACGCTATAATCGAAAAAAACGTTAAAAAAACGGCACTCATCGAGGCTGGACTGATAAAAATCAAACCAAATACTCTGCAATACCAGATCACAGAGCTTTGCGAGGGACTTGACGTGATCTTTAAAAATCACAAATTTGACGAGGTAGCGATCGAGGATATATTTTTTGCTTACAATCCTAAAACCGTGCTTAAGCTTGCACAATTTCGCGGTGCTTTGAGCCTTAAAATTTTGCAGCTTCACGGCGATTTTGCCGAATATACGCCGCTTCAAGTAAAAAAAGCTGTCACTGGCAAGGCAAAAGCTCAAAAAGAGCAGGTCGCCTTTATGGTGAAGAAAATTTTAGGCATCACAAAAGAGATAAAACCGCTTGATATCACCGATGCTATCGCTATTGCGCTTACTCACGCAAATAATCTGCAGTTAAAACTTAAATAAATTTTTGACTCTGTCATAAAGCATTGATTTCGCTCTTCAATCCCGTGCGATGCAGTCCTCAAAAATAAATTTGTGCTCCTGTGGCAGCGCCTCGTAGATCTTGTGCGAAAGCTCTCTGATCTCCCAAAGTGCGGACTTTGACGAGCGTAGCGAGAGGAAATTTTGCAGGCTGCGCGCGTTCGCGCTCCACGTGAGCTCGGTTTTGTAGCACTCGGGCAGGCAGTATTTGACGATATCAAGGCTCGTCGTGGTCGTGGCTAAAATTTCGCGCAGGTTTTCAAGCGCTTTGATGCTTGCGTTATCGACCGTCTCGTTTCCTGTAAGCACGATGTAGCCGCTAGCACGCTCGAAGCCGCCAAGCTCAAATTTAGCCTCTTTTTTGAGCTCTTTTAGCGTGTAGCGCGTGGATTTGACGCTAAGACTCGCGATGCGGTGGCGCGCGAGCTCTTGAAGCAAGGCGCGCGAGATGCCTTGGATGTAGAAATTGTAATAAAGGTGCTCGAGCGTGGAGGCGTGCTTGAATTTATTGCCGACACGCGAGATGAGCTCGATGTCCTTTTCGCCGCCGTTATCGCCTCGCTCGAAGCTTTGCCAACACGTGCGAATCGCGTGCGAGCAGATGTTTAGCGGTGTGAAATTTAGGAGGGTTACTTGCATTTTTGTCCTTTATAATAATTTTGCTGCTTCGCCAAAAAATGGCAAGCACGAATAGGCGTCTTTATCGCCGATGATAAAAATATACTCTTTTGCTCTTGTAAGTGCCACGTTTAGCAGATTTGGCTTGCTTGCTGCCCACGCTCGTGCTCCGTTCGTTGCTCCGCCTAGTACAAATATCACTAGCGTTGCTTCTTTGCCTTGCATCGTGTGGATAGTGCCGATACTACCGCGTAAATTTGGGATTTGGGCTTTTAGATTATTTACCACATCTCTAAATGGTGAGATGATTTTGATGTCGTTTGGTGGGATATTTTGTAACTCATTTTGTAGTAAATTTTTTAGCGCATCGGCTTCATCAGGGCTAAAATTTCCATTAAAATTTGAGCTTTTGACGTCTATCCAGCGACTTTTTAGCCCAAGTGAGTTTTTATTTTTATCCTTTCCCCAGATCATCATATTATCATAAGTCGTTAAATTTGATATTTCAAACATCGGGTTGTCGCAACGATTATGCACGCGAAGTGGCGAACCAAGCCAAATTTGCTCTCCATTTTGTTTGATATATGTGCCGTTTGGCTCGACTCTATCGGCTCTTATTTGCACTGATGATTTGGCGAGATTAAACTGATCTTTTGTGTTAAAGAGTTTAAGTAAAATTTGATTTAGATCATTTGGTAGTGTGACGACTGGTTCGAGCTGCAACGGATCGCCTACGATGATGGCACGACGTGATCTCATTAGCGCGCCAATGGCATTTGGCAAAGCCGCCTGACCCGCTTCATCAACGAGCAAATAGCCTATCTCACCCACTCCAAAATCATCAAAACATCGTCCAAATGACGCGAATGTCGATGTTTGCACGGGAATGATAAAGAATAGAGTTTGTAAAATTTTAAGCCTATTTTCTCGTGAAAATTCCGCCATATCAAGACTGCCACAAAATAAATCCCTTAGTAGTGTCAAATTTTTCTTAAATTTATCACTAAGGCTTAAAATGGCGGCTTTATGAAGTGCTAAGGCCTTTAAAAATACATCGACTCTCGCCTCAAAAAATTCTGTTTTCTTACCATTCTCATCTTTCATAAAAGGTGATGATTTTTCACGTAAGGCTTCATTTTCTGGCACTTTTGGAAGTGAATGCTTTAAAATTTTGATCTCATTTTCAAGCCTAGTTTTTTGATCTATTTTAGCCTTTAAATTTTGAGCTTTTTTGACCTCATTTTTTATACTTTCAAGCTCGGATTCGATCTTTTCAAATTTATCTTTAAATACTCTAAAAGTCGTGGTTTTAAATAACTTATGTAAAAAATAAAATGTCGGCTTAGTTTTAAAATGAAATTCTCTATCCTGTCTTAAATTTTGCTCTTTTTTTTCTAACTTTTGGACGTCTGTTTTAAGATTTTTACCATTTTCAAGCTCAAATTTTACTAGCCACTCGTCTATTTCTCGTAGTTCATTTTCATTTTGTTTAAGAGTTTTTATCTTTAAATTTAGCTCATTTTTTAGTTCATTTACTTTTTTGATAGCAGATAAAAATTCTGCTTTTACTTGGTTAAAATTCTTGACTTTTGTATCTGATAGATAGTTTATAAAGCCTTTTATTCGGTATTCGCCATCTTTTTCAAGCCTTATTTCATCACTTAGTTTTTCATGCTCTTGCTTATCTATTTGAGTAGAATTATTTAAAAATTTAAAGATAATATCTTTTTTGTTTGCGCTTTTACCAAGTGTAGCGCATATTAGCCCCCAACTTGGCGTGTCTAAAATTTTATCCGACATTAGCCTTGATGAAAATTCGCTGAAATAATTAGCATCTTTTAGATATTTTTCATCTATGCTACCCATAGCAGGAAGCTCTTTACTAATATTTTCGACTGCTCCGTTGTTGCTCGAACTAACAACTATTTCAAAGCTACAAAGCGCCTTATTTAGCGCATAAAGTTTAACTTTCCCATCATTATCAAAGATGGGTGTTAAAATTTCATTTTCATCCAACGAGGCTAAAATTTGCGCTCTTTGTGTGATTATTGAGGCGATAAGCTCTTTTAAAAGTGTCGTTTTCCCAGTGCCAGGAGGTCCATTTATCGCATAAAAGCCATCTCTTTTTTGAAAACGTTTTAAGATTTCATTGACTGCAAACTGCTGTGAAAACATAAGCGTGTATTTTGATGCAAATGCTCCATTGCAAAATAAATTAGGGCTAAATGATGATAAAATTTTATCTAAATTTTTTTCATCTCTTAGATCAAGTTCTTTTGGTGTTTCATTTTCCTTTAAAAAATCATCCAGTAAGTCATTTGAGCTACTATTTTCATATAAATTTATCGCTTTTTGTATATCATATATAAAAAAACTATTTAATATTGTTTGACCTTCATTTTGATTTTTATAGGCAATAATACCTACTTGAAGCTTGTTTGTAATAAGAATAGAGCCGATATTTTCTTGCACGATTTTGCAAATTTTACTCACATAACTTTGTAAATCATCTTCGCCTTTTATAGCACTTATTTTATCTATTATCAGGCTTTGCAGCGCTAAAAAGTCATTAAAATTTATCCTGCTTATATTTATAAAATTTTGTAAAGCCCAAGGTGTGGTAGAAATTTTAAATGTATCCAAAACAAGCCCAAAGTTATTATCAACGATAGGCGTTTTAAAATTTGTAAATTCAGCTGTTTTATAGCCTTGTTTTTCACCATTATTATTTGCAAATTTTAGCTCATCTCCAGCAAATTCCAGTATAAAACTAGCTGCTTTATTGTATTGGTTTGATTCGATTTCATCTTTTGCATTTGGATAGAGTTTGAAAAGCTGTTTTTTTATCTCATCTATCTCAAAAATCCCAGCAAAAATTACGATTTTTAGTTTAAGGTCTGCTTTTTTATAATCTTTTAAATTTGGCAAAATTTCTGCTACTTTTAAATTTAGCTCATTAATACTGCATTCAAAGACTTTTTTATTACCACTTTGCTGTTTTTCAGGCTTTTCAAGAGCCTGCGGATTTAGATACTCGCATACTAAAAAGTATTTTAAAGTATTTATTTGAGACATTTTGCACCTTTTAAATTTTAGCCCTAAATTTAGCTAAAATTTGATAAAAAGCTTTTAAATTTATAGGATGAAAAATATCCGCGTCAAATGTGTCGGCTTAGAGTGCGCGCCTTGGTGTTTTGCAGGGCTGCACTCTAAATTTAGCTGATCTTAAAGCCCAAATCTATCAAAAAACATCTCTACATTTTGCGCTTTTTGATGATCAAATATCAAATTTTCCCCAGTATCGAGCGCTTCGATCCGCGTCATTTCCGCCGCACTTAGCTCGAAGTCAAAAATTTCAAAATTTTCCTTCATGCGCTCAGGGCTGCTTGACTTTGGTATGACCGTGACGCCATTTTGCACTAGAAATCTCAAAGCCACCTGCGATGCACTCTTGCCGTGCTCTTTGCCGATCGCCGTTAAAACCGGGTGTGTGAAAATCTCATTTTTACCCTGCGCTAGCGGCGCCCACGCAGTAAGGGCTACATCATGCTTTTGCAGTATCTCGCACATCTCTTTTCGCTGTGAAAATACGTGGGTTTCTAGCTGATCAACCATCGGTACGACCTCGCCAAATCGGCAGATGTCGGCCAGACGGTCGCCGTAGAAGTTGCTCACGCCGATGGCTCTGGTTTTACCAGCTTTATAAGCCTCGATGATCGCGCGGTAAGTGCCGTAGTAGTCGCCAAATGGCTGATGCACGAGCAGTAGATCGACGTATGGCGTTTGCAGCTTTTTTAGGCTCTCGTCGATCGACGCGCACGCTTTTTCATAGCCCGCGTTTGCGACCCAGACCTTGGTCGTGATAAAGAGCTCCTCGCGTGGCACGCCGCATTTAGCGACTGCCGCACCCACGCCCTCTTCGTTATAATAAGCCTGAGCTGTGTTGATGTGGCGGTATCCGACATCGATCGCTTCAAGCACTAGCCGCTCGCACTGCGCGTTATCTATCAAAAATACGCCGTAGCCGATCTGAGGCATCTTTACGCCATTTGAGAGAGTGACGAAATCCATTTTTGCTCCTTGATCTCATTAGAATTCGGCTCTGTTTTAAAAAGTGTTTATAAATTTTTGGCTCTGTTATAATAAATCATTGACACTTGCTTCGTAACTGCAAGCAGACCGCGGTCGGCTACCGCTTCCCTGTAAATCGGCGGCGATAAGCTCGCTAGCAAGGTTTTTACTCGAATACTGTTCGCATTCTCCTGCTTTGAAAACCGAAAATCAATGAAATATTTTAACAGAGTCTAAATTTTTAAAAGCTTCACTTCTGCTTCGCAAATAAGATGAGCAAAGGGCAGAGTGCCTAACGTGTAGCACGCTTTGCTTGCAGTTGCGAACGAAGTGAAGCAAAAAATCGCGGTCAGCCTTACGGCTTCCCTGATTTTCGGAGGGCGTCTTGCTAGCAAGTTACGAGCGCTAGCGAAGTAAAGTGTCGCCGCTCATCCTATCAATAAAATTTCTTTAAATTTGCTAAATTCGAGCCTAAATTTAAAAGCATCATATCGCAGATCACGAGCCTTATCATCGCTGTGGCTACGACGCTGCCACGCACTCCGATACAAGGATCATGCCTGCCGCGCAGCTCAAATTCCACGCACTCGCCATTTAAATTTTGCGTTTTTTGGGCTTTAAAAATCGATGGAGTGGGCTTGAAATGGCTCTTTAATACGATGCGTTCGCCTGTGCTGATACCTCCTAGGATGCCTCCGGCGTGATTGCTCAAAAAGCCTTGTTCGCTCATCTCGTCGTTATTTTGCGAGCTAAAGAGGCGACTTGCATTTACACCTTCGCCGATCTCGACGGCTTTGACGCCGTTTATCCCCATCAAAGCCGCCGCCAAAACGGCATCAAGCTTGTAATATAGCCCCTCGCCAAGCCCCGCTGGCGCGCCATCGACGACGCTTAAAACCGATGCTCCCACGCTATCATGCTGCTCGCGGGCTTTCATGATGAGGCTTTTCATCGCATTTTCGTTTCCAAGTGAGTAAATTTCAGATTTTGACGCTAGATCAAAGTCAGGCTCGTTTGCTACGATGTCGCCTATACTTAAGACGCCGCTTTTCACGCTCACGCCAAACTCATTTAAAAGCATCTGTGCAAATGCTCCGCCAGCGACCCTGATGGCGGTCTCTCTGGCGCTCGCTCTACCTCCGCCTCTATGGTCTCTTACGCCAAATTTCTTAAAATAGGTAAAATCAGCATGCCCTGGGCGGAATATCTCGCGTAAATTTTCATAATCATTTGATTTTTGATTTTGATTAAAAATCACAAAAGCTATCGGAGCGCCGCTACTAACGCCCTCGAATACACCGCTTAAGATCTCAGCCCTGTCCGCCTCGTCTCTGGCGGTGGCAAATTTATTTCGTCCGGGACGGCGGCGATCAAGCTCGCTTTGTAAAAGCCGGGTATCGATCCTCACGCCCGCAGGAAAGCCGTCTATCACGCCTCCGATCGCTGCACCGTGGCTCTCGCCGAAGGTAGTCAAGGTTAGTTTACGTCCAAATGTATTCAAAATTTACCTTTAAAGATTATATTTTTTGGCTCTATTATAATAAATCATTGACACTTGCTTCGCAAACCCTGTTCACTCCGCAAAGCACCGAACATATAGCACGATTTTCGCGTTCAGCCTTACGGCTTCTCTGAAAATCGGCGGTGATAGCGTCGCGTCACAGGGTTTGACTTCACTTTTAAAAGCTGAAAATCAATAAAGTGTTTTAACAGAGCCTATTAAAAAGCCTTTAAATTCTACTTTTTCATCTTCTCAAGTGCGATCTTAGCCGCCATTTGCTGCGCCTCTTTTTTAGAATTTGCGATGGCGCGCGAAATTTCTTTATCGTTTAGTAAAAGCGCGATCTCAAATTCTTTCTTATGATCGGGTCCAAACGAGCGCACGAGCTCGTATGTAGGCGTCGTGCCCAGGCTTGCTTGCGTGATCTCTTGAAGCGCTGTTTTGTAGTCTTTTACAAGGTGGCTAAAATCGATCTTGGGATAGCAAATTTCAAGCAACCTCACGGCTATTTCACGCACTTTATCAAGCCCAGCTTCAAGATAAACAGCCCCCATCACCGCCTCGAAAGCGTCGCTTAAAAGGCTTACCTTTTCGCGTCCGCCGTTGTTCGCCTCGGCTGTTGAAAGGTGGATAAATTCTCCGATTTGTAGGTGTCTAGCCATATTTGCAAAGCTTTTTTCATTTACGAGTGCAGCTCTTAGCTTGCTCATATCGCCCTCGTTAGTCTTACTAAATTTTTTAAAAAGATATTCGCCGACGATGAGATCCATGACCGCATCGCCCAGGAATTCTAGCCGTTCGTTGCTATATGGCAGCTTCGTGCTTTTGTGCGTGAGGGCTTCGTTTAGCAGCTTCGTGTTTTCAAACTCATATCCCAAAAGCTTTTGTAAATTTTCTAAATCTTTCATGTATCGGCCTCGTTTTGAAATTTCGTCGCTTTTTCGCGCGCCATCGTATCGCACTCCTCGTTTTGCGGGTGTCCGTTGTGGGCTTTTATCCAGCTGGCTGTGACCTTGTGCGGGCGACTGACACGCAGATACTCTTGCCAAAGCTCGATGTTTTTGACGGGCTTTTTGTCCGAGCCTATGAAATTTTTTTTGATCCAGCCCTCTAGCCACGAATTCACAGCATTTGCGACGTATGAGCTATCGGTAAATAGCCTCACCTCGCAGGGCTCTTTGAGTGCTTTTAGCCCTTCGATGACGGCGGTGAGCTCCATTTGATTGTTTGTCGTCATGGCCGCACCGCCGCTATCTTTTTTTACGGCGCCGTTAAATTCTAAGATATACGCCCAGCCGCCGGCTCCGGGGTTATTCAGGCATGAGCCGTCGCTAAAAAGTGTTACCGTTTTCATCGTCTGCTTGCGTGATATGAGGCAAAATTTTGACACTTCCTAGCTCGTGGCACATCGGACAGCGGTAAAAGTGCATAGGAAAGGAATTTTTGCAGCTTTTACAAACGTAGTTGAAGCTTAGTGTCGCACCTTTGTAGCCAGCGTCGTTCAGATGCTTTATGACATTTAACTCAAAGCCCTTTATATCGCACTTCTCATCGATCAAGCCCTTCGCGTAAAATAGTGCCCTATACTCGTCGTCGCTTAAATTTACGGGCTTGGTTTGCAGATAGATGAGGTCTATGACTTCGTCTAAAGGCGGGAAATTTTTAAATTCGCTTAAATTTAGCCCGTTTTTTATGAGGATCTGCATCGCCATGCGTTTTAAAAGCGCAAAGCCGCTACTTAAAGCTAAAATTTTATCGCTTTTTTGCTTCGTGTCTAAATTCTTATCGTCAAGGATCGCTATGGCCTTTATATAGGCCTTTTGAGCGCGAACGCTCACTCCCAGCTCTTCTAGCGAATTTAGCGCATAAAGTGCCTCGTCATAGTTTTTTAGCTTCTCGTCTATCATCGTTAAAAAGCGAAGAGCGACCGCATTTCGCGGCGAGAGCTTTAGCGCCTCTAAAAATATATCGTCTGCACGCTTCAAAAAGCCGGCCTTAAAATAAACCTCGCCAAGCTCGTTTAGGATGAATTCTTTCTCGTTTTTGTCCTTGACCTTTGAAAGTGCGATGAGATAGACGCTGATCGCCTTTTCAAAGTCGCCGTTTTTAGCAAAAGTCATACCAAGCACGCTCAGGCTTTGGCTATCGACCTCGGGGCTTAGCAGAATTTGCTTATGTTGCTCGCTGATAGCACTTTGACTGTCAAATTTTCTGATAAATTTCTCGATCTTTTTCTTCTCATCTTTGCTGGAAAATATGCCCCACGCATAGCTAAGTGCGGCTATCATCAAAACGATGCTAAAAAGCACGATGAGGCTAAATATCGGGTCTCGATGCTCTATAAAAAATATATCCACGTTGCTGCTTTAAGTTTAAAATTTACTTGCATTATAGCAAAGCCATAGTATAATTTCGCTTATGATAGAGCCAAAATCCATACAAAAGCTTAAAGATCAAATCGACATCGTAGACATCATCTCGCACTACATCCCGGTGCGTAAAATGGGTGCGAATTTCAAATGCGTCTGCCCGTTTCACGACGACAGGAACCCTAGTATGAGCATCAGCCAAAGCAAGCAGATCTTTCACTGCTTTGCGTGCAAGGCCGGAGGCGACGCGATAAAATTCGTGATGGATTATGAGAAGCTAAACTACGTAGAAGCCATCGAAAAGATCGCTCAAATTTCAAATTTCAGCCTCGAATACACCAGCGAGCGAAATTTCGCCCCAAAAGAGAACAAGCATATCCTTGAAAACGTGAACGCATTTTATAGAAGCGCCTTTTACAAAAACGACGAGGCGGTGCGCTACATCTACTCGCGGGGCATAAACGACGCGATGATAGAGCGCTTCGAGCTTGGCTGGGCGGGCGATAGCGCGCAGACTATAAGGCTACTGGAAAACGAAAAGATCGAGCCGTCCGAGGCGCTGGAGGTCGGCATCGTAAAGCAAAACGAACGCGGAATTTACGCGAGCTTCATCAGTCGCATAACCTTTCCTATCTATAATCACACGGGAAGGCTCGTGGGATTTGGCGGGCGCACGATCTCGAACAATCCCGCAAAATATGTAAATTCTCCCCAAAGTGCGGTCTTTGACAAGTCAAAGCTGCTTTACGGCTATCATTTGGCGAAACAAAAAATTTTTGAGAAAAAGCAGATCATCATCACCGAGGGCTATCTTGATGTCATAATGCTGCATTTTGCGGGCTTTACTAATGCCGTAGCGGTGCTTGGCACGGCTCTAACGGAAAAACACCTGCCACTTTTAAAAAGAGACGACATAAGCGTCGTGCTTTGCTTTGACGGCGATGCGGCGGGTATAAACGCGGCTATAAAGTCCTCTCATCTTTTAAGCCTGAACGAAATAGACGGTAGCGTCGTCATCATCGCAGGCGGAGCCGATCCTGCGGACATGGTCTTTGCAGGGCGGATAAAGGAGCTTGAGGAGCTTTTTGCTTCAGGTGTGGAGCTTGGAGAATTTTACATCCGTCAAATAGTCAAAAACTACGATCTAACACGCCCCGTTCAAAAGCAAAAGTGTCTTGAAGAGATCGAGGCCTACACGAAAAATCTAAAAAATATCGTCGCTTCCAGCTACGCTCCATTAGTCGCCAGCTTGCTTGGCATAGATATGAATTCGTTCTCTTTGGGCGGCGTAAGGGCGCAAAACCCACAGCCAAATAGCCAAAATTTCATAAATAGGCCTATCGCTCGCGCCCAAAAAGATATCCTTGAAATTTCGATCTTAAAGAGCATGCTTTTTAACGAAAATTTCGCTGCGATCGTGCTAGATACGATAGATGAGAAGTATTTTTTACATCATAAAGATGGCTTTAGAGCGATCTTGTCTAACAGCGGCGAGAGCGATGAAATTTTACTGCGCGAGATCGAGCTTGACGAGAGTGCGATGGTGATTGGCGATGAGAAAAAGTTACTGTCGGCCATAGCAAATCTAAAGATAAAATTTTATGAAAATTTACAGCTTCACATCCGCTCTAGTAGCGACTCCGACAAGATAGAAAAGCTGCAAAAGATAGCCGCCATAATCAATAATCTAAAATTTCAGATCCGCAACTCATAGATAAATTTCGGGCTTTTTACTACAAAATTACCAAATAGTGCTAAAATTACAAAAGTAATAAAATAATTTAAATTTATTTTTATTTTAGGAGTGCGCATGATAAATCGCAAGAGGCTTCAAGGCGAATTTGAAGCCATTTCTAAATTTGGCGCCTTAAAGGGCGGAGGACTGACGAGGCTTGCCTTCACAAAGGAGGACAAGCAGGCAAGAGAGTATCTGATATCGCTCGTCAAAGAGGCCGGTTTTAGCCCAAAAGAGGACGCGGTGGGCAACATTTACGCGAAATTTGACGACGTGAGCGAGCCGAATTTACCCGCCGTGAGTGTGGGCTCGCACGTAGATAGCGTGCCGTTTGGCGGCTTTTATGACGGTACGCTAGGCGTCATGACCGGACTTGAGGCCATGCGAGCGATCAAAGAAAGCGGCGTGAAGCTAAAGCGCCCTCTTGAGCTCATCGTGTTTTGCTGCGAGGAGTCCAGTCGCTTTAAGATGGCGACCATAGGCAGTAAGATAGTAAGCGGCAAACTGCCTCTTTCAAGGCTGCACGAGCTAAAGGACGAGAGCGGTGTCTCGCTTTACGATGCGATGAGGGATTTTGGCCTAAAGCCGCAAAATTTAGCCGATGCCTTGCTGCCAAAGGGCGCTTTTCACAGCTATCTAGAGCTTCACATCGAGCAAGGCCCGGTGCTAGAGAGGCAAAACATCCCCGTAGGCATAGTCACTGGCATCGCAGCGCCTATACGTTATGAGATTTTAGTGCGGGGCAGAGCCGATCACAGCGGCGCTACACCTATGAATATGCGAAACGATGCGCTCGTGGCGGCCAGTCATATCATCATCGCCGCGCAAAATTTCGCCCGTGCTAAAAAGACCGCCGTAGCGACGATCGGCTACGCTCAGACGAAGCCCGGTGTTTTAAATGTAGTGCCGGGCGAAGTGAGACTTGGCGTGGATATAAGAGACATCGACAAAAGCGATCTTGAGGCGCTTGATAAAGAGCTTAGAGCTTTCGTGCAAGATCTCTCGCGAGAGCTGAATTTTAGCTACGAGATAAAAGAGCTCATCAAAGATACGCCGGTAAGACTTAGCGACGAGGTCATAAATTTGCTCGAAAACGAGGCGAAAAGCCTAGGCATAAAGACGCTGAGGCTTCCAAGCGGAGCCGGGCATGACGCGATGAATATGCCGGGTATCGCAAAGCTTGTGGGCATGCTCTTCATCCCGTGCAAGGACGGCATCAGCCACAACGTAAATGAGAGCATAAATTTTGACGATGCGTTCAAGGCGACTGAAATTTTAGCTGCCGCCATGATAAAACTATCACAAAACTAAGGAGTAGGATATGGATGAGATCGCAACTAGGGTCTTGGCCCTAAAGGACGAGTTGGTAGCCGATCGACGCTTTTTCCACTCGCACCCGGAGACCGGCTGGTTCACGTTTTTCACGACCGCCGTCATCGCAAACAGGATGCGAAATTTAGGCTACGAGATCAAGCTGGGGCGCGAGGTCGTCGTGCCGGAGGCTAGACTTGGCCTTGGCAGTAAGCAACAGTGTGAGGAGGCGATAAAGCGCGCGCGAACGCTTTTAAACGCCGATGAGGCTAAATTTTTAGATGCTATGGAGGACGGACTGACCGGGCTTGTAGCTACTATCGATACGGGCAGGAAGGGGAAATGTATCGCTTATAGGTTCGACATCGACTGCGTCGATGTGACCGAGTGCGGCGAGGATAGCCATAGACCGACGAAAGAGGGCTTTAGCTCGGATAAACCCGGATGTATGCACGCTTGCGGACATGACGGGCATATCACGATGGGGCTAGCGCTAGCTAAGCTCATAAAGGAAAATTTAAACGATCTAAACGGCAAATTTAAATTTATCTTTCAGACTGCAGAGGAGGGCACTAGAGGTGCTGTGGCGATGGAAAAGGCCGGAGTGCTGAAGGGGGTGGATTATCTTTTTGGCGGACACATCGGCTTTCAATCGACCGAGCCGAGGGCTTTGATATGCGGCACTAAAAAGCTGCTGGCTACGACGAAATTTGACGTGAAGCTCACGGGTCGTTCGGCTCACGCGGCGGGCGCTCCGCAAGAGGGTGCAAACGCCTTGCTAGCCGCCGCTCAAATGGCTCTAAACATGCACGGCATCACCAGAAACGCAAAGGGCGTGACGCGTATAAACGTGGGTGTATTGCGAGCAGGCGAAGGGCGCAACGTCATCGCTCCAAACGGCTATCTAGCGTGCGAGACTAGAGGTGAGACGACCGAGCTTAATGAATTTATGTTCAACGCTTGTAAAGACATAGTCGATGGCGTTTGTAAAATTTACGGTGTCAGCAGCGAGATAACCATAACCGGAGGCACAGCAGGTGGCGATAGCAGCGAAGAGGTGACGCAAATTTATTACGACGCGGCTTTGGCGTCGCCATTTATAGATGATGACAAGATCAAGCGCGAGTCTGATTTCAGCGCGTGCGAGGACTTCGCTCACTTTATGCACGCCGTGCAAAACAGCGGCGGAAAGAGCGGCTACCTGATGATAGGCACGAGCCTAAAAGCGGGCCATCATAACGCGAAATTCGACTTTGACGAGGACTCGCTGATGGCAGGGGTCGATGTATTTTTACGATGCGCTTATGCGCTAAATTCAAACAAATAAGGAGGAGAGATGAAAAATGCTTTATTGATCAGCGCTTCAAGCTACCAAGACACCGGCTATCTGCGCCACTGCAAAAACTGGGTCAAGGACTTTTTAGGCGACGCGGGCAAGGATGAAATTTTATTTATCCCATACGCCGGAGTCAGGCGAACGAACGACGAATACGAGCAAAAGGTCATCGACCGTCTAAAAAACAAAAATATCAAATCCATACATCACTACGAGGATAAAAAGGCGGCGATAAAGGGCGCAAGAAGCATTTGCGTGGGTGGCGGCAATACCTTCATGCTGCTACATGATCTTTATAAATTCGGCCTCATTGAACCTATAAAAGAGGCCGTAGAAAAGGGCGCGAAATACTTTGGCTGGTCCGCAGGAGCGAATATCGCGGGCAAGACGATGATGACTACAAACGACATGCCTATCATCAGACCTCGCTCGTTTAAGGCGCTAAATTTATTCCCTTATCAGATCAATCCTCACTTCATCAGCGGTAAAATTTCAGGTCATAACGGCGAGAGCAGAGAAGAGAGGCTGGAGGAGTTTTTGATAGCGAACAAAAAAGACATCGTCTATGCGCTGCCAGAAGGCACGGCGCTTGTCATAAAGGGCGGTCAAGTAGAGGTGATCGGATATAGCGATATTTTGAAATTCGCTTACGGCAAAGAGGTCTCATACATCAAATCAGGAAGCAAATTTAAAATTTAAAGGGGGAGAGAATGCAGACTTTAAAGTTGATCTTATCGGTCTTAGGCGTCATCGCCGTCATATATCTTTTGATCAAAAAAAGAGAGACCAAAACCGTGCTCATAGCCGTGGGTCTGATACTTTGCGTAGTGGCGTTAAAGCCGATGGGTGCTCTGAGCGCATTTACCGAGTATATGACTAAAGCCGGGCTCATAAAGGCTATTTGCGCTAGCATGGGCTTTGCCTTTGTTATGAAATACACCAAATGCGACCAGCACCTTGTCACGCTACTAACAAGACCGCTTAGGAACATCGGCTTTGTTTTGATACCGATGACTACGATACTGACGTATTTCATCAACATCGCGATACCTTCGGCCGCCGGCTGCTCGGCTGTCGTCGGAGCTACTCTCATACCTTTACTCATGGCTAGCGGCGTTCATCCTGCGATGGCTGGTGCAGCCGTGCTTGCCGGCACATTCGGCGGCGTTTTGAGCCCGGGCTCGGCTCACAACATCTATGTGACCGATCTAGTAAAGAAAAGCGTCGAGACTTACACCGTCCAAGACGTCATCAAGGTGCAAATTCCAAGTGCGTTTATCGCTCTTGCGATAGTTTTGGTCGTTATGATGGTGATGGCGGTCGTTTTTAAAGACTATACCAAAGGCAAAAACTATATGAACGAGAGCGATGCCGTCCAGCCTGAAGCCAGCGAATTTAAGGTAAATTTGATATATGCGCTCATGCCGCTCGTTCCTTTGGCGATACTAGTCGTGGGCGGAACGGAGCTAAGTAAGATAGAGCTACTTAAATGGACCAAAATGGGCGTGGCTGAGGCGATGATACTAGGAGCTATCGTCACTATCGTAGCGACTCTTACAAATCCAGAGAAGATAACGAAGGAATTTTTCAACGGCATGGGAAAAGCCTACGCCGATATCATGGGTATCATCATCGCAGCGGGGGTATTTGTCGCGGGACTAAAGGCTTGCGGAGCGATAGATGTGGTCATCGAGTGGCTAAAAGTCGATCAAAGCTATGTGAAATTCGGCGGTACTTTCGTGCCTTTCATCATGGGCGTAGTCACAGGCTCTGGCGATGCGGCTACATTTGCGTTCAACCAAGCCGTCACTATCCACGCAGCCGATCTTGGCTTTGCGCAAGATAAGCTTGGTATGGCGGCTGCTATTTCAGGAGCGCTTGGCAGGAGCGCATCGCCTATCGCTGGAGCTGCTATCGTGTGCGCCGGACTTGCCATGGTAAACCCTATCCAGCTTGCGAAGCGAACGTTTTTGGGCATGCTGCTTTCAGTCGTAGCGATCGCATTTTTCGTTATCTAAATTTAGGAGGCGGGCATGGATATAGTGCAGAGATTTTTAAACTATACTAAGATAAACACGACTACAAACAGAGCTAACGGTGCTGCCGGCATCATGCCGTCAAATCCTACCGAGCTCGAGCTGGCCAAACTCATAAAAAGCGAGCTGGAAGCGCTTGGCATAAAGGATATCAGCCTCGATGAAAGAGCGATACTAATCGCCAAAATCCCGGCAAATAATGATAAAATTTCGCCCAAGATCGCCTTTTTCGCACATCTTGACACGAGCGCAGAGCAAACAGCCGACACGAAAGCCAAGATCGTAAAATACGAGGGCGGCGACATCTGCTTAAACGACGAGCTTGGAATTTTCCTAAAATTTAGTGACAACCCCGAGCTTGAAAACTACGTAGGAGACGATATCGTCGTGACTGACGGCACCAGCCTTTTAGGAGCGGACGACAAAGCCGCGATCGCCAGCATCGTAAATGCGCTTGAATATTTCGTGAAAAATCCGGACGTCAAGCATGGCGAGGTGATCGCTTGCTTCGTGCCTGACGAGGAGCAGGGTTTGCGCGGCGCAAAGGCGCTTGATGCGAGCAAGCTGGGGGCTGATTTTGGATACTGCCTGGACTGCTGCGAGATAGGCGAGTTCATCTATGAAAACTGGAACGCCGGAGACTGCGTGCTTACATTTAAAGGCGTCTCGGCTCATCCGATGAACGCAAAAGGAAAGCTCGTGAATTCGCTTTTGATGGCGCATAAATTCATCTCGCTCCTACCGGGTGGCGAAGCACCCGAATACACCGAGGGCAAGGAAGGATATTTTTGGGTCAAGGAGCTTAGCGGGAACAGCGCGAAAACGATCCTAAAGCTTGATATAAGAGAATTTGACGAGCAAAAATACAAAGAGCGGATGCAGTTTTTGCAAAATTTAGCCGACGGCCTGAACGTCGTTTGGGACGGCCGCATCGAGATCACGCTAAATGACAGATATAAAAACGTTTATAGCTTTTTAAAAGACGAGAGTGCGCCGGCGATAGTGCTGGCCAAGCAAGCCTTTAAAAACCTCGATATCGTGCCAAAGATCAAGCCTATGCGCGGCGGATACGACGGAGCGGTGATCTCTAGCAAGGGCGTGCCTACACCAAATATCTTTACCGGCGGGCATAACTTTCACTCCATTTACGAATACCTGCCGGTTAGATCGCTAAGAGCCGCGAGTGAGGTGATAAAAGAGATAGTAAAACTAGCCGCAAAGGGGTGAGATTAAAATTTCACCCCCGCCACTTACCGCGCCATCTTTACAAAATTTCAAATTTTAAGTAGTATTTTGGCTTTAAAATGGAGTTAGGATGAAGGCATTAGCGTTATTTAGCGGCGGACTTGACAGTATGCTCGCGATGAAGATCATCAGCGATCAAGGCATCGAGGTCGTGGCGCTTTATATGGATACCGGCTTTGGCGTGGACGAGGACAAGCACGCCGTTTTAGAGCGCCGGGCGAATTTAGCCGGGGCGAAATTTAAGGTCGTAGATATGCGAAACGAGTATCTACGCGATGTACTTTTTAGCCCGAAATACGGCTACGGCAAGCAGTTTAACCCCTGCATAGACTGTCACGGATATATGTTTAAGACCGCCTTAAATATGCTAAAAAGCGAGGGAGCGGACTTTATCATCACGGGCGAGGTCTTGGGGCAGCGGCCGATGAGTCAGCGCAGGGAGGCGCTATTTCAGGTCAAGCGTCTAGCAGACGATGAAAACGACCTCGTGCTTCGTCCGATGTGTGCGAAGCTCTTAGCCCCTACAAAGCCCGAGCGCGAGGGCTGGGTCGATCGCGAAAAGCTAATGGCCATAAGCGGGCGCGACAGAAAACCGCAACTAAAAATGGCGGCGGAATTTGGCTTTGAGGACTATGCGACGCCGGGCGGCGGGTGTTTACTCACTATCGATAGCTTCGCCGTAAAGATAAAAGACTATCTGAAATTTGACACGCAGATGCGCGATATCGACGTTACATGGCTAAAGCTAGGGCGTCATTTGCGCCTAAAAAACGGCGCGAAGCTAGTCATAGGGCGCGACGAAGCGGACAATAACGCGCTTGAAGCCAGCCCGAACGATAAATTTAACGCCGTAAAATTTGACGAAAATGACGATATCGTGGGGGCTAGAAGTTTCTTAAGCGTAGGGGCTGATGATGAGGATGCGCGCTTTGCCGCTCGTCTCGCGCTCGCTTATACAAAGGCCGCTAAGGACAGGACTTACAAAGTAACGATCGCAGATAAAATTTTAGAAGTAGAACCTGTCGATAAAAGCGCGGCGCAGGAATTTTTCGTCAAGTAGCTTGAGATGAGATCGTGCGCGTTTGATGAGAGCTTGCTTTTTAAGATGTGAGCAGAGCGATTTAAAGTAGCTTGAAGCTCTAAATTTCGGCCAAATTTACTGAAATTTAAAATTTGCTAAATTTTAGCTAAAAATAAGTTCGCAGATTGTATAATCCACGCACTCATTATTTTGTAGTCACGGTAGCTCAGCTGGTTAGAGCGCTGGTCTCATAAGCCGGAGGTCGGGAGTTCAAGTCTCCCCCGTGACACCATAAATACCTAAACTACGATGTTTCTACAATATTATATTGCAGTCACCTTTCATGAAATATAGCTTAATGTTTGTAGCAAAATAAAATTTTATGTAGCAAATTCTTAAGCTTGCAGTAATTTTAACACGTTTTTGTAAAATTTTTAAAAAACAAGTAAAATTTTTTAACGAATAATCTACTATAATACAATCTGTCACTTTGCCGGGTTAAATTTTTATCATAGTTTAAATAAAATAAGTATAGATGTATAGTAGAAATGGCGTTTGTAGCTATTGAATATTGGCTAAAAAATATTTTTGATGATTATTATACATTCATACCCCTAGCGATAAAACACAAAATAGAGATAGGCTGCATAAGCATCACGAGATCCTGCGTATGTCAAATACTGGCTACCATTTATAAAGATAAAAGAGTCAGAGTATTTAAAGGCAAAATTTGAGAATTTGTTTGGAGAGTATTTGGTGCGCAATTGATGATGATGCAATAATTTTTATTTGGTAATTTTAAGATATTTGTTTCGATTCCTCATATAAATACTAGCATTAAGTAATTCATAAGTATTTTTATGCTATACAATCAATTATAAGCAAAAACCCCTTGATATATCGTGCTTTTTAAAACATAAAATCATTTTTTTATTCTACTTACTATCAAATTCATTGACTCGACTATAAAAAAAGATTATAATGCTCACAATTTTTAAAAATAAAATATTTTTAACCAAAGGAGGTTAAGATGATCAAAATTAGTTAGAAGCAGAGGTTCTGTTTAAGTGTTAGAAAAGAACCTCTACGATAAATTTTAGCGTTTTTATTGTAACCGTTCTCTACTTTTAAACTACTTAAATAAGAACTTCATTAATACCAACCATATTGAGTTTATTGGGCAAACTATAGGTATGTCTATTTTGGTGAGATGGCTATTGCTGTCTTTATAAAATTTTAAAAAGTCATAGGAGAAAAACATGGCTAATAAAAAAATGCTTTTAAATGATTTAAAAGCTATCAGAAAAAATAAAATAAAACAGGAGATTAAACAAGCATGCATTGAAGCCTTGTTTCCACAAAAAGCTACGATCAAAGAGTGCAGGCTAGTAATCGAAGATCGTTTTGGTATCAAGCTATCAAATAATGAGTTTTCCAAATGGAAGAAAGAATATGAGGCAAAAAATGCAAACCAACCCTCTGATGCATGTCATATTCTCGTACCCAAAGAAGACAAAAAAGAAGATGAGGAGCTAAGCAATGGCACTAATAACCAAGAGTAGCGATACAGCAGTTGCGGCAAATGCCGTAATTGCTCTACAAGAACATATCGAAATGAGCAATAAGGCTAGTGAAAATATTAGAAATAATATTGAACTTTTTAATCAAACCGCAGATATCTTTGATAAAAGCTTTAAAGAAAAAATAGAGCTTATAGAGCAAGGAAGTATTGAGCTTATAAATGCAACAAAAGATATTCAAAACAACTTTAAAAATACTCTAAAAGGTGCAGACAAAACTATATCGAAGATCAACTCATCTTTTAGCTCTTTAATGAAGAAGATAGTATCTGCATTAATTGCCTTTGTATTTATAGAAGTGATCTTCTTTTTTGGCTACATGTTTTATGATAGCCATAAGACAAATGAAGCCAAATCTACACTACAAAGTAGGCTAGATAAAGCACTTTATGATGTGTCTAATCTTCAAGGCTTTATCATCCATATCTACAACCAAGATAGTCAAAAAGCTAGCAAAGATTTTACTAAATGGCTAAACAAAAATGGTGACGGCAATGTTCAGTAGTAAGCAAATTTTTCTAATAGCAAGACACATACAATGTATGACACTTCGTTTTCATACCTTGTATAATCTTGCTCTGCCGAGGGCCACAATGCGAGATATAAGAAGCGTTAAAACGCTTCATCTCGCTAGCACATTTTATAAAAGGATATCATATGCTAAAAAATATTAAGGATAAAGTGCTCTCCATAAGGATCACTTCTCAGCAAAATAGCAAATTATCTGATATAGCTAGAGAACTAAAAATATCAAAATCAGAAATCATTTCCTATCTTATAGATAATGGCACTGTAAATTCTGAATCCATAAAAAAGAAAGAGCTAGATTCGGCAATCATTACATATTTTGCTAGACCTTTTAGCAACATCAATCAAATAGCAAAGAAACTAAATATAGCTTATAAGACTAGTGGCAATATAGATTCAAAAACGATACTGCGAGCACAAGAAGAGTTGTACAAAATTCAATCAGTCCTAACTGAAATTTTAAGCATAATAAAGAGTAACTATGATAGTTAAGATCTCAAAGGGAGAAAAAGGCATAGCTGATTATCTAAAAACTGGCAAGAAAAGAGATTCAAAGCTAACTAGAGATGAAAAAGATGATAGATTGCCACTGGCTGGAAATTTAGATCTTATAGAGATGTCTGAAAAGCACCAGAGAAAGAAAAAGAACAAGAAATATAACTACTATCATATATCCTTGTCATTTACTTCAGAGGAGTGGAGTAGACTATATGAAAGTGGCAATATAGATGAGTTTATAATGGATTTTTTGAAACTAACTTTCCCAAATCACGACATAGATGAGCTACTTTTTTATGCTGAAGCTCATCTGCCTATAGTCAAAGAAGAGCCATACATTCCTCGTCCAGAAGGGACACTAGAAAACAAAGTATTAAACAAGAAACACAAAAATGGCGAACCGCTAAAAAGAGAGCCTCACATCCATCTAATAGTCTCTTTTGAAAATATGAAATTTACTCATAGCGTAAAAACTGGTGGAGTTATATATACAAAAGGTGCATCCAAGCAACAAGCAAAAGCTGTTATGGCTAAATCAGTAGAGAAATTTAAAAGAGTGGTTAACGACATCTTATCTAACAAGTATGGATTAAATAATATAGAGCCTTTAGGCATGGATGAAGACCAACTAGAAAAACAATATGAAAGTTTTAAAAGTGCAGCACAAAAGGTTAGGAAAGGCAAAGAAAAAGATACGCAAATGAAGATAGAAAGAGATGTAGTTATCGAGCCAAAAGACAGCACAAAAGAGCAAAACATAAGTGTTGAAGAGCTGCTAGCTGATGCTAGAAATTCTACAGCTGATTATCTATTAAGAATGATAGAAGAAGATGAGAGTTTCAAAAAAGACTATTATGATAGAGCAAAGAGGCTTAATGCAGTCGATATAAGAGAATTTTTACCTATGATCAATGCAAAATTTAACATCACCGCAAAACCTGAAATGGTAAATGGCAAATATAAAGTAAGAGTAGATGGTTTTAATGGAACTTATAATCTAACTGATTTAATGTGTAAGATAGTCTATAATGGCAGAAAAGGAGCGTTATTTCACGTAGTTAATGAGCTAGAGCAAATGCTTATAGAACTTCAAGCCAATAAAAATGAGCCAAAGATAACATTAAGTGTAAGCAGTGACTTTAGCGCGCCAAATAAGGACCCAAAAACTCAAGTGCTAAATAACTGGAAAACGATACGAATAGAGCCATACAATCTAAAATCAATACTTAAAAACTATTCAGCTATATCAGTGGCAAGTTTCAAAGATAAAAGTGAAGAAGCTAGCAGTATTGATAGCATAACTCCTACGCTTATATACGATATAGATAACTCTAAATTTACTATAAATGATGCTCAAAATTTACTACAAAGTAAAGGAATAAAAGGCTTCATATACCCAACCACCTATCAAGCGCCAGACACAAAAGTAGAGAAATTTAAACTCATCATACCCACAACAAGGGCTCCAAGCTTAAATGAATATGATGAATACATAAAAGAGATAACAAGAGAGCTTGGGTTATATAACATAGTAAATAACCAGAGCTTGCATCCTAGTAAATTTCACTACACTCCGGTACCAGGATCTGAACTTGTAAGCATTAGTGGAAAAACTTTGGATAATACAAGAGCTATTGAAGATGCCAGCTTAAAAACAGATATTAATAATATGGATGTTAAAGCCATAGAGAAAAATTTACAAAACCTAAGAAAATATGAGCTTAGCCATGAACCAAAAGATACCAACTTGCATATTAAAAGAGTAAGCTACCAAGCCTTATCATCAAAGATTTCTATAAAAGAGCTAATAGAATACTTTGACGAGAGTGCTGTGCTTAAAGAATATAAAAATCATCAAATACTTTCTGGTAATAGCGACAGATACCTATACCTGCCAGAAGAAAACACAGCCTACTCTTTTAGCCAAAGTAGACACTATACTTCGTATATCTATATTAGAGATAAATTTTATGAAGCAGCTAGAAAGATAAAAACTGGGTTTTTAAATGATGATCTCATGAAAAAACTAGGTATTACACAAAATGAATATGAAGGATTCGTAAAAGGTATTGATGGCCATTTAGATATAAATAGGTACTATTTGGTGTTTATCAATAGAATAGAAAACTTTAAAAAATATCTATCGGATATAGCTAAGATTAACTATAAAGGCTTAATTTATAATATAAAAACCTATATGAAAGATTGGCAAGATATGCAAGGTTTTAATAAGCTAAAGGGGCGTTATAAAACAGATAAGATCTCTCTAGCAAATGATTATATATCATTTGACTCACTAAAAATAACAAAGCAAGAGTTGTACGATCAAGGACTTGATAAAGACTTTGGGATAGAGCAAACAAAACAACCATCAAGTGTAGTAGAACCCAAAGAACAGAATGTGAAGTCAGGATATGATGGTTTGGGAAGGTAGATTATCGTAAGCTGTTATAGAAGCCAAATTATTAGCATTGTATCTTCTTGGCCATCTCTCAACCCATAAAACCAAATGGCAAGGCAAACATATCATCATCTAGCTTCATAGCCGTATCTCCAGCATAAAAAACTATGCCCTTATCAAATTTACTTTGTAAATTTTCTTTTAGATGATAGATATGCTTAAAGTCATCTTTGCTGATAGTTTTTGAGGATTTGACCTCTATGGCTATGAGCTTACCTGATATCTCAAGGATAAAGTCTATCTCTTTTTGATCGCTCGTTCTATAATAATATATATTTGCTCTTTTTTTGTTACTTGTATTTGCTTTTAGAAGCTCATCAAATACAAACGTCTCATATATGGCACCTTTATATGAAGAATTTGCAAGCTCTTGCGCTGAAGAAATTTGCAGTAAGTGTGCCAGCACCCCTGTGTCTGTAGCAAAAATTTTAGGTGTTTTTATAAGCCTTTTTAGAGCGTTGTTAAAATACGGTTGCAGTTTTTGGATCTGATATGTATGCTCAAGCACGCTAAAATAGCTATCAAATGTCTTATTATCAAGCCCCGACTCCAAGCATAGCTCGTTTTTGTTAAAGATGTTGCCACTTCTTAGCATACATAGGCGGTACATAGTGATAAATTTATCCATATTTCTGATGTTACCTATCTCTTTGGCGTCTGATTCTATATATGTTCTTATATATGAGCTAAACCAGAGATATTTTGATTTCTCTGAGTCTATCTTTGTGATCTCTGGGTAGCCGCCATTTATGATCTTTTCAGATAAGCCGTCGTTGTCATACTTCTTTAGCGCTAGATGGCTTATATCGCCACTTAAAATATCGATCAAATTTTCATCACTATGGCTTAACTCTTTTTGAGAAAACGGGTAAAGCTCTACTATACCTATCCTACCAGCCAAAGAGTCCGAGATATCTTTAAAGCCTTTTAAATTTGCAGAGCCAGTTAATATAAACTGCCCATTTGTTCTATCCTTATCTACAAATTCTTTTATTGCTAAAAGCAGTATGGGCACTCTTTGTATCTCATCTATTACTATGGGCTTATCGCAATGCTCTATAAAGCCTTTGGGATCGTTTCTCGCTGCTTCATATATATTTATATCGTCAAGCGTTACGTAATTTGGTATATCTAAATTTAAAGCAAGGGTTGATTTGCCAACTTGTCTAGCTCCGCTTATCAAAAGCACAGGAAAGCTTTTCATATACTCTTTTATTTCGTCGCTTATGGCTCGTTTGATGTACATAGTATTTTATCCTTAAATATTTAGGAGTATAATACTATGATTTATATAAATTTACAAGGATGGCTTGGTTAAGATAATTGTATATTTAAATTTAATTCGAACTAAAACTGGCAAGATTAAGTCAGTCACTGTGATTTTCTATCATACTGAGTATTTTATTTGTAGAGTTTTAAGCAATATCACCTCAGATTTCCATATTGACAAATGGCAGTCAAATTTTCCCTCAAAAGGAGCAGCACAATAACCATTTTTGGAATATTGCACAGGCTCTTTTGTACTGCGACCTAACTTCCCAATAAATTTTACCTCATAACTTTATCCAGTAGTGATTTGTAACTATCCACTACGTCATAGACCACGCTATCATTGCTTATAGCCTTAAAATGCTCCTTTGCGCAGTGGATTTTAGATTCTTCGATTTGGCGAAGCTGCATAGAGTTCATAGACCCTTTAGTCTCCGCAGCAAAATAAATGTACTTGATATCACCCTCATAAAATGCAATCGCCCTAAAAAGACAAACCTCTCCAGATACATCAGTCATATATATAGACGAATTTAAAGGAAATATAGAAAAAGAGAAATATCAGCTAGCGATGTATGATAAAAACCGTAAACTAGTAGATATATTAAGAAATAGACATTCACAAACAATAAAAAATATAATAAACGAATTTGAAATACAACCACAAGTAGTTGTAATGGATATGTTTAAGCCATTTAGAAGCATAATAAATAGTAATATAGTTCAGGCCCAAATAGTAGCAGATAAATATCATGTAATAAGACAAGGGATATGGGCATTAAGAGATTTAAGAGTAGAATTATTTAACAAAGACAATGAAAAGTATAAGAAGTTAAAAAAATATTGGAAAATACTAAGTAAAAGCCCAATAAGTCAGTTTAGTCAAAGACAAAAAGAAATATTAAAAGAGATATTAAAAGTAGATAAGACATTGAAAAAGATGTATAGAATAATAAAAGAATTTTACAAGATGTTTGAGAGCAAGACAGTAAAGACAATGAGAAGGAGAATAGAGCAATTAATTGAAAAATTGAGAGTATTTAATATAAAGCAAAGTATAAAACTAGCAGATACAATAACAAGTTGGAAAAAAGAGATAATAAATATAGTAGAATATGAAATAAACAATGGGTTTGTAGAAGGAAATAACAACAAAATGAAAGTAATAAAAAGAGTATCTTATGGACTAAGAAACTATGAAAGATTTAGAAAATTGATATATTTACGTCTTTGCAATAGATAGAGGTGTTTTTACACCCCCACTATTGACAAAGAACCATAATAAATTTTATCCGCTCTATAAATTTAAAAATTGAATACCCTTTTTACATACATTTAAAAGAAAAATTTATATATAATCCTAAGATAAAAAATTAATAATTATACTTAAGGAGCAAACGTGCAAATTCCTATTCGCTACGGCAAAGATGATATCATCGACCTAAGCGTTCCGGAAAAAAATTTACTGGGAGTTTTTAACCCCAACCCCGTGGCTAAATTCGACGAAACGGCACTCATCGCAAAGGCTCTGGCAAATCCAATAAACCAAAAAAGCTTTGATGAGTTTATCGCTGGCGATGAAAAGATCGTTATCATCGTAAATGACGGCACAAGGCCTACGCCAACTGCTAAAATTTTAAAGCAAATTTATCCAAAACTTCGCGATAAAAATAAAATTTTCATCATCGCCACCGGCTGCCACAGAGAGGGGACACTAGATGAATACAATATGATATTTTCTAAAGAAATTTACCCTGAAATTAGAGCTAAAAACGAGGTTCATGACCACGACTCAAAGCACGATGAGATGGTCTTTTTAGGCGAGAGCAAAAACGGCACGCAGATGTATCTAAACAAAATCGTAGCTGAAGCTAAAAAAGTGATCGTCATAGGTTCAGTCGAGCCTCACTATTTTGCAGGCTACACTGGCGGTAGAAAGGCGTTTTTGCCAGGTACTGCCTCATACGAGAGCATCACGCAAAACCACAAACTAGCCCTTAGTCCTGACGCTCAGGCTCTGCGCCTTGAGGGCAACCCTGTGCATGAAGATATGATCGATGCGATGAAGGTTCTTTCAAACATCGATGTCTTTTCTATACAGACAGTGCTTGATAGCGAGCATGGTGTCTATTACGCAAGTGCTGGCGATCTAAACGATAGTTTTTATGACTGCGTGAAAAAGGCTGATGAGGTCTTTTGCGTAAATATCCCACAAAAAGCCGACATCGTGATCTCGGTAGCGCCTTATCCTATGGATGTCGATCTTTATCAGGCGCAAAAGGGTGCGGACGCAAAAATAGTCATCTTGCCGTTTGGCTCTATGACTGTGCCTAAGGTTTAAGTATGGCTAAAATTTTATACTATGATGCTAGTTGCGGTATTAGCGGCGATATGAATTTAGGCGCGCTGGTGGATCTGGGCGCGGATTTTAGCTATCTTTGCGCCGAGCTTGCTAAGCTAAATTTAGCTAGCGAATTTTACCTACGCAAGCGCAAAGTGCTAAAATGCGGTATCTCTGCAACCAAAATAGACGTCGTTTGCGCGGCAAATCCGAGCCAAATTCCGCTTGGCCTCTTAGGCGCTAAATTTAGCCCGCGTCAAAATTTAAACGGCAAAATTCACGGCGCCGAATTTAGAGCGGATAAGCCCGCCCAAAACCATCCGCGTCCGCGAAATTTCACGCAAATTTTAGAGCTTATCGAGGGTTCTAGCCTAAGCGCTTTCGTAAAAAAAACGGCAAGCGAAATTTTTAGCGTTATCGCGCAGGCCGAGGCCAAAATCCACGGCACTAGCGCAGAGCAAGTACATTTCCACGAAGTGGGCGCCGCGGACAGCATCGCGGACGTAGTGGGTGCGGCTATTTGCTTGGAGGCCTTGGGTGCGCCGCAAATTTTTGCTTCGCCTATCGAGCTTGGCGGCGGTTTTGCGCACTGCGCTCACGGCAGGCTGACCGTACCGGCGCCTGCGGTTTGCGAAATTTTAAAAGGCGCGCAAGTAAGCCTAGGGCGAGCGAATTTCGAGATGACTACGCCCACAGGAGCGGCTATTTTAAAGGCCTGCGCACTAAATTTAAGGGAGCAAGACCGCCGCGAGTCGCCGCGAAATTTTAAAATTTTAAGCACGGGCTACGGCGCTGGCGATAAAGACGTCGCAGATTTTGCCAACGCGCTTCGCGTGATACTTTGCGAAACGAGCGAGGATTTAGGCTTGAGAGATGAGCCAAATTTGAGCGTGCAGATCGGCTATGGCGAGCTTTGCGAGCGGATTTTAATCTCCACTAATATCGACGACATGGACGCCGAGAGCTTTGCCTTTGCGTGCGATATTTTGCGAGATAGCGGCGCGCTGGACGTATTTAGCAGGTCTATTTTTATGAAAAAGGGGCGCGCGGGCTTTGAGCTAAACGCGCTGTGCCGCAAGCAGGACGCCGCGCGGATAAAGGGGCTAATTTTCGCGCATACGACGGCGATCGGAGTTAGAGAGTGCGTCGTGAGGAAAACGGAGCTTGCGCGCGAGTTTTGCGAGGTAGAGACTAAATACGGCAAAATAAGGCTTAAAATTTCGCGCGGCCGAGTTTGCGGTTTTAACGCCGAACAAAATTTAACGGACGAAAATTTAGCCCGAGATTACCCCGAAATTTTAAAAATCAAGCCCGAATTCGAGGACTGCAAAAAAGCCGCGCAGAGATTTCAAACGACGATCCGCGAGGTTAGAAACGAGACTTTAAAAAAATATGACGAAACTAGAAATTCTAAAAAATGATATAAAAAAGCTGGAAAATTTAGCCGTAGCGTTTAGCGGCGGCGTGGATAGCTCGCTACTGTTGCGCGTTGCCGCCGATACGCTAGGCCGGCGCGCGGTAGCTATCACGCTAAAATCGCCCTATATGTCGGGGCGCGAGATAAAAGAGGCGATGGAATTTACCCGTACTTACGGCATCAGGCACGAAATTTTAGAGCTAGAAGCGCCCGAAGCGGTAAAAAATAATCCGCAAGATCGCTGCTACGTCTGTAAAAAGGCGGTTTTTACACGGTTAATCGAGCTGGCAAAACATCTAGGCTTTACAAATGTCGCCGACGGTACGAACTTAGACGACCTTGGCGAATACCGCCCGGGGCTTAAAGCAAAAGACGAGCTTGGCGTGCTTTCGCCGCTTAAAGGCCTCAAAAAATCAGAGATTAGAGAGCTTAGCCGCGAGCTTGGACTGCCGACCGCGGATAAGCCCAGCTACGCGTGCCTTCTGACGCGTTTACCGCACGATAGGGAGTTTTCCGCGGAGGAAATTTCGCTCGTGGAGCGAGCCGAAAATCTGCTAATCTCGCACGGATTTTTAAACGTTCGCGCGCGATTTGACGGCAAAGCCTTTAAGCTGCAAATGGGTGCGAGCGAGACTAGACGCTTTTGCGCGGGAGATTTTAGCGCCGTCGTACGCGAGATCGCCGCGCTTGGCGAGTATGATATTTTGCTTGATTTAAAGGGGCTTCGCGGGGAGATTTTAAATGACGAAAGATGAGGCTTTAAATTTCATCCGTACCGTAAAATCGGGCGAAAAAAGCGAGCGCGAAGCGATAGAGTTTTTACGGTATTTTCCTTTTAGCGACGTGGGCTGCGCCAAAATCGACACTCAGCGCGCCCTGCGAAACGGCGCGGGCGAGGTGATCTACGGCGAGGGCAAGACCGATGATGAAATTTTGCGTATCGCAGAAGCGATCGGCGCGAGAGGGCAAAATATCCTAATCACGCGCACGAACGAGCGGGTTTTTGAGCGGCTGCGCGAAATCTTACCGCAGGTGGAGTTTAACGCTCGCGGCCGCGTCATCAGCGTCAAATTTAAAGAGCCCGCGCTCACGCAAAGCTACATCGCGATAGTTTCCGCAGGCACCGCCGACGGCGCGGTAGTGGAGGAAGCGTACGAAACGGCGAGATTTCTAGGCAACGACACGCGTAAATTTAGCGATGCGGGCGTGGCTGGGCTGCACAGGCTGATCGCAAATCTAGAGCAAATACGCGGGGCAAAGGTCGTGATCGCGGTGGCGGGCATGGAAGGCGCGCTAGCTAGCGTGCTCGCGGGCCTCGTGAGCGTGCCGGTGATCGCGGTACCCACCAGCGTGGGATACGGAGCGAGTTTCGGCGGGCTGGCGGCTCTGCTAGCGATGCTAAACAGCTGCGCAAACGGCGTCAGCGTCGTAAATATCGACAACGGATTCGGCGCCGCGTATAACGCGAACCTGATAAATCATCTCTGAATTTACGCCCGTGCTCGGACTAATAAACGGACTAAATTCGAGTGCGAGAGCCTATCGATCACAGAAGCAAACCGCAACAGCTACCAAGCCGTAATAGCGCAGTGGCACGATAGCAAAGACAGTAAAGATAAACAAGCGAAGATTGGCGGCGGAGAGCAAACCTATAAGCTAAATATCCCCGAGCCAAAATCAGACAATGAAGCCTTAAAAAGGGCGAAGCCAAGCTAAACGAACTACAACGCGGCGGAATGAACGGCTAGCTTACCGCCACTGGTAGAGAGCTAAGGGCCGGCGTAAAACTAAAAATAACCGGCGTAACCAGACTTGAAAATGTAAAATTTAGTATTAAAAGCGTATCGCATAATCTAAACACTACAAACTATATGATTGATCTGGAGTTTGAGGGGTAGGATTATATCTGATTATAAAAATATTCTTTCTTACCTTTTCTATAGTAGCCATCTATAACATCAGTAAGTTCGAATCTAAAATATTCAAATATGCGCTTAAACTCTACTAATTTTTCTTCCGACACCGTGAGAAATGGTTTTTCTGTTTCTAATTCCATAAAGCTTTGTTTAAAAAGTTTTATTCCGTATCCTTTATTCTTGTAAGGGGGCATGGTAGATAAGTGACATATCTTTTGCTCACTGTATTTTAGAATAGCCAAGCCTCTTAAATCATTTTCGTTACAAGAAGTTATTATTTTTTTTGTTCCATTTTTTAAAGATGGTATCACGTTAAGAAAATACCAAGCATCAAATTCTGGATAGTATTTTTTTGCCTCTTTGATATAGTTATATAATACATATTTATTCTGTATATCTGCCTTTATAGGCAAAATGTGATTTGATGTTAAGACAATTGAGGGGTCATAGAATATCATTTAAAAAAAACACTTTATAAGAGGTCATAAATAAAATTAGACACTATAGCTACGAACACCACGAATAACAGGAATTTGTATTTTTCAAATTTTGAACTTTTATGATGAAGGCTTTTTAAAAAGAGTTGATACGATTCTATGCACCCACCACTAAGATTACTCTCCTTAAACTGATAGACCGTCATATTTAAATCGGTATCATAACCTATATATTCACGCCACAAATCATCCTCCAAAACCCTAAAACTTTTTATTGACTTATTTTTTTCTAGTAGTTCCGTAGTAGAATCTAGTATAATAAATGTATTAATTTCCTTAAATTTTATTTTATTATCTATTTGTTTTGTAAAGCGTCTATCCAAATTTATAGATATGCCGGTGATTTTCATAGCTTTAATAAAAGGGTTAGTCATAGTATCTGAGAGCATTGTGTCAGATATTTTATCCTTAATATTTGTAACTCTAAATCTGAAATAACTATTTTTTTGTTGTTCCTTTACGCTCATTGTAATACTTGTATCATTGTTGATGGTGGTATTACAGAGCTCAATATTACCAAGGTCATACTCTTTTAATCTAAAACTTGATTTATTTTTATCCAGATGTGTTTCTTCGTTAAATATCATGTTTATGGTTTTACCATCACACAAGCGATCCTTGATGTCTATAAAATCAGTTTTGTATATTTTAAAAGGGAGTGTGATATTTATGTTAAAGTTTCTACTAATGTTATTGTATTCTTTCCTGGATACCAATACCCCAATTTCAATATATGAGTTTTCGTTATTGTTTGGCAAAAACAGGTTGATGTGAAGTATAACTTCTATTTTGTCTGCAATATCAGAATCTGCACAAATTGCTATAGGCCATGCGATTGAGTTTTTTTTATTCATAGTTTTTTATCCAATATACATAAACGATTGTGGTGCCACAAAATTTGGGTATTGCAAATAAGGACAAATTGCCTCTTTATATTTATTTGCGGATTTAATCTTAATGGCAAAACCGGTACTCTTGCCATTAAAGTATTTTAGATATCTTTCTTTATCTATACCGGCATCCATACTCGTTTTATCCCATAGCTCTTCTGGGCTTGCCTCCAAAATATTATCAACTATAAATTCTCCTATAATTTTTCCAACTGGCTTTGTGGCATATACTTTAATCTTATTAACGTTTTTTTTAAATTTTACCTTTCTAAACTCAAATTTTTTCGTACCATCAAAAATAGCCTCAGCGAATTCCGGCTTAATGGATAATAATGCTGTCATTTACTAAACCTTCTTTTAAAATTGCAAAAAAAGCCTCATCTGTAAGCTTCACAAAACCCCAGTAGGCTTCTTCGTGACCTATAATTTCTCTAATCTTCTTTAAAATAACACGTCTTTTAAATGATATATTGTATGCCATTTTTATTATTTTTGTGTAATTTTTTTTGATAAATATATTCTCTAATTCATCATCAGTAAATATATTATGAGGCTTGCAGTACTTGATGAAATCATACAAGTCACTAAAACTGGATAAATCTTTATATTCTTCTACAACACACAAGGAGGTTATGACGGATGAGTAGTTCGCGCTTTGGGCATTTTTATCTTTTGTTCTATAAATGAGTAAGCAGTCGCCTCTCTTGAGTTGCTCGACACCTTTCATTTCCGTTATATACACCTTATGAATACTATTTGATTCAGACATGTCTTTTAGTATGTCATAGCTTTCTGTGTTTAGCATAGAGTCCGAGAACATACCAGTATGATATTTTGGGTATATACTTAAAAGATATTTGTCGCTTGTCGCATTAATAGCCGGATAGTCCAGCAGTATATCATTTTTTAGCGCCTGCACATGAGTCGGTATATTTTTTGTTAATACTAGCTCATTGATTTTTTTGCTATGCTGGACAAACCCATATCTTTTTAATAATTTTATTAAAGGTGCTTGTTTTTCAAAAGACGTTACATAGATATTATAAATATTGTTTGCTACGGCAAAATCAAAAATCTTCTTTATAATACGCTCTCCAAGCTTTGTCCCATGCGCATCTATTTTAAGAGTTCCTATCTTTAGCCATGTCACATTTGTGTCAAGTGCCGGACTTATATCCGTATTATCTATTGGGCTTTCTATTTTTAGATACAAAAAAGCCACTATCTTGGTATCATCAAAGAGTATATATGCTTTTTCGCCAGCGTCCGCTTTTTTCGCTATCCATGTATCAAAACCTTTATAGTCTTGCCTTAAAGAGTCGAAAAAGGAATCAGATGTGTTAATTTCACGTATATATTTCTCTTGGATATTTGACATTTTAACACCTCTTGAAATTTTCCAAGCAATTGTATCAAAGATTATCTAATTTTATTCTTTTAAAGCCATCGTTGCAATATCGGCAAGGATCTTTAAAAGTATTTTTTGAATTTAAAACGATAATAAAAAGATTAAAAAAATTTACGTTTCAAATCAAAGTGAAAAATGTGATGTTTTAGCCCACTTTGATTTGAAACGTGGTTTTTACAGCTAAATTTGAAGGCTAAATTTAAAAGGAAAGCGTTGCGAGAGAAAAATTTAAGAGAGCAAAAACCAAACGAGCCGAAGGACGCAGTAAGGCACGAGCAAAAGCTGCAAACAAAGCAAAGTGTGAGAACGAGGCTAGCGTTTTTAGCCGCGGCGGTACTGATTTTGGCGGTCGAAATTTACATAGCGATCTGCGTAAAGGGCGGCTTTGTGCGACACTACGCGGGCGACGTTTTGGCCGTCATCTTGCTTTATGCGTTTGTGAGAGCTATATTTAGTGTGACGCCATCAAATTTAGCGCTTAAAATTTTTGCCTTTGCGGCGGCCTTGGAGCTCGCGCAGTATTTTGGCGCAGTGCAAATTTTGGGCATAGAAAATAAAATTTTAAAAATAATGATCGGCGGAACGTTTGATTTTACCGACCTGCTCTGCTACGCGGTTGGCTGCGTCCTAGCGGGCGTTTATGAAAAATTTGAAAGTAAAAACCAGCAAAGGAGAAGCGATGGATAAAGAAAAAGCCGTGCAAAAGATGACCGAGATCATGGCGAAATTCGTCGGCTACACGGGCAAAGTGCTGCCTGATGACGTGACGGCGAAGCTAATCGAGCTCGCCGAGCGCGAGACGCAGCCGCTGGCAAAGGAGATCTACAAAACGATGTTTGAAAACCAGCGCCTTGCTAAAGCTAGACCGTCCGTCCTGTCAGGATACGGGCGTGATCTAGTTTTTCGTGCGCTGTGGCGCGAATTTCCCACTCATCGGCGAGCTTGAGGAGCTGCTGCGAGAGGCCGTACTGAGAGCGACGCGCGAGGCTCCGCTGCGCCACAACAGCGTCGAGACCTTTGATGAGTACAATACCGGCAAAAATGTCGGCAAGGGCACGCCGAGCGTATTTTGGGAGATAGTGCCAGATAGCGGCGAGTGCGAGATCCACACCTATATGGCGGGCGGCGGCTGTAGCCTGCCCGGCAAGGCGACCGTGCTGATGCCCGGCATGGGCTATGAGGGAGTCGTGAAATTCGTCATGGACATAATGACTAGCTACGGCATAAACGCCTGTCCGCCGCTGTTAGTTGGCGTAGGCGTAGGCACCTCGATCGATGTGGCGTCCTTGCTATCTAAAAAAGCGCTGATGAGACCTCTTGGCTCGCATAATCCAAACGAGCGCGCCGCGCTAACCGAAAAGCTGCTCGAAGAGGGCATCAATAAAATCGGCCTCGGCCCACAAGGCATGAGCGGCGCAAGCTCCGTGATGGGCGTGCATATCGAAAACTGCGCCCGCCACCCAAGCGTCATAGCCGTTGCTGTAAATGTGGGCTGTTGGTCGCACCGCAAAGGTCACATCGTCTGGGACGCAGAGCTAAGCTTTGCCGTAAAATCGCACAAAGAGTTTGCGCTATGAGTAAGAAAATTTTAACCACGCCTATAAGCGCCGAGGATCTTTCAAATATCAAAATCGGCGACGTGATCTACCTCACGGGGCACATCAGTTTGTAGATTTGGCTAGCACACAAAGAGAGCTAGCAGATGAATTAGGAGCTAAGTTTTTAGAATTTTGTAGTTCATACCTAAATGAAAAATGTGTTATTGCCAAAAGTGAATTTACTTACCAAGAATCTTTTTTGCCAGCAAGCCTAACTATCGAAGCCTACACTAAAAAACCGACTGCTAACACAACAATGGTAGATGCGTACATTGGTAATGTGCATTTTAGGTTAAATTATGATTATGTATATGAAGAGTATGATGATGACCATTTTAAAGATGAATATGCGTATCAATATCTTGACTTTCAAATATAACAAGTGCTATAATACAACCAAGTTACATTTAAAGAAAGGAGGGTAAATCATGGCAAACGGAGATTATGAAGTAACTCATAATAGGATTCTTAATAGTGTAAAGAAAAAATATCATTCATACAAAGGTAAAGTAGGCAAGATTGCTGATAATATAATAGACAGAAATTTTAAAGCTGATAAGCCGTTACAAAAATGGAGTACTGATGTATCTCAATTTAACTTTTCATGGGGTAAATGCAACATTTCACCAATACTTGATATGTATACAAATGAAATAATCTCTTATGACTTATCCTTAAGTCCTAATTTAGAGCAAATATCTAAAAAAATTTTGTTAACTTCTTTATATTGAGGATAGGAGACTATATAAAAGATTTTTACTATTAATTAGAAAGAGTGGATAAATGGGGAAAGGTTTCTTTAAGAATAAAAAATTATGCATATTGGTTCTCTTTGTATTGCTATTGCTTTTAATACTAACTTGTATTTGTTTAGGAAGATATCAGGTTAGCCCCTATAAAGCATTTATGATTATATACAAAACAATAACCGGAGATGTTAGCGGCTTAGATGTACATGAAACTAGTGTAGTAATTGACATAAGACTACCTAGAATACTTATGGGAGTTTTAGTAGGTGCAGGGCTATCACTGGCAGGAGCAGCATATCAAACTGTTTTTTCAAACCCTTTAGTTAGCCCGGACTTACTAGGGGTGTCTTCAGGAGCAGGTTTTGGGGCGGCTTTATCTATATTATTATCCCTAGACATGATAGTGACTCAGCATGTTTCTTTGCTTCTGGGGCTTTTAGCAGTTTATATAGTTTTAAACCTATCCAGAGTAAAAAAACGAACAGATTTGTATGTGTTAGTTTTATCCGGAGTAATTGTAAAGTCACTATTTGATGCTTCAATATCATTTATTAAATATATAGCAGATCCGGAAGATAAGCTTCCAACTATCACTATGTGGTTGCTGGGAAGTTTAGCAAGTGTATCCTATAGAGATCTTGTTATTTGTTCAATAATAATAATACCTTGTATTTTCGGCTTCTTTCTATTAAGGTGGAAATTGAATCTTTTATCTCTAGATTCTGATGAGGCTAGGTCTTTAGGAATTAATGTAAAAAAATTACGTATTGTGGTTATCTTACTCTCAACATTGATAACTGCAACTACAGTTTCTGTATGTGGAATTATAGGATGGATAGGTTTAATAATTCCCCATTTGGCGAGAATGGTTATCGGAAATGATAATAGGTACCTTATTCCAACTTGTTGTGTTATGGGAGCAATTTATTTATTACTGATAGATACCCTTTCAAGAGCAGCTACAAGCAATGAAATTCCCATTTCAATATTAACAGCATTTATAGGTGCGCCATTATTCATAACTATACTTAGAAAGAATTCGGGAGAAAGAAGATGATACTCCAAGTTAAAAAAGGTACTTTTTCATATGACAAGAGAAAAATTTTAAAAGATATTTCATTTGATTTAAAAGAAGAAGAAGTAATGTCCATTCTTGGACCCAATGGGGTGGGTAAAACTACTTTCTTAAGGTGTCTTATGGGATTTTTAAAATGGGACACGGGAAAAGCCTTATTGTTCGGCAAAGATATAAATGAATATGCAGAAAAAGAATTATGGGAAAACTTAAGTTATGTTCCTCAAGTTAAGAAAAGTGTGTTTAGTTATGGGGTTTTAGAAATGGTTGTGATGGGTTTAGACAAGGAAAACAGTTTTTTCCATATCCCTACGAAGGAAGATTATGATAAAGCTTATGAAACTTTAAAAGAATTAGGAGTTGAAAAGCTATCAAATAGATACTGTGATGAGCTATCCGGAGGAGAGCTTCAAATGGTTATGATTGCGAGAGCTCTTGTTTCTAATCCAAAACTTCTTATTTTAGATGAACCGGAGTCAAACCTGGATATGAAGAATCAAATTAGAATCATAGAGGCAATTAAACATATAAATGTAAATAAAAAATCTGCTTGCATAATAAACACTCATTTTCCTAGTCATGCATTGCAGATATCTGACAAAACTTTGTTTATCGGTAGTGACTACAAAACAACCTTTGATGAAAGTTCGAAAGCCATTACTGAAGATAACTTACAAAAGTATTTTCAGATCAAAGCTAAAATTTTAATTTTTCAAGCAGAAGAAGTTGAATACAAAACAGTTGCACCTTATAAAGCCATATAGAACTGTTAGAAGGAGGTTAATGAATGGAATATAGAAAATTAGGATCTACAGGCATACAAATTTCAAGAATATCTATGGGAAGTCATCACTTAAAGAATCCCCAAGATATAGATAAACATGCAGAAAATTTCTTCTATGCATATAAACAAGGAATAAATTTCTTTGAAACCGGCGATACTTATGGAAACAATTGTTCAGAACTTATATTAGGTGCAGCCATAAAAGAAATGAAGAAGCATAAAAAACCATTTTATATTATGTCAAAGACACATGCCGGAGATTCTAAAACATTTCGAAAAAATCTTGAAAATTCTTTGAAGAATTTAGGAATAAGTTGTATTGACTCCTTTACTTGTCTTTGGGGTGTAAAATCTTTTGAAGAATGGAGAGGAGCTAAAAACTATGGAGCTATAAGAGAGATGGAAAAAGCAAGAGAAGAAGGACTTATTAAGCATATTACTTTTTCTTCACACTTACAAAATAAAGAACTAATTGAGATGATTGGGGAGTATAAATTTGATTATAGTTTACAGGGCTTTAATATAATTAATTCCAAATACAGATTAAAAGGAATAATGAAGACTCATGAAAAAGATATAGGGACAATAGCTATGAATCCGCTGGCAACAGGAGACTTGTTGCTTTATGAAGATATATTTAACGCTATTCGTATAAAAGAAGACCAAACTTTGGTTCAAGCGGCATATGCATATATTCTGTCCTTTCCTTTTATAGATTCTGTACTGGGAACCTTTAATTCAAAAGATGAAATTAATGAAGCTATTAAAACCCTATATCAAGAACCTTACTCTGCTAAAGAAAGGAGTGAACAAGAAGGAAAATTAAAAGAAAGAATTAATCAAGTTGATTTAGAAAGAAAGATAGAAGTTGGCAAAGCTCTTAGACAAAGACCTCATATATTAAGAGAAGAAGTTGCAGATTTGTTTGGAGTTTATCCACTAAGTGTATAATTTTCAAAGGAGGAAAAATGAAAAGAAGGATTAGTTTATTATTATTTTTAGTACTAGCATTAATTTTAAATGCTTGTGACGGCAGCTCTCAAAGTAATAAAAATGAAATCAGTGAAAACAAGGAAAAAGAAGCTAGTCAAGTGCGAGAAGTTAAAGAGGTAAAAGAAAGCGAATACTCGGTTACTGATGTTAGAGGAAAAACGATTAAATTTGAAAAAACACCGGAAAGAATTGCAACGGTGGACAAGCCTCTTCCGTCTATAATATATGCAATTGATGGAAAGACAGATAAAATTGTAGGATGCAACCCATCTTCTATTAAAGCTTTTGAAGAAAGTGTTTTAAAAAACATGTATCCACAACTAGCTAATGCGAATACTAAATGGTGTTCAAAAGACTCAGTTGTTAACGTGGAAGAGTTATTGAAGCTAAAACCGGATGTAGTGTTTATTTATTCGAATATTGAGAAAGAAATTGAAAAAATGGAAGCTGCAGGACTTAAGGTAGTAGCTTTAAAGAGGGCAGAATTTGACAGTATAAAAGAAAATATAAAAATGATATCTGAAGTACTTCAAAAGAAAGAACGTGGCGACTTATTAGTTGAATATATGGACAAAGGAATTAATGAAGTAACATCAAAGTTAGCTGAAATAAAAGATGAAGATAAACCAAAAGTTATAGAGTTTTATAGTGACATGAAAATAGCTGTAAAAACATACGACCATTGGATGAAACCAAGTGGAGCCCATAATCCGGCCCACGAGCTTAAGGGTAAATTGGCTGAAGTGGACATGGAGCAGATGATTGTATGGAACCCCGATATCATTTATTTAGGAAATCATTCAGACTTAATGCCGGAAGACTTTATTGAAAATAAGCAGGAAGGTAGAGACTGGTCAACAATTAAAGCTGTAGCTAACAAACAAGTATACAAAATTCCTATAGGTGTTTATAGGTGGGATCCTCCTGGGGTTGAAACTCCGCTTACAGTTAAATGGGCTGCAAAAATACAGTATCCACAATTGTTTTCAGATATGGACATGGAAGTAGAGTTAAAGAATTTCTTTGAATATGTATATGATTACAAATTATCAGATGATGAAGTTGCTACAATATTGAGGAAGTAGTTTTAACAAGAAAGGAAGAAACATGGATAAAATAAAAGTATTAGAAAAAGGACATGAATTAGAATATAGCTTTGATGATTTACTAAACTATCATGGTGTAGGTTATCCCGGGGGAGTAGCTCATGCATTTCAAGTCATGAGTAGAGCCTTTCCACTTTTAGATGATGGGAAATTATTAGAAAGAAGAGAGATATATCTTATTACAGCATTTCCGGGACCGGGAGGGCTAGATGCTTTTGAAATGGTAACAAGATGCGTAACAGGTGGTAGAATTTCCGTTGATATTAATTTAAAAGAAGCTGAAGAAGTCTTAGAAAGTCCCCATGGAAGATATTATTTTAAATTCAAGTATAGAGATAAAACAGTCGTTATAACCATAAAGCCAGGTTTTGTACTAAAAGAATTTATTGAATTATCAAGAAAAGAAGATAGAAGTGAAGAAGAAGAGACTACTTTGATTCAGATGAAAAAAGATATGGCAGCAAGACTATTGGCCGCTAAGCCCGAAGAAGTATATAACGCAAAAGTTCTATAAAAGAAAAAGAGAAGGGTTTTGATATGTGCCCTCTTTACTGGACAAACCAGTAAGGAGGGTATTTTTTTGAAAATAAAGATGCGTTTGAGTTATTAGTGTTTGGTTCTTATGGAACAAAATACAGTAATTTTTTAGGCTGTATAATAAATATGGGGTTTTAGGGACTATCCCTAACGAGGTATTTTTGTCTGACTTGTCGGACAAAAAGTATCCTCGCCCAAATGAAATACAAGATGGCTTTTTGATAGCAAATACCATATATAGAATATAGATGCAAGCTGGTTCAGCTTATGCTTTTCGTTGTTTATTGATCCGTTTAAGATAAATAAAATAACATATAGCAAAATATTAAAAAGCTATAAAATTAAGCATAATTTTAGAATCTTAAATAACCTTAAATTATAAATCAACCTTTACTATTTATTCTAACAATGCCATCATTTTAAATAGTTTACTACACCCACCCTTCCCCTTCTTGATAAAAATTTATCTCTTCTACTAGATCCTTTAGAATTTTAGGAGTTACTGGTTCGCCATAAGTATTCATAGTGATCTTGTATTGTTGTTCGTGTCCTACCAGAGCAGCTATATGCTCGACCCTCTGGCCACTTTGGATGAGCTTGTTTATAAAAGTGTGTCTAAATGAGTGAAATGTCCTTGTTTTATCACCATCTTTTATAACTTTAGTATTGATCTTCTTTCTAAAATACTCAGAAAAGTCTTTATTATCACAGCTAAATAACCTAACTGCTTTGCCACATTTCCTAGCTAGCTTCTTTTTACTCTCTATAAATTCAAACAGCCCAATGCTACTTAGCTTAGAGTGGATGGGCACTATCCTTACAGAGTTTCTAGTCTTTAAAGTCTTACTCTTGCCTGTTTTTACATCTATTTTTGTATTTAAACTAAAGCATACTATGTTATATTTTTCAACTATGTCATCTGTGTTTAACTGGATTATCTCATTTAGTCTCATGCCAGAATAAGCTGCTATATAAGTAACGAAAAATAGCTCATCTTTACTGATCCTTTGGCTTTTGGTATCTCCACTTGATCTAATCTTACTAACAATATCCAAAAGTGCGTTTACGTCACTATCTTCATAAGGATTTTTGTTTGTAACGTCATCCTGGTTTATACTTATTTGCAGATCTATAGCTGGGTTCTTATCTATATAGTCACTATCGTAGCAGTATTTAAAAAACTCACTAACTCTAACAATATATTTTTTGATAGTTGATTTAGAAATTTTTGGTCTATCTTTTGCTAAAGCTATGATCTCATCTAAGCTTTTATCTTTATAGAGACTATTTTGAGAGAGTTTGGTTGGTAGTTGTAGTAAGACATTCCTAAAATTTAGCAAGTCGTCTCTTTTTATCTTTTTGATGTCTAGCTCATCGCCAAATTTCATAGACATTAGCCGCCCTACATGCCTAACAAGGCCAAATGTGCTATCACTTCAGTTGTTTGAAATACTTGTGTTTGATACATAGTTTTCAAATGCGCTCTTTAGCGTGAACATGTCAGCTTTGCTTTCGTTTTTAGCAGTTGAGCCTAGCTGCGATATAAAGCTTTTAGCTCTATTTGAGAAGAGCTTTTGAAAGAAATTTATAGCTTCATTAAAAGTCATGTTACTAGCATCACTTGTATCGTTCAAAGCAAGATCTTTAGCTTCAATATCACTTAAAACTATGCCTTTATCTTCATATTTATCTGCCTTATATAGCTTTACCTGACCACCAAAGGTAGGATCATTTAAATTTCCATATCCAAATTTTAGATCATCACTTAGCTCGTTGTCTCCATTTGGCAATAACTCACAATCAAATATTCTTAGGATATCGTTTTGTGTGAGTGCACCTTTTTGCTTGGCTAGCTCATTTATAGTATCTCTTAGCTCACAAACAGAGCGCTTTAAGGACTTTTTAGTAAAAGGTAGCACCAAATCCTGCTTTTTTAAAGCCTCTATGTCGTCTTGATAGCTATCTATGTTAGCCTCTTTAATGCTCTTTGCTATCTCATTCTTGGCATTATCATCTAAATTTCTACTCTTATGCTTTTTGCTAAGTGGCACAAATGTCTGTTGCTTATCATTTATTAGTTTTTGGTTTTTGCACATCTTATATGATATGTGATTTATGTTATCTATCGTTGCCTCAAGCACTCTTTTACTAAGAAGCTTTTTGGTCTGAGGATCGGCGCAAGATAGCTTTTTGCAGATCTCATCAACCTCTTTTGATATGACACTAGGCAAGCTATCTTCTTTTAAACTCTGTTTTAAAAACAAATTTAGTGATAGTAGTCCATCTAAATTTATATATCTGCCAAGCATATCATGCTCTTTGATACTTTTGGCCTCCTTGGCTTTTAAAAGCATAAGCACCAGGTGCTCTATAAGTTCGCTGCTCAAATTCATCTTCCATGCCTTTTTGATCGCGTTAAAAATTATGGAGTAGATCTTAGCACGATTTTTTGCTGTATCAAAGCGTTTTGTGAGGAAGGAGGTTATGTATTCAGTTTTATTACCAAAATAAGGCCTCAGATATAGTGGGATAGCTACTCTAAAGTAGTATATGCCATTTCGTTTGACTAGATATTGCATCTTTGTTACCTATGCAATATAACTTTGTAGCAAAATGTAGCAGATATCTAGTGTGAAACTGGCCATGTGCCGTCTTTTTGGTGCTTACACAAGGTTTATTTTTAAACCCTCATAAGCCGGAGGTCGGGAGTTCAAGTCTCCACCGTGACACCAACTGCCTATTTTTCTCCTGTTTTTACCTATCGTTTTAGATGATATTTTTATATGTATTTAAGATTTTAGAGGTTATAATCCGCAAAATTTCATGGGGCGAGTTCGCCTATTACTTTTACAAAAATTATTCAAATTTCTGTAAATTTTAGATTGTCAAATTTAAATTTTGGATCGGTCCGGTCGGTGTAGTAGCGTTTACCGTTTGATAGAGTTTGAGGTAGCTTTTTATCTATGGGTTTCATATTTATTTTTGAAACTTTACTGCTTAATTTGGTTTTAATACTATCTCTAAGCTATTCTTTTAGCTCTTTCCTCTCTCCTTCTCTGTTAACAATTTCTTCATAAAAATTCTTATCGAATATATACACTCCTCCATATTTGCTAGCCAAACTTTCAAGTTCTTTTTTTGCTTATATTGCCGATATCTCTTACACTACAGCCTATCAAAAACACTAAAGCAAGTATGGCTGATATAGAAAGTAAAATTTTCATGATAGTATCCTTTGGGGGAATTTGGTATTGGTATTATAGCTTTAAAGGTTTTAAATCATAAAGGAGCTGGCGGTAAATTTATACCGCCAAATTTAGGAGTAGGTTATTGCTTTTTATCCGTCATTTTTTCAAATTTCGCTACGCTGAAAAATGCAAATTTATAGCCAGCGATGAGTGCTACTGGCCAAAGGATAAGAAATATCAAAGAGTGTATCATCTTGTCTCCTAGTATGCGTGATGATCATTTGCGATCTCATCTTGCGTGATCTTTTTGCTGTCTATCGCGCGCCAAACTACAAATATATACGCTAAGACGACCGGAACTAGCAGGCTCACATACGCCATTACGCCAAGAGTATAGTGGCTGGAGCTCGCATTTTTGATGGTTAGTGAGCTTTGAAGGTCGTTAAATGACGGATAAAATGCCGTATCGTTTAGCCCTGTTATCAAAAATAGCGCGGTCACGACGAGTGTCACGCCTACGCCGTAAGGTAAAATCCCATAGATGCTTTTACTAAATGCCCCTCTAAAAATTCCATACAGCACGAGTAAGATGCCAACTATCATCGCAGCTGCGATCCAAGGCATCTGGATCAAATTTAAAGCGTATTTATGGCTCACCATACTAACGACGCCGTCTTTGTCGTATCCAAACCCATCTTTCATTAGCACCCATGCAAGAAATGCAAGGAAAAACGGCAAAAATGCAAGCGTATTTCTCAAAAGCGCCTTTCTGGCGTTTGCTCTAAATTCCTCGTCGTCGATGTTGTTTATGAGATAAAGCGCCCCGCCCACGCGAGAGAGGAAAAACATAGCAAGCCCCAGCAGATAAAGCATCGGGTTTGTAAGTGCCTCTAGACCGCGCCAAGGGGTTTGCCATTGGACAAAATTTTGATCGTTTAGTACAAAGTCACTACCGGCAAAAAACGTGCTGACGGCCATACCTATTAGTATCACGCCTACCGAGCCGTTTATGAAAAGGAAAATTTCATAGGTTTTCGCACCTAGGAAGTTGTCTGGCTTTTTACGGTATTCATAGCTGACGGCCTGGACGATGAAACAAAAAAGTATCGCCAGCCAGACCCAGTACGCCCCGCCAAAGCTCGTCGCGTAAAATAGCGGGAATGCCGCAAAGCACGCTCCGCCAAACATCACGAGCGTCGTAAACGTGAGCTCCCATTTGCGTCCGATCGAGTTTATGAGCATATCTTTTTGTATCTCGTTTTTGCCGAGCGAAAATATCATCGTTTGGCCGCCTTGAACAAACATCATAAACACGAGCAGCCCGCCCAGCAGACTGACTATGAACCACCAATAAATTTGTAAAGTTTCGAGTGAGAGACTATGCATGGTTTTCAAATCCTATCTTTATTTGCTTTAGCATGATTTTGACTTCGGCGATGAGAAGCACGGTAAATAGTATCGTAAACAACGCGACTGAAATTTTGATGTTCGTATCGGCTAAATTCGTAGCTCCTACGCCTACGGTCATGAGATCTTGTATGACCCAAGGCTGACGCCCGACCTCGGCCACTATCCAGCCAGCCTCAGCCGCCACGAAGCCAAGCGGTATGGTAAATACGCACAGCCAAAGCAGCTTTTTGAAATTTACGATGTCAAATTTGCTTGAAAGGCACATAAATAAGGTCAGCGCAAATAGCGCGATAAAATAAGTGCCAAGCGCGACCATCACGTGAAAGCTATAAAATGTAAGCCCCACATGTGGCACGAGATCCTCGACATTTTTGATGTAGCCGTAGCCTAAGAATTTTAAATTTTGCTCCAAAGTCTGCTTTGAGCTTGCCATCACGCTCTCATCGCCCGCTTTTTTGGCGTCTTTGTAGGCTCTTAAAGCATCTACTGCGAGCCTTCCTTTTTCCATCTTGCTGGCTGCGCTTTCGATGCCCTCTTTTTCGTTACCGTAGATGATGTCGTCGATACCGGGAGTAAAGTTGTTTATGCCTCTAGTGGCCATGAGTCCAAGCGCATAAGGCACTTTTAGCTCGAGCAAAAACGCCTCTTTATCGTCGCCTGCTTTTTTGCTAGGGTTTAAAATTCCCATCGCTACGAGGCCGGCATTTGTCTGGCCTTTATAAAGCCCCTCCATCGCAGCTAGCTTCATAGGCTGTTTGTTTGCAGCTTGATACGCGCTCTCATCGCCGCTAAATAGCAAAAATACAGACGTTATCAGCCCAAAGCTAGCCGCTACGACGATGCTTTTTTTAGCCATCACGACGTTGCGTCCTTTCAGCAAAAACCAAGCTGAAATTCCGATCACGAAAAGCGCCGCGATAGAGTATCCGCTGGTGACGGTGTGTAGAAATTTTATGATACCGACCGGATTTAGCGCGACGTCTAGGAAATTTTGCATCTCCATCCTGGCGGTATCGGGGTTAAATTTCATGCCTATTGGATACTGCATCCAGCCGTTTGCGATGAGTATCCAAAGTGCGCTTAAATTTGAGCCAATCGCAACAAGCCAGGTCGAGATGAGGTGAAATTTCTTACTGACCTTGTCCCAGCCAAAGAACATGACCGCAAAAAACGTGCTCTCTAGGAAAAATGCGAGCAGTCCCTCGATCGCAAGCGGCGCACCGAAGATGTCGCCCACGAACCAGCTGTAATTCGCCCAGTTGGTGCCAAACTCAAATTCCATTATGATACCGGTGGCCACGCCGATAGCGAAATTTATACCAAAGAGCTTGAGCCAAAACCTCGTTATATCAAGCCATTGTTTGCTGCCCGTCTTGACGTAGATGCTCTCCATTATCGCGACGATGAAACTAAGCCCCAGTGTGAGCGGGACGAAGATGAAGTGGTAAATCGCGGTTAGCGCGAACTGAGCCCTAGACCAGTCAACCGAAGCCAAATCAGACATTTTATTCCTTTGTGAGACTGTTGATAACGAAGTCGCTTTTTTCCTCGTTGGTCTCAAATTTTGTATTTAACGTTTCATTGAAAAGAAAAATTTTAAGTATGCCAAACATTATGATAAGCTTTATCGCTATTATAAGCCATAGCTTTTTACCCAGCTTCATGCCCTTGAAGCCGTCTATATATAAAGACGCGATGTTGTTTAAGTATCGTTTTATCATAATTTTGGAAGTGTATAACAAAAAAACTTAAAAAATAATTTTTAAATTTCACAATGACTTAATACCTTACTAAATATTTAAAAGGTATAATCGACACATCTAAAAAATAATAAATTTAAGGAAAATTCATGGCTAAAGAGACGAAGTATATTTTTATCACCGGAGGCGTGCTGAGCTCGCTTGGTAAGGGTATCGCAGCCGCATCTATCGCCACGCTTTTAAAAAACGTAGGACTAAAGGTGAGCATGCTAAAGGCCGATCCATACATCAACGTAGATCCGGGCACTATGAGCCCGCTTGAACATGGTGAGGTTTTCGTGACTGATGATGGAGCGGAGACCGACCTTGATCTGGGACATTACGAGCGTTTTTTGGACGAGAGCTTGTCTCAAAAAAATAACTTCACTACCGGACGCGTTTATAGCGCCGTCATCGAAAAGGAGCGCAGGGGCGATTATCTTGGTAAAACGATACAAGTCATCCCGCACATCGTAGGTGAGATCGTGGATCGCATCAAAAAAGCAGGCGAGGGCAATGACGTCCTCATCGTCGAGATCGGCGGGACGGTCGGCGATATAGAGGGGTTGCCTTTTTTAGAGGCTATCCGCGCACTTAGGATAGAGGTCGGCAAAAAACGCGCGATGAATATCCATCTCACGCTCGTGCCTTTCATAAAGGTCGCAGGCGAGCTAAAGACCAAGCCTACACAGCACAGCGTGGGCGAGTTGCGCCGTATCGGCATAAGCCCCGATATGATCATCTGCCGCTCGGAAATGCCGTTAAACCGAGAGCTAAAGGACAAGATCGCTTCAAGCTGCGGCGTGGAGAAAAACTGCGTCATCGAAAGTAGCGACAGCACGAGCATCTATCAGATCCCACTTTCGTTTTTAAAGCAAGATATTTTAACGCCGATCGCTGAAAATTTAGGCCTTGGCGAGCTAAAGCCAGATATGTCGAAATGGGACAGCCTCGTTAAACGCATAATAGCTCCAACAAACGAGACCACGATAGCCTTCGTAGGTAAATACGTCGATCTAAAAGAGAGCTACAAGAGCCTGACTGAGAGCATCATCCACGCAGGAGCAAATCTTGATACGAGGGTAAATTTAAAATGGATAGACAGCGAAAAGATCGAGCCTGGTAACGTAAATGAGCTGCTTAAAGATGTGGACGGGATCTTAGTCGCCGGCGGCTTTGGCGAGCGCGGCGTTTTAGGCAAGATGCAGGCGATAAAATTTGCCCGCGAGAACAAAGTCCCTTATCTTGGAATTTGCCTTGGTATGCAGCTTGCGATGATAGAATTTGCAAGAGACGTGCTGAATTTAGAGGATGCAAATTCCATAGAATTTGACGCAAAATGCAAAAATCCTATCATCTATCTGATAGACAGCTTCATTGACGTAAGCGGTAAAAAGCAGATCCGCACGCACAAAAGCCCGCTTGGCGGGACGATGAGGCTAGGAGCCTACGAGTGCGACATAAAGGCAAATTCGCTTTTAAGTAAAATTTACGGCGGAGCCAAGAAGATAAAAGAGCGCCACCGTCACCGCTACGAGGCAAACCCGAAATACAGGACGGAATTTGAAAAAGCCGGACTGATAGTAAGCGGCGAAAGCGACGGGCTGATCGAGGCTATCGAGCTAAAAGATCATCCGTGGTTCGTCGGCGTGCAGTGTCATCCTGAATTTACATCTCGTCTAACTAGGCCAAACCCGACTATACTTGGCTTCATCCGCGCCAGCATAGCAAATCATGTTAAGTAAGGAAGATATCAGGAATTTATTGGAGCTTAGATTTAGTAACGATATCCACAAAAAGCTTTCGCAAATTCCTACTCCAAGCGCCCTAAAGGACATCTTTAAAGGCGCGATGCGTATCAAAGAGGCGATGCAAAAAGACGAGCTCATAGTCATCGTCGGGGACTATGATGTCGATGGTGTCGTCTCTAGCGTGATACTGGCAGAATTTTTTGACGATCTAGGGGTTGGCAACTATCAGGTGCGTATCCCAAATCGCTTCAAGGACGGCTACGGTCTAAATCCGGATATCATCGAAGAGCTAGATGAAAACGTAAAGCTCATCATCACCGTCGACAACGGCATCAGCGCGAACGATGCGGCTCAAATTTGCAAAGCACGCGGCATCGATCTCATCATCACCGATCATCACATGCCCCCGCCTGTGATGCCGGAAGCCTACGCGATCATCAACCCAAAGCAGCCCGGCTGCACCTTCCCAAATATCGAAATTTGTGGCGCTGAGGTAGCGTGGTATCTAGTCGGTGCGCTAAAGGATGTGTGCAAGCTAAACTACGATATGAGTAAATTCCTGGAGCTTTTAGCCATCGCCATAATCGCCGATATGATGGAGCTTCGCGATATGAATAGGATGCTGGTGCGACTGGGACTAAGCAGGCTAAATAGTTCCAAACGAGCTGCATTTCGCGCGATAAAGGAATTTTACGGCAAGGATAAATTTGAGTGCGACGATATCAGCTTTCTCATCGCTCCTCTCATAAATTCCGCCGGGCGTATGGACGATGCGATGAATTCGTTTGATTTCTTACGCGCAAAGACAATTGATAAGGCGTATGATTATCTTGACATGATAATCGACTTTAACAACTCCCGTAAGGAGGAGGAGCGTGCACTTTTTGAATGCTCGCTAAAGGATGTGAGAGATGATGACGAGATCATCGTCACGTGGGGTGAGCAGTGGCACGAGGGCGTCATCGGTATCGTAGCGAGCCGCTTGGCAAAGCACTTCTCAAAGCCGGCTATCGTTTTTAGCATAGACAGAGGTAGAGCCAAGGGCAGTGCCAGAAGCATAGGCAAGCTCGATATCCTCGCACTCATCGCAAAGCATGAAGACTTGCTAAATAGCTACGGTGGGCACAAAGGCGCGGCCGGCCTTGTGATCGCGCCTGAAAATTTGCAGAAATTTAAAGAGGAGATAAACAAAAGCTGCTTTTTGATGGATCTGCATCAGTTTGCCAGCTCGGACGAGCTTTTAGGCGATATAAGCGCTAAAGAGATAGACTTTGAACTGCTTGAAATTTTGGAGCTTTACGAGCCATACGGGCAGAAAAATCCGCGCCCGATATTTAGGATCGACGGTGCTATCGTCAAAAACGAAAAGCTGATCGGTCGCGATCAAAATCACCTCAAGCTCATTTTGCAAAAGGACGACAAGACCCTTGAAGCGCTGTTTTTTAACTTCACGCGCCACGTCAAAGTCGGCGAGAGCATAAACATCATCTTTTCTATCTCTAAAAATTCATTTCGCGGGCTTGTCACACCGCAGCTTTTGATAAGAGAAGTTTTATGAATTTAGGCGGGCTAAATTTAGCCCGCTTCGCCTTGTTTGAATGCTAAAATTCCCATACTCGCTCCAGGGGCGAAATTTTACTCAGCCAGCAAAGCCAAATCCTATGAAATCCTCATGATAAAACCTCACTATTTTGCTAAAAAGCCTCTATTTTATAGTTTATATTACAAATTTATTTAAGTTTGATTAAATGATTTATATGGTTTAATTTGATATTAATTATCTAAATTAAAGGTCAAAAATATGAAATTTTCCTACGTTTTAGCTGGCATATTGATGTCAAATTTAGCGCTTGGTGCAAGCGAAACTGTGAGACTGGGGCCTGTGACCGTCTCGGCAAAGCTGCAAAAATCGACCCTTGACGAGCCCACAAAAGTCGAGATTGCGGGCAGGGGCACGATATTGGAGTCAGGCGACATCGCAAAGTCGCTCCTAAACATCAGCGGATTTAGTATGGAGCGAAAGGGCGGAGGCGGCAGCGAGGTTTATTACCGCTCGCAAACGGCGGCGAGGCTACCTGTGCTGATAGACGGCTCGATGCTAAACGGAGGGTGTGGCATGCGTATGGATACGCCTATCACCTACATCGCAGCGCAAAACTACAACTCCGTTCGCATCGTAAAAGGCCCACAGGACGTGAGAAATGCAGCTCTCATCAGCGGCGGGATATTTTTTGACAGAGATATTTTGAGGCTGGATAAATTTCAATACGGCGGAAATTTGAGCTTTCTTGCGGGCAGCTTCAAGCGCTTTGAGGCAAACGCCGACGTGATGGCGGGCAACGAGCTTGGCAGCGTGCAAATTTTTGGCGGGCATTTTGAGAGCGACGACTACAAAAACGGCGACGGCAAAAAGATGCACACGAACTACAACCGCAAAAACGCATCCCTCATAGCCACCCTCACGCCCACCGACGCCACGGCTATCCAGCTTAGCGCCGACATCGGCAGGGGCGAGGCGGCGTATGCGGATAGGATGAGGGACGGCACGCAGTTTGACCGCACCTCCTTTGGCGCGAAATTTGAGCAAGACATCGGCAAGCACGTATTTAGGCTAAGCTCGTATTATCACAAGATAGATCACATAATGGATAATTTTAGCATGCGACCGGTCGTGCCTGGCACGGGACGAGGCAAAGGATACAGTATCAGCCATCCCATACGCACGATGAAGGGTGTCAAGGCCGAAGTAGAGCTAAATTTTGACAACCTTACAAGCTACATCGGAGCGGGCTACGCGCAGGACGTGTTTAAATGGCGCGGTGCGGGAACTGGCATGGCGGGCGTATCAAAAGCCGATATGGACGCTGCGCTGGCAAAGTCTCACACCAAAGAGCGCGAAGTGACGTATAGATCGCTCTACACGCAAAATGAATACGTCATAGAGGACGACTACGGCGTATTTGGCGGGCTAAGGCTTGATAGGGGAGAGAGGAAAATTTTTAAAACCGGCAAAAAGCGGGATGAAAATTTGCTCTCGGGCTTTTTGCGCTATGAAAAATATCTGCAAAATTTGACCCTTTACGCCGGACTGGGACATGCCGAGCGTCTGCCCGATCACTGGGAGACGAACAAAGACCCTAATCTAAATTTAAACAAAGAGCGCAACACTCAGCTTGACTTTGGCGCGGTGCTAAAAGACAAAAACTACGAATTTAACGCAAATTTTTTCGTCTCAAAGATGAAGGACTATATCTTGCTAAACTATAACGCTATGGGCATGGCAAGCGGCGCGTTTAACACCGATGCGTTCATGTATGGCGGCGAGCTCGAGGGCGACGTGCTGCTAAACGATCTTGTTAGGCTGGGCGCTGGCGTGTCATACGTCTATGGCAAGCTGACAAAAGACGCCGGAGGGCTCAAAGACGGCGACGCGATGCCTAAAATTTCACCTTTGGCGTTTAAATTTAGCGCGGGGCTGGAGCAGCCCACTTGGTTTGTGAATGCAAATTTCTACGTAAACGCCTCGCAGACACGCACTCAAAAAGGCTATGGCGACGTGGGCGGCGTCGATCTTGGCAGGAGCGACAGCTTTTGGACGCTGGGGCTAAACGCCGGATACAAATACAAAAACTATCAAATTTTAGTCGCGGCTGAAAACCTAAACGACGCGCTTTATAGCTACCACAACTCAAAAGGTGGATATAGCGGTGGCATCGCGGGGTATGAGACGATACCAAACGGCACTAGGCTTTATGAGCCCGGACGCAGCTTTTGGGTGAAATTTAAGGTGCATTTTTGATCGTGGGATCGGCTAGGGTGCTTCTCTCACCTCTTGCGACAGGTTAAATTTACTTTGCCGTTTTTTATTCGCATGGCAGATACCGCGCATTTACGAGGTTACTGTCTCGTTGCGATAAATTTGCTATTTTAAATTTAAAGGACAAAAATGAAAAAATCTTTTTTGCATGGCATTTGTAGCGGTACTGTTTGGTAGGGAAATTTGCGGTGATGTGGGTATGCAAGGGGTATTGCTTAATCTAAAAATAAATCCAGCAGAGCCGTCTAGCGAAGTGTCGTTAAGGGAAGTGACCTGCAAAAATAGCATCGTCACGCAAAGATATGTCTTAAAAAATTTTGACCTTGACAAGCTGGCTGGCAAAGAGAGGCAAAAGCTAAAAGAGGTTTTGACGCACTACGAAGCATAAATCTGCACGCAGATAAATTTGACGAGGCAAAAGCCCCGCAATTTAGGCTAGTTTCGCTAAATGTTTTTTGACAAACTCGCCAAACTCATCTTGGCTTAAAATTTTCTTACCAAGCTTTTCCTTGCACTCTTTGCCAAGCTCGCATAAAATTTTGCGATTGGCTTCACTTTGGGACTTGCCGTGCTTTTTGAGGATATTGTTTAGCTCGTATTCCTCGGAGAAATTTACTAACTCTGCATCTTTTGCCATGGTTGCTCCTTTAAAAGATATAGAGCAACTATACAATCTTTAGATTTAAAATTTTATTATGGTTTCGCTACTCTCGTCCGCTTAGAAGCGGCACGAACAAACACTCGTCAAATACGCTCTCGTTGATATTGCCGCTCTCGTCTTTTTTAAATTTCACGATGAATTGTTTCTCATCTTTTTTGATCGGAGCGACTAAAATTCCGCCATTTTTGAGTTGGTTGAAGAGGTTTTGTCCGACCCTCTCAGTAGCTGCTGATATCAGGATACGGTCAAATGGTGCGTAGCTCTTCCAGCCGTTGTTGCCGTCGTCGTAGCGCACATGTACGTTACGTATCTTTAGTGCTTCGAAGCGTTTTTTGGCCTCCATGGCCAGCTTTTCTATGCGCTCTACGCTAAATACCCTATGCGCCAGCTTGCCAAGTATGGCCGCTTGATAGCCGCTGCCACAGCCGATCTCTAGCACGTTGTCGATACCTTTGTCGCACTCTAGCGCAAGCGTCATCTTAGCCACGGTCAGTGGCGAGCTGATCCATTGATTGCCCAAGATAGGCTGCGCGTCCAGCTTATAGGCGTGCGTTTTTATCGGGACGAAGATCTCTCTTTCTGTCGTTGCGATGGCTTTATAAACGGCTGGTGCAAGCGTGATCTCGTCTGCGATCTCGTCGGCTAAATTTTGGCATTTTATCTCTTCGAGGGATGTCAAAGTCATATCCTAAATGAAAATTAAATTCGTATTATATGTAAATAAAACTTGCAAGATACTTTAAAATTTTATACACCGCTTTCAAACAATGGCTTTGCGAATTTCACTCACTCTATGAGTGACTACGATACGGATGTTACTACTTCGATAGTCAGCCACTCGTAGAGTAGAGTGAAATTTTACAAAATTCCTAAATTTTTCTTTACCGAGGTTATTAGATTCGGGTCAAATTCCGTACTTTGCACGAGTTCACCCGTTGGCAAAAACACGCCCGAAAACTCAAGCATCAGTGCACTTGATGCCACGACGTAGCAGCCGTTTGCCAGCGCAAGAGCCTTGCAAAGCGCAAGATACGCCTCCTCTCGCTCCTTGCCCCACATCGCGGGCACGAGTATGATGTCGCAGCCCTTTAGCTGCGCCCAAAGCTCGGCAAAACGCAGCTCAAAACAGATGAGCACGCCCACTTTTAGCCCGCGAAAGTCAAACGGGCGTATCGCCGACGCGTCGCCTGCGGCGAAAATTTCGTGCTCGTGGTTTGGGCGAAAGAGCATGGCTTTGTTTTGCGTATAGAAGACGTTTTGGCTGTTTAGCAGGATGAATTCGTTGTAAATTTGCGTTTTGTGCGGCTGCGTGATCGAAATTTTGGCTAGTCCGCTCGCGCGATTTAGGCTCGTTAAGTGCGTGAGAGCGAGAAATTTCTCGGGGCTTAGGGCGTCTTGAAGCGTCTCAAAAAGTATCGCGTCAAAGCTGCCGATCGCGCCGCCAAGCATCTGTGCGTTCGCGCCTGCGAAAAAGCCGTCAAAGTCATAACCGCTGATACAAAGCTCGCTTGCGAGAATGAGCGAATTTTCAGGAGCTTTGGTGATGAAATTTACAAGCTCCTCGGTGCGATCGTTTGCGTTTTTGGCTTTTAAAACCACGCTTAAAAGATTCATTTTTTTTCCTTTTTAAATTTTAAGTCCATCGTAAGGCAACAGCCTTGAGCATGCTTGGGTCAGCGTTTGTGCGGGAGCGAGTAGCCGAACATATAGCACTAAAATCGCACTCAGTTTTACAGCTTCACTGATTTTCGGCGGCGATAGCGTCGCTTCACAAGAAAACGCGATTAGTGCTTGAATATCGCTCTTTCCGTCCCGCTACTACTCGCTGACATCGTAAATGCTATTCGCACTTACTTCTACGCTCGCTCCCTTATACTACACGTTAGAGGTTGCTACCGTTTCACTACAAATTTTTACAAGCTACAGCTTGCTCGAACTCAAATTTACACTCCGATTTTACCGCCGATAACCGACCTTAAAAATCATCAAAACTCAAACTACCCTTGCTGTAATTAGTAACCTTACTTTCAAAAAAGTTACTCTTTTGGTCGTTAAATTTAGCAAAATCATCGACCCATTTGATCGGGTGTTTGGCGTTGTATTTGCGTTTTAGCCCGATGGCTACGAGGCGTTGATCGACTAGGTAGTGGATGTACTCCTCGATGATGTCGTCGGTAAAGCCCATGATCTGATTTTGCGTGATATAGCGACCCCATTTGATTTCGAGGTTGCCCGCCTTTTCAAACATCTCGTAAATTTTCTCTTCCATTTCGGGCGTGAAAAGATCGCCTCTCTCGGCGCGGACAGAATTTATCATATTTTGAAACAGCAGCAGATGCGTGATCTCGTCGCGCTGGATAAAGCGAATCATCTGCGCGCTGCCTAGCATCTTGCCAGCACGCGCCAGAGCGTAGATCGCCGTAAAGCCGCTGTAAAAGTAAATGCCCTCTAAAATTTGATTTGCCACCATGGCTAGTAGTAGCTTTTCGTCCGTTACTTCGCCTGCAAGCTCCTCGTAAACGCTTGAGATGTAGTCGTTTTTCTCGCGCAATACCTCGTCGTGCTTTTCCATCTCGTAGATGAGGTCGGTGTTGTCGCAGATCGCCTCGACCATGACGGCGTAGGACTTGGAGTGGTTGGCTTCCTCGTAGGCTTGGCGGCTCAGCACGGCGTTGATCTCTGGCGCGGTGATGTAGGGGTTAATGTTGTCAGCGAGGTTGTTCGTCTGAAAGCTATCCATCGAGATGAGCTGACTCCAAACGAGGTCATACATGCGTTTTTCGGCGTCCGTGAGGTTGTAGGCGTAGTCGCGCACATCGTCGGTGGTATCGACCTCTTTGGGAAACCAAGTATTGGCCTCCATCAGATCCCAAAGCTTGAGCGCCCACTGGTATTTTGCCTTGGTGAAATTTAAAATACCGTGCGGATTGCCGTTAAATACGCGTCGATCGGTCAAATTTTCGTTCGAGCTTGGATTGTAGATGCGTTTTCGATTCATTTTTTCTCTCTTAAATTTAGTGGATCAAAGAGCGATTTTATCAAAAAATATATAAATTTTGGCCGCCAAGGCTATGGTCTAAAATTTTAAAGCCGAATTTAGCGCCTATTTATGCGCTTAAACATCATCAAAAAGCCCGTCAAAAATAGCGACGCACCGATGAGACAGATAAACGCGAACAGCACCTGACCAAGTTTGCCTAAAAATTCTCCCGTGTGCACCCTTAAGACCTTTTGGCTAAATTTCTTGCCTTGAGGCACGAGATCGTCTTTTGTGAGCAGCTTGCGCTCTTTTATCTCGCCAGTAGTGGTATCGATCTTGAGGTTGCCGATCTTTTGGCTCTCTTTTGGCGAGTAAGAGATGGAGTAAATGGTAGAATTCGCGTCCGGTACGTTTATAGTCAAAGCGGTGAAGTTACCCTCGGTGCCCGCGACAAAAATTTCCATAGTCTTATCGATCTCTTGAAATTTAGAAATTTGCGTCGGCGCTTGATTTTTAGGCGGTATTTTTTTCGGGACCATTTTGACGCCAAAGGCCGCATTTACGCTACTTCGCACCCAGCCATACGACCAGTAAAGCCCCGTCAGCGGCATCACGATGAGCGCCACGCTCACCCACAAGCCAAGGCTCGCGTGAAGCTTGTAAAACAGCGCGTAGCCTTTGGCTTTGAGGTTAAATTTAAGCGCCTCTTTGAAATTTTTCTTAATGAGCGGCGCATAGAGCCAAATACCGCTTATCATCAGCAGGCTCATGATTATCGAGCTTACGGCGACGATTTGCTTGCCGATGTTTGCGCTGATGTTGTCATTTATGAGCGCTAGACCTAAATTTCGGTGTAGGCTAAGCACGATACGTTTGAAATTTTCGCCGTTGTCTTCGCTGATCACTTCGCCGCTACGAGGATCGACGAAATAGTTTAAAATTTTGCCGTTATTTGTGACGCTTATGCGATAGGCGGTGTTATCGCCGCCGGTTTGTATAGAATTTAGCGTTTGAAAATTCGTTTGTTCTTTAAATTTTGTCAAAATTTCGCTCATTTTAAGGTCGGATTTGTCGCTTTTGGGTAAATTTACGCTACTTTCGTTGATGAGGTCGGCGATCTGAGCCCTATATGAAACAAACGGCGCGCTCAGCGTCATTATAAGTAGCGGAAGTGCGGCTATGAGGCCTAGTAGGAGGTGAAGGTTGAATATGATTTTGTTGCGTTTTAGTAGCATGGATCATCCTTTGAAAGTTGTAATTTTATGCTAAATTTATTAAATAAAATATAAAGCATTATCAAAATCAAATTTATGAGATTTGAGGTACGATTTTTGGATCTTAAATAGCGATAAATTTATGCAAGGAAGTGGTGAAAAACAGTGGTGGAGTTAAGCGGGATCGAACCGCCGACCTCTTGAATGCCATTCAAGCGCTCTCCCAGCTGAGCTATAACCCCAAAGGATTTGCTATTTTACAATTTTAAGCCTTACAGAATTTTGAAATTAACATTAAGAGAAATAAAATTTTAAGCAAATTTTGGCTAACATTGCAATCTTTAACGCGGGAATAGCTCAGGGGTAGAGCACAACCTTGCCAAGGTTGGGGTCGCGAGTTCGAATCTCGTTTCCCGCTCCATCAGATGCCCGAGTGGCGGAATGGTAGACGCAAGGGACTTAAAATCCCTCGGTAGTTTTTACCGTACCGGTTCAAGTCCGGTCTCGGGCACCATCACGGTGGCGACATAGCCAAGTGGTAAGGCATGAGCCTGCAAAGCTTTGATCCCCGGTTCGAATCCGGGTGTCGCCTCCATTTAAGAAAGGAAAGATATGCGAAAGATACTTTTGGCAGTATGTGCTATGTTTTTTATGATGGGTTGTTCAAACACATGGCATGGAGTAAAAGAAGACACTCATAATGCTAAAGAATGGACTAAAGAAAAGATCAACGACGGCGCTACTTACGTCAAAGAAAAAACCGAATAGTTATAGTAAATTTTAAGCAAAGTTCGCTATAATCACAAAACTTCATTTTCGGGAGATGGCTGAGCGGTCGAAAGCGGCGGTCTTGAAAACCGTTGAGGTGTGAAAGCCTCCTGGGGTTCGAATCCCTATCTCCCGGCCACGATCATATTATTTAAATATTTTTTAGATTAAAGTCATTTATTTTTACCTTTTGTATCTTGAGTTCTCTTAAATATACTTCATCATTTTTTACTTCTATTACGTTTGAAGATAGCCCGATATCTATATATTTATCTTTAAATAAATTTATATATTTGGGATGAAATTCTAAAAATCCTAAATCTTGATTGTGATAATACTCAAAGATTCCGTTTTGCTTTAAAATTTCAGTTGCCTTAAAGATATCCTCATCAAAAACCTTTGCAGTTTTTAAAAAGTAGTCGTTTTGGCTGAAGTATTGCCATTTTTCTTTGGGATATAGTGTATTTTGTTGATAAATTTGCCCTAGATGCTTATTTGCTAAAGAGCAATAAAATACACCCATTTTAAATTTGTTTTCACTTGCAAATTTTAAAAGCTCCAAGCTCTCCTCTTCGCTTCCAGATATAGCAAGGCCACCAGCGTACCAGTAGTTATAGTAGGTTTGAAATGGCGGATATTTGAGCATAAATCCTCTTTTTATATACTCTTTTTCATTTGTAAAAGGAAAACAAAATTCGAGTAAATTTATGCCATCGATACCGATTTGTTCTAAATAAAACATTATATTTTTCATCTTTTCAAGAGTTTTTGGAATGACTGGCATCTCGACCATAACGGTTTTGATATAGTGTTTTGCATCTTCGATCTTTTCTATAATGTCTGCTTGCTCGTTTAAACTATCCTCAAGTTTTATACTAAATCTTATCTCATCAAGTCCGCTAGCTTTTAGCTTTTTGAGATATTTTGTGTCTATCAAAGTACCATTTGTATATAGTCTTTTGTGGATAGTGGCATTTGACTCGTTTATGATTTTAAAAAATTCAAGTGTATCATCTTTATATAGTAGCGGCTCGCCGCCAGTCAAAGCTATAAATTTAACATTTTGATTATTTTTTAAAATCTTATTTGCTATCTGCTTTGCAGCAAATTTTCGTTTTACATCTTTTTTAAAATCATCTTGGTTCGGATTAAAGCAAAAATAGCAGTTCTTATTGCATTTTAAAGATAGATAAACGCTGTGAGTATCGACTCCGGTCCTACATGCTTTACAGGCATTTGACTGAAAATTTATATATGAAAGTTCATTAGTAAATTTATTTGAAAAACCTTTTGTAAAAATTCCATTTTTATCGAAAACGAGCTTGTATCTAGCTTCTGTGCTTTTTATAAAATCGTCTTCTATCTGCTTGTACTTATCGATAGCATTTTGTAGATTCGTGCTCATTTTCTAGTCTTTGCTAAATTTTATAGGTTCATAAACTACTCTATGTTTTTTTGGGATTATCCCCCACCTATAATCGCTAAAAATATTTGTCTGTATGATGCACTTATAGCATGGCACAGCTGATTGTAAAAATTTTATTTTCTTATCATAAAGGCGGTCTTTTTTATCTAAGTTAGCGGCTAAAGATATAAGGGCGATGTAAAGATTTATCTGCTCATTGACTGACTTTAAAATTTTATAATCATTAGGATCGAACATATGTTTAAATTTTATCTTTAAACTCTCATCATACGATAAATTTGCATTTTTCCAAAACTCTTTAAATTCATCTATCTGTGCATCTTTATTTATAAAGCGGAAGTAACAGATCCCTCTACTAGTATGAGCCAAAAGTGCTTTACCTAGTGTCGAATCTTGCAACACATAAGATATTTGGATATTGTTTGCGTATGTTTTAAACTCAAGCGGTGTGACCCCATAAACATTGACGAACATATTGTGAAGTTTTGAAGAGCTAGAAAGCCCCATACTAAAGGATGTATCTAACAAATTTTTATAATTTCTAAGGCTTGCTCTTGCGTAGTTTATAGTGATAAGATGTAAAAACTGTATAGGCGTGACGCCGACATACGTTTTAAAGACCCTTATAAAATGAAATTTGCTCATATTTATTAGTTGTGCAAGCTCGTCTATATTTACTTTTTTATCATGATTTTCGCATATATGCTTTATGATGCGCTCTATGTCTTGTTTTAGCGGGTCTTTATCTATTTTCATAATGATCTTTAGGCAAATAAATTTATGGTTTTGCTTTTATTCTCGCATAAAAAGCACTCTTGTCTATCGTGCGGTATAAATTCTCCACAGCTACATTTATTCGGTCGTATTTTATTTTCATGATAATGCATAAGCGAGCCTTTTAGATGTATAGGCTTGAATCCTTCAATAGCCCCAAACAAACAGGTCGTTTTACATAGTCCGCACTCGTTGCACCTCATGGCGGAGTGGTACAAGGTTATAGTATTGTTGCTTTTTGTAATACTTATAGCATCAAATGGGCAGATATTTTCACAAATTTGACATCCGCAGCATTTTTTATCGTTTATATTTAGTGTTTTCCAGCCAAATATCTTATCTTTTGCATAAAATTTAAGCCACTTATACATATCTTTTCTTGATATTTTATGTATGTAGTTATCTTTATAGTTTAGAACCGATCTTTTAATGCTGGAAAATAGTCCCCTTCTTGATGAGATATCAGTTTTTACTTCGTTTAAAGAGAGATTGATGTTTTTGTCATATAGCTTTTTACCTAAAAATTCTTTCACTCTTTTTATATTTTTTTCAAATATTTCTAAAAGACCTTTTTCTAGGCATGAGCTGCATTTATCATAGTAAAAGATCAATTTTTTATTGATCGCAAGATGAGCTAAAATCTCCCAAGGCAAAGAGGCTATGCAGTATAGATCTAAATTTTTATCAAATCCATTTTTGTAGCATCCTATGGTAATAGTTTCAAATTTCGATTTTAAAATTTCTTGAAATTTCTTTGCATTTACGGACGAAAAAGATATGGTTCTTATCGGGCAGACTACGGCGCAAAGATTGCAGTCAATACAGGCCTCAAACGAAGCGTGCTTGCTTGCGTCGTGATTCATTATGCCTTTGGGGCAAATTTGTTCGCAGTTAAAGCATATACTTTTGCCCTGTTTGCTGTTTAGACAGCCTTTAGCGTCTTTGCTAGTGTGAAGCCGATCAAAAGCTTCTTTTTCTCCCGATAAAAAATTAGCCAAAGTTATCTCCCGTCTTTTGCTATCTCCAAAAATTTTTTGTCATATTTTAAAAATGTGGTTAAAAAATATGATACCTTTTTTATGTATAAGCCATTCTGATATTCTAGATTTGAGCTAAATTTGCCTATCCATGTAAGTAAGTGCTCGTCTAGAAATTTCAAACTATCGTTGATAGTGTCTTCATACGATCTCTCGTTTTGGTTTATGACCCCAGCAAGATATAGCATAAAATTTAACTCAAATGCTATATGATCGTCCGGTTCGTGCGGGTGTTTGGTAGGAAGTAAGCCATATTTGGCATATTTGTTCCTTACCATAAGAGTCGAGTTGCCAAATAGTATTTTTTCTTCCGACTCATAAGCACTTTCCCAGGGTGGAGCGGGTAGCCTTTGGGGGCCGATGAGCATCGCGGTATATTCGCTATTAAGCCTAGACAAAAATTTATCGCTTACCTCGCTTAAAAGCTTCGACAAGAATTTATAAAGCTCGCTTATATTGTAAATTTGCTCTGAAATTGCAAATGACTGCTTTATTTTTTCATCTAATAGCTCCTTTACACTTTTGGCGCTTAGCGGTGCGCTAAAAACTATATAAAAAGCTTTGTAGATATAGTATCTGCAAAGCATATAAATTTTTATGTCTTCACGGTTCATTGAAGTCCTACTGTCGTAGTTACTATAGCTACGTAAAATATCAGCTTTGCAAGCACTGCCGCTATAAATAAAAATATCGTCGCGGTAAGTGGTAAATTTAGAGCTATATAGCACTGTTTATCAGATGTTGATCTTATGCCTTGCACAAAAAATAAAAATATAGACACTGCACCCAAAACTGATATCAAAAGTATAAGGCTCGAATATGAAAATAATATGCTTGCACTTTGTTTCGCAGCTAGTGAGCCTTGCGATAAGCCAAGTCCATGCAGGACATAAGAGAGGCCAAGCATTCCCGCTAAAACTAAAATCACTATACCAAAAATATAAAAATTTAAGCTCATTTTTTTATATGTAAGTGTATAGAAAAATATTGCTCCAAGCATGATAGCTGATAGGTAGTATTCAAAATAAGTATTTGCACTATCCCAGAAAGGAACGCTTGTTGATATATAGGCCTGCGACATCACATATAGATCGAATATGCCAGCTAATAAGCTTAAGGTGCAAATCGGCATTAAGATACCCGCGAATTTACCTGTATATAATATAAGTGCATACGCACAAACAAATCCTGTATATAATGACGTAAAGAAAATTTCGCGAGATAGCCAAGAGCTTGAAAGGTTACTCATAGTTAGATACGCGTTCATAGGATTTCCTAGATGTAAAAATGAGCTCAAAACACCGATCACAGCTAAGATCGCTGCCATTATGGCCGGTAGGCAAAATTCCTTTTTGTATCTAAATTTAAAGATCGCAACGAAAAAGATTATACCTATTGAGGATTGCAAACATACCGAAAACACACTAAGTCCTAAATCTTGAAATAAACTATACATCTTAATACTCCTTCTTGCTAAACGAGCTATCAAACGCCTGTGGTTTAGGCTTTATATAAATGCTTGGATGTGTTATTTGAGAATTTGGTAAGATAGGCAGATCTTTGGTTAAATTCTCACCTCTATTAGTATCCTCGGCATCTACTATCGTTAGACAACGCATTATACAAGCATCGACGCAGGCCGGATTTTGACCAATATCAAGCAGATCTTGGCACATATTGCATTTGCTCACTAGCCCTGTTTTTTTAGAAAATTGCGGGACCCCATAAGGACAGTTCCAAACGCAATACTTGCATCCTACGCATTTTGAGGCGTCATGTTGGACGCTAAGATCCTCGCTTATATGCATAGCTCTTGTAGGACAGCCTTCAACACATTTTGGATTTTCACAGTGATTGCAAGATGTGCTGTAATGATAAATTTTAGCGTTCGGAAAGACTCCTGTTTCAAAGCTGACTACCTTTCTAAATAAAGTTCCTATATCAAGATCGTTTTTATCTTTACACGCTATCTGGCATGTCTTGCAGCCGATACAGCTTGTCATATCAAAATAAAATGCTCTTCTTTTCATCTATCGCTCCTTAACTAAAAATAACTCTTGCAGGCTTATTGATATCATCGATCAGCTTACTATGATACTTCTCGATCTTTACTATGACCGAGTTAAAGCCCGATACGCCTTGTCCGGTTGGATACTGACCGGCTAAGATATTGTCGGCTCCGCCCATATCAATGCCTGTTTTTTCATCTATATCCACCCATGCACCGTGTGGTAAAGCTATGACTCCTGGCATCAAACGCTCGGTCACCACGGCATTTCTTAAAACTTTGCCATAAGCACTCGTGATCAAAACGCTGTCGTTTTCACTTATCCCATTTTCTTTTGCGTCTTTGGAGCTTATAAATACGGGATTTCTCCACGCCTCTTGCAGCCATTTCACATTGTCAAACACCGAGTGCGACCGCCTTAGATAGTGCGGCGATATGAGCTGATATTTAAATTCTCCTTTTACCTTTCTATCCCAATCGGCAAAGGTATCTACGTAGCCGTCTTTTACGTTTATATATGTTGGTATAGGTGAAATTTTGCTATATCCCATTTGATTGATCTTATTTGCCAGTGTCAAAGAGCAAATTTCTAACTTTCCGCTTGGAGTGTTTAGGGGATTGCCTGCAGGATCTTCTCTAAAATCCTTATACGCTATGTAGCCATAATTGTCTCCTTGAAACCTCTTTACCTGATAAACACCTTTTTCTTTAAATTCTTTATATGAAATTCTGCCTGTTTGCGGCGAGCCCTTGACCCCAAGCTCGGCTATATCTTCAGGCGTAATGGTAACTAGCGGCTCATACGTCTTGCCGTCATCTTTTATGACCTCTATGGTAGATAGGGTATTGAAATACTGCTGCTTTTCATCAAATGGATAAATTTCTTTAGGGTCTATGCCAAGTCTTTTGCCTAGCTCTATGGCTATCCATTGATCTGACTTTGCTTCAAAAAGTGGTTGCGTGATTTGAGAGTAGTTTATTATCATCTCTCTGTTTCCGCTATGGACTAAATTTCCACCCAAAAAGCCGCCAAATTTTTCCCATTCGGTGATGACCGGCAAAACGATATCGGCGTATTTAGCGTTTGTGGTGAGGAACTGTCCGTGAGCAACGACTAGATCGACCTTTCTATGTGCCTCTATACCTTTACTCATCCCGTCGCTCGTTTGTAAATTTGCCCCGGCGGCGCTATAAATGACACGGATATCGATATCTCTGATCTGTCCTTTAGCGTATTGTTTAGGAGAGACGAAAGAACCGCTTCCGGTAAAATTATATTTTCCATCTATTATGGCGTTCCATACCTCATTGGCATTTATCGTATCATCTATAGGATTTGCGATCGCGGGTAGTCCGTCGCTACCAGCTTTTACAAGCGCCGGGCCACCGTTGCCTGATGTGGCGTGCATAGTGCTTCCGGTCATATGACCTGATTTGCCCATATGTCCGGTCATAGCGCCTATCGTCATTATCAGTTGAGGCAGATTGTCAGCGTTTTTAGTTCTTGCCGAAGCCATACCGCACAAAAATGCTACTTTATTGTTTTTGCCAAGCTCTAATGCAAGATGCCTTATTTCGCTTGGCTCAATACCACAAATTTCAGACGCCCATTCGGCCGTTTTTGGCTTACCGTCATAGGTGCCTAAGACATAGTCTTTAAAATTATTTTTGACATCTTCGCCCTGAGGCATATGATCTTCGTCAAAACCAATCGTACATCTATTTAAAAATTCCCAATCTATCAGCGGATGATTTACCGGATCGTCCATGGTGATCAAAGAGTGCGCCACCCCAAGAAGTAAGGCCGTATCGGTCGATGGCCTAACGGGTAGCCATTTGGCGTCTAAAAGGGCGCAGGTATCGTTATAAATAGGATCTATACATATAAATTTGGCTCCGGCTTTTTTAGCTTGCAAATAATGCCAACTAGCACTTCCCATCGCACTTCTAGCCGGATTCATGCTAAGCATTATGATCGTATCGCAGTTTCTCATATCAAATCTATCGTTGATAGTCTGGTCCCAAACTCCAAGTTGTAAAAAGCCTACGACCCCCGGCGTCATCGCCCAGCTGCCAAAGGAATTCGTATTCCAGTATTCTGTATATCCGCCAAAAAGCCCTAATGTCCTTGACATCTCGACGATTTGGCTGTTCCAGCCGGCCGAGAGCAAAATAGAGCGGTTGCCATACTCTTTTTTTACTCTTTTTAGCTCATTTGCTATCAGGTCTAGTGCCTCGTCCCACGAAATTCTCTCCCATTCGTCCTGGCCGCGTAAATTTTTATCTCCGCCGCCAGGGCTATAATGCTTTCTTTTCATAGGATACTTGAGTCTATCGACGCTAAAGACTTGCTTTCTTTGACTTCTGCCTCTTAGACAGCCACGTTGCTGTGGATAGTCCGGGCTGTCCGCGTGAGTATCGTCTGTCTTTTGCCTTATGACTACTCCATCTTTGACTAGGACCTTGTTTACGCATCTACCACCGCAGTTGTGCCAACAGGCTGCAGATATCCACTGCGATGAGTGCTCGGTATCTTTTTCGTCTTGTTTTGTTTGTTGCGCTGCGTCACTGGTCTTACTTAGCGAGCTATCTGCGCCAAGAACGGAAGCTGCAGTGGCCGTAGCCAGAGCACTTTTTAAAAAGGCCCTACGATCAAATTTTTGTGTTTTTGATGTGTCAGACATGATTTTTCTCCCGACTAAGATAATTTTATGAAAATTATATGGGAACAGCTTTATAAAATCAATCTGAAAATTGCTATTTAGTAGAATATTTTTATTTTATGGTTTTTGAATATCTGACGATGTAAATTTCACTCTTTCTTACAAACCGCTGCCGAGTGCGTCAAGATATCGTGTAAATTTAGCCTGTCTTTTCGTAAAAAGCATAGCAGTAGCCCCACTATACTAAATCCGGCGACGACAAAACAGACATATCGTAAAATAGCGTGCAAAAAGCCTATCTTGCGGCCATTTTGTAAATTTATGAGATAAATTTGCTGGGCTTTGTAGCCGGGAGTTTGTGCGCCGATGCTAAAAAACAGGCACATTATGAGACCAAAAGCAGCGTTGCAAGCGGCGATAGAGAGCTGGCTGGCGGCAAATCTCTCTTTGCTACCCAGCACTACATAGGTCGTAAAATACAAAATCGGCATCAAGATGACGAACATATCGATGATAAATGCCTTTACTCGCAGCCACACCGGCGCGATAACCGCCTTTTGCTTTGGCATCAGTTCCCGCGACTGCCGGGCTTTATCGCTTGGCTCCCGCTCGCACATAGCGGGCAGTTTTCAGGCGGGTAGATCTCGAATTCGAAATTTCCCAGAGCAAAGAGCGGCACGTCGCTTGGCAGTTTGCAGTTTGATTTCGCTTCGTTTTTTAAATTTGCCAAGGAGCAAAAGCCTCTGTTTGCCAATGCCGCAAAGCCTACGACCTCGCCGCCTAGGCCTTTGATGATGTTTGCAGCCTCTAGCGCCGAGCCGCCTGTAGTTATGATGTCCTCGCAGACGATGAAGCGCTCGCCTTTTTTGACCTCAAATCCACGCCTAAGCGTCATCACCTTATCGACTCTCTCTGTAAATATGAACCTCTTTTTCGCCGCTCGCGCGAGCTCATAGCCGGCTAAAATTCCGCCCAAAGCAGGCGAGCAAACGCTGTCGAATTCCACGCCGTGCGTCGCTATGATCCGTGCTAGCTCATCTGCTAAACGCCCTGCTAGCTGCGGATCTTCGAGCACCTTTGCGCTTTGCAGGTAAAACTGCGAGTGGTTGCCGCTCGTTAGTAAAAAATGTCCTTTCAAATACGCGCCCGCGTCGCGGTAAATTCGCTCTAGATCCATTTACGCTCCTTAAAATTTTGCGCTATCTTAGCACACACGCTCTTAAGCTACTCTTGCCTCACGTAGGCAAGCGGCCTTACCGACGTGATCTTGTAGCCGCTTTGCGGGTTAAATTCAAGCTCCATATTATAAAAAATCACATCTAAATTTTCCTCTTTAAACACTAAAAGATCGAATTTTATGTTTACGAGCTGCTCGGGGTCGTAAAGTTTCGTAGCGTTCATATCGTTTTTGCCAAAGGCGTCTTTTAGATGCTCGTCAAGATCGATATCTACGCTTTCGTTGTTATCCAGGGCAAATTTCAAAACAGACCCGTCGACTCTACTATCATAAAATCCGGGTCCTATAAAATACACCTGCGCTTCTTTGCCGACTTTCAGCTTTGCCGGTGCAAACGAGAGCGAAAAGTATTCGTTTTTGTCGGCATATATGGTGGCTATGCCGGCGTCAAACATATCGATAGCTTTTTTATTTTTATTTGCAAAGTCACTGTCGTAGTTTTGTATATAAAATAAAATATCTCTGATGCGCGACGCCAGCTCATCGCCTAGCTGCGCCAGCTCCCGCTCGTCGATGTTGGTCCTGATATTGCCGTCGACATCCAAGAAATTTAGCTGCTTGAATTTCGCAAATAAAATTTGCTTTTGCGAATTTAGCGCTATCGTTTTTGCATCGAGCACAAAGCCCGTGACGAAGGTCGCTAGGATAGCAAAAACGGCTACTGCACGGTATGAAAAGAGCGGCTTAAATAGCATGGATACATAAATAACGCTCGCAAAAGCCGCCGAAGCGATCAGGTAAATTCTATCGACCGTAAGGCCGTATTCGCCGACTCTAGCCTCTATGCCGATCCATAAAAGCACTATCGCAGGGACGGCTAGGATAGCGAAAATTTTAAAGAATTTAGCCCAAGGCTGCCTATCTAGGACTAAATTTATCGTGTTTAAAGTAAAGCCGCCAGCTAGATAAGCAAGGACGATATATGCCACGCCGCCTCTAGGCAGGCCGCTAAAGATGGCGATATTTGCGATATGGCAGTAAAGCAAGATCGTATAAACCAGCAAAAGTGGCGTCAGGATGAAATTTATGATGAGCTCAAGGAATTTAGTAAATTCATACTCCGTCTTGCTGGTCTCAAACGCCAAAAACAAGATCGGCAAGACGCCTAGGACTGCGCCCATGTAAAGTCTGGCAAATATCTCCTCTCTTAACAGATCCGTGTCAAATAGATAGTTAAGTCCGCCAAACACGGCGAATACGGCAAGATAAAATATATGTGCAGCGATGAAGGCGAAGGCTAAATTTATGATGCGATCTAGCGCTTTGCGGACGAAATTTAGATTTTCTTTGGAGAAATTTTCGCTGATCAAGGCGATGAGTGCGATGAGGTTTGCCGCCCAAAACCCCGGTTTGTCAAAATAGTGTTCGCCGTCCGTGTCGATAAATTTTATCGCTACTATACCGATGATAGGCACCAAGGCCGAGCAGATATAAAGCGCTCTTTGACGCCTGCAAAGAAAGATGACGACTAAAAAGAGTGGCTCAAATACCCAAAATGCGCTATCTTGCTTTAGTGTGCTCATACTGATGAACAAAAGCGGCAGCATGAAAAGAACGATCGCTATGAACTCGATCTTGTGCGATGATAGCGTAGGCTTGAGATAGCAGAGGCTTTTGCGAAAGAGGCTCATAAATTCCCTTTGAATAAACGGCTGAATTTTGATCAGAAATAAGAGCTTTGACTAGAATTTCAGGGCCTTAGCAAAGCTCTTTGCAGCTTAAATTTAGGCTTAGACCTTTAGTAGTTCGGCCTCTTTTTCTTTTACGAGAGCATCGATCTTAGCGACATAGCCGTCAGTTATCTTTTGAACCTCATCTTGTCCTTTTTTGCTCTCGTCCTCGGTTATAGCTTTATCTTTTTCAAGCTTTTTGACCTCGTCGTTTGCGTCTTTGCGGACATTTCTGACGCTTACTTTGGCTTTTTCGCCCATTGCCTTTGCGTGTTTGGCGTTTTCTTGGCGTTGCTCGATAGTCATCGGAGGGAAAAACAGCTTCACGCATTCACCGTCACTGTTTGGATTGACACCGATATTTGCCGCTTGGATCGCGCCTGAGATCGTCTTTATCATGCTCTTTTCCCAAGGCGTGATGCTGATCGTAGAAGCGTCGCTGGCAAGCACGGTGGCTACTTGATTTAGCGGAGTCATCGAGCCGTAATAATCGACCATGACGTGATCTAAGATACTTATATTTACCTTACCCGTTCTAAGCGTCGTGAAATCGCGCTTTAGCGAAGCGATCGCCTTTTCGCAGCCGTCCTTTTGGGCCGCATAAACATCATTTAGCATTTATGTCCTTTATTAAGAGTTTTGTCGTCCTTTGATGATCGATTTTTAGCGACATCAAAATTTTGTTTTTATTGATAGGCTGGGCGAATTTGTAGCTGAATACGCCATTTTGCATAGGCACGGGCTTAAAGCCCTTAAAGCCGGTCATGAAAAATTTCCCCTCACTCGCGTTCGTGTCGGTCTTTATCGTTATCTCGTCTATCGCGTTGTTTTGCGGGTAATCTTTCGGAAATATCCACTCGGCTTTTAAAAATTTGCTATTTAGCGCCAGGGCTATCTTTGTGCCGTCCTCGACAGGCGTCCTGTAAAGATCGAAAACATCGCTTTTGTCTGAAACGGCGCCTGAATTTTGATTTAACAGCGCGTCAAATCCAAATTCCTTCGTGAGCTCTATGACGCGTTTGTCATACTCTCCGTAAGGCACGGCGAAATATTTTGGCTTGTAGCCCATATGTTTTTCAAAAATTTCGACTCCGTTTACGAAATCTTGTCTGAGGCTCTCGTCATCAAGCCTCGTCATGCGAGGATGTCCGTATGAGTGATAGCCTATCTCACCGTATTTTTCAGCCTCTTTTATCTGATCGAAATTCATATAGTCTTTGTATCTTCGTGCACTAGCCTCGACATAAACCATAAGTGTGAAAGGATAGTCATACTCTTTGAAAATGCTAAGAGCGTTGTCGTAAAAGCTCTTATATCCGTCATCGACCGTCAAAACGACCCAGCTATCGGGGATAGCTTCGCCTGCATTTACGGCCTCTACCAGCTTTGAAAATTTGACGACCTCGTATCCGCCCGCCTTTAAAAAATCAAACTGCGCGCGTAAAGTCTGAGTGGATATGTTCGTGCTGGGGTATCTAGGGTCGTCGAATCGGTGATATACAAAGATATGCGCATCACCGAATGCGAAAATAAAGCTGCAAAATAAAATCAGCAGCGATTTATACATCATTATTTGGCTGGAGTTTGCGGAGCGCTCGGCACTGACGGTTCGCTAGGCTCTGCAGGTTTTGGCGCGACTAACGAATTTGTATCGACGCTGTCGATCAAAGAGCGTTTCATATCTTTGTTGTAAAGATAGCCCAGCGTCAAGGTGTTTAGTATAAAAAGTATGCCTACGACAAAGGTAAATTTAGCTAAAAATCCGGCCGGACCCTTTGCGCCAAAGAGACTTTCATTGCTACCGCTATATGCGCCAAGCCCGATAGACGAGCTCTTTTGAAGCAAGACGGATATGGTTATGACTACTGCCAGGACGAATTGTAAGATCAGAAAAATCAAACTCACTGAAATTCCTTTAAAATTTTTAAATAATTGTTTGCGATTATACAAAAAAAGTTTTAAATTTATTGTTAAAGCTGCTTTTCTATCTCGTAAAGCTCGTATCTGATCGTCTTAAAAAGCTCGGAGTGCTCTAAATTTACAAGCTTGAAGCACTCTTCTAAAACGCGCGCGCTCTCCTGCGCTCTTTTTAGGTTTGCAGTCATTATGTCGTCTAAATTTTGACGATCTTGCTCGGTTTTAGTGCTTTTTTTTAACACATCAGAGTCGGCGTCTCTAAATTTTATGAATTCATTTGCGGGGATTTTTGCCTTATGGCGGAGATTTTTGATCTTATAGGCGAGCTGGGCGTCGTCAAAGACATATCTTTTGATGTCCTCGACGACGCGTAAGCCCTCTTTTAGTCTATTTAGATTCGCATCTATAACGCGGTAGATGCGCTCGTTTTCACTCATCTCTGCCAAAAATTCCTAAAATTTGAAGCAATGAGGTGAAAAGATTTACAAAGTCAAGATACAAGGCGACCGCGCCCTCGATAGGGGTCTCGTAGTTGCCACGAACGATATTTTGCGTATCGTAAAGTATATATGCGCTAAACAAGATCGCGCCGATGCTGGCGATAACTATCTGAAAAATCGGGCTTTGCATAAAAATATTTATGATGCCGGCTACGATGATCACGATGAGTGTGATGAAGAGCATCTTGCCCATCGCGGTGAAATCGCGCTTGCTATTCATCGCAAATACGCTCAGAGCGCCAAATGCGACTGTCGTGAGAGCAAACGCTTGAGCCACGATGGATGCACCGCTTGGCATCGATAAGATAGCCGATAGCAGCGGAGTTAGCGTAAGCCCGCTGACGAAAGTGAAGCCAAATAGGAGTATTAAATTTAGCCCCTCTTTACGTTTGGCTGCCATTAGCCCAAATAATAGTGCAAATTCCACTATGACAAGACCCCAAAACAACAATCTGTTAGTCGCAAAAACGCTTGCTATGCTGATGCCTACGTAAGCACCTGCGGTAGCAGATAAAAGCGAAGCCGCGAAAAGCTGATACGTTTGTTTGATAAAAGTGCTTAACGAGCTTTGCGGATACGCCACTTCGCGCTCGTTTTCCCTTGAGTTTTCATTAGCGTAGTTTCTATCGTATAAACTCATTTTCTCTCCTTTTGAAATTTTTGCCTAAATTTAGCCAAAAATAGGTAAATAGTAGTTAAAATTTGACTTAACCGCAGAGCATAAATTCAACTTATGGGTATCGCTGTTGATTTTGCTATTTGAATCTAAATTTTAATCCTTTATATTATATTGTCCGTATCATTACTTTAAACTATCTGCAGATTAAATAAAAGTTGCTATAATCACGAAAAAATAGATTTGGAGAGGGTATGGATTCACTGCTTGAAGGTGCGGTTAAATTTATGGAAGACGGCTTTTTGGAGCATGAGGAGCTGTTTAAAAGTTTGCAACATGCGCAAGACCCGCATACACTTTTTATCTCGTGCGTGGACTCGCGGGTGGTGCCTAATCTAATAACAAACTGCCTACCGGGCGAGCTTTTTATGGTCAGAAATATCGCAAATATCGTGCCGCCTTACCGCGTCAGTAGCGAATTTCTAGCCACTACTTCGGCGATAGAGTACGCGCTTGAAGTGTTAAATATAAAAAATATAATAATATGCGGCCATTCGGACTGCGGCGGCTGTGCGGCGCTGTATCAAGACGAGAGCAAATTTAAAAATACGCCAAACGTCAGAAACTGGATCAAGCTCATCGAGCCGATAAAGCATGAGGTGCTTAAATTTACCAGCGACGATCCGGCCAAGATGGCGTGGCTGACCGAGCGGCTAAATGTCATAAACTCCATAGAAAACATCCTGACCTATCCTAACGTAAAAAGCGAACACGAGGCGGGCAGGCTTGAAATTTACGGCTGGCATTATATCATCGAGACGGGCGAAATTTTCAGCTACGATCTAAAAAGCAAGACGTTCAAGCTCCTAGCCGTCAGACAGGACAAGCATGAGTAAAATTTTATTTTCCCTGCTTTTGTGTCTGGCATTTGTTTTTGGCGCCGATAATAACAATACCGATCAAAACGACACGAACATCGTAGACATCACAAAACAGATCCAAACCCTAAACGCTCAGATACAAATTCTAAAAGCGCAGCAAACGGACGCGAACTCCTCGGTCAAATCATCGAATTTAGATACGCTCGAAAAGAAAAAAAGCAGGTTGCTTGATAAGATACCGCTTTCTATAATGCAAATCGACGTCAAGCAAAAGGATATCGATAAATTCAAGCTTCAAAAAGCCAGCCTCGAAAAAAAGGTCGCAAGATATGAAAAGCAAGATGACAAGGATCTTTACATAAAAAACGCCATCGAGCTTGAGAAGATGAAGATAGGAGAGTCTTATTTCACGACTCTTGTCAATCTTGAAAATATATTTAAAAACGGCGCGAAAGCGGGCTCGATAAAAGATCTCATAGACACCGGACTTTTAAACCTGCAGACAAATTCTTATGTGAGCATCAAAGAGCTAAAAGATAGTCTGGGAGACAATACGAACGCCTATGACAGTGCGCTGTCGGATCTTGAGCTGCAAAAGGAGACTAGCGAGGAGATCTTGACCTATTTAAAGGCCAACGCCGAGCTTTTGAGCTCAAACCTCATCCTCTCGGAGCTAAATTTAACCAACGCGATAGAGTATATCAATAAACTAGTTCCGCTAAATTCAGCTAAATTCAACACCGGTAAAATCGTCATCATCATCGTGGTGTTCGCCTTTTTCGTATCCCTTACCAGACTTTTGGCAAAGCTCACGTATTGGCTCATGTCCTTGCTCACTTCGCTTCAAGAGAGTAAAGATATAAAAGATCAAATTTTAGACATAATCAAAAAGCCTATCACCTGCTTGCTCATCATCTACGCCCTAAATATCTGCATCGGCATAGGATTTTACCCGGCCCCGATGCCTATAAATACCGCAAATGTATTTTCTATCATCGATATCGCGGGCTTTACTTGGTTGATTTTAGCTATACTTGATGGATACGGCACGCTTTTGCTGGGCAAGATCGCTCAAAAAAGCGGACGCAAAGAGGTTGTAAATTTAGTCTTAAAGATCGTTTATTTCATCATAATCATCTTAGCGCTTTTGATGGTGCTAAGTAGGCTCGGCTTTGATATTTCCGCACTCATCGCATCTCTTGGTATCGGCGGTTTGGCCGTAGCGTTTGCGGCAAAAGACATAATCGCAAATTTCTTCGCCTCCGTGATGCTACTCTTTGACAACGCTTTCTCGCAGGGAGACTGGATAGTTTGCGGCGATATAGAGGGTACGGTCGTGGAGATAGGCCTTAGGAAAACGACAGTCAGGAGCCTCGATAACGCACTCATTTTCGTGCCAAATTCTAAGCTTACTAGCGATCCGATAAAAAACTGGTCGCGCCGCAAGGTCGGACGAAACATAAAAATGACGATCGGCCTCACCTATGACTCTAAGCCGCCTGTGATATTAAAATGTATAGACGAGATAAGGCAGATGCTACTTGAACACCCTAAAATTTCAAAGTCCGACAACGGCGGGGCCTTTAGAGCTAAGGATAGTAGGAGCAGGTTTAAGCAAAATATCGTTAGTATAGATGATCTTGCGGGCTATAAAAGCAGGCTTTGGGTGTGGCTTGACAAACTAAACGACAGCTCGATAGACATCAACATAAACTGCTTTACAAAGACAATAGTAGGCGATGAATACGTTCTTGTCAAGCAAGATATAATATTTAAGATAATGGATATCGTAGAGAACAACGGACTAAGCTTTGCCTTCCCGAGTCAAAGCCTATATGTGGAAAATGCAGGCTCAAACGAGCTGCAGCCCATCTTAAACAACGATAAAATTTCAAAGGAGACGGTATGAGCGATTTTGACGACGAAGATTTCGAATACGACGACGATGACTTCGAGGAGGATCAAAAAGAGGATTCGTATAATTACAACTACGATGAAAATGACTACGAATACGACGATAGCGACGAAGACGAAGACAGCTACGATTCGTATTGAAATTTAACGGGGATATCTTGACTCAGGATTTTGTAGATCAAAGTAGCTATAAGGCGATAGAAGACATCTATAAGATGATCTTAAACGTCATGATGGTCGGAAATTTGTTCGGACTATGTTTTTTGGTGTTTTTAAATACCTCTATCGTGCTTATTTGCTTTTTGTTTTTCGTACTTGCCGTGATGATGATGTTGAAATTTAAAATAAAATATAGAATTTTGATCTCGTCGATGTTTCATCTGAATTTGATCCTAGTGACCGTGATAGGCACGATGGCTATGGGCTGGAACAGCGGGATCTGGATAGTCATGGTAGGTGCGATATTTGCGAGCTATTTTTTAGCGTTTAACTCAAAGCCTATCACATATAGTGTCTCGATGTGCGAGCTTGGCATACTGATATGGCTTTATCTGGCGTATAAAGATATGCCTGCGGTCATCCCGCACTGGGCGGAGATGACGCTAACCATAACAAATATCGCCCTTGTGTTCTATACCATCTTAAAGATGTCCATCTATGCTGACGTGATCACTTCTAGCGGCTATCAGCAGGTGCATGAGGAAAAAGAGCAGCTTGAAAAGATGTCAAAGCATGACTTCCTCACCGGGCTTTTAAACAGGCGCACTATCGAAAAGGCGCTAAAATACGAGCTTAGCATGCTGCGTGATAAAAATACTAATACGAATTTAGTCGTGATGCTGGGCGATATCGATAACTTTAAGATGATAAACGACACCTACGGGCACGACTGGGGCGATAAAATTTTAAAAGAGATAGCAAAGACGCTTTTAGCGACATTTAGGAAAAACGACTATGTTTGCCGCTGGGGCGGGGAGGAGTTTTTGATCATCCTGCCAGATACGAAGATAGACTTCATCCACAAGATAACAAACCGTCTGACTAAAAACATAAACCACGTGAAGCTGCCCGATAAGACGGCCGTTAGTATGACCTTTGGCATGCTAGTTTGCATAAATGCCGCAAGCGTAAATTTCGAATACATCATCAACAGGGTCGATAAGTTGCTTTATAGAGGCAAACAAAACGGCAAAGACAGGATAGAAATGGAAATTTTAAACGATGCAACGAACGCAAAAAACGATGATGACTAAAATTTCCATATCCTTGGCACTTAAGATCATAATGGCGATGGTCCTACTCGTGCATGCGTTTTATCTCGTGATATTTTACGTCATGCACGAGGAAATTTTAGCCACTACGAATATATTTTCCATAGTGATATATCTTTTCGCGCTAAAGCTTCTTTTAGACAGCGATGAGAACGGCAAACTCGTATTCGTCATATTTCAGATCGAAGTGTTTTTGCATGCGCTTATTTGCATGCTGGTTTTAGGCTGGGGATACGGCTTTGAGCTTTTGTTTTTAGTCTCCACCGTCACTTTGTTTTTCGCGTCGTTTAGCTACAAACGCATAAACTACGCGATAATCACGATCCAGATATTGATCTCGGTAGCTTGCTATGTGCTGCTTGACGGCAAAAATATAAAAGTTTACAGCGAGTATAAAGATATCCTTTTTATATTCAACCTTTCGATGGTGTCGGTGTTTGCGGTAATGACCTCTTATCTTTTGGAAATTTCAAATTCCTTTATATTTTTAAATATCTTGGAGCAAAAAGAGCGCGTCAAAACGATGGTCAATCACGATCCGTTGACCGGGCTTTTAAACAGAGCTTCCATGCAAAATATCTTGCAGCAAGGAGCGCTCTTTGAGGGCAAAGACTTTGCCGTGGTGATGTGCGATATCGATGATTTTAAAAAGATAAACGACACCTACGGACACAGCGCTGGAGACGCGGTCTTAAAAAGCCTGTCTGAAATTTTTAAAAATACATTTAGAAACGACGACTATGTAGCGCGCTGGGGCGGGGAGGAGTTTTTGGTCGTTATCAGAAACGCTAAGAAATTTGGCGCCATAAGCGTTGTGAACCGCGTAAAAGAGCTACTAAACGAAAATATCGTGGAATTTGAAGGCACGAGGATAAACGCGACGATGACTTTTGGTGTCGTGACTCATGACGGCGCCTCGAAATTCGACATCGAAAAGATGATCAAAAAGGCCGATGAGCTGCTGTATGACGGGAAGCGAAGCGGCAAAAATATCGTCATGAGCGCGGAATTTAGCTCCGTTTATTAAATCAGGTGTCCTCTTACAAATCGCTAGCCTCGGCGATAAATTTCGTCGCTTCACATATAGCGCCCAAAGCTATTTTAGGAGCTCTCGCCCCTAAAATTTAAGCAAGCAGGCACAAAATCTGCAAAATTTCACTTGCCATACATTAAATTTGGCAGCCAAAGCGAAATTTCGGGGATATAAGTGACCAGCACGAGCCCGACGAAAAGCGTGAGCGTCCAAGGCAAACAAGCCATTATGACGTCTTTTAGATTTATCCCCGTTAGACCGCTGGCGACAAATAAATTTAGCCCCACGGGCGGCGTGACCATGCCGATCTCCATATTGACGACTAAAATGATGCCAAAATGGATCGGGTCGATACCAAGCTGCGTCGAGATCGGTAGCAGTAGCGGCACCATGATCATGATGACGCTTGAAGGCTCCATGAACTGCCCCATGATGAAAAGCAGGATATTTACAAAGATGAGAAAGCCGATCTTACCGATGTTTGCGTCCAGTAGTGCGTCGGCGATCGCCTGCGGGATCTGCTCGCTCGTTAGCAGATAGGCAAAGACTACGGCGTTTGCGATGATGAAAAATATCATCGCCGTCGTTAGCGCAGAGTCCAGACAGATGTCCCACAGGTCTTTAAATTTGATGTCTTTATAGACAAAAAGCGAGATAAATAGCGCATACACCGCGCTTGCCGCCGCCGCTTCCGTTGGCGTGAATATGCCGCCGTAAATTCCGCCGATGACGACCACGACGATGAGAAGCGCCCAAAACGCCTTGCCAAACTTCCTCATCCGTTCGCCCACTGGCTCTGCGGCAGTAGCTCTAAACCCAAGCCGTCTAGCCCCGATGTAAGTCTGCGCCAGCATCATCGCCCCTAGCATGAGCCCCGGCACGACGCCCGCCATAAAAAGCTTACCGATACTGACCTCCGCCGTGACACCATAGACGATCATGACGACTGAGGGCGGGATCAAGATACCAAGCGAGCCAGCGGTCGTGATGCCGCCCACGGCGTATTCTTTGGGGTAGCCGGCTTCTTTGATGGCGACAAACATAATGGAGCCTATCGCCACGACCGTCGCAGGCGAGCTGCCCGATACCGCGGCAAAGATGATGCAGGCAAATATCGCGCTCATCGGCAAACCGCCCGGCAAGTGCCCGACCATGGACTTTGCAAAGTCGATGATACGTCTAGCCGAGCCGCCCTTGCTTAGTAAATTTCCCGCCAAAATAAACATCGGGATCGCCATTAGGCTAAATTTATTGATCCCGTCAAAGATGAGCTGAGGTATGCCAGCGACGTCCAGATCGGTAAAAAATATCATCGTCAAAACCGTGCTCGTTCCCAGCGACACGGCGACCGGCACGCCAAGGAGCATAAGACCAAAAAGCAAGATAAATAAAAATGCTATCGTCATCGCCGCTCCTTAGTTTTTCACTACGCTATCATGCACGAGCTCGGCCTCGGCGTTTAGCACGACGCGATCGGCGGGCGTTTTAGCTACCTGCATGATCTTTTCTCCCGCGCGGTAGCTCGCACCTAAAAACGCGATCGGTAGCACCAGCATCGGCACCCATTGCGGGATATTTAGATCGATCATCATCTGATCCATCTCGTGTAAAATTTGCAAGTACTCCACGCCATAAACCACGATGAAAAGCAAAAACACGCTCGTTAGCACGTGCGAAAAGACAAGGCACGCCTTTGCCAAAGCGGGCGGGAATTTCTCGATGAGGATGGTGACGCTGATGTGAATGCCTTTGTTAAAGCCATACGCCGCGGCGAAAAACGCCGACCAGATAAAAAGGTAGTTCGTCACCTCTCCCGCCCACGACCAACCGCTGTTGAAGCAGTAGCGCATAACGACGTTGGCAAAGGCTAGCAGCGTGCCGGCGGCTAGCCCGATGACGGCGATCATTTTATTTACCGAGGCGATGCCGACATCTAAAATTTGGAAAAATTTTTGCATTTTCGCCCTTTATTTCGCGTTCATTGTCTGTTCGATGAGCTCTTTGCCGATGACGTCGTAAAATTTAGGATAGATACCGCTCATCGCGTCCGACCACTGCTTCCTTTGCGCCTCGTCAAGCTTTAAAATTTCAAGCTTTTTGCCGCCAGCGATGTATTTTTCAAGCTCGGCGATGACGTGAGCGTCCTCTTTTGCCGTCTCTTCGCGTTCAAACGCGGTCGCCTCGCTTAAAGCTTGCATAAATACCTTTTTCAAATCATCAGGCAGCTTGCTCCAAAATTTATCGCTCACGACGACTAGATAGCCCAAATACCCGTGCGATGAGAGCGTTAGCGAGGTTTGCACTTCGTGAAATTTAGAGTTGTAAAAATTTGAAAGCGGATTTTCAGTCGCATCGACTACGCCTTGTTGAAGCGCGGAATACACCTCTGAAAACGGCAAGACTTGCGGATTGCCGCCGACTGCTTTGATCTGCTCTTCGAGCACTTTTGAGCTTTGGATCCTAAATTTTTGCCCTTGTGCGTCGTTTGGTAACACTATCGGCTTTTTACTCGAACTAAAATGCTTAAATCCTGCGTCCCAATAATCAAGCGCGACGAAGCCTTTTTTAGTGACGAGCTCTTTTAGCGTCGCGCCCACCGCGCCGTCTTGGACTTTATGCAAATGCTCGCTGTCAGCGAATATAAACGGCAGGTCAAATAGCTGAAACTGCGGCACTATCGGCGTAAATTTAGAAAAGCTGGGAGCCGCCATCTGCACGTTGCCAAGCTTTAATGCGCCAAACACGCGGTCATCGTCAATCAGCTGCGCAGACGGGAAAACCTGCACCTTGATCGCTCCATTGCTAAGCTCATCAACGCGCTTAGCAAAAAAGTCCGCCGCCTTGCCTTTTGGTGTGGAGGCCGCGACTACGTGGGCGAATTTTACCGTGTAGGTCTTGCCTGCGGCAAAAGCGGATACTGCTACAGCGCAGCTAAGTAGGGTAGAGATTAGAATTTTCATTATGTCTCCTTTGTGTTTTGGTTTAAGGCTCATTATAAATGAAACGATCGACGACGTATATAGAATGTTACCTTTAGTTACATTATTTTATAATATTATGTGTAAAAATGAAACATAATGTAAAATTTTACCCTCTAAAGGATAAAAATACTCAATTAATAATTTAATCAGGTTATTTTATTATAATAGCGACTCACAAACAAAATCAAAGGAGAAAACAATGTTTAAACTAAGAGAACTTCCGTTTGACGCGAAGTCAAACGCCGTCGTCAGCGAGGAGACCTGTAGCTATCATTATGGCAAACACCACGCGACTTATGTGAATAATCTAAACAATCTCGTAAAGGATACGAAATTTGAAAACGCAGGACTTTACGAGCTTTTAGTAGGTAGCGAGGGCGGGCTTTACAATAACGCCGCACAGGTCTATAATCACGACTTTTACTGGGACTGCATAGCTAAAAAAAGTGAGCTAAGCACCGAGCTAAAAGCTGCGCTAAGCGCGAATTTCACGGATTTTAAAGAGGAATTTATCAAGGCTGCGACCACGCTTTTTGGCTCGGGATGGTGCTGGCTGGTTTTGGATCCTAAAAGCAAAAAATTACAGATCGTTCAGACTTCAAATGCCGTCACGCCTGTGACTGACGGTAAGGTTCCGCTTCTTGTCGTCGATGTTTGGGAGCATGCTTATTATATCGATAGTTTCAACGCTCGTCCGAAATATCTCGAGAAATTTTACGAAAACATCAACTGGGAATTTGTGAGCGAAGCCTATGAGTGGGCGCTCAAAGAGGGCTTAAATTCTGTTAAATTTTATATCGACGAGCTTCACGGCAAATGCGGCTGCGCATCGGGTTGCGGCTGTCATTAAGAGCTAAATTTATCTAAAATTTGCCCGCCAATGAGCCTGGCGGGCTTTTAAAATTTTTACTCCATGCGTGCGAGATATCTTGCCTAAACATCGCTGAGATCAAAATTTAAGCGAAATTTCACTACTATTTTCAAACGACTTTGTTTAAACGACGCAACCACGACAAAGCCTCTTAAATTTAGGTCAAATTTTGCTAGAAACTACGAAAAATAAACTAAATTCATTCAAAACAACGCCGTTCATCGCTTTGCTAAGCTACGATACGCCGGACCTTGATATCGTTTGTAGTCCTGATGAGGCTGCGAAATTTGGCCTAAAATTTAGGCTCGATGCCAAAAACAGCGTCCCCTTAAAATACGACCTGCAAAAATTTCCGATCGGCTTTGAGGAGTATAAAAAGAGCTTTGACATCGTGCAGGAGCACCAAAAAAACGGCGATAGCTATCTTTTAAACCTCTGCTTCTCGACCGTCATAAAAACGGATCTTGGCTTGCAGGAGATATTTGAGCACTCAAATGCGAAAGCTGCGGTATTAAAAGAGCGCGACTTCGTCTGTTTCTCGCCAGAGCCCTTCGTGCGCATCGAAAACAGCTACATCCACACCTTTCCGATGAAGGGCACGATAGACGCCAGTCTGCCAAATGCCGGTGAAATTTTGCTAAACGACGAGAAGGAATTCAGCGAGCAGGCGATGGTCGTGGATCTGATGCGAAACGACCTATCTATGGTGGCTAGCGAGGTTAGAGTGCATAAATTTCGCTTTATCGAACGAGCCGCAGGGCTGCTACAGACCAGCTCTCACATCAGTGGCAAACTACACGAGGATTTAGGCTTTGGCGATATTTTTGATAAAATTTTACCCGCCGGATCGATAAGCGGCACGCCAAAGCATGAGACCTGCAGGATCATAAACGAGTGTGAACGCGAGCCACGCGGCTTTTACACGGGCGTATTCGTCTATTTTGACGGGGAAATTTTGCAAAGCTTCGTGATGATAAGATTTGTAAAAAAGCTCGGTCAAACGCTTAAATTTTTTAGCGGCGGAGGTATAACCGCGCGTAGCGACGCCAGAAAGGAATACGATGAACTACTGCAAAAAGTCGGATTTACTTTTTGAAACGATAAAAATTCTAGACTTCAAGCCGCAAAATTTAAAATTTCATATAAAAAGGGTGGAAGTCTCTGCCGATGAAGCGCTTAAATTTGACCTTGAAAGCTGCCTCGATTCGCCGCTCGCCGGCCCAGTCAGAGCCAAGGTCATATATGATAGAGGCGGGAATTTAAAAAGCGTAGAGTATTTTGCCTATGAGATGAGGAAATTTTATGAATTTAGGCTTGTGGATGTGGACTTTAGCTATGATAAGAAATTTTTGGATAGAAGCGATATAGACGCTGCAAAGGGCGCATTTGGCGAGATAGTGATGATAAAAAACGGGCTTGTGACCGATACTAGTATCGCAAATTTAGCGATCTTTAATGATGGCTGGATAACGCCTAAAAGCCCGCTTTTAAGGGGCACTACGAGGGCTAGGCTGCTTGAGGAGGGCTTTTTGAGACAAGAAGACATAAGCGTGCAAAGGTTGCTTGAGGCCAAAAGATTTGGCGTGATGAACGCTATGATGGGCTTTTTGGAGCTCAATGAGTTTAAATTTACGCGCTAGCGTGTGAAATTTTATTTAAAATTTACCTTTAAAAAGTAAAATCTGTCATAATTTCTCAAAGGATAAACATGAAAAAAATTCTAGCTTCATCTTTGATCGCACTCGCGTTTTTAAGCGGCTGCGCGACTTCAAATACCGCTACCCAGGCGCCATCTATGGCTAAAGAGACAAAAACGATCGAATTTCACGGAACCGGAGACTACAAAGACTATAAAGCCACGCTCGTATCGAGCGATCTTTTTAAAACAGCCGTCTTTACGGACTCTATGGGCTATAAATTTGATATGAAGCACGCCCCTGCGGCTAGCGGCATAAGGATGGTGAGCGACAAGGGCATCGAGATACATTTCAAAAAGGGCGAGGGGATACTAAATTTCGGCCACGGTCAGATGTCTTTGGTATACGAGGATAAATAATCTCTGGCGGGATTTAGAGCCAAATGCGCCTTAAATCCCAAAATTTGCTTGATCAAAGACGCAAGCCGCTCGTTTAAAACGTAACGGCACTGATGATCGCAAGCTGGTGCCTTCTTGCTTCGATCATCTTTTCAAATATAAATTTATCCCGTTTTTTAGGCGATTTAGCCCTTCGATGACGCGGCTTTTTTGTGTCGCGATATTCATACGAAGGAAAAATTTATCCCCTCTGTAAGCGTTACCGTCATTTAGCCAAAGTCCCGCTTTCTCGCGTAGGAATTTCATAAAATCGCTAGAATCCTCGCAGACCTTGGAGCAGTCCAACCACAAAAGATAGGTCGCCTCGGACGCGACTAGATGCACGGGTAAATTTTCATTTTTTATAAATTCTTGCACGATTTTTTTGTTCTCGTAGATGTAGGCTCTCATCTCGTCTAGCCACGCTTCACCACGCTCAAATGCCGCGATAGCAGCGATTATCGCAAAGGCGTTTGCCTCGCCGACTTCGTCGTAGTTTATCGCTGCAGCCATTTTTACTCTTAAATTTTCGTTTGGCACGACGACTGCCGAGCTTTGAAGGCCGGCGATATTAAAGGCTTTTGTAGGCGAGATGCAAGCGATGGTGTTTTGCGCGCAAAGCTCGGAAACGCCGATAAAAGGCGTATAGCTCTTTCTCGGATCGGTGATGTCGCAGTGGATCTCATCGCTGATGACTAGCACGCCGTGTTTATGGCATAGCTCACCGATCCTGCTAAGCGTGGCCTTGTCCCAAATTTTGCCGATAGGATTGTGCGGGTTGCAAAGTAGCATCATCGTCGTGAGCGGGTTTGCGAGCTTTTTTTCAAGATCGTCAAAGTCTATCTCGTATTTGCCGTTTTTATATACGAGCTCGTTTGCCAAAATTTCCCTGCCGTTGTTTGTGATACAGTTAAAAAATACGTGATAAACGGGGCTTTGGACTAAAATTTTATCTCCCGGGCTGGTAAAACGGCGGATCGCGGTCGAGAGAGCTGGGATCACGCCGGTGCAAAATATCGCCCAGTTTGGCTCGAATCTCACGCCATGTCTGCGCTGCCACCACGAGCAAATAGCGTTGTTCCACTCCTTTGGGATGAACGAATAGCCAAAGACACCGTTATCTAGGCGCTCTTGCAAGACTTTCAAAATTTCAGGCGCAGCGCGAAAGTCCATATCTGCCACCCACATCGGTAGCTCGTTGCCTACGGTGCGCCATTTTGAGGAGTTTGTGCCGCTTCTATCGACGGGCGTGTCAAAGTCGTATTTCATCGTTTTACCTCGCAGTATTAAAATTTTCAGCCATTATATCAAATTTGCTCTATTTGCGTTTTGGCGGGGTCGATCCTATCTTTTTCGAGTATCACTTCGCCGAAATTTTGCGCCCTGATGCGCCCGCCGATCGGGTTTTTCACGCTGTCGATACCGCTTGAAATTTCAGCCTGCACGCTTGAATACTCAAACGCCAGGTTCGTGTTTATCGTCTTGCAGTTTTTTAGCACGACGTTGTCGATGTAGCACATGCCTTGCTCGCTTTGGATGACGCAGTCGATGAACGTGATGTTTTTCGAGTTCCAGCCCAGGTATTCGCCCGAGATGAAGCTACCCGTCACGGTCACGTTTTGACTGTTCCAAAAGGCGTCTTTTGAGATAATCTTGGAGTTTTTGATCTCTAAATTTTTGACACCGTCAAAGCTGTAGTTGCCCGCTAAATTTAAATTTTCAACGCTGACGTTCGTGCTATTCATCGCAAAATAATCGCCCCTGGCGCTCACGTCTTTAAGCGTCACGTTTTCACAGCTCCAAAGCGTCTCGGCGGCGTTTGGCAGCGTCACGTTTTGCAGAGTGATATTTTTTGAGCGCCTGAAATTTTTGGGCGCTTCGATGGTGCATTGGTTGAAAAAAATGTCCGAGCTATACCAGACGCCGGCCCTTGCCATCTCGTAGAAAGTACAGCTTTCCAGCCTGGCGTTTTTGCTGTACCAAAGCGGATATTTCCACTTAAAAAGCGTGAAATTCAGCTCTAAATTTTGACTGTGCTTTAGCGGGGACTCGCCCTCATCAAAGACGCAATACGAAAATCTCGTGTCCTTACACCAAAACATCGCCCTTTCGCCGCTAAAATTTTGCTCGTTTATCTCTTGCATCGATATTCCTTTTTATTTTTTCGAAAGTATAGCAGTTTTAGTGCAATACTTACTACAACGCTCCTGCAAAATTTTTAAAATTTTTATGATATAATCCACGCTTATTGTAAAAATAAAGTAAAAAAGGAGAAGATATGTTTTTACAAAAATTTGCAAAATTCCTGACTTTAGCAAGTCTCGCCGTATGCGTGGGCGCATTTGGCGAAAGTTCGCTCGAGCAGATCAAAAAAGACGGCGTCATCAGAATCGCGACCGAGGGGACGTATTCGCCTTATTCGTTTCATGATGAGAAAAACGAGCTTGTCGGCTACGATGTCGATGTCGCAAAGGCGGTCGCGACCAAGCTTGGCGTGAAAGTGAAATTTATCGAAGCACCGTGGGACGCGATGCTAGCGGCATTTAATGCGGGCAAAGCCGATGTGGTGTTTAACCAAGTGAGCATCACGCCTGAGCGTAAGGCTAAATACGATTACAGCGAGCCTTACACTACGGCTTACGGTGCGCTCGTAGTTCGCAGTGACAACGATAGCATAAAGAAATTTGAGGATCTAAAAGGTAAAAATTCCGCTCACTCGGCCACTAGCAACTGGGCGCAAGTAGCCGAGAAATACGGCGCGAACGTCGTTACGGTAGATGGCTTTAGCAAGGGCGTGGAGCTCATCATCGCAAGACGAGCGGACGCCACGATAAACGACACGATAACGTTTTTTGACTTCGTAAAGCAAAAACCGGACGCCCCCATAAAAATAGCCGCCACCGCAAGCGAGCCGATATATTCCGCCGCTCTTTTTCATAAAGGAAGCGATACACTCGTAAAGGCCGTAAATAAAGCCTTACAAGAGCTAAAAGCCGAGGGCAAGCTAAAGGAAATTTCGATGAAATATTTTGGCAAGGATGTCTCAGAGTGATGATACGGGCGTTAGATTTGCTTAAATTTGCCGCCATTTTGGCTTTGGGGCTAAATTTACAGGCTAAAACGATAAAAGATGGCGTTCTCACCGTCGCGACCGAGGGCACATACGCGCCGTTTTCGTTTTATAACGAGAAAAACGAGCTCACGGGCTTTGATGTGGATATCGCTCGCGCGGTGGCTGGGAAGCTAAATTTAAAGATAGAGTTTTTCGCCGCGCCGTGGGATAGCATGCTTGCTGGATTTGACGCGGGTAAGGCAGACGCGGTGTTTAATCAAATGAGCCCGACCGAGGAGCGCAAGAAAAAATACGACTTCTCAAAGCCCTACACCGTCGTCTATGGCGCGATCATCGTGCGCAAGGACAACGATAGTATCAAGAGCTTTGCCGATCTAAAAGGCAAAAAAGACGCCGACTCAGCCACTAGCAACTGGGCGCAAGTAGCCAAGAAATACGGTGCCGAGCACGTCGTAGTCGATAGCTTTGCAAAGAGCATGGAGCTGCTTTTTGCGGGCAGAGTTGATTGCGTAATCAGAGACAACATCGTATTTTACGACTTTATCAAAGCCCGCCCCGACGCACCGGTGAAAATAGCCGCCATGAGTGAAGAAAAGGATTACACCGCAGCCGCCGTGCAAAAGGGCAATGAGGGGCTTTTGGAGCAGATAAACAAAGCTCTTGACGAGCTTCGCACCGAGGGCAAGCTAAAAGAAATTTCTGTGAAATATTTTGGCAAAGACGTGACAGAGTAGTCGGGGCAAATTTTGGACGCAGATAGAATAAACCGCATAATCGAGCTCGTCTCGACCTCGACGCTACCGATGTTAGACGCGCTGATAAAGGTCACGATCCCGCTAACGCTCATTTCCTTTGCCTGCGGGCTGGTGATCGCGATCATCACCGCCATAGCGCGCCTGTCGAATTTTAAAATTTTGAAATTTATCTTTGGCGCTTATGTTTGGATATTTCGCGGCACGCCGATGCTCGTGCAGCTTTTCATAATATTTTTCGGCTTGCCGGCTGTGGGCGTGACGCTGGATACTTGGAGCGCGGCGATCATCGCATTTAGCCTAAACGTGGGCGCATACGCCTCGGAGTCGGTGCGAGCCTCGATCTTATCCGTGCCAAAGGGGCAGTGGGAGGCGGCGACCTCGCTTGGTATGAGCCACGCGCAAATTTTACGCCGTATCATCGCCCCGCAAGCAGTTAGGATCTCGCTGCCGCCGCTGTCAAACACCTTTATCGGGCTTGTCAAAGACACCTCGCTAGCCGCGTCCATCACGATGGTTGATATGTTCATGGTAGCTCAGCGCATCGCCGCGCGCACCTTCGAGCCACTCGTGCTATACGTGCTAGCCGCGCTCATCTACCTGGTCGTTTGCACGCTGCTTACGTTTTTGCAAGCAAAGCTCGAAAAATACACTTCAAGGTATGTCTGATGTCCGTTAAATTTACAAATTTAAACAAATCTTTTGGCGATCACCTCGTCCTTGATAACATCAGCGTTGAGATCTTTGACGGGCAAACGACGGTCATCGTGGGCTCGTCAGGCTCTGGCAAATCGACCTTGCTGCGCTGCATAAATTTGCTGGAAATCCCGCAAAGCGGCGAGCTGGAACTTGGACGAGAGAGGATAAATTTCAGCACTAAATTTAGCCAAAGCGAGCTACTGCCGTTTCGTCAGCACACGGGCATGGTCTTTCAAGGCTTCAACCTCTTCCCGCACCTAAACGTGCTCGAAAACGTCATCGAAGGTCCCGTGCACGTGCTGGGCGTCTCAAAACAAGCCGCGATAAAAAAGGCGGAGGAACTGCTTGGAAAGGTGGGGCTAGGCGATAAAAAAGACGCCTATCCAAACCGCCTCTCAGGCGGGCAGTCTCAGCGCGTGGCGATCGCGCGTGCGCTTGCGATGGATCCATATTTTTTGCTGCTGGACGAGCCCACGAGCGCGCTTGATCCCGAGCTTGAAGCGGAGGTTTTAAAGGTTGTCATCAGCCTCTCGCGAGAGAAAAAATCACTCGTCATCGTCACACACAATATGAATTTCGCTCGCAAAGTCGCGGATAGAATTTTATTTTTAGATAAAGGCAAGATCGCCTTTGACGGTACGCCGGAGCAGTTTTTCACGAGCCAAAATGAGCGTATCGTAAATTTCATCTCGGCGATGGATATTTGAATTTATAAATTTAGAAAGGAAAAACATGAAAATCGACACTTTGATCGTAAAAGGCATAGAAGCCAAAGACAATCCGTATAACGCCGTCGTGCCGCCTATCGTGCTCTCAAGCACCTTCGCGCAGGAGGGGCTGGGCGAGTTTGGCGAGTTTGCCTACTCTCGTAGCGCAAATCCTACAAAAAAGGCGTTCGAGGAGCTTTTTGCAAAATTTGAAGGCTCTAAATACAGCTTCGCGCTAGCCTCGGGGATGGCCGCTACGACAGCGGTATTTAACCTCTTAAAAAGCGGCGACAAGGTGCTTTTAAACAACAACGTCTATGGCGGTACCTACCGCTACGCAAGCGGAATTTTTAAAAATCAAGGCATCTCCTACGAGCTCGTGGACGATCTGAATTTGATAGAAGAGGACGACATCACGGACGACGTGAAGATGGTCTTCATCGAGACGCCATCAAACCCGCTACTTCGCGTGACGGATATCAAACGTATCGTGAATTTAGCCCACAAAAAGGGTGCTCTGGTCGTCGTGGACAACACCTTTTTGACGTCGTATTATCAAAGGCTATTTGATCTTGGCGTAGATATCGTGGTTTACAGCGCGACCAAATACATCGGCGGGCATGCAGACGTCATCGCGGGCATCGTCAGCACAAACGACGACGCTTTGGCCGATAGGATAGCGTTTATGAAAAATACCTTGGGAGCGACGCTTTCGCCTACGGACGCTTATTATCTTATCCGCGGGCTGAAGACGCTTAGCGTGCGCTTCGATAGGCAGACGCAAAATACGCACAAGATAGTAGAATTTCTAAAATCAAATCCGGCGGTCAGGGCGGTTTATTACGCCGGGTCGCATTCGGAATTTGAAAAAAGAGCGCAAGAAGCGCAGGCTAGCGACATCGGTGCGGTCATCTCGCTTGAGCTAGCCGAGGGCTACGACTATGAGAAATTTGCAAAAAGTCTGCATCTGTTTGACCTGGCCGTCAGTCTCGGAGGAGTCGAGAGTCTCATCTGCCATCCGGCCTCGATGACGCACGAATCCTATCCAAAAGAGCTTCAAGAAAAGATCGGTATCTCGCAAAATCTGCTTCGTCTGGCTATCGGCATCGAAAATGCGGACGATCTGATAGATGACCTAAAACAGGCTTTGATAAAGGCCAAAAAATAGATTAAGCTTGTAGTTCAACTAAGAGCTTCGCTATACTCGTAATCTGACTTAAATTTAAAGCGAGTGAAATTTTACTCGCTTTTTGTCCTACTGCCCCAGTATCCGGCTAGAAGCGAGCCCGAGATGTTGTGCCAGATGCTAAATATCGCTCCGGGTAGGGCGCTGAGTCCTGAGAAATATTTGAGCGCTAAAGCCACGCTTAGTCCAGAATTTTGCATGCCGACCTCGATAGCGATCGTTCTAGCGATCTTTTCGCTAAAGCCAAAAATTTTAGCCCCGACGTAGCCAAAAAATAATCCCGCGCCATTGTGAAGTATAACGGCGATCACGACGATAAAACCGACTTCGTGTAAACGTTTATTATTCAGCGCGACTACGATAGCGATGATGAGCACGATGACAGCGATCGAAACGGCCGGTAAAAACGGCTCTATACGCTTGACGCCTTTGCCTAAAAATTTATTTAAGATCACACCGAGTATGAGCGGTAAAAGCGTGATCTGCACGAGATCTATGAGCATATTTGTTACAGGCACATCGATCTTTTGTCCGATGTATAGCCACGTGAGAAACGGCATCAGCACCACTGAAAGTAGCGTCGAAGTGAGCGTCATGCTAACAGATAGCGCCAAATCGCCCTTGGCTAGATAGCTCATCACGTTTGACGCCGTACCGCCCGCGCTAGTGCCTACCAGCATCATGCCTATTAGCAAGTCGCCCTCCAGTCCTAAGGCCAAACAGATCAAAAATGCAGCCGCCGGCATAATTAGAAACTGCAACACGACGCCTAAAACTAGCGCGAATTTCTGCCTCGCCACTTGACGAAAGTCCTCGAGGCTAAGCGTGATGCCCATGCTGAGCATTATGAGCATCAAAAGCGGCGTGATGGCGGGCTTTAAGCCTGCAAACATATCGGGCCAAAAATAGGCAACTACGGCGAAAATAAACGCTAAAAATGGAAATATTAAAGTTTTCATGGCGGCGATTATAGCATATTAAGCTTCAAGCGGCTTTGGCTTGTCGAAATAAAATCCCTGAGACGCGTCTATGCCAATAGCGTTCACCGCATTTAAAACGGTGTTTGAGTGCACGAATTCGGCGATCGTTTTTATGCCAAATCTCTTTGTAAATTCCACCATCAGCTCGACCACTTTGCGTGATTCCTCGTTTTCATCGATATTTTGTATCATGGAGCCATCTATCTTGATGTAGTCGGCTTTGATCTTCATTAGGTATTCAAAATTCGAATACCCCGTTCCAAAGTCGTCTATCGCGATCTTGCAGCCAAATTTACGCACTTCGTTTATGAAGTGATTGACCTTGTCGAAATTTTCGATGCCCTCGTCTTCGACTACTTCGATAGTGAGACGTCGTCCGATATTTTCGTATTTTTGCAGCTTTGCTTTGAAAAATTCCAAAAATTTAGGTGACAGGATGTCCTCAATGGCTAAATTTATACTAAATTCGTCGCTGTTTTGCGAGAAATGCTTGAAGGACTTTTCTATCACGATGTTAGTCAGCTTTTGATATAGGTTGGAATTTTTGGCGATGCCTAAGAAATCTATCGGTAAGATCACGTTCCTGTCCTCGTCTATCATGCGTATGAGGCACTCATATTTTATGACCTGGTTGCTCGTATTATCGACGATGGCTTGTTTATAAAGCACGATACGATCTTCTTCTATGGCTCTTTTTAAATTTTGAGTCAAATTCACGTTGCTTATGAGTTTGTCTTTTTTCTCCTCGAAAACTACGATCGGCGTTTTGGTCTCTTTGGCGTAGTCTTTTGCCATTTCAGCGGTGATGAGGTGCATGTCGGAGGATATGCCAAACGCCAGGTCGATGCAAAATTTATTGTTTTTGATGCTTAAAGCCTCGTTCTTGAAGTATTCGATGACCTGCTCGCAAAATTTAAAAAAGCTCTCTTTATTAAAATCCGGCTCTCGTCCCAGGAGCGCGAAGTTATCGTTTGTCAGCCTATAAAGCTCTAAATTTTTATTTTCCATCAGCCTTCGCACAGCGTTGCTTAGCTTTATGAGGATGAGATCGCCCGTCTCAAAGCCGTAGTATTCGTTGATCTGTTTAAATTTCAAGATATCAAAATTTGCGACGAATACACCGCCCTCACCCTCGCTTAGCCTATCTATCAGGGCTTGGCGGTTTGGCAGCTTGGTGAGCGGATCTTGCAGGTGATTTTGCAGCTTTTCTTGCTGTGCTATTAGTAGCGTGATGTCCTGGCAGATGCAGACGAACTCCAAAATTTCATCATCGCCGCCTAGTATCGGTGTGATGCTCGTTTTTAGCGAGCATACGCTGCCGTCTTTTTTGTAGGTTTTTATAACGCCTTGCCACTCGTGCTTAGCCCAAATTTTTTGTGAAATTTGCTTTAAAATTTCGTAGTTTAGCCCTTTGTTCAGCAAAATTTCATTTGGCTTGCCGATCAGCTGCTTTTTACTGACGCCTAACAGCTCGCAAAATGCGCCGTTTACAAAGGTTATCATATCTCTGGTGTCAAACCTTAGCACAACAGCGGAGCTATCAATCGAGTTTTTGTATTGAGCTAAGAGCATGGCGCTTTGCTTTTTCTCGAAATTTAGCCGCTCTTTTTCACGGATGATCTCGTTTATGTTTTGCGCGATCGTCTGAAGCTCTGTAAATTCTATCTCGTCGCTTGCGATATATCCGCCCGTATTTTCGCGCTCGCCAAAATATTCGCTAAATTTAGCTATCGATCGATCAAACATATTTTTTATGTATTTTGCGCTCATTAGTATCAGCAAAACGACGATACAAAAATAAAACAGATAAATGACGATCTTATAGACAAAGTCATTAAACAGCTCTTGTCTTTGCGCAGTCGCGAGCTTGTCGGTCTCGTCCAGGAAAGTCCCCGTGCCAAGCACGAGTCCCAGCACGCCTATGTCTTTTACGAAGCTTAGTTTCTCGGCCCTGGTCCCGTCGTTTTTGCTCCACTCGTATGTCAAAAAGCCCTCTTTGGTATCAAATCTCGCGAGGCTGGTTAGTTGATTTAAAATTTCGTTTCGTTTTTGATTGAATATCGCGTATCGGTTATTCTCGAGCTCGGCGGAATTTGAAAGTAGGATCTTGTCGGAGTTTTTATCGAGCAAAAATAGATATTTGTTTTGATCCAGCGCGAGATTTTTTATGAAAATTTTAGTCTCGTCTATGAATTTAGCGTTAAATTTATCGATGTCTTTTGAGTATATGACGGCGATGTTTAGCGGCTCGTAAGCCGTGGCGAAGCTAAGGATGTTTTGGCTGCCCACGCTGCTTTGCATGATCGCGGCTTGCTTGTCCAAAGCGTTGTTCGCTAGGGCTAGGACGTGAGCGCCACTATCTTTGCCAAAGAGCAAATTTCGCGATTTGTAGTCGTAAACGAGGTAGTTCTCATCGCCTAAATTTTCAAATTCTGTTTTTAGCTTTTTTAGGGTCTGCTCCCTGTTTTGACCACCTTGTATGTCGCGTGCCAGCTTCGTTCCATCAAGCGCTTTTTGTCTTATGCCGTCGGTGAAATTTTTATACTGGGATAGGTAGTTTTGCTTGATCTGATAGGCGACGCTGTAAATTTCGCCTCTCAAGTTCTCTTGTTCTTTGATTATGAGGTTTTTTTTGATATCCTGAAGCTCGTTTTGATAGCTTGAATAACCGTATCCTACGCCCAAAATTTCAAGCATAGTAACGGCTATCAAAGAGAGGATCGTTACCGATAAAAATACGAATTTCCCCATAGATGAGGTCGTTCGTTTCTCTTTTTTGCTTGGCAAAATCAACCTTTTTATTTGGCTTTGTTATAACAAATCATTGACGCTCGCTTCGCTTCTAAAAATCGCGTTTGGCTTTATAGCTTCATTGATTTTACTTCGTTGCACTCGCAATTGGGGCAGAGCAGCGGCGATAAGCTTTTTACAGGGATGCCATTCTCCTGCTTTGAAAGTCAAATCAATACTTCTTTATAACAGAGTCTTTCGTTTTATTTAGCAGATGTTATTAAAATTTTGTTTAGAGTTTGATTAAAAAGTGTATTTAATTTACACAATATTTACAAAATATAGCAAAAATGCTTCTAAACGATACAAATCGTAGCTTTTCATACCAAATTTCATTTACTATATATTTAAAATAGTTTCAAACTCGGTTGAAAATTTTTGATCACGAAGCTTTTGCGCGAAATTTCATTTTGTCCATATTTTGCGATCGCCTCTAAATGGGCTTTCGTGCCGTAGCCTTTGTGCGATTTGTAGCCAAAATTCTGGTAAATTTTATCCCACGCACACATGAGCTCGTCGCGGCTGACCTTTGCCAGGATACTCGCAGCCCCGACTTCTTCGACTTTTGCGTCGGCTTTTACCATCGTTTGCACGCCCGTGCCGTAGTTTTGGTTACCGTCATATAGCAGCTCGCAGCCCGTAAAATGCAGCTTGAATAAATTTAACGCCCGCCTCAGGCACTCGCTAAGCCCCAGCTCGTCGATCTGCTCGTTTGAAAAATAAACGATTAGATAGCGTGAGTTTTGCGTGATGAGGCGAAACAGCTCCTTGCGACGTTTTGGAGTGAGCTTTTTGGAGTCGTTTAGCCCTGAAATTTCGGCATTTAGCACGCATGCCGCCACCGCCATAGGACCAGCCAGCGCACCGCGTCCCGCCTCGTCGATACCGCAAACTTGCATTTAGTTTAATATCTCATCTACTAAGGCGTCGATGTGTATCTGCGCGGTGTCGAGCGTCCCGACGCCCAAATTTACGCCGTTAAAGATGAGCGGAAGCTCGGTGCAGCCAAGCACGACTGACTCGATGCCGTAAATTTTACGCATATTTTCGATTATGGTTAAAAATTTGTTTTGAGTTTGTTTATTTACTATACTAAGTTCTAGCTCGGTCGCGATCTTTTCGCCGATAAATTTCATCTCATCTTCATTTGGGGTGAAAATTTCGATACCGTTTTTCAAAAATGGCGTTTTAAAAAAGCTCTCTTTCATCGTCGTGTAAGTGCCTAAAAGCCCTATTTTAGATAGTTTCTCGCGCTGGGCTTGTTTTAGCGTCGCCTCCACGATACTGATGAGCGGGATAGGTGAGCGCGCGGCGAGCTCGTCAAAAACGATGTGCGGAGTGTTCGCGCTGATAGCCCCAAACTGCGCTCCTGCGGCGTGAAGGCTATCGATGCCGTTTAGGAGATATTTAACAAGCTCGTCAAATTTACGCTCGCTGCACATTTTTAGCACTTCAAACACACTCAGGCTCTCGACCGTGAAATTTGGAAAGAAATTTTTGCCTGTTTTTCGCTGCACGCCATACGCGATACCCTCGTAATAAAGCAGCGTGGATACGGGTCCTGTGCCACCGATGAGACCTAGTTTTTTCATTGTTTTTCCTTGATCTAAAATTTTATTATGGTAGCATTTTTTGCGAATTTAGGGCTTAAAATCGTGTTAACAAGGGCTAAATTTAGCTTTTTTCTGGGTTTAGGCGTGAGTGGCGATTTTATTTCTGTGACGCCGTGACCAAAAGCGGACAGGGCAACGCTAGCCATTCTGTATTTTCCTATTTGTATAGAGCGTGCGCGAGCCATCAAACGCCGCCGACACACTTCAAACTTGAAATTTTGGCTCAAAATTTATCACAAAATATTTTAGCCGATGTTTTAAAAAGAGCTGAATTTACCCGCCCTCAAGCGTCTTTTGATACTCCTTACCCCACTCGCAGAGCTCTTTTAACACCTTTTCCAGTTGCGCTCCGATGGGGCTTAGCGAGTATTCGACCTTTGGCGGCATTTGCGCATACACCGCTCTTTGCACGACACCCTGTACCTCGAGTTCTCTTAGCTGATCGGTCAGAGTTTTTGTGGTGATGCACCCTAAATTTTGCTTTAACTCGTTAAATCGCACGACTTTTTTAGTGTGGATGAGTGATAAAATTTGCAGCTTCCATTTGCCGCTAAGCACGTTTATGCCGAGGCTCATAGGGCAGGTATCGCTAGATTTTTGGGCTTTTGCCATTTTCTCTCTTTGGTATCAAAAAGGATACAAAATATTAAATTTTAACGTATTGAAGGACTTTTAAAAATACGCTAGGATTGCATTATATCAAATTTAAAAGGAGAAATTTATGATAATAGACGCTCACGAGCACGTTATGACGCCCGTTTCCTTGCAGCTACAAAAGCTCCAAACCGCTGGCATCGATAGGGCGATATTGTTTGGCACGACGCCTCATCCCGAGCGAGCGCAAAATTTTAGCGAGCTAAAAGAGGAGATGAAAGTTTTGTTTAAGATCCTCTCCGGCGGCGTTTCAAAGGAGGCAAATATGGCTAGATACGAGCGAAATAACCTCGAATTAGCCACGATTGTGAGGGGTCACCCTGATAAATTTTACGCATTTGGTAGCGTACCGACTGGCTTGACGCAAGGAGAAAACGGGCTTTGGATAGAAAGGCTCGCTCAAAGCGGCTTAAGGGTGTGGGCGAATTTACTTTAAGCGATGAGCAAATTTGCGAGCTTGAGCCGATTTTCCAGGCACTTTGCGATTTTAGCGGGCTTTGCGTCTGGGTGCATACGTTTTTCCCGCTTGGCAGAAGCGGACTTGAAATTTTGATGAATTTGACTAAAAAATACCCCAAAATCTCCGTGATTTTCGGACATATGGGCGGGTATCATTGGATGGATGTAATTGACTTTGCCAGCGTCACCAAAAACACCTACATCGATCTATCCGCTGCCTTTTCGACGCTCGCGCTTAAAATGGCGATCTCGCAGCTACCCGAAAAGTGCATTTTTAGCTCCGATGCGCCATACTCCGAGCCGCTACTTTGCAAGGACGCCGTGAGCTTTGTAAGCGGCAACGAGCAGGTGCGTGAAATGGTGCTTGGAGGCAACATTTTACGGCTTATCGGCGGCTAGAAAAGCCCGAAATTTTCGCTCAAAAACGGCTTGATCGCGTCAAGCGGCACGCTCTTTTCGCCCTCATCGTAAAATGTGAGACCAATCGGTGAAAGGGTAAAAATTATGTCCGTTTTTACGTCAAATTTATCAAAAATTTGCTTCAAATTTTCGTCGTTTAGGTCTTTAAAAATTTGATTTAGCTTTATCTTTTTTTGCGTTTTTTGCGAGATGAGATCGCAAATTTTCAAGGTTTTATTTTTCGTTAGGCATAGATTTTTGATCTTATCATTTTGATAAAAAAGCTCTAAATTTTGACTCACGCTAGCGGAGTCTGCGTCCTTTGCGAGCCACGTTTGTTTGAGTCCATCAAGCTGTGATTTAAGCTCATTTTTATATTTTTTGCTAAATTTTGGCGAGAAAAAGTCGCTCGCTATGGCGTCAAATCTTTTGCCATTTTGCACGAGCTGCACTCCAAGAGCCAAGATCTCATAGTTTGCGGCCTGTTTTAGCGTAGCTTTGTAGGCTTTGTTTTTGATGATGATCTTGCCTGCTAGCTCCTCGCCCTGGGCTTTGACGTCTAAATTTAGCCACTCAGACTGCACGGAGAGGGCTGAGATTTTCGTGCCATTTTGCTCCATTTTTCCTTTATCAAAGTCAAATTTAGCCCCGTTAAAAAAGGCGTGTCCGCTGATCTTTGGCGGGATTTGAAAATTTTCACTAGGCTTAAAATTTTCAAATTCGTTTTCAAAATAGCTTAGATAAATCTCAAATTTCGCTCCGTCCGCGACACCGTCAAATTTATAAAATTTGCCCCAGTTTTCGTGGTTTATCTCATATCCGAAAAGCCCGAATACCAAAAATAAAATCATAAAAATCGCTCGCATTTTCATCCTTTGAATTTTTGAAATTATAACGCAAAAATTAAATTTAAATCCCCAAAGCCCACCTGGTGAAGGGTAAAATTTCACATTTTATGCCCTCGATGCTTAGCTCGCCCGAGTTTGCCACGCTGATGACTTGCAGTCGCGAGACGTTTAAATTTTTAAGCAGTGGGTGAAGTTTTTTAAATTTTAAAAATATGATCTCGCTTGCGCTAAAAGGTATGCAAAGCACGGCAAGTTTCCTTTTTATAAGGAAAAAATCAAGCTCTTTGGTATAAAAAATTTCATCCTTAAATTTAAGTAGCTCGCAAAGGATCACATTCGCAAAAGTCGCGGTGAAGTCCTTCTTCGCGCTCAAAGCGTTTCGTAGAGCGAAATTTCTAAAATATAATTTTTTCGTCGCGTTTGGCTCGTTAAATTTTGGCAAAGTAATTATAAAACCGCTGTTTTCTAGTTCATTAAGCCCGGCATAAACGCTATCTTTTGAAATTTTGACGCTTTGCTTTAGAATTTTATAAATTTCAAAGGCGCTGACGGTGTCGTGACATTTTGATGCACACTCTTTTATGATGTTTAAATTTACGGGGGTTAGCTCCTTTTTTAGGTCGTTTTGTAGGCTCTCGCTAACCTCGCTAGCGTCTAAAAACGCACATTTTATCGCTCCTCCGTGAGCTAAAAAATGGCTGAATAAAAAATTTGCGTCCAAATTTTTCTTAAAAAACAGGATAAACTCCTCGTAGTCAAGGTAGCCAAGCTCGAGAACGCTGAAATTTTCAAATCTAAATGACCTTTGATCGGTCGCGATGATGATCGTCTCAAGTGCGTTAGTATCTATCTTTTTTAAAATTTCAGCTTCGTCTTGGCTGTTTAGATTGTCCACACCAAGTGCTTTTAGGCTAGGATGCGCGGCTAAAAATTCGCTCAAATCGGTAAGTAAATTTAAAGGATCCGCCCGCAGATCTTTTAAATTTATATATAGTCTCTCTTCGGCTTTGTATTGCGCCAGATATTCGCACATCAGGCTTGTTTTGCCGCTTTGAGGAGAGCCTATCATGAGTGTTTTTTGATTTGAGACGAACTGCTTTCGGTTTATGAATTTTATAGTTTTTAAAGGTGTCTCATAAAAAAAATCTAAATTTTGCAAAATTTCTCCTTTTACGCTATTCTAACATTTCCTTTTTAAAAGGAAATAAAATGGCTAAATTTAATCTCAAAATCGCTAAATTCCTTGACAATATAATGCCTTTTTTGTAAAATCACAACCTCTTTACGCAAGACATATGTCTGCTCGTATGATCGCTTGATCCTATGCGAGGCTTGTTTATGTGAAGAGGTCGCGAGTTTGCGACAAGTTCTTTTTAAAGGAAAAACAATGGAAAGAATCAGGTTAAAGCTCAAAGCTTATGACCATAGAGTTCTAGACCGCACAGTTGCAGCAATCGTAGAAGCTGTCAAAAGAACTGGTGCTGACGTTCGTGGTCCAGTGCCAATGCCTACAAAAATCAAACGCTACACCGTCTTGAAATCTCCACACATCAACAAAGACTCACGCGAGCAGTTTGAGATGAGGATACACGCTCGTATGCTTGACATCGTAGCGGCTACTCCGGAGACCGTAGATAGTCTGACCAAACTCGACCTTGCTCCAGAAGTGAATGTCGAAGTTCGTGCGATGAAATAAGCGAGCAAAGGATAGAGTATGGAATATATCGTAGAAAAAATAGGCATGAGTAGAACGATTTCTACACAAAGCACCCCGGTTACGTTGCTAAAGCTCGTAGAGGCTAAAGTTTGTGAGATAGACGAAAACAAACGCGCTATCGTGGCTTACGCTCATACGAAAGCAAATAACAAAACTATCGCGGGTCAGCAAAAAAAATACAATCTAACTGCCGAATTCAATAAATTTGCGACTCTTGAGGTAGCAAATAGCGAGGTCGGAAATCTTGATTTCACACCACTTAGCGAGGCTAAAATTTTAAAAGTTAGCTTCAACTCAAAGGGTAGAGGTTATCAAGGTGTCGTAAAAAGGCACGGATTTAGCGGCGGACCAAAAAGCCACGGCTCACGTTTTCACAGACGCCACGGCTCTATCGGTAACTGCGAATGGCCGGGTCGCGTTCAGCCTGGTATGAAGATGGCCGGACACATGGGTAATGAAAAAGTTACCGTTAAAAACGAGCTGGTCAGCTTCGACGCTGAAAACGGCATCGTCGTTGTCAAGGGTTGTGTTCCGGGACATAATGGCGCAATGGGCAGAATAAGGATCGTAAAATGAGTAAAATTTTAGTATTGAACGATAAATTTGAAAATTCCGGTGAGCTTGAGCTTCCTGCGAGCTACGCGGAAGTAAATCCACACAACCTTTATCTTTATGTCAAATCTTACCTAGCAGGCATGAGAGCAAATACGGCTCACACTAAAAGTCGTGCTTATGTAAGTGGCGGCGGTAAGAAGCCTTGGAGACAAAAGGGACGTGGCGGAGCGCGTGCGGGCTCTACTAGAACTAACGTATGGGTTGGCGGTGCGGTAGCATTTGGCCCGACAAACGAGAAAAACTACTTTCAAAAAGTGAACAAAAAACAAAAAAGACTTGCTCTTGAGTGCGCTTTAGCTCAAAAAGCTGAGGCGGGAAAGCTTTTTGCGGTAGATAGTTTGGCAGTAGAGTCAGGTAAGACCAAAGATGCGGCCAAGATCATCGAAGCGCTAAATTTAAGAGATGCGCTTATCGTTAAAGATTTGCTTGATGATAAAACGCTTCTTGCTTTTAGAAATATGGCAAACTGCTATGTAGTTGATGCAAGTGAAGTCAATGCTTACCTTGTTTCAGTCTTTAGCTCAGTGATCGTCGAAAAAGCAGCGCTACAAACCATAACAAAAGAGGGCTAAAATGGCAGATATAACTGATATCAAAACGATTATTTATACAGAAAAAACTCTTGGCCTTCAAGAACAAGGTGTCGTAGTCATACAAACTTCACCAAAAGTCACGAAAAACGGGCTAAAAGAAGTTTTAAAAGAGTATTTTGGTGTAACGCCGCTTCGCATAAATTCTCTCAGGATCACAGGCAAAGTCAAGCGTTTCAGAGGAAAAGTAGGTCAGCGCAATGAGATAAAGAAATTTTATGTCAAGCTACCAGAGGGCGTCAGCCTAGAAAATACGGAGGCATAAAATGGCTATAAAATCATATAAACCATATACTCCAAGCCGTAGATATATGACGGGGCTAAGTAGTGAAGACATCACCGCTAAGCCAAGCGTCAGAAGCTTGCTTGTAAAAATTCCGGCAAGCGGCGGCAGAAACAACAACGGACGTATAACTTCAAGGCATAAAGAAGCCGGTGCGAAGAAGCTTTATCGTATCATCGACTTTAAGCGTAAGAAATTTGGTATCGAGGGCAGAGTAGAAGCGATCGAATACGATCCAAATAGAAACTGCCGTATAGCTTTGATCTCATATAAAGACGGTGAAAAACGCTATATAATCAGACCAAACGGCCTAAACGTAGGTGATGTCATAGCCTCTATCGACGAGGGCGCACTCGATATAAAACCGGGCAATGCCATGAAGCTTAAATTTATCCCTGTCGGAACGATCGTTCATAACATCGAGCTAAAACCGGGTAAAGGCGCTCAGATAGCTCGCTCGGCCGGTGGATACGCTCAGCTCATGGGTAAAGAGGAAAAATATGTCATCGTCAGGATGCCAAGCGGCGAGATGAGGCAAATTTTAGCCGAGTGCATGGCAAGTATTGGCGTTGTCGGTAACGAAGACTGGGCTAACGTCACGATCGGTAAAGCCGGACGTAACCGTTATAGAGGCATCCGCCCACAAACTCGCGGTTCGGCGATGAACCCTGTTGATCACCCGCACGGTGGTGGTGAAGGTAAGAAAAATTCAGGTCGCCATCCGGTAACTCCGTGGGGTAAACCGACAAAAGGTGCTAAGACTCGCCGTAAAAAAGCAAGCGATAAGCTTATAATTTCAAGAAGGAAAGGAAAATAGAGATGGCAAGATCACTCAAAAAAGGTCCTTTCGTAGATGATCACGTAATGAAAAAAGTTGTCGCTGCTAAGGCTAGCAATGACAATAAACCGATCAAAACTTGGTCAAGACGCAGTACGATTGTGCCTGAAATGATTGGACTAACTTTTAACGTTCATAACGGTAAGAGCTTTATTCCTGTGTATGTAACAGAAAATCACATCGGCTACAAGCTTGGCGAATTTGCTCCGACACGCACATTCAAGGGTCACAAAGGCTCTGTGCAAAAGAAAATCGGTAAGTAGGGGTTAGACGATGAGTAAAGCAATTATAAAATTTGTAAGACTTTCTCCTACGAAAGCCAGACTGATAGCAAGAGAGGTTCAAGGAATGAATGCCGAGCTTGCCCTTGCAAGTTTGCAGTTCATGCCAAATCGTGGAGCTAAATTCATAGCCAACGCCATCAGCTCGGCTGTTGCAAACGGCGGGTTCGAGCCTGAAGAGGTTGTGGTGAGCAGTTGCCGCGTAGATGCCGGTCCTGTATTAAAAAGATTTAGACCAAGAGCAAGAGGAACTGCGAGTAAAATTCGCAAACCGACTTCTCACGTAATGGTCGAAGTATCTAAAGCTCAAAAGAAGGAAGCGTAATATGGGACAAAAAGTAAATCCAATAGGTCTTAGACTAGGTATCAACCGTAACTGGGAGTCACGCTGGTTCCCTACTAAAGCTAGCCTTCCTGAAAATATCGGCGAAGACTATAAAATTCGCGCATTTTTAAAGAAAAAACTTTATTATGCGGGGATCAGTCAAATTTTGATCGAAAGAACGGCTAAAAAGCTTCGTGTGACCGTAGTAGCGGCTCGTCCTGGTATCATCATCGGCAAAAAGGGTCAAGATGTCGAAAACCTAAAAAATGACGTCAGCAAGCTGATCGGCAAAGAGGTCAATGTAAATATAAAAGAAGAAAGAAAAGCTCAAGCTTCCGCTCAACTAGCAGCTGAAAACGTGGCTATGCAGCTTGAAAAACGTGTGGCTTTCCGCCGCGCAATGAAAAAGGTCATCCAAGGCGCTCAAAAATCAGGTGCCAAGGGTATCAAAATTTCAGTTGCAGGACGTCTAGGTGGTGCCGAGATGGCCAGGACAGAGTGGTATCTAGAAGGCCGCGTGCCGCTTCATACGCTAAGAGCGAAGATCGATTACGGCGTTGCGGAAGCACATACGACTTATGGAAACATAGGTATAAAAGTGTGGATCTTTAAAGGTGAAGTCCTTCAAAAAGGCGTCCAGCCTGAAAAAACTGAGGACGATGCACCAAAGAAAACACGCAGACCAAGAAGAGGTAAATAATCATGTTGATGCCTAAAAGAACGAAATTTCGTAAGCAAATGAAAGGTCGCAATCGTGGCTATGCAACTCGCGGTGCATCTTTATCGACAGGCGAATTCGCATTAAAAGCCATTGAAGCCGGACGTGTAAATTCGCGTCAGATCGAGGCGGCTCGTCAGGCTCTCACTCGCCACGTAAAAAGACAGGCTAAAATTTGGATCAGAGTTTTCCCTGATAAGCCACTTACCAAAAAGCCTCTACAAACTCGTATGGGTAAAGGTAAAGCCGGAGTCGAAGAGTGGGTGATGAATATCAAACCCGGTCGTATATTATTTGAAATGGCTGGTGTCAGCGAGGAGCTCGCACGCGAAGCTCTTACTCTATCTATGCACAAACTGCCTTTCAAGTCAAAATTCGTAACGCGAGAGAGTGAAAATGAAATATACTGAGATCAAAGAAAAAAGCGTTGCAGAATTAAACGCGTTGTTAAAAGAGAAAAAGGTGCTTTTATTTACACTAAAACAAAAGTTAAAAACTATGCAGTTAAGCAACCCTAACGAGATTAGAGCTCTCAAAAAAGAGATCGCTCGAATCAATACTGCAATCAGCGCTTCAAAGTAAGGGGTGAGAAATGGCATTAAAAAGAGAAATTCAAGGCGTAGTTTTACAAAAAGCGAGTGACAAGACGGCTACTATTTTGGTAGAAAGACGCGTTATGCACCCAAGATATCATAAATTTGTAAAACGTTTTAAGAAATATTTGGTTCACGATGAGAAAAATGAGACAAATGCAGGAGATACTATCGTAGCTGTTGAGTGCAGACCGCTTTCGGCTCGCAAATCTTTCCGCTTGAAAGCTATTGTTGCAAAGGGAGTTGAGTAATGATCCAAAGTTTTACAAGACTTGCAGTTGCTGATAATAGCGGTGCAAAAGAGTTGATGTGTATAAAAGTTCTTGGCGGCAGTAAAAGACGTTACGCTACTTTGGGCGATGTGATCATTTGTTCTGTCAAAAAAGCTCTTCCAAACGGCAAGATCAAAAAAGGTCAAGTGGTAAAAGCCGTCGTCGTCAGAACTAAAAAAGAGGTTCAAAGAGGTAACGGTTCGCTCATAAGATTCGACGAGAACGCAGCCGTCATCCTAGATAACAAAAGAGAGCCAATCGGAACTCGTATCTTCGGGCCTGTGGGTCGTGAGGTTAGATATGCTAACTTTATGAAGATCGTTTCGCTTGCACCGGAGGTTTTATAATGGCGAATGTAAAATTTCAAGTCAAAAAAGGCGATCTTGTAAAGATCATCGCCGGTGACGATAAAGGCAAAACGGGTAAAATTTTATCGGTCCTTGCTAAAAAAAGTCAGGTCATCGTTGAGGGCTGCAAAGTGGCTAAAAAAGCTATCAAGCCAAGCGAAAAGACACCAAATGGCGGTCATATAAACAAAGAGATGCCGATACACATTTCAAATGTAGCGAAAGTCGAGGGATAAGAGTCATGGGTAGATTAAAAGATAAATTTAACGAGAGCATAAAACCTGCTCTTGTAAAAGAATTCGATATCAAAAACCCGATGCTCGTTCCTGCGCTAGAAAAGATAGTCATCAGCGTTGGAGCAGGCGATTCTGCAAAGGATCAAAAGGTGCTTCAAAACATGGCTGATACCATCTCGCTTATCGCTGGGCAAAAAGCCGTCATCACGAACGCTAAAAAGTCAGTCGCTGGCTTTAAAGTGCGCGAGGGCTTTCCTGTGGGCATCAAAGTGACTCTTAGAAAAGAGCAGATGTATGCGTTTTTAGATAAGCTCATCTCTATCGCTCTTCCAAGGGTCAAAGACTTCCGTGGCTTGCCTAAAAATGGCTTTGACGGACGAGGCAACTATAACTTCGGTCTTAGCGAACAGCTTATGTTCCCAGAGGTCGAGTATGATAAAATTTTACGTACTCACGGTATGAATATCACTATCGCTACGACAGCTAAAAATGATAAAGAGGCATTCAAATTGCTAGAGCTATTTGGTTTGCCGTTTGCAAAAGGAAAGTAAAATGGCAAAAAAATCAATGATAGCAAAAGCCGCTCGTGCTCCTAAATTTAAGGTACGCGGCTATACAAGATGCCAAATTTGCGGACGTCCGCACTCTGTTTATAAAGATTTTGGAATTTGCCGTGTTTGCCTAAGAAAAATGGCTAACGAGGGGCTGATTCCCGGTCTTAAAAAAGCAAGCTGGTAAGGAAAAGATATGTTAAATGATTTAATATCAGACGGACTAACCCGTATTAGAAATGCAAGCATGAGAAAGCTTGAAACGGCTAAACTACTTCACTCGAAAGTCGTCGAGGCTACACTTTCCATCCTTGCAGCAAAGGGCTACGTAGAAAGCTATAATGTCGTAGAAGAGAACAACAAGAAATTCATAAATGTAGTTTTAAAATACGATGATCATGGTAGAAGCGTCATAAACGAACTAAAAAGAGTTTCAAAGCCAGGACGTAGAGTATATCAAGGTAAAGATGATATCAAACGTTTCAAAAATGGCTATGGAACTGTCATAGTCAGCACCAGTAAAGGCGTTATGAGCGGTATAGAAGCGAGTAAAGCAGGTGTTGGCGGCGAGGTTCTTTGCACGGTTTGGTAAAAATGGTTTTTGCTTTGCTGAATTTTAAGCAAAGCAAATATTTTACGGCATTGCGGTATTGATTCGGAAATGTAGCAATACCCTAGACAAGTAAAAGGAAAAAAATGTCACGTATAGGAAAACAACCTATCGCTATCCCAAGCGGGGTGGATGTTAGCGTTGCAAATAGCGTCCTAAAATTTAAAAAGGGCAATAATATAAAAGAGCTCGATACAAAAGGGCATGTCGATGTGAAGGTAGAAAACGGTCATATAGTATTTTCGCCAAAGGGCGATGACCGCCAAAGCAGGGCCTACTGGGGAACATATAGGGCACTGGCGAACAATATAGTCACAGGTCTTACAAGCGGCTTTACCCGCCAGCTTGAGATCAATGGCGTTGGCTACAAAGCGGCTGCAAAAGGTAAAATTTTAGAGCTTACTCTAGGCTTTTCGCATCTTATAAATTATGAGCTTCCAAGTGGCGTCGAGGCTAGCGTAGATAAAAACATCATAACTATAAAAGGCGATGATAAGCAAGTAGTCGGTCAAGTCGCAGCTCAAGTAAGAGGCTTTAGACCGCCAGAGCCGTATAAAGGCAAGGGTGTTAAATATGTCGAAGAGCGCATAATCCGCAAAGCGGGCAAGACATCTAAGAAATAAGGGGCGGTAAATGACAGCAAAAGTATTAAAAAGAAAACTCGCTCTTAGGATTAAGAGAAAAAGAAGGATCAGAGGTAAAATTTTAGGTGTTGCCACGACCCCTAGAGTCTCTATTTTCAAATCAAATAGAACTATTTATGTCCAAGCTATCGACGATGTCACGGCTACGACTATCGCTGCGGCAGACGGTAGAAAGCTAGGCATAAAGGCAAACAAAGAGGGTGCAGCTATCCTTGCTAAAGAATTTGCAAGTGCGTTGAAAGCCAAAAAGATAGATACGGCTGTTTTTGATAGGAACGGCTACTTATATCACGGCGTCATCGCGGCATTTGCTGATGCTTTAAGAGAAAACGGCATAAAACTATAACCCAAAGGAAAATCGATGGAAAAATATAATAGAGAAGAATTTGAAGAAGTAATCGTCGATATCGGTCGGGTTACGAAGGTCGTCAAAGGCGGTCGTAGATTTAGATTTACGGCTTTGGTCGTCGTAGGCAACAGAAACGGACTAGTCGGCTTTGGCTACGGTAAAGCAAAGGAAGTACCTGACGCGATGAGAAAAGCTATCGATGATGCGTTTAAAAACATTATCCACGTCAAGCTCAAAGGCTCTACTATACCTCACGACGTAGAAGTCAAATATAATGCAAGTAGAATTTTACTTCGTCCGGCTAGCGAAGGTACCGGTGTCATCGCTGGTGGTGGTGCACGCCCTATCATCGAGCTTGCAGGTATCAAAGATATCCTTACGAAATCACTTGGCTCAAATAACTCAGCAAACGTTGTCCGCGCCACTATAAAAGCGCTTAGTTTGCTAAAAAGCTAAGAGAAAGGAACTAATATGGCATTACAAAATTTAACTCCGGCTCCCGGCTCGACTCATGCTACAAAGAGGCTTGGTCGCGGTCAAGGTAGCGGAAATGGTAAAACTGCTGGCAAAGGCAACAAAGGTCAAAGAGCAAGAAAAGGCTACAATGAAAAAAGAGGCTTCGAGGGTGGCCAACAACCGCTTCAAAGACGCCTTCCGAAAGTGGGCTTTACGTCTAAATTCGAAAAACCTTATGTCATCAATGTAGAGAAAATCACCGCTATAAAAGAGCTTAGCGAGATCACTGTCGCGACGATCGCAAGCGTGCACAAAATTTCAAAAAGCATAACAAAAATAAAACTTATCGGAGTAAGCGCAAAAGAGCTCGCTTCAAAAGTAAAAGACGAGAACGTTAGCGTTAGCGGATCGAAATAATGAATAAAACATTGACCAACAAGATATTAATCACGTTGGCATTTTTGTTCGCATACAGGATACTGGCGTATGTGCCGGTTCCTGGCGTTAATGTCGATGTGATTAAAGAATTCTTTAACTCGAATAATAGCAACGCTTTAGGACTATTTAATATGTTCAGCGGTAAGGCCGCCGAGCGTCTTAGTATCATATCTCTTGGTATCATGCCATACATCACCTCGTCGATCATCATGGAGCTTTTAGCGGCAACTTTTCCAAATTTAGGAAAGATGAAAAAAGAGCGTGACGGCATGCAAAAATATATGCAAATCATCCGCTACGCTACCATAGTCATCACTCTCATCCAGTCTATCGGCGTTTCTATCGGCCTTCAAAGCATAACAGGACGTGGCGGCGAGCAAGCTATAATGATAGATATGAACGTTTTCATCGCTATTTCTGCAGTATCTATGCTAACAGGAACTATGCTACTTATGTGGATAGGCGAGCAGATAACTCAGCGCGGTATAGGAAACGGTATAAGCCTTATCATTTTTGCAGGTATCGTTTCTGGAATTCCAAATGCGATCGGCGGAACAGTGAATCTAATAAATACAAGCGAGATGAATTTCTTGGTTGCGATCGGAATTTTCATCATTATTTTGGTGACTATCGGCATTATCATCTTTGTAGAGATGGGCGAGAGGCGTATCCCTATCTCGTATTCACGCAAAGTCGTCATGCAAAATCAAAATAAGCGCATAATGAACTATATCCCGATAAAGGTAAATTTAAGCGGTGTCATCCCGCCTATCTTCGCCAGTGCGATACTTATGTTCCCTAGTACTATTTTGCAAGCAAGCACGAACAAATACGCTCAAGCCATAAACGACTTTTTGAATCCGCAAGGATATATGTTCAATTTCTTGACGTTCCTTTTTGTCATCTTTTTTGCATTTTTCTACGCTTCTATCGTCTTTAACACAAAAGACATCAGCGAAAATTTAAAGAGACAAGGCGGGTTCATCCCCGGAGTCAGACCCGGCGAAAATACCGCGAGCTATCTAAACGATGTCGCGGGCAGGCTTACGCTAAGCGGTGCGATTTATCTAGGTCTCATCTCGACCTTGCCTTGGGTTTTGGTCAAAACCATGGGCGTGCCATTTTATTTTGGCGGTACGTCAGTGCTTATCGTCGTTTCGGTCGCACTTGATACGATGAGGCGCATAGAGGCTCAAATTTATATGAACAAATACCAAACTCTAAGTGCGGTAGGTCTATAAAATGGCGATCTCGCTAAAAAGACCCGCTGAGATCGAAAAAATGCGAGCGGCGAATAAGATCGTCGCTCAAACGCTAGATCACGTTTCTACCATAATAAAACCCGGAATTTCACTCCTTGAGATAGATAAAATTTGCGAAGATATGATAAGAGCTGCCGGCGCTAAGCCCGCTTTTAAAGGGCTTTACGGCTTTCCAAACGCAGCTTGCATAAGCGTGAACGAGGTCGTCATACACGGTATCCCGAACCAATACGTTTTAAAAGAAGGCGATATCGTGAGCGTCGATATAGGCTCAAATTTAGACGGATATTTTGGCGATAGCGCCAGGACGTTTGGGGTCGGTAAAATTTCAAAAGAAGATGAAGAGCTCATCGCGTGTAGCAAGGATGCGCTTTATTTCGCGGTGGATTTCATAAGAGCTGGCATGCATTTTAAAGAGGTCTGCTACGAGCTTGAGAAATTTATAATCGCTCGTGGATTCGTACCGCTTCGTGGATACTGTGGACACGGCATAGGCAGACGCCCTCATGAAGAGCCTGAAATTCCAAATTATTTGGAAGGAAATAACCCAAAAGCCGGTCCAAAGATCAAAAACGGGATGGTTTTTTGCATAGAGCCGATGATCTGCCACACTGACGGCACTCCGATAGTCGGTGAGGATAAATGGAAAGTCACCGCAAAAGACGGCCTAAGAACGAGCCATTATGAGCATTGTATGGCTATTGTCGATAATAAAGCCGAAATTTTATCGATAGCTTGAAATTTTAAATTTAAGAAAGGAGGATAGATGGCAAAAGACGACGTCATAGAGATTGACGGCAACGTGGTCGAGGCATTGCCAAATGCAACATTTAAAGTCGAGCTTGACAATAAGCATGTGATTTTATGCCATATCGCAGGTAAGATGAGAATGCACTATATAAAGATAATGCCCGGAGACCGTGTCAAGGTGGAGCTTACGCCTTATAGCCTTGATAAAGGTCGCATAACTTATAGATATAAGTAAAATTCCAGTATCGTCAGATCCGTTATCGGCGATATACTAAGTAAATTTAAAGCTGGATTTGGATAAAATCCAACCTTTGCAACAAGCTGTATGAAGAATTGTTTTCAAAGTTCCCACTTATTTTGAAAATAGTTGGTTTAAAATTTTTCTTTAAACCTGATGCAGCCCCTAAAAAAGTGGAATAAATTTTTAGGAGACTAAGATGAAAGTTCGTCCTTCTGTAAAGAAGATGTGTGACAAATGCAAAATTGTCAAACGTAGCGGTATCATTCGTGTTATCTGCGAAAATCCAAAACATAAACAAAGACAAGGATAAGGCATGGCACGTATTGCAGGTGTAGATTTACCAAACAAAAAGAGAATAGAGTATGGTTTGACATATATCTATGGCATAGGTCTTTACAAGTCACGTCAAATTCTTGACGCTGCGGGTATCTCTTACGACAAGAGAGTTTTTGAGCTGAGTGAAGATGAGGCCGCAGCCATCCGTAAAGAGATCCAGGAGCATCATATAGTCGAAGGTGACCTTAGGAAACAAGTCGCTATGGATATAAAGGCACTTATGGATCTTGGAAGTTATAGAGGTCTTCGCCATAGAAAAGGCCTTCCTGTTCGCGGACAAAAGACAAAAACTAACGCAAGAACTAGAAAAGGCAGACGTAAAACCGTCGGCGCGGCTACTAAGTAAGGCAAGGGTTAAAAGGATAGTAAATGGCAAAAAGAAAAATCGTTAAGAAAAAAGTTGTTAGAAAAAGTATAGCCAAAGGTATCGTTTATATCAGTGCGACATTTAATAATACGATGGTGACCGTTACCGATGAGATGGGAAATGCTATTGCATGGAGCAGTGCCGGTGGTCTTGGATTCAAAGGAAGCAAAAAATCGACTCCTTATGCAGCCCAACAAGCCGTTGAAGATGCGCTGAATAAAGCAAAAGAGCACGGCATAAAAGAAGTCGGCATAAAAGTACAAGGTCCGGGCAGTGGACGCGAAACGGCAGTTAAGAGCGTAGGAGCGGTCGAGGGCATTAAGGTGACTTTCCTTAAAGATATAACCCCGCTTGCACACAATGGTTGCAGACCACCAAAACGCCGCCGCGTCTAAGAATAGAAATTAGGAGAAATTATTATGGCTAGATATACAGGACCTGTTGAAAAACTAGAAAGACGTCTTGGTGTTTCTCTTGCGCTAAAGGGTGAGAGAAGGCTTGCGGGCAAAAGTGCGCTTGATAAAAGACCGTATGCACCGGGACAACACGGACAAAGAAGAGCAAAAATAAGCGAATACGGCTTACAACTTCGCGAAAAGCAAAAAGCTAAATTCATGTATGGAATTTCAGAAAAACAATTTAGAAGATTGTTTCAAGAAGCAGCACGCCGCGAGGGAAATACCGGTGCGCTTTTAGTCCAGCTTTTAGAACAAAGACTAGATAACGTAGTTTATAGGATGGGCTTTGCGACGACTCGTCGTTTCGCACGTCAGCTCGTAACTCACGGACATATCCTTGTAAACGGTAAGAGAGTGGATATCCCTTCTTACAGAGTGGAGCCGGGATCTAAAGTAGAGGTTATCGAAAAATCTAAAAATAATCCGCAAATTGTTCGTGCGATTGATCTTACCGCTCAGACCGGTATCGTCGGCTGGGTTGATGTTGAAAAAGATAAGAAATTTGGAATTTTCACCAGAAATCCAGAAAGAGAAGAGGTTATCATTCCGATAGAGGAAAGATTCATAGTCGAGCTTTACTCAAAATAATAGAAGGTATAAAGATGAGAAAGATTACTACATCAGCTTATATGCCGACTGAGATCGAAGTTCAAAGCATCAGCGAGAACGTAGCAAAGATAACTGCATATCCTTTTGAAACCGGTTATGCAGTCACATTGGCTCACCCGCTTCGTCGTCTTCTTTACACAAGCACGGTCGGTTTTGCGCCTATTGGCGTAAAGATCAAGGGTGTCAGCCACGAATTTGACAGTATGCGCGGTATGCTTGAGGACGTTGCGTTTTTCATTATAAATTTAAAGAAAATTCGCTTCAAACTCAAAAACGATAGCGAGCGTGAGGTCGTAGAGTATAGCTTTAAAGGTCCAAAAGAGATAACGGGAGCCGATCTTAACAACGATGTCGTAGAGATCGTGAACCCCGATGCTTATCTTGCTACGATCAATGAAGACGCAGAGCTAAATTTCAGCGTTATCATTCAAAAGGGTATCGGATATGTGCCTAGCGAGGAGATCCGCGAGGAGATCGAGGACGATTATATCGCACTTGATGCTTTCTTCACTCCTGTCAAAAAAGCTGTATATGAGCTTGAAAACGTTCTTGTAGAAGACGATCCGGACTATGAAAAGATCGTATTTACCATCACGACAGACGGTCAAGTAGGCCCGATAGAGGCATTTAAACACTGCCTAGAGGCCATGTATCAACAAATGTCAGTATTTAAAGGCGTTTTAGATATCGATGTGAACGCTCCGATGATGAGCAGTAGTGTCGGCGGGGAGCATGCAAAGCTACTTTCAAGCGTCGAAGAGCTAAATTTAAGCGCTAGAAGCTTTAACTGCCTTGATAAGGCTGAGATCAGATATATCGGTGAGCTTGCATTGATGGATGAAAACGAGCTTAAAGATCTTAAAAATTTAGGCAAAAAATCTCTTGAGGAGATAAAAGCCGTCATGGAAGAGATCGGCTATCCTGTGGGTAGTGATGTGCTAAAAGATAGTAAAGAGCAGCTGCGAAAAAAGATCGCCGAGCTAAAATCACAAATGAGTGCAAAAGAATAAAAGGACAATAAATGAGACATAAACACGGATATCGAAAACTTGGTAGAACGTCATCTCATAGATCCGCGTTGCTTAAAAATTTAGCTATCGCGATCATCAAAAATGAAAAAATAGAGACGACACTGCCAAAAGCTAAAGAGCTTAGAAGCTATGTCGAAAAGCTCATCACAAGAGCCAGAAAAGGTGACTCTAACGCTCATAGAGCGGTTTTTGCCGCTTTGCAAGACAAAGAGAGTACAAATAGGTTAGTCACTGAAGTCGCCCCTAAATTTAAAGAGCGCAACGGCGGCTACACAAGGATAATCAAAACCCGCATCCGCCGTGGCGATGCTGCCGAGATGGCATACATAGAACTGGTAAGCGAATAACTAAATTCAAATGGAGGGCTAAATTTTGCCCTCTGCTTCCCCTTATTTTTATACCTTTTGTTATTATTAACGTCTTATAATCGTCTCCAAATTTTAAAATTTAGGAGATAAAATGAAGACTCTCATAGTCTTGGCGCATCCATCTTTAAAGGACTCGAAAGTAAATAAACGCTGGATACAAGAAGCAATAAAGTATCCGGATAAATTTACTATCCACGACATATACGGCGAGTATCCACAAGAGATCATAGACGTAAAGAAAGAACAGACGCTGATAGAGGCGCATGGCAGCATTGTTTTGCAGTTTCCGATATATTGGTTCAACTGCCCGCCGCTAATGAAAAAATGGCTTGATGATGTATTCACGGACGGTTGGGCTTACGGCAAGGGCGGCGAAGCACTCAAAGGTCGCAACATGGCCTTGGCCGTGAGTGCTGGTATAGGCGAGAAAAACTATACCAGAACAGGCAAATATCACTACTCTTTAAAGGAAATTTTAGTACCGTTTGAGATGACTTTTGGCTACTGCGGTGCAAATTATAAAAATTTCGTAGCATTTTACGACGCGGAATTTAAAGCCACGCCAGAGCGTATAGAGGCGAGCGTGCCTGCATATATCGATTTTATCGCTTCGGTTTAGATGCGCTTTTATCTGTTGCGTGCTAAATTTCGTCCGACTCGTATATACTAAAACTAAATGTAAAATTTCGCCTGGATTTGAGCACCTTATGAATCGCCTTTAAGAGTTATGAAACAATAAGCTAGGCTAAACAATAAGCTAGGCTTTGTTCTACCGTTACTTGAATACAGATCGTATTTCCTGCTCTCATAAGTAGCGGAGCCACAAAGCTTTACTAAACGCGACTACAAGCGGGTCGTTCGTTTTCTTAATTTTTATAAAAATAATCACGGCAAAATAAGCACTTTAAATTTTCTTTTGCCAAAAAGTGTATAATAACCCAAAAATTTCAAGAGGTAAAACATGATACCATTTAGCGACGAAGAGCTTTTAAAGCCTGTCACGGCGAGCCTGCAAAAGGTGCTACCGATGCTTGAGAACGACGGTGGAGGCATGGAGCTTTTAGGCATAAAAAACGGCAAAATTTATCTGCGCCTTACCGGGCATTGCCACGGCTGCGCGGCGAGCACGACGACCCTAAAATACGGCATCGAGCGCCAGCTTCGCATAGATATCCACCCCGAGCTTGAGGTCGTGAATATCCCCCTTGGAGAAGAGGTCAAATTTGATTGATTATAAAAAACTTGGCATAAAAAATTTCAAAAAAGCCAAATTTCGCGAGGCGATGACATATTTCTCGCTCGCTTATGAAGCCAGCAAAGATAAAAACGTGCTATTTTTCATCCAGCTTTGCTCGCTCGCGCAAGAAAGTCCTGAAGAGGCAAGGATGCTCTTTGAGTATTTTATAAACAAGGATAGGCGCGGCGACACCAAAGGAAATTTCGACGAAATTTTGGAGGTCTTGGAGTCCAGGATCGTCTCTGAGGATGACTTTGAGGAGCAAGACGCGATCAGCTATGAGGACTTTAAAGAGGCCGTCTGGCGCGAGGGGAATTTCAAAAAAGTCTTTGAAAACATCATGTTTTCGACCAAGGTCATGATCTCGAACAAGGACGATTTTTTAGAATTTTTAGAAAATCTCATAAAAAATAATTTCCTCGAAATGGGTATGAACTACCTTGAGAGCGCGGCCGTGATGTTTAGCGGAGACGAGCGTATAGGTGCACTTTTAAAAGAGATACAAAAAAGACAGGGCGATGAAAATATCCATTGATGCAAATTTCGTGACGGACAACTCGAACGAATGCGAGAGCGGTTGCTTTTTCGTGCAAACGCATGCAAATTCTAAATTTTCCCAAGATGCCGTAAAAAAGGGCACGAAGCTTATCAGCCTCGAAGAGTGCAAGAAAATTTTAAATATCGATGAAAATATCAAGATCGTCGGCATCACCGGCACGAACGGCAAAACTACGACCGCCGCGGCGATTTACGAGACATTAAGAGAGCTTGGGCATAAGTGCGCTCTTAGCGGCACGCGCGGCGCGTTCATAGAGGGCGAGCGCATAGATGAAAAGGCACTGACTACTAGCGCGATCTTGCAGACGCTTGGGTATCTAAAAGCCGCAAGTCAGCGAGGCTGCGAATACTTCATAATGGAGGTCAGCTCCCACGCGATAGATCAAAAACGCATCGAGAGCCTGAAATTCGCACTTAAAATTTTTACGAATTTGACCCAGGACCACCTCGACTATCACAAGAGTATGCAGGAGTATGCGCGTGTAAAGTCGAGCTTTTTTGACGACGATAGCTTAAAGCTCATAAATATCGATGACGGCGGGATAAAATTTAACCCCCGAAACGCTTATACCTATTCGCTTAAAAAGCCCGCTTCTTTCGCCCCGGTCGCTTACGGCCTAAAAGGCGGCATCGATGCGGTCATAAAAACGCCAAATGGCGATGTGCAGATAGATTCGCCACTTCAAGGAGAATTCAACCTCTACAACCTGATCGCTGCACTGGGCGCTGTGTATTTGCTAGCAAAGCCTGAAAACTCTAAGCTTTCAAAGGCGATCAGTAAATTTAGCGGGGTGGATGGACGCGTCGAGGTCGTGAGTAGCGAGCCTTTAGTGATCGTGGACTTTGCGCATACGCCTGACGGGATAGAAAAAGTGCTAAATGCGCTGCGCCATCTAAACCTCATCGTGATCTTTGGCGCAGGTGGCGATAGAGACAACACTAAACGCCCGAAAATGGGTGCTATCGCGCAAAGATACGCTAAAATTTGCATCGTCACCAGCGACAATCCAAGAAACGAAGAGCCAGAAGCTATAATAGATGAAATTTGCGCCGGCATGCGCATGGACGAGAGCGTATCGCGTATCAGTGACCGCAAAAAGGCGATCGAGCTGGGGCTTGGTAGGCTAAAAGAGCTGGGCGTCGGTTGGGCGCTCGTGATACTTGGCAAGGGTGATGAGAAGTATCAAGAGATCAAGGGCGTAAAATATCCATTTAGCGACAAAGAGGTCGTTTTAAAGGCTTTATCTTAGAGGGCTGAATACGCCCGCGTCCGAGATGCTATTAAGTGCTACTTGCCGGACAAAAGAGCTTTAAATCGCCTATTTATGGCATCGATACTTTATTGAAACAAAACCAAAGGAAAATCATGAGAGTAGAAATTTTATCCAGTAAAATTCACCGCGCTACCGTTACAGACGCAAATTTAAACTATGTAGGCTCGATCACGATAGACGAGGAGCTCATGCGTGCGGCAAATTTACTGGAAAATCAAAAGGTCGAAATTTTAGATGTGAATAACGGCGAGCGCTTCGCCACCTACGTTATCAAAGGCAAAAAAGGCGAGATCTGCTTAAACGGCGCGGCTGCACGCAAGGTCTGCATAGGCGACATCGTCATCATCGTGGCGTATGCTAGCATGAAATTTAAAAAAGCCAAAAAATTCAGCCCAACCATCGTGCACGTAAATACGAAAAACGAGATGATCAAAAAATAAAATCGCAAATTTTGACGGGCGCAAAAGGGCTTGGTCCTAAAACCTAAGCAAGCTTGTGTTATAATCTGTCAAAATTTCAAAGGTGTTTTTATGTTTGAGGGATTTGACTTTTCTAAGATGGGCGAAGTGCTTGAAAAAGCCAAAGAGCAGGCAGCAGCGCTGGAGGCCGAGAGTCTGAATAAAGAATTCGGTGCAAAAAGCGGCGGCGGACTAGTCAGTGTCAAAGCAAACGGCAAGGGCGAAATTTTGGATATCACGATCGATGATAGCTTGCTCGAAGACAAAGAGAGCCTGCAAATTTTACTCATAAGCGCGATAAACGACGTTTTAAAAATGGCCGAGGACGACAAAAAGGCGATAGCCGGCAGGATGCTGGGCGGTCTTGGCGACTTTGGCTTTAAAGGATAAACGTGAAAAAGCTCCTTTTACTTATCTGCTTTGGTGTTTGGCTTTTTGCCGATCCGCGCCCGACTCAAGACGATTTCCACGCTTGCTACGAAAAAAATAAAAATTCTATCGTGGCTGTGAATAACCATTTTGGCGTCGTGCTCACCAAGGACCTCATCGCCGTGCCTAAAAACGGCGAAGCCCCGATAAACGACTATGTGAAATTCGATCCTTATTTGCAGCTTTATCTCGTGCGCTCAAACAGCGATCTAAGCCCCGCCGCGATGGCTGACGAGACGAACGAGGAGCGCATAAAAAAGAGCACTTGGGTCGGGATCTTAAGCGATAACAATAACACGAAAATGGGCCACATAAAAGCGCTCGGGCAAAATTTAGGCGAATTTGACACGCTTAGCTTCGAGTATAACGCGACTGGCGAGATAAATACCCCTTGCTGCAAGATGATAGGCATAAGCGTGGGCGGCGATAAATTTATCCCGAACCGCTATTTAAAGCATTTTGCGGCGTATGATGATGTGTATTACGGCGATATAGGCGTGAAATTTTTACCAAAAGACGGCAAATTTTTCGTGGCGTCGGTCGATCCTTTGGGCCGAGGCAAGATGCTGATGGTAAATGACGAGCTTATCAGCATAAACTCCAAAACGCCAAAGAGCCTAAGAGAGCTAAACGAGGCGATACTCTTTGCGCCAAAAGGCAGCAAGCTAGACATCATCGTAAAGCGCGACAGAGCCGAGCTTTTATATCAGGTGCCGGTATCTGGGGATCTAAAATTTACCCAAAGCCTTGATGCGTTGATGCCAGATAGCATGAGTATGCCAAATTTAAACATGATGCCCGGTGAAATTTCCTCGCAGATGGACGATAAAATTTTAAGAGACTACGGCATAAGCGTAGGTAAAAATCTAGTCGTGACAAAGGTCGAACCGCGCTCTAACGCCGATAAATTCGGTATAAAAGTGAGCGATAGGATATTACAGGTAAATCAAGAAGAGGTCGTAGATCGCGCTGATTTGCTAGCAAAGATAGCCGACCAGCAAAGCTTTTTGCTGCTATTTACAAGGCATGATTTTCAATTTTTTGCGAGAGTTCCTAAGTGACCTTGCTCGATGAATTCATAAAATTTCTAAACGCAAATTTGCCCAAAGCGCCGAGCTTTCATCCGTATTACGAGGAGGCGCTTGGCGTCATGCTAAAGGCGGGCGGCAAGCATTTTCGCGCTCAGTTGCTGCTTGGCGTCGTAGATGCTTTGCGTCCGCAGCTTACGCAAAATGCCATGCGAGTGGCACTGGGGCTTGAGATGATGCATACTTATTCGCTCATCCACGACGATCTGCCCGCTATGGACGATGCGCCGCTTCGTCGCGGAGTGCCTACGCTTCACACGAGATACGATGAGGTCACTGCTATACTCGCAGGAGATGCGCTAAATACGCAGGCTTTTTATGAAATTTCACGTGCCGACCTGGAGGCGCCGGTCGTCGTAAAATGCGTTGAAATTTTAAGCGCCAACGCAGGGGCTAGTGGCATGGTGCTTGGTCAGGCGCTTGATTGCTTTTTTGAAAACAGCGATAAAACGGACGTTAAAAACGCTAAAAATAGGTTTGGCCTCACTCAAAAAAGGCTAAATTTAGACGAGCTAAAATTCCTGCATATCCACAAGACTGCCAAGCTGATCGCAGCAAGCCTTGAAATGGGCGCAGTCATCGCAGCTCTTGACGCGGCGCAGTGCGAGCGGATCTACGGCATCGGACTTGATCTGGGCTTGGCCTTTCAGATAGAAGATGACCTCATAGACGCTACTAGCGACGAGAGCGAGGCTGGAAAGCCGGTGCATAACGATGCTACAAAGAATTCTTTCACGAATTTGCTTGGCATCAAGGGCGCTAGAGACAGCAAAAACGAGCTCATCGCAAAGATACGCCGAGAGCTTTCGGATATGCCAAAGGGCGTTTGCAACGTGGTTGAAAATTTGATAGATAAACACTTGAAAGGTTGAAAATGCTGAAAAAACAAGCCGATACGATAAGATTTTTGTGTGCCGATATGGTGCAGGCGGCAAATTCCGGTCATCCGGGCGCTCCGATGGGGCTAGCCGATATAATGGTCGTCCTCTCGAAACACCTAAAACACAACCCCAAAGACCCTACCTGGCTAAACCGCGACAGGCTCGTTTTTAGCGGCGGACACGCGAGTAGCCTCGTTTATAGCTTTTTATATCTTAGCGGCTACGACGTGAGCCTTGAGGATCTTAAAAATTTCCGCCAGCTTGGCTCAAACACCCCCGGTCATCCTGAAATTCACACTCCGGGCGTCGAGATAGCCACCGGGCCTTTAGGTCAAGGCGTGGCGAACGCAGTAGGCTTTGCCATGGCGGCAAAATACGCTGCGAACGTCCTAAATACGCCTGAAAACGAGATAATAAACCATAAAATTTACTGCCTTTGCGGAGATGGAGACCTGGAGGAGGGCATAAGCTACGAGGCATGTGCCTTGGCCGGGCGCTTGGGCCTTGATAACCTGGTGATGATATATGACTCAAACCACATCACGATCGAGGGCGATACGGCCATAGCTTGGAGCGAAGACGTGAAGGTCAGGTTCGAGGCGCAAGGTTTTGAGGTCGCACGCATAAACGGGCATGATTACGACGAGATAGAATTTGCCCTAAGCGAGGCGGCAAACAAAGACAAGCCCTATCTCATCATCGCAAATACCAGCATCGCAAAAGGCGCAGGCGAGCTTGAAGGCAGTCATAATGCGCACGGTGCGCCGCTTGGCGAAGAGGTCATACGCGCGGCAAAGAGCGCGGCGGGCTTTGATCCGGAGCTTAAATTTCATGTCGATGAGGATGTGCTTATTAGATTTCGCGGGGCTCTTGAGAGAGGAGATCTCGCACAGGCCGAGTGGAACAAGCAACTCTTGTCGCTAGATGATGAAAAGGCTGAAATTTTAAACGGGCTTTTAAACCCGGATTTTAGCACGATAGAGTATCCTAAATTTGACGGTAAAAAGCTAGCCACACGCGATAGCAACGGGCAGATAATAAACGCTATCGCAAGTGCGCTACCCGGTTTCATCGGTGGCAGCGCAGATCTAGCACCGTCAAACAAGACCGAGCTAAAGGGTATGGGCGACTTCCCTTGCGGCAAGAACATACACTTTGGTATCCGAGAACATGCGATGGCAGCGATAAATAACGCATTTGCTAGATACGGACTGTTTTTGCCTTTCTCGGCGACATTTTTTATTTTCAGCGATTATCTAAAGCCAAGTGCTAGGATGGCCGCTCTCATGAGCCTAAAGCACTTTTTCATCTTTACGCACGATAGCATCGGTGTGGGCGAAGACGGTCCGACGCATCAGCCTATCGAGCAGCTAAGCCAGTTTCGCGCGATGCCAAATTTCTATACCTTCCGTCCGGCTGACGGCAACGAGAACGTCCTTTGCTGGCAGGCGGCTCTAAATTTAGACGCTCCAAGCGCGTTCGTGCTTTCTCGTCAAGGGCTTGCACCGCTTGAGGGCGGAGTCTTTGGCGAGGTCAAAAACGGAGCGTATCTGCTAAAAAAGAGTGAAAACGCAAAGATCACCTTTGTCGCAAGCGGCAGCGAGGTCGAGCTTTGCCTCAAAGCGCATGAAATTTTAAGCGGCGATGGCATAGCTACGAACGTAGTTTCGGCGCCTTGCTTCGATCTGCTTTGCGAGCAGTCAGGCGAATATCTGGATAAAATTTTAGACAAAAATAGCGTCGTGATCGCCGTAGAAGCCTCAAGAGGCCTTGAGTGGTTTAAATTTGCAGATCATGTTTACGGTATGAAAGGCTTTGGCGCTTCAGGCAAAGCCGCCGAGCTGTTTAGCCATTTTGGCTTCGAGCCGACTGCGCTAAGCGAATTTGCAAAAAGTGTGCTTTAATGGATATCGTTCATATCATAGTTCTTTCATTGGTGCAAGGCATAACTGAATTCCTACCGATATCAAGCTCTGCGCACCTCGTGCTCGTACCAAAGCTGCTTGGCTGGCCCGATCAGGGGCTTGCCTTTGATGTGGCGGTACATATCGGCACGCTAACGGCGATCGTTTTTTATTTCAAAGATAGTATTTTCGGGCTTTTACGCGACTTTTTCGCCTCTATCGTAAGGCGCGAAAGAGTAGGCGACAGCACACTGGTCTGGGCGGTTTGTTTTGCGACGATACCGGCAGGGATCTTTGGTCTAGCGTTTAATAGTATGATAGAAGAATATACAAGAAGCGGTATCGTTATCGCGGTCACTACGATAATCTTTGGCGTAGTCTTATATCTAGCCGATAAGAGAGTCGGCACCAAAAGTGAATACGACGTCACTATAAAGCTGGCGCTCATCATCGGTTTGGCGCAGGCTTTAGCACTGATACCTGGCGTCTCACGCTCTGGCATAACGATGAGTGCGGCGCTATTTTTAGGCTTTTCACGCGTAGGAAGCGCGAATTTTTCATTTTTGATGAGTATCCCTATCATTTTACTAGCGGGTGGGCTAGAGAGTGTCAAGCTCATAAGGCACGACGTCTCTTACGTATGGAGCGATCTGGCTCTTGCAGTCTTGATCAGCGCTGTGAGCGCGTATATCTGCGTCAAGCTCTTTATGAGCATCATTTCAAGGATGAGCATGACGCCTTTTGTCGTGTATCGTCTTATTTTGGGTGTATTTTTGCTATTTATGTTTGTTTAGAGTGATAGTTTAGGCTGTAAATTCGGCAAAGAGGTGAAATTTGCAGTCTAAAGCAAAATTTCGTATTGATTTTGTGCGCTCTTGTTTGATTTTAAGCACTTTAAGTTATAATACGCTTCTTTGGGTAGATGTCCGAGCGGTTGAAGGAGCACGCCTGGAACGCGTGTAAAGTGAAAGCTTTCGAGGGTTCGAATCCCTCTCTGCCCGCCATTTTTTATCACTACTGATTATCAAAAGAATTTAAAAGCTTCGTATATATTTGACTACGGTTGCAATATAAAAATTTATATTTTGTCGTAAAAAGGCTTAAAATTTTGTCTCATCATAAAGCTAAAAATTAAATTTATTTTTTAATATATATAAAGAATTTTTATCAATAAGCAATAATCATTAAAAAATTTGTTTCATTTTTACACATATTTTTTTAAAATTTTAGGATTTTAAATTTAGTTATTAAAAATAATAAAATTTTTATAAATAATGTAAAATATCTGTAAATATCCCTTATTTTAGGCATTTTATGAAATAAATTTTAAATCAACGTAAAGCCAAAGTAAAAATCAAATCATATAAAAATCGCTGTATTCTTAAAATTTACTAAAAAAAATAATACTAAAAAAATCTCATTAAGAATTGGCTTATATTTAAAGTATTAAAATCGTATTAGAAAAGCATTAATAAATGATAAATGGAGGTAGGAAATCAGGTGCTTGAAGGATAAAATGGCCCAAAGGGTCTTGCGTCGGGAAATTTAGTGAGACTTTGTCTCTAGTTATAAGATAAAACAAAATCAAGGAGTTTTTATGAAACGCAGTTGGCTAAAAGATGGGGTTTTCGCCTGTATCTTCGCCCTTAGTGCTTCGTTTTTTTGTGTATCTGCTCAGGCTACCGAGAGCATGGAAAATGTATCGGATGATGCTCCAAAAACTTTTCAAAACGATGGAGTAAAGCCGAGGACACTTGAAGACATAGTGCATGGGGACGCGGACTTTTGGGACTATCTTAAGAAAAATCACCCTATTTTTAAATTTGAAAAAGAGGGACGTTTGATCGGAAAATACTCGCTTTCTGATCGTCAAAGCGAGTTTGTAAATTTCGGTGGCGGTAAAAAATATGCCGAGAAAGTCGGACATCCGACGTCTATCACATATCGCTTGTCTATGGAGTCGTTTCTGGACTTTCCTAATAAATTCGTAGGCCCTGAAAAATGCGGCGAGTGCCACCCGGCTCAATACGCTCAGTGGGAGCGCTCACGTCACGCTAAGACCATAAGATGGCCTGAGGAGCTCAGCGAAGTAAACGGCGATCCAAAACAAGGTATGTACGGCACTAAAACGCCGATCTTAACGACTGGCATCAGGCCTGACGATACTTACGGCATCATCGGAACACCAAGGACGAAATACGGCTTTGTCGATAAATGGCTCGTTCGCGGTACTTATCACGTTATAGACGGCACGCTTGACGATCCTAACTCAAAAATCGTAGCCGGCGGAAATCAGTTCTCCGTGAACTGGACAAAAAACATCACTCCGGAAGTCGCTAAAAAGATAAAAGAAATTTCGCCCAATTTCCCTACCGAGATGAAAGACTTTGGCGGAAACGGCTCACATATGTGGGGTATGAACTCTTACGGCTCGACATATCAAAACAAGATGCTTTTCCAGCCAGCCAGCGCATACTGCGAGGTTTGTCACTCGTTTAAATTCGACTTTAAAACCAAAGGTGAATTTTTTGCGGCATTGGGAAACGCCAAAGAGCTTAGAAAACACACCGTCGCAAGAGGAATTTCATGCGAAGAGTGCCACGGAGCGGGTGCTCACCTATACGGAGCAAGAGGCGCTGGTATGCCTAGTAACTGCGAGCGCTGTCACCAAAGATTTGCATATCATGAAGACGATGCAAAGATTAATCCTAGCAAGCCTTTCAATTCATTCTTTAAATCAAGCTGCCCTGCTTGCGGAACGGAAGGCTCTCAGCTTTATAACACCAAGCACTACGATAAGGGCTTAAGATGCTCTACCTGCCACGATCCGCACGAGATTACTAAAAACGACTGGAGAGACAACTACACTCTGACAGGGCTTAGAAAAACGTGCCAAGACTGCCACCAAGAGCAAACCGATATGTTCAAATACGGCGGACCTCACGCGAAAGATAACTGCACGGGCTGCCACATGCCGGCTATGATGAGCTGCGAGAATTTCGCCGCCATACAAGACCCTGATAAAGCCGGATACGACAACACTAGGACTTCGCATATCTGGAAAATTTTGGTCGATAAGGATAAAAAATCGATCAACCCTCCTGAAGGACAACCACGCGATCCTAAGACCACAAAGGGCTGGAGGCTCGCTCGCGAGGACGGACGCTTCTTCGTGGATTTGATGTGGAGCTGCGGCAGGACTGCGTTTGAGGATCCAAATTTAGTAAAACCGGGCGCGAGCGGATGCCATAGCGCTATCCAATCCACACTGCCAAAAGAGCTTCATTACACTGATCAAGCTACGATCTATGATGCTGTGATGCAGTGGCAAATGCCTGTAAAAGACGGATACGCCAAAGTTGAGATCGCCTTAAGAAAGATCGATCGCTTGATGGCTGATGACAACAAGCTTTCGACCGAGCAAAAGTCTAAAATTTTGAGCCTTGCAAAACAAGCTCAAGACAATCTAGACATCTTGAAAAAAGACGGCTCATGGGGCGTTCACGGACCAAAATATGCTAAAAAGCTAGTCGATGAGGCTCTTGTTTATACTACGTATGCCCAAGAGATAGCCGAAGGCAAAAGCAAATAGGCACAAAATTTAGAGGGGCTCGTCCCCTCGTTTTTTAAAAACAATAAAGGAGAAAACGGCTATGTTAAAATTTGCCAAGTTTTTATTTATTGCTTTGATGATTTGCCCTGCCTTTGCGTCGATGCCTGCTGATGTAAATTTAGGTATTGACGGGCTCAAGCCTATAAGTCTTAACGAAGCTGAAAATTTAAAAGCTAAAAACGCCTATTTTTTAGATACGAATACGCCGGTTGAATTTAAGCTTAGGCATATCGACGGTGCGATGAATGTAGATGCGAACAATACCGCTTCGATGCTACCTGAAGACAAAGACGCCAACATTGTCATATACGGGCTAAATTCCTCTTCAAGAGAGCCAAACGATGTAGCCTTGGTCGCAAAACAAAAGGGTTATAAAAATTTATATTTTATGACAAACGGCATCGAAGGTTGGGTGATCGCAGGCAAGAAAACCGTCTCATCGCAAAAGACAGACAAACTCACAAACAAAGAGGTAACTAACTTCCACGACGGGGTACACGGCAGACTTAGGTTCGCTAGCGTGCCAAGCTGTCGCGACTGCCACGACTCGCCTAAAATTTTATATGCGAGCAAGGCCGAGCGCGAGGAGCTTTTTAAGGATAAAGAATTCGTAAATGATAACTGCAAAAGCTGTCACAAAGATGTAAAGGCTGATTTTGAGGAGAGCGTGCATTCACCGCTCGTGACAAAGGAGCTAAAAGATGGCAGGAAGCTGCCAAACTGCACCGATTGTCACGGTATCCACATCGTCGATAAAAGCGGCGTAGCGAAAAATTTGAAGCAAGTCAGCGAAAGCAACTGTGGCAGCTGTCACGAAAAAGAGCAAAGCCTTTATCATCAGACTTTTCACGGCAAAGCGCTTTTATTAAACAAACCGGGCGATGCCGTAAGGGTAGCGGCGTGTTTTGACTGTCACGGCACTCACAATGTGATGAGCCTTGATGATCCAAAATCTACGATAAATCCTAAAAACCGCGTAAAAACCTGCGGCGAGTGTCACCCGAACTCAAATCTAAATTTCACCGGCTTCATCGCGCACGCAGATCATACCGACAGCGAGAATTTCCCGCTTCTACACTCTGCGTATGTGTTTATGACAGGGCTTGTGATAACGGTGTTCGTGTTCTTTGGTCTTCACACTCTGCTTTGGTCTATCAAGCTCATAAAAACGAGACTGGAGAGACCTTTAGAGTGGAAAAAGGCGCGAGAGGCGGCTCACAACGATGCGGTAACGATAAAGAGATTTAGTGCATTCCACATAATCCAGCACTTCTTTATGGCCGCATCGTTCTTGGGGCTCGCGTTCTCGGGCTTGCCACAGAAATTTTACGACGCACCTTGGGCGCAAAGCATGATGGATATGATGGGCGGACCGATAATGGCGACGAAGATCCACCATATCTCGGCCATCATAATGTTTGCGGTGTTCTTTAGCCATATCTTTGAGATCATCATCGTTCAAAGTAAAAAGGGCTCAGGATTTTTCAAGCGATTATTCGACGCCGACTCACTCATGCCAAGATGGCAGGACTTTGCCGATATGAAGGCGCATTTCTTGTGGTTTATCGGTAAGGGTGAGAGGCCGCAGTTTGACAGATGGACTTACTGGGAGAAATTCGACTATCTAGCCGTCTTTTGGGGTATGTTCATTATCGGATTTAGCGGGCTTGTGTTGTGGTTCCCTAACTGGTTTGCAAATTTCTTACCGGGCTGGATGATAAATCTAAGCACGCTAGTGCACTCGGACGAGGCGCTACTGGCGACCGGATTTATATTTGCGATCCACTTTTTCAACACTCACTTCAGAGCCGATCGCTTCCCGATGGATATGGTCATCTTTAGCGGGACATTGTCAGAGCAAGAGATCAAGCAAGAGCGTGTCAAATGGTATGAACGCCTCGCAAAAAGCGGAATGCTTGAGAAGCTTTACCATAAAAACGAGAGCTTTGGCTCGTATAAGCTTATCGCCAAGATCGCCGGATTTGCGATGCTTATCACTGGCATGATCTTCCTCTTTATGATGATATACGCTTATATCGCAAGCTTATCCTAACGAAATTTAGCTCCCCTTTGCGGGGGCTAAATTTTAAATCCTACCTAGTGCGGTGTGTTTATAAAATTTTAAGAAAAATGATTTTTTTACGATGATTTTACGCATCGGGCACTCTACGATTTTATAAAAAATTAATAGTAAAAATTTATATTCATTTAATGTTTATTTTGCGAATTTTGATATCGCGCGTCAAAGAGTTTAAATTTTACGCCAAAGATCGGTATCGAAATTTCGCTTTGAAATATCGATTAAATTTTGTCATTTTTTTATCACGAAAATTCTTAAAAAATTTATTAATGATTTAAATTTATATAGCCAAATGCCTAAAAAGCGCCATTTGATGAGGTTTGTGTATTAATATTTATTTAAGAGTATAACGGGTATAGTTTTCAGAGAATTCTTGAAAAATGGTAATGAAAACGGACATGCGTATGAAGATTTTTCTTTTTTTAAGTTTGCTTTTTACTATTGTTTTTGCTCGCGTCCAAGGCTGTGACTACGACGCTAAGCTCGCTCAAGTCGCACTTTTGGACGACGGCTTGGTCAAAATTTTAAACATTGACACACAAAAGATCATAAAAAATATCCATTCAAAAGACAAGATCACCTGCCTGGCTTATGACAAATCGGCTCTTTATGTCGGGCTTAGTAGCGGCGAAGTGATAAAATTTGACCCCGTTTTGGGGCAAAGATCGGTATTTTCTCTCGCCGACACCAAGTCTTGGGGCGAAATTTCACTCATGAAGATCCTAAACGATAAAATTTACGCTCTCATCGGGCAAAATACGCTGATCGTTTATGATATGAGCTCCAAAAAGCTCATCAAGAAAAATTTTCCTCAAATTTATAGGATTTCAGCCCTGCTTGCGCTGGATAGTGAGCTTGTGATGACTAGCTACGACGGCGCGGTTTATAGTCTAAATCCTCAAAATTTAGAGGCTACTAGGCTCTTAGACCTTGGCTTCGTGCCTACTAGCGCCTGTATCTTAAAGGGCTCGCAGGATGTGATATTCGGGCTTTTTGACGGTGAGGTGGTGAGCTTAAAAAGCGGACTTCGCGCAAAGGTGGCCGAAACTAAAATTTGCGCATTAGCCTGTTTGGATAGTGAAATTTACGCTGGTGGAGGTGACGGTAAAATTTATAAACTAGATAAGAATTTTAAAATTTTAAGCGTCCAAAAGGTTCATACGGACGAGCTTAGAGGGATTTTTACGGATAAAGATTTTATCTTGAGCGTCGCTTTTGACGGCGATGTGAAATACAAAAAAGCAGACTGAAAACATTTTAATAAAAGGAGAGCAAATGCAAAAGTTTTTAAACTCTTGTATCGCGGGTATCGCGCTGCTTGGGCTGTCTTTTAGCGCGGCGTGTAGCGCAAGTGATCTTGAACAGGTCATGAAAGAGCGCGGACTCAGCGAGAAAGACGTCCTAGCAGCCGCCAAAACCTATCAGCCAAGCGGACGAAAGGACGAATTCATCGTATTTTCATCCGGCGGTCAATCAGGCCAGATACTAGTTTACGGCGTTCCGTCGATGAGAATTTACAAATACATCGGCGTTTTCACGCCTGAGCCTTGGCAAGGATACGGCTATGACGACGAGTCGAAGGCAGTGCTAAAACAAGGCGCTATCAGGGGCAAAGAGATAACCTGGGGTGATACGCACCACCCGAATTTCACCGAGAAAAACGGCGAATACGTGGGCGATTATCTTTTCATCAACGATAAGGCCAACCCTCGTATAGCCGTCGTAAATTTACATGATTTCGAGACCACTCAGATCGTCGTAAATCCGATAATGAAAAGCGAACACGGCGGCAGCTTCATCACTCCAAACAGCGAATACGTCATCGAAGCCAGCCAATATGCAGCTCCGCTTGATAACAACTACCACTCCATAGACGACTACGAGGCGGTTTATCGCGGTGCGATCACGTTTTGGAAATTCGACTATCCAAAGGGCAAGATAGACGAGAAAGCCTCTTTCTCACTTGAGCTGCCTCCATACTGGCAAGATCTAAGCGACGCCGGTAAGGGAGAGAGCTTTGGCTGGGCTTTCACAAACTCGATAAATACCGAGATGTATACAGGCGGCATCGAAAAAGGCTTGCCTCCGTTTGAGGCGGGGGCTAGTAGGAACGATACTGACTTTATGCACGTTTATAACTGGCAAATTTTAGAAAAGCTAGCTAAGGACAAGAAGAACTACATGGAGATAAACGGCCATAGAGTCATCACTATTAAGGCTGCCGTCGATGCGGGAGCGCTATTTTTGATACCTGAGTCAAAGAGCCCTCACGGCATAGACGTAACGCCTGATGGCAGATACATCATAATCGGCGGAAAACTCGATACTCACGCTTCCGTTTATGACTTTAGAAAGATAAAAGAGCTCATAGATAAAAAGGATTTTGCCGGTACTGACCCGTATGGGATCCCAATCCTTGATATGAAAAAGGCCCTTCACGGACAGGTAGAACTAGGCCTTGGACCACTGCACAACTCTTTTGACTCTAAGGACGGCATAGTCTATACTTCGCTTTATGTCGACTCTCAGATCATAAAATGGGACTATAAAAATTTAAAGGTGCTTGATAAGGTAAATGTGCATTATAACATCGGACACCTTGACACTATGGAGGGCAAGTCCTCTAAACCGGTAGGCAAATACGCCATAGCGCTGGATAAGCTTTCTATCGATCGCTTCAACCCGGTAGGACCTCTTCATCCGCAAAACCACCAGCTCATCGACATAAGCGGTGCTAAGATGGATCTAATCTACGATATGCCTATACCTCTTGGAGAGCCTCACGATGTCGTCTCTATCGCAGCTTCCAAGCTAAGTCCGGCGCTTACTTACAACATGGGAACAAACTCAAGGACAGGCAAGCCAAGCCCTTATGTCACCCTCGCAGGTCAAGAGAGGATTGAGCGAAACGGCAAAAATGTGACCGTCTTTGCAACGATGATAAGAAGCCACATCAACCCTGAGCACATCGAAGTGAATAAGGGTGATAACGTCACTATCCACCTTACAAACTTAGAGCGCGCTCAAGACGAGACTCACGGCTTTGGCATAGATCTATACAATATCCACGCATCGCTTGAGCCGGGCAAAACGGCAAGCGTGAATTTCGTAGCCGATATGGAAGGCATCTTCCCTTACTACTGCACGGAATTTTGCTCTGCACTTCACCTTGAGATGATGGGATATTTGCTCGTTAAAGATCCGAATAAAAAATACGAATCCGCAAAAGGCAACAAGCTAAAAGCTCTAAGCCCCGAGGCTTTAAAAGCCGAGTATGACAAGGTCATCGCGACAAACAAAGCTACTGACGCGGTCATACAAGAGGTCGTAGCGTATCTCAAAGAAAAACATTTTGAAAAATATCCGAAGGTAAAAGAGCAAGTCGAGGACGCACTGGATCAATACAGTAAGATAGCCGAAGTCAAGAAAAAAGCTGATGAGGCCTATAAAAAAGGCGACGTAAACGGCGCGATCCTTTGGGAGTATCAAGTATGGCAATACATGGTAAAAACCGCCGATGTGGGTCTAAGGGCTAAAAACAATCTCGCAAAAGCTATCGCGACTCCTATGAGTGCGGGCGCTGCAAAGGGCGAGGAGGCCTATCTAAAAGGCGGATGCAACGGCTGCCACGTCATCGGTCAAGTAAGCTCTGGTCCTGATCTAACGGGCGTGCTTTTGCGACACGAGAACGGCGAGAAATGGGTGGCTGATTTCATAAAAGATCCTGCGAAATTTTATGAGGACGACTATGTTAAAGCGATGATAAATTACTTTAACCTAAGGATGCCAAATCAGCACATGAGCGACGAGGAGATAAAGCATATCATCGAATACCTAAAATGGATCGATGAGAACGCCGGTCTTTAAAATTTGGGCGGGATTCCCGCCCTTTAAATTTTGAAATTTGACTTGAAATTTTGGGCGTTTTATAGTAGCGACATCGCTCGCTGACCAAATTTGTAAAAATACTGAGAGTAAAATTTTAAAATTTAAAGGAGAAATCATGAGCAAGTATAAAATTTACACCCTTATAGCGCTTGTCATCATGACCGTGTGCTTTACCATACCGGTGCTTGGATTTTACGGAGCGAAGGCAAAGATCGAAAATGGCGACACTCTGCCCGCATGGACATATAAAATTTACGATGTTTATACGTCCTTTCAGTATAAAAATCACCTCCTGCCAAAGGACGTGGCATCAAGCCTGGAAAAGATGATCGAGCAAAAGGCCGAGATAGGCACGCCGTCTTTTCCTATCTGGTATGTCTCGCTTGAAGCGCCAAACTATCCAAAGGCAGCCTTTCCTGACGGTATCCCTATTTATTTTCACGTAGACGGATACAGCGGTGACGTGCATGAGATGAATACGATAAACCACTACATCGGTATGTATCCGATGGAATACGGCGGCAATGTCGAGCGAGCCATAGCACCTTATTATCTGCTTATTTGCACGCTTTGTATGCTTGCGTTTTTGTATTATGACGGTAAATTCAGCTCTCTTTTGATGATACCTCCTATCATCGCACCGATACTTTTCATGGGTGCTTTTACGGGCTGGCTCTACTGGTACGGACACAATATGCAAGAGTGGGGCGCGTTTAAGATCAAGCCTTTCATGCCGACGGTCCTTGGTGACGGTAGCGTCGCGCATTTTACGACGCACTCTTACCCGGCTATCGGATTTTGGGTCATGATAATCATGAGCGCGCTTTGCCTACTTGCGATGTTTTCAAAGAAAAAAGAGCTGAAGGGCTAAATTTATGAGAATTTTACTCCTTGTGTCGCTCGTGCTTAAATTTGCCGTGGCAAATGCCTTGCAAGAAGCGATCGACAACGCCCAAGCTGGCGACACGATAAAGCTTGGCAGCGGAATTTACGAGGGGAATATCGTCATAAATAAGCCTCTAAGCATCATCGGTGAGGATAAAAACGTCGTGATAAAGGGCGAGGGCAGATCGAGCGTGATAAAGATCATCGCCTCTGACGTGAGACTGGAAAATTTAAAGATAAGAGGCAGCGGAGATAGTCTGAGCGATCTTGACGCCGGTATAAGCTGCGACGGGGCAAATAACGTGACTATCAAAGCGAACGAGCTTACGGACGTGCTTTTTGGCGTTGAGCTCAAGCAGTGCAACGCCTCTAAGATCGTAGAAAACAACATCACCTCAAAGGCCGTCGCGATGCCTCTTAGAGGCGATGCGATCAGGCTTTGGTATAGTCATGAAAACTTGATCGAGTCTAACTATGTCCACGATAGCCGCGATATGGTCGCGTGGTATGCGAGCCTAAACACCTTTAGGAAAAACCACGGCGTGCGCGGTCGCTACTCGATACACTTCATGTATGCAAACAAAAATTTGGTGGAATCTAACACCTTTGAGGGAAATGCGGTAGGTATGTTTTTTATGTATTCGCAAGGCTCGCTCGTTCAAAATAATCTGGTCATAAATTCAGACGGTGCTTTTGGCATCGGCATCGGGCTAAAGGACAGCTCGGCCTTTACTATAAAAAACAACACTCTCATCTACAACGCGCGCGGACTGCTTTTAGACGCCTCCCCGTTTCAGCCAAATATGCCAAACGTCTTTGAAAACAACCAAATTTTACACAACACCATTGGCATACAGTTTCACGCCACCCAAGAGCCAAGCGTCTTTAAGGACAACGACTTCATCGGCAATATGCAAATCGCCTCAAACGATACGCCCGGCTCAAAGATGTATCTAAACCAGTGGCGGGGCAACTATTTTGACGAATACGAGAGCTTTGACATCGACAAAGACGGCTTTGGCGATACGCCGTTTTTGCACTTTATATATGCCGATCAGCTATGGCAGTATCATTCGAATTTGCAGTTTTTTTACGGCTCTAGCATATTCAGCGTGCTAAATTTCCTCGCCAAACTAGCGCCGTTTTCAGAGCCAGTGAAGCTACTGCAAGACGATAAGCCACGTATGAAGCCTATAAACGAGCAAAATTTGGCTAGGGGCTAGCGTGGATAGGCGAAATTTCATGATTGCCGGCGCTGCAGCGATAGCCTGCGGATATGGCGTAGGTATCGCCCTGCCAAAGACTAGAGCTGATGAGCTTTATCTAAGGCCGCCCGGAGCTGTTAAAAATTTCGAATCGCTTTGCATAAAATGCGGTCAGTGCGTGCAGGTGTGCCCCTACCACAGCATCGATCTGCTAGACATCGCACAGGGCTACTCAAACGGCACGTCTTACATAGACGCGAACAAAAGAGGCTGCTATCTGTGCGATCTCTTCCCTTGCGTATTGGCCTGTCCTAGCGGTGCATTAAGCCACGATACGAAGGTCATCGGCGATGTGAAAATGGGCGTGGCGATCTTGGTAGACGCCAACGCCTGTTTGGCTTTTAAGGGCGAGAGCGTCGATGAGAGCGGAGTTAAAAATTTACTGGATAGGAAAATTTATAACGACAGGGAGCAGGCGGTAAAGGATAGCATAAAGGCCAAAATAGGCTCTATCTGCGATCTTTGCGCGAGCTTGTGCCCGGTCGGAGAGAGCGCTATAATCATGCAAGGAAATTTGCCTCTCATCAAGCAAGGCTGCGTCGGATGCGGCGTTTGCGCTGAGGTCTGTCCGCCGCAGGTCATAAAAATAGCGCCAAATAAAACCTACGATGAAATTTACTAAGGAGAGATGATGAGATATATTTTTTATATTTTTGCCTTTATGCTTCTTTTTAGCGGCTGTAACGATAAAAGTAAAGACGATAAAAACCAGACCGCCTCGCCGCCTGCGCAGACTGCTGGCGTCATAAAGGTCGAAAGATCAAGCGCTAGCGCCCAGCCAAGTCGATCTGACTTCGTTCATTACGATATTGACGGAGAAAAGAAGGTGAAATTTGGCCTTGAGGACAATAACGTAAGCAGGCAGATCGGCGCTCTAGCGATGGTGAAAAGCCCGCTTGAGAGCATAAACGCAAAGCTTGTGCGCGGCAGGCTTAGTAAGGATTTCATCGTCAAATGCTCCTCTTGTCACGATGATTACGCAAACGGCATCATCGGCCCGTCTCTGCTAAACAAAAGCGGCGATGAAATTTACGATATGATAATCGCTTATAAAAACAAAGAAAAAGCCAACGTGCTCATGCGAGATCTGGTAAATTCTATGGACGAGAGCGAGGTCAGGGCGCTTGCAAAGGATATAAGCGACTTCAATGCGCAGTTTAGGAGCAAAAAATGAATATAGGAAAGATCATAACGATACTAATCGCCATAGGCGTGTGTGCGCTGATGGTGATGATGCTGATGTTTCAGACACCTAGCAAAAAAGGCGGCGAAGCAAAGGCGCAAAGTGCTTCGCAAAACAATGCCACGCAGGTTTCAAACCAAGCTCAAAGCACGACTATCGAAAATTTCGCCTCCAGCGAGGAGCTACAAAAGATAAAAGAGCTTGCAGGAAGCGTTCAGAACAAAGCAGCAGAAGGGACTAGCAAGCTATATCTGACCTCGTGTGCGCCTTGTCACGGGGCTGACGGCAGGGGCGTGATGGCGCCAAATATCGCTGGCATGGATAAAGAGCAGCTCATCAAAAAGCTGCAAGACTATAAGGCGGGCAAGGTCGAGAATTCGCTGATGAAAGGGCTTCTGACAAACACTAGCGACGCTGACATAGCCTTGCTTGCGGATGAAATTTCAAAATTTAAAAAGTAGCCATGAACAAATACACCACCCGCGCGACAGTGAGGCAGATCGGCTTTTTCGATACATTGATCAGCACCGATAAAAACGGCAAAAAACGCCCCAGCATTAGGGCTTGGCGCATAGGAGTCATCGTTTTGGTGCATCTTTTGTTCGTGCTGTCGTATCGAGCCGATATCCAAATTTTAGAGGGCGATATCAGCGGCTCGCGGATATTTGGCTTTCACTTGACGGATGTTTTCATGAGTGCGCAGGTGTTTTTATCCACGCATGAGATGCATGTAAATCTCATCATCGGATCGCTCAGCATACTGGCTTTTTACGTGATAGTGGGCGGCAGAGCGTTTTGCAGCTGGATATGCCCCTACTCACTCATAGGCGAGATAGGCGAGAAATGGCATGAGAATCTACGCGCCAAAAAGCTCATAAAAGAGCGAAATTTCGACACCAAATGGCGCTACGTCTTTACGCTGTTTTTTTTGGCTCTAAGTCTTGCTAGTGCGCAGCTCGTGTTTGAAATTTTCAATGTCGTGGGTATATTTTCGCGTTTCATCATCTACGGCTATGCGCATGCGATCTGGTTTGTCGTAGCCGTCTTATCGGTGGAAATTTTCTTTTCACGCCGCGCATGGTGTCGCTACGTTTGCCCGATAGGCGCGACCTACTCGCTACTGGCTAAGCCAAACGCGATGAAGGTGAGCTGGGATAAAAACAGATGCGATCATTGCCTGGTCTGCATAGACGTCTGCCTCGTGCCTCACGTGCTCGAGATGACAAAGACCAGGGCAAAAGATAGCGGCGAACAAAAAGAGACGTTTCGTATCGCAGGGGCTGATTGCACGCTTTGCGGACGCTGCATAGACGTATGTCATCAAGACGCGCTGAAATTTGACAACGGGTTTAAAAAGCTGATATAAGGGAAAATTTTGATAAATCTAAAAAATATAACGAAGAGCTTTGGCTCGCAAAGAATTTTAGACGATGTGAGCCTTGATGTGGCACGCGGCGAGAAGCTGGCTATCCTGGGGCAAAACGGTGCCGGTAAAAGCTCGCTCATGCGTATCGTTTTGGGTGAGTTTTTACCCACTAGCGGTAGCGTCAGCATAAACGGCTTTGATCCGCTAAAGAGCCGAAAAGAGGCACTCTCTCTCATATCTTTCGTGCCCCAGACGCCACCCCCGCTTAAATTTAGCCTCGCTGAGCTTTGCGAATTCGTTTGTAAAAGCTCGAACGTGAGCTTTGATGAGATAGCGAAATTTTGCGGCGAGCTTGACTTTTCACTGGAGCAAAATTTAAGCAAGCCTTTTTACAAGCTCTCGGGCGGCATGAAGCAAAAGATGCTCATAGCCGTGGCATTTGCTAAAAATACCGAAATTTTGATGTTTGACGAGCCGACGGCAAATCTCGACGTGGAGGCCAGGGGCGCTTTTAAAATTTTGTTAAAAAGGCTGGCCGGGACTAAGACGATGGTGTTTATCTCGCACCGCATAGACGAGATAGACGATATCTTGCAGCGATATGTGCTGATGGATCTTGGCAAGATAGTAAAAGATGAAATTTTAAAAGGCAAAGGCGCGTGATGAAAAATCTACTTTTGATAGCAAAGCTCGATATAAAGGAGTCTTTTCGCTCCAAGTGGTTCATGCTTTATCTGGGGCTATTCTCGGCGCTGATGCTAGGCTTTTTGTTCAGCGGCGTGACTGATTCTAGAGTGCTTGGCTTTTCGGGGCTTACAAGGGCGCTTTTGTTGTTCATTCAAATTTGTGTCGTCATCGTGCCTATTTTCATACTCATCTCCACCGTTAGGAGCATAAATTCCGACCGAGATACGAACTTGCTCGAATACGTCCTTAGCTTTCCTATCAGCTTGGCGGAATTTTACTTTGGCAAGGCCCTCGGGCGAGCGTTTGTTGTGTTCGTGCCGCTTCTTGTCGCCTTTATCTTATGCGTAGCGGTCGGCGTTTTTAAAGCAGTCGCGATACCTTGGGACGTTTTGAGTCTTTATTTGGGGCTGCTTTTTAGCCTTAGCATCGTATTTTTATCGCTTGGCTTTTTGATCTCTAGCCTCATAAAAAACCAAGAGACCGGGCAGGGCGTGGCATTTTTACTATGGCTTATAATGCTTGCATTTTTGGATCTTGCGCTGATTGGCTTTTTGATGAGGAGCTCCGTTGATGAAAGGGTTATTTATTTTATCGCTTTGATAAATCCTATCGAGCTTTTTAGGATAGCAGCTATCTGCCTGTTTGATCCAAACCTCGCTGTCATCGGTGCAGCGTCGTATTTTGTACTGGCGAAATTTAGCCCCGCAACGTTCATTGCTTACAGCATACTTTATCCGCTGATCTTGGGCGCTCTTTGCCTTGCGGGCGGGTATTTCGTATTTAAAGAAAAAGATTTGGTGTGAAATTTCGATTTTATATTTCGTTAAATAAGAATTGGCTTTAAATTTAGAACAAAGCTGTATCATTTCGTTGTCCAACAAGAAAAACCTCCTTTTTGTAGCAACCCCCTTTCCCCCAAGGGGGTTTGTTTTTAGTCTCCCGCATTTTTGCTTATATACGTAAAATCTCGGTAACACTTTTTTGATCTATGCTTTAAATTCAGCTAAAACATAAAATAAGATGAGTAAAATTTATAAATACTTCGTCAAAAAAGAGCCAAATTTCAACACACGAAAGGATCGAAGATGGAATTTTATATGAAAGCCGCCGTTTTGTGCGGTATATTGGCATCGTTTTGCTCGCTCGAGGCTAAAAATTTAGAGACTGCACACACCAAAACGATAGATGTTGCCGTCAAAAGAGTCGAGCTTGAGATGATATCTGACCTCGTCTACGCTCAGCCGCCTATTTATGGCTATAAAAATAAGGCGCTCGAGATGGATATCATAAAACCAGTCTCCGATCAGCCCTTGCCGACGGTGCTTTTCGTGCCTGGAGGCGGCTTCATCTCATCAAACAAGACTAAATTCTTTCAGCCTCGCGTAGATATCGCGCAAGCCGGATACGTAGTCGCCAGTATCGAATACCGCGTCGCTCCCGAAGTTACGTTTCCGCAGCCTCTCATCGACGTCAAGTCTGCGGTCAGATTTTTACGTGCGAACGCCAAGAGATTTGGCATAGACCCGGACAAGATCGCCATAATGGGAAATTCTGCAGGCGGCTATCTCTCTGCGATGACAGGTGTGACAAACGGATTAAAAGAGTTTGATGTAGGTGAAAATTTGGGCTTTAGTAGCGATGTCAAGGCCGTCATCGATATTTTCGGACTGTCCGATCTTAATAAAATCGGTCAGGGATATGCCGAGGAGCTTGAAAACGAGCACTACTCACCCTCAGCCCCGGAGGCGCTTTGGCTAAACGGGATGGCGACGAATTCTCGCACGAGCGGCAGTGTGCTAGACTATCCCGATCGCGCTACAAAGGCAAATCCAATAAATTATGTCTCGAGTAAAACGCCGCCGTTTTTGATAATGGTCGGTGATGCCGATACACGCGTATCGCCGATAGAGTCTAAGCTGATGCACGAAGCGTTGCTAAAAGCTGACGCTAAAAGCAAACTCATCATCGTAAAGGGTGCCGAACATGGCGGAATTTATTGGGCGCAAAGGCAAATTTCAGACATTTTGATCAAATTTTTAGATGAAAATTTGAAAAAATAAGGGCGAACGATAAAAAATTAGACGTAAAATTTAGGCTCGGATTCCAGGTCTGAGAGGCTGCTTAAAAGCATGTTGTTTAGGTAGTTTTATACGTATGGCTTAAAATTTTAAATGATAACGGATTTTAAAATTTATTAACTAAGGATTGAGTTAAAATTTAGAGCGAAGTAGTATGATTTCGTTGTCCGACAAGAAAACCTCCTTTTTGTAGCAAATTAAAGCCCCTTATCCCCCTGAGGGGCTTTTGCTTTATCCTCGCTTTTAAATTTCTTTGTTATAATCCTCGGATAAAGGAAATTTTATGCTTACACATATAGATGAAAAAAACCGCCCCAAAATGGTCGATGTCAGCCCCAAAGAGCCTACGAAACGCGTAGCGAAGGCAAGCGGCGTTATAAAAATGAGTAAAGAAGCCTTTGAGGCTGTGAAGCAAAATACCGGCAAAAAGGGTCCGGTGCTACAAACTGCCGTAGTCGCAGCCATAATGGGTGCGAAAAAGACGAGCGAGCTCATACCGATGTGCCATCCTTTGGCGATATTAGGGGTCGATTGCGATATCGAGGAGCTGGCTGAAATTTGCGCTTTCAAGCTTTACGTGAGCGTAAAGATAGAGGGCAAGACTGGCGTAGAGATGGAGGCGCTCACGGGCGTTAGCGTAGGGTTGCTTACTATTTATGACATGATAAAGGCCATAGATAAGAGCATGCAGATAACTGATATAGTGCTTGAGAGCAAGAGCGGAGGCAAAAGTGGCGAATATTTGCGATCTTAACGGCAAACCTGATATAAAGTATCCGATCTTTTGGGAGTATAAAGTGATATTTGACGCGAGCGAGGATGCGAACGCCAAAATTTCACAGATAGTAAAAGATCGCGAGCATAAGGTGAAATTCTCTAAATTTAGCAAAGACGAAAAATACGCTAGCTACGATGTGAGCGTGCTTGTTTTTAGCGAAGAGGAGAGGCTCGAGATATTTTCGGCACTAAAGCATAGCGCAAAATACGTTTTATAGGAGCAAAAATGAGCGACGAGAAGCTAAAGAAAAATTTGCAAAACTACAAGGACAGCGATGGCCTCCTTATAAGCATGAAAGCGCTTGCCGGCGACTTTTTCAAGGAGCTAAAGGATACGAACGAGAACGAGCTAAAAGAGGCGCTAGAGGCCAAGATGAACGCGATGTATGAAAATTTCAGCGAGCAAAATTTGATCAGCGCCAAGAACCTAAAAAACGCGATGGAGGGGATAAACCAAGCCCTAGTTAGCGCCAAGGAAGAGGAGCTTTACGAGCTTATAGATAAAAAAGATGAGCTCGCCCGCGCGATAGAAAGCAAACGCGAAGAGATAAAGCGTAGGCTCAAAATTTCGTTCGAGGCGGCTGAAAACGTGATAAGCAGCAAAGAATTTAGCGAAAAAAACGAAATTTTAGAGCTTTTAAACAACGCGATAATCCGCGAGACCAGGATGCTCGGGATATTGAAAGAAAGCGCTATGAACGCGTTTTTAACGACTATCGAGCGAGGTGAAGATGTGGGTGATACGGCCCTGGCGATAGCAAAAAATATGACTTATGTGGGTATCATCGGCGGAGAATTTAGCAAAGAGCGCATACTGGAGATATCAAAAGCGATCGTAACTGCTGCATGCGAGGTGGCAAATGAAGGCCATATATTTGCCAAAGAGCTCGTAGACGGTGCGGTAAATGGCAGCAAAGAGGGCATATCTCGCGTGATAGAGCGTTTGAGAGAAAATTCTAAATTTGCCCCTGACGAACTAAAGCTAAACAGCGAGCTTATTAGCCTAAAAAATATCGATCAAGGATTTATCTCTATGCTAAGGGAGCTTGAGCCCAAGCTGGAGGGCGTAGCAAAAAATGAGATAGAAAAGCTTTTAGATACCGAGCTGGATACGAATTTCGCCAAGCTTAGGCGCATAAGCGATCAAGCCAGCGAGCAGATATTGGCTCGCATCGAGGAGCTAAAGGCGAATTCCAGCATGCTTGAGCTGATGAACGCGGCAAACGATAAAATAGGCGCACTAAAGCAAGAGATAAACGAGCGAAGCAAGAAACTCAAGCTAAATTTCGACGCCGGCGAGAAGCTAGAGGGTATCAGGCAAGACATCGCCGAGCTCGAGAAAAAGGCGAGCGAAAAGCTAGAAGACATCAAACAACTCAATATCAAGATCGAAGCTAAAAAATTTGGCGATAGAGCGTATAAAGCCGCTAAAGACTTTTTAGCCGGGATAAAGAAAGAAAAAGAGTAGGCTAAACAGAGCCCAAAATTTAAGGCTCTGTTCTAACAAAGCATTTTTTTAGCTTTCACAAAAGCGAAGCCAAACCTTGTGAAGCGACGCTATCGCCGCCGATTTACAGGGAAGCGGTAGCTGACCGCGTAAATTGTGCTATATGTTCGGCTACTCGCTCCCGCACAAACGCTGTTTGCGTCTGTGCTAGGTCGCTCCTGGAGCGAGCAAGGTTTGTGAAGCGGACACCAATACTTTACTTGTAACAGAGCCAATTTTTAAGGCAGTATTGACGCTCGCTTCGCTTGCGTAGTTGCAAACGAAGTGAAGCATCTTGAAAAGCTACGAGATGAAGTCGAAGCAAAAAAATCGGTGGCGACAGCGCCACATCATAAATTTCACTACGCTCAAACGTTTAAATTTACGGGGTCATATTTGTAGTGATCTTGAACGGGAAATTTAACTAGCCCGTTCGATTATTTTTAGTGTTTTTAAGCTATCTTTTATCGTCGCACCCTCTTGCTCGCCGCCATTTAGTAGATGAACAAAGCTTTCAAGCTCGCTCGTTAGCGCATCGGCGCGCTTTACAAAGCAGTTTTGTGCGCGGTAAGAGTTTGTGTCAAATTTTGCTCTCGGTAAAATTTAAAATTTGTTCTAATTATAGTGATAATAAAATTTACGACCAATTGATATGATTTAATAGGGCTTTTAAATTCGTAGTAATATAATCCCAAATATACTTCACTATTAGGAGCACACATGTTTTCATTTCTTGCTTCTAAGCCCAGCATTCCTGTCCCGCAATAAGAAATTTTAAAGCGCTACAATGTCATGCGCTGGTAAGCCCTCTTTGGAATTTTTATAGGTTACGCAGCGTATTATATCTTACGTAACAATTTCCTTTTAAGCTCGCCCGAGCTTCAAAGCAATTTCGGTTTTTCCAAGACCGATATCGGCTGGGTTTCTGGTACGATGCTGGTAGTTTACGGCGTCAGTAAGGGCGTGATGAGCGCACTGGCGGATAAAGCAAATCCTAAATATTTTATGGCGTTTGGTCTTTTGATGTCGGCGGCGGTTAACGTTATGATGGGTTTTACGACTGCGTTTTGGATATTTTTCGGACTTTGCATGCTAAACGGAATTTTTCAGGGCATGGGTGTAGGTCCTGCGTATGTGATCCTTGCCTCATGGTTTTCTCGTAAGAACCGCGGCATAATCACCGCTACGTTTAACATTTCGCACAACGTCGGCGGCGGTCTCATCGCTCCTATCGCCGGCGGTGCGGTCGCATGGCTAGGTCAGGAGCACTGGCAAGCGGCGCACTTCATGGTCCCCGCAGCGATCGCTTCCATAGTTGCGGCGATCGTGGTGATCTTCGGTAAGGGCAGGACATACAACGAGGGTCTGCCGCCTACGGGTCAAATTCTAGGCACTCAAAAAGAAGAGCTAGTAGAAACCAAAACCGAGGAGACAAAGTTTAGCTCGTGGGAAATTTTTAGAGATTATATTTTGAAGGACAAAAACGTTTGGTTCGTCTCGTTCATAGACGTTTTTACTTATATGATAAGATTTGGCGTGCTTACGTGGCTGCCGCTGTATCTACTCCAAGAAAAAGGCTTTAGCAAATCCGACATGCGTATCGCTTTTGCGATGTTCGAGTGGGCGGCGATCCCTACGATGTTATTTGCGGGAATTCTTACCGACACACTGTTTAAAGGGCGCCGTATGCCTCTGGCGATGCTCGCGCTAACGGGCGTTTTCGCCTCTTTATTTTTATACTGGGGCGGACAGACTTTGACTGCCGTAACGATAGGCGCGGCTATCATCGGATGCCTTATCTACGTGCCGATGTTTTTAAGCTCTCTTCAAACCATCGAGCTAGTTCCGTCTTTCGCCGCAGGATCCGCTACCGGGCTTAGAGGGCTTTTGAGTTACGTACTGGGCAGCTACTCGGGCACGGCGCTAATAGGCTACACGGCGGATAAGTTGGGCTGGGATTACGGATTTTACCTAATCATGTTTGTCGTAGTGATGTGCATATTTTGTTGTTTCATGACTCACCTTGGCGTGCTGGCAATCGAGAGAAAGAAATCTGCGAAAGTATAAATTCTGCGTCGTGCGGAGGTAAAATTCCGCGCGACTGTAAGTCTATTTCATATGTAAATTTAAAGAATTCCGATCCGCACCATAAGATGCGAATTGGAATTTTACGAGGTTACAGCTAGAAGGTAAAAGAACGGCTAGTGAAGCTGCGCATCACGTCCAAAATTCAATAGGCGCGCTATCAAAGCGAGCGCGTTAAAATCGCATGTCGATGGCTAAAAGTAGTGTACATTGCTAGTCAAAGCGGGGCTAGGGAAGCGGTTGTGTCCAGTTTGGAAGTAAATTTTGGTTACGATATAATTAAACGTTGACATTTTATCTGCAAATCTTGCAAACTTTGCAAGGCGCTGAACATGCAACGCGATTCGCGCGGTTTCTTGCGTCGGTCCTATAAATCGGCGGTAATAGCGACGCTAACAGGGTTTTTACTCGAATGCTGTTCGCATTCTCCTACTTTGAAAATTAAAAATCAATCTTTGCTGGCAAAATTCCGTAACGGAGAATCGGCACTTTTATTCTGCACGGCGCCCGCGGCGATAATCGCGAGCAAAATTCTACAACTAAGAGTCAGCGCATGGCGAACTTTGAAAATTAAAAATCAATACTTGACTAGTGTCGAGTCTAAATCACAAGCGGGAGTAGTCTTGGTCGCTACTGCGGCTTCCCGTCGCCAAATTTCGCTATAATGTCGGCTCCGCAATCCTCTTTTGGATGCCAGCCCTCTCGCTTCATCCGCGCTAAATTTTCACACCCTTCATTCGAGCCGTTTTGACAAAGCTCGTCGTAAATCACCAGGCTACGGCACTGACCGCTTGCGAAATGCTCCAGTGCGGCGGCATTTTGCAAGCAGGCTCTGATCTTTTCTATGCCGCTTGCCAGCTCGCATGCTTTTGCGAAAAAGCCCTGCGCCTTTAGGCGGTTTCGCACCACGCCCTCTTTGCCAAACTCGTATCTCATCGCTACTTCGTAGCACGCTGCTGCATCGTTTGCATCGCATTTGCGCGTTATGACGCCGGTTTTAGCGGATGAGAATTTAAAATCCCCCGGCTGCGGCTCGCCCTGCGCGAAAGCAAAGCTCAAAGCGCACGCCAAAATCGGTGCAAATTTTAAAATTTTCATCTCACTCCTTAGGCAAGAGATCTAGCACCGCGCAGGCGCGCTTGTTGTGCATCTTGCAGGCTTTATTTAGCGCCTCACCCGACAACTCGAAGCTTTGTGGCGTGCCGCTTCCTTGCAGGTATTTGACCGAGAGCTCGTAGCACGCCTCGCTACTTCCGCCGTCACATTGAGCTTTGAAAAGCTCGAAGGAGAGGATCGCGTCCTTTTCTACGCCAAGACCTCGCCCCAGCATATCGGCGTAGAAAAAGCACGCCAGCTTGTCGCCGCCATCGCAACCGCCCTTTAGATCGCCGGCTACGCGCGAGCATGCGCCCTCGTCGCTTTTGATTATGCAGCCCTCCAAGTCCGCGCGCGATACGCGGCTTAAATCGGCGCTTGAATTTGCCGCCGCTTTAGCGTCTTTTGCGCCGGCATTCAGCGCTAAAGTCGCGCAAATAGCGGCTAAGATCAATAATTTTTTCATGATTTCCTTTCTTGAAATTTGACGTTATTTTAATGAAAAACGCTGAATTTAAAAGAAAATCACTTATTTTTTATTCGGTCAAATTTTGACCGAGCGAGCGGATATAATTGTTTTTGACATTTCAATCAAGGAGTAAAAGATGGCTTCAAGTTCTATCGACAGCAGGGTTTTTGGGGTGCTTTTCGCAAGCGAGGATATGAAGAAAATTTTCAGCGACGAAAACCGCGTGCAAAAGTGGCTAGACACCGAGGCGGCTCTAGCTAGGGCGCAAGCAAAGCTTGGTATCATCGAGCCGCACAGAGCGGAGCAGATCACTAAATTCGCCCGCGCGGAGCTTTTGAATTTGGACGCTATAGGCGAGAATTATAAAAGCTCGATCACCATCGTGCCGCTTTTGAAGGAATTTAAAAAGGTTTTTGACGATGATAGCGGAGAATTCGTGCATTGGGGCGCTACGAGCCAAGACATAATGGATAACGGCATGATCTTGCAAATTCGCGAGGCGCACGCACTGCTGGTAAAACTTCTGGATAAAACCTACCGCGAGTGCCTAAGGATCGCCGAAAAATACAAAAACACCGTCATGGCGGGTCGCACGCACGTCATACACGCGCTTCCGATCACATTTGGCTTTAAGGTCGCGATGTGGGCGCAGGAGATCAAACGAAGCCTTGATCGCCTCGAAGAGATCAAACCTAGGCTCTTTGTAGGGCAGCTTAGCGGCGCGGCACGCTAGCGAGCCAAGAGGGCAAGGGCTTTGAGATGCAACGGCTGATGTTCGAGGACTTGGGTTTGAATGTGCCCGTCATCTCGTGGCATCCAAGCCGCGATCATATCGCAGAATTCGTAGCCCTTGAAGCGCTTATCGCGGGCACTATCGGGCGCATCGCAAGAGAAATTCTAAGCCTTCAGCGCACTGAAATTTGCGAGGTCGAAGAGCCCTTTTTCATGGGTAAGGTCGGCAGCTCTACGATGCCGCACAAGCGCAATCCGCAGGTTTGCGAAAGCGTCATCGCGCTAACTCGCATAGTAAGGGCGCAAGCGCCGCTAGCGGTCGAGGCGATGGAGTGCGAAAACGAGCGCGACTGGGGCTGCGAAGCGGTCGAGTGGGACTGCATACCGCACGCTAGCGTATGTCTTGCCGCTGCTCTTGAAAAGCAAAATGATATCTTAGAAAATTTGATCGTCTATCCGCAAAATATGAAACGAAATTTAGACGCGCTAAAAGGCGCGATGCTAAGCGAGGCGGTGATGCTTCACCTAGGCGAGAAGCTTGGTCGTTTAAGCGCGCACGAGATCGTTTATGAGGTCTGCATGAAGGCTTTTACGGACGGCAAACCGGTCATCGACGATCTGCTTGAACGTGAAGAGGTCGCTAAATACTTCACTCGCGCGGATTTGGAAAAGATAATGGATCCCGAGCTTTATACGGGCGAGAGTGCGGCGTTTGTAGATCGCGTGATCGCGGATAGTAAGAAATAAGTTAGACCTGCTCGTCTCGTTGGCTTATGCGGTGTTGGGTTAAATTTCGCTTGGTTACGTATTATCTATATGCTCCCGTCGCGAAATTTAAACCCGCCTAGCCTAAGCCTAACGATACTGCGCGATTACTATTTTTTGGTTGCGCAAAAAAGCCTGCTCGTCTTTTTATACTTATACTGCGTTGAAATTTGATTTTTAATACTCACGAACTACATGTTCGCTCCGTTTAAAAATCAAATTTCGCCTTGTCTAAGCGAGAAATACTTCGCGATCTTGCTCTTTGCTATGTAGTAGAGTTTGCAAAATAAAACAGGAACGATAGATCGCGCAGTATCGCACAGCGAGGCAACACGAGCATGCGAATGAGAGCAAGGCGCAAAGTCGCCCACTGCTAGGCGACGAGCTACAGCGAGTAGGCGGAACATATCGCGTAAGCGATGACGAGCCGCACACCTTACCCGTCGCAGTGAGCGCACAATGGCAACGAAGCTAAGCGAAGCGAGACAAGCAGGCATGAACACAAAAAGGATTTCAAATGAAACTAATCAAAGCTCTCATCGTCGTTTTGATCGGCGTGGCGATATGGTTTTGTCCGCACCCTGAGGCGGTTACCGCGCAGGCGTGGCATCTTTTTGCTATCGTGGTGGCTACCATCGTCGGTCTCATCGTCCAGCCGCTTCCTATCGGTGCGGTCGCATTTATCGGCGTTACGATAGCTGTTTTGACAAATGTTTTAAGCCCCAAAGACGCGCTTGCGGGCTTTGGCAATACGACTATTTGGCTGATCTTTTGCGCTTTTATTTTGGCGCGCGGTTTTATTAAAACGGGACTTGGGCGCAGGATCGCTTATAAGATCATCAGTCTTATTGGCGACAGCACGCTTAAAATCAGCTATGGTATCGTGCTTAGCGACCTTATCATATCCCCAGCGATGCCAAGTAGCGGTGCAAGGGCAGGTGGAATTTTATTTCCGATCGTTCGCGGTCTAAGTAGTGCTCTAGGCTCTGAGCCCGAGAATTCGCGTAAAAAGGCGGGTGCGTTTTTTATGCAGACGCTTTGGCAGGGCAATACCATAACAAACGGCATGTTTTTGACCTCTATGGCGGCAAATCCGCTCATAGCAAAGCTCGCAGCAGACACCTTTAATGTGCAAATTTCATGGACGCTTTGGGCTTTGGGCGCTTTGGTGCCCGGTCTCATATCATTAGCCGTCATACCTTATGTGCTTTATAAAATTTATCCGCCCCAGATCAAGCGATATCCGGAGGGTAAAGCTATAGCCAAAAAAGAGCTTGAAAATATCGGTCCGATGAGCTATGGCGAAAAGGTGGTAACAAGCGTGTTTATCGGCGCGCTCGTGCTTTGGGCGACGGGCAATATCACGGGACTAAACGCCACGACGGTAGCGATGCTTGCAGTATGCGTGCTGATAGTCTTTGGTGTGCTTAGCTGGGACGATGTACTCTTAGAAAAGGGCGGTTGGGATACGCTTATATGGATGGGCGCGCTCATCACGCTTGCGGGCGGACTTAGCAAGCTTGGCTTTGTCAAATGGTTTGCAGGCTATGCTTCAGGCGCAGTTGGCGGGATATCGTGGGTCGTCGCGCTTGGAATTTGCTACTTGTTTATGTTTATACGCACTACTTTTTTGCTAGCCTTACTGCGCACATAACCGCGATGTATGCGACATTTGGAGCGGTCGCGATAGCAGCGCAAGCTCCGGCTTATTTGGTGGCGCTCGTTTTTGCTTACGCTTCGAATTTAATGATGCCTATCACGCATTACGGCGGTGCGCCCGCTCCTATAATTTTTGGCGCGGGATACGTAACGCAAAACGAATGGTGGCGGCTTGGCTTTATAACGACGCTTGTGAATTTGTGTATTTGGACTTTTATCGGCGGAGCTTGGTGGAAAATTTTAGGGTTATGGTAAAATTTTAAAAATCCTCTCGCGGCGGGTGCCAATTAAAATCCCGCTGCGACGAGATCGGGAGCGAAAAGATGGGAAGCAAAAAGGTATTCGAGCTTTTAAATTTACTTCGCGAGCTTGTTAGCGCCAGAGAGATCAGCGTCAAAAACTACGCCCTAAATTCCGGTCTTAGCGAGCGGACTATCAGACGATATCTAAACGATCTCAAAAGCTTTTTTGGCGAGGAGAGCATAATGATAACCTCCCGCGGCACTCATAGCGTAGTGGATAAAAATTTGATAAGCACGATAATGCTGCCAAATCAAAGCGAAAAAGAGGAATTTGAAAAGCTCATAGATCTGCTTCATATCATAAATCCGGGCTTTACCTCCATACTCCCTCCTGCATACAAACATATCGACGATAGGCTTAGCAAGGAGCTAGCGCAGGTCTTTCTCATCAAAGGAAGCTATCGGCGCGCATTTAAAATGGCAGTATCTTGCATTTAAAATGATAGTGGAGAAAAAAATTGGGCTTTGCATACTATCATTTTAAATGCAAGATTTAACCCTTAAAAAAGCATAAAAATTCGTCAAATAGACTTTAAATACTATTGAAGATTTAAAAATCGAAAGATCTCATAAGAGAATATCCTATCAAAGGTAAGATACGCTCAAACTCTCAAAAAAATAAATTTAAAGACATTTAATAAGCCTTTAAAGACCCTTTAACCTATCTCATAATTTTCATAAAAAATCTCATTTTTCACCTTAATGTAAAAAATGAAAAACTTAACAATATTAATTCGATCTAAGGCTACTAGAAATTTTGTAAGTTTTATCTATTGATTTATAGAAATAAAATACTCTTCGTTTTGGAGCTCTTCTATATTTTTGTAATCCATAAAAAGTTTTGGTAAATTTCTTATTATCCCTTTGTATCCTATACTGCTATATATTGCAGCATTTATCAATGTATTTAATTTTAAGTATATAAACATTACTTGTGTTATCTCGTCTTGATTTTTAAGAATGCCAGTTATGGACACATTTCCATGTAAGAGATGATTCCTAAGCATAATACACTTTTTATCTAACTCGTTTAATTTAATTGTATTTTCATCAAATAATGATAATAACTTATCGTTATTTGATATATCAAATATATTACCAATTCTACTTAATATCTTTCCTTTTTTTTTCTTTAAGTCAAGATTATTATTTATGAGCTGTTTTGCCACTTTTCTAAGTTGGCAAATAAAATTTATTTCATAAGTAGATTTTATTCTAGTTGTTTTATCTTTTAGCTCATTTTTTTGCGTTAAAATTTCTAAAACCGTTGCAAGTAATCTCATTGAGTAGTAGCTTATAGATAGGGTATTTGCTATCGTTAGTGTATCTATCGCTTCTCTGAAATTTATATTGTCTAGCATTTTATCTATCAAATTTTCAAAATCTTTTTTGTTGAGTTTTTTATTTTTTTCGTTGATATTAACTTTTTCATTTGAGAAGCAATATTTATGCGGATTTCCTTCTATTGTGTAAAAGCTACTTTTATAAGTAGGAGAAAAACTACTTGTATATTTAAAATTTTTGTATTCCGAACATTCTAAATCATCGTCTTCAAAATAATAACCTCTATCCATCTGTATAAAGCCGGTAATGAAACCAATTGCAGATAATATAACCCTGCAATACTCATCAAACTCTTTGAAGGTGATTTTTTCCTCACAATCTATAATTAAAAAATTATAGATATGATGAAAAAATGAAAACGTATATTGTTCTTTAATATTAAATTTTAAATAATTATTCAAACTACCGTAAGGCCCATGTGCAAATACATCACTACCAAAATGATCAGATAAATTAAGATGTTTACTACTATCATTTTCACAAGGTATCCATAACTTATAGTAGCTTTCTCTTGTCTCACTAAAACCAACGCTTGCAAATTCATATATACTCCAATAATTAGAAACCCCATCTTGTCTTTTAAATAGTGATGATAGAATTTTTATCTTCATACCATTTATATCTAATTCCTCATCATCTATTTTTGCGGTTCTGAGATCACCATCAATGAACTCATTGTCTTTTTTTAGTAAAAATATATTTCCATCTTTATAAAAATTATTTTCTTGCGCTTCTATAACGTCAATCAATTCTGTCTTTTTCATAAATTTCACTACCTTTTTGTTTTTTTTGCCTGGTTATATTATACGGTATTTGTTGCGCTTTTGTCATCAATACAAAATATTTTATTGGTTTTAAGAAGTTTGATTTAGTACTTTACCCCTCAAACTCGACTTCACATGTATAATCTTTGCTTGTCAGCCTATGTTCCACGCTTTTAATGCTAAATTCATTATTTTCTAGTCCAGTGATGCCTTTAAACTTCAGTTTTCCGCCTGCTACTATGTTTGCTCCTGGCAATGAGCATCTACCATTTATGCCGCCTCGTTGCAGCTCGTTTAGCTTTGATTCGCCTTGTTTAAAAGCTTCGCTATCTGTTTTTGGCTGCGGGATCTGCATTTTATAGACCTGCTCGCCCGCTCCAACCTTGATGCTTTTGGTTTTTCCCTCGCTCACGTCTTGCCATTCAAGTATCACCGCCGTATAGCTGTTTCTATTTGCCTCGGTGATTTCAAGGCTGAAAAGCTCATTCAAATTTAGATTAAATTTTGGCAGATTTTCATTTCTCGGAGTGTTTGAGGTCTGGCTCTCATCTCCTTTGGCATCCATAGGAGTGATGACGATAGTGTTGTTCTTGACGAGTGCCTTATAGCCTGTCTCAAAGCAAAGTCCGTAAAGAAATTCAAGATCGCTCACATTGTTTTGCAATCTTGAAGCTATAGGTTGATCATCTCCGCTCGTTTTAGAGGAGAGGTTATTTTGCTCGGCTATTTTACGAGCAATCGCAAATATAGTGGTATTCTCCCAGCTCCTGCGCTTCTTTTCTTTCACCGGGCTTGCGAAATTGACTGCTGTTGCTCTGACTTCGGTCGTATTTGCTTTATAATCTCTACTTGCCGTTTGCACCGAAAATGATCCGCAAAGATATAGATCCTCACCGTATCCAAGATAAAGCTCTAGCTTGTCTCCGAACACCGGCTTTGCAAATATTCCATTTACTTTTATGCTTATCTCATCGCTTTTGCTACTTTCTTTGTCATCAAAGCCTATTTCGATCAAATTTCGTCTGATAGTCTCGGTGATGTCATTGCCTTTAGCTATGAGCTTAAAATTTGGCTTTCTTACCATAGCTTTGCTTGTTCCTTGGATTTTACTTCCTTGAATTCAGGCAGTATCACATCATTGCCGGCTTTAAGTATCGGTTTTAACTTTGGATTGATTGCTAATACTTGCTCGAAGAATTTCAAATGCCCATAGTGCTTGAATACGATAGTATCCAGCCTCTCGTTGTCTTTTGCCTTATATGTCATAATCTCTTTTTAGCTCCATCGTAAAAGTCTGTGTAAAAAATAAGCCATCTGTGGTGAATACGGCTTGTTTCTCGCTGATTTTTGTGATGACAAACCGTCCGAAATACTTGCCCGCCCCATTTGTTAGCGGATAGCTGATAGCTAAATTTGCTAATTCGTAAAGTCTTTTTAGAGCGGTTTGCTTATCACCTCGATACGGCAGAGTTTGTCCTTCGATATTGATAGTTTGATTGCCTAAATTTGCCCTAAATATCGCTTCATAGTTTGCTATCCTTTCATTTGAGCTGATACCAAACTCGGTCTCTATCCCGATGCTTCCTACTTGCTTCCAGTTAAATTTAAAGCCACCTAGATTTAAAACCATTTTTACTCTCTTATCTCTGTATTTGCTTGATTAAAATTATCTCGCTGTATCGCACGTTTTACGCTTTGAGTGAGTGCTCTTTCAAACTCGCTTAGATCAAATCTGCCCTCACTTGTTGCTATATTGAAGCCGCCATTTAAATTTATGGTGATATTGCTGCCAGATGTAGTTTGGGTCACCATGGCTGGCTGGCGTGCGATGTTTTGCATAGGTGCTCTTGTCGGTGCGGCACTGTCTTTGCCAAATGCTCTTTCAAACACATCACTACTTTTACTCTCTTGCTTTGACTCTTCATCATCACCAAAGCCAAAAAATTCTTTCGTGCCTTTCCATGCGTTTCCTAAAGCATCGCCGACCGTGCTTGTGATGTCGCTGATCCATGCAAATTTTTCGCCTATCCAATCAAAAAAGCCGCCAAACAGCTCGTTCCACCATGCTACGACGCTATCAAATATCGATGTGAAAAAATTTGCCGTAGCCTCCCAGTATGGTTTGATAGCTTCCCAAAAATCACTGAAAAAGGCTTTTACTTTGTCCCAGTTCATTATGATAGCCGCTGCGGCCGCAGCAAGTAGGGTAAGGATCAGTCCGATCGGATTAGATATGAGCGCTAGACTCATCGCTCTTACACCAAGCACTAAAATTTTAAGCGCCTTACTGACCCCGCTAAGAGTGAGAGCAAACGCCTTACAGACCATATTCCAAGCGGCTGTGAAAAAGGCTGCAGTCTTTGTGCTTGCCGCCACCCAAAGATAAGCAGCTTTTAGCCTAAGGGCAAGGAGAGCTTTCGTCTTGAATACACTTGCTAAAAATGAAAAAGCCGTTGCCATTATCTTTATTTGACTTATCACTATCCCCATGCTCCACCATAAAATTTTAAGCATAGGTGCAACGGTAACGAATGCCAGAAAGCCGCCTAAAAATCCAAAAACTATCTTTGAAGCGACCGGGAATTCTTTCATGAAATAGCTTATGCCACCCGCTACTTTGTTTAAAAACGCAGTGATGACGCCAAGAGAAGGTAAAAACGCTTCGCCTATGCTAGAGCCTATATTCCTCCATGCTTGAGCCAGCCTCTCTAGACTTGATTTGGTAGTGTTTAGCTTCGTTTGTAGCTCTTTTTGCATACTTCCGTTTGCCTCATCCGAAAAGGCTAGCTTCATATTTGCCTTAAAGGCATCCATGTTCGTGATGAGTCCTGCTATCTCATCACTGAAATTTCCACCCATGAGATCGTAAAGTAGCCCGGCTTGCATCTGCTTAGGAGCTTTGGCGATAGAGTCTAAAAATAAAGTGACCGCACCGGCTGCATCCTTGCCGATAGCTGTTTTTAGATAGGTGGCATCAAGCCCGATGGTGCTTAATGCCTCTTGAAATTTCTTTCCTTGATTCTCCACGTTTGCAAGCTTCGTATAAAGTGAATTTAGCGAGGTCCCCACGACTGAGGGAGCTTTGCCTGTGCTTAGCATGCTTGCAGCTATCGCACTTGCGGCCTTTTCATTAAGACCTAGTAGATTTGCATTGCCGGCAGTGAGGGATGTAGCTGTGAGAATATCGCTTGCGTTTGCGTTAGTTACTTTATTATCGAGCAGGTTCACAACATCGAAAAACTTTTTAAGATCGTCTATCTTGTCTATCTTAAAGCCTACTTTCATGTTATTGCTAGCTCTTGCCACATCATCAGCACTCATCTCAAACGCCACGGCACCAGTAGAAAGTAGTCTTGTGTATTTTACCAGCTCCTCACCGGCTAAATTTATTTTTCCGCCGCCTGATGCGATGTCGGCTAGATTTTCAAAGCTTTCGCCTAGTTCGTTTGATAAGCCCTTCATCTCTTGCTTTAGCTTTTGCAGGTTTTCCTCGCTGTCATCGACATATTTGCGCACGTTTGCAAAGGCTGCTTCATCGTCTATAGCAAATTTTACCGGTATGGCAAAGCTGGCAGCTGTGGCTAATCTGGTTTGTAAATTTGAAAATTCGCCAGAAATCTTGCCTAGATTGCTATCGATATGTGCCTTAAGACCCCCTATCTTTTCTATTTTTTTGTTTAGAGCAGTTACGTTTTTACCGGCATCTTTAAGACTAGTGCTAAGCTTTTCAAGCTTTTTGACGTCCCCGCTAAGAGCTGCAAAGCCTTTAGTAACTAGTCCTATGGTGATGCCAAAGCTTGTATTATCCATTTTATCCCTTGACTTTTATGTTTTGCATGGCTAAAATACCCGCATGAGAATAGATATGACAAACAAAAACGACAACATCGACTTCATACTAGGCGCAGGGTTCATACTAGCAGCCGTGCTATACGCCTTGTGCGATATAAACCCGATTTGCACCTTAGTCCTCGTCGTCATCGTTTCTGCTATATACGAAAACGTTTTTGATAGATCCGTCATCTGATACCGCTTTGTAAAGAGACTTTCAAAATTTCTTTTGAGATCTCTAAAAATTTACGATACTCATCCACATCTAACTCCATGATCTCGTTAAACGAAAAATGAAGCGTGTGTCCGATCATCGCCACACCATCAAAGGTGTGGGCTAGGCTAAAAAACTCGCTACCACTCCTAAAATAAGCGAGCAGTCTTTGGCTGGTAGCTCATCAAGTTCAGCCTCACTCATGCAAGTAAGGTTGCTTGCCAGTTTAAAGGTAAGCCCGGCTTCATCACCTCTAGTGCCACTCATCGCAAAGCGTAGATCCTTGCCTTTTGGATACCTTATCTTTACTTCTGTGCCATCGCTTAGCGTGACGACTTTATATTTTTCGTTGTTCTCCGTGATTTCGTTATTTGCGTCTTTTCTCATCTTTTATCCTTTTTATTTTTTATTTCTCGCACGAGTAAAACCCGTGCTGTGACCAAAGTTTGGCACTTTGGAAACGCACTAAAGACCAAGATCGCCAATGGCGATCTAAATTAATGTTTCTTACTCGCTTAAATTTGACCTGACTTTTGCTAGGTAATCCACTCCGCCAATAAGACAGATCATGTTTTCCACATCAAAGACTATCATCGGGATCTTATCGATATTTAGATCTAAAAAATGCACCGCAAGCTTCACATTTACTTCCATCTCCTTGCCGCTTTCAAAGCTGCCCGGATCTATCTCTATGATGTCTCCTGTGACCGCCATTGAAAATGGCATCGGCTCACGACCGGCTTGGAATATGGACGCCTTGAATAAAAACGGAATTCTGTTTTTCCAAGTGTTGAGCCCATAGCCTAAGAACATATTTTTATCTAGGATGTTTAGCTTAAACTCCATCTCGACAGCCTTTATTGAGCCACTTGCGAAATTCCCGCTGAGCGCTCCTTTCATCTCGACCATCTCTTGCTCGATCTTTGGTATCGTTAAAGACTTGACGACGCCTAGATAGCCTTGCCCGTTGATATAGACGTTTGCTTCTTGCACTACTTGAGGTATTTGTCTTTTGACCATATTTCACTCCTTATTTATTTAGATCATTTAGTAAATTTTCGCCGTATTTATCGACGTAAATGAAATCAAGCGTAAGCTGTTTGACGATAGGATTGTTTTGCATACGGACGTCAAGATAAAATTTGCCGGCTGTGATGTTTGCCAATGTATTTTTCTCGCTCCAGCTGATCTCATATCCGATGAGTACCTTTGCTCCGACAAGTGAGCGAAGCAACTCATCTACGCTTCTTTTGGCATGATAAAGCTGATCGGCTCTGCGATCGATAGCAAATAAAACGCCTTTTTGGCAAGCTTCGCTGATACGATCAAATATCCTAACGCGGGCAAGATCTTGCCAGATGGTATCTTGATCGCTTGTCTCACCGCCCCATGCACGAAAGCCGCTTTCTCTGATGATCGTTGAGATGTGAGCTCCGCGTAGCTCATCAGCCGTGCATGTTTCACCCAACTCGAAATCTACGTCTATCTGCGTGCCTGATACTCCTATCATCACGCGATTTGAATAGCTGTCGGCGTATCCAAACTCACTGCTACCATCAGTGTGAGCTATCATGCCCGCTAGCCTTGCGCTTTGGCCCTCGAATACATAAGCATTCGTCTCGTCATCCCAAACTTTGACATTTGGATATGAGGCGATGAGCCTGCGCGATCCAAAGTCCGCCATTTTTGTGATAGCACCTGCCGCATCATCTGCTTTTAGATCGATTATACCGGTTGCTTTTAGTCTCTCGCTCATCTTTTCGATCGCTCCTTTTATGGCGTCCTCGTGAGAATACTCGGGAGCAATGATGATGTTTGGACGATAGCCAAATTTTGATTTTGCATTTTTGAGTGCTTCGATAGCCGCTTTGCATTCTGTGATCTCGTCGTTCGTATCCGTATCATCATCTTTTGTGAATACCGAGAGAATGATTTGCGTTTGCACTGCTTGATCGCTGATGGCTTTCAGAGCTTTATAGATCGAGCCTTTTTTGAATGTTTGATTCGCCTTTTTCTTTGCCTCGTATTTTTGCTCTATCGCATCGATCGCTTTGTCCGTAGTCATGAAAAAGTGCATACCGTTTTCAAGTAGCTCTTCATACCCAGCTATCGCGATCGGAGTCGTAGTCTCGACCTGGATAGGACGTGCGGCTTCTGCCGAAATCGTTATGTTTACACCGTATTTTGCTGCCATGTTTTCTCCTTTTAAATTTAATATTTGACTCTTTTTATTGGATTTATCGCCCACACACTCTTAAGAACCGGCTTGTCGTCCGCCTCAAGATACTTGTTTGCGTTCATTTCATTCATACCTGCTACGTCCATAAGCTTCCAACCTAGATATATCCGACAATAGAAATTTTTGAGAATTCCACCGTATCTGATAGTTCGGTAGTATCCGAATCGCTCTTTGCCGTTTTTCATTTTGCAGCTCACTAGACACCAGTCAGATACGATGCCGTCGTTTGAAGTGACCTTTGGATTGCCTTGCGTGATGACGGAGTTTGGCTCGATGTCTATCACCTTGACGCCTAGAAATTTGACTGAAAAGACACCGATACGATTTCGCAAAAGCCAGCGTAAGCGGGCGTAGTATGTCCTTTCTTTTCCCTGGAAGTGCTCGCTTTTCCAGCCCTCATCGCCGTTGATGCCATAGTCAGGATCATCAAACCAGCTCGCCCACTTTGGCAAGTGCTCGTCCTCTTTCTTGCAGAAAATAAGAGCGATCGGAACTACCAGAAATGCTAAAATTTCAAATGGAAGCTCTATGATTATATTTGTCAAGATCTGGTAAATTTGTTTTTTAGATATTCTCATTTTTTACCTTTTTCGTTCTCTTTTGGCTGTTCCAGCTCTTTTGTCTCTAGCTCATATTTTGGACTTTTCGGGCAACCACTCCACGGGCAATCACCATTTTTATCTAGCTTTGAGCTGCAAATCTCGCAGCGTTTGACTCTTTTTCTCATTGTTCGTCTCCTTTTGTCAGATTTTCTTTTTGGGTTAGAAGCTCTTTGTATTCCTCGCGAAGCTCCGGAAGCACTGCATCGTTTCCGATCAGTATGGCATGTCTGATGTGGCCCTCAGCCTCTTTTATCTGCTCGTCAAGTTCAGCTAGCTCTTTTTGCTTGATCTGCTCCTCATTTGGTGCGGGGTTTAGAATTTCATCTACTTCTTTTTTTGAAATTTCAACCCACCCTTGCTTTTTGAAGTCTGCTACATCTTTGTCGTCTAGTGCATAGATTTGATTGTTTTTGTCTTTGAAATATTTCATTTGTTTTCCTTTCTAGCGAAGCTCATACCATTTGAAAGGGGCTCCGACAACTGCTTTATATTTTGAGTTTGGCGGGATAATTGCAAAAAGATGTAGAATAGATGTTGTATTCACGCTACTACCTGGACATATATTCACACCATCGACATAAAACTCATAATTTCTACCATTTCCACTAGCGGAAGCATCTCGCACAAGAACGAAAATAGACCTACCTGTTGTATTTGTGTAGGTTACGTTTGGCTGTCTTTGGCTAGTCATATCCTGCCAAGTTTGATTGATACCGATACTTGCTATGCCAACTACCGCTTTCTCACTCACAGCTACGTCCTCTTGCTGACCGGTGATTTCGTTTTTGACTTTGATGATGCCGGCTTTTGTTTCGGTAGCGTATGGTGTTTTGTCTAGCTCGCTTTGCTTTTGCTCTCTGACATTTTTGGCTTTGATGATATAAACAACTGCGCTGTTTTGAGGTCTTGTTTCGATACCGCCTGTTGTTCCTATCAGCCCAGTGTTTGAATATGAGGCTGGCAAAGTATCAAACCCTGCAAGCCCTGCTATTGGCTGGACTTTGTTTGCGCCACGTCCTATGTCGTTGTCTCCACCAACGTCATGCGTATGAGCCTTGATTTCATCACTTTGCAGCACTCCAAGAGCTGCAGCATTGCCACCAGTGCCACGCATGAAACGGCCGTCGTTGAATTTCGGTAGCTTGAATTTGCTTGTATCGCTTGGTGTGCCGTATGTATCACCAATAATCTCATATAGTTCTTTGTATTCGCTCTTTGAAATTTCGCGACCGTCGCAGAGCAAATAGCCAGCTGGGATTTTGCTTTCAGAGCTCCAAGCTAGATATGCGCCTATTGGCGTGCCGTCGCTGGCTTCGTCTTTTTTTAGGTAGATTTCGTCTGTATTCACGCCTTTGATTTTTAGGGTGCTGGCATTGACGCTAGCGGCTGTCCTAAAACCCTCATGCGTAAAATAGTGCCATACAGGTGAGCCGTCAGGTTTTGGGGTGCCAAGACCTATGGCTTGCCCTTTGTTTTTGGCTTCGATGAGAAAGTGGCTGTCGTTGTTGTTTGCGTAGATCAAGCCTTCACTACCGATAGTTAAATTTTTAGTAAAGGTATTTTCTTTTGCAAGCTGAGCAAAGGCATCAGCTGTTTTGTCGTCTAGCTTTTTGCTATTGACTGCTGTTTCTTCTTTACCAAGCTTTCCATTATTTAGAGTATTTATATTCTCTTTTAAGAATTTCGTCCTATTTGCCAGCTGTTTTGCTTGTTTGTTACTGATGCCGTCTATCCCGCCAACCACCGGGTCGGTGACCTCTAGCTGATAGATACCTTCTTCCCACTTATTTTCTTCTTTTAGATTAGCCATTGTATGCTCCGTAATTGAATTGATCGTTGTATTTTATTTGCCCGTCATAGATCACGCCGCTTGCTCTATGATCTATGCTTACGAGTACGCACCTTGCAGGAGCTGCACTCTTTGCAGCTTCGCTTATTTGCTTTGCTTTTTGCTTTGAAAGCGGGATGCTAGCTATGATGCTATACTCCGCCCAGTGCGTGTTGCTACCATAAAGCCTGCTTTTATCATGCCTTATGGATCCGTCATATTTTTGATTTAGGTTACCTTCGATGATGATTGCACCACTATCTACGCTTTGAACCGCCTTTTTCACGGCATAAAACGAACCGCTATAAAAGTGAATTTTAAATGCGTTTTTTATGAGCCACCTAGCGTTCGTTTCATTTAGTCCGTCTATATCTACATCAAAGCTGGCTGCTAGGATAGGCAAAAGTGACACCGGACAAGAGTCGGCGAGCGTATCTATGACGCTGATGTCAAGGACACCCAATCTAAGCCCAAAAAGCTCATCAAGCAGCTTATCAAGTTTAATTTTATGATTTGGCAGCAGGCTCATAGCTCCGCCTTTTTGTAGCTAAGATTAAAATTTAGCCTTATAAAGCTATCATCATTTACTTTTGTGTCGATAGTGGGAGCTTTTAAATTTACCCTATAAACGCCATCTTGATGAAGTAGCTTGTAGATATAGCTTAAATTTAGATCCTCGCCTAAGTTTAGACTGCTCCTACTTGATTTGATAGCCTCATCGATCTCATCAGCTAAAAACATATCGGTTAGCTCGAGCTGCGCACTGATTGTTATATCTTTGATAGTCGCGTTTTTGACATTCACCGTATCGGTAAGCGGCCTGACCTTTTCACCGCTTAGATGATCCTCTACGCTTTGACGCGTAGCCTCGCTCATATCGGAGGTTTTCAAATAGACATTCACGATACCGGGACCGCCGTTTAGCACGCTCACCTCCTCGACCTTTGCATTTGCCGAGAGCGCTTGATAGATATATGCTTTTGCGCTTCCAGCGGTTGAAAATCTCTCCAGCGAAAGCACTGCTCGCTCACGCAGTCTCTCATCACTTTCTTTGTCCGCTCCGCCGGTGAAATTTGATGTTTGTTTGGCTTTGAGCACAAAAGGTAGCGGAGTTTGAATGAGTTCGCATTTGACCGTGCTTTCCTTAATAAACTCATCAAGAACTATTTTACCGGTGGCTTTTGGCTCGCCGCGTTTGATGACTACGCTATCTTTGAGGATGGCGATACCCCCTTTTTCACTTCTGAATACGCTCTTTGCAGGCACGATGGTATCGCTATCTTTTAGGGTAGACAGGCAAAGTTCGATGCCCGCTACAGGTTTTTCTCCTTGAAGCCTTTCGATACCATAGATCGCAACGACATTATCAAGATCACTGCCTGAAGCATAAGGTAAAAGTATGCTTTTCACGCTTTGATTTATCCTTGCTCGTAAAAGTAACTCACGATATGCGAGAGTTTCAAGAAGCGCGGAGTATCGATCGCTTTCAAGTAGCGTAATTTCTTCGTCATTTAAATAGCTTTTAAAAAGCTCTTTAATACCCTTTAAAAGATCGTTAAAATTTAGCTCTTCGATAACGTTTGGATATGGTAAATTTTCTAGCTTCATATTTCAATTCCTATCTCATTACCGCTCGTTAAGATGATCTTAAAATTTAGCCTATGGTCTTTTAGGCTGATGAGTTTCACTTCATCTATTTTTACGCGGGGTTCCCACTTTTCAACGGCTTCAATAACGTAGCAGGCAAGATCGGCGCGAAATTCATCATCTACCTTCCTATCTATGAGCTCAAATAGGCGGCTACCATAATCAGGCAGCATGACGCGAGAACCTAGCGGAGTGAGGAGTATGTCTTTGATGCTTTCTTCGATGCTTGCTAGATATTTCATCTTAGTCCCTTGCATATCCGTTGTTTGTGTGATTTGTGAGATCGCCTCTGCTATCGCTTACGCTACCGCCAAATTTAGCGTCGCCACCCGTGCTGATCGAGCCTGTTATTTTCACATTCCCATTTATTTCAAAGCTTCCGCTACCCCCACCAGCACCTGCCGTATTTATGCTGCCCTCGATGAGCGTATTACCAAGAAGCTTTATGCTTGGGCTTTTTATCTGCGTATCGGTTGCCTCTACCTTTACGTTTTTTGCTTTCACGTTCGCATTCTCGCAGGTTATATTTATTTGCTTCGGGCTTGAAATCTCAAGTGTAGAGCTGCTTACGTTATAGCTTATTTTTACGTTATCTTCGAATACGCAAATTTGCTTATTTTTATCGGTGCTTGGTGCCAAGTGAGCGCTTTGATAAATGCCTCGAAGCACTATACCGGCATTTAGGCTACCACGAATAGGAAGCACGGCACACTGCTCGCCGACTCTGATCGGAGTCCAGCTTCTGACAAAAGAGTTTGCTAGCTGCATGACAGGCAAAAAATCAGTCACCATCGAGCCGATAGTTACGCGTGCTCTGTCGCCGGATATTTCGCTAATAATCCCGATCTCTATCATCGTATCCTCTACTTTTTCTTTTAAAACTTGTCAAAATTTCTATCGCTACATCTTTTGCGAGCAGCAATCCCTCTGAGCCCATCCACGCCCCGATACCACAAATCCCCAGCGAGTAACGCAGATCGTGAAAGTAAAAAAACGCTATCTCATAGACTACGTAAGCGGTGAATACTCCGTCAAGCACTCTTTTACCAAGCGCTTTAAGCCCGACCGCCTCGCTTTTTGCAAAGCCTACGATACTGCCTACTATCCCTACCACCAAGACATAAAGTAAATAGCTCTCCACCATGGCTAAACCTTGAAAAAGGTCAAAAATTTAGCCGGACTAAGCAGAGCGTTAAAAACCCCAAGCGATACCGCCCAAGCGGTCATCACTATGTCTTTGTTGTGGAAGATACACTCATAAACCGAGTATGAAAGTATGCTAAAAAGCGCAACTATCACGCCGCCAAACACCAATACCAAGGCGCGCTTTAAATTTAGCTTCACTATTTTCATTTATTTTCCCCGATGCATTGCTTTAATAGATCCTCACACTTTAAGTAATAGATCATCAAAGCTTTATGACTTTCGAAATTCCCTTTATTTAGCGGCCTTACAGGCATATCAGCGTCACATCTGACAGGCACGAGTACATCTTTATATATGATATGCGGCTCGACTACCTGACTCGCGCAGCCACTGAATAAAAGCAACGTTAGGCACATAAGCAGTAAAAATTTCATTTAAATAGCTCCTTATAAGCCCTCAATTCCGCCTCACAGCTTTTGTTTTCGATATAAATTTTCTTTACTTTCGCAACTGCTGGCGGCTCTTTAGCTTCGGTCTTGATTTGCGCCGCTTGAATGGCTTCGTTTTGCAAGGCGATGTGAGCATTGCAAGCGTTTAGGTTGTTTGCACTCGTCGCGTAGTCTTTTGTAAGACGCTCTTGCTTTTCGTTGCAAGCCTTTAATTCGCTACTTAAAAAAGAATTCACGCTTTCAAGCTTTGAATTTTCCAAAAATAGATTTAGGCAAAGAATGCCCGCAAATGCAGCCAGCCCAAAGCCAAAAATAGACAAGAATTTATTCGTTAAAAAGTCCATTTAAAACCCTTTTTGCACGATTAGGAGTTTGTTTCGCCCAAAGCGAGTTCATACCACTTTGATAAGCCTGGCGATATTCGCCGACTCTAATATGATGAAGCGTGGTTACGAATTTCTTTACACCCGGCACTCCTATTTGATAACACATTTCTATTACCACGTCTTGTACGTTTTTTGGTTTATCAGTAAGCCAAGAAAAGGTGCCAAATACTTCATCCTTGAGCTTTTTTATTTTTAAATTTAAGATTTGATCCGCCACCTCACGGCTCATCGGCTCGATCTTGCCGCCGTTTAGCGACAGCTCATCACGTGTGAGCGAAGATACTTTGAAACCGTATCCGATCGTAGGATAGCCTCTTGTGTCTTCATATATGTGAGTATCAAAGCCTTCGTTTTCTTTGATGCTTGAAAGTAGGCTCATTGTTGCTCCTCTGATTTTTGAGCGCATATTACGCCAACTATTCCTCAAAATCCATCATCATTTTTTGATACGATTTTTTATCAAAAAACGTTATTAGATTTTAAGATTTAAAAACTCCATAATTGCCGCCAAAGACGAAAAGGATAATGATGTTTGTAGAGTTTGAAAAAGACCTGCTCGCCACCATAAAAGAGGTTTGCGAGAGCACAAGGCCCTATCTTGGTGAGTTTGAAAACAAAGACGAGATGGAGCTACTCATAAAAGGTGGCGAAAGCTTCGTATTCGTTGAATTTGCAAGCGAAAAATATGACAATGTAGTGGCAAGAAACGCTACATATAATATTCATATATTAGCCTGCACTTCAAGCAAAGCTCAAAATTACCGCCAAGAAAATAAATTTAAGGCTCTTAACCTATGTGAGAAGATAGACGAATTGCTTAGAAATTCAAATCTTGCAAACGAGTTTCAAATCAAACCAAAATCTCTAAAAGTAAGGATAAACAACATAACTGACTATGGATATGTCTATGTGCTCACACGCGAGATCGAGACCGAGTTTTTACAAAAAGATGAATTTTTGACAGGAGAATAAGAATGTTGTTTCAAGGCAGGCTTTACGCACTAAAAGAGCTAAAAGATAAAAAGGAGCATGAAATTTTGCTGGCCGTGACTGGCGAGTGGAATGGTCATCACTCCGGTGCTTTCAGGGTTGATAAGCTTGACATCCAAAGGATGAAAGAAAATTTTGATAGTCGCAAGATAGATCTAGTAGTTGATTACGAGCATCAAAGTTTGTGGGGCGGGGAAGCTCCGGCAGCTGGCTGGATCACTGAGGTTTGGAGCGCAAAAGATGATAGTGAGCTTTGGGGCAAGGTAAAATGGACCGATAGAGCGCTCGAATATATCAAAAACGAAGAGTATCGCTATCTTAGCCCGGTCTTTAATTTCAGCGCGGTCGATCAAAAGACGGGTGCAAATATCGGTGTGAGGCTAGAAAGTGTAGCTCTTACGAATACGCCGTTTCTCGATGAACTCGGCGAAGTAAAAATCAACAAAAATCTCAATCAACTTATAAAGGAGCAAAATATGGCGGAAAAAAATCCAAATATGCAGCCTGAAGGGCAAGGCACTGATAACAGTGCCCAATATGAAGCGCAAATCGCTGAGCTAAAAAACCAGCTAAACGCTTCGCAAACCGAGCTCGAATCCTTGAGGACTCAAATAGCGGAAACTAAGGTGGAGGCTGCGATCGTAGCCAATAAAATCCCTATCTCTCAAAAAGAGTGGGCTCTAGGCTATGCAAAGGCGAATCTTGCGGGCTTTGAGGAGTTTTTAAAAGGCGCGGTCGTCCCGCAACAAAAGCTAAATTTACCAAACGATATGTTTGAGAACAAAAATAAAAGCAACGAGATAGACATCGTTAAATGTGCACTAGGAGAAGAATAATGCCAACAAATGAACAAATCAAACCAAAAACCTATGGGGATGTGGTAGTAAATAAGGTGCTTGGAGTAAATGCCAAGGTAGAGACGACAAAGGCGCTAGAGTGCGGAGTCGTGCTGTTTAGTATAAACGGCGGCGAGAGCTTTACTCCCGTTACTAGCGACAATCAAACCGCAACTATCGCAAACGCTGCGGCAGTATTTGGTGTGCTAGCTGACAATGTGTCTGCTACAAGCGAAGCTGACGTGCTAGTTTTAGGCGAGGTAAAACTTTCAGGTATCGCTGCAGAGCTAAAAACTGCACTATTCAAACAAAAAATCATCATAAGAGAGGTATAAAAATGGACGAGCTTTTAAAATTTTTCACGATCGATGCTATGACAGAAATCATCACTCAAGTCAAGGCGGATAAAAGTTTCATAACGGATACATTTTTCAAAAAATGGACGCCGACGCTTTCAAATTCACACAACATCATCATCGAAAAAGGTGCAGGCGCGATCCTTGAAAGTGTGAGTGAAAACGGCGAACACCTGGTGACTAAAAACTATGACGAGACTATAATTTCAGTCCCACTTCCAAGATTCCCGCAGTACGATACGATCCCGGCAAGCGAGATGAATTTACTTAAAACGCTCAACACCGAAAGTGAGCAAGTAAAATCTCTTGCGGCTGCAATAGGCAAAAGGCTGGCAACGCAAAAGAGCAATATAACAAATACCATCGAATACATGGCGATAGGTGCGATATTTGGAAAAATCATGGACGGAAAGAGTAATGTGCTATGTAGCTTGAATGCTAATCGCAAAAAAATCACCATAACTCCAGCCATGAGCTTTATAGAGCTGATAAACTCCATCGAAGCTGAACAAGAAAACGTCCTTGGCAAAAGCAGGCCTTATATCGCGCTTGTTACAAAAGAGCTTTATGACGAGCTTCTTAAAAAAGCCGAAGCTGCCGAGATGTTTAAAAATCATACTGCTAATCTAGTCGATAAAGACGGAACTTTGAGCCTTGAAGTTTATGGAAAAACTTTCATGCCTTACAACGCAACCTATAAAAACACTAAAGGCAAGAACACAAGCTATATGAGCGGCAAACAAGGTGTGGCCGTGCCACTTAGCGAAGAGATGTTTGAGATTGTTTATACCAGAGCAAACCATACTTCAGCCATAGGAAGAGCTCCAACGAAATTCTTTGCTCCTGCGCCTGAAGTTTTGCCAAAAGGTACAGGCTGGGCGATAGTCAGCGAAAGCAGACCGATACCGATCTGCAACAGACTTGATGCGATCATTGAGCTTGAAATGGCGTAAATCAATTTTAAGGGCTTCACAGCCCTTAAAATTTAAAAGACGAGCAAACATACCAGAAAAATGTTTTAAACGTTTTAATACCCCTTTAACGGCTATTAAAAGGCTTAAAATATTATGGAGTTAAGCGTAATGATAACCAACGATGATCTGCTCAAAGAAATTTCAAATAAAGAGCTACTTGAGCTAAGCGACTTTGAGGGAAGCGGACAAATAAATCAAGACGTGATAGACGATAGCCAAAACGACGCACTTTCATATATCGCTTCATTTATTTTATTGCCTGACAATCCGACTCCGCTTTTAAGAGATATAGCCGTGAATTTAACCATCATCGAGCTAAAAAAGCGAAACAACTTCCCTAAAGAAAGTCTCAAAGAGCAGATCGAAAAGATCGACACACTACTCTTAAAAATGGCGGCGAAGAAGATCCCGACGCAAATCGAGGACAAAAGTCCGCCAAAGATGATCATTAGGGCTTTTAAACATAAAAACAAACCGTTAAATTTAGATGAACTAGTAACTTAAAGGAAGCATATGGGCGAAAACAACACTACAATAAAGATCAAAGAGCTTGCCAAAGAGCTTTATTTAAAGGGCTTTTGTATCGAACGGATAGCTGAAATTTTAAACAAAAGCGTAAAAACCATAAAAAACTACAAGACGAATGATGGCAAGTGGGATGAGGCAAAAACGGCAGCGTATCTAAGCGGTAGCGGCGAAGAGAAGCAAAACATATATCAAAATTTCATCGAAGAAATGCGCCTAGCCGTAAAAGACATCAGGCAAAGCGAGCTAAGCGCAAGCGAAAAAGCAAGAGCGCTTTCAAAGATCGGCGACAGCTTCGTAAAGATGAGCAAGGTGGCAAGCTATGAAGATCCGGCGGCATATCGCCTAAGCATAGCCAAAAAAGTCATCACTCTAGTCGTCCAGAAATTCAAAGACGACGAGAATAAAGAGTGTATCAAAAAGCTGATCGAACTCATTGAGAGCGAAAAATTTATCAAAGCCATCGAAGAGCTTGATATATAGGTGCTAATATGCTATTTTCAAAAGACGAATTAGACAGCTTCTTAGAGGACAAAAAAGACTTTTACGAGAGGCAAGGTGTCAGTGAGCCCGAGCTTTCAAAACTAACAAGAAAGGATTTTTGCGAGTGGCTTGGAGAGCTAAAAGATGAGCTAAAAGAGCAGATACACCTAAACTCTATCCTTGATCCAAAGCAAAAATCAGCGCGTCTAAAAAGAGCCCGTGTTGATTTTGAATATTTTGCAAAGACCTACTGTCCGCACTACTTCACTATCGCTGGCAAATGTGAATTACATGAGGATCTAGCGCGTACCTTTGAGGAGATTACCTCAAATCCTACCGGCAAAAAATATGCAAGAGCTGCCCCACGTGGTCATGCAAAGACTACCTATTGCTCCCAGCTCTTCCCGCTTTGGTGCATCTGCTTTGGCAAAAAGCACTTCATCGTTGAGATTTCAGACGCAGTGGAGCTAGTAGAGGGCTGCTTGGAGGCCATTAAAGCAGAACTTGAAGACAACGCAAATTTAAAAGCTGATTTCCCGCAAGTTTGCGGAATGAGCAAAAACTGGAAAATAGGCGAGTTCGTTTCAAAAAACGGGGTGAAGATAAAAGCCTTTGGTTCTGGCAAAAGGCTGCGTGGTGTCAAATTTGGCATACATCGTCCAGACCTTGCTGTGCTTGATGACCTCGAAAACGACACCAACGTAAGAAGCAAGGATCAGCGTGACAAGCTTGAAGCGTGGCTTGATGAAGCGGTGTTAAATTTAGGCAGCGTAGATGGTAGCCTTGACGTACTTTATATCGGTACTATACTTCACGCCGATAGCGTGCTAGCAAGAAAACTCAAGCTTAAATTTTGGAATGCCAAAAAATATCAGTCCATAATCAGCTTTCCAAAGAGAATGGATCTGTGGGAAGAGTGGGCGAATCTATATCGCAATGTATCCGTAGCTGCAAGCGATGAATACTATATGCGAAGAAAAAATGTGATGGATGAGGGCTCGCAGGTGCTTTGGGATGAAGCCTTGCCTATCCTAAAACTTATGCAAAAAAGAGCCGAAAATCTTAAAAGTTTTAACAAAGAACAACAAAACGATCCTCGCAGTGAAGCTCAAATTTTTACAAAAGAATCGCTGCATTTTTACAAAGAGCTTCCAAGAATAGATTATTTTGTGATGTATATCGACCCGGCGGGCGAAAAGAAAAAATCTGACTTCACAGCCATAACCGTGCTTGGAGTGAGCAAAAGCGAGCAAAAAATCTACATCGCCGAGAGCATAGTCGAGGTCATGAAAACCAAAAAGGCGATCAAAAAGATCATCGAGCTAAATCAAATTTATCGCTGCAGGATCTGTGCGATAGAAACCAACGGCGGGCAAGAGTTTTTTCGTCAATGGATCAGAGAAAAAGCGTTCGAGGCTGGCGCAAAACTACCATTAAAAGGCGTGAATAATGTAGCAAACAAGGGGCTAAGGATAGAAGAGCTCGAAGTGCCGATCGACGATGGCGAGATAGTGTTTCATAAAAGCCAAACTCTGCTGATCGAGCAGCTGATAGAGTATCCAGAAGCTAAGCACGACGACGCCCCCGATTCGCTTGCTGGAGCGTATAACTTAACCAAACTAACCAAGAAAATTCAAAGGCGGCATAGATGAAATTTCTAAATATTTTTAAAAACAAAAACGAAATCAAAGGCAAAAGAGCGTCCATAATCTCAGCCAACAGCACGCTAATAGATCTCATAATGAATACAAGCGTAAGCTCCATTAACGATAGCGACATAGATATGATCTTAAACGATCTTACCGTTACGCAGTGCGATGTGAGTAGAAAAGCCGTGACCGAGAAAAAAGAGATACAAATCATCACGGAAGACGAAACCCTCAAAAAAGAGTTTAAAAATATATTTAACCCTGACGTCGTAAGCCAAGTCCTTGAGACCTATCTTTACGGGCTAAACGTGTTCGAGATAAACTACAAAGAAAAAGACGGGTTCATTTATCCGCGACTAGTGCAGCGCGATTTTAGGAAGTTTAAATTCAATGACGCGGGAGAATTTGTATTCAATGGTAGCGGTAGCGAGCAAGAGATCCCGCCCTTTAAAGTCATCTACGCGCTAAACAGAGCGAATTTTAAAAAGCAATACGGCGACGGACTGCTTAAAAAGCTCTATTTCCCGGTCAAGATGAAAAACGCGAGCTTAAAATTTTGGTATAGGTTTTTGGAGCGCTTCGGCTCTCCTTGGGCTATCGCAAAAACCTCTTACGATCCAGACGAGCTCGCCAAAGAAGTCGATGCTATGCTTAGCGGCGATAGTGCCGTCATCGACAAAGATGAGGAGCTTGAACTCATTCAGCCTACATCAAATGTCGATTTTTCAAAGCTTCCAAACTATTTCGATACTCAAATCAGCAAGGCTATTTTAGGCGCGAATTTGGCGAGTGATGTAAGAGAGGGAAGCCTCGCTGCTGCACAGACACACAACGAGATCAGAGAAGATCTTGCCGCAAACGATGCGAAAATTTTAGTCTTTGTGATGAATAGGGCAATCGACTTTTTTAAAGAGATAAACGGCTTTAACGGCGAGCTTAGTGCAAAGCTATTTGATGAAGATGCGCCAAATACAGAAAGAGCCAACCGCGATAAGGTGCTATTTGATATGGGCTTTGTGCCGACTCAAAAATACATCAAAGATACTTACAATATCGAACTCGATGAAGAAAAAACGCAAGAGCAAAGCGGGCAAGCGGCAAAAATCACGGTCAATAAAACGCCTCTTAAAATCCCTTTAAAGGCTGTTAAAACGGGGCTGCCGATAGATAAATTCGACAAGGCTACAGATGAGCTTGAAATTAATGATAAGCAGATCGAACTAGCCTTGAATAAATTTATAAACGAAAGCGAGACTTACGAAGAGGCGTTTGAGAAACTTTACGAGCTTTACGATCTGCCGTTTGAGCAGCTTGAAAAGATGATGTTTCATGCAATAGCAAACGCACAAATGGCAGGATACTATGAGTGATCTAGGTTTTTCATTTTTTGAGGAGCCAACGACAGTGTATGAATACATGGCGAGTAAAAAGCCCGAGATACATTTTGATTACGACGAGATCATGCACGATGCGCACAAAAAGGCTTTCACGATCGCAAAGATGACAAATTTAGATCTCTTAAAAGATATGCAAGGCTCTCTCACAAAGGCTTTTAAAGATGGTATAGGCTTTGAGGAGTGGAAGCAAAGCGTCAAGCCTATACTGGTAAAGAAAGGCTGGCTGGGAAATGTCAAGGTCAAAGATCCAAATACCGGTGAGAAAAAAGAAATTTATGTAGGAAATCGTAGGCTAAAAACTATCTATAACACCAATATGCGAACAGCCTATGCCAAAGCAAGGTATGAAAGCCAGATGCAAAGTCTTGGCGAGTATTTCAGATACACGGCAGTGCTTGATGGCAGGACTAGAGCCTCACACCGTAGGCTTCACGGAAAGACTTTGCCGAAAACAGATCCTTTTTGGGACACGAACTATCCCCCAAATGGTTATAACTGCCGCTGCAAAGTGCAGGTACTCACAAAAGCCGAATGCGAAGCGCGCGGTATCACTCCGTTAGCTGACGGCTCGTTTTTGCCAAAAGCGGCTGAGAAAGACTTTGCGTACAACCCCGGCAAAGTAGAAAAGATAGATGAAATTTTCAAAGACAAAAAGGACGCTGCATTACAGAGTCTAACTAGCCCGAAAGCAAAAAAGGCTTTACAAGAGCTGCTTAAAGAGTTTGAACACGAGCGAGATATTTATGTGTGGCAAAAAGGGCTAGATGATATGGTTGGTGCGGTATTAGCAGGCAAAATCATCAAAGATAAAACCTATCAAATAGCACAAGTCGGGGAACTAAAACCAAAAATCAAAAAAGCCTTAGAAGAGCTCGACATCAAACCAAAAGCACAAAGCATAGTAATATACCAAAACACTATTTCACACATCACAAGAGATAGTAAGCCAAAAATAAAAGAGCCAAATGCAGACGAGATAAGAGCTATCGTTGGGGTGTTTGACAAAGCCAAGCATGTGTTTTATGATAGAAACGATAATAAGCTTATCTATTTTTATGATAGCCTACAAAATGACAATATGGCAAACTATATTGTAGTAAATTTGGATTTTGTATTAAAAAAATTTAGAACAGATAACTTTATAGCAACTATTAGCAAAATGCCGATTATAAATTTTAAAAATATTGTAAAAGATAAAAAAAGATATAAGAAAGTAAAATGAGACGATGTCGGAAATCGAAATCCGCCATCCGCAACCTTATGGTTGTCAACTGTCCTCTCTGTTGCATCTATCGTCTCATTTTATTGCAATTATACCACCAGTAGAAGGTAAAGTCAAATGATAGAGGTTAAAGGACTCGAGGCGATAGAAGTAAAACTTAAAAAGCTTCAAGATATAGGCACGAATACTAAGCCACTCATGCAAACTCTTGGTAACATCTTACAAAATGAGGTCGAAGATGCTTTTGAAAACGAGACTAGCCCGTTTGGTGAAAGATGGAAGCCACTATCGGCCATTACTGCATTTAGCTATCATGGAGGTGGCGGTATCAAAAATTTAACCAAAGGGCGGCAAGCCTCATTTATAAAGAGCGGCAAGCGTCAAAGTAAGCCGTTTTTAAATAAATTTGGCGCAGGCGGTAGTAAGAAAATATTGCGAGATACGGGGGCGCTAGCCGATAGATGGATTACCAAGGCAGACAAAAACAAAGTCAGCGTCTCAAACAATACGCAGTTTCACTTTTTTAAATATGGTCTCACACATCAATACGGCACGAATAATGCCTTTGGACGTGGCATAAAGATACCAGCTCGCCCGTTTCTTCCCGTGGACAAAAGCGGGCGTTTGCCGGATAAAACAAAGCGAGCTATCGAGGATGCGACGATTGAATTTATAACGGAGAGATTGAAATAGTTATTTGATTTTATGTTTTTTCTTGGCTTTTCTAAAATCCCAAGGCGGAGTCGGACTAATATCCTGCCATAATCCAAGTTTGTGTGCTCTTGCGTAGTTTTCATCAAAAATATAGTCTTTTGAGTATTTAACGAAAGCCCACGCGTAACCGTTCCTTACTAAATACCGGTTTATATCCTCATTGTCAAGATAAATTTTAGCAAGTTCTCTTTTGTATCTGTCTTTACCAGTAGGTGCGACATTGATGATCTTACCTGCCACCTTTGAACCTAGGGCATTTTTGGCTACCACACCAAAGGCTTGCTTCTTTTCGGGTGCATCGATGCCGTGTAGGCGTATCTTGACTACTTCATTACCGCCAACAAGCACTTTTATAGTATCACCATCACTCACGCTGATCACCTTGGCTTGGTAGTCAGCTAAGCAAAAAGCGGTAAGAGTCAAAAGCGGTAGTATAAATTTAAGCATGTTCTCTCACAATTCCTATCAATAGTTTTTATCTTGAATAAGATAGTAGCATAAAATTTCACTAAAATAAACTTGGCTCTCTAGCTTCTTTTGTGATGTTATTTATAGTGTTGTAGCTTAGATTGTGAGCTTGGGCTAGTTCCCTGATGACTACGGAGCTATTTTTGCCTTCTCTTATGCCTTCATCGTATTGTTTTAGTATGTCTTGATTTCTGAATGTTGCTTTGTAGCTTGGTATGTAGATATTAGCTCCTCCGTATTCTTTAACGATCTGGCTTATATCTTCACTGGCTTTGACCTTATTGTAAAATTCAACGAATAAATCGAAATTATTGATTGTCTCTACTTGCATGCTTCTCTTTCATCTGTATCAAGGCCTGCACTACATCTCTTGCATCGTCTCTTGAGAGAGATTTTAGGTGTAACGGGCGAATTTTAACAATCCTAAAAATAAACTCTCTTAATGCCATAGGTGATTTATTTCTTGCTATCTCATCCCATATCCCGGCGATCGTCTCAAGCTGTCTTTTCGTGGCGTACAGGCTGTCTTTTATCGGCGCGGTATCATTGATACCCGCTGCTTTTGCCTTTGCCTTGGTTTGGCTCTTATCTTTTGAAATTTTAGCTTTTTTGTAGCTTGGTGTATATTTTTTATACGGTTTATAACCGCATACCGTAAGCACTTCTCGTAGTTCATTAATGCTTAGCTCGGTTAGGCTTTCTTTGTTATAGACCGACTTTAAATAAATTTTTCTACATTCATCATCGATGAAGTAGTTGTGCTTCAAGGTATGGATCATCTTAATGTAGTAGTTTTTAAGTTCAGTTGTTTTATTCATCTTTGCTTCTTACAACCTTTACAACTATTACAACCATTTAAACCGCCAAAAATAGACTATCTTTTGCAATAGTTGTATCGGTTGTAATAGTTGTAGCCTCTTTCTTTGAGCTATAAACAATTGCTTTACCTGCTTTCGTGCTAGTCCATAGATTTCCCTCAAATTTATCAAGGCAATCTCTTGCTGTCTTGTCATCTTTTTCGTAGCCCATAGCGTTTAGAAGCTCCGTTTTATTCATATCGCCTTGAGCTAAAATTTTAAGTGCGCTAGATGTGAAATTTATCTCGTATTCGTTCATCCTAGCCACATCGACGTCAAGGCTGTTAAGCTCTAAATTTAGCGTATCTATGCTAAATCCGATGTCCTTTATCCCAGCCCTTTCTTTTTGCACCTCTAAAAGAAAATTTAGCTCATTTTCCTTGCTTGGGCGTTTGATGAGATGATACATCGAGTCGATCGAGTTTCTTATGTGATTTGAGCCTTGATAGTTCTTGCCATCTTTGTTTGAGTGGTGCAAGATGATGATAGTGGCTCCTGCTTCTCTTAAATTTTTCAGTGCTTCAAATAACCTGTTTATCTTGTTGTCGTTATACACATCCGTGAAGTCTCGCAAACTATCAAGCACGAATACGCAGTTTTTATATGCCTTGCCGACCGCGCTTTCCTCAAGTTTTAGCACCAGTTCATACCCATTCAGCGTGATCTGCGATCTTTGGATGTAGCTTAGATTGTTAAATTTCTCTATCAAAAGCTTATCGATACCGCGTTGTTTTAGCACACTCGCCGGGTTATCGTAGTCGATAAAAAAGACCTTTTGACCTATTTCGCAGAGCTTTTTGGTTAGAGCAAATGCTATATAGCTCTTGCCTGTGCCACCGTCTGCATATATTAAAGTGATGAGTTCTTTAACTAGAAAGTCATCTATCAAAAACTCAACTTTTTCGTTGAAGCTGTCTTTGCTTAAGCTAGAAACTTTTAAAAACTCGAATATATTATCCATCATAATCCCTTTTTCCACATCTCACGCTCGACAAAAGCGCGACTTAGCCCCGTGCAACGTGCCAGCTTTGATATATTTAGCTTACCATTTTTAAAACAGTAAAAGCTCATATCGTAACTTAGTGCGTTTTTTAATCTTGCCATTGACTCGGCTTTTCTTTTGGTCGCTAGGTTCTCGATATGAATGCGTTGTTTAGTCGTCATTTGAATGCCTTAGCCTATAAACTCGACATTCATAGTGATTTCTAGTCCGCAGATAAGTCCTGGTCTATCCAAATTCTCATAGCCGTATGCTTTACTATTTATGCGATACCAGCAGCCTCTTTTGAGTTTATATTTCTTAGAAATATGACTAAGCAGAATTTTTACGTTATTGCTCGCATAATACTTTTCTTTAAATTTATATGTAGCACCACCAGTTTTAAAGTAGTCCATATAAAAATTCCAAATTTTCATTTCTCGTCCTTAAAATTTAAACTCTTTAATCAGTATTTATACGCATTAAACACTGATTAAAGGGCTTGATGCCCTTTAATTTTGCACCTGCAAGCTCTCAAGCTTTGGCTGGATCCTAAAGTTGTCTTTCACCACGCGTTTTAGCCCAAGCCTTGCCAAATCAGCATCATCAAGCTCGGCAAGAGCTTCTTTGTTTGGCTTTTCTTCGTAGCTTATGCACTCTTTACCTAGTCCAAAGGCCTTGATAGCGTTTAGCAAGCTTTCAAGCTTTGCAGCTACTCTTGGGATAGACACGCTTTTACTGATACGATAGCCTATCGTTCCAAATGTAAATTCTTTACTGCGTTTTTCGGCAAATTCGGCTTTATTGTCCTCGCAAAAAAGCGTTATTTGCTGCTCGATGAAATTCTTTTCGTTTTCCAGCCTTTCTACTTCGCTTTTGCGTGCCTCTTTTATACGGTTACATTCAAGCGTCACTTCGCCATTTATCTTTTCTATGCCTACGCTTAGCTCGCAGACTCTTTTTAGGGCATTATCAATATCGCCAAAACTATTTATTTGCATGTTTTACTCCTCGTTTAAATTTTTATTGTTTGGAATCCTAAAACCCAGCGTATAAAGCGGGACTATCCTTTTTATCATGGACTCCAGATGAGCCCTGCCTCTTAAAAAGTCTATGAAGTCTTGTTTGGTCTCTCTCATGGTCGTGTGGCACCAAACACCGCTTATACCGATATACTCCCAGTACCAAAGCAACTCGTCCTCTAGAAAATAATCTTCATTGAGATCATTGCCCGGTTGATAAAAGCTTTTGCCTTTTTCGTAGTTATATATCATCTCTTCAGTTATCAGCGTGCCGCCTTTTTTGGCTATGCTTTTGCCCTCGAAACTTCGTTTGAATACCATATCGCCTGTTTTGAATCTGCACGTTTTTGGCTTAAAATCCGGCTTTATTCGGTATTCGAAAAAATCAAAATTCCATCCGTCATCAGTATGATCACTCCAATCATCGCGAGTGTCGCCTTTTTCTCTAAACTGCACATCCTTACCGTCGATAAAAGCTTGCATGATCTTGATTTGTTGCTTTACGCTTTCTTCCAATGTCATCTCTTCTCCTTTCTAAAATTTTAAATTTCTTTGCGAATCTCGCTTTACAAACGTATCCGTAAAGAGTAGCGACAGCTAAATTTTGCTTTGCTCTCTTTACGATCCGCACCTTCATTTTTTACGCAAACAGACTAAATTTTAGCTCCGTGATACCAAGCTCGCGGGCGTAGTCTCTCTCTTCTTGCATACCTCGACTATTTTCACTAAAATTACAGTTATGAAAGTAGTAATAGCTGCACACCGAAAGCAGCTCTAAGCAAGCTTTCATGACCTCTTCGCGCTCAAGCTCGCTATACACATCCATGAAAGCAAGCACCGGACTTATCGGCTCATAGCCGTTTTGTCTGACGATGCTGCAAGCTTCAAGTGCAAACTGACGCGCATAGTAATTCCTGTCTCTGTCCTTGCACTCAATGCTTGCATATGGCGTTGAGACGAACACAAGTCTCGCACTTCTCATATCTTTCCTTTCCTAAAATTTGACTTTATAGGAAGCTTCGTAAAGCTCCCGAAAAATCAAATATTTATCTAGCCACCATATCAACGACAAGACCGTTATCAAGGCGGATTATGAACTCGCCCACTGCCTTGAAATAAGCGTTTGAATAATTAGCCCTGACGCCTCTTATCAGGCTTGCTCTTTTGACGCCAAACGGTGCACCGCTTTGAGAAAAGGCTATCTCAAAGCCCTTTCTTGTCATGCTGCTTACGAAATTCACGATCTCGTTTAGTTTTCTTGCTTGTGTTTGTTCTATCCTCATATCCTCTCCTTTAGATCAAAAGCATCTTAGTCGCCTCTTTGATGATGTTTCCATCGATAGGCGATCCGGCATATTCGCTTAGCATTTTTGAGCGGCGTAGCAGCTTTTCGGTTTTTCTGAAATTTCCTCTTGCCAGCCTCTCTATGAGGTTGATGTCGCTTTTATCACTCACCCCAAATACTTTGCAAACCGCTTCTAGATCCTGGGTTACCTTTTTATCCTCTTTATCCTCGTCAGAGGCATAGCTTAGCCCTGAGAGTATCCATTTGTTGCCGACACGTGAGCTTAGCTGTTCTAGCTCGTTGCCGCTTTTGGAGCTTGTTAAATTTAAAAGCAGCTTGTTTGTTCCTACGAGCACGAGAGTGGCACGAGAGAAATCATGCATGCGTCTTAGGCTTTCGAGCGCGCGGTAAGGCAGATGTTCCGCTTCATCAACGATTATCGTTTTGCTGACTTTTTTAAGAGCTTCGCCACTTTGACGGATGAGATCATCGATACTTCCTTTCTCGTTTATCCCAAGCTCATGAGCCAAAATTTTAAATAGGCTCTTTGCCGAAGTATTGATCGTAGCTTCTATCAAGATGCTATCAGGATGAGTTTTTACGTATTCTTTGATAGCTCTTGTTTTGCCGCTTCCGGCTACTCCCGAGATCATAGCCATATCTCTATCTCTGACCGCCCAATTGATGACTGCATGTATGCTTTTTGCGTCCTTGGTTCTCACAAACGGTAGCTCGTCTTGAATCACATCTATTTTTTTGATAAAATTATCAATGTAATTTTTAGCTGGCTCTTCTACCTTGTCTGCATACTTGTAGTTAGAGCCTTCTTTCAAATACCCTGAAATATACGCAGGGTTGATTCCCAAAGCTGCAGCAAATCTATTCTGACTCATGCCGTCTTTTTCGTTGGCCTTGATAAACTCGCTTATCTTGTTTGCTAACTTCATAATTAGCTCCTTTCTTAAAATTTAAAGTCTTTTAAATGCGTTTAAAGTGCTGTTAAAACGCATTTAAAAAGCTTTTTACTCTCCGCTGGCTCTTTCTATCGCCATATCAAGCACACTCTTTTTGCTATTTTTCTTGACTTCACCAGTCATCTCAAATTTAGAGTAGTCAAATTTAGCGCTTGTTATCTCGCTAACTACCTCTTGCTGCGCTATAGCCTCTTTGATACTATCGATATTTGAACTCTCAACCAGCCTGTTTTCTTTTTTGAGCGCTTCTTGATGAGCCGCTTGCATTTGTGCTAGATCGTAATCCACATTTAGCTTTGTAAATTCGCTCAGCTTTGCTTGATTTACGCCTTTTCTTACCGCTTTTAACCTGTCATTAAATAGCCTATTGGCGATCTTAAATTCATCGGCTCTAAGCTCCATCAAACTACTATCTGTAGCTTTACAGATGAACTCTCCATCAAGCGTATATATGAATGCCTCGCTCACGTTGTCTATATTCACGCTTACCCTAACCTCTGTCCTGACATCAGGCAGCATGCGCGATGCATAAGTTATCTTATCGATCGTTATGCCTTTTTTGCCGACCTTGTGGATGCCTTTACTGCCCGCGAAAAGTAAAAATCTCTCATATTCAATAGTTTTTAGCGGTGTATCGTCGCTGTTCCACCTTTGTATAGGAGAGTTCTTTTTGCGTTTTACAGCAGTTATGTTCCATTCAAGTACAGCCGTTTCAAAGCGTTTTTTCATATCATCATACGTTAGTAGATGTTTTTGGTTGGTCTTTTTTAACCAGCCATACTCATCTTTTGCGTGTCGCTCTTTTTTAGGGGTTTGCTGCTCTATGTTCTCGCGCTTTGCAACGCTTCCGCCTATGTAGCCAGGAGTATGAGCCATCTTACTTCTCTGGATCGTGCCAAAGTGTCTTTCGACAAAGGCTTTGTCTTTGCCGTGATAGGCTCTTGCAGCGTCATAGTCTATGCCAAGCCCTTCGAGCAGATCTTGAAATTCTTTACTTATATAGTCTTTACCATTATCGCCTTTTATGCACTCAGGCTTGCCTAAAAGCTCAATAGCTCTCCAAAGCAAGCGAGTTATGCCCAGAGCGTTTGACGTCTCAGCCAAAGTCGCCACGCATCTACCGCTGAATACGTCTATGATAGATAGGATATTTGGTCTTACCTGCACTCCGCCTTTACCGTCTCGCACGATGACATCGAGCTTTGAGCTGTCTATCTGCCAGCACTGATTTCGTCTAGTCACGAATATGCCTTGTGTGCCGTGAGCCGGATCAAGGTAGCTTATGGTTTTATCTATGCCTTTGGTTGAGACGATGGTGTCTAGTATGTTCTTGGCTTTATATTCTTTTAAAAACCTACTGATCACGCCAGTATCGAATAGTGGCGTTACCTTGCCTTGAAGAAAGTCAGGTGCACTGAATTTACCCGTTCGCTTACCATATTCGAAATGAAGCTCTTTCCAAAGCTGAGTGATGTTTAGATCACCAGCCCCATAAGCTCTAAATTTAGTGAGTATAAAATCCTTCATCCACTCTTCAAGCTTATGTGAGCCCTTCTTTTTGCCGCGCCTATCAAGCAGACCGCGTAAATTTTGCTCCTTATAGGCTCTTTGCCATCTAAAAAGGTTTGCTTCGCTGATGCTTTCGCTTTCGCAAAACTTTTTAGAGGACAGATCGCTCGTCTCATATCTTTTTATGATGTCTCGTTTTCTTCTTGCTTCGACAAGCTCTTCTTCGCTGGCTTCAAGATATATGTCGCCCTCATCTTGATTGTTGCCGTCATTGTTATCTACTTTGACTTTCTTGATCTCACTAAATTTCATCATTTTTAGTCCGTTTTTACTCTGCGCACTACTATCAGGCATATAAATTTCAACATCACTACTTAGCTTTTTGGCTCTTACAAGAGAGCTGATGTCAGCGATCTCTACTTCAAAGAGTAGCTTCACGCCACCACGGCTTCTAGTGCCTGCCTCTTGCAAGCGGAGGAAGGGGTATTTGGTGGAGTTACGGCTAGCTGAATTTATTAAAATCTTTGTATTGGTATTAAAAATTTCAGCTGCAACAGAGGTTTCAACATAAAGCATCAGCTAGCCTTCTCTTCTTTCAAATTTTCAGGTAGCTCATCGATAATACCCTCAGCAACCAATGCTTCAAACACCATTTTTGCCTTACCTCTTGAATTGTTTTTACTTCCCGTGATCTCACCATTTATCACATAATACGTGGTGCGCTCATCAAGGTTATGCTTCTTCGCCCACTGACGGATACTGATACAGTTTTCGATGAAGTATTTCTTTATCACTTTGTGCTCCTTTCTTATGATTTTCATTGCTAAGTCGGCTTATTAAATTTTTAGTTATAATCTCGTTTTAAGACCATAAATAAGGATTTATATGCACGAAGCTAAGATGAACTTCGCTTGCCCTAAGTGCAAGCAAGCTACGGTGATATCCATAACCACGTTAAAGTTAGATACCTTTGAGTGCTATCATTGCGGCGAGAAGTTCTATGCTGGCGCATTGCCTAAGCTTGCCTATAAGCTTAGTAAAGAATTTCACAAGCTTTTCAAAAAGCATGCCAACGCATACTTTTATACTAGGATAGAGTTTGAAAGAGACTTCCAAGAGATAGATGATGGCGGAAGATTTTTCTTTGATGAGCTTAAAAGTTTTCAGGATAACGATATGCTTATCGCACCGCCTAGATTTGAGATACTAGCTTACCAGTTTAAGTGTATAGACACTAGCGCTAGAATGCTTTTGCACGACGATAGCATAGCTCATCCAAAAGACTATTTTATACCTGCTAATTATCAATTTTCGTATAAATTTAGCGAAGTCATGGATGAGCCGTATCTAAATGCGTCGCACAAAGACATACCTAGCGAACAAGATCGCGAATTTCTCGGGCTACATCTACTTGATTACGCCGACTTGATCCATTATACAAGACTTTATAACTCATATCTAAGAGCTTTTTCGCATACTCATCACACGTTTGCTTGTCTTGAGTATTGATCGAGTCTATATGTCTATATAAGACTCTATCGCAGTATCTCACAAGCTCCCTTGAATATCCGCCTTGGCTCAAAACCGCGAGCAGTCTCTCTGCACCTTTGCCTAGTCGTTGTCTAACGCTAAAGCTAGACTCGCTCGGCTCGGCACCACAAAATATGACTTTCATTTCTTGCCTTTCTGCCGACTTAACAATGAAAATTTAAAGAACTATTTCAAACCTTTGAAAGATTTAATCTCAAATAAGATATAATTTTTCGTAGATTTGAAAGAATTATATAGTATTTTAACCTTATTTGTCAAGGTTAAAATACTATGTTCATATATTTTTTTAATTAAAGGCGGCAAAATGGACGATCAAAGAGATAAAGTTATATTTGAAAATATGAAAAATTTTTTTAAGGTCGATAGTCTCGAAGATGTAGCAGAAAGGCTAGGTTATTCTAGGAGCACGGCCGCTACATGGCGCTCAAAAGGCTTAACCTCAACTGTAAAATTAAAATTCGCCAGTCTAAGCACAGACAAGGTTAATAAACCTTATAAGGATAAAGTGAATTTAAGGTATTTTGAGAATGTAACAGCAAGTGCTGGCTATGGCTCACAAAACGATGAACAAGGTTATTCTATAATCCCTGTCGGTAGAGATTTTATGGAACAAGTTTTAAAAATACCATTTAAAAACTATGATGTAATTAAGGTTTTTGGCGATAGTATGGAGCCGTTTGCACAAGATGGCGACGCCGTAGTAGTGGATTTGGATGCAGAGGTAAAAAATGGCGACATAGTTATAGCAAATATCGGCGGAGACGTATATATAAAGAAATTTTTGAGAGACACGATACACAAAGAAGTAAAATTAACATCGTTGAACAGTTTTTATCAAGATATTATTTTAAAGGGTGAGGAAATAAATCAGTTAAAAATAATTGGTAAGGTTAGATATAAATTTAATATCAATATGAAAATATTTTAAAATATAAAAATAAACTTAAAATGATGTTTAATCAGTTTAAGCCATTTCTAATAATTATTTAAGCTTAATGGTCTTTTGTATAGTATTTTTTATAATGATGTTTAATTAAAATGCCATAAAAACGCCAATGGAATAAATTAGACATCATTAAGCTTAATTAAACATCATTTTTTACTAAATTTTGATGTTTAATTGCCATTTTTCTATATTTTTACAACCAAATTTCCAGCAAACCTTAAATCAAAATCGTTAAAATTTAGCAAGTAATAGGATTTTTTGGGATGAATTTTGGGATACTTTAAATACCCTTTAAAGTGCGTTCATTTGGGCTTTATACTCACTTGCGGTGTTAAAAATTTTCCTCAAATTTGGGACAAATGGGTCGTTTTGGGATAATAGGGATTTTTTGTCTTAGCTGAATTCTTGCATTACAACTGAGAGTGAGAGCTCTTTAAGAGCCTATTTTTGGGGCTTTCAAAAAATGCGCGCTAAATTTTTCCACTCTCATTTTCTTTACCCCCTCACAGAAGCCCTCATGAAAAAAATATAAATTTAAAAATTTTAAGCAAGCTTGAAAAGGCTATAAAATTTAGAAAATACTGCGACCTTTACGTCGAAAACACGTGGCTCAAACAGATAAAGCCGCTTAAAATAATCTACTGCAAAGGCAACTGGCAGCTTGCTCTCATAGACGCAAACGACACGTCAAACAACGGCTTTAAGGTCATTAGGCTTTGCTTTATAAACGAGGTGGCGCTTAGCTCCAAGACCTTTAACATAAGCGCATACACTGAAAATTTCATCAGAAATTTACAAAGCTTTTGGGACGGGTATAAGGTCGCTGCCTACGAATGCGAGGTCGCGGTCGCTCCTTGTATCGAAAAATACTTCCGTCAAAAGAAATTTTTCAGCTCTCAAAGGATCGGTGAGAAATTCAAAAACGGCTGGGTCAAAGTCATATTCGAGATAACAAGAGACGATATGATATTGATGCTCGCGCGCAGATGGTTTCCGCATTTTGTCGTGCTTAGCCCAAAAAGCGCGAGAGATAAATTCGACACTATCATCAAAGAGTATGAAAAATTTTCAAATTTTAAATTTTAGCCGCGTTTAAATTTTTGCCAAGTATCGAGACGTCCTTTGTATCCCCGCCTAGATCGCAGACTTTTGGCAGTTTGCCCCACTCTTTGAAGCCAAAATTTTTAAATAGCCCCAAGCTCGCCTCGTTGTCCGCAAAGATCACGGCGATGACGTTTTTTATACCAAAATTTGGAGCTATGTCCAATACGTAAGCTAAAATCTTTTTACCAACGCCCTTGCCACGAGCCAATTTACGCACATAGATGCTGACCTCTGCGGTGATGTGATAAGCCTCGCGCGGATAATAATCGCCCAAAGCACACCAGGCCAAAATTTCGCCGCGATCGTCCTTTAGCACGTATATCGGGCGATTTGGCTTATGCGCATGAAACCACCATTCGCGGCTTTGCACGCTCACGGGCTTTGTGTCTGCGCTCGCGTTTTTGTCCAGGATCGCTTCGTTGTAGATGTTTGTGATGCCTTCTATGTCTTGTATAGTGGCTCTAACTATCAAATTTCTCCTCCCTGGCTTGTGGCTCAGGCTCTGTTCTTTCGTGTCGATCAGCTCACTTGAATTTAGCTTTTCACTGCCGCTTGATAGAGAGGCTCCAGCTTTTTGGCTATCTCTTTTAGATCCTTTATGCGGCTCTCGTTTGAGGGGTGAGTGCTCAAAATTTCAGGCACTTTACCGCCTGAAATTTTAGTCATCTTCTCCCAGACCTTGACCGCCTCGTTAGGATCGTATCCTGCGCGTGCCATCAGCTCGGTACCGATATGATCGGCCTCCGTCTCGTGCGAGCGCGAGAAAGGCAGGCTGATGGTGTATTCGCTGGCTAAATTTAGAGCTTGAGCGCCCGCATCGCCAAGGCCCGCGGCCGCCGCAACAGCGAAGATACCGATATTTTTTATCTGATCGGTGCTGGCTTGCTCGCGGCTGTGCTCGCGCAATGCATGCGCCATCTCGTGTCCCATCACGGCAGCCAGCTGAGCGTCCGTTAGATCCAGCCTTTTGATGATACCGCTATAAACTACGATGCGACCGCCCGGCATGCACCACGCATTTATCGTATCTTCGTTTATGACATTGACCTGCCAGTTCCATTTTAGCGCGTCTTTTCTAAAGACACCGGTCTGAGCGATGAGGCGCTTTGCTATGTTTTGCACGCGTTTGGTGAGGATAGGATCGATATTTAGCTCGCCTTTTGATCTAGCACTTCTTAGCGTCTGCGTGTATGCCTGCGCGGCGCTTTGATCCATGGTCTCAGACGATACTAAAAGTAGCTGCCTACGGTCGGCCCCTACTAAGCCTGCTTGCGTAGAGCTCGTGAAGCAGCCCGTCAAAAGCACTGCGAGCGTGGCAAATGTGAGTAAAATTTTTCTCATTTTATGCTCCTTTTGGCTTGTATTCGATATTTTGTTCAAATTCTTTCAAACGTTTGTAAATGGATCTCAGCTCGGTTATCGTCGTCCAGTTGTCGATAAATACGCTAAAGCTCTCCCTGACCTGCGAGAAAGCGTTGCTGACTTGAACTAAGATGCCAAGAGTGATCACACCGCTAAAAAGCCCATTTCCCATGATGACATAGGGGACGATGACTAAAATTTGCGAAAACGATATGAGCCAGATATTGAAGTATCCGTAGTGCAAAAATAATCGGTAGTAGTTAAATTTTAGCCCCGTAAAAAGCTCCAAGATCGTTTGCGAGCCGCTGTGATTTATCTTGTCATCCTCGCCGTAAACGAGCTCTTTTCTAAAGGCGGCTTCGACTTTTTGGTTGTTGTATTCAAGAGAGGGTAGCTTTATACCTACGAACCACGATATGATGAGCCCGCCTATACTGATGCCAAGAGCTATGAACACGAGCGAGCCCGGGATATCTTTGATGTAAGGCAGGTCGACCTTCGCGCTAAGCGCCCAAAGGACGGGTATGAACGCGATCAATGTCATGGTCGCACGCAGGACTTGAACGCCTAGACTTTCCATTATTTTGGCAAAGCGATAAACGTCCTCTTGGATACGCTGCGAGCTGCCTTCGATCTCTTTTTTGCATCTTTGCCAAAATTCAAGATAGTCAAACGTCATCGCCTCACGCCAGCGAAAGACCCAGTGGCTCGCGAAAAACGAGATGACCATATATGTGATGACGTAAGGCATCGCGATATAGATGAACTGAAGTATCGCAGCCCAAAATTCCTCTATCTTATGATCTTTGACGTTTTGCATGATGTCGTAAAAATCTTTATACCACTCGTTGATACGCACGTTCAGATGTGTTTGATAGACCAAAAGCAAGATGATGAATACCGCTCCGCCATAAGCCCAAAGAGCCCATTTCCTGCTTCTAAAAAATGATGAAAACATAAATTTCGCCTTGAATTTTTGCGTGATTATAGCAGATAAAGGTAAAGACAAATCGCGATATTTATCTAAAATTTAAACGCTTTTTATATGATTTCGCGAAATTTTAAGTAAGGGAGAAAAAATGAACAAAATTTTATCTGCCGTCCTTGGTGCGTCGATGTTTGCGTTGGCGGCATTTGCCGATACCAGTATGCAGGTTTATAAATCGCCCACTTGCGGGTGCTGCGGTAATTGGGGCAAGATAATGGCGAAAAACGGCTTTGAGTCGGTAGAGATAAAGACGAACGATCTTGTCGAGGTAAAAAATAAATTTCATGTTCCGCTTGAGCTATCTAGCTGCCACACGGCGATCGTCGATGGATATGTTGTAGAAGGGCACGTGCCACCGGCTGAGGTGAAGCGACTGCTCGAGCTAAAGCCTGATGGAGTCATCGGTATCTCGGTGCCTGGCATGCCGCTTGAAAGCCCCGGTATGCAGCAAGGAAGTGAGCCTGAAAAATACGATGTGATATTGTTTAAAAAAGATGGCACTCAAGAAATTTTCGCGACTTATATCGGCGATAAAAAACTGCAATGATCGATCTTTGGCGGGTGAAATTTTAAATTTTGTCCGCCTTGAAGTGACTAAAAAGAGACTTTTTAATCACAAAACATAGCTTACATTTGCTGCTTGTTTAAAATTTTAAAATACCATTTTAGGTTTAGAGTAAAGTTAATAATGAGTATTACTTTTTCTAAAATTCAGATATAAATTTTAAATCCAAGGAGAAAAAATGGACGCACAAAAAAGAGCGATCGACCATATGAATGCCGATCATAGCGATATAGTATGCATATTTTGCGAGGTGTTTGGGAAATTTAAAAATCCTACAAACGTGTTGATGACTGCGATAAACGAGGACGGTATGGAAATTTCATGCGATCAGGGCAAAATTTTCGTTCCGTTTTTGCAAAAGGCAAACGTAAACGGTGAGGGCTTTAGAAACGAGATAATCGCGCTTTACTCAAAGATAAAAAGCGAGCAAAGAGCGGCGGCTAAAGGCGGTGCACATCCGCATGCAGTAGGCCACGGACATGGTGCAGGAGCGCATCCTCATGGTAGCGGACATCCGGGCGGCGAGAAAAAAGAGAGCAAAGCGCAAGAAAGCATGATGGCGTTAGTTGATAGCCTAAAGTCTCTCATCATCTCAAGTGTCGATGCTAACGGCGATTGCGTGAGCTCATACGCGCCGTTTGTCAAAGAGGGCGAGGATATATTTTTCTGCGTCAGCTCCGTCTCACAGCACTATCACACGATAAAAGCCAACCCAAGCAAGGTATCCGTCATGTTCATAGAGGACGAAAAAGACGCTAGAACGATCCTTGCCAGACATCGCCTAAGCTCGAAATGCGAGATAAATTTCGTCGAAAACGAGACGAAGAGGGATGAAATTTTTGACAAGCTTCAGGCCAAAAATCCTAACGACGGATCGTTTGAAGACATCAAAGGCATGAAGGATTTTTACATCGTAAAAGCCGTCCTTAAAAAGGGTAGATACGTCAAAGGCTTTGGCGCAGCATACGATGTCGATGGCTTAGAGATAACAAAAGGCCTTCAAGATAGCGATCCTCACACAAAAAGATAAATTTTATTTAAGCCCTAAATTTAGGGCTTAACCTACTTTAACTTTATATAAAATTTAGCTCTGTTTTATAAAGTATCAATACATTAAACAAATATTTTACAAAACCAGCGAAGCGACGCTACAGGTGGGGTTTCGTTGCACTACTCAAACATTGTTCGTGAATTCCTTGCTAGCCAAACGGCGGCGATAAGCTCGCTAATAAAATTTTATTTTCTAATCTTAATTTTTATTATCATCTAATCTAATAAACAATATAATCACCATATATGATAATATATTTCAAAATCAAGGAAGCACATCATGTCAAAGAGTAAAATTTGCATCTGCATTTTTGTGTCGATCGGCCTATATGGCGCGGATAACAACACGACCAAGCTTGATGAGGTGGTCATAACGGCGACCGGATTTGAGAGCTTTTTAAGAGATGAGGTCAGAAACGTTACGGTCATAACATCAGAAGACCTGCAAGGGCGTGGATATAGGGATATAAACGAAGCCCTGGAAAAGGCACCGGGAGTGAGCTACATATATAACGGCTCGGGTAGGAACATCGACATAAGAGGACAAGGGCAAAAGGCCAATACCTCCGTCAAGGTCCTGGTAAACGGCATCGCGATAAATATGATAGATACTACGCCTACTAAAATTCACACCGACCTCATCCCGATAGAGGATGTCGAGCGTATCGAGATCATTCCCGGCGGCGGCTCAGTTTTATACGGTAGCGGCACGACAGGCGGCGTGATAAACATCATCACAAAGCAAAAGCCAAAAGACTTTTTCGTGACCGCCTCGACAAAGATAGCCTCTTACGCTTATAAAGACTTCAACGTAGGCATAGGAGGAAAGGTGAGTGAGGATCTATATCTCAAGGCTGCGATCAAAAATTTTAATGGGGATGGGTATAGATACGGCGAGTGGCTTAGAGGATACTACGCAAATTTAGGCATACGCTATCAGATAAACGATATGCAAAGCATCTCTATAAATCCTAGCTATTTTAAAGTCAAAGAAAAAGGTGCCGGAGCGCTAACTAAAAAGCAACTTGAGCAAAACAGACGCCAAGCTAATGACTACAGCGAGGTAGTCAGTAAAAGAGTCGCCGTAGATATCGACTATAACGCTAAATTTAGCGATGCGTTCGAGATTACTCTCACGCCTTATTATCAAAAAGAGACCGACGATATGGATAGCGATACGAAATTTGAGGATAAAAAGCTGGGCTCAAATTTTAAAGGCAGATACACCTACTCTAGCGGTGAGGTCGTAGCCGGATATGAATACCTAAAAAACGACGGGCTGAGGATACTAAACGTATCTGCGGCTACGCCTATGGGCATAATGAGAAACTATACTAAATTCGATATGCAAAAGCAAACGCACTCCTTTTACATCATGCCAAAATATAACTTTACGGATTATTTTGAGCTAAATGCCGGCTATAGATACGAAAAGGCGCTTTATGATACGGACAGGCTACAAAGGACGACCATGATGGGAAGGACTACTGGCGGCAGCTTTAGCGAAGATAAAAGTATGAGCAACTACGCCTTTGAGGTTACGCCAAATTTTAAATATTCAAAGACGGGAAACGTCTATTTGAAATTTGAGCGCGGCTACACCTCTCCCGGGCCAAATCAGCTAGTAGATAAGCTAAATCGCACGACTTACGCTATGAATAGCCTAAGGTCGGAGACCTTTAAAGCCTATGAGATCGGCATGAAAGATATGTTTTGGGGCGGGTATTTCAGTGCGGCGGCGTTTTACACCGACACTAAAGACGAGATAAGAAATTTTTCTAACACTGCAAATATCTCGGACGGCTGGCGCTTTATAAATTTAGACAAAACCAGACGCTACGGCTTTGAGCTTTACGCAGAGCAAGATATTTTAAGAAAGCTAAGGCTAAGCGAGACCTACTCTTTTGTGGATGCTAAGATCAAAGCGGGTGCAAACAGCGGCAAGCGCATACCTTGGGTGCAAAGGAGCAAATTCGTTCTTGGCGTGGACTACGAGCCGATAAAAAATCTAAATTTGCTGACTGACGTGAAGTGGTATTCAAGCATAGTTGATAGTTATTATGATAAAATAAGCGACAAAACGATCGTGGATTTTGGTGCGAAATATAAATTTCAAAACGGAATTTCGGTCGTAGCCGGCGTGAAAAATTTATTCAACAAAAAATATAATATAGTCGAGATGAAAAAGATCGATTCTTATTCGCCGGCGCGTGAGAGAAATTATTATGTAGAGTTCAAATATGCCTATTAAAACAAAAGCGAGCATCGTTTTAGCGCTGCTTACTATCGTCGTTTGTGTCGTTTCGCTCAGCCTCGGAGGCGCTGATATCGGATACAAAGATATCGTGAATTTCGCTCTTGGCGGAGACATGGACGATATAAAAAGGGCGATAATCCTTGAGCTTCGCCTACCTCGCGTGATAATGGCCTTTTTGATAGGCATGCTTTTAGCAAGCTCGGGCGTAGTGGTGCAAAGCGTTTTTTTAAATCCTCTAGCCGATCCTTATATCATCGGTATCGCTGCTAGCGCGACATTTGGAGCTGTCGTAGCCTATCTTTTGAAGCTCCCTGATGTCTATTACGGCGTATTTGCGTTTATCGCCTCGGCCATCTTGTCACTCGTGATCTTTAAGCTCTCAAAACGCGGCAAATCCATCGCCACGCTACTCATCATAGGTATAGCATTCTCGTCGTTTTTAGGCGCTTTCACATCATTTGCGACCTATCTCATCGGCGAGGATAGCTTTAAGATAGTAGCGTGGATGATGGGCTATGTGGGTGGTGCAAACTGGCAAAAGATCAGCTTTTTAGTCGTTCCGCTCGTGATTTGTATGGTTTATTTTTATGTAAAAAGGCTTGAGCTAAATGTCATTTTAAGCGGCGACGAGGAGGCGCAAAGCCTTGGTGTAGATGTTGAAAAAACAAAGAAAAATTTACTCATCGCCTCATCTTTAGCTGTTAGCTTTTCAGTCGCATTTACGGGCATGATAGGCTTTGTAGGCCTCATCATACCTCACACTTTGCGAATGATCCTGCGCACGTCGAATAACGCCGTTTTGATCCCGGTAAGCACGATCGCCGGCGGGTTATTTTTGCTCGTTTGCGATACGATAGGCAAGAGCGTGCTAAGCCCGGTAGAGGTTCCAATAGGCGTAGTAACGGCGTTTTTTGGCGCTCCGTTTTTTCTATTTTTAGCGATGCGCTCGACTAGAGGGATAGTCTGATGAGCGTCGAGATCAAAAATTTAGGCTTTAGTTATGATAAAAAAGAGATCTTAAAGGGTGTGGATCTTGCCGCTAAAAACGGCGAATTCATCGGGATATTAGGGCCAAACGGATGCGGTAAATCCACTCTTTTAAAAAATATTTTAAAGATCATCCGTCCAAACTGCGGCGTCATAAATATCGAAAATAAGGCGCTTAACGAGTACCCGCTAAAGCAGCTGGCTAAAATTTTAGGCTTCGTGCCGCAACGAAGCGTGCTAAATGCGCCGCTACTGGTCGAAGACATCGTTTTTATGGGTAGGTTTTGCCATTTGAAAAATCAGTTCAGCGGATACGACGAGCAAGACGCAAAAAAAGTGGACGAGATCATGCAGATGCTTGATATAAAGCACTTTGCAAAGCGTATAGCCGCATCGCTGAGTGGCGGAGAATTCCAGCGCGTTTTGCTGGCTAGGGCGCTGGTGAGCGAGCCTAAGATTCTCCTGCTAGACGAGCCGACATCCGCGCTTGATCTAAACTACGCCATAGAGATGCTAAAAATTTGCAAAAAGCTCACAAAGCAGCTAAATCTACTTTCTATCGTCGTGCTGCACGATCTAAATTTAGCCTCGCTATTTTGTGACAGGATAGTGATGCTAAAAGATGGGCGTGTCAGGTATGACGGCGTAGCAAAAGAGCTTTATACGAGTGAAATTTTAAAAGAAATTTACGGGCTTGAGTGTGAAGTCATCGAGCACAAGGGCAGTCCTTTCGTCGTGCCGTTAAAGTAACGGTGGGGTAGATAAGGATTTTGCTTTATTTTGATTATGGTGCTGACACCTTAAGGAGCTTCGCAAATCTTATTTGCTCCGCAAGGCGCCGAACATATAGCACGATTTTTGTGGTCAGTCTTACGACTTCCCTAAAAATCGGCGGCGATAGCGTCGCTTCATAAAATTTGGCTACGCTCTAAAGGCAATAAATTAACACTTTGTCAAAGAGCCAAAATTTTATAAATAAAAAACCAAAAACAAAGGAGTAAAAATGTTTAAGAAATTTAAAATTTTAGTCTCGGTATTTGCCGTTTTTGCGGTATTTGCATCGGCTACGACCACTATGGATACGCCTAAAAAGCGTTTAGTGATCTTAGATCCGGCGGTCGTTGAGATGATGTATATGCTGGGTGCGGAGGATCAAATAGCCGCTATCTCGACCCTGACTATGTCAAAAATTTGGCCCGAGGACAAGACCGCGCTTTTAAAAAGCGTAGGCACTTATACAAAGCCCAATTTTGAAAAGATAGTCGAGCTAAAACCTGACCTCGTGGTCACCAGCTTTCACTCCGCAAACGTGAACGAGGATCTTAAGAAATTTAACCTGCCTACGCTGACACTAAAGGCCGATAGCGTGGATATGATCTACTCAAACATCGAGCAAATCGGCAAGATAACGGGTAAGGAGCAAAAGGCGCACGAGCTGGTGGAAGGCATAAAGCAAAAATTTAAGACCTATGAGAGCGGAGCGCTGAAAGGCAAAAAGATAATCGCGATATTTTCGGGCACGCCTATCACGGCATTTAACTCAAAGACGCTTCCGGGAGATATATTTAAAAGGCTTGGCCTCGTAAATTTAGCCGACAGTCTGCAAGGCAGCACGCCTATCGTATCGCCGGAGTTTATTTTGGGAGCAAATCCTGATTTCATCGTGCTTGTAGGCGGTATGGGCGGCAGTAGCGAAAGCTTTTTGAAAGAAAATCCCGTGCTTGCCAAAACCAACGCCGCCAAAAACGGCAAAATTTTGACCTTTCCGTCGTCGATATTGCTTCGCGGAACGCCTAGGATAGGTGAGGGCGTGGACAAAATTTATAATGATTTGCTTAAATGAAGTCTATAAATTTATTAAACAATAAGCAAATAAGCTTTAAAATCAAGAGCTAAAAAGTCCTAAAAGGAGAGAAAGTGTTTGAAAAAAGGATAAAAGGGCACCATTCGGGGCATCCAAACAAATCGGAATTTGCAACGAAAGAGGACTTGTATGAGTTCTTAGAGGACGGTGCGCCCGAGCAAAAAGAGGGCGTGATATATTTTCACGTGCCGTTTTGCGATACGATATGTTCGTTTTGCTCGATGAATCGCAGCAAACTTGACGGCGAGCTTGACGATTATACGCAGTATTTGCTGGGCGAGATCGATAAATACTCGAAATTTAGCTATATCCAGCAAAAAAGCTTCGAGTCGGTTTATTTTGGAGGCGGGACGCCAACGACGCTGAAAGAGCGCCATTTGGAGAAAATCTTAAAAGCTATAAATGAAAAATTCATTATCTCCAAGACTTGCGAATTTAGCTTTGAAACTACGCTACACAACCTAAATATCTCAAAAGTACGCTTGATGCAAAGCCTTGGCGTAAATCGCTTCAGCATCGGCGTGCAGACGTTTAGCGAGGCCGGTAGGAAGCTTCTAAACCGCACGCACTCAAAAGAGGCTGCGATCGAGCATTTAAAAAAGATAAAGGACGAATTCAAGGGCTTTGTCTGCACCGATATCATCTACAACTACCCTAACGAGACGGAGGAAGAGGTCAGAGAGGATGCGAGAATTTTAAAAGATATCGCGGTCGATAGCACGAGCTTTTATTCGTTGCAGTTTTTAGACGGCTCCGTGCTCTCAAACACCTTTTCGCAGGATTATTACAATATCGAGACTGACAGGAAGCTTCACAATGCCTTTGTCGAGGAGATGTTTAAGGGCGGGGATTATGAATTTTTAGAATACACAAAGCTCAACCGAAAAGGTCGCGACGAGTATAAATATATCCGTCTAAGCCACGCCGGAGCCGATGTCTTGCCTATTGGCGTCAGTGCAGGCGGACAGCTCGGGGAGTTTGGCATCTTTAATATGAGAGCCGATCTTCAAATGATCGGTATCTTGCCACCTGAGGAGCGAAATAGGAAGAAATTTAACGCCCTTTTTCAGTATCATGACATCAAATTTAGCGATATGAAGCGATATGTCAGCGACGAGACGTTTGCAAATTTGATGGAATTTTTCAAAAAATGCGAGAGCGAAGGCTATATGAGCATCAAGCCTGATGGCATCGAGCTTAGCCTGGATGGCGTATTTTGGGGAAATACGATAGCCGATGAAGTAGCAAAGATAGCAAAGAAGGAGTTTGAATGAAAAAAATAGTGATCTATGCCTCACTAAGCGGTAATACCAAAAAAATAGGCGAAGCCATCGCGCAGCAAATAGGCTGTGAAGCGATCAGCTACACCGATGAACGCGCAAAGGATATAAGCGGTTTTGACTTTGTGGCGATAGGATTTTATATCGATAAGGGCGGCCCGGAGGCACATTTCAAGCGCTACATAAAAGAGCATGTAAAGGGTAAAAAAACGGGACTTTTCATCACTCTTGGCGCTGATCCTGCCGGAGAGCACGGCGAGAGCATGCTAAAGGTCGGACGAGAGCTCTTAAACGAGGGCGGCAATGAAATTTTAGCTGAGTTCATCTGCCAAGGCGCTATCGACCCCAAGGTCATCGAGGAGATGAAAGAGATGGCGGCGAAAATGGGCGATAAAGCGATACATTTAATCACTCCTGAGCGCCAAGCCACATGGAAGCAAGCCTCCACTCATCCTGATGAAAACGACCTTAAAAATGCACGAAAAGCATTTGAAGGAATAAAGTAAAAGCCCTTTACGGGCTTTTAAAATTTAAGCTCTGTTAAAGTATTTCATTGATTCTTAGTTTTTAAAGCGAAGTCAAACCCTTGTTAGCGAGCTTATCACCGCCGATTTTTCACTTCGCTGTCGCTCGTGACGAGACTGCGCTACGAGTAGAGAAGCCGTAGACTGAGCGCGTCTGCTCGCAGCTTTTCAAGACGCTTCACTTCGTTCACAACTGCAAAGCAGAAGCGAAGCAAGTGTCAATAATTTGTTATAACAGAGCCAAAATTTAAGCTCTGTTTTAAAGTGCGTTGATATTTTGCAAAATGCTTCACAAATGGGCGCAGTATCAAAACGAAATATGCATATTAAGCGCGATGATGCAAAGTAAAAGCGCTAACGGAACGTATAAAAATCTACCGACGTTATACCAAAATGAGCCGTAAATTTTACCCGCTCCCATATTTATCTCGTCTAAAATTTCATCTCTTTTTATCACCCAAAACCACGATACTGCACCGATGACCGCACCGATCGGGATGATGTAGATCGAGACGAAGTCCATCCAAGGCCCCCAGCTAGTTATGTCTTCCATGTGTACACCCACGCCAAAGCATATCGCGCATAGCAGCACGAGCGTCCAGGTTCGGCTTAGACGCGGGAATTTATGCATCAGCGACTCGGCGACCGCCTCGAACATATTTTGAAGCGAGGTGATACCGCCAAAAATGACTGCCGTAAATAAAATGACGGCGAAAATTTGCCCGCCGACCATACCTTGTAAAATTTTAGGCAGTGTTACGAAAAGTAATCCCGGTCCCGCAGCAGGGTCCATTTTATAGGCAAACACCGCCGGTATCATCACAAGTGCCGCTACCATCGCAGCTAGCGTGTCGAATATCGCCGTATTTTTAGCGCTGTTTACGATGTCCTCTTTCTTGGAAAGATACGCCCCGTAAACTATCATGCCTGAGCCTGTGATAGAGAGCGAGAAAAAGGCTTGACCCATCGCAGATATCCACACCATCGGATCTTCGAGCTTGCCAAAGTCCGCCGTGAATAAAAATTTATACCCCTCAAACGCCCCGTCAAGCGTCGCTACCCTGATAGCCAGTATGGTAAATAATATAAAAAACAAAGGCATCATGATCTTGTTTGTTTTTTCGATGCTTTTTGCTCCGAAAAATAGCGTGATGAGCGTCCCTGTGACTACTATGAAATGATATGGTAGCACCGAGTATGGCGTCTCCGAGAAAGATTTGAACCAAATTCTGATGTCTTCGCTCATCAGCGAGCCGCTTATGGCTTGCACCAGCGCCTTTAAGACATAGGCGATGATTACTGCGTAGCCTATAGCTATACATAACGAGCCAGCAAGCGGAAGCCAGCCGATGATCTTGCCGATGATGCCTAAATTCCTGCTTTTCCAGGCATATTCGTAAGAGCCTAAAGTCCCCGTTTTGGCTCGTCTGCCGATGGCGTATTCCGCGCTTAGTCCTACGTAGGAAAACAGTGCGACGAAGAAAATATAAATGATCAAAAATGCGCCGCCACCGTTCGTACCGAGCTTGTAAGGAAATCCCCAAACATTTGCCATGCCTACGGCCGAGCCGACGCACGCGATTATAAATGCCCACCTAGATGAAAAGCTTCGTTTGTCCATGTTATTGTCCGTAAATTTTGATTAGTAGCTATGTTATCTAAATATGATTTAAGAACTATTTATAAATGTAAAATAAATCGACTGTTGTTACATTTGGTGTAAGTCATTTGGGTGTTTGAGAAATTTCGCACTTTTTGATATAATCTCTGAAATTTTTAACTTTTAAGGATCATACTTGCACCCCAGTAGCGATACTTCGCTTTTAATGATAGTTCTAGCCGTCGTATTCATTTTATTAAACGCTTTTTTTGTCCTCTCGGAATTCTCACTCGTCAAGATACGCAAATCGCGCCTTGAAGAGCTCATAAAAGATAAAATACCAAACGCCCAGCTCGCCTTTGATATGTCAAATAAACTAGATACTTATCTAAGCGCCACTCAGCTTGGCATCACGCTAAGCTCACTCGCACTCGGCTGGATAGGCGAGCCTGCGGTAGCCAGACTCATCGAAGAGCCGCTTAAAAAATTTCTAAATTTTAACGATATCTTGGTGCATACGGTCGGCTTTGCCATAGCATTTACGCTCATCACGTTGCTTCACGTCGTAATCGGCGAGCTTGTACCAAAGTCCGTCGCCATCGCAAAGTCCGAAAAAACCGTGCTTGCCATCGCTCGTCCGCTTCATCTGTTTTGGGTGCTGTTCTCGCCTGTCATAAAGCTATTTGACATTTTGGCAAATGCCGGTCTCGCCGCACTTGGCATAAAGCCGGCTAAAGAAAGTGAGCTCGCACACTCCGAGGAGGAGATAAAGATAATCGTAGGCGAGAGCCTAAAAGGCGGTGTACTCGATAGCTTTGAGACCGAGATCATCAAAAATGCAGTGGACTTCAGCGATACGGTCGCAAAGGAGATAATGACGCCTCGCCGCGACATGGTCTGTATCAACAAGCAAAAAAGCTTCGAGGAAAATTTAAAGGTCGTTTTCGAGTCCAAATACACGCGCTATCCGTATATAGACGGCTCAAAAGACACGATACTTGGCATGATACATATCCGCGACGTTTTGCAACTGCATTTTAACGAGGATAAAGAAAAGGACTTCGACAAGATCGTGCGTAAATTCGTCATCGTCCCGGAGAGCCTTTCGATCTCAAAAGTGCTTGTCATGATGAACAAGCAGCAAATTTCAGCCGCTCTTGTAGTAGATGAATACGGCGGCACGGCGGGGCTTCTTACCATGGAAGACATAATGGAAGAGGTGCTTGGCGATCTAAATGACGAACACGACGAGGCCGATCCGCATTATAAAAAGATCAACGAAAATATCTATGAATTCAACGGTCGCTTCGACCTTGAGAGCGTCGAGGAGCTACTTGGTATCAGCTTTGACGAGGAGACCGATCAGCTCACTATAGGCGGGTACGTATTCAACCTCATCGGTCGTTTGCCGGTCGTCGGTGATAAGATCGAGGATGAAAACTGCTACTACGAGGTGCGAAAAATGGACGGAGCTAGCATCTCGAGCGTCAAGGTAAGAAAGAAAATTTTACAAGATGACGACTGATCGCGCTAAATTTCGAGTATGGCAAAATAGATATTGCTTTTTGATCACGCAGATTTGGCGCTTTGGGCGTTTATCTTTTTCGTAGCCCCGTTGCTTGCTATTTGGATACAAAGCAAGCCCAAACGCACGGCGAAATTCGTAGCTTCTATGCTTTTAGCCTCAGCTTTTTGGGGCGCTATTTTGTTCTGCTATATCGCCAGCAACACTTACGAGTGGGCAGCTTGGCTGGTTGAAAATTATATAAATTATGCTTTTATACTATTTTTTGCTCTTTGTCTCTTGGCTAAATTCGTTCAAGTTTTGCTAAATTTTAAAAAATAAACCCGAATTTCGCAGTTGATGTTAATTAAGATATCATTTGTCCGCTTTTGGTAAAATGAGCCCGTCAAATCTCAAAAAAAGGATAAAACAGTGGCAACAACGAAATTTAAAGGAAGTGTCGTAAATTTAGGCACAAACAGCGTAAATGTGGGCGAAAAAGCCCCGATAGTAAAGGCGGTCGGCAAGGATCTAAGCGACATACAAATCGGCGGCGAACAGGGCGTGGTGCAGATTATCGTAGCCGTTCCGTCGCTTGATACCGATGTTTGCGCGATGGAGGCCAAGAAATTTAACGTCAAAGCCGCAAATATCCAAAATGCCCAGCTTATCTTGATCTCGATGGATCTACCGTTTGCGATGGGTAGATTTTGCCAGGCCGAGGGTATCGAAAACGTGAAGGTTGCAAGCGACTTTAGAGCCAAAGAATTTGCAAAAGCTTACGGCGTCTTGATAGAAGATAGCGTTCTGGCCGGACTTACCGCAAGGGCGGTGTTTGTCATAAACGCAAGCGGCGTCATCACTTATAAAGAGATAGTCGCAGAGATCGCTGATGAGCCTGATTATGAAGCAGCGCTAAAAGCCGCAAACGAGGCTGCTAGCACTTGCTGCGGTAGCTGACATTAAAATTTTAGGGGCGAGTTTCGCCCAAAATCATATAAAACCCAAGGGATAAAATGCAGTTTCAAAATCATCTAAAGCCAAATGATGGCGCAAATTTCGGCGTATTTAGGCCCAGTGTTTCAAAAGGCGCAGTGAAATTTAGCACGTTTGGCGCCAGCCAAAGTAGCGAGCAGATGAGGACGCCTGAAATTTCAGCTTTTGCTAGATGGTACGAGAGATTTTGCGCTCAGCCCCATCAGCCGTTTTTCGCAAACGGTTCAGTGCAGCTTATCGCTTTTACTGGTTTGATGCTGCTTGCGTTTTTGACAAACGGCGTTATTGGCGCCGACATCACGCTATTTCACGTCTATGCCTTCGTTTTTGTGATCTTTATCCAGTTTTTTCTGGGATTTTTATTTGTCGTTTTCCCTAAATTTTTAGTGCAGGCAAGCATCGCTAAAAGTACCTATATGCGGCAGTTTTGGGCGTATTTCATCGTCTCTTGGGGCTTTTTTGCTTCGATGTTTTTTGTGGGGAAATTTTACGTTTTATTTATGGCGCTTGATCTAGCACTTCAAACGATAAGCTTCATCACACTATTTAAAATTCACACCAGATCGCTCATAAAGGACAAATACGACACCAAATGGGTGCTCATCGCGTTTGCAGCGGGGCTTGTGGCAAATTTAGCATTTTTGCTCTCGCAGGCGGATACGAAATTTAGCTTTTTACTAAGGCAAATCGCGATATATGCGGGCTTTTATCTATTTTTATTTGCCCTCATATTTGCTATCGCGCAAAGGATGATCCCGTTTTTTACCTCGGTTAAGATAGTCGGATACAAGATAAATAAGTCTAAATTTTTGATGCAAAAGCTGTTTTTCTTACTCGCCTTGAAGGTGCTATTTACGGGCTCTAGCCTGGAAATTTTGCCCGATGTCTTGCTATTTGCATTTTTCGTATACGAGCTGTTTTTTAAGTGGAAGCTACCGTTTTTCAAGGCTCCTGCGATACTTTGGGTGCTATTTTTGTCGCTTTATTGGATACCTTTTGGCTTTTTTATCGCCATTTTTAATGATCTAAACGATCTTTTCTCGTGGGGAGCGGTGTTTGAAAAGGCCTCGCTTCACGCCTTTGGGCTTGGGTATTTTGTGACGATTTTGATCGGTTTTGGCACGAGAGTCGTTTTGGGGCACTCGGGGCAAGTGCCGCATGCAGGCAAATTCGCCATTTTTATATTTTTGCTTTTACAAGTCGTAGCCTGTGCCAGGATCGTCGCGGCATTGGGGTTGAATTTCAGTCTTGATTATGCGTTTTGGATAAATTTAAGCGCCGCCTTACTCGTAGCGGCACTTGGCATTTGGGGCGCAAAATATGTCACCATCTTGCTAAAAGGCTTCACGTCTCATTGAGCTAAATTCAGCCCGTAAACGCTCATCGTACAAGAGCGCTTTAGTGTCGGGATAAATCTCATCAGCCGCGCTTTAAACGGCCAGCGATTTAGATACATGTCCATCATGATGCCTGTTTTTAGGTATTTGATGCGCCCTTCATCGTCCCAGCGCTCTATATCGCGCGGATCATCGATGCCAAATTTTGTCTTTGCGTCCTTGACGTATTTTAAAGTATCGTGCTTGGTGTGATCTTTTGCCATCATCTTGCAGCACCAAACGTTTAGCAAGTCGAGTGCGACTTCGCCTTTAAAGCGCTTGGCTAAATTTAGGAAAAATCCCTTCATCTCGCTCTCCTCAAAATACATCGAAACGCCTTCCAAGACAAAAATAAACGGAGTCTGCGGGTATTTTTCCACTAGCTCGTCCATCCACGCAGTCTCTAGCATGGAGCAGGCTAGACTGAAATTTTGCTTTGCTTTTGGCACGAGCTCATCGCGAAATTTTATGACATCAGGCAGATCAAGGTCGTAAAATACGGCGTTAGGGCAAGCATGCTCCAGCCTAAGTGGCCTCGTGTCAAAGCCCGCACCCACCTGAACGACGACGATACGCTCTTTGTTTTTGGCAAATTCTATGATCTCATCGTCAAAGTATTTGGCCCTGATGATCACGCCGATGCGGCTCATATCGGAGCTGTCGAATTTGGAGAAATCATAATCGATCTTATCCACCACCGCGCCCGAAAATTCATCCTTTAGTAAGGGCTTAGGCAGTTTGTTTTCAAGGCTTCTAAAGTATAAATTTATGAGTAATGTCTCTGAAACGCCGTCTTTAAAGCTGATCTTTTGCATATTTATCCTTTCGTTTGAATTTATCGGCTTTGTTTGATGAAGTGTGATTTTTAAATCTATCTAGCGTAGTAAAATCTTATGAAGCGACGCTATCGCCGCCGATTTTTACTTCGTGCTATTGTTTGGCTACTCGCTCCGACGCTGTTCGCGTCCGCGCTAGGTCGCTCCTAGAGCGAGTAAGATTTGCCAAGCGCTTGTTGAAAAAATCAACGCCTTGTCAAACAAAGCTCTTGCGTTTATTATACTCCAAATTTTAAGAACCATTATCGTTTTAAAAATTAGCCTCGCTTTGATTTGGCGAATTTGCCCTAAAATTTTAATTTTTAGTTACAAACCTTTAATTTTTTTTAAGCAATCATTATCTTTTTATTAACCATTAAGTTTTATAGGACTAAAATCGTTTTGATTAAATTTCACGGGGGTAAGATATAAAAATTTCAACAAAAGTTATCGTGTTGTTCGTGGTTTCGATACTTGTAATCAGCCTCGTACTGACCGTATTAAACAGCAAATTTTCGTCAGATCTGACGGAATTTTTCGCCGATAAATCCTACAACGATCTGATAGAAGCCAGAAAGGCCGACCTAAAAGACGAGGTCGATACGCTAAATCAAGTCATGAATCTCGTTTATCAAAACGGCAAGAAAAAGGGGCTCTCTGATGAGGCCATAAAGAGTGAAATTTTCAGTGTCATCTCGCCGATAAAATTTTTCGCCGATAAATCGGGCTATATTTTCATCTATGACTACGAGGGCAATGTCATGATGCACCCGGAAAAGCCCTCTTTAGTCGGTAAAAATATCATAGGGCTGAAGGATCCAAGGGGCTTGCCGCTCATCGAAAAGCTCATAGAAAACGCCAAGAAAGGCGGCGACTTCCTGACGTTTGGCTGGGCTAAAAAAGAGGGCGAGCAGCCGGTCGATAAGCTCGGATATTCGGCTGGTTTCGAGCCTTATGGATGGATGATAGGAAGCGGCATCTATATAGACGATCTGCAAACCAAGATAGACTCTGAGCGTGCGACGCTAAACGACACGAATTCGCACAACACTCTGACATTTGTCGTCATTTGCGTGGTTGCGACGATCATTTTGATAGTCCTGGCCCTGGTCATACTAAATAAAATTTTGATATCTCCGATAGGAAACATCGTGGATACCTTGGGGCATATGTCGGCTGATATAAAAGAGGGCAAAGGCGATCTGACTAAAAAGCTCGTATCTGATAAAAATGACGAGATAGCCCAGATCTCAAACTCTATCAACGATCTCACCGGTGAGCTGAGGACGGTCATAGAAAACACAAAAGGCCTTTCAAATGAAAATTCCTCTATCGCTCAAGAGCTCTCCTCCACCTCGGTGCAAACCGGCAAGCGCGTAGAGGACTCGACCAAGATCATCGCGCAAACTACGCAAAAAGCGCAGCAAATCGGCGATGAGATAAAAGATTCGCTCGAAGAAACGAACGCCAGTAGGCAAAATTTAGAAAAGACAGGGCTTTTCATCAAAGAGGTAGCAGACGCCGTTTTAGGACTGGGGCATGACATCAACTCTGCAGCGCAAACCGAGATAGAGCTGGCCGAGAAGATGCGAAATTTGACGCAAGATACCGAAAACGTGCGCGGTATACTAAACGTGATAAATGACATCGCCGATCAGACGAACCTGCTAGCTCTTAACGCCGCTATCGAGGCGGCGCGTGCGGGCGATCACGGCAAAGGGTTTGCCGTCGTGGCCGATGAGGTCAGGCAGCTTGCCGAGCGGACTCAAAAGAGCCTGACGGAGATAAATGCGACTATAAATTTGATCGTCCAAGAGATATCAACCTCTAGCGATCAGATAGGTGAAAATGCCAAAAGGGCGCAAGATCTGATTAAAGTTTCTGGACAGATAGAGAACAAGGTATCTGACATGAACGCACTGATGAGCGAGACCTTGGCGATGAGCGAGCATGCGGCCAAGGACTATATAAACACTAGTGCAAATATCAAAAACGTGATAAAAAGCATCGAAAATGTCGATGCCCTCTCGCAGCAAAACGCTAGAAGCGTCGAGGAGATCGCAAGTGCGGCGACTCATCTTAGCGACATGACCGAGAGTCTAAATGCGAATTTAAATAAATTCAGGACTTGATCTAAAACGCGAGGCGAGCGAATTTCACCATCGCCTCATATCCAAATTTTTTGATTTAGCTTTAGCTCTTTTACGATGTCCGCAAAGTCTTGTATCTGGCTCATGTAAAGGCTCAGTGTTTGGCTTTTTATGAGGCTTAGATCGATGTTTGGCTCAAAGCCGTCCGTCCATGTCTCGACGGCGATGAAAATTTTGCTTTGTGTGAAAACGAGATCAATAGGGGCGTTGAATTTTGCTTCAAGGCTTAAAATTTGCTCCATCATCGCAGGCGTGAGAACGTATCTGGCAGCTATTTGATCGGTGCAATAAACATCAAAAAGCCTTTCAAATTTCACATTGTCCATATTTGCCCGTCGCCCCTCATGGGATAAATTTTTTGATTTTACGTGATGGACTCTGGTCGTGTGGGCGAGTTTTTTATTGAAGTCGGCTACAAATAAAACGCCCTGAAACTGCGGGACTTTGGTGGTATGGTTTTTAGTCTTTACCTCCATCAGCGCGCAAAAATCGCTAAATTTCACATTCACGCCCTCTATTTCGCCGCTGATTAGATCCTCGCCGTAGTATTCATCGACGCTGCAGTCATAGATCATAAAAAACTCCGCCAAGCCAAGAGAGCCTGCAGGATCGTATCTTAGCCCAAAATGCGCGGCGACTCTCGTTATGACCTCGTGTTTGAACTCATTTACGAACGCACGCTTCTTTTCGCCTAACAAGATCGCCCAAAGCCCCAGATAAAGCAGCCCCGCGCAGGCGACGCCGTAGATGAGCGATATGTAGTGAGCTATGAGCAGCCCTATTATCAGGGCTAGGGGGATAAATTTTATCTTAAAGTCCGTTATCTTTTTTACCAGTATCCTGCGCTTTATCTCAAGCACATTTAGGCTTTTTGGTATCTTGAAATTTAAAATGTTGGTGTTGATTTTGGGGCGTTTGGGGGATCTTAGGGCGGCTAAAATTTTAGGCAGGAATTTAAAGCAAACAAAGCACAAAAGCGCAAACGGCAGTAGGCTTTGGACGATAAAGGTAAAGTCCAGCTCGCCTTTTAAAATTTCATCTTTAAGCGGCCAAAAGCTTACGAAGCTAAGCGCGCAAGAGAGCACGATAGCTGCGATGCCAAGCCAAATTTCAAGATCGTTTTTCGATTTGCCGTTCAAAACCTACCTTTCAAATTTATGCGCTAAATTTCCCAAATTTTGCGGTTTAGATTCAGCTCTTTGACGATGGCGACAAAGGATGCTATCTCTGCGATGTAGCCTCTTATCGCGCCGTTATCCGTGAGCGGGACGTCGAGGTCGGGCTCGAAGCTGTTTTCGCGTTTGTCGATTGCCATTAAAATTTTGCTTTTAGACAGCACGATATTGACCGGGCAGTCAAAGCCCGCCTGCAAGGCTAAGATCTGCTGCATCAAATTTGGTGTGAGCGCGTATCTGGCGTTTATCTGATCGCTCGTATAAACGTCGTAAAACCTTTCAAATTCCACGTTGTCCATTTTCGCTCGCTCGCCGTCTTTTATCAGATACGAGGAGTCTTTGTGGCAGATGTAGGTCACGGAGTTTAGTCTTTTGTTAAAATCAGCCGCGAATAATATCCCCTCAAATCTCGTGATCCTTCGAGTATTTTTTTGAGTTTTTACGATGTCTATGGCGCAAAAATCGCTAAATTTCACATTCACGCCCTCTACTTCGCCGCTGATTAGATCCTCGCCGTAGTATTCATCTACCTCGCAGTCGTAAATTTCAAAAAAGTCATTTATGCCAAGAGAGCCTTTCTCGTTGTAGCTTAGGCCAAAATCCCTGACTATGCTTTTTGTGATCTTTGTCTTGAAATTTGAGGAAAATTCCCTCATCTTGGCGCTGGTCATTACGGCATATACGAGGCCATAGACCATAAAGCCGGAGGCTATGCCCCAAAACATATCAAAAAATTTAGACATAGCCGCTGCGATGCAGCCTGCTACGCCAATCGAGATGAAAGTAGCCTTTTTGATGAGTTTGTTCAGCTCTTGCCTTTGCTTTTCAAGCGCAACCAGCTCGGCGTCATTTATGATATTTGCCGTGTCTATGTCTAAATTTACCGCAGTTTGGGGCTTTTTCTTTGACTCAAATACGCCTAAATTTTTTGCTATCAAAGCCACGATAAAAGATACCATGATGATTTCAGGCATGCGATCATTAAAATCAAATATGAATCGTGCGGTATTTTGACTATATACCGCCACGGATATCGTAGCTATCGTCGCCGCAAATATCAAAAAAAGAAGTATGAGCGCTTTTTTTAGCATCGCCAAGCTTTGTTGAGGTTTATGAGTTTGTCTTGGATGTTTAAAAACGTCAAACGCCTTTTTAGTTTGCGCTCTGGCTGCCTGTCCATGCCGCCTCCTGCTTGTCGCTTAGGATTTGAACATTTTGCCTATGTCAGGTGCGGCGCTTTGGTCGTCTGGGATGTCGAAAAACGCCGCTTTTTTAAAGCCGAAAGAATTTGCGATCAGGTTTGAAGGAAACATCTCTATGGCGTTGTTATAGACCTCTACGGATGAGTTGTAGGCGCGGCGAGCGGCTGAAATTTGCTCCTCGATCTCGCTTAGCGTGCTTTGGATGTGTAGGATATTTTGATTTGCCTTTAGGTCGGGGTAGTTTTCTATCGTTACCTTTAGTCCGTTTAAAAGCTGTGAAAGCTGGTTATTTAGGTTAAATTTCTCCTCGCTGGTGCTGGCATTTTGAGCGCTTGATCGAAGCTCAGTGATGGCCTCAAGCAGGCCTCTTTCGTGGGAGAGATACTCCTTTGCGGCAGCGACTAAATTTGGCAGCAGATCGTAGCGCCTTTTTAGTTGTGCATCCACGCCGGCTTCGATGTTTAGCATTTGATTTTTCTTGCCTACAAGAGAGTTATAAATGCCTATGATAGCAAACACAAGAACTACTGCAGCAACGATGAAAACGGCAAAAGCGTTCATATCAGTCCTTTAAGAAAATTTATGAAAGTATAGCGAAATTTATTTTGGCTCTGTTTTAATAAAGTAAAATTTTAGGATCTGTGCCGGGTTGCTCCTAGAGCGATTAAGATTTGCGAAGCCACTGGCTCAATGCAAGATCGAAATTTTGACGCTTTTTTGCTAGCACCCGATCATCTATCCGTGCTTTTTATGTAAGCATAGTCTGAAATTTCAGTCCATTTCCTGCTTAGCTTCATGAAATTCCTTTGCGAGTCTAAAATTTTTTTAAATTCGCCATCCTTTGCGGATAGTTCGTCTAAAATTTCATCCGTAGCGGCTCTTAGAGCGCTTAAAATTTCAGGCGGAAAGGAGAGGATCTTTACATCCGGATGCTCTTTTGCTATCTTATCAAGCATGATGGAATTTTGATAGTAGCTTGCGTCATAAACATCAGCTGCTACGACTTTGGTCGTACTTTCTATGATGAGCTGCAAGTCCTTTGGCAAGCTCTCGAAGAGATTTTTATTGACATAAAATTCATTTTCGCTCGCAGGCTCTTGCCAGCCGGTGTAGTAAAATTTCGCCACCTTTTCAAAGCCAAAATTTATATCTATCGCCGGTGAGACCCACTCTACCGCATCTATCGTGCCCATCTCGAGCGCCATGTATAGCTCGCCTATCGGGATGGTGTTGATGTTTGCGCCCAATTTCGCCATTATCTCGCCGCCAAGGCCCGGGATACGAAATTTCAGCCCCTTTAGGTCGCTAAGCGTCTTGATCTCTTTTTTGAACCAGCCGCCCATTTGCATGCCAAAGCTTCCGCCGTTAAAGGGCACGATGTTATAAGCGCTGTAAATTTTACGTGCAAATTCCTTGCCGCCACCGTAGTTATACCATGCGTGCTGCTCGGACGAGTTCATACCAAATGGCACGGTCGTAAAGAGCATGAGCTTGGCGTCTTTGCCCTTATAAAAATAGCCCGCTGTGTAGCCGATGTCGTATTGTCCGTTTTTTACGAGGTCTAGTATCGAAAACTGAGCTTTATGCTTGGACGGATAGTCGATGCGAACCTCGATACGCCCGTCGCTCATGTCCTCGACCAGTTTTTTGAATTTCTTAGGAGCATCGCCTAATACCGGGACATTGCTCTCGTATGTAGTTGCCAGTTTAAGCTTGTATTTCTTTTCCGCTGCTTGCATAGATACCGCAAATATCGCTACTATCATCACTATGGCGATTTTTTTCATGGCTCCTCCTTTATCTTGCTTTTAGTGCAATTATATATATTTGTATCGTAAATTTCATCTACCGACTTAAAAATATAGCAAGAAAATAGCCGCGTTGGGTAGAATTGTAATTTTTAATCTTAAAATTTAAATATAATTCGCATCATTAAAAATAGCGTTTTAGCAACATTGTCACCAAGGATGATCTAATAATATCCCAAACAAAGCGTATCGGTCAGTTTGATGCGCTTTTCAAACGGGGCTGGCGAGAAGAATTTACATTTTTCGATGTAGATACGGTAGGAGTACACTAGCCCCAGATCATCATAAAATTTCTTTAAATTTATAAATTTTATCCCGCAAATTTCGTGAAATTCAAAGAGTTTGTAAAGCTTTGAGCCGTTTTTCTTGACCAAATGAGAGGGCGCTAACGTCGTAAACGAGCAAAACACGCCCGTAAGCACGAGGCCGTTAAGTGCGGTGCAAGTGTTTAGGGCTTTTGTAAATTTAGACGGTATGCTTTTGCGGTGCAAAAATACTATGCGAGAATTTTCAAATTTCGCTGAAACTACGCCTTTCCAAAATAGATAGGCGTTTGATGAAATTTCAGCGTTTTTGGCAAATTCGCAGCCCAAAACGTAATCGTCTAAAAATTCGTTCGGCGCAAGGGTCAGCTTCAAATTTAGTCCTAAATTTATGTGATCTTACGGCATTTGAGAGCCATTTTGATGAAATTATATCAAATTTAAAGAGGGCTGTTATTGACAGAGGTTTAAATTTGTAGTAGGATTTGCGAAATTTAAATTTAAGGAAAAATATGAAAAAGGCTATCTCTACGACTAACGCTCCAAAGGCGATAGGGCCGTATTCACAAGCGATCTTGGCAAACGGGTTTTTATTTGTTTCAGGCCAGCTTGGCGTGAGTCCTGGTGGTGAATTTACAGGCAGCAACGTCGAAGCTCAAGCTGAACAATCGATGCAAAATATCAAAAATATCCTGGCTGAGGCTGGACTTGGCTTTGAAAACGTGGTAAAGACTACGATATTTTTAGCCGATATGAACGACTTTGCAAAGGTAAATGAAATTTATGCCAAGCATTTTAGCGAGCCGTTTCCGGCGAGAAGCACGGTCGCTATAAAAACACTACCTAAAAACGCCCTCGTGGAGATAGAGGTAGTGGCTGTTTTAAAATCAAAATAAGGAATATGAGATGACTGCTAGTGCAAATGATGTCCTGCCATATTATCCGAACAGGCATCCCAAGGATGCTTCGCACATAAAACTTAGCTATGTCACTCATTTTTATTGCAATCAAAAAGACATAAATTCTGTTATTTCTTTGCTTCGAGAATATGAAACTTATGATCCTAGATTACTTGACATAATGGAATTTATAATAGTTGATGACGGTTCGCCCATAGAATATGAAATTCCAAAATTTGATTTGAATTTGAGATGGTTAAAAATAAATGAAGACATTTCTTGGAACCAAGCGGGAGCTAGGAATTTAGGCATGACTTACGCAAGAAGCGATAAGGTGTTAATAACCGATCTTGATCACCTGTTTTATGAGGACACTTTGTGGTATATGGCAAACCATAAACCGCTAGGTAGAAAATTCTATAAAATTTATAGAGATTTTGTCGGATATTGTGCTGAAGAAAGGGTTTATAAAGGGCCGTTAAATTTATTCTATATATTAAGCGGCAAAAAGAAAACTATATACAAGGGGCATACAAACACATTTTTTATAAGTAGGGCTAGGTATATGCGACTTTTTGGCTATGATGAAGAATTTGCGGGCCACTATGGATCCGAAGATTTTCGTTTCGTTAAATTTCAAAAAGCGCACGGAAGCATACAAGGATATTTGCCTATAAAGTATTTATGTAAAGAACGCTCATCTAAAAAGGGAGATCAGCAGTTTGTCGATAGAGATTTATCCTATCATTCTTTGGATAGAGATTTATCATATAATACCCCAGTAGATGCTAGGAAAAAAAGAGAAAATCGTGAATTTGGCGCCGAATATGGGCACTCTAGAATATTTTTAAATTTTACTTGGAAAATTTTATATGAAAATATGAGAAAAAATATACCGCAGCCGGAGCAAAAAAGATGGTGGTATTATCTATGGTATGTTCGTTGGATCTTTGGGTATAGATAATTTTTCATCCCCTCCCTCTAATAAATTCCATTCTTTATTATGATCATTAAAATTTCTTATCCTTATCCCCCGTTTTTCAACATCCTTTAAGCTTGCCTTGTATATAATTCCAGCTCACGATTTAAGAAGCCACCTTTAACTTCCCTGTT